>Ga0207426_1000011_pt1 | contig 791203 bp, 757 predicted proteins | sample AraplaMF_Cvi_mMS_FD_184265 | JGI IMG/M metagenome (GOLD analysis project Ga0207426, IMG submission 184265) | Arabidopsis root microbial communities from the University of North Carolina, USA - plate scrape MF_Cvi_mMS (SPAdes) (version 2) | ecosystem: Host-associated > Plants > Roots >... | reverse complement strand
TCCCAAATGGGGAGAAACCCTGCATGACAGCCTTCGAAATTCCGAGCTGGTACGCTTTGCCCACAGCGGCCATTTCGCCCATCTTGAGCAGCCGGAGGAATTCCTCACCTCGGTACTCGCATTTTTTTAAGCTGATAAGCTGGCCCCGCACTGAGGCCTTAGGCAATCTCAGCTTCCTCGCGGGATCGTCAACTCCGCCTGACTTTGTTTCCAGATAGACCTGACGTCGCCGTCGGTTGGATAGCCTTCTCGACATCATAGACTTCGCCGATCCGGTGCATGGCTGGGGTCGCGTCGTGGTGCCAATAGATGATTTTCAGCCAGATAGCGGCAGGGATATATTGACCGCCGTTCAACCTTCATGCCCCGCTTAAGATGCAACACTAGCAACGTCCGCCGAGGCAAGCCGCTGCGCGTGCCCTTCACGTCGTCGTAGTTTCACGAATTCATGGGCGACGCAAAAGGCGGCCATGACCACCATGAAACCATGGATCGCTTTCTTCGCATAAAAATAGCCCGCTGGCCCCAAGGCTTCGTAAAGGCTGCGATCTGAAACACCTGGGTTTGCGGCGCGATTGAACATGAGCACCAGCAACAACACGACAAAGACGCCGACATAAAACTGTAGCCACCTGTAGCGTCGCATCATGCCAAAGGCGGTGCCCGCATAAGATGCGACCCTTGAATTGGACGGTGACCCAAAGTCGTCGGAAGTGCCGCGCCAAAGTGCCTCGTCATTCCCATACCGCCAGATGGCGAGCCATCTGAACATAAGTACGGTCACCACCGTTCCTAACGCGACGCATATGCCGACGGGATCGGTCTCATTTGGAAAAAGGTAAAACCACTGACGCGCTTTGTGGCCAAAAAGGAAGGCGAGAAGGGCCGCGTCGACGGAGTAAACCCAAGCGAAAAGCTGTCAATATTTGCGATCTCCCACAGGAAATCTGAACACATAGCAACAGACTGCAATTGCCGCAGGAAACGACAACACCCAGTTTATAACGTCGAGCGAAGTCGCAGGTGGTGATCCGCTATAAGCTTCGACGACGGCCTCCAGTTGGGCGTAGACAATACAAATAGCAAATAGCTTCCAGAGCATCCATTCCTCCTGGTCTGCCGCCTTGTAGCAGCGAGCCATTTAAGGAGCGTCAAGACCTATCGTTAAAATTGCATCTGCAGCATCATTGCGATAGCGATGTTTGTAATTGCCGTGATGCCACCAAGGGGAGGAGAATGACTAACATTGAAATCTTATCGACCCGAACTGTCGTGAGACCCTTTGCGCCGGAGGATGCCGCCGACGTTTTCGCCTGCATATCGCTCGAAATCACTCGGTTTATGGCTTGGGAACCTCCGGCTTCATTGGCCGACTTTGCTGAAGTTTGGAAAACCTGGCTTCCCGCAATTGAGAACCGATCCGATCTTCATATGGTCGCCCGCGACAGAAGTGACGGCCGATGTCTCGGTATTGTCGGCTTACACGCTCTGCAATCTGGTACTCCAGAGCTTGGGATATGGCTTCGATATGATGCCCATGGAATGGGGCTCGGCCGCGAGCTGATCGGTGCGATCGCGGCATGGGCAAGCGAAAACGCTGCCATTGAATATTTCGAATACCCGGTGGCAGAGGATAACATTGCCAGCAGACGGATTGCTGAGGCATATGGTGGCCATATTGCGGAGCGACGGATCAATTCAAAATATCGCTCGGTCGTCTACCGCATTCCGCCCATCTCCTTACAGCGGATATAGCTTGGTGTGCAGCACTAGATACATCTGGACGACATCAGTAGCCGAAGTTCAAGGAACACAATCCGATGACAACCACCCAATGGCTCCTTCAGAGCAATCACCCCAACCTATCCTCCATCCGGGAAATTGGGGCCATCTTGCGCGATCAGGGGAATGACGTCCATATGACCGCGCTCAAAGGGTACAGTACAGAGATTTCCGACATTGAAGTGCTGGACCTGACCCGCCCCGTCGTCTGCTATGGGCCGTCGTTCGTCCCTCGCGCCTTTGGACATTCGGAGCTTTCACCAGGTATCTTCTTCGATCCGGCCACGTTCTGCTGGTCGGCGTTTCATGAAGGTTGGGGCGATCTCATGATCAGCGCCAATGCCGTGGTCACACGCGTTGCGGAAGCCATTTCGCGGATTGGTGCCGAAAGTATGTTCGTTCGACCCAATGAAGACAGTAAGGCCTTCGACGGAGGCCTCTTCAACAATGCTTCGTTGAAGGCCGTGATCTCTCCAGCCATCAAGAAAGCACACATCAATGAGGACACGCTGGTTGTCGTCGCCGAGCCCGTGCGGATCGATGCAGAATGGCGCACTTTCATCGTCGATGGGAAAGTCGTCGCCGCTTCATCTTACCGGAAGGACGGTGCCGGGAATATCGATCTTTACGTGCCCCATCGCGTGATCGACGTCGCCTTCGAAGCTACCGATCTATGGAGGCCCGCCGAGGTGTTCTGTCTCGACATAGCTCTTGCGGGAGGCCGATATGGGATAGTTGAAGCCAATTGCTTCAATGCTTCGCGGTTCTACGGAGCAGATGCAGGCGCGATCCTGGGGGCTGCATCGCTTTTCGTAAGCGAGACGTTCGGAATGTCTACCTCGAATAAATCAAGCGGACCGTGAGTCCAGACGAACGTGGCGACTCAGCACGCTAGTCCGAAGATTTGCGGCGCAGAGTCCAAAGCAATCAACTCTCTGCAGCTATTTCGCAATCGCCTTCACGAACCTTCAAGATGCGGTCGATGAGGCCCCATTCCAACGCTTCTTCCGCTGTCATGAAACGGTCGAGATCCATCGCGCGGTCGAACTCATCATAACTGCGCCCGCAATGCTCCGCGTAGAGCGTCGTCATACGGTGCTTAGTTTTCTTGATCTCCTCGGCATGAATAAGCATGTCCGACGCCTGCCCCTGGAAGCCACCTAACGGTTGGTGAATTAGGATGCTTGCGTTCGGCAATGCTGCACGTTCCCCCGCTGCACGCGCCATAAGCAGGAATGACCCCATAGAGCGGGCGGTCCCCATACAAAGTGTGTGCACTGGAGCACGGATATATTGCATGGTGTCGTACATGGCGAGACCGCTGGTCACCACGCCACCCGGCGAATTGACGTAGAGGTAGATTGGCTTCTTTGGGTTTTCCGCTTCAAGAAACAGCAATTGTGCGCAGACCAAAGCTGAAACGCTATCGTTTACCTCGCCGTTGAGGAAGATGATCCGCTCGCGGAGAAGGCGGGAGTAGATGTCGAAAGACCGCTCCCCTCTGCTTGATTGTTCTATTACCAAGGGGACGAGCTGCATCGCTTAGCGCATGGGCGAATTCCTTTTTTCCAGATTTTCTTTGGGAGACCCGATACGTCAGGCTGCGTGCATGACGCAGAGCCGGTTGCTGTTCGCAGCCCTTGGCGGACGGCGTTCTAGTCGGACGTCCGCCAGCTCATGAATGATTTTAAGCCTGGTCCCGCCAGCGGCATTCGGTCCGAGCTGAAACGTTACGATACTTTCGAGGAAGGGCGGTTCGTCGTCCCGCATTCTGTAGCGAACTTCCTCGCCGGGTGTCGAAGAGACCGGCTCTGCATCAACCAGGTCCCCCTTCGGCAGCCATTTCTCACGAAACGCGGGAATGCTAATCGCTCGCCAGACTTTTGCGGGTGCCGCGTCGAGATTGTATTCCAGCACTGGGTCTTTCGTCTGCTCATCGGCCTCGATGTCGATCATTGGTCCATATCCTTTAGCAAGGTTTCAGAGCGTCGATGCCCGCCGGCCAGTAGGCGCGATATTTCACCAGCCATCTGGCTATAAGCGCCAAGCCCTCCGAATCGACCTCATAGTTCACGAAACGGCCCTGCCGCTCTTCCCGCACCAGCCTTGCATTGCGTAGAACAGAAAGGTGTTGGACATCGCTGGCTGGCTGATCTCAGAGCCCAGCGTCGACAAAATGGGTGATCATTTCTATCTCGTTTCGCAAACGTTCGACTAATCGCACTGGCAAAACGGGCTGCTAGAGAATGTCAGTTGTGATCAGGTAGCATCTTGGTCGCTCAGGCGGACCTGAATTCGATATGGTTGTATATTTCTAATATGCGTGGCAACGTAGTTGTCCCCATGGTGCAGCTGTAACCGGGGGGCGCATTGGTCGACCATTTGTGGGGGCGTAGGTCGGCCAATGTGGATCAGCCCTTCCCCAAGGCAAAGCCCGACATGCGCTCCAAAGCTTGTTGGCTTGCTCTTAAGGGAATTTATTTAATTGCAATTGCCCTAACAGCTTACCGGACCTTTCGGGCTGTACATGAAACAATCGGGCAGCCACCTGGCCGGTGGCTACAGCATCGGAAGACTAGATTACAACGAGAACTTGCCGTAACGCTTTCATCTGGTTTCACAGCCGGTAGGTTGATCGATGACACAGGCCACGCGAACCATGATTGTCATGGACGCGGGAGAATCCCGCTTCCAGCTCCGTGCCGGTGCTTTGATCCGGTCTAACGGGCACGCTCTCATTCATCGCGCTGTCGGGGACCCATTTTGGGTCCTGCCCGGTGGGCGCATTGAATTTCACGAAGCGGGAGCCGAGACACTCGCACGCGAAATCGAAGAGGAGATAGGCTGCCCCGCCGTGGTGGGGCCTTTGCGTTTCGTTATTGAGAATTTTTTCGAATTGGCGGGACGAAAGGTTCACGAGGTTGGCTTCTACTATGAAGCCGAGCTGGCAAAACCCCTGCCCTTCCACGAGACCGACATCGTGCACCGCGTCCGGGACGGAAGCGCCGACCTGGAATTTCGCTGGGCATTCCCCAGCGAGGCTGTCCTGGATCAATTCGACCTGATGCCTCTGCCACTGCGTGCCCTGATCGAGACTATGCCATCGGGCGTTCAGCACGTGGTGCGTCGCAACGCTGTCTCATGATCCGCTCAGTCGACCCGACGCTGCGAAATGTATGGGGTATGCGATGAAAACCATTGAAACCGAACGGTTGCTTTTGCGGCCGCCCGTCGGCGACGACCTGCCACCGTGGAGAGCTATGCTTTCCGATCCGGAAGCATCGAAATTTATCGGCGGCGTCCAGTCTGAAAACGGAGCATGGCGCAACCTTGCCCTCATGGCGGGGAGTTGGACAGTCAATGGCTACGGCAATTTCTCGGTGATCGAGAAAGTCTCTGCGCGTTGGATCGGCCGAGCGGGTCCATGGATGCCTCCAGGTTGGCCCGGGCCGGAAGTGGGGTGGGCTTTTGATCGAGCTGCTTGGGGTAAGGGTTATGCAACTGAAGCTGCCATCGCGTGCATGGACTATGTTTTCGACGATTTAGGCTGGTCAAACGTGATCCACGTCATCGCACCCGCCAACGAAGCGTCCATTAAGCTCGCGTTGCGTCTGGGGTCGAGCCGACGGGGACCTGGTCAGCTTCCGCCTCCCTCAGAGAAGATAGTTGTCGATCTCTATGGTCAGTCCCGTGAGACCTGGTGCTCTCGCAGCAGATAGGTCGCGGTGTGAGGTGGATCGACGTTGCCCTAATAGCTCGGTGAGTCTGCAGAGCCAGTGTTTTCGATCGTCGAGGTGAGCCTCGATAACTGGCGAGCAGCCCGGAATTCCTTCATAGCGGCATCGCCAGTGTCAGGACGCCATGAACCTTGCTCGACATTGTTGTAGGCGATGCCGACGAATGGGTGAAAGTTGCCGTATGGTTGGAGCCGATAAGCGATTTGAGGGTTCTGCACAATTGAGCTTGGTGAACAATATCCCAACCGCTCTTCTAAATGTGGAGATTTTGCCTTTCCGATCATTTAAGCGATGCGCGTTATGTTTGTGTGGGATTTGAGGAGATCACTCATGACGCGCAGGCAGTTTGCTAGCTGCAGCAGCACGCTTACAGTGGCGATGATCGCGTTCATCATTGCCTTTCCATTCCTTATAATAGCACTCGCGCGTGCATCCCACTGCGGGCCGGATACCTGCGGGGCAATTGGACTTGTGTATGGGATGTTTGGTCGGATGCTTGGCGTTCTAATTTACGGCACTGCTATGTTGGCCGTTATATTCGCTCGCTGCAGACGCGCAGGATTGAGTTCCTGGTGGGTCGTTGCATCGCTTTTCTGGCTGCTCGCGGTTCGCGACGTTCTGATGGCAGGCTTTAATGTTCCGGCCGTAGGCTTTTCGTTGGGAATCCTGTGGTTTCAATGGCCGATAACGCTGATCTTCTTCTTCGCTTTCGTAACGTTCCTCTCCCTTTGGAAAGGCTCCGACGAGAACCGAGGTGAACCACCACGAAAGAGCTGGAAGATGCTACAGGTGAGCGCGGCGCTATCTGCGATCATAAGTGTCGTCATGTGCATCCCGTTATTTTTGACGATTGCCTCGATTGCGGGGTTCAGGATGATCAGCCCGCTGAGCGTCATCATGTTTCCCCAACGTTATCTCTACGTCCGAATCGGGACGCACTTCATCACGTCCACGACGGTGCTTTGGTTGCTGCTGTTGGTTTTTGCGGGCGCGTTGGTCCACATCATTGTCTCGCAACGTCGGGCAGGTCTCGGGGCACCTCCGACGACATTTTCGAGCCCGGCTTCGTAACTGGGAGGTAGCGCTCGAACCGGCTCACCATTCTACCACCGAGGCGACCCGCTGCCCGCGCCACATCCCTCGTGGATCAAAAATGACCTCTCCGAGCTGAAATCACCTGTGGAACACGAGGCCAAGACCTCCGCCTAGTGCAACCCTCGCACCGGCGCACGATCTGCGCTATTGGTAGTATCTGCCACTGGAGTTGCTACCTTTGGAGGAGTCGATTCATGGAAATCCACGCAATCAGTTCTCTGTCTGACTTCAAAGAGGCGCACGGGCTCATCAATGACATGGGCAAATGGGACGCTGAACAGTCCGGCAGGTTCGGAGTGCCAGATGTTGTATTGATGGAATACGTCTACGGATACACTGCAGAAACTCTGATGGAAAAATTCAGAGAACGCGGCGCGGGATTCTTCTTAGCCCGCATGGATAAATGTGTTGCAGGGTGCGCTGGCTACTCGAAGTCAGACGACGGTGTTGCCGAATTACAGAAAATGTACGTTCGCCCCGAAGCGAGAGGCAAAGGCGTTGCAAAGGGCCTGATGACCGCCTGCTTAGATAGAATGCGCGATGACGGATACGCAAGTGTGCGATTGGAAACCGTCGCGTTCATGAGTGACGCCATTGCTCTGTACGATGCCTTTGGCTTCAAGCGTAGCGGCGATTTCCGAGCGGTTCCCGAAAGCTTGCAACCCATCACGATTTTCATGGAGAGGAAGCTCTAAAGGACCCAATCCTGGGCGAACGATATCGCCCGTGACATCTTCTGGGACATGTGCAGGCCGTGTGCGCCAGATTGGCGTATTTCCTTAGCCCTGTCGGCACGGAAAAATCGAAGGCGTCAGATCAAAGGCCCGCCATCGTGATCATCGTTTCGCGTCCACCTTCAAGGGTGATGACTTGGCCGTCGTTCATCGGAACGACCTTGCCGTCTGTTGCTTTCCACTCGACAACCGCTTGTCTGACCTTTTCACCAAAGGTTTCATGATCCATGTGCGGCAGGATACTGTAGTTGACGAAACTGAAGCCGGTGTTATCGCCATCGCCCAGCGACGGATCGTCAAGGGCACTGGCATATCCAATATCTGGCGTGGCAACGACCGATCCGGCACTTGACCCCATGTAGACGATCTGCCCTTGTACGACCGCATCGCGGATCATTTGAAACAGCCCAGTTCGCTTCAGATGCTTGAGCAGGAAGAATGTGTTGCCGCCACTGAGGTAGATTGCCTGATATTGACCGAGGAAGTCTTTATCAACCGCGTCGACCGCCGAGGCATCGAACATCGTGACTTTGAAACCCATATCTCGGAATGGCTGTACATCCTGTTCGTCGCTAGGATACCAACCCTCGCCTACAGCAGCTGTCGGAATGAACAGCAGGTTACCCGTGACGCGCCCGGCAAAGAAACGACGGATTGTCTCAAAAGCAGTGGAGAGATCGGATGCTAAAAGGGCCGTCATGTTGTTCATCGATTGATCCTGTTGTGCTCGCTTTCGGTATCCGTCGAAAGAACGGCGACCGTTTCGGATCGCCAGCGCGTCTCAATCCTCAATACCGTCACATCGCATTGCCGCTGTCTGGGCTCGTAACGTCGGCGGTTGCCCATGCGTATGTTAAGACGGCATTGGCAATAGCCGTTCATTTTATGCGCGTTGCACATCAGGAAGCCGCTACGCCCCGCCTAGCCGCAGCCCTCAAGTCACAGCCCCAGTGACGGCAATCAATACCATCTGACCGATACTGAGGCATCATCGCAAATTCTGAATCGGCGTTCATGACGCGGACACTGAGCGCAGCATCTCCCGCTACGATTGAGTAAGGATCACCAAAGTCTCCGGCAATACTCCGTCATACTCGATCGCATCCGCCGCTTGCTTGCTCTTCATAAATTCCGCCAAGCGGCCCATGTCGGCAACGTCCATGACCAGGCCAACTCGGTTGGACGCTTGTGGATCGACAAACGTACGAATGTTTGTGCAGCCGAGGGGTTCGAAAACCTCTTTACGGCGCGGTGAAGCGAGCCAGTGTTTGACGTCTTTGACGTCGTGATAGGCCAATATGGTAGGCATTGCATCCTCCTCGTGTGGCTCCCGAAATCAAAGCCAAATAGAACACTACGCCTCGATTGATCACATTGATATTACCCGGATGGGCGGAGCGCATCGTTGCTCTCTCCATCGACGGGGTACCCTGCGGCACCAATTTCAGTGCCAGAAACTCGGTCATACGCGAGTTGATCATGCGCATTCATGGCCGTCTGAAAATCAGATCGCAACGTCTCCTTCGGGCCGACTGCGGAAGTCGGGCTTGTCCGGATAGCGCCAGAAGCGATCATTGTCGCGGTCGCGAAATGCTATTATGAAAGCGCGAATAAAACGTGGTATCGCTATGAAACAAGCACTGCTCGTCATCGACGTTCAACCCAGTTTCAACCCACCGGAATGGCAGGTGGAACAAATATCCGGAATTCGATAGCAAATGCCAGCTGCAACAATCGCAGCGAACAGGCTATACGATGAAGCTGTGGCGTTCGATCGGCCGCTTCATGAAGACCTCGGTGTGCTTGATCACGTCCGGAATGTCTCGGAACGGTGGGCAGGGTGTGAAGCCGAAAGCTTCGTACAGCGACACCGCGCTCTTCATATAAACCGTCGTATGAAGCAGCAGCATCGATCTCGGCCCCTTGCTGGCTTCGGCCAAGATCGCCTGCAGGAGTGCCTTTCCGATTCCGCGCCCTCGAAAGGCTGAGTCTACATAAAATTTGTGGATTTCATCCGCGCCCTCGTCGAACGGTGCAAGGGCAATGCACCCTGCTGGTTCGCCATGCCATCGGGCCAACAGGAGCGGAGCGTCCGCCTGACTGTACTTTGCTGCCAACGCCTCGTTGTCCTCACTATGGAAAAATGTCGCTACCACCTCCGACGGGATGTCATAGGCGCGGCATGCCTCTGCATCCCAAGCGCCAAACGACCTGCACAACTCGCCACTAATGGTGAAATCCTCGGCAGTACATGCCCTCGAAATCGACAGCATTCGCATGTCTCCTGAGCCAAGCCGACCTTTATACGCACTTGCTAATATCCTGAACAGGTGTCCATGTCTCTATTGCTGGTGGCATTTGCTACAGAAGACCGTAAATTTCCCCAGTCGCCTCCATCATGCATTCGGTGGCGACTGTCGAAAGGCACGACGAGTCAGTGACGCCGTTTTGGAAGCAGCTTCAATGGAAGCCCGGTCCTGACGATGACCCGCATCTGGTGTACTTCCAGAGCGCTATTTCTCGACGGGTGAAAAGGGATTTGCCGCGCTCAATGACTTGCGCGATCTGGTCGGGAAAGACCGGGCCGACAAGCTTCTCTCGGATTTGCCGAGGCAGGGTTGGTTCATCCATCATTGCGCAACGCATCAACTAACTCCTGACAATTCTGACCGACATAGGCACGCCTTACGGCGCGAGGATAAGCATGTCCACCGTGTCACGAAGAGGCGCAAGGGCGGCGCCGAAACCGTCTATACCTTCTACACGCGCTATAGGAACACAAAGGGGGGTGGCCCTCTATTGCCCTGCCCGAACCGCTTGAACGCGACTTTGTGAAACGCGCGGCCATCTGCGATGCACTCGAGCGCGATGAAAAAAGCTTTCTTCTGGATGGCAAGCGCCTCCCGCCGCATACAGACCGAGAGTTCTGGCCGGTAGCTGAGAAAGCATTCGAAGCGCTCCTGAAGCGAGGGCGAGACGGCGTGAAGGACTTTAAGTCCATGGTCGAGACCTTCCAGGATGATGCGAATCCCTTCTGGTCTGGCTTGGCTGCGTCTACCCAGCGCGGCTACAAAGCGTCAGGCAAAATGATTGTCGAGATGGTCGGAGACGAGTTGCCGGCCGATCTTACGACCGTCGATGCCCAACAGATGATCGATGAGCTAGGCGACACACCAGCGACGGCCAACCAATTCCGCGCATTCCTGTCCCGCCTGATGGCTTGGGGCGTTCCCCGCGGCTATTGCACCACGAATCCCATCGAACACACTGAAAAAATCCCCGGAGGCGAGCCTTGGGTGCCTTGGCCAAATTGGGCTTTCGAGATCCTGTTCGAACACGCGCCGTTTCACATGCAGATAATCGCGATGTCCGCCTTCTTCACCGGGCAGCGTCAGGGCGACGTGCTCGCCATGGTGAAACCTAAGACCGGTGAAAACACGATCGCCGTGAAAGCTCAGAAAACGAAGAAGACCGTCTGGATACCTATCCACTCGGCCTACCGAAAATGGATCGAGCGTGTGCCTGCCAATAATAGCGTCATGCTGCATGCAGGATCACGGACGAAATATTATAAGACCGGAGACGGATTCCGCACGGAATGGCAAAAGATGATGAATGAAGACCCGTTCAAGCGCTTCCAAGAAGAACGAATAGTTTTCCACGATTTGCGCAAAAATGCCGTGATCAATCTTCTCGAGGTAGGGTGCACCGAAAACCAAGTCGGAGCGATCTGCAACATGTCGGCGCAGATGGTTCAGCATTACGGGAGGGAGGTCGCTCTGAGGAGCTTGGCGAAGGACGCCATGAAGCTCATGGAGGCACGATGGAGCGAGATCGAGCCGGCCGCTTTCAAGAACAGGAACGGAACATGAATTGGAAACCGTTTCCAATTTGTTGGAAACCAAGCGATCGGGCTTTCCGAATCACTCGTGAATTATTCAATGATTTCAAGAGGATTATGGTGGGTGATGTAGGGCTCGAACCTACGACCCGCTGATTAAGAGTCAGCTGCTCTACCAACTGAGCTAATCACCCGTACCGCTCGCTCGCGGTGTGAACGGGCATATAAATAGGATCGGTTTGATTGTCCAGCGGCCAGATGAATTTTCTTTGGCTATTCGTCAAAAAAATTTCGACGAACGACAAAAACCTTATGAAATCAAAGCTCAAGAATTCCCGTCGCGACGCGTACGGCTTGGCCGCCGATGCGAGCGTTGACGATGTCGCCACCATCGATGTCGATATGAAGATGGATGAAGGATGGGCGGCCCATCTCCACGCCCTGCTCGACGATGACGGGATGATGACCATCCGGCAGCCGGTCGAATTGGTTGATGGCGCCGGAAAGTGCGGCCACGGCCGAACCTGTCGCCGGGTCCTCGACAATGCCCATCCCGACCGGGAACATCCGGGCATGGAACTTGGCGGTATGGTTGACCGCGCCGCGGCAATAGATGAAGGCGGAAGCGAGCGCACCGTCGACGAAGGGCACGGTCTTTTCCCAGAGCTGCGGATCGAACTCCAGTCGCTCGGCCGCCCCGACATCATGCACCGGCACCAGCAGGAACGGCACACCGGCGCTCCAGATCGACGGCACGTGATTCTCGAAGCCGATTTCGGTGACCTTCAAACTGAGCGCATTGGCGATATCGGCGCGGTCGAGCGGCAGCATGATTTGCTGCGATTTCCGCGGCAGGTCGAATTCGGCAAAACTCGCCTTTTCCTGCCGGAGCCGGACGGCGCAGCGCACCGGCCCCACCCGCTCGTCCAACATCGAAACCAGATCGACGTCACCGCCATGGCTGGCATGCGCCCGCTCAGCCAGTGCGATCGCCGTGCCGACGGTCGGATGGCCGGCGAAGGGCAACTCACGGCCGGGCGTAAAGATGCGCAGGCTCGCCGTATGGGCCGGATTCTGCGGCGGTAGAACGAACACCGTTTCGGAGAGATTCATCTCCTTGGCGATTTCTTGCATCGCCTCGTCGCTCAGCCCCTCGGCGTCGAAGATAACGGCCAGCGGATTGCCCGCGAGCTTGCTGTCGGTGAATACATCATAGACACTGAAGCTGCGAGCCACTCCTGCCTCCATCACATGACTCTAGACTGTACAACCCTGCTCAACCATACATAACGGCAACACATTTGAGCGCAAGCTAAAGCTATTCCTGACGATCGAAGAACCATGCAAGGATAGGCGGCATCGCCGAACTATAGTGGTGCGCCGCAGGATCGGCCGAGCGGATGGCAATTGCGCCGTCGATCTCCTTCTCCTCGTCCACCAGCATATGCGCCCTGATTCGCTCGAGCATCTCCTCAGCTGTCCAGGGAAAGCGGAAGATGCGAAAAAGGGTGAGGGAAAGGTTCGTATGCGTGGCGTAATAGCCCGACTCGGCGGCCGCGTCTTCGAGATCGAGGCCGGTTTCCTCCATCACCTCGCGCCGCATATTGCCCTCGATATCGCAGCGCCCGTCGACGATATCGTTTTCATCCATCGAACCTGCGGCGCAATAGACCTGGCCGGGATTGGCGGTATGCTGGGCCATGCGAATGGCGATGATCGCGCCATCGGAGGAGACGGCGACCGGAAAGGCGAAGACATGAAACCCGCCGTGCCGTTCCTTTTGTTTACGCCACCAGAGGAATGTGGAAAACGGCGTGATATACGCTTCGCCTTCCACAGCCCGCTCGCTGACCGATAGACGATGCTGAAAGATCATGCGGCCATCGAAAAGTGCGGGGTTGGCGGCGATCTCCTTCTTCCAATTTTCCCGCGCCGCCTTGGCCTCGCTAAGATGAAAGGGGTGATCACCGGCAATAACGGTGAGATCAATGCGAGCGACCGGGAATACGGTGTTTTCCGGCGGCCAATCGGCCTTGTGGTTTTGCAGTTTGAAAGCGGGGGTCATAATAGATCCAATGTCATGACGACGGGGCAATGATCGGAGGCCTTCGGCCTGTCCCAACCCGTGCGCGGATAACGTTCTACCTCTTGTCCGGGCGGAAATATGGTACGAAAAGGCTGACCGGAGCGGATGACGTCAGGCATGCGCGTCGCATTGGCGTGCGCCAGGGCCGGAGACAGCCAGATATAATCAAGCTGGCAAAGCCACTGCTCCTGCGGCCCACGAGCGTGATATAGCGTCCAGCGGTCCAACGCATCGCGCCGACGCATGACGTTTTCAACGAAGCCGTCGTCACTGAAGACATCGAGCGCGCTGGTCTCTTCATCCTGATGTTTGAAGCGATAGCCGGTGTAGCGCGTGCCGATGACATCGATGCGCTCCTGATAGTCGTTCATATCGCCGCAAATGGCGAAATTCTTCCTCGCCGTATGACCGGGGCCAAAACGGTTCTCGATTATGCGGCGTACGGCGAGCGTCTCGGCCCGACGGACCGGCATGGTCGAATCGCGGCCATCGACGCCTTCCCGCCCTGGCCCCATCGATTTCAGATGCACGACATACAGGGAAAACGGCACGCCGCCGATGGTCAAATCAAGCTCCAGGCAATCCCGCTTGAAAATCTTGTCATCCAGGTGAAGGCCAAGTTCCGCCAGTTCATCGTTGAAAAGACCGAAGTCGCGATAAGTCACCATGGCGTGACTTCTGATGTCCTTCAGTACGATCGGCTGGCCGTCGCGGGTCTCCTCGCGCATCATAACAGCGACATCGATGCCTCTGGCATCATTGCCTTCGATCAGGAATTTCCGCCGGTAGCCATTGCCGACCATGCGGTAGAGATAGCCGTATTCGAAGGCCTGCAACGCCGCCATGCTGTCGACTTCCTGCAGGCAGATGATGTCGGCATCCGCATCGGCGATCGCAAGCGCCGTCATCTGCCGCGTGTCGTCAGTGGCGGCCACGACGCGTGCCGCTTCCAGTTGCTGATAGATGACTTCGTTCTGTACGTCGAACAGCTTCAGCACGCGGTCCTGGCGCAATTGATTGCGGAAACCGGTGTAATCGAAACGGGTCAGCAGGTTTTCGACATTGAAGGTGGCAAGGCGGAGGGACATCTAGCATTCCGGTTTGTGGAGATATGAGCCGGCCTGGCTTTCCAAATTCAATTGGTCTTGGCCGTGACGGTCGATTTGAACTTGCCCATGAGATAGGGGCCAGACAGAACGGGGGCATATTTCGGTTCCTCGCCCGGCGGAAGGCAGGATGGCAGGCAGGCGATCTCGGCAAACCAGTTCGGCTGATGGAAGAACGCTAGCGACTGCCGGCGTTGCATGCCGCCTTCTTCCGGCGGCGGATTGACGACGCGGTGCACGGTCGAGACCCAGCGATCATTGGTCCACAGCGCCATCAGGTCACCGATATTGATGACAAAAGCGCCGGGTATCGGTGGCACCGGCGTCCATTGGCCGTCCGGCGCGATGATCTCCAGGCCTTTGGACCCCGGCTGCGGCAGCAGGATCGTCAGGCTGCCATAGTCGGTATGCGCGCCGGCGCGCAATTGGCCCGGCTGTGGTGCAACACGCTGCTCCGGATAGTTCAGCGCCCTGAGCGCGCTGATCGGCGCATCGACGTAGCTGTCGAAGAAATGCTCATCGAGACCGAGTGCAGTGGCAAAGACCCGCATGATCCGTGCCGCCAGATTTTCCATCGAACGGTAATAGGCCTTCCATGCATCCGCAAACCCTTCAGGACCGTCCGGCCAGATGGTGGCGGCATAGCAGAAGCCGAGCGCTGCCGGATCCGTCATACCGGCCGGCACAGCGAGCGGCCCGCCGTTGAAACTCTCCTTTAGATCGGGCGGCGTGTCGACATTACGCGATTTCGCCAATGCCTCGGTGCCAGGACCGAGATAGCCATAAGGGTAGCCGGGATAAGGCGCTTTCGCCCGTTGTTTGACATCGGCTGGCCGATCAAAAAACGCTCTTGTTTTTGCCCATACGCCGTCGATCACAGCCTCATCGACACCATGGTTGGCAATCGCCAGAAAGCCAGTCGAACGGCAGATCTCGTCGACCTCCGCACCAAGCCGCCTCTTGTCCTCGTCGCCGGCCGCCTCGAAGGCGCCGAGATCGAAAATCGGGAAGCTTTGATCGGACATGGCGCGACTCCCATTCGTGACATTGGGCAACTCAAGCACAGGTGGGGGCCGCGAACAACTATCTTGTCCTTCTGCTCGCGATGCCGATTACAGCCGCCATGCCGACCGGATAGCGACCGCATAGACATCGCCCGCTTTCATCACCTCGCGGCTGTAGGCCCTCAACGTCTGACCGTCCGGTAGCGACAGCCGCAACGCGTAGCGTTCGCCTTCGTAAAGGACGGAGTCCACCTTGCAGGAGATGCCATCGGCATCGGCGAGAACGTCCTCGGGCCGAACGAGGATGTCCGCGCGCACGGTCTTGCCCTCCTGTTCCCGCCAAATCGTCTTCAGCGCCGGCCAATCGATCAGCCGCGGCTTGCCGTCCGGAAGGGCAAGCGACAGGATCGCGCCCTGCCCCACCAATCCGCCGACCAGCCGGCCTTCCGGCCGCGCGTAGATTTCCGCCGGCGCGGCGACCTGCAGCAGCCGTCCCTCGGACATCACGGCGACATCGGTCGCCAGCGCCATGGCTTCGCTTTGATCGTGGGTGACATAGACCATGGTGGCACCGGAGCGTTGATGGAATTCGCGGAAGGTCTCCTCCATCTCTTTCTTCAGATGCCGATCAAGATTGGCGAGCGGCTCGTCAAGCAGCACAACGTCGGGCGATGTCACCAAGCAGCGCGCCAGCGCTACACGCTGACGCTGCCCGCCTGAGAGATCCGCGGGCCGCCGTTCGGCATAGTCTTCCAGCCGCACGGTCGACAGCGCCTCTCGTACCTTTTGGCGATAGCGTTCGCCGGAGATGCCGCGCACTTTGAGGGGGTACCCCACATTGTCGGCAACGTTCATATGCGGCCAGAGCGCATAGGACTGGAACACCATCGCCATGTTGCGCCGCTCCGGCGGCAACATATTTGCGGCATCGGCGAGCAGACGTTCGCCGAGATGGATCGAACCGTCCGTCGGTTGCTCGAAGCCGGCGATCATCCTCAGCACTGTCGTCTTGCCACAGCCGGACGGCCCGAGCAGCGCCAGGAAACCGCCTTCGCGGACTTCGAGCGACAGCGCTTTGACCGCGGGGCGGCCGCCCGTGCCAAAATCCTTGCTGACGTGATTGAGGATCAGCTTCGCCACGGCACCACTCCTTTCGGCAGGCGCGTGGCCAGGATTTCCAGCAGCAGCATCATGGTGACGACCATGGCAATGACGATGACCGACATGGCGGAGGCGAGATCGGCGCTGCCGCCATCATCGAGGTTGTAGATGACGACGCCAAGTGTCTGAGTGCCCGCCGACCATAGCAATGCGGAAACAGTCAGCTCGTTGCAGGCGATGAGGAAAACCAGGATCACCGAAGCGCCCGCCGCCGGTGCGATCAGCGGTACGATGATATCGGTCAGGCGGCGGAAGAAGCCGGCGCCCGAGAGACGCGCAGCCTCCTCCAGCGCGGGATCGAGCTGCAGAAAGGCGCTCATCACCGGCTTGAGGCTGACGGCGAAATAGGCCGAGAAATAGGCGAGCAGGATGATCCAGATCGTACCGTAGAGCGTGATATTGAGAACCGGCAACGGTGCCGCGAAAACCAGGATGAAGCAGACGGCAATTATGATCCCCGGCAGCGAATAGGGAATCTCGATCAGTCCGCCGACGATCCGGCTCAGCATATCCTTGCGTCGCGTGAGGGCGTATGCCGCCAGGACAGTCACCGCCAGGAGACCAAGCGCCGTCATCCCGGCGAGGAACAGGGAATTGGAAAAAGCGACGCGCGTCACCGTCTGCCGAAACAGGATTTCGGTGAAGGCATGCAGCGACGCCGTCTTGAAGGTCAGCGGCACGCCATAGGCCGGCACCAGCGCGCCGGCGACCAGCGCGAATAAGGGTGCGACCAGCATGATGAACAGGATTGCCCAAAGCAGCGGCATGGCAGCAATACGCCAGCGGCCGAGCGCGAAGGCAGCGGAAGCCCCGGAAAGGCCGATGACGCGATAATCCCGCCCCTTCAACGCCCTGCCCTGTACGGCAAGGCCCGCAACCGAAATCACCGCGATCATCGCCGATAGCACGGCGACATCCCCGAAGGTGCGTGGGCCAAAGGTCGAGAATTTGGTGAAGATCAACGTCGACAACGTGAAGATCGAAGCGGGTATCCCGAGGATGGCCGGTATGCCGAAATTGCCGATGGAAGAGACGAAGGCGATGGCGGCGCCAGCGATGACACCGGGCAGTGACAGTGGCAGGATGATGTCGCCGAAGACGCGAAATCCGGAGGCTCCAGAAAGCCTCGCCGCCTCGACACCATCGCGCGGCAGCGCCATCAGGCCGGCTCGGAGCGCCAGATAGACCAACGGCGCGTGCTGGACGCCATAGAGCAGCGCAATGCCGCCGACGGAATAAAGCGGCTGCGGCGAGCCGAGCGGCGGGGCGATATGCAGCGCCTTCAACAAGGGGCTGGATGGACCGGACATCTGCACCCAGGCGAGCGCTGTCACCTGCGGCGGGATCATCATCGGCAAAACAAAGAGAAAGCCGAGCGGCCCCCTGCCCGGAATGTCGGTCAAAGTCAGCAGAAAAGCGAAGAGGCAGCCGAGCAGCACGGAAATGACTGTGCCGAGCACGGCCGTCTCGATCGTATACCAGGTCGAGCGCCAAAGGGCAGGATCGGTGATCAGTTCATAAGCACCGCCGCGCAGAAGCGCCTCGATGCCAGCCTCCGCCAGCCGCGCCAATGGTAGCACGCTCAACAGCATCACGATGGTAACGACAAAAGGAAACAGCCAGGCTGGCTGGCTGTTTCCCTTACGCACATATCCGTACATCGACCGTCCAGATTGGATCACTTCGATCCGTAGTAGGAAGAGAAGGTCTTCAGATCCTGGTCGGTATTCTTCAGAGCTTCGGCCGCATTCAACGGCAAAACCTTGATGCTGTCACGTGCCGGGAAACCGGCGGGCAGCGGCATGCCGTTGCGGGCCGGGATATAGCCGAGCTTCAGGAAGCCTTGCTGGCCCTTTTCCGACAGAGCGTAGTCGACGAACTTCTTGGCGGCGTCGACATGCTTGGCGCTGGCGAGGATGCCGACCGGCTCGGTCACGGCCGAAACACCTTCGGTCGGGAAAACGAATTCCAGCGGCGCACCCTTGGCCTTTTCGCGGATCGGCATGTAGTCAACGATCATGCCATAAGCCTTTTCACCCGAGGCCACGGCCTTCAGCACAGCACCATTACCGCCAGAAGCGATTGCGCCGTTGGCAGCGAGATTCTTGTAGTAGTCCCAGCCCAGGCTGCCGATGCCGGCAAGCGTCTGCGCGTGAATGAGAGCGGCACCCGAAGCGAGCGGGCTTGGCATGGCAACGAGACCCTTGGCTTCCGGCTTGGTCAGATCCTGCCAGCTCGCCGGCTTCATCGACGCGGCAGTGTTGTAGATGATGCCGGTGGTGATCAGCTTGGTCGAATAATAGTAGCCGTCGGCGTCATAAAGCGCTGGATCGTAGTTCACTGCTTCCGGGGATTTGTAGGCCATCAGTTTGCCGGCTTCCTTCAGGCGCTCCAGCGTCACCGTGTCGGCGATCAGCAGAACGTCGGCCACGGGAGCGCCAGCCTGAATCTCAGCCTGAAGCTTGGCAATGATCTGCGGGGTGCCGTCGCGGACCCAATCGACCTTGATGCCAGGATTGGCAGCCATGAAGCCATCGACGGTCGCCTGTGCATCCTCGTTCGGCTGGCTGGTGTAGAGGACGAGGTCGGCAGCGGCGGCCGAGCCAGAGAAAAGGGCGACGGCCAACAGGCCGGCGAAAGCGGAAACAAACGTCTTCATGAAGCGTCCTCGACTGGGTGATCAGAAGGGTTCCTTAGACGTGCCGATTAACATGATTGTGACAATCCGCAATCGCCGACCGAACCGTTCATACTATCATTCGACCTTGACCACCGGCGCCCCGCACTATTTCTTAGCGCACGAATTTCAGATCTGATTTTGGAGGGTAAATCTATGGAATATCGTCTGCTTGGCCGCTCCGGCCTCAAAGTTTCGACCATCACGATGGGCACGATGACCTTCGGTGGCGTTGGCTGGGCGAAGACCGTCGGCGATCTTGGCGTCAGCGAGGCGAAGCGACTTGTCGACATGTGCGTCGATGCCGGCGTCAACCTGATCGACACGGCCGATGTCTACTCGCAAGGGGCTTCCGAAGAAATTCTCGGCGAGATCATCGGCGGCCCGCGCAAGAACGGCGTATTGATCGCCACCAAGGCCCGCTTCCCGATGGGCCAGGGCGTCAACGATGCCGGCTCCTCACGCCAGCATCTGATCCAGGCATGCGAAGCCAGCCTGAAGCGCATGAAGACCGATGTTATCGATCTCTATCAGTTGCATGAATGGGACGGCCAGACGCCGCTCGAGGAAACGATGGAAGCACTGGACACGCTCGTCCGTCAAGGGAAGGTGCGCTATATCGGTTGCTCGAACTTCTCCGGCTGGCATATCATGAAGGCGGTCGGCGTCAGCGAGCGCGACAAGCGCGAACGCTTCGTCAGCCAGCAGATCCACTACACGCTGGAAGCCCGTGACGCCGAATACGAACTGCTGCCCGTCAGCCTCGACCAGGGCCTCGGCGTCCTCGTCTGGAGCCCGATCGCTGGCGGCCTCCTTTCCGGCAAGCATCGCCGCAACCAGGCGACACCGGAAGGCACCCGCCAGTTCGCAGGCTGGACCGAGCCGCCGATCCGCGACGAGAACCGTCTGTGGAACATCGTCGATACGCTGGTGGAGATTGCCGATGGTCGTGGCGTCTCGGCTGCGCAAGTGGCGCTAGCCTGGCTGATCGGCCGCAAAGGCGTGACGTCTGTTATCATCGGCGGCCGCACGGACGCACAATTCAAGGACAATCTCGCCAGTGCCGAGCTGAAGCTGACAGAAGAAGAGCGCAAGCGCCTCGACGACGTCAGCTTGCCGCCGCTGCTGTACCCCTACTGGCACCAGCGCAATACAGCAAGCGACCGGCTCAGCGAGGCCGACCTGTCGCTGATCGCGCCGCATCTCGCGAAGTAAACTGGAAAATGGCGTGGCGGCTTAGGCCGCCATCGCTCCGATTTCGCTCGCAATCAGCTTGCCGAGCCGCGAAATGCCCTCGTCGATCATTTCGTCATTGGCGCAGGAGAAACTGACGCGGAACGTGTTGGGGCCGGAGCCGTCCGCGAAGAAGGCCTGGCCAGGCACGAAGGCCACTTTCGCCGTCTCCAGCGATTTTGCCAGCAGCTTGGCCCCGTCCATGCCTTTCGGAAGGGTGATCCAGACGAACATGCCGCCCTCGGGCTTCGTCCAACTCGTACCCGCAGGCATGTATTTCGCAAGCGCCGCCAGCATGCAGTCGCGGCGGTGGCTGTAAGTCTTGCGGACCTTGGCGACCTGCGCATCGAAGCCGCGTTCGGCGACATGATGGATGGCGATCTGGTTGATGGTCGAGGAATGCAGATCAGCCGCCTGCTTCATCAGAACCAGCTTGCGGATAACAGGCGCATTAGCGACGACGAAGCCAACGCGAAGACCCGGCGCCAACGTCTTGGAAAAGCTGCCGCAATAGATCGTCCGCGTGTCGTTGATATTGCCCTTGCGGGCAATTTCGAGCGCCAGGATCGGCGGGATCGCCTCGCCGTCATAACGCAGCGACTGATAGGCGGCATCTTCGATGATGGCGATATCCAGTTCGTCGCCGAGATCGATCAGCTTTTCGCGAGCAGCAAGATCGACGGTTTCACCGGTCGGATTGGCAAAATCGGCGGAGAGATAGGCAAACTTCACCCTGCCGCCCGCCTGCTCGGCGGTCGCGCGATAGGAGGCCGGCGTACGGTTGCCGTTCGGGGTGAGCTGATCATAGGTCGGCTCATAGGCGTTGAAGGCCTGCAGCGCGCCGAGATAGGTCGGCGCGGTGACCAGCGCTGTGTCCTTTGGCGACAGGAACAGCTTGCCGAGATAGTCGAGCCCCTGCTGCGAACCGGAAACGATGAAGACGTTTTCGAGTTCGCAGGGAATACCAATCGCGGCCATCTGGCCGACCAGCCATTCGCGCAGCGGCTTGTAGCCTTCGCTGACCGAATATTGCAGTGCCGCGTTGACCGCCGGGCCGGAAAAGATGTCCGCATAAGCCTGCTTGAACTCCTGATCCGGAAACAGCGCCGGATCGGGAATGCCGCCAGCGAACGAGATGATGTCCGGACGCTCCAGCAGCTTCAACAGTTCGCGGATTTCAGAGGCGCGCATACGGCTCGAGCGCGTCGCAAAGATATTTTCCCAATTCAACATGGGGCTTCCTCGTAATTTTTGGTCTTTGTGCCACAAGATCACGCAACAAACGATAAGTCAATAATGCTGACCTAATTTGTTTGTGATGGTCACATTGTTGCCTGCAGCCCCTCCTTCGGCGAATATCCCGGCGTCAGGCGGCCGAGGTAAAATCATCATTCGCCCATGGAGTTTCGCCAATATGGACTCGTCAGATACACAATTCTACGATCAGAACGCGGCCGTCTATGCGGTGCGCGACCGGAGTCTGCCGCAGCGCCGGCTCGACGCCTTCCTGAATGCTCTTCCTGCCGGCGCATCGATTCTCGAACTTGGCTGCGGCGGCGGTCAGGACGCAGCCTACATGATCTCTCGCGGCTTCAACGTCACTCCAACGGATGGTTCGCCGGAAATGGCGCAGCAGGCGGAAAAGCTGATCGGAAAGCCGGTAATCGCCCGCAGGTTCGAAGAGCTGGAGGACGATCAAATCTACGACGGCATTTGGGCCGAAGCGTCCCTGCTGCATGTGCGACGATCGGATCTTCCAGGGATATTCAACCGAATCCGCAAGGCATTGAAGACCAGCGGCATATTTCACGCCAGCTTCAAAGCCGGAGACACCGAGGGTTACGACAGCTTCGGCCGATACTACAACTACCTCTCGGCCGACTGGCTTAACGATCTGCTCATCTCGACCGGGTGGAAGGACATTTCACTCAATGAAACAGATGGCGGCGGCTACGACGGTAAACCGACGAAATGGCTGCGGATGAGAGCCAGGAAAAGCACTCGATCAGCTACTTGAGCCATAAGACACGTCCTGAAATGCTCAGGGCCGAGGAAGTCTCCTTCCCCGGCCCTCTCATTAAGCTATCGGCTCAAAGAGGCTTAGTTGACAGCCTTGTCGACCAGCTTGTTCTTGCCGATCCAAGGCATCATGCCGCGCAGCTTGGCGCCGACTTCTTCGATCTGGTGGCTGTCGTTGTTGCGGCGGATACCCTTGAAGCGGGCAGCACCCGAACGATATTCCTGCATCCATTCCGAAGTGAACTTACCGGTCTGGATGTCCTTCAGGACGCGCTTCATTTCAGCCTTGGTTTCTGCCGTGATGATGCGCGGGCCGGAGACGTATTCGCCCCATTCAGCGGTGTTGGAGATCGAGTAGTTCATGTTGGCGATGCCGCCTTCATAGATCAGGTCGACGATCAGCTTCACTTCATGCAGGCACTCGAAATAGGCCATTTCCGGTGCATAACCGGCTTCGACCAGGGTTTCGAAACCGGCGCGGATCAGCTCGACGAGACCGCCGCAGAGAACGACCTGTTCGCCGAAGAGGTCGGTTTCGCACTCTTCGCGGAAGTTGGTTTCGATGATGCCCGAACGGCCGCCGCCAACGCCGCAGGCGTAGGAAAGCGCGAGCTCAAGGGCATTGCCGGAGGCGTTCTGATGAACGGCAACGAGGCAGGGAACGCCGCCGCCCTTCTGATATTCGCCGCGAACCGTGTGGCCCGGGCCCTTCGGCGCGATCATGACGACGTCGACCGAAGCTTTCGGCTCGATCAGGCCGAAGTGAACGTTGAGACCATGGGCAAAGGCAATGGCAGCGCCGTCACGAATGTTCGGAGCGATGTCGGCCTTGTAGATGTCGGCCTGCAGTTCGTCCGGGGTCGCCATCATCATCAGGTCGGCCCAGGCAGCGGCTTCGGCAACGGTCATGACCTTGAAGCCATCGGCTTCGGCCTTCTTGACGGTGGGCGAACCAGCCTTCAGCGCAATCGCAACATTCTGTGCGCCGCTGTCCTTGAGGTTGAGCGCATGGGCACGGCCCTGAGAACCATAGCCGATAACCGCGACCTTCTTGGACTTGATGAGATTGAGATCGGCATCACGATCGTAATAGACGCGCATAGTTTTTCCTTCCCTTTGCTTGTCTAACGTTGGGTAAATTCTTCAGACGGTCGCTGCCGCTTCCGCCAAAACCTTTTCCGTGCCGTAGAGCCTGAGGAAGGCACTGACCGCCTTCTCCGCCTGACGGCTGGTATCCTTCAAACCGGGCTCGCCGAGCAGCATGCGCACGTGCAGGTCGGAAACAATGAGCCCATAAAGCGTATGATACGCCTCGTCGGCATCCATAAAGCGCAGCAGCCCTGCTCGCTTGCCGGCGTCGATCAGCCCGCTGGCGCGCCGGTCGATCTGCCGGCGGCCGCGCTCGAGCAGAAGCTTGCCGAGCTTCGAGCCGTCGCGGTTCGATTGGCCAATCGCTAGGCGGTTCAACGCCAGCGACACGTCGCCGGCGAGGACTTCCAGAAGATCGCGGGCGAAAATGACGAGATGATCATGTAGGCTCGCAGCCGTCAGCCGCTCGCCGTTGCGCTCGAAAGTACGCACCTTGCTCGCCTGATAGGCAATCATTGCCGACAGCAGACCATCGCGGTCGCCGAACCATTTATAGAGACTTTCCTTCGAGCAATTGGCGGCGCGCGCAACGCCCGAAGTCGTCAGCGCCTTTTCGCCGCCATCGACGAGCAACCGCAACGCCTGCTCCAGAACGGCGTTCTGACGCGGCGAAAACTCGCTCGACTGTCCTGCTTCGCTAAGCACGGTGGCCACTCCCAAATGCGTACCGTACGGTACGGTTCGTAGCGTGTTATGACTGAGGGCGAAGTAAGCGTCAAGCAGAAATCGTTGCTGCACCGCATCAATAAGACGAGTGGATTATTCCGCGGCGACCGAGTTCCGCATGCTTTCAACATCCCTCAGCGGCGGCAGGCCGTAAAGCCGGCTGTATTCGCGGCTGAACTGCGACGGGCTCTGATAGCCGACGCGATGTCCGGCGGACCCGACATCCAACTGCTCGACGATCATCAATCGCCGCGCCTCGTGCAGACGGAGCTGTTTCTGATATTGCATCGGCGTCATGGCGGTTACGGCTTTGAAATGATGATGCAGCGAGGAAACGCTCATGCCGACGCGTTCAGCCAGCTCTTCAATGCGCAGCGGCTGGGCGAAATTGCCGCGAAGCCAAGCGACGGCCCGGGCCACCTTATTGCTCTGGCTCTCCGCCATGGCGATCTGCAGCAGCCGCGGCCCGTCCGAACCGCTCAGCAGACGATAGAGGATTTCCTGTTCGATCAGCGGCGCCATGGCGGGAATATCGTCCGGCCGGTCAAGCAGTCTCAGCAGCCGCAATGTAGCGTCGAGCAACTCCGGCGACGCCTCATTCACCGCCAATCCGCGCATGCCTTCCGCTGTCATTGCCTCACGCGGAATGCTGACGCGCGACAACAGCTCGTTCAGACGCTCACTTTCGAGCGCCATAGCCATGCAAAGATAGGGCGCTTCATTGGCAACACCGGTGATCTGCGTCGAAACGGGAAGGTCGAGCGCTGTCAGGACGTAGTGGCCAGCGCCGTAATGGTAGGTATCCGCACCGATCGTCAGGCTCTTACGTCCTTGAACCACAACCGAGAAGGCTGGTCGGTAAGCCCGATGCTCCAACGGTGTCTCCATCGATTGCCTGTGCAGGGTAAGGCTGGCGATCGGTGTGGTCGATTCTCCGTCCCGCGTGGCGAAACGGGCAATGATGGACGCGAGTTCCTGATTGGGATTGAAGGGCAGAGTCATGCGCAACCAACTGTTTTTGAGGGCTTGTCGACGTTTATCTAGGTCACCGACCGCCCATTCGGAAGAGTAGCTGCTCATTTAGATTCGTAGAATCGTACATAAAGCTTGCAGGATCGCTCTAACGCTCTCGCCCGCTTCGGATGCATAGTCGGCCACCTCAGTTTCCACCCCTCACCCAAAGCCAATCCTAACAAAAAGGAACTCTCCAATGGCTATTGCAAAGGGCTACGCCGCGACCGATGCGTCCAAGCCGCTCACTCCCTTCACCTTCGAACGTCGCGAGCCGAACGAGGACGATGTCGTCATCGCGATCAAATTTGCTGGCATCTGCCACTCGGACATTCACCAGGCCCGCAACGAATGGGGCAATTCGAGATATCCGATGGTGCCTGGCCATGAAATCGCCGGCATCGTTAGCGCCGTCGGCTCGAAAGTGACTAAGTACAAGGTCGGCGACCGCGTTGGCGTCGGCTGCTTCGTCAATTCCTGCACGACTTGCGCCACCCGCGATCTCGACCTTGAACATTACATGCCGGGCTTAGTCCAGACCTATAACGACGTCGAAGCCGACGGCACGACACCTACTTATGGCGGCTATTCGGATTCGGTCGTCGTCAAGGAAGGCTATGTCCTTTCCATCCCCGAAAATCTTCCGCTCGACGCAGCAGCCCCGCTACTCTGCGCTGGCATCACCCTCTACTCGCCGCTGCACCACTGGAAGGCCGGTCCCGGCAAGAAAGTTGCGATCGTCGGCATGGGCGGCCTCGGCCACATGGGCGTCAAGATCGCCCATGCGATGGGTGCAGACGTCACCGTTCTCAGCCAGACGCTGTCGAAGAAGGAGGATGGCTTGCGCCTCGGCGCTGACCACTACTACGCCACAAGCGACGCCGAGACCTTCAAGACCCTCGCCGGCACATTCGACCTTCTCATCATGACGGTCGGTATCGCCGTCGACTGGAATGCTTATCTCGGCCTGTTGAAGGTCGATGGCAGCATGGTCGTGGTCGGTGCCCCCGAGCATCCGGTCCCGGTCCATGCCTTCTCGCTGATCCCCGGCCGCCGCAGCCTCTCTGGCTCCATGATCGGTTCGATCAAGGAAACCCAGGAAATGCTCGATTTCTGCGGCAAGCACAACATTGCCTCGGAGATCGAGGTAATCAATATCGATCAGGTCAACGAAGCCTATGAACGCGTTCTGAAGAGCGACGTCCGCTATCGCTTCGTCATCGATATCGCCTCGTTGGCCTAACCCTGCCAAGGGCGGCGTCCTACCGGGTGCCGCCCTTTTCTCATTACTCGCGCATGGTTTCCCTCTGCGTGATCAGCCGGGCACTGTGCTGACGGCTGATGTAGATCCAAAGCCAGCTCCAGGCGACCGCAAAGCGCCAGCGCGTGCCGATCAGGAAGTAGATATGGGCGAGGCCCCAGACCCACCAGGCGATCCAACCCCTGAGTTTGATCCAGCCGAAATCGATGATTGCAGCACTCTTGCCGATCGTGGCGAGACTTCCCTGATGATGATAGTGAAAAGGCCCCGGCGCCGGCTGGCCCGATAGCTTTGCCCTTATCACCTTGGCGACGTAAGCGCCCTGCTGCTTGGCGGCCGGCGCGATACCCGGAACGGGGCTGCCATCCCCGCGCATCACCGCCGCCGTGTCACCGATGACGAAAATATCCGCCTGGCCAGGCGCCCTCAATTCCTTGTCGACCACAACGCGGCCGGCACGATCGGCGGCAACGCCCAGCCATTCCGCCGCCGGCGAAGCCTGTACGCCGGCTGCCCAGACGATCGTACGGCTTTGGACGAAGGTTTCTCCGATCGTTACGCCTTTTTCGGTGCAGGATATAACAGGCTTGCCGGTGCGGACTTCGACGCCCAGCTTTTCCAGCGCCTTGTGAGCGTAAGCAGACAGCCCCTCGTCGAAGCTTGGAAGTACGCGCGGTCCGGCTTCGACAAGAATGATCTTTGCCTTGGTAGTGTCGATATTGCGGAACTCCTTCGGGAGGGTCGTTCTGGCCAGTTCGGCGATGATGCCGGCAAGCTCGACGCCGGTCGGCCCAGCGCCGACGATGATGAAGTTCAACTGAGCATCGCGGACCGCGGGATCGCTTTCCAGCTCCGCCTGCTCGAAGGCCAGCAGAACGCGACGGCGGATCGTCGTTGCATCCTCCAGGGTCTTCAACCCCGGTGCTACCGGCTCCCATTCGTCATGACCGAAATAGGCATGGGTCGCACCGGTGGCCAGCACAAGCGTGTCATATGCTATCGTCTCGCCGCCCTTCAGTGTCACCACATGCGCCTGGCTGTCTACGCCGACGACCTCCGCCAGCAGCGTCGTTACTTCTGGCCGATCGCGGAAGAAGCTTCGGATCGGCCAAGCGATCTCGGACGTGGCGAGCAAGGTGGTCGCAACTTGATAGAGCAAGGGTTGGAACAGATGATGGTTACGCCGGTCGATCAGCGTGATGCGGACCGGAGCTCCCTTGAGATCGTTGACGAGCTGCAGGCCGCCAAAGCCACCCCCGACGACGACAACGTGATGATCCTGCATGACGACACCCCGTATCTGTTTTAGCTTCGCAAACGTAGGGTTGAGGACGATGGCCAGCAACCACCTTTTATGCATGGCACCTGTGCGGGCACGCGAACGAACTCGCCAAATGCCATCGATTGCTATTCGGCATAGCTGACCGGGATCGTCACCCCGCTTTTCAACACTTCCATCGAGATCGACGCCGAAACGTCAAAGAGCTCCACACGGCGCACGATCTTCTTGTAAATGACGTCATAATGCTCGACACGCGGCAGCACTATTTTCAAGATATAATCGTGATTGCCCGTAAGCCGGTGTGCCTCGACGATCTCTGGAATATCGCCGATCGCCCTGCGAAACGCCTCGATCCACTCGTCGGCATGATGCGCAGTCTTGATCAGCGCATAGACCGTGGTCGGTACGCCCATCTTCTCGCGGTCGAGCACGACGATGCGCCGAGCGATGTGGCCGCTATCTTCCAGCCGCTGGATGCGCCGGGAACAGGCCGAGACTGACAGCGCTACACGGTCGGCAAGATCGGTCACCGAAATGCCGGCATCGGTCTGCAAAAGATCGAGAATCTTCCGGTCGCGTTCGTCAAGCATGTGCAGCAATCTCCGTCATCGCGCGGCAATTTTGCGCAAAATAACATGCTTGCGCAAAATTTTGCAGATGAGATCGCATATGCGACAAAGATTGCAAACACGAGGCGGGTGAAATGTTTCATTATTCTGCTATTCATCATCAAGAACGGAGAGCAGCAGTATGCGCATTATCGGCCTGATCGGCGGCATGAGTTTCGAGAGTTCGGCGGTTTATTATCGTCTTATCAACGAGATGGTTCGCGACAGACTGGGCGGCCTCGCCTCTGCCGAGGTGCTCATGCATTCCGTCAATTTCGAAGAGATCGTCACCATGCAGAAGGCCGGACGTTGGGACGATGCCGCTACCCGTCTCGGTGATGCTGCGCACCGCTTGCAGACCGCTGGCGCCGAGTGCGTGCTGATATGTACCAACACCATGCACCTGATCGCTCCGGAGGTTGCGGCGCGTATCTCCATCCCGCTGATCCACATCATCGACGAGACTGCTGCTGCGCTGAAAGCCGCCGGCCGCGTCAAGCCGCTGCTGCTGGCCACCCGCTATACGATGGAACACGGCTTCTACACCGACCGCATGGCCCGCAATGGCGTCTCGGTCATGGTGCCGGGCACTGAAGACCGAACCGTTACCCATGACATCATCTTCAACGAACTCTGCGCAGGCATCGTCAAGGAGGAGTCTCGCCGGAAGCTGATGGCGATCATCGAGCGCGCGAAAGCCGAAGGCGCCGATAGCGTCATCCTCGGCTGTACCGAGATCTGCCTGATCCTTGACCCGAACGCGCTGATTCTGCCGGGGTTCGATACCACCGCGATCCACGCACAGACAGCCGTCGATTTCGCTCTCGGCAGGGAAAAGACAAGCGCTAGCCAGGCCGCCTAATCAAGCCAAATTTACTTGACTGAGTCCAACAAATGATGGACGTCGTCTCCTATATTGTAGGGAGACGGTGTTCATGCTTGTTACTACGGAACTTGCGACCATCGACGCGGTCCGCGACTTCAATCGCTTCTATACTAGTTTCCTCGGCATTTTGAACAAAGCCTATCTCGATAGCCCTTACGCCCTGACCGATGTCCGCGTATTGTTCGAAATCGGCTCGCGTGGCGGCGTCGTCGCCTCGACATTGACGCGTGACCTGCATCTCGATCCCGCCTATCTCAGCCGCATTCTCAAACGCTTTCGCGAAAACGGCTTGATCGAGACCAAGCCTGATCCGGACGATCTGCGCAGCCAGATCATCACTGTCACCGACAAGGGACAGGGGCAGTTCCATGAGTTCGTTCGCCGTTCTCGCGCTGAGATCGCCGGACATTTCGACGCCCTGGCCGTCGGTGAGCCTGAACGTGTCGTCGACGCGATGCGAACGATCCAGACGGCACTCAGCTCGAGCGCCAATGCTATGCCGGCCGCCATCATCCGAGGCCATCGGCCCGGCGATATCGGCTGGATCGTCCAGAGTCAGGCGCGCTTCTATTGCGAAGAGTTCGGATGGGATCTGCGTTTCGAAGGCTTGATCGCCGAGGTCGCCGGGCAATTCCTCTCCAACTTCAATCCGCAGAAGGATAAATGCTGGATCGTCGAACGAGGAGGACTGAATGTCGGTTCCGTTATGATTGCCGATGGCGGCGACGGGGTCGCAAAACTCCGGCTGCTTTATGTCGACAAGACGGCGCGAGGTCTCGGCCTCGGCAAGCTGCTGGTCGGCGAATGCATCCTTTTCGCCCGCAACGCCGGTTACCGTCAGCTTTCGCTCTGGACCAACGATATCCTCGACACCGCCAGGGGCATCTATGTCCAGGCCGGTTTCCGCCTCGTCTCGGAAGAAAAGCACCGCATGTTCGGGCCGGAATTGAACGGCCAGACGTGGGTGCTGGACCTCTAAAGCAGCTGATGGCGCATCACAATTATGTTGCGCTGCAAAAATTCCGCTTGATTGGGAAACGATCATTTCCTAAACAGTGTGCATGACGACAGACACACTGGATATTTCCCCAAAGCTCCGCGGTCGCCCGCGGGAATTCGATATGGACGCAGCGCTCGATCAGGCACTGCGGGTCTTTTCCGAGCGCGGTTATTATGCCGCCTCGATCAGCGAATTGACCGAGGCTATGGGGCTGACTGCAGGCAGTGTCTATAAGGCATTTGGAGATAAGCGCGGCATCTTCCTCGCCACCTTCAATCGCTATCGCAAGGTACGACGCGGTCTTATGGACGAACGCCTCGCCGTTGCGCCCAACGGCTATGAAAAGCTGCGCGAGTTGTTGACGGTCTATGCCGAATCGTCCAGCGGCGAGGTCGGCCGCCAGGGTTGCCTTGTCGTTGGCAGTGCCACCGAGCTCGCTCTTTTCGATGAGGAAGCCGCCTACCGTGTCGCCTTCGCCTTCGACACTGACGAACAGTTTCTCATCGATCTGATCCGCCTCGGACAGGAGGACGGATCGGTGCCGGACCGTCTCGATGTGGAGAGCACGGCTCGCACGATGCTCTGCCTGATGAAAGGCATGCGTCTGATCGGCAAGACCGGCCGCACCCGAGAGCAGATGATCGCTGTCGCCGAAACCGCCATGATATTACTGAACTGACTTTTCACATGAATTTTGGGGAGATCGCTCCCCTGCCCGCATCAAGGATCAAGACATGCCTGCAACCGTCGTCAGACGGGAGAGCGCTCAGCTCCCCGAAAAGACCATTTCGCCGTTGATGACCTTCATGTTCGCCTCCGCCTGCGGGCTGGTGGCCGCCAATCTCTATTACGGCCAGCCGCTGGCCGGCCCGATCAGCCAGGCGCTCGGCTTCACGCCGGCGGCAACCGGTTTGATTGTGACGCTGACGCAGATCGGTTACGGCCTTGGTCTCTTGTTGATCGTCCCGCTCGGTGATCTCCTGGAAAACCGCAGGCTGGTGCTGACGCTGATCGGCCTTTCGGCTGTGGCGCTCATCGGTGCCGCCTTCGCTTGGTCACCGTCACTTTTCCTGCTTGCCTCGCTCTGTATCGGCCTTGCCTCCGTCGCAGTGCAGGTGCTGGTGCCGTTTGCTGCCCATATGGCCCCCGATGCCAGCCGCGGCGCGGTTGTCGGCAATGTCATGAGTGGCCTGCTTTGCGGCATTATGCTGGCGCGTCCAGCGGCGAGCTTCCTGTCGGAACTCTCCTCTTGGCATGCGGTCTATATCCTCTCCGCCGGTATCATGCTCGGGCTTGCCGTTATCCTCCGCGCCGTCCTGCCGACCCGCGTTCCCCACACCAAGTTGCATTATGGCCAACTGCTCTCGTCAATGGGCCATCTCGCGCTGCGTACGCCAGTGCTACAGCGCCGCGCCCTCTATCAAGCCTGCATGTTTGGCGCCTTCAGCCTGTTCTGGACGACGACGCCGCTGCTGCTTGCAAGCCCGGCTTTCGGTCTGACGCAGAACGGCATTGCTCTCTTCGCGTTGGCTGGTGCCGCGGGCGCGGTCGCTTCGCCGATTGCCGGCCGTGTCGCCGATCGTGGCTGGACGAAGCTCGCCACCGCCTTCGCCATGGTGCTCGCCATAGTCGCCCTCCTCATCGGTCACGCCTCCGGCAGCGGTTCGCTGCTGGCGCTCATGACATTGACACTCTCCGGCATCCTGCTCGATTTCGGCGTGCAGACCAATCTCGTGCTCGGCCAGCGCGCGATCTTTGCGCTGAGCGCCGAACATCGCAGCCGCCTGAACGGTCTCTACATGGCGACATTCTTTGCCGGCGGCGCGCTCGGCTCGGCAATCGGCGGCTGGGCCTATGCCACCGGCGGCTGGAATTTCGCCTCCTGGATCGGCATCTGCTTCCCGGTCGTAGCGCTGCTCATCTTCCTGACCGAGCGGCAAAAGTGATCAGGACGGCTGCGGAACGACATTCCGCAGCCAGTCGCATTCACTGAAACCTGCCGCGGCAAAGGGGTCGATCAAGGTGCCTGAGACGATCGCCGCCAAGATCTGCGGCGCCGGTGGCACCTTGACGGCGGTGGCGACGAGCCGGTCCCTGATCCAGGCGGGTGCTGCCGAATCCGACTGATAGAACGGAGTAAAACGCCGGGGATTTCACCGGGCCACGCTCAGTCCCGCGATTGATCGAAGCGGGCGCGTGCATTACGCACGGAGTCGTGGTTAGCCTCAGCCCAATTCAATAGCTGCGCCAGCGGCCCGTAGAGCGAGCGACCGAGATCGGTCATGCGGTATTCGACGCTTGGCGGCTTGGTCGGAAACACCTCACGGCCGATATAGCCATCGCGCTGGAGGTCGCGCAGTGTCTGGGTCAACATGCGCTGAGAAATATCAGGCACCATGCGCCGCAGCTCACCAAAACGGTACGGCCGCTGCGCCAAAGCTTCCAACAACAACACCGACCACTTTCCACCGATCTGCGATATCAAATCCCGCACCGGGCAATTCGTAAAATCGAGTTTGCTGATATCGACGACGCGCGGCAGGCTCTCTGTGTTGCGCAAATTGACGACGGTACTGGCGCTCATGTCGGGTCGGTTCCCTTTTGGTAACGTAGGGCTGAAAAACTGCCTCCTTTACAGACCTAAGTCAATTCCTATTCTAGTGCTAGTCTCTTTTTGAGAGCGCCAAAACCTCTGCAAGTCCGCGGCGGTAAAACAAGGATAAAGACATGAGCAGCACCCTTCTCGTCACCGGCGCCGCGGGCCAACTCGGCCAGCGCGTCATTCATCACCTGCTGGAGACATACAAGGTTGCGCCCGGACGCATCATTGCCGCCACCCGCAGCCCGGAGAAGCTGGCAAGTCTCGCCGCCAAGGGCGTCGTCACCCGCAAGGCCGATTTCGATGACGCCGCCACCCTGCCGGCCGCTTTCGCCGGCGTCGATCGCCTGTTGATTATCAGCACCGACGCGCTCGCCGTCCCCGGTCAGCGCATGAAGCAGCACACGGCCGCCGTTGAGGCCGCAAAGAAGGCTGGCGTCAAGCATATCCTCTATACCTCGATGCCGGCACCGGATAATTCCCTGGTCACCTTCGCGCCCGATCATCTCGGCACGGAGAACGCTATCAAGGCAAGCGGCATCGGTTACACGATCCTGCGGAACGCCTGGTATTTCGACAATTACCTGATGGGTCTGCCGCATAGCCTGGAAGCCGGCAAATGGTACACCGCGACCGGCGGCGGCCGCCTCAGCAACATCAGCCGCGAGGATTGCGCGCTGGCCATTGCCGCAGCCTTGGCTTCCGACACAACGGAAAACGCCATCTACACGCTGACCGGCTCGACCGCGGTGACCATCGAGGACGTAGCTAGCGTCGTCAGCAAGATCACCGGCCGCCCGCTGGAAGTCGTGCAGGTCAATGACGAACAGTTCGCGGCCGGCCTGACCGGCGCCGGCCTGCCGAAATTCGTTGTCGACATGCTCGTCTCCGCCGACGCCAACACCCGCGCCGGCAATTTCAACATCCTGACGAACGACTTCAACAAGCTGACCGGCAAGGAACCGCAGACGCTGCGCAGCTTCGTCGAAGCGCATAAGGCGGCGCTAACCCACTAACTTTTGGGATATACGTAGGCCCGGCGCGCAGCAGCGGCGGGCCTTTTCATTCCGTCAAACCGCCTGTCCACATGCCCGGCGGAACCGCCGCACCGTTTCCGCCATGCCGTATTCCAGCGCGTCTGCGGTTAGGCCGTGGCCGATGGAAGCTTCGGCGAGCGCCGGAATGCGCTTGAGCAGGGCCGGCAAATTCGCGACCGTCAGATCATGACCGGCATTGACGGCAAGGCCGTTGGCAAGTGCCGCGTCCGCAGTCTTGCCGAGACCATCGAGAATGACGGCAGCCCGCTCCGGCGCGTCATAGCAGCCGCCATAGGGACCGGTGTAGAGCTCGATGCGATCGGCACCGATCGCCCTGGCGATCTTCACGGCCTCCACATCGCCGTCGCCATCGGCAAACAGCGAAACGCGGCAGCCAATCTTCTTGTATTTGGCAATGACGTCGGCAAGCAGGTTATGATTTTTGCGGAAATCCCAACCGTGATCCGAGGTTGCCTGCGACGGATCGTCGGGCACCAGCGTCACCTGCTCCGGCTCGACGCTGGCGCAGAGATCGAAGAACTCGTCGGTCGGATAGCCTTCGATGTTGAACTCCGCCTCTGGAAACTCATCATCGATCAGCGCCCGGATTTCGGGCAGATCGGAGAAGCGGACATGCCGCTGATCGGGCCGCGGATGCACCGTCAGGCCGCTGGCGCCGGCGGCAAGTGCGACCCGTCCAAGCCCGGTGACGCTTGGCCAGGGAAGATCGCGCCTGTTGCGCAACATGGCGATGGCATTGAGGTTCACGGAGAGCTTGGCGGGCATAATCGAAATCCATGATTTATGAAGAGGATAATACCTCCGTTTTATGCGATTGCACGCCGTAAAACCAACGAGATTCGAACATCGACTCATGCAAAAGATTGATGGTCTTCCCCTCTTTTGCCGCCCCATCCCACCGACGATACGCCCTTCGGGCAACTTATAATTTCGGCGAAACCGGATAGCGTCGTTGTATCGGGTGCCTGATTTAGGTGGCTCGGGGAACGAGGGGGCCAAGCTCGCCCGTGGTAATTTTGTCCTTATGAAACTTAAGAATTTTCATCAGCGACATCTGCGTTTTGTTGATCGCGTCATTGTGAAAATGAGTTGGGCGTAGCTGCGGCCTCCTCCGTCAACCAGACAAAAGAATAGGCACTCAATCACGGCGTGGGGCGCCGCGACAAAAAGGGGATGGAGAGAATCATGGAGGGACTCATGTCTGACGGTTCCAAACGTCCGTTTGCTGCCGCCAATCTTGTTTCAGAGGCGCGCGCCAAGTACCGGTTTCTGCCTGAGTCGGCACTTCCCTCCAACCTGCCGGAAGGGGCGGTCGCCATTGCTGATATGGCCAGTGCTTTCAATGTGACCCACAGGACGCTGCACTTCTACGAGGAAAAGCGGCTGATCTCGGCCGATCGCCATGGGCTGATGCGCATCTACGGCACCGACGATGTGCTTCGCATGGCCGTCATCACCGTCTGCCGTGAAACGGGCATGTCGATCGCCGTCATTCAGGAGATCATGGAAAAACTCGATGAGGCGGAAACGCCTGACGAAGCCGAGGCCATCTTCCGCACAGCCCTCAACCACCGCAAACGCGAACTCATTGCTGAAATGTCGGCATTGAATCGGCAAATGCAGAAAGTCACCGATCTCCTCGATTATGACAGCGCAGCGGAAGCACTAGACACCCGCGGCGATGACATCTGATCTTCACGGGCACAACGCCGATTGCATACGCACGGCGCAATGGCCATTCTCCTCGACGGTACAAAGGTGAACACAGAAGCTTTACCGGACGATCGTCAGCGTCTCCGCGGCGCGTGTGATCGCCGTGTAGAGCCAGCGCTCGCGCGTATCGCGGAACGCCCAGCTTTCATCGAATAGCACCACATTATTCCACTGCGAACCCTGCGCTTTATGTACGGTCAGCGCATAGCCGTAATCGAATTCATCGTAGCGCTTGCGTGTCGACCAGGGAATTTCGCCCTCGACATCCTCGAAAGCCTGTTTCAGCAGCTTGATCTTCGCGGCACCCCGATCCATGTCGTCGTCTTCCGGCTGCACAAGCAGATTGATGCCCGGCTTGGTCGTTTCCCGCGAAGACGTCATCACCTGCCAAAGCGAGCCGTTGAGCAAACCCTTGGCGGGGTCGTTGCGCAGGCAGACCAGCTTATCGCCGGATTGTGGATATTCGGCGCTGAAGCCCTTGAGCTCGCGCAGACGCTGATTGTAACGCCGGCGGGTGCGATTGGTGCCGACCAGCACTTGGTCGGCCTCCAGCACCAGCGGCTGCGTGACCTCGTTCTTCGAAATTACCTGCGCCGTGCCGTAATCGCCATGCATGATCTCCTTGCCCTCTCGGACATGCATCGCGAGCTGAATAATCGGATTGTCTCGCGCCTGACGATGAATGTCCGTCAACAGATAGTCCGGCTCCTCATTGGTGAAGAAACCGCCGCCCGAGACCGGCGGCAACTGACCGGGGTCGCCGAGCACGAGGATCGGTGTGCCGAAGCTCATCAGGTCCTTGCCAAGCGCTTCATCGACCATCGAACATTCGTCGACGACGATCAGCGCCGCCTTGGCGACCGGGCTCTGCCTGTTGATGGTGAACATCGGCGCGATCGACGTCTTGCCGGTCTCCTCGTCCTCGACAGCCTCCTCACCGCGCGGACGATAGATCAGCGAATGGATCGTCTTGGCGTTGCTGGCGCCGCGTGAGCGCAGTACCTGCGCCGCCTTGCCGGTGAAGGCGGCAAACAGCACATCGCCGTCGACATGCTCGGCAAAATGCCGCGCAAGCGTGGTCTTGCCCGTACCGGCATAGCCGAACAGGCGAAACAGCGGCGAGCGCCTCTCCTTCAGCCATTTGGCAACGGCCTTGAGCGCTTCGTCTTGTTGTGGCGCGAATTGCATGCGGCCGACTTGGCAGGATTCGGCCAGCAGAAGCAAGCGGTAAAAGATCGCGATTTATTGGGAATAAAATCGAGGCGATTCGTGTCTCATGTCCGGCAACGCAAAAACGTGGGGCCTAGACCATAGGTGTCTACCATTCCGAGGAGAAACATCATGAAAGCCGCGAAATTCTTGCCGATCCTGATCATGGCTTCGGCCGCCGCCACCTCCGCCTTCGCCGCCGCCCCGGTAAAGACCGGCGAAACCGCCAAGGGCAAGGTTCTGACCGGCGAAAACGGCATGACGCTCTACACCTTCAAGAACGACAAGAAGGATGTCTCCAATTGCAATGACGATTGCGCGAAGGCATGGCCGCCGCTGATGGCCGATAGCAAAGCCAAGGCAGAAGGCGCATATTCGATCATCACCCGCAAGGACGGGAAGAAGCAATGGGCGAAGGACGGCATGCCGCTCTATTTCTTTGTCAAGGATGCCAAGGCTGGCGATGTCGCCGGCGACGGCTTTAAGGGTGTGTGGGATGCCGCACGGCCCTGATCGGACCGACCGGGATGCGGGGGGGACCTCCCCCGCACCCGACAGCTTCGAGGCCGAGATGCTGGCGCTTCTCCCCTCGCTGAGGCGCTATTCGCGCAGCCTCACCCGCTCCGACGCCGATGGCGAAGACCTTCTTCACGATTGCGTGGAAAAGGTGCTGGCGCGGCGTAGCCAGTGGCGCGGGCTGAATCTGCGCGGCTGGGTGCTCACCATCATGACCAATCTCTACCGCAACGACCTGCGTCAGCAAGGCGACCGGAGCTTTGTCGATCTTGACGACAGCACCGATCTGCCGGCAGCAGAGACCAGCAATGATCCTTTGGAACGCTCGCGATTGGAAGCGGCATTAAACAGCCTCGGAGAGGAATACCGCGCCGTGCTGATGCTGGTCGTGGTCGAAGGCTACAGCTATCAGGACGTCGCCACCGCGCTGGATATCCCGATCGGCACCGTGATGTCGCGCCTGTCGCGAGCGCGCCGGAAAATGACCAACCTGATGAATGCCGATAATGTCATTGCGCTTCGGAGACCGAAATGAGCGAACGTAACCCGATCGTGACCGAAGCGGATCTCCACGCCTTTGCTGACGGACTGCTGCCCCCGGGCGATCACGCGCGGCTGGAAGCCTGGCTTGCCGAAAATCCCGAGCAAGCGGATATGATCGCCGCCTGGCAGGCGCAAAACGCGGGCATCAAGGCACTGTTTGCGCCATACGAAACCTCGAAGGAAGGCGACCGCGAACTGGTATTGCCCACCCCTGCGCCTGCGTCGGCCGCAACGGCACGCCGGTTCCGCTGGTTGTCGATGGCCGCCGCCTCTCTGGCAATCTTCCTGGTCGGCGCTGCCGCCGGCCATTTCGGTCCGCAGCTTCTGACGCGGCCGGATATTCGCCTGACCGGCATCGAAGCCCTGCCGCGGCAGGCGCAATCGGCATTCGTCGTCTACGCCAGTGATGTCCGCCACCCGGTAGAGGTCGGCGCGGATCAGGAGGCGCATCTTGCCACCTGGCTTGGCAAACGCATGAATGTCGCCGGTCTTAAGGTGCCGGCCCTGCAGACGCTCGGTTTCCAGCTTGTTGGCGGGCGGCTGTTGCCAATCAACGGCGTGCCTGGCGCGCTTTTCATGTATGAGAACGCCACCGGCCAACGCCTGACCGTGCTCGTCGGCAGCAACAAGGAAAACACCACGACGAGCTTCCGCTTCGCCAGCGCCGGCACGGTCGAGACATTCTACTGGATCGACGGCAGGCTCGGCTACGCCGTCACCGGCGAGATCTCACGGGACATGCTGAGGCAGGTGGCAGACGAATGCTATAAGCAGTTCTCGTCGTAAACTACTCAGAGCTCCGGATCGTTCTCCAGCAAAATCGGCTTTCCGTGCGGTGTGGCTTCCGCCGCACGCTGCCAGCTCTTTTGCAGATCAAGAATCATACCGGCATCGGCGATGCCGCGGCTGATCAGCAGACCGGAAAGCGCCGCCACCCAACAGTCGAAATAATCGCTTCCATCTTCAGCCCGGCCAGGCTTGTGCAATTCGGCGGAAAGCTGCTCTGCCCATTCACCCCAACTGAACAAGCCCTTCTCGTGCAGATGCACAGTCATGGCAAAAGCCTCCGCCGCCCATGGCTCGGGGAAGACCGGTTCGCCATCGATGGATTTCGGTAGTTGCGGCGATTGGGCCAGGGGCGATATTGTCTCAGGCGCGCTCAAGGTAGCTCTCCCAGGCGTCGATGGAGATGCTAAGCGTTGGATCGGCGCCCTCACCCCAGATCTCCGGCGCATCGAAAACGATCGTATAGATCCATTGTGGATTCTCGCTCTTGCCGTGGGCGTTGTCGTCCGGGAAAACGAAAGAGCCTTGCACGGCCTCCACTACACCCGTCCTGGCTCGCGCATAGCGTGGCAAACGGGTATGCCCTGTCGGATTGATGTTTCTCGTCCGTACGCGATCGCCGACCGCAAAAAGCGGCGCGGCATCGACCGGCCGATCACAGGGCCCGCCCTTGGCGAGAGCGCCGGCGACCATATCGGCTTTCAGGATACGCTTCGGCACAGCGCCTTGCTGCGACGAACGACCGTGTCGCAACTCCTCGTGCGTTACAAAACCATGCCGTTTCAGCAGCATCTCGACCCCGCGCGTCCAGATCTCATAATAGCTGGCGCCAAGGTATTCGGCGGGAGGGATATTTTCGCGCGCATGCCGGCTTTCATCGATACTCCAGGCGCCGAACGCGCCGCAGGAGAGCGTGATGCCGAGCGCGCGCTTTTCCCATTCGGCATGAAAAACCGGTTCGTTCGGCTCCGGGGCCACCGGACCGAAGCCCATCTGCCCACCGAGATCGTGCGGCCCGTTCATATTGCCTCCTCCGGAGCCTTGGCGATCGCCGTACCGATCATGGCATCGCGGCTGACAAAATTGGCCAAGGCTGCCTCACTCAACCCCTCTGTACCAACAGGACGCTCAGGGATAACCAGATAACGCAGTTCCGCCGTGGAATCCCATACACGAATTTTCTTCCCCTCAGGCAGCGTCAGGCCAAATTCGGCCAACACGCCGCGGGGGTCGACGACGGCGCGGGAGCGATAGGCCGGCGCTTTGTACCAGACCGGCGGCAGGCCGAGCACGGACCAAGGATAGCAGGAGCAAAGCGTGCAAACGATCAGATTATGCGTTTCCGGCGTATTGAACACCGCGCGCATATGCTCGCCCTGCCGGCCCGCAAAACCGAGGCTGGCAATTGCCGCTGTCGCGTCACGCCTCAACCACTCGGCAAACTCCAGATCGCTCCAAGCTTTCGCCACCACCTGCGCCCCGTTGCGCGGCCCCACCTTCGTCTCATAGGTCTCGACAATGACATCGATCGCCGCCGGATCGATCAGCCCCTTTTCCGTCAGCAGTGTCTCCAGCGCTTTCACGCGGGCCTGCATATCGGAATAGTGGTTGTCATGATCATGGTGATGATGGTCGTCATGATCGTGCATAATAAATCTCCCCGTCGAATAGGCCTTAGATCTAAGCCTTAGCCATACGGCCGCCAAGCGCCTTCTTTACAGGTTGCAACCGCGATCAGATGCCGCAACCCCCTGCCTTTGTTGGCGCGTTTGGGTAGTCTGCCGAGCATGAAGATTTTGATTCTCGGTGCAACTGGTTTCATTGGCTCGGTGATCGTGGCACGACTACGCAAGGATGGGCATATGGTCACTGGCCTTGCCCGCAATCCTGATCGGGCGCGCGTAAAACACCTTTCGATTGACTGGATCAAAGCCGATCTGGCCGAGATGACAGACCCGTCGGACTGGCACGGGGTGCTAAACAGCCATCAGCTTGTCATCAACTGCGCCGGTGCCCTTCAGGACGGGCTTTCCGACGATCTCGCCGCCACGCAGGAAAGAGCGATGCTGGCGCTCTATACCGCAGCCTCCAAGTCGGCAATCGAACTCGTCGTACAGATTTCCGCGCGCACGGAAGGCGGAGGCCAAGACCAGCCGTTCCTGGCGACAAAGCGCAATGCCGACAAGGCGCTGGCGGCAAGCGGTCTCAACCACATTATTCTGAGACCGGCGCTCGTTATTGGCCGCAACGCCCATGGCGGCACGGCATTGCTACGCGCGCTTGCTGCCATGCCTCTTGTCTTGCCTCTCATCCATGCGCAAAGCCCCATCGAGACGGTCTCGGTCGATGATGTCGCCGCGATCGTTTCAGCGGCGATTGCCGGCGAATTCCAATCCGGCACCGATATCGATCTTGCCGCCGGTGAGGCACTGACGCTCCGCGAACTCGTCGTCCTTCATCGAAACTGGCTCGGCCTCCCGCCAGCGCGGCTCGTGCCGATACCGGCCGGATTGGCAAAGCCGATAACGCGAGCGGCTGATATCGCCGGCAGGCTGGGATGGCGCTCGCCGCTGCGGTCGACTGCGATGGCCGTGATGTCCGAAGGAGTTCTCAGCCGAAGGAATGCGCGACACCTCCCAAGCCGACCCTTGGCGACGGTAGTCGAAACGCTGGATGCCAATCCCTCCGGCGTTCAGGATTTGTGGTTTGCGCGCCTCTACCTATTAAAACCGTTGATGATCAGCGGGTTGGCACTCTTCTGGATGCTGTCGGGCATCATCCCGATGCTGTCCCCGATAGCCGCAAGCCGGCACTTTCTGCCCTTTATGCCTGATGGCATGGCAACGGCTTTGACCCTGACCACCTGTCTCCTTGACATAGCCCTTGCCGCCTTTGTCCTTGTGCGGCCCTTTGCGCGGTCGGCATTGCTCGGAATGCTCGCAGTCACGCTCGGCTATCTTGCCGGCGGCACGTTGATTGAACCATCGCTTTGGCTCGATCCGCTCGGTCCATTTGTCAAAATACTACCGTCGATCCTGCTGACATTTGCCACGCTTGCGGTATTGGAGGAACGCTGATGCTGGCAGAGGAGCTTCTTCGCCTTGTGCATGTCATCGGCGCCACAGTGCTTTTCGGCACCGGCGCCGGCATCGCCTTCTTCATGGTCATGGCGCATCGTACAGGCGATCCAAAGCTGATCGCACATGTCACCGGAACAGTCGTGATCGCCGATGCGATCTTTACGGCAACCGCCGTCATCCTTCAGCCGATAACAGGCTATCTGCTCGTGCAGTCGATCGGCTGGTCTCTCGAAGAAGGATGGATCGCTCTGTCCTTGCTGCTCTATGTGTTGACTGGAGTTTTCTGGCTGCCGGTCGTCTGGATACAAGTCCGTTTGCGCGATCTCGCTCGAGCGGCATCAGCGACCGACACGCCCTTGCCAGCAGCCTATCACCGTCTCTATCGCATTTGGTTTGCTTGCGGCTTCCCCGCTTTTTTCGCGGTGATTGGCATCCTCTGGCTGATGCTCAATAAGCCATCCATACCACTACTTTAACATCGGCCAGAGGCTGAGTACCAGCAGGATCGCCATGGTGATGTTGAACCATTTGAGGCGAACGGGATCGGAGAGCCAGTCGCGCAGGGCCGAGCCAAAACCCGCCCAGGTCGAAACGCTCGGCACGTTGACCGCAGCAAAAGCGAGGCCGACGAGCAGCACGCTAACCAGATAGAGCTGCGGATTGGTGTAGGTCGCCATGGCGGTCACCGCCATGACCCAGGCCTTGGGATTGACCCATTGAAAGGCCGCGGCGCTCAGGAAACTCATCGGCTGCACGCCGCTTTCTTTCTCGCTGAGGCTTCTCGACGAAGCGATCTTCCAGGCGATCCAGATGAGATAGCCTCCGCCGGCGAATTTCAGGCACATGTAGAGCAAAGGCACGGTACGCAGCAACGCTCCCAGACCCAGCCCAACGCCAAGCAGCAGCGACAGAAAACCGGCGCCTATGCCGAGCATATGCGGGATCGTGCGGCGGAAGCCGAAATTCACGCCCGATGAGAACAGCATCATATTGTTGGGCCCAGGCGTGATCGATGTCGTGAAAGCAAACAATAGAAGAGCCAGAAAAGTATACAGCGCCATATAACCTCCCCGGACGCCGCTCTTCCGCTTAACGGAAACGCCCAATATTTTTGTGACGCGCATCTCCGCGGCGGCACCTGTGTCACGCGACCCTAATTCGCCTTAGATTTTAATGCCATAGCGTGATTGTCACGGTGACATGAATGGCGTCGATTGAAATCCCGACAAATGCACTTATCCTTCGCCTCCCCAGCATTGAGGACAGGACATGCACGACCCCATTCCGAGCGTCACTCTTCCCTCCGGCATCTCGGTTCCCGCGCTCGGCCAGGGCACATGGAACATGGGCGAAAAAGCCTCCAGTGCCAAGGAAGAGATTGCCAGCCTAAAAGCTGGGCTCGATCTCGGCATGACGCTGATCGATACCGCCGAAATGTATGGCGAAGGCGGCGCGGAGGAAATCGTCGGCAAGGCGATCGAGGGGCGGCGCGATGAGGTGTTTCTCGTCAGCAAGGTCTATCCCCACAACGCAAGCAGCAAGGGGACTATCCAAGCTTGCGAACGCAGCCTGAAGCGGATGAAAACCGACCGCATCGATCTTTATCTGCTGCATTGGCGTGGGGAACATCCGCTGGCGGAAACAGTGGCCGCGTTCGAAAGCCTGAGGGCCGCCGGCAAGATCGGTGCTTGGGGTGTTTCCAATTTCGATCTGGACGACATGGAGGAACTGCTCGCGGTGCCGAACGGTGCCAACGTGGCCGCCAATCAGGTGCTTTACAATCTCGGCCGGCGCGGCATCGAGTACGATTTGCTGCCCTGGTGCCAGGAGCGCAAGATTCCAATCATGGCCTATTCGCCGATCGAACAGGGCCGGCTGGCGCATCATCCGGATCTGATCCACATCGCCAAAACCTATCAGGCGACCCCGGCGCAGGTCGCGCTCGCTTTCCTGCTGGAGCGCGATGGCGTGATCGCCATTCCCAAGACCTCCAATGCGCAACGAGTTGCAGAAAACCGTGAGGCCGTCTCGCTCGACATCACCGACGAGGATTGGGCTACCCTGGACGCCGCCTTTCCTCCACCGCCGCGAAAGAAGCCGCTGGAAATGCTCTAGCCGCGGGCCTCTGCGCTCTGCGCCGCGACGATCAGCTCGATCGCCTGGAAAACATCGATCAACCGCCAGTTCGCGGGATCGCGATAGGTCGGATAAAGCGAGAAGGCGGCGGCGGCAATTTGATCGACAGTCCGCAGCCTGGTTCGTTTGTCGGCGAGAACTGCCTTGGTGTAGACCCCGAATTGATCTTCCGTCACCCCCCACCCGGCATAAAACGGCGCGGCATAGCAACGGACAGGAATGCCGCGCAGCAGTGCATCAAAGCCAAACTGGCTGGAGACCGTCCAGACCTCATCCACCACATCAAGAATCGATGCTACTGACACGGCATCATAGAGAAATATCGCACCACCCTTGCCGGCAATTGCCGTCGTCAGATATCCCTTGCGGTGGCCAGCCATGACATCTGGATGCGTCCGGATCAAACATTGCGCGCCGGTTGCCAGCGCATCGGCAAGCATCCGCTCGAACGAGGCGCTCGAACCGAGCGCCTTGCCCACAGAGATATCGCCGACGACCTGATCGACCAGGAGGACACGGCGCTTCGTCGACCGCTCTATCGCGGGCGCCTCATGCGGCAGATGGTTGTATTTGGACAGCTTGTTACGGACGATCTGTTCGCGGATGGCTTTGCCAAGCTCGCCAATGCGAGCATCGTCAGCCCCCTGGATCAACCGTTCCAGGCGTGACGACCGGCTAGCATCCACCGGCAAACCGAGGTCGTCGACGACGATCGAGAGCGGGATGGCGCCGGCTTTTCCGAGGCCCACCGAGCGTAAAAATCCATCCTCAAGGTTCCAGTGCGGCAACCCCCTCAGACGCGAAATCATCGCTGCCGTCTTTGCCGGCGTTCGTCCACCCCACGACACAATGCCGCCAATGCCAGGCGACAGGGTCGACGCGATCGTCTGCGGCCCAAAGTATTGGCCAAGCCAAGGAAAGGCATTGCGGACGTAGAAGGTAGCGCCAAGGCGCATCCCCGCTGGCGGATACCAGCCTTTTTCGGCGATCTCCTGCAAATCTTCCACGGCAGAAAACGCCACCCGCTGACCTCAATCGATAGTAGACTTGACCGCTCAAAAGCGCCGCGCAAGCTACGCGACGCCGATAGGTCGGTCAACGACGGGCGTTCCTCACATTCCCTGCGGGCCGCGGTTCATCGCAGCAATGCCGGTGCGGCAAACTTCGATCAGGCCGAGCGGCTTGATGATCGCCACGAACTGGTCGATTTTCGAGGACTTGCCGGTGATCTCGAAGATGAAATGCTCGACGGTAGCGTCCACCACCCTGGCCTGGAACGCGTCGGCCAGACGCAGCGTTTCGGCACGGGTCTCGCCGCTTCCCGCCACTTTCAGCAACGCCACTTCGCGCTCGATCGGCCGTTCCTGGCCGAGATCGCGGGCGCGCACCGTCAAGTCGACGACACGATGAACGGGCACGATGCGTTCAAGCTGTGCCTTGATCTGCTCCAACACCTGCGGCGTGCCGCGCGTGACGACCGTAATGCGCGAGAGATGCGCCTGATGCTCGGTCTCGGAAACGGTGAGGCTCTCGATGTTGTAGCCGCGGCCGGAGAAGAGGCCGATGACGCGGGCAAGCACGCCGGGTTCGTTGTCGACCAGCACCGAAAGCGTATGGCTCTCGGCCGCCGCGGTTTCCGGCGAAATGAAATAGGCGGAGCCCGTGGGTTGAAGGTGTGGATTCATTGTCCTTGTTCCGTTTCCTCGGTTCTTATGTTCAAGATGCCAGCTCAATGCTGATCTGGATGTCGATTTGGTCCAGCGGCCCAGGACACGGCAAGTCTACCGTGTCCCGGCGATCCGATCAAACGAGCTGCCGACCCTTGGCATCGATGGCATTGGCGACGGCTTCGTCGGTGGCTTCGTCCGGCAGCAGCATCTCGTTATGCGCCTTGCCCGAGGGGATCATCGGAAAGCAATTGGCGAGATTGGCAACACGGCAATCGAAAATGACCGGCTTCTTGACGTCGATCATTTCCTGGATGGCGGCGTCGAGATCGCCAGGCTTCTCGCAGCGCAGGCCGACGGCACCATAGGCTTCCGCCAGCTTGACGAAATCCGGCATTGCCTCGGTATAGGAGTGCGACAAGCGGTTGCCGTGCAGCAACTGCTGCCATTGGCGCACCATGCCCATATATTGGTTGTTCAGGATGAAAATCTTGATCGGCGCATTGTGCTGTATCGCCGCCGACATTTCCTGGATGCACATCTGGATCGAGGCATCGCCGGCAATGTCGATGACCAGGCTTTCCGGATGGGCGATCTGTACGCCGAGAGCGGCCGGCAGGCCGTAGCCCATAGTGCCGAGACCGCCCGAGGTCATCCAACGGTTTGGTTGCTCGAAGCCGTAGAACTGCGCCGCCCACATCTGGTGCTGACCGACTTCGGTAGTGATGTAGGTGTCGCGATCCTTGGTCAGCTCGTAGAGACGTTGGATCGCATATTGTGGCATGATGACATCGTCGTGCGGCTTGTAGGCGAAGGAATTGCGTGCACGCCAATGCGCGATATTCGTCCACCAATCGGCAAGACGATTAGCCGCCGGCTTCTGCGGCAGTGCCCGCCACAGGCGAACCATATCTTCCAGAACATTGCCGACATCGCCGAGGATGCCGATGTCGACGTGAACGTTCTTGTTGATCGAGGACGGGTCGATGTCGATGTGGATTTTCTTCGAATTCGGCGAAAAAGCGTTCAGGCGGCCGGTAATGCGGTCGTCGAAGCGCGCGCCGATACAGACCATGACATCGCAATCATGCATCGCCATGTTGGCTTCGTAGGAACCATGCATACCGAGCATGCCGAGCCAGTTCTTGCCGGATGCCGGATAGGCGCCGAGACCCATCAGCGTCGAAGTGATCGGAAAACCGGTCAGCTCGACCAGCTCGCGCAACAGTTTCGAGGCTTCCGGACCGGAGTTAACGACGCCGCCACCGGAATAGATGATCGGCCGCTGAGCACTTGCCATCAGTTCGACAGCCTGCGTGATCCTGTTGAGATCGCCCTGAACCTTCGGCTGATAGCTCCTCTGGACGTCATGCGATTCCGGCGGCGTATAGGTGCCGGTAGCGAATTGAACATCCTTTGGAATGTCAACGACGACAGGACCCGGGCGGCCGGACTGAGCGATGCGGAAGGCTTCGTGGATGACAGCAGCGAGCTGGTTGACGTCCTTGACCAGCCAATTGTGCTTGGTGCAGGGCCGCGTGATGCCGACGGTGTCACATTCCTGGAAAGCGTCCGAGCCAATCAGCGTCGTCGGAACCTGGCCGCTCAGGCAAACGAGCGGGATCGAATCCATCAGCGCGTCCTGCAGCGGCGTGACGGCATTGGTCGCGCCCGGACCGGAGGTGACCAGCATGACTCCAACCTTGCCGGTCGAGCGGGCATAACCTTCTGCCGCATGGCCGGCGCCCTGTTCGTGGCGCACGAGGATATGCTGGATATCGTCCTGCTGGAAGATTTCGTCATAGATCGGCAAAACCGCGCCGCCTGGATAACCGAAGACGTGTTCGACGCCATTGTCCTTGAGCGCCCGCAGCACGATCTCCGCGCCTGTCATCTGATTGCTGCTCGCTTGATTATCTTTGCCGGTCATACGTTTGTTCCGCTATCTACTGAGGGTTCGGAAAAGTGAAATCTCGATTTCGGGCATAAAAAAAGGCTCCTGGGGAGCCTGTCGTCTAGCGCATGGGTGGCTATCGCCGGATGGTTACACCATCCTGCCCATGCGCTGTCCCACCACGATAAGAGCCGTCGAGTTTTTCATGGGCGCAAGTGATAGACAGAAAATTTCTAAGCGTCAACGTATTCCGCAATAAAAAATCGCGGCTTTGCTCGATCCTCTTAAAATGCAGAGGGGCTCGAAAGGGTTTTGTTAAGCCGCCCTCCCTATGCTACGCCTCTTAACGCTGGGAGTAGCCGTTTGCTCAACAATGATTTGCAGACGTCCGGCAAAGCTGGGGACCTTGATCGTCGCGACAATCTGAAGCCGGGAAATCGCTTCCTCGGCCGTGTTGTCGCGTGCAGCGGCTCCAGGGCAACCATCGCTGCGGTCGCCGAGGATGGTGGCACGGATCTGACAGAACTTTGGTCCGTCGGAAAACTGATCTCGATCAGCGTCGGGGCCAATCGCGTAGCCGCCCTCGTCTACGCCATGAACACCGGCAACACCGGCTGGGGCGAAGGGCAGGACAATCTTTTCCGCATCGAAGTGGAATTGCTGGGCGAAGTCCACGTCGGAGCAAACGGCCGTGAGGAATTTTCGAGCGGCATCTCTGCCTACCCCTATCTCGGTGCCATCGCCCACCGCATCCGCGCTAGCGACCTCATGCGCATTTTCGATGCCGGCAAGGACAGCAGCTGCGTCATCGGCAAGCTGACGCAAGATGAAAGCATCGATGCCGCCATCCATATTCCTTCGATGCTATCGAAGCATTTCGCCGTGGTCGGCTCCACCGGCGTCGGAAAATCGACCGCCGTCTCGTTGCTGCTGCACAAGGCGATCGTCTCAGATCCCAAACTGCGCGTACTGATCCTCGATCCGCACAATGAGTTCGCCGCCGCCTTTCCCAAACATTCCGTCGTCATCGATACCGATACGCTCGACCTGCCCTTCTGGCTGATGCGCCTCGATGAGTTTGCCGAGGTCATCTTCCGCGGCCGTCCGCCGATCGCGGACGAACTGGACATGCTGCGCGACATTATTCCGGAGGCGAAACGCGCCTTTCGCGGCAGCGACTCGCCGCTGATGCGCCGTCAGACGGAAAAAAGCTCGGTAACGGCGGATACGCCGGTTCCCTACCGCATGGCCGATCTGCTTGCCCTGATCGACGAGCGCATCGGCCGGCTCGAAGGGCGGCAGGAAAAGCCGCATCTGCGTTCACTGAAGATGCGCGTCATCTCGGCGATCAACGATCCGCGTTACCATTTCATGTTCTCCAACAACACGATCAGCGACACGATCATGGAGACGATCGCGCAAATCTTTCGTATTCCCGGCGATGACAAGCCGATCTGCACCTTCCAGCTCGCCGGCATCCCTTCCGAAGTCGTCAATTCCGTCGCTTCCGTCCTTTGCCGCATGGCCTTTGAACTGGCGCTCTGGAGCGAGGGCGCGATCCATATGCTTGTCGTCTGCGAGGAGGCTCACCGCTACATTCCCGCCGACCCTACCCTCGGCTTCCTCCCGACTCGTCAGGCGATCGCCCGTATCGCCAAGGAGGGCCGTAAATACGGTGTATCGCTCGGTATCATCACGCAGCGTCCGGGCGAACTTGATCAGACGATCCTGTCGCAATGCTCAACGCTGTTTGCCATGCGTCTCGCCAACGACCGCGACCAGGATATCATCCGTTCGGCAATCCCGAACTCTTCGATTTCGACGACCAGCTTCCTCTCGTCGATCGGCAATGGCGAGGCCATTGCCTTTGGCGAAGCCATAGCCGTACCCATGCGCATGCGCTTTTCCCGCGTCGAAGAGCACCTGCTGCCGAAGGCCAATGGCAGCGTCGCCAGAGTCAGCGAGGACTCACCCGATACCGTCGACCTGCGCACGATCGTCAGCCGCATGCGCTCAATCTCCGGCCCCGATATTTCCGCCTTCCAGCAGAGCTATGCAGCCTCCAGTGGCGCAGCCACCGATATGGACGAGGATATTGATGATGACGATATCGAGCAGTCTGCCCCCGCACCCATGCCACAACCGGTGAGAACTGCCGCTCAGCCAATCGAGCCCTATCGGCCCGACATGCTGCCCCGCGCGACGGCCCCGGCTTTCGCTGCGGCGGCTCCCCAGACGTCGATCGATAGCCGACTTGCTGAGCTGCGTCGCGAGTTCCGAAGCGATGATGGTGCAAGCAATCAGTCCGCATCGGCGAAAGAAGTTTCGCCGTCCGTGCGGCGTGAACCGGGCCTGTCCTTGCGCGACAGTATCCTGAGGAAGCCGCTGAGCAGCCTCTACAACAAAGATTGACGCCGGCTAAGGGCTGATACGTTCCCAGCTCTGATCCATCTGATTGCGAAACCAGGTCATCTGCCGCTTGGCATATTGCCGGGTCGCGGCAGCGCCGGTTTCTAGAACCTCTTCACGCGTCATCTCGCCCCGTAGCATCGCAGCAATTTGCGATACTCCGATCGCCTTCATGACCGGCATCTCTTCCGGCAGTTCCAAGGCCAGCAGCGCCCGCACCTCATCTTCAGCGCCCATGGCGAGCATTTTCTCGAAACGACCGTTGATGCGCTGATGCAAAACGGCGCGGTCGGGCAGCACGACGATCTTTCGCGCACGATCAGCATCGATAATGACAGGCCCGGTCTTGCCCTGAAAGGCGATGATGGACTGTCCCGTCGCTACGCGCACTTCCAGGGCACGCACTATACGCTGGCCATCTTGGGGACTGAGGCTTCCTGCCACGGCGGGATCGCGAATGACGAGCTCCCGATGCAGCGCCTCGGCTCCCTCCCTCAACAGCCGCCCCCTCAGACGGCTGCGGATCTCTGTCGGGATATCGGGCATGTCGGAAAGTCCACCAGTCAGGGCCTTGAAATAGAGCCCGGTACCCCCGACAAAAACCGGCATCCGTCCTTCTTCGCGCAATTGCGCCACCAGCACCGCAGCCTCGCGCAGCCATACGCCGGTGGAATAGGCTTGCCCCGCCGGCACATGGCCGTAGAGATGATGCGGAATGCCCTGCATATCCGCTTCGGATGGCCGAGCCGTCAGCACGCGCAGCGTGTCGTAGACCTGCATGCTGTCGGCATTGACCACTACGCCGCCGTGCGCGCGCGCCAATTCCACCGCAAGTGCGGACTTGCCGCTGGCGGTCGGCCCGGTTATCAGGATCGCGTCGATATCGCTCATAGGGTTTCTGATCATGGCCTTCGTTGCCACGCTTATTGCCAATCCGTCAAACCCCGTTCTCGTTCCGGCAGTTGCCGAGCGGGCGGCGGACGCCGTCAAAGCGCTGGGACTCTACTGGCTGGCCGATGGCATCGCATGCGATATTGCGTTCCGTGACGGCGCCGACCTACAGGCAGCAGAAGCCAGCATTCTCGCCGTCATTGGCGGCGCGGCGATCGATCTGGTCATCCAGGACGCGGAAACGCGCCGCAAGAAATTGCTGATCGCCGATATGGATTCCACCATGATCGGCCAGGAATGCATCGACGAACTGGCGGCCGAAGTCGGACTGAAAGAGAAGGTCGCCGACATCACTTCTCGCGCCATGAACGGTGAAATCGCTTTCGAGCCCGCTTTGCGCGAGCGCGTGGCGCTGTTGAAGGGCCTGCCGATCTCCGTTGTCGATGACGTCATCACCAAACGCATCACCCTGACCCCCGGGGGGCCGGAATTGATCGCCACCATGAAAGCCAAGGGCTACTACACCGCTCTCGTTTCCGGCGGCTTCACCGTCTTTACGAGCCGCATCGCAGCCACCTTGGATTTCGACGAGAACCGCGCCAACGTCCTGCTGGAAGACAACGGCATCCTGACCGGCCTTGTCGCCGAACCCATTCTCGGCAAGCAAGCCAAGGTCGATGCGCTCAACGACATCGCCGAAAAAATCGGCATATCGACCGATGAGGCGCTTGCCGTTGGCGATGGCGCCAACGATCTCGGCATGCTGCAACTCGCCGGCTCCGGCGTTGCCCTGCACGCCAAACCAACGGTTGCCGCTCAAGCCAAGATGCGCATCGACCACGGCGACCTGACCGCCCTGCTTTACATCCAGGGCTATCGGAAGACGGATTTCATCAAAGCGTAGTATCAACGCGAAAATGCAGACGATTGGATGCGATCTATGATCATTACCGAAACCGAACGTCTTGTCATCCGCAACTGGCGCGACGCGGATCGTGACCTCGTCTTCGAGATCAACTCCGATGATGCGGTCATGGAGTTCTTTCCTTTTCGCCGCAGCCGGGCGGAAGCGGACGCATTTTTCGATCGAGTCCAATCCATGATCGCTGAGACCGGGTTTGGCTTCTACGCGCTGGAGCTCAAAGCAAGCGGCGAGACGATCGGCTTTTGCGGGCTGGCGCAGACAAATTATCTGGAGCCATTCGTCCCGGTGGGCACCGTCGAGATCGGCTGGCGGCTGGCAACGCGGTATTGGGGCAAGGGGCTGGCCAGCGAGGCGGCGCGGGCACTGCTCGCTCTTGGTTTCGAAACGCTCGATCTCGATCAGATCGTTTCCTTCGCGGTTCACAACAATATCCGATCGACGTCGGTGATGGAGCGGATCGGCATGCATCGGGTCGACGGTGGGGATTTTGATCATCCGGGTGTTCCCGATACCTACCCTCACCTGCGGCGCCACGTGCTCTATCGCTTGACCGCAGCCGAGTGGCGTGCCCGGCAATGACGGTCATCGAGACGCCGCGGCTAGTCCTGCGCCCGTGCCAGGAAAGCGATCGCGATCTCTTCTACGAACTCAGCTCCGATCCTGTCGTCCTCGAATTCTTTCCCTTTCGCCGCAGCCGCGAGGATGCCGATGCCGTCTTCACCATCATCAGCGGACTGATGCCGGAAGACGGTTTCGATCTTCTGGTACTGGCACTGAAACAGAGCGATGAGCCAATCGGCTTCTCCGGACTTTCAAAACCGAAGCTTGAGCCATTCCTGCCCCAAAGTGCTGTTGAAATCGGCTGGCGACTTTCAGCCCGCTATTGGCGTCAGGGCTATGCCAGCGAGGCCGGTGCAGCCTTGTTACGCCATGGTTTCGAAACGCTGGAACTCGACGAAATCATGTCCCTAGCCGTGCACAACAATCATCGCGCCTTGGCCGTCATGCAAAGGATCGGCATGCACCTGGATCCGGCCGGAGATTTCGATCATCCGGATATTCCCGCCACCCATCCGCAGCTGAAGCGCCATGTGCTCTATCGCCTGAGCGCCGTAGAATGGCGCCGGCAACAGACGCAAGCCGCCAAAGGTTGAAGCAGCCTATTCCAGCGCCACTGCGATAAAACGCAGATCGCCATTCGGAGAGGCGATCATCATTTGTGCGTTGCGGCGACCTTCCCGCTTCAACGATGCAACCTTCTCTGATGCCGCGGTCGGCGTCTGCACGAACTCCTGCGCAACTTCCACGACGACTTCGCCGGGCTTCAGCCCCTTGTCCGCCGCAGCCGAACCCGGTGCAACTTCTGTAATCACCACACCATCGACGCTGTCGGCAATGCCGAAGCTCTTGCGGTTTTCGGCGTCCAGCGCCGCGAGTTTCATGCCGAGCACGTCCTGGGTAGCCTGCGGCTGTGGCGCTTGCTGTTGCTGATCGTCGTCCTGGTCCTGCCCGTCGGTTCCATCATCGTTGCCATCTCCCTCATCAGGATTGATGACCCCGTCGCTGCCGCCATTATCATTGTCGTTAGGCGCGAGCTGAGGTGACTTATCCTTGCCGCCGCCACCCTTATCGCCCTCATTGCCGTTGTCGCTGCTCGCAGCGGCCGCCTGATCGCTATCCTCGAGCCGACCGAGCGTAACCTTGACCGTCTGCTGCTTGCCGTCGCGCATGACAACGACGTCCACTTCCTTGCCGACAGGGCTCTCAGCCACGACACGCGGCAGGTCGCGCATTTCGTCAACGTTTTTGCCATCGAATTTCAAGATGACGTCGCCGGCCTTGATCGAACCGTTATCCACCGGCCCGCCCTTGATGACGCCGGCCACCAGCGCGCCTTTGGCGCTATCGAGGCCGAGGCTGTTGGCTACATCGTCGGTTACCGGCTGGATTCGTACGCCGAGCCAGCCACGGCGGGTTTCGCCGAAATCCATGAGCTGTTTGACGACGCCCTCAGCCAGTTCGGACGGCACGGCGAAGCCGATGCCGATGGAACCGCCGCTCGGCGAAATGATAGCCGTGTTAATACCGATCACCTCACCCTTCATGTTGAAGAGCGGTCCGCCGGAGTTGCCCTTGTTGATCGCCGCGTCGGTCTGGATGAAATTGTCGTAGGGACCGGCATTGATGTTGCGGCCACGGGCAGAGACGATGCCGACAGTCACCGAGCCACCCAGGCCAAAGGGATTGCCGATCGCCATTACCCAATCGCCAATCCGCATCCTGGAGGAATCGCCGAATTTCACCGCTATCAATGGATGCTTTGGTTCCACTTTGAGTACGGAAAGGTCGGTCTTGGTGTCGGTGCCGATCAGCCTTGCCTTCAGCTTGGTGCCGTTCGGGAAGATCACCTCGATATCGTCGGCGCCTTCGATGACGTGGTTGTTGGTGACGATATAGCCGGATGAATCGATCACGAAGCCGGAACCGAGCGAGCTGACCTTGCGGTTGCTGTTGTCGTTGTTCCGGTTCTTGAAGAAGTCGTTGAAGAATTCCTGGAACGGCGAATTGTCCGGCACCTTGGGGGTTGCCGGGCCATCGCCCTCATCCTTGACCTTTTGGGACGTGGAAATGTTGACCACCGCGTCGAGCAGACCGGATGCCAGATCGGCGACCGAGGCCGGACCGGCACTCATCGCCGGATTGCCCGTGACCGGCGGTGTGTTAGGCGCCACGGTTGGATTTTCGGTCGTCGTTGCGGTCGAGCCGCCCATCGGAGCCTGGGCCGGATTGGTCGCCGTGGCCGGTGTCTGACTATTGGGGGTAACGGGCGCCTCAGTGCCCGACGCGGCATTGCCGTTGGGTGCGCTCGTAGAACCTGTGGCTGGAGCTTGACCCGTTTCGCCGGTCGTTGTCGGTGCTGTTGTCCCGGAGTTGGATGGCGCCTGCGTTCCAGTCGTCGCGTCGCCGCTTGGTGCGGCAGTCGAACCGGTCCCTGGTACCGGCGTGGTAGCCGAACCGGTCCCGGGCGCTCCCGTCGCGGTATTCGAATTGGCCGGAGGCTGCGTGCCCGTCGCTGCGCCGCTATTCGGCGGCGTCGTCGCGTCGGCGGAAGGCGTCTGCATCGTCTGCGCATACGCCCGCTCGACGCCGCCCAGGGCGGGACCGGCAATCAGCGCCACACTGGCCAGAAGAGCGAACGAACGTCTGAAAGGCAGGCGATTGGTCGAGGCCATCAGGCATCCTCATCGAGAAAGGGAAGTCTTGTATAAGCATCAACATAAGGCGGAATGATGAAGCGTGAAATCACCTTTTTGCGAAATCCTCGCACGTCTGACCGGCCCTTGGAATTACGTTGAAAATGACGCGAAGCACCATAAAAACAAGAGGCCGCCGACAGGCAGCCCCTTGGATTTCAGCAGGTTGCCACGCGTCAATTTGCGGGCGTCGTTGTCGACGGCGCGGCCAGCGCCGGTGTACCTGATGTCGGAGCCGAGCCACCGGAACTATCGAAATATTTGAAGAATTCCGACTGGTTCGGCGGCAGGACCAGCGTCTTGCCGCCCGAGGTGAACGACGCGCGATAGGCCGCCATCGACCGATAAAATTCGTAGAAGCTCGGATCGCGCGATGAGGCATCCGCGAAGATGCCGTTGCGCTCGGCTTCGCCCTGACCGCGCAGGATTTCCGAATCTTTCTGCGCATCCGCGACGATCTCAACCACCTGACGATCGGCAATGGCGCGGCGACGTTGACCTTCTTCGTTGCCGCGTGCGCGGATGAGTTCGGCCTCGGCCAGACGCTCTGCCTTCATGCGGTCATAGGTCTGCTGCGACACTTCCTGGGTGAGATCGGTGCGACGAATGCGAACATCCTCGATATTGAGTCCGAGGGTCTCCGCATCGCGATGCAAGTCATCCCGCACTTCCGTCATCATTGAGGCACGTTCATTGGACAGCGCCGCTTCAAAGCCGCGCAGACCGTAAACCCGGCGCAATGAAGCGTCGAGTCGGGTTCTAAGACGAGACTCCGCCGAATCACGATCGCCCGATACTGTCTCGCGGAACTTGCGGGCATCGGTAATCTTGTAGACGACGAAAGCATCGACCTCATAGAATTTGCCGCCCGAAACCTGGACGCGGATATTGTCCAGATCGAAGCGCAACTCCTGATCCTGGATATATTGCACCCGATCGGCATCCATGAAGGCAAAAGGCAGCTTGAAGTAAAGACCAGGCTCCGTTTTCACGTCGCGGATCTGACCGAAGCGCAGAACGATCGCCTGTTCACGAGCATTGACTACGAAAACCGAGGAATAAACGATCAGCAACAGCACCGCGAGCGCGATGAGAATCGTTGGCAAACGGCTGGACGTCATTATTTGGCCTCCGGCTGAAGTGCGGTCGCAGGCTTGCCGGACTGGCCGCCCGTCTGAGTCGTTGACTGCTTGCCGAGATCATTCAGCGGCAGGTACGGCACGACGCCCTGCTTGTCGTCGATGATGATGCTGTTCGAATTGCCGATAACGGCCTCCATAGTTTCAAGGAACAGCCGCTTGCGGGTCACGTCAGGCGCCTTGACGTATTCGTCGTAGATGGAGATGAAGCGCTGTGCCTCACCCTGGGCTTCCTTGACGACCCGATCCTTATATGCGGCCGCGTCTTCGCGAATCTGCGCCGCGCGGCCACGGGCCTGACCCAGCTTCTGATTGGCGTATTGATTGGCTTCTTGCACCTGCTGGTCTTCGTTCTGCTCTGCGCGCTGCACCTCGTCGAAGGCATCGGCCACTTCGCGCGGCGGTGATACATCCTCGATCGGCACGGCATTGATGGAAATGCCCGAGCCGTAGCGATCCATCGTATCCTGAATGATGTTCCTCACCTCGACCGCGATTTCTTGGCGATTGTCGCGGTAGATATCCTGGGCCGGACGGCGGCCGACCACTTCGCGCATGGCGCTTTCGGCAACCTGCTGCAGCGTCTCGTCAGGAGTTTCAAGCTGGAAGAGATAGGCTTGCGGATTGGTGACGGTATAGAGCACGGAGAACTGCACATTGACGATGTTCTGGTCGCCCGTCAGCATCAGGCCGGAATTCGAACCGGAGCTCGAACGGCCGCCGATATTGCGCTGCTGTTCGGTAACCTTGACGATCTCGACGCGATCCATCGGCCAGAAATGGAAATGCAGGCCGGGCATAGACACTTCGGCGCGCGGCTGGCCGAAACGCAATTCGACGCCGCGTTCGTCCGGCTGAATCGTATAGACGCACTGGATAAGCCAGAAAATGCCGATGACCGCTGCGACAATGACAAAGGCGCCGCCATTGAAGCCGCCGGGAACGAGCCCCCTCAGCCGGTCCTGGCCACGGCGAATGATGTCTTCAAGGTCCGGTGGCCCACCGCTGCCGCTTCCTCGCGGCCGGTTCGGTCCCTGCCCCCAAGGCCCTTGATTATTTCCACCGCCACCGCCGCCCCAAGGGCCGCCGCCGCCATTCTGATTGCTCCAGGGCATTCAAACCTCTTTGTTTATTGACTCCCAGTATCGCGCCAAACTTTGAAATTCGCAGGCGGCGGCGATTGTCCTCCGTTATAGGTATCGGCGCATCTGCTTTCAACGCAACTTCAGGAAGTTCGTCGGATTTATTGGAAAATAGTTGATTTTTGCGTGCAGCTTTTATGCTTTTCGCCGGAAATAGGTGACGAAACGCGTCGGATAATTGTCCTTTTCGCCTGCAGGCACGGTAAGCTCGCTTTCGACCTGCCATAGGGCCGGATCGATCGCCGGAAAGGATGTGTCGCCATCCACCTCAGCTTCCACATGCGTGATCAACAGCCGATCGACAAGACCGATCGCCTGCCGATAGATTTCACCGCCGCCGAGGATGCAGATCTCGCCAACACCGGTGTCTGCCGCAAGGCGGCTCGCAGCGTCGATGGCTTCGACGAGCGAATGCACCACCTGCACGCCTTCGGCGGAAAACCCGGAATCACGACTAATCACCACGTTCGGCCGGCCAGGGAGCGGCTTGCCGATAGATTGAAAAGTCTTGCGTCCCATGATGACGGGTTTGCCGAGCGTCATGGATTTGAACCGCTTGAGATCGGACGACAGCCGCCACGGCATATCCCCGTCACGGCCGATGATACCGTTGCGCGAGACGGCAACGAGAATGGTTTTTACGGGTTCTGCCATCTTTCACCCTCAGACGGCGATCGGCGCCTTGATATGCGCGTCGGCCTCGTAGCCTTCCAAAGAGAAATCCTCGAACTTGAAATCGAAGATGTTCTTCACTGCCGGGTTGAGCCGCATGGTCGGCAGTTTTTTCGGGGTACGGGTCAACTGCAATCTGACCTGCTCGAAATGGTCGGAATAGATGTGGGTGTCACCCAGTGTATGCACGAAATCGCCGGGCTTGAGCCCCGTCACCTGCGCCACCATCAACGTCAGCAGAGCGTAGGAGGCGATGTTGAAGGGCACACCGAGGAAGGTGTCCCCGGAACGTTGATAGAGCTGGCAGGAAAGCTTGCCGTCGGCAACATAGAACTGAAAGAGGCAATGGCACGGCGGCAGCGCCATATCATCGACCTCCGCCGGGTTCCAGGCGGAAACGATATGGCGGCGGGAATTCGGGTTCGTCTTCAGCCCCTCGATCAGATTGGCAATCTGGTCGATATGGCGGCCGTCAGGTGCCGGCCAGGAACGCCATTGATAGCCGTAAACCGGGCCGAGATCGCCGTTTTCGTCGGCCCAATCATCCCAGATCGAAACGCCGTTCACCTTGAGATAACGGATATTCGTCTCACCCTGCAGAAACCATAGCAACTCATGGATGATCGAGCGCAGATGCAGCTTCTTGGTGGTGAGCACCGGAAAGCCTTCTGAAAGGTCAAAGCGCATCTGATAACCGAAGACCGAGCGTGTGCCTTTACCGGTACGGTCGCCGCGGTCAATGCCGTTATCCATCACATGCTTCAAGAGATCGAGATATTGCTTCATCGCACCCGCCGCCGATTCCATTCCTCCCCAATTTAATGGCAAGTCGGCACGAAACCAACCACGGGCAAGCATAATCCCTGCAATTCTCGCGCCCCGCCGATCGATTGTTGCGGCAAACCGGTGTTCGAGCGAAGCATTTATGACAAATCCCCTTCCCTTCGCCTGAGGAAAACACTATATCAGCCATGCCGGTCTTCGGGCCGGCTATGGCGATAAATGAGCGGTGTAATAAACCTATTGGACCCGGGGGCGGTACCCGGCGCCTCCACCAAAAACCGGCCGGGTCAGATTGGCTTCAGACCGGCTTTTGATGGGGGCGAAACAGGATCGACAAGGGTGTAAAGATCGACTTTTTGCTCGGCATTGTACCGCCGTTATCGGGCTAAAATTGTAGTTGCAAACGACAACTATGCGGAAGCTCGTCTCGCTGCTTAATCGCAGTGTGGCACTTCAAATAAAGTCCTAAGGGGTCGCACTCTTAGGCGGGGTTCGAAGGCACCTGGCAACAGAAGCCTTCACCTTCTCCCTCTCTTCGATATTATGTATGATCAGGTGGTGACTCGCGCACGGGGGTTTCCCGCTTGCGCTCGGCGTGGCATAAGCCTTAGAAAAAACATGGCCAACGAAAGACAGGAAAGCATGGGGCAGGATCATATCCGCTACGACATTTTGGCACAGGACGCCCTGCGTGGGGTCATCCGCAAGGTGTTGACTGAGGTCGGCGCTACCGGCCGTCTGCCCGGTGACCATCATTTCTTCATCACCTTTCTGACCGGTGCGGCCGGCGTGCGCATTTCGCAGCACCTGAAGTCGAAATATCCGGAGCAGATGACCATCGTCATCCAGCATCAATTCTGGGATCTGAAGGTCACCGAGAGCCTGTTCGAGATCGGTCTTTCCTTCTCCGACGTACCGGAAAAGCTGGTCATCCCGTTCAACGCGATCCGGGGCTTCTATGATCCGTCCGTGAATTTCGAGCTGGAATTCGATGTGCCGCTCGCCGAAGACGAGGAAATGCCCTCCGGCGAGATCACCGCCTATCCGGTATCGGCGGAGAACAGCGAAGAGCCTGCGGCTGCCAAGGACGGCGAGGAGAAGAAACCGGGATCGGTCGTCTCCCTCGACGCATTCCGCAAGAAGCAATAGCATTCGGGAAGCGTAAGCTTCCCGTTTCACATCGGCAGTTGGGGGAGACATCGATGAGCGCCGAAATCGTCAATCTACGCCAGTTCCGCAAGAAGCAGAGCCGCTCTGAAAAAGAAAAGCAGGCGGAACAGAATCGGATTACGTTCGGCCGCACGAAAGCGGAAAGGCACCTGACCAAGGCGCTCAACGATAAGTCCGGGAAAGCGCACGAGGCCGGCCACATCGAACCGTCCAATACCGACGATTAAATTGCCGAACTAAAATCGAAGCCCTTCCGAAATCAAACAATTACCCCAGCATTTTCAATCATTTTTAGAATCACTTCTCCCGTTCCGAACTTTTTTTGATCGATCCGCCGATGATCCGCAAACATTCCGCGACGCTCCATGGCCATCGCACAAGCTTTTCCCTTGAAGACGCCTTCTGGACCGAACTGAAGGCCATCGCCAACGCGCGCGGCACGTCGCTTGCGGCGTTGATCTCTGAAATCGACGACGGGCGCGATGCAGCGAGCAACCTTTCCTCGGCGCTTCGGCTCTATGTGCTGAAATGGCTGAAGGATCGCACCTAAAGCGTGGCGCGTTAGCGCAATTCCAGCAAAGGTGCGAAGCGGTTTTCCGCCGGAACTGCGAAAAACAAAAGATAGGGCACTTCTGCGGTTTACTGAAAGGCTGAACCCCCAGCCCCAGGGCCGGTGGATATTCACAGGATGGCCAGGAGTGAGCTGACGAGGTGGACCATTGCCGCGAAGCTCACGCAGTTTTTTTCGTAACGAGCGGCGATACGTCGTTCGCCTTGAATTACAGAAAAAATTCTCGACCAGATGGCGCCATTTGCGAATCTCGAAGTCGCACGAGACGCGCTTGGATCGGTCGGCCTTGGGCGGAACGACGGCAGCGGCGCTCCCCGGTGATGTCTCAGTTTGAAATCTCAACGCGATCTCGCTTCAGAAAAGGGAGGGTTTTCCAATGGCTGATGCCCGATGCAGTTGCGGCGCTCTGACGCTAACGCTTTCACAGCCATCAAAATTGGTTGTCGCCTGTCATTGTCTTGACTGCCAACGAAGAACCGGCGCGCCATTTGGCGTGGGCGCCTTCTATCCGGCCGACGCCGTCGCCATTTCCGGAACTCCGAAAGAGTTCACCCGCGATGCAGCAAGCGGCGGGAAGGTCCACACCTATTTTTGTCCAAACTGCGGGTCAACGATCTATTGGAAGGCCGACAACCTACCGTCGTTTATCGGCGTTGCAGTGGGCGCGCTGGCAGACCCCAAATACCCTGCCCCCGTCAGATCGATTTTTGAGCAGTCGAAACACAATTGGATTCAGTTTGATGGTGCCGTCGAACACTTCCAACAAAGCAGTGTGGCAAAGAACTCAAACTGAGACACCACCGAACCTGCTTTGTGCGATTGAATGTCCACAGACCTTGGGATGCGATCGATCTTTCACTCTTCCGCTCAAAAGGACCCACCCGCTGCCAGCAAGTCCATCTGAAAACGGGGCGGCTCTGGCATAGTCGGGGAGCGCATCCTACCTAGCGATGCCGGGAAGGCCATTAAAGTTCAGCGGTGCACTCGTCTGCGGCGCTTGTCCGTTAAGAGCCGGCAATTGCTGCGCTTCGGCCTTCGCGCGGGCTTCCGCGTCGGCCTTCGCTTTGGCTTCCGCATCGGCCTTCGCCTTGGCTTCCGCATCGGCCTTTGCCTTGGCTTCCGCATCGGCCTTTGCCTTGGCTGCGGCTTCCGCCTGCCTTTCTGCCGCGGCCTGGCGCGCCAGCTCCCTCAGGCGCTTCTCCTCGGCGCTTCGCTGCTGTTCGATTACCGCATCGCGCTGACGCTGAGCTTCGCGTGCAACGGCGGTATATTTATAGAGCGCCACCTCGCGCCGCAGCCGCTGCTTTTCCAATACGCTCGCCTGAAGCCGCTCGACGCGCTGGCGCTCGCGTTCGAAGGCGCGCAGCGACAGGAAGCTGGTGATGTCGGTTACATCCATCGTCCGGCCTGGCGTCGCCAACGGACCGGCGAAATCGAGGCGCAACGCCGGTTCGGCGCCGCTTAAAGCCTCGTTGCCGGCATTGAAATCGATGCCGAGCGAGCCGCGCATGCGCTCATCCGGCAGGCTGATCTCGACATTGCCGGAAAGCTTCGCCAGGTCGTTGCCGGCACTGATATTGGTCGCCCGGATGACACCAGTCGAAATGTTGAAGGGTATGCTCATCGCCGGCAGGGCCGCTTCACCATTGTTGAGCAAAGTCTGCACAATCGGCAACACTTTGTCGGCAGTGATATCGCCCTGAATCTGGTCCGTGGCCGACAACAGTGGCGGCAACACAGAAAGATTGAGGCCGCGCACATGTGTGTCGCCAAGCTTGATCTCACCGGAACCGCTGGCGTTGGCGGCCAGCTCACCCAAGCTCTTGCCGCTGGCCTCCATGCTCAGCCCCAAGCCGAAACGGCCATTGGCGAGCGGCGCACCATCGCGCTGCCAGGCCACGGCGGCAAGATCGCCGTTGGCGAGGTTGAGTTTGGTCTGCATCAATCCGGTACCGTCGGAATTCGCAAACATCAGGTTGCCGGCGAGCGTGCCGCCGTTCCAGGCACCAGCAATGTCGTTCAGCCGCAACTCTTCGCCCTTATAGGCAGCATTTGCGCTGAAATCCGAGATCGGACCGAAGATGCCCGGCCATAATTGCTTGGCCGAAAGCTTGATGCTGAGATCGAGACCGCTGAACATTGGCAGCCCGAGCTTGGCTTTCGTCAGGTTGCCCGTTGTCGCATCCGTCATCGGCCCGTAGATCGCTTCGCCGAACCAGCCGAGATCGGCCTTGTCGAGCGCCAGTTCGCCGGTCGCTTTGATATTCTGGGCCTTGCGATCAAAGGTCAGTGCGCCCGAAACATTGTTGTCGGCAAGCTGGCCCTTCATATCCGACAGCACGACCTTGTCGGCATCGAGTGTAGCGTTCGCCTGGAATTTGACCGGCAAGCCCGTACCCATCTGTGGCACGCCAATACCATTCATGACGAAATAGGGATCGAGATCGGCACTTTCGAGCGAAAGCGCGATATTGCCGTTGAGGAAGCTGGTGGGACGCACGTCCACCTTGCCATTGGCGGTGAACGAGGTCTTGTCGGTGGCAAATGTCAGCGCCGCATCCGCCGGATCGGTGCCGTTTGCCGTCACCTTCAGCGTCAGGCGGCCGTTGGCATCGGCTTCGACTGGCAGCGGATCGAGCCCCGCCTGCCCGAACAGGATAGAGGTCACCGAATTCTCGAGCGTCGCCTCGAGCGTCGTCGTCCCCTTGCCCGTCAGCGCCAGCAGGTCGGACATGCGATAGTCGAGATTGACGCGGCTGCCGTTGGAAACGCCGGCGAGCGTCACCGCCAGCCCATCACCCTGATCGCCGCCGAGCGTCAGCGCGCCGCGCAGCGCAGTATTTCCATACCAGGCAGCATTACGAACCAGCCGATCCATCGCCGGGTGATGTGGCAGATGCTGGCTCAGCATGTCGAAGAACGGGCCGGGATCGGCTGCCTTGAAGGTGATTTCGCCCGAACCCTTATAGTCCAGCAGCGAACCATCGGCACGGCCCGTCGCGGTAATTTCGGCGCCGGCGACATTGCGCACTGCAAGCTTGTCAAGCGTCAGCGCGCCATCCGCAATCGAAAACGACGTCTCGACATTGTCGGCCTGCACGCCGAAAGCGGCGAATTTATCCGCTTTCAGATGTGCCGTAATCCGGTGATCAAGCAGGGTCTCGCCAGCATCCTGGCCGGTGAACAAGCCGGTGAGCGCCCTCAGCGCATCGAGATCGAGCGCATCGCCACTGAGATCGACGGCAAGCTTCGGCGCCTGGTTATCGGCCGCCGCCTGCCGGTCGAGCTGGCCTTTGAGCGTGGCCGAACCGATGGCAATTTCAAGATTTTCGAAGCGCTGCTCCTCATGACGCAGACTGACATCGGCGGAGAAGCCTGCCTGTCGCAACTGCCGGATCGCCGGATCGACCGAACCCACCAGCCATGATGCTAGGCCGGATGGCTGGCTGGAGGCGACAACGAGGTTGCCGATGAAATTCGGCTCGCCCTGCAGCATCAAATTGCCCTTGGCCTCGACCTGGGTGCGGCCCGGCAGAGTGCCGATCGCATGGTCGACCTTCCAGCCGGTTCCTGCAGGCTCCAGGTCGAGCTGTACATCACGGATGGTCGTATCGCCGGCAACAATCGCCGGCAGGCGGAAAGTCGCCTTGCCAGGCACCTGTGGCACCGGGATTTCGGCTGCGACCGCAATCAGGCTGTTCAGCCGCTGACGTGCTGAGACCGCGGGATTGCGGTTGGTCTTGCCGTTGGTGCCTTGAGTGTTGCCGAGGCGGTTGACATCGATCTGCTGGCCATCGGCGGTCAACAGAAACTCCGGCTTGGTGCCGGTGTCCAGCGTCGCCTCCCCTGTCACGACATAGGGGTCATCCGTAGCACCCACCTCGAGGCGATATTCGGGGATCCGTATGCGTTCGTTGGTCAGCTCGAAGCGACCTTTGGCGCGAGGCTGAACCTGCTCGTCGGCGGGTTTGTGTGTCTGCTTATCTTCAATCCCCGCCGTGAACAGGCCGATATAGTCCGGCTTGCTGTTGACCAGCTTCAACTCGCCGTCGAGATCGATATTGAGTGGATGGCGGTCCGGCAGCAGTCGCGTGCGAACACGCAATACGCCGTTGTCGTCAGGCTGGCTGCTGGAGATGCTGAAATTGCCGTGCTCGCCGTCGAGCGCTGCATCGCCATCGATTCGCCACGGACCTGCCAGCGATCGCGCGGACATTTCGGCGTTCAAGCCGGTGATGTGCCGCGTGCGGCCGGATTGCTCGTCGATGAACTGGATGTCGCCGCCGTCGACATGCACGCCCTCCAACACCACCGACTTGGCGGGAATTTCCGGCTGGCTGCCGCGCATCCAGTCGAGCGTGCCGTCCTTCAACAGCCGTAGACGTACTTTCGGCTCGGAAACACGCATATCGAAGATCAGGGCTTCGCCGGACAGGAATGGCGCCAGCTCGGCGTCCATGGAGAATTGGGCGATCTGTACCAGCGGCGTTCCGTCGGCTTCCTGCCCTACGCGAACATCATGCAATGTCACGGAAGGAAAGGGCAAAAGACGAGCGTCAACGGTGCCATGAACGGTCACCTTCTTGCCGATAATCCGACTCGCCTGATCCTCGAAATTCTTGCGAAAATCGGTCCAGTCTATGAAGAGCGGAGCAAGCAGCGCCACGAACAGCACTACTACGAGTACTCCCCCCAGGAAAACCAGGACCTTACCTAACAATGCACACCGTCTCCATTCTGCATTCCAATTACGATATCAAAGCGCCACTTATTCAAACGGACACATACGCCTTAGATCGTCAGCCTAAGCCTGATCCCTATCCGAAACTGCGTCGCAATTCTTGGGACCATGCTGCAAATCTAGGGCATCTTAACCGCTTTCCATGACGCCATCTGAAAACGGGATGTGCTAGCCTAACGCCATTCACGCCGGGGGCAAGCCAAGATCATGGCAATATTCCATTTTTCAGTTGCCGTGGAATATCTTGCCAGGGTTGAAAATCGCATCCGGATCAAGCGCCTGTTTGACCTGGCGCATCAGATTGACGGCGCCGCCAAGCTCCTGTTCGAGAAACGACATCTTTCCCTGCCCGACACCGTGCTCGCCGGTGCAAGTACCCTCCATGGCCAGCGCCCGCGCATTCAGCCGTGCAACGAAGGCCTCGATGACGACAATACCTTCAGGCGTCTTGTCATCGAACAGCACCAGGACATGGAAATTGCCGTCGCCGGCGTGACCGACGATCGGCGCCAGCAATCCGTGTTCCTCGATATCGGCCTGAGTCGCGGCAACGCATTCGGCAAGTTTCGAGATCGGTACGCAGACGTCGGTCGACAACGCGGCCAATTCCGGCGCCAAAGCCCGCGCCGCCCAATAGGCGTCGTGGCGCGCCTTCCAGAGTTTGTTGCGCTCTTCGAGATTGCTGGTCCAGAGGAACTCCCCGCCGCCGCATTCGACTGCGATCTCGCCGAATTGGGCCGATTGCAGCGCGACCGTCTCGTCCGTACCGTGAAACTCCAGGAACAACGTCGGCTGCTCGTCATAAGTCAAGCCGGAATAGCGATTGCAGGCCCGCATCTGGACGGCGTCCAGGAGTTCGATGCGAGCGACCGGAATGCCCATCTGGATGGTCATGATGACCGCATCGCAAGCCGCCTTCACGCTCGGAAAGGCGCAGGCACCGCCGGCGATCTTCTGTGGAATGCCCTGCAGGCGTAGCGTTACCGACGTCAGGACGCCGAGCGTTCCCTCGGCACCGACAAAGAGCCGGGTCAGATCATAGCCGGCGGATGATTTCCTGGCACGACGGGCGGTACGGACCTCCTCGCCATTGGCGGTGACCGCGGTTACGGCGAGTACATTATCCTTCATCGTACCGTAGCGCACCGCGTTGGTGCCTGAAGCACGCGTCGACGCCATACCACCGATCGAGGCATTGGCGCCGGGATCGATCGGGAAGAACAGGCCGGTATCGCGCAGATAGGTGTTGAGCTGCTCGCGGGTGACGCCAGGCTCGACCGTGCAGTCGAGATCCTCCGCATTCACTTCAAGCACCCGATTCATCCGGCTGAAATCGATGGAAATTCCGCCATGCGGCGCATTCACTTGCCCCTCGAGCGAAGAGCCGGTGCCATAGGCGATGATCGGCACCTTGTATTCCGCGCAGGCTCTGACGACCGCTTTCACATCGTCGCTCGTCTCGGCGAAAACCACCCCATCTGGAAGCTGCGCCGGGATATAGGTGGTCGTATGGGCGTGCTGGGCGCGAAAGCTCTCGCCAGTCTGGAAACGCTCGCCGAAGGCCTGCTTCAGGACACCGAGGACGGCAGTAATGCCCGCCTCGTTGCGTATCCCCGCCTTTGCATCAGCCAGAGCCATGTTTCCGATCTCCCATCACAAGTATCGCAGGCGCGTTAACCCTTTTTGCGGTTCTATGGGACATCAAAGCTTTGCTGTCCAGTCACGAAATAGCCCGTAGTTTCCGCGCGGCGTCTGTATCGGTGACTCCAGATCGAGCGGTCTCAATTGCTCCCCGCAAGCGGCCGCATTTGCAGATCGAAACTCGACTTCACCACATTGTTGGAAATGATCGCGAGTGTGCTTTTTCCCTCCGCGCAGAGGTCGCTGGAAAGGCGATATTCGTAACCGTTGTTGAGAAAGGAAAACTGTCCGGCCATCTCGCCGGCCTTGCACAAATCGGCGTGCCCGGCCGTCGCGGCAGCCAAAGGCGTATAGTGTCCGCCAATCTGGATTGCGTTCGACGTTTTCTTGTCGACGCCGATATAGTTGAGATCGCAGGAGGTCGTAATACCAGCGACACTGCTCGCTCCGTCCGCATCGCAGGTGCTGTAGACATAGACGTAATTCTTGTCCGATTCGAATGCGACGCCATTGGTGAATTTCACCTCGGTCGCCTTGCCGTTCAACTGCGATGGACTCCCGACCTGGGATATGCTGAGATTGCCGCCATTGTATTTGAACGCATAGCCGGAGACGTGGCTTGGCGTGCCATCCGCCTCGTGATCGTTAACCTCATTGCCGCTATAGATATCTGCTTTGTCGTGCTTGTCGTTGAGCACCACCAGCTTCACATCCTTGCAATCATAGTCGCCACCGCAGCGATCGACGATGAAGGCTTCATGCCCTTCGACCTGCAGGGAAAAGGCGGGACTGCTTGCAAGAAGAGCAGCGAAGGAAGCGGCGACAGCAACCACTCGGCCCGGCACTAAACCAGCGTGAAAAATCTGCTTGGGAGCCGGTGCGGTACCGGCTTCGCGACCCATGCCCGCCATCATATCCGTTAAAGCCATTGCACCGATCTCCCTCGCCTTCATGGGTTGTATGGGGCAACTGAGCCAGCCTGTCCAGTCAAGGATATCCAGGGAAATAAACACGACCGGACGCTATCGTCGTTAGGCGATGCGCAGACTACGCGGCATGCAAAATCTGCAATTATTTTGGGCGGAATTCGATTCAAACATGCAGTCAGCACAAAGCTCTCTCAAAAGGTGCACGCACGTCCGCGAACTTGCCGGTGATGGCATGACGTTGTTGATGGTGACGCACGAAATGAAGTTCGCTCGTGACGTCTGCTCGCGCGTCGTCTTCATGCACCGGGGTCGCGTCCATGAAATTGGTCCGCCGGGCGACGTATTTGCCAATCCGCAAATGCCGGAACTCTAACATTTTCTCGGCGTGCATCGAGACCTGCCGAAAGGGCTGCCGGTTAATCTCGCACCCGCGTGTTCCCGAGCATTCCAACCCAAGCGCCCGGCGCCATGCCGAACGCCTTCTTGAAATGCCGCGTCAGATGGCTTTGATCGGCAAAACCCGTGGCGGCAGCGACCTCGGCGATCGGCTCGCCATCGGCTATCATCGCCTTGGCCCGTTGCAGCCGTCGCATTAGCAGGAAGCGATGTGGGCTGGTAGCGAAAGCGGCGCGGAAATGACGTGAGAGCGCAAAACGGTCGAGGCCGGTGATGCGCTCCAGTTCCGCCGAACGGACATCCCGCATGGCATGTACTTCCAGATAGTCGCGCGCCGTTTTCACCTGTCCCCAGGCAACGCTTCCCAGCGGCTTTTGCGGCAGGCGCGCATGTGACGCGAGCCCCGTTGCCAGCCGCGAGACGAAATCATCGACGAAGAGTTCGTCCAACTCGCGGTCGAGCTCGCCCAGCGCTGACAGCAGCAGGCCGGCGAGACGCTTGTCCTCGACCACGGGCTCATCGACAAAGGGCAAGCCGATGCGCGCGGCTTCCAGGCATTGCATCAGCATCGACGGTTCGAGATAGAGCATGCGGTAGAGCAGCCCGTCGTCGGTCGCGGCGCCGCCGTCATGCAGCTCGTCCGGATGAAGGACGATCACCCGGCCCGGCAGGCTGTAGCGCCGCTTGCCGCGATAGCTGAAGGTTTGCACACCACGGATGGTGACGCCGAGGCCGTAGGTGTCGTGCCGGTGCGGTTCGAACGCATCACCATGGAATTGCGCCTGGATGCGCTCGATACCGGGGTAAGCGGGTGCGGATACGATGCGGTTCGCTTCCGGCATCGTGCACGAACGTTCAAGACCTTCGAAGATCCGGCCGGCAACATCCTCGGACAACGGCTCATTCCCAGACTGCATAAGAGAGACAATCAATGTTCAATACCAAAATCGCGATCGTTCTGCGAAGCAATCTTCAATCCTGGCAAAAACTGAATGTGACTGCCTTCCTGTCCACCGGCATTGTCGGTCAGTTTCCTGATATCATCGGCGAACCCTATCGTGATCGCGCCGGCAACACGTACAACGCGCTGTCGATCCAACCGATGATCGTTCTATCCGCCGACGAAGCGACGATCGCCACGATCCATCGCCGCTCCCTGGAACGCGGCGTCACCTCGTCAATCTTTATCGAGGAAATGTTCTCGACCGGCCATGACGTTGCCAATCGCGCCGTCTTCTCCGAATTTACTCCCGAAGACGCCAAGGTGGTCGGCATCGCGTTGCGCGCCGACAAGAAGATCGTCGACAAGATCACCAAGGGCGCAACGATGCATTCGTGAATGAACTGCAGTCAAACAAAACGGCCGGGTCATCAAGCCCGGCCGTCTTTGTTTGAATATCGATGTCACGTCAGCCGTTCTGGGTGATCGGCGCGATCTGGATTTCGACGCGGCGGTTCTGGGCGCGGCCTGCTTCCGTCGCATTGGTGGCGACCGGCTGCGTCGGTCCGAAGCCAACGGCGGAGACGCGACGCTGGTCGATACCCTGGCTCGAAAGATAAGCGGCAACCGAATCGGCGCGGCGCTCGGACAGATCCTGATTATGCTGCAGGCTGCCGGTCGAGTCCGTATGGCCGTTGACGTCGATCAGCGTGCGATTGAACTTGCGCAATACGATCGCAACCGAATTCAGAGTCGGATAGAACTCCGGCTTGACCGCATCCCTGTCGATATCGAAGGTGATCGCCGAAGGCATGTTGAGAATGATGCGATCGCCGACGCGCGTTACCGAGACGCCGGTGCCCTGCAACTGTGCACGCAGCTCGGACTCCTGCTGGTCCATGTAGTTGCCGATACCGGCACCTGCGAGCGCACCGACGCCGGCGCCGATCAGCGCAGCATTGCGGCGCGAGGCCGGCGAATGGCCGATCAGAAGGCCGGCAACCGCACCGACGCCGGCGCCGATCGCGGCACCTCCCGCTGTGTTGGACACCTTCTGCTCACCCGTATAAGGGTCGGTCGTCGTGCATGCATTGAGAAAGGCTGCCGAGATGGCAAGGATGGCAAATTTCTTGATCATGGAATCGTCGCTCTCCGGTTCGATGGTCCGCAGCAGATATGAAGCATTGCGGCAATATGATGAAGCGCAATTTTTGCGCACCTGCTGGCGAGCTGCCCAGCCATTGCTCCGGAGTGCTTTCCCCGAGACCGACGGCGTCGAGGAAATGGGATGCGCTCTGCCGACCTCTGCCTATTTCCCTTGAAATCCAGGCTCTGCGCGATCAGAGGTTCTGGAAAAGCTGTCTGACGGTGTCGTAGCTTGCATTGGCAATCGACAGCGATTGCAACCCCAATTGCTGCTGGGTCTGCAGCGCCAATACCCTGCTTGATTGCTTCTCCATGTCGGCATCGACCAGCTTGCCGACGCCGCTGGTGAGCGAATCGCTGAGATTGCTGGCGAATTGGTTTTGCAGGGTGACACGCGTCTCCAACGAGCCGAAGGCCGATCCTATCGTGTTCATTTGATGCAGCATCGCGGTGACGGTATTGACCATATCCACCAAATCGCCCTGTGTCGTATTGGCGTCGAGCGAAATCTCTACCTGCCCGCTCGTGTCGCCGTTCTTGCTGCCGATCAGCACATAGTTCTTGGCTGCCCCCGCTTCCGTTGCAAAGGCAGTGGAGGTGAGCACACCATAACCGCCGGTGCCGCTTGATTGATCGTCGATCAGGTATCTTGCATCCGTCGATACGATAGGACCGCTGGTCGAGCTGACGCCTTCGTAGTTCAGCATGCCGACCGAAACCGTGCCATCGGTATGACGGATGAAGGAGCCGGGAATCTGATGTGGTGCGGTCGGATCGTCACCATCCTGGAGCATCACCCAATTGACGCCATTGAAGCTCGCCGACTCGCCGACGCTGCGGAGCTGGTCCTTGAGCTCGGTGATCTCGTCGTTGAGTTTGGTCTTGTCGACGCTGCCTTCATAGGCGGTCACCAATTTCGACCTGATCTCAGTCACGATATCGATTGCGCTGTTGATGCCCGTGGAGGCGGTACTGACCGTGGCGGATGCAAGCCCGAGCGCATCCTGCACTGCCGAGACAGCGCCGATATCGGTGCGTGTCAATGTCGAGATTGTCCAATAGGTAGCGTCATCCTTGGCGCTCTGCACACGCAGACCGGATGACATCTGACGCTGTGCGACACTCAGATTTGACTGGGTGTTTCTAAGGACTTCAAGGGCGGTGGTGACAGGGGAACTAACCCTGATGAAGGTCGAAAAAATACTCACGGCACATGGACTCCGGACACAACAATACGCAACAAGCACAAGGAGACATTGGAACCATGCCGCGAGCTTTCATGCGCGCGGGCCGACCAAGTCGGCGAACGTTGAGCCCGGCAAAAACAGCGCCTGAACTCCAGCGGTTACAGGCACCTATGATTAGCAATCATGCTTAAAAAAGGGATAATCGAAACGGGCGATTTACCATAAATCGCCCATCGACCCGGAAATGGCCCGTCTTGTTGAGATCGCGGTTACTCCGCCGCCCTGAGCTTGGTCACCTTTGCGCGCAACGCCGCTTCCGACATCTCCTCGTGCAGGCGCAGCTCCTCATGCGCCTGCGGCTTGGCGAAGCGGGCGATCAGGAGATAGGCGACGGGTGTGATGTAAAGCGTCACCAAGGTCGCAAAACCAAGGCCGCCAACGATCACCCAACCGAGCGCGATTCGCGCTTCCGCGCCTGCCCCGTGGGCGAATACCAAGGGCACGCCGCCGAGAATGGTGGCGATCATCGTCATCATCACCGGGCGCAGACGCAGCGCACAGGCTTTTTCGATCGCCTCGCGCACGCTCTCGCCCTTGTCACGCAATTGATTGGCGAACTCCACGATCAGGATGCCGTTCTTTGCCATCACGCCGACAAGCAGCACGAGCCCGATCTGGCTGTAGATGTTGAGGCTGGAACCCGTGATGACGAGCGCGAACACCGCGCAGGCAAGGCCGAGCGGCACCGTCGACATGATGATCAATGACGACAGCACGCTTTCGAACTGTGCGGCAAGCACCAGGAAGATGATGACGATGGCAAAGCCGAAGGTCAGCGCCATGCCGCTGGAATTCTCCTCCAGCGTCGCTGCCTCCGCGAGAGGGATCAACCGCGCACCGGGCGGCAAAAGCGGTGCGGCGATCGCCGTCACTTGCTCGACCGCCTGGCCGAGCGACATGCCGGGCTTCAGGCCGGCGGTGATAGCGACGGAAGCAAGCTGTTGCTCGCGGGTGAGCTGCGGCGCGACCGCCCCCTCCTTCAGGCTGGCGATGACGGACATCGGTACGATCTTGCCGTCACCAGTCTTCAGGAAAACATTTTCGAGATCGGTCGGATCGTCGATCGGCCGCATGGTCGAGGTCAGAAGCACCGGATAGGCCTCGCCGGCGACAAAGACGTCAACGACGGAGCGCCCTTCGAGCAGCGATTGCAGCGCCGTCGACAGGCCGGTGATGTCGACACCGAGATCGGAGGCGCGCTCGCGGTCGATCGCGACGGAGACCTGCGCCTGTGTCGGTTCGTTGTTCAACCGTGGCGCATCGAACTGCCCGGTGGCGTCCAGCGCCTGCACCAGCTTCAGGGCCGCTTGTGTCAGCGCCTCGTGGTCATTGCCGGTCAACGCCATTTGCACGCCGCTGCCGGCACCACGGATGCGCAGGCTGTTCGATTGGATGACATTGCCGCGCAGCGCAGGCACCTGGGCCATTGCCCTGTTGATATCGGCGACAATTTCAGTCTGCGTGCGATGGCGGTCGCTCCAGGGCGCGAGCGTCAATACCATGAAGCCGCTGTTCATCTGCCCATTCTGGCCGGAGATCGCATAGACGTTGCGGATGTCGCCGCTATCCATCAATGGCTGCAGATTCTCCTCGACACGCTGCAACTGATCCTTGGTGTAGTCGAGGCTCGCGCCTTGCGGCGTGGTCAATCTCAGCATCACCATGGCACGGTCCTCATTCGGCGTCAGCTCGCTCTTGACGCCCATGAAAGCGAGGACCGCGGCGGCGGAAAAGATCGCGCAGAAGACCATGACCACCAGCGGCGCATTCAGGCAGGCCCGGAGCGTGCGGCGATAGACGCTGGAAAACAGCTCGCCGAAGCGGCCGAGCATGCCGTGATCTTCGCGCATCTCCTTGGTCAGCATGCGCGAGGCCAGCATCGGGCAAAGCGTCAGCGCCACGATCGACGACAGACCGACGGAGAAGGCGAGCACGAAGCCGAACTCACGGAACAGGCCGCCCACCTGTCCTGGCAGGAAGGACAGCGGAATGAAGACGGCGGCAAGGGTCGCGGTCGTCGCGATGACTGCGAAGAAGACCTCGCGCGTGCCAAGAACGGCGGCCGCCCGCGGTCCCATCTTTTCCGACCTGCGCCGTACAATGTTTTCGAGAACGACGATGGCGTCGTCGACCACAAGGCCGGTCGCGAGCACGATCGCCAGTAGCGTCAGGATATTGACGGAAAAACCGACCATATAAAGCGCCGCCAGCGTGCCCGTCAGCGCCACCGGCATGGTGACGGCCGGGATCAATGTCGCGCGCCAGTCCCGAAGGAAGAGATAGATCACGACGGTGACGATCAACGCCGACACCACCAGCGCCAGTACCACCTCATGAATCGCCCCCTGGATGAACACGGCGTCATCGCTGGTGATGGCGATGCGGGTGCCTTCGGGCAGCGATTTCGACAATTGCGCCACCACGGCTTTCACGCCGTTGGAGATGTTCAGCGTATTCGACTGTGCTTGGCGGATGATACCAAGGCCCACGCCCTGCACGCCATTGGAGCGCAGCGCTGTCGTGCCGTCACGGGGGCCGAGCGTCACGGTCGCGACATCGGCCAGCCGGATGCGATACTTGATGATCAGCCGTGAGAAATCCTCGGGCGTCTGCAGCGCGGCCGTCGCGCGCACGACGATATCCTGCCGCGTGCTCTTCAGCGATCCCGCCGGGACATCCAGCGCGGCCGTCGCGAGCGCCGTCGTCAGATCGCCGATTGTCAGCCCACGCCCGGCAAGCGCTGCCTGATCGACATCGATACGGAAAATTTTCTCCTGGTCGCCGTAGAGCTCCACATCGGCAACACCATCGACGGAGGCCAAGCGGTCGGTGATCTCGTTGTCGACCAGTTGCGTCAAGTCGTCCATGGTCAGCGTGCTGGAGGTGACGGCGAGGCGCATGATCGGCTGCGAATCCGAATCCGCCTTGACGATCTGCGGCGCATCCGCTTCCTCGGGCAACTGCTCTGCGACACGGCCGATGGCATCGCGAACATCATTGGCAGCAACGGAGAGATCGGTCGCAGTGGTGAATTCAAGCGTCACGCGGCTCTGGCCGAAGGAGGAGTTCGAAGACATCGATTTCAAGCCGCTGACGCGTGCGACCGCACCTTCGATAACCTTGGTCAGCTCCTGGTCCACGGTCTGTGGCGCGGCGCCCTCGAACATGGTCCGCACGGTCACCACGGGACGGTCGACATCGGGCAGCTCACGCACCTCGACGCCGAAATAGGCGGCAAGGCCGGCAACGACCATCAGCGTATTGAAAACCAGCGCCAGGATCGGCCTGCGCACGAAGAGAGCGGTGAAAGTTTGTTTGCCGGTACCGGTGCCGGCCTCAGCAACGTCGCCAGCGTCGTTGTGATGCCCCGTCATTGCGTGACGACCTCCGCCGCCTCGGCAACATCGCGGGCAAAGCGCACCGCACCGCCTTCGGTTACGCGCTGCAATCCTTCTGTGACGACGAGGTCACCATTCTCGAGAGCGGCCTTGACCAGCACCGCATCCGGATTGCGCTGCACGACATTGACACGCACCTTGGACGACTTGCCGTCAACGATGCGCCAGACATAGGAGCCCTCTCCATCCCATTGCACCGACAGTGGATCGACGGAAGGATAGGTCTCTCCGGCAAAACGCATGCCGACATTGAAGGACATGCCGGCGCGCAGCTCGTCGGATACATTGTCGATACGAGCGCGGATACGCAGTGTCCGGCTGGTGCCGTCGATCCGGTTGTCCACCGCCTCCACAGCGCCCGAGAACTGTCGCCCCGGCAGAGCCACCGATGTCGCGTCGACCGGCTGGTCGACCTTGACCGTATTGGCGAAACGCTCCGGTACCCAGTAGTCGACAAGGATTTCGGAGCGGTCGTCGAGCGTGACGATGCTGGTCGTCGTGGTGACGTTGTCGCCGATGACGACGGGCACAATGCCGACAATGCCGTCGATCGGCGCGACGATATCCCGACGCTTCAGCGCCAGCTCGGCCGACTGCAGCGCCAGCCTTGCACCTTGTTCGGCGATTTCGGCGTCGAAAACATCCATGCGGGACACGCTGGATTTGATGGTGTGATAGAGCTCCGATTTCTCGGCTGCGCTCTTCAGCGCCACTTCCGCCTGGCCGCGGGCGATGATCTGCTCGTCATTGTCGAGGCGAGCCAGAACCTGCCCCTGTTTCACCCGGTCGCCGGATTTGATGAGAATCTCGCGGATCATGCCCGCCGCCTGCGGCGTGACCACGACGGAGCGGATGGCATCGCCGGTACCGATGGCGCTGAGACGATCGTTGACCACGCCGCTCACCACGGCCTCAGTCACCACCAGCGGCGTATTGGTGCCATGCCGCCCGTTGCCGGCCGTAGCGGCACTGCCCTTTCCCGCTTCGTCTCTGCCGTCAGCCGGTGCAACCACCGCCACCCATGGCTGAGGAACGCCGATTTTCGTCAGCAATCCGGCCGTGCCGGGCACGAAAATCAACGCCGCGGCGCATCCGGCCACGAGCACGATGAGGGATAGGAAAAGCTGCTTCCAGGCGGTCATGCACGTCTCCGGCTCGGGTTGTCAGAGGCGATGAAATCGCGTCGTAAATTCAGCATGGTCTCTCCAAGAATCCTTCGCGTTTCTCGGGACCACGCTACAGGCGAAGTGGCAATATGCCGCACGATTCCGCCCTATTTTCAGCAATATCGATCTTTTGCCGTTCTGCGGCAAGATTTGCACGGCATTATGACGAAGTTGTAATCTTGCCGTGAACAACGGCACGTTTCGATGCTCGCCAGTAAACGGCCGCAGAGTATGCGAGGTGAATTGTTCAAAGGCTTGCGCACGGAAAAATGTGCACTTTTTGTTCTATTTCCCGGCCGTTTCTTTTGCCTTTCGGGGCAGAATCATTACATTGAGCCGCATGACTATCGGACATGACGACATTCCCTTCTTTGACGAGGAGCCGGAGCACCTTGCTCCGCATGGGGCGATGCGCCGGCCTGCGCCCGCACCCGGCCCCGCAGGCGGCGGCATCGCGGCCCGCGCCATGGCGGCGCGTGATAGCGGCCGCCGGCCCGACTATCTCGCCGGCCTCAATCCGGAACAAGCGGAAGCAGTCGAGACGTTGGATGGGCCGGTTCTCGTGCTCGCTGGCGCCGGCACTGGCAAAACGCGCGTGCTGACGACCCGCATCGCCCATATCCTTTCCACGAACCGCGCTTTCCCCTCGCAAATTCTCGCCGTCACCTTCACCAACAAGGCCGCGCGCGAGATGAAGGAACGTATCGCGTTGCTCGTCGGCGGCGCCGTCGAAGGCATGCCCTGGCTCGGCACCTTCCACTCGATCGGCGTCAAGCTGCTGCGCCGTCACTCCGAATTGGTCGGCCTCTCCTCCAGCTTCACCATTCTCGACACGGACGATGTCGTGCGGCTGATCAAGCAGTTGATCCAGGCCGAGGGCATCGACGACAAGCGCTGGCCGGCCAAGCAATTCGCGGGGATGATCGACACCTGGAAGAACAAGGGCCTCGGCCCCGCCGAGATTCCCGAGGGCGATGCCCGCGCCTTCGCCAACGGCAAGGGCCGCGAACTCTATACCGCCTATCAGGCCCGCCTGAAGACGCTGAACGCCTGCGACTTCGGCGACCTTTTGCTGCATCCGATCAATATGTTCCGACAGAATCCGGATGTATTGAAGGAGTACCACCAGCGTTTCCGCTATATCCTCGTCGATGAGTATCAGGACACCAACACGGCGCAATATATGTGGCTGCGTCTGCTGGCGCAGCGGCCAAAGGGCGAATTGCAGAATGTCTGCTGCGTTGGCGATGACGACCAGTCGATCTATGGCTGGCGCGGCGCGGAAGTGGACAACATCCTGCGCTTCGAAAAGGATTTTCCCGGCGCCAAGGTGATCAAGCTGGAGCGCAACTACCGCTCCACCGAGCACATTCTCGGTGCCGCCGCGCATCTGATCGCGCATAATGAGGGCCGGCTCGGCAAGACGCTGTTCACCGACCGCTCCGATCCCGACGACGTCAAGGTGCAGGTGCATGCCTCCTGGGATTCAGAGGAGGAAGCCCGCGCCATCGGCGAGGAGATCGAGCAGCTTCAGCGCGGCGATTCCAGCGGTGTCAGGCACAATCTCAACGACATGGCGATCCTGGTGCGCGCCTCCTTCCAGATGCGCGAGTTCGAAGATCGTTTCGTCACGCTCGGCCTCAACTACCGCGTCGTTGGCGGCCCGCGCTTCTACGAGCGCCTCGAAATCCGCGATGCCATGGCTTATTTCCGTCTCGTCTGCCAGCCGGCCGACGACCTTGCCTTCGAGCGCATCGTCAACACGCCGAAGCGCGGTCTTGGCGACACCACCGTCCGCGCACTGCACGATTATGCCCGCGTCCGCGACATTCCGATGTTGGCGGCGGCAGCTGACATCATCGAAACCGATGAGATGAAGCCGAAGCCGCGCAAGGCACTGTTCGACGTCGTGCAATCCTTCCGTCGCTGGCAGGGTCTTCTCGAGAACACTCCGCACACCGAGCTTGCCGAGCAGATCCTCGAGGAGTCGGGTTATACCGACATGTGGAAAAACGACAAATCGGCGGAAGCACCGGGACGGTTGGAAAACCTGAAGGAGCTCATCCGCTCGATGGACAGCTTCGAGTCGATGCGCGGCTTCCTCGAACACGTCGCCCTCGTTATGGACGCCGAGCAGAACGAGGATATGGACGCCGTCTCGATCATGACGCTGCACTCCGCCAAGGGCTTGGAATTCGAAACCGTTTTCCTGCCCGGCTGGGAAGAAGGCCTGTTCCCGCACCAGCGCTCCCTCGACGAAAGCGGCCGCGCCGGCCTGGAGGAAGAACGCCGCCTCGCCTATGTCGGCCTCACCCGTGCAAAGCGCCGTTGCCACATCTGGTTCGTTTCCAATCGCCGCATTCACGGCCTCTGGCAATCCACGATCCCCTCGCGCTTCCTCGACGAATTACCGGAAACGCACGTCGAAGTCGCCGAGATGGAGCAATCCTATGGCGGTTACGGCAGAGGTGGTTACGGCCAGTCGCGCTTCGACAAGGCAGACCCCTTCGCCAACTCTTATTCCACCCCGGGCTGGAAGCGCGCCCAGGCGAACAAGACCGACGCCACCCGCGACAACTGGGGCTCGCGCTCAGGCCACGCCGTCGAACGCATCGGCTACGGCGAAAGCGGTCCCAAAACCCGCACAATCGACGGCGAACTCGTGGCGAAATCCACCTCCGCCGAACCCTCCAAATTCGCCGTAGGCGACCGCGTGTTCCACATCAAGTTTGGCAACGGCAATGTCTGCGAGATCGAGGGGAACAAGCTGACGATCGATTTCGATCGAGCGGGGCAGAAAAGGGTGTTGGACGGATTTGTGGAGAGGGTGTGAAGTTGCCGAGGGCGTCTTTCCGCCGGGAACGGCCATTGTCGACGTTCACTATCAACTCGGCCACGCCTTGAGCGCTCTCTCGACCGTGCGGTAAAGCTGCTCTCGTTTTGCACCCGATCGGGCGTCGAAGGCCATCCCCCATCCAACGGACATTAGGAAACGAGCGAGTTCGTCGGGATCAGCACCAGGAGGCAGATCCCCGGACGCTTTCGCCTCCTGAAGCCGATCGCGCAATCTCGCACGCCGGGCTTCGCGAAGCTTTGATAGCTCGCCTCGGATCGGACCTGCGTCACCGGCGCCCGCCAGCGCGCAGTTTACCGCCAGGCATCCGGGCGGATGAGAGGCGTCTGTGTAAAGATCGGCCATGCGATAGAGCATGAGTTCGGCGGCGCCTCGCGCGGTCGGCTCGTTCAACGCCGCCTCAGCGTAGCTTAAGCGCGTTTCGAGATAGTGCTCGAGCACCCGAAGGAACAGACCGTCCTTGCTGCTAAACGCAAAATAGAAGCTCGGTGGCGTTATACCCATGGCATTGGTCAAATCGGCAACCGACGTCCCCTCATAGCCATTTCGCCAGAATAGGTCCGTCGCCGTCTCAATCGCCTTATCGATATCAAGAACCCGCGGTCGTGCCATCTGCTCCCTGCCTCATCTCAGCCATCCTACGCACTATAGTGATCACTATATAATGTTCTTGACGGATCAAGCAAACCGTTAAATATAGCGATCGTTATAATTCATTTGCCGTCTCGCTCAGCGTACGGCCTTCTGTTGAACGGAGCTTTCATGCAATTCAAAAAGTTTAGTCGCACCGGTCTTATGGTGTCCCGCCTCTGCCTTGGAACTGGAACGTTTGGCAAACAAACCGACGAAGCCGAATCGTTTCGGGTCCTTGATAAGGCGGCGGATGCCGGCGTGAATTTTGTCGACACCGCTGACATATACCCCGGCGGCGCCACTATGTCCGAGGTGGGAAGATCCGAGGAAATCACGGGCCGCTGGCTGAAGGGCAAGCGCGACCGTTTCATTCTCGGAACCAAGGGCGGGGGGCCAATGGGAGCATCCTCATGGGATCACGGCTCGTCCCGCAAGCACTTGCTCGATGCTATCGACGCATCCCTCCGTCGCCTGAATACCGATTATGTGGATCTTTATCAGGTTCATATGGACGACGCCGAGACGCCACTGGACGAAACCGTCGCGGCGCTCGACGCGATCGTTCGGTCGGGCAAGGCGCGCTATATCGGCGTCTCGAATTTCCTGGCCTATCGCTTGGCGCGTGCTATCGGCCGCCAAGACACTTTGAGGTTGGCGCGTTTTGTTTCTGCGCAGCCACGTTACAACCTTCTGTTTCGAGAGATCGAACGCGAACTGCTACCGCTTGCCCAAGAGGAGAATCTGGCAGTTATCCCGTTCAATCCTCTCGCTGGTGGTCTCCTAAGCGGAAAATATCAACCTGATGAAAAGCCCGATACCGGACGCTTTTCAGCAGAAGTCGGTCAGTTCGGCGCCATGTACATGGCTCGCTATTGGCATCAGCGCGAATTCGAGACAGTCGGCAAGCTACGCGAGATAGCCAACGAAATCGGCGAACCTCTGACAAAGCTCGCGATAGCGTGGGTGCTAGCAAATTCGACGATCACCTCAGTCATTCTCGGGGCGAGCCGGACAGAGCAATTAGCTGACACGCTTGCAGCCGCAGACTATAAGCTCGAACCGGACCTAAAGGCGAAGCTTGACGATCTCACCGCTGAATACCGTCGAGGTGACGCGACACGATAGAAATGCCACACAGACCCCCGAATAACCCCGGGGGCCTGCTCTGCAATTACAGCGACTGCCGGGTAGCCATCAGGACTAGGACGGTACGAGCTCGCCGCTCCGGACGCTGGCAAAATCGCTGACGGGAGACGTTTTCCATCCCGCTCACAGCATCCCAGCCGTGCCAAATCCGCATCGCTAGCACACTACCAATCTCGGACCAATCGCTTATATCGAGTTTTGCGGCTTCGAGTTACCGCGCGTCTCGCGATCTCCCGGCAAGCCGTTGCCAGCCTGCCGTTCGGCTTACCCAAGGGCCCCCACCCTCGTCTGGCAAAATCAAAATTCGAGGACAAAAAAGTGGTTGGCATAGCAACAAGCTCTGCGCCCACAAGCGCCGGTGCATCCGCACGCCAAGGCCAGGGCAATTATCAATTCGCGCTCATCGCACTCACCTCACTCTTTTTCATGTGGGGCTTCATCACTTGCCTGAACGACATTCTGGTGCCGCATCTGAAGAGCGTCTTTCAGCTCAATTACACCCAATCGATGCTGATCCAGCTCTGCTTTTTCGGCGCCTATTTCATCGTCTCACTGCCTGCAGGCGCGCTGGTCAAGCGCATCACCTATAAATGGGGCATCGTCGTCGGCCTCGTCATCGCCGCGATCGGCTGCGCTCTCTTCATCCCGGCCGCCAGTTACCGAGTCTACGCGCTCTTTCTCGGCGCCCTTTTCGTACTCGCTGCCGGCATCACCATCCTGCAGGTCGCAGCCAACCCTTATGTCACCGTGCTCGGCCCGCCCGATACCGCCGCCAGCCGCCTGAATCTGACGCAGGCCTTCAATTCGCTCGGTACCACGCTCGCCCCTTGGTTCGGCGCCATGCTGATCCTCTCAGCCGCAACGGTCGCAGTCACCAATGCGACGCCGGAGCAGCTCGATGCGATCAGGCTTGCCGAAGCTGACGCCGTGAAATTCCCCTACTTACTGCTTGCCGCAGCCTTCCTGGTGCTTGCCGCCGTCTTCGCGGCGCTGAAGCTGCCGGAGGTCGAAGACCAGGAGACGATCGAGCCCATGCGTGGCGGCGGATCGGCCTGGCAATATCGCCACCTCGTTCTCGGCGCGGTCGGCATCTTTCTCTATGTCGGCGCCGAAGTCAGCGTCGGCAGCTTCCTGGTCAACTTCCTGAGCCAGCCGGACATCGCCCATCTCTCGGAGGCCGATGCCGCCCACTATGTCTCCTATTTCTGGGGTGGTGCCATGATCGGCCGCTTCATCGGCTCGGTGGTCATGCGCCATGTCGACGACGGCAAGGCGCTGGCTTTTAACGCCGCAATCGCTGCCATCCTGCTGCTGATAACCGTGCTCTCGACAGGCCATGTTGCCATGTGGTCGGTGCTGGCGATTGGCCTCTTCAACTCAATCATGTTCCCGACGATCTTCAGCCTCGCGCTGCACGGTCTCGGCAGATATACCAGCCAGGGCTCCGGCATCCTCTGCCTCGCCATTGTCGGCGGCGCTGTCCTGCCGGTGATCCAGGGCGGACTTGCCGACACCATCGGCATCCATCTCGCCTTCCTGATGCCCATCATCTGCTATGCCTACATCGCCTTCTACGGCCTCAAGGGCCACAAGCCAGCGTAACCTCTCGAAAACCGTCGCGCCCCACCTTATCTTCAGGTGGAGCATAAAAGGCTTGATCCGACGCGCAACGCTTGGCATCGTTGCAGTGCAATAGAGATGGAAGGATAGCCATGAAAGCGCTGCTGCTGATCGACATCCAGAATGGTTTCTGCCCCGGCGGCAATCTGCCGGTGCCGGATGGGCATCAGGTGGTTTCTATCGCCAACAGGCTGATCGATAGCGGCAAATACGACATGGTCCTCGCCTCCCAGGACTGGCATCCCGCAGACCACGGCAGCTTCGCCTCCGCCCATCCCGGCAAGAAGCCCTTCGAAATGGGCATGCTCACCGGCAAGCCGCAGATGATGTGGCCGGATCATTGCGTCCAGAATACCGAAGACGCCATGCTTCACCCTGACCTGAACCTCGACGGTATCGACTTCATCCAGCAGAAAGGTCAGAACCCGACCGTCGACAGCTATTCCGCTTTCCGCGACAATGATCAGGCAGCCCTCACCGGGCTTGCCGCGCACCTGCGCGCAGAGGGCATTAACCAACTCGACATCTGCGGGCTGGCGACGGATTATTGCGTTAAATTCTCGGCGCTGGACGCCGTTGAAATGCTGCCGGGCGTTACGGTCCGATTCATCGAGGACGCCAGCCGAGGCATCGATCCGGCCGGTGTCGAGGCGGCGATCAACGAAATGCGGGTACGCGGCGTCACCATCATCGGCAGCGAAGACGCACTTGCTTAAAATCCCTCCTATCAGGCTAAACCTTCTCTAAAGAAAATGGCGCAAGCTGTTCCCGATATTGAAGATATTGGGACATTTCGCGTGCAGTCGATCACCATCAACGGCCGTTTCCTCAGCCAGCCCTTATCGGGCGTGCAGCGTTTCGCCCGCGAGCTGACGCTGGCGCTCGACCGCAAGATCGCTGCCGGCACTGTGCCCGCTGCACTGAAGGGTATCAACTGGCGGCTGGCCGTCCCGCGCGATACCCCGGTGGATATCGGGCTCTCGGCCATATCGGTCGATGCCTTCAGCTCCGGCCCTGGACATGTCTGGGAACAGACGGCCCTGCTTGCCCATTCGCGAAGCGGGCGATTGATCGGCTTCGGGGGCAGCGGTCCGCTGCTCCATCGCCGCCAGGCCGTGGTCATCCATGACGTGACGATCTTCCGTCATCCACAATCCTTCAAGCGCAGCTATCGCCTGCTGCACCGCGCACTCGGCTCGGTACTGACCCGTACCGCGAAAATCGGCACCGTGTCGGAATTCTCGCGCAAGGAATTGGCCTCCGTCTTCCGTGTCCCTTCCGACGGCATCGATGTCGTCTACAACGCCGTCGATCATTTCGCCGCCATCGAGGCGGATGAGACGATTATCGGGCGCCTGGGTCTCAAAACGAATGGCTTCTTTCTGCTGGTTGGCACGATGAAGCCGAACAAGAACCTCGATTTCGCCATTCGCGCCTTCGAGGCGCTGGGCGACCCCGATCAGAAGCTGGTGGTCGTCGGCGGCACCGCGCCGACTGTGTTCAAATCGGATGGCCCCGAATCGAACGATCACATGCTCTTTCCCGGGCGGCTCAGCGACGCAGAAATTGCCGCGCTCGAGCGCCACGCCACCGCTTTCGTCTTCCCAAGTCTCTATGAAGGCTTCGGCATCCCACCGCTCGAGGCCATGACGCAGGGTTGCCCGGTGCTCGCCGCAGACATCCCCGCCGTGCGAGAAGCCTCCGGCACCGCTGCGCTCTATTTCGACCCGACCCGGCAGGATGAACTGGTTGCGGCCATGCGCCGGATCGCCGGCGATGAAACGCTGCGCGAGGACCTGCGCCAAAGGGGCCGCGAGAATGTTGCCCGTTTCTCCTGGGACCGCAGCGCCGACCGGGTGCTGACCATGTTGGAAGATCTATGATCTACGACTGGGTCTGCGGGCGGAACATCTTGACGAAATAGCTGTAGAGGCCAAGCAGACAGAAGGCCGCGCCGCCGGCGATTCCCGTGCCGACCGAAATCCACAGCGAGTAATCGAAGCCGGCGGTCGCAAATACCGGCACGGCAAGCCCGGCGGCGGAAAGCACAACCGGCTGCCAGATGAAATCAAAGGGCAGTGCCATCAGCACTTTCACGCCGATCACCATTGCGATCAGCGCCCCGATCATGCCGCCCGCCATCAGTGCGCCGTCGCTGAAGGAAGCAAGATAACCGGCCGCAAGTGCGCCTGCATTGAGCAGCGCGCAATCCACTACGGCCAGCAGAAAGATTGCCAGCAGCCGATGGCGCAGATGCGCCGGTGTCGGCAGCATGTTGAGCGTCAAGGCCCGGCAGACCGACAGGCCGGTGACGAACGGCGCTGCACTCAAAAAGCCGTCGCGCAGGCCCTGTGCGACGACGAATTGGCCAACCGGTTGGAGCAACGCAAAGATCCCTGCCGCCGTCATCAAGGTGAAACCCGTAAGCAGCGAATAGTAAGCGCCAAGCTGCTGCCTGAACGCCGGTGTCGCGCCCTCGCGGTCGTAGGTTGCGACCACATCGGGATACTGGATGGCCTGCAGAGCCGAGACAATGAGCACGAAGGGCCTCTGCAGCAGGTCCAGCGCCAATAGCGCGCCGGCCGCCCCTCCTGCTCCCAATGCTGCCGTCAGGATCGATTTCAACCCAAGCGGCGCCAAAAGCCCGATGACCGAGGCGCCGGCCGCTACACTGCCGTAGACAAAATGCTTTCGCACCAGGGGCAGCTGGAAATCGGCGGCCTCGCGCAAACTGTTGCGGGTCAGGAACATTGCCAGCGCACTGTAGGCGACATAGCCGGCGAGCAAGCCAGCAACCGCATACGCGAAATTCGGCGTGATTGCTGTGCCGGCCAGCGTGCCGACCGCCAGAATAGTGGCCCGCGACCCCTGCAGCCGCGAGAAGGCCCGAAACTCCTGACGGAAACGCAGCATAGTCAGATGCAGGTCGCTGCCGCCCTGAAAGATCGCTACCAGGCCCCCGAGCACTGCGATCTCCCTCGGCACGGCGAAGAAGGTCGACGCGACCGCGGCCAGGATGCAGATCACGGCGCAAGCAGCAAATTCGACGCTCAATGCCGTACGTTCCGCTGCCTCGCTGCCTGGCGCCTGGCCCGGATAGAAGCGGCTGCAGGCGAAGCGGATCCATTCGAAACAAAAGATTGCCGCGAACTGGCTGATGGAGATGAACAGCGAATAGGCGGCATAATCCGCTGGCGACAGCAAATGCGCGACCGCGATCAGCAGCCCGAAGGCCACCGCCGCCTGATAAAAATATGCCGCCAACGCTACGATCTTTGCCATGGCGGCAGCTAACAGCAAAAGATTGAGAAAAGCGCTAAGCTATATGCGCAACATATGATGGACTGGTGCCGGCGGATGTCCTCCTGAATTGCCTTTTTGCACCGCACACGTTAGAAGGACCCGCCAAATCAAAGGGGTGGGAGACGGAGAGGCGTTGGGCGGCGTCAGTCCGTGGAGGAGTGCCAGCATGGAAACGATTACCACGATTGCCGCCCTGCGTATGCAGCTCGGCGAACACCGCAAGACCGGGAAAAGCATCGGCCTGGTGCCGACCATGGGCTATCTGCACGCCGGCCACATGGAGTTGGTCGCCCGCGCCCGGGCGGAAAACGACATTGTCGTCGTGTCGATCTTCGTCAATCCATTGCAATTCGGCGCCAACGAGGACCTTGCAAAATATCCGCGCGACCTCGAGCGCGACAGCGCCATGCTGCGTGATGCCAAGGTCGATTTCCTCTTCGCACCCGGCGGGGCCGACATGTATCCGCGGCCGATGGCGACGCTCGTTGATGTGCCGAAGCTTGGGATGGAACTGGAGGGTGCGGTTCGCCCCGGCCATTTCTGTGGCGTCGCCACGGTCGTCACCAAGCTTTTCAACATAGTCCAGCCCGACAGCGCCTATTTCGGCGAGAAAGACTATCAGCAGGTGGCGATCATCCGCCGCATGGTGGACGATCTGGCTCAGCCGGTCCGCGTCGTGCCGGTGCCGACCGTCCGCGATGCCGATGGCTTGGCGCTGTCCTCGCGCAACGTCTACCTCTCGAAGGAAGAGCGCGCTGCCGCCGACATCGTACCGCAAGCGCTGGCTGAAGCCGAACGGCTCTATGGTGAGGGCGCCGACGATCCCGCCGCCTTCGAGGCAGCACTGCGTGCGTTCATTGCCAGCGAGCCGCTGGCAATGCCCGAAGTCACCGCTGTCCGAAATCCCGATACACTGGAACCGCTGACGAAACTGCAGGGACAGCCTATCCTCGTCGCCCTCTTCGTCCGCTTCGGCACCACCCGACTGCTGGACAACCGCGTCATTGGCCTTAAGCAGGCCGCCAGCGACAAGGCCGCCTGAGATGAGCACCATCGGACAGACCAAGCGCATCACCCCCGCACAGATCGAGGCGATGAAGGGCACCCGCCCGATCGTCAGCCTGACAGCCTATACGACTCCGATCGCGCGCCTGCTCGACCCGCATTGCGACCTGCTTCTAGTCGGCGATTCCCTCGGCATGGTTCTCTACGGCATGGAAACGACGGTCGGGGTAACGCTGGAAATGATGATTGCCCACGGGCAAGGCGTCATGCGCGGCGCAAAAAAGGCCTGCGTCATCGTCGACCTGCCTTTCGGCTCGTATCAGGAATCGAAGGAACAGGCCTTTCGCAATGCGGCACGCATTTTGAAAGAAACCGGCTGCAACGGCGTCAAGCTGGAGGGCGGCGAAGAAATGGCCGAGACCGTTGCCTTCCTCACGCACCGAGGCGTGCCGGTCTTCGGCCACGTGGGACTGATGCCGCAACTGATCAATACCACAGGCGGCTATCGCTCGCTCGGTCGCTCCGACAAGGAAGCTGACAAGATCCGCCTTGACGCCAAAGCAATCGCTGAAGCCGGTGCTTTCGCGATCGTCGTCGAAGGTACGGTGGAGCCGCTCGCCCGCGAGATCACCCAGTCGATTGCCGTCCCCACCATCGGCATCGGCGCGTCGGCAGCCTGCGATGGCCAGATCCTCGTCTCCGACGATATGCTTGGCCTCTTCAACGACTTCAAACCCCGCTTCGTGAAGCATTTTGCTGAATTGGCGCCGGTGATTTCAAAGGCGGCGGAGGCCTATGCGGAAGAGGTGAAAGCCCGGACATTTCCAGGCGCGGAGCATATATTTCAGGTGAAAAAGTAGCGGGACGTGCCACAGCCTCTCAGTTTAACTTTGCTCTTCCGATTGTTCACCGCTTCCCCGGCTGTGGATGGCTTACCGCCTCTTTCTCCAACAGATAGATCGCCTCGCCGAAATCCTCCATCTTGGTCATCAGCGCCGCATGGGCATCACGCAGGCCCTGATTGTAGAAATGCGGACCGATTTCGGTGGTGAAGAAATCGAGCAGGAATTCCGCCGGCAGCGCGCCGATCGTCTGGTCGAGTTCGTCGGAGAAATATTGCCGAAGCCGAGCCACGATCGCGGCTTTTTCCTCTTTCGGGAAGGTAATGTTCTTCACGTATTGCGCTCCAACGTTTTACGAGCAAATCCAAACGGCTAGATCAACGAAATCAATTGTCCTATCAAGGAAATTGAATTGCCGGCATCCCACACGCAGCTTACAGCTCGAAAGGTTTTCCATAAAGGACAGAGCGGGCAATGAGTCGCGCGGATTTTTTTGAGGGGTTGAAGGGTGGTATCCCCGTCGGCCTCGCAGCCGCGCCCTTCGGCGCATTGTTTGGGGCCCTGGCGCGCGACCAAGGCATGTCGCTAGGCGAGCTGACCCTTATGAGCGGCACGGTCTATGCCGGCGCTAGCCAGATGGTGGGCCTCGATCTATTTGGCCATAACGTCCAAGCGTGGCTGATCGTGCTGTCGATCCTAGCGGTCAATTTCCGCCATGTGCTCTATTCGGCGGCAATCGCGCGTTACATCAGGCATTTCTCGCCCGTCGAAAAATTCCTCACCTTCTTCCTTCTGGTTGATCCGCAATTCGCCGAAACGATCAAGCGCAACGAGAGTGGCAAGCCGGTCACCTTTGCGTGGTACTTTGGCTTTGCCGCGATGGTCTATGTCCCCTGGGTGGTGCTGAGCCTCATCGGCGGCCTGCTCGGCAGCCTCATCGGCGATCCGAAGACGATCGGCCTCGATATTCTGCTGCCGGTCTATTTCCTCGGCATCGTCATCGGCTTCCGCAAACGCGACAACTTCCTGCCCGTGGTCATCGCCAGCACCGCTGCCTCTGCCATTGCCTATCGCTATGTCGGTTCGCCCTGGCATGTCAGCATCGGCGCTCTGGCCGGCGTTGCCCTTGCGGCTGTGCTGCCGCCGGTCAAGTCGAATCGCAAACCCGACCTTGTCACCGAAAATCACGAGGTCTGACCATGACCGATTTCGACCCGCATATGGTCCTGCTGATCTTCGCCGCCGCCGTCGTGACCTACCTTACACGCATCGGCGGCTACGTCCTCATTACCAAGATGACCCGCATCCCTCCACGCGTCGAAGCGGCACTGAATGCAGTGCCCGCGGCCGTGCTGACAACTCTCGTCGCCCCCGCCTTCTTCGTCGGCGGCTGGGATACCAAGATAGCGATGGCAGCGGCGTTATTGGCGGGCTTGCGATTCTCGCCGACATTCATGCTGATTGCCGGCTGGATTGTCGTGATGGCGTGGCGGCACTTCATCGGGATTTGAGAACGAGATGGGCTCCATCTCACCCTTGGCAGGCGAGATAGAGCCCCTTCCTCAGCGACTCAATTCCAGCGTCGCATTCTCCAGCCAGGCCAGGATGTCCGGATCGTGGATCAACGGCATCAGCGCCTCACGGGTCTTGACGTGATAGTCGTTCAGCCAATGCAGCTCGTCATGCGTCAGCAGCTCCGGAAGAACGAGGCTGCGGTCGATCGGGCAGAAGGTCAGCGTCTCGAAACCGAGCATCGGCATGTCGCCGCCTTCAATCTCCTCAGGATCGCGAATGTAGATCAGGTTCTCGATGCGGATGCCGAAATGGCCGGGACGATAATAGCCGGGCTCGTTCGACAGGATCATGCCGGGAAGCAGCTCCTGCGTCGATAGCCGCGAGATGCGCTGCGGGCCTTCATGTACGGAAAGGTAGGAGCCGACGCCATGGCCGGTGCCATGAGCGAAGTCTACGCCAGCTCTCCAGAGCGCGATGCGCGCCAGCGGATCGAGATCGCAGCCGCGCGAGCCCTTTGGGAAACGCGCCGTGCTGATGGCGATCATGCCTTTCAGCACAAGCGTGAACAGGCGTTTCTGCTCTTCGGAGACGGTGCCGATACCCACCGTGCGAGTGATGTCGGTTGTGCCATTGATATATTGCGCACCGGAATCGATCAGAAACAGCTCGCCGGCCTGGATCAGCCGGTCTGTCGCCGTCGTGACGCGATAGTGCATGATCGCCGCATGCTCACCGGCACCGGCGATGGTGTCGAAGGAGATATCCTTCAGCGGGTTCTGCATGCTCTGACCGACGCGTGCCCGGGTTGCCTCCAGTCGCTCGGCGGCGGCAATTTCCGTGACCGTGCCCGGCTTGCTGGTGTCCAGCCAATAGAGGAATTCGACCATAGCGGCACCGTCCTGCAGATGAGCTGCGGCCGACCCGTTGATTTCTGCGGCATTCTTGCGCGCGCGCGGCAGCCGGGCTGGATCGGTGCCTTCCACCACCTCGCCGCCCTCGCGGCGGATGATGTCGGTCAGCGCGTAGGAGGCCAGATCGGGATCGACGAAAATGCGCCCGCCATTTGCGGAGACGGCGCCCAACTGCTTGGCGAGATCGGAAGGTGGCAACTGCTTGCAGATCTGCGCCAGATAGGCCTCCGCCTCGACCTTGGTCTTGCGCTTGTCGAGGAAGAGCTGCGCTTCGCCCTCGGCATGGATGATGGCGCGGGCAAGAGGATGCGGCGTATGCGGCACGTCGTTGCCGCGAATATTGAATATCCAGGCGACCGAAGACGGATCGGTGATCAGTGCCGCCTTGAGGTTCTTGGCCTTCAGATCGGCCGCAATCGTTGCCAGCTTGTCTCTGGCCAGCACACCGGCTTGCGCGATGTCCTGGATGATGACGGCCCCTAGTGGCTCAGCAGGCCGATCGCTCCAGAGCTTGTCGAGCGGGTTGTGTGTCAGGAAGATGAGCTTGCCTCCGATTTCCGCCAACGCCTTTTCCAACCGCCGGACCTCGGCACCGGTGTGCAGCCACGGATCGATACCGAGCCTGAAACCTTTTGGCGCATGACGCGGCAACCAGACATGCGGCGGCTCGTCAACCAGATCGCCACCGGTGAAGACCGATTTGTCGACCTGTTCGGCAAGCTGCGTCACATAGCGGCCATCAACGAAAACCACGGCTTGAGACTGTGTCACAAGTGCAACACCCGCCGAGCCAGTGAAGCCCGTCAGCCAGGCCAGACGCTCCGAACACTTGGGCACATACTCGCCTTGATATTCATCGGCGCGGGGCACGAGGAAGCCGTCAATGCCGAGATCGCCGAAGGCGGCGCGTAAACCGGTGACACGTTCGCGGCCGAATTGCGGGGTGGAAGTGACGTCGAAAGACTGGAACATAGCGTAATCCGAAATTGATCGAGAATCCGTGAAACTGAGCGGTGACAGCATGTTAGAGCACGATCGCGAGAAGTGTGAAACGATTTTCCGACCGGATCGCGCGCTATTGATCCGATAAGGAGCGCCGACCGATGAACACCCAAGTGAGGAGAATCGCGCGTTAACGAATTCGCCCATTTCGTGAGCAGCCGAAGTCGATTGTGACATCTTAACGGCGGGCAATATGCATGAACTGCATAGCTCCCATGAAACATGCCCCCTGCCACGCAAAAGGGCGAGTCGCTATATGGAGCGCATCAAACGGGTTCACGGCGAACCCACTCGAAAAGGACTATGACAATGCCAATCTATCGCTCCGCATATGTTAGCCCGGCGCTGGCAGGCGAGCGTCGCACCGTACGCCACTCCATCGGCGCGCTTCGTCAGCTCGAAGTCGAAACGTCGAAGGCAATCGGCACAAACCGTGGCGGTCGCCACTAACAGTTACAGAACTACGCGTTCGTATTGGATCGCGGTCCGGTACTCCTCCTCCCTCCCCGGCTCGCATCCAGAACGGTAGAGCCCGCTTGAGCACTCCTCCTCCACACGCTCGCGGGCAGGATCGGTCAAATACCGATCTGCAAGGCGGTGCTTCGGCACCGCCTTTTGCATTTTAAGACCTACGGTAAAGTCCCCTCTCCCCGCGCGCCGCGATAGGGTTAGGGTGAGGGGCAAAGGGTCCGGCATATTCTGCAAATGCCGCTGAAATCGAGAAGGCCCTCATCCGACTTGCCGCGATGTCGCTCTGCTCGATTACTCCAAGCCACCTTCTCCCCGCATGGCGGGGCGAAGGATTCTAAGGCCGGTCGAGATGGATCGTGACCCAGCCGTTGCGCCAGATGGTGCGCACATGGCGCATCTTCACACCGTTATAGGCCGCCAGCACTTTCCAGCGTTGCTCGGCGAGGATGCCGGAAAGAATCACCGAGCCGCCGGGAGCAAGATGGGCAACCAGCTGCGGCGCCATCCTGATCAGCGGCCGGGCAAGAATATTGGCGATGATCAGATCGAAAGGCCCGTGGCGGGAAAAGGCTGTGGAATGGAAGCCAGGTGCCGTCTCCAGGGCGATACCGGAGGCAATGCCGTTGCGGCGGACGTTCTCGCGGGCAACACGAACCGCAACTGGATCGATATCGGTGGCAAGAACTGGAATGTTGCGCAGTTTGCGCACGCCGATCGCCAGCACGCCGCTACCGGTGCCGAGATCGAGCGCATTGCGCACCCGACGGCTGGCGAGCACTTTTTCGATCGTCTCCAGGCAACCCGCCGTCGTGCCGTGATGGCCCGTGCCGAAGGCTTGGCCGGCATCGATCTCGATCGCGATATCGCTCGGCCCCACCTTGTCGCGGTCATGTGAGCCGTGCACCACGAAACGCCCAGCCCGAACTGGCTTCAATCCCTCCAGCGACTTGGCAATCCAATCGACATCGGGAATGACTTCCCTTTCGATGACGAGCTCGGGAAAAGCAGGTTTCAACACACTCGCAAAACGGGCGCGCACGTCGTCTTCGTCATCTGCGTAGAGATAGATCGAAGCTTCCCAGATATCCTTCTTTTCATCGATCTCCGTGGTGGCAATCGGCAACTCTTCGTCTTCGAACACCGGCGTCATCAGATCGAGAATCTGTTCGGCCTTTTTCTCGGTCGTCGTCACGTACAGGCGGATTTCACTCAAGTCTTCGGTCTCTCTTAATTCTTATTCGGCCCAATCGATCCATGGCGGCCTTGGCGTGTCGTAGCCGGCGATACTATGAAGCAGCCTACGCCGTGCAGGTCCGAAACGCAGAAGCGACGGCGCGAACAGATTGCGCATGGCAATCGCCAGCGGATTTTTCATAGTGACCAGTCGGGTCAGGCCATAGGTCTGCTTCAGCACCTGTTTCACGGCTGGAATTCTGAGCGCCGAATACTCCTCTTCGCGGCCTTCCGCAATGAGCCAGGCGAGCCAACAGGCATCCTCTATGCCGAGATTCATACCGCGCGCTCCCGCCGGGGAATGAATATGGGCCGCATCGCCTGCCATGAACACGTTACCCTTGGCCATCGGCTCAACATGGCGGAAATGGATACGGAACTGCGAGGCCCATGTCTTCTCGGCAACCACCTCGGGATGAACGATACGGCCTTCGAAGTCTTCTAACGTCGAAATGTAACGCAGCACATCGGCGGACACCGGCAAACGCCCGAGCATACCGGGATCGCAAAGCGTGATTTCGGCGAAATGTGCATCCACCGCTTTGGCATACCGAAAATCGGCGATATAGAAATAAGCCTCCAGCGCCTCGCCGGGAAACCCGGCACCAAGCGCCTTGCGAACGGCCGAATGAGCACCGTCGGCTCCGATGAGGATGTCCGGGCGAACCGTTTCCGTAGCCCCGTCCGCACGCCGCAGCGTCACCTCCGGTTTCAGAAGATCGGCGATTATTCCCGCGTCGACTGCCGTTTGCCACTCTGGCGCAATGCCGTAGGCCGCAAGCGCTGCAATCAACAACCGTTCGGTCGCTCCCTGCGCTAAGCCATGAATCGCGCAAAAGCGGCCCGGCAACCGCCTTGTATCGACATCGGCAAGGACCTTCGCTCCGGAACGGATGCGGAAATGTCCGATCGGCTGAGCGGCCGCGACAATATGGTCGGTAACGCCGGAGGCCGAAAGCAGCGTCAATGTGCGGGCATTGATGCCGAGAGCCCGGCTCTCTTCAAGAGGCACTGGCCCGTGGCCATCATCGACAATACGCGGGACAAAGCCGCGGCGGGCAAGTTCCAAGGCCGCGGTCAGGCCCGCCGGGCCCGCGCCCGCAATCAGGATGGATCTGGCTTTCCGCTCTCCTCCGGCCCCGTCCCCCATCGGCGCGCTATCCCTTCTTGATCAGGTTTTCCAATTTCTTGACCGCTATGTCCGGGTCTTCCTGATAGGCGATCGTGCCCGCGAAACGGCCGGTGGAGTCGAGCAGGAAGACGGAGGCGGTGTGATCCATGGTATAGTCGCCGTTCGGGTCCTTCTCGTCGAGCGGAACTTTCTTGGCGTAGACCCGGAAGCCCTTGACCATATCCATCACCTTGCCCGGATCACCCGAAATGCCGGTGATGCGGCTCGAGACGTTGGAGACATACTGGTTTATAATCGCAGGCGTATCGCGCTCCGGATCGACGGTAACGAAATACGCGTTGAGCTTCGTCCCGTCAGGATCGACCTTCTGCATCCAGCCATTCAGCTCGAACAGGGTCGTCGGGCAGACGTCGGGACAATGCGTGTAGCCGAAAAACAGCGCCGTGGGTTTGCCGCGGAATGCCTGGTCGCTGATCGGCTGGCCATTCTGCGCGACCAGCGTGAACGGCACCCCGTACGGGCCCTCGCTCGCAGCCTCAGGGGACTTGAAAGTGCCAAAGCTCAACCAACCTAACAGCCCGGCCACAATCACCACGGCTATCCAGACAACAATCCGAACGGTCTTCATCGCTGCTTTTCCTCACCATGCCCGCTTCGGCTCGATATGTGGGGCAGCGGGCATCTTTGCGTGGGTGTAGCGGGTTGAAGTGGAGGACGCAATTCAAGAAGATGTTTTTGGACGCACGGGTGACCCCATCTCGATATCGAGGTCCATAGTTTACCGTATCTGGCGGTTCCACGTCCGGAAAATCCGGGCCAAGCGCAAAGATACGGAATACGCCCACACGTTAAACCAATCCTAACCACTCCGCGCCAACATCGAAACACAAAGGCGAGGTCCGACTCGCCAGCCGCCGAATACGCGGCAGACCGATCTTCTTTCAGAAGGGCATGACGCCCGCCGGAGCAGCGAAGCGCTTTCAAGCGCCAAAGCCACCGGATGCTGTCGCTGCCCTGGCCGCCTCAGCCGATCCCTTTTCAATCACGACCGCCGCTTGCCGCCGGCGCCAAACGGGAAGTCCTTGACCATGACGAATGCCATCAAACAATCGGGCGCCTACCTTGAGATCGTCTCCTTCCATCTTGGCGATCAGGAATTCTGCATCGATATCATGGCTATCCGCGAAATCCGCGGCTGGGCGCCGGTGACGCCGATGCCGCACACGCCGCCCTATGTGCTTGGCCTAATCAACCTGCGCGGCGCGGTGATCCCGGTCATCGATATGGCCTGCCGCCTCGGCATGAAGATGACCGAACCGTCCGAACGGTCTGCCATCATCGTCACGGATATTGCTGGCAAGCTCGTCGGCCTGCTGGTCGAGCAGGTTTCCGACATGATGAGCATCAAGAGCGAAGATCTGCAGCCGCCACCGGAGATCATTCCGGAAGCGCAGCGTGCCTTCTGCCGTGGCATCGTGGCGTTGGAAAAGACCATGGTCTGCTTCCTGAACCTCGACACTGTCATCGCGGACGAGCTGGCGCAGGCGGCTTGATTTTCAGAAAATGCCTGAAACCAAAATCGCCCTGGAGCAGCAGCTTCAGGGCGATCGTGTTTGTGTGACCGACGTCGGCGGGGTGTTGCCGGTTCGCCGGTCGCGCAGGCCGTGAACAGATGGAAGTGGCACTTCCACGTTCATCCCTAGAACTGCACGAAAACGGTGCAATCCGAAAGCGACCAAGAGGTATTCAGCAACCAAAGAGCAGGACTTTTTTTGGTACAAACCCCTTGACGATTGTCGATGCGGTATCTCGGTAATCTTATTTAGGCTTGCCGTTCTTCCAGGTAACATTCTGGCCGAACAGCGGAATGGTCGAAATCGCCATTTTCGCCGAACCGTTGGTCAATTCGCGCGAATGAATGAGATAGATCAGCGTGTCGTTCTTCTTGTCGTAGATTCGGTCGACCACCAGCTTCTTCCAGATCAACGACAAGCCGGCGCGAAACACTTCCTCGCCACCCTCTGACAGGCTGATATTGCCGATCTCGATCGGCCCGGTCTGGCGGCAGGCAATGGAGTTGTTGGAGGGGTCCTCAAACCAATTGCCGTTCTTCAGCCGGTCAATGACACTCCGGTCGAAATAGGTGACGTGGCAGGTGACGCCGGACACTTCCGGATCGGGCACGGCATCGACCAAAATGTCGTTGCCGGTCCAATCCACCCCAACCTTGCCGACAATTTCGGCCGAAGCGGAAACAGGCGCGAGCGCCAGGAACGACGCGGCAATGGCGGCAGGCAATTTCAGTGAAGTCATCGAACATCCTCCAACATCGCCGCCGGTCGAGCAGCGGCACCGCTAAGGTAAGATGGCGGGCCGGGGATGCAAGGAGGTCGGGGCGCCACACAAGCGCCCCGCTGTCGCTCATTTTTCTTTCAACACCACCTCGCCGGTCTCCAGAAGCGATTTGAGGTTGGAGAGAATTTTCGGCCAGCCGCCGGAAACGGCGCCAATGAACTTTGCGTTTTCCAATTCCATCGTATGGGTGACGGTGAGCTTTACTGAATCCCCCACTGGCTCGATGTCCATCACGCATTGCGACCAGCCTTCAGCCTTCAATTCGGGCATGAATTCGTTGCGCCATTTGATGGCCAGACGCTTCGGTGGATCGAAGGCTTCGATCTCGCCCGTGTCGGTGACCCGCCCGTCCGGGTAAGTCATCTTCCATGGTGAGCCGACCTTCCAATTGGTCTCGTGCTCGATGCCGAACCAATATTTTTTTATGAATTCCGGCGTCGTCAACGCAGACCAGAGCTTGTCCGGCGTCGTGCGGATGTAGGTGACATAAACAAAGCTGCTTCCGGTCATGACATTTCTCCTCTTGTTGGGTGGCTTGCTGTTCACGGTGATCTGACGGCTGCTACTGGCCGCCATCGCCCTCCAGAACTTTCTTGAGAGCGGAAAGAGCGCTTAACTGCCGGCGCTCGAACTTGTTGATCCAGCGTTCGGCGATGTGATTGATCGGAACGGGATTGATGAAATGCAGCTTCTCCCGGCCCTGCCGCTGCACGGACACCAGGTTCGCCTCTTCCAGGATAACAAGATGTTTCGTCACGGCCTGGCGCGTCATCTCCAGCCCCTGGCAGAGTTCGCCGAGCGTCTGGCCATTCTGCTCGTACAGCCGGTCCAGCAACTGCCGCCGGCTTGCATCCGCCAAAGCTCGAAAAACCGCATCGTCGTTCATATTGAATATGGAACCATTTAGTTGCCTATTATTGATCTTATAGGCAACTATTTGGTTGCATGTCAAGCGACATGTTCAGAGGTCACGGCGGGAAAGCCGATCGAGACAAGGCTCGTCAGATAGCTATGGCGTATTGTTCCTGCTCCATGCGCAGATGATCGAGCATCCGCGCGATTCCCTCCTCCAAGCTGACGCGTGGAGAGAGCCCGTAGGAGCGCTGCAGGGCCGTATCGCCACAGCGATAGAACACCCCTTCGGGGCGATCGCAGAGGCCGTTTACGACAGGATTCCAGCCGATTTGACGCGCAATGGTTTCCGCTAGTTCAATAAAGGATGTAGCAGTGCCCGTCGAAAGGTTGAGGCTGGCACCATCTGGTAATAATTCCTTGGTTTGCCAGATGAAATCGATGCAATCATCAATATGGATGAAGTCCCGGCATTGCCGGCCCGAGCCCCAGACGAAGACTTCCGCAGCGCCTCTTTCCCCAAGCAGGCGGCGACATATGGCCGGAAAGGGATAGGCGAGATCCTGATCCTCCCCATAGCCGCTGAACGGCCGATAGGCGATCGCCCGGTTGCCATAGCGCTCGACATAGAGCTTCATCAGATATTCGCCGGTCAGTTTCGCCCAACCATAGCTGAGATCGGGCACGCCGATGGCAGCCTCGAAGGAAATCATATCTTCGGAAAGTAGCCGATGGTTCGCGACCGTCTGCAGCGAGACGGGATAGGCCGCACTGGAGCTGAAGAACACGACACAGCCGGGTTTGGTGTGTGCGGCCCATTTCCACAATTCGGTATCCACCGACAGATCCTCGGCGACATCGAGCGTCCGCGCCTCGAGCGTCACGCGGCCGCCGACCAATGCGGCAAGATGGAAAACATAGTCGAAATGTTCTTGAGGGCGGGTAAAAAAGGCGCGGCAGTCTTCCTCGAAAAAGGTAAAGCGCGATCCGGGGAAGCGCTGCCAGAGATCGGGATGCCGTGCGCCCGTCCCTTCCACCAACGAGTCGACGCAGACGATATCCAGTCCCTCCGTCAAAAGCCGTCGGATAAGATGCCTCCCAACAAAACCACAGCCTCCCGTTACCAAAGCCCGCGCCATTTTATTATCCCTTTCAATGAGCGAAGAAGCCGCTCTTGCCCGTATAAATATCGACCATGCGTTGAGCCCACTCCGTCTTGCTCGGCGCAATTCGCTTGCCAAGCGCGAGCGCGCCTTCGCAAAGTCTCTGCATCAGCTTGTCGTCATCGGTGCTTGCCAACCGTTCGGCCAGCGAACCGGCGTCACCACTCGTAAAGACCAGCCCAGCGCTGTTCCGCTCCACCTCGGCGGCGATCAACGCATTGCTGCTGACGATGACGGGAATGCCAGACATCAATGCCTCGGCGGCAACCAGGCCGTAGGGCTCAGGCATGCGCGACGGCATGATGAAGACGCGCGCCTCGCTGGCCAGCGCCGTCACCTCCTCGTCGGCCAGCCAACCCGGCACCCAACAATGCGGCAAAGCCTGCTGCATCTCGGCGAGCAGCGGCCCGCGGCCGATCAGCGTCGCTGTCCGCCCGGTCTTGTTCAACGCGTCGGCGAGCGTGCGTACGCCCTTCTCCCAGCACATACGCCCCAAGAAGACGGTGCGGCGATTGCGCCAGGCTTCCACGGGAGCCGGCGTCAGGGGCTCGGTCGGCGTGCGCAGCGTCAGAAAATGCTGCAGCGGACCGGAGCGCAGATAGGTTTCCATGCTCTCATGCGCCAGTACGATGCCGACGCGACTCCAGAATTCTTCACCGACGCCGCGCTGTGTCAGTGTGCGGCGAAAGCGCCAGAGCTTGTGGAAATAGTTGCGCTTGTCGCAATTGGTCGCAAGACACCCTGCCGACAGCGGCCGGAGATTGCAGACCGTACCGCTCTGGAAATTGATCAGCCCTCCGTTCGGACAACTCAGGAAGAAATCATGCGCCGTGATGATGACCTTGGCCTTATGTTTGGCCAGTGCGTAAAAGATCGACGGCGAGAGAATCTGCGACCAGCCGTGCACATGGACAACGGTTTCCTCGTCCGTTTCGTTCAACAGCTCGTCCAGCGCCTCGTAGGCGCGCTTGTTGTAATTTTTCTCGAAGACGTCGGCGAAGGTTGGCCCATCGCGAAGAGGTCGTTCTCCAAGTGCGACCGTGCGGATGCCCGCAAAGCGCGGCTTCAGCCCTTCCCCGTCATCGCCGACCAGGATGGCGCAATTCAGCCCGGCCTGCCTGCTCGCATCGATGCATTGCAACGCCACTTTGGTCGCACCGCCGCGAATGATTGAGACATCGTTGACAAGTATAAGACGCATGGAACCTGGAACTCACCAACAGTATTTGTGCGGGACCAGACGAAAGGGATTCGCCTTTTACATCATGCCCCTGGCGGTATTGAGCGGCCTGTTCCGAAGATATTCAATTCATCCTTTCGCACTAAGGCGAGTGGTGGCACGGCATGCGCGATTAGACCTGCGACCCCAGCTACTTCCGTTAGGGGAGTTGACTTCTGGAAAAAAACGCTGAAAGTTCCGCGCATGATCGCAAACCGTACCATCGTGATGCATATTCTCACCACCTCACCCCTTGCAGGGCGAGTGGGAGCGGCATTGCGTTAAGCTGACTGCGATCCCCACCAGACCCTGCCGAGGCGAGCAGGGTTTGACGGCTCCGCTCTCCTCCCGAACCTCAAGGAGAGCAATGTGAATTCCGAATCACAAGATTCAGACGAGCGACAATCCCGAAAATCGGGCGCTGTGGAAATCCGCGCCGCGCGACCATCCGACGCCGAGGCGATAACCCTTATCGCCAACCTGCCCGGCTATCGCGCCGGCACGCTGCGCCTACCCTTTCAGAGCGTCGAAGAAACCCGACAATGGCTGGAAAAGCCCGTGTCCGATTCGATCAGCCTGGTTGCCGTGCTTAACGGCCAAGTCGTTGGCAATGCCGGCATGCGCCGCCATTCCGGCCGACAGATTCACACCGCCCACCTCGGCATGGGTGTCCACGACGACTTTACCGGCCGGGGCATCGGCTCTGCGCTGCTTGCCGCCCTCGTCGATGCCTCCGACAATTGGCTGGCGATCAAACGCCTGGAATTGACCGTCTATGTCGACAATGAAACTGCGATCCGGCTTTACGAAAAGTTCGGCTTCGAGACCGAAGGGCGGCTCAAGGCCTTTGCGTTTCGCAATGGCGAATATGTGGACGCATTCACGATGGCGCGCGTGAGGATGTAAACAGCGACGGGCGGCGCTCTTTCGATTCGCCGCCGTCGATCATCCCCCTATCAACGCCAGCCATTCATCCTCGGTCATGACCTGCACATTGAATTCCCGCGCCTTGTCCAGCTTCGAACCCGCACCAGGTCCGGCGACGACGATGTCGGTCTTTTTCGAAACCGAGCCGGAAACCTTGGCGCCGAGGCTTTCGGCCTTGGCCTTGGCTTCGTCGCGCGTGAATTTCTCGAGCGAACCGGTGAAAACCACCGTCTTGCCGACCACAGGACTGCCCGATGTGGTCGGCTGTTCCGCCTCTTGCGGCCGCACCTCTTCAAGCAGCTTTGAGATCACTGCGATGTTGCGCGGTTCCTTGTAAAATTCGACGATGGCACGAGCCACCACTTCGCCGATCCCTTCGATATTGTTGAGATCGTTCCATGCGTCTCCCGCAAGAGGCGCCGCCTCCCTCATCGCCACCTCGAAGGCTTCGTAGGTGCCGTAGGAGCGCGCCAAGAGCTTCGCCGTCGTCTCGCCGACATGGCGAATGCCGAGCGCGAAGATGAAGCGGTGCAGAGCGATATCGCGCCGCTCGTTGATGGCCGCATAGAGCTTGGAAACGCTGACCTTACCGAAGCCGTCGATATTCTCCAGCTTGGTAAGCGAGGACTGTTGGCGTCTCTCCAATGTGAAGATATCGGGTGCGGTACGCACCTGTAGCGCCGGATCCTCGTTCTCGAAGAAGAAATCGATCTGCTTTGAGCCAAGGCCCTCGATGTCGAAGGCATTGCGCGACACGAAATGTTTCAGATGTTCCGTAGCCTGCGCCCGGCAGATGAAGCCGCCGGTACAGCGCGTCACCGCATCGACCTTGCCGGTCTTTTCATTGATGTCGCGCACCGCATGGCTGCCGCAGACCGGACACACCTTGGGGAATTCGTAAGGAACGCTTGTCGCTTCCCGCTTCTCCAGCACAACGTCCACGATCTGCGGGATGACATCGCCGGCGCGCTGCACGATCACCATGTCGCCGACCCGGATGTCGCGGCCATCGCGGATTGGCTCGCCCTTGTTACCAATGCCCTTGATGTAATCGGCGTTATGCAGCGTCGCGTTGGTCACGACGACGCCGCCGACGGTAATCGGCTCCAGCCGCGCCACCGGCGTCAGTGCGCCCGTGCGGCCGACCTGTATATCGATGCCCATAAGTCGAGTGAACGCCTGCTCAGCCGGGAATTTATGCGCTGTCGCCCAGCGTGGCGAACGCGAACGGAAACCGAGACGAGCCTGCAGTTCCAGGCTGTCGACCTTGTAGACGACACCATCGATATCGTAATCGAGGTCCGGACGCTGAAGGCCGATCTCGTCATAGTGCGCGAGAATGTCGGCGACCGAATTCAGCCGCTTCATCAACGGATTGACCGGAAAGCCCCATTCCCCGAATGTCTGAACCATGCCGAACTGCGTGTCGGCCGGCATGTCGGACATCTCTCCCCAGGCATAGGCGAAGAATTTCAGCTTACGGCTGGCCGTGATCTTCGGGTCGAGCTGGCGCAGCGAGCCGGCCGCGGTGTTACGCGGATTGACGTAGGTTTGCTTCCCCTCCGCTTCCATCTGCGCGTTCAGTGCCAAGAAATCACTCTTGGCCATATAGACCTCGCCGCGCACTTCCACGACCGCCGGGGCGCCGGCAGGCAAAGTCTGGGGGATCTCCTTGATGGTGCGGATATTGGCGGTAACATTTTCACCGGTCGTGCCGTCGCCACGCGTCGCGGCGTTCACCATCCGGCCGTTCTCGTAGCGGATCGACATGGAAAGCCCGTCGATCTTTGGTTCGGCGGTAAAGGCGATCGACTGATCGGGCAACCGGCCAAGGAAACGATAAACGCCGGCGACGAAATCCTGCACATCTTCCTGCGAAAACGTATTGTCGAGCGACAGCATCGGCCTTGCATGCACAACGGGCGCAAAGGTTTCGGATGGCGCAACGCCGACCCGCCGTGATGGGCTGTCAGCGCGAACCAACGCCGGGAAACGCGCTTCGATGGCATCGTTGCGCCGCTTCAGCGCATCGTATTCCGCATCCGAAATCTCAGGTGCATCCTGGCCGTGATAAAGCGCGTCATTTCGCGCAATCTCGGCTGCCAGATAGGCAAGCGCTGCGGCTGCCTCTTCTTCGGTCAAATCTTCAACAGGCTTCTGTTCGCTGCTCATGGATTCGCACTCCCGGATTTCCGAGATGTTTTAGAGAAAATTTGGGGAATGGGAAGTGGAGAGGATGAGGCTTGAAGCCCTCAGCCATTGCCCGCCAACAGCCGCTTGGCGGCCGCCCTCGCCTCTTCGGTCACCGACGCGCCAGCGAGCATGCGGGCGATTTCCTCGGTGCGATCCTTGGGAGCCATGGTGGCGACGCGGGTGGAGATTTTCTCTGAACCGTCGGCGACCGGGCCTTTGGAAATCAGCAGATGCGTCGCCGCACGCGCGGCGACCTGCGGCGCATGGGTGACGGAGAGCACCTGCACACGCTCGGAGAGTCGCTTCAGCCGCTGGCCGATTGCGTCCGCCACTGCGCCACCAACACCAGTGTCGATTTCGTCGAAAACCAAAGTCGGTGCCGAACCTCGATCGGCAAGCGCCACCTTCAGCGCCAGCAGAAAACGCGAAAGCTCGCCACCGGAGGCCACTTTCATAATCGGTCCCGGCCGCGTCCCAGGATTGGTCTGTACATGGAATTCGATGACGTCGATGCCCTCGGCCGTGGCCTCGTCGGCATCGGTGGTGATCTCCACCATGAAGCGCGCCCGCTCCAGCTTCAGCGCCGGCAGCTCGGCCATGACGGCGCCCGCAAGCGCTTCGCCGGCGTGACGGCGCTTGTCGGAAAGACCTCGGGCGGCGGCGTCATAGTCAGCCTTGGCAACTGCCAAGTCGGCATCCAGCCGCGCCAGCCTCTCTTCGCCGGCGTCAAGATCGGCGAGCTCGGCAATCATCTTCTCGGCCAGCGCCGGAAGGCCGGTCACCGGCACGGAGTATTTGCGTGAGGCAGCGCGCAGCGCAAACAACCGCTCTTCTACCCGTTCCAGCTCCCTTGGATCATATTCAGTCTTGCGGAGGGCCGCCTCCACTTCCATTTGCGCGTTGGAGAGCTGATCCAACGCCGCGTCGAGCAGCGCTACGGTGTCTTCCAGCAGGCCCGGCGCCTCATGGCTCTTGCGCTCCAGCCGGCGCACCAGCGAGGCAATATGCGGTACAGGCGAGGCATTGCCGTTCAGGAACTCTGAGGCTTCGGAGATGTCGCCGGCGATGCGCTCCGCCTTCATCATCCGCGAGCGACGGTCAGCAAGGTCGTCCTCTTCGCCATCTTGCGGGGACAGCTTTTCCAGTTCCTCGACCGCAGCCCGGAGATAATCGGCTTCGCGCGCGGCGTTTTCCACCTGCTCGCGCTGTTTCTTCAGCGTTCGCTCGGTGTCCCGCCAGATCTTGTAGAGCCGTCCAACGGCTTGGGTTTCGTCGGCGATGCCCGCGAAGGCATCGAGCAGCATGCGGTGGGCGTCTGTATCGACCAGGGCACGGTCGTCATGCTGTCCATGAATTTCGACAAGAAGCTGGCCCGCCTGGCGCATCAGCTGAACGCTGAGCGGCTGGTCGTTGACGAAAGCCTTGGTGCGGCCATCGGCGGATTGGGTACGACGGAAGATGAGGTCGCCATCGTCATCGATGCCATTTTCGCGCAGAAGCTTGCGGGCCGCGTGCTGCATGCCGACATCGAAAACTGCCGTCACTTGGCCGCGATCCTCGCCATGACGCACGAGATCGCCATCGCCGCGCCCGCCAAGGGCCAGCGAGAGACTGTCAAGCAGGATGGATTTGCCCGCGCCCGTCTCGCCGGTTAGTACCGAAAGCCCGGTTTCAAAGGCAAGATCCAGCCGCTCGATCAGAACGATATCGCGGATCGAAAGCTGGACCAGCATGTGCGCTCAATCTCACGTCCCAAGAAGAAGTTTCTTGCCCGCTCTCGAAATCCAGGAGCCTTCGCTTTCACGTGGCTCGACACCGCCGGACTTCAGAAGCTTAAAGGAATCTGCATACCAGCGGCTGTCCGGATAGTTGTGGCCGAGAACGGCGGCTGCTGTCTGCGCTTCCGGTACGATGCCCATGGCATAGTAGGCTTCGACCAAGCGCGCCAGCGCCTCTTCGATCTGATTCGTCGTCGGATATTGCTCGACGACGATACGGAAGCGAGCAATGGCCGCAAGGTAATCCTTGCGCTCAAGATAGTAGCGGCCGATCTGCATTTCCTTGCCGGCGAGCTGGTCGCGGGCAAAGCGAATCTTGGCCTGCGCGTCGCTGACATATTGCGAGTTCGGATAGTCGCTCACGAGCTTGGACATCGCCTCGATCGTCTGCTGCGCGGCACGCTGATCCTGCGTCACGTCGACGATCTGCTTGGCGTAGGATGAACCGACGAGATACTGAACGTAATCGGCATCTTCGGAGCCGGGATACTGCTTGAGATAGCTGTTGCCCGACTGGACGGCATCATCATAGCGGCCGGTGCGATATTTGACGAAAGTGCTCATAACCAGCGCTTTGCGCGCCCATTCGGAGAAGGGCTGCTGCTGGTTGATGGCGTCGAACTTGCGTCCGGCTTCCGTCATATTGCCGGCCTTGATGTTGGCAAGGCCCTGATTGTAGAGGGTTTCCGGCGGATCAGTCTCGACGCCAAGCTTGGTGATGTCGATATCCTTGTCCGTATTGCAACCCGTTACCACCGCACCGGTACCGGCCAGGAGAAGCGATACGAGCAAAGCCCGTGCTGTAATCTTCATGCTTTCAGACCCTGCAAAACCCATCGGATGACTGTCCCACTAGCCGTTGTTGCGGAAACGGCGTTCTCTCGCTGGCGTTTCTAGCCGCAAAAGCACCATCAGGGCAACGCAATGATGATGCATTAACGCATTTTTGTGGCAAAGACTGCGCGATGGCAGGCTTTAGCCGCTGTATTGACAGGAGATTTCGTTTCCAGCCCTCCTGAACGCGATGCCTTGCCCGGCTTTGAAGCACTGCTGGCGAATCTCCTGTTAAAAAAAGAGCCGCCCCCTTTCGGGAGCGGCGACTTTGCCACCTGGCTTTCTGGAGGTCACGCAGACCAGGGGGCGAATTCGGGAGCATTGACGGCAACGAAATCGCGGCTATGCGCACGCTGACGCGGAGCAGAAGTTTCGACGACGTCATAAGCGGAGGGATCGCTTAACAGCGCCTTCAACGCATTGGCATTCATGCGATGACCGCCGCGATAAGACCGGTAGCAGCCGATGAACTGAGCGCCGGCCAGCGCCAGATCGCCAACGGCATCCAGCGCCTTGTGACGAACGAATTCGTCCTTGGCGTAACGCAGACCCTCGACATTGATCACTGTATTGTCGTCGGAAATGACAACGGAATTTTCGAGCGAAGAGCCGAGCGCATGCCCCGAAGCCCAGAGACGCTCGACATCACGCATGAAGCCGAAGGTGCGGGCGCGCGACAACTCGGTCTTGAAGGTCTTGGCGGTCAGATCGCCTTCCCACTTCTGCCGGCCGATCAGCGGGCAATCGAAGTCGATCTCGACTTCGAAACGCGTACCGTCATAAGGCCGGAACTCGCACCAGGAACCACCGGCTTCGATTCGCACCGGCTTCGTGACGCGGATATAGCGGCGCTTGACGCCGAGCGAAACGATACCTGCCTGCTCGATCGCTTCGATGAAAGGATAAGCGCTGCCATCCATGATCGGCATTTCCGCGCCGGTGACTTCGACGATGACATTGTCCAAGCCGACGGCGTAGATCGCCGCCATGACGTGTTCGATCGTCGCGACGGAACGCGCCGGCGAAAAGCCGAGAACCGTGCAGAGATCGGTGTTGCCGACCTGCGAGGAAACGGCGCGCAACTCAGTCACGTCGCCATTGTCATGCATCCGCTGGAAGATGACGCCCGCGCCGGCTTCGGCCGGATAGAGCGTAATCGACACATTCGCACCGGAGTGAACACCGATACCCGAAAGTGTTACAGGGCTTGCAATGGTGGTTTGAAAACCCAGTAATCCGATTGCCATATAAATTCTGCCTTCGTCTGTCTGTTCCAGACCGGGCGGTCACCTTTGGACCCCTGCCCTCATTGCTGGTTCAGTCTGTTACCTACTCCGCGAACTCACATGCAACAGTTGCCAAATGCGATTCCGCAGGCTCGCTTGCTACCTACATACGCGCGGGGACATCGCATTCCAAATCACTGTTTCTTTCGTTTTGTTACGAAAGCAGACGATTGAATTTGCTAGGTAATTTTAGAATTAAAGACAGGTCGAAAATAAAGAAATCCGGGGCCGATAAGCCCCGGATTCAACAAACATGGTTAGCATCCTATTAATAGGATGATCTTTACCGGATCAATTCGACTGCCGGCGCAGGAAAGCCGGTATTTCGAGCTGGTCGTCTTCCTGGGTTGCCATGCGTGCCTGCGGAACCTGACGGCCCTGCTCATCGAGCTGGCCACGACGCGGTGCGTAGAGGCTGGCTTCCGGTGACAGCGGACGGCGCTGTTGCGAGGCGGCGTTCGGAGCCGAAGCCGTCATGTCGCTGAAAGCCGGGTCCTCGTCGCGGCGACCAAGCGAATTGGTGATTCGCTTCAGCAGGCCCATCGGACCGCGCTCCTCGGTAGCTTGGGCGGCAACCGGCTGAGCCCGATGTTCCATCTCGGCCTTCACGACCGGCGGGAAATCCTCGACCTTCGGCATGCGGACCTGCTCGGCAGCCTGCCGGATGACCGGCTCCTGACGGATCGGCTGCTGCATCTGCGCGGGAGCCGGCTGGTGCTGCATCGGGGGCTGCTGATGCATGACCGGGGCCGGCTGCTGCTGAAGCGGAGCCTGACGCATCGGCTGTGCCTCCGGTGCGGCTGCAAAGATGCGGCTCTGCGGACGGAAGGTTTCCTCCTGAGCGACCGGCTGCTGCTGCATTACCGGTTGCTGCTGGCGGATAGGCTGGATTTCCAATTCGCGTTCCATTTCGGCTTCCGCCATACGGATGGTCTGCGCGATCGGATCGACAACGGCCTTCGGTGCCTGCGCGACATGGGCAGGCTGAGCTGCGGCCGCTGCCGGAGCAACGGCCGCGGAGGGACGGACAACCGGCTTTGCGACCGGACGGAATTCCATAGCCTTGTCGGCCGCTTCGTTGATCGCGCGATCGATGCCGGTCGCGACGACGGACACACGGATGATGCCTTCCAGCGATTCGTCGAAGGTAGCGCCGAGGATGATGTTGGCGTCCGGATCGACTTCTTCGCGGATGCGGGTCGCAGCTTCGTCGACTTCGAACAGAGTGAGGTCACGGCCGCCGGTGATCGAGATCAGCAGGCCCTGTGCACCCTTCATCGAGGTTTCGTCGAGCAGCGGATTGGCGATAGCAGCCTCAGCAGCCTGCATTGCGCGTCCCTGGCCGGAAGCCTCGCCTGTGCCCATCATAGCGCGGCCCATTTCGCGCATGACCGAACGGACGTCGGCGAAGTCGAGGTTGATAAGACCTTCCTTCACCATCAGATCGGTGATGCACGCAACGCCCGAATAGAGAACCTGGTCAGCCATCGAGAACGCATCGGCGAATGTCGTCTTGTCGTTGGCGATACGGAACAGGTTCTGGTTCGGAATGACGATCAGCGTGTCGACCGATTTCTGCAGTTCCTGGATGCCCATTTCGGCGAGCCGCATGCGGCGACCACCTTCGAAATGGAACGGCTTGGTGACAACGCCAACGGTCAGGATGCCCTTGTTGCGGGCGGCCTGTGCAACGACCGGCGCAGCACCCGTGCCCGTGCCGCCGCCCATGCCGGCGGTGACGAAGCACATGTGGGTACCGTTCAGATGATCGATGATCTCGTCGATGCACTCTTCAGCAGCCGCGCGGCCGACTTCCGGCTGCGAGCCGGCGCCGAGGCCTTCGGTGACATTGACGCCGAGCTGGATGATCCGCTCTGCCTTCGTCATCGTCAAAGCCTGTGCGTCTGTATTGGCGACGACGAAATCGACGCCTTGCAAGCCTGCCGTGATCATGTTGTTGACGGCATTGCCGCCACCACCACCGACACCGAACACGGTGATCCGCGGCTTCAGCTCGGTGATATCTGGCTTATGCAGCTTGATAGTCATGGTACCCGTTCCTTCTCTCTATGGCCGCATCGCCACGCCGGCCAATTCACTATATTTCACTCGCCTGACCCCTGCCCGGAAAGCGCTTGCCGCGATCCGGGATCAGGCACTCAGAAACTCTCCTTCAGCCATTGGCCAACGCGACCGATGCGGCTGTTGTTACCCCCAAGCGACGAGAGCAGACCGCTGCCCGCCGCATGTGTCTCCATGTCCGCAACCTGCGGATAGATCATCAGTCCGACCGCCGTCGAAAAGGCGGGGCCTTTGGCCGCCGTCGGCAAGCCGGATACGCCCATCGGGCGACCGATGCGGACGTTGCGGGCAAGGATGCGCCGCGCCACGTCCGGCAAGCCGGTCAACTGGCTGGCACCACCCGTGAGCACGACGCGCTTACCAACGATCGGGCTGAAACCGGAACGCTGGATACGATCGCGGATCAGCTCCAGCGTCTCCTCGATACGGGCCTTGACGATGCGCGACACCAGCGCCTTCGGCACCTGCGTCGGCTGGTCGCGTTCATCCTCGCCGATCGGCGGGATGGAAATCAGTTCGCGCTCTTCCGAGGAATTCGCGAGCGCAGAGGCATGCACTACCTTCAGCCGCTCGGCATCCTCGATGCGCGTCGAAAGACCCCGGGCAAGGTCGGTGGTGACATGATGACCACCGAGGCTGACGGCGTCGGTATGCACCAGCTTGCCTTCTGCAAAGACAGAGATCGTCGTCGTGCCGCCGCCCATGTCGATCGCGGCGCAACCGAGTTCGACTTCGTCGTCGACGAGAGCGGCGAGACCGCTGGCATAAGGCGTTGCGACCATGCCCTCGACCGAAAGGTGCGCGCGGTTGATGCAGAGTTCGAGATTGCGAAGGGCTGCGCGCTCCGCTGTGACCACATGCATATCGACACCCAACGCATCGCCGAACATCGCCAGGGGATCGCGGATGCCGCGTTCGCCGTCGAGCGAATAGCCGGTTGCCAGCGAATGCAGCACGGCACGATCCTGGCGGAGCGACTGCTGGCAAGCGGCGGCAAGCACTTTCTTCAAATCGTTGGCTTCGACCTCCTGCCCGCCCAAATCGATGGTGGCAGTATAGATATCGCTGCCGAGACGACCCGCGGAAACGTTGACGATCAGGCTGTCGACCGTGAGGCCGGCCATGCGCTCGGCGGCATCGACCGAAAGACGGACAACGTTTTCCAGCGCATCGAGATCGGCGATCACACCGGTCTTGATGCCGCGCGAACGCTGATGGCCGATGCCGATGATCTCGATATTATGCGTGCGGTTCGGAAGAACCTGGCTTTCCTCGCGCGGCGTAAGCCGGCCGATCATGCAGACGACCTTCGTCGAACCGATATCGAGAACGGATACGATATGCGACCGCTTGGAGGACAGCGGCTTCAGGCGCGGCAGACCGAAATGGGACGAACTGAATAAGCTCATGTATCCTGCCCTGCTTTCTTCAAAGCCTTGGTTCTTGCATCCAACGCTGCCTGGCGGCGAAGCGCTGCATCCGGGGTCAATTCAATGGCGGTACGGTCGTCAAGGCGAAGGTCGACAGCGGCAATATCGCGCTGCAGAAGGTTCTCGTCCTTGTCGAGCCTGGTAAGTCTTGCGAGGGCGCCATCAATGTTGTCTTCCGGCAATTTGATGATCACACCATTGTCGAGATAGAGATCCCAACGACGGCCGGCGACGCGTACAAAAGCCTTCACATGGCCACGAACATCCGGCCAGTTGGCAAACTCATCATCGATCGACGCCGCAGCCGTTTCGGCATCACGGCCGACGAAAAGCGGCAGCTTGGCGAACTTGTTGTCACGCAGCGGCGCGATCACACTGCCATCCTTCTGAATCAGCGACAGTTCGGAGCCATGTTGCCAGATGGCATAAGCCTTGCGTTCCGTGAGCTTCACCTCGACGGTCTTCGGATAAACCTTGCGGACTTCGACGCTCTGCACCCAGGGCAGGCTCGCGATCTTCTGGCGAGCCGCGTCGGCATCGAGCGCCACCAGCGAAGTCGTGCCGTCGAGACCGAGAAGCTGCAGAATTTCGATTTCCGAGGTCTGATCGTTGCCCGAGACCTTCACGTCTTCGATTGCAAAGCCAGCAGCCGAAGTCGTTGCCTGCGCGACGTCCTGCGTATGGCCACCGATCGACATGCCATAAAGGCCCGTTGCAGCGAGGAGAGCGAGAGCGGAGACCGTGCCCGTATGGGCCGGAATGTTGACGCGGCCGGAACCGAGGCTCACGAGGAAGCGCACAGCACGACGCATCGGCCGCGGCAACACGAACGCATCCTCGACATCGTCAATCGCGAGTGGGACACGGTGGCGGGACCGCCTCATATTTTTGACCGTCAGCGCAAACAAGACGCGTCCTCCACCATCCACCGGAGAAATTCGCCAAAAGAGTAGCCGGCGTGAGCGGCCATTTCGGGCACGAGCGAGGTAGGTGTCATGCCTGGCTGAGTGTTGATTTCCAACCAGATAAGCTCGCCCTCTTCGGAAAAGCGATCGTCATAACGGAAGTCAGATCGACTGACGCCACGGCAGCCGATAGCTTGATGCGCCCTTAACGCTAATATTTGTATCTTTTGGTAAAGATTCGGTGAAATTTTAGCAGGGATGACGTGTTTTGATCCACCCTCTGCATATTTGGAATCGTAATCGTAGAAGCTATGTCCCAGCGGCACGATCTCGGTCACGCCGAGCGCGGTATCTCCCATGACACCGCACGTCAGCTCCCGGCCGTAGATGAAACGCTCGACCAGCACTTCATCGCCATAGCGCCAGTCGGAGGAAGCGATGATCTGCGGCGGATGCGCCTGATCTTCCTTGACGATCACGACACCGAAACTCGAACCCTCCCGTACCGGCTTGACGACATAAGGCGGCTTCATCGGATGTTTGCCAGCAATGGCGAAACGGTCCATTACCAACGAATCGGCGACAGGAATGCCGACGCCATCAGCCACCCTCTTGGCACGAGACTTGTCCATGGCGAGCGCCGAAGCAAGCACGCCCGAATGAGTGTAAGGGATCTGCAGATATTCAAGAATGCCCTGGATGGTGCCGTCTTCACCGAAGGGACCATGCAGAGCATTGAAAACGACATCGGGTTTCAGATCAGCAAGGCGCGCGGATACATCCCGCCCCACATCGACCCGCGTGACTTGAAAGCCTTCGGCCTCGAGGGCATCGGCGCATGCTTTTCCCGAAGACAGGCTAACCGGCCTCTCCGAGGAAAATCCGCCCAAAAGGACAGCCACATGCTTGCCACCCATCAATACCCCCAAATTCACCGTCTTCAATCGACGTCCGCCTGATCGCTAAGTAGCGATTCTCGCTACGTCTTTTACCGCTCCATTAGAACAGCATTAAGGTTAATGAAGCGTTTACTTTCGTTAACTTTTGGCCGCTCTCGCTGACATCGATCTCTTCGAATCAAATCGACTTGAAGAATTCTGCCATTAGAATCAGAGAGTTGCTATGTTTGAATATCGATCTTTAGAAATTTTTAAACAAATAGGCCCGCGCAGGGGTGTCCGGCGCGGGCCTTCGCGAGGCTTATTGCAAGCCTGAATCAGTCGCGATCGTCGACCAGTTTCCAAATGAGTCCGCCGAGCGCGCCGCCTACGATCGGGGCCACCCAGAACAGCCAGAGCTGCTGCAGCGCCCAGCCGCCGACGAATAGTGCCTGGCCGGTCGAACGGGCCGGATTGACCGACGTATTGGTAATCGGGATCGAGATCAGATGGATCAACGTCAGCGCGAGGCCGATGGCGATCGGTGCGAAACCGGCCGGCACCCTGCTGCTGGTCGAGCCGAGAATCACGATCAGGAAGAACAACGTCAGTACGATTTCGGCGACCAGTGCCGATACAAGGGAATAACCGCCCGGCGAATGCTCGCCGTAACCGTTGGCCGCAAAACCGCCGAGCTGGAAATCAGCCTTGCCGCTGGCGATCAGATAGAGCACGGCCGCAGCGACGATCGCGCCGACGACCTGAGAGATGATGTAGGGAATGAGCTGCGAACCGGGGAAGCGGCCGGCAACCGTGAGACCGACCGAAACCGCTGGATTGAAATGGCCACCCGACACACCCCCGACCGCAAAGGCCATGGTGAGCACGGTCAACCCAAACGCGAAAGCAACACCTAGAAAACCGATACCGAGGCTCGGAAAAGCTGCCGCAAAGATTGCACTTCCGCAGCCGCCGAACACAAGCCAGAATGTCCCAAGAAACTCCGCAATCAGTTTTTTTTGCATAAAACTATCTCCTCAGCCCTCAACCAGAGTGCAAGTTAGCCACTTACGAAAAAAGGGTTCCGGTAACACTTCACCGGACAGGCGCCTATAAAAACGGCAAACGCTCGCTCAATTGCTTACGAATCAATGAATACGGCAAAAGATTAGCACGCATTCAATCGTTTCTTGCTTTTTAAACGTTTGCGCTGAACAAAAATTGCGCTAAGGACACACGCTTCCCGCTAAGGAAACCTTAGCATCATCTAAATTGGTAGGACCATGACTGACGCGATATCTCCTTTATCGCCGACTCCCTCGTCATCGAACAGCGTCGTTGCGAATTCCCCGGCACGCGTTCTGATCGCGAGCCTTATCGGCACAACGATCGAATTTTTCGACTTTTACGTTTATGCGACGGCGGCGGTTATCGTCTTCCCCAAGCTGTTTTTCCCGGCAAGCGACCCGACTTCGGCGACGCTTCAATCCTTTGCAACCTTCTCCATCGCCTTCTTCGCCCGGCCGATCGGCGCGATGATCTTCGGCCATTTCGGCGACAGGGTCGGCCGCAAGGCGACGCTGGTGGCAGCACTGATGACCATGGGTCTTTCGACCGTCGTGATCGGCCTTCTCCCAGGCTACGATTCGATCGGCGTTCTCGCACCGCTGCTGCTGGCGCTCTGCCGTCTCGGCCAGGGTCTTGGCCTCGGCGGGGAATGGGGTGGCGCAGTGCTGCTCGCCACGGAAAATGCACCCGAGGGCAAGCGGAGCTGGTACGCCATGTTCCCGCAGCTCGGCGCGCCCATCGGCTTCATCCTGTCGGCTGGTCTGTTCCTGATCCTGCGTGAAAGCATGCCGGATGCCGACTTCCTCGATTATGGCTGGCGCATTCCCTTCCTCATCAGCCTGGCGCTGGTGGCAATTGGCCTTTACGTCCGTCTGAAGATCACTGAAACACCGGAATTCCGCCGTGCCATCGAAAAGCAGGAGCGCGTCTCGGTTCCGATCGCAGTCATCTTCCGCTCGCATCTCCGCAGCCTTGTGCTCGGCACCATTATCGCGGTTGCGACCTTCGTGCTCTTCTATCTGATGACGGCATTCACGCTGAGCTGGGGCACCCGACCGGTCGGCACAGGGCCTCTCCCGGCAGGTCTCGGCTATTCGCAGGGCCAGTTCCTGGTCGTCCAGCTCGTCGGCGTCGTCTTTTTCGGCCTGACGATCCCGATCTCCGGCCTGTTGTCGGATCGCTACTCGCGCCGGCTGGTTCTGATCCTGACGACGATCGGCATCCTGATCTTCGGCCTGTTCTATTCGACGCTGCTGACCGCGGGCCTCGCCGGCGCATTCGCTTGCTCGATCATCGGCCTGGCTTTGATGGGCTTCACTTACGGCCCGATAGGCGCGGCACTTGCCGCCCCCTTCCCGACGGCCGTGCGCTATACTGGCGCATCGATGACCTTCAACCTCGGCGGCATCGTCGGCGCCTCGCTGGCGCCTTATATCGCCACCTGGCTCGCCTCGAACTATGGCCTCGGCTATGTCGGCTACTATCTGGCGCTGGCCGCTGTTCTCTCGTTGATCGGCATTCTGCTGTCGGGCAACGACGAAGTTTGAGAGAATTTTGAGAACTTCGCCGTAACCAATTGAAAAGGCCGGGTGAAAACCCGGCCTTCTTTTTGCTACACTAGGGAAAGGTGCGGCGAAAAGCTATTCCGTCGTCACACCCTGAAACGGCCGGACCTCGCGACCAGGCATGAAGCAGCCGAGACGCTTGATTTCCCATTCCAGCCTGATGCCAGAATTTTCGAAGACCTCGCGACGGACCTGCTCGCCGAGATATTCAAGATCGTAACCGGTCGCCTGCCCCATATTGATCATAAAATTGCAGTGCAGCGACGACATCTGCGCGCCGCCGATGACGAGGCCACGGCAGCCGGCTTCATCAATCAGCTTCCAGGCGGAATGTCCTTCGGGATTCTTGAATGTCGAACCACCGGTCTTTTCTCGAATCGGCTGCACCGTCTCGCGATGCGCACGCACGGCATCCATCTCGGCGCGGATCTTGGCCCGATCCTCAGGATATCCCTCGAAAAGAACATGGGTAAAGATCAGATCGTCCGATGCCGTCGAATGACGATAGGTGTAACCCATCTCGGCATTGGTCAGCACATGCTTCTTACCCTTGCGGTCAACCGCGTGCACTTCGACGACGCGATCGCGCGTCTCGGAGCCGTTGGCGCCGGCATTCATGCGTGCCGCGCCTCCGATACCGCCGGGAATGCCGTAGTAGAAGTGAAAGCCGCCAACGCTGTTATCCATGGCCATGGCGGCAACATGCTTATCCGGGCAAATGGCGCCAGCCATGATACGGTTCTCACCCGCAAGCTCGACCGAACCGAAGCCCTTGGCCGATAGGCGCAGAACAACACCCGGAATACCGCCGTCGCGCACCAGGATATTCGAACCGACACCCACCACCGTCAGCGGCACTTCGGCCGGCAGGACTTTCAGGAAATCGATCAGGTCGTCCGTATCATGTGGCTGGAACATCAGCTCCGCCAGCCCACCGGCGCGAAACCATGTGACACGATCCATCGGCGCATCCGGCGTCAACCGGCCCCGGATATCCTTTACGCTGTCGCCGAGCGACGCCAGAAGCTTTTCCCCATTCACCTGTTTCATGCGGACTTACCCGAGAGGCCTTCCAATTCCTTTGGCAATGAAGCTGCCCAATAAGTGATGCTGCCAGCCCCCAACAGAACCACAAAATCACCCGGTCGCGCAATCTCCGCGACCATGCGCGCAAGCTCTTCCTGGGACGGCAGATAGCGCGCGTCACGATGGCCGCCTGCCTTGATGCGCGACACCAGCGCCTGCGAATCCGCACCCTCGATCGGGTCTTCGCCAGCGGCGTACACCGGTGCCAGGAAAATACTGTCGGCATCGTTGAAGCAGGCCGCGAACTCCTCGAACAGGCTCGACAGGCGCGTATAGCGATGCGGCTGGTGAACGGCGATGATCCGGCCCTTGCAGGCCTCGCGTGCCGCCTTCAGCACGGCCTTGATCTCGACCGGATGATGACCGTAATCGTCGAAGACCTTTACGCCGTTCCATTCGCCGGTCAGCGTGAAGCGACGTTTGACGCCGCCGAAGGAGGCGAGCCCCTTGGCGATAGCCTCATTGGAGATGCCGAGCCGGTTGGCAACGGCGATCGCCGCGGTCGCATTGGCAATATTGTGCCGGCCGGGCATCGGCATGACGAGATCCTTGATCCCGATGACCTTCCCCGTGCGGCGCCTGCGAATTTCGATGTCGAACAGCGAGCGCGTCCCGTCGATGCGCACATTCATGAAGCGCACATCGGCCTGCGGATTTTCGCCATAGGTGATGACCTTGCGATCCTCGATGCGACCGACCAGCGACTGCACTTCCGGATGGTCGAGGCACATGACGCCAAAACCGTAGAAGGGCACATTCTCGACGAACTGCCGGAAGGCGGCGCGCACAGCGTCAAAATTGCCGTAGTGATCCAGATGCTCCGGGTCGATATTGGTGACGACTGCGACGTCGGCGGGCAGCTTCAGGAACGTACCGTCCGATTCGTCAGCCTCGACCACCATCCACTCGCCCTCGCCCATGCGGGCATTCGTGCCGTAGGCATTGATGATGCCGCCGTTGATGACGGTCGGGTCAAGTCCGCCGGCCTCGAGCAGGGTCGCGACCAGTGAGGTCGTCGTCGTCTTGCCATGCGTGCCGCCGATGGCGATGGCGTTGCGGAAGCGCATCAGCTCGGCCAGCATCTCGGCACGGCGCACCACCGGCAGGAGTTTTTCGCGCGCGGCGGCGAGTTCCGGATTGCTCTTCTTGATGGCAGTCGAAACGACCACGACCTCCGCGTCGCCGAGATTCTCCGCCTTGTGACCGATATGGACCGGGATGCCCTTGTCGCGGAGCCGCTGTACGTTGGCGCTCTCCGACTGATCTGACCCCTGCACGCGATGGCCGAGATTATGCAGCACCTCCGCGATGCCGCTCATCCCAATGCCGCCGATACCGATAAAATGCACAAGGCCGATAGCCTTCGGCAGCTTCATACGCCCGCCCCCTTGAATTCCTGAATTGAACGTTTTGCGGCAACAGCCTCGACCATATCGGCCAGCAAGCCCGCCGCGTCCGGTTTGCCCGCCTGCTTGGCCGCCGCCGCCATCTTTACAAGCTTCTCCGGCATCGTCATCGCGCCGCGCAGGATCGTCGAGAGCTTCTCCGGCGTGAGCTCGGCTTGAGGAATGACCTTCACGCCCCCCGTGGCGGCAAGGGCAGCCGCATTGGCCGCCTGATCGTGATCCAGCGCGTAAGGATAGGGCACAAGAATTGCCGGGCGGCCAATGACGGCGAGTTCAGACACGGTCGAAGCGCCAGACCGGCAGAGAACGAGATGTGCAGCACCAATGCGCTCGGCCATGTCAGTAAAGAACGGCGCGACATCGGCGCCCATCTCCAGCCTCCTGGTGCAGCTATTGACCGTCTCCATGTCTTCCCGACGCACCTGCTGCGTAATCCGCAGGCGCTTGCGCAACGGCTCCTCCAACAGGCTGATCGCCGTCGGCACCGCCTTCGAGAAATATTGCGCACCTTGGCTGCCACCGAAGACGACCAGATTGAACGGATCATCCGGGCCGGACGGCACATAGGGCCGCTTGGCCGCCTCGATCACGGCCGGACGCACGGGATTGCCCGTCGTCACCGTCTTCTCCGGAAACGCGCCGCCCTTCTCGGGCAGGAAACCGCCGGCGATCGCCTGAACGCGCCCAGCAAGCGCCTTGTTTGCGCGGCCCATCACAGCATTCTGCTCATGAATCATGGTCGGCACGCCCATGCGGGTAGCGGCAAGCAGGGGCGGCACGGTCGGATAGCCGCCGAAGCCGACGACGCAGAGCGGCTTGGTATTGCGGATCAGCTTGCGCGCGGCGCGCATGCCCATCCACAACTTCCAGAGCGACTTTGCGACCTTTACAGGATTCTTCGAGCCGATCGTTGCCGATGGTACGACATGAATCTCATCGGCCGGGAACTTGCCGGCATAGCGTTCGGCGCGGCTGTCGGTGACCAAGTGCACGGAATAACCGCGCTCCCTCAGCTTGTAAGCCAGCGCCTCAGCCGGAAATACGTGGCCGCCGGTTCCGCCGGCGGCAAGCAGGATAATACCTTTACTCATGATCTTCGCTCCCGCGAATACCCCTCTAGACAGGGCATCCCCCTAATATAGGAAGCCGCCACGTCCGCGTCACCGAAGTGCGTCAAGCTTCCTTCATAGCTCCGCGTCATCGCGAAAGCGAACAAAGAATAGGCGTAATCCGGGCGATGGGGGTGAAGCGCAGACGGGTCCAAGACGATCACTCCGCCGGCAATCCGTGCGTCACACGAAAGAGACTGCGGTCCTGCGCCCTCTTTTCCGGCCGATGACGCGTCAGGGCCAGAATGAAGCCCGCCGTTACGCATATAGCGGTCATTGACGAGCCGCCATAGGAGATCAGCGGCAGGGTCATACCCTTGGCCGGCAGCAGCTGCAGGTTCACGCCGACATTGATGATCGACTGAATACCAATCTGCAGCACAAGGCCTGCGACGGCAAAGCGGTTGAAATCGTTCTTTTCCCTATAGGCATGCGACAGGCCGCGCAGCACCAGGAAGGCGAAAATGCAAACCAGTACCATGCAGAAAACGACACCGAATTCCTCGGCAGCCACGGAGAAGATGAAGTCGGTATGAGCATCCGGAATGATGCGCTTGACGATGCCTTCCCCCGGCCCGACGCCGAACCAGTTACCGTGGATGATTGCTTCCTTGGCGGTATCGACCTGGAACGTATCGCCCTCACCGGTCATGAACTTGTCGACGCGAAGCGCCACGTGGGGAAAGACGTAGTAGGCCGCCACAAAGCCACCGGCACCGAGGCCGCCAAGCACCCCGATCCACAGCCAGGGCATGCCGGCCATGAAGAACATACCGCCCCAGACAGCAGTGGTAAGAATCGTCTGCCCAAGGTCAGGCTGCGCAACAAGGAGAGCCGCAACGATACCGAAGAGGATGATGGCAAAGAGATTACCCGGAATTTCCGGCTGGCGCGCATGCTCGGCAAACAGCCAGGCGCAGACAACGACGAAGGCCGGTTTCATGAATTCCGATGGCTGGATGGAGAGCGCCGCGATGTTGACCCAGCGCCGCGATCCCTTGACCTCGACACCGAAGAACAACGCGAACAGCATCATCGCCAGCGAGACGATCAGCAGAATGACCGCCGTCCGGCGTACCTGCCGGGGCGTCATGAAGGAGATACCGATCATCGTCGCGATCGCCGGCACCAGAAACAAGGCATGACGCTTGACGAAATGGAAGGGTTCGAGCCCGATGCGCTCGGCGACCGCAGGCGACGCCGCGAAGGAGAGCATGAAGCCGATACCGATCAACAGGATGAATAATGCCAGGAATACACGGTCGATGGTCCAGAACCAATCGGCCAAGGCCCCACGTTCAACGCGGCTTACCATATCAATCGCCTCCTGTTGCTGACCCGACCAGCATGGTGACGCCCTCGATCGCAGCCACGTGGCTCACGAAGGCATCACCCCTGACCTCGAAATTCTTGTATTGATCGAAGCTTGCGCAAGCCGGTGACAGCATCACCGCCGCCGCCTCATGTTCGTCCCTATCCGCATCGGCTGCGGCGTGGGCGACCGCGCGCTCCAGCGTTCCTGATATTTCGTAGGGCACCTGCTCGCCGAGCGTCGCCGCGAAGGCGGGCGCCGCTTCGCCGATCAGATAGGCCTTGGCGATGCGCGGAAAGAGCGGCGCCAGCGTCGTGATACCACCCTCTTTCGGCAAGCCACCGGCGATCCAGTAGATATGATCGTAGCTGGATAGCGCCGGTGCGGCGGCGTCCGCATTGGTTGCCTTGGAATCATTGACGAAGACGACACGGCCGCGTCGGCCGACCGGCTGCATGCGATGCTTGAGGCCGGGAAAGGATTTGAGCCCGGCACGGATATCGTCAGCGGAAACGCCGACCGCCAGGCAGGCGGCGATCGCGGCTGCAGCGTTCTGCGCATTGTGGCCGCCTCTCAGCGTCTGGATGCCGTCGAGATCGGCAATCTCCGAGGTCGCGCCAGTCGATGCCTGGATGATGCGGCTGCCTTCGGCATAAATCCCGTGAGCCAGCACATGCCGGCGCGAGATGCGGATCACCTTGCCGCCCGCCCGTTCGACGCGGTCGGCGATCAGTGAGGAATAGCTGTCATCAACCCCGACAACTGCAACGCCGCTGCCGGCCACCAGCCGTTCTTTGATGTCGGCATAGTGTTGCATCGTACCATGCCGATCGAGATGATCGGGCGTCAGATTGAGCAGAATGCCGGCGGAAGGATTGAGGGTCGGAGCAAGATCGATCTGATAGGAGGAGCATTCGACGACGTAGTAACGCTCCGCCTTGGGCGGCTCGAGCGTCAGGATTGCCGTTCCGATGTTGCCGCCAAGCTGCGTGTCGCGGCCGCTCGATTGCAGGATATGGGCAACAAGCGCCGTGGTGGTCGATTTACCGTTGGTGCCGGTGATGGCGATGAAAGGGCAATCCGGCGCATGTGCTCGCCGCTCCCGGACGAAGAGCTCGACGTCACCGATAACCTCGACACCGGAGGCATGAGCGAGGTCGACGGTCCAGTGCGGCCTCGGATGCGTCAGCGGCACACCGGGTGACAGCACGAAAACCGACAGCCCGTTCCAATCGATCGTTCTGAGATCGGCGACAGGGATGCCCTCAGCGCCAGCCTTTGCCACGCTGTCGGGATTGTCGTCCCAGGCGGTCACCTCGGCACCACCGGCGACAAGCGCCCGCGCGGTGGCAAAACCTGAGCCGCCGAGGCCGAACAGTGCGACCTTTTTCCCCTTGAGCGTGGTGACAGGGATCATCGCCGCCTCACCGAAGCTTCAGGGTCGAGAGGCCGACCATCGCCAGGATGACCGCAACGATCCAGAAGCGCACGACAACTTGGCTTTCCGTCCAGCCCTTCTTCTCGAAGTGATGGTGGATCGGCGCCATCAGGAAGACGCGGCGGCCGGTCATCTTGAAGAAGCCGACCTGGATGATGACCGAAAGCGCCTCCAGTACGAAAAGGCCACCGATGATCGCCATGACGATCTCATGCTTGGTGGCGACAGCCACCGAACCAATCATGCCGCCGAGCGCAAGAGAACCAGTGTCTCCCATGAAAATGGCCGCCGGCGGCGCGTTGAACCAAAGGAAACCGAGGCCGGCGCCGATGACCGCGCCGAGCACCACGGCCAATTCGCCGGTGCCGGGCACGAAGTTGATCGCGAGATAATCGGCAAAGACATAGTTGCCTGCGAGATAGGCGATGATGCCGAAAGAGGCGGCCGCGATCATGACCGGCACGATGGCAAGCCCGTCGAGGCCGTCGGTCAGGTTCACGGCGTTACCCGCGGAAACGATAACGAAAGCACCGAACAGCACGAAGAACATGCCGAGATTGAGCATGAAATTCTTGAAGAACGGGAATGCGACCGACGAACCGAAGGTCGAACCGGCGGTGCCGGAGGACAGCGCCGTGCTCATCATGAAGTAGACGGCGATGGCGGCAATGACGAATTCGATGCCGAGGCGGGCACGGCCGGAAAAGCCCTTGTCGCTCTGCTTCGTGACCTTGAGATAGTCGTCATAGAAGCCGATGGCGCCGAAGCCCAGCGTAACCAGCAGCGTCGCGACCACGTAGACGCTAGCGAGATCGGCCCACAGCAATGACGACACGACGATACCGGCCAAAATCATCAGCCCGCCCATGGTCGGCGTACCGGCTTTCTTGAAATGAGTCTGTGGACCGTCGGCGCGAATCGGCTGACCTTTGCCCTGACGTACACGCAGGGAGGCGATGATTCGCGGCCCGAAGAGGAAGACGATCAACGCCGAAGTGAACAAAGCGCCGCCGGTGCGGAACGTGATGTATCTGAACAGATTGAGAAATCTGAAATGAGTACTGAAAAAATGAACGTGGTCCGACAGTTCGGCAAGCCAGATCAGCATAAGAGCCCTTTCTAAAGCCCCTGATGGGAGTGAGGCTCCGTGTCGGAGAATGCTGGAAACTTGTCAAGCAAAGCTGCCACGATCTTCCCGAACCCTATCCCCAGCGACGATTTCACCATCAAAACGTCGCCTGGGGCGACCGAATTGAGCACGAATTCCGAGAGCTCCTCCGTCTTCTCACGATATTCGACATAAACACTTTCCGGCAGCGCATCCCTCAACGCCGCCATCTCCGGACCTGCCAGCCAGACATGCTCGATGCCGGCCGCCAACAGCGGACCGGCAAGGTTGGCATGCACTCGCTGGGCATAATCCCCCATTTCCAACATATCGCCGAGGATGGCGACCCGCCTGCCCGCTCTGCTACCGACGTTGGCATCCGGCAACGAGGTCGCCAGCAGCGCGATAGCCGCGCGCATCGAAGCGGGGTTGGCGTTGTAACTTTCATCGATCAACGTGAAATAACCGTTGCCGATCGCGCGTTTGTGGCGTTGCCCCCTGCCTTTTTCTGCCCGCAGCGTCGCCAGCGCATCGACCGCCTTGTCGAGATCGGCCTCGACGAGCATCACCGCACCGAGTACGGCTAACGCATTTTCCGCGATATGCCGACCGGGTGCACCGATCGCCACTTCCATCGTCTCGCCGCCGATTGTCAGCCACAGCGTCGAATTCTCTTCCGATGCATTGAACTCTGCCAGCCGCACGTCCGCCTTGGCATGCTGGCCGAAACTGTGCACGTGCTCGACGCCGGCGGCCAACGCAGCGCGCTCCAGGAAATCGAACTGGTCGTTGTCGCGGTTGAGGATGACATGACCACCCGGCACGACGCCGTCGAAAATCTCCGCCTTGGCGGCAGCGATCTCGGCGATGTTCCTGAAATTGCCGAGATGAGCCGGCGCGATCGTGGTGATAATGGCCACATGCGGCTGCACCATCTTGGTCAGCGGCCGGATTTCCTCGGGATGGTTCATCCCGATCTCGAAGACACCGAAATCAGTATCCTGAGGCATGCGCGCCAAACTCAGCGGCACGCCCCAGTGATTGTTGAAAGAGGCTACGGAGGCATGCACCTTGCCTGATGGCGACAACGTCCGGCGCAGCATCTCCTTCGTGGTGGTTTTGCCGACAGATCCGGTGACAGCGATGATGCGGGCTTGCGTACGCTGGCGGGCGGCAACACCGAGCCTGGCGAGTGCTGCCAATACGTCGTCGACAACGATCTTCGGCACAGTCAGCCGGCCCATCGCCGGCAGCCGCGCCTCGCTGATCACGATCAACGCCGCGCCGTTCGCCATCGCCAGATTGGCGTAGTCATGGCCATCGACGCGATCGCCCTTGATGGCGAAGAACGCTTCGCCCGGCTTGATCGTGCGGCTGTCGATGGAAATCCCCGTAATGCCCTCGGGCAAGCCCCCAAAGGAGCGGCCCGCAATGGCGGCGATCATGTCTTCAGTTGTCCATAGCCAGCTCAAGACTTTACCTCCTCCAGTGCTCTGCGCAGTTCGGCATGATCCGAAAAGGGCAGCGTGACGCTGCCGATCGTCTGACCTTCCTCATGCCCCTTGCCTGCGACGATCAGCGTATCGCCGGATCTCAGCATGCCGACCGCCTCCCGGATCGCCTTGGCGCGATCGCCGATCTCGGTGGCGCAGGGCGCAGCCGCCATGATCTCTGCGCGGATCGTCGCCGGCTCTTCCGAGCGCGGATTGTCGTCGGTGACGACAACCACGTCGGCCAGACGGCAGGCGATTTCACCCATGATCGGCCGCTTGCCGCGATCGCGGTCGCCGCCGCAACCGAAGACGACGATGACGCGGCCGGTCGTGAACGGCCGCACCGAATTTAGCACATTTTCCAAAGCATCCGGCTTGTGCGCATAGTCGACATAGGCAAGTGCGCCATCAGGGGTATGACCGACAAGCTCCAATCGACCGGAAGCGCCGGCAAGCTTTTCCAGCGCCGCCATGGCAACCGGCGCGGCAACGCCGGTGGAAATGGCAAGACCGGCCGCAACCAGCGCATTGGCGACCTGGAAATCGCCGGCAAGCGGAATGTGAACCTCGAAAATATCGTCGCCAATATGCACTTCCGCGATCTGCTTGTGACGGAAATGCTCGACGCGCTTCAGCGTCAGGAAATCGCCCTTGCGGCCGACGGTACGTATGTCCTGCCCGGCGTCGCGCGCAGCCGCGATCGCCGGCTCCGACCACGCATCATCGGCAAAGATTATCGCGGGGGAGCCTTTCGGCAGCAGATCACGGAACAGCCGCATCTTTGCGGCCATGTAGTCCTCGACCGTCGGATGATAATCCATATGGTCACGGCCAAGATTGGTGAAGGCAGCGGCAGCGAGCCTGACGCCGTCGAGGCGGAATTGATCGAGGCCATGGCTGGAGGCTTCCATCGCCGCATGAGTGACGCCCTCGCCGGCAAGCTCGGCAAGCAACTGGTGCAACGACACCGGATCTGGCGTCGTCAGCGAGCCGTAGTCGTTGCGCGTCGGCGACACGACACCGGTCGTGCCGATCATCGCCGCGGGATGACCCGCATGTGCCCAGATCTGACGGGTGAAAGAAGCGACCGAGGTTTTACCGGCAGTACCGGTAACGGCGACCATCGTCTCGGGTTGCCTGCCGTAAAAGTGCGAGGCGGCGACGGCGAGGAAACGGCGCGGCTCCGCAACGGTCAGCAGCGGCGCGCCGGCGGCAACAGCGCCATGGCCCGCAACAACGACCGATGCACCACGCGAAACTGCATCGGCAATGAAACTTGCGCCGTCGGCTTTCGTGCCAGCGACAGCGATAAAAGCCATGCCGGGCGCAATCCTACGGCTATCAGCGGAAAGGCCTGTTATCTCAAGATCGCCAAGTGTCCCGCCGACTTGTTCGTTGAGTTCCGGAAACGCTTTTCCGGCAATGTCCCGCAAGTTCATCGAATATACTTTTCGCCTTCTCGATCAGTCCGCCCCTCGCGAATCGACCCGTGTATTCTTTCACGCTTAATAAGACACCAGCAAGGCCGAGTTGCCGTTTCCGAAGCTAGGTTGGATTCCGAGAATAGGCGCCGCCCGTGCGATGATGTCGCGAGCGATCGGCGCTGCCGTATAGGCCGAGATGGTGCCGCCATGCTCACCGGTCTTCGGCTCATCGCAGAAGGTCATGATGACATATTGCGGATTGTCGATCGGGAACGCAGCCAGGAAGGTGTTGAAATTCAGTGTGTGCGAATAGCGGCCGTTGACGACCTTATCGGCCGTGCCGGTTTTGCTGCCGACGTCATAGCCAGGTACACGGGCGGCGCGGCCGGACCCCTTGGAGCCGTTGAAATCGAGCAGGAAGCGGATGTCGTCGCTGGTGCTCTTCTTGACGACGGTCTTGGCGATCGCATCGGCCTGCTCCCGGGTTCGTGGCAGGAAGGTCGGCTCGATCAGCTTGCCGCCGTTGACGAGGGCCGCACCGGCGACCGCCGTCTGCAGCGGTGTCGTGGAGACACCGTGGCCGAAAGAGATGGTGATCGAGTTGATCTTCTTCCACACATGCGGCTGGCTCGGCATCTTCACTTCCGGCAGCTCGGTGTCCATTTTGTTGAGCAGCCCCATCCGGGTTAGGAATTCCTTATGCGCATCGATGCCAATGAGGTCGGCGATCTTCGCCGTGCCGATGTTGGAGGAATACTGGAAGATTTCCGGAACGGTCAGCACGCGATGCTGTCCGTGGAAGTCGTGAATGGTGAAGCCGCCGATGCGGATCGGGTTGGTGGCGTCAAAGGCGTCACGCAGCGTGACCTTGCCGGAATCGAGCGCCATCGCCATGGTGAAGGTCTTGAAGGTCGACCCCATTTCGAACGTTCCGTTCGTCATGCGGTTGAGCCAGCCTTCCGCGGCACCCTCGTTCGGATAGTTCGGATCGAAGTCGGGGGCCGACGCCATGGCCAGCACTTCGCCGGTGCGAGCGTCGAGTACCGCTGCACCCGCGCCCTTTGCCTGGAAATTGTTGACGGCGTTGACAACGGCATCATGGACGATGTCCTGCACACGCAGATCGATCGACAGTTTCACCGGCTGCAGCGGCTGATCATTGGTCATGCCGGCAGCCGCGAGATCGGCAAGCCCCTGGTCGTCGATGTATTTCTCCATGCCCGCGACGCCGCGATTATCGATATTGACGTAGCCGAGAATGTGGGCGGCGGTCGAGCCGCCTGGATAGAAGCGGCGCTTTTCCGGACGAAAACCGATGCCGGGAATGCCGAGCGCCAGGATCTGGCTCTGCTGTTTCGGCGTCAACTGGCGGCGAAGCCAGGCAAAATGCGAGGTCTTGACGGCAAGTTTCTTATAGGTGCCCTTGGTGTCGAGGTCTGGCAGGACAGTGCGCAATTCCTCGACCGCCTCATCGGGATCGATGATCTTGTTCGGTTCGGCAAACAGCGACACCGTGCGGATATCGGTCGCAAGCAGCGCGCCGTTGCGGTCGACGATGTCAGGGCGTGAGGCCATCAGCCGGTCAGGCGGCAGGATGCTCGACGTCGTATCCGGCGGGGTCATGGCGAACTGGGCGAGACGACCGCCGATGATGCAGTAGACGACGGCAAAGCTCGCGACCAACAGAACGACACGGCTCTTGGCCTGATTGGACTTGCGTTTACGGGCACCTTCAAAGGTCGATCCACTGAAACCATCGTTCGGGCGGTTATTGCCGTCGGTGGAGAAATGCGCCTTGCTTTTCAAGACCATGATGCGCGAAAGAAAAGACATCACTCGTCCACCGATCCCGTTGCGATATTGTCGACTTCTTGTTTTTTGCGCTTCAGCAGCGACGGCGCCTTGGCAACCGGACGCGGCGCAGGAGCGGCGGCGACATCGGCAATCGCCTTTCTGATTTCCGCGTCCGTCGTGTCGCCATTCTTCGACGCCGCGGCCGAATTCACCTTGCTGCTGGCTGCTTTGGCGCTGCCGTCCTTCGCGCCATCCTTGGCATCGGCAATGGTTTCCGGCGGAAGCTGCGAGCGCAGCATCGGCAACTCGTTCGGCTGCACAATCGCGGTCGACAGGGTCGGCTGCAGCTTGAGTTCGTCGTTATAATTATTGACCAATCGCTCCAAGCGGTTTGGCTGCACCACCAGCGCCCAATCCGCCTTCAGAAGCTCGATCGTGTCCTTCTCCAGCTTGATCTCCGATTCGAGGCGATGAACCTCTTCGAGCTTCAGCTCGGCACGATGTTTGATCGTGTAGGTGACAGCGGCCATTGCCGTCATCACGCCAATCAGAACGATGTCAAAAGTCTTCAGCATATCAACCTCCGAGCTTTTCGAGACTGGCGAGATTGGGCAGATCGAAGATCGAGAGATCGGCAGCCTCAGCCGTCGCAGCGGTGCGAACACCCGCGCGCAGCTTGGCCGAGCGCGCCCGCGGATTGACCTCAGCCTCCGCGTCGCTTGCCGAAATCATCGGCTTACCAATCGGATCGAAGGTCGCCAGCCGCTCGTGCACCATGGGCATATGGCGAGAGCCGGTGGCGCGGCCCGAGCGATCGGCGAAGAACTTCTTGACGATCCGGTCTTCCAGGGAATGAAAAGTAACAACAACCAGACGACCGCCCGGCTTCAGCGCCCGCTCGGCGGCAAATAGCGCCTGCGCCAGCTCGCCGAGCTCGTCGTTGACAAAGATGCGCAGCGCCTGGAAAACCCGGGTCGCAGGATGGATCTTGTCCTTGGCCTTCCGCGGCGTGACGATCTCGATCAGTCCAGCAAGATCGCGGGTCGTGACGAACGGTGCTTCCGCCCGCCGCTTTTCGATTGCATGCGCGATGCGCGGCGCCTGCTTCTCTTCACCGAGAAAGGCGAAAATGCGAATGAGATCGGCCAACTTGGCGCGATTGACGACATCGGCCGCCGATACGCCGCTTGCCGACATGCGCATGTCGAGCGGGCCGCTCTTGTTGAACGAGAAGCCGCGCTCAGCCTCATCGAGCTGCATCGAAGAGACACCGATATCCAGCACGACGCCATCGAGCCCGTTATGCGGCGCGTGGTCGGCAAGCTGCGAAAACTGCGAGTGAACGAGAGAAAGATGGCCTGCATGAGCAGCAACCATCGCCTGCCCCGCCGCAATCGCAGTCGGATCGCGGTCGAGGGCAATTACATCCGCACCAGCCCTCAGAATAGCCGAGGTATAGCCACCGGCGCCGAACGTGCCATCAAGAATGAGCTTGCCGGCGACCGGTGCCAGCGCCTCAAGCACTTCTGCAAGAAGAACCGGAATGTGGCGAACCGGTCCGCCACCGGCATCAGTCGAGCCTCCGCCAGGATTCGCCGCCATTCCGTTTCCCCGTTCTATTCCGAGCGCCCGCCCGCCAGCTTGCGCTCCTCTCGTGCCTGCGCCTGCAAGGCTTGGAAAGCCTCCGGCTGCCACAATTGAAAATGATCTGCCCGCCCGACGAAGGTCACCTCGTTGGCGATACCGGTGAAGCCGCGGATAAAATCCGTGACCATCAGCCGCCCTTCCGCATCGAGCTTCATAAAGACCCCGCCCCCGTGAATCAGGAGCGACATCTGGTTCGCCGCCGGCGAAAAAGGATCGTCCGCCGCAATCTGCCGCTCGAACCGATCGAGCAGATCGAGACCGCCGACGCTGATCGCCGGGAACACAAAATCCTGGAAACAATACAGCTCCTGGATATTGCGCTCCACCAACACCGAACGAAATGCCGCCGGCACGGATACCCGGCCCTTGGCATCGATCCTGTTGGTCGCATTCGACAGGAAGCGGTTCATGACGCGAAACACCCGTTTCCCATGACATACGGGCGATCATTCGCCCGCAGACATAGCCAAAATCGGACACAGCTTCGCAAGCCGAAAGAGAGAATACCCTTCCGACGCCTCCGATAAAGGAGGGATCAAGGCTTTGCGATGAATGGGCATTGATTTGCCCTTGTGCAGTGTGCTCTTGGGATACCATGGGACCATATGGGCGTCAATGGGATGAAGCCACGGAGACGTGGCCACAGCCTGAATATTCATAAGCCGTTAAGTTTAACGAAAGGTTAGGATCGCCCTGAACGGACGCTTCAAAACGGTTTGTTTTCACAGGCGAAAACGCCTCTCCTCGGCAGAGTGCAGAGGCTGAAAACCAAGGCTTCTGACAGCCTGAAAATTGTTTCCGCAAGGCGCACTATAAGCATCGGCATCGGGGAAGGAAGATTTGCCAGTTGGCCTGTAAGCCGGGTTCTGTATGGCTCCGACCGAGGCCGGAACGTGGCAGCCATTCATCTGGGACGCCGCTTGCGCGCCGCCTCATGCAACCCACCCGGATGACCGGCCCGGAAACGGGCTGGACCGCTTTCGCGGTCCGCGTCATCCCTATTCGGTTTTGCTCCCGGTGGGGTTTACCGTGCCGTCGCTGTTGCCAGAGACGCGGTGGGCTCTTACCCCACCCTTTCACCCTTACCCGATCCGAGGACCGGGCGGTTTGCTTTCTGTGGCACTTTCCCTGAGGTTACCCCCGCCGGACGTTATCCGGCACCGTGTTTCCGTGGAGCCCGGACTTTCCTCACCCCACCGCCTTTCGGCATTGGTGAAGCGCGGCTGCCCGGCCAACTGGCAGGGCTCCATTAGCCGAGACCGCCGGCAATTGCCACCGAAATATGCGGCATTGTCTCCGCTGAGGCCTAAGCACGGAAATGTGCAGAGAAATCCGTGCGGTAGCCGTCATCCTTGATTCGACCTTCAAGCAACAATTCCGCCCCGAGCCTGCCGATCTCGTCTGAACTCTTCGCCGCCGTGCCGCACCCGCCGGTCAGAACAGCGACGCGCGGCGACGACGTGTAACCGATCATGGGATAGCTGGTCGGCGAATAGGAAACGGCACAGGAATTGGTAAAGGCCGACGGCCCGGTCACGCCGGGAACCAGTTCGTGGATGATCCGCGTCAAGTGATCGCGTGCCTTGTCGCGGCCGGCGGTTCGAAACCACCTACGCAGATCCGGTTCGCTTTCGAATTGGAGATCGTCCGGGTCGCCGCCGATCTTGATGTAGTATTTTCCGTCCGGGTAGCGGATCGGAGGCAGCAAGTAAATGCTGTCGATATTGTCAGGCTTGGAAGATATCAGCGACGGCATGGCCGAAAGCGCCTCGGCTTCCGCCTCGCTTACCTCGAAGAAGGTCACCGTGCGGCCATAAACCTTCATCTCAACCGGCCGCGGCAACAGATTCTCGGCAATGGAAAAACCGCCCGCGGCGAGGAGGACTTTCTCCGCCCGGAATGTCTCGCCTTCCGCCGTGGTGACGACCGCCAGGCCGCCCTCGTCGCGGATCGAGACGACGGTCTGCTTGATGATGCGAGCTCCCGCTTTCTCCGCCAGCAACGACTGTGCCTTCACCAGCCGACGCGGGCTGATATGGCCGGCGCCGTGTGGCTCGTAGACGCCCTCACTGCCTTCCGCAAAGGAGAAGAAGGGGAATTTCGCCCTCAACCCGGCATCGTTCAGAACTTCTGTCTGGACACCGAGTCGAGACGCGGCATCGACGACACTGCCGACATAGGCATGCGTGCCGCCCCGCTTCGGCCCGACCACGAGGCAGCCGACCGGCGCGTAGAACTGAATGCCGCTGTCGCGCTCGATCTCGGCATAGCGAGCGATCGAGCGATTGGCGAGTCGCGCCCAGTCGGCGTCGGGATCGATGGTGCGGGTAATCCGGCCTTCGTCGTAGTGACTACCGAAAACACCCTGATGGTTCGCGCGGTCCTCGGGCTCATCCGGTCCGATGACGGCTATGCCGTCCACTTGTTTGGCCAGATGGCGGGCGGCAGCCGCCCCCATCATCCCCCGACCGACGACGATGAACCTGAAATCCGCTGCCATGTTATGTCCCTCGCAAATGATCGCGACTCGATAACATGGAAAGCGGTTCAGCCCTACCCGCAATCCTCTCAAAAGCAGCCATTAATCAAGGAGCGCCAGCACCTTACCGCAATATTGCTGCGAGATCGGATTCATGCGCGTCGCAGCGTGACCGGCATTGTATTTGAGGATGGTGTTGCACGTCGCTCCACCGCCAAGTTCCTGCGCCATGGCGAGGTATTTCATGCCGAACTTGATGTTCGTCTCGGGATCGTAAAGTCCCTTGGCACTTCCGGAATAGCCCATCAGCTTCGCTGTCGTGGGCTTGATCTGCATCAGGCCGATCTCGCCGGCGCTGCCGCGCCGCTTTGGATTGAAATTGCTTTCGATCTGAATGACCGCCGTCGCCAATACGACCGGCACGCCGTTCTCCTTGGCATATTTGGCAATCAGGGCCGAATAGGGATTTTGTTCAGTGAAGGAATTTTCCGCATCGCGCAATTCGGCAGGGACACCGGGCATCGGATAGCCGGTGGTACGCGTGATGACATGCAGAGGAAGGGTCTGGGTTTTCTCGCCGAGCGGGTCGGCAAAGGCGCAATCATATCCTGTCAGCAGCACGCTTACGCATGCTGCCGCCGCAACAATCAGATTTTTCATGTAGTCTTTTGTCTCCGGGCGCGGGACCGCGGATAGCAGAAAGCTATCGATCCGGCGCGAGGCAAAAAGAGCCGCCGGAGTGCACGGTCCCCGTTATTCTTTACGGCCGCGCGACACACAAACGAGATTTGCGCGACCGCCGTTTAGCGAGCGTCGTTAGACCAGCGCAATGCGGAGATAATAGGGAAATGATGTGGCGCTGCAGCATGTTACGCATTTTGAGCGTTACGGCGCCTCTGCCATCGCAAAAATGAGGTCAGCCTACCTTTAGGAAAAGCGAGGCAGCGCGGACAACAAACGATGCAGCGTGTCGATGGTCGAAAAATCGGCAATCCCGTCCACGCGCTCTTGGCGGAAATGGCGCTGAAAAGCCTCGACGTCCCCTTCCAGCTTCGTGGAGAATTCGCCTGTAATTTCCGTGCCGTAACCATAGAGCGAGAGCATCGATTGCAGCGCCTCGATCGGCTGGCCGACATCGCCCTTCTGGAAGAACCGTCCACCAGTGATCGGCGCCGGTTCGACCCAATGACCGACGCCTGCTGCAGCCAGTCGTGCCCATGGGAATTTTTCGCCCGGATCGACCTTGCGGACAGGGGCGACATCGGAGTGTCCAAGCACACGCTCAGGTGAAATCGCCCAGCGTTGGCCGCAATCGCGACACAGTTCGATGACCGCTTCGATCTGCGCGTCGGGAAAGTCCGGCAGCCCGCCGGGATGACCGGCATTGGCAATTTCGATGCCGATCGACAACGAATTGATATCGGCCTCATTGTGCCAGGCGCTTTTGCCGGCGTGCCATGCGCGGCGTTCCTCCGGCACGAGCTGGATCACGCGCCCATCCTCGAAGACGAAATAGTGGCTCGACACCTGGCTCTCGTCACGACAGAGCCAGTCAAGCGCGCCTTCGGCCGTACCCATGCCGGTATAGTGCAGAAGGATCATGTCCGGCTTATGCCCGCCCCTGCGCTCGCCATGGTTTGGCGACGGCTGCACGCTGGCGCCGGAAAAATCTGCCGCAAAGGAACTCATGCGGCGCGGCGTTCTTTCTCGATTTCCGCATAGGCCGCATTGAGCGCCGCCATGCGCTCATTGGCGATAAGGTGGAACTCTTCCGGCACGCCGCGCGAGACGAGACGGTCAGGGTGGTTCTCGTAGACCAGGCCATGGTAGCGACGACGGATGGTCGTGAAATCATCCTGGGGCGACACGCCGAGCACCTTGTAAGGATCGCGGCCGCCGACACTGACGTGGCGCGCCATGATCTGCTCGAACCGCTCTTCACTCATATGGAAGATCTGGGCAATGTGCTGCAGGAAGGCTATTTCCTTCTCGTGGATCAGGCCATCGGCCTTGGCGATATGGAAGAGACCATCGAGCACGTCTTCCAGCACCGGGCAATTCTTCGTGCAGGTAACACAAAGCGACGATAGCTTCTCGGCATAGGCCTCGTAGCCGGCGACGTCCTGGCGCGCCAGATTATAAAGACGCGCGACGTTCTTCGCCTGATCCGGCGGAAATTCGAATATCTCCCGGAAGGCGTTGACCTCGTTCTCGGTCACCACGCCGTCGGCCTTCGCCATCTTGGCGGAAAGCGCGATGATGGCAACGGAAACAGCCACCTTGCGGCGGGTTTCCGGATCGCCTTCGAACACCGTACGGATGGCTTCAACCACCGCCGACAGGGCATTGCCAGCGGTGCCACCAATAGCATTCAGCAATTTTTCCCAAAACGACATGATGGTCTCGACTACCCCTTCTGAATAGAAACACCTTGATCAAATAATGGTTGCGATTGCAAGCAGCCCATTGGTCGCACGGCGGAAAACACTTTTCACAATTCGGTAATGATGGCGTGTTTGAAGCCGCAATTTGTGATGCCGCACGATCGGCCAGCTGATCGCCCGGATGAAAAAACAATGGGCGCCTTTCTTAAATTCTTTACTTTACAGCCATGCCCGCCTGTCGCATCCATTCGGACGGCAATCACCGAAAATGAAGCAGCTCGGCTGCAAGGAGGATCCCCATGGCCAAACAAAAAGTCGCAATGCTCACCGCCGGCGGATTGGCGCCCTGTCTCTCCTCCGCGGTCGGCGGCTTGATCCAGCGCTACAGCGACGTGGCGCCCGAACTCGATATTATCGCCTATCGCTCCGGCTATCAGGGCGTTCTGCTGGCCGATCGTATCGAGATCACGCCTGGCATGCGCGAACGCGCCCATCTGTTGCACCGCTACGGCGGCTCGCCGATCGGCAACAGTCGCGTCAAGCTCACCAACGCCGCCGATTGCGTCAAGCGCGGCCTCGTCAAGGAAGGTGAAAATCCGCTGCGCGTCGCCGCTGAGCGCCTCGCCTCCGACGGCGTCACCATTCTTCATACGATCGGTGGCGACGACACCAACACGACGGCAGCTGATCTTGCCGCCTATCTCGGCGCCAACGGTTACGACCTGACTGTGGTCGGCCTCCCGAAAACGGTCGACAACGACGTCGTGCCGATCCGCCAGTCTCTCGGCGCCTGGACGGCGGCCGAAGTCGGCGCGAATTTCTTCGACAATGTCAGCAACGAACAGACCGCCGCGCCGCGCACCCTCGTTGTCCATGAAGTCATGGGCCGTAGCTGCGGCTGGCTGACGGCGGCGACGGCCCGGGCCTATATCCAGAAGACCAGCGCCAACGAATATGTCGAAGGCTTCATGATGAACGCCGCCATGAAGAGCATCGACGGCCTCTATCTGCCGGAAATGGCCTTCGACATCGAAGCTGAAGCTGATCGCCTGAACGCCATTATGGACAAGACCGGCCAGGTGACGCTGTTCGTTTCGGAAGGTGCCGGTCTCGACGCCATCGTCGCCGAACGTGAAGCTGCCGGTGAAACCATCAAGCGCGATGCCTTCGGTCATGTGAAGATCGATACCATCAATGTCGGCAACTGGTTTCAGAAGCAATTTGCCAACCTTCTCGGTGCGGAGCGCTCCCTGGTACAGAAGTCGGGCTACTTTGCCCGCTCGGCGCCTGCCAACGGCGAAGACCTGCGTCTCATCCAGGGCATGGTCGATCTCGCAGTGGAAAGCGCATTGAATAAGGTGTCCGGTGTCACCGGTCACGACGAAGGTCAGGGCGGCAAGCTGCGCACCATCGAATTCCCGCGCATCAAGGGCGGCAAGCCCTTCGATCTGTCATTGCCGTGGTTCGCCGAGGTCATGGATCATATCGGGCAAAAATACGCGCAGTCCTAATTGACGGATCGTAAATCCAATGTCTTTGCTGGCGGCGAATAGGAATAGAGGAGGATTCCATGTCCATCGAAACCTGGCTCGCTTTCGCCGCCGCATCCTGCATCATGCTGGCAATCCCCGGTCCGACCATTCTCCTTGTGATCTCGTATGCACTCGGCCATGGTCGCAAGACGGCACTGGCAACCGTGACCGGCGTGACGCTTGGCGATTTCACGGCGATGACCGCCTCGCTTGCCGGTCTTGGCGCACTTCTCGCCACTTCGGCGACTCTGTTTACGATTCTCAAGCTGATCGGCGCAGCCTACCTCATGTTTCTGGGAATCAAGCTCTGGCGTGCCCCGATCGTGACCGGCCCGATAGGCGATAACGACAATCTTCCAGAGGAAAAACCACTGAAGATTCTGTTGCACGCTTATGTTGTGACGGCATTAAACCCCAAGAGCATCGTCTTCTTCATCGCCTTCGTGCCGCAATTTCTCGACATGTCGAAGCCTTTCCTTGAGCAGACCCTTATTTTGGAGGCGACTTTCCTGACTTTGGCGGCGTTGAACTCATTGCTGTATGTTTTCATCGCCGACATGGCCCGTGGTTTTATCCGCAAGGCAAGCGTGCAACGCGCCGTCAACCGGACAGGCGGAACCCTGTTGATTGCGGCCGGCGCAGTGACCGCGGGATACCGCCGGATGGCTGCTTGAGACCCGTCCAGGGTTGCGGGGCGATCACGGATAGGTTAATGGGGGATTCATAAATTTATCAACCCTGTGACTGATTTGCATCGCAGGGAGGTTTGGTTTTTTCGAAAGTGACAGAATGGTAACGATCGGATTTCCCAGCCTGAAGCGCAGCGTTGCCTTTTCGGCAATGATGTGCGGCGTCCTTGCGGGGTGTGCAAGCACTCAGCAACAGACGTCCCAGGCAGAACTCCCGTCGGCACAAACCAACGTGCCGCATCCGAATACAAACCCGGCTACGGTCGGTGCTGCATCGTCTTTGGGCGGCGCAGCGATGGCATCCACCACACCGGTAACAGGCCCGCAGATCCAGCCGCAGCAGCAGGCAGCATTGATGAAATCCGATCGGATTGTCGCCGGTTCGGTTGATCAAAACCAGGTCCAGGCAGCCCAGGAGCGCATGGGCGCTCCGGTGGCGAATGCGCCGACCACGGTGAATCAAGGCACCGTCGCCATTGCGGCCGCGACCGGCGCGCCCGCGGCAAACACGTCCGCAGCGGCCGCGTATGCGGCCTCCGACGAACCGGTGGTCCCCGCCGTTGTTGCCATCCCGATCCCGAACCCGGCCCGTCCGGGCGATACCGCGCTTCTGCCCGTATCGAGTTCAGTGGCTGAGGGGCAAGCGACCATTCCGATGACATCGGACATAGCGGCGATCCAGTCCGTCGTTCCGACACCCCGCCCCGATGAAAATGCGCCGATCATGGCGCCGGCCGAAGTCGCCTATGCCGCACCCACGCAGATCCCCGGGATGGGTTATGCGGATACCCGCATGCACTACGATTTCAACTTCGATGCCAGCGGCCCCACGGTCGTTTCGGCAGTGCTGACCACTCAGAATTACGATTCCGATGTGCCGCCGGCGGAGAAGAGCTACGTTTCGAAGCTCATCCAGAAATACGCCAGACTTTATGAAATTCCGGAATCGCTTATCCATCGCGTTGTCCATCGCGAGAGCCGTTACAATCCGAACGCCTATAACAGGGCCGGCTATTTCGGCCTGATGCAGATCAAATACAACACGGCTAAGTCGATGGGTTACGAAGGCCCGCCTTCAGGCCTGCTCGATGCGGAGACCAACATCAAATATGCCGCGAAATATCTGCGCGGCGCATGGATGGTGGCGGACAACAAGACTGAGAACAAAGAAGCCAGTGCCGTTCAGCTCTACGCACGCGGCTATTATTATGACGCCAAGCGCAAGGGCCTGGCGGACATAGCCCACGGCAACTACTGATCATCCCCGATCATTCTGCCAGCGCCGGTCGGACCTAGGTCTTGGCCGGCGTTGTTATATCCAGAATCCTCTTCAGCAGAATTTGCGGCTTGTAGTCCACCCAGCCCGGCGTCAGTCCCATGCGCACCAACACGAGATTGGCTGATGGTACGATGGCGACGCTCTGGCCATCATGTCCGAGCATCCAGAACGTATCCGTCGGCAGGCCGAATTGCGCATCCGAGCCACCCGGCCCTGCAAGCCAAGCCTGAACCTGAGTATAGATGCCCTCCGATGCCGTCGTAGGTGTACGCATCGCGCCGACAAAGCCTTCCGGCAACAGGCGCTGCCCCTTCCAGACACCATCCTGCAGCAGGAATTGCCCGAAGCGCGCCCAATCGCGCGCCGTCGCATAAAGATAGGAGCTGCCGACATAAGTGCCGCGCTCATCGGCTTCCAACACCGCGCTGGACATGCCGAGCGGCGCGAACAGCGCATCACGCGGATAGGCGATGGCAGCACTCTCATTCGGAAGCTTGTTCATCCAAAGCCTCGAGAGCAGCGTCGCCGTGCCGCTGGAATAATTGAAGCGTTCGCCGACCGCGGCCTCTTGAGGCGCGTCGGCGGCAACCCTCGTCGAGTCCGGTTCGAGATAGAGCATGCGCGTCACGTCGGAGACAGCGCCATATCCTTCATTGAAGGCCAGCCCGCTCTCCATGCCGAGGAGATCGCTGAGCTTGATGTTCTTGCGGGCATCGTTGCTCCATTGCGGAAAAAGGTTCTGATCGTCGAAGGACATGCGGCCGGAAAGCATCAGGCGGCCGATGATGGCGGCATTGACCGTCTTCGTCATCGACCAGCCGATCAACGGCGTGCCCTTGTCGAATCCGTCGCCATAGGCCTCAGCGACGATGCGGCCATCCTTGACGACAACGATGGCACGCATTGCAGGGCCGGCAAAGTCGGAATTGGCAACGAGCTTCGAGAGCGCGACACCGGTTTCATCCTGACCCGGCGTGACCTTATCGCCGTCCGGCCAAAGTGAATCGCTTTTGGCCGTCTTCACCTTATTGAGGAAGACTGCGCTGCGTGCCGCCGGCAGATCGCCGTCGGGCACCGTCGTGCAACCGAGCGCGCCACGATAGAGTGCATAGTTTGGTGCAAACATGCCGAAGAAGCGGGCGGTTACCACCCCATCCTCTCGATTAACCGAGACCCGGATGAGTTTCAGCGCCGGATTACCCGGTGCCTGCACATCATCGGCCAATATCTGCTCGGGATCGCGCTTAGCGATAAAGGTATTCGAGCAGACGATTTTGGCGGCGTAGCCATCGCCGACCCTCAGCAATTCCGGTGGCGAGACCGAAAGCCAAACGGCACCACCTGCGACAATGATCAGCAGCAGAAGAAAAAGAGCCCCGATCACTCTCGATATCAAACGCATGTCACACACCCTCCGAAAGCATGCGGAGACAATCAGGAAACGCTGCAATATGAAAGGCCTATCGTCATCACAGCGCTGCAAATGTCAGCGAGACGGTCCTACGGCTGGATCTACCAACAGCCGACGTCATCAGACTGTAGCATTGCCGGGTTACACGCCCTGAACCTGACAAATTGGTGACAAGACTCAGATGACGGAATTCGCCCCGGATGCCGGTGTCCGCAAGAACCGGAAAGTCAAGGAAGCTGTTCTGCAACACAAAGCCCTGTCGAAGGCTGGCTTTTCCGAACGCCTGTTCGGCATGCTGTTTTCCGGCCTTGTGTATCCGCAGATCTGGGAGGATCCAGATATCGACATGGAGGCGATGGAGCTTCAGCCGCACCATCGTATCGTCACCATCGGTTCCGGCGGCTGCAACATGCTCGCCTACCTCTCGCAGAACCCGGCTTCGATCGATGTCGTCGACCTCAATCGTCATCACATCGCGCTGAACAAGCTCAAGCTCGCTGCCTTCCGGCTGCTGCCCGCTCATGCCGATCTGGTGCGCTTCTTCGGCACGCCCGGCGTCAGCGCCAACAGCCAGGCCTATGACCAGTTCATTGCGCCGCGGCTGGATCCGGCAACCGCTTCCTATTGGGACGGCCGCGATATGTATGGCCGCCGCCGCGTTACCGTGTTCAACCGCAACATTTACAAGACGGGCCTGCTCGGACGCTTCATCGGCGCCGCGCACGTGTTGGCACGCCTCCATGGCGTCCGTCTCGCCAAGATGACGGAAGCGCGCACGGTCCGCGAACAGCGGCAGTTTTTCGACGACGAGATTGCGCCGATCTTCGACAAGCCGATGGTGCGCTGGCTGCTCGGCCGCAAGAGCTCGCTCTTCGGCCTCGGCATCCCGCCGCAGCAATACGACGAACTTGCAAGCCTTGCCGGTGACGATTCCATCGCGGGCGTCCTGAAGCACCGCCTGGAAAAGCTGTCGTGCCATTTCCCGATGCGTGACAATTATTTCGCGTGGCAGGCCTTCGCACGGCGCTATGCGGCCCAGCATCAGGGACCGCTGCCGACCTATCTGAGGCCCGAGCACTACGCCGCCATTCGTGCCAATGCCGATCGCGTCGACGTACATCACGCCAACTTCACCGAACTTTTGGCGTCCAAGCCCGCCGCTTCGCGCGACCGCTATATCCTGCTCGATGCGCAGGATTGGATGACCGACGAACAGCTCAACGACCTCTGGGCGGAAATCACCCGCACGGCCCGCGAAGGCGCTCGCGTCATTTTCCGCACCGCCGCCGAAAAGAGCATCATCGAAGGCCGTCTCTCCCCCGCCATTCGCGACCAGTGGGTCTATTTCGAAGAGCGCTCGCAGCAGCTTAACGTCCGCGACCGCTCGGCGATCTATGGTGGCTTCCATATCTACGGGAAAAAAGCGTGAGCCAGGCGGACACAGGTCTCCAGACAAACTCAAAGAACCATGCCGGACTGATGGACGGCATGTATCGCTACCAGCGGCATATCTACGACCTGACCCGCAAATACTATCTCTTCGGCCGCGACCGCACCATTGCACACCTCAACGTGCCTTTCGGCGGCTCTCTGCTGGAAGTAGGCTGCGGAACCGGGCGCAACATGCTGCTTGCGCATCGCCGCTTTCCATCGGCCAGGCTATGCGGCCTGGACATCTCCCAGGAAATGCTGATCTCGGCCCGCAATAATTTTCGTGGCCTGAAGCAGACGCCGGACTTCCGCGTCGCCGATGCCACTGCCTTTTCGGCAGCCGATTTCGGTGTCGACGGTTTCGACCGCGTCATGATCTCCTACGCTCTGTCGATGATCCCCGATTGGAAGAGCGCAATCGATGCCTCGCTCGATGCGGTTAACCCCGGCGGCGAACTGCATATCGTCGATTTCGGCCAGCAGGAGCGCCTGCCTGGCTGGTTCCGTACCATGCTGAAGGGCTGGCTGAAGAAGTTCCACGTCACGCCGCGAGCCGACCTCCGTACCGTGCTGGAGAATCAGGTTCAGGCGCGCGGTGCGACGCTGATGTTCGAAGAGATCGGACGGGGTTACGCATGGAGAGCCGTCGTCATTAAGCCCGGCGCCTAGCTAAAAGAGTGGAATTCGGCATGAAATTCGCTCTAGCAGCATTCCAAGTATAAGAATTTACTTGAAGATAACGCATTTTTTACGTTGATATGGTGAAAAAGTGGCAGGGTCGGCTGACAACAGCTTGGTCCGTCGCCTCTTTTGGATTTTTGGGGACCACAGATCACGGAAGCCAAACCTTGGGGCAGCAAGATTACTCGCGCCATAACGGGATATCCATGCGCAGGCTTCTGTCATGCTTACTGCCGCTCGCCCTTCTGCTGAACAGCTGCACCATGGGCTATGACAGCTTCCAGACCGCGTCGGTACCGAAGCCGCGTTTCAAGGATACGAAGCCGCAGGACTTCGGTCGCGACCATCCAGAACGCCGCCCTATCCACGGTATCGATATCTCGAAATACCAAGGTGACATCAACTGGCAGTCGGTGAAGAGCTCCGGTGTCGCCTTCGTCTTCATTAAGGCGACCGAAGGCAAGGACAGGATCGATCCCCGTTTCAGCGAATACTGGCAGGAGGCCAATACGGCCGGCATTCCCTACGCACCCTATCACTTCTATTACTTCTGCTCGACTGCGGACGACCAGGCCGACTGGTTCATCCGCAATGTGCCGAAGAACGCGATGATGCTGCCGCCGGTGCTCGACGTCGAGTGGAACCCCGGCTCCCCGACCTGCCGTACCAGACCGGACCCGGAAACGGTGCGGACGGAAATCAAGCGCTTCATGGATCGCCTTCAAGCCTACTACGGCAAGCGTCCGATCATCTATACCTCGGTCGACTTCCATCGTGAAAATCTTGTCGGTTACTTCAAGGATTATCAGTTCTGGGTGCGGTCGGTCGCAAAGCATCCCAAGGAGATCTATGCCGACCGCAGCTGGGCTTTTTGGCAGTATACATCTACCGGGCTTATCCCTGGTATAAAAGGACCGACGGATATCAATGTCTTCGCCGGTTCTGAACAGAATTGGCACAACTGGGTGGCGGCAGTACAGAAGCAGGGAAATTCTTGAGACTGCCTGAATTTCTCTCTTGCTTCTGTCACAATCTTCTGTGAAAGCGACCTTATTCTGTCAGCAAAAAGGATCGCCTATGGCCCCCTATACCATCAGACGCAGCGCACTCGCGTTGGTCTTCGCTTCAGCCATGGCGAGTGTGGCAATGGCGCAGAACGCGACTCCTGCCGCGGCGCCGAATGCAGGTGGGACCAATGCCCCACAAGTGGCCTGTGGCGGGGACCTGTCTTCCTTTCTAGCCGGCGTCAAAGCCGATGCGATCGCTGCCGGCGCGGATGCTGCTGCCGCGGACAAGACCCTCGCCGGTGCGCAGATCGACCAGAAAGTCCTCTCCATGGACCGCGGCCAGGGCGTATTCCGCCAGACCTTTCTCGAATTCTCGCAGCGCACTGTCAGCCAGGCCCGCCTGGATATCGGTCGCCAGAAGATGAAGCAGTATGCCGACGTCTTCGCCAAGGCCGAGCAGGATTACGGCGTACCTCCCGGCGTCATCACAGCCTTCTGGGCCATGGAAACCGACTTCGGCGCCGTTCAGGGCAATTTCAACACCCGCAACGCCTTGGTCACCCTCGCACATGACTGCCGCCGGCCGGACTTCTTTCGTCCGCGCCTGATCGCGCTGATCGAATTAGTGCAGCGTGGAGATGTCGACCCGGCAACAACGACAGGCGCATGGGCCGGCGAAATCGGTCAGACGCAGATGCTGCCTCCCGATATCATTGCCTACGGCACCGACGGCGATGGCGACGGTCACGTCAATTTGAAGACAAGCGCACCCGACGTCATTCTGACCACGGCAAGATTTATCCAGCATCTCGGCTTCCAGCGCGGTCAGCCTTGGCTGCAGGAGGTCACGGTGCCGGATAATCTGCCCTGGGAGAAATCCGGCATTGGGGGCACGCTCACGGCGGCCGACTGGTTCCAGCTCGGCGTCAAGCCGCGCGACGGCGACACGAGTTTCGGCTCGCTTCCGGCCGCCCTCATACTGCCGCAGGGCCGCAAGGGCTCGGCTTTCCTGACGTATCCGAATTACAACGCCTATCTCGGATGGAACCAGTCGTTCATCTACACGACGTCCGCGGCCTATTTCGCCACGCGCTTCAGCGGTGCTCCGACCTACAACAAGGGCACACCGGAAGCGGGCCTGAACGACGTCGATATGAAGGCGCTTCAGACCAAGCTCACGGCACGGGGCTACGATGTCGGCAAGATCGACGGCATTCTCGGCTCGGGTACACGCGTCGCCGTCCAAAAGGAACAGTTTCGCCTCGGCCTTCCCGCCGACGGTTGGGCGACGCAATCACTGCTGAACGCGCTCTAGTCGCTACTGCTCTGCTACGAAAGGCGGCCGCTGGCCGCCTTTTTGTTTTGTGGAACCGACAATTATCCGGTGACTTTTCGGCATCTGATCGGGGCTCGGCAAGAAACGGGTGGAAAGCGCCTCTCCTTCCGCCAAGATAAGCCCACGATGGCGGAGGCAGACCAGATGAACACCACCAATGGCATGAACGCATTGACCTGGAGCCTGCTGCTGCTGCTCGGGTTGATCTGGGGCGGCTCGTTCTTCTTCGCCCGCATCGCCGTTCACTACGTGCCGCCCTTTACGCTGGTTTTCCTCCGCTTGTCTCTGGCGGCAGTAGCGCTGCACGCCTACATCGCCGGCCGTTTCGGAATCTACGATTTGCTGCGAGCACATTGGCGGCAGTTCCTGTTGCTGGGCCTGATCAACAACGCCGTGCCGCATGCGCTGATCTTCGTCGGCCAAACGCAGATGGGCGCTGGGCTCGCATCCATCCTGAACGCGACGACGCCGATCTGGACCGTATTGATCGGCAACCACTTCACCACCGACGAGCGGTTGACATCAGCCAAAATCGCCGGTTGCCTGACAGGGTTCGTCGGCACAATCGTGCTGCTCGGCCCAAGCATGACAAGCCGCGCCGAGGTTCCGCTCTGGGCGCTGCTGCTGCCGATTCTCGCTGCGGTTTCCTATGGCTTCGCCGCGATCTACGCCAAACGTTTCAAAGGCATGGCGCCACCTGTTATTGCGGCAGGTCAATTGACCGGCTCCGCGGCTCTCATGCTACCGGTGGCCCTTTTGCTTGATCAACCCTGGACCTTGGCAACACCGCCGGCCAGCGCGCTCGCCGCCATTCTCGGAATGGCACTATTGTCGACCGCCTTCGCCTATATCCTCTATTTTCGCATCATGGCGCTTGCCGGCGCCACCAACGCCTCGCTGGTGACCCTGCTCGTACCGCCGAGCGCCATCCTGCTCGGCTTTCTCTTTTTGGGCGAGCGACTGGGCATCGCCGAAATCGCCGGCATGCTGCTGATCGGCGCGGGCCTGCTCATTCTCGACGGGCGGATTTATGCGCGCATGCGACCGAATGCGAGAACGAGTGGCTTCTAGCTCAAGCAACAGTCTGCCTGACCAGCCTGCGAATCGCCAACGGCACGATTCGTGGTTCAGCGGAAGACATCCGTCTTAATCTTATTCACAGCTAAATTAACGCTACATTAAATTTCGTGAATGGCGCGCCATTCAAATTTTTCAATAAACAACAATAGCTTACTGGATTATCACGACTCAAAACCTGCGCAACCTACCGCGACGCAGCATCGAATTCGCTTTCCAAACGACACATTTCCGACATAGACTTTAACAGTTGACTGAGGAGGAAGACATGGGATTGACGCGATCCATCAACGTCCTAGTGGTCAGTGCAGCGTTCGTATTCGTGGTGACGATGCTTTTCATCTGACGAAGTAACGAACAACGCAGGCAGCCGTACTCCTGAAAGCTAACAAAACAACCTATTCCCTTTAAAAAGCGCATGCCGGAAATCGGCATGTGCTTTTTCATGTTCGCATGCCAGCTTTGTCAGGCTGCAGCGCCGGCGCGTGCATCCGCCTTGCGCCGGATGCCCAACCGTTCGAGAACCGCTGAGACGAGCGGCGAGCGATTCATTGTGTAGAGATGAAACTCATGGATGCCGCGACGAACCAGGTCTTCGATCTGCTCCGCGGCGACATCCGCGGCAACGCTCGCCCGCTTATCGGCAAGCTCGTCGAGGCCGTCAAAACGCTCGTCCAGCCAGGAAGGGATGCTGGTGCCGCAGGCGCCGGCAAAGCGCTTCAACTGCGTCAGGTTCTGTATCGGCATGATACCGGGCACGACGGGAATCTTGACGCCGGCAGCGCGAACGCGGTCGTGATAGCGTTCAAAGGCATCATTGTCGAAGAAGAATTGGGTCAAGGCCCGGTTGGCGCCATTATCGGCCTTGCGCTTCAGCATGTCGATATCGGCGGCAGTGTCCCGGCTTTCCGGATGCTTTTCCGGATAGGCCGACACGGAAATATCGAAATCACCACGTTCGCGCAATGCCGATACCAGTTCGGCGGCATTGGCATAGCCGCCGGGATGCGGCTGGTAAGCAGAGCCGACGCCACCGGGTGGGTCACCACGCAACGCCACGAACCGGCGGACCCCAGCGGCGAGGAAATCGTCAATGACGCGATGCGTATCCTCGCGCGTTGCGCCCACGCAAGTCAGATGCGAAGCGGTCGTGAACGGTGTTTCGTGAATCATCCGGCGCACGGCGGACAATGTCGGCGCCTTCGTCGAACCGCCGGCGCCGTAGGTAACGGAGACGAACTCCGGTTGCCACTCGGTCAAATCTGCGACCGTGTTCCACAATTGCGCCTCGGCCTCTTCCGATTTCGGTGGGAAGAATTCGAAGGAAATGCGGATGCCACGCTGGCCGTTTTCAGTCTTTGAAGACATATCAAGCTCTCCCGGCAAGAACAGGGGACGACTGGCGGTCCTGCCCGGCAGCAATCAGCAGCCGCGGGTCGCGCGCCAGCCAGATCGTGACCGTCAGCGCTTGACCGCCCTCCCTCCCCGAATGAAGGTCCAGAACCTGCTCGACATCGAGCCCCGCCAGTTTCAGCCATTCCGATATGGTCTGATGCGAGAAACCGAGTCTCAGATGCGCATGTTCATCGCGTAGATATTCCAGCCCATGCGGGGCGAGATCGATGATCACCAGCCGGCCGCCGGGCCTGAGCATTCGCGCCGCCTCATTGATGGCGATCTCCGGCTGGTCGAGGAAATGCAGCACCTGATGGATGGTGATCAGATCGAAATCCTGCGCCTCGAGCGGCAGATTGAAGATGTCGCCATGCCGCACCGAAGCGGCGGTAATGTTCGATCGATCGAGGTTGGCGCGTGCCACGGCCAGCATGTCGCGGCTGGCGTCGATACCGACTGCGCGGCGATAATGGCCCGCCAACAATTGCAGCATCCGGCCCGTACCGGTGCCGAGATCGAGAAAAGAATCTATCTGCTGCGGGCCTATCAACTCAATCAAGGCCTTATCGACATCCTCGTCGGCCACGTGCAGGCGGCGCAGTTCGTCCCATTCGGCTGCATTGCGGCTGAAATAGGCTTGCGCCCGCTCGGCACGAATACGCTTGACCGCGGAAAGGCGTTCACCGTCGCGCAACAACACAGGATCATTTTCGGCCGCGTGCCGGAGAAGCGTACGCACGAGGATGACGGCCTTGCCCTCCTGCTTCAGACGGAAATAGGCCCAGGCGCCCTCCTGATAGCGATCAATCAGGCCGGCCTCGCCGAGCAGCTTCAGATGCCGCGAAATACGGGGCTGTGACTGGCCGAGAATTTCGGTAAGATCGGTGACGGTGAGATCGCCGGCAGCAAGAAGCGCCAGCAGACGCAGCCGCGTGGGTTCGCCTGCCGCCTTCAGCACATCCACCAGATCGTCCAAACCGAATTTCACCAGATCCGTCATCCACCACCCAATCAAGATATAAAGATATCTTTATGTGATTTGCTCGCGCTCTGCAAGAGCGAATTGGTTCGTAAGAGAATTCGACGTCGGAAATCTGTTAGTTTCTGTCGGCGGGAGAATATGCGCATCCTGTGTGAAGACAAAGAAAAACCCCGGACGAGCCGGGGTTCTCGATAGACCGAAATCCGTGAACTTAACGCGTCAGCCGCTTGTAGGTCACGCGGCTCGGATTGATGCTTTCGACGCCGAGGCGGCGCATCTTGTCCTGTTCGTAGTCTTCGAAGTTACCTTCGAACCATTCAACATGGCTGTCGCCTTCAAAGGCGAGGATATGCGTCGCCAGGCGGTCGAGGAACATGCGATCGTGGCTGATGATCACGGCGCAGCCCGCGAAGTTTTCTAGCGCAACCTCAAGCGCACCGAGCGTTTCGGTGTCGAGGTCGTTGGTTGGTTCGTCGAGCAGCAGGACATTACCGCCGGCCTTCAGCATCTTGGCAAGGTGCACGCGGTTGCGCTGGCCGCCGGAAAGGTTGCCGACCTTCTGCTGCTGGTCGCCACCCTTGAAATTGAACGTCGAGCAATAAGCTCTGGAATTCATTTCATATTTTCCGAGCTTAATGACTTCGGCACCGCCGGAGATTTCCTCCCAGACGGTCTTGTTGCCGTCGAGCGCATCGCGGCTCTGGTCGACATAACCGAGGTGAACCGTGTCGCCGATGCGGATGGAGCCGCTATCCGGCGTTTCCTGGCCGGTGATCATCCGGAAGAGCGTCGTCTTGCCGGCGCCGTTCGGGCCGATGACGCCGACGATACCACCCGGCGGCAATTTCAGCGACAAGTCTTCGATCAAGACACGATCACTATATCCCTTGGTAATGCCTTCCATTTCGATCACCACCTGGCCGAGGCGTTCGCCAACCGGGATGATGATCTGCGCGTCGCCGGGACGCTGATTTTCGGCAGCGTCGACCAACTGGTCATAGGCACGGATACGGGCCTTGGATTTCGCCTGCCGTGCCTTCGGGCTGGAAGCGATCCATTCCTGTTCGCGGGCAAGAGCTTTCTGGCGGCTCGCCTCTTCACGGCCTTCCTGCAGCATACGCTTCGCCTTTGCCTGCAGATAGGCAGAGTAGTTGCCCTCGTAGGGAATGCCGCGGCCGCGGTCCAGTTCGAGGATCCAGCCGGTCACGTTATCGAGGAAGTAGCGGTCGTGGGTGACCATCAGCACCGCACCCGGATAGGCACGCAGGTGCTTTTCCAGCCAGGCGATCGTTTCCGCGTCGAGATGGTTGGTCGGTTCGTCGAGCAGCAGAACATCCGGCTGCGACAGAAGCAACTTGCACAGCGCCAAACGACGGCGTTCGCCGCCGGAGAGGTTGGTGACGTCGGCATCGCCCGGAGGGCAGCGAAGCGCGTCCATCGCCATTTCCACCTGACTTTCGAGGTCCCAAAGGTTCTGGCTGTCGATAATATCCTGGAGCTTGGCGCCCTCTTCCGCCGTCTCGTCGGAATAGTTCATCATCAATTCGTTGTAGCGATTGAGGATCTCGGTTTTCTTGGCGACGCCTTCCATGACGTTCTCGAGCGCGGTCTTGGCTGGATCGAGCTGCGGCTCCTGCGGTAGGTAGCCGATCGTGGCGCCTTCAGCCAGCCAGGCCTCACCGGTATATTCCTTGTCGAGGCCGGCCATGATGCGCAAGACGGTCGACTTACCGGCACCGTTCGGGCCGAGAATGCCGATCTTGGCGTCGGGATAAAAGGAGAGATGAATATTTTCCAGGATCTTTTTGGCGCCATAGGCCTTATTCAGACCGGCCATATGATAGATGAACTGACGTGCCATAGCTTGGGTTGCTCCACGGGCGGATAACATTGCGAATTGTGCCGCTATGTAGGCGAAACCCCGCCCTCGGGCAACGGCGAAACCTTGTCCGAGGGCATTTATCCGCGCCGAACCGTCTCGGGATCTCAGAAACCTGCCGCGTCCACCACGCCTTGATCGCAGCCGAATGATGTGCTGCCGGCGTTCTGGATCAGTTGCTCGAGCCGCGGCTCGCCGTCTTGCGATGGCCGGGTGGCATCTTCCGACAGACCGATCGTCAGTTCCGAGATCACGCGCACCTTGCCGACCCGGCGGCAGCTCATCTTCACGCGATCGCTGGCGCCTTCACCAAAGCTCTTGTCGAAAGCGGCCTTGATGGTTTCGGCATCGAGTGTCTTGCCGATATTCTGCGCAAAAAGATCGCGCACGGCAGAAGCATTGAGTTCATTGATCAAACCGATCGCAGCCCCGAAATAATCATCAGCGCTGAGCTTGGTGCAAGTGCCGTGTCTGATCCACTCATGCCGCTCCAGACCGGATTGAGTGCCGGGCATGACTTTGTCCAGCGCAGCCTTGGTTTGCGCGGACAATTGAACAGCCGGCAAGTCTTTCCAGTCGCTGCTGCGATCGGACTGCTTCAGATCATCTGAAACATCGCAATATTCCTGCCGCATCGGCCAAAGACCGTGCAGCGAAAAATTCTTGGCATCAAAGTCATTCGGTGACTGATTTCGGCACTCTGCCTTCTTTTGGTTCGTCGCGCAGAAAGCCGGCTCCCAACTTGCCGCCAGAATAAATCGCGTCCGGCCCCGGCTATTCTCCTGCGCCATCGCACTCGTCGACATCACCATCGCGGCCAGAACCGCAAGTGCAAACCCCTGAAGCCAATGCCTCATTCCACGCCTCCAAACAGAACAATATGAGAACAAATAAGCAGCTTGATTGGCTGGACGCAACCCTGAATCGCAAACGTCACGGAGATTTATTTCTGTGAGCTTCACCTACCCTCCATTGCAATCCTGCCGGCAATGACCTTTCGTCCGGCATCGGGAGGAAACGCGCATGTTTGCCGAAACGAGGCATCTGGATAGTCCGACGGGCGCGACACTCGCCTATCATCATTCGCCGGCACAGGGCGGCGCGCGTGGCGTGCTTCTCATCAGCCACGGCCTTGCCGAACATTCCCGTCGCTACGAGCATTTCGCCGAAGCCATGGTGGCACACGGCTATCATGTCTACGCCCATGATCACCGCGGCCACGGAGAGACGATCGCTGCGGACGCGCCGATCGGCCGCTTTGCCCGGAGAGATGGTATCGGGCAGGTTATTGCCGATGTGCTGGCAATGCGCGAGCTTGCCGCCGCCGCCTATCCCGGCCTGCCGGTCATCCTCTTCGGCCATTCCATGGGCGGCCTGATCAGCCTCAACGTGGCGGTGACGCATCCCGATAAATTCGATGCGGTCACGGTTTGGAACTCGAACTTCAACCCCGGCCTTTCCGGGCGCGCAGCGCAGGTCATCCTGAAAGCGGAACGCATGCTGAAAGGTTCGGACGTACCGAGCGGGCTGTTGCCGAGGCTGACATTTGACGCCTGGGGCCAATCGATCGCGAACCGCCGCACTAAATTCGATTGGCTGTCGCGCATTCCTGCGGAAGTGGATAAGTACATCGCCGATCCGCTCTGCGGCTTCGATGCCTCGGTCTCGCTGTGGCTGGACATTTTCGAACTGACCTTCCGCGCGCCACAAAAAGCCCATCTCGATCGGCTTCGGCGCGACATGCCGATCCATCTCATCGGCGGCGGGCATGACCCGGCGACAAACAATGGAAAAGCGATTTCCTGGCTGTCAAACCATTTGAAAAAGGCCGGATTCTCACATATCACCATGTCCATCTATCAGGACATGCGGCATGAAACGCTGAACGAGATCGGCGCGGCCGCAGCCATTTCGGATTTTTCGGACTGGTGTCAGCAAGTGACGGCAAGAGCCTGATCCCAAAGGAAAGTTAGAATGAATGCCATCGGCGGTTCCCTGCCCCGTTTGCGTCAGTCGGAGCTGACATTCGGCTTGTTGATGATGTTCCTGTCGGTCGTCCTGTCGCCGATCATCGACATCTTCTCGAAGCTCGCCGCCGTCACTGTTCCGCCGGCGGAGGTCACCGCCGCCCGCTTCATCCTCCAGTGGCTCTTCGCGTTGCCGATGATGGCCTTGCGCGGCCAATGGGGCTCATGGTCGCTGCGCCGCAGCGGAGTACATGCTATTCGCGCCGGCGTGTTGACGTTGTCGATGGTCTCCTTCGTCACAACGCTGCAGGTCATGGAGGTAGCCGACGCCATCGCCATTTTCTTCGTGGAGCCGATCATGCTGACCATCCTCAGCAGCATCTTCCTGAAGGAGACGATCGGTTGGCGACGTTATACGGCCTGCGCTGTCGGCTTCTTCGGCGCTATGCTGATCATTCAGCCGAGTTTCGAGGAGGTCGGCTTCGTGGCTCTGCTACCTGTCGTCACCGCACTCTGCATCGCCGTCTATGTGATGATCACGCGCGTCGTCTCGCATAGCGAGGATGCCTGGCCGATGCAGTTCCAGACCGGTGTCTGGGGTATGGCGATCTGCCTCGTTCTGCTCGCGATCGGCCACGGCACTGGCTCGCCAGTCATCGATTCCGTCATGCCCGATGGCACCGCGATGCTCTATCTTCTTGGTGTCGGCGTCACCGCCGCGGTCGCCGGCGTTCTCACCGTCCATGCCTATCGCGCAGCCCCGGCATCGACACTGGCGCCGCTGCAATATTTCGAGATCGTCTCCGCGACGATCTTCGGTTGGCTGGTCTTCGACAACTTCCCGGATCTGATCAAATGGGTCGGTATTTTTATCATCATCGCCTCCGGCCTCTATATCCTCTGGCGCGAGCGACGCTTTGCTTCCAAGCCCGTATCCGATACATCTGAGACCACTTTCGCGCCCTAGCCGCCCTCTGGACCGACATGACCGATCATAAGACCAAGAAACCGCCCCTTTCCGGCATTCGCGTCATCGAATTGGCCCGCGTTCTTGCCGGCCCCTGGGCAGGGCAAATGCTGGCCGATCTCGGCGCTGACGTCATCAAGGTGGAGAACCCGGACGGGGGTGACGACACGCGCCAATGGGGGCCGCCTTTCGTCGAGGGCAAGGATGGGGAAAACCTTTCGGCCGCCTATTACCATTCCGCCAATCGCGGCAAACGTTCCGTCGTCGCCGATCTCAAGACTGAGGAAGGCCAGGCTTTCGTTCGACGGCTGGTCATGACCGCCGACGTGCTGATCGAAAATTTCAAACTTGGTGGCCTAGTGAAATACGGGCTCGATTACAAGAGCCTTAAGAAGATCAATCCCAGATTGGTCTATTGTTCGATTACCGGCTTCGGCCAGACCGGTCCCTATGCCGCTCTCGCGGGCTACGACTATATTGTCCAGGGCATGTCCGGCTTCATGTCGATCACCGGCGAGCCTGACGGGCAGCCGATGAAGGCAGGCGTCGCGATCGCCGATATCTTTACCGGCATCTATGCGGTCTCCGCGATCGAAGCGGCATTGATCCACGCGCTGAAGACCGGTGAAGGCCAGCTTGTCGACATGGCGCTGCTTGATGTCCAATCCGCCGTGCTCGCCAATCAGAACATGAACTATCTGATCTCAGGCAAGGCTCCCACACGCCTCGGAAATGCCCATCCCAATATCTCGCCCTATGAGGTTGTGCCGACCGCTGACGGTTATCTGATCCTTGCTGTCGGCAATGACGGACAATTCCGTCGCCTCTGCGCGATCCTCGGCATCGATACGCAGGCAAATGATGAGCGCTATGCAACCAACAAGGCCCGCGTCGCCCATCGCCACGACGTCCGCGCTGTCATCTCCGCAAAAACGCTTTCCTGGAAGAAGGCGGATCTGATGAAAGCCTGCGAGGACAATGCCGTGCCGGCCGGCGCGATCAATACGATCGAAGACATGTTCGCCGATCCGCAGATCCAGGCTCGTGGGCTGCGGATCGATCTCGAGGATGCCGCCGGCACCGTCATCCCGAGCGTGCGCACGCCGGTCGTCTTGTCGGAAACGCCGTTGACGTATACGCGGCCGAGCCCGCGTCTTGGCGAGCATCAGGAGGAGGTTCTGGCCGAATTGGCGGAACTGGAAGGAAAGGCAAAACTATGAAACGCACCGGCGGCCAGCTCATCGTCGAAGCACTGAAGGCAAACGGCGTCCGACGCATCTCCTGCGTTCCCGGCGAAAGCTTTCTTGCCGTGCTCGATGCGCTGCATGACAGCGATATCGACGTGCTCGTCTGCCGCCAGGAGGGCGGTGCGGCGATGATGGCGGACGCTTGGGGCCGTCTGACGGGCGAACCCGGCATCTGCATGGTTACCCGTGGACCTGGGGCGACCAACGCTTCTGCCGGCCTTCATATCGCGCGGCAGGATTCGATCCCGATGATCCTCTTCATCGGCCAGGTGCAGCGTGATGCCCGCGAGCGCGAGGCTTTCCAGGAGGTGGAGTTTCGCCGCGCTTTCACCGAATTCGCCAAATGGGTCGGTGAGATCGATGACGCCGCCCGCATTCCGGAATTTGTCACCCGCGCCTTCGCCGTTGCGACATCAGGCCGGCCCGGCCCGGTCGTGCTGACCCTGCCCGAGGACATGCTGCGCGACGAGGTCGAAGCCCCGCATGCCAAGCACTATATGCCGGTGGCAGCCTATCCCGGCCGCAACCAGATCGACGATCTCTATCTGCGCCTGATCACAGCCGAGCGACCGATGGTCATCCTCGGCGGCACGCGCTGGGACGAGGATGCGGTTGCCGATCTCAGAAACTTTGCCGAACGCTTCAAGCTGCCGGTCGGCTGCTCCTTCCGCCGGCAGATGCTGTTTGATCACCTGCATCCGAATTACGCTGGCGATGTCGGCATCGGCATCAATCCGGCGCTGGCAAAGGAGATCAAGGAAGCTGACCTCCTGATCTTGCTCGGTGGCCGTTTCTCGGAAATGCCGTCCTCCAGCTATACGCTGATGGACATCCCCTACCCTCAGCAACAGCTTATCCACATTTATCCCGATCCATCTGAGCTCGGCCGCGTTTACCGCCCGGATCTGGCGATCTGCGCCAGCCCCGCCGATTTCGTGGCGGCACTCGCCGATCTGGAAGCGCCCGCAGACCCGCGTTGGGCAGAGCGGACGGCGCGCATGCACGCCTCTTATCTCGCCTGGTCGAAGACGCCGGAAAAGAGCCCCGGCGCCGTGCATATGGGCCGCATCATGGACTGGATAGAGGCCAATACCGCGCAGGATACGATTTTTACCAATGGCGCCGGCAACTATGCCACCTGGCTGCACCGCTTCCACCGTTTCCGCCGCTTCAACACCCAGGCCGGGCCTGCGTCGGGTTCGATGGGCTATGGCTTGCCGGCGGCGGTTGCCGCCAAGCAGCTCTTTCCCGAGCGCGAAGTGATCTGCTTTGCCGGCGATGGCTGTTTCATGATGCACGGCCAGGAATTCGCGACCGCCGTGCAATATCACCTGCCCTTGATCGCGCTGGTGATCAATAACGGCATGTACGGCACCATCCGCATGCATCAGGAGCGGGAATATCCCGGCCGCGTCAGCGCCACGGCGCTGAACAATCCGGATTTTGCCGCCTTTGCCCGCGCTTACGGCGGCCATGGCGAAACGGTGAAGACCACCGAGGAATTCGGCCCTGCCTTTGAACGCGCGCGCGCCAGCGGCAAGCCGGCAATCATCGAGATTGTGCTCGATCCCGAGGCGATCACGCCGTCACGCACTTTGACGGAAATTTCGCAAGCAAAAAGCCGGTGAGTGCGAGCTCACCGGCCTTGCAAAACGCGTCGGATCAGATCAGTCGATCGCGGCGGTGACGATGAACTCGACCTTGTATTTCGGTGCAGCGAGCTTGGCCTCGCTGGTGGCGCGGGCCGGCGTGTTGGCTGGATCGACCCAGGCTTCCCAGGCGGCGTTCATTTCGGCGAAATAGGAAATGTCAGAGAGATAGATCAGCGTCTGCAGGATCTTCGACTTGTTGCTGCCGGCGGCAGCGAGCAGGCGATCGACTTCGGCCAGTGCCGACTTGCATTGATCCGTGACGCTTTCGCCTTCACCAACCTGACCAGCGAGGTAAACAGTGTTGCCGTGGATGACAGCGCCGCTCATGCGGGCTCCGACGTCGATACGCTTGATGCTCATGGTTTTCTCCTGATGTTGTCCGGTGACGGGTAACAAACCGGGCGCTGCCCACCGGCAACGCCCTCAATCTCTTGCATGTTTGGAAGTCGTCGCTCAGCCGCGGATGTGATGCGTCTTCTGATAGATCGCGGTCGAGCGCGCTCCGGAGCGGCAGTAGCCGAGCATCGGCCGTGGAAATTCGTCGAGCGCGTCGACCATGCCCTGCACGGCCTCTTCAGTCACGCCCATCGGTCCAACGGGCACATGCGCGATTTCGAGGCCCAGCTCCTTAGCGCGAGCTTCAATGGCGGAAAACGGTGTCTGATCCGGGCTCTCATTGTCCGGGCGGTGGCAGACGATTGAGTTGAAACCCATGGCCTTGATCTGATCGAGATCCTCCAGGGTGATCTGGCCGGAAACGGAGTATTCGTCATCGATCGGGCGGATATCCATGGTTCATTTCCTCTGTGAAACCGAGGGCCATGGTCTACGCCGCCATGGAGCGAGCGTCAACCGTTCAGGCCTTCAGACGAAGGCAAAGTTGAGCGCGAAACTCCGGGCTTCCCCGGGCTGAAGAATATTGAATTCACCCGCCTCCTGGAGCTCGGCGCGCGATGTCAAGCGATGCGAAACCGGCTCGATGCCGAGGACATGCGCCGGCGCGCGCTGGTTGCGCCAGACCTGCAGGAACGGCAGCGTATCCGTACCGAATCGTACCCGCAGCGATTTGCCGCCGATGGCGGCGATCGGCCCGAGACACACTTCCGACCAATCTTCGCCCTTTGCCGTCGCCGGCACACAGAAAAGGCCGCCCAACTGCTCGCCGAAGGTCCAGGGGAAACCGCCGTTTTCCAGCATCTGGCCGGAGAGGCGCACGCCGTCATCGAACCATTTGCCGCCGACATTCATATGGTACATCAGGAAAACCGGCATTGCCTCGATGCTGGTATTGACGACACGGTCCGTGAGCGAAACTTCGCCCGTCGCGCCATCAATGCGCCAATGGCGCTCCAACCGCGCCGTGCGGTGTTCGGCGGTGACGATATCGATATCGGCGCGGCACTCCGCATTGCCATCCTCGAAACGGGTCCACAGGACTTTGGCGGGATGCGAGGAGAAAGAGCCGTGCAGCGGATAGCGTTTGCCCTCGAAAGCACCCGACATCGGTTGCGGATGGCGGATATGATCCGGGCCACAGGTGAAGAGAAAGCCCTCCAGCGAATGATCGATGCGCGGGTCACCATCATCCGGAATGGCGCGTCCTGGCGCAAGATTGTTGCCGTCGACGATGCAGGCGCCGATATCCAGCACGGAGCCTTCATCCAGCGTCAGTTTCGGTCCCTTGGCTGCGGCAAAATCCATCATCCCTCCAATCCTCTCTGGTCGGGTCCCGATTGGCCGCCTCATCAAAAATGGCCTCAAAACGGGACAGGACAAGAATTAGCGGTGGTTTGTCTTACCGATCGTTAACTTGACGCCTTGATCACACGAATTTTTATCTTTTATTCAGCATGATAATCTTAAATTCCACACTGGCGTCAAAATTGCCATGTGTGTGTCGGCTCAGCCATCACCCGAGGATTCGACAGACGTGAACCGGTTCCTGAAACTCAGCCTTACTCTGGCCCTCGCGGCCACGGCATCTGCCCTCGCATTGACCAATGCGCAGGCACAGTACTATCGCAACGGGAACAACGATATCATTCTGGTGACCCCCGACGGACGAATCCTCGATCAATATCCGGACCAAAGCGTCGTGACCGTCGCCCGCGACGGGCGTGGCCATCGTGTATTGATCGACCGCTACGGCAATGTCGTCGCCACCGAGATGCGGGCGAGCACCTATTACCCGCGCGCGCCGGGGCGCCAAGTCTACAATGACGACGGCTACGGTAACGGCAACCGATATGGCGACACGCAGCTTTCCGACAATGGCGGCTACCGCGACTATCGCCAATATCGCGGCGATGACTACGGGAATAATGGCGGCTACACAGACGACGGCTATGGCCAACAGCAGGATCGCGGCGTTGTCACCAGCGGCATTCCGCGCGACGGCGATATCCAGCGCGAGCCGCTCGACAATCAAGCATTGCCGGACGTGAACGGCCAAATCCAGCAAGGACAGGATCAGTCCCAACCGAATTCGAACGGCAACGACTATGCGTCGATCGATCCCCAGGAGCAGACGCCTGGCATCGAGCGCAAGCCGCCGGCCGAGCCCGTCATCACGCTAAAGGGTAAGTCGAAATTGGAGATCACCGCGCTTGAGGTCTTCCTCTCTCGCCAAGGCATTTCGCCGGGCGCGATCGATGGCCGCATGGGTGCCAATGTCACCAAGGCGATCTACGCCTACCAGCAGATGACCGGCCAGACGCTGAACCCCAACGATACCGATTCGATCCTCGAGCAACTGCGCCTGTCGGGCGGCATGCCGATCGAAAACTACACGATCACGCCTGCGGATGCCGCCGGCCCGTATGTCGCATCGATCCCTGAAGACTACGCCGCAAAGGCGCAGATGCCGTCGCTCGGCTATACCTCGACCACGGAAATGCTGGCCGAACGTTTTCATATGGACGAAGGCTATCTGAAAGAACTCAATCCCGGCGTTGACTTCACCGTTCCCGGCACCACGGTCAAAGTGGTCAATACCGGTCCGGGCAAAACCGGCACCGTCGCAAAAATTCTCGCCGACAAGGGCCGCAAGCAGGTTTTCGCCTATGATGCCAGCGGCACCCTGATTGCCGCCTACCCAGCCAGCATCGGCTCGACCGACACGCCGTCGCCCTCCGGCACGGTCACGGTCGAACGCGTCGCCTTCAATCCGGGCTACACATACAATCCGAAGATCAACTTCAAGCAGGGCGCCAACGACAAGATCCTCGACATTCCGCCTGGCCCCAACGGCCCGGTCGGTGTCGTCTGGATGGCACTGTCGAAGCCGACCTACGGCATTCACGGCACCCCCGATCCTTCGAAGATCGGCAAGTCGCAGAGCCATGGTTGCGTGCGCCTGACCAACTGGGATGCGACCGAACTCGCCAAGATGGTCAAGCCCGGCGTGGTCGTCGAATTCGTCGATTGATCGCACTTGGAACAAATAGAAAGGCCGCCGGATGTGCCATCCGGCGGCCTTTCTATTAAGAACGCTTGTTAGGCCGCGCTGCGGATCGCCCCATGGCCGACGCTGCGGGCCGAAGCCGTCAGCCGCGCCGGCACAAGCCGCATCATTTCCTCGGCAAAAGCACGGGCGTTTTCCTGAGCCTTGTCGAGATTGCTGACCCGGTTTGGATCCATCGTATAGAGCGATCCGCCACAATCGAAAATATCGCGGAAGGCCGAGCGTTCGATGATCGGCGTTTCGAGAACCGTGACACTACGCTCGGACAGGAGCGTTTTCACCACCTGTAACGCCCTGGTGGTTACCATCGAATTCACGCGGGTCAGAACGACGGAATGATTGATGTGAATGCCGGCCCGCTGTTCCAGATATTGCAGCAGCTCCAGCACCTGCGCCCCCCCTCGCGCATCCATCGCACAGCCTTGGATCGGAATGAGCACATGATCGGAGAGACCGAGAGCCGTTGCCAGCAACGGCGTACGAGCGCCGGGCAGATCGAGAATGAAGTAATCCGTCGCACTATTCTCGGAAAGATGCACGGGCAAGGATGCGCTGGTCACGAAATCGATTACGGAAATGTTTGGCACATGGCCCGAGATTTCGTACCAGTGCGAAATCCAATGCTGCGGGTCTGCGTCGAGAATGGTAACGCGATAACCGCGTCGCGCCAGTTCCGTGGACAGCAGCAAAACTGCAGTCGTCTTCCCCGCGCCACCTTTGGTATTTGCAAATGTGATAACTGGCATTGTCGGTCTCCGGCAAGATGGCGGCGAGCACGAACATCGCTCTTTTCAGCACCGGCTGAGTCATTGGTGCAGTTAAGCTATTGTTTCGAAATATGGTTAATGAAGGCTTAACGATGCCCACTCGTTGAATCGGCGGCGCGACGCCCACAAAAGCGCCGCACGGTAGTGACAGCTACCAGCTTCCGCTTGTGGGCGCGAATTGGACTTCGCCGCTTGCGGCCCTTACGGTCCTAAACCGTGATGGTCAGCCTCTTCCCTTTAAAGGAAACGAACAGGGTAGGATGGACTTGCAGCAACTCCTACTGCTCTGAAACGTGATGATAGTCGGCAATGGCTCGTTGAAGTTCGTCGACGGGCGATTCTGCAGCCATTTTCTTACCTTCCAACTCTTTCGGCATTTTCCACCCCGGATCGATTCCGTCCATGTTGGGGAGTTCGTGTGCAATGCCCTTGTGGCAGTCGATGCAGGTCGCTTTGCCCGGAAGAAGATATTTAGTGTGGATTTCCGCCGCGCGTTGTGTCTGCTTCTGCAAATCCATGGCAACCGAGGAATGGCAATTGCGGCACTCTAGGCTGTCATTTGCCTTCATGCGAGCCCATTCATGCTCTGCAAGCTCCAGGCGCATTGCAAGAAACTTGGGACGGGTGTCGATGGTGCCGAATATCTTGCCCCACACCTCCTTCGAGGCCTGCATCTTGCGGGCGATCTTGTCTGTCCACTGATGGGGTACATGACAATCCGGACAGGTTGCTCGCACGCCTGAGCGGTTGGAGAAGTGGATGGTGCGGCTCAGCTCCTGGTAGACGTTGTCGTGCATCTCATGACAGGAGGTACAGAATTTTTCGGTGTTGGTTATTTCCAACGCGGTGTTGAAGGCGCCCCAGAACATGACGCCACCAACGAAGCCGCCGAGCGTTAGGAAGCCTATACCAATCGTACCGGCAGGCGTCGCCATGATCCGCCAAGCCCAAAGAATAGCTTTCCTGATCCACGCGATCATGCCTCACTCGCTTCCTGCGGGCTTGAAGCCCAATTCGCTCATGTCCTTGAACCTGTTGCGCACCAATGGTGGTGTATTCGCTTGCGGAACGTGACAGGTGGTACAGAAGTACCTACGCGGCGACACGTCCGCGATCATCTGGCCGTCGCGTGTCATGTAGTGTGTTACGCTAATCATCGGTGCGCCTGAATCCTGTGTGAATTCGCGCTTGTGACACGAGAGACATCGGTTCGCATTCACCGACAGCTCGTAACCCTCTATCGAATGCGGGATGATCGGCGGTTGGTCGGGATATGCCCGCATCTTGCGCTGGTCGTCGATGATCCATTTCGGCAGCGCGGCAGCGGGACCGGTTTCCATGGACGGCGTGGGGCCTTCGAGCTGTGGCACCGTTTGCGTCACAACCTGACCAATCGCGGCGGTGGTCACAAACACCGATATGCCTGCGGCGACTACAATCCATTCTGGCCGCCTCAAATGGCGACGGGGAGAATCTTGACCGCGCATTTTTTGAAATCCGCCTGTTTGGAGATAGGATCGGTGGCGTCGAGGGTTACCTTGTTGATCAATTGGCTGGCGTCGAACCAAGGCACGAAAATGACACCCGAAGGCATCCGGTTCCTGCCGCGGATGTCGATACGGGAACGAATTTCGCCCCGCCGCGAGACAATCCGCACTTCTGCTCCCTGGTTGATGCCACGTTTACGGGCATCCTCCGCATTCATGAAACAGCGGGCACCGGGAAACGCCCGGTACAGTTCTGGCACCCGCATCGTCATCGATCCGGAATGCCAATGTTCGAGCACGCGACCGGTCACCAGCCAAAAGTCGAACTCCTCATCAGGAGATTCCGCAGGCGGCTCGTAAGGCACGGCAAGGATCACCGCCCTTCCGTCGGGTTGGCCATAGAAATTCACCCCTTCGCCCGGCTTAACATAAGGATCGTATCCTTCGCGATAGCGCCACCTTGTCTCCTGACCGTTGACGACGGGCCAACGCAGCCCACGGACCTCATGGTACGTGTCGTACGGCGCAAGATCGTGACCGTGCCCTCTGCCGAACGCGGCATACTCCTCGAATAGCCCCTTCTGAATGTAGAAGCCGAAGGCCTGAGCTTCGTTGTTGTCGTACTCGCCACTGACTTCGCTGAGAGGGAACCGATCGACCTCGCCGTTGCGATACAGCACATCGAAGAGGCTTTTTCCGCGATAATCCGGATTCGCATCGAGAATATCTTTGGGCCAGACCTCGTCGGTGATGAACCGCTTGGAGAACTCGACCATCTGCCACAGATCCGATCGCGCCTCGCCGGAGGCTTGCACGAGTTGATGCCAAACGTGGGTCCTCCGCTCGGCGTTTCCATAAGCTCCTTCCTTTTCCACCCACATCGCCGCGGGAAGAATGAGGTCGGCGCTTATCGCCGTAATCGTCGGGTAGGCATCGGAGACAACGATGAAGTTGTCGGGGTTTCGATACCCTTGATAGGTCTCGTTGCTGGTGTTGGGCGCGGCTTGGACGTTGTTGTTTACCTGAACCCAGTAGAAATTGAGCTTGCCGTCCTTGAGCATGCGATCCTGCTGGACTGCATGGTAACCGGGTTTCTCCGGGATTATGCCATGCGGGATGCGCCAGATTTCCTCCGCATGCTTGCGGTGCTCGGGGTTCGTCACCACCATGTCCGCCGGCAGCCGATGAGCGAAGGTGCCAACCTCGCGTGCGGTCCCGCAGGCTGACGGCTGACCGGTCAATGAAAACGGACTGTTGCCCGGCTCCGATATTTTTCCCGTCAGCAGGTGCAGGTTGTAGATCATCTGGTTGGCCCAAACACCACGGACGTGCTGATTGAAGCCCATCGTCCAGAGTGACATGACCTTGCGTCCACGGTCTGCGTAGAGTTCGGCGACTTGCTCGAGATATTCTGGATCGACGCCAGTGAGCTTTGCCGTCTTCTTGAGCGTGTACTCGGCAACGAATGCCTTGAATTCTTCGAAATCCATCGGTGTCGTCTTCGCCGGATCAGCAGAGTTGGCAGCCTTCACTTCCATGGGATTGTCCGGCCGCAGGCCGTACCCGATGTCGGTCACGCCGCGGGCGAATTTTGTATGCTGCTCGACGAAACGCTCGTTGACACGCCCGGTCTGGATGATGTGGTTGGCTATGTAGTTCAGGATCGCAAGATCGGTTCCGGGCTTGAAGACGATCGGAATGTCGGCGAGGTCCATGCTTCGATGCGTGAACGTCGAGAGGACCGCGACGCGTACGTGTGGCTGCCCAAGCCGGCGATCCGCAACGCGCGTCCAGAGGATTGGATGCATTTCCGCCATGTTCGAGCCCCAAAGCACGAAGGCGTCCGCATTCTCGAAATCGTCGTAGCATCCCATTGGCTCGTCCATGCCGAAGGTGCGCATGAAGGCGTAGGCCGCTGATGCCATGCAATGGCGTGCATTGGGATCAAGATTGTTGGAGCGGAAACCCGCCCGCATCAGCTTTGTCGCGGCGTATCCTTCGAAGATCGTCCATTGACCGGAACCGAACATGCCGACAGCCGTCGGCCCCTTTTCCTTCAGGACCTTCTTGCACTGGTCGGCCATCACGTCGAACGCCTCGTCCCAGCTCACGGGCGTGAACTCGCCATCCTTGGCGTATGCGCCGTCGCGTTTGCGCAGCAAGGGCGTTTGAAGTCTATCCTCGCCATACATGATCTTCGACAGGAAGTACCCTTTGATGCAATTCAAGCCACGATTGACTTCCGCCTGCATATCGCCGTGCGTGGCAACCACCTGGCCCTGCTTGACGCCGACCATGACGCCGCAGCCCGTACCGCAGAACCGACAAGGCGCTTTCGACCATTTTATTTCCAGCGCGCTGACACCGCCCGGCACAGGCTGCGCGGCAGCAGGGATCGCTATGCCCGCCGTGGCAGCGGCAATGGCGGCTGCGTGGGCCTTGAGAAGCTCACGCCGTGTCAGTTCTCCAGCCATGGCTCTGCACCCCCTCCATTTCGACATGCTCGAAAACCATATTTGCCGCGATCACCCCATCCAGCAGCGAGATCGTCGCCAGGCGCTCCCCTAAAACGCTCGTACTCGGCCCCTCGATAACGATGATGATCTTGCCGTCACCGTGACCATGGACTTCCACGTTCTGCATGTGCGCCAACATCGCAAGAACGGACTGCGTGTGAGCAGGCAACGTGGTGACCACGGCGCTCGAAACATGATAGGCGAACGGCGTCTCAGACATTTGCGGCCTCCAGTGCTCGCGACTGAAGCGCGATTGCGCCGACTGGACAGACGCTCAGACATGCGCCACAGCCGCTGCACGCGTCTTCGCAAACCTCCGGTGTGAAGGGACCGCCGATCCGGGGGCGAAACCGAATGGCCAGCTCAGGACAGCTTTCACCGCAGGATTGACAGGCGACATCATTCCTCGCCAGACATCTGTCGGTGACGACAGCGCTATGCGGGAAATGCCTGATTTCCACCGGCCCGAAAACAGGCTCCGGACAGGTTGCCTTGCACTCTCCGCAAAAGGTGCATTCACCCGATGCGAAATCGATGAAAGGCAAACCATCGGTCATTCGGATTATTCCGGTGGGACATCGCTCTGCGCAGAGCCCGCATCCCGTACAGTTCTCAAGGCCGCTCGTGGAAACACCGGGTGGGCGGGCGACGACCTTCCTCGCGACCGGGCGGCCCAGCAACAACTGACGACGGGATACACGCTCCGAAGACATGGGAAGCCCTCAATGCGAAGGTGGACCAGGTGGGCCGAATGCGATCTGGAGCATCCAGACGATGAACCCGTAGCCGCCGACAACACCCACGGCAACCAGGGGCCAAATTCCAAAGGCGAGCGCGAAGAAGATGAGTCGTTCTCTATATCGAAGCGAACGGGAATCAGCTTCTCCTGGATGCGCATCTACCAGCTTTGGCATGGCGACCCCTCCACAACTTAACCTAACATAAGTCGCGCTTCATTCAAAACAGGGTAGTTGTTCGCGGAGAACCGCCGTTTCGAAGAAACGGACTTCTTTCTCGCCAAGACACTCGAACTCGGCCTCCAAAGGTGTCAGCCACCTTCAATGTGAGACGCCATCGCAACTATTCAGAGCCGGCCTACGGACGGCATTGTTAGAACATCAACGACCATGTCTGCTTCTGGGCGCATAGTGATCACATCCGGTTCAGCGAGCCGGAATTCAGTTGATGATATTTGCCACTGAATAGAAAAAATCGTGCCGCAATCGTCTCACGGCACGACCGAAAGCTGAAACGATACTGCTCAGAAGCAGTCGCGGAACAGCGCCTTGGTGTTTTCGAGCGTCATCGGCACCGGATTGCCGCCGGCGCTCGGATCTTCGATCGCCATGGCCGAAAGCTCATCGATGCGATCAGGCGCGATGCCCATGGCCGAGAGGTTTTCGGGAACGCCGAGTTCGGCGCGCAGCTTCAGCACATAGTCATAGAAGCCATCGAAACCGCCGGTGATGCCGAGATAAGCAGCGGCACGGGCGATCTTGTCTTCGATAGCCTTGCGGTTGAAACGCAGGACGGCCGGCATGACGACGGCATTGGTCATGCCGTGATGCGTGTTGTAGACGGCGCCGATCGGGTGCGACAGCGCGTGGATGGCCCCGAGGCCCTTCTGAAAGGCGACGGCGCCCATCGCGGCAGCGCTCATCATGTTGGCGCGAGCCTCGAGGTCGGTGCCTTCCCTATAGGCGCGCGGCAGGAATTCCTTGACGAGCCGCATGCCTTCCAGCGCGATCCCGGCCGACATCGGGTGGTAGAAGGGCGAGGAATAGGCTTCCAGGCAATGGGCGAAAGCATCCATCCCTGTCCCGGCGGTGATGATCTTCGGCATGCCGACTGTCAGTTCCGGGTCGGCGATAACGACGCCCGGCAGGAACTTCGGATGGAAGATGATCTTCTTCACGTGCGTTGCAGAATTGGTGATGACGCTGGCGCGGCCAACTTCCGAGCCAGTACCGGCGGTCGTCGGCACGGCGACGATCGGAGCAATGCCCTCGACATTGGCACGGGTCCACCAGTCACCAATGTCCTCGAAGTCCCATACCGGGCGCGTCTGCCCCGCCATGAAGGCGACGCACTTGCCGAGGTCGAGGCCAGAACCGCCGCCGAACGCGACGACGCCGTCGTGACCGCCATCCTTGAACGCCTTGACGCCGGCATCGAGGTTCTTCTCGTTCGGGTTCGGATCCACGTCGGCGAAGATGGCACGGCCGAGGCCGGCGTCTTCAAGAATATCCAATGCCGTCTTGGTGATCGCCATCGAGGCGAGCCCCCGGTCGGTGATCAGAAGCGGCTTCTTGATCCCCAAGCTTTTGCAGGCATCCGCCAGCTCCGTGATCCGGCCCCGGCCGAGCTTGACGGCGGTGGGATAGCTCCAATTGGCTGAGATGTTGCTCATGCTGTGACTTTCTTCAGATGGTAGGATTTCGGGCGCGTCAGGTTGTGGAAGCCGATCACAGAAAGCGAGCCGCCGCGGCCGGTTTCCTTGACACCGGTCCAGCACAGCGCCGGATCGAGATAGTCGGCGCGGTTCATGAAGACCGTGCCGGTTTCTATGTCGCGGCCGATGCGCGAGGCGCGCTCGACATCCTTGGTCCATAGCGAAGCCGTCAGGCCATAAGGGCTGTCATTCATCAGTTCCAGCGCTTCCGCGTCACTCTTCACCTTCATGATACCAACGGCCGGGCCGAAGGTTTCCTCGCGCATGAAGGCCATCGAGTGATCGACATCAACCAGGATCTGCGGGGCGAGATAAGCGCCGCCGTCATCGGCCGGGAAAAGCTTGGGATCGACCAGCGCCTTGGCACCCTTGGCAACCGCATCGGCAATCTGTTCGCGCACCACCTTAGCGAAACGCTTGTGCGCCATCGGGCCAAGCGTCGTTTCCGGATCAAGCGGATTGCCGAGCTTGTAATTCGATACCCAGGCGACCGACTTCTCGACGAAGGCATCGTAGAGCGATTCATGCACGTAGATGCGCTCGATACCGCAGCAGCACTGGCCCGAATTGTAGGTAGCGCCGTCCATCAGCGTATCGACGGCGGCCTCGAGGTCGGCATCTTCCATGACATAGCCCGGATCCTTGCCGCCAAGTTCGAGACCGAGGCTGGTAAAGGTGCCGGCGGCAGCGCGCTCGATCGAGCGCCCGCCTTCGACCGAACCGGTGAAGTTGACGAAGTTGAAACTGCCGGCGGCGATCAGCGCCGAGGTGGTTTCATGGTCGAGATAGATATTTTGGAAGACATCGGCGGGAACACCGGCTTCGACGAACGCTTGCACCAGCCGCTCGCCGACCAGCAGCGTCTGGCTGGCATGCTTCAGAATGACGGTATTGCCCGCCATCAATGCCGGAGCGACCGTGTTGATGGCCGTCATATAGGGATAATTCCATGGCGCTATCACGAAGACGATGCCATGTGGTTCGCGCTCGATACGACGCGCGAAATTCGCGCTGTCTTCCACCAGCATCGGCGACAACGCATCGGCGGCGATCGAGGCAACGTAGTTCGAACGCTCGTTGAAGCCTCGATATTCTCCGCCGTATTTTATCGGACGGCCCATCTGCCAGGCAAGTTCCGGCACGACGACATCGGCCATCTCGTTGAGGCGGGCGACACCTTTCAAAACAAGCTGGACGCGGTCTTCCAATGGGCGACGGGCCCAATCCTTCTGCGCCTTGCGAGCGCGGGCCACCACTTCCTTGGCCGCATCCAGCGACAGTGCCGGACGCTCGGCATAAACCTCCCCGTTTACCGGGGATACGCATGTGATCATGGTCATGATCGAAATCCTGTTTTTACAGTCACGAATATATTCTCGACTCGCCCCAGAGGAAGTACCCCAAGGACCTTACGCCGTCCAAAGGAGCGATTTACCGCAGCCGTCTTCCCTGCCCACGCCTGGCGACGAAATTTGGGCAGATACCAAAAACCACCGACAGGCTTAAGCTCTTTCGAATCCTCTTGCCACCTCCCAATCGGTAATGCGGCGATCATATTCCTCCTGCTCCCATTCGGCAGCGCGGGTATAGTGATCGATCACGTCGTCGCCGAAGGCAGCGCGCAGCATTTTTGAACCGGTCAGCGCCACCGCAGCGTCGCGGAGGGTGCGTGGAATTTCACGAACCTCGCGGGCTCCATAGGCATCTCCCACGAAAGGCGCCTCCAGTTCGAGCTTGTTCTCAATGCCGTCGAGACCGGCGGCGATCAGTGCCGCAAAGGCGAGATAGGGATTGAGGTCTGAGCCGCCGACGCGGCATTCGATGCGGATTCCCTTGGTCTCGGCGCCACAGAGGCGATAGCCCGCCGTGCGGTTATCGGTGCTCCAGATCGCCTTGGTCGGCGCGAAAGTGCCTGCCACAAAACGCTTGTAGGAATTGATGTAAGGCGCGAGGAAATAGGTGATTTCGCTGGCATGCGTCAAAAGGCCGGCGACATAATGCTTCATCAGCGGTGTCATGCCGTGCTCTTCCCCTTTGTCGAAGAACAGCGGCGTCTTGCCGTCGGCGCTCCACAGCGACTGGTGGATATGCGACGAACTGCCGGCAGCATTGTAGTTCCACTTTGCGAGGAAAGTGATGGCCTTGCCCTTCGACCAGGCAATCTCCTTGCAGCCGTTTTTGATGATCGCATGGCGGTCGGCCATGGTTAGCGCATCGGCATAGCGGACATTGATTTCCTCCTGCCCTGCCGAGGCCTCGCCCTTGGAATTCTCGACCGGGATATCGGCGCCCTGCAAGCCGGTGCGGATCGCCCGCATCACATCCTCTTCCTTGGTGGTCTGGAAGATGTGGTAGTCCTCATTATAGCCGCTGACGAGATGCAGGTTGCGATAGCCCGACTCGCGCGCACGGTCGTAGCTCTGGTCGAACAGGAAGAATTCCAGTTCAGAAGCCATGAAAGCCTTCATGCCCATCGCTTCAAGCCGCCTGATTTGCTTCTTGAGGATGGCGCGCGGCGAATGCGCCACCTCTTCGTGCGTGTGGTGGTCCAGTACATCGCAAAGCACCAGCGCGGTGCCCTCGAGCCAGGGAATACGACGAAGCGTGGCGAGATCAGGCTTCATCGTGTAGTCGCCGTAGCCCTTCTCCCAACTCGTCGACTTGTAGCCGGAGACGGTCTCCATCTCGAGATCGGTCGCCTGCAGATAATTGCAGCTATGCGTTTCCTTCCAGGCGCTCTCGACGAAGAATTCCGCCTGGAAACGCTTGCCCATCAAGCGACCCTGCATGTCCACCTGACATGCCAGAACCGTATCGATGCGCCCCTCGGCCACATCCTTCTTGAGGTCGTCGAACGTATAGCTAGTACTCATGAGTGATCCGCCTGAACAGTGAATTGGGACGTCGGACAACAAAACGGCAGTCCGCGGCAGGGAGCAACCCGGCGCTGTGCGTTTCGTTTGTACCGGTGAAGGGGCCGCACGCAGGCGGCCCCGCCGTTTAAGAAAAGCAGCTCCGACGCTTTAGCCTTCGCCGACAGCCGCTTCGGCTGCTGCGATCTCGGCCTTGCGCTTGGCAATCGCGTCGCCGATCGGCGGACCCCGGAAGCGGCGGCGTTCGAAGCCGAACCAGACGATTGCCGTCAGGACGAGGAAGCCGACGGTGATGATACCCGCCCAGTCATTCGGCGGCTGAATGCCGATGACGAAGATCACGATCATCGAAATGATCGTCAGCACCGCAAAGAGCTTGAACAGCCCCTCGCCGAGGTTCCACGGTCCCATCTTATCCCACTTCGCCGTGCCCCATGCGAACAGGCCGAGCGTGATCGGGATCGCGAAGGAGAAGAAGAGGAAGATGACGGTGCACGAAACGACAATGGTATACACCGGCGTATCGCCGATCGACACCAGCGACGAACCCCAGACGAACAGCACCGCGAGGATCGAGCCGGTCCAGATCGCGGAAACCGGCGTGCGATGTTTTGGGCTGACCTTGGAAAGCGCTTTCGATGCCGGAAGGCCGCCGTCACGCGAGAACGCGAAGATCATGCGCGACACCGACGTGACCGTTGCGAGGCCGCATAGCCACTGGCTGATGAAGATCAGGAGATACAGGATATCCTTGATGATAGGGTTAACCTGGGAATCCATCGCCCAGAAGAACACGTTCCAGCCCTGCTTTGCGGCATCGTCCATATTCGGGAGCATCAGAACGAACGCACACAACATGATGTAGCCGAACAATGCCGACCAAAGCACAGAGGCTACCATGCCGCGCGGAACGGAATGCGCTGCCTTGACCGTTTCCTCCGAGGTATGTGCCGAGGCGTCATAGCCGGTGATCGTGTAGATCGGCAGCAAGAGACCTAAGGCAAAGACCCAGAAGGTGGAAACCTGCGGCCAGACCGGAGCTCCGGTCGCCGACCCGTCGGCAGCAATCGTCGCCACGCCGGAGTAATTCGTGAAGGTGAACAACCGCGCGAAATCATAGGACGGTGCGGCCACCAGGCACACGATTGCTAGCGCGATCGACGTCGCGAAAATCAGATAGCCGGAGAAGTCGGTCAGCTTTGCAGTCAGCCCGATACCCATGTGGTTCACGAGTGCCTGAAGGCCGGTGATGACGACCAGGAACAGGATACGAATCAATGTCGTATCGGCCATGCCGAAGTAGCCGCCGAAAGCGCCGAGGAAGAAATAATAGGTGCCGACATTGATCGCGCCGAGAACGGTGACGAGACCGAGCAGGTTGAACCAGGCTGTCAGCCAACCGGTGAAGCGGTTGCCGAGAATCGACCCCCAGTGATAGAGCCCGCCGGCGGTCGGATAGGCTGAGCTGATCTGCGCCATCGCAATGGCAAAGACCAGAGAAATAAAGCATCCAACCGGCCAGCCGATGCCGATCGCAGCACCACCTGCACCCGAAGTCGCCTGGGCGAGCGAATTGATGCCGCCCGAAAGAATGCAAATGATTGAAAAGGACACGGCGAAATTCGAGAACGAGCTCATGCGCCGCTCCAACTCCTGGGCATAGCCCATGGAGTGCAGAATATGCACGTCCTGCTTCTTGTCTAACTCTGTGTAATCAGACATGTCATTCCCCCTAAAACCCGGTCGTCCGCGGAATTGCGGGCAACCATGTATCATGTGTGCCGCCAGCTTTTTGCCGTACGGCCCGATTGCAGTTGAACTGCTCCCCGGGGTCCTTTCTTCTATGCTCAGACTTCCAGACTGCTCTGGATTAGCCCGGTCAGATAGCCGGCCACGACCCCTTGGCCGACGTCATCTCCGATGAGGTCGTTGCGGACCTCGATCATAACGTTATGCAAACCATTGGCGAGCCCATGCAATTTCAGCGTATGGGTGACGCCGTCCTCTGGCCCGTAAGGCTCGTTTCGTTCAGTCCGGTAAAGCGGCGAATGGGCCGCTGCATCGAGCATGCGATCGGCCAGCCAGCTGTCTTCATCGTGAAGAATGCCAAGCTCCACTGCCCTCTGCTTGCCGTTATACACAGGCGTAAAACTGTGAACCGTGACGATCACGGTATTTTGTTCCCTCGCGGCCCGTTCTTTCAACAGAGCCCGAATGCGATCGTGGAACGGTATATAAAGAGCGTCGGTGCGTGCCTGTCGGTCGGCAGCCTGCAGGTGCTGGTTGCCGGGGATCGTATAGATCTCGCTGATTTCCGGCATGGCGCCTGCGCTTTCCGGTGGCCGGTTGCAGTCGTAGATCAGGCGCGAAAATCGTTGGTAGACCAGCGTAGCATCAAGATTGTCACCCATTTTCCTGGCAACGGCCAGTGCGCCGGGGTCCCAGGCGATGTGGCTGGAAAGTGCTTCGTTCGAAAGGCCCAGATCGCCGAAATACTCAGGCAGCGTGCACGAAGCATGTTCACAAATGATCAAAACCGCACTTTTTCCGTCCGGCCGTTCGACCGCGACGCAATCGCCATCAGCTTCCGTCAGAATGCCTTGTTGGGCAAGCATCAAAGGCGTCCTACCCCTTCTTAATTAAATCTTTATAAGAAAAGAATTCTTCAGGTTTCAGCGACTGTCAACTAGAAACTGAAATTATTTCTTCATTTGTGACATTGACTCGAAATGTGACAGCGTAGTTAAATCCCTACAGGAGACTGGCATAAGACCGTCCCGGGGAGCAAAAATCGAGTGAGCAATGCGTCGAAAACAGTTTCAGACGTAATCAATGCCCAATTCGACGCGCTGACGCGCGCCGAAAAGCAGCTGGCCAAGAGCCTGCTTGACAACTACCCGGTTTCGGGGCTGGGCAGCATTACGACGGTCGCCGAAAATGCGCGGGTTTCCACGCCGACTGTGGCACGCATGGTGCAGAAGCTCGGTTTCAAGGGTTATCCCGACTTTCAGTCCCGCCTCCATCAGGAGGTTGAGGCGACCATTTCAAATCCGCTTACGAAGCATGACCGCTGGGCATCCAACGCCCCTGGTACACATATTCTCAATCGCTTTGCCGACGCAATCATGGGCAACCTCCGCCAGACCTTGACGGATATCGATGCGGTAACTTTCGATGGCGTCGCTGCACTGTTGTCGGAGCGCAAGCGCGGGCTTTATTTCGTCGGTGGACGCATCACCGGCGCACTTGCCGAATATTTCTTCACCCATATGCAGGTCATCCGTCCGAATACGACGCTGCTCTCCTCCAATTCCAGTTCCTGGCCGCAATATGTTCTGAACATGAACCCCGGCGACCTGCTGGTGATCTTCGATATCCGCCGCTATGAGCAGGAGATGGTCAGCCTCGCCGCCGCGGCGCGCCGCCACGGAGCCGAGATCATCGTCTTCACCGATCAATGGGCGACCCCTGCCGCCAAGCATGCGAAACACACGTTTCGCGTGCAGATCGAGGCACCGTCGGCCTGGGATTCCTCCGTCGTAACCCTCTTCATCGTCGAGGCCCTTATCGAAGCCGTACAAAGCTCGACCTGGGACGAGACGAGTGAGCGCATGAAAACGCTCGAAGGCCTGTTCGAACAAACAAGGCTGTTCCGTAAGCTGAGCTAGGGAGGAAGGGAAAGTATAAAATTACTTCTGGGGATCGGCCGGCAAGACAGCGCCTGTCATCATTAGCGACTAAAAAGCAAATCCCCGATGTTTCAAGAAACGCAACCCACTGGAACCCGTCACACAACCTTCATGCAACGTCATTAACAGCAACGCCAGACACTGAAAACCCAAAAGGAGGAATACCAGTGATCTCGAAAATTCATCGTCTTCTGACGCTCTCCACTGCGATGCTCGTAGCTTCGACTGCCATCGCTGCTGCTGAACCGAGCGCAGACCTCATCGCTGCCGCCAAGAAGGAAGGCACGCTGACCACCATCGCTCTGCCACACAACTGGTGCGGTTATGGCGATCTCATCGCTGCTTTCAAGGCAAAGTACGGCATCGACGTCAACGAACTGAACCCGGACGCTGGTTCGGGTGACGAAGTTGAAGCCATCCGCGCCAACAAGGGCAACACCGGTCCGCAGGCTCCCGACGTCATCGACGTTGGTCTTTCCTTCGGCCCGACGGCCAAGAAAGACGGCCTGCTGCAGCCTTACAAGGTTTCGACCTGGGACTCGATCCCGGACAGCGCCAAGGATGCCGACGGCTTCTGGTACGGCGACTACTACGGCGTTCTCTCCTTCGTCGTGAACAAGGACGTCGTCAAGAACCCGCCGAAGGACTGGGCTGACCTGCAGAAGCCGGAATACGCCAACACGGTATCGCTCGCTGGCGATCCGCGCGCCTCGAACCAGGCTGTTCAGGCCGTTTACGCAGCCGGTCTCGCCGCTGGCGAGAAGGATGCAACCAAGGTTGGCGACGCTGGCCTGAAGTACTTCGCCCAGCTCAACAAGGCTGGCAACTTCGTTCCGATCATCGGCAAGTCGGCTTCGCTCGCTCAGGGTTCCACCCCGATCGTCGTTGCTTGGGACTATAACGGCCTCGCATGGCGCGACAGCCTGAACGGCAACCCGCCGGTCGACGTTACGGTTCCGGCTTCGGGCGTTATCGCTGGCGTTTACGTTCAGGCGATCTCGGCTTTCGCTCCGCACCCGAATGCTGCCAAGCTCTGGATGGAATTCCTCTATTCCGACGAAGGCCAAATCGGCTGGCTGAAGGGCTATTGCCACCCGATCCGCTTCAACGACCTCGCGAAGAACAAGAAGGTTCCGCAGGACCTTCTCGACAAGCTGCCGCCGGCAGCAGCCTATGAAAAGGCTGTCTTCCCGACGCTCGATGAGCAGAACGCCGGTTCGGCTGTCATCACCAAGCAGTGGGACAGCGTCGTCGGTTCGAACGTTCAGTAATCTCATTCGACATGACCTCCCCGTTTCGGCGGGGAGGTTTTCCATTTCCGACGCCGCAAATTGGGGCCCCTCATGAGCACCGTCACAACATCAACGGTCAGTACTGCACCCCTGATCAACAAGCGTGTCGTCGTCGACTGGTTGGGCATTGCCCCCTTCGCGATATTCACCCTGTTGTTCCTGATTGTCCCGACGCTCTACCTCGTCATGGGCGCGTTTCTGACGCCGGACGGGAGTTTCACGCTCAAGAATCTCGGCGACCTGTTCACGCCGACCATCATGAGCGCCTATTGGATCAGTATCAAAATCTCGGTCGCCTCGGCACTCGGCGGCGCGATCATCGGCTTCTACCTTGCCTGGGCGCTTGTACTCGGCGGTCTCCCCTCCTGGGTCCGCCACGGATTCCTGACCTTTTCCGGCGTCGCGTCCAATTTCGCCGGCGTGCCGCTAGCCTTCTCTTTCATCGCAACGCTAGGCCGCCAAGGCCTTGTGACCATATTGCTTGCCCATTTCGGTTTGAACCTTTACGCCACCGGCTTCAATCTTCTGAGCTTCTTCGGCCTCACCATTACCTATATGTATTTCCAGATCCCGCTGATGGTGCTGATCATCACGCCGGCGCTGGACGGCATGAAGAAAGAATGGCGCGAAGCTGCCTCCATTCTCGGCGCCACCAACAAGCAATATTGGCTGATGGTCGCCCTGCCGATCCTCTGGCCCAGCCTGCTCGGCACGACGCTGCTGCTGTTCGCCAACTCCTTTGGTGCCATCGCAACCGCAATTGCGCTTACCGGCAGCTCGCTGAACATCGTCCCGATCGTGCTTTATGCGCAGATCCGCGGCGACGTGCTGCACAATGCCAACCTTGGCTATGCTCTGGCGCTGGGTATGATCGTCATCACAGGTATTTCAAACGTCATCTATATCTTGATGCGCATGCGCGCTGAACGGTGGCAAAAATGAAGCTGCAAAAATTCTTTGCCTGGATCGCAGTCGCCATTGGCGTCATTTATTTCTTCGTACCGCTCATCGGTACGCTGGAGTTTTCGCTGCGCATGCGCCGCGATGCCTACAGCTTCGACGCCTACAGATCCGTCTTTTCGGACTTCGGCTTCCTGGTCGCCTTCGGCTTTTCCATGCTGATGGCGCTTCTGACCATCATCTTCGGCATGCTTCTCGTCGTGCCGACTGCCTATTGGGTGCGGCTGCGTCTGCCGCAGATCCGTCCTATCGTCGAATTCGTCACGCTGATGCCGCTGGTCATTCCCGCCATCGTCATCGTCTTCGGCTATCTCCGCCTCTATAATTCGTCGTCGATCCTGCCGCTGACTGGCTATAACTCGACGACTAACCTTCTGCTCGTCTGCTCCTACATTGTGTTGTCGTTGCCCTATATGTACCGTTCGGTAGATACGGCTATGCGCACCATCGATGTCGGGACGCTGACGGAAGCGGCGGAAAGCTTGGGTGCAAAATGGACGACGATCATGTTCAAATGCATCTTCCCGAATGTGATGAGCGGTGTGCTTTCCGGTGCTTTCATCACACTCGCGATCGTCATGGGTGAATTCACCATGGCGTCGCTGCTCAATCGTCCGGCCTTCGGCCCCTATATGCAGCTCATCGGCGCCAACAAGGCTTACGAGCCGTCGGCGCTGGCGATCATCGCGCTTGCTGTGACCTGGCTCAGCATGGGCCTCCTCCAGCTCGTTTCCCGCTTCTCCAAATCCGCTCCGATTAAGGCGTAAGGCTTCACACCATGGCTTTTCTCGAACTTACCAACATCAAGAAGTCCTTCGGCGAAACCAAGGTCGTTCACGACTTCACTATGCATATCGAGAAAGGGGAATTCATCTCCTTCCTCGGACCGTCTGGCTGCGGCAAGACGACCGTTCTCCGCATGATCGCGGGTTTCGAAACCCCGTCTGCCGGCACGCTGACGATCAACGGCAAAGACCAGCGTCCGCTGAAGCCGAACCAGCGCAACATCGGCATGGTATTCCAGGCCTATGCGTTGTTCCCGAACATGACCGTGCATGACAATGTCGCCTTCGGCCTCAAGGTCGCCGGTGTCGCCAAGCCCGAGATCGACAAGCGCGTCAAGGAAATGCTCGGCCTGATCAAGCTCGATCATCTCGCCGGCCGCTACCCCTTCCAGATGTCCGGCGGCCAGCAGCAGCGCGTCGCGCTCGCTCGAGCCATCGCCGTCAAGCCGCAGGTTCTCCTGCTGGACGAACCGCTCTCGGCGCTTGATGCCAAGATTCGTGTATCGCTGCGCGAAGAAATCCGTGCCATCCAGCAGCAACTCGGCATCACCACCGTCTTCGTGACGCACGACCAGGAAGAAGCTCTGTCGATCTCCGACCGCATCGTTGTGATGAACGCCGGCCGTGCCGATCAAATCGGCACGCCCTTCGAAATCTACAACACGCCGGCCACGCGCTTCGTCGCCTCCTTCGTCGGTACATTGAACCTCATCGAAGGTAAGGTCGTCGATCCGGACAGCAACCGCATCATGATCGGCGATCAGGGTGTGACGCTGAAGCAATCGGTCACCGCCTACAAGCCCGGCGACACCGTATCGCTGGCGCTGCGTCCGGAAGCCGGCTCGCTGGCGGAATCGGCCAAGGGCGATACGGCCTTGACCGGTGAAGTCTCATCGGCGCACTTCCTGGGTTCGGTCATCCGCACGCGCATGAATGTCGGCGGCAACACCATTTCCTTCGACATGTTCAACAGCCCGGGCATGATGCCTCCCAGCGTCGGGGAAAAGGTGACATTGCGTTTCGCTTCCTCCGATCTGCTCGTCATTCAGGACTGATCGACGGGACAATTGGACAGATTTTTCGCAAGCGCCGGGTAAATCGCCCGGCGTTTTTCTTTGTTTTTTGTTGCACCGCATTTATAGTCCAGCCGTTCTCAGGGCGGGGTGCAATTCCCCACCGGCGGTATGGAGACTAGTCTCCGAGCCCGCGAGCGCCTTCCGCTTCGCCGGAAGGGTCAGCAGATCCGGTGAGAAGCCGGAGCCGACGGTATAGTCCGGATGGAAGAGAGCAAGCTGGATCGACAGCTCCTCCGCGCGAGGGGCTTAAGCGATCCTGCGTGTTCGCCCAAGGGATATTAAGTTAAACCCTTGAAAGGCAAAGTTCATGACTATTTCCATTTCCACACAGCCGGGCCGCATAGCGTTGATCCGGGCCCGCTGGCATGCCGACATCGTCGACCAATGCGTCAATTCCTTCGTTACCGAATGGCAGAAAACCGAGGGTGCCTCCCCCATCGACATTTTCGATGTACCAGGTGCCTTGGAAATCCCGCTGCATGCTCAGACGCTCGCGCGAAACGGCCGCTATTCAGCGATCATCGCGACCGCTTTCGTTGTCGACGGCGGCATCTACCGCCACGACTTCGTTGCCGATACCGTTCTCGACGCGATGATGCGCGTTCAACTGGATACCGGCGTGCCGATTCTTTCGACCGTGCTGACGCCACATCATTTCCAAGAGACGGAAGCGCATATTCACTTCTTCAAGCAGCATTTCGTCATCAAGGGTCAGGAAGTGGCGAACGCCTGCCGGCAGATTCTCAGCGAACGCGCCAAGCTGCTGCCCTCGGTGACGGTCTAAGGTAAGATGGTGGAGGCGCGGCAAAGGCTCGCCTCCATTTCTCCGCCAAGGAGCATCGTATGACTGTCCTGCGCATTGTCCCCAATCTGCATGCCGTTGATCCCGCTAGCGCTCGTGTCTTCTATGGCGACCTGCTCGGCCTGGATATTGTCATGGACCACGGCTGGATCATCACCTTCGCCTCGAAAGCACCGACCGCGCCGCAGATCAGCATCGCCAGCGAAGGCGGCTCGGGAACCCTTGTCCCCGATCTGTCCATAGAGGTCGATGATGTCGACCAGATCTATCACCGCGCCCAATCGATGCAGTTCGATATTGTCTACGATCTGACCGACGAACCCTGGGGTGTCAGGCGCTTCTATGTTCGCGATCCTTTCGGCAAGACGGTGAACATCCTGTCGCACAAATAGACACGTCGTTTTATCCCACATCAACTTTGAAGGTCACCCGTTCCGCTGGCCACAGCGCCTCCGCAAAGGCGATGGGCACACCGGCGGTATCGACGTCCACCTTGAGGGTAACAAGCACCGGTAAGGACTTCGGCTGGCGCAACAGCCTCGCCTCTTCGGCAGTCGGCATGCGTGCTTCGATCTCAGTCGATAGACGCACATAGTCGTGGACGCCGTAGCTGGCGAGCGCAGCAGTAATCGTCGGATAGCGCAGCCTTGCCTTGTCGAAATCGGGAAAACGTTCCGCCGGATAATAGCTGTCGCCACATTCGATAGGCATGCCATCGGCCGTCATGACACCGCGGCGATGGATCACCGGGTCGCCCGGTGCAAGCCGCAGTCGCGCGGCCACATGCTCGGACGCAGGAATGATCTCGTGGATCAACAGTTCGCCGCCGGGCTCGAAACCCTGGTCGACCATATTCTGGGAAAACCGTGTCTTCTTCGAGAGCGTATAGTCGAGTACGCCCTTGTGAACGAAGGTTCCCCGTCCCTGCTCCGCGCGCACCAATCCGCGCTGCTCCAGACGGCCGAGCGCCTGTCGCACAGTAAACCGGCTGACACCAAAGCGCTGCATCAGCTCCGGTTCCGTCGGCAGCCGGTCCCCCGGCGCGAAAATCCCGGCGGCGATGTCCGCCGCCAGGATTTCGCCGATCTGATGCCAGAGAGCGCTGCCGCTCTTGCGATCGATCGTCTCCATGTCACACGCGCTTCTCAAGCCGGAACAACAGCTTGTATTCAGCAGGATAGCTCAGCGCATCAAGAATACTCGGATAATATTTACGATCCTTCGACCCGCTGACGAAGCCGTCATAGCCGAAACGCCTGACGGAGACATCAAAGCCCGCTGCTACGAAGGCATCGATATAATCTTGCGGGGCGCGATCCTGCACCGGCGCATTGCTGTTGGCGCCGATCAGCTCGCGCCACTTCGGCCAAAGCGGCATCTCATTGTGGCAACCAGTGACGGCATAATAGACGCCGCCATTGCGCATGACCTCGAACATCTGCTCGGCATGCCGCTTGAGCTCCGGCAGGAGGTAAACGACCTCATAGCTGAAGGCGACATCGAAGCTGTCGGCAAAGGGAGTGAGATCAGTGGTCACATGAAATTGCAGCGGCATATTACCCTTGGCTGCGACAGCCGCCGCAACTGAGTCCGAGGCGATGTCGATGCCGACACCGCGGCGGAATGGCCGCATCGCGTGAAGCAGCCGCAGGAAGCCGCCGCGATTGCAGCCGAAATCCAGCACCGTTTTCGACGAAAAATCCCGCTCCGGCACGGTCTCGATGAAATGCCGCCAAAGCGGACTATGCGACTCCGCCATCGCGATGTCGCCATTCGGTTCGGTATGCCACGTTGCGTAGGTAGTTGCTGCGTTTGTCATGATGCGCTCGCTGTTGGAGTGGACTGAGCGAGCAATAACGCAGCTCTGTGACAAACACATGAATTCGTCCGGACGACTGGACTATTTGAAGCTATCGTTGGACAAATAAAAAGAGGGCCCTGCCGAAGCAGAGCCCTCTTCAATTTGTTAATTACCAACGCTTACGCCCGAATGGCCTGATCGTTCGCGTCGAAGCGATGCATATGTCCTGTGTCCGGCGTCGCATAGACCGTTTCGTCCGGCTCGTATTTGTGTTCGCCGAACAGGCGCACGGTCAGAAGACCGGTATGGTCGGATTCGAGATAGATGATCGTGTCCGCGCCGAGGTGCTCGACATGGATGACCTTGGCGGCCCAAGTTCCCTGTTCGCGCGACAAGGTGATATGCTCGGGGCGGATGCCGATCGTCTTGGCGCCACCTTGCTCGAGCTTTTCCGCGGCGATGAAATTCATCTGCGGCGAACCGATAAAGCCGGCGACGAAGATGTTGGCAGGGCGGTTATAAAGCTCCATCGGCGAACCGATCTGCTCGATCGCGCCGGCGTTCATCACGACGATCTTGTCGGCCAGCGTCATGGCCTCGACCTGATCGTGGGTGACATAAATCATCGTCGCCTTCAGGCTGCGATGCAGACGGGCGATTTCAAGGCGGGTCTGCACGCGCAGCGCCGCATCGAGGTTCGACAGCGGCTCGTCGAAGAGAAAGAGTTCCGGCTCGCGCACGATGGCGCGGCCGATGGCAACGCGCTGACGCTGGCCACCGGAAAGTTCAGCCGGACGTCGGGCGAGATAAGGTCCGAGGGAGAGCATGCCGGACGCCTTGTCGACACGGCTCTCGATCTCATCCTTGGCGGTGCCAGCCTGCTTCAGGCCGAGGCCCATATTGTCCTTCACCGTAAGATGCGGATAGAGCGCGTAGGACTGGAACACCATGGAAATGCCGCGCTTGGCCGGCGGTGTCACGGTGACGTCCTGGCCATTGATCAAAACTGCGCCCGAGGTCACATCTTCTAGACCGGCGATGCTGCGCAGAAGGGTCGACTTACCGCAACCGGAAGGGCCGACGAAGATGACGAACTCGCCGTCCTTCACCTCGAGATCGATACCCTTCAGCACGTCATGCGTGCCATAAGCTTTGCGGATGGATTTCAGTTGAAGCGATCCCACAGTCTCTTATCCCTTACAAATAAACGGGCTTGCCGGTGCGCACGCTCTCGTCGGCGGCGAGGCAGATACGCAGCGATTGAACGGCGTCGGCCATATGGCGGCTGAGATCGGCATCCTCTCGGATCGCCTTCAGTACGAAGGCCTGCTCGAGGTCGCACAGCTCCTGATGACCTGGCTCGCCGTCCATGCGCAGATCCTGGTCCGGCCGGATGAACTTACCGTCCGGACCGGTTTCGGCGGTGTGCAGCCGGATAACGGACGTCTTGGTGTGAGTGTCGATGTCATCGGACTTCGCATTCGGGTCCATGACGATAGAAACCGCACCGTTCGGCGACATGACATCCTTAACGAAGAAGGCGGTCTCGGAAATCATCGGCCCCCAGCCGGCCTCATACCAGCCGACCGAACCATCTTCGTAGATCACTTGCAGATGGCCGTAGTTGTACATATCCGGCGCGATTTCGTTCGACATACGCAGGCCCATGCCACGCACCTCGACCGGCTTGGCGTCAGTGATCTGGCACATGACGTCGACATAATGCACGCCACAATCGACGATCGGCGACGTCGTCCGCATCAGCGCCTTGTGCGTTTCCCAGGTCGGGCCGCTCGACTGCTGGTTCAGGTTCATGCGGAAAACATAGGGGCCGCCGAGCTTGCGGGCTTCGGCGATCAAGCGCATCCACGACGGATGATGGCGCAGGATATAGCCGATCACCAGTTTGCGGCCGGCTTTCTTCGCGGCCGCCACCACACGTTCGGCATCCTCGACGGTCGTTGCCAGCGGCTTTTCGACGAAAACGTCGCAGCCGGCTTCGAAAGCCATCACCGCATAGTCGGCGTGACTGTCGGAATAAGTATTGATCGAGCAGAGATCAGGCTTCAGCTCTTTCAGAGCCGTCTCGAAATCCGCATGGATCGTGTACCCCCGCAGCTCATCCGCCAGCTTCGGCGTGGAGCGGTTAACGAGGCCTACCACCTCGAAACCAGGATTGTTGTGATAGGCAAGCGCATGGCTGCGGCCCATATTGCCCAGGCCGGCGACGAGAACACGGATCGGCTTTTCGGATGAGCTCACTTGACTGCTCCAGAGGTAATGCCGCGAATGAGTTGGCGCGAAAAGATAACGTAAAGCACGAGGATCGGCAGGATGGCGAGCGACAGCGCCGCCAGCACTGCATTCCAGTTGGTGACGAACTGGCCAATGAATATCTGCGACCCCAACGTCACCGTCTTGGTCGCCTCGCTCGGTGCCAGGATTAGCGGGAACCACAGATCGTTCCAGATCGGGATCATGGTGAAGACAGCAACCGTCGCCATGGCAGGACGCACCAGCGGCAGCACGAGACGGAAGAAGATCGCATATTCACTGAGCCCATCGATGCGCCCGGCATTCTTCAAGTCATCGGAAACAGTACGCATGAATTCCGAGAGAATGAAGATCGCCAACGGCAGGCCCTGCGCCGTGTAGACGAGGATCAGCGAGGTCAACGTATTGACCAGACCGGCGGCAACCATGCCCTGGAGGATGGCGACGGTGCCGAGGCGGATCGGGATCATGATCCCGATCGCGAGATACAGTCCCATGATCGTATTGCCGCGGAAACGGTATTCCGACAACGCAAAGGCGGCCATGGCGCCGAACAGCAGCGTGAAGATAATCGAGACGATTGTCACGACGAAACTGTTCTGGAAATAGGTGGCGAAATCACCCTGCCCGAGAACTGTGTTGTAGCCGATCAAGCTGAAAGTGGACGGGGTAGGAACGCTCAAGGGCGCCCGAAAAATCGAAGCGCGGTCCTTGAACGAGTTGACGATGGTGAGAAACACCGGAAACAGCGCTATCAGCGTGTAAGCGATGAGCGCGAGATGCACGAGGCCGGTGCGGATAAGGGAAGTGCGTGCCTTGGACATGGTCGCCTCTCCTCAGAACTGGTAGCGGCGGATGCGCCGCTGGACGATGAAAAGATAGAACGAGACGCCGGCGAGGATGATCAGGAACATCACCGTCGCAATGGTAGCGCCCATCGAGCGGTCGCCGGCCTGTAGCTGGAAGCCGAAGAACACACGGTAGAGCAGCGTACCGAGAATATCCGTGGAACCATCCGGCCCTGCTAGCGCGCCTTGAACAGTATAGACAAGGTCGAAAGCGTTGAAATTTCCGACGAAGGTCAGGATCGAAATGATGCCGATCGCTGGCAGCACAAGTGGCAGTTTGATCTTCCAGAACTGGCTCCAGCCTGTGATGCCGTCGCATTCGGCAGCTTCGATAACTTCCTCGGGAATGTTGAGCAGCGCCGCATAAATCAGCATCATCGGAATGCCGACATATTGCCAGACCGAAATCAGCGCGACCGTGACCAGCGCCGTACCAGGCTTACCAAGCCAGGGCGCGAAGAAGGACTTCAGGCCGACAAGCCCCATCAGATCGGGTGCGACACCCCAAAGCGGCGACAGGATCAGCTTCCAGATGAAGCCGACGATGACGAAGGACAGCAGCGTCGGCAGGAACATGGCCGTGCGGTAGAAGGCGACAAACCGCAACTTCGGCAGAGAAAGAAGTGCTGCGAGCGCAACACCGATCGGGTTCTGTACGCACATATGGATGATGAAAAAGATCACATTGTTGCGCAGCGCATTCCAGAAATCATGCGCCCAACGTTCATCCCCAAACAAGACCCTGAAATTATTGAGGCCGACAAAGACAGGCTGGTTGTCGACGACATTGAAAAGCGATAGCCGCAACGTCTCGATTAGAGGCAGGATCATCACGGCCGTATAGACTATGAAGGCCGGAAGAAGGAAAACGAGGATATGCCAGCGCATTTGGCGCTTGATCGGTGCCGCGGTGTGTGCGGCAGATAATTCGGCTTCGCTCATGGCATTCTGCCCGTTTTTATTGGCTGCAGCTCAGGGCGGCAGCGCAAATGGTCAAATTCGTCCGCAATCCCGGCCCCAAACAATTGTGGAGAAACGACGTCCGGCGCGTCACGATGCTGATATCTCGACTGTCGCCAGCCTGGCGCCTGTCGCATAGAAAATGAAGAAGGGTGCGGCTCTGTCTTGTCCCGGCAGCCGGGAAAAGCGGCAAGCCGCACCCTCTATCTTTCTCTCTGACCGCCTACCGCGCGGGAAGAGAGCGAGGACGAGGAGCTTAGAAAGGCCCCTCGTCCGGATGCATCAAGGCAGGATCACTTGGCCGGCTTGTACCAGCTGTCGAGGCCCTTCTGCAGCTTTGCGGCAGCAGCGTCCGGCGTATCCGTGCCGTTGATGACGTTGGCGGATTCCGTCCAGGTGTCGTTTTCCAGGTTCGGCGTGCCGCGCGACAGGATCTGGTAGGTCGAGCGAACGGTCGACTTGTGATTGTCGCGCCAGGAGACAAATTCCTGGGCGAGCGGATCGGTCATCTTCACCGGATGCGAGTTCAGGCTGAAGAAGCCCGGCAGCGAGTTGGCGTAAAGGTTAGCGAACTCGTCGGAAGCAACCCAGCTCAGGAACTTCTTGGCTTCGTCCGGATGTGCGCTCTTGGTATTCAGGCCGACGCCGATATCCGGATGGTCGGAGATGTAAGCCGTGTCGCCAGCCTTTGCGACCGGCGGCGGGAAGGCGCCCATCTTGAACTGGGCCTGCGTATTGAACAGCGCGATTTCCCACGAACCGGCCGGGTAGATGGCAGCCCTGCCGAGCGTGAAGAGGTTCTGGCTGTCCGCGTAGCCCTGGGCCTCGAAACCGTCGCCGAGGTAAGGCTTCCACTTAGCGAGTTCCTTGTAGGGATCGACCCACGGAGCGTCGGTCAGCTTTTCCTTGCCGGCGATCAGGGCCTCACGACCGTCTTCACCCTTCCAATAGTTCGGACCGATGTTCTGGTAGCCCATCGTAGCGGCTTCCCAGAGGTCCTTCGTGCCCATGGCCATCGGAATGTAAGTGCCGTCAGCCTTGATCTTGTCGAGAACCGCGAAGAATTCGTCGCGGGTCGTCGGAACCTTCAGGCCGAGCTTGTCGAAGGCGTCCTTGTTGTAGATGAAGCCGTGGATAACCGAAGCCATCGGCACGCAGAAGGTCGACTTGCCGTCGTCGGTGGTCCAGGCGGCCTTGGCCACCGGCGAGAAGTTGTCCATGCCCGGCAGCGACGTCAGGTCGGAGAGCTGCTTCTTGTTGAAGAGGTCCAGCGAGGTGAACGGGCGGCAGGTGATGATGTCGCCCGCAGAACCGGCGTCGAGCTTGGCGTTCAGCGCTGCGTTGTACTCGGTTGGAGCCGTCGGCGAGAAGACGACCTTGATGCCGGGGTTCTTGGCTTCGAAAGCCGGGATGATCTTGTCCTGCCAAATCTGCAGGTCGTCGTTGCGCCAGCTTTCAAGCGTCAGCGTCACGTCCGCCGCATGCGCAAAGCTAACCGAGGTCAGCAGGCTGGATGCGAGGAGCAAGCCCTTCAGAACATTGTTTTTCATTTCCCTCTCCTGTTTAAGCGCCTGGAATAAGGCACTGTTCTCGATCTGAAAAATCCGCTGGCATATCCGAGGAAACAGCCAACGCTCCACAAGGACCGCCAACATTGCCGGCCCCAAATGCACAAGGGCACGCGAGGCACTGTGCCTGATCGGCCCGACGTGACCTGCCGGACGACCGGACAGAGACACCAGAAACTCAACACACGGGAAATTCATGACAACGCTGTCGCATGGACCCTCTTGATCCACGCGGCTCCTGACAACGGCAGAGGTCCGCCACCTTCTGCTAGGCCTTCCGGCTATTGTTATCCTGCCGGTTCTGCCGATGCCTGTTCGAACTGTTCCCTTGACAAGAATTAAGGCCAAAAAAATACCAATTGTCCAGCCGAATTTAACTTTTAGGAGCGAGAAAAAACGACAAAAAAATTTTATCAATATTTTTCAATATGATACAGAGACGAAAAAAGCGACGCATTGCCTATTGGTAAATGGTATTTTTTTGGTATTGTAGGAAAAAATGGGGAATGGGTGGTATCCGGAGGATGCGATGGCGGAGTTTGCGATCGGTATCGACGGCGGCGGGACAAGCTGCCGCGCTGCTGTGACGGACAGAATGGGCAAAGTTCTCGGCACCGGCAAGGCGGGTGCCGCCAACATCCTTTCCGATCTCGAAAACTCTTTGATCAATATCGTCGCATCCGCACGACAGGCACTCAACGATGCAGGACTCGATCCGGAGCTGGCGTATAAACTGCCCGCAGTTGTTGGCACGGCCGGTGCCAATGTCGGCGACTACGGCAAGCGCATCGAAAAAGCCCTGCCCTTTGCGAACGGCCACGTCGTCACCGATGCAATGATTGCGCTTCAGGGTGCGCTCGGCGATGCCGACGGAGTCATCGGCGCATTCGGCACCGGCTCCGTCTACAACGCCCGCTGTAAGGGCAAGATCTGGGGTATCGGCGGCTGGGGTTTTGTCGTCGGCGACCAGGCCAGCGGTGCGCGTCTCGGCCGCGATTTGCTGGAACGATCGCTTCTGGCACGGGACGGTGTACGCCAACCCTCGCCGCTTACCGAGAAAATCATGACGGAATTTGGCGGCGATCCCGAACGCATCGTCGAATTCGCGCATGTTTCCAAACCAAAGGATTTCGCGCGTTACGCACCGATGGTCTTCGAATATGCCGAAAGCGGCGATGTGATCGCTGTCGGCATCGTGAAGACAGCGGTAAGCGCCATCTCCGAAAGTCTCGATGCCCTGCTCTGGCCCGAATGCCCGTCGATTTGCCTGCTGGGCGGCCTCTCGAAGGCATATCATCCCTGGCTCGATGCGCGGCATAAGGCGCTTCTCACGGAACCGAAAGGCGACGTATTGCGCGGCGCGGTCGAACTGGCGGCCAAGCTCCTGCAAAATGACACGGGGGGCACGCCATGACAGAGGATCTGAGCCATATCTTTTCGCCAGGACGCCTGCTCGCCGGCGGAACCGGTCCGCTCTATGTCAAGCTTCGCCGGACGCTCGAAGACGCCGTCAAGGTCGGAACGTTGAAACATGGCGATGCCCTGCCGCCGGAACGCGACATCGCCGAATATGCCGCCGTCAGCCGCGTGACAGTGCGCAAGGCGATCGACGATCTCGTCGCCGAAGGCGTGCTCGTCCGTCGCCACGGCTCCGGCACCTTCGTCGCCAAACCTGTTTCCAAGGTCGAACAACGCCTGTCCCAGCTAACGTCTTTCACGGAAGATATGGCCCGGCGCGGCATGACGGCACGCTCCGAATGGCTGCACAAGGGCGTGCACACCCCTTCGCCCGATGAAATGATGATCCTCGGCCTCGCAGCCGACACCAAGGTCTCCCGCCTCAGCCGTCTGCGCATCGCCGACGACCAGCCGCTGGCCATCGAACATGCCAGCGTCTCCGGCGAGTTCCTGCCCGACCCATCGACCGTGACCGCCTCGCTCTATGCCGAGCTCGAAAAGCGCCAGGTCCGCCCGGTTCGTGCCGTACAACGCATCTCCGCGACTAACATGAAAGAAGCCGACGCTGGTCTGCTCGGTGTCCCTGTCGGCGCCGCCGGCCTATCGATCGAACGCATCTCCTACCTCGGCTCGGGTCGCGCCGTGGAATTCACCCGCTCGCTTTACCGAGGAGACGCATATGACTTTGTTGCGGAGCTGACGATCGGGCCGACCTAGAGCATCCCGCTATCAGATGGAACCACCGGAAAGCGGACAAGATTCTCTGAATTCAAAAGACTAGACCGCGGAATTCACGAGAGCCGGGCAATCCAGTCGGCGTGATCGGCAAGCCCGTCGCAAACCTCGTCGACAGATATCAATGGCATATTGTTTTCCATCGCGGTCGCAGCAACGGGCATTTTCCACCCCGGCTTCGAACCCGATCGTCACGCCGCATCGTCCACGGCAGCATCGCGCTTTTCCGGCACGTAGTTGAGCACAGGTCCGAGCCAACGCTCCACTTCGGCAATCGGCATGTCCTTGCGGGCCGCATAGTCTTCGACCTGATCTCGCTCGACCTTGGCGACACCGAAATAATAGGAGTCGGGATGGCCGATATAGAGGCCGGAGACAGAGGAGCCGGGCCACATGGCGTAGCTTTCGGTGAGCTTCACGCCCGTTGCCGCTTCCGCATCGAGCAGACGGAACAGGGTCCCCTTCTCGGTGTGGTCGGGCTGGGCAGGATAGCCCGGTGCCGGGCGGATGCCGGCATAAGATTCCGACAACAGGTCGTCGCCGCTAAGGTTTTCATCCTTGGCATAGCCCCAGAACTCGCGCCGTACCCGCTCATGCATCCGCTCGGCAAAAGCCTCAGCGAAACGATCGGCTAGCGCCTTGACAAGGATCGAAGAGTAATCGTCATTGGCACGCTCAAAACGCTCGGCAATGGCTATTTCCTCGATACCTGCCGTGACGACGAAACCGCCGACGTAATCGCCGACGCCGCTCGAAACCGGCGCCACAAAATCCGACAGAGCCACGTTCGGCCGGCCGTCTCGCTTCGACAATTGCTGACGCAATGTAAAGAAGGTCGCGAGTTCGTCGGTGCGACCCTCATCGGTGAACAGGCGGATGTCATCTCCGATCGCACCCGCCGGCCAGAAGCCGACGACGGCGCGCGGACGGAACCAGTTTTCTGCTATGATTTTTTCCAGCATCGCCTGCGCATCGGCATAAAGCTGTCGTGCTGCTTCACCCTGCTTCTCGTCTTGGAGGATTGCCGGGAAACGGCCCTTCAATTCCCAGGTCTGGAAGAACGGTGTCCAGTCGATATATGTGGCCAGTTCCGCCAGATCGTAGTTCTCAAACACCTTCGTTCCGAAGAACTGCGGTGTCACCGGCTTGTAATTAGCCCAATCGACCTTCTCGGCATTCTCGCGGGCCCTTGCGATAGGCAGGCGCACCTTCTCCGCCTCGCTGCGGGCATGCGCCGCGGCGACCTTGGCATATTCAGCGCGGACCGTATCGACATAGCCCTGCTGAGCCTCCGGCGACAACAGCGCCGAGACGACACCGACGGCACGGCTGGCATCGGTGACATACACCGTCTGCCCCTTTTCATAACGCGGATGGATCTTTACAGCCGTGTGCACACGGCTGGTGGTCGCGCCGCCGATCAGCAACGGGATATCAAACCCCTGACGCTCCATTTCCGAGGCGACATGTACCATCTCGTCCAAGGACGGGGTGATCAGCCCAGAGAGGCCGATGATATCGACCTTCTCGGCGATTGCCGTTTCCAGGATCTTCGTCGCCGGCACCATAACGCCGAGATCGATGATTTCGTAATTGTTGCAGGCGAGCACAACGCCGACGATGTTCTTGCCGATATCGTGCACATCGCCCTTGACGGTCGCCATCAATACTTTGCCCGCCGCCTGACGCTCACCGCTGCCACCGTTGGCAAGCTTTTCCGCCTCCATGTAGGGCAACAGAACGGCCACGGCCTGCTTCATCACACGGGCCGACTTCACCACCTGCGGCAGGAACATCTTGCCCGAGCCAAAGAGATCGCCGACGACATTCATGCCGGCCATCAGCGGACCTTCGATGACATGCAACGGACGATCCGCCTTTTGCCGTGCCTCCTCGGTGTCCGCTTCGATATATTCGGTGATGCCATTGACCAGCGCGTGTTCCAGTCGCTTCTCGACCGGCCAATCACGCCAGGCAAGATCCTGCACTTTGGCCTCCCGGTTGCCGGCGCCACGAAAACGCTCGGCTATTTCGAGCAGCCGCTCGGTGCCATCGGGCCGGCGGTTGAGCACGACATCTTCGCAGGCTTCGCGCAGCTCCGGATCGATGTTGTCGTAGACCGCAAGCTGACCGGCGTTGACGATACCCATATCCATACCCGCCTGAATGGCGTGGTAGAGGAACACGGCATGCATCGCCTCGCGCACCGGCTCGTTGCCGCGGAAGGAGAAAGAGAGATTCGATACACCGCCAGAGATATGAACCAGCGGCATGGTTTGGCGGATCGTCCGCGTCGCCTCGATGAAGTCGACGCCGTAATTATTATGCTCCTCGATGCCGGTCGCGACCGCGAAGATATTCGGATCAAAGATAATGTCTTCCGGCGGCAGCCCCGCCTCTTCGGTCAGAAGCTTGTAGGCACGCGCGCAGATCTCGACCTTGCGCTGATAGCTATCGGCTTGCCCCTGCTCGTCGAACGCCATGACGACGACGGCAGCGCCATAGTTGCGCAATAGTCGCGCCTGCTTAAGAAAATTCTCTTCGCCCTCTTTCAGCGAGATCGAGTTGACGATCGGCTTGCCCTGCACGCATTTCAGGCCCGCTTCGATGATCGAGAATTTCGAGCTGTCTATCATGACGGGCACGCGGGCGATATCCGGCTCTGCGGCGATCAGGTTGAGGAACTCGACCATCGCCTTTTCGGAATCGATCAGGCCTTCGTCCATGTTGATGTCGATCACCTGCGCACCGTTTTCGACCTGGTCACGCGCAACGGCCAATGCTGCAGTATAGTCGGCATTAGTGATCAGTTTGCGGAACTTTGCCGAGCCGGTGACATTTGTGCGTTCGCCGACGTTGACGAAGGGGATGTCCTTGGTCAACTCGAAGGGTTCGAGGCCGGAGAGCGACGTGAACGGGCGGTGCGCCGCAAGCTGGCGCGGCTGATATTTCGAAACCGCTTGAGCGATCGCGGCGATATGCTCCGGCGTCGAGCCGCAGCAGCCGCCGACGATGTTGACGAGGCCGTCGCGAGCAAAGCCTTCGACCTGCGCCGCCATCATGTCAGGCGTTTCGTCATATTGGCCGAACTCGTTCGGCAGGCCGGCATTGGGATAGGCGCAGATGAAGGTATCGGCAGCGCCCGAAAGCTCCTGCAGGTGCGGCCGCATGGCGTTGGCGCCGAGCGCGCAGTTGAGGCCGATGGTGAAGGGATTTGCGTGGCGCACCGAATTCCAGAAGGCCGACGGCGTCTGGCCGGAGAGCGTCCGGCCGGAAAGATCGGTGATCGTGCCAGAGATCATAACCGGCAGGCGAACGCCTTTCGCCTCGAACCGCTCCTCGCAAGCGAAAATGGCTGCCTTGGCGTTTAGCGTATCGAAGATCGTCTCGATGAGGATGATATCAGCGCCACCGTCGATCAAACCGTCGATCTGCTCTCCATAGGCCAGTCGCAAATCGTCGAAGCTCACCGCGCGATAGCCGGGATTATTGACGTCGGGAGAAATCGAAGCGGTACGGTTGGTCGGGCCGATGGCGCCGGCCACAAAACGGCGCCTGCCGTCCTCGCGTTCTGCGCGGATTGCCGCCCGGCGCGCAACTGCCGCCCCCTCCTTGTTCAGATCGTAGACCGCACCTTCCATCTGATAGTCGGCCTGCGCGATGCGGGTCGAAGAGAACGTATTGGTCTCGAGAATATCCGCGCCGGCCTTGGCGTAGCGATAGTGGATCTCCTCGATGGCATCTGGCTGAGTAAGAATGAGAAGGTCGTTGTTGCCCTTCTGATGACAGGCGCAGCCAATGAAGCGATCGCCGCGGAAATGATCCTCGTCAAAGCCAAGCCCCTGTATCTGGGTGCCCATGGCGCCATCGAGCACGAGGATTCGCTCGCTCGCCGCCTGCCTCAGGGCCGCGAACACTTCGCTGCCATCGCGCTTCGCTGTTTCCGATCCGAAAAGATTGTCAAACATAAGCGAACTCCATTGGCCTGATTGCGACTTCGCACTCAGATCACATAAAGATATCTTTATGTCAACATATCTATGCCCAGGTGAAGCTTGACGCAAGGATAAAGCTTCTATTGTTTGCCGCACTTCCGAAAATGCCATTGCGACCGGCTGGTAACCCCTTCAGCCGTGGACAACGCAAAGCAGCCGGCACAGTTTCATTCCATAGAGTCATGACAGGACTTTCTGGCGGCGCTATAGGGCTTATGGCAAAAGAGTCTTGGGAGGATAGCATGAGCATACAGCGTGAAACGGCAGCACTCGGAAATTGGAGCACGCGAGCCTACCACCGGCGCTGGCTGCTTGATCAAGCGAGCGGGCTTTTCGATTTCTTCCAGTATCGCGGCATCAATCCCAAGGGGGGATTCTACGATATGGACGATGCCGGCAGGCCGCTCGATGCGGTCAATCCTGTGCGCGGCATTCATTTGACTGCGCGTATGGTGCATTGTTTCTCGATCGGTTCGCTGCTCGGGCGTCCCGGCTCCGAAGATATCGTCGATCACGGCATGAACTACCTTTGGAAGCATCACCGCGATGCCACGCATGGAGGGTATGTCTGGTCGCTCAACAATGACGGTCCCGTCGATGCAAGCAAGCAGGGCTATGGCCACGCTTTCGTGCTGCTCGCCGCCTCCTCTGCCAAGACCATCGGCCACCCTCTCGCTGACGGCATGCTCGCCGATGTGACCGAAATTCTGAACACGAAATTTTGGGAAGATAAACACGGCGCAATCGCCGAGGAGTTCAATCAGGATTGGTCGCCGATCGACGGCGGCAGCTATCGCGGCCAGAATTCCAATATGCACCTGACGGAGGCGCTGATGGCCGCCTTCGAAGCGACCGGCGACAAAACGTACCTCGACAAAGCCGAGAGCATAGCCGATCTCGTCATCCGTCGTTCCGCCGGTTCTGTTGGTTGGCGCGTCGCCGAACACTTCAATGCCGACTGGGTGCTGGACAAGGATTATCGCGGCAACGAAATGTTCCGTCCTTCCGGCACGACGCCTGGCCATTGGCTGGAATGGGCGCGCCTCGTCCTGCAACTCTGGTCTCTCGGTGGCAAGCGACACGATTGGATGCCAGACGCCGCTAAGGGTTTGTTCTCCCAATCGATGTCATTGGGCTGGGATGATGACAAGGGCGGCTTCTTCTATACGCTCGATTGGGCTGACGTCCCTGCCAAGCGTAACAAGCTCTGGTGGCCCGCCTGCGAAGGTGCCGGTGCGGCACACTATCTCAACGAGCACGTGCCGAGCGATTTCCACGAGGAAAGTTATCGCAAGATCTGGGGCACCATCGGCCACTTCTTCCTCGACCACAAAAATGGTGGTTGGCATGAGGAACTGACGGAAGACCTAGTTCCTGCCCACACGATTTTCCCTGGCAAGGGCGACATTTATCACGCCCTGCAGGCCTGCCTCATCCCACTCTTCCCAGCAACCGGCAGCCTGACCAAAGTCATCGCCGAAGCCGGCGGGAAAATCTGAGATCAATTGCGGCGTCCGCTTTGAGCGTGGCGCCGCAATTGACCTCTACGACAGGCTAAGATTGTGCAGTTCGTGGCCAAGCGTGAGCGCCAGGGCTTCCACGACGAGATTGTGGTCTTCACGCTGCGGAAGTCCCGACACGGTGACCGCCCCAATGCAGCCTGTGCCGTTGACGAAGATCGGAAAACTGCCGCCCGATGCGGCATAGTCGGCACTGGAAAGTCCGTTGTCCTCGATCGTCTTACCCTGCTGTTCCAGCCGCAGCGTGCTCGCGTAACTGCTGCGGAAATAACGCAACACCATATTGCGCTTGCGGCGAATCCAGTTGGAATTATCAGGCGTCGAACCGGGCAACGCGATGTAAAAGACCGGCATGGAATGCAGCGTAATGTCGATCGCGACACCAAAATTGCGCTCGCTGGCAAGGTCGTGCAACAATTTGCCAAGCACCCAAGCCGTCGAAAGATCGAAAGCATCGAAGCGCAGCGTCTCCTCCTGCAGCGCAATGCGGCTAAGGTCGTGTTCGAGCGTCATGGAAATCCTTCCTCCAAAATTGTTCGGCTTATCAAACGCGGACGAGGCGATTTGTCCACTCATCTCTTGGGCATGTCTAAGCCGAGCCACCATTTTTGCCAAAAGCAAGGATCGTAGTCTTCGGGCTCGAAAGCCTCGAACCACCATCCGGCTAAAAAGTCAGCTCGCCGACATGGCCCCCCAGTCGGCTGAGATATTGAGATCTACGCAGATATGAATTTCCACCGCTGTCTTCTGGCATCGACCAGCGACCGTGACCTGGTACCGAATGTCGCCTCCCCTTGCCCCGCAAAGACGAACAGGTCATTGATAGCGCTCCACAATCAACCCGCCGAAGGAGCCTCCTGTCATGAACGCAAAATATGCACTGCCCGCCATTCTGGCCTGCACTTGCACCTGCGCTATGACCCCGGCATTGGCTAAAGATCCCGCTCAATTGGTACTGCGCGACGGCTTCGACGGCACGGACTTCGCTCCCACAGGACATCTCTACTATCGCAACAATCTTGAACAGGAAGCCGGCAAAGTCGAATTCCAATCGGAGGTGAAGCGCACGGGCACTGGTGCGCTGAAACTCAGCGTCAAGCCGTTGTGCGCACAAGGTAAGGAAAACTGTAGCGAGCGAGCCGAAATCTGGGAGCGCACGAAATATCGTGTCCCCTATAACCAGGGTGTCTGGTACGGTTTTGCCGTCAAATTCGCCGATCCCATCCCCTCCGGTGATCACCGCTATCTCATTGCGCAGTGGAAGCGCGAGATCGGGCCGAAGGCAAAGGGGGACTTCAGTCCTTTCCTGGCGCTGCGACTAAACAATGGCAAACTCTTCGCCACCGTCGAAACCAACTATGTCGCCCCAGCGACGACCGACGTCAGCGACGCAACAAAGACATGTGATGACCATCAGACTCCAGTCTGGTTTCGCTCCGACACCAACCAGATGCGTGCCCTGGTCGCCACCGACAGCAAGTGGGGCAAGGAGGACGGCAAGGAATTTACCGGCTGCACCAGCGCCATCACCGTTACCGACCACGGCAACAAGCTGCCGACGCCGGATTCCGGCTGGATCGATTTTGCCATCTACAGCAAGCCAGGCCCTGACGGCACAGGCCATATCGAACTCTTCGCCAACGACAAATGGATTGTCACCGTTAAGGGACATATCGGTCATGCCGACAAGGGTCTGGGCAAAAACCAGTATTTCAAGTTTGGCCCCTATCGCGCCGCCGATACGACGGATTGGACACTCTATTACGACGATTTCCGCCGTTCGCCACGCTGCTCCGATGTGCTAACGGATGCGAATCTCTGCCCGATGAAATGACCGACTTCAGCATGTTTCTCCATCAACGACGAAACTCAGAAAAGTAATTGCCGAAAGACCATAATTTCATAGAATTTGGCTGAACTTTTTCGCCTCTCATTGGTTATCTGCCTCAGCAGAGGAGGACCACGGAAATGCTCACCACTCATCGCGATTGCAAACACCATGTGGAGAAAAATGCCATTCCTTCACTCGGCGAAATCGAGGGGCGTGTCGCAGTCCTCGAAGTCGTCGCCCAATCCGCGTTGACGCATGTCTTCTACGAAGGCCATGTCGACGTCGACGCGACCTTGCTGTCGGAGATTCGCAGGGCCATGCATCGGAAATGCCGCGAACTGAAACTCGATGGCGAAGACACAGCCTCCGCCCTCTCCTATGCCGAGGAATTGATTGAAGCAGCAGTCGAGGCGTCGCATCCGGTCCATCAATGATGCCTTCGCGGCCGAGACTTATCCTTTTGATCATGGTGGCGCTGGCCCTTGCGCTGGGCGTCGTCTTGTTCGCCGTGCCGCATAACGGCAAGGATCAGCTCGAAAATCCGGCGCCGCACGCGCCTGATCAGACGCCGCAATAGCTTCTCATCCAGCGAGCACCTGTGCCGATACGAAACTGGACCTGTATCATATCAGGCTGGCGTTAACGCCGGCGAGAGAAGTCGATTGCAAACTTTTGGAATCAAAGCAGTCTCTGCTCCGCCCCGCTCAAGTGTGAGCTTCCAACAACGGTGTAGCGAATGTCTATGATGGTCAACTCGCCCCTATATCCCGATGATGTCGATATTCTCGCCGGCGCGCTTTATGCCTGGTGTGCCGAACGCAGCATCAAACTGCATAGCCAGGAAGGCCTGTCCGCGGCAAATGTCGCGATCAGCCTCTATGACGCCGGATATCAGACACAGGATCAACTGCTGGGCGCCCTATACGAGTACGAATTTCATTGAAATTCATAGCGCCGTTCAGCCGAAAACCAGCGCCTCAACTGGAAGTCGATCGCCGATGGCAGGCTCAACTATTCACTTGAGCCTTTCCGCGATGGCCTGACAAATCGAGAACGTGCCGGCGTTTCCTCTGCATCGACTCTTCCGATCGATGCCTAAAGTCCGCGTGCAGCGAAGGAGGCCCCTCCGCCGCCGCCGTAATCATGGGGCTATCACGCCGCGGCCTTCCGCAACACAGCGGCGATGCAATTCCGCTCCTCCAAAATCCCTGACCATTCGTCTGCATAAAACGGAGAATCGTAGATCAGCGTGAACGGACCTTTGTACCCGGCGGCATTGGAGAGTTCGACACAGCGAACATAGTCCTCGGTATCGAGGCCAGTTTCAGAATAATGCGCCTTGGCGTGGCAGAGTTCGGCGCGGCCCATGATCCTGGCCAGATCGCCGTATTTGCCCGCGCCTTTCCAATTGCCGAAATCGCCGTTGAGACCAAGCTTGCCGTCGAGAGCATCAAGCACACGATTGACCTCGACCGGCCCCGGCAACAGCGAAAACCAGTTTTCAATCACCAGGCGGATACCGGTGTCGGCAATCCGTTCGGCCAGCCAACGAAGATGTTTTTCTGCCCGGGTCAGCGCCTCGTCAGTCGGCTGTGACTTGCCGGCAATTACGCGCATATTCTCGGCGCCGAGGGCCACAGCAATCTCGATCCAGCTCGCCATCCATTCAGCATCGCGCTCCGCCGTCTCGGGACTGCTGAGATCGCCGTCTTCGACCAATAGCGTCTGCAGCTTGACGCCGGCCTTATCGAGGGCATTCCGCAGGTCGGCAATATAAGAAGGTGAGCGGCTCGGTAGATGAAACGAGCAGATCTCCATGCGGAAAATGCCACGTTCGGCGAACTGTTTCGGGAGATCGATCAGCTCGACCGAACCCTCACCATAGGTCGGCTGGCGCGCCGGCGCGTCCAAGCCGCCAGGCTTGTAAGGATAAGTGCCTCCGAGCGCGCGATGTAGCGACCATGTGGAAACGGCAAAACGATCTGCTAAATCAGCCGTGGAACCCATTGATATCTCCTCCTTTTAATGCACGATCGGCATATCGAGATTGCGAACATAATCCAGAGCATCCTGACGAAACCGTTCTTGTCGGTCGTCTCATGACCCGGTTCATAAATTCCAGTGCAAACCGCCCGCACCCCATATGCTCCAAAACGAATCCCCAAGACCCGCTTGTCGATATTCGAAAACGGCAAGGTCCTTGTTGGTGCGGCTTGAGCTTTCATCGCGTTCATTTGCTTGACTAATCATGCCTTGCCAACCGCTTCATAAGCGCGATCGCGTCATTCGCCAAAACAGTGGTCAGCTCAGCCGACGGAAGCGATCGCGCCAATTTCGCGGCCTGACCGGACCAGAGGTTGGTGAAATCGCCGGAGTCAGCCGCCTCCGCCTTGGCACGCAGCGGCGCCAGTGCACCACCAGCCGTTGGAAATGCTGGCGCCAAATGGGAAAATGGCCCAACCTCGTGCATGATACGGTTCATCACCCCCCGCGCTGGGCGTCCGGTGAAGACATTGGTCAACGCCGTATTGTCGTCGCCTGCGCGCTCGAGCGCTGCGCGGTGAACCGGAGGAATTTTCGCCTCGGGCGTAAATAGATAGCTGGTACCGATCTGCGCGGCGGCGGCGCCAAGTGCGAAAGCTGCCGCAATCCCGCGTCCGTCCGCAATTCCGCCAGCGGCAATTACGGGAACGGCGACAGCATCGGCAATCTGCGGCACCAGCGCCATAGTGCCCACTTGCGTCGCCATATCTTGCGTCAGAAAATTGCCGCGATGACCTCCTGCCTCGAAACCCATGGCGATGACAGCATCGACGCCACGTTCGGCAAGCCATTGCGCCTCTGCGACCGTGGTCGCTGAAGAGATGATCTTAGCTCCGGTTGCCCGTACCCGTTGAATTAGACCCGCGTCCGGCAGCCCGAAATGAAAGCTGACGACCTCCGGCCGATAGGTCTCTACAATTTCACAGAAGAAGGTATCGAACGGCGCCCGTCCGCCAGCCGGAATCGGTGCGGCGGGATCAAGCCCCGCCTCGACATAGTAGGGCGCAAGCCGCGCTCGCCACGCCATTTGCCGCGCAGGATCGTTTTCGGGCACAGTGTGGGCGAAGAAGTTCACATTGATCGGCTTTTTCGTCGCCGCTCGTATCGTATCCAGAGCTGCCCGGAGTTGCTCGGCGCTGTATTGCGCGCTTGGCAAGGATCCGAGTCCGCCGGCCTCACTGACCGCAATCACCATCTCAGGCGTCGTCGCGCCTGCCATCGGCGCCTGTATGATAGGGATGTCGATGGCGAATAGGTCAAGGATCCGGGTTTCTGGCCATTGGCTCATCACAGGCGCCTTTCATCTCCGATGTCTGCCAATCACTATTACCAGCGTAATGACGGCGGTGATAATGTTTAGTTCGGATGGAAGCCATCGTGCTTGGCAATGGAAACGGAAATTCCACACCGCCGCCCGGTTAATGTGCTTCAGCAAAAACACTGTCCAGAACGATGCAAAAGCCACAAACGCAAAAAGGGCCCTCTCCCGTTAAGGAGAGGGCGAGATAGGGAAATTGCCGGCACGCGGTGAAACCGACAAATCCATTAGGGCGGACTGAAATAATCGCGACAATATGGCATGTGACGGTGGTGTCAGGGCACGGCCCTTCCGCCTCTAATCCACCGCGAAATCGAATCGAAAATCAGGTCGGCGATCCACATGGCGCAGACACCGACCACGAAGGCCGTGGCATTCATCGCCGCAACGTCTTTTTGCGGCAATGGCCAATTGACGGCGCGCAGATAGTAAAGCGCCGGCTCTGTCAGATAAGCCGCCGCCAGTGCCCCGCAGATGGGTGATGCGACGATTTCTCGCGTGGTGTATCGACGACGAGATAGGCCGCGCAAAATGCCGCCGGAGAGGCCAGCGATGACAACACCAACCTTGATGCCTAACGCATCGAGAAATTCGTTCACCGTCATGACCTGTCTCTGCAAAATCTTGAAATGAGAATCTACGGCTTCCTTCCAACTAAGATAGCCAAGGAGGAGGCCCTCATTTAACGACTGGCGGCTGAGGCTTCACCAAGCCGGAAAGCCCGTCGCGGGTAATATTGATTACCATCTTGAGCGCCCCGAGGGTGGCAACGACATAGGCCGTGAAACTCGGACCGATAAGGGATTGCGAATATTCCAGTGTGCCGTCGCCAAGCTGCGTGCAGCCCGTCGCCAGCAGAATGGCGACCAACAACGCCGACAACGTGATCAGTATATTCAAAGCATTGTGCAGAGCATTGGTATTCAACATAAGGTTTCCTTTATGAAAACGTGAAATTTATTGTACCTGTCGGGCGATGTTGAGCGCAGCATTGATTGTCGCGTAGGCTTGCGCCACTTGTGCCAGGACTTCCGCTGCGGTTTCGTGCTCCGGGTCAGCGCAAAGTGTTCGAACGCCGATGTAAACCGCGGCTTCTTTGTCGATGACCGACTGCTTGACTGCACCGAGCGTGGCGATGGACATGAAAGCGGCATGCGCTGTTTCCAATGCTTGACAGGCCTTCTGAAGACTTTGCTGGATCGAGCTATTGAGCGATGCAGTCTGACAACCGGACAAAGCAAACCCGGCCGCCGCCGCAAAGAGCAGAGCGCGCATGTGATAATCCTTTGCTAAAGGGAAAATGATTGTGTTGTGCTGTCGCGGTCCGGCGATGCCGATTAACGCGCTGCTTCGATCGCCGCGGCGAAGGACTTGGCATAGCCTGCAATGTCCGCGGCCCGATCAGTGCCGTTGATGATTTTGCGAGCGCCGATCCAGTCGGTCACTGTCGCGCCGAAGCAGTCGGCCAGCCTTCTGCCGGTGAATCGGCCATTGATCATGCCGTCGAGCAAGATCTCGACAGCCTTGGCCGGATCGAGTGCCAGGTCGGGTTCATCAGCGATGCCATATTTTTCATAGTTGTCGTGACCGGTGACCTGCACCAGGCCGCGGCCGCGATAGCGCCAACCGTCGCCGCTTGCCTCGTCGCCATTGCCCATGCGGTTTGCATAGGCACGGTTCGCGATCCTCTCTGGCTGACGGGCATAGGCATTCGCCTGCGCCGCCGTGAAATATTTCCCGAAGGTCGATCGCAGACCAGCGGCCGAATAGTTGAGGTTTTCCGAGATAGCGCACATCGTGTTGTCGCTCTCGTGAAACGTGGTCGCCAGGATGTAGGAGAGCCAGCGGCTATCGAAGGGGCTCGCCTCCCAGCTGTCGAGGATGGCCTCGATGCCGTTCACCTGATTTTGCGACAGCCGCCCGCCGAACAACGGCAAACGCACCGCCGCGAAGAATTTCGCGCGATCCATGAATGATCCTTTGGCTGTTGTAGATTCGGCGACAGAGCTCTGAAGATCGCTTGGATCTTCCTCAATACAGGCAATCTAGCCGCCTAGTTCCTCCATAGCGGACGGAAACTTTTAGGCTCTTTTATTCCAACTGGGGGGTCACGTTTCTGCAACTTCGCAGAGACCGCTCTGTACGGCTTCACCGCCCGGCGAGATCATCGTTACTTCACCGACGGGGCCCATTCCTGGCCTCTCAGACGCAACTTCAGCAACTTATTTTACCTCAGTTGCGCTCGCACCTGTGCCACCTGTTCGGTAAGTTCGTCAACAGCATTGGCAAAACGTTCAACCTCACCTTACAGAAACTCATTTTGTTTCCTGAGAGAATTCACAAGGGTAGGCATGAAGTTCTTCCCCTTACGCTGCAACCGCCGACCACGCAAAGGCGTCAATATCCGCCGCCGTCTTGATCGTGCCAGCCGCGATGCCTTGGACAACCGCATCTTCTGCAGCGAAGCTCGCCTGCACATGGGCGCCGACCGCATTTGCGACAGCGGTCACCTCAGCGGCCGCCAGATTGACGAAGCCGCTTGGGGTCTTGAAACTCACGGTGACGGTCGGGTTAGCCTGGACGTAGGCATAGGCTCCGGTGATCAGCGCCTGGCTCTGGCGATCGGTCATCACCGACATGCCGTTAAGCACGATGCCGCCAGTCTCGACCGCGTAGCGCTTGGCTGCAGCATAAGCCTGCAGATCGACGGGAACGGGCTCCGGTGACCAACCGGCGACGACTGAAACAAGGCTGGACGGCGTTTCCGGCCAATCGCCAGCGGCATCGACCAAAGCCGTTTCCTGCTTGCTGAGCTGATCAAGGACTGCATCCTTGTCGGCGGCCGGCAGTCCCGCAGTGATCTTGGCGCCGAGCGCAAGCCAGTAATCGGCGACATTGTAGATCTGCTGCCGGCCGAGCCAGAAGGCGACGCACGCCATCCAGCGATCGGCCTTGTTCTCGGCACGGGCTGCAAGCAGCGCCTCCACCATCGGTTCATACATGCTGTCAATGCGATACATGAGCAGTCCTTTTTGCTTAGGTTTGGGCATAAGCGCGCACGTCCCGCCAATCGATGGCGGCGGCGGCGCGGATATCGGGGGCTGTGGTTGCGACTGCGAGGGCGGCCTTTGTCGATCGGCGGCGGCTTTCGATCATCTGCGCCCCCGTCGCCCAATGCTGATCTCGCGTCAAGATCTCGACGGCCTTCTCGAAACGGCTAACGCTATCGTCGGCCGCTTCGGCAGTAAGGTTAGGCGTCTCTCCATCGGGTACGTTGGCACCCTGCTGCAGATCGGCAACGATCAACAGAGCCTCTTGCCGTTTGATCGAATAGACGGCTTCCTGGCCGGGTATGAGGGTAACGAACAGGGCGCGAGCGACGGCGACCTGATGATCGATTTCGGCCATCATCTGTGTCTTGAGCTGGCTGAGGTCGGCACGATGATCAAACCGCATGAATCGTCACCTCGAAATCGCGATAGGCGGCCGGTGCCTGGAAAGAAAATTCGTGATCGCCGGGCACGTCGGTTGCAAATTCAAAGACGTTGTCCTCGATGGCGACGATCCGGCCCTCATGAATGACCGAGGTTCCGGCCGGCACGGCAAAGCGCACCTCCTCCGTGCCGTCGGCCTTGATGGTGAAATCTGTCACTTCGACGGCCGTGCCCTTGGAGGTGATGATGCCGTCGCGGACATAGCAATGCGCGTCGATATCGCGGTTGTACTGGTCGGGCGGTACTTCCATGGCGGCAAAGCCCTTGCCATAAATGCCGCTATAAGTCGGCAGCAGGCTCAGGGCGCAATCGCCGCTCTGGCGGATTTTGCCATCCGGACCGTAGACGATGTAGTGGATTTCCCTGTCTTCTAAAGCGGTCATGCCATTACCTCTTGAAGGCGGTCGCCGAGATGTTGCTTTCGTTCCACCCAATGGTGTTTTGCGGGCAGAAGATCTGCAGGGTGTAGGTGTGGACGCCTGCACCGGGAGCGTCATAGAGGCCAGAAACCGCGACCAACCCTGCCGTATATGTCGCCTGCGTGGTGCTGCCGTTGCTGCCACCCGTCGTGGAGACAACGGTCTGCACGACGCCGAGGTAATAGGTCTGGCTGAAGATCGCGGTGCCATCGCGGAAGATGTTGCAGCCGATCGGCTGTGAGACCGCGTTCGCCGGCATAGTTGGGCAGGTTGCCCACTTCGATGACGTCGGTGAAATAGGTATTCGGCGTCTTGCCGTCCTCGCCCCAGGAGCCGGCATATTTGCGCCGGCCGGCGGTCGCGTAGTTGCCGATGACGAACGACACGGCATGGTCGTCGCCCATGCTGATTTCCAGCTTGGCGCCGGCTGGCTGCGGCTGATCCTTCTTCGCCATCGCCTTTTCGATCAATGACAGGCCGACATTGAGAGCGACGGTCAGTATCAACTTGCCGATGACGCCGATCGAGGTAATCGAACCGATAGCTTGGGCGATTGCGGTGACCGCCAGGCTGATCGGATCGGCATGGGCGGCATCCGCCATCAGCCAGAAGCCGAGAACGTTCAGAACACCAGATTGCCGGCAAGCCCCGGACCGCAATCATGGCTGCCCCAGGCAAAGGGCGTCCGCTTCAGCCGATCGATCTCGGCAACGAAACAGGCGCGCCAGTTCTTGACCCTCACAAGCTCGGTCATGCTTTTTGCCCCCAGGGGATCTGCCAGTTGGCGACGGTGCTGGAATAAAGGCCGAACTCGTCGCCGCTGCGGCGCTTCTGGCCCTCATAGGAGGATTTGGCCGGGTTGTTGCGCTCCAGCATGGCAATGGCGGCCGAGATGGCGGAAATCTCGATATCGCCGTCCTGGCCGACAACAGGCGTCTTGATTGGCGCGCCATCGGCTATGCCGAGAAAGGAGATTTCCGGCGCGGAACTGGGCTGGCGCGTGACCGGATCGAAGGTCATGTCGTGAATTTCCACCGGCGCCAGGCGCAGATCGTAGCCGCGCAAGAGCTGCTGCGCGACCGGAGCGATCTGGCCGACGGTGATCGTCACGGTTTGAACCGTCAGATCGGCGGTGCGCGCGATCGGGCTCACCTGCAGATTGAGGCCGCCATAATAGGTCCGTCCTTCCGACAGGCCCGTGATACCGGAGATGACGGAGATGTCGATATCGTCGTCCCCGGTCCAGAGGCCGATCGAGCTGGCGTCGCCGGTATCGAAGCTCTTGCCGGTGATCCAGACGAAACGACGGGGCACGAGCCCTCGGTCGCGCGCGCCGGTCAGCGCCGCGAGGAAAGCGGAAGTGATGTTTTTCATCGGCTATTTCTTCTGAATGATCTTGAAGGTGGCGCCCGTGGTGATGGGGCCGCTCGCGGTGCCGGGATTGTGGCTGCCCGGCATGACGATGCATTTGCAGGCCGGGCGCAGCAATGCCACGCCCAAATTGGCGACAATGCCGGTCGGCAGATGCGGAAAGACGCCAAAGACGGGCGTAACGCCCGCAGCATTCGCGGCCACCGTCTCGGATACTTCGAGAAAGGCAAAACGGTCGCCATAGGCGATCTGCATCTTGTCGCCGATGGTGAGCTTATAGCCCGCCGGCAGGCCCTTGAGGCTTATCGAGGCATTGTCCGCGCCGAGCGCGGCAATACTGACACCAGCGCTACCGAGCTTCCTCCCGTCGGGATCGGCCTGCGGGTATTTCGACAGCGGATCATAAAGAAAAAGCGCCTCCTGGGCGCCGTGAAGTTTGCGGATACGGGCGGCGATCTGTTTCGCCTCGTCATTATACATATCGGCCAGCGTCACCGTGCCCGTCCAGAGCGGTGGCGCTAGTTCCGCCTGCCAGACCCGGCCATCGCCGGAGCCGGAAAACTCGTCATTACGTTGGATATCCCAGACCACGCCCGAAATCTTCAGTAGATCGGCGAAGTCCGGCAGGCTGTAAGGATAGGAAACGGTCATCAACGCCTCCGAGGATTGCGGTTGATCTGCGCGACGCGATCGGGAAGCTGCTGATTGAAATCGTTCAGCCCCTGCCGCGTCGAACTCTTCGCCTCGCTCTGCGCGACATTCTTCACATAGGCCTTCAGATTACCGTTCTCATCGACCGAAACCCCGACCGTCACATGCACACCGGAATTGGCGCCGGAAGCGCTGTTCTGATTGACGGCCTTGAGGCGATGGTTGGGAACGGAGGCATTCGGCTGCGCTCTCGAAAACTGCGGCCCGCTTTCCGCCACCAATCCGCCATCGGCATAACCGCGCCGCCCGACACGCATCGCCTCGACAACACCGATACCGCCGGCCCGGGCAATATCCTTCTGGCTCCAGACGATCTCGCCGGCATGCACGACACCCGCGGGGTCATTAACCCCGCCGGCGCCGGTGTAGCCGCCGTCGGCAAAGAGCCCGCCCGAACCGCTCGCTATCGCGGCGGCCGCCTGAGGCGACTGCGCAAGGATGCCGAGATCCAGGCCACCGCCGCCACCGAAGAGCCCTCCGCCACCAAACAAACCGCCGCCGGCGGCTGCGCTGTTGACCTTGAACAGGCTGTTGAGCACATCGTTCAGTAGCGTGTCGGAAATCTTGGTGAGCACGGAAATCGCCGCTTTCCCCAGGGATTTCCAAAGGCCTTCGCCATTGCGCAAGCCGCTGACGAGCGTCGAGGCGAAATCGCCGGCAAGCTCGCGGGCGTATTTCAGCTGTTCATTGTAGCGAATGATATTGGCCGAGGCCGAATTCATGTCGATCGGAAGGCCATATTGCTTCTGCGTCGAAGCGACCGTTTGATCGATGGTCGAGCGGCCCATCTGTTCCTGCTGGAACTGGATATCGCCCGCGAGCTTGGCATTCGCGGTCGCCGTCGCCAAGGCATTGTACTGTGCAATTCTGTTCTTGATATCTTGTATTTGGCCGGGGGCCGCCGCATGAGACTTATCTTCTGTTGCGCGCAAGAGCTCCAAATTCATTTTCAAAGTTTCGACGGCAATGCTGTTAAGCCCTATAGTTTGGGCTTCCGTCCGCATTTGTTCGATACGAGACTCGACGGATTTTTGCAGCGTATCATATGCGCTCGTAGCTTCTTGGGCTGGGCGAATCAGACCGCGGCTTGAGCCGAGCCCTGCTCCATTGTCGATAGTTTTTGGCGGCTCAAGTGCCTTTTTTTGTGCGTTCAGACGTTCGCGTATATCGCTGTATTTGACGGGAGCACCGGCATCTGGACCAAATCGATCATCGAAATTTTTTACGCGCCTAACTGTTTCCTCTTGAGAATAGCGGCTGGAATGGGGTGTGGTACGCACCGCGTTACCCAAACCTTGAACATTCTTCATTGCTTGTAGGGCGATCAAACCAAATTGCCGAATTTCCTCCAAAGCCTGAGAGAGATCAGGATGAGCGTTGCTGAGTTCGCGGATTTTCTGATTCAGTTCTTCTGCACTGCTTTGATTTGCTTGCAAATTTCGAAGCAAATCCTCAAGCACCCGTTGAGGTTCCTGCAGTTTACTGGCACCAAAGGGATTTATTTTACTAACCTTATCCTGCATCTCGGCAAATGCCTGTGCAACAGGGTCGATTTTATCACGCAAGACCGATAGTTTACTTTGAGCTGCAACTGCATTGCTCGAATATTCTCGCAGTTTTCCCGCAACTTCCTCTGTTATTTTACCAGAATTCTGAAGCTCAATTATCTCATTCTGAAATTCTATCGCCTTTATCTTCCCAGATTCAATCGATTTATTGAATCTGTCGATGGCTTCTATCGCCGGATCAAAAGTAGTTGGCGGTATATATAATATCTGGTCGGCATAAGGCGCTTGCTGCCCAAGCATATCCGCAAGAATTGAACGAGACGCCTTTTCACCCTCAGCTTTGAGCGTCTTCTGGGCGTTTTTGTAATCGTCTTTCAGATTGGCGTTTGTAATAGTGGGGCCTAGCTTTAAAGCCTCTTCTTTTTGCTCGTTCATTTTCTGATAAGTCGGCCCGAGCTCTGCAATATGCTCTGCATGTCGCTTCAGTATCTCGTCAACGCTCTTAACGTCTCGGCCAGCGTTTAAAAAATACTGTACTGCGGCAGCTCCTGCGAAGGTGAGCGCCTGCGTTACTAAACCTATGGGATTAAGCATTGTTAGAAATGCATTGCCCAAGCCCTTCACAAGCCCAGTAAGCCCCCCTGCTCCGCTGAGCATTTCGCCCAATTTTCCGCCTTGTTGAAGGCCAATCATAAATGGGGAGTCGCCACTTGCCATTCGGGTGCCCATTTCAATGAGGACATCCTTCAGGTCTTTCGCCTTTATGCTCACCGCCTCGATTGAATTTTGGTTGCTCTGGCTTTCTACATTCATGCCGGTGAGTGAACCCGCAACCTTGTCAACGGCTCCCGCTGTAGAAGAACAGCTGTTCTTCCATTCTATCATGCCAGCCGTCGCTTTGCCGATCGCTCCTGTGCTTGCGGCCGCTTTGACGCCTAGCGTACTAATCGCGCGAGCCGCCGCCCCTACTTCCATCTCAACGTTGTCTGCCGCAACAGCAACACGATTTATGCCTGCAGCAGCCTGATCAGCACCAACGATCGTGAATTTCACACCCAAAGTTGCAATATCTGTCACTGGCATACCTTTTCAAAACATGCGAAATACAACCCTGCGCTTTGAGTGGGGGATTTCGTGATTAGATTGTGGCGATTGGCCGGTCTGGCTCTTCTGCTGCCAGCCATTGGCGGCTGTAATTTTTCTGAATCGAAATTGGTGACCGTGTGCGAAGAGGTTTTGAAACTGAGACTTATAGCGCCGGCAGGATACAAGCGGGTCGAAATCGAAGAATCCAAAGAGCCTCTCGGCCGCGACGACTACAAACGTTATTTGGCCGGGGACGAATATGGGCCACTCATCCAGGGAGCCAGGATGAAGGATTTTGACCGAGGCCGTGTAAAACCTCAGATGTTTGAGGTTCTCATAACTTACGATGCTCCTAACGCCTATGGCACACCAATTCGCGGCACCTCCAGATGTCAGTATCCAACTGACAATGAAGACACCTCCAGAGCGGACCGTCTCTACGTAATGGTTGACGGCAAAACGAACGCGGAGTGGTTAGAGACGCAGCGCTAAGAAAAGCGGGCGACTATGAGGTTTCAGCTACTTCTGACTGCATTCTCCGCGTGCACTCCCCTATACGGGATGGATTCGCGACACATTCAGACGGCTGTTCAGCTGAAGTAACGGCACCCCACTGGTACTCCTTAAAATTTCTGAGAGACACTTATGGACGTTTGGCTAAAAGCTTTGATCGCAACCGCATGCGTAGTGGTAATCGCGAGCGCCGCGATTGTCGGCGGTGTTGTTGGCTGGCAATACTACCAGGCATGGCAGGAGGAGAAGGCTGCCAAGCTTGCCGAACGAAAATTCAAATGCACCGATGCATTGAGAGAAGAAGTCCGTGCGAAAGCAGGAGAAAAGACATATGGTTCATTAGCTCTCATGGTTGCTGAAGCAGATAGTTGCCGAGCGGAGTTTCCTGATATTCGAGCCTCGTTCTGCTTTCGTCTCTGGAAAGACGTAAAGCTATTCAATGCAGGGGCAACTACCGACTTTTTCGACAAAATGACCTCTGCGGCGACCAAAGAGGTTGACGCGTGCAACCAAGAATTTGGCTACGCTGAGCCAGAAAAGAAGCCTCTTCCTCAAAACACGAGTGAGTGGAAAGCGGCCACACCATCAAAACCTGCAGCGGTGCTAACAATGGTGGCAACCTGCGAAGCTGCATTGAAATTTCGCCTGGGTTCATCAGCTACCTATACTCAAGTTGACCATTCCAAAGCCCAATTTCCAATGGGTCGCAGTGCATTCGCAAGCTACCTTGAAAAGACCGACGACAGCCCTTCGATGCGGGAAGAGAAGCTGAAACAGTTCGATCAAGGCGTTCTGAGACCGGTAGAGTTTTATGTCTATTTGAGCACAAACGCCATCGTCCAAAGCCGATATCAGCGGATTGAAGCGGCCTGCAGCTACGTCGGCATACAAGGTACCGACGCCGGCGCTGCCGTAGACAATGTGAGACTTACCTACTGAAGTTCTATAACCAGACCCTCTACCCCGCCTCCCGCGCCCTGATCGCCTCCGTCTCCTCCTCCACGGCCTGGCAATAGCGCCCATCCATCGCCTTCAACACAGCGATCTCCTCACGGCGCAGGAGGTTGCCGGTCAGGCGCAGCCAGGCCAGCATTTCCTGGTGGGAGAGCGGCGCCGGGCCGGAAAATCCGGGAGCCTGCGCAGAACGGAGGTCCCAGAACCAGTCCCAGAGCGCATATCCGGCCTCCGGCACTTCGGCTTCCGGACTGTCGAGTTCGAAAGCCTCGTTGCGCTCGCGCCGGGTTTCGCCGTTCTTGTCGCGCACGCAATCGTAGCGTGCGACGATCCTTACGGCTTCGGAGAGCCCTTCGGCAAGCTCTTCATAAAATTTGCGCGGTCCTCCGAGGCGCCGGCCACCTGGTCGTAGATCCAGCCGGCCTCCTCGACGACTTCGCGGGCCTTGTCGAAGGAAAGCTCGGGCTGCTCGCCCTTCCACTGCTGCTCGCCCCAATTCCAGGAAGCGATGGCGGCGGCGGCCTTGTCGAGATATTCGGCCTCGACCTTGCTGGTGGTCAGCTTCTTCTTGCGGCTGGCGAGGAAGCGATCGCTATGCTGGCGAACGATCTTCTTCACCTCGTTGCTCTCGGCCGAGCGGATCATGAGGGAGATGCCGAGCGGCTCCTCGGTTGCCGGATGCAGGAGCTGCAGCTCGAAGAGATCTTCGGAATTGACGAGACGAGAGATATCCAAGGAAACACCTTATCGGTTGGAAAATACGGAAGTGGCCGCGCGCCCGGCCTGAGCGCGCGTGGGCTCGTAAGAGCGCGTTTACGGCGTTGCGACGGGATCGACGCGGATCGGCAGCTGGTTGAGGCCGATCTTGAACTTCTCCAGATCGAAATCGTCGGAGCCGCCGCCGGGATAGAGCGGGCCGGAAACGACGCCACGCGAATAGAAGATCGTGTTGGTCATGCCCTGCGGCGCATCATTGCGCTCGATCTTGATCGCCATGTTGTTGATATTCAGCGGATCGCCGAAGGTGCGCAGGATAATCTGGCCGTCATCGTCGGCGATCGAGGCGACTTCAAGCTCCGGATCACCCGCATTGGAGACGCCCTTCTGCTTCTGCTGCACCGGCTCGTCCAGCGTATTGTAATTGTTGATGGTGGAGTCGGAGCCGAAATCGCCGATATTGCCGACCTTGCCGACCTGCACCCAGGTCAGCGCGGCATAGGTGCTGGCCGTCAGATCGGTATTCTGGGCGGTCTCGCATACGTAGACCTTGGAGCCCTTCTTGGTACTTTTGTTCGCCATGGATCATCTCTCCGGTTCAAAGGCGGTGTAGGGAATGGTGACCGGTATCTGCACGCGGTCATCCTCTTGGATCGGGCCAGAGGCCCACGGCTCGCCGCTGATCGTGATCTTCACGCCAGAGGCAAACAGCGTCTTGTTGTTGAAATGGTCGATGACTAGGCCGCTCGCATCGAGCGGCTTGATCAGCCCAGCGCCGGCCTTCCAATAACCGACACCTGCAAAAACCCGCGCTTCTGCTGCGGATCGTCGCCAAGCGTCACCTGCCGTGTGCGGTTCGGCAGGAAGGTAACAGCAAGATAATTATCCGACTTACCTTCTCCCGAAGGAGGAAAAGCGATTCCGGGCTGCGCCACCGGCAGCGGCGGCGTGAAGGCTAGCGCCGCCAGGTGATCCAGCAGCGCAGCCAGAATGAGTGCGTCCGTTGCCGTCGCCATGTATCCTGCCTGATTGTGAGTTGAAGGAGCTTTGCTTTAAGCCGTCTCGCGCACGGCCTGCTCGACGATGTCGGACCACTGCTGGGCGGCAAGCCGCACCATGCCGGCGCCCGCCTTGCCTTCGGTGCCGAATTCGACGGCAGCCGCATGGGGCGCGGTAAAGCCCATATAGATCATGCCGCCGAGCGGCACGCCGAAGATCGCCTGATTGACCGGCGCAGCATCGAAGCCAAAGCTGCCGGCAGAGGCAGGATCGGGCGACGCCCCTGCCCGCAAGACCGGTATCGCCGAACCCGAAACCCGGAAGGATTGCGCCAGAGCCCCGCCATCGTCGGGCGTGCCTTCGACAACGGCCTCGGCCAACAACCGGGACGAGGTGTGAACAACATCCTCCATCCGCCGCTTGGTCTTTTCGACCCAAGCGGAAACCGTTGCGGAGAAATCGGAAGAGCCCATTGCACCAGCCCCCTGAAATGATTCGACTTTGACGACGCGCTGTTTGAAATCCAGCATGGTTGAAGCGCCATAGCGCACGCGAATGGCGGATACGCCTCCACCTTTTCCGGCCGCGCCCAGTTTCGCCGGCCCGTCGATCTGCGCTGACGACATCAACCGATCGAGCGCCAGGAGAAATCGCACCAAAAGCCAGAGAACGAGCGCGGCACGGAAACGGGCAAAGGCGCTCACTGCCGCACCTGTAGTTGCCACAGCACGACAACTCCGCCGGGCGACAGCGGCAGCACATCGACGATCACATGCTCGACACCGGCAATCAGCAATTTATCGGCAAGCATCGGCGCAATCGAAAGCCCCGCCGTGGACAGATAAATCATCCGGTCGCCGCGTTGGATCAGGGTATCGCCGATATGCACCTGCGTATAATCGAGATCGACCAGCATGCAGGCAAAGTCCTGGTTCGTCTGCACCGGATCGTAGTCCGAACCCGAATTGGTGATGCGCCTAAGCTGAGCCGGCTGGCCGAACTTGGCGATCAACCGCTCGGCCGTGGCGCGGCTTTTGGCGTAGTCAAAGCCTGTCATCACACCACCAGAATGCCCGGCAAAACCGGACGCAAGAAGGGATAGAGCAGACCGTCGAGAATGGTCATTACCGGCCTTACCGCAGCAATAATGTCGGCTGGCGATCCTGCCACCACATATTCCGTCTCCAGTGGCCCGACCTTTTCCCGCCTGACGGCCTGTGCCGCGATGACAACAGGGCTCAGGCTACCGGACTCGGCAAGCTCGACAGCCGCCGCCTCATAGGCCGCGTAAGTAATCGGCAGCGGCACGACCTCCTCGGGAATGCTCTCGCCGTTGGCGGTGACGGCAGCCTTGCGCGGCCAAGAAAGCACCTGGTCGTAGCCACCAGCGCGAAGACCGGGAAACCGCCGTTCGTACAAGCCGTCGACGACCTGCGATCCGCGCAGCAACGCCGCCGCGCGCTCATCTTCGCCGGCCGCGGCCCAGACTGTAATGCCGCGATCGGCAAAATAAATATCGGCAGCATCGAGCGTGCCGTAAAACGATGCAGGCATGAGAACTCCGGCGGTGAATGAAGAGGACGCAGGCCCTCTCCCCGTCGAAACGGAGAGAGGAAAGATCAAATCACGCCGCAGCCGTGATCTCGTCGCCATAGGCCATGGCGGCCGGCAGTCGCACTTCCGTGCCGCCGGTGCGGGCGATGATGCCAGTTTCGAAGCTCATGATCGACTTCTGACGCGGCTGCAGCACGCGTCGCGGCATCGGCAGATGGAAGCGCAGCACTTCCGGGTCGCGGCGATAGACGACCATCCGGCCGCCGCCGTCCTGGGATGCCGTAGCAAGCTCGCGCAGCGGCTGGATATCCAGCGGCTGGCCGGTCTCCGCCGTGTAGACATTGCCCTGGCGCAGGAATTCCAGCACGGTGATATAGCCGTCGCCGTCGGCAAGCCGCTTGGTGGCGATCATACGGAAGGCCTCCGGCGGCAGGCGCAGGCTGTCCACCCATTCGACTTCGCCCGTGCTTTCGCGCACACCGCCGATCAAATCGTTGACATCGCGCAAGATCTGATCGGCCGTCTTTGCGGACCAAAGCGTTGAGCTGCCCGTGCCGTCGGCGGCGACATCGACGCGCGAGACGTTGGGATCGTTGACGAAGCCGGTCCATCCCTTCTCCGTCGAACCGATCATGGCGACGGAATTCAACAGGCGCTCGATTTTGTCGGCGGCAAAAATGGCGTTGGAGGCGTTGAGATCGAGATTGTAGAGGGCCGCCTGATTGACCTCTTCCAGATTCCATTCCCAGCCAGAGCCGATCATCGCGAAATCATGGCTCGCGCTGTCGCGGGTCGACTGATTGAAGGGCATATCCGTGCCGGCGCCTGAGAGGAATTTCGCCTCGCCTGCGCTGTCGACGGTGAAGAAAGTCGTGCCAGCGGCCCATTCGTTGCCCTCGGTGACCACGGGCACATGCAGGCCGTAGTTGAACGTGGGATAACGGCGCTGATAGATGCGCGTCTCGATATTGCGGCCCTGCGCGATGACGAAGGAATAGGCCGCCTGGGCGTCGGCGAAATGCTGTCGAACGAATTGGTTCATGGATTAGGCGTTCCTGTGCTTGAGCGAGATTTCGACGATGTCGCCATTGCCGCCGCTCGTGTCGAAGAAACAATCGGGAATGGGACCGACGATGCCGGTGCCGGCCGCGTTGACATAGGCGTTGGTGGTCGGGTTGTAGTAGACGGCGTCACCGTCGGCGACCGTACCGCCCGCCCGCACATACATCTGGCCCGAGGTCAGAAAGGCCCCGGTGATGAACTGCGCATAGCCGTCCACCTGCGTGGCACCGGGCAGCACGGTCGGCGTCAACACGGCAATGCCGAGAAACTTGCCGCCAGCGGCATAAGGCGCAACGCCATGATCGGCGAGGCCGCGCTGAGCCGGCTGGCCGAACTTGATACCGGCGGCATTTTCCACCGTGCGGCTGATCTTGTTGGATTTTTCCTCCGAAGCGATCTGCCCGTGCAGGCCCTTCTGAGGAGCGTTTCCATAGGTGGTCTGATAAGTCGCCATTGAAGCGTCTCCTTTTCGTTGACCTGGTTAGATGGGATTGGCCGGCAGATGGGCGGACTGCAGGTCACGCACCATGGCGGCATAGGCAGTGAACGCCGCGGACATCGACGTCTGCGATGTGGCGATGCCGTCCTTGACGGCGGCGGTAAAACGATCCGGCGTCTCCCGGATGGTCTCGACCAGCATGTCGAAACGAGCGTCGATATAGGCCTCCGACCGGCCCTCGACCGCCCCTTCGCCGACCTTGGCGACGACAACCGCCTTGCGGATTGCCGCATCGGAAAGACCTGATGTCTTCACATCACCGATGATCGCTTTGGCGAGCCCGATGAGAGCGGCGCGGGCTTCGGCCCGCCGTTCGATCTCTGCATCGGACATAAGCCCGGCCTTGACGGCATCCAGCTCGGCATCGCGAGTGGCGATGGCCTTCTGGTATATGACGTCGGCATCGACGAGCCGTTGCTGCAGCGTGGCGATAACCTCAGCAGCCTGGTCGCTGACCTCGAACTCGACGCCCTCGACGATGATCGTCTTTGTAGACATCGTCCCTTCCTTCTTCTGCTGGTGATCGGAAACAGGACGTGGGGCTGTGAGAGGAGCGCAGCCCCACGGTGCGGCTGCATCGCCAATGCGGACTTGGGATCCCGCACGGCCACGGCGCACGATGGCAATGTGATTGATGCGAATATTCTTCTGGACGGCGTCATAGGCTTCGCCGGCAGGCGTCACGCCGGCGGTGAAATCGAGATCGCAGACATAGCCGACAGACAGCTCCTGCTTGCCACTTTCGATGTCCTGAATGGCCGCCTCGTCGCTGACCATAAGAGGCACGCGAATGAAAATACCTTCGCCGGCAATCTCATCGCCGGTCTGGCCGACGGAGTACTTTTTCCAGTTTTCCGACGTGACCATTTCCGGCGGATGCTCGTTTGTCACCGGTCGGTGAGCCGCACTCTTCAGCGTATCCTCGGAAAAGACTTCCGCACCCGGTCGATAGACCCGTACAGTGCGCATCTCCGGCCTGCCGATCTCCGCGCCGAGATAGCTCTGAATACCTGTACGAGCGATCCGGGCATCGGCCACAAGATAGCCGTCCCCGGTCCGCCGCGTTCCCGCGACGGTGACAATGTCTGTAAAATTCATGATGGATGCCCCTTGGTCGAAATCGACTTTGGTTGATGGTGGTATGTCCGCGAACTATGAGGCGGCGGTGCTTCTCAGCGGTTTGCCCGATGCCGGGTTATGTTCCCCGTTGTTTTCAGGAACAGTCGCTGGCTGACCTACCTGGTCCAACCCGCCGAATTCCTCGATTGCCGCCTCCAGCCCCGGCAACGATCCGTCCTCGACAAACGTATTAACCAGTGCCTGCGACAACGCGTGCCGCGAGATGATCTCCTGTCCGGAAGCTGAACCGAACAAGGCTCGCGCCGCATCGGCCTTGGTCTTGAACATGTCGGCCTTCTCCTTCTCGCTCATCTGTTCCAAGGGCGCCCACGCGTAGTAGATATCTGGATCGCGGACGCCGGTTGCGGAACGAATGAGGCATTCGTCCAGGCGGGACATGGCGGGCGTGAAGTCGAGTTCCTGGATCGCCTGAATGCGATCATGATAGTTCTTCATATCGCCGTCGCCGGTGGCGTTGAGGCCCGCGGGGGATTGGCCGAGCAAGCGGGTGACTGGAATATCGGCGGCACCGGAGACGATCTGCATGAAGGCCATGAGGATGTCAGTCAGTCCTGCTAGCGGCGCACTCTTGCTATCGTATTCTTCCTCGGCATCAAGGATCAGCGTGCCGTTCACCCCCTTAATGGTGTTGGCCAGCGTATAGCGGCGCAGCACGGCATCCTCGTAGGCCTGATTGCCGATATTCGCCGAGAACTGCGGCACTTTGATAATGTCGATCTTCGCTTCGAAGACGAGGCTGGCGATATTGGCCGCCGTGCTGTCGGCATTCTTGATGGCATCAAAGGTCGCCGTGAGCACGCTCTCGCCCCAGCCGTGACCGGCCTGTCCCAGCACCCCCCCAAAATCCTCGTCCGGCGCCATGGCGCCGTTGAAGATCACCAGTCGCGACGGGTGGATCGCGACCTGCGCTCCGTTAGCGCCGGTCAGCGTGTAGAATTTCAGCCTGCCATACCATTCCGACGTCGGGTCGCGGTCGATCTCTCCCGCGGCAAGCTGACGGCGCGTCAGCACCGTCAGATGCTTCAATCCGCCTTTGCCGATGCGCTCGACATCAAGCGGCCGCGAGGGATCGGCGTCGCCGGCGCCGATGAACAAAGCCGCGCCACCGAAGAGCCGCCCCTTCTTAGACGCTTCCAGTACTTTGCCGCGCAGGTTCAGCCGGCGCTCCTCGGCCTCGATTGCCCCGATCTGATCACTCTCGGCCTGCCAATTGCGCCGTTTGCGGCAACTATCCAGCGCTGGAATGTCGACGATCTTGCGCGGCAGCCAAGAGCCACGGTAGGCGGCAATGATCTGTTCGTCGGTCAAAATTGGCTGGGCATAGAAGACCGAGGCTGCCTTGTCTCGGTCGGTCCCCATGCGAGACGCAAGGCTCACCAGCCCATCGCGAACCATCGAGAGTACGTGTCCCATGGATTATCCTTTGGCATTTATGTGATGGACTAGCCCTCATCCGGAAGGCCTAGAAATTCTTGAAGCTGAAGGAGGAGCCCAGCGCCAACTCGTTCAGCGCGTCGGCGAAAGCATCCACCTGATCGTCGAACTGCGCATTTGGAAAGGCGCAGACTTCATCGAGGAACGCCTCATTCCAATCACCACGCAACAATTTGACATTTCCAGCCTCCGCCTGCGCGGAAGCCGGCTTGGCGCGCGTCGCCTTGTCACCGGTGATGGACAAAACCTTTATTGGAAAGCCGGCAAGCAGCTTGATCTTCGTTTCGGCATCGGCCTTACCGGCGGCACCGGGATCCTGAGGCATGCGGATCATCACCGTCGGTCCGTCCTGCGTCCCCATGTTCTTCAAATTGCGCTCGACCTCCGCCGGCGACCAACGGCCACGGGCGATAGTTTCGACATAAAAGACGCCATTGGCCTCAGCCATGCGCAGCCCCACCGTCCAGTCCGGCTGGCGGCCCGGACGTTCCTTCGAGGCCGCAAAATCCCAGGCGCGACAGCGCTTCGCGCCCGCCGGCACGGCATCGACGATTTCGAAGTCGCCACGCTGGAACAAGCCGCCGGAGCGCGGGGATGGCCGCTGTTGAAACTGCCCAGCGACGGCATAGGAACCGAGGGGCACCTTATCCCGCTCCACGACGGCGCGCGGAAACCGCTCGGGAAAGAGCAACTCGCCCTCCTCCGTGCGCGGATCGGCAAACCCGATCGATGTTCGGCAACGACGCTCCGGCTCGAACTCCATCGGCAACATCAGATGCTCGTAGCCGAGCCCAAGCGTCAGGATCGTGCCGGAAACATCCGCCTCGTGCAGTCGCTGCATGATCACGACAATTGCCGAACGCTGCGGATCATTGAGCCGCGTCGGCACGGATTCACGGAAGGTGCGGATGGTCGACAGCCGTTCCGCTTCGGATTCCGCACCATCGACGGAATGCGGGTCATCGATGATCACTCGGTCGCCACGCCCACCCGTTAGCCGTGAAAACGGCACGCCCTGGCGAAAGCCGGTGCGTGTATTGGCAAAGGCCATCTCGCCTGTCCTCGTCAGCTTAACCCGGTCGCCCCAGAGCGTCTGATACCATTCCGAGGCGACGAGATCGCGCATGCGTCTGTTATCGCGTTTGGCATAGTGTTCCGAATAGGATGAGCCGAGATAACGCATCTCCGGCATGTTCTTCGGTCCCCATTCCCAAGCGGGCCACAAGACACCGCAGAGCAGCGACTTCATCGTCCCAGGCGGCACGTTGATCAGCAGCCGCGTGATCTCGCCTGACGTCACCGCCTCGAGATGTCGGCAGATCGCGTCGATATGCCAACCATAGACATAATCGACGGATGGTTCGATCACGTGCCAGGCCTCGCGGACGAAACCGACAAGCGACTGACACCGCGCCCGAATACCCTCGGCATCCTCGGCAATCTGCCGGGCGAGTTCGGCCTGCTCCGCCTCAGCCTTCCGTCTCGTCTTCTCCTCGCGGATCGCTGCCATCATCGCCGCCGGGTCCGGCAAGCGGACCGAAGAGGGATTCGAGTGTCGCAAGCTGCTCATCCGTGGCATTGGTTAAATCGATCGTGAAACTCTGGCCGCCCTTGGCCCCGTTGCTTTGGCGTTCACTTGGTTTCTGGTGAACATAGGACGCGGCGATCTTCGCCATTTCATCCCGCCGTTTCTGATCCGCCTCATCGTCGCGCATGACTTTCAGCATATAGTCGAGCGGCGTATCGCCGGCGGACACGGTCTTGCGCCTGCGGACACGCGGCTTGCGCGGCGCGACAGGCTTGTCGGCAGTGGACATGCTTTGGAATTTCCGATGGAACGTTGAAAGGAAACAAGCGGCTGATAGTGAGCCGCTTGCGGTCAACAGTGCGTCGCTGCAACTGTTCTCATCATGCCAAAACCAATACCCCAATTCTGCGCAGTTGGCGACACCCTTGATCGGTAAGGCGGCTGCAAGGATTGGGAAATCTTTGACGACGCCACAGATAATCATTTGAAATCACATCAATATATCGCATTCTATCGTCCGACGATCGAAGCAAGATTACTCTCCTCCTCCTTCGAAGCGACTTCAGCGTCAGACGAGCAAATGACCAATAAACACGATCGACATCATCCCGATCAAGATCTCTCACAGATCCACACGATACCTATGAGCGAATGGGATTCGAAGATTGACGCGGCACGGAATTTCATCTCTGCCAATCTCCCGGTCCTGCCTGTCCCTTCAATTCCGGAGATTCGCCTACATAAGGCCGGACCGCAAAGCGGCTTGTGGCGGCTTGCCGAGCAGGATCAGGAGTTTGGCTCACCCTACTGGGCGCATTATTGGGGTGGAGGATTGGTACTGGCGCGGTATCTTCTCGACCGGCCTGACGCCGTCGTTGGCCGCCGCGTGCTCGATCTGGGAGCTGGCTCAGGCATTGTCGGCATAGCAGCCGCAAAGGCAGGCGCAACGGAGGTGGTCGCGGTCGACGTCGATCCCTATGCCGTTGCCGCCATGGCGTTGAATGCCGCCGTCAATGTCGTGACACTTTTACCCGTTCTCGCCGATCTGACGAAAGGCGAGCCTCCCGCCACGGACATTATCTGCGTCGGCGACCTCTTCTATGAGGCCGCGCTTGCCGAACACGTTACCGCATTTCTTGACCGTTGCTTGCAGCAGGGTATCGAAATCTTGATCGGAGATCCATGGCGCGCCCATCTGCCGCGTTCGCGCCTGCGATTGCTGGCGGAATATGCCGTGCCGGATTTTGGCGATGCCGCCGCTGGCTGGAGACCAAGCGGAGTATTTGCATTTGAGGGGGACCCGCCGCAGCAAAGTCGGGACGGTTAACATCAATCCCAACGGCGAAAGCCCCCGGGGTTGGACCGGGGCTGAGCGCGCGAGCTTAAGCTCTCATCTTTGCACGCCGCCGATTCTCTCGTTCCAGTCGCTTGGCCAATGCCGCTAGTTCCGGGCTGGCCGCATCGAATACCGGCTTTGCGTCTTCCCGCAGCCAATGCGTCTCATGCTTCACGAGCGGTGTTTTCACCCGCTCGAGACTGCCACCCGAATTCGGCATCATCGGCGATATGCGTGACCAATCGGGTTCCTGCAGTGAGGGCGAAATTGCGAGCAGCGCATTGGCGACGCTTTGAAATTCACTCTGAATCCGCCGCTCTGCCGTTCGCCTCACACGGCCGGTCTTGCCGCAGAAATCGCGGAAGGAACCGGCGACATGGGGCGCGGCAAGACAGACCGACCATCGGGAAAGCAGGATACGGCGCTCCTCGTCCCTTACATGTGTCAGCAGCCAACCTTGCAGCACTTCTTCAGCACGACTGATGGCCGCTGCGTTCGGGCGATAACGGATGCGAATGTCGGCATGATCGGTTGGTTCGGGAAGAACATCCGGCCAAAGCGTGCGCACCTGATCCGGGCGTACACCGCGCACGTCGAGATGGATCATCGTGTCGGCAGCCTCAATGAAACGGGCACGAACGATCAGGCTTAGATCGGCAATCTCAGCCGCGCGTTCCGACAAGTCATCAAACTGCAAGGCGCTGTGGTGCATCAACTCGTTTCTCCAGTTCCCGATAGATCAAAATCCGAAGCGTCGCGCGTACCGGCCACGGCCGCCGCGCCACGGCGTCGGCGCGCAAAGCGCCAAGCGCGATATCGTCGAAGGCGGCAAGCAGATCGCCAGGCCGTTGCAACGCCCAATCCTGACGCTGAACGAGGATGTCGGAGACGGCTCCAATCGTGTCTGACCATAGTTCGTCACGATTGTTGCCGGTCTGGCGAATACAGCGCAATACGAAGACCAGATGTCCGTCGCCGTGCTGCCCCCTAATCTCCTGCATCGTGCCGCGCGCGTGGCTTTGCGCCGGGGCGCGACGGCGATGAACCGGGACCAACTTGATGCCGAGGCCGTCAAGAAGAGTATCGAGCCTGCCTTTGCTCATGGGTATATTGCCTCCCTTCCGGAAGAAAAATGAACGCGATCAGCGGCAGTTCTTGGTCATGCCACCTTCCCGTTCGCGGCTCCGGCATCGGCAAAAGGATGCTTAGGCTTGAACAGGGCGTCCGCCTTTGACATCGCCTCCACCCTCGCCCCATCGCGCAGCATCGGTGTGTTGAGATAAGCAACCATCGCCTCACCGGCCGCCGCCTTGGCCGCATCCTGGGTCGAGAAGACGATGGGTTCGCCGCGATGGTCCCTCAGGACTTCGTTCGTCGCGCGGTGGACCTTGCGTATCCAGCCGAGATGACCTCCGGCGACAGCTTCAGTACCGATTTGAAATTCATTCACGGAAACCTCCTCTGGCCGCCTCGGGCCAGCTCTTCGAATTAAATTTTAGAAGTGGTTCAAACGCCTAGCAGCAGGCCGTCCGCGCTCACGGCGCATGGAATCTCTAGCGTGGCCCGAATGACCAAAGTGCTCGACGCCCTCTTTGGTTGGCCTCTCGCTGATGCTCATCTTCGGTCATCCGGAAATGGACCAGATCTCCCTCCAGCGCTCCGCTGGCATCATGCTCTTCGCTGTCAGATATCCATGACGAAATGATCGGCTTCAGAGCCGCAAGAACACAGATCAGGAATAGGGCGGCACCGACACAGGCAAGAAAACCTTGAATCATCTCGCTCATATCGCCTTCTCCGTACCGGGCTTGCTCCCGATCGAACCGGGATCGAACATCTCCGTTGGCTGCACGTGCTCGTCGCAGCTTTCACAGTGCCGCTCGATCACCTCCGCAATCGACAATGCCCGGCCACAGCCGGGGCAGCCCCAGAAGAAGTCGAAATAACCTGAGCTCAAATCCAACTTTCGGCCCTTCCTAGTCGAGATCATACGATCACTCCCAAAACCCTTGTTCGCCGAACGCAAACCGCCTCGGCACTTCTGCCTGCAGCAAATTTCGCCACCGGCACCTTGATAGACACAAAATATGTTGTTATTAACGTCGATGTCAACATGATTTATGTTAATTATTTTGCGAGTGTTGGATCATGCAGAAATCCATGGGCGAACGACTGAAGGCGGCGCGCGAAGCCGCAAATTATCCCTCCGCGACAAAGGCGGCGGAGGCACTTGGTATCGGCCTGTCCACCTATCGGGCTCACGAAAACGGTCAGAACGAATTTGGACCCGAGATCGCCGATCGCTATGCCAAGAAATTTGGCACTACTGCCGGCTATCTTCTGACCGGCGAAGGTCCAAGGAAAGTGGAGCGGCCAGGACCACGCATGGTGGTCACTTCCTTCGATCCCGATGAACAATACAATGAGGGATTTGCCGAGGGCGGCGAAGAGCTCAGCTACAGCCGGGAGCATTGGCAGCCGAAGATCGAAGGCGCGACGCCGGAGGTGGACGTCAAACTCGGCGCCGGCAGCGGCATTGTCGGCGAAGTCATCAATCTACCCGTCGGCGCGGGCAATGTCGCTGGCCACAAGATCGTTGCGGAATGGCTGATTCCTTCGGGCTATTTGCGCAACGAGGCAAAGGCATCGCCGAACCATACCATCATCATGGAAGTGATCGGCGATTCCATGCAGCCCACCTATATGCCCGGCGACCGCGTGATCGTCGATCTCTCGCAGAACCAGATGGCGACCGACACGGTCTATGCCATCAGCGACGGCTATTCAGAACCACAGATCAAACGCCTCCAGCGCGTTCCCTTCACCCAGCCGAGCCAGGTCAAGATCATCTCCGACAACCCGGCATTGGAAACCTTTACGGTGGAATTGGCGCGGCTGACGATCATCGGGCGCATCTGCGGGCATATTGCAAGGAAGTAGGGCGGGACCGCTCTTCCCTTGCCCTTCCGCCACCCGCTTTCAGCCTACTAGAACCGAATCGGCAGGTCGCTCCTAGCCGAAACAAAAGAACATCTATTGTGTTTTTCTTCAATCAAAAGACACAACATATGTTGACACATATCGTGCCATATGACAGTTTGCCTTTCACGAGCCGGCGGCCCGAAACGGAATGAGCCCGCGCAAGTCTGGGATCTTGCGTGAAGTCAGCGAAACCGGATCGGAGGTCGGATGAATATCGATGTTGCAACCCAACGGGTGCAGAAAGGGAAGACGTCATTCATGCCTGCGATACCCGATGTCATGACTACCGCCTGGACGCTCTACCACCAAGACACGCGATTATGCCGGCCTTCGACCGCGGCCGCCCGGCGTAAATGGTTCGCCCGTGCACTCTCGAGGGCTTGGAGATGGGCACGCCAACAAGCAACCGAGGCGACCAAAACTGAAGACCAGAGCCGAGCCGAGCGAATTGCAAACTTATGGCTGGAATTGCTGCGCATCGACGCCAGACCCTTTGGGATGCCAATTCCCAGGGATCGGGCAACGATGATGGAGGAGATCCATCACCTGTCAGCCCAATCGCTCGTATCAGTTGCACAAATGGCCGCGTGATGATGTCTGCCGCCGTTTTTTCTTGTGAATACTCATTCGACGAACTCACTATCAACCTCTGCGACCGCTGGGAAACGGGCCTGCTCCTCTACGGCAGCGCCGAATTGACATCGGCAGGAGACGGTTACGATGGCGAGTTTTATGTCTCCGCGATCCGATTGGACGGAGGCGCGCGGTTGGCACGGCCGAACCACGTCAATAACGCAGGCGGCTTTGAGGCCGAACTGTTCCGGCGCATCGCCGCCGTGATCGAAAACGACAGGACATCTGCCGGCCGTTACGCCGCCGAGTTCTTCTCCGCCGAATATGAACAGTCTAGTGAGACCGATTACGATACAACTCGCGAAATCGAACAGGAAAAGGCATTGGAACCGGTGGCTTGATATCCCTGCAGATTTCCCCTGCCACCAAAGCAAGGGGCGGATCAACGGCGTGAACTTCCGCCGATTCGCGACGTAGAAGCTGTCATCGTCGCCATCTATCGCGTTGTCACGGCTCTAACCCAGCATCAGATTGCTCCTGCGATAGCGGGGCTCCCGCCGACCCGGTCTACACGTCTTTCCATTTCGAAAACGTCGCCGCCTGCCCGCGCCGATTTCCGTCGCGATCGATGAGCTGCCAGACGATGCCGTCTTCCATCCAGAAACGCCGTCCCGATTTTGCAATTCGCAACCCGCGGTAACCCGAGATAAAGCCGTCGCGTGTAACCGCATCCAACAATTGCTGACGTTCGGCCCGATTGGGAAGCTCAGCCGAAAGACGCGACGGCAAGGTGATAAACTCGTCCCAAGGATATTCGAAACAAGCCTGGCCGGCCTTGTTCGCATAAATGAAACGCGGATCGGCGTCGGTATTGTGCGCCACGACCACAAAGGGGGCATCGTGATAAAGCCAACTCGGTCCCTGCCCCTCGCCGACAAGAGGCCTCCCGACGATATGGGCATAACTTCCGGTGAGCAGATCGAAAAACTCGCGATCAACCGACAAATCTGAGGCATCGCGTTCGGGATTAATGATCATGGAATATCTTTCCTATCGAACACATCTGGCTTTTCTGTAAGTCAGATGTGCCGGAAACCAAACAGGAAATCTCGCTATAGCCGGTAATTGGTCTAGTCGCATGAATTCGGAAATGGTAGGCCACGCCCAGAACGGGTTGCATCGCCGTGGCGACGTTCGCGAGCCCGGGCCAAAACCAGCACCACGAACACTGCTGCATGATTTCGCACCGGCGACGACGAACGGTCGCCTTCAATTGTCAAATGGCGGCTCGTAGGTCTGACAGTTAGAAAGACGGCAGCTGCCATCTTGCGCGGGAACCCAGTCGTCGGTCGCAACATCTCCGGAAGCGCAATATCGGCTGTCGCTGACGTATCGGTCGTATAAAGTCCCCGAAGCGCGGGAACCGGGATGGGTAATGATGGCGGCCCCTTGGGTATTGATTATCTGACGCAGCTGGGAGCAGGAGTGGCTCATTGAGCTCACCCGAGATATCGCGCTGGCGGGCGTGCTGGCACCGACGGCGATGAGAAAGATACCGAACGCGATATATTTGCTTTGGGACGCGATCATAGGAGCGATCCGATCGCCTACGGGGTGACCGTTCGCGGCGATGGTGCGCTGTGATTTTCCTTTTAGATGCATTTTCTTTCTCCACTAACTGCCGGATGTTGACAGCGGAGAGACTGCCGGCGTCGCGCTACAAAACCATTTCGAACCTGGAGAAGTCGATTACGGCTGTAAGACGGCGGTCCAAAGCCTGAATTCGATCGTCCGCAGAAACGCCGCACCCCACCGCTACGGTCGCCCGTCTTCCATGACTATCGGTTGAAGGGCTTTGAAGTGCGCTAAAGAGGCGTGCGGGAGGTTCGTAGCGGGTGTCTTCAATGCTGCCAACCGTACTCTCGACTCGAGCGGGCACAAGATACCACCAGTGCACAGAGCGCCGCAAAAACCCAAGCCCCACGAGTACGAGCGCAACCACAAAAACACCAAGCTTCAGGCGGGAGATCGTGCCGCCCTTCATGCCGAATAACCTCACGATTGAGGGACCCGGCCAACGACCTGACATTCAACCCGAACTTTTCGGACTGGATCATGGGATGGCCGATCGGGTGGACCGATCCGATGCAGCCGGTAACGGGGTGGTCTCTCTGGCTGCAACGTATGCGTGGCGAACTCTCAAAGATGCCCACTTTGAAAGAACTTTAAATAGGGTTTGAGAGGACATCAAAGACCGTTCAAATTGCGGAATTCGGTAGAAATGCCGCTGGGACATCCGTGAGCGCTTTGCGCCAGAAGCGGACCTTGGCTTGGCGCTCCCGCAGGTCCGCTTTGGGATGTAGTAAGTCGAGCACTCCCGCCTTACGGGCCGGATTTACCCGCCCATCGAAGCCTCTTCCATGTTTTCCAGAACCTGGTCGATCGAGAAGCTACCGGGCTTCTGCCTCGGCGGGAACTCCCTGAACGTCTCGAGGAACTTGGCTACATAGGCCTGCGCTGGCACTAGTACGAACAGATGCTCAACCCGCCATCGTTCGTAGTCCATTCCCTCCTCATCCGCAGTCTCAAATGGATCGGAGCGAAGATTGAATAGCTTCGGAAGACGCAGGGGCTCAAACTGGTCCTGCCAGACGTCAAGCCCATGAGCACGTTGCTCGGCGAAGACAATTTTCCATTGAAGATAGCGGAGCCCGACGAGACTTCCGTCATCCACGAAGTAGATGAACTCTTTGCGCGGATCATCGCCGGTTCCGGCGAGATAATCCGTGATGTTGTAGCCATCGAGCCGAACCTTGAACGTCTTAGCACCGACCGTGTGCCCAGTTAGCAGCTTATCCTTGATGTCCCGATCGCCGGCTGCGGCGACCAGCGTCGGTATCCAGTCTTCGTGAGCGATGATCTCGTTGTAGGTCGTCCCCGGCTTTATAACGCCCGGCCACCGAACCGCGCAGGGCACGCGATAGCCGCCTTCCCAGTTGGTGTTCTTCTCACCGCGGAACGGTGACTGGCCGCCGTCCGGCCACGTAAACTTCTCCGCACCGTTGTCGGTGGAGTACATAACCACCGTGTTCTCTGCGAGGCCGAGGTCATCCAAGGCCTTCAGCATCTGCCCCACCATCGCGTCGTGCTCGACCATCCCATCGGGATATATGCCTAGGCCCGTCTTGCCCTGGCTCTCCTCCTTTAGCCGCGTCCAGACATGCATGCGGGTCGCGTTCCACCACAGGAAGAATGGCTTATCCTGCTCCTTGGCTCGTTTCAGGAAGTCGATCGCGGCATCGGTCACCTCCTGGTCGATCGTCTCCATTCGCTTCTTGGTAAGGGGTCCGGTGTCCTCGATGCGGCCGTCGGCATAGGTGTGCAGGACGCCGCGCGGCCCGAACCGTTTCTTGAACTCGGGATCCTTCGGGTAGTCAGGGTGTTCCGGTTCGTCTGAGGCATTAAGGTGGTAGAGGGAGCCGAAAAACTCGTCGAAGCCATGCGCCGTCGGCAGATGCTCGTCCAGATCGCCGAGATGGTTCTTGCCGAACTGCCCCGTCATGTAGCCGAAGGGTTTCAGCAAGTCTGCAAGGGTGGGATCCTCGGCCTGCATACCTTCTTTGGCGCCCGGCAGACCGACCTTCAGAAGACCCGTTCGATAGGGTGACTGTCCGGTGATGAAAGCGGCGCGTCCAGCGGTGCAGCTCTGCTGGCCGTAGTAGTCTGTGAAAAGGCCTCCTTCCTTGGCGATCCGATCAATGTTCGGCGTCTTATATCCCATCATTCCCTGATTGTAGGCGCTGACGTTCCAGTAGCCGATGTCATCGCCCCAGAGGATCAGAAAGTTCGGCGGCCTTCTGCCCGGCGCGGCTGCTTGCTGAGCACTGGCCGAAGGCGCACTTGAAGCGAACGCAATGCCCCCAAGGGCAAACGCACTGGCTCCGAGCAACAGCTCCCGGCGGCTGGCAGAGAATGAAGCGGCTGCGGATGTCTTGTTGTGGTCGTCACTCATGGCACTTACCTCCTTCGCCGTTGAATGGACCGTGATTGTGGATCTGTCTGCCGGACAACCTTGCGCGCGACGAGGCTAAAAGGAAATACACATGCGGAGAAAAGGGTCCATCGTTGCCAACTTCTGCTTTGAGGGACGAAGCAGATGCAGGGGAGACATCCGACGGCCGACGGCGGCTGGCTAGAACCTAAAAGCTGACTGGTCGTGAAAATGGAAATTTGCAAAAGCCGGTGACAAAATTGCAAAAAGGCGCGACCGGCTACAATGGCGCGACCGGCTACACCCTGCATGACATCAGAAATTCCCGAACGTCATGACAAAATTCCGGAAATTCGCGACCGGTTACACCCACGTCGGGCCCACTCTTGGGTGGGCTCAAGCCCGATTTTATAATGATTAGAAGGAGGATGGTGGGCCCGGAGGGACTCGAACCCCCAACCAAGCGGTTATGAGCCGCCGGCTCTAACCATTGAGCTACAGGCCCGGCACGATTAAAAAATGATCGCGCATGCGGCGCCGGGGCAATGGTTCCCCGGGAGCCGATTTGGCTCTAGCCCAATTTGTCTTTTCCCACAAGGGACTGCCGCAATACCTTCACAATCAATCCGCAAAAGCGAATCCGAAGGAAACACCAACCAAGGAATGAGCCATGCCCCTGATGAAAACCAGAGATTTTGTTTTTGCTGCTCTTCTCGGCGCGACTCTCCTCGTGCCTGCCACCCGTAGTTTCGCCGAGGATGCAAAACCGCGAGAGGCGATCATCACCGTCACTGGCGAGGGAGATTCGGCCATTGCACCGGATATGGCTGTTGTCACGCTCTCGGTCGTCAAGCAGGCAAAGGCCGCCCAGGACGCGCTCGATCAGAATAACAAGGCGATGGGCGCCGTGCTGGCAACATTGAAGGACAGCGGCATTGCCGAGCGCGACCTGCAGACATCGGGTTTCTCGATCCAGCCGCAATATGTCTATCAGAACGACAAGAACGGCCAGCCGGTCCCGCCGACACTGACCGGTTATCAGGTGACCAACGGCCTGACAGTGCGCGTTCGGGATCTCTCCAAGCTCGGCGCCCTCCTCGACCAGGCGGTCAACCTCGGCGTCAACCAGGGCGGCGATATCCAGTTCACCAACGACAAGCCGGATGCGGCGCTCGAAGAAGCGCGAAGGAACGCCGTGGCCGATGCCGCGGTCAAAGCGAAAACTTTGACCGACGCCGCGGGTGTCAAGCTCGGTCGTGTCATTTCAATCAACGAGGGCGCCATCGTCACGCCGCCGCAGCCGTATATGCGCTCCATGGCCGTAGCGTCTGCCGACAAGGCGGTGCCGGTGGCGAGCGGCGAAAACACCTATAACGCCTCGGTCAGCATCACCTACGCAATCCAGGAATAGCCACAAACAAAACCGCCCTTCGCTCATGTCCGACCGGACAGAACAAAGGGCGGTTTCGTGGCCCCCGCCGACAAAGCGAAAGCATCAAGCAGTATCAGCGGCCGAGCAGCGGGCAGCCGCGAACATTGGCGAACATCATCGTATCCGGACCACGGCGGCCGAAACCATCGACAATGACGCGACGCGGCGTCACGTCGACGACGCGAGCGCGGCGCAGGCCGTAGCTTCGGGCAACATCCATGGCTTCCCGCGGATCGCAGCCGCGGCGATCATAGCGTGGCGGCGGAATGTCGTAGTCCGGCGGTGGCGGCCGATGACGACCCGGCCCGATATAGATGTCGACGCCCTGAGCGGAAGCATATCCCGCCGTGCCCGTCAGCGCGGTGACGGTGATCGCAGCTGCGATCCCTAACTTTGCCAGCAATTGTTTCATTGTGTCCTCCATGGAGCGAGAAGCCTCTCTCAGTATCGCGCAGCATCCCTGAGTGAGGGCCTTGGGAGTAACGGCACGAAACTGAACAAGTTCAGAATCAACCGTTCATACGCTGTTCACGTACAATGAAAGCAAAAACGAGGCCAGAGACGGAATCATTGAGCAACAGAAAATAAAGCCGTCCCTTTTATGAGGACGACTTCACTAATCTTGAAATATCGCCAAGGTACCGCGATCGCAACGGCAAACGCTCATGCTATCTGCCGCGATCTACCGACATCAGCGACGGATCTGCGGGCAGCCCGACACGTTGGCGAAAACGACACGGTCCGGACCCCGGCGGCCAAAACCTTCAACAACGACGCGGCGCGGCGTGATGTTTTCGATATTGGCGCGGCGCAGGCCCATGGCGCGAGCCTTCTGAACGGCTGTTATCGGCGAGCAGATGCGGCTGTGATAGGGGTCGTAGCGCACTTGATGAATGCTGGCCGAAAAGTCATTGGCGGATGCCGTGGAAACGGTCGCGGAGACGGCGCCGAGCGTGATGAGAGCTGCAATGCCCGCCTTGGCGAAAAGACTGATCATGGGTGTTTCTCCTTCAGGTCCCTGCTACGGATCGTTGCGATCCCGATATTTGGCCCGATACTTCGACCCGATATCCGTGGGATTGGAGCCACATTAGGTCAGCCAAACTGAACCGAACACGAATTGTCCGTTCAGATTGTATTCAGGACAATTAACAGTCGGCTTACGCGAATTTTTTGAGGATTCAGGCGGAGAGATGCAGAATGATTTGGCGCCGATGCGGCCGATCACGATGCTCGAAAAGATAGATGCCCTGCCATGTGCCGAGCGCCAGACGGCCGGCCATCACGGGGATGCCGATCGACACCTGCGTCAGCGCTGCCTTGATATGCGCCGGCATATCATCCGGCCCCTCCGCCGTATGCACGATCCAGCGCATGGAGGGGTCAGAAGATGGTGGCACGAGCCGGCGGAAAAAGGCTTTGAGATCCGTCTTCACGTCGGGATCGGCATTCTCCTGGATCAGCAGGGAACAAGAGGTATGGCGGACGAAAACGGTCAGCAGTCCCTCACCTGCTCCTGAGCCTGCCGAAGCGGCCGCCCGGACGAAATCCGCCGCCTGCCCTGTGAATTCGTAAAGTCCCTGACCATGGGTGGACAGGGTAATGACGGTCTGCGGCATGGCATCTTCCGGTGGTGATCATAGTGAGCCGCCTGAGGTCGGCCGCGGCAACCGGAAAGTCAAGCCCGGTCGCCGTCGCCAAGATAAATCAGAGCTGTAGAAAGATATCGAAACCGCCGTAGATCATACGCTTGCCATCGAAAGGCATGTTCGTCATCTCGTCCTTCAGCCGCGGATCGGCCATGACCTTTTCCAGCACGGCGTCACGATGCTGGCGAGTTTCATAAGTGATCCAGGAAAAAATAACGACCTCGTCTTCCTTGGCCTGCACGGAGCGGGGAAAAGACGTCAGCTCGCCATAGGGCACATCATCGCCGATCGACTCGACATAGCTCAGCGCACCATATTCCTTCCAGACGTCGCCGGCCTTCCGCGCCAACGCCTTGTAGGTCTCGATCTTGTCTTTCGGAACTGCAATAACAAAACCATCCACATAGGGCATGGCAGTCTCCTTTGTTCTGTTTCCACCCTCAAAGGACGACCGACTATAGCGTGATCCGACAAGAGATGCACTTTTCCATTCCGATTACCCGAATGTCGTCAGCCTTGTGTGCCCGTTGCGTCCGCTCGCGATGCGAATACGCTTGGCATTCCAGTTTCATAAACAATCAGCGAGGGGATGGTTATGACGATCGAATTCAGGACCGACCCGTATCCTGAAAACGAGGCGCTCAACGCCTTGTGGGCTACGGCTTGGAACGACGCCGCCGCGCGCGATTTCTCGCTGATTCTATCAAGAAGCCTCACCCATATCGGCGCCTTCGACGGAGTGGGCCTCGTGGGCTTCGTCAATGTCGCCTGGGATGGTGGCATACATGCCTTTATCCTCGACACCTGCGTCGCCCCCAAATTCCGTCGACGGGGGATAGCAAGCAGCCTTGTCGAAATCGCAACGAACGTTGCGCGCGAACGCGGCGCGGAGTGGCTGCATGTCGATTTCGAACCGCATCTTGCCGGCTTCTATCGGAAACTTGGCTTTGCTGCGACAGAAGCCGGCTTGATCAGGCTGCGCGATTGACGGCGATCGCCCTTTCAAGCAGTTGCGTTGACCCGAGATATCAGCCAATTGCGAAACAACGCCGCCGATGGGTTTTGCAGGGCATTCGGCGGATAGAGCAGATTGTAGCTGACGGCTGACGGCTGAACCTCCACAAAGCAACGCACCAACTGCCTCTCCGCGAGGTCTTTCGCGACAAGAGAACTGCGAACCAGTGCAAAGCCGAGGCTGTCTCGACATGCTCCAAGCATTTCGGCAAAGGATTCGAATAGAGGTCCGTTCTCCACCGCCTGCCCGATGTCGAAATCCGCTATTCTGTCGCCGCTATCATGACCAACCACCTGCTCGTACCACCGCTGCCAATCCAGCACGGTATGCCGCATGCCGGAGTAACGCAGCAGGGGCGCCGCCTTTATGGCGTTTCGCTTCGGCAACCGCTCAGACAATTCTGGCGAGCTGACTACAAACTCCTCATCCAGCAGTAGTTCTTCCAAAACAAGCCCGGCCTCGGCTCGCCCGAGCCAGATCGCGAGATCGGCGCCGTTAGGCCCGTAATCGGGTCGCTGATAGCCGACAGTCATCTTCAGCTCGATGTCGGGGTAGCGTTGGCAAAAGTCCCCGAGCCGCGAAGCCAGCCATTGGCTCGAAAATTCCGGCGTCACCGACAGCGTCAGGGTGCGAACCGACACGCTCGCCCGCGCCTGATACAGCGCTGTCTCCAATTGAGAGATTGTCTCTACAATCGCTGGGTGGAGACGCGCACCCAGCGGCGTCAATCTTGCGCCTGACCGGCCGCGATCGAAAAGCTTGCCGCCGATCCAGCCTTCAAGCTGTGAAAGCTGATGGCTGACTGCAGTCTGCGTCAACCCCATCCTCTCGGCCGCACGGCCAAAACCACCGGTTTCGGCGATGGCGCAAAATGCCTGCAAGACGGCCAGCGGCGGAAGCGGTCTTTTTCCCATGAAAATCCTTCATGTATGATTGCTGAAAGCTTCATTATACATCGCAGATTTACCGCCGCATCCTTTTAAATCATGAGAGCATACGGCTTATGACAGATGAGAACTATTCATGGATTCATTCTGATACGTTGTGTCGGAGAGCAGACCAGGCGGCTGCTTCGGGAACTCGCTTGTGTCCGAAAGCCACGTGCTGAAAAGAAGGTCGGACGCGAAAGTATCCTCTCAGTCAACGGCCACCTTAGGCGAGATGCCGGGCTGGACAATATGGCGGATGATCCATGAACCCGCGAACCGCCGGCCTTCGTACGATCCCAAACGTTCGGCGCTTGCAATGCTCGGTTTTGTCGACCGCACATCACCCGTTGAGCGTCTTGACCTTGGTCAAGTCCGGAAAAATCCGCATCCAGAGCAGCACGACCACGATTGTGCCGACGCCGCCGACAATGCCGGTGAGAACCGGGCCAAGCGCGCTGGCCAGCATCCCGGATTCAAATTCGCCGAGCTGGTTGGACGTGCCGATGAACAGCGAGTTTACGGCATTGACGCGACCGCGCATGTTGTCCGGCGTTAGGAGCTGCACCAGCGAACTGCGCACAACGACACTGACCGTATCCGACGCGCCGACTATGAGCAGCGCCGCGACGGAGAGGATGATGTTGCTGGAGAGCGCGAAGACGATGGTCGCGATCCCGAAAACGAAAACGGCAAACAGCATCTTTTTGCCGACATCCGTCTGCAGCGGTCGGCGCGCCAGCCAGATCGACATGACCAACGCACCGATCGCAGGAGCGGCACGCAGAAGGCCGAGACCCCAGGGACCGGCATGCAGGATGTCGCGCGCAAACATCGGCAATAGTGCCGTGGCGCCGCCGAGTAGCACCGCGAAGAGATCGAGCGAGATCGTGCCCATCATCACCGGCCTGCTCTTGATGAAGGAAACACCGGCAAAGACCGAGCTCAGCGTCACCGGCTCGCGCGACGACGGCTGCCGTCGTTCGACACGGATCGAAATGACGTTGAAGCTCGCGATGACATACAGCACGGCGGACACCGCGAAAGGCGCAATAGGATTGACACCATAAAGCAGGCCACCAAGCGAAGGTCCGATGATGAAGGCGGTCTGCATCATCGACGTGGAGGTGGCGATCGCCATCTGTAACATCGACGACGGCACGATATTCGGCAGTAGTGCAGCCATGGTCGGGCGTTCGAAGGCCGTGGCGGCGCCCATGACGGCAACGGCGGCGAGGATGCCGACCGGACCGATCCAGCGCTGCCAAACGGCGACGGCAAGAACCAGTGCCGTCAAGGCCTCGATCAACTGGCAGACCAGACCGATGCGCCGCCGTTCGAACCGGTCGGCAACGTGGCCGACGATGAAGGTCAGGATCACCATCGGCAAGAACTGGCAGAAGCCAACCAAGCCAAGGAAGAAGGCGCTATGCGTCTGATCGTAGATCATCCAACCCATGGCAACGGTGACCGACTGGAAACCGATGGAGGAAAAGACGCGAGAGGCGGCGAAGGAACGATATCCGGGATGGCCGAGCGGGCTCGCTCGGTCTTGACTTTGCAGGGTGTCCATATGTCTTTCTTCGGCTCCGGCGTAGCGCGCGGAATAAGCTTTATGAGCAATATGAAATATTTATCTAAGTCCCCTGCTCTGCCCGAATGTCGTCCTTGTCAACTGCGTTTTTGCCTGGATCGACAAATTGCTGCAAAAGCACGAAGACCTAGAGATCAAATCGTGGTGAAGAGCAACTGAGCAGCTCGGTCTTTGCCTTGACCCGCCATGCGAAGGCGAGCTCTGCGACAATGGACGCGATCAACCTCGGCACGTCATTGCTGGCCGAGTCATGCATAGCCTCGGCAACGATAAGTACGGATCGCGTATCCCCGCGAACGGCGGAAAGGCCGCTCTGCCGATTGGTCCAGCGCCGCGCATGCGCCCGTTCCGCACTGTCGGCAAAGATAACCTCGCGCTGCTCCGGATGCTCCGTCTCGCCGGCGAAGGTCAGATACGTCTCTCTGCCGGTCGCATGTCTGACTTCGAGGTCGCCGGAAATTTTCGCCAGATCGAAGACGGCAACGGGAATGGCGAAGGCGATCGAAACGGCGTTGCAGATATCGACCAGCGGATGCAGTTGCGGCAGCGATTTTTCCTGGCGGAATCGTCTGAGCAAAGCCTCGGAAGCGCAGCGATATTGCGTCGGCTTCAGCCCCATTTTCGAGAAGGTGCGCCGCCAGGCTTGGATCTCGAGCATCTCACCTTCCGAACTGATTGCCAGCCGTTCTTCGGCTTTCGCATGGAACTTCGCGATACGATCAGCAACCGCAGCATCCGCGGTGATCCCCTCCACGAAGAGTGCGCCGGCGACCAGATCGGGGAATTCGTTCCACATCTCATTTGAATGGCGGAAATACATGGCTTTTCCTTCTGCATGGTTCTGACTTGGAGCAGCAGAAGAGCCCCAATGCCGACATTCGGTCTTGAACGAAATTGCAGATGCTTTCAGCGCATCGTGTCAGCATAGGCGCGTGGCGACACACCAAAATTGCGCACAAAAATCCGTGTCATATGGCTTTGATCGGCAAAGCCACTGGCAAAAGCCGCTTCAGCCAACGGCATACCCCCGCCAATTAGTCGCCGTGCTTGATGGATCCGCCGCTGAAGCAGATAGGCGTGCGGTGTCAGCCCGGTCGCCTTGGCAAAACCGCGCAGGAGTTGGAAACGGCTAAGCCCGCTCACCTCGGCGAGATCTGCCAGCGTTACGGGTGTCGTCGGATCATCATCAATGAGATCGCGGGCACGCATGATCGCGGCGGGAGCCGTGACATCGTCATCCGCGTGCCGCTGCTCGCGCATCACATCGGCAACAAGCGATAGCAACAATCCATCCCGCCGCAGCCCAACCTCCGCACCATCCTGGACGATCACCATCGAAAACAGCGTCCTGAAATGCGCTGCCGCCTGCCCGTAGCGAATGACGGGGGAAGGAAATTCCGAGCCACGAGCGTCATCTACGCCGATATCGTCCAAGAGATCGGCAATCAGTCGCGGATCGAAATAGAGCATCGACCAAGCCCGGCTCTCTCCAACCGGCATGCCGTCATGCACCTCGTTCGGATTGAGGGTGATGATGTCGCCGGCCTCGGCCCGCACTACGCCACGCCCGCTCAGCGATATCTGCGCGCCGCGCTCGATGACGCCGAGGCCGAACTGATCATGTGTATGCCTGGGAAAACTATGCCCCGTCTCCGCCGCCACGGCTTCGATGCCGGCGATGGAAGAGCGAAACATCCTGAACTGGCCGGACTTCATGCGTGCCGCTCTTCCGGTTTGCTGAAACTTGTCATTGCGATGCTTGGCCGGACAGCGATACGCGACCACCACGATGCCAGGTTCGGATGACGCGCGATCATGTCGCGTCCCTCAGGTGCCATGAGAAAATAGTCGAACATCGGCGCCACATAGAGATCGGCAAGCGTCAGGTCCAAGCCGCAAAACCAGGGACTGTCGCCGATCAGATCGGACAGAGCGGCAAGGCTGATTGCGGCTTTGGAAAGGCTCGCAGCAATCCGCTCTTCGTCGGCGGCAATGCCCTTTGCGGGCTTCGAGACCCGTTCCACACAAACGCCCCACACGAGATGAGGATAGAGATATCCGTCGGCTATGCTGACGATCTGGTTCATTCGCGCCCGCTGCCGAGGCGCTACAGGCTGCAGGCGCGGCCCATCGAATGCCTCATCGACATAGCGTGTGATCGCCGCCGTCTCATAGAGACGAAAATTCCCGTGCTCGAAGGCTGGAATCCGGCCGAATGGGTGCCGCTCCAGATAGGATGCCGACGGCCCGCCCTCAGCAAAAATGTCGATCGGCACCCGCTGATGATCGACACCCTTTTCAAGCAGCGCGAGCCGCGCAATTCGCACGTAGACGCTATAGTCCGCGCCAAAAAGGCAAGGCTTTTCCATGTCTCAACGCCATTCGGTTCATCAACCGACATCTTCTCGGACTCGGCCGTCGCGGTCAATGGTCAGCTCTAGCGTCTCAACCCTCCCGCGCTCGCCGCACCTCGTAAGCCTTGAGATGCGCATAAACCGTCTCTAGCATGAAGTAGGACGGCCGCTTCACCGGATCGGCGCGATTCAGGAAATCGCCGATGATCTGGTCGCTTTCGATGCGGCCGCCCGCCTGGATGTCACGCAGCATCGAAGCGGTGATTGGCGAACCGGCACGTGTCAGATTTTCGCGGATGCGCTCGTCCGCCGCCTTGGAGAGTGCGAAGCCGTGCCCCGCGGCGATCTCGGCGCATTCGTCGATCAGCTTCAATGCCAGATTGCCGGCGCCCGCGGCAACGAAGTCGCCGATGGAGGAGCGCATCAGACAGGTCATACCGGCTGTCGCCGCGATGAAAATCCACTTTTCCCACATGTCGCTGAGGATCGTCTCGCTCGCCTGCGCCGTGAAGCCGGCATCGGCAAAGGCCGCTGCGATTGCGTCGATCCTCGCCGGCATGCCGCCACGGCGGTCGCCATAGGTCAGGCGGTGGAGGTCGTTCATATGCAGGATTTCGCCGTCCGGCCCGATCGTGGTCGAGATGAAGCAGGTGCCACCGAGCACAGCTTCGGCGCCGAACCGCGTCTCCAGCCGGCCGAGATGCGCCATGCCGTTCAAGAGCGGCAGGATTGCCGTTTCAGGTCCAACAGCCGGCGCAAAGGAGGCTATGGCATCTTCGAGATCATAGGCCTTGCAGCTCAGCAAAATGAGATCGAAGGTCTCGCCAAGTTCATCGGCAGTGACGAGTTTCGGCGCGGCGATATGGACGTTGCCCAGCGGGCTGCGGATGACAAGGCCTTTCTCGCGCAAAATCTCCGCCCGCTTCGGCCGCACCAGAAAGGTAACGTCACGTGCGGCCGCCGCCAGCCTGCCCCCGAAATATCCGCCAATGCCACCGGCGCCAACCACGAGAATACGCATGCTGAAAATTCCTTTGCCTACATGATGGGAGTTTCAGGTTTGTCAAAACCGAACGAAGGTCAAGCAACGAGATGACATGGCTGGCAAGCGATACGCGCAATGGCCGGCCTGACCTTGTGATGCCGAACCTTAGGGTTTCCTCCGCGCCATTTGCGGTAAACTGACGGCATCGGAAAGTCGCCGAATCGATTGGCTTGCACTAAAGTGACCGGTCATATAAATTTGAGTGCAGCTTCTATTAGGATATATTGTCATGCCCAGACCCAGCGTGCGCGGAAAATTGGTGGATGCCGGATATGAGACCCTTTTTTCTCAAGGGTTTCAAGGCTCCTCCATTCAGGACATCACCGAAGCCGCTGGCGTGCCGAAAGGCTCTTTCTTCAATCATTTCAAGACGAAGGAGGCATTGGCACTCGAGGTGTTGGCGCGATACGAGGAGGTCGGTCGCGGCGATCTTCTATTCGATGAAACCAAACCACCCCTGCAGCGATTACGGCAGCATTTCGAGTTCTTGGCCGACAGGCTGGAGGGATGGGACTTCAATCGCGGCTGCATGATTGGCAATTTCGCGACGGAGATGGCAGATACCTATCCCGCGATACGCGAAGCCCTGTTCGATGCCTTGACACGCTGGACCGACGCTGTCGCTTCTGTATTGCGCAGCGCTCAGGCGGCCGGCGAAATCGACCCGCGGCAGGATGCCGACCTGTTGGCGCGCTTTCTGGTAAATAGTTGGGAAGGCGCGGTTATTCGCTTGCGCGTCGTTCGAAATCGACAGCCGCTGGACGAATTCTTTACCATCTGCTTTGGCGCATTGCTGAAATAACACCGCCTTCCGCTTCAACCGACAAACTACCCCTCACTTGCCCGCTTCCCCTCCCTGGGTTTTAGCGGTCTCATTCAAGGACACAAATTTTTCGTTTGACATTTTAAAGTGACCGGTCACATTAAAACATCATCTGAGCGGGGAGCCGGCCGAGCGTGGCGGGCGATCCAAAATTTGAGTTGAGGAATGTAAGATGCTTGCCATCCATCTGAATGCCTATGGCGATCCCGCCGAAAACCTGGAACTCGTCAATCTTCCCGAGCCGTCGGCACCGGGGCCGGGCGAGGTTCTCATCGGCGTCGAATTCTCGCCGATCAACCCGGCCGATCTGCTGCTCGCCATGGGCTATTATGCGCTGCGCCCCACCCTGCCGAGCGTCATTGGCAACGAGGGCGTTGGCATCGTGCTCGCCGTCGGCGATGGCGTGACCAATGTCAAAATTGGCGATCGGGTTGTTCCACCCCTGTCGAGCTTCCTCTGGCGTGAGCGCCTGATCGTTCCCGCCAAAAGCCTGGCCGCCCTGCCACAGCATGCCGACCTGAAGCAATTGGCAATGCTCGCGGTCAACCCGGTGACTGCTGCCCTGCTGCTAAGCGAATTCAAAACGCTGAAGCCCGGCGACTGGATCGTCCAAAGTGCAGCCAATTCCGGCGTCGGCCGATCGGTAATCGCTTATGCGCAAGAGCGCGGCCTGAAGACCGTCAATATCGTTCGTCGCGAAGAGCTGGTGGCGGAATTGAAAGCCGCAGGCGGTGATGTCGTTTTGGTTGACGGGCCTGATATCGTCGAGCGCGCCCACGCCTCAATCGACAATGCCGAGATAGCTCTCGCCCTTGATTGCCTGAGCGGGCCGGCCACAGCCATGCTAGGCGTCATTCTTTCCCACGGCGGCATGCTTGTCAGCTACGGTGCCATGAGCGGCGCGCCTATTGCGCTCAATCCCGGCGACCTGATTTACAAGGCGCTGACGATCAGGAGCTTCTTCCTGGGTCACGAGCAATACGCCGCCAAGTTTCCAGCCTTGATCCAGCAATCGGCAAACCTTGTCACCGCCGGAAAACTGCATGTGCCGGTCGCGGCAACCTATCCGCTGACAGCCATCAAGGATGCCATCGTGCACGCCAAACGCGGTGGCAAGGTCCTGCTGGATATTTCCGGCGGCTAAACGACCAGACAACATTGCACCACTTTGAATCTCGCTGCCCCACGCCGCGCCGAAACGGCGCGCGACGAATACTGCATGCCATTTAATTTCGCGCAGAGTTTCATTTCCGAGGATCACCTGCTCCCGGGAACCTGCGCCAACACGGGAAAGGACCCGCTTATGCCTAATGCCCTGAAAAAACTCGCTCTTTCCACTGCCTTGCTTCTGTCTGCGGTTACCCTGCCGGCGACCGCTTTCGCGCAGGAACACGGCAAGGTGCTGGTCATTCTGTCCAGCGCCCACCAGCTCGAACTCCGCGACGGCAAGAGCTACCATACCGGCTACTACCTCGATGAATTGGAAATTCCTCTTCGTAAGATCGTCGATGCCGGGTATACGCCGGTCTTTGCCGATCCGAAGGGTGACGATCCCAGCTTTGATCCGGTCTCGAACGACAAGATGTTCTATGGTGGCAACGAGGCAGCACGTGCGGACGCCGTGAAATATGTCGAGGGGATCAAGGAGCTGCATCACCCGAAGACACTGGCCGCAATCTTGGCTGAGGGCACGAGCGACTATGTCGGCATCTTCATTCCCGGCGGCCATGCGCCGATGCAGGACCTGTCGCAGGATGAAACGCTCGGCAAGATCCTGACAAGTTTCCATACCTCCGGCCGCCCCACAGGCATTATCTGCCATGGCCCGACAGCGCTGCTGTCGACGCTCGCCGATCCCGTCACCTTCCGTAAAGCGATGGTTGCCGGCGATTTCAACGCAGCCGCCAAACTTGCCGCCGGCTGGCCCTATGCCGGCTATCGGCTGACGGTGTTCTCGTCGGGTGAGGAGCACGCGATCGAGGGTCAAGGCAATCAGCTCGGTGGTTCGGTCCAGTTCTATGCCGCTGACGCGCTGGCCCAAGCCGGCGCCCATGTCGATCGTATCGGCGCCTGGCAGGTCAATGTCGTCGAGGATCGCGAAGTGGTTAGCGGCCAGCAGCCCTTCTCATCGGATGCTTTCGGCGACGCTTTCGTGGCAAAGCTGAACGCTGCTAAATCGCTGTAATATCGTTCGCGGCCACGTTTCCCCTCCAACCCGGTCAGCCTCCGCTGGCCGGGTTTCCGCATTCAAAGTGGCAAGATCATCCTCGCACTATCCCAAGGAGGCGATGATTTCGCGATAAGCGGCCTCTGGAAAAGCTTTCAGTGTACGCGTACGCACGTTGCCACCCATCCCGAGCGTCAGAGAGAAACGGGCAACCACTGCATCATCGGGCGCCTCGCAAACAGCGACCATGTCATACTCACCCATGGTCAGGAAAAATTGCTTGAACGAACCGCCCATCTCTCCCAACTGCTTCTTGGCAGCATCCAGTCGCCGTGGCGACTCTTTTACGTTGCGTATGCCCTGTTCGGTCCAATTGATCAGAACGATATACGTAGTCATCTCACACCTCCTCTGCTGCGCCGCGCGCCCCATTGAGACGTGCAGAAGACGCAGTAACGGTTTGACCCACACGTAAGCCGTCGAAAATCCACCTGGATTTTCTGGTTACGCGCCGCCGCCCCGGTTCGATGCCCCCTCCCGCAAATGCAATCGCCCCAAGAAAAACCATAGGCTTGTCACCCTGCAGCGACAATAAACCTAATCCCCATTCATTCGGGTGAGGAGATGATGCGGTCACAACCTACGCGCACTACCGATCCGGTGCATTGGCATTCGCCTGTTGCGCTGTCGCCAGCGCGGCCCGAGTGTCCGCCGCAACAACGGCCGCCGGCAAGGGTGTACCGCGCTTGCGCTCGCGTGCCAGCGTAAGTAGGCCGGAAAACACGATAAGGACGATACCGAGTGCCATCGGCAGATCGATACTGTCGTTGAACAGCAAATAGCCGAAACCGATCGCCCAAATCATTTGGCTATATTGCGGCGGCGCAACGAGGTTGGCCGGCGCCAGATGCGCGGCGTTCATCAATAGAACGGTGCCGACGGTGCCGAGAAGACCGTAGCTCGCGAGGAATATCCATTGCCACGCTGTCGGCCACATCATCTCGGGCAACATCAGCAAACCGCTGACGATGAGCGTGCCGAACAACGCCGCACCATAAAGCGAGAGGCGTTTCTCCTTCGAGCCGAGCGCGCGATTGATAACAATCGAGACTGCCCCACTCAAGCCACCGATCGCCGCACAGAGATGGCCTATCGAAAGCTCGCGAAAGCCTGGCCGCAGGACGACAAGCACGCCGACAAAACCGAGGATCACCGCCGTCCAACGCTGCCAGCGCACATCCTCCTTGAGAAAGACAACCGAAAGAATCGTCACGAACGACGGCAGCAGGAACAGCAGCGCGAAAGCTTCTGCCATCGGCAACTTGGTGAAAGCTACGATCGAGCAGATGGCGCTGATGGCGCCACAGGCGAAGCGCAGCATCCACAACGGCCGGTTCCTCGTCTTGATGACGTCCAGCCAGACATCTCCGCGCGCCTTCAAAAAGGGGATCGCAGCGAAGCCGAATAGCGAGCCAATAAAGGCCACTTGGTAGGCCGGCAGCGTCCCGTGCAATATCTTGATCGACGCGTCACTGAACGCGAAAACGGCATAGGATGCAAATGCCACGAGGACACCACGAAGCGTGGAATGACCGGCGGCCACGGAGTTGGAATCGGCTGTGATCGATGACATCGGAATTATGCAATGCGAAGGGAGGGAAATTGAATCAAGCGCTTGCGAGCAATTGTATGATGAAATGGGCCAAATTTCGATGAGACGGCGAAATAAACTATTGTTTCAAGGTGGTGAGGCGGGTGTTGTCGTTCAATTGCTGGGAACGCCCAGTTTCTCCAACTGACTAGCAGGGATGCGACCTTTGACGGCATAGGAAAAAGCGACAACCCTCAAGGCATCGTCATCAACTTGGCACTTGAATTGGACCTGTTGCCAGCCCTTTGGTGTTTGAACTGCAACGCCATCGCCATACATGCCGGCCTCAGATCTCATCGCAGGTGAAAGAGCAGAGTTTATAAAGCCGACAGCGCGTAATTCATGTCCGAACTGCAGCTTTTCCTCGCTATTGCAAAGCTGCCTGACGCGGTCGAGCCTCGGCAGCTTTTTCCACGCGTCTAATTCGTCCTTCGACATGCGTGCCATCTCCGTACCGGAGTAGAAACGCTTGGCCTGGATGAACTTGCCCTGCTGGCCGCCTCCAGTCTTCTGTTGGGTCTGCGACGGATCGGATTTCGACGCCTCTGGGGCACCGTCCGTTACCGACGCTTGCTGCTGCGGTCGAGGTTGAGGCTCAGGAACGAAGGTGGTTCCAGCCGTTGGGTCGCTGGGGGCGCCAGACGATGGGTCCTGCGATTGTTGCTGTGGCTGTGCTCCACCGGTTGTCGGAACGGCGACATCCGGCGCGACCTTGGGATCGGCTGCGGCCTGCTGCTGTTGCGCCTTCGGGTCTGACTGCCCTTCCTGGGCCGTTGCGAGATCGGATGCCGCACCGTCCTTTTGTTCCGCCTGTGTGCCTGCTGTGTCCGTCGAAGGCTTATCCGGTTCGGCAATCTGGGTGTCGGACGGCTGGTCCGTCGCCAGCTCTTCCGGCGTTGGCGTCGACCCAGGCTCACTGGAATTGGGATCGGTCGCGGACGCTGCGGCATTTGGCCGGGCCGCATCCGCCTGCGCGTCGGTCTGCGCTGCCTTCCCTAGCTCTGCCTGTTGTTGCGATTGAGTATCGGTCGCGGGCGGCGTTGTATCTGACTGCGACAGCGCGCTGGCATCTGCCGCGGCCTGCTCGGCTGGCGTCTGCTGTGCCGGAGGCTCGGCAGACGGCGTGGCGTTCGCCTGCGCGGCCGGAGCATCGGGCGTCGATTGATCCGCGCTTTGCTGTTGCGCCTGGGTATTCGAGTCGGCAGGCGGCGTTTGGGCCTGCTGCTGAGCCTGCGTCGCCGGATCGGGGCTAGGTGGCGTCTGGTCTTGCTGCTGCGCTTGCGTCTGGTCTTGAGGCTTCGTCTGACTATCGGCCGGCGTCGGCGACGGTGTTTCACCCGTCGGCGACTGCGCGTCAGCCTGCTGCGTAGTCGGCGCCGGCTGTTCGGCCTTTACATCGGCAGGCTTATCCGCCTGCGCCTGCTCCTGCGATTTCGCGTTCTGGTCTTGCGCATTGGGATCGGGAGCCTTCTCAGTCTTTGTCTTGCTCTCGTCGCTCAGCTTGTCGGCGGTCTGTTTGCCCTCTGTCTTGTCGGTGGACGCGGCTTTCGGTTCCTTCGAAGGGTCCTTCTCATCAGGCTTGGGCGTCGGTGTCGGCACGCGCCCGGATCGCTCGTTCTGCTTCGCGGCGTTCTTTGCCTGCTCCTGGGGCTGCGGCACCATCTCGACATTGATGCTGTCTTCCGGCTGCGGAATAGGCACGGCCACCACCGGCAGCAGGAAAAGCGCTGCGAAAAACAGGATATGCAGCAGGACGGAAGGGATCAGTCCCCATCCACGCTTATCCGGTTCCCGCTGTTCGGCGACGCGCTCCATCGGTCAGCGGCCGCAAGGCTGACGACACAGGGCAGACGGAGAAGCGCTCAACAATTTCATTCAAACCTTACCGAACAAACGACAACAGACGACGCCTAGATTCCCGACATATGGTGTTAAACATCAAGGCGAGAAAGAGGCAGCCGGGAAATTGCAGACTGTTTGTCTGATCACAGCTCCACGATGCCGGGAAAACAATCCTGCGTGATCCCAGGCAAGTTTGGGAGGAAGACCCTTACCAAAACAGTAACACACAACGTTGCGCATTTAGAAGAACTTGTCCGGAAGCCGGCAGTGCAGGCGTATCTGACAAACAAAAACCCGGCTCGCTTTCGCGAACCGGGTTCGATTTTCTGACGGAGCGAACCGCTCAGCTATCGAGGAACGAACGCAGCTTGCGGCTGCGGCTCGGATGCTTCAGCTTGCGCAGCGCCTTGGCTTCGATCTGGCGGATACGTTCGCGGGTAACCGAGAACTGCTGGCCGACCTCTTCGAGCGTATGATCGGTGTTCATGCCGATGCCGAAGCGCATGCGCAGCACGCGTTCCTCGCGCGGCGTCAGCGAAGCAAGCACCCGCGTGGTCGTCTCGCGCAGGTTCGCCTGAATGGCGGCGTCGATCGGCAGCAGTGCGTTCTTATCCTCGATGAAATCGCCAAGATGCGAATCTTCTTCGTCACCAACCGGTGTTTCGAGCGAGATCGGCTCCTTGGCAATCTTCAGCACCTTGCGCACTTTTTCCAGCGGCATGGCAAGCTTTTCGGCCAATTCTTCTGGTGTCGGCTCGCGGCCGATTTCATGCAGCATCTGGCGCGAGGTACGGACGATCTTGTTGATCGTCTCGATCATGTGCACCGGAATGCGGATCGTGCGGGCCTGGTCGGCGATCGAGCGGGTGATCGCCTGCCGGATCCACCAGGTGGCATAGGTCGAGAACTTGTAGCCGCGCCGATATTCGAACTTGTCGACCGCCTTCATCAGACCGATGTTGCCTTCCTGGATAAGATCAAGGAACTGCAGGCCGCGGTTCGTGTATTTCTTGGCGATAGAGATGACCAGGCGAAGATTCGCTTCGACCATTTCCTTCTTGGCGATGCGCGCTTCGCGCTCGCCCTTCTGCACCATATGCACGATGCGGCGGAATTCCGAAATCGAGATCCCGGTTTCGGTCGCAAGGTTTTGAATTTCCTGGCGGATGTCGCGGATCGTGGTGTTTTCGCTCTTGGCGAATTCCTTCCAGCCGCGAGCAGCGAGATTGCCGATCGACTTCATCCAGTTCGGATCGAGCTCGGCGCCCTGATACTGCTCCAGGAACGAGTCGCGCTTGACGCCGTAGGATTCGGCAAGACGCAGCAGCCGGCCTTCGTTCTGCACGAGACGCTTGTTGATGTCATAGAGCTGCTCGACCAGAGCGTCGATGCGGTTCTGGTTCAGCGACAGCGACTTGACGGACTTTACCAGCTCGTCCTTCAGCTCTTTGTAGCGGCGCTCCTGCGCCGATGACAGCGTGCCGGAAGCCGACAGACGCTGCTCGACCTGCTGGTCCTGCAGTTTGCGCAGCTTCTTGTAGGTCTCGGCGATCGTGTCGAGGGTCAGCATGACCTGTGGGCGAAGCTCGGCTTCCATCGCGGCGAGCGAGAGGCTGGATTCGTCCTCGTCCTCTTCCTCCTCCTCGATCGGCAAGCCTTCGCCGCCGACATCGGTGATATCATCATCGCCGGAGGAACGACCGCGGCGGGCCTTTTCCTTCTCTTCAGCCGCCTTGCGGTCGGCCTCTATCTTTTCCGGGCTCTGGAACTGCGGCGCAGCCTTGGCCTCGGGACCGGAATAGGTGGTCTCGAGATCGATGATCTCGCGCAGCAGCGTCGTGCCTTCGTTGAGTTCGTCGCGCCAGATAATAAGCGCCTGGAACGTCAACGGGCTCTCACAGAGACCACCGATCATGGTCTCGCGGCCGGCCTCGATGCGCTTTGCAATCGCGATTTCGCCTTCGCGCGACAGCAGTTCGACCGAACCCATTTCGCGCAGATACATGCGCACCGGATCGTCGGTGCGGTCAGTCGGCTCTTTCTTCTTGGCAGTTGCAAGCGCCGAGCCGCCGGAAGGCGCGAGTTCGCCGCCTTCTCCATCGTCGTCACCGCTGGAATCGTCGTCGTCGCCGCCGCTGGTTGCTGCGCCCGCCTCTTCGACATCCTCGTCTTCAATGACGTTGATGCCCATATCAGAGAGCATAGCCATCGTATCTTCGATCTGCTCGGACGTCACTTCTTCGGACGGCAGAACGGCGTTAAGCTCGTCCATCGTCACGTAGCCGCGCTTCTTCGCGGCCTTGATCATCTTCTTGACCGCGTCGTCGGAAAGATCGAGAAGCGGGCCATCGGAGGCGCCGTCGCGTTCGACTTCAGCTTCTTCGTTCTCTTTGACCTTGGTTGCCATCTCTATATCGTCGCTTTCCCTGACGCTTAAAACTTATACGCGGTGAATGGCCGCGCTGGCCCGGCGCGCCTCACGCCAGCCCCGAATCACCGACAAACACCTAACGGAATGACCTTTAATGCCTGATTAACCACGATCACCGGCACCGGACAGCAAAGCTGGATTGCGTTTGGATTTCCGGCCATGGTATATGTGATCCGCCTGATCCAGTTCACCGTTTTTTCCGAAGACAAACGGTGATTCCTACAATTTTTGCTTTCGTCAAGCTTTTCCAGCAAAAAAGCCCCTTAAAATCGTGAAAAAGCCTTATCCACAGGCTCAGCACGCCACAAACAATTGCTTTGCGTATTTAGGAAGTCCCCGCGCGATGACAAGAGCAGGTTTGTGAAACCGCCTGAATTTCCTCGGCTTGGTGACCAGATCAAGCCGCAAATCGGGTCAAATCCAGTCCATAACCACCTTCCCGGAGTTACCGGAGCGCATCGCTTCGAAACCTTCGCGGAAATCATCGATGCCGATGCGGTGGGTAATGACCGGCGAGACGTCGAGGCCACCCTGGACGAAGGCAATCATCTTGTACCAGGTTTCGAACATCTCGCGGCCGTAGATACCCTTCAGGTTCAGCATTTTGAAAATGACCTTGTTCCAGTCGATCTCGAAGCCGGCCGGCGCGATGCCGAGAATGGCGATCTTGCCGCCATTGTTCATCTTGTCGATCATGTCGCGGAAAGCGGGTGCAGCGCCCGACATTTCCAGACCGACATCGAAACCTTCGGTCATGCCAATAGACTTCATCACATCGGCAAGATTTTCCTTCGAGGCGTCGACGACATATTCGATGCCGAGCTTGCGGGCGAGCGCCAGGCGATTCGGATTGATATCGGTAATGACCACCTTGCGCGCGCCGGAACGCTTGGCGACCATGGCGCCCATGATCCCGATCGGTCCGGCGCCGGTGACCAGCACGTCCTCGCCCACCAGATCGAAGGAAAGCGCAGTGTGCACCGCATTGCCGAAGGGATCGAAGATCGCCGCCACTTCGTCCGGGATATCATCGGGGATTTGCACGACGTTGGATTCCGGTATGCAGACGAATTCGCCGAAGGAACCGGGACGGTTGACCCCAACGCCGAGCGTATTGCGGCAGAGATGCCCCCTGCCTGCCCTGCAGTTGCGGCACTTGCCGCAGACGATGTGTCCCTCGCCGGAGACGCGCTCGCCGGCATGATATTTTGTGACCGCCGAACCGACCTCGGCAATCTCGCCGCAGAATTCATGACCGACGACCATCGGTACCGGGATGGTCTTTTGCGCCCACTGGTCCCAGTTCCAAATATGGACATCCGTTCCACAGATCGCCGACTTCTTGACCCGAATCAACACATCGTTCGGCCCGACCTCGGGAACCGGGACATGCTCCATCCACAGCCCGACTTCAGGCTTCGATTTGACCAGCGCCTTCATCATGTTCGACATGAGCAGTCGTCTCCATCCGATTCAAATGATTCCGAGTTCACGTCCTGCCTCGGCGAAAGCGGCGATCGCGCGCTCGACATCGGCGCGTGAGTGAGCCGCCGACATCTGCGTGCGGATGCGCGCCTGCCCCTTCGGCACGACCGGAAAGGAAAAGCCGATGACGTAAACGCCCTTTTTCAGCATCAGCGCCGCCATCTCCTGCGCCAGCTTGGCATCGCCGAGCATGACAGGGATGATCGGATGATCGGCGCCCGCCAGCGCGAAACCGAGCTTAGTCATTTCGCTGCGGAAGAACTCCGCATTACCACAAAGCCGCTCGCGCAGATCATCCCCGTTTTCGATCAGGTCGAAGACTTTCAGCGAAGCGGCTGCGATGACCGGAGCCAGTGTATTGGAAAAGAGATAGGGGCGCGATCGCTGCCGCAACCATTCAACGATCTCGGCTTTCGCGGCGGTGTAGCCTCCCGATGCACCGCCGAGCGCCTTGCCGAGCGTACCGGTAATGATATCGACCCTGCCCTCGACGCCGCAATATTCCGGCGAGCCGCGGCCATGATCGCCGACAAAGCCGACGGCATGGCTGTCATCGACCATGACCATGGCGGCATATTTTTCGGCGAGATCGCAGACGCCCTCAAGATTGGCGATGATGCCATCCATGGAGAAAACGCCGTCGGTGGCGATGAGCTTAAAACGGCTGCCCTCGGCCTTCTTCAACTCCTCCTCCAGGGCCGCCATGTCGTTGTTGGCGTAGCGGAAGCGCTTCGCCTTGGAAAGGCGCACGCCGTCGATGATCGAGGCGTGGTTCAGCGCGTCGGAGATGATTGCATCCTCTTCCGACAGCAACGTCTCGAACAATCCGCCATTGGCGTCGAAGCAGGAGGAATAGAGGATGGTGTCCTCCATGCCGAGAAAGGCCGAAATCCGCGCCTCGAGCTGCTTATGTTCCTCCTGCGTGCCGCAGATGAAGCGCACCGAGGCCATGCCATACCCATAGCGGTCGAGCGCCTTCTTCGCGGCCTCGGCCAGTTCCTCATTGTCAGCGAGCCCGAGATAGTTGTTGGCGCAGAAATTCAGCACCCTCTCGCCGCCAGCCACGGCGATCTCGCCCGCCTGTTTCGAGGTGATGACACGCTCGGATTTATAAAGACCGGCCTCTTTCAGACCGGCAAGTTCAGTACGCAAATGGGTTAAGAAAGCAGATGTCATCGTCACATTCCGATGCTGGTCGTTGACGGAGGCAAGCCGAGAAATAACACAGGATTCGGCTTCCTGCTGCATCCAGCAGCGTCAAAAAAGCACCGAGCCGTGACGTCAGTGCGATATGACCGCGATGGCCTCGACATCAGCCGTCGAACTGGCGAAGCAAATGCCGGGTTTTCGGCTTCGTTCCACATTGCAAATATTGAAAAAATTATTTGACTGAGTCCACTATCTGTCTGTAGGTCTAGGCTGTTGATTGTGAGATGAAAGAGCCATGAGCATATTCCATAGATTTTCGCTGAAGGACCGGGTTGCGCTCGTTACCGGAGGCGGACGTGGTCTGGGATTCGAGATGGCACAGGCGCTTGCCGACGCTGGAGCGCATGTCATCATCAATGGACGCACGGCTGCGACGCTTGACAATGCCTTGGAGACCATTCGCGCGACAGGCGGTACTGCCGAAGCCGCCGCTTTCGACATCGCCGACCGCGAAGCACAGCGGGCGACGATGGCGGATATCGAAAGAAACCATGGCCGCCTCGACATACTGATCAACAATGTAGGCGCTCGCGACAGGCGCCCGCTGGCCGACTTCGACGACGAAGCGATCCTCGATCTCCTCAACACGGATCTGGCTGCCTCGATCATGCTCTCCCGCGACGCAGCCCGTCTGATGAAGCGGCACAATCACGGGCGACTGATTTCGGTCACCTCGATCAGCGGCCATGTCGCTATGCCCGGCGACTGCGTCTACCCCGCGGCCAAACAGGGGTTGACCGGCCTTATGCGTGGCATGGCCGTGGAATTCGGCCCGCACGGCATCACAAGCAATGCCATTGCGCCGGGCTGGTTCGCTACGGAAACGAACGCCGCTATGGCGGCGAATGAAGAGCTTATGCCCTTCGTGCGCCAGCGCATTCCGGTCCAGCGCTGGGGGCGCCCGGACGAGATCGCTGGCGCCGCGCTGTTTCTCGCAAGCGACGCCGCCTCCTTTGTCAACGGTCAGGTCTTGATCGTCGACGGCGGCATGACCGTCAGGATGTGAATACACCCGGGGAGAAAATGTCACCGATTGGTGAAATTTTCTATCGCCTTCAGGAACGCGTCCCCGTAACGTTCCAGCTTCGCCTGCCCGACACCGGAAATGCCTAGGAGCGCTTCGCGGCTCGTCGGACGCTCCGTCGCAAAGGCGATCAGGGTCGTATCCGGAAACACCACATAGGGTGGCACGCCTAGCGCCTTGGCGATCCTGGCGCGCTCGCTTCTCAGAGCCTCGAATAGAGGTTGCGCCTCGCCCGACAGGCTTGACTGCCGCTTCTCGATCCGAGCCGCCTTCTTCGCGCGCCGGCCTGTCTCCGGCCTATCCTTACGGAAGAAAACCTGACGCTCGCGCTTGAAAACCGCCCGCGCCTCCGGCTCCAGCTTCATCGCACCGAAAGCAGTATGATCGATGCTGACGAAGCCGCTCGCCAGCAGTTGACGGAAAACCGACTGCCAGGTGCGAGCCGGAATTTCCTTGCCGGCCCCGAAAACCGGCATGTTCACATGGCCGAAACGCTCGGTCTTCTCATTGACCATCCCCATCAGCACATCGATGACGTGGCCGGTGCCGAAACGCTCACCCGTGCGATAGACGGCGGCAAGCGCCTTGATCGCCGCTTCCGTCCCATCCCAAGTCTCAACAGGCTTCAGGCAGGTGTCGCAGTTGCCGCAACCACCGCCATGCGCCTCGCCGAAATGCGCAAGGATCGCCTGCCGCCGACAACCGGCCGTCTCGCAGATGGCAAGCAATGCGTTGAGCTTGGCGCGCTCGACACGCTTGATCTCTTCCGCCGCATTGCCCTCGTCGATCATCCGCCGCCGCTGGATGACGTCGGCCATGCCATAGGCCATCCAGACTTCGGACGGCAAGCCATCGCGTCCTGCGCGGCCTGTCTCCTGATAATAGGCTTCGACGGAGCCGGGCAGATCGAGATGGGCGACATAGCGCACATTCGGCTTGTCGATGCCCATGCCGAAGGCGACCGTCGCCACCAGGCAGAGATCCTCTTCCTTCAAGAAGGCATCCTGATTGGCGTCACGGACCGACCGATCCATGCCGGCGTGATAGGCACGCGCGCGGATGCCCTGCCCGTTCAACCATTCCGCGGTATCCTCGACCTTGGCTCGTGACAGGCAATAGACAATGCCGCTATCGCCACGATGACCATCGAGGAAACGCAGCAATTGCTGGCGCGGCTGATCGCGCTCGACGATCTCATAGGTGATGTTCGGCCGATCGAAGCTGGTGGTGAAAACCTCTGCGTTATCAAGCGCCAGCCGCTCGATGATATCATCGCGCGTATGCGGATCGGCCGTCGCCGTCAACGCGATGCGCGGCACATTGGGAAAGAGTTCTGCAAGCTTGCCGAGGTCGCGGTATTCCGGCCGGAAATCATGCCCCCATTGCGAGACGCAATGGGCCTCGTCGATTGCGAACAGCGCAATCTTCGCCTTGGCAATCATCTGCTGAAAGCCGTCCGTCAGGATGCGCTCGGGTGTGACGTAGAGCAGATCGAGCGTGCCGCCGGAAACGGTGCGATAAACATCGCCTGCCTCCTCGCGAGACAACGACGAATTCAGCGCCGCCGCGCGGATACCGAGTTGTTTCATCGCCTCGACCTGATCGCGCATCAGTGCAATCAGTGGAGAGACGACAATGCCGAGCCCATCGCGGCACAGCGCCGGAATCTGGAAACATAGCGATTTGCCGGCGCCGGTCGGAAACAGCACGACCGCATCGCCGCCGGAAACGACATGTTCGACCACCTGCTGCTGCTTGCCGCGAAAAGCGGAATAGCCATAGACCCGCTTGAGGATATCGAGCGGTGAGGCACCGGAGCTACGGTTTCCGAACAGCGCATTGTCGGCGGAAAACCGCGGTTCCTGTCGATCTGGCTGCGACATCTATTCCTTATTTCCCCGCAGATCCCTTGATGCGGCCGGACAGCACGCCAAAACCATCGATGATCGCTTCCTGGTTTTCCAGCCGCACGGCTTCAAGCTGCACTTCCTGCAAAGCGCGCATCAACTGCTCGATAAGGTCACCGTCACCCTCTTCCGTAGCCTCCGCGATCGCGCGTTCCAGCTCGATCTTGTGCCAACGCAACGCCTTCGAACGTTTGTGAAGCGCAAGCGCCTGGCGATAACCCTCGCGCGCATCTTCCGTCGCGGCTTCCTCGGTCGCCGTCCAGAGGCGGGCATTGCGCACCTGCTGGTCGAGGCTCCTCAACAAAGCCGCGAAACCCTGTTCCTCCAACTGCTCGAGCAGCCGTTCGCGACTAAGCTGCGGACCGGCCGTGGCCGCCGCCGCGCCGAGCATGGCGGACCACAGACGCTGCAATTCGCGGCTCTCGTAATCGATCGCGGCGATTTCATCATATTCGTCCTGCAGCAGCAGCGGATGATTGACGATGGTCACCGCCAGCACACTCTCGCGCAGGCCCGGAATGTCTTGATGGCCCTTGATCATGCCCGAACGCGTCAAGCGATCCGAAGCTCTCATGTCGGCGACCGGCTGCCGATCCCTGCTCTGGCCACCACGACCACCGAAATTGCGACCATTGCCGTCGCGGGAAAAACCGCGTCCCTGCTGATTGCCGCTACGCTGAAACTGCGGCTGGAACAGCCCGTTTAGCCGATCGCGCATGTCCTGTTGATAGTGCCGGCGGACGTTCTCGTCTGATATAACCGAAACCATCTGCTTCAGCCGCGCCTCAAGCTCGGCGCGCGCCTCTGGCGTATCGAAGGTGCCGTTGTTGACTTCGCGGGTCCATATCATTTCCGCGAGCGGCTTTGCCTGCGCCATTACCTTGTCGAAAGGTGCGCGGCCGTCGTGGCGCACGAGATCATCCGGATCCTTCCCATCCGGCAAAAGTGCGAAACGGACCGTGCGGCCGGGCTTGATATGCGGCAACGCCAAATCAGCCGCGCGATTGGCGGCGCGAATTCCGGCACCGTCGCCATCGAAGCAGAGCACCGGTTGTGGCGTCATCTTCCATAGGAGCTCTAGCTGGTTTTCCGTCAGCGCCGTGCCGAGCGGCGCAACCGCATTCTCGACTCCGGCCTGATGCAGCGCGATGACGTCCATATAGCCTTCGACGGCAATGATCGTCCCCGCGCCTTCATTTCCCTGAGCTGCACGGCGCGCGCGGGTGAAATTGTAGAGCACATTGCCCTTGTGAAAGAGCTCGGTCTCATTGGAATTGAGATATTTGGCCGGTGCGTCTGATGACATGGCGCGGCCGCCGAAGGCGATCACCTTCTCGCGCGAAGATAGAATGGGGAACATGATGCGGTCACGGAAGCGGTCGTAGGAGACCGGCACATTCTCGTGCACGACTAGGCCACAGGCTTCCATCTGCTCCTTCAATACGCCTTTGCCGGCTAAAAACTCTTTCAGCGCATTGCGGCTGTCCGGCGAATAGCCAAGGCGAAAGGTCTCGATGGTGCGCCCCGTCAGACCTCGGTCGCGAAGGTATGCACGCGCCCTCGCCCCGTTTGCCGTCTGTAGCTGATCCTGAAAGAACTGCGTCGCCATCTCCATGACATCGAGCAGCGATGTGCGTTCCTTTTCACGCTTTGCTTCCATGGGATCGGCGACCGGCATGGGAACGCCCGCCATATCGGCGATCTGCTGCACCGCCTCGGGAAAACTGAGGCCCTCGAGATCAGTCAGGAAACGGAAATGATCGCCCGTGACGCCGCAACCGAAGCAGTGATAACGGCCCTTGCGGTCCTCGCAGTGAAAGCTCGGCGACTTTTCGCCATGAAACGGGCAGCAGGCCCAGTAATCACCTCGCGGCACATTGGTCTTGCGCCGATCCCAGGTCACACGTCGACCAATCACGTCCGAAATGGGGACGCGGTCGCGAATCTCATCGAGAAACGTATTGGAAAATCGCATGACTACCTCTGGCTCGCCCCCATATAAGCAGGAATGGCGCGCATTGCCACGAGAACCCCTCCAACACGCCCGCTATTCACAGCCCGTCATTGTTGGTTGAAGCGCAACCCTTCCGATCACAACTCCGTGAGAACCTCGGCGCAATTAACGTTCGCATGCCCTCCTAAAAAGCATTTTTGACATCATCTCAAACAAAATCCGAAAAGCTCTTTGCAGCCTGTATGTGCATTGCAGACACCCGCGGCCACAGCTTCACCGTGCAGGAAAAGCGATGAAAAAGCAAAGAGTTGCTGACTATCAGGGAAAATGAGCAAGGGCGTGCAATGGCGCCTGCCGCAACCATTGGCCGAAGGCTGGAGGGCACGCGGTCTTGTCCATTGGTGGCGCATTTGCGGCACGGTTCGTAAGCCAAACATTATTTTTTTGTAATTTGATTGTTGGTGTGCGCCGCAATAGCTTTCTTCTCACGGGACGAGACAAGCCGGCGAACAAAATGCTTCGCGACGCGACATGCCTAGACGCCCCGACGGACGGGAAACCAAAGGTACAGGTTTTCAGTTTGGGAGAAATCAAATGCGCGTTCTGCTCGTACCCTTTGCTGCCGCTGCCCTCTTCGCCACAGCTACCTATAGCTCGGCTATGACGACTGACAGTGTAGCCCCTGCGGCCACGAGGAACGTGCTTTATACCGGTGCCGGCTATCAATTGCCGGTTGATATGAAAGTTCCGGCCCTCAAGACCGGCATTAAAGTTCAGGTGTCCTGGTTGGAGACGCAAGGCGCGCCTCAGCAAGTCAGGATTATCAGGTAAAGTTCACCCCATACCCAGGTGAGGCACCATCCCTACCCCCGGCGCCGCCTCACCTGGGTGCCTTTGCAATAGACGTTTGATTTTTGGGCCCCACCCTGCGTCATCAAACGGCTGCAAAGCGCAAGAAGGCAGGAGCACCCCCAGCTCCTGCCTTCTTTAATTTTTGCAGATGTGGAGCGAGGCATCCAAAACAAAGTGCCTTCAGCCGCTACTACCGGCTCATCAAGTTTATTAACGTCATGTCATTGCAGTTATATTAGAATATTTTATTATACATAGCCTTGCGTAAATTCAATTGACAATTGTTCTGGCCGTGCCAATGAATTTCCCAGTTCATCGGAAACCTTTGCATGTCGTTTACCGCAAAAGAACTTGCTTCTGATCTTGGTTTCTTCACGATTGTTCTCGGCTGTTCGCGCGAGATGGTTGCCGCCTACGCTGAAAATCCCCGCATGAGCTCGATTTTTGCCTCGCAGCAACGCTGGCTGATGGCACAGGCGGGCTTTGCGCTGTACTACGGTGGAATCGACGGAGAGCAACCGGGCATCTATGCTCGGCGCTTTGTCGATTACGTTCTCAAACATGAGATCGCCAGCCACAATACGGCGCTAAGTTTCATCCAGGAAATGCTCGCCTATCGCTATATGCGCTATCTGCCTGATTCATCCGATAAACGTGTTCGGCCGATGGAGCCGACCGAAACGGCGGTCGAAAACTTCGCGAAATGGTTCCATATCCATCTGATGGTGCTCGATAGCCTGGATGACGGCAGGCGGACTGTAACTTTTGTCGATCGTCCGGAAATCGTTGCGGCGCTACAGCCGGCAATCGCCGCAAGAATCATTGCCAGCGACCAAGTCCGTCATCCCGGCGACACCTTCGATCTCTTCACCTGGGCAAATTCCGGCGGCGTAATGATGGACTACCTGATCTCGCGCATCGGAGCGGTCGATCCAACGGCCGCGAGAACGGACATCGGCCCGATTTCATTCAGCGAGATCTGCGATCGATTCCTTATCTCCAGAACGCATGTGAAGCGGCTGATGAGCAAAGCATCATCCATGGGGAGCGTGGGCTGGACCGGTAGCCCGGGCAAAAGCCACTTCTGGCTGTCGCGTGGCTTCATTCAAGAATATTGGGATTACCAGGCCGAAAAATTCGCCATCATGGGCGCGGTCTGGGAAGAGACCTTCGGCGCTCAGCCGGAGCCGGCGCCGATGGACGGGCAGAGGCTTACTTCAGCAGCTCTTTGAGGATCGCCGAGGCCTTGGCGAAATCCATCTGACCGGCATAGCGCTCACGCAGCGCGGCGACGCACTTGCCCATGTCCTTCAAGCCCTGGGCACCGAGCTCGGCCACGACCGCGACGCAGATCTCGCGCACCTTCTCGTCGGAAAGCTGCTCAGGCATGAAGCCCTGGATGACAGCAATTTCCTCGCGCTCCTTGTCGGCCAGCTCCGGACGTCCACCATCGATGTAGATCTTCACCGACTCTTCGCGCTGCTTGATCATCTTCGCCAGCAACTGCAGGATCTCGTCGTCGCTCGCCTGTTCCTTGCCGAGACCGCGATTGGCGATGTCCTTATCCTTGATCGCGGCGAGGATGAGGCGCACGGTCGAAAGCTTCGCTGCATCCTTGGCCCTCATGGCATCCTTCTGGGCACTGGAAAGCGTTTCGCGGATCATGTTTTTAACTCCCAAAGCAGGCCGGCGACGATCGCCTAGCCTCTCATTTCGCGTTGCCAGTCTCATAGACCATGAGCGGCGATCATTGCAATTGCGTCCGACCGATCGAAAGCTGGCGAATTCCTTAGCGGGAAACGAACAGGGCGCATTGACCGGCACGCCTTGTTTGGCTATGTCCAGCATCTGCACATTAGATCGATATTAAGGTCTCGAGCCGCGACAGACGTCGCCGGCTGCAATCTGCGACAAACATGGCGGAAGCCCTCGGTCTTTTCAAGGCCGCGCACGACGCCGGAAACGGGATGACAATGACCGCGACAGCCCCATGGACAACTGAAAAGCCGAGTGCCCTGCTCGTTCTCGCCGACGGCACCGTGATCGAAGGCAAGGGCATCGGCGCGACCGGTAAGGTCCAGGCCGAAGTCTGCTTCAACACGGCGCTGACTGGTTACGAGGAGATCCTGACCGACCCCTCCTATCTCGGCCAGATCGTTACCTTTACCTTCCCCCACATCGGCAACGTCGGCACCAACGAGGAAGACATCGAGGATCTGACACCTGCCGCCCGTCACGGCGCCGTCGGCGTCATCTTCAAGGCCGACATCACCGAACCTTCGAACTACCGCGCCGCAAAACATCTTGACCAGTGGCTGAAGGCTCGCGGCATTATCGGCATGTGCGGCATCGACACCCGCGCCCTGACCGCCTGGATTCGCGAAAACGGCATGCCGAACGGCGTCATCGCCCATGATCCGAACGGTGTCTTCGATATCGACCAGTTGAAAGCGGACGCCAAGGCCTGGAGCGGCCTGGAAGGTCTCGACCTCGCCAAGGTCGCCTCCTCCGGCCAGTCGTCACAATGGTCGCAGACGCCCTGGGTCTGGAACGAAGGCTACGGCGAACTGAGCGCCGATGATGTCAAGTATCACGTGGTCTGCCTCGATTACGGCGTCAAGCGCAATATCCTGCGTCTGTTCTCCGGCCTCGACTGCAAAGTCACCGTGCTGCCGGCAACCGCATCCACCGATGATGTGCTGGCGCTGAAGCCAGACGGAATCTTTTTGTCAAACGGTCCGGGCGATCCGGCGGCAACTGGCGAATACGCAGTGCCTGTCATCAAGGACCTACTGAAGACGGAAATCCCGTTGTTCGGCATCTGCCTCGGTCACCAGATGCTTGGTCTCGCGCTCGGGGCCAAGACCGCGAAAATGCACCAGGGTCACCATGGCGCCAATCATCCCGTCAAGGACCACACGACCGGTAAGGTCGAGATCGTCTCGATGAATCACGGCTTCGCAGTCGACTCGAACACCCTACCGGAAGGCGTTGAAGAGACTCATATTTCCCTCTTCGACGGCAGCAATTGCGGCCTGCGCGTTTCGGGCAAGCCGGTTTTCTCGGTGCAGCACCACCCGGAAGCTTCTCCGGGTCCACAGGACAGCCATTACCTCTTCCGCCGCTTCGTCAATCTCGTGCGCGAAAAGAAGGGCGAACCGGCTTTGGCCGAGCGCGCATAAACAGTCTCGCCATCGAATAGCAAAGCCCCGGATCGATCGCCAATCCGGGGCTTTTTCTTGGGAGGTTCTCTATGCGAGGCCGGTACTTGGCCATTCGCTTCATCACGCCGACATGCGACGGCGCCTCACTTCCTCGAGTTCGCTCGTCATGATTTCCTGCAGGAATTCGAAATCGGATTGGCCGAAGGGAACCAGGCCAAATCTCAGCTTGTAGCCCCAATTCTTGTCCTGTGTGAAATCCAGCCAGTCCAGCAAAGGACGAATGGGCTGTTCAGGCGTGTCCAGCCAGTCGACGTCGCGCCGATATGCCTTGCCCGACATCATCTCACCCTGATAGGGCTCGCCGTCCCGGACATATCCGATCGCCGTGAAGCTCTGAAAACCGTCCTTTTCGCCCATGGCCACCGACGGAGAGTAATAGACCACGCCGTCGCCCGGTTTGATGCGCTTCAGTGGCCCCTGCTTGCCGTGGTTGACTTGCATGAAGCCATTTCTCCGCCCATGCCGCACGTGCTCGGCACAGGCCACAGCCAGCCAATACGACTTTGCCGCCGGCTTCTCATATCGATGAGAAGCATTGGAATGCCCAAGCATGTGCACGACAGTACCGCGGCTGGCATGTTCTTCCAGCGAGAAGAGCGTCGCCTCGCTGTGATCGCTTGCTCTCAGTGTCATGATCTGCTCCCATCAAATTGGTATGTGACCAATATACGGGATCATGCTGTCAATATTTGTCAGCAGTCTTGCCGCTCAGGCGTAAAAAATGGCCGGCATCAGCCGGCCATTTTCTCCGAGCGGACCAGGATATAGAACCGCGCGCAGAGCATCGTCGCCGCCGAGGCGAGCCCCAAAAGAAAGCCGAACCAGATGCCGATGCCACCGAAGCCAAGCGGGAAGGCAAGGAGCCACGCCAGGAAGAAGCCGATCGGCCAATAGGCAATCAATGCAAGGATCATCGGCACGCGCGCATCCTTCAGACCACGCAGCAGACCGCTGGCGATCGCCTGCAGACCGTCGACGAGCTGGAACAACCCCGCGACAACAATCAACGGTGCGGCATAGGCGAGCACCTTCGGCGCATCGGCCGAGGTCACGTCAAGAAACCAGCTTCCGAGCCACGTCGGCATGGTGGCGAACAGGATGCTGCCAAACAGCGAGATGCAGCTCGAAACGATGAGCACGACGATTGCCGCGCGCGTCAACCCCGCGTGATCTCCCTGCCCATGCGCAACACCAACCCGAACGGTCGCCGCCTGGCTGAGGCCGAGCGGGATCATGAAGGCAATTGATGCCCATTGCAGCGCGATGCCATGCGCGGCAAGCTCGATCGTGCCGATCTGTCCCATCAACAGTGAAGCGGCCGTAAACAGGCTGACTTCTGCCAAAACCGTGATGCTGATCGGAAATCCAAGGCGAACCACTTCCCACAATGCATGCCAATCCGGCCGCCAAAGACGGACGAAGATTTCGTAGCGGCGTGTGTCTTCGCGGCTCTGCACATAAGCGACGATAAACAGGAAGCCCGCCGTTTGAACGGCGACCGACACCATAGCCGCGCCATGCAGCCCGAGCGCCGGCATGCCGAAATGGCCAAGCACCAGGCAATAGGCAAGCACCGCATTCATCACCAACATGGTGATGGTGACATAGAGAATGACACCGGCTCGGCCTATGGCGCTGACCAGGGCGCGGATAACGTTGTAAAGCAATCCCGGCAGCACGGCGAAATGGCCGATGGCGATATATTCGCTGGCAAGCTTCGCCACGTCGGGCTTCTGGCCTGCGGCCAACAGGATTTGCTCGGAATAGAGAAAGGCCGGCTGGGCCACCAGCCAATAAGCAGTGACGACCCAAAGCCCCATGCGCAACGCCCGGCGGACCGAAGTGACGTCGCCATGACCATAGGCCTGCGCCACCAGCGGCACGACGGCGATCGCGAAACCGGAACCGAAGATCAGAATCGTGAACAGGAACTGGCCGGCAAGAACCATGGCGGCCAGTTGCTCGGCACCGAGACGGCCGACGATCATCACATCCGTGGTGTTGATGCCAAGCTGCGCCAGCTGCGCGCCGATCAGCGGAATGCCGAGCGCCAGCGTGGCGCGGACATGCGCAGACCACGAATTATTGTTGTCGTGCGCGAACGGGCGCGCAGCTACCGGCATATCCATCTCGAAAACTCGATTTTAAGACAGCGCAAACCGCCCTACCCTAGGGTGCGCAAGCTTGTCGACTTAACGCAACTTCGCCCGAAAAGCCAGTCGGCAAAGCCTTGATGCTGAAGAATTCATCAGATCATCAAAATATCTGATGATTATTTAGGCCACTTCTTGAACGGATGGCTCCGCCACGGCTTTCGGCTCATCCTTATGCACCTTGGCAACAAAGACGATCACCGCAGCAAGGATGAGGATCGCCGACATGATGAACGGCGCGCCGGCGAAGACGACCGGTGCGGTTGGCGCGGTGAAATAGCGAAACAGATAGGGAAACAACACCGGTCCGATGATCGCGGTAATGCTGGTGAGGCTACCGAGAGCGCCTTGCAGTTCGCCCTGCGCCGACGGCGGCACTTTACTTGCAGCGATGGAGCGCAGCGGCGCATCCGAGACGTTTTCGATCACCGTAACCACGATGACGGCATAGACCATCCAGCCCTGCCAGGCGAAGGCATATCCCAGCAGGCCTACTCCCGAGAAAATAAGCCCGAACACCACAGTCTTCCATTCGCCGAGTATCGGCACGATGCGGGGCAAAGCGAACCCCATTACCAGCGCCATACCGATGCCGTAGGTGCCGAGCGAAATGCCGATCTCCCACGAGGTCCACCCATAACGATAGGATGTGACAAAGGACCAGACGGCCGGAAAGACGCCATGCGCCAGCCAGTTGAAGAACATGACGACGAATATCCAACCGAGGCCCCGATAACGACGCACCTGCCGCAACGCACCGAGCGGGCTGGCGCGCCAGAACTCGAAACGACGACGGTTCTTTGCTTCCAGTGTTTCCGGCAGCAGGAAAAAAGCGCCGATAAAGTTCACGAATGAGAGCGCCGCGGCGCCATAAAAGGGTGCGCGCGGACCGAACTCACCGAGGAAACCGCCAATGACGGGGCCGAGCACAAAGCCGACACCGAAGGCCATGCCGATCAGGCCGAAATTCTTCGCCCGGTTCTCGTCGGTGCTGATGTCGGCGATATAAGCAGAGCATGTCGAGAAACTCGCCCCGCTGATGCCGGCCAGGATACGGCCAGCGAACAATATCCAATAGGTACCGGCAATGGCGCAGATAAAATTGTCGATCGCGAAGGTCAGCACGGAGGCAAGCAAGACCGGGCGGCGGCCGAAACGGTCGCTCAAATTGCCGATCAGCGGCGAGAACAGGAACTGCATCGCGGCATAGGCAAGCAGCAGCCAGCCGCCGTCAGTGGCCGCCTCGCTGACCGAAGCGCCCGTCAGCTCTTCCAGGTATTTCGGCATGACCGGCATGATGATGGCAATGCCGATGACGTCGAGGAACAAGATGATGAAGACCAGGAACAAGCCGCGACGTACGAATTTCTGATCGATCATGGAGTTTGCCTATTGGGGGCCCCATCTCCATGAAGAGACAGAACGTGAACGAAAAACCGGAGCGTCCCCCTTACCTAAAGATTTTGCCGGAAACAATCAGTGAACGCTTCAATCTTCTTGATTTATCGACGGATTTTTTTGATCCTTGGCGCAAAGATGACGCCTACCCCTCATTCATCCGGCGCTGCTCCAATTTCAGAAAATCGACGAAAGCCCGCAGCGGCGCCGGCATGTGGCGGCGGCTCGCATAATAGAGAAACGGGCCGGGAAAAGCTGTTTCCCAGTCTTCGAGAATCGGTATCAGGTCACCGCTCGCGATCTGTGGCGTAACGAATTCCGTGAAGGTCCGGATGAGGCCGTGACCCTCCACGGCAGCGCTGCGTTCGATATCGACCGAATTGGTGGCGAGAACCATGGGTGGCGAAATAACGACCGTCTCACCGTCCTTTTCGAACTCCCAGGGAAAGGCCGAACCGCTGACGAAGCGGTGGCGGATGCAGCGATGGTCGAGAATGTCGCGCGGGTGACGGGGCGTACCATTTGCCGCAAGATAGGCCGGAGACGCGGCGGTGATGTAGCGTTGCTGCCGCGGCCCGATCGGCACGGCGATCATGTCCCGTTCCAGCCGCTCATCATAACGAATGCCAGCATCATAGCCCGCCGCCAGCACATCGATAAAACTGTCTTCGGCGACGATTTCGACCGAGATGCCTGGATAGGCTTTCAGAAAGCGGTTGATGATCCCCGGCATGATGACGATGGCAGCCACCGTCGGCACATTCAGCCGCAAAGTTCCGCCAAGACTGTCACGAAATGTATTGATATCGTCGAGCGCGGTGGCGATTTCGCCTATCGCCGGCGTCAGCCGCTCGATCAGCCGCTCGCCCGCCTCTGTCGGCGTGACGCTGCGGGTGGTACGGTTGAGCAGGCGTACACCGAGCCGCTCTTCGAGCCGTCGCAGCGCTTCACTCAATGATGACGCGGAGACATGGCGCTTGCGTGCGGCCTCACGAAAACTGCGCTCGCGGGCAACGGCGGCAAAGGCATCGAGGTCGGCAAGCGGCAAATCATCCATTGTACAAAATTTCAAACAACCCGTTTCGATTTACCCGGATTATCGCACAAAAGCCGATAGAGTAAAACCATTCTCGAAGACGCCGCTTAAAGATGACGAGGGCGCCGCTGACCAAGGAGAACTGAAATGCAGATGCATCAATTGGGTAAGACTGGCCCCGAAGTATCCGCCATCGGCCTCGGCTGCATGGGCATGTCCGGCATGTACGGACCCTCCGATCGCGCCGAAAGCATCGCCACCATCCACGCTGCCCTCGATGCCGGCATCAATCTGCTCGATACCGGCGATTTCTATGGCATGGGCCACAATGAAATGCTGATCGGCGAGGCGATTATGGGGCTGAAGCGCGACGATTTCCTGCTCAGCGTCAAGTTCGGCGCATTGCGCGATCCGGCCGGTGCCTGGTCGGGCTATGATGCCCGTCCGACCGCGATTAGGAACTTCCTCGCCTACACGCTGCAGCGCCTCGGCGTCGACTATATCGATATCTACCGCCCCGCCCGCCTCGATCCGAACGTACCAATCGAAGAGCAGGTCGGCGCCATGGCCGACCTGATCAAGGAAGGCTATATCAGGCATATCGGCCTTTCCGAGGTTGGCGTCGACACCATCCGCCGTGCGGCAGCCGTGCATCCGATCGTCGATCTGCAAATCGAATATTCGCTGATCTCGCGCGGCATCGAAGATCAGATCCTGCCCACCTGCCGTGAACTCGGCATCGGCATCACCGCCTACGGCGTCCTCTCCCGCGGCCTGATCAGCGGCCACTGGCAGAAGGATGCGGCGCAGAAGGGCGATTTCCGCGCCTTCAGCCCGCGCTTTCAGGGAGGCAATGTCGAAAAGAACCTGGAATTGGTGGAAGCATTGCGCCAGATCGCCGACACCAAGGGTGTCAGCGTCGCCCAGATCGCCATCGCCTGGGTCGACGCCCAGGGCAAGGACATCATACCACTCGTCGGCGCCCGCCGCCGCGATCGCCTGACCGAGACTCTCGGTTCGCTATCCGTCGAATTGTCCGAAGCGGATTTCGCAGCGATCGAACGCGCAGTCCCGAAGGATGCCGCCGTCGGCGGCCGTTATCCGGAAGCGCAGCTGGCGCATATGGACAGTGAAAAATAAAAGCGGCTCCGCCTTCTCCCCTCGTATGGCCGAGGGGAGAAGGCGCTGGAACTCACACCGGATTGTTCAGCGTATCGCAGTCGCTGAGCTTGCCGGATCCGAAGCCCTGTTTGAACCATTTCACGCGCTGCGCCGAAGTACCATGGTTGAAACTGTCCGGGACGACATAGCCCTGGCTGCGCTTCTGGAGCGTGTCGTCGCCGATCTGCTGCGCGGCATTCAGCGCCTCTTCGAGGTCGCCTTCCTGCAGAATGCCCTTCTGTTGAGTGAACTTACCCCAGATGCCGGCAAAGCAGTCGGCTTGCAGCTCGATGCGCACCGACAACTTGTTCGCATCCGCCTCGCTCATATTCTGGCGCGCTTGATTGAACTTCGGCAGAATGCCGAGCAGGTCCTGAACATGGTGGCCGACTTCGTGCGCGATCACATAGGCCTGCGCAAAATCGCCGGCAGCGCCGAACTGATCCTTCATCTGCTGGAAGAAGGCCATGTCGAGATAGACCTTCTGGTCACTCGGGCAATAGAACGGCCCGGTTGCTGCCGAGGCCGTGCCGCAGGCTGAAGGGAAACGGCCCGAGAACAGCACCAGTTTCGGATCGGTGTAGGTCTGGCCCATCGACTTGAAGATGCCGGTCCATGTGTCTTCCGTATCGGCGAGCACCGTCGCCACGAACTGCTTCATCTCGTCGTTGGCGGGCGGGGCATTACCGCCGCTCGAATCGCTCTGTTCGTAACCAGGCCCGGTGCCACCATCCAGGGCGCCGCCCTGCTGCAACAGCCCCATCACGTCGATACCCATGACCTTCAGCACCAGGAAAATCACCACCAGAATGATAATCGTGCTGATGCTCAAGCCGCCGCCGCGCCGCATGCCGCCGCCGGGAAAGCCCATACCGCCGCCGAAGGGACCACCTCCCGAGCCGCCCCTCATCGGCGACGAGCCGCGTTCATCCTCGATATTGTCGGATTGCCGACGTCCCTTCCAATCCATAATGCACCTCCCGGCGATGCAGGTCCTTGAGAGAACAAGTCTAGCTCTTTCTGAAATATACCGTGTCACCGTAAATTATGAAAACCAGAAAGAAAAAATTCATCATTGCGCGCATCGAACCTTCGATACCAACAAAAACTGGGCGGCCATTCTTTAAATATCTCAGGCGCAAACCTACTTGGCTGCACGCGCCAATATTCTTTACGTTGCATTTTACGGTCATGTGGACAACCGCAATCCCGCTTTTCGCGGACATTGCAGTTGAGTGACCTATATGCGCGTCATAATTGAAATGTAAAGGCGCGTGAACGTATGCGCTATGCGCCGAGGGTTTGATGAAACGATCGATGAGTGTGTCCCTGCTGCTGATGGGAACGGCAGCGCTGACAGGCTGTGGCCAGAAGGAAGAAACAGTCCAGATCTACAAGGACGTCGATGCCTGTATCGCAGGTGAAGTCTTCTCTGCTGCCGAATGCCGATCCCAATTTGCCGCCGCCGAAACCGAGCGTGAACAGAATGCGCCTGCCTATGAAACTGCGGCGAACTGCGAAAAGGACTATGGCGTCAACAAATGCCAGCCGACGACCAGCCTGCATCAGGCAGGCACAGGTCACTTCATTCCTTTGTTGGCCGGGTACATCGTCGGCAGCGCCTCCAGAACGCTCAACGCCAAGGCACTCTATCGGCCGAACGGCAGCAACGATTTCCGAACGGCGACCGGCCGCAGCCTTGCAAACGGCACTGTGCTTGGAAAGCCCACCTATGCCGCAAAGAAAAGAGATGACGATACGCAATCGTCGTCATCTTCGGGCGGCGGAGGTGGTGGCAGCTGGAGATCGTCCTCCGAGCAGTCCACACGCTCGGCCAGCGCAGTGGAACGCGGCGGCTGGGGTTTTCGCGGCTTCCATATTTCGGGCTAGGGGTGAGGCAATGAAACGCGTTGTCATGAACGAGCGGCCCGATTGGCAGGCCGACGCCGAAGCTTGTGGGTTCACCATCCACTCTATGTACGGTCAGCGTTACTGGGATGAACGGCACGCCTACGCATTTACCCTCGAGGAGGTAGAAACAAGGCTGGAAGATCCTTCCGCGAAGCTGCTGCGAATGTGCTATGCCGCCGTCGACAGGATCGTTTCGGATGGTGCGCTGATGCCGCGAATGGCCATTCCGCAAGCCTATCACGACGCTGTGCTCCGCTCCTGGCGCAGCCATGAGCGCGATCTTTATGGCCGTTTCGACCTCTCCTATGATGGCAACGGTCCGGCAAAGCTGCTCGAATTCAATGCCGACACGCCGACCAGCCTGTTCGAAAGCGCCGTTTTCCAATGGCGATGGCTGGAGGACATGAAGGCGCGCGGACAGATCTCGCCGGCCGCCGACCAGTTCAACTCCATCCACGAACGCCTGATCGAAGCTTTGCGTTTTCTCGCCGGCCCATCCCAACGCTTGCATTTCGCCGGCATGCTGGAATCGGAAGAAGACCTGGTGACACTCAACTACCTCGTCGATTGCGCGGCCCAGGCAGGCTGCAAGACGAAGCTGATTGCAATGCCCGATATCGGCGTCGACCACAAACATTGGCTGATCGATCTTCAGGACGAGCGCATCGACTGCCTGTTCAAGCTCTATCCTCTAGAAGACATGGTGCGCGAGCCTTTCGGCCGGCATCTGCCGTGGACGCCCACGCGTGTAATCGGGCCCCTTTGGAAACTCACACTGTCCAACAAGGGGCTGCTGCCGGTGCTATGGGAGATGTTCCCCGGCCATGAAAATCTGCTGCCTGCTTATTTCGAGGATGATCCGCGCATCGGCGATCTCGGGGATCGCTATGTCCGTAAACCGCTGCTGTCTCGCGAAGGTGCCAATGTGACACTCGTCAACTATGAAGCCGGCAATGGCAGCTATCATGTCGAGGGACCCTACGGCGAGGAAGGCCATATCGTGCAGGCATTGCACCTGCTTCCGCGCTTCGGCAACGACTGGACCGTGATAGGCTCGTGGATTGTCGCAGGCCAGCCCGCCGGCATCGGCATTCGTGAGGACGATACGCCCATCACCCGCGATACGTCTCGCTTCGTGCCGCATTACATACTCGATACTTGAGTTCGAGGAAAAACCACGGGATATGGGTCTGGAAAAACCGAGCGTGGGCAGATCGCCTCGCTCTATCGTCCGTCTCTTCCGAATTCCTGTCGATTCCGCGATTTATGGGGTTCCGTTTGCAAATACATTTGCCTATAAGCCGCTTCTAGCCTGAAAAGACTTGCCCATGCGCCCCGGCCGGTGATCTCCCACCCTGGCCGGTTTTTCGCGCAACAAAAAACGGATGTGAGCCCATGCCGAAGCGCCAAGATATCAAATCGATCCTCATCATCGGTGCAGGACCGATCGTTATTGGCCAGGCTTGCGAATTCGACTACTCCGGCACGCAAGCCTGCAAGGCGCTCCGAGAAGAAGGCTACCGCGTCATCCTCGTCAACTCCAATCCCGCGACGATCATGACCGATCCGGGCCTGGCGGACGCGACCTACGTCGAGCCGATCACCCCGGAAGTGGTCGCCAAGATCATCGCCAAGGAACGCCCGGATGCACTGCTGCCGACCATGGGTGGCCAGACGGCACTCAACACCGCGCTCTCGCTGAAGCGCATGGGTGTGCTCGACCGCTACAATGTCGAAATGATCGGCGCCAAGCCGGCCGCGATCGACATGGCGGAAGACCGCGCCCTCTTCCGCGAAGCCATGGCCCGTATCGGGCTCGAAACCCCGCGTTCGATGTTGGCGAACGCCACCGACATCAAGGATACTGACCGCAAGACGCATGAAGCCGAACGCACCAAGCTGAAGGCGCAGCTCTCCGGCGACGACCTCGACAAAGCGCTCGACGAACTGGAGAACCAGTGGAACCTCGGCGAAAGCGATCGCAAGCAGCGTTATATGAGCCACGCCATGGCAATCGCCGCCCAGGCGCTCGACCATGTCGGCCTGCCGGCCATCATCCGTCCCTCCTTCACCCTGGGTGGCACCGGCGGCGGCATTGCCTATAACCGTTCGGAATTCTTCGAGATCGTCGGCGGTGGTCTCGATGCTTCGCCGACCACGGAAGTGCTGATCGAAGAATCGGTGCTTGGCTGGAAGGAATTCGAGATGGAAGTGGTCCGCGACAGGGCGGACAATTGCATAATCATCTGCTCGATCGAAAACATCGACCCGATGGGCGTTCATACCGGCGATTCGATCACCGTCGCCCCGGCACTGACGCTGACCGATAAAGAGTACCAGATCATGCGTAACGCCTCGATCGCGGTTCTGCGCGAGATCGGTGTCGAGACTGGTGGTTCGAACGTCCAGTTCGCCGTCAATCCGAAAGACGGTCGCCTCGTTGTCATTGAAATGAACCCGCGCGTGTCCCGTTCCTCGGCCTTGGCGTCGAAGGCCACTGGCTTCCCGATCGCCAAGGTCGCGGCCAAGCTGGCGATCGGCTATACGCTGGACGAGCTGGAAAACGACATCACCGGCGGCGCGACGCCGGCATCGTTCGAACCCTCGATCGATTATGTCGTTACAAAAATTCCGCGCTTCGCCTTCGAGAAATTCCCCGGCGCCTCGCCGGTGCTGACCACCGCGATGAAGTCGGTCGGCGAAGTCATGGCGATCGGCCGAACCTTCGCGGAATCGCTGCAAAAGGCATTGCGCGGTCTGGAAACCGGCCTCACCGGCCTCGACGAGATCGAAATCCCCGGTACGGAAGAGGGCGAAGGCAGCCAGAATGCCATCCGCGCTGCTATCGGCACGCCAACGCCGGATCGCCTGCGCATGGTCGCCCAGGCGCTGCGCCTCGGCATGACGCCGGAAGAGGTACATGAAGGCTGCAAGATCGATCCCTGGTTTATCGCGCAGCTGAAGAACATCGTCGACATGGAAGCCCGCATCCGCGAACACGGCCTTCCGAACGATGCCTCCAACCTGCGCATGCTGAAGGCCATGGGCTTTTCGGATGCGCGCCTCGCGACGCTGACCGGCAAGCGCCCGAAGGAAGTTGCGGAACTGCGCAACGGCCTGAACGTCCGCCCGGTCTTCAAGCGCATTGACACCTGCGCCGCCGAGTTCGCCTCGCCCACCGCCTACATGTATTCGACCTATGAGACGCCCTTCGTCGGTTCCGCCCGCTCCGAAGCGCAGGTTTCCGACCGCAAAAAGGTCGTCATCCTCGGCGGCGGTCCGAACCGTATCGGCCAGGGCATCGAGTTCGACTATTGCTGCTGCCACGCGGCCTTCGCGCTGAAGGATGCCGGCTATGAAGCGATCATGATCAACTGCAACCCGGAAACCGTCTCGACCGACTACGACACCTCGGACCGGCTTTATTTCGAGCCGCTGACCGCTGAAGACGTGATCGAGATCCTGAAGGCGGAACAGGAAAACGGCGAGTTGGTTGGCGTCATCGTCCAGTTCGGCGGCCAGACGCCGCTGAAGCTAGCGGAAGCCTTGGAAAAGAACGGCATCCCGATCCTCGGCACCGCACCGGACGCGATCGACCATGCCGAAGACCGCGACCGTTTCCAGAAGCTTCTCATGAAGCTTGACCTCAACCAGCCGAACAACGGCATCGCCTATTCGGTGGAACAGGCCCGCCTCGTCGCCGCCGAGATCGGCTTTCCGCTGGTGGTGCGCCCCTCCTACGTGCTCGGCGGCCGCGCGATGCAGATCATCCATTCGGAAAGCATGCTGCAGACCTATCTTCTCGACACCGTGCCGGAACTCGTGCCGGAAGACATCAAGCAGCGTTATCCGAACGACAAGACCGGTCAGATCAATACCCTGCTCGGCAAGAACCCGCTGCTGTTTGACAGCTATCTCGCCAACGCCATCGAAGTCGACGTCGACTGCCTTTCTGACGGCACCGACGTTTACGTTGCCGGGATCATGGAGCATATCGAAGAGGCCGGCATCCACTCGGGCGACTCGGCCTGCTCGCTGCCGCCGCGCACGCTGTCGCCCGCAATGATCGACGAACTGGAACGCCAGGCAAAGGCCATGGCCAAGGCGCTGAACGTCGGTGGCTTGATGAACGTGCAGTTCGCCATCAAGGACGGCACGGTCTACGTGCTGGAAGTCAACCCCCGCGCCTCTCGCACCGTGCCCTTCGTCGCCAAGACCATCGGCGCACCGATCGCCAAGATCGCCGCCCGCGTCATGGCCGGCGAGAAGCTGGATGCGACCTTCGCCGCCTATGGCGAAAAGCCTGATCCGCGCAAGCTCAAGCATATCGCCGTCAAGGAAGCCGTCTTCCCCTTCGCCCGCTTCCCGGGCGTCGACATCCTGCTTGGACCGGAAATGCGCTCGACCGGCGAAGTCATCGGCCTGGATACGGATTTTGCGCTGGCCTTCGCCAAGTCGCAGCTCGGCGCCGGCGTCGAACTGCCACGTGATGGGACCGTCTTCGTCTCCGTCCGCGACGACGACAAGCCGCGCGTCCTGCCCGCCATCCGTATGTTGACCGAGCTAGGCTTCAAGGTGCTCGCAACGGGCGGCACCCAGCGCTACTTGGCCGAACAGGGCATCAGCGCCACCAAGATCAACAAGGTGCTGGAAGGCCGTCCGCATATCGAGGATGCCATCCGCAACCGCCAGGTTCAGTTGGTCATCAACACGACCGACAGCAACAAGGCGATCTCGGACTCGAAATCGCTGCGGCGTGCGACGCTGATGCAGAAAGTGCCCTACTACACCACCATGGCCGGCGCCGAAGCTGCGGCTATGGCGATCAAGGCGCTGAAGGCCGGCAACCTCGAAGTCCGACCGCTGCAGAGCTATTTCTGATGGGCGAGCCCTTCTCTTGATTTGAGAGAAGGGCTGCCCTCATCGGCGTTCGCGACCCTCCCGCCTCAGAAAATCTACCAGCGTGCGGACTGCCGGCGGTATATGGCGCTGACGGGGATAGTAGAGGTGCCATCCCGGAAAGGATGGCGAATAGTCCTCCAGCAAGGGAACGAGCCGGCCCTCTTCGATGAACGGCCTCACGCGGTGCTCTGCCCAGTAGGCAATGCCGACACCCTGCAGCGCTGCCGATATAGCAAACGCGCGATCCGAAACCACAAGCGGCCCATTGACCGCGACCACGAACCATTGGCCGTTGCGCTGGAAATCCCAATTGTAGATGCCGCTGCTTCCCGGCTGCCGCCAGTTGATGCAGCGATGCTGCAAGAGATCCGCCGGCGTTTCGGGGCAACCATGCCGGGCGACATATTCCGGCGAAGCCACCGCTATCTGCCGCAGATCCGGCCCGAGCGGTACGGCGATCATGTCGTTTTCGAGGAGCTCGCCGAGGCGGATACCGACATCGAAACCCGCCTCGACGATATTGATGACGGTATCGTCGACGGCGAGGTCGAGCGTGATCTCCGGATAGGCCTGGTGGAAGCGCCCAAGCGCCGGCTCGATGAAGGTGGTGGCCGCAAGTCGCGGCGCATGCAGACGCACCGTGCCGCGCGGCGTGTCGCCGAGGTTCCCGAGGTCCTCGACCGCCGCTTCCATCTCCGCCATTGCCGGCCGAATGCGCTCGATCAACCGTGTTCCGGCATCCGTCAGCGATACGCTGCGCGTCGTGCGATTGAGAAGCTGCACGCCGAAACGCTCTTCCAGTTCACGAATCCGCTGGCTGAGCGTCGAGGGGGAAATGCGAAGCTGGGCCGCGGCGCGGGCGAAGGTGCCGAGCTCCACGATGGTGATGAAGGCCCTGAGGTCGGCGAATTCGCTGCCGCGCATTTAGACTCCGATTATGCCGTAATCCCTAAAGAGTGTTTTCAGTTTATAGCAGATAGTCCCTCAGGCGATATCGGTCTACAGAGTGCTCTATCTCGAGCGAATGCCCTCCCACGCGTTCGCTCCTCTCCTGGAAAACAAGTTATCGTCAAATGTCCGACATAGAAATTGTGGAGGCGGAAGCCGCCAATGAAGTACGGCCGTTCATGGTACTTTTCGCCGCCATGACCGGCATCATGCTGGTTTCGCTCGACGTCTCGGTGGTCAACGTCGCCGTCGAATCGTTGCAGTCCTCTTTTCACGTGCCGCTTGAAGAGTTGCAGTGGGTGCTGAACGCCTACACGCTTTCCTATGCCACCTTCCTCCTCAGCGCCGGCGCGCTCAGCGACCGCATCGGCGCCCGCGCCACCTTCCTCTGGGGCTTCGCCATCTTCCTCGCAGCGTCGCTCGTCTGCGGCGCAGCGCCGAATTTCCTGATCCTGACGCTGGCGCGTGTGGCGCAGGGCCTGGGAGCAGCACTGTTGGTGCCTTCCGCCATGGCGCTGCTCCAACGCGCCTTTCCGGAAAGCCGGGAACGCGCCAAGGCGGTTGGCCTCTGGGCTGGCTCGGGAAGCCTCGCCATCGCTGCGGGTCCGCTAGTCGGCGGAGCCTTGATCAGCCTCGTCGGCTGGCGAACGATCTTCCTCATGAACGTGCCGATCGGCATCATCGGCATCTGGTTGACGCTTCGTCATGGGCCGACCCTGCTCGCGAGGACGAAGCGCGATTTCGACCTTGCCGGTCAATTTACCGCGGCCGCCGCGCTCGCGTGCCTGACAGCCGCCGTCTCTCATGCCGACGTTGCCGGTAGCGGCGTCTGGATCGCGGCAGGCCTGATCGTGGCCGTCCTGTTTGCCGCCGCCTTCTTCTTTATCGAGAGCAGCATTCGCCAACCGATGGTGCCGCTTGGCCTGTTTCGCAATACCGGCTTCACCGTCGCGACGTTTGCGGGTTTCATCCTGAACTTCGTCTTCTATGGAATGATCTTCGTCTTCAGCCTGTTCTTCCAAACGGTGCAGGGTAAATCCGCCTTCGCGGCTGGCGTCGCCTTCGTGCCGATGAGCGCCGTTATCATGATCGTCAACGTCGCAGCCGGCCGGCTTGCGGCGCATTTCGGCATACGCCCAACCATGATGGTCGGGCTGCTGCTGGCGACAGTCGGCTATGCCGCCATGTTTTTCATCGGCGCTGACGCGAGCGCCTTCATGGTCGCTCCCACCTTCATGATCGCCGGGGCAGGCATTGCGCTCGCGATCCCCTCGGTGATGTCAGCGACATTGGCCTATGCCGATCCCCAATCCGTCGGCATCGCTTCGGGCGTGGTGAATGCCGCAAGGCAGGTCGGCGGCGCAATCGGCGTTGCGCTGTTCAGCGCAGTCCTAGGCACAGCGGCCGGCAGTGAATTCGTCGCCGAAATGCATATGGCGAGCATCATCTCCGCCGTTGGCCTGATCGCCGCTGCGGCCTGCGTGATCCTGATCATGCCGACGCTCCATCATGTGGAGACCGTACCGACGAGCGGAATGACGGAGCATTAGCGAAGACATACCCCTGCCCGCTCAGCGGTCGACAAGTGCCCCAACCCACCGGCCGATGAGTGCATAAAATCAGGCTTCAGGGAGGATCGGCCAAGACGAGCCTCGCCATAAGTCACCGAATTTTCTGGAAATCGGCTGTCGCAATCTGCTATAGATGACAGGATAATGGCTCTGTATGGTTCCGAAGTACCGCTTCGGGACCTGTTTTCTTTTGTGTCTGCGACAGAGCAACGCAGGGAGTGAAGGACAAGAAAAATGGTTGAAAAGGTACCGATGACACAGAACGGGTTCGTCAAGCTGCAGGAAGAACTGCGCTGGCGTCAGCAGGAAGAGCGCCCGCGAATCATCGAAGCAATTTCGGAAGCGCGCGCCCATGGCGATCTCTCCGAAAACGCCGAGTACCACGCCGCCAAGGAAGCCCAGAGCCACAACGAAGGCCGCATTGGCGAACTCGAAGACCTGACGGCGCGCGCCGAGGTTATCGACCTCTCCAAAATGTCCGGCTCGAAGATCAAGTTCGGCGCCAAGGTGAAGCTCGTCGACGAGGACACCGAAGAAGAGAAGATCTACCAGATCGTCGGCGACCAGGAAGCCGACGTGAAGGCCGGTCGCATCTCCATCTCGTCGCCGATCGCCCGCGCGCTGATCGGTAAGGAAGTCGGCGATTCCATCGAGGTCAATGCGCCTGGCGGCGCCAAGGCCTACGAGATCCTCTCCGTCTCCTGGGGCTGATCGCCCGTGCGCGATCGCGACGCATCGCACTCAACCGATCTCAGCGAGATCGAGGTCATCGCGACGAACTTCAAACGCCGGCTCTCCGGCGTTACGTCTACGATCGTGCAATTGATCCCGAAGCAAATCGAACTCGGCTGCCATATCGCCACGCTCGGTCCGGGCTTGCCGGAAGATCTACCGAAGCTTGGCTGGGCGCGGCTTCCCGGCCTTTGGATGAGGCCACGCCGCCACCGCGTCCGTGTCTGGCACGCCCGCCGCAACAACGAGATGCTGGTCGGGTTGTTGCTGCGCGCCGTGCTGCGCATGCCGCTGAAGCTGGTCTTTACCTCGGCGGCCCAGCGCCGCCACACCGCCTATACGCGGTGGCTGATACGACGCATGGATGCCGTGATCGCAACAAGCACCCGCTCCGGCAGCTTCTTGCAGGTGCCGCACACCGTCATTCAGCATGGCATCGACCTGAACATGTTTCATCCGCCGGAAGTGCCCAACGATCGCATGGCCGCCACCGGCCTGCCCGGCACCTATCTGATCGGCTGCTTCGGCCGCGTCCGCCATCAGAAGGGGACGGATCTGTTCGTCAAGGCGATGATCGAACTTCTGCCACGCTATCCGGACTGGACCGCCGTTGTCTGCGGACGCGTAACCGCTGAGCATCGCGGCTTCGGCGACGAACTGGTAAAAATGGTGACCGCAGCCGGCCTCAGCGACCGCATCCGCTTTCTCGGTGAAGTCGACGACATAAGGCCTTGGTATCGCCGCGCGACACTTTATGTTGCCCCTTCCCGCAATGAAGGTTTCGGCCTGACGCCGCTCGAGGCCATGGCTTCACGGACCGCTGTCGTCGCCTCCGACGCCGGAGCCTATGCCGAGCTGGTTGTACCAGGTGAAACCGGCGCGATCGTGCCCGCCGGCGATGGCGAGGCGCTGACGAAAGCGATCGCCTTCTATCTCACCAATCCCGAACAGACGCTTAGCCAAGGCGAAAACGCCGTGCGGCACGTGCGCAGCGAATTTGCCCTGGAAAAGGAAGCGACGGCGATCGGTGATATCTATCGGCAACTGCTCGGTGGCGCCGGCTGAACAGACGGGCTTACTGGCCGAGGTCGATGCGGTTGCGCTCGATGAAATCGATCATGGCCCGATCCTCGACCACGTCTTCCTCGATGCTTTTGACCACAGACAAAACCTTGTCCCGGTACTTGGTCGGCGAGGCATCATAGGCCCATCCGCGCGCCAGTTTGGCCATCAGCTCCTCGCGGGATTTGGTGTAGTAGTGATTGAGCTGCAGAAACCGGTTCGAATAGAAATCCGGCGATTTTCGTGCGCGGCGCGTGAAACGTTTTCCGGCATCGTTCGCCGTCAAATCGCCGAATGCGCGGGTCTGGAACTGGTGCACGCTGACTTCCGTCACTTCGCAGGGGTCGACGATGCACTTGAAATTGCTGACATTTTCCTTGCGGGTCATCGGATCGGCGCCGCGCGTCGTATAGTTCAGCGCCAGCGGGCCACCGGGAGGCGTCGCATGGCCGCTGGTGGCAAACATGTGCCATGGCAGCGAGACATTCGGAAAGTCGCCGACAGCTTCAAGCGCCTCCTCCACCGTGCGCCCCTCTTTCGGCAACAGAAATTCGTCGACATCGATGAAAGTCATCCAACGGTATGCGCCACCGAAATTGAGAATGGCGTGGGCAAAGACGATGACCTGACCGTTTAGGGGTGCTCCCGTGGCGGCATCTGTCATACGTCCTGCCCAAGGGATGATCGTCAGCGTGTCGGCATCCAGGAGATCGCTCAGAATTGCGCGGGTCTCGTCCGTTGATCCATTGTCATAGATATAGAAATGGCGAATGCCGACAGCGCGATGGAACCGCACCCATTCCTCGATGTAGCGCGCCTCGTCCTTGACGCAGACAGCGACGGCGATCCCGTGCCGACCCTCTTGAGGTTGCGGCGGGTCGATTGCAAGCCGCTTCCCGTCCGATATCTTGGGCTTCAGCCAACCCATACATCTATTCCCTGCAACTCAGATCGTAGATACGGCGGCAAACCGCGCATCATAACCAAATCCATGCTTCAATAATGCCGACACCGGCGAATAGTTGACAAATGTCACGCCTCGCTCTGAAGCGATTTCCTTTGCCAGAATAAAATGTTCAAGAATGCGGTCTTCAGCCTGGGTGATGCCCGAAAAGGCGGTTTCATCGCTGGTTTCGTAAAAACGGGGCTCACCGGCATTAGAAATGTCGATGCCGAGGAAGCCGATCGTTTTGGGCGAACAATAAAGCGCGAACTGCAGCGCCGACACGGCAACTGAGCCGCCTTGAAAAACACCGTGATCCGGCGCAAAGGAAAAACCGGCGGAGCCGGTTGCATTGAGCCGCACGAAATCGAGCCGCTTGATATCGTCGATTGAGCGCCGACGTGCGCCGTAAGGCTTACGGATGTCGTCAATCAGAACGATCGTCTTGTCCGCCAGCCAGCGGCTGTCGAGCTCGGAGATCGCCCGCAGCACGGCGACCGAAAACAGGCATATAGTACCGGACCTGATTCGGCGCCGCATCATCTCCGAATGCCGCCAGACGAAACGCTCGTCCTCCACGGCGATGGCAAGCGGCGCGGCGATCTGCTCGCCGATCAATCCGATGGCACCGTTCAATAGAACGGCGCTGCCTTTCTCCAGATCGGTCAGATCGCAGTCGCGAATCGATGGGCCGGAGCCGACGACATGGATGGTTTGGCCGGACTGTTCGCGCAAACGATCGGTGGAAGAAAGGTCCGCGACCTTTGCGCGATGGTAAAATACCTCCCCTGCGCCATTCCTCCGGACGATATTGAGCCCTGGAAACCAGTCCTGTGCATGAGCACGAGAACCGCCGAGCAGCAGGCGCGCGCCCGTCTTGATCAGCGATCGGTGCCAGGGGCGATCCGCCATCTCCTTAGAGCTCCACCAGGCCGAGCTTCTTCACCTGCCGGATGGTCAGCATGGTGCGCACCGTGTCGACATGCTCGTTCGCCGTCAGCACCTCGATGACGAAATCCTGGAACCTGGTGAGGTTCTCGGCAACGCAGTGCAGCAGGAAATCGCTGTCGCCGGAGACCATCCATGCTTGGCGCACAAGCGGCCACTCGGCGGTCGCACCGGCAAACGCCTTGAGATTGGCCTCCGACTGATGCTTGAGACCGACCATGCAGAAGGCGACAAGGTCGAAGCCGAGCTTCGGGCTGTTCAACATGGCATGATAGCCCTCGATAACGCCCGCCTCCTCCAGCTTGCGCACCCGGCGCAGGCAAGGTGGCGCGGAGATGCCGACGCGATCGGCGAGCTCGACATTGGTCATTCGCCCGTCGCGCTGGAGTTCCCGTAAGATCTTGATGTCGATGGCGTCGAGTTCAGCCCGCAGCACTTTTATTGCCTTTCTTTAATTCCCCACCGGCAGCTTCTATATAAAGCGAGGAAATACGCAAGAAAGTTTCCCTCGCGTAACCGAATCTTACACAAAGCAGATTTGCTCTGTTAGTAATGCAAGGCTGCCCTTGAATAAATGCATGCGGCAATCATAAATGGGGCGGCGGATCGTGAAATCGCCTGCTTTGCCCGTTTGAAGCCGACGCTTCCGAAGCGCTGAGATTGAAAGGACTTACTATATGCCTGCCCGCCACACCAAGGTGCTCATCATCGGTTCCGGCCCCGCCGGCTATACGGCTGCCGTTTATGCCGCGCGCGCCATGCTGAAGCCGGTTCTGATCGCCGGCCTTGAACAGGGTGGCCAGCTTATGATCACCACGGATGTCGAAAACTATCCAGGCTTCGCCGATCCTATCCAGGGTCCGTGGCTGATGGAACAGATGCTCCAGCAGGCGCAGCATGTCGGCGCTGAGATCGTCAACGACCTCGTGACCGAAGTAGACACCAACCAGCGCCCTTTTGTCGCGCGCACCGACAGCGGCCAGGTCTGGACTGCCGACACGCTGATCATCGCGACCGGCGCCAAGGCCAAGTGGCTGGGCATCGAGAGCGAACAGCATTTTCAGGGCTTCGGCGTTTCCGCTTGTGCCACCTGCGACGGTTTCTTCTATCGCAACAAGGATGTGATCGTGGTCGGCGGTGGCAACAGCGCGGTCGAGGAAGCGCTCTATCTGTCCAACATCGCCAAGTCGGTCACCGTCGTGCATCGTCGCGATTCGTTCCGCGCTGAAAAGATCCTGCAGGAACGCCTGTTCGCCAAGCCGAATGTAAAAATTCTCTGGAACACCGAAGTCGCCGAAATCACAGGCACGCCGGCCAAGCCGCCGATGCCGCCGTCAGTTTCAGGCGCACGCCTGCGCGACACCCACACGGGCATTGTCACCGACGTGACGATCGACGGCGTTTTCGTTGCCATAGGCCATGCGCCGGCGACCGAGCTTTTCAAGGGCAAACTGAAGCTCAAGGACAATGGCTATCTCTGGACCGCACCGGATTCGACGGCGACCAACGTCGAAGGAATCTATGCCGCCGGCGACGTCACCGACGATACGTTCCGACAGGCGGTCACGGCAGCGGGGATGGGCTGCATGGCGGCGCTTGAAGCGGAACGCTATTTGACCGGGCACATGCCCGTCGCCGTGGCTGCGGAGTGATGCAGCCGATGAGGGGAAGCGGCATGCCATTGGACTGGGACAAGCTGCGTATTTTTCACGCGGCTGCCGAAGCGGGATCGTTCACGCACGCAGCCGACAAACTGCACTTGTCCCAATCCGCCATCAGCCGCCAGGTCAGCGCACTCGAGCAGGATGTCGGCATCAAGCTGTTCCATCGCCATGCCCGCGGCCTGATCCTGACCGAACAGGGCGAACTGCTATATCGCACCGCACACGACGTTCTCTTGAAACTCGAGACGGTCAAGATGCAATTGACCGAGACGACCGACAAGCCGAGCGGCAAGTTGCGCGTAACGACGACGGTCGGCCTCGGCCAGGGCTGGCTGACCGACAAGATCCAGGAATTCCTGCAGCTTTATCCCGACATGCAGATCCAGCTCATCCTCGATAATGAAGAGCTGGACGTGAACATGCGCCATGCCGATTGCGCCATCCGCCTGCGCCAGCCGCAGCAGTCGGATTTGATCCAGCGCAAGCTTTTCACCGTGCATATGCATGTCTACGCCGCGCCCTCCTACATCAACCGCTACGGCGAACCGCAGTCGGTGGAGGCTCTGGACGAACATCGCATCATCAGCTTCGGCGAACCGGCGCCGAACTATCTGCTCGACGTTAATTGGCTCGAGATTGCCGGCCGCTCGTCGGACAACAAGCGCGTTCCGCATCTACAGATCAACAGCCAGACATCGATCAAGCGTGCCTGCCTCCTCGGCATCGGCATCGCCGTGCTCCCTGACTATATCGTCGGCCGCGACCCTGGACTCATTCAGCTCGCGATCAATGCCGACGTACCGTCTTTCGACACTTATTTCTGCTATCCCGACGAAATGAAAAATGCTGCCAAACTGAAGGTTTTCCGGGATTTTATCGTTGCCAAGGCACGTAACTGGAACTTCTGATCTGGTCTAACGCACTGGGAATTCAGCTTTTTTCAGCGTAATATATCTGTCACGCGTATGACGCATGGCTGATATGCACAAAACAGAGTTGAAGCCTGCCCATTTAACTACCATATCGCACATAGCTGATGCACACGGTGGCTTTTCCTCCCAGTTCCACCGCATTGGCTGTTCCCCTCTGGAGGTTTTTAACCTTCATACCTATAGGGCCTCGGTTGTTACCGGAGGCCCTTTTTTTTGCCTTTTTGCGCCAGACGTCGCAAACGCATAACTGCCATGCACAAAAAAGCATTGCGCACTGCACAAATTAGCATCATACCGCACATAGCTGATGCACATGGTGGCTTTTCCTCCCAGTTCCACCGCAGCAGCTGTTCCCCTCTGGAGGTTTTTAACCTTCACACCTATAGGGCCCTGGTTTATTCCGGTGGCCCTTTTTTTTGCCCAATTTCTGAGCAGGCCACCAAAGTGCTTTGCATAAGATAATTTGCTGCGACGCACCTTGATATATCGAAAAGCGACGATACATAAATCGTTACTTTTCGATATTCATTTGGTGAGCGTCATGGACAGAACTGAGATATTGAAGGCATTGGCCAATCCGGCCAGGCTCGAAATCCTCAATCAGCTCAAAGATCCGCACACACATTTTCCGACACAGGAACACCCGCTGGAACTGGGTGTCTGTGCCAGTCAGTTCGAACGCTGCGGCCTGTCGCAATCCACTGTTTCCGCCCACCTCGGCACATTGCATCGCGCCGGTCTGGTGACCACCAGGCGCCTCGGTCAGTGGATTTTCTACAAGCGGAACGAGGAAACCATCGCCGAATTCCTCGCGACCCTGCAAAAGGAACTTTGACATGCCGCTCGCCCTCCTTGTCCTGGCGTTGAGCTCTTTTGCCATCGGAACGACTGAATTCGTCATCATGGGCCTGCTGCCCGAAATTTCCGCCGATCTGTCCGTCACCATCCCGCAAGCCGGCTGGCTGGTCACCGGCTATGCGCTCGCGGTGGCGATCGGTGCGCCGATCATGGCCGTCTCCACGGCGCATCTGCGTCGCCGCTCGACGTTGATCATGTTGATGGGCTTCTTCATCCTCGGCAACCTGCTCTGCGCGATCGCACCCGGCTATTGGGTCCTGATGATCGCCCGCATCGTCACTGCGCTTTGCCACGGCGCGTTCTTCGGCATCGGCTCGGTCGTTGCTGCAAGCCTGGTCGCCGAAGACCGCAAGGCTCGTGCCCTTGCGCTGATGTTCACCGGCCTGACGCTTGCCAATGTGCTCGGTGTGCCGCTCGGTACGGCGCTCGGTCACGCTTTCGGCTGGCACGCGCCCTTTTGGATAATCACCCTGCTGGGCGTCGCCTCGCTTACCGGCTTGGTGCTTGTCCTGCCTAAAGGCGAAGAAGTCCGCCAGGACAGTCTTGCTCGCGAAATCTCGGCGCTGCGCGGTCTCGGCCTGTGGCTGTCGCTGCTGACAACGGTGTTTTTCGCCGCGGCCATGTTCACGCTGTTCACCTATATTGCGCCGCTACTGCGCGACGTCACCGGCGTTTCGCAGCGATGGGTAGCCTTGACGCTGCTGTCGATGGGTATCGGCCTGACGATCGGCAATCTCATTGGCGGCAAGCTCGCGGACTGGCGGCTTGGTACAACGCTTGCCGGCACCTTCGCGGCGATTGCACTGACCTCGGCCATCTTCAGCATCACCAGCCATTCCTTCATCCCAGCCGAGATCACCCTCTTACTCTGGGCTGCGGCATGCTTCGCCGCAGTGCCGGCGCTACAGATCAACGTCGTTGGTTTCGGCAAGGATGCGCCGAATCTGGTGTCAACCATCAACATAGGCGCCTTCAATACCGGCAATGCACTCGGCGCCTGGGTCGGCGGCACCGTCATCGACGCCGGCTTCTCGCTGTCGCGCGTGCCGCTCGCCGGTGCTGCCATGGCGCTCCTCGGCCTTGCAACCGTCGCGTTGACCTTCACGACCGTCAGAGCGAAGCGCGCCGCGCCCACCTCGTAAGCTTCTCCTTCAATTCTTCATCTCGTACAACAGGAAAGGATCTTCCATGATCAAACTCTTTGAACCGACGAAACTTGGCGATATCTCCCTCGCCAACCGGATCGTCATGGCGCCGCTGACCCGCAATCGTTCTCCGAATGCGGTTCCGAACGACTTGAACGTCAAATATTATGCCCAACGCGCTACGGCCGGCCTGATCATCACCGAAGCGACCGCCATCACCCATCAGGGCCAGGGCTATGCGGATGTACCCGGTCTCTATACCAAGGAAGCCCTCGACGGCTGGAAGAAAGTGACGGATGCCGTGCATGCCAATGGCGGCAAGATCGTCGTGCAGATGTGGCATGTCGGTCGCATTTCCCACGCCACGCTGCAGCCGAACGGTAGCAAGCCTGTCTCCTCCACCGCCAAGCGCGCTAACGCCAAGACCTATCTGGTTAGCAGCGATGGCACCGGCGCCTTTACCGAGGTCTCCGAGCCACGCGCTCTTGAGGCCTCGGAAATTCCAGGCATCATCGAAGATTACCGCAAGGCCGCCCGCGCCGCGATCGAAGCCGGTTTTGACGGCGTCGAAATCCATGGCGCCAACGGCTATCTCATCGACCAATTCCTGCGCGCCGGCGTCAACGATCGCACCGACCAATATGGCGGTTCGATCGAAAACCGCGCCCGTTTCCTTTTCGAAGTGGTCGACGCCGTAACCAAGGAAGTCGGCGACGGTCGCACCGCCATCCGCATCTCGCCGGTAACGCCGTCGGGCGATTCCAGCGACCCGCACCCGCAGGCGCTGTTCACCTATGTCATCGAAGGTCTGGCGAAGTATGGTCTCGCCTATATCCACGTCGTCGAAGGCCAGACCAGCGGCGCGCGTGACTTCCTGCCCTTCGACTACGACGCCCTGCACGCGGCTTATAAGGCTGCGGGCGGCAAGTCGGCTTGGATGCTCAACAACGGCTACGATCGCGAGATGGCGATCGAAGCCGTCGAGAGCGGCAAGGCCGACGTCGTTGCCTTCGGCAAGCTTTTCATCTCCAACCCGGATCTCGTTCGCCGGCTGAAGGAAAACGCACCGCTTTCGGCCCTCAATCGGGAAACGCTCTATGGCGGCGGCGAAAACGGCTATGCCGACTATCCGACGCTGGACGAAGTGGCTTAACTCCCACGCTGCGGCCATGATGGAAAATCCCGCTGCGAGGCGGGATTTTCTTTTTGGGGATAGCCGTTAGAGTACCCGCATGTTTGAACCCTATCTAAAGCGCTGGTCGCTCACGCCGGATGGCGAAGCGATCGTCACACATTCCAGCCACCTCCTACCCGTTATCTGGCGCGGCTTGCCCGCCATGCTAAAAGTCGCACTTGATATTGACGAGAAACTCGGCAGCCAGGTCTTGCGCTGGTGGAACGGCGACGGCGCCGCGCATATCTACGAACATGACAGCGACGCCGCGCTTCTGGAACGGGCGACCGGATCTGGCTCGCTGCTGACGATGGCCATGGAAGGCGGCGATGACGAGGCAAGCCGGATCATCTGCCGCACGGCCGCGAAGCTCCACGCGCCGCGGCCAACGCCGTTACCGGATCTAGTCCCGCTTGACCACTGGTTTCGCGAGCTTGAGCCGGCCGCACGCAGCCATGGCGGTCTTCTCGCCACCAGCGCCGATATTGCGCGTCACCTCCTCGCGGATCAACGCGACCTTACCGTATTGCACGGCGACATCCATCACGAGAATGTCATGGATTTCGGCCCCCGCGGTTGGCTCGCCATAGACCCAAAGCGCGTCTACGGCGAGCGCGGCTACGATTTCGCCAATACCTTCTGCAATCCGGAGCTCCCCATCGTCACCGCCCCCGGCCGCCTACAGAGGCAATTACCGATCGTCTGCGCCGAGGCGAGATTGGAACCGAAGCGGATGCTGCAGTGGATCGTCGCCTATGCCGGCCTTTCCGCCGCCTGGTTCCTCAGCGACGGCGATACCAGGAATGCCGAGTCGGATTTTGCCGTCGCCAGGATCGCGCTGGCCGAACTCCAGATCTGACGGCGCGCCTCATCGCGCCGACAAGCAGCCGATTGCCGCAAGGCTCGCCTTCACCGCCTCATCGATCGGGGTATGCGGTTCCTCGCCGAGCACGGCCACGAGCTTATCGTTTCTCATCTGCAACGGTACTTTCCAGAGATAGCGCATTTCACGCAACTCCTTCATCAGCGGCACGAAGGGTGCGGCAAGCGGCAGTATCCACCAGGGAAAGGATTTTTCCGTCACCCTATGTCCGACCGCGCGCTCGATCGCACCAACCATCTGCCGGCCATCGCCATCCCAATGGCCGCGCATGTGATAGACGGCGAAGGCCGGAAGCGCATCGCCCTTCTCAATAAGCCGGATCATCGTTTCCGCGACATCGGGTAGATAAGCCCATTGATGGCCGATGCCTACCCTGCCCGGATAGGTCACCGATGCCACCGGCTTACCAGGTTTTACGATGCCCTGTGAGAACCAGCTATTGGTATGCTGGCCGAAGAAATCTCCGGCACGAAGGATGATGACCGGCGTCCCGCCCTCTGCGGCCGCCTTCAAGCGCCGCTCCATTTCGACGCGGATTGCACCCTTGCGTGTCTGCGGATGCTGCGGGCTATCCTCGGTCACGTCGGGAAGGACATCAGGCCCGAAATTATAGACCGTGCCCGGCAGGACGATGCGCGCGCCAACCGCTTTCGCGGCTGCGATCGTGCTGTCGAGCATTGGCAGAACAAGTTGCGCCCAGTTGCGATAGCCAGGCGGGTTGACGGCATGCACGATCACCTCAACCCCCGTCGCCGCTTTCAACACGTCGCTCGCCTGCATCGCATCACCCTGCACCCAGTCGAAGCCGGGCTCGCGGCGCGCTGCTTCCGCTGCGTTACGGTTCAGCGCCCGGATGCGCCAGCCGCGGGCGGCGAGCCCGCGAGCCATCGCGCCGCCGATACCGCCGGTGGCGCCCAGCACGAGAGCGGTCTTTCCATTGTTCATCTGCTCAGTCATTGTCATCTCCATCGATTTGATGGCGTGACTATGCCGCGCGACCGCAATAAACGAAATTGCCGAGAAATCTGCATATGATATACAAAAATTTATGACAGCATCGCAACCAAGCTGGGATTTCTACCGCACCTTCCTCGCCGTGCTCCATCATGGCTCGCTTTCGGCCGCCGCCCGAGATCTCGGCCTGACCCAGCCGACCATCGGCCGCCACATCGACGCGCTGGAAGAAGCCGTCGGTGCAGAGCTCTTCACACGCTCGCAGCAAGGCCTTCTTCCGACAGACGCGGCCCTCGCCCTCAAGCCCTATGCGGAAACACTGGCCAGCACGACCGCTGCTCTTCTCCGCGTCGCCTCCGGTTCCCGGGACAACGTCAGCGGCACGGTTCGCATCAGCGCCAGCGAAGTCATCGGTGTGGAAGTGCTGCCGCCGATCCTCGCCGGGCTGCAGGCAGCACATCCCGATCTCGTCATCGAGCTCTCCGCTTCGGATGCCGTGGAAGACCTGTTGCAGCGCGAGGCCGATATCGCCGTGCGCATGGTAGCGCCTACGCAAGATGCGCTGCTGGCGCGTCGTATCGGCATCGTCTCCCTCGGCTTGTTCGCACATCGTAATTATCTTGAACGGTATGGTGAACCCAAGAGCATCGGGGAGTTGCGCCAGCACAAGCTGATTGGCTTCGACCGACAGACCGCTTTCACCCGCGCCATGTTGAAACGCTATCCCCTGCTCGACGGCATCTCCTTTGCCTTCAAGTCGGACCATAGCATCGTCCTGCACAACGCGTTGCGCGCCGGCATCGGCATCGGCTTCTATCAAGTGCCGCTTGCGAAAAGGGATGAGAATCTTGTTCGGTTGCTGCCCGAGATCGAACTGTCGCTCGACACCTGGGTCGCCATGCATGAAAACCTGAAGACTTCACCGCGCTGCCGCGTGACATTCAATGCGCTGGTGGTCGGGTTGCTCGACTACATTAGGGCTGGCGGAGAGCAGGAGAGATCATGACGGCGAGCAATCCAGTTGAACTCGTGCCGTATGATCCGGATTGGCCAGTGGCCTTCACACGTATCCGCGAGAAGCTTGAGGGGCTGTTGAGGCCTTATGTGGTGACGATCGAACATGTCGGCAGCACATCCATTCCGGGCCTCGCGGCAAAACCGCTCCTGGATATAGACATCGTTCTGCGCGGCCTAGATGACGTACCAGCCGCTACACAAATCCTTCTTGCGCGAAATTACGAACCACGCGGCAATCGTTACGATGACGATGTCTGGGCGTTCATCAGGGACGGCACGCCGCCCGAACGGATTTACATTTGCCCGCCAGACAATTTGACGCACCACAGGAGGATCATTTTCCGCGATCACCTGCGATCGCATCCAGAGGCGGCAGCAGCTTACGCTGCGCTTAAACAGGATCTGGCGGCAAAATTCCGATATGACGGCGATCGCTATACCGCTTCGAAGCGGGCCTTTGTTGATACAATTATCGACCGAGCGTTACGCTAGCAGCAGTTCTAGGCCCCGGGGGCCGTGTCGACCGGCGGGAAATGCACCTTGCCGTCGACAACCTCCGTTTCGGGTCGATCACCGCCGTCGGTATATTCTTCGTGCCATTTGCCCCGTTCATCCTGCCAACTGATCTCGGCCGAATCGCCGCCGACCTGCTGCTCGGCCGCCACGATCCTGGCTGCCTCCACTGCTTCGGAATGGGTCGGAAAGGCCTCTGAATAGACGTCGCCGAAGCGATACGCCCATCCGCCGTCATGTGGCACGATTTCATAAGTGACCTTGACCATGCATAGCCTCCTTTTCCTCTGCCAAGACCTTAGGATCCGGGTGCCACCCGGCAGGACCGCGGTCCATCTGAGACGATTTCGAGGATGCCGCGATATTGGGTTGGGCAGACCGATCCGTGCAGTATTCCATTAAACGGCGCGGACTGCAAATTTTGTCATCCACGCGCATGCTTGATGTGAGAAATCATTGATTTAGAGTGGGAAAGTGAATCGGTGCAAGAGGTGGGGATCTTGGCAATATCGAGCTGGTTGAAGCAGGAAAAGTTCCTGATCATCGCATTTGCGGTCGCTGTGATCGCCTATCTCGGCGAACATGCGGTGCTGGAAATGGGACGGGCCGCATCGCTGCTGGCCGCCGCCGCACTGATTGCGACCATCGTACTTGTCTCGATGCGTGTCGCCCATCATGCCGAAATCTTGGCGACGAAAGTCGGCGATCCCTATGGCACGATGATCCTGACGCTCTCGGCCGTCGCCGTGGAAGTCATCATGCTGGCGATCCTGATGGGCGGTGAGAGCTCGCCGACGCTGGTCCGCGATACGATCTATTCCGCCGTCATGCTCGATATCAACGGCATTCTCGGCTTGGCTGCCCTGATCGGTGGACTGAAACACGGAGAGCAGCCCTATAACGACGATTCCAGCAAGACCTACGGCGTGATGATCCTGACGGCCATGGGCATTTCGATGATCGTGCCGGAATTCATTCCCGACGCGAAGTGGCACTATTATTCAGCCTTCACTATCATCGCGATGATCGCGCTTTACGCTCTCTTTCTGCGTATGCAGGTCGGCAAGCACAGCTATTTCTTCAGCTACAGCTATCCCCGCATTGAGAAGAAACACGGCGCGGAAGACGACCATCTTGGCGAAGGCTCCACCGCGACCTCAATCGTTACGATCCTGATCGGCGTCATACTGATCGGCGGGCTAGCCGAATTCATGTCGGCCTTCATGGATGTCGGATTGAGAGACAGCGGCGCGCCGCCGGCGATTGCCGCCATCGTCGTCGCCGCCATTTCCGCCGCCCCTGAGATCCTGACGGCGCTGCGGGCGGCACTACGCAACCGTATGCAGGCGACGATCAACATCGCCATGGGCGCCTCGCTCTCGACCGTTATTCTCACGGTGCCGGTCATGGAGGCGATCGCGCTCTATAGCGGCCAACCCTTCATTATGGCCATGTCGCCGGTACAGACCGTAATGATCATGATCACCCTCATCGCCGCCGCCATCAATCTCAACGATGGCGAGACCAATGCCATCGAAGGCATGACCCACTTCATCCTCTTCGCCACCTTCATCATGCTGACGGGATTGGGGCTTTGACTCTGATTTCAGAGAGTTAGAGCGGAAAGTGGAATCGAATTCGGAGAGACTTGAATCTCTTGATGAGCCGGCATTGACGCCAACCGATCGACGCGAAAAAGCCCGCCATCGCTGACGGGCTTCCGAAGTATTTATCTAAGCTGCTTACTTGCAGGCTGCGCAGAAGCGCTGGATGCGGCGGCATGCTTCCTCGAGAAGCTCTTCCGAGGTCGCGTAGGAGATGCGGAAGTTCGGGCCGAGGCCGAAGGCAGAGCCGTGGACGACGGCGACACCTTCCGATTCCAAGAGTTCCGACACGAAATCTTCGTCCGTCTCGATGACCTTGCCGGTCGGCGCGGTCTTGCCGATCAGGCCGGCGCAGGACGGATATACGTAGAAGGCGCCTTCCGGCACCGGGCACGAAAGTCCCTTCGCCTGATTCAGCATCGATACGACGAGGTCGCGGCGGCCTTCGAAGATCTTCTTGTTGCGCGGGATGAAATCCTGCGGACCGTTCAGCGCTTCGACGGCAGCCCACTGCGCAATGGAAGTGGCACCCGAGGTCTGCTGACCCTGGATCATGTCCATTGCCTTGATGAGCTGCAGCGGGCCTGCGGCATAACCGATACGCCAGCCGGTCATCGCATAGGCCTTCGAGACGCCGTTCATCGTCAGCGTACGGTCATAGAGGCTGGGCTCGACCTCGACCGGCGTGGCGAATTTGAAGTCGCCATAGGTCAGGTGCTCGTACATGTCGTCGGTTAGAACCCAGACATGCGGGTGCTTGACCAGCACGTCCGTCAGCGCCTTCAGCTCGGCATGCGTATAGGCAGCGCCCGACGGGTTCGATGGCGAGTTGAACATGAACCACTTGGTCTTCGGCGTGATCGCAGCTTCGAGATCGCGAGGCTGGAGCTTGAAGTTATTCGCCTGCGTCGTCGCGACGAACACCGGGGTGCCGCCGCATAGTGCGACCATTTCCGGGTAGGATACCCAGTAAGGAGTCGGGATGATGACCTCATCGCCAGCGTTCAGCGTCGCCATGAAGGCATTGAACAGGATCTGCTTGCCGCCCGTGCCGACAATTGTCTGCTCCCAGGTATAGTCGAGATTGTTCTCGCGCTTGAACTTGGCGGCAATCGCCTTGCGCAGCTCCGGAATGCCGGAAACCGGCGTGTACTTCGTCTCTCCGCGGTTGATCGCGTCGATGGCGGCCTTCTTGATATTATCAGGCGTATCGAAATCCGGCTCGCCGGCGCCAAGACCGATCACGTCACGGCCTTTTGCTTTCAGTTCGCGCGCTTTCTGGGAAACGGCGATGGTGGCAGAAGGCTTTACACGGGAAAGAGCGTCGGCAAGAAAGGCCATGATGATCGGTCCTAATCGGTTGAGGTGGGCAGAAAGCCTGTGGACCAGATTTCTGCGCTAAGCTCTATGTCGAATGTAGGCCGCCGTTTCAAGCAGAAAGGCGTCACAGTGACGTTATTTCGGGGGCCGTAGACGGCGCGCCACACGTCATCGTTGGGCTGCCAAACGCGCGCCATTTTCCCAAACGAAGCTGCCCCACACGCTCCGGCTGAAGTGAGCGCATGGAAAGCGGTCAGATGCGAACACGCTGCCCGACGGTTGAATCATTTTGCGAAGCGCCTGATCCAATCTCTCACGCTGCCAAAATTCCTTCACAAAATCATACAGTTCGTCATACATCTTGATTGCCACAAATTAGCCTTAACAAATGCTTTACGGCGCCGCAATTCGGTCCTGAAGCAGCCCGCTTCCCACACTCTTATCGTGCAATCGCAGCCAGTCACGCAGGGGGTAGCCATGTTTCTGGATGACGAATGCACAACCGAGCGCCTGAGGGCGCGCAATCTCCTCTCTTCTTTCTCAATCGCAATGACAACATTGGCCGCGCTGGCGGTCACGATGCTATGTCTCATCACGGCTGCGCGCGCCGAAACTGCTGGCCAGTCGAGCCAATCCGGCCAGCAACTCGCCGGCCTCATCCGTCCGAACGACGTCAACAGCGGCTCGTTGCTCTTCCCATCCAAAGAGCCCGGCTATTATGTCGAGGCGCCGCGCCTGAAGACGGATGTCGAGATCGACGTCACCGGCCCGGTTTCCCGCGTCAAGGTCACCCAGCGCTTCCAGAACCCGAGCAAGGGCTGGGTCGAAGGCACCTATGTTTTCCCGCTGCCGGATAACGCGGCCGTCGACACGCTGCGCATGCAGATCGGCGACCGCTTCATCGAAGGTCAGATCAAGCCGCGCGAAGAAGCCCGGCAGATTTATGAGGATGCCAAAGCGCAGGGCAAGAAGACAGCCCTGCTCGAGCAGCAGCGGCCGAACATCTTCACCAATCAGGTTGCCAATATCGGTCCCGGCGAAACCACCGTCGTACAGATCGAATACCAGCAGACGGTCCATCAGTCGGCTGGCCAATTCTCGCTACGCTTCCCGATGGTCGTAGCTCCACGCTATAACCCGCAGCCGATCGTACAGAGCGTCGAGTTCAACAACGGCACCGGTTTCGCCGTACAGCAAGATCCGGTCCCGGACAGAGAGAAGATCGAAGCCCCGGTTCTCGATCCGCGTGAAAACGCCAAGATCAATCCGGTATCGTTGACCGTCAATCTCAAGGCCGGCTTTCCGCTCGGCGAGGTGAAATCCGCCTTTCATGAGGTCAATGTGACCGAAAACGGCGAACAGGGCCGCACGATTTCGCTGAAAGGCGACTCGGTGCCCGCGGATCGTGATTTCGAGTTGAGCTGGAAAGCGGCTCCCGGCAAAACGCCAAGCGCCGGCCTGTTCCGCGAAGCAAAGGACGGCAAGACCTACCTGCTGGCCTTCGTAACCCCGCCGCCGACGCCGGATGCAACGACCGAGCAGCCGAAGCGCGAGGTGGTCTTCGTCATCGACAATTCCGGCTCCATGTCGGGCCCGTCGATCGAACAGGCCCGCGCCAGCCTGGCACTTGCGATCTCCAAGCTGCATCCCGGCGACCGCTTCAACGTCATCCGCTTCGACGACACGATGACCGACTATTTCCACGGTCTTGTCGCCGCCACGCCGGACAACAGGGAGAAAGCCATTGCCTATGTCAACGGCCTGACAGCCGACGGCGGCACGGAAATGCTGCCGGCTCTCTCGGACGCGCTGCGCAATCAGGGACCGATCGCCAATGGCGCGCTCCGCCAGGTTGTCTTCCTGACCGACGGCGCGATCGGCAATGAGCAGCAACTCTTCCGGGAGATCAGTCAGAACCGCGCCGACGCCCGCGTCTTCACCGTCGGTATCGGCTCTGCCCCGAACACCTACTTCATGACCAAGGCAGCCGAAGTCGGCCGCGGCACCTATACCGCCATCGGTTCTCAAGATCAGGTCGCCGAGCGGATGGGCGAGTTGTTCACCAAGCTCGAAAATCCCGCCATGACCGACATTGCCGCCAGCTTCGACAATGCCAAGGCTGACGACATCACACCGAACCCGATGCCTGACCTCTACACCGGCGAACCGGTCGTGCTGACAGCCGCGCTCTCCGACGCACAGCCGACCGGCAAGCTGCAGATATCAGGCAAGACCGGCGCCCAGCCCTGGCGCGTCGAGATGGACATCGCCAACGCTGCGGAAGGCAAGGGCATTTCGCAGCTTTGGGCGCGTCGCAAGATCGACGATATCGAAGCCCGTGCTTACGAGACCCAGGATCAGAAAGCGCTGGACAAGCAGGTCGAAACGGTGGCGCTCGCGCATCACCTCGTCTCGCGCGTCACCAGCTTGGTCGCCGTCGACGTCACGCCCTCACGTCCAGCCGACCAACCGCTCGGTTCAGCCAAGCTGCCGCTGAACCTGCCCGCCGGCTGGGATTTCGACAAGGTCTTCGGCGAAGACAAAGCGCCGATCACTGCGCCTGGCGGCGAACACAAGGCCTCGGTTGAGCCGATCGGCCCGACGGATGAACAGGCCAAAGTGGATCAGGCTGATGTCAACGGAGCTATGCTCTCCAAGGGCGGGTTGGCAAAACGACAGACCGCGCTGGCAAGCCAGATTGCCGCTGCGCCGACACCCGCCACCGCCAGCATGATCGCTCGCCAGGCCACATCCAGCATCAACCTGCCGCAAACGGCGACACCGGCCGAACGCAATATTTTGATCGGCTTGGCGCTACTCGTTCTGGCGGCGACTACGGCGGGGCTCATGGTGCTGCGCCGCTATGTGTTTGGACGGTGATTGCGATGGAAGGGGAAAGTATTTTGTTTTCCCCTTCTCCTCTCGGGGAGAAGGTACGCAAGGGATCCGCTGGAGAGAAGAGGTTTCATCGCCTCGAAAACCTTGCTTTCGCCTGCGTCGCAGTCCTCGCCCTAACGGGCCTGACCTTGCTCAGCAGCGGCCTCTACATGAAAGCCAAAGCCGAGCTCGCGCAGATCTTGCTGAAACGCGCTTTCGCCGCCGAGCTGCGGGGCGAGGATGCAAAACCCTGGCCCTGGGCGGATTTTACCACCGAGGCTGAGGTGCGGGCGCCGCGGATCGGCGCGGAGGCGATCGTGCTTGCCGGCGCCAGCGGACAGGCGCTGGCTTTCGGGCCTGGCTGGCTGACAAATACGCCACAGCCGGGTGAAGAAGGCACCGCCGTCATCGCCGCTCATCGCGACACGCATTTCCGCTGGCTGAAGGACGTCAAACCGGGTGATTTAATCGAAATCACACTGCGTGATGGCAAAGTACTCACCTTCCGTGCCGGCCAGGGTCGCGTCGCCCGTTGGGACCAGAACGGCATCGATCCCGCAGCCGCCGGGCGTCACCTGGCGCTCGCCACCTGCTGGCCGTTCGGCGCCGTCACGCGCGGGCCGCTGCGCTATATCGTGGACGCCGAGCTGGTGGAAACGGACGGCAACGGGGTCACGCCGCGCGAACAGACAGCTTCGATGGACACAAAGACGTTATCGCGGCTGTAGCGCGCCTTGAACAACAATCTGCCCATCCCACGTTGGATTAACAGTTCGTGGCAAGGGAGGAGACGGATTGAAACGCCTTCACGGAACGGGAATTTCCGTTGTCCTTGCTGCTTCTGCGTTGCTGTCGGCGAATGCCGCCCTCGCCGATCCGGTCAAGACCATCGATACGCTGAGGGTCAAGGTCAAGATCGAGACAATCGCAAGCGGGCTCGATCATCCTTGGGCAGTGGAAGTGTTGCCGGACGGCGCCTATCTTGTGACGGAGCGACCAGGCCAGATGCGCGTCATCCGCGACGGCAAGAAGTCCGTTCCGATCGCCGGCATGCCGGATGTCTATGCCCGCGGCCAGGGCGGGTTGCTCGACGTGGCTCTCGATCCGAAATTCGCCGGCAACCGCACCGTTTATTTCACCGCCTCCATCGCCACGGACAGCGGCAACGGCACAGCAGTCTTCCGCGCCGTCCTGTCGCCGGACGAGCGGCGGCTGACCGACGTGAAGCGCATATTTCTGATGAACAAGCTGTCGCGCGGCAGCATCCAATATGGCTCGCGTATCGCAATCGCCAAGGACGGAAGCCTGTTCGTCAGTCTCGGCGACCGGGGTCAACAGAATCGCGCCCAGGATTTCCACGACGATGCCGGCTCGATCATCCATATCGGGGCCGACGGCAGCATTCCCGCCGACAATCCATTCAGGGATGGCGTAAGGGCTTTGCCGGAAATCTGGTCCAAAGGACATCGCAATCCCCAAGGCATCGCCTTCGATACCGCAGACGGCAAGCTCTATACGGCTGAACACGGCGCCAGAGGCGGGGATGAGATCAACACACCAGAGGCGGGCAAGAACTACGGCTGGCCTGTCATTTCCTACGGACGCAATTATTCGGGCACCAAGATCGGCGTCGGTACAGCAAAAAAAGGCTTGGAGCAGCCGATCTTCTATTGGGATCCGTCGATCGCACCCGGCGCCATCGCCGTCTATCGCGGTAGGATGTTCCCGGAGTGGAGGGGCAATTTCCTCGTCACCGCGCTGAAATTCAAGCTGCTGTCGCGTCTCGATCGCAATGGCACCGGCAAGGTGATCGAACGGGAACGCATGTTCGAAGATGATTTTGGACGGCTGCGTGATGTCGTCGTCGCGCCGGACGGCGCGCTGTTGATCACGACGGACGAAGAGGACGGCGCGTTGCTGCGTATTTCCCGGGCAGCGGAATAGTGCGTCGCCGTTGGTGCCCTTTCGCCTTGCCCAGGGGAAAAGCAACTGCTAACGGTCGGCTTCCCCTCTTCTCCCCCTCCCGTAGGATGTAGATGACCCGCATACAGGCGAATTTGGTGTTGTTGTTGGCTGCCGCCATCTGGGGCGGCGGCTTCGTCGCGCAGTCGACGGCAATGAAGGCGATAGGGCCGTTCTGGTTCATCGGCCTGCGCTTCGCCGTCGCCACCATCGTTGTCCTGCCCTTCGTCTGGATGGAAAACCGCAAGACTGAGAAGCCCCTGACACGCCGGAACTGGCTTTCCTTCTTTCTCATCGGCGTCGCACTCTTCGGTGGGGCGGCAACGCAGCAGATCGGACTTTTGACGACGACCGTCACCAATTCCAGCTTCATCACCGGCCTTTACGTCGTCTTCGTGCCGCTGATCGCCGTCGTCTTCCTGCGTCGGCCACCACACTGGATTATCTGGCCGGCCGCGTTGACCGCGCTCGGCGGCATCTACCTCCTTTCCGGCGGCTCCTTTTCGCGGCTGACCATTGGCGATTTCCTGACTGTCGTCTGCGCCCTCTTCTGGGCAGCACAGATCACCCTTGCCGGCTCCTCGGTCAGCGAAACAGGCCGGCCACTCGGGATCTCCGCCATGCAATTTGCTGTCACGGCGGTCGCCGCCCTTGCTGTCGCTGTGGTTGCCGAGCCGATCAGCATCGCCGACATCCAAGCTGCGCTAGGTCAAATCCTTTATGTCGGCATCTTTTCGTCCGGCCTTGCATTCGTGCTCCAGGTGATCGGCCAGCGCTATACAACCGCGTCGCAGGCTGCGATCTTCCTCTCTTCGGAGGCTTTGTTCGGCGCGTCGCTTGGTGGATTACTGCTCGGCGAGAGCATGGGACCGCTCGGCTATGCCGGCTGTGCCCTGATGTTTATCGCTATGCTTGCGGTGGAACTGGTGCCTGAGCTCGTCCGGCGGCGCAGTGTCGTCGCGTGAAAATCCGTTGAAAATACCCGTTATGGCTGTTTTGCACGGTCATTTATGAATTTTTTTCGAATGATCTGAAAGACGGATTCTGAGTATATCATTTGGGAAAATTTCGCCAAAATTATATCGCAAACGATACAAAAACCTTAGAAACTCATTCTCAATGAGGGAAAATTTCCGAATCGCGTTAACACACTTGCGTTACGGCAGTGTGCTCTCCGTGACACGTTAAAAAACTTTTGCTTGCCAATTCCCCATAAACACAGCACTCTCAGCGTTGTTCGGGCATTTTTACAGCATGGGAAGTCCTTAATAAAGTTGCGCGCCGGAAACGCTAATATTCCGGTCAGCCTGGTTGAGAAACGAGCGCGAAAATCGCTTCGATACCACGCCGAGGTATAGGGGACCTTTTCCTTCAAATTGCGAGAACTGCCTGCAAGCGCCCGCAAGGGCAATACAGCAATGCTGCCCGTGTGGATGGTGGGCAGAGAGAAAAGGACCTGACGCATGGCCGAGACTGGCACTGTAAAGTTTTTCAATACCGATAAGGGCTTCGGTTTCATCAAACCGGACAAGGGTGGCGCAGACATCTTTGTGCACATTTCCGCAGTACAGGCTTCTGGTCTGGCAGGATTGTCGGAAAACCAGAAGGTAAGCTTCGACACGGAACCGGATCGCCGCGGCAAGGGACCGAAGGCCGTCAATCTTCAGATTGCAGGCTGAGAGCGCCCTACGGCTGTCATTCGAGTTGAAGCCCGGCAGAGATGCCGGGTTTTGTCATTCAGTCTGTATTCAGCTTGCCGTGTCTAGTCTGCCTCCATGTAAGATTGGGAATTACGGTCTTCCGGTTCCCCTCAGAGGACAGGCTTATGAACATGCTCGGCAAATCCCTCCTTATGTCCGCAATGGCTGCAGCGCTGACGCTGACATCCATTTCCACCGCTTCGGCCGATGATCGTTGGCATCATCACAATGGGGATGGCTGGGCGATTGGCGCTGCAGGCCTCGCTACCGGCCTGATCGTCGGTTCTGCGATCGCCAGCCAGCCACGTTATGTCGAACCTGGTCCGGTCTACGTCGACCCCGACTACGCTCCACCCCCGCCCGACTACTATCGCGCTCCGCCGCGCCGGGTCTATGTCGAGCGTGACGTCGGCTATTACGCTCCGCAGCCGGTTGGTTTGCGTCCCTGGTCGTCGCAATGGATGCGCTATTGCTACGACCGCTACAGCAGCTTCGACGGGCGCAGCGGCACCTACCTCGGCTATGACGGCATGCGCCACTTCTGCACGGCCGACTGATCGCCATACCGGCTGATGTCTTAAAATGAAGCGCCGCCATTTTGCGGCGCTTTTGTTTTGGCTTCACAGCCCACGCAAGAAGGGGTTGGTGCGGCGCTCCTCGCCGACCTGGCCGCCCGGGCCATGGCCGCAGATGAAGCCGACATCGTCACCCAGGGGAAATACCTTGTCGCGGATCGACTCCAAAAGCTGTTGGTGATTGCCGCCCGGCAGGTCGGTGCGGCCGATCGAACCTTGAAACAACACATCGCCGACGTGGGCAAACTTCTGTGTTCTGTTGAAATAGATGACATGGCCCGGCGCATGGCCAGGGCAGTGGAAGACTTCGAACTCATGCTCGCCGAAGGAAACTTTGTCACCGTCGTTCAAGAAGCGATCCGGTACCACATTGCGTACGCCCTCGATGTTGAACATCTTGCCCTTAGCCTCGATATCCTGCAGCAGCGGCCGGTCGTCTTCATGCGGACCGATGACCTCAAGGCCCAAAGTTTCCCGGAGTTCGTCCGCGCCGCCAGCATGGTCGATATGGCCATGCGTCAGCCAGATTGCCTTCAGCGTAATGCCATTTTCGCGCACCGTCTGCAGGATGACATCGACATCGCCGCCGGGATCGACCACGACTCCCTCCTTCGTCTCCGGATCGAACAGGATGGTGCAATTCTGTTCGAAGGGTGTCACCGGAATGATGCCGGCCTGGAGCATGCCCATGGGAAGCGCCTCGTCTGTTGAATGCATATCCTGCCGGTATAGTCCCAAATACTGGGCAAAACAGCCCCTTCTCCTGGGAAATTGCCGAAGCCGCGGGACGCCTGGCGGAACACTCAGTCCTCCCCGGGCGTTTGCACAGGTAGACTCCCCTAAGCAAAAGGAGAAAGCCAATGTCCCCAAAGAGAAACCTGTTGCTGACTGGTCTCATGCTCCTGAGCAGCGCCGGGCTCGCGCAGGCGCAGATGTCGGCGACAACGGCGACCGATCTTAACGTCCGCACCGGTCCGGGTCCGCAATACCCGACTGTCGGTATGGCGACCCGCGGCTCGGAAGCGACCCTTGATGGCTGCATCCAAGGCAGCAGCTGGTGCCGCATCGATGTCAACGGCATGCGCGGCTGGGTGGATGCCCAGGCCCTAAGTGTCGAGCAGAACGGCAATCCTGTTGTCGTCGAGGAGCATTACACGGAGCTCGGCGTCCCGACGGTCACCTATACCGAGACCGATTCGACGACGACGGGCAGCGTCTCTCCCTCACCGGACGACGAACTGATTGGCCCGGTCGAAGAGGTCGATGCCGTCACTCCACCGGCTGAAGTCCGCACCTACATCACGCAAAACCCGGTCGACACCATTCGGCTGCGCGGCGATGTCGTGGTCGGCGCCACCCTGCCGCAGAGCGTCATCGTCCATCGTATCCCGGATTATGATTACAGCTACGTCGAGGTGAACCGCCAGCCCGTGCTGGTCGATCCGAGTACCCGTCGCATCGTCTACGTCTACCGCTGATTCGTCGTCACAGGCAGCAATTCGTCAAAATCATAGGCGGCCAAGGGGCCGCCATTCATTCTCCGCAGTTTTTCCCCCAGATAATTACAGAATTCTCCCGTGTGAGTTGCCTTTCTATTTCCACCGGCCGATGCATGATGTAATCCTAATATCGGTGAGGATTACTGCCACTCCCGAGGCTCGGTCCGGGATGCGGCGTGAGGGCATCCGGAAATGGCTTCCGGGACAATGGGAGAAGGGGCAATCATGGAAAGTTTGGGGCCTATCATCACGCAACTGATCGCCGGTGCAATCGGCGGTAACGCGGCCAGTGCCGCCCTGAAGCAGCAAGGGATCAATCTCGTCGCGAGAACGGTTGCCGGCGCCATCGGCGGTCTTGGCGGCGGCCTTATTCTCAACCTCATCGGCAGCGAAGCGCTGACCGGTCTTATCGCGCAGGGCATTTCCTCGCTGATCGCCGGTGGCGTGCTCTCCGCGATCGTCGGCGCAGTTCTCGGCCGCAAATAAGACGAGGTATCGGACACAACGAAAGCCGGACGACCAAATGGACCCCGGCCTTCGTTGACTGTTCCAAAGCCTTATTCGGCAGCCGCGGCAGTCGGGTAGACTTCCTTCATGTAGTCGTTCATCAGCGTTTCGCTGATCGATGCCGGCGTGAAACGATAAGGCCCGATTTCCGACACCGGGGTCACTTCAGCAGCCGAGCCGGTCAGGAAGCATTCGCTGAAACCGGACAGTTCCTCCGGCAGGATCGCCCGTTCGACCACCTGCAAGCCGCGGCGTTTGGCGAGTTCGATCACCGTCTGGCGCGTGATACCGTTCAGGAAGCAATCCGGCGTCGGCGTATGGATAACACCGTCCTTGACGAAGAAGATGTTGGCGCCCGTCGCTTCCGCCACCTGGCCGCGGTAGTCGAGCATCATCGCGTCGGCATAGCCTTTGGCTTCGGCGGCATGTTTGGAAATTGTGCAAATCATGTAGAGGCCAGCCGCCTTCGAGGCGCAAGGTGCGGTCTTCGGATCGGGGCGGCGATATTCAGCGACATCGAGACGAATGCCCTTCAGCTTTTCGGCCGGATTGAAGTAACTGCCCCATTGCCAGATCGCGATTGCCACGTTGATGCGGTTGTTCTGGGCGGACACGCCCATCATCTCGCTGCCGCGCCACGCGATGGGCCGCACATAGGCTTCGGAAAAGCCCTGGCGTTTCAAGAGCTCGATCGTCGCCGCATCCAACTCGGCAACGCTGTAGGGGATTTTGAAGCCGAGAATATCGGCGGACTTGTGAAGACGCTGATTGTGCTCGGTCAGCTTGAAGACCTGGCCACCATAGGCACGCTCGCCCTCGAAGACCGCGCTCGCATAATGCAGACCATGGGTCAGCACATGAATCTTAGCGTCCTTCCAGGGCACGAACGCGCCATTGAACCAGATCTCCCCATCCAGTTGATCAAAAGGAACCGATGCCATCTTAATATCTCCTCCGGCGCCCGGACGCCATGACTGTTGATTGTTGTCCCCATTACGCATTATCCACGATGTAGTGGGGAAAATATGAGACGTATTGGAGTTTTGCGAAGCCGGGCTTAGTTTCCAAATATGGCCATATCCGTCCGGGCGGCGCAAGATCGGCGGAAACTAGCAGCGACGTAAAAATACGTCAATAAAGCTGACATATTTTTGCGTAAAGTTTCCCGATTGCCCCAAAATAGGAAAGGAAATGCCAACGTGCCACGACAGACGAGCCAAAGAGCGGCAAAACCGGAGCTGCTGGCAACGCCGATGGAGAATGTGGGGATCATCGATTTCGAGATCATCGAGCTGCTTTTCTTTGCCTATCGCGACTTCGTGTCTGATCCGGATCAAATCCTGGACAAGAGCGGATTCGGGCGCGCGCACCATCGCGTCGTTCATTTCGTTAACCGCGAACCGGGCATGACTGTTGCGGACCTGTTGGAAACGTTGAAGATCACCAAACAGAGTTTGGCGCGGGTTCTCAAACAATTGATCGATTCAGGGTATATTCGTCAGGTGGCCGGGCCTGAGGATCGTCGGCAGCGTAAGCTCTACCCGACGCAGGCCGGCCGCGATTTGGCATTGGCGCTGGCGGAGCCGCAATCGCGCCGTATTGAACGGGCATTCGAAGGCGCGTCTGATGCGACGCGCGAAAGCGTCAAACGGTTCCTGAGGGGAATGCAGGACTGAGACATGATCCCGAACCGAAGAACCGTGAAGCGGATTTCGGATAAGATCATCTCAATCAAACAGATAGAACAAGATCGAGACGGATTGAATGACGACAAAGACAGCAATTTCGGACGATGCAGCGCACCTCCTGGTCGTGGATGACGACACGCGTATCCGCGCCCTACTCAACCGTTATCTCATGGAAAAGGGATACCGGGTGACGACCGCTGCCGATGGCTCCGAGGCCCGCCGCAAGCTCGAAGGGCTCGATTTCGACCTGATCATCATGGACGTTATGATGCCCGGCGAATCCGGCATCTCGCTGACGGCGAGCCTTCGAGCCATCAAGAACATTCCGATCATTATGCTGACCGCCCTTGCCGAGTCGGAAGCCCGTATCGCGGGGCTGGAAGCCGGCGCCGACGATTATCTGCCGAAACCCTTCGACCCTCGCGAACTCGTGCTGCGCATCAACAATATCCTCCGACGCAACGCGCCGGCCGACGCGCCGAAGATCGAGCAGGTGATGTTCGGGCCCTATACTTTCTCCCTGACCCGCAAGGAGCTGAAGAAGGCCTCGGAGCTCATCCGCCTGACTGACCGGGAGCAGGAAATCATGCTGCTCTTTGCCAAGCGCGCCGGCGACACCATCCCCCGCCACGAGCTGATCGGCAACGACGCCGAAGTCGGCGAGCGCACCATCGACGTGCAGATCAACCGTTTGCGTCGCAAGATCGAGGACGACCCTGCCAACCCCGTCTGGCTGCAGACCGTGCGCGGCATCGGCTACCGCCTGAGCATAGACTAATATCAACTCCCAGGGATCAGCGGCGATGGTGACATTCGACTCGATCAGGCGCGATCAGGAGCACACGCCCTCCAATGGTCTTCGCTGGTTTTCTCGCTGGTTGCGCCGGCGGCTGCCGACCGGCATCTACGCACGCACGCTGTTGATCTTCATCCTGCCGATGATCATCCTGCAGGCGGTCGTGACCATCGTCTTCATGGAACGCCACTGGCAGATGGTGACGCAACGCCTGTCAATGGCCACTACTCGCGACATCGCCGCCATCATCGATATTATCCAAACCTATCCGCAAGACGCCGACTATTCCGAAGTCACGCAGATGGCCCGGCAAAAGCTCGACCTCTCTATCTCGATCGAGCCGAAGGGTGAGCTGCCACCGCCGCGCGAGAAGCCGTTCTTTTCGATTCTCGACGGCATCTTGAGCGACGAAATCCGCGACCAGATCAACCTGCCCTTCTGGATCGACACAGTCGGCAATTCCAGCCTTGTCGAAATTCGCATCAAGCTGCCGGACAAGGTGCTGCGCGTCTTTGCCAAGCGCAGCCAGACCTACGCCTCGAATACGCATATCTTCATTCTCTGGATGGTCGGCACATCGCTGGTGCTGATCGGGATTGCCGTGTTGTTTCTGCGCGGCCAGATCCGTCCGATCCTGGCGCTGGCGCAGGCCGCGGAGAGCTTCGGCAAAGGCCAGCGGCGGGACGACTATTCGCCGCGCGGCGCCGATGAAGTCCGCCGTGCTGGCCTCGCCTTCATCCTGATGCGCGAGCGCATCGAGCGGCAGATCGAGCAGCGCACGGCGATGCTCTCCGGCGTTAGCCACGACCTGCGTACCGTGCTCACCCGCTTCAAACTGCAGCTCGCCCTCGTTGGTGATAGTCCCGATCTCGTCGGCCTCAATGAGGACGTCGAGGACATGCAGAGCATGCTGGAGGGCTATATGGCCTTCGCCCGCGGCGAGGCGGAAGAGGATGTCGGCAAGCTCCGGCTCAGCGATATCCTCGACAAGGTCGAACAGGACTTCTCGCTGCACGGAAAATCCATGACTTTTTCCATCGAGGGCGACAACGAAATCTCCGTCCGGCCGAACGCCTTTACGCGGCTGGTGACGAACCTTGCTTCCAATGCCCGCCGCTACGCACACACGCTCCACATCGAGGCCAAGCACAGCACCAGATGGCTGACGATCATTTTCGATGACGATGGCCCGGGCATTCCCGTCAAAGCGCGCGAAGATGTATTCAAGCCGTTCTTCCGGCTGGACGAGGCCCGCAATCTCGACAATTCCGGCACGGGCCTCGGCCTTGCCATCGCCCGCGACATCGCCCGCAGCCATGGCGGCAACGTCACGCTCGGCGACAGTCCACAGGGTGGCCTGCGCGCCACCATCCGCATTCCAGCCTAAGAGGGGACGCCGCATGCCGATTGACATCAACGACATGCATTGGCTGAATCTGCCGCCGGCCTGGGAAATGCACAGTGGCCGGCTCATCGTCCGCTCCGGCGACAAGACCGACTTCTGGCAGGAAACCTATTACGGCTTCCACCGCGACGACGGCCATTTCCTCGGTCGCCAACGCCTTGGCGACTTCACCGCCGAGATCACCTTCATCGGACACTACCGCGAACTCTACGACCAGGCCGGCCTGATGGTCCGCCATGACGCCACCCATTGGATGAAATGCGGGATCGAATATACCGACGGCGCCAAACATTTCAGCGTGGTGGTCACCAACGGCAATTCCGACTGGTCCGCCTTCCGGCTCGATCATGAGTTCGACGCCCTATCTGTGCGGGTGACGCGCAACGGCGACGCGCTTTTCATCCAATATCGCACCGACAAGATGACCGAGTGGCGCATGGCCCGGCTCGCCTGGTTTGATCCGGCTCTCGAAGAGGTCTCCGTCGGCCCGGCCTTCTGCTCCCCGCAGCGCGAAGGTTTCGAGGCTGAATTTTTGGATTTCAGTCTGACCGATCCGGTGTCACGGGATATTCACTAACGGCAATACACCGTTGAACTACATCATCTTCTTGCCGTTCGGCACCGGCTGCGTCACAGCCGCAAGCACGATCGCGCCCGCTTCATCCTCGAAGCCGAGAGTGAGCACTTCGGAGCGGACGGGACCGATCTGGCGCGGCGGAAAATTGACGACACCTAGGACCTGACGGCCGATGAGGGATTCCAGTGTGTAGTGCACGGTGATCTGCGCCGATGAGCGCTTGATGCCGATCTCCGGTCCGAAATCGATCTTCAACTTGAAGGCCGGCTTGCGTGCTTCCGGAAAAGGCTCCGCCTCGATGATCGTGCCGACGCGGATATCCACGCGCTCAAAATCGCCGTAGGTGATCTCTTCCGCCATACGCGCTCCCTCTTAATAATGGGAAACTTAACCGGCCAGTTCCTGCGCGCGCTTGCGCGCTGCCTCCAGCGCCTCGTCGAACAGAGGCTGCATGCCGTCTTCCGCCATCAGAATGGCAAGGGCAGCGGCGGTGGTGCCGCCGGGAGAGGTTACATTCTGACGCAGGCGCGAGGCGTCATCGGGGGACTGATGCAACAATTCACCAGCCCCCGCGACAGTTTCCCGTGCGAGTCGCATGGCGAGGTCCGCCTGCAGGCCAAGCTTCCGGCCCGCCTCCGCCATGCACTCGACGAGATAAAAAACATAGGCCGGTCCGCTGCCGGAGACGGCCGTCACGGAATCTATATCGGCTTCCTCCGGCACCCATTCGACCGGACCGGACACCTTCAAGAGATTCTGCACCAACTGCCGCTGGCGCTCGCCGACCTCTGCATTGGCAAACGCACCGGTGACCCCCCGACCGACCATGGCCGGCGTGTTCGGCATGGCGCGCACCATCGCGGTTCTACCCAGGTGTTTCTCAAGGAAAGCGAGCGTCTTGCCGGCAGCGATCGACACTACCACCGTGTTCGCTCCAATCGCCGCCTTGAACGGCGGCAATACCGCCTCCATGACCTGTGGCTTGACGGCAATGAAAAGGACGCCGGCGGTGACGTCAGTAGGAACACCGGTGACATGGCTTGCGCCCGCATCGTCGATCAACTTCAGCATCGCCTCGGACGGCTTGGGATCGACGACGGTCACCGAAGAACCCGGCACACCGCTTTTTAGCCAACCCGTCAACAGAGCGCCGCCCATGTTCCCGGCCCCGATCAAGATGATGGGGTCGGAGGATGCAAAAGCGCTCGAGGATGCCTCTGTTGCCATATCAGGCTTCGCCTACGGTTTCGAAAAGCACGGCTTCCATGGCGCGATTTGCGTCAAGGCCGGACCACACTACAAATTGGAAAGCCTGATAGTAAGCTTCGCAGGTGTCAAGAGCGTTGGACAGCAGCACTTCCACCTGCCGATTGGTCGGCTCGGCGCCACCAGAGAGCAGTAGCGACTGCCGGAAGATCACGATATCCTCCTGCCGCCACAGATCGAAATGTCCCATTAGCACCTGACCGTTGATGCAGGACAGCAGCTTGATGACCTCGTTGACGCGAATCTCCGGGACCTTAATGTCGAAGGCGCAGGCAATGTGCAGCGCCTCGAACTCCTCCATCCAGGAGAAGGAGACATGGTAATCGGTCCATCGACCTTCGACGGTCATGGCGATTTCATCCTCGCCGGACCGCTCGAACGACCAGTCATTATTGGCGGCCACGAATTCGATCATATCGACCGGATTCGATTGTCGTTCGACTTCCATTTCCATAAGGCTCATGCAGCACCTTCTTGACCGGAACGAATGCAGCTTCCTCGTGCTCGAACACTGAAAGAACGCAAACAGTTTTTACTCCGGAGACATCCTCGGGATGATGTTGAACGGCTGCCAGACTAACGCATCCACCCTGTCCGGAGCTTACCAAGTCCGTTTCGAATCATCATTTAAAATCAGTGTATAGCGGCATGCCCGGCATGCCAGCCCCTCATCAGAGATTTTGGCGAAGGGCGCTGTGGAAAGCTCTTCCGATGTCTATTCAGAAGGGAGTCATAACTGACTCTGGCGATTGGCTTTTTTGCCTGTGTCCACAGGTGGAAAAACCACCGAAAATTTTAGAGGAAAAATGCGCGGCAGATGCGTGCCGCGCCGATTTCTCGCAAAATGAATCGCGATTATTTGCCTTCGGAGGAAAGACGCGCTTCCAACGCCTCGATTCTGGCGAGCAGCGCTTCGTTTTCATCCCGCGCCTTGATCGCCATTTCGCGAACGGCTTCGAACTCCTCACGCTTGACTATATCGAGGCTGTTCAGCCAACGCTCGGCCTGGGCATTGACCGCTGTTTCGATCTCTCGGCGCACGCCCTGGGCAGCACCGGCGGCATCGGTCATCAGCTTGGCGAATTCGTCCAAGATACGGTTCGGTCCAGTGCTCATAGTTGGTCTCCTTGCGGCCGTCGGCCCCGAAAAATGGACGGCTTCATATAGGGGCCAGATAGGTCTGAGGTAAGATTTCCCAGGGTCCGATGCAAGCAAATTGAGATAGAACGGGACAACCTGACCCGCGGCGAGAGACACACGAATAATCGACTTGACCGTTTCAATACCGAACGCCATGTTCCGCGCACACTGGATTTAGCATGCTCTTATCCAAAAACTGCATCGTAGTTTTGGGAATCATGCTCTAACGGACCCGAGAATCTTGCTGACATCCGCCAACCTTGCCGCCATCCTCCCGTTTCCTGATATCGATCCGATCGCCTTTTCGCTCGGTCCGCTGTCGGTCCACTGGTACGGTCTTGCCTATGTCGCGGGCATCCTGCTCGGCTGGTTCTACGCAAGGCGGCTGGTCGACAATGGCAAGCTTTGGCTGAACGACACCGCACCGTTGACGCGTGCGCATCTGGACGACTTCATTCTCTGGGTCGCCTTCGGCATCGTGCTTGGCGGTCGCATCGGCTATATCCTGTTCTATGATCTCGATCCCGTGCTCGCCAATCCGATCCGCGCCATCGAGGTCTGGAATGGCGGCATGTCCTTCCACGGTGGATTAATCGGCACCACCATCGCTATGATCTTGTTCGCCAATCGCAACAAGATCCCGGTCTGGAGCCTGTTCGATATCGTAGCCGCCGTCGCCCCCGTGGGGCTTTTCTTCGGCCGCATCGCCAATTTCATCAATGGCGAACTCTGGGGCCGAACTACCGACGTGCCCTGGGCGATGGTTTTCTGCAGCCCGCATGTCATCGCCGCTCACGAGGGCGTCTGCCCTGCCGGCCTTGATCCGCGCCATCCGAGCCAGCTCTACGAAGCCGGCATCGAAGGCATCGTGCTCTTCGTCGTCCTCTTCATCCTCACGCGCTGGGCGTTGGCGTTGAAGAAACCCGGCACCGTCAGCGGCGTCTTCGTCATCGGCTATGCCTTCTCGCGCATTTTCGTCGAATTCTTCCGCCAGCCTGACGAACAGCTCGGCTATCTCCTTGGCACGAACTGGCTGACCATGGGCATGGTGCTCTCCCTGCCGATGGTCGCGGTCGGCCTGTGGGCCGTCATCCGGGCCCGCCACGTTGCAGCCAGGCAGACGGCTTGAACTCTGGGTTTAATGTCGCATGATCTTCCCGAAAGCCGCCTCACATTTTTCGGGACCATGCTTTAGCGAGACCAAACGATGACGACCGCGCTCGGGGAAAAAATCAAAGCCATCATCCGCACCAACGGACCGGTCAGCATCACCGACTATTTCTCACTCTGCCTCGCCGACCCGCAGCATGGTTACTACAAGACGCGTGAACCTTTCGGGCGTGTCGGGGATTTCGTCACCGCGCCCGAAATCAGCCAGCTCTTCGGCGAGATGATCGGCGTCTTCATGGTGCATGCCTGGCAGCGCCACGGCACACCCGCCGATGTACGCCTCGTCGAAATCGGCCCCGGCCGCGGTACGATGATGGCGGATATGCTGCGCGTCATCGAAAAGCTGGCCCCGCCTCTTTATAACGCGATGAGCGTGCATCTGGTTGAAACCAGCGAGCGCCTGCAGGCCTTCCAACGCCAGACGCTTGAGATCCACGGCGACAAGGTTTCCTGGCATTCGGACTTCGATGACGTGCCGGCGGGTTTCACTTTGCTTGCTGCCAATGAGCTGTTCGACGCTATTCCCATCCGCCAGTTCGTCCGCACCGCCAACGGTTTTCGCGAACGCACGGTCGGGCTCGACGCCAATGACGACTTGACCTTCGCTGCCGGCGTCGCAAGCCTCGACCCCGCGCTTCTTCCAGACGGGCCGCTTCCTCCGATCGGCACGATCTTCGAGATCGCCCCTGCCCGCCAGGCGGTGATGACGACGATCTGCGACCGGCTTGCCACCCATGGCGGCACGATGCTCACCATCGATTACGGCCACATGGCGACGAGCTTCGGTGATACGCTGCAGGCCGTGCGCATGCATGAATACGACCCGCCGCTGGATCACCCGGGCGAAGCGGATCTCACCAGCCATGTCGATTTCCAGCATCTGGCCGAAACCGCCGTTGCGTCCGGACTGCATATCAACGGATGCTGCCATCAGGGCGATTTTCTTATCGGGCTTGGGCTGCTGGAGCGAGCCGCGGCGCTTGGGCGCGATCATGACGCGGCAACACAAGATGGCATCCGTGCCGCCGTCGAACGTCTTGCGGGCGCCGGCGAAGGCAAGATGGGCGAGCTTTTCAAGGTACTGGCAGTCTCCAGTCCAGCGATCGATCTTCTGCCCTTTCGTCCCATCCGCTGAACAACAGTGTTGATCTCCGCGGATTGACAGAGCGCGCATGGCTGGGCCAACATCCCGCTCAAATCGAACCGCTTCGCCACAGAGGCGTTATTTCATCACGAAAGAACACATCAAGGGACGCAGCATTGCCGACTCCGATCGAAAGCACGCTGCTGAGCGCCGCCAAGAGCGCCGGCATTCGCCATGGCTATTTCACCCGTGACGGCGGTGTTTCAGAGGGCCTCTATCGCGGATTGAACGTCGGCCTCGGTTCCCACGACAATCGGGAGCATGTCCAGGAAAACCGTCGCCGTGTCGCCGGCTGGTTCGGCCTGCCGGTGGAACGGCTTGCGACCGTGCATCAAGTCCACTCGCCCGACGTGATAGCCGTCGACGCGAATTATGACGGCACTCGCCCGCAAGCCGACGCCATGGTGACGGCGACGCCGGGGATAGCGCTTGGCGTGCTCGCCGCCGATTGCGGCCCGATCCTCTTCGCCGATCCTGAAAACCGGGTGGTAGGCGCCGCCCATGCCGGCTGGAAGGGGGCGCTGACCGGCGTCCTGGAAAACACCATCGAAGCGATGGTCGCGCTCGGTGCCAAGCGGGAAATGATCACCGCCTGCCTCGGCCCCTCGATCAGCCAGGCGAGCTACGAGGTCGGTCCGGAATTCGTCGACCGCTTCGTCGCCTACGACCCTGACTACGCCAGGTATTTCATTCCGTCCAAGCGGGTCGGCCACGCGATGTTCGACTTACCGGGTCTGACGATCGACCGCCTGTACAAGGCGGGCGTAACTGCCGAAAACCTTAATCTCTGTACCTACCCCGATCCCGACCGCTTCTTCTCCTATCGCCGCACCACCCATGCGAAGGAGCCGGATTACGGCAGGCAGATTTCCGCCATTGCCATCGAGGAGACGTTTTAAATGGCCCTGCATTTCGCACGCAGCGAATTCGCTGCTCGCCTGGCCCGCCTCCTTGCGAAAATGCAGGAGGAGAAGCTCGACGCCATGCTGCTCTTCGCGCAGGAAAGCATGTTCTGGCTGACCGGTTACGATACGTTCGGCTACTGCTTCTTCCAAACGCTGGTGGTAAAGGCTGACGGTACGATGGTGCTGCTCACCCGCTCGGCCGATCTTCGTCAGGCACAGCTCACGTCGGTCATATCCGACATCCGCATCTGGGTCGACCGCGTCAACGCCGATCCGACGCTTGATCTCAAGGAATTGCTGGTGGAGCTCGATCTCCTCGGCGCCCGTATCGGCGTCGAATACGATACCCATGGCATGACCGGCCGCGTCGCCCGCCTGCTCGACAGCCAGATATCCACCTTCGGCCAGATCGTCGACGCGTCCTACCTCGTCAGCCGTCTGCGCCTCGTCAAAAGCCCGACCGAGATCGCCTATGTCGAACGCGCCGCCGTGCTCGCCGACGATGCGCTGGACGCAGCGCTCGCTCTGATCAAACCCGGCGCCGACGAAGCCGATATCCTTGCCGCCATGCAAGGCGCGATCTTTTCCGGCGGCGGCGATTATCCCGCCAACGAATTCATCATCGGCTCCGGCGCCGAGGCCCTGCTCTGCCGCTACAAGGCCGGGCGCCGCAAGCTGGATGTCAACGACCAGCTAACCCTCGAATGGGCCGGCGCCTATGCCCACTACCACGCCGCCATGATGCGCACGGTTGTCGTCGGCACCCCCAGTCATCGCCACCGCGAACTCTACAGCGCCTGCCTCGAAACCATCCAGGCGATCGAAACCGTGCTGAAGCCCGGCCATACCTTCGGCGACGTCTTCGATATGCACGCCAAGATCATGGACGAGCGCGGCCTTGCCCGCCACCGGCTGAACGCATGCGGCTATTCGCTCGGTGCGCGCTTCTCGCCCGCCTGGATGGAGCACCAAATGTTCCATGTCGGCAACCCGCAGGAGATCGAAGAGGGCATGTCGCTCTTCGTGCACATGATTATCATGGACTCGGACACCGGCACCGCTATGACGCTCGGCCAAACCTATCTGACGACATCCCAGGCTCCGAAACCTTTGTCGCGCCATCAGCTCGAATTTCTTAACCGTTAGCAGCGTAAAATAGCGATCCTGAACGGGGAGACCGTCGAAGGAAAGGATCGCGCAAATGGGACTGGTCAGGACAACGTTGATTTCCGTTGGTTTCTGCTTTGCGCTCGCCGCCTGCAATACGACAGATGCCCTGACCCCACCCGAGAGCATCGGCGATGTCGGCTCCAGCCCGGTTACACAACGCGATGTCGAGCGTATGGCCTCCGCGCCGCAACGCCAGCAGAATTATGAAACCGCGCAGGACAGCTACAGCTACCAACGACAGGGTTATCAACAGCAGGGTTACCAACCGCAGAGCTATGGCGGCAGCGGCTCGCTCGACGATCAGGCGGCCGCGCTGAGAAGCGGCGGTCGCAATCCTTATGCCTCCCGCCCGCTCGACGGCTCGCGGACGGCCTCCATCCAGTCGCAGGATACGCAAGCTTCGGACGCTGACGAACAGCGCGAAGCCGACAGCCGCCTCGCCGACGAGCCGCAGCAAGCGGCTCAGGATCAGCAGGACGATCAGCAACAGCCGGAACAGCAGCAGCAACAGCAAGCCTCCCTTCCCCCCACCACGGCAACGGATAGAAACAGCGTCCGTTTCCTGCCGATCATCGGCGCACCGGTCCAGGCCGTCACACCGCTGTCGCGTCAGCTCGGCGCCGAGGCCCGCGCGCTCGGGCTGACGATCAAGAGCTCGAGCGATTCCAGTGCCGGCTATATCCTGAAGGGCTATCTCTCCGCCTTCGAGGACGGACCGCAGATTTCCGTCACCTATGTCTGGGACGTCCTCGACAACAGCGGTGCCCGCCTGCACCGAATCCAGGGATCGGAAAGCGCGCCACTGAAGCGCGGCGATCCATGGGCCGCCATCCCGCCCTCCGTCATGCAGAAAATCGCCACCGAAACCATGTCGGAATTCAATTCCTGGCGCGACACGCGCGGTGGATAGCCACAAGCTTTTCAGAAATATGAAAGCTATCTTACTCTAGCCCCTTGCATTCGAGACCAAGCCGGTTAAAAGCGCGGCTATCAGGTTGGTAACAGGCGGGCCAAAATGAAGATTTTCGCAGGGAATTCGAACAGGCACCTCGCCGAAGCGATCTGCAATTATCTCAATGTTCCCTTAGGCAAGGCCAGTGTCCGGCGTTTCGCGGACCAGGAAATCTTCGTTGAAATCCAGGAAAACGTGCGCGGCGAGGATGTGTTCGTCGTTCAGCCGACGTCGTTTCCGACCAACGATCATCTGATGGAACTGCTGATCATGATCGATGCGATGCGCCGCTCGTCGGCGCGGCGCATAACCGCAGTCATCCCCTATTTCGGCTATGCCCGCCAGGATCGCCGCGCTTCCGGGCGCACGCCGATCTCGGCCAAGCTGGTGGCCAATCTGATCACCGAGGCTGGCGCCGACCGCGTTCTCACGCTCGACCTGCACGCAGGCCAGATCCAGGGCTTCTTCGATATCCCGACCGACAATCTCTATGCGGTTCCGGTGCTGACCCGTGACATCAAGGCCAACTACGACATCAGCAACGTCATGGTTGTTTCGCCGGACGTCGGCGGTGTCGTGCGTGCCCGTGCGCTCGCCAAACGCCTCGACTGTTTGTTGGCGATCGTGGACAAGCGCCGTGATCGCCCGGGCGAATCCGAAGTGATGAACATCATCGGCGAAGTGGCCGGCAAGGATTGCATCCTGATCGACGACATCGTCGATTCCGGCGGCACGCTCTGCAACGCGGCCGATGCCCTGCTCGCACAAGGCGCAGCAAGCGTCACCGCCTACATTACCCACGGCGTTCTTTCCGGCGGCGCCGTGACCCGCGTCACAAACTCGAAGCTGAAGGAGCTGGTGATTACCGATTCCATTCAGCCGACGACGGCGGTGCAATCTGCCCCGAATATCCGCGTCATCAGCACCGCCAGCCTGATCGGTGAAGCCATCAACCGCACCAGCCAGGAAGAATCGGTATCGAGCCTGTTTGACTGAAGGCCAGCCGGCTCTCTTCTCACGCAGGTTTCGCGTCAACCGGATGGCTTTGCCTCCAGGCAAGCAGCCCTATTCCAATAAGCCCAGCAACAAAGACCGCTGCACCGGCGCCCATGATCGATGGGCCGATGCCGAACCAGGCAAACAGGCTGGGCGACATGAGATAGGCCAGGAAAAGGCCGAGGAAGATCGCACACATCAGCAGTCGGTAGATCTGGGCCAGACGATGAGGTTCGCTGCGCGTTTGCATCAGATGCAGCATCGCAAGGTTTTCGAAGGGACCGTTGATTGCGGCGAGGCACGCGACGACCATCAGCCACAGGCGATCATGCATCAGAGGCAGCAGGAAGACGCCGGCGCCGAAAATGAGCTTTGCGGTGATGATCCACACGACTGGTCGGCGCGGCTTTATGTTGCTGAGGATCAGGTTGGTCGTCACGTTGCCGACACCATAGGCCGTCATCATCAGGCTGTAATCCGTCAGAGGATCGGTGCTGGTCTCGCGCAGGTGCAGGATCATCCCGAGCAAAATGCCCATCGCCCAGGCGATGTTCCCCATCAGGTTCGTGAATAGACCATACAATATGGCAGCATGGCCTCGCGCCATCCGCCACCCACCCAACACACCGTCAATCACCGCGGCCGTCCCCGAGAATTCGCGGCGGCGTGGCGCGGACGGCAATCTGGCGACAGCCATCCACACCGCCAAGGCGGAAAGCAGGAATGTCGCCGCCGTTACCGTGAAAAACTGCGATTTCGGCAGAAACCCGTTGACCAGTGCAATCAGGCTCGGTCCGAGGATGCGGGCCATGCGCCTCGTCGCGTCGAACAATCCGTTGGTCGCATGACGAATGTCTGGATCGATGGCGATTGTGGGAAGCGTTGCCTGCAATGACGGATCGAAGGCAGCCGTCAGCAAAGCAATGCACCCGGCGAGCACCATCAACAGCGGCAGGCTCATGAAATGCATGAAGCCGGCGACGGACAGGACCAGCAGGAGAACAGCACGCAGAACGTCCACCGAGATCATCGTCGTGCTATGCCGCCAGCGATCCGTCAGAATGCCGCCGAACAGGCTGCCGAAGAGGAGCGCGCCCGACTGCAAGGCGGAAACATAACCCGCATCGCGGCCGATGAAATCCGCCGCGATCCACACGACGGCGACCATGTAGAACTCGGATCCGGTCGCCGCCAACACCTGGCCGGCCCACAGGAGCGAAATCGAGCGCTGGGCCAGCGGCTTTAAGACAAACATGTTTGCATTCTGAAATTAGATCGACTTACTTGATGACTTGTCCGTTGATCGTCACGGACTCGTCGTCGGCGATGCTGACGTCCCAACGCGAGCGCCCGTCCGGATCGGTCTTGGCAAATCCCTTGGCCATCATCAGGCCGAAGGACATTTGGTTGAGATCCGGCTCCGTCTTCGCAGCATTTTGAACGGCAGCGATAGTCTTATCGAGATCGCGCGCAAGCACCGTCATCTTCACGGAGACACGGTCCTTCTCGTTCAACCAGCCACGCATGCTGCCGGAAGCTTCGATATCGTAAAGGCCTGAGACCGCACTGATTTTCGGAAAATTGATCGTCATCGTTCCATCCGGAAACATAGCCCGCTGCAACTTGTCATCCATGGGTGCCGTCCCCCCGGGATTGTTGAAATCGGTCTGCTGCAGAACATCCATCAGCGCGGTAAAATTCAGGTTCGGCAATTGCATCTGCAATTCGGCGGCATCGGGAATAAAGGCGACATAATCCTGAGGCACTAGACCGGAGGCTAGAGTCAGCTTCTCAGCTCGCATGCCGAAATCGGCATTCATCGCGCTAGCCGGTCCAGCTACCTTGAATGAGTAGTCCATCTGCTGCAGCCCGCCATTGCCGAGCGGGGTCGTCACGGAGAGGTCTTTGGCGGAAACCGCCTCTTCAAGCGAACCGGCAAGCGGCATCGCGTTCTGCAGCAAAGCCTTGAGCGCCGCGCTCTCACTGTCGGACAGGGTTTTTGTGTCCTTATGGTCCGAGATGAAGCGCAATATTTCATTCAACGCCTTCAGCGGCAGCTTGGTCGCGTTGGCCTTGAAATCGATCGCCCCGATCTTGAGTTCGCCAAACGTCGCGGTATCGGAGGAAGTCTTGTCGTAGAAAGATTGCAAGCCGCCGGTCATCTGCAGATCGAGCTTGTCCGGCTCGCCGCTGCTGGACGAGGAGAGCGTGTAGCTGGCACCATCGATCGCGATGTCGTTCTTCTGCACACCGTTGTCGGTGGTCTTGGTAGCGAGCGTGATGCCGCTGCCCTTCACGTCCATCGAGCGAACATAGTGGATGGCAGGGTCGAAGACCCCCGCGAAGCTGGATGACGCCAGCGCATAACGAAACTCGGCGTCGGGGCCGCTGCCCGGCTTCGAGCGCGCCGTTACGTCGATCGCGTTATTGCCTTCGATATTCCACAGGCCGCTATCCTGCGGCGTCGCAAGAGCCATGAGCGGCTTGAGCCCGGTAATGTCGAAACCGGTGACGTTCAACTTGTCGAAGAGTTTCTGCAGGTCGTAGGTGACTTCATAATGGCCGCCCGCCGGCGTCACTGCAATGAACCCGCTCTTGACGAGATCGTCGGGTAGGAAATGCGTTAGGTTGCCAAGCAGGTCCCTGGCCCCCTGCTCATTGACGTCAGCCGCCTGCGAGGCGCCGGCCAGACCAACGGCGAAAACCGCTGCGGCAGCAACTGCCTTAAAACGCATAATTCACTCCCCCATGATGCTAGGAAAAATAGTTTGAAAGCGGGAAAACCCTAAACATGATTCTCAATTGAATGATGACGCCGCTCACGCGCCGGCCAGCAAGTCGGACGTGGCCTCAAAGCCCCTTCATCACCTGCCCGTTCACCGTGACGGTCCGATCCTCATCCATCGTGACATCCCAGCGCAGGCGGCCGTCCGGATCGGTCTTGGCAAAGCCCTTGGCGGCGATCAGGCTGAAGGAAACGCTGTTGAGTTGCGGCTCCGTCTTTGCAGCATCCTGAATGGCGGCGACCGTCCTGTCGAAATTGCGGGCGAGGATCGTCGCCTGCAGCGAGTAGCTTGGGTGATGCTTCGTGGAGCCCTTCAACGCGCCGGAGACCTCGACGTCGTAGACGCCGGAAGCCACGCTGATTCTCGGGAATTCAAGGGTCCCATAGCCGCTCGGGAACATGGTGCGCTTCAATGCTTCGCCAGAGACCGGCGTCGCGCGCGCGGTCACCGCTTCCAGAGCCGTGTCGATAAGACCTTCGAAATTGACGTTGGGAATCCCGAGCTGCACATCGACCGTCTCTGGCAGGAAGGCCGCATAAGCGGGCGGAATAAGGTCCGCGTCCGGTGTGAATTGCTCGGCCCGCAGGCCAAAATTGATGTTTGAGGCCTTGGTCAGGCCATCCATCCTGAAACTGTAGTCCAGCGTTTTGACGCCAACTTTCCCTCTATCGGTCTCCACAAGCGCGTTGTTCAGCGTCACCGTCTCGTTCAGCGAACCAAATACCGGTAAGGCGCGGCGCACCAGTTCCTCGAACTTCTCGCTGCCGCTTTCCGACAATTGTTTGGCCTTGATGTGCTGAATGAAGAAGCGGACGAGTTCACGCAGCTCCTTCACCGGCAAGCTCGTCGCGGTCACTTTGACATCGATGCTGTCGGCACTCAGATTGACGGATGGGGCACCGGGCGCGGTGACTTGTTCGCTGAGATGCTGCAGCGTGCCCTGCGATTGCAGATCCACTTTGCCGGCCTCGCTGCTGTCAGTCACCGCATGGGTGAATGATGCACTATCGATCGTGGCGTCTATCCTATGCCCGCTATTTCTGCCGCTGCCGATACTGGAGAACTTGGCGCCACTGCTCTTCACCTCCATCGATCGCATCACTTCGATCGTCGGGTCGAAAATGCCGTCGACGGAGCTGGATGCAACCGAATAGGTGAGGTCGGATGCTGGCGAATGAACCGAAACGTCGAGGCTATTGTCGCCCTTGAGATGCCACCTGCCTTGGTCAACGGGCTGCGCAAACAATGACAGCGGCTTCAGGCCGGTAACCGAAAGCGCGCCGGAATTGATCTTATCGAAGAATTTCGCGAGATCGTAGGTAATCTCATATTGATCTCCCGCGGGTTTGACGGCGACGAAACCGCTGCGGGCGAGATCGTGCGAGAGCGAATGCGTCAGGATATTGCGCAACTCCCTGGCGCCCTGCTCATTGACGTCGGCCGCCTGCGAAACACCAGCGAGACCGATAGAAAAAACTGCGGCGGCGGCGATAGCCTTGGGGCGCATACCCGACCTCTCCCTTTGACGCTGATCGATTGGAGTCGACTGTTGAAGAGGCCGACAGTATATGTCAAGCCATTGATAGAAATAGCATCGTCGGCTCTTTACCATGAGTTGCAAAGTCATCACAGATGCGCTTTCTCCGGAGATGCTTGCGCCGTCGGCCTCTTTGTATTATACGCCACGCGTCCGCGTAGACACCCTTGGAGGCAACGCGGATGAGGCAGGGCTTGCTCTCCTCCAGTTCAATCGATCCAGGTATGCCTATGATCGGATGAACTCTCCAAATAACCTCGAAAGGAATAGCCATGAGCCACGAAAGCTACGAGCTCAAGGCCGAGGCGCGCGAACGGGTTGGTAAGGGGTCCGCCCGTGAACTTCGCCGCAACGGTTTCATTCCCGCTGTCATCTATGGTGACAAGCAGGCCCCCATTTCGATCACTCTCAACACCAATGAGGTGACGAAGCGCATTCATGCCGGTGGTTTCCTCACCACGATCGCGACGATCGACGTCGACGGCAAGAAGATCAAGGTTCTGCCGAAGGACTACCAGCTCGATCCGGTCCGCGACTTCACGGTCCACGTCGATTTCCTGCGCGTCTCCGGCAATACCCAGGTGACCGTCGATATCCCGGTTCACTTCGTGAACAACGAAAAGTCCCCGGGCCTCAAGGCTGGCGGCGTGCTGAACATCGTTCGCCACGAAGTCGAAGTCCACTGCCCCGCCGATGCGATCCCGGAATTCTTCACTGTTGACCTGTCCGATCGCAAGAGCGGCGACAGCATTCACATCTCGGATGTGACCTTGCCGAAGGGCGTGTCCCCGGTCATCACCGACCGCGACTTCACGATCGCAACGATCGTCGCTCCGGCTGCAGGTCTTTCGGAAGAAAGCGGCGAAGAAGAAGCCGGCGCTTAATCGCCGTCTTCATCGCGACGCAGTCAGACCCGCCTCCCCTCAAGGGGATGGCGGGTTTTTCATGTATAGATTCTAATAAAAGCAGTAAGAAATCTAAAAATTCCTGAAATCAATACTCGATTTAAATCCATTAACCCCACGGTTTCAGCAACATTTAACACATTCGTGAAAGTTTACGCCGAAGAGTTGTAGAGAACGGCCAACCCCAAGATCAGCCGGTCTACGACTGGGGAGCAAGCGGAACTATGAGCCATTCCGTCGAAAACAGGTTTTTCGCGATCGTCTGCGGCGCGCTGCTGATTTTCGTCGCGCCGCTCTTCGTGTTATTCCTTTTTCTTTCGTCAGAGCGCGCTGAAAAGGAAATCAAAGACCATATTTCCGTCCTGCTCGTCGCCAACGCCCAGGCGCTGGCGAAACCGCTATGGGACCTCGACGAAGACAGCGTCACCCAGATCAGTGCAACGACGGTCGCGGAGGGCGCAATCGTCAAGGTTAATGTCCGCGACCTCTCCGGCCAGCTCGATGTTACCCAATCAACCATCCCGAGGTCCTACAAGGGCCTGCTGGAGTCCATCGCCCGGCCGATCATCTACAACGGCGTGGACGGCGCGAGAAATCTCGGCACCATCACCGTCTACTACCCGGCGCTCGGCCTCTTCGACGGCTTGAAGAATGAGGAGATCGTCTTCATCTCGATCTTCATCTTCGCCGTATTGACCGTTTTCGGCGCTGCCCTCATCGGCAATCGCATCTTCGTCATTCAGCCGCTGATGCGGCTGACCCATGCCATCGAAGCGACCCGGCGGCTCGGCTCACGCCATCATGTCGATTGGCAGTCGAACGACGAAATGGGGCGTCTCGCGCGCAGCTTCAACGACATGCAGAGCAAGCTGGAGCGGGAGGAAACCGAACTGAAGCTTGCCCACCGTCGCGCCACCGACACCTATAATCTGACGCCGGCCATGCTGTTCTCGCTCGACAAGGACGATTGCATCGCCGCCGTCAGCGATTATTGGTTGGCCGCCACGGGTTACGCTCGATCCGACGTGCTTGGATGCAAGTTTGCAAGCCTGGTCCTGCCGGAATCTCGCGAGAAATACACCGAACGCAAGCGCAGCCGTCCGGACAGTGCCGCCCGTCTCGACGTCACAGTGAAATTCCTTTGCCGGGATGACCGGGTCATGGATGTGCTGATCCTCGAGACGACGGCGATCCAGGATGGCCTTTCGCTCTCGGTCATGACCGATGTCACCGACCTCAAGCAATCCGAAGACCGAAACCTGCGCCAGGCGATCACGGATCACCTGACCGGCCTGCTGAACCGTCAGGGCTTCGAGACGGCGCTCGATGCCAAGATCAACGAGGCGGATTTGCGCAAACGCGAACTCGCCTGCCTGTTCGTCGATCTCGACCGCTTCAAATGGATCAACGACAATATGGGCCATGCCGCCGGTGACGCGGCGCTACGCGAACTAGTTTCGCGCATGCAGGCACGATTGGTGCCGGGCGACATCGCTGCCCGCCTCGGTGGCGACGAATTCGCCATCCTTCTGCTTGCCGAAGACGCTGAGAAAAGGGCGTTCGATATGGCGGCGCGCATCGCCGAAGTCTTCGAGACGCCTTTCGGCGGCGACGCCCGCCTTAGCGCCAGCATCGGCATCGCCATTTATCCGCGCCATGCCGCCAATGCCGCGGAGCTACTGCTGAAATCCGATATAGCGATGTATGCCAAGAAGCGCGACGGCAAGAATGGCGCGCAGATCTTCGATAACAGCATGCTGGACGATTCCCGCCGCCGTGCCGAGCTGGAGAGCTACATCGAAAGCGGCTTGAGCGACGACTGGTTCGAAGCGCACCTGCAGCCGATCGTCAATATCGACGATCGCTCCATTGCCGGCTTCGAAGCGCTGATGCGGCTGCACCATCCGCAGAAGGGCATCCTGCCGCCGGCCCGGATCATCGACGTCGCCGAGGAGACCGGCTCGATCGTGCGCATCGGCAACCGCATTATGGAAAAGGCGATCTCTCACTTCGCCCGCCTCTCGCACCTCGACGGCATGCAGGACACCTATCTCGCTATCAATTTCTCGCCGCTGCAATTCGAGTCCGGACTACCGGTGCGCATCGCCGCCCTGCTCTCCCGCCACGATATCCGCCCGGAGCGTATAGTCGTCGAAATCACCGAAGCTGTGTTGATGGACGACAATCCGGAGACGCGCACGGTCATCAACGAGATCTGCCGCTATGGCTGCCGTATCGCGCTCGACGACTTCGGTACCGGCTACTCGTCGCTGAGCTATATCAACCGTTTCCCGGTCGACATCATCAAGATCGACCAATCCTTCATCCGTGCAATCAACGATACCGCCTCCGACGTCAGCGCCAAGAGCCGCATGCTGGTCGAAAGCATTACAACGTTGTCGCACAAGATGAACTGCACCGTTATTGCAGAAGGCATCGAGACCGAGGAAGAGTGCGCAACCCTGCGCGCCATGGGTCTCGATTATGGCCAGGGCTATCTTTTCCACCGGCCGCAGCATCCGAACGATCTCGTGAAGACGCTTGCCGGACCGCGAGCTGACTACCTCACCCCTGTGGCGCAAGCATCATAGCGAGACGAGGAAACACATGCGAAAACTGCTGCTCTCGGTATTTTTCAGCCTGTCCTCGCTCAGCTTCCCTTTCATAGCCCACGCCGATACCGTCAATTTTACCACCGAAGAATATCCCCCCTTCAACTATCGTGACGGCAAAACCCCCGTCGGCGCGACCGTCGAACAGGTGGAAAAGATAATGAGCGATATCGGCGTCGACTATTCGATAGACGTGATGCCTTGGGCTCGAGCCTATAGTCAGGCGCAGACGACCCCGATGACCTGCGTCTTTGCCACCGCTCACAATGACGCTCGCGACAAACTGTTTAAATGGGTCCAGCCGCTGCTGATCGATCGCAACATCCTGATCAAGCATACCGGATCCAGCGTCACAGCCACCACGCTCGATGAGGCCCGGCACTACGTCGTCGGCACATGGCGAGAAGATTATACCGAGACGACGTTGCGGCAAGCCAACTTTACGCGGATCGATATCGCTAGCGACTTCAGAGCTACGCTGAAGAAGCTGATGAGTGACCGCGTCGACTTGATGCCGATATCCGAAATCTATTTCGACAAGCTGAAGAAGGATGGCAATGCGGTAGAAGAGGTCGCCGTTCTCTCCGCACAGCCGATGGGCATAGCCTGCCAGAAGGATTTCCCGGACGATCTGCTGAAGAAGATGCAGACCGAGCTCGATAGCCTGATCGCCAACGGCACGCAGAGGCAGATATTTTTGAAGTACGGGCTGCACCTCGGTAACTGACAAGATTGCCGCCTTGACTTTGCCGTCAATTCGCTGTCGTGAAGGGCATCAGCATTTTCCAAGAGGTGAAGCGCAATGCTTCTTATCGCGGGTCTCGGCAATCCCGGCGCCAAATATCAGGACAACCGTCATAATATCGGCTTCATGGCCGTGGACGCGATCCATCGCCGCCACAGCTTTTCGCCCTGGTCGAAGAAATTCAGGGCGGAAATCGCGGAAGGCGAGCTTGGCGGCCAAAAAGTTCTGCTGATCAAGCCCCAGACTTTCATGAACCTCTCGGGTGAATCCGTCGGCGAGGCCATGCGCTTCTACAAGCTGGAGCCCTCCGACCTCGTCGTCATCTATGACGAACTCGATCTACCTGCCGGCAAGGCACGGTTGAAGACCGGCGGCGGCCATAACGGCCATAACGGCATCAAGTCGATCGACGCCCATTGCGGCCGGGAATATCGCCGGCTGCGTCTCGGCATCGGTCATCCCGGCGTCAAGGAGCTCGTGCACAATCATGTGCTCGGCGACTTCGCCAAAGCCGACCAAAGCTGGCTGGAGCCGCTGTTCGACGCTCTCGCCGACAATGCCGACATGCTGGTGCGCGGCGAAGATTCGCAGCTCATGAACAAGATCGCGCTTGCCCTGGGCGGCAAGGCGGAAGAGGAGACGCCGAAGCCGGAAAAGAAGGCCGTGGCAAAATCACACATCCATCAAGCTCGCAATCATAGCCAGCCGCGGATGCCTGAGAGCGGCCCGATGGCCGAGATGCTGAAGCGAATGTTCGGCAAGAAGGACGATTGAATGGCGGCGGCAGCAACGGACGGGGCCATAGATATTGTGATCCGCCCGGCCGCCACCGGCGACCTGCCTGCGCTGCTGGCCCTCTACCGCCATCTTAACCACGACGATCCCAACATGGATTCCCGGCTTGCGGAGGACCGCTTCGCGGAGATCCTCGCTCATCCCGGCATGACGGTCTTCGCAGCCTTCGAAGGCGACCTCGCCGTTTCCTCGGTTACCCTGATCGTCATCCCCAACCTGACGCGTTGTGGCGCTTCCTATGCATTGATCGAAAATGTCGTCACCCATGCCGATCGCCGCCAGCGCGGCCATGCGCGGGCGCTGATCAAAACGACCATCGCGACGGCGTGGGAGAAGAATTGCTATAAGGTGATGCTGCTCACGGGCTCCAAGGAGCCGGCAACGCTGCGCTTCTACGCCAATTGCGGTTTTTCACAGGACAAGACCGGATTTCAGATACGACGTCCCGTCGCGGGCTGACATCCCTCTGCCCCCAACCTATTCTTCCGGCTCGGTGGTGAACATCAGCGGAAAGCCGGCGCTTTTTGCCAGATCGATCGCTTCCTGCGCTTTGGTCTCCGCAATATCCCTGGCGCAGACCATGACCACGCATGTACCGAGCTTATGGGCGGTCATCATGACGCGATAGCCGGTCTCCTCGCTCATACGAAAGACGGCCTTCAGCACCATGATGACGAATTCACGCGGCGTGTAATCGTCGTTGACGAGAATAATCTTATAAAGCTTCGGCCGATCGACCTTTGGCTTCGTCTTGGTCTTCGGTTTTAGGACAACATCATTGTCACTCATCGGAGTCACCGTTGATGACAGGGAAAAGGGCTTGTGGCTGATAGCAAATTTATACTGCACTGCAACCAGTCATTCAAGGAAAACAACGTTTTCAGGACGGTTTTCAGATCAATCGACCGTGAGGAGAAGGCAACTCCGACGTGGACTACAATTCCATCGACCCAGCACCGAATGTCCGGGCCCCGCGCAATCGGCTGGATCGCTAAAGCGTCCTCCTCTGCAGAAAATTGGCGCATCCTCGGCGCAAGGCTTGACCCGCAACGGCCCTTCGCCCATACGCACAACAAAGATTTTCAAGATATGGACAAGGTGCCATGGGTTTCAAATGCGGTATCGTCGGGTTGCCGAATGTCGGCAAGTCCACTCTGTTCAACGCGCTGACCAAGACGGCGGCGGCGCAGGCTGCGAATTATCCGTTCTGCACGATCGAGCCGAACACGGGTGAAGTGGCGGTTCCCGATCCGCGCATGCGCAAACTAGCTGACATCGCCAAATCGAAGGAGCTGATCCCGACGCGCATCTCCTTCGTCGACATCGCAGGCCTGGTGCGCGGCGCGTCGAAGGGCGAAGGCCTGGGCAACCAGTTCCTCGCCAATATCCGCGAAGTCGACGCCATCGTACACGTGCTGCGCTGCTTCGAAGACAGCGACATCACCCATGTCGAAGGCCGCATCAATCCGGTCGCTGACGCCGAGACGATCGAGACCGAGCTGATGCTCGCCGACCTCGAGAGCCTGGAGCGCCGCACCGAGCAGACGCGCAAGCGCGCTACGGGCAAGGACAAGGAGTCCATGGCGATGCTGCCGCTCATGGACGCCTCGCTCAACCTGTTGAACGAAGGCAAGCCGGTGCGCACCCTGCTGTCGAAGCTCGACGCCGAGGAAACCCGCATCCTTAAGGGCCTGAACCTTCTGACCTCCCATCCCGTCCTCTACGTCTGCAATGTCGCAGAGGCCGATGCCGCGACCGGCAATGAATATACGGCCGCCGTCGCCGCCATGGCCAAGGAGCAGAATTCCGAAGTGGTGATCATTTCCGCCGCCATCGAAGCGGAAGTGGCGCAGCTTCCCGAAGAGGAATCTAAGGAATTCCTCGCGGCTCTCGGCCTCGATGAAGCCGGCCTCGACCGGCTGATCCGCGCCGGCTATAAGCTGCTGCACCTCATCACCTATTTCACGGTCGGGCCGAAGGAAACGCGCGCCTGGACGATCGAACAGGGCACCAAGGCCCCGCAGGCCGCCGGCGTCATCCATTCCGACTTTGAACGCGGCTTCATCCGCGCCAACACCATCGCCTACGACGATTATATCGCCTTCAACGGCGAAACCGGTGCCAAGGAAGCCGGCAAAGCGCGCGACGAAGGCAAGGAATATGTCGTCCAGGACGGCGACGTCATCCACTTCCGCTTCAACACTTAAGACACGACGGGATTGCCGGCCTCACCTGAGCGCCGGCAGCCTTCCCTGGACGGATGCCGGCAGCAACCGGACGACAGTGCGGCGCAGATGCGGCCAGCCGACACCGATCACCAGCACGATCAAGCCGACGATCATCAGCACGATGAAGCTGACCTTGTCGAGACCGGCATTGTTCTGCCGCAGAATGGCACCGATCGCGACGCCGAGTGACATCAGCCCCGCAGTCACGAAAGCGCGCCTGTCGATGATCAGGCCGATCAACATCATGATCACCACAACAGCGACGATGATCAGCGCCTGTGGATAGCCGCCGTGCTCGATGCCGGTTAAGAAAAAGGTGTCGCTGTTACCGGCCTGAATCTGAAATATTAGCAGGATCGCCGTGTAGAGCAGCGCCGGCGCCGTGGCGAGATGCAGCCAGAAAGCCACATCAGAGCGACGCGTCCTGCGGCTGGGATCGCTGAGATCGAAACACATCGCCACAGCGAATGCCCCGAGCGCGGCCGCGAACATGATGCCGAGCGACAGCAGCGGATAATTCAGCACGACATTCGAGGCGCCGGTGGCAAGGCCGATCAGATAGAAGACGGCGGCCAGCAATAGTGTAAACAGCGAGAAGAGCAGCATCGCCAGCGACAGCGGTACGCGATAACGCCAATAATACAGCGCAAGCAGCGGCGGAAACGGCAACGCAATCGTGATCCAAGAGGTCATGAGACCCGGGCCGCCGGCACTTTGCGCGCCGAAATACATCACGGTTACCCAGAAGGTCCAATAGACCAGCGCGATCGTCAGCACGACAGCGGGAAGCGCAAGACGCTGGCGACGGACCAGGATTTCGGCCAGGACAATGATGGCCGGCAGCGGCCCGTAGTAGCCGGTGAGGCCCCACAAGCCCGCGAGGAGGACAATGATGCCGATGGTGATGAGCACGTCATGAAAGCCGCGGATGAAGCGCGGCGCTTCGCTGTCCTCCAGCGGATTCGCCAGATCATCCTCGCGAGGTTGCGAAAGATCGTTCCTGACGACCGTGTTGCTGGCGCCGATATTTCGCTCGGCCAGATAAGGCAAAAGCCGAGCCGCCTGATCCGCGGAAATAATCCCCTCGCCGGTGGCGCCTTCCAGCGCGGTCTTGAGATCGCTCATGTCTATCCCTGCTTGGTGACGATGTTGCCAAGCCTCATCACATCGCCGGCGCGCAATCAAGGGCTGCGAGTGCTGGCGGGTGATCGCCGCGCCTCTTTCCCATCGCGGCCGTGAAAATGCTTGCGCCATTGCCGCTTGGCGTGCGATTGCGCACGGACGGAATGAAGAGACCGGTGACGGATATGGCAAAACTGACATATGAGGATTTTCAGTCGGGACAGGTGTTTCCGCTCGGACCAAAACATGTGACGGCCGAGGAGGTCATCGAGTTTGCACGCGAGTTTGATCCGCAACCGATGCATCTAGACGAGGCCGCCGGCCGCGCCAGCATTCTGGGCGGGCTTGCTGCCTCCGGCTGGCACACATCGGCGATGTTCATGCGCATGATGACCGACAGCTACCTGCTCAACACCGAATCCGAAGGCGCGCCAGGCATCGATTTCATGGATTGGAAAAAGCCGGTACTGGCGGGCGATACGCTTTCGGGCCGTTCGATCGTGCTCGAATCCCGCGCCATGCGTTCCCGCCCCGGCATCGGCATCGTCAAATTCCGTCATGAAGTGGAAAACCAGCGCGGCGATCTCGTTTGCCTCGGCGAGAACTCGACCATGATCCGTATGCGCGTGCCCATGGAGGCTTCCGCATGATGATGACGGAGCTTTACCCGATCGGCGAACGGGCCGAGATCGGCAGCCATACGTTCACAGCCGAAAACATCGTCCGCTTTGCCTCGCGCTTCGACCCGCAGGTTTTCCACATGGACGCGGAGGCAGCCAAGCACACATTGTTCGGCGGGCTCTGCGCTTCGGGTTGGCACAGCTGCGCTGTCTGGATGCGCACCTTCGTCGACTATTGGGGAGGCGAAACCACCCGCCTCCAAGCCGAGGGCAGAAAACCGCCAAATCTCGGCCCTTCCCCCGGCTTCCAGAAGCTGCAATGGCTACGCCCGGTTTTCGCCGGAGACACCGTTATTTATGGGGTCACCTTGCTTGCCAGCCGCCCGCTGGCGTCGCGCCCGGGCTGGACGCTCAATACTCTCCTCTGCGACGGAACCAACCAGCACGGCGCGGCGGTGTTGCGGTTCGAGAGCACTGTGCTGGAGTTTGAGTAACACCTCGCGAAGCACGGTTGCGAAACGTGTGGCAAACGTAAGGCCCCATCTCGCCCTCTGCGGGTGAGATTTCTTCAATGCCCGGCGAATTCAACCAAAGTGTGAACGGGCACATCGAGCGCTTCCAGCTTCTTGCGGCCGCCGAGATCCGGCAGGTCGATGACAAAGCAGGCGGCAACGACCTCGGCACCGATCTGGCGCAACAACTGTGTGGCGCCCACAGCGGTGCCGCCGGTAGCGATGAGGTCGTCGACCAGGATCACCTTCTCGCCCGGGTTTACGGCGTCCCGGTGCATCTCCATCTCATCGACACCATATTCAAGGCTATAGGCGATGCGTACGATGTCGTGCGGCAGCTTGCCCTTCTTGCGGATCGGCACGAAACCGGCCGACAACTGATGCGCTACGGCACCGCCCAGAATAAAGCCGCGTGCTTCCATGCCGGCGACCTTGTCGATCTTGGTGCCGGCATAGGGTTGCACCAGTGCGTCGACTGCACGACGGAACGCCTTGGCATTGCCGAGCATCGTGGTGATGTCACGGAAGATGATGCCGGGCTTGGGATAGTCCGGAATGGAGCGGATGCTGGCGGCAAGCTCCGAAGCGATAGTGTCCATGTAAATATGTACTCTCAGGCTATAATGGGCCGGCGCACCCTATCAAGACCCGTGTCCGATACCAACAAAAAAGGCGACCGCAACGGGCCGCCTTTTTCTGATTGCATGGCTAAACCGCTTAGTGAGCGCCAGCCTTTGCGTAGACCGACCGCTTGGTGAGATAGATCAACACCGAGAAAATCAGCAGAAACACGATGACCATGAAGCCAAGGTGCTTGCGGTCCTCGAGATGCGGCTCCGAAGCCCACATCAGGAACGACGCGACGTCCTTCGCATATTGATCGACCGTCTGCGGCGAACCGTCGTCATAGGTGACCTGGCCGTCGGAGAGCGGCTTCGGCATGGCGAAGGTCGCGGCCGCGTCGAAATACGGATTGTAGTGCGAGTTCTGCGGCACCGTGAAGCCGGCTGGTGCATCTTCGTAGCCGGTAAGCAACGAGTAGATATAATCCGGGCCGCCTTCCTGATACTGCGTGAAGATATCGAAGATGAACTGCGGGAAGCCGCGTTCGACTTCGCGCGCCTTGGCAAGCAGCGACATGTCCGGCGGTACCGCCCCGTTGTTCGAGGCGGCTGCCGCCTCGTCGTTCGGGAACGGCGACGGGAAATGATCGGATGGAAGAGCCTTGCGGGTGAACATTTCGCCCTGCGGGTTCGGACCGTCCTGCACTTCGTAGTTCGCCGCGAAGGTTTTGACCTGCGCTTCCGAATAACCGAGTTCTTCCAATGTGCGGAAAGGAACCAACTTCATCGAATGGCAGGCGGAACAGACTTCCGTATAGACCTTCAGGCCGCGCTGAAGCTGCGCTTTGTCGTAGTAACCGAAGGGGCCGGAGAAGGTCCAGTGCTGCTCCCTCGGTTCCTTGAGCGGATAATGCGGCGTCGCGGCTTCCGCGGCGGGCTTGGTCTCCGCGGCAACGGCGGCAACCGTGGCGCAGCCCCCGATGAGTGCGATCGACAAAAGGCCGGCAACAAGCTTTCTCATTGTTCTCTTCCTCTATCGCCGGTTACGCTTCAACCGGAGCGGCTGTTTGCCATTCTGCTTTTCAAGGACCGCCTCCGTAATCGAATTAGGGATGCGTCTTGGTGTTTCGACCAGGCCGAGAACCGGCATGGCGACGAGGAAGAACAGGAAGTAGAACAGCGTCGCAAACTGCGAGATCACGACGAAGTTGCCTTCGGCCGGCTGCGAGCCGAGCCAGCCGAGCAGAATGGCATCGGCGACGAACAGCCAGAAGAACAGCTTGTACCACGGACGATAGACCGCCGAACGGATCTTGGAGGTATCGAGCCAGGGCAGGAAGAACAGCACGATGATCGCGCCGAACATCGTCAGAACGCCGCCGAGCTTGGAGTCGATCGGGCCGATGTTGAAGGTGATCGAGCGCAGCATCGCGTAGAACGGCAGGAAGTACCATTCCGGAACGATGTGAGCCGGCGTCTTCAGCGGATTGGCCGGAATGTAGTTGTCGGCATGGCCGAGGAAGTTCGGCAGGTAGAAGACGAAATAAGCGAACACCAGCAGGAAGATGGAGACGCCAAGAGCATCCTTCAGCGTCGCATAGGGCGTGAAGCGAACAGTGTCGGTCTTCGACTTGACTTCAACGCCGGTCGGGTTCGTCTGGCCGGTCACATGCAGTGCCCAGATGTGCAGGATAACGACGCCCGCAATCATGAACGGCAGCAGGTAATGCAAAGAGAAGAAGCGGTTGAGCGTCGGATCGTCGACCGCAAAGCCCCCGAGGAGGAAGGTCTGGATCCAGTCACCAACCCATGGGAAGGCCGAGAAGAAGCCGGTAATGACGGTCGCACCCCAGAAGGACATCTGACCCCAGGGCAGAACGTAACCCATGAAAGCCGTCGCCATCATCAGCAGGTAGATGATCACGCCGAGAATCCAGAGGATTTCGCGCGGCGCCTTGTAGGAGCCGTAATACAGCCCACGGGCAATATGGAGATAGACCGCCACGAAGAAGAAGGACGCGCCGTTGGCATGCATGTAGCGCAGCAGCCAACCGTGGTTGACGTCACGGACGATCTTTTCGACGGAGTTGAAGGCGATCGTCGTATCTGCTGCATAATGCATTGCGAGAACGACGCCGGTCAGGATTTGCAAAACGAGCATCACGGCCAGCATGGCGCCGAACGTGTAGGCATAGTTCAGATTGCGCGGGACCGGATAGGCGATGAAACTGTCATAGACCATACGCGGCAGCGGCAGCCGCGCGTCGACCCATTTTTCGAGCCCCGTGGATGGCTCGTAAGACGAATGACCACTCATGATTCAGCTCCCCCTCAACCGACCTTGATCTTCTTTTCCGACGTGAACGCATATTGCGGTATGAAGAGGTTTTGCGGCGCAGGCCCATGGCGAATGCGACCGGCGGTATCATAGACCGAACCGTGGCAGGGACAGAACCACCCGCCATACTCCCCAGCCTGGCCGAGCGGTATGCAACCGAGGTGGGTGCAGACGCCGACCATCACGAGCCAGTTTTCCTTCCCATCGCCTGCCGAACGGGCAAGATCGGTTGCCTGGGCATCAGCCGGAAGATTGGCATTGCGGGCGACTGGATCCTTCAGGTCCGAGATCTGCGCGCCCTTGGCATCGTCGATTTCCTTTTGCGTGCGGTTACGGATGAAAACCGGCTTACCGCGCCATTTCACCGTCAGAGACATGCCAGGCTCCAGGCTCGACACATCGACTTCGATGGAAGCAAGAGCAAGTGTCGATGCATCCGGCCGCATTTGATCGATAAACGGCCAGGCGACGGCAACCGCGCCCACTGCGCCAGCCATTCCCGTCGTCAAATAAAGAAAATCTCGGCGAGTTGGCTCGCCGGTGGAATCACTGCTTGTAATATGCTCGCTCAAGGCTGGACCATCCTCTTCCGCAATACCCGCAGCTAGACGCTACGGTATCCCCCTCACGCACGACGAATCAACGGGACCATAATTCCGCCATAGATTCCTCCGTAACCCGCCGCGTTCTAAGCTTGATCGCAAATTATGTCCAGTCTTGGCAAGGGGTGGGGGCACAATGTCGCGGGAAAACTGCGCTATTTGCCCGCGAGTGCCGAGCTTAAAATCCAAGCCGTCAGTCAATCCGGCGTAAGCACATGAAATATCGCGAGATTCGCACAATAGATTTTTGTATCGCGGAGCAAAATAAACAGCGATTTCAATGCTGCATTGCAACATAATCGGCCACATCCTGACCGCTGATCTATACTAAGCTTTACTTCCTACTCCTTAAATCTGAATGGATTTAACGAGCGACTTATGCGCCTTTATGGCGCCGTCACCGCTCCCAGAGCCACTAGAAATATGGCTGAGGACACAATTATGAGACACACGATCTACTGCGTTCTATGCGTCCTTGCCTCGCTGGCGCTGGCCGTACTTGCGGCGCGTTATGCAACCGATCTCTGGCTGCTCGCCTTCTTCGAAAGCCTGCAGACACACATCAGCCTTTTCGCCATCGCGCTCGCCCTGCTCGCCCTTGTTTTCAAGCGGCATTGGTATGCGGTTTTCCTGCTCGCCTTCGGCGCCGGGCTTGCGGTTCATTCGGTCGTGATGCTACGCGAATATGCCGCCTCCCCTGCCGCGAACCCTCCCGCCGCGGCGGAGGCAGTCAAGACCTTCAAGCTGCTTTCCTTCAACATCGAGGACAGCAATCTCGAAAACGGCGCCCGCATCGCCGACCTCATAGTCGGCTCGAAAGCCGATGTGGTGGAGATTTTCGAGGCGAGTCCGATCGGCTCGCAGCTTCAACGCATAATCGACATCTATCCGTATCGCATTGGCTGCGGCGTCATGACGAACGATTGCGATTCCCTTATATTGTCAAAGCGACCGTTTCGAATGCAGTCGATGCGCAGCCTCGGCAGCCTCTGGGACAATCGTTTTATCCTCGCAACCATCGACATGGACGGCCAGCCGGTGAATTTTGCGTCGGCCCATCTCAGCAAGCCCTATTTCGATGAGTTTCACATGGTCGAGCTTGATATCATGGCGCAGCTTCTCAAGGACGTACGCGGCCCGCTAATCCTTGCCGGCGATTTCAACGCATCCGTCATCGCGCCCGACATGCGCTATTTTCTGAAAGAGACCGACCTGCGCCATAGTTTTCCCGAGCCCGCCACGTGGCCGATCTCCGGCGGCGCCTACGGCATCGCCATCGACCATGTCTTCGCGCGTGCGCCGCTCCAGCTGAACTCGGTCCAGCAGATACCGGATGCAATGGGATCGAACCATTACGGGCTGGTGACGGAATTCAGCATCCCAAGATAGCGTATTGAATCCGCGAAGAATTATGCGATCTGTTCCGGCAATCGGGAATTACCCTACTCCGCGTCTGCCGCGATAAAACCGCCGGACTGACGCGCCCAGAGTTCGGAATAGAGCCCACCGCGTGCAATCAATTCCTCGTGGGTGCCGTCTTCGATGATCCTACCCTTGTCGATGACGATCAGGCGATCGAGCTTGGCGATGGTCGAGAGGCGATGTGCAATCGCAAGCACCGTCTTGCCTTCCATCAACGTTTCCAGATTGGATTGCAGTGCCGCCTCAACCTCGGAATCCAGAGCAGAGGTCGCCTCGTCCAACACCAGGATCGGCGCGTCCTTCAGCATGACGCGGGCAATCGCGATGCGCTGGCGCTGGCCGCCGGACAGTTTGACGCCGCGCTCGCCGACATGGGCGGCATAGCCCTTGCGGCCCTTCTGGTCCTCCAGCGTCCCGATGAATTTATCCGCCTCCGCCCGCCGCGTCGCCTGTGCCATCTGCTCCTCGCTCGCTTTCGGGCGACCAAAAAGAATATTGTCGCGGATGGAACGATTGAGCAGCGCTGTGTCCTGCGTCACCATGCCGATCTCGCCGCGCAGCGACTCCTGCCGGACGGCGGCTATATCCTGTCCATCGATCAGGATGCGCCCGCCTTCGAGATCGTAGAAACGCAGCAGCAGATTGACCAGCGTCGTCTTGCCGGCACCGGAGCGACCGACGATGCCGACCTTCTCGCCGGCACGAACAGTCAGCGAAAAATCGTCTATGACACCGCTGCCGCGCCCATAGTGAAAGGTTACGTGTTCGAAGCGGATTTCTGGACGGACGATCTGCAGATCCCTGGCACCTGGTTGATCGACTAGGCCGATCGGCTCGGAGATCATCTCGGCGGAATTCTGGATCGTGCCGAGATTGCGCATGATTGCATTGAATTGCGCCATCATGCGACCGAACAACATGTTGAGCCGCAATACCATGCTGAGCGTGAAGGCAACCCCGCCGGTTGAAATCTCGCCTGCGAGCCAAAGATGGATAGCGAGGGCCGCGATCGTCGTGATCATCACGCCGGACAGCAGCGCCAGCGACGAACGAACGCCGGTCAGAAGCCGCGTGAACGGCATGACGGCCGCCTGAAAGCGATCGAAGCCTTTACGGATGTAGTCGTCGTTCTGCTCTTCTCGGCCGAAAAGCTTCAGGGTCTGGATATTGGCATAGGCATCGACCATGCGGCCGTTCAACATCGATGACGCCTCGGCGGCGTTACGCGCATGGCGGCGAATGCGTGGCACGAAATAGCGGGCGAGCAGCGAGAAGGCCCCAATCCAGACCGCGATCACCAGCGCGAGGCGCCAATCGAGCCCGCCGACCAGAGCTATGGTCGAGGCCGCGTAGATGATGATGAACCAGACCACCTGCAGCAGCGACACGACAAGATCGCCCGTCGACTGCCCCGCCGACCAGACCTTGGTAACGATGCGGCCGGAAAAGTCATTCTGGAAGAAGCTTACCGACTGGCGTGCGACATGCATGTAGGCCTGCCAGCGCACGAGATTGAGAAAGCCGGGGACAACGACCTGTTCTTCAACCAGCGCCCCAAGGCTGACCACCATGAAACGGACGATAAGCACGACGAAGACCATGCCCAGCAGCGCTTCGCCATGGCCGGAAAGCAATCCTGCCCAGCCCGCTCCCGGCTGTACCTTGTCCAAAATGTCGACGAGATGCCCGACGAACCAGAACAGCGCCGCCTCCAGCACCGCCACGGCACCGCCAAGTGCCGCCATTGCCAGAAACGGCCCTTTTGCTTGACCGACATAGTACCAGATGAAAGCCCAAAGCGACCGCGGCGGCCGAAGATCGCCAGTACGGTAATAGGGATCAATCCAGGTTTCGAACAAGCGATAGACGGAACGGATCAGCATCCCAGCGATATAGGAGGTTTTGCCTGGGGTGCAAAGGAAGGTGGGTAAGTGCAAAGGTTATATTTTTGTCATGTTTGAGATGGCCGCAAACCGTCAAACGGACATCGAATGAGTTGGATCATTGAGCAGCGCCAGCCGAAACAAAAAAGGGCGAGCCAGAAGCTCGCCCCTTCTCATTCTGCTGCCGCCTCGGCCTCTTCGTGATCCGCCAGGAATCCGCCGGACTGCCGGTTCCAGAGGTCGGCATAAATACCGCCGTGCTGGACCAGATCGTGATGGGTACCCGTCTCGACGATGCGGCCCTTGTCGAGGACGATGAGGCGGTCCATTTCGGTCAATGTCGACAGCCGGTGGGCGATAGCGATCACCGTCTTGCCCTGCATCAGTGCAAAGAGGTTCTCCTGGATCGCCGCTTCCACTTCGGAATCGAGCGCCGAGGTTGCCTCGTCGAGCACCAGGATCGGCGCGTCTTTCAGGAAGACGCGGGCGATGGCAATGCGCTGCCGCTGGCCGCCGGAGAGCTTGACGCCGCGCTCGCCGACCTGAGCGTCGAGGCCCTTGCGACCCTGCATGTCGGCCAGCCCTTCGATGAACTCCCAGGCATTGGCGCGCTTGGCCGCCTGGATCACCTCCGCATCGATCGCTTCCGGATGACCATAGGCGATGTTGTCGCGGATCGATCGGTGCAGCAACGACGTATCCTGCGTCACCACACCGATCAGTGAGCGCAGGCTGTCCTGCGTCACCTTGGCGATATCCTGGCCATCGATGGTGATGCGCCCACTTTCGAGATCGTAGAAACGAAGCAGCAGATTCATCAGCGTCGTCTTGCCGGCGCCGGAGCGGCCGACCAGACCGACCTTCTCGCCCGCCTGGATATCGAAGGTCAGGTTATCGATGACACCTTTGGTCTTGCCATAGTGGAAGCGGATATGATCGAAGTGGATCGCCCCCTGTTTGGCGGTGATCGCGGGTGCCGCCGGTACGTCGACGATATCATGCGGCTTCGTCAGCATCTCGATGCCGTCGTAGATCGTGCCGATGTTCTCGAACAGCGCCGAGACTTCCCACATAATCCATTGCGACATGCCGTTGACACGCATGGCGAGGCCGATGGCGATGGCGATGGCGCCGATCGAAATCGAGCCGCTCAGCCAGAACCAGATCGACAACGCCGAGATGACGAACAACGCCACGCAGTTGTTGACGTAGACTGCGATGTAGAACAGCGTCACCTTGCGCATCTGCCCGTAGACGGTCTGCAGGAATTCATCCATGCCGGCCCTGGCATAGCCTTCCTCGCGGCCCGCATGCGAAAACAGCTTCACCGTCGCGATATTCGTATAGCTGTCGACCACCCGCCCCGTCATCGTCGAGCGTGCATCGGCCTGGGCGGCTGCGATCTTGCGCAGCCGCGGGACGAAATAGCTGACGATGCCGATATAGACCGCGAGCCACACCACGATCGGCAACGCCAGCCGCCAATCCGCCGCGACGATCACCAGGATCATCGACAGGAAATAAGTGACGACATAGACGAAGACGTCGAGGATTTTCATCACGGTTTCGCGCACGGCAAGCGAGGTCTGCATCACCTTTGTGGCGACACGGCCAGCAAACTCGTTGGCGAAGAAGGTCATGCTATGGCGCAGCAGGAAGCGGTGCATCTGCCACCGGGCGATCATCGGATAGTTGCCGAGCAGCACCTGGTGCATGATGATGGAATCGAGCACGGCCGCCAGCGGCAGGCCGACCAGCACCATCGCGCCCATCCAGAAGAGCTTCTGCCACTCCGTCTGCAGGAATGTCGTCTTGTCCGCATGCGACAGCCAATCGACGATATCACCCAGGAACTGGAACAGAGCCACCTCGCCGATGGCGATCAACATGGTGAGAATGGCCATGGCGATCAGCCAGGGTGCGGCCGGCTTGGTGTAGTGCCAGCAGAAGGCAAAGAGACCCCGCGGCGGAACGTCCGGCACTTCGCTCGGAAAGGGGTTTAGTCGCTGTTCGAACCAGCCAAACATGAAATGCTCCAAAGACTCGACCCTTCCGCCACCGCTTCTGCGTCTAAAGGGATCGCAGACTGATATGGTGGCCGGGCGATGAAAGAACGAGGCCATATCGGCCGCGTAATGAATCGAAAAGGGGGAACTCGCAAAAACGCGCTTAAAGCGCCCGGATCATAGCCATGGGGTCATGGCCGGGAGGCGCATCATCACAAACAAGATATTCATCTGAGCCTCCCCTGTCGCAAGTTGTAGAGCGGTTGTGTTTTACCGTGCATTGATCGGTTTGAAAAGGGAAATGTGCCCAAAAATGCGCCGGAATCTTCAATTCTGCTGATGAAGACATCACAGAAACAAGGGGATTCGACAAAAAGCAAAGACAACGCCCGGCAATTTCGCTAGTTGCAGGACATGACTTCGCTGCGCATCGCCCTCTACCAGCCCGACATTCCCGGCAACACCGGCACGATCCTCCGGCTCGCCGCCTGCCTCGGCCTCGGCGTCGATATCATCGAGCCGGCCGGCTTCGACATATCGGATCGCAACCTCAAGCGCGCCGGCATGGATTACCTCGCCGCCGTCACACTGACGCGACATGTCAGCTGGGAGCGTTTCGAGGCCTGGCGAGCGGAAAGCGGGCGGCGATTGGTGCTCGCCTCCACCAAGGCAGCCGAACGCTATACGGATTTCGCCTTCCGCAAGGACGACATCCTGCTCTTCGGCCGCGAAAGCGCTGGCGTGCCCGATCATGTACATGAAAAGGCCGATAGCCGCATCCTGATCCCGATGGTCGGCGGCCAGCGCTCCATCAATGTCGCGATGTCCGCCGCGATGATCTCGGGCGAGGCGCTGCGGCAGACAGACTGGTCGCAAATGTCGCGGCAAATCTGAAAGCCGCGGTGGCCAATTGCCGTTGGCATGTCGGGTAAAGTGTGAGAAGCTTTTTTACGGAATGCTTTACCGTACGGCAGCCTGGCGAGGTGACCCATGTTCCAGACGGCATTCACGCTCACCCTCACTCAGTTCGCGCGCACCCTCAGCCTCCCCGAACGGCTGCAGCGCTCACCGCTACGCAATCTCACCCTGGAAGCGCTTCGCCAGCGCAACACTGCGCTCGACGCGCTGTTCTACGACGTCAAAGTCATCACCCCGGAAGAGGCCTTCTACATCAGCGGCTCGCTTGCGGCCGAAGGCTCGATCATGATCGTACCGCCGAGCGGTGGTGGCGCGCTCACCCTTTGCGAAACGCTGGAGGAGTTCGCGCTCCGCGGCGGCGGCGATGCGCAAGCTCTTGCCGTCGCCGGCATCGGTGGCTCCGCTCTCGGTGCGGCTGCCTTCGCCCGCAACGTCGCCGACGCGATCGACGCACCGGTCGCCGTGGTCATCTCAGGCTATGGTCTGGCTGACATCATCACAGAGGCGTTTGGCGGCCACTTCTTCTTCGGTCATCTGAAGGGCCTGCGGCCTGTATTCCAAATGCTGGACGATTTCGCCGGTCGGCCCAAATTCGGCGCCGCTGACATGAATGACGACGAGACGTCATCGCGCACCAGCCTCGACACTAGGACCGTGCGCGGGCTTCTTGCCGACCCCCGCTTCTCCTTCCGCCTGCTTGCCGGCCACTCCAAAGGCAATCTGGTCATTTCAGCTGCCCTTCATGAGCTCTGCAAACAGGACGAAGTCCGAGCCGAAAAGCTGGCGGAAAGAGTGAAGATTGTCACCATCGGCGCGCGTATCGCCATGCCGCCGATCTTTTCCGATGTGGTCGATATCATCGGCGAATGGGACTGGTTCGGCGAGATGAACTCCAGGCCATTCATTCCGGCCGATCAGCGCGTGCCGCATGCATGGCATCACACCAACACGGATCTGAGCGGCCATCTGCCTGTGACCTCCGTGCTCAAAGAGATTTTGGCCACTGCCCCGACTTCGGAAAAGGCTCAACCGGCACCGGCATTGCATGTCGTGGCCAAGGCCGAGGCATCAACCGTGGCAACGACCGAAACCGAAGTCCCATCGTCCCCGCTGCGACCGATGCGACGGCCCGCAACGATCAAGAAGGTCAAAGAGGCTTTCTCCGAAAAAACGTTGGCCGACATCTCCCCAATGCGAGCCGATTTTTCCGGCGAGATGCAGCCGCCGAAACCGCACTAAAATCGGGCACTGCGCAAATATTGTGTCCATATGTCGCTCGCAGTGTTGGACCACGAGCCATCACAGGCATATAATCCTTAGCCGGCAAGCGAAAATGCTGCGATTCACCAGACAGATTCAAGCGCTGAAATCCGTGCCTTTTCAGTGGTTTTCCTTCGGTTTCCGATACTCGTTGAAAACATGGCGGCATGAGAAAGATATAAAAAGACGAAATGGAATCCACTGTCGTCATGATCAATTTGTTCGGGGCTGTGGCTTTGCTGCTGTTCGGCCTCGCACAGGTGAAGGATGGGGTATCGCGCGCCTTTGGCGCCAAGCTGAGAACCAGTCTTGCCAGCGGTACGCGAAGCGGGTTTCGCTCCTTCGTCTCCGGCTTCGTGGCAACGGTCGCGCTGCAGAGCTCCACTGCAACGGCGCTGATGATCGCTTCCTTCGTTGAGCGCGATCTCGTCTTGCCGAGCATGGCGCAAATCGTGCTGCTCGGCGCCAATGTCGGCACAGCGGTGACGGCCTGGATCGTCGCGACCGGCATCGAATGGCTGTCACCGCTGATTATTCTCATCGGTATCGTGCTTTATCGCCGCTCATCCACCACCAAACAGGGGGCGGGTGCAGCGCTGATCGGCATCGGGCTGATGCTGCTGTCGCTGCAATTGCTGAGCCTTGCCACCGCGCCGATGCGGCAATCGCCGGCGCTTGCCGCCTTTATTAGCCTGCTCGACGGCGCTCTGCCCGTCGCGTTGATCTTTTCGGCCGTGCTCGCCTTCGTCTCGTCCTCCAGTCTCGCCGTGGTCGTGCTGATCCTGTCGCTCGCCTCGACCGGCATTCTCTCTCCAGCTCTGACTGTCGCGCTCGTTCTCGGCGCCAACCTCGGCGGCGCGATCCCGCCGGTCATGGCCACCCTCTCCGGCCCCGCCACTGCGCGGCGTGTGACGCTTGGCAATCTGATCGTGCGCACCATCGGCTGCCTCCTTGTCCTGCCCTTTGCAGGCTATATCGGCGAGTGGATGCAGGCCTTGCATTTTTCACCGGCTAAGCTGCCGGTGGATGTGCATCTGCTCTTCAACATCGCCCTTGCCATCTGCGCCTGGCCCTTCTCCTCCTTCCTATCGAAAACGATGCAGCGGATAGTGGCCGACGATCCGCAGGCCGACGACGGGCCGAAGTTTCTTGATCACAACGCGCTCAACACGCCGGTCGTAGCACTGGCGAGCGCCACGCGCGAAGTCCTGGGCGTCGGCGATCTCATCGAGCGTATGCTGATCCGAACGGAAAACGCGTTCAACAACAACGATCTGGCTCCTCTGAAGGAAATCGCGGTTCTGGAAAAGCGCGTCGACCGGATTCAGCAGGAGGTGAAGATCTACCTTTCGAAGCTGGGACGCGAGGGGCTGGATGACGAAAACGGCCGCCGCTCGATCGTCATCATCGATTACGCCATCAACCTCGAACATATCGGCGACATCATCGAAAAGGGCCTGGCGGAACAGGTGGCAAAGAAGATCGGCAAGGGCCTGACCTTCTCGGACGATGGCTATCAGGAGCTGCAGAGCCTCTTCAACCTGACGATCGACAATCTCCGCATCGCCCAGACCATCTTCGTCACCCGCGATTTCAACCTCGCCCGCCAGCTCATGGAGGTGAAGGTTGATGTTCGCCGGCTGGAAAAACAATCTTCCGAGCGTCACCTCGAACGCCTGCGCGACGGCCGCGTCGACAGCCTCCAGACCAGTTCGCTGCATCTCGATATGCTACGCGACCTGAAGCGCATCAACGCCCACATCGTCTCCGTGGCGCATCCGATCCTTGATGAGAGCGGGCTGCTGATCGAGAGCCGCTTGCGGAACACACAATAGCCGGTTCAAGTAATCCGCGCCGCGCGAGGGCGAATATAGAGATCGGAAAAGGGAAGAAAAACCGTCTCTTATGCATTGATTACACGCAATAATATCGAAATTCGAGAGGCATTATATTGCCGCCACTTTAGAAGCCTATGCTGTAGGGCATTCTCAGATGACAAGCGGAGGAAGCGTCATGCGTCTGAATGCCTATCTGATCTTTGATGGCGATTGCCGGCAGGCTTTTGAATTCTACCGCCAATGCCTTGGCGGTGAACTCACAGTCATGGATTACAGCCATCCGGATGTGGCAAGCCACATGCCGGAGGACTGGCGCGAAAAGGTCATGCACGCGCGGCTGACGGTCGGCGACGCTGTTTTGATGGCCTCGGACGGCAGGCCAGGCGAAACCGGCAAAAAATACGGTTTCTCGGTTTCCGTTCAAGTCAACAAGGCAGATGAAGCGGAGAAGTTGTTTGCAGCATTGCAAGAGGGTGGGACGGTCACCATGCCGATCACCGAAACGTTCTGGGCAGATCGTTTCGGCATGCTGGTCGACAAATTCGGCGTGCCATGGATGATCAACTGCGAGCGTTCGACCGCCTGAATATATCGGTCGATTCAATCCGCCGACGGTAGGCGTCGCATGGTGAATTCGATGCGATCGCCTTCGACCTGCCGCCAGCTTTCGACTTCGGTCCAATAGGCGGCTTTCGGAAATTCATCGAACCACTCGCGCGCCTTGGCCCGGGCTTCCGGGCGGCTGAGACAAAAGGTCTCGCGGACAAAATCACCTTTGCCGCCACCAGCGGGCTTTTCCTGCCGGTAGCGTGATATTCTGCGTCTTAACCCCTCAAGGGGCGGCGGTCCGGGTATTTTCATGATGAAACCTCGCCTTTGAGAGGGAACATAATACCGCATTTGGCAATTTGCGAGTCGATTTTCCGACGGAGCTGCACGCTGGTGACGGTGCAGTGTTGCTGATATTCACATCAGGAATCGAATCGCGGGCCTCTGCCGCTCGCACCGCCGGAGAGCATGCATGGAACGACCGGAACTACCCAAAGGACTGCCCGAGGACATCGAAGAGAAAAAGGAAGCTGCGCGGGGCTGGTTTGAGAGCCTGCGCGACGCGATCTGCGCCCAGTTCGAGCAGTTGGAAGACGAGCTTGTCGGCCCCCTCTCCGACCAGGAGCCGGGACGCTTCGTCGCCAAGGACTGGCTGAGGGAGAACGGTGAAGGCGGCGGCGGACGCATGTCGATTATGGAAGGCCGTGTCTTCGAAAAAGTCGGAGTCCATACTTCCACCGTTTACGGCGAATTCTCGCCCGACTTCCGCGGCCAAATCCCAGGCGCCGAGGAAGATCCGCGCTTCTGGGCCTCCGGCCTGTCGCTGATCGCTCATCCCGTCAATCCGAATGTGCCGACCGTGCATATGAACACGCGCATGGTAGTGACGACCAGCCATTGGTTCGGCGGTGGTGCCGACCTGACACCGATGCTCAACCGGCGGCGTACGCAAGAGGATTCCGATAGCGCCCTCTTCCACCGCGCGATGCAGATTGTTTGCGACCGTCATACAGTTGCCGACTACCAGCGCTATAAGACATGGTGCGACGATTACTTCTATTTGAAGCATCGCAATGAACCGCGAGGCATCGGCGGCATTTTCTTCGACTGGCTGCATTCTGGGGAGGAGGCAGGTGGTTGGGACGCCGATTTCGCCTTCACACGCGATGTCGGGCGCGCATTTTCCATGGTCTATCCGCGGATAGTGCGCTCGAATTTCAATGACGTATGGTCCGAAGAGGATCGTGACGAACAATTAATTCGTCGCGGGCGCTATGTGGAGTTCAATTTACTTTACGATAGGGGTACAATATTCGGGCTGAAGACTGGCGGCAACGTAGAGTCAATCTTATCGTCCTTGCCTCCCGTCGTGCGCTGGCCGTAGCATGCCGAAGATAAATAATCAGAAAAACCCTGTAATCGTTAGGAGGAGTACCTAGGTTAGGTAATGCTCGTTTCAATCGGAGGAGGTTGTAATGGCAGTACAGAATCAAGTGGCAGAAAACGCGAATGAACAAAAGCTTTCGCGCGCAGTCGATACGCCGGAGTTCATGGTCCGGCTGGCTGAGGATATGAGGATCAGAAGCGGGTCGGATCTGCCACTCTCCTGCTTCATTGAGCAGGTCAGAATGCAATTGGCCGGCAAGTCGCCAAGCGATGTCGCTCGCATGGTATCCGACCGCCCGGCAAGACAAACGCCCATTCCGAAGTATCAATCTTCGGATTGCTTCAAAGCCTGGGCCATGCCGGATTAATATCCGGGAAGCATCGTCCGGCAGGGTGGAGGCCCTGCCGGATATCCGAAACCTTTCCCCATCTTTTGCGTTTTGATCTTCATGCCGTTCGGCATGAAAGATGACGTGGCGTCGAAATATCAGGAGGCAGATATGCGACTGTTCGAATGTGGTACCCTCGTGCCTGGTTGCGACTGGCACACTCGCGCCAATGACGATGCCGAAGTGGTTCGCCGTGCCGTCGAGCACATGCGTAGTGCCCATGGCGAGACAATCATCCGCGAAAACATGATCGACAATATCAAGGCCCGCATTCGCGATGAAGCGAACGCCGCCTGATTAGCTGACGACGACTATCGGGGCTCGATCAACTCCTTGAGCCGGGCGAGAAGAGCCGTCCGGTTCAGCGCGAAATTGCTGTCGAGCCATTGTTGTTCGAGTTTACCCAGGATATCGCCGACCCGAGGCCCTGCGCTGAGCCCCGCGGCCAAGGCATCTGCGCCATTGACCGGAAAGACGGGTCTCTTCCAGCGCGTCGTCCGCTCCAGCAACTTGCTCAGCCGCGCCGTGCGTGCCATCTCCTCGAAATCGCCTTCCGCCTTGCCCCGTGCAAGGGCAAGCGCCAGTTTCAACCGGGCGCCAATGCCAGGTGCATCATGGCGGTAAAGCAAGCGATCCAAGGCCGCTTCAGACACATCATCCTTGATACCGGGCGCATTCGCCCAATCCTGCAAATAGGCCGCCTCGGCCTTCGACAGCCGCAGCCGCTCGGCAAGCTTTGCCAGTCTCGCCGCATCCGGTGGGACGATGGCCGCCAACCGCAGCAGCGGATCGGGCGTCCAACCGAGTGCTTGTTCCGTGGCCACAAGCGCCGGAACGGCATCGATACCCCATTTCTCCGTCTCCGGCAGCACCTCGGTCAAAATTCCAACCTGTCGCATCCAGAGTAGCGCGCGACCCGGATCTTTGGCCGCGAGCAGCTTCTTCATCTCCGACCAGACACGCTCCGCCGAAAGCATCGCTATTTTCGACCGCGCTGCCGCGCAGGCGCGCAATCCGTCCGCATCCGGTCTGCCGCTGCCGTAATAGGCGAAAAAGCGGAAGAACCTCAGGATCCGCAGATGATCCTCGGCAATCCGCGTCGCCGCGTCGCCGATGAAGCGAATATTGCGGCGTTCCAGATCGGCGAGCCCGCCGACCATATCGAAGACCTCGCCATCCGCCGAGGCATAGAGCGCGTTGATCGTAAGATCGCGCCGTTCGGCATCGGCTTGCCAATCATCGCTGAAGGCCACGAGGGCACGGCGGCCGTCCGTTTCAACATCTCGCCGCAAGGTCGTGATTTCGAAGGGTTTTCCGTCGACGACCAGCGTCACCGTCCCATGCGCGATTCCCGTTGGCACCGCCTTGACACCTGCGGCAGCAGCCCTTTCGACGACAGCCTCGGGGAGCAGCGTCGTGGCAATATCGATATCGGCAACAGGAAGTCCCAACAGGCTGTTGCGCACTGCTCCGCCAACGACACGCCCCTCGCCGCCATCGGCGTTCAACAACGCCAGCACCCGCTGCAGCGCCCCGTCCTGGAACCAGGTTTCACCGGCCACCGAGGTCATGAATAGAGCCTTTCGTAAAGCGTGCGGACAATGCCGGCGGTGATGCCCCAGATCATACGCGGACCGTATGGCATACGGTAGAAATGACGCTCGATCCCCTGCCACACCATGCTATCGGTCACATGATGACCTGGGTCCATCAGGAAGGAGAGCGGCACTTCGAATGCATCCTCCACCTCGGTCGGATTGAGCGCCAATTCGAAGCCGGGCTTGACCACCGCAAGGATTGGCGTGATGCGGAAACCGGTCGCAGCCAGATAAAACGGCAGCCGTGCCACCGGCTCGATGAAAACATCCGCCAGCCCGATCTCTTCACCCGCCTCACGGACTGCCGCCATTTCCGGCGAAGTGTCCTCGGGATCGATGGCGCCACCGGGAAAAGCGATCTGGCCGGAATGTTTGCGCAATGTCGAGGTGCGCAGTGTGAAAATGACATTGGCGTCGTCGCCATCGTCCACCACGGGCACCAGCACCGCGGCATCACGCAACTTGAGGCCTTCGACGTGCGAGGTGGTATGCGGATTGAGGGCATGATCGCCATGGTCGCGCCAGGCAAGCTCGACCGGGCCGCCGCTCTGGTTCAGCGCCCGGCGCCGGAATTCGGCGGCGGAATAAAGGGGGTACTCGCTCATCGCGTCAAGGCATCCAATTCGGCAACCGGCATGACAGGAAAGATCGTGCCCCCGGAGCGCACGCAGAACATCTCGCGCCCGGCAATCTCAACGGTCTCGCCGAGTTCGACGAGATCATACATCACGGCGCGTGTCACCAGCGCTTCCAGCCGGCCACGAACATGCAGATAGGGTTTCAACTCATCATTCTCACCGCGAATGACGAAACGGATCGGGTGCTCCCTGCCCGCCTCGACAACATCGCCGACATTGGTGCGGAACGTTAGCACGCGTTTGCCGTCACGTTCGGTCACGCTCATCTCGACAGCGATAAAGGGTGCGTCGATGACGCGGATGCCGACCTTTTCCACAGGCGTGACGAGATAGGTCTTTTCATCCGCATCCCTGCGCAGCACCGTCGAAAACAGCCTGACCAGCGGCGCACGGCCGATCGGCGTTCCCATATAAAACCAGGTGCCGTCGGCGCGGATTTCCATGTCGATATCGCCGCAAAACGGGGGATTCCAGCGGTCGACAGGCGGCAGGCTCTTCTTGCGTCCGCCGGCATCGCCGGCGGCGCGCGAAATCAGCGCCGCCAGACTGGCTGCATCGCTCGCCGCTCTGATTTCGTCGGTTGCCATTCTTCCGTCCCGGTTTGTGCTTAGTCACGATTACGACCGTTTCTCACGAGATAGTCATTCGAAACGCGCTTGTCAGCCATCTTCATGGCGATAAGTTGTATTGATTATGAGGCAAATGTGTAAGGTCTGCGAATCGCGCGTACCGTTTTTCAGCCGTTGGAGACGCAAATGGGCATGATCAAATCGACCGAAACGAGCCTCGACGACCAGGCCATCATTGCATCCGCCGAACAGGCGTTGAGCGATATCGCCTCCATTCGCGCCGAAGTCTCGAAGGTCATCTTTGGCCAGGAAAGCGTCGTTGAGAATACGCTTCTTGCCGTGCTGGCCGGCGGCCATGCGCTGCTTGTCGGCGTACCGGGCCTTGCCAAGACCAAGCTGGTGACCACACTGGGCGCCGTCCTCGGCCTTGCCGCCAACCGCGTACAGTTCACGCCGGACCTGATGCCGTCAGATATCCTCGGCTCGGAAGTCATGGACCAGGATGAAAGCGGCCGTCGCTCCTTCCGTTTCGTCAAAGGTCCGGTCTTCGCGCAATTGCTGATGGCCGACGAGATCAACCGCGCTTCGCCGCGCACCCAGTCGGCGCTGCTGCAGTCGATGCAGGAATATCACGTCACCATTGCCGGTCAGCGCTACGATTTGCCTGCGCCGTTCCACGTCCTGGCTACCCAGAACCCGCTGGAGCAGGAAGGCACCTATCCGCTGCCGGAAGCGCAGTTGGACCGCTTCCTGCTGCAGGTCGACGTCGACTATCCGGAACTTGCCGACGAACGCAAGATCCTGCTCGAAACCACGGGCCTCGGCGAAGCAACGCCGCACGCCGTAATCGATGCCGAGCGATTGATGGAAATCCAGAAGCTGATCCGCCGGATGCCGGTCAGCGATGGCGTTGTCGACGCCATTCTCTCCTTGGTGCGTTCCGCCCGCCCCGGCCAGGGCAATGAGGCGACCGACAAACACGTCGCCTGGGGTCCTGGTCCGCGCGCCGGCCAGGCGATGATGCTCTGCGCCCGCGCTCGTGCGCTCTATGAAGGCCGGCTTGCGCCATCGCTCGATGATGTGCATGCGCTGGCCGAGCCCGTGCTGGAACATCGGATGGCGCTGACCTTTGCGGCTCGCGCCGAAGGCATGTCGGTGCGAGATGTTATCGCAGGGCTGATCAAGCAGTCTAGATCGTAACCCCGGGTGTCGAGGAGAGTATAACGCGTGGCATCCATCGGACAGATCGTCAGCCCGACCCCAGGCAATGATGCCCTCTCCCGCGCCCGCAGCCGCGCCGCCCTCGTGCCGGATTGCCTTGTCGAAGCCAAGCGCATCGCCAATACCGTGATTGCCGGCTGGCACGGCCGGCGCAAGCGCGGCATCGGAGAGAATTTCTGGCAGTTCCGCCCCTATAGCGAGGGCGAAAGCCTGTCGCGTATCGACTGGCGCCGCTCGGCCCGCGACGACCATACCTATATCCGCGACCACGAATGGGAAGCGGCTCATACGATCTGGCTCTGGGCCGACATGTCGCCGTCGATGATGTACAAATCGACCTACAGCCATGTCTCGAAGGAAGGTCGCGCGCTGGTGCTGATGCTGGCGCTGGCCGAAATCCTCGCCCGTTCCGGCGAACGTATCGGCTGCCCCGGCATCATGGAGCCGGTCTCCGCCCGCAACGCCGCCGAACGGCTTGCGGCGGCGCTGATGCACACTCCACTCGAAGGTGGCCTGCCGCAGACCGCCATGATCCGCGGCTGGAGCGACATCGTGCTGATTGGCGATTTTCTGGACGATGCCGACAGTGTCATGGGCCGGATAGGGCCGCTTGCCCGCCGGGGATTGCGCGGCCATGTGGTCGAGGTCGCCGACCCGGCCGAGGAAGTCTTCCCCTATAGCGGCCGCACCGAATTTAGCGATCCGGAAAGCGGCGCGAAGCTGGTGGCAGGCCGTGCGGAAAACCTGCGCGAGGATTATCACCGCGCCTATCTCGCTCGCCGCGAAAATCTAGGCCAGGCGCTGCGTCATCTCGGCTGGACCTTTGTGAGCCACCGCACCGACCGGCTGGCGTCGGAGGCGCTGGTCGCCGTCCATATGTATCTCTCCGGCATGCCGGCCAAAGCGACGGTTGGGGGGCAGCCATGAGCGGTCTCTCCTTCGCTTTCGCCTCGCCGGCGATCCTCGGCGCGTTGATCCTGCTTCCGGCGATCTGGTGGTTGCTGCGTCTGACGCCGCCGCATCCGAGGGCGGAAGTCTTTCCGCCGTTGCGTATCCTGGCAACGGTTCTGAAGCGCGAGGAAACGCCGGCGCGCAGTCCGTGGTGGTTGACGCTGCTACGTATGGTGCTTGCTGCTCTCGTCATCCTCGCCATCGCCAATCCTATGTTCAATCCGCGCACCAATACGCTGTCGAGCAGCGGGCCTTTGGTACTCTTCATCGACAATAGCTGGGCGAGCGCTACCGACTGGGATCGCCGCGTGCAGACCGCCGACGCGCTGATCGACGATGCCGATGCCAAAGGCATCCCCGTCTCCATCGCCTTCACCGCAGACCACAGCAACGACACCACGCCCGGCGCTGCCACCGCCGCCCGCGACAAGCTGCATGCGGCCAATGCAAGGCCGCTGGTGCCGGATCGCCAGCGCGCAGCCCAAGCGGTCAAGGCAGCTTTGAACGGCACCAAGCCAGGTACGATCGCCTTCCTCTCCGATGGCGTAGAAAGCAAGGACAAGGACGATATTCTCAACCAGCTCGCCGCCTTGGAGCCCAGCGATTTGCGCCTGATCGAAGGCGACGGTAGCGAAGTGTTGGCAATCACCGGCGCCACCAACGCCGCCGACAACATGACCGTCACCGCGACGCGGCTCAACAGCAACAGCCCGCTCCGGCTGGGGCTCAGCGCGCTGGACAACCAAGGGCGGCCGATCGCGGCCGGTTCGTTGAATTTCAGCGGCGGCCAGACCGTCGCGACCGGCACCATCGCCGCCCCCTTCGAGATGCGCAATGATTTTGCCCGCATCAGCATCGACCGCCACGCGAGCGCTGGCGCCGTGCATCTGCTCGACGACGGTTTCAAGCGCCGCCGCGTGGCGCTGCTGTCCGGGCAGGCCGCCGACGAATTCCAGCCGATCCTGTCGCCGCTCTATTACATCCAGCGCGCCTTGCAGCCCTATGCCGATCTGGTCCAGCCGAACAGCGCGGATCTGGCAAAGTCGATCCCCGAGCTGCTCGCCGGCAATCCTTCCGTCATCATCATGGCCGATGTCGGTCGCCTGCCGCAGGAAAGCTATGCGCCGCTGCAGCAATGGATCCAGAACGGCGGCACGCTGGTGCGCTTCGCCGGGCCGCGCCTTGCCGCCGCTCCCGCCGATGACCCGTTGGTGCCGGTGACCTTGCGCCAGGGTGAACGTACTTTCGGCGGTGCGCTCTCCTGGGCCGAACCGCAGCCCCTTGCCGATTTCCCCTCCTTCGGCCCCTTTGCCGGCATGCCGAAGCCGACCGACGTCCTTATCAAGCGGCAGGTGCTGGCTGAGCCGACACCCGATCTTGCCGAGCGCACATGGGCAAGCCTTGCCGACGGAACACCGCTGGTGACCGAAAAGCAGATGCAGGCCGGCCGCATCGTGCTGTTCCATGTCAGCGCCGAACCCGAATGGTCCGATCTGCCGATCTCAGGCGACTTCGTCGAGATGCTCCGCCGTATCGTCCAATTGTCACGTTCCGGCGGCGTCACCTCGACCGAAAGCGCGCCGAAAACCAGCGAAGCCATGCCCCCGTTCCGGCTGCTGACCGCCAAAGGCGTACTGACCAGCGAAACCGGCAATGCCCGTCCGCTCGACCCGAACAACAAAGGCGCAATCGCTGCCAATTTCGACAATCCGCCCGGCCTCTACGGCTCGGAGGAAGGCTTTACCGCGCTCAACGTCCTGTCCGACGGCACGGAGCTCAAGCCGCTGGATGCCTCCGGCGCGAGCCTGTCGGTCGGGCGTGAGGGGCTTATCGGCGGCGAGGCTTGGTCGGCCAAGCCGATCCTGTTCACCATCGCCTTCCTTGTGCTTTTGGCAGACAGCCTGATCGTACTCTTTATGAATGGTGCTTTCCCGCGCCTCAGGAGATCGACGAAAACGATCGCCGGTGGTGCCGCAGTGCTGTTGCTGGCAATCTCGGTTGCCGCCTTCCTGCATCCGACGAGCACCTGGGCCGATGATTCCAAGCCCGGCGACGACACGATCTATTCGAGGCTCGACAAGACGCATCTTGCCTATGTCGTCACCGGCGAATCCGACGTCGACCATATTTCCGAGCGCGGCCTTGCCGGTCTCTCCGATTTCCTCACCTATCGCACGACGCTGGAGCCTGGCCCACCAATCGGTCTGGACCCCGCCAAGGACGAGCTTGCCTTCTACCCCATCATTTATTGGCCGATTTCCGCCACCGCGCCGATGCCGTCCAATGACGCCATCAACCGCATCGACGCCTATATGCGCAACGGCGGCACCGTGCTCTTCGATACGCGTGACGCCATCGACACGATGGGCGACAACACCACGCCGAGCCCGAACGGCCAACGGCTGCAGGCGATCCTTGCCAATCTCGACATTCCGGCGCTGGAGCCCGTGCCGTCAGGACACGTACTGACGAAATCCTTCTATCTGCTGTCCAGCTTTCCCGGCCGCTACGCCGACAGCCCGCTCTGGATCGAGGCGCGGCAGGATACGCGCAGCGACGGCAACGCAGTCGCCTCTTCGGACGGCGTGACCCCGATCATGATCACGGGCAACGATTTCGCCGGCGCCTGGGCGACCGACGACAATGGCTCGCCGCTGCTGCCGACCGTGCCGCCCGATGAGACGCAGCGCGAATATGCCTATCGCACCGGCGTTAACATCATGATGTACATGCTGACCGGTAACTATAAGTCCGACCAGGTGCATATTCCGGACATCCTGGAACGATTGGGGCAATGAGATGAATATCGGTTTCGCCCCTTTCCTGCCCTGGCCAGTTCTCGCCGCCCTTGCGGTGTTGACGCTTGGCATCGCCGCGCTCGCGGTCTACCGGCGCATGCGCGGCAGTTGGATCCGCGCGCTCGCGGCATTCGCCCTGCTGGCCGCCCTTGCCAATCCCGTGCTGATGCAGGAGGATCGCGACCAGCTCTCTACGATCGTCCCCGTCATCGTCGACCGTAGTCCGAGCCAAGAGACGCCGGAGCGCCTCAAGATGACCGACGATGCTCTGGCGGCCCTTCAAGACCGACTGGCGCAATTCCCGCGCATCGAGCCTCGCATCGTCGAGGTGCGCGAACCTGCCGAATCCGAGTCGCCCTCAACACGGCTCTTCGCTGCACTCTCCTCGGCGATCGCCGATGTGCCGCCTGCCCGTGTCGGCGGCGCGATCTTCCTGACCGACGGTCAGATCCACGATATTCCCGGCGTCAATCAGGCGCTCGGCTTCGACGCGCCGATCCACGGTCTGATTACGGGCAAGCCGGACGAGTTCGATCGGCGCATCGAGGTGGTGCGCGCGCCTCGCTTCGGCATCGTCAACGATGAACAGCAGCTCGTGCTACGCGTGGTCGATGACGGCAAGAGCCCGGGCGGCTCCGCAGCCGTGACCGTCCGGATGAACGGCGATGAGATTGCCACGCTGCAGGCAACGCCCGGCCAGGACACGCCCTTCAGCTTCAAGGTGCCGCGCGCAGGCAACAACGTGCTCGAGTTCGCCGTCGCCGAAGTGCCGGGCGAAGTGACGCCCATCAACAACCGAACGGTTCAACTGATCGAGGGCATCCGCCAGAACATGCGCGTGCTGCTCGTTTCCGGCGAGCCGCATGCCGGTGAGCGCGCCTGGCGCAATCTCCTGAAATCAGACGCCTCCGTCGACCTCGTCCATTTCACCATTCTGCGTCCGCCTGATAAGCAGGATGGTACGCCGATCAACGAGTTGTCGCTGATTGCTTTCCCAACACGCGAACTCTTCGTCGACAAGATCAATTCTTTCGACCTGATCATTTTCGACCGTTATCAGGACCGCCCCAACGTTCTGCCGACGATCTATTATGATTACATGGCCCAATATGTCGAAAACGGCGGCGCGTTGCTGGTGGCCGCCGGTCCCGAACATGCGGCCGGCAATTCGATCGCGTTAACACCGCTTTCCTCGGTGCTCCCGGCCGAACCGACCGGCCAGATGATCGAGAAGCCCTTCTATCCGCGCCTGTCGGAACAGGGCCGCAAGCATCCGGTCACGCGCGGTCTTGACGGATCGGACACCGAGCCGCCGCATTGGGGCCGCTGGTTCCGCAGCGTCGATGTCGAGAAGCCGCAAGGCCAGACCGTGATGGTCGGCGCCGACAATCATCCGCTGCTGGTGCTGAACCGCGTCGGCCAGGGCCGCGTCGCCATGCTGCTGTCAGACGAAGGCTGGCTCTGGGCGCGCGGCTTTGAAGGCGGCGGACCGCATGTGTCGCTCTATCGCCGTATTGCGCATTGGCTGCTGAAGGAGCCGGCTCTGGAAGAAGAGGCGCTGACGGCGCGCGCCGCCGGCCGCACGCTGGAAGTCACTCGCCAGACGATCGGCGACGATCCCGGCCCTGCCACCATTAAGGCGCCCTCCGGGAAGACACAGACCATGCAGTTGAAACAGACGCAGCCGGGTCTGTTTCAGGCTGAGAAGCATATGGACGAGATCGGCCTCTATCAGATCACCGACGGCAATCTCTCGACGCTGGTGCATGTCGGTGCCGTCGACGCGCCGGAATTCAAGGCAATGATCTCGACCACTGAAACGCTGAAACCTTTGGCGGAAAAGACGAAGGGGCTCGTCACTCGTGTCGCCGGTGCCGGCGGCGGTGTCACAGTCCCGCCGATCCTGCCGGTGCGTGGTGCGGTGCGCATCGCCGACGATCAGCGTCTGACTATCCGCATGACCGACGAGACCGTTCTGAAAGGCGTCAACACGCTGCCTCTCTTTGCGGGCTTTGCCGGCCTTTCCGCCCTCCTCTTCGCCTTCTCCGCCATGTGGTGGCGTGAAGGACGGTGAATTTCATGCCACTATTTGATTTGACGGATGCTCCCTCCGAAGGTGACCTTGCTGCTATCGGCGAGGGCCTGACTGCCTATAACGCCGCCGATATCGGCCCCTCAGGGCGTCGCCCGCTCGCTGTCCTGATCCGCGACGAAAGCGGCAAGACGATCGGCGGCATCTCCGGCTATACGGGCTGGGGCTGGCTGTTTACCCAATGGCTGTTCGTGCCGGAAACGCTGCGCGGCCAGGGCACGGCCGGCAAGCTGCTGGAAGCGGCCGAGACGGAAGCGATCGCCCGTGGCTGCCACGGCGCCTGGATCGACACCTTCAATCCGCAGGCGCTGCGCGCCTATCAGCGGCAGGGCTATGCCATTTTCGGCGAGTTACCGGAATTTCCGATTGGCCGCAGCCGTTTCTTTCTGCAGAAAAAACTATCGCCCCGCTGAGGCAGACGGGGCGATAGGCTAATCTTTACAAGGCCTTAGGCGGCAATCTTGCCGCCGCCGGTCTTGGTGATCGCCACTACCGCGGGACGGACTGGCATGTCCGGCTTGAAGTCCGGCCAGCGCGTCGACAGGTCCTCATAATAGGACGGACGGCCGTGGCCGGACCAGTCATCGCCGCCATCGCCAGGGTGCTGTACAGCAACGAACGCGGTCTGATCATCGGGAAGGAACAGAGGGCCGCAAAGCTCGGCGCCGACAGGCACGCGGTAGAACAGTTTCGACGTTGCCCGCGCATCGCCTTCCGTATCGACGGCCCAGAGGCCGTCGGTTCGGCCGGTCGCCTTGTTGTTGTTGCCGTCCGTCGCCACCCAGAGACGGCCGGCGGCATCGATCGAACAGTTATCCGGCATGCCGAACCAACCGTTCTTCGTCGTGTCCGTCGAGAAGGAGGCGCCGATATCGGCGACGGAAGGATCGCCGCATTTCAGCAGCACTTCCCACTTACCCGAAGTCGCGGAAAACGCGCCGTCATCCTCGCTGATCTCGATGATATGACCGAAAGCGTTGTCGGCGCGCGGATTGGCGGTGTCGATCTGATCCGGTTTGCGCTTGGTGTTGTTGGTCAGCATGACATAGACCTTGCCGTTGACGGCATTAGGCTCGATGTCTTCCGGCCGGTCCATCTTGGTCGCGCCGAGCAGGTCGGCGGCGCGACGCGTTTCGATCAGCACGTCAGCCTGGCTGGCAAATCCGTTTTCCGCCGTCAGCGGGCCTTGGCCGAAGGTCAGCGGCAGCCACTGCAGCGTGCCGTCGTCGGAGAACTTGGCGACATAAAGCGTGCCGCTATCAAGCAAGTCGAGATTGGCGGAGCGGTCGGCTGCATTGTAGGTGCCGGCGGTCACGAACTTATAGACATAATCGAAGCGTTCGTCGTCGCCGAGATAGAGGACCACGCGTCCATCCTTGGCGACGATATTGGCTGCACCCTCATGCTTGACGCGGCCGAGCGCGGTGCGCTTCTTCGGGATCGACTGCGGATCGAAGGCATCGACTTCAACGATCCAGCCGTATCGGTTCGGCTCGTTCGGCTCCTTGGAAAGATCGAAACGATTATAAAAATTTGCCCACTCGTAGCCGCCTTCCGGTACGCCGTAACGCTTGTAGTTGGCGGCTTCCTTATGATCTTCCGGCAGCTTGCCAGAGAAATAACCGTGGAAGTTTTCCTCGGCCATGATGTAGGTGCCCCAGGGCGTCACGCCGCCGGCACAATTGTTCAGCGTGCCGATGACCTTGGTGCCGGTCGCATCGGCCGATGTCTTCAGCCGGTCACTGCCGGCGGCCGGGCCGGTCACCTGCATCTCGGTCGTCGCGGTGATGCGGCGGTTATATTGGCCGTCCGGCACCACCTGCCACTTGCCGTCAACCTTGCGGATCTCGACGATGGTGCCGCCGTGCGCGGCCATTTCAATGTCAACCTGCGCCTGGCTGAGCGGCGCCTGCTTGATCTTGCCGTCGGCGATCGTCACCAGGCCCGGAAACATCAGATGCGGGTTTGTATATTCGTGATTGACCACCAGCAGGCCATGCTCGGAGGAGCCGTTCAGCGGGATATACCCGACATAATCGTTGTTGTAGCCGAACTGGCGGCGCTGGGCCTCGGCCGTCTGGTTCTTGGGATCAAAGGCAGGCGAATCGACAAAGAGCGCGTCGCCCCAGCGCAGCAGCACATTGGCATCATAGCCTTCGGCGACGTGATGATCGGCATCGACACCGGCCTCGACTTCCTTGAAAGCGAAAGCCGAGCCGCCGGCTGCACGCGCCTTCTCCGCGCTCACCAACGCGAGCGGCCCCACCGTCGCAGCGATTGCGGAAACGGCCAGCGACCCCTGCAGGAAGCCGCGGCGTGAAAAGCGACGTCCGATGATCTCCCCCATCGTCGGATTGTCGGTACGATTGTGGCCTTCCCCACCGGCCTCTTCCAGTTGACTGGTCGGGAATATGTCTTTCTGCGTGAGATTTCCGGTCATTGCACTACCCCCAGGTTTAGCAACTGCCCTAAATTAGGACCAGAAAAACTCTAGGTTGGCCATATGACAGGTAAATGAAAAAATGCCTGCGCGAAGAGGCACACAGGCGGCAGGCTAGCCGAGCCTGTGGAAATCGCTATGGCTAGACCGCGATTGCCGTCATCGGCAAATCTTCGTTGTCATCCTCTTCATCGACGACAACCGAGACAGCCGCGTCACGCCAGGCAATCGTCCCGTTCAGCCGCGCATGCGTATCGGCGGCAATCGGCACGACGAGAACCCTGTTTGGATCGACCGGCCCCGGAAAGGCGAGCGCGTTGTAGGCAACCTTCTCGAAGCCGAGCGGACCGTAGTAAGGCGGATCGCCCACTAGGATCACGGCTTCCGAGCCCCGGCGCTTGGCCGCTTCGACGGCGATCCGGACGAGCTCGCGGCCGATACCTTGGTTCTTGTGCGACGGCCGGACGGAGAGCGGTCCCAACAGATGCCCCTTGACCGAACCGGCCAGCACCGGCGTCATCCGGACAGAAGCGATCGTCTCGCCGTCATCGGCGCAGATGAAGGAGAGCGAGCGGTCATGCGGCCCCTGCTCGCGGATCCGCGCTGCGGCACGGGTAAACCGGCCGGGACCAAATGCTTCTTCGTTGATGAGTTCGATGACAGCGTCATGCGACGCGTCCTCGGTGAGGTAGACCAGATCGTGATTGTACATTAGACCAAAGAAACCAGATAGACAGACGGGATGGCTCTCGAAAACGCTTGTCGAGCGTTCGGGATCATCGGCGTCGTCGCAGGCTTCTGGTTGCTTTCATGACAAGTGGTCCTCAAAGTGTGACAAGCCCGATAGCAGGAAATTTTCCGCCCGTCCAATGTAAAATGCGAGCGGTTGTTTGTTGAAGCATGATCATGTCGGGATCATGTCACCGGTTCAAGCATGATCTCATCCGAAAACCGCTTCGCACTTTCAAGGTCATGTTTGTGACGCACTGTTCATCGTTTGCCGTCTCGATATTCCGCGCGCATACCGTATTTTCCAGGTCAAGTTTTTCGACAGGATCTCCAAAGGATAAAGCAATGGGCATGTTGGTTGACGGCGTCTGGCATGACATCTGGTACGATACAAAGGAAAGCAAGGGCCATTTCAAGCGCGCAGCTTCGCAGTTCCGCAACTGGATCACCGCGGACGACGCGCCAGGCCCGAGTGGCACGGGCGGCTTCAGGGCCGAGGCAGGTCGGTACCATCTTTACGTCTCGCTCGCCTGCCCCTGGGCGCACCGCACCTTGATCGTCCGCAAGCTGAAGAAACTCGAGACCCTGATCTCCGTCTCCATAGTCGATCCGCTGATGCTGGAAAACGGCTGGGAGTTCAAAGGCAGGGATGGCGGCACCGTCGATCATCTCTTCGGCGCAAAGGCGCTTTGGGAAGTCTACATCAAGGCCGATCCACATTATTCCGGCCGCGTCACCGTTCCCGTCCTCTGGGACAAGCAGACCGGTACCATCGTCAACAACGAATCCTCCGAAATCATCCGCATGTTCAACAGCGCTTTCGACGGCCTGACCGGCTCGAAGGACGATTTTTATCCGATGGACCTGCGTGGCGACATCAATGCGCTGAACGAGGTCGTCTACGATACGGTCAATAACGGCGTCTACAAATCCGGCTTCGCCACCACCCAGGAGGCCTATGAGCAAAATGTCCGCCGCCTGTTCGAAACCCTCGATATGCTAGACAAGCGCCTTGAAGGAAATCGCTACCTCTTCGGCGATCGGCTGACCGAGGCCGACTGGCGGCTATTCACCACGCTCGTCCGCTTCGATGCGGTCTATGTCGGCCATTTCAAATGCAATATCCGCCGCATCGAGGACTATCGCAACCTGCCTGGATATCTGCGCGACCTCTACCAGGTCCCCGGCGTCGCCGAGACGACTAACCTCGCGCACATCAAGGATCACTACTATCGCAGTCACAAGACGATCAACCCCACCGGCATCGTCCCTGTCGGCCCCGACCTCGATCTCGATCGCGCCCACGCACGGGAGCGGCTTGCAAAGGCCGCTTGAGGGAGCAACGTCTACCAGTAATTCGAGGGCGGCGCGTCGCCCTCCAGTTCCTTCAGTCGCCGGTAGGTTGCTTTGGTCGTTCCAGGCGGCAGAGCGTCGACCGGAAAGAAGCCGCTTTCAACGATCTCGAGATCCGGTCTGCGCGGTGCGGTCTGTTCGACCTCCACACGGTAGAAGACGACATGATCGCGCTTGCTGGCACGGTTGTTAAAATAGACGTGAAAGAGCTGCGGTCGACCTGATATCACCAGATTGCCCTCCTCCCGCAATTCCTTCGCCAGCGCCTGCTCCACCGTCTCATGCCGCTCGACACCGCCACCCGGCATATGCCAGCCGGCAACATACGAATGCCGCACCAGGAAAATCCGCCCCTGCTTGTCGAAACACGCCGCACGCACACCCATGGTCATACTGCGGGTGAGCACGAAATAACTGTGGAGCATTCGACTGAAAAGCTTGGCCCGCCAGGTGCGGGCTTCGTCGGAAGCAGGACTGTCGTTCATGCCGCGGCTCCGCCGTTGCGATCCGCTACTGAAAATCCGATGTATTTGTTTTGACAATAGATTGAGCTATGTCTCATCCCATGTTCAAGCTCGCGCATATTTCCGACGTTCACCTGGGGCCCCTGCCACGGCTTTCGATTAGAGAACTGGCCTCCAAACGCATTACGGGATTTGTGAACTGGCACCGGAACCGGCGCAAGCATCTTTTTGGCGGTACGCTCGATGTTCTGCTCGACGACATCAGGTCAAAGCAGGCCGATCATCTTGCCGTGACTGGCGATCTCGTCAATCTCGCCAGCGGCATCGAGATCCGCACCGCGGCCGAATGGCTGAGGACTCTCGGTGACCCCGCCTTCACCTCCGTCGTGCCCGGCAACCATGATGCCTATGTGCCCGGCTCCTACGAGAAGGCCATGCGCGCCTGGTATCCCTATGTCCAAGGTGACCACGCGCCGGCGGAGTGGCCGCAGGACCGGCACATTTTCCCTTATTTGCGCATTCGCGATCGTGTCGCGCTGATCGGCTGCTCGACGGCGGTGGCGACGCCGCCCTTTGCGGCCAGCGGCTTCTACTCGGCCAGACAGGCACGTGAGACGGTGAATATGTTGCGCGCTACCGGCGAGGCCGGCCTCTTTCGCGTGGTGATGATCCATCACCCGCCAATCCGGGGCGCCACCAGCTTCTATAAGCGGATGATCGGCATTCGCCGCTTCGCCGCCGTCGTCTCGACCGGCGGCGCCGAACTGGTCCTGCACGGCCACACTCACCTCAATACGCTGCATTGGCTGAGAGGGCAGACCGGTCCGGTACCCGTCGTGGGCATCGCATCGGCCTCGCAAGGTCCTGGCGGGCTGAAGCCCGCTGCCGCTTACAATCTCTTCACCATAGCAGGCCGTCCCGGCGCCTGGGAGCTCAAGGCCGAGCGCTTCAGCCTCAATGCACGAGGTGACGACGTACAAGCCCAAGGCATCGACATCCTGGCGTCATAATCTGTGGTATTTTGTGAATGCCGCCCCGTCGTTTCGGTAGCGTTTTCGAATATCCGGAGCTACAATTCCCTCCTGTGATTTCGGGAGGATACCATGGGCTTTGGTGTAGCGATGAAGAGTTCTGCCGTGACGGCGCTTGCCGTGGGATTTCTGTTCGGTGCCAGCCTGCAGGCCCTTGCCGCCGGCTCCGATAGCGACGAGACGGCTCCGCCGCCGAAGAGCAAAACCACGACAAGATGCACTGATGGCAAGGTCTGGGATAAGGAAAAGAAGGCATGCGTGAAACCGCAGAAAAGCGGTTTCAACGACGACCAGCTTTTCCAGGCAGCGCGCGAGTTCGCCTATGCCGGCCAATATGACAACGCCATCACCGTTCTGAAGCTCGCCAAGAACCAGGACGATCCCCGCATTCTCAACTATCTCGGTTATTCCAACCGCAAGGCCGGTCGCATGCAGCTCGGCATGACCTATTATCGCAAAGCCTTGCAGCGCGACGAGAACTACATTCTCGCACGCTCCTATATGGGCCAGGCGCTGCTTGAACAGGGCGATGTCCAGGCGGCGCGCGTGCAGCTTGTCGAAATCCGCGACCGTGGCGGCGAAAACACCTGGGCCTATCGTTCGCTGCTGCAATCGCTGAATGGTCAAATCAGATATTGAGACGGGCGCGGACACTCCGTTTCTCAAGATCGTGTGAGAAGTGGAAAGGAAGCGCACAACCGCTTTTTTGAAGACTTGCGAAACGGCACGAAAATGGTTCATACCAACACAGAACAATCCTTCGGCTCAGTCAGCTTTTTCCGAAAGAAAAGCCATCTTTTGCCGGAGGATGCCTGCAGCTCGACAACCCCCAACGTCTCTCTGGAAAGACAATGCCTACGCCGGTAGCAGCCATCGACATCAGACGCGATCTGGTCGGCCTTCTCCCGAAGCTCCGGCGCTTCGCCGTAACGCTGACCGGCGATCTGGCGGAGGCGGACGAACTCGTGCAGAGCGTTTGTCAACGCGGCATCGCGAAGTTCCATCTCTGGAACAATGACGGCCGGCTGGAAAGCTGGCTCTACACCATGGCCCGCCATCAATGGGTCGATGAGGCCCGGCGCCACAGGCTGCGGCCTGCCACCAAGGGCAGCGCGCTGGAGCAAGGCGAATTGGCAACGCCGGGCACGCATACGAATCCGGTCGAAGCAAACGAAGCGCATCAAATGGTCACATCTTTGCCCGAAGGACTTGCCAGTGTCTTCCTGCTCGTCGATGTCGAAGGGCACAGCTACAAGCAGACGGCCGATATTCTTGGCATCCCCTTGTCGACGGTGGCGTCGCGGCTTTCCAGCGCCCGCCTTCGCCTTGCCGCTCAAGGTCACAGCCGCTCGCCGCGAAGGTTTTAAGCATTGCAGGATATGAAGAAGATGCCGCTCGAAGCTCGCTTGTCCGCCTTTATGGATGGCGAGACAAGCCGCGAGGAGAAAGAGGAGCTGGAGAGGCTCATTGCCTCCGATCCGGAAGCGCGACGGATCTTCAATGAGCTGAAGCACGGCTCCGATGTCGGCCGCAAGGCTTTCGACGAGGTGCTGAAGGAGCCGGTGCCGCTGGCACTGGTGCGCTCCATCAAAAGTGCGCAGGCGCCGAAGGCGCGCGAACCCGCCCCTCGCCTTTCCCGGCCATCCCTGAAGCTCGCTCCGACCGGTCGCCAGGCGCTCGCTGCGGCTCTTATCCTGTTCGTCGTCGGCGGTGGCATAGGCTATCTCTTCGGCATCCAGCCGGCAGGCGCACCGGCTGTCGCTCCGGCAGCACCGGCGCCGAACCGCACATGGCTGGACGATATCGCCGCCTATCACCGTATCTATTCGCATCAGCCGCACCATATCGTCGAAGTGCAGGCAACCGAAGCGGACGAAATTAACAAATGGCTGACGGGCACCGTCGGTGTGAAATTCAATGTACCTGATCTCGCCGCCGACGGGCTGGTCTTTCAGGGCGCACGCATGTTCATCGCCGATGGCAAGCCGGCCGGCCAGTTGATCTACAAGGACCTCGACGGCGATGTCGTCGCCATCTGTTTCATGAAGGATGACAGCGTCGCCGACGACGGCAATTTTGACGAAACCATCAAGGATGACGTCAGCATCGTATCCTGGCATCGCAACGGCACCGCCTATGCCGTCGTCGGCCCCTCCTCCGATGCGATGCTGGATGAGATCGCCAATCGGGTATCGACAGAAATTTGATTTTGCCGCTGGTTAAACTTGCGACTTCGGTCCAGCCAAGGATACTATTCGTCTGCCAATCGTACCCGGAGGCATCATCCGACGGGGCGCATTCCCTGGAGATCGACCATGTCCGACATTCTGCTGACCATCCCGGAGATTGACGAGCGCGTCGCGGCAATAAGAGAAAATCTTCGCGAGTTGATCGAGCAGGCCGCCGCCTACTCCGGCGCAGCGGACGAGGAGCTGGCGGCGGAGCGCATCGCAGAACAGGAAGAAGAACTCGAACGCCTGATGAAGCGGCGCGACGAGCTTTCCAAGCAGAAATCCTGACCGCGAGAGAACGGCGGGCGCTGGTTGCCCCGCCCCCCTCTTGTTGCAAGATTAGCGAGACGGCGCCGGCGAAACCGTCGTCGCAGCTTGCTCACCTGTAAAGATGATGAAGGCGAACAGCAGCACGCCGATGAAGGTGACGATCGATGCCGCTGCCACGACCGGTTCCATCGCCATGTTGCCGAGAAGCATGAGATAGAGTGCCGGCACCATGACTGCGACGCCGGCTGTGTAGATATAATATTGAATCATCGCCAGCCGCCTCTCCGCCTTGCGCGGGTTCAACGCATGGTAACCACCGAATATCGCGCTGGTAACCCAGCCAAGAAGATTCGTGTGCGCATGGGCGCCGATGACGCTGTGATCCTCGGTGATAGCCATTTTCAGGCCCATCGCAATTCCAATGATCAGAAAGATGATTGCTGTCTTGAAATACAGATTGGCAAGGCGTGGCATGAGTTCCCCCCAATAGGTTTGCCGGGAGCTTAAAATATCACGCCAATCATTCTCGCTGGAATATAGCCTAATGGCCAATAGTAGGTCGTCTAGCGTCGCTGGTTCGCGCCTCTTCTGGGAAGAGACGGAGTTGCGCCTCGGGCCCTTGTCATCGCGCTCATCCGCCATTTTTGCTGACATCGACGCCATCATGCGCTATAGAACCGCCAAGCGACTTCAATGGAGAGCGTTTGATGAGAACTCACGGCACAGGAAACCACCGCTGAAAAGCAGTGCCGTGACGGGCTGCCTGTTCAGCCCATCCATCAAATTGCCATCTCTCGCCCCTGGAGGGCACTCATGTTTCGTCGCTTTGAAAAGCTCGTCGATCCATTCCAACATTATGATGATCTGAACCCACCGCCGGATACATGGCGGTATCTTAAGCGCAACTTGCGCCCGTTCCGTTTCGTCATGGCAATGAGCCTTGCCCTGACCATCATCGGCGCTGCCATCGAAATCTGGCTCATCGGCTATACCAGTCAGCTCGTCGACATTCTGGCAGCCGCTCGGCCGGAGCAACTTTGGGCATCCCACGGCACCGAATTGCTGGCCGCCGCCGCCCTTGTGCTGATCGGACGGCCGCTCGCCGGCTATCTCAGGGAAAGCCTCGATGACATCGCGTTTCGGCCGAATGCCGAGACGCTCTTCCGATGGCGGGCCCATCGCCATGTTCTGCGGCAATCCGTAGGCTGGTTCCGCAAGGATTTTTCCGGGCGCATCGCCAGCCAGGTGCGCGACATCGGCAATTCCGCGACCGGGGCGGCCTATGCGGTATTGCACACGCTATCCTTCGTCACGATCTATGTTGCCGGATCGCTCTGGCTCATGGCCTCGATCGATCTGCGTCTCATCTGGCCATTGCTCATCTGGGTCTGCTGCTATCTGGGTTTGATGGCGTTTGTCATCCCGCGGCTGCGCAAGGCATCCGAGGAGTTTCAAGGCGCCTACGCCTCGCTCACGGGCATGCTGGTCGACACCTATGCCAATATCGACATCATCAAGCTTTTCGCCAACGCAGCCGAAGAAGACCGCGAAGGGCGGGAGCGCTTCGCTGCCGCCCGCAAGACATTCGTGCGAGTTCAGAAGCTCGAAGTCATGGTCAATTCCAGCATGCTGTTCCTGGGCAGCTTTCTGATCGTCGGGCTGGTCGGCTATGCCGTGATCCTGTGGCAGGCCGGCGGTGCACCGCTCGGTCTGATTGCGGCCTCGCTCGCCTTGAGCTTCCGCATCACCGGCATGGCCGAGTGGATGCTCGACGCCGTATCGTCGTTGTTCGGCCACCTCGGCGCGATGCGGCAATCGCTGCTCACCGTGGCGCAGCCGCTTGCCATTACGGATGAACTTGATGCCCGCCAACTCGTGGTCAATCGCGGCGCGATCAGCTTCAAAGAGGTGACGCATCACTACGGCAAGGGCAATGGCGGTCTGGACGGCGTTTCACTGCAGATCGCACCGGGCGAAAAAGTCGGCCTTGTCGGGCGCTCCGGCACCGGGAAGTCGACACTCGTCAATCTACTGCTGCGGTTCTTCGATCCGGAGGCGGGCTCCATCGAAATCGACGGACAGGATATCCGTGGGATCGTTCAGGAGAGCCTGCGCCGGCAGATCGGCATGGTGACCCAGGATGCTGCTCTGCTCCACCGCTCGGTTCGCGACAACCTCGCCCATGGCGACCCTCGGTTTTCCGAAAGCGCGATTGTGGCGGCAGCGGACAAGGCGGCAGCAAGCGGATTTATCGCCACCCTCCGGGATCACGAAGGTCGCATCGGCTACGACGCGCATGTCGGCGAACGCGGAGTCCAGCTATCAGGCGGACAAAGGCAACGCGTCGCGCTTGCCCGCGCCATCCTGAAGGACGCACCGATCCTCGTGCTCGATGAGGCAACGTCTGCGCTCGATTCGGAGGTGGAAGCCGCTATCCAGGATACGCTCTATCGCGTCATGGAGGGCAAGACTGTCATCGCGATTGCCCATCGCTTGTCGACCATCGCGCGCATGGATCGCATCGTCGTTCTCGATGAAGGGCGGATCATTGAGGACGGCACGCATGGCGAGCTGCTAACTCAAAACGGCATCTACGCCGCTTTGTGGGCGCGTCAATCCGGCGGCTTCATCGGCGACGACGATCCCATCATGGCCGAGTAAGCGCCGAACAAAACAAAAAATCCCCTCGACGATATCGAGGGGATTTGTCTTCAGCGGACTATAACGGCTGAAATTCAGCCCTTCTTGGCCTGAGTATCGAGCACACGGTTTGCCGCCGAGACGATCGCTTCGAGAGAAGCGGCAACGATGTTGGTGTTGATTCCAGCACCGAAGAGCTTGCCGCCGGGATGCGAGGTCTCGACATAGGAGATAGCCGAGGCATTGGAGCCGTGCTGCAAAGAATGCTCGGAATAATCCTCAACCGTCATCGGAATGCCGAGATAGATCGAGAGAGCGTTGATGAAGCCATCGATCGGGCCGTTACCACGGCCTTCAATGCGCTTCACTTCGCCATTGTCGGTAATTTCGGCGGCGACGACACGCTGGCCCTTATGCTCGGGATCGGCGAAGGTATGGTGATCCACGAAGCGGATGCGGGCGCCCGGCTGCGTCACGTAACGCTCGATGAAGTGCTCGTAGATCCGCTTCGACGGCAGCTCCTTGCCTTCTTCGTCGGTGATGCGCTGGATCTCCTCGCGATATTCCACCTGGAGATTGCGCGGCAGGTTGAGCCCGTAGTCCTGGTGCATGATATAGGCGATGCCGCCCTTCCCCGACTGCGAGTTGATGCGGATGATCGCCTCGTAGGTGCGACCGACATCCTGCGGATCGATCGGCAGATACGGCACTTCCCAAACCGGATGATTGGCGACCTTCGCCGCCTTCATGCCCTTGTTGATCGCATCCTGATGCGAACCCGAAAAGGCCGTGTAGACCAGTTCGCCGACGTAAGGGTGGCGTTCGCCAATCGCCATCTGGTTGGAATATTCGAAGACTTCTTTCATGCGCTCGATGTTGGAGCAATCAAGCTCGGGATCGACGCCCTGCGTGAACATGTTCAACGCCATGGTGACGACATCGACATTGCCGGTGCGCTCGCCATTGCCGAACAACGTGCCTTCGACGCGGTCGGCACCGGCCATCAGAGCCAATTCGGCAGCAGCGACACCTGTGCCGCGGTCATTGTGCGGATGCAGTGAGATGATCAGGTTTTCCCTGTTGTCGAGATTGCGGCACATCCATTCGATCTGGTCGGCATAGATGTTCGGCGTCGCCATTTCGACAGTGGACGGCAGGTTGATGATCAGCTTGTTGTCCGACGTCGGCTTCACAACCTCGATGACGGCGTTGCAGATTTCCAGCGCCACGTCCAGTTCGGTGCCGGTAAAGCTTTCCGGCGAATATTCGAAGCGGTAGCCGCCACCGGCCTTGGCCGCCATGTCGGTGATCATCTTGGCCGCATCGACGGCGATCTCCTTGATACCCTGCACATCCTTGGCGAACACCACGCGGCGCTGCAATTCGCTGGTGGAATTATAGAAATGTACGATCGGCTTATTAGCGCCTTCCAGGGCCTCGAAGGTGCGGGTGATCAGCTCCGGCCGGCACTGCACCAGGACCTGCAGCGATACGTCGTCAGGCACATTGCCATGCTCGATGCACCAGCGGGCGAAATCAAAGTCGGTCTGCGATGCCGAGGGGAAGCCGATCTCGATTTCCTTGAAACCCATTTCCAGCAACAGATGGAACATGCGGGCCTTGCGGTCATGGCCCATCGGATCGACCAGCGCCTGATTGCCGTCGCGCAAGTCGACTGAACACCAGATTGGCGCCTTGGTGATGGTGTTGGAAGGCCAGGTGCGGTCGGGAATGCTGATCTGCGGATAAGCGCGGTATTTCACCGCTGCCTCGGGCATGCCTTTGGGGGAATGGCTGTTCGCGTCCATGGTTTCGTCTCTTCCTTTCCCGTCATTTGCCCCGCGTCTTAACCGATCGTGTGCGGCTTGGCGATGACAAATACGGACCCGCTACGGGGTATCCTGTCGATTTTGGGGATATGTCGCGAGGAGCGATGGCCGGGCGGGCTCTACGGCCGCCGAGCGCTCCTCAAAGGACCCGGCAACCGCGCGTAAGGCCGAGAAGGAGAAGCGAAGTGAGGGCGCGCGTATTGTCACGCAGGGCAACGCGCCCACGTGCAATCTGTTCGGAAATCTTTGCGCCAGTCGTCTGCATGGCCGCGCTTATAGCCGCGCCATAAAAAAGAAGCAACCCCTTTGCTCACCGTTTGAGCAACTGCACCCCATGCGACAGCGCCATCATCAATCCGCCGGCAATCAGGCCCCAGAACGCGCCAGAGATCCCAGCAAAGGAAACACCCGATGCTGTAACAAGGAAGGTGATCGCGGCGGCCTCGCGCGATTCTGCCTTTTGAAAAGCGTTCATGGCCGAGTTGGAAAGCGCGCCGACCAACGCCAGGCCGGCGACGGCTTCGATCAGGATCGGCGGCGCCAGCGCCACGAAGGCGGTGACCGCACCGGCAAGCAATCCGAGGACGATGTAAACGACCCCGGCCACGATTGCCGCCCAATAGCGCCGCTGCGGGTCGGCATGCGCATCCTGCCCAGCGCACATGGCGGCGGTGATCGCGGCGAGATTGACGGCATGGCCGCCGAACGGTGCGCTGAACACTGAAAACAGGCCGGTGACGGCAAAGAGCGGGCCGGGCTTTGGATCATAGTGATGGACCTTCAGCACCGCGATGCCCGGAATGTTCTGCGACGCCATGGTGACGATGAAGAGCGGTAGCGCGATGGAGACGAGGCCGGCGACGGTGAAGGCCGGTCTGACCAGTTCGACGCTCGGCATCAGCGAATGCTCCAGCGATGCCAGCGCGCCATCCGGCACCTTTACACCAAGCGCCAGCACCAGCGCGAATGCGGCGAGTGCCGCCGGTACTGCCCAGAGCCGTTTGAACGCCCCGACGACGATCCAGGCGATGATGATGGGCAAGCCGAGCAGCGGATTGAAAGCAATCGCCTTTACGGGCGCAAAGCAAAGCCCGAGCAGTACACCGGCAAGCATCGCGTTCGCCAACGGCGCCGGTATCGCCGCGACGGCGCGGCCGAGAGGCCGGAACAGGCCGGCAATCACGATCAGCACCGCACAGACGCAAAACGCACCAACCGCCGCGGGAAAACCGCCATCGATGGCACCCGCACTGGCCAGAAGTGCTGCCCCGGGCGTCGACCAGGCTATGCTGACCGGCAACTTCGTCGCGACACTGAGCAAGATGGCGCAAAGCCCCATCGAAATCGACAGGGCCGTCAACCCGGATGCAGCCTGCGCGTCCGTCGCACCGACCGCCTGCAACCCATGCAGCACGACTGCGAAGGAACTGGCAAAGCCGACAAAGGCGGTAAGGCAGCCCATAAACAAGCTTTGAACGGAAAAATCTTTGAGCATAACGGCGGCTGTAGACTCGTGAATGCGGTGGAAAGCGCATGGAGCATCACAAGCGGCGGTCGTGCAAGTGCAGTTTCGCGAAGAATGGAGCGGCGTCAGGCAAAGCATGCATCAGCGACGTGCGGAGAGGTGACTACGGGGCGCGCGGGGATCGGACAATCCACCCAACGGAGCGCCATTCTGGTGATGGGAAGGGTTGGACGGGGTTGCGCATCGACCATCAAACATGTGTCATGCGCATCTCATACGGTTCTGAATTTCAACCGATCACCCTGGGCTCCCAGGGTAAGCTTGATAAAACTCGGCTGACTCAAATTGATGAATACATGAGGGGGAACGATCTATGTATTACGCCATCCTGGCCTATCACGAAGAGGAAGTAGTCGAATCCTGGACCAAGGAGGAGGATGCGGCCTTGATGACTGAGCTCCTCCAGGTGAATGATCGCCTGGTCCAGGAGAAGTCTTTGGGACCAGCCGCCCGGCTTGGCCCCACGCAACGCGCCGTGACGCTGCGAGGAAAGGGTGCGGGTATGGTCACGGACGGTCCCTTTGCTGAAACCAAGGAGCAATTGCTGGGCTTCTACGTTGTGGATTTTCCAACGCTTGAGGCAGCAGTTGCAGCAGCGCGCGACCTCCGTCGCGCCAATCCGACGGCAGTCTATGAAATCAGACCGATTTCGCTTTATCTACCCGGTGCGCCATTGGAATCCCGCGACGAGGACTAGCGACAACAAAAGCGCCCTCGCCTGCCTTTCCGGCAAACGAGGGCGCTTTCAATAAGCAAAAGCCGCTAGATCAGATATCGGCGTGCGACGTCACGATCCGCGAAACCAGCCCATAAGCCTTGGCCTCTTCCGCAGACAGCCAATAATCACGATCCGTATCCTTGGCGATCTTTTCGATCGGCTGGCCGGTTGCTTCCGAGAAGATCCTGTTCAGGCGCTCGTTCATCTTGATGATCTCGCGAGCCTGGATTTCGATGTCGGATGCCATGCCGCGCGTGCCGCCGGACGGTTGGTGCAGCAGGAAGCGCGTGTTCGGCAGGCAAATTCGGCGTTCCTTGGGAGCAGCGACGTAGATCAACGCGCCGGCGGAAGCGACCCAGCCGGAACCGATCATCCAAACCTTCGGCTTGATGAACTTGATCATGTCGTGAATGGAATCGCCGGATTCGACATGGCCGCCGGGCGAATTCACGTAGATGCGGATATCTTCATCGCTGGCGGCGGCGAGTGCCACGAGCTGCGAGCAGACCTTCTGCGCCAGTTCCTGCGTAATGCCGCCATAGATGAAGATCGAGCGCGATTTGAAAAGATTCGCCTCCGCGTCCTTGCCCAACGGCAGCTCTTTCGTCTTTTCTTCCTGTTCGTCTTCGTCGTTCATTCGCAAGTCTCCAGCAGATGTGTCCTACCGCACATAGTGCGACTCAATGCGTAAAACAATGCCGGAAAAAGGCAAGGCGCGAATAGCCAGGGAAAGCTTGGCGTTATGGTTGCGGATTACCGAAATGTAACTTGAAGAGGCTTTGAAAAGCCGGAATTCCATCCTACGTCAGTTGAGCGCGAGGAGAATCGCGCCCGAAATTTGCAGCAACAGATAGCCAAGGAGGCCATCATGTCGCCTGAAGAACGTCAATTGCTTGCGTCCCTCTTCGATCGCGTCCGCACTACGGGCAGCGCCCAGCGCGATGCCGATGCGGAAGCCTTCATCAACCAGTCGGTTCGCGAGCAGCCTTATGCGCCCTATTTCCTCGCGCAAGCCGTGCTCATCCAGGAACAGGGCATGAAGGCCGCAGCCGACCGGATCCAGCAGCTTGAAGCGCGCGTGCACGAGCTGGAACAGCAAGGCGCCGATAATCATCCGCAGGCCCAGAGCGGCGGCTTTCTCGGCGGTCTGGGCTCGCTTTTCGGCGGCCAGCAGCAACCGCAGCGTGGCCCGGCGCCGCAAGCCGGTTACCCGCAGCAGCAGGGCCGTCTCTATGACGATTACGCCCGCAACGCTCCGCAGCCGGGCCCATGGGGCGGCCAGCAACAGCCGACCGGCCCCTGGAGTCAGCAGGCTGCGGCTCCCTCGGCGGGCGGCAGCTTTCTGCGCGGCGCCCTCGGCACCGCGGCCGGCGTCGCCGGCGGCGTGATGCTGGCGGAATCGCTCTCCAGCCTCTTCAGCCCTCATCTCGGCGGCACTGGTGGCGGCCTTGGCGGTCTCTTTGGTGGCACCGCCAACGCAGCCGAACAGCCGGTTCAGGAAACGGTCATCAACAACAATTATTTCGGCAACGACGGCAACGACCAGAACGATAATGGTCAGACAAATGTCGACTACGCGTCGAATGATCAGGACGACAACGACGATGACTATGACGACTCGTCCGACAATGGCGGCGACGACAGTTCGTTTGCTTGAAGCCAATTGTCTCTGATTGCAAAAAGCCGCCTCCCTCGGGATGGCGGCTTTTCTAACTCACCCACGCCCGCGATAGGGCTGTACGCCCTGATCCGGCAGCCAGACACCTTCCGGTGGCTTGCCGGTCTGCCAGAAGACGTCGATCGGGATACCGCCGCGGGGATACCAGTAGGCGCCGATCCTGAGCCATTTCGGCTCCAGCAGCTCGACCAGCCGCTTGGCGATATAGATCGAGCAATCTTCATGGAAAGCACCGTGGTTGCGGAAGGAATGCAGGAAGAGCTTCAGCGATTTCGATTCCACTAGCCATTCGTTCGGCACGTAGTCGATCACGATATGGGCAAAGTCCGGCTGCCCCGTCATCGGGCAGAGCGAGGTGAATTCCGGGGCGGTGAAGCGCACGACATAGTCCGTGCCGGCATGGCCGGAGGGCACCTTTTCAAGCACGGCTGATTCGGGGTTCGCGGCGGTTTCGGTCTGGCTACCGAGCATCGACAGGCCTGATACATCGGTTGTAGGCATCTCAATTCTCCTTGATCACTTTAACGCGGATGCCATGGGCCTTTTCGCCCTCGGGCTCCACATGAATGGTTATTTCCGCGCCCGCATGGATCGCCCGTATGGCGTCTTCAAGGCGGTCGCAGATGCGATGCGCCTCGCGGACTGGCATCGCCGCTGGCACAACGAGGTGGAAATCAACGAATGTGACGGCGCCTGCCCGGCGCGTCTTCAGATCGTGCACGCCGAGCGAACCCTCCGCATGCGTCGCGATCGCCGCCTTGATCACCGCTTCCTCTTCCGGCAGGACGGCCTTGTCCATCAGCCCGTCGATGGAATTGGAGATGACTTTCCAGCCTTGATAGAGAATGTTGATGGCGACGAGAATGGCAAGTACCGGGTCGAAAATCGGATAACCGGTGCCGATTGCCAACAACAGGCCAACGAGCACACCGACCGAGGTATAGACGTCGGACATGATATGCTGTCCGTCCGCCGTCAGTGCCGGCGAGCGATGTTCGCGTCCTGCTCGGATCAGCGTCAGTGCCCATAGGGCATTGATCACGCCGGCGGCAAAGTTGATAGTGAGGCCGAGCACGGGCGCCTGCATCGGTTGCGGGTTGCTCAAGTGCCCTACCGCCTCCTGCACGATCATCAGCGCGGCGACGATGATCATCGCACCTTCGGTGACGGCGGAGAGGTATTCCGCCTTATGGTGGCCGAAAGGATGATCGTGATCCGCCGGCTTCTGCGCATAGCGGATGACGAAGAAGGCGATAAAAGCGGCTACGACATTGACGAAGGATTCAAGACCGTCCGACAACAGCGCAACGGAGCCCGTCACCCACCAGGCGACCATCTTCAGCCCCATGACGCCGAGCGATAGCGGAATGCCCCAGAGGGCCAGCCGCCGTATCGTCTGGTTGCCCTGTTCGTTCATGCGTTTCTCCAATACGGATGCGCCCATGCTTATGCGAGTGAATTGCAAAAACTGCGCCATTCAAATGCAAAACCGCCCACGCGAAAATCGCGCGGGCGGTTCATTGGGCTCATATGATGCAGAACGCGCCGTTTGTCAAAGGACGGGTTGGACCTCGCGCATCACAATTTATCCGAAATATAGCAGTTAAACAAAGTTAAGAGGCCGCCGGACCAGCCTCACGCAAAGATCGACAATAGCCGGGTAGACATTCCACGACGATTGCGAACAGAACCTATGCTTGCCTGTGAAAATCATAGTGGCACCTTCCCGCGCAAGCGTACACTAAGCTATACATCAGCCCGGCACGGCCCAGCGAGCGGCATTCCGCCAATGAAACGTCGCCGCTCCCTCTAGATCCACGGTGGAACATGCCCTCCCTTGATGATCCCGTTCATCCGCACAATGTCCCTTCGGTCGCCGAGCTGTCGCCAAAGGAAACTGATCATCTGATAGCGGCATGCGCGTTTTCGGACGCGGAACGCGCCGCCGTCTACCGCGCCATCGAAACCCGCCGCGACGTACGCGATCAGTTCCGGTCTGACCCCCTGCCCGAAGATCTCGTCAGGCGGCTGCTCGAGGCGGCCCATCGCGCGCCATCCGTGGGCTTCATGCAGCCATGGAACTTTATCCTGGTCAGGCAGGCCGAAACGCGGGACCGGGTGTGGCAGGCGTTCAACCAGGCGAACGAAGAAGCCTCCCTGATGTTCGAAGGAGGACGACGCGCGCAATATCAGCGGCTAAAGCTGGAAGGTATCCGGAAGGCCCCGCTCAGCATTTGCATTACCTGCGATACGCAGCGCGGCGGGCCCGTTGTGCTTGGGCGGACGCACAATCCAGCGACAGACGTCTATTCGACGGTATGCGCCGTTCAAAATCTCTGGCTTGCAGCGCGTGCCGAAGGTGTAGGCGTTGGCTGGGTCAGCATTTTTCACGAGGACGCGATCAAGAACATCCTGAACATACCGGCGCATGTCAAAATCGTCGCATGGCTATGCGTCGGCTACGTCGACGAGCTCTACGACATGCCCGAACTTGCGGTGAAGGGATGGCGCGATCGCCTTCCGCTCGACAAGCTTGTCTTCGAGGAAGGCTGGCAGGATTGCGAGGACATGTAAGGGCCGCCGCTCTCCGCCGCCCTCGACAGGTCCAGGCGTCACGATCTGAACCCGACAAACGAGATCGCGTTGCCATCCGGGTCACGCACGTGAAAATCGGTGCCGCCCCATGCCTGCTTGGTAAGCGGCTGAGCGAACTCCACCCCCCTGGCCTTGAATTCCTCGAATAATCCCTGGACATTCGAAACTTCGATCGAGGCCAGGATCAATGACTTCTCCTTTACCGCAGCGGCCGCAAAATAGGGCTCATGGACGAGCCGCAAATGGATCCAAATACCGTCACGCGACACCGCCCCATAGAATGGTGGTGCACCATGCAGGAAATCCGCCACGAAGCCCAGCTTGTCCCTGAAAAAGGCCGCGCTGGCAGTCACATCCCGCACGAAAAGGATCGGCACGACACTTTTGAAAACCGGCGGTTCCGTTGGTGCGACCGGCGTCTTCAACGCATCCGCCGCAACGACCTTCAACTCGGCCCAACTCCTGTGACCCGCTTCGACCGCGACGATCTCCTGCGCCAACGTCAAAGGGAATTTCATAGCCAGTATCTCGCGATCCGTCAGCGACTTGAAACGGTCGAGTGTTCGAACTCTCCCGCCAATGGAATAGTCATGATCACGGTGCCAGCGCATCAGCAGCTTGGCTTGTTTGCGATAAGTATCGAGGGTTGGCATAGGTAGACTCCTGCTGAGGATAATCAGCGGGCAGGCCTAGCCCTTTCGGCCCCAATGCCGATGTGCCCCACAGGAACGCAGAAAGATTAGTTTACAACCTGCGGCAAGTCAAACCACCTCACGGCAGAGCATGACTTGCAGCAAAACGCTCATCCTCATTATGCAGGCGCAGCGACCACCTCAGCATCCACGGCAACGCGGTCCAAAAACCGGAGGCCAGACCCGCCTGTCTCAACGCGGCGGCCGTCCAGGTATTGCATCCCATAAGCGCGTTGAAATATCCCCGCGCCTCGAAGAAGGCGTCGTTCTGTCCGTAATTGCTGCCAATCAGCGGGCTCGGCAGATTATCCGTCTGCTCGAAACTGTCGAGAACGAACCGTTTGAGCCGCTCCAGCCCCTCGGCATCAATACTGATCGCCATGACGCCCGGAGCATTCGCCGGAATTTCACCCGCCAGTTCAGCATGGATGACGGAACGATCCAGAGTGAAGCTTTTCAGGACAGGGCCAGCCTTCAAATCAGCCCATGTCCTCGTCTCCGTATAGAAGCTCCGGCCACCCCAGCCGAAAACGAGATAGCGCACGTTTGGATTGTCGAGATCAAACCCGGCTGTCCGCAGGAATGCGAAACGCGTTGTGAGATCGCGATCGACGGGTATGGCAATATCCGTGTGAATAGGATTGCTGAGCATAAGGAAATGCTGCGAACGCTCGGCCTTTGCCGCCTGCCCGTCATGCCAGAGCGGCCGCGGTACCACGATGCTGAGACCAGCGATGGCCATGACTGCAAGCGCGAAGAAGAAAATGCTTTTGAATATCCTAGAAATCACCGACCGTAAGCCCCTACCGACATTAATTGTCTCTAGGGCTTGTTGGCTCTTTCAAGGCAAAAAACATCCCCATGCACTTTTTTCTTGTGCATGGGGATTATTCAAGCGCCAGTGGCTATGATATTGCGTCACGCCGCCTTCGTTTTCACCTTGCGTGCCAGATGCGCGACAACATTCTCGATCATCCGCATACCGGCATCGCCACCGAGCGTCATGATCGATTCCGGATGGAACTGAACCGCTGCAATCGGCTCCTTGACGTGTTCGATGCCCATGATCGTGCCGTCCTCGCTTTCGGCCGTGATCATGAAATCGCGCGGCAGGGTCGAGGGATCGGCGAAGATCGAGTGATAGCGGCCGACGGTGACTTCGCGGCCGAGACCAGAAAAGACCAGGCCCGGCTCCAGCACGCGGATGCGCGACGGCTTGCCGTGCATCGGCAATGCCAGATGGCGAAGCTCGCCACCATAGGCTTCCGCCAGTGCCTGCAGGCCGAGGCAGACGCCGAAGATCGGCAGGCCTCGCGCCCTCGCCTTCTTGATCGTCGCCTTGCAGTCGAAATCCTTCGGGTTGCCAGGTCCGGGCGACAGCACCACCAGATCCGGGTCCAACCGGTCGAAGACCTCTTCCGGCACGGGCGTGCGCACGGTCGAAACGGTCGCGCCCGTCTGGCGGAAATAATTCGCCAGCGTGTGCACGAAACTGTCTTCATGGTCGATCAGTAGGATTTTTACGCCCTTGCCGACGGAAGCGACATCGCGCTGCTGCTTGCCGGAATTCGCAGCCTTGGCATCACGGATGGCGGAGAGCATGGCGGAGGCCTTCAGTTCGGTTTCGGCTTCTTCTTCCTCAGGGATCGAGTCGTTCAGCAATGTAGCGCCGGCGCGCACCTCGGCAATGCCGTCCTTGATGCGCACAGTGCGCAGCGTCAGGCCGGTGTTCATGTCGCCATTGAAACCCACCATGCCGATCGCCCCGCCATACCAGGCGCGCGGGCTCTTCTCATGGCTCTCGATGAAGCGCATCGCCCACAGCTTCGGCGCGCCGGTGACGGTGACAGCCCAAGCGTGGCTGAGGAAGCCGTCATAGGCATCCATATCATCGCGCAAGCGGCCCTCGATATGGTCGACCGTATGGATCAGCCGCGAGTACATTTCGATCTGCCGGCGGCCGATGACCTTCACCGAGCCCGGCTCGCAGACGCGGCTCTTGTCGTTGCGGTCCACATCCGAACACATGGTCAGCTCGGACTCGTCCTTTTTCGAATTCAACAGCTTCAGAATCTGCTCGCTGTCGGCGATCGGATCGTCGCCGCGCTTGATCGTGCCGGAAATCGGGCAGGTTTCAATGCGGCGGCCGGAGACGCGGACGAACATTTCCGGCGAAGCGCCGACCAGATATTCCTGATTGCCAAGATTGATGAAGAACGAATAGGGCGACGGATTGATCGCCTTCAGCCGCTTGGAAATATCGGACGGCTTGCTCTCGCAGCGCTCCATGAATTTCTGGCCAGGCACGACTTCGAAAAGATCGCCCTTGCGGAAGCTCTCCTTCGCCTTGACCACCAGTTCGGCATATTCGCCCGGGCGATGATCGCTTTTCGGCGGAATGGCGCTCGTTTGGCGGAAGGGTTCGGCAGCGATATCGCCGGACTTGCCTTCAGTCGAAACGCCGCCCTTGGCGAAATCGTAACGATCGATCCAGGCCTTGGCGGAGTAGTTGTCGACGACCAGGATTTCATCCGGAAGATAAAGCACCATGTCGCGCTGATCGTCGGGACGCTCGAGCTTCAGATTGATGGCGTCGAACTGGAAGGCGAGATCGTAGCCGAAGGCGCCATAGAAGCCGATGCTGGCATCGGCCTGCGAGTAGAAGAGATCGGTCACGGCGCGCAGCACGGTAAAGACCGTCGGCATCTTCGAGCGTTCCTCTTCCGTAAAAACGCGATCCGGCGTCTTCACCGTCAGGTCGAGCCGGCGGGCGGTCAATGCACCAAGCGTCAGTTCCGGCACCGTTTTCAGTTTTTCAGTGATGAAATCGAGAATGACCTCGCCGCGCTCGTTATAGGCTTCGATCCAGACATTGCGGCCAAAGCAGGAAAGACCGAGCGGCGGATCGACGATGGCGGTATCCCAGCGGGTATAGCGGCCGGGATATTCATAGTTCGACGAAAACACCGCGCCACGGCGCTCGTCGAGCTTGTCGATATAGGACGAAACCGCATCCGCATAAGGCGTCGGCCTGCGTTGTCGGGTGACGGTGATCCCGCCCTTCGTTTCGTAGATTTCCGCACCATCATCCCGAAGGATCGTTACCATTGTTCCTCACTCCGTTATCGGGCCCGGATGACAGGCGGCCTCAAAACAAAAAAGCCGCCTCGAAATCTCGGGCGGCTCACTCGTCGTCTTTGAACACGATTGGTCGAGGCCGCTTCAGCGAGCCCACCACCAAACTGCAATGTTGTTCAAGGACATATTCATGGGGGAATTGTTAGCTTCAGATGAGATGATGTGCAAGCGGGAATGTGATGCACCAGCCATTCATCATGTTTATTTGAAACTGCAAATGCAGCTCACAGTACCGAACTCGGCTAATCGCCATATTAGAAAACCCAAATTGCCAACAACCTCATTCATCCTTATTCTGCGGGCTTTGGCGGGTATTGGGGGGTCAGAATGGGTACGGGGGAAGCAACCGTAAAGGCTGCGGTCATAGACCGTGTTCGCGCTTTGGAATCGGTAGCCAATGACCATCGCGCTGAATTCGATCAGCTGCGTCGGATGCCGCCGGCGGTCATGCAAGCAATTATCGACAACGACCTGCTGCGGCTGTGGGCGCCGGCATCGGTGGGCGGCGCGGCGCTTTCCGCCCATGAATTGGTGGACGTAATCATTGCCGCGTCAGAGATCGAAGGGGCAATCGGCTGGATGCTGACGAATTCGGCCGCCGCCAGCCGCCTGGCCGCTTTCCTGCCGCCCCATTTCGCACATGCCTGGTTCGCTTCTCCACGCTCGCTCACGACTGTTTCCACTGCGGCGAGCGGGCGCGCCCTACCCGCTGACGGCGGATACAGGATAAGCGGCAGATGGCCGTTTTGCAGCAGCAGCCAGGAGGCGACACGCTTTTGCGGCCTCTGTGAAATTGTGACCCCGGAAAATTCAACCGATACGCCAGAGCTGATCTTTGTTCATCTGGATATCGACAGCGTGAAGATCGAAGACAATTGGCAGGTCTCGGGACTGCGTGGAACGGGAAGTTGTGACGTTGTCGTCGACGATGTCTTTGTCGAGGCAAACGGCGTTCATCCATTTGTCAATCCTGAGCCTCGTGAAGCCGGGTTGCTCTATCGCCTGCCAACCTTGTCGATTTTTCCGTTGACGGTGAGTATTGTGCCGCTTGGGCTCGCACGCGCGGCACTCAAAGAGTTTCGGAGCCTGGCAACAAAGCGGTCCCGTGCCGGATCAAGCCTGCCTCTGGCCGAGCGCGAATGGATCCAGTTCGAGATCGGCCGGGCGGAAGCCCATCAGCGAGGGGCCCACGCCTTCATTCTTAAAGCGCTCGATGAACTCACAAGCTCGATCGACAGCGCTCCAGAGCGATGGATCGAAGCACGGGTCAACTTTCGTCTAGCGCTGACCTATTCCGCCAATGCGTGTATCGAGGCGGTAAATATCATTGCCGCGTGCGCAGGCACGTCCGCGATCCAGGAAACGCATCGGATCGAACGTATAGGACGTGATATGGCCGCCGCCACAAAACATGTCGCCATGTCCGCGAACAACTATCTTGTTGCGGGCCGCGTGGCCCTCGGTCAACCGCCGGGCGTGTCGCGATTCTAAGGGGGACGTCCCCCGCTCACCTGCTCGCAGCTTGAGAGTGTCGGGGAAGCCAGGAAGATCGCCTATCCACTTGTCGCGGAGCTGAGATCCGGTTTCGGTTCGCGGCTCATCGGCTACAGCCGATCGCTTCTCATGCGTGCCCCCTCAAAAAACTCCTCCGGCCCATCCACTTCGACCAGCCGCTTTTTCTCAATCAGCCAGAAGCGATTCCCGATGGCGCGAACGAAGCTGCGGTCGTGAGAGACGAGCAGACAACTTGCCTCCTGTGCCATCAGTTCACCTTCCAGCGCCTCCTGCCCGTCGATATCAAGATGGTTGGTCGGTTCGTCCAACAGATAGAAGTTAGGGTTGGTCAATCGAAGCACCAGCATGGACAATCGCGCCTTCTGTCCGCCCGACAGCCTGCCGATGGCGCGGCCCTGCATGTCGACCCCCATGCCGGCACCAGCGAGTAGCGTGCGTGCTCGCTGTTCGCCGAGCTCGAACAGCCGCGTGATCACGCCGAGTGGGGTGTCGTCATGGCCGAGATTGGAGAGCGCCTGGTCGCCATAGCCCAGCGCCAGCGATGGCGTCGCCCTGATCGCCGGCATGCTCAACTGATCGACAATGGCAGTGCGGATCATCTCGACAAGCCGGGTCTTGCCCGCGCCATTATGGCCAAGCAGGACGATACGGTCACCTTGGCAGATCCACCGTTTGCCGGTCTTGAACAGCAATGTGCCATCCGGCGTCTCGACAGAGGCGTCGTCAAGCGTCACCAGTATCTTGGCCTGTGTGCCGCGATTGGCGAGCTTGATTGCGCCGGACGAACGCTCCTGATAGCCAGGCCGGGCGGTATCTTCGAGGCGTTCCGCACGCGCTTTGAGCTGCTTCGTCTTCACCGTCAGCAAGTCACTGCCGGAATTGATGCCGAGATTATTGAGCTTGGCCGCCTGCTTGCGCAGTTGCTGTGCCACCTTCATGTCCTTCTGGTAGCGCCTCTCGTCGGAGGCGTCGGCCTCATCGAGCGCCGCCCGCGCCCGGCTATACGGCAGGGAATAGGCCTGCGATTGCTCCTGCCGCAGGAACAGGGTGCGATTGGTGACAGCATCGAGAAAGGCGCGATCGTGGCTGCATATTACAATCGGCACGTCGCGGGGCAGAGCGTTCAGCCAATCTTCGAGCAGCGCGATCTTGGCGAGATCGAGATGGTTGGTCGGCTCGTCCAGCAGCAGCACGTCGGGTTCGGTCACCCAGATACGGGCAAGCATGGCAAGCCGCTGCCAACCACCGCTGAGCTCGGCAAGCACCCTCTCCCGCATCGCCTGCGGCACATCGAGCGAATCCAGCGTGACATCGACGCGCCAGCCCTCGCTCTCGGCCTGTTCCGCCGGCAGAGCGCGCAGAACCGCATCGTAGAAAGAGACATTCGCCAGATCGGCGGGTACATTCTGTTCGACGTAGCCGACCCGCAACCCGCGCGAGCGGGTAATGTCGCCCACCGTCGGCTCCAGCCTGCCGGCAATGCAATTGAGCAGGGTAGATTTTCCACGACCATTTGCGGCAACGACGCCGATGCGGTCGCCCGCGCCAACGGTGAAATTGAGATTGGAAACAAGCGGCACACCCAGAGTGACGCCGAAATTGCGGAGATTGATCAGAGTCATGGTCTTCTTCCGGTCTGAGCCGAGCACGGCCCCGACGCCCATCGGCGTGGTTATCGGCGGGAACTCGGTTGAATTTCGTCACACAGCCACGCGAATAGAGGTTCGGCGCTGCGTTACCCAAAAGGGCAGACCAGAAGGAAATGAGTGAGTGACAGCCTCTGATCAGCCCTGCAAACGCATCTGCAGGGCATGAGTCGGACCGAACTGGCGATTACGCCAGACAAACGTCATCATGCGGTCCTCCTCTCTCAATAGGTTGCGCAACTTTGATAGCATTGAACGCTGCGATATACAATTGTTCGACACCTGCTCGCATCGCACATAACTCACCGCAAAGAAAAAAGGGCGATGCCGAAGCACCGCCCAATTTGCTGCACACGATGAGTTCGCTCAGAACTTCTGCGTCAGCGTCAGCTTGAAGGTTCGCCCCGGCTCCGAATAGAATTCGTGCGGCTGGGTCAGGCTCGTCGAGGCGACGTTGAGTGCGTCGTAGTAAGTCTTGTTGAAGATGTTGTAGACACCGGCGCGCAGCGTCAGGCCCTTCACCTGCTCCGGCTCCCACCATCCCGTCAGGTCGAAGATGCCGTAACCCGGCGTGCGGAAGCTGTCGCCATCCTTCTTCGGCTCGCTCGTCGCGGTGATGAAGGTCAGGTCCGTTCCCCAGATCTCGGTGGCATAGCCAATGGTGAAGGCAGCCTTTGCCGGAGCGACGGAGTCAAGCCATTCGCCGGTATCGGAGTCCTTGCCGTTGGCATAGGCGAGCGCACCCTTGATATGGATGCCGTTGTCGAACTTCTTGTGCGCGTTGACCTCGATGCCGAAGATGCGGACGTTGGCGCGGTTGAAATAATCGGTGATCCCCAGCGGATAGGTGCCTGTCGGATCTACGGACACTTCCGTATCGATGAAGTTCTTGTATTTGTTGTAGAACCCGCCGATATGGCCGCCGAAATCATCGTCGCCGAGGTTGGCGCCGATTTCGACGCCGTTGCTGGTCTCCGGCTTCAGGTCGGGATTGCCGTAGCTGACATAGCCGCCGGGTACGCCGTAGTTCAGATACAGCTCGCTGACGTTCGGCGCACGGAAGCCCATGGCCCATTGCGCATAAAGTTCGACATTATTTTGCGGCTGGTAGGCCGCGCGCAGCTTCGGCGAGAAACGGGTATCGGACTGTCCGGACGGCAAGGCGGTATAGTTGGCGCTGTCGCGATAGGCGTCGGTGTTTTCAGGCGAATAGTCGTACCAATCGAAGCGCAGGCCCGGCGTCAAAGAGAAGCCGCTGGAGCCAATCTCGATCTTGTCGTCGACGAAGGCGCCGACACGCTTGCCGTCGACATCGGGCATATCTGACTGGTTGGTGTGCAGGAACGCGCAAGTCGCGCGCCAACGAGGAAGATCGCAGTTGTCGCCGCCCGCCGAATATTGATGCGTCTTGGTGAAGGCGACGTCGAGGCCGAAGGTGACGTTGTGATGCAGGCTGCCGGTGTCGAAGGCCTTCGACGCATTGCCGTTGAAGCCGATGCTGCGATCCTCGACCTCGTTGCGGCGCCAATAATCGCCGATAACGGAGGTATAACGATAACCTTCGGCACCGTTTTCGCGCATGAGGTTCTGCCAATAGAAGACCGCATTGGCGGTATCGACAAGCGAGTCGGCGCTGTCGGCTTCGTATTTATAGTCGAACGACAGGCGGTTGCGCTCGATACCATCGGTCTCATCGTAATTGCCGGGGCGGAAATTGCCCGTCGGGCTCTGCTTGCTGCGCCAGTCGGTATCCGTGTCCTTGTTGAAATGTTCAGCCGTGATGCCGAAGGTGCCGACATCCGTGTATTGGCGGATCTTGAAGAGGCCGTTGCGCTGGTTGTAGTCGGCCGGATCGGCTTCGGTGCGCTTGGTGGAATAGCCGCCGACGTCACCGTTGTTTTGCAGCTCATGTCCATGCGTGTATCCGCCTTCGAAAAGGACGGCGGTATTGTCGATGCGCTTTGCAACAGCCGCCGAGCCGCCGAGGCTGCGATCGTCGCCATTATAGCCGAGTTTGAAGACGCCGCCCCAGGTGGCGTCGGGGCCGATCAGGTCTTCCGGCTCCAGCGTGCGCAGCACGAAGGCGCCGCCGAGAGCACCGGAACCAGCGCGGCTGGAATCAGCACCGCGCACGACGTCGACCGTCGAAAGTGTATTGAAGTCGAAGCTGTTGACGCCGCCGTCCGCGTCGCGAGCGCCGTCGAGCAGGAATGGGATCTCGATGCCGTCAATCGTCGTCAGCACACGGTCGTTTTCGAGACCACGAATATTGATGCTGCCGCTGGTGCGGTCGAAGCCAACGCCGACTTCAGTGCTGCGGCCAAGGTCCTCGATACGGGAAATCTGATTGTCATCGATCTCCTTCGCCGTCGTCTCTGTGGTCGTCGGCGAGTCGGCAAGCACATCCTTCGATGCTTTCCCCTTGACGACAATCGGCTTCAGCTCCGTTACGCGGTCGCCCTTGGGCGCCGCTTTGTCTGCGGTCGCATCATTCTGATTTGCCGTCTGCGCATAAGACGACGTCCAAAGCCCCAGGGCCAGAAACGCAGTGCACGCCAAGAGAACCGAGCGGGATCGCCGGACAACCATAACCATTCCTTTCGAATTGCTTCACCGGGCTGGCTGGTTGGTGCTCTGACACACGCAAGGGGCTGGCTGGGTTCATTCCGTTGAACGAAGCGGAGCAATTTCCGCCTTCTTTCTGCCGCATAAAAAACATGACTATTATTGTCAATATATCCAGCTGAGATAATCATGAATAAAATTATCATGTTTAAAAGCAGACCGATAAAGTTGCTGAATTGCAACGAAATCGCCGCATCGAGCGTTCTCCCGACGTTGCTATTAGAAATGGGTGAAATACTTGATGCTTTTCCGGATCATCTCCGTCACGACCGCCGTCGCCATGTTGACGGCAGCCTCCCTCCCCGAAACCGGCCCGATGCCACAGCCCAAGCCGGATAGTGAGCAAACCCAGCAACCTGTCGAACTGCCGATACCGGCACAAAAACCGGCGGAATCGGACACCCAACCGACCGTCAGGGAAATGCAGGGTCCGCCCAGGCCGCCCCTGACCATTGCGACGGAATCGGACGAAGAGCATCAAGCTTGCATTGGAAAGTTGAGCGCGATCGGTGCGGTGTTCAAGGATATCCCCCGCATCGACGATGGCAACGGCTGCGGCATCGACAAGCCGATTGCTCTTTCCGAACCACTGCCAGGCATCAAATTGAAACCGGAAGGCACGATGCGCTGCGAGGCCGCCCTGGCGCTTGCCCACTGGATGAAGGAAAGCGTGATACCCGCCGCCGCAACCGCGCTGGAGGACAACGGCAAGATCACCACGATCAACCAAGCCTCGACCTATGTCTGCCGGCTGCGCAACAACGCCACCACCGGCAAGATTTCGGAACATGCCCGCGGCAACGCCGTCGATATCGCCAGCTTCACCTTCGAAAACGGCAAGACTATCGGCATCGAGCCCCGCCACGAAGATCCAACGCTTACAGGCGCATTCCAGCGCGCGGCCAGCGCCTCCGCCTGCCTCTACTTCACAACCGTCCTGGACCCGGATAGCGACGCTGCGCACGAAACGCATTTCCACCTGGACGTGTTGAAGAGGAAAGGCGAGTTCAGATATTGCCACTGAACCCTAAGTCTCAGGCTCCTCATTGGAACGGCATGTTCACAATACCGTGACTGTTAATCCTCTACCCGCCCTACAGTAACCATGATGGCCGAAAAGCGTTGCATCGCAGGGCTTTTCGCGAAAACTGCGCCCGTTGCGAATGTGGAAGGTCCCCCGACGGGCGACCGCGATTGCTATGACCGAAAATATTGCATTGCCACTTTATCGGCACAGGCTGGAAAGGCCGGATGCGCTGGCGCTCTCCGTCAATGGGAGGGAGCTCAGCTATCGTGAGCTTGCGACCCTGTCGCGCCGCATTGCCGGCTGCCTTCAGACGATTGCAAGAACCCGGCGTATCGGCATTCTCGCGTCCCGCAGCCTTGCCGCCTGCGCCGGAATTCTTGGCACCGCATGGTCAGGCGGTACTTATGTCCCTCTCAATCTGAAACTTCCGCAGGCGCGCCTCATTCATCTCTTTTCGACTCTGGAACTCGACGCGCTGATCGTCGATGCCCGTGGCGTGGCGCTTCTGACGCCGGAGGTAGTTGCCGCGGCACCCCGCACCATCCTTGTCGGCGATGACGCTCACGGCATTCCTTCAGCCGAAGGTGCCGATATCAGATCGTTCTCGATGCTGAATGATCAGGGCCCCGAAAAGCCCGCCGATATCACAGAGGATCATCTCGCCTACATCGAATTCACCTCCGGAACGACTGGCGTTCCCAAAGGTGTCATGGTGCCGGCCAACGCCGTCAATCACTATCTCAAAGTCATGCAGGATTGGTTCTGCCTGACGCCGGACGACCGGGCAGCGGAAACCTGTGACATCACCTTCGATCTGTCCGTCCATAACATGTTTCTGACGTGGTATGCCGGCGCCTCCCTGCATGTGATGAACCCGCTGCAGATGGTTGCCCCCGCTCGCTTCATTCGCGATAGGGCGATTACAAGTTGGCTATCCGTACCGTCGATCATCGCCGTGATGCGGCAGAACCGGACGCTGGAACCCGGCACATTACCGAGCCTGCGCCTGTCCTTTTTCTGTGGCGAAGCGCTGCCCGCAGGTGCCGCCCGCGCCTGGGCGAAAGCTGCGCCGAACAGCCGGGTTGAAAACATCTACGGCCCGACCGAGGCGACGATCGCCTGCCTGCGCCAACCCGTGATCGAACCCATCGCCATAACGCCGAACCGCGAGATCGTCGCGATCGGCGGGGCCTATCCCGGCATGGCGGCACGAATCGTCGATTCGGCACTGCGGCCATTGCCATCGGGCATTCCCGGCGAAATCGCCCTTTCCGGCGCGCAGCTTGCCAGAGGCTATTTCGGTCAACCGGAGCTCACGGCAGAACGTTTTCCCCTCATCGAAGGCGAGCGCTGGTATCTGACCGGCGATCTCGGAGTCGAGGACGAAGACGGCATCTTCCACCACCTCGGGCGCCTGGACAACCAGGTCAAAGTCCTCGGCAATCGCATCGAACTGGAGGAGATCGAAATGCATCTGCGCGCGGCATCCCAGTCGGATCATGTTGCCGCCGTCGCCTGGCCGCTCTCGGATGGTTCCGCGAAAGGCATCGTCGGATTTGTGTCGGGCTCGGCACTCGATGAAAACACGATCAAGGACGATCTTCGCCAGCGGCTGCCCTCCTATATGGTCCCAAGCGCCGTCCATCGCGTCGGTGATCTGCCGCTGAACGGCAACGGCAAGGTGGATCGCAAAGCGCTTGTGACAAGCCTCGACACAGGGACCGCTGCAGTCACGGAGAATGCTCTATGACCGACAGCACCCTTTCTGGCGCCATCGTCCGCCCCTCCATGGTCGCCAGATTGCTCGGCTGGCGTCGCGCATGGCTGGAAATGGACAAGAATCCAGACATGATCCGGTTCGCGGGCACCGTTCGCGGCTCGGTGATCATCCACGCTGCCTTCTTCGCCGTCCTCCTTCTCGCCGGCCTGGACATCGGCTTCGGCACGGCGGCGATCGCCATCGCCGGGCTGATCGGTTGTGCCCTTCTTCCATCGAAGCGCGCCCTGGTCATCGCAGCTTCCACCCTGGTGTTCCTGATCGTCCGGCCATTTCACGCGTTTGAATTGGCTGAAATACCGCCTGCCATCATCGAACGCCTTGGCCTCACCGGCACCAATCCGAAAATCCTGGCCTGGGCCGCAACGGCCTTGTTCATGATCGCCGCATGGATCGCCCTTTACCTGCAGGGCCGCTACCGTGATACGCTGCCCGCCAAGCGCCCGCTGCTGTCCATGGTCTTCCTCTTCTGGCTGCTAGTGCTCATTGCCGTCGCAGACATGCTGCCGGCGCTGGCGCAGGCATTCCTGTGGACCTTCCTGGCCGCCTTCGCCTCCGGCTTCTGGTTTCTCGCCTATGCGTTGGCGGACCAGAAAGCGAAGGACCCGACACGCAACGGCATGCGGCTCGGCCTGTTTCACCCCTTCTGGGACGGGCCGCCATTGCCCACGGGCAAAGGCGCGGCCTATCTGAGGAAATTCGAAGTCAAGGATGAAACCGGCCTTGCCGTCACCCGGCTGAAGGCGCTGAAGCTGATCGTCTGGGGCGTGCTGCTCACCGGCCTCTACATAGCGTTGACGAAGCTGCTCAATGACTATGCCGGCTTGCCAACCCTGCACCGCACCATGGAGCTTTATGCAGCCGGCACAGCTGTCCCCGCTTACGAAGCCTGGGTGGCGCTGGTTGTTCACTATCTGCTCGATATCGCTTTCATTGCCGGCTGGAGCCATGTCATCGTGGCGATCGTGCGCATGGCGGGCTATGCCATTCCGCGCAACACGGTCCGCCCACTCTCGTCCCGCACGCTCGCCGAATTCTGGAACCGATATTATTTTTATTTCAAGGAACTGCTGGTCGATTTCTTCTTCTTCCCGGCTTTCCTGCGCTACTTCAAGAAGCAGCCCAAGCTGAGAGTGGCCTTCGCGACGCTTTGCGCGGCCTCCTTCGGCAATGTGCTTTTCCATTTCACCTGGAATCTCAATCTGACGCTTGACTACGGCCTGCTCGGCGCCATGCAGCATTTCGAAAGCTACGCGGTCTATTCGCTACTGCTCGCCGGCGGATTGATCATCTCGCAATTGAGAGGCCGCAAGCCCAAGCCGGAAGACGGCTTTCTGCGCTATGAGGTCCTACCGCGCATCGGTGTCGGCCTGTTCTTCTGCCTTGTCGCTGTCTTCAACGAGACGCCGGAACTCTTCACGATGCACGATCGCATCGCCTTCTTTTTCAGCCTGTTTGGAGTAATGTGATGACCATCACCGTGATCGACAAATTGCGCGCCACCGTCGGCGACTTGCTTGCCGCCCGCGGCGACCGCAACCCGTTTTCCGATACCGAGCCTCTCTTCACAGCCGGTCGCCTCGATTCCCTCGCGGCAACGGAATTGATCGTCGCGTTGGAGCAGGACTATGGCCTCGATCTCGCGACCGCCGACTTCGATATTTCGGCGCTTGATACGCTACGCGATCTCTCGAAGCTGGTGGCGGCCGTGCATTCGTAAATGCGCTGGGGTCAGTGGAGTCCTTGAGAAACTTTGACCCCCGACACAAACCCAGTTGCACCAGAATCAGAACTTAAAACAATCCCTCGATATATCCCTGATCATTTAGGAAAATCCGTTCCGCCGCCGGTGATTTTGGCAGACCCGGCATCGTCATGATCTCGCCGGTGATGACGACGACGAAGCCGGCGCCGGCGGACAGACGCACCTCGCGAACCGACACGATGTGCCCCTCCGGGGCGCCGCGGACATTGGGGTCCGTCGAAAAGGAATATTGCGTCTTCGCCATGCAGACAGGCAAATGGCCGTAGCCCTGATCCTCCCAGGCGCGCAACTGATCACGCACGGCCTTATCGGCGGTCACCTCGCCGGCGTGGTAGATCTTCGACGCGACGATCTCGATCTTTTCGAGTAGAGACAGATCGTCGGGATAGAGCGGCTGAAATTTCGCCTGGCCGGATTCAGCCAGCTCGACCACCTTATAAGCGAGCTCTTCAATCCCCGCAGACCCCTCGGCCCAATGGTGGCAGAGGATCGCCTCGGCGCCGAGCCGCGCAACAAAGTTCTTTAGCGCCTCGATCTCCGCATCCGTATCCGAGATGAAGTGATTGATGGCAACGACAACGGGCACGCCGAATTTGCGGACGTTGGCGACGTGCCGGCCGAGATTGGCGCAACCCTTCACGAGGGCGCCAACATTCTCTTGGCCGAGATCGTCCTTCTTGACGCCGCCATTCATCTTCAGCGCCCGTACCGTCGCGACGATAACAGCCGCATCTGGCGAAAGCCCGGCCTTGCGACACTTGATGTCGAAGAATTTTTCCGCGCCGAGATCGGCGCCGAATCCCGCCTCGGTCACGACATAGTCGGCAAGCTTCAACGCCGTGCGGGTGGCGATCACCGAATTGCAGCCATGGGCGATATTGGCGAAGGGGCCTCCGTGCACCAAAGCCGGATTGTTTTCCAATGTCTGCACCAGGTTCGGCTGCATCGCATCCCTTAGCAACACCGCCATGGCGCCGTCAGCCTTGAGATCGCGGGCATAGACGGGCGTGCGGTCGCGGCGATAGCCGATGATGATGTTTCCGAGCCGCTTTTCCAAATCCTTCAGATCGGAAGCCAGGCAAAGGATGGCCATGACTTCGGAGGCGACGGTGATGTCGAAACCGCCCTCACGCGGAAAACCGTTGGCCACGCCGCCGAGCGAGGCGACGATATCGCGCAGCGCCCGGTCGTTCATGTCCATGGCGCGCCGCCAGGTGATGCGGCGGACATCGATGTTCTGTTCGTTGCCCCAGTAGATGTGATTGTCGATCAGGGCCGCCAGCAGATTGTGCGCCGAGGTAACAGCATGGAAATCGCCGGTGAAATGCAGATTGATGTCTTCCATCGGAATGACCTGCGCATAACCGCCACCTGCCGCCCCACCCTTCACGCCGAAGCAGGGTCCGAGCGAGGCCTCGCGCACACAGACGATCGCCTTCTTCCCGATGCGATTCAGGCCATCGCCGAGGCCGACGGTCGTGGTCGTCTTCCCCTCGCCGGCCGGCGTCGGATTGATGGCGGTGACGAGAATCAGCTTGCCGTCTTTCTTATCTTTCTGGGCGGCAATGAAATGTGCGCCGATTTTCGCCTTGTCATGCCCATAGGGCGCAAGGTCTTCGGCCGGAATGCCGAGCTTGGCGCCGATCTCGACGATCGGCAATTTCTTCGCGGCACGCGCGATTTCTATGTCGGATTTCACCGCTGTCATAAGACCCGTTCCCGCCCTGAACATGGAGGCATTCATCCTGTCGGGATAACCCAATAAATATCTACTGTGAATAGCTGCAGATTGCAGTGCTTCATGAAACTGTCCTGTCTTGCCGCAAGTCGGACACGCACTTATTTTCGCGGACTGGCTGCAGGATGAACGGAAATGGATAAGATATGAAGTCCCTGGAATTGCTGGTCGAGCGCATCATTCTTTCCAGCCGTTGGATACTAGTCGTCTTCTACCTCGGCCTGGCAGCCGCGCTTGCAGTCTATGCCGTCTCGTTCGGCTACAAATTCCTGAAGGTCGCCGCTGGCATCTTCGACTACGACGAAGCGGACATGATTCTGGCCATCCTCGGCCTCATCGATGCCGCACTGGTGGCCAGCCTCATCGTCATGGTGATGATTTCCGGTTACGAAAATTTCGTCAGCCGCTTCGACGAGGCTGATAACGAAGTCTCCTTTCTCGGCAAGCTCGATTCCGGCAGCCTGAAGATCAAGGTTGCCTCCTCGATTGTGGCCATTTCGTCGATCCATCTGCTGCAGATCTTCCTCAACGCCACTCAATACGAGAATGGCAAGCTGATGTGGCTGACCATTATGCACCTTGCCTTCGTCGTCTCCGCGCTCCTGCTCGGCTATCTCGAAAGGATCATGGCGAAAGCCAAAAGCAAGGACGCCTGAGGTCCGAAAACATGGTCATTCGCCGACCGCTGCCGGCGGAGCGGAAGCCGCCGGCGGTGTAGCGCACTCCGCGATCGATTGTTTGTCCTTGCAATCCCTTGCGGCAACGAGTTGATCGGCAGCGGCAAGCTCCGTCGTCAATCTCAGCTTCAGGGCATCCATCTGCGTGATGAGATGGATGGAACTCGGCTGGGTGCCGAGCATCAGATCGACGAGCGATTTGTCGATGCCCATCTCCTTCAGGAAGCCGACAAGCCTCGCCCTCTGTTGCCTGTCAAGCTTGGTCGTATCGTGCTTACCAACGAATTTGCGCCCGACCTCCTGCTTGGAGAGGATCTTTCGCTTGCCATTCACCGTTTCATATTCGGTGCGATACTGAACGCGTACCTCTCGGTAGGTCGTGGTGATCTGATGCACGCCGAGCAGCGCGAAGGGGCTGGAGACCCGTTGGATACCGCCGGCGAAAAACAGCGGACAGGCCGAAAAGCAGATAGCACCGACCGAAAATGTCTCACCTTTGATGGAGCCATCCTTTGCGCGAGCAGCCGAACAGATTGGCTCGGCATAAGGGCAATCGCGGGAGCGCGTCCTGCCGACCGCAATCGCAAGTTTCTGCTTGCGGATGGCATAGGCCATCTCCATAGCGGCCCGGACATCGCCACCCGGCGAGCTAACGATGATCGGCAATTTCCTGCCGCCGAGGCGTTTCAGCAGCTTTTGCAACTTCTTCGACGAACCCGCCACGATCTGCCCCTCGGCTGAGATCCAGTCCGGACAGTTGTTGTCGGCGCGGCACCAAGCCATGTCACCATGAACCAACAGGAATTGCATGGGCTGACCGACGGCAGAACCGGCAGCTTCAGCAGACGTGAAAGAAAGCAACAGAAGAAAAACTGTTGTCAGGAACCACAAGGTCCTTTGGCAACACCGCGCGGCACGCTGCGGGAACAAACGAAACATCATGAAATACAGGCCTGGAAGCAATTGCTATGGCAAGACCGATAGCAATCGCTTTTGACCTTCGCAAGGCGCGCTTCAATTGTCGTTCGTCAACCGTCGCCCATGGCGATCAGGCTGGCATTGCCGCCGGCAGCGGCCGTGTTGACCGAGATCACCTGCTCGAGCGCAAATCGCTGCAGATAGGCCGGCCCGCCAGCCTTGAAGCCCGTCCCGGAAAGCCCCGAGCCGCCGAAAGGCTGCGTCCCGACTACGGCGCCGATCATATTGCGGTTGACATAAACGTTACCGGTATCTAGCGCTTCAGTGACGGTCTTGATCGTCGTCTCGATGCGGCTATGGATGCCGAGCGTCAGGCCATAGCCGGAGGCGGCGATATCGGCCAGCACCCGAGGCAACTCCTTCGCTTTCCATTTGACGACGTGCAGCACGGGACCGAAGACTTCCTTCGTCAGGGCCGCCGGCTTGTCGAGTTCGACGATGTGCGGCGCAAAGAAGCTGCCTCCATCAGGCGCCTGGCCGGCATAACGCACTTTCTGCGTCTTCTGCATATCGCCGATATGAGCTTCCAGCATTGCCTTCTGCTTTTCGTCGATGATCGGACCGACGTCGGTATCGGCGAGACTGGGATCGCCGAGCTTCAATTCGCGCGCCGCCCCTTCGATCATCTGCGTCATATGCTCGGCGACATCCTCCTGCAGAATCAACAAGCGCAAGGCCGAGCAGCGTTGCCCGGCCGAACGGAAGGCCGACATCACGACGTCGTCGGCCACCTGCTCGGCAAGCGCGGTGGCGTCGACGACCATGGCGTTGAGGCCGCCGGTTTCGGCGATCAGCGGCACGATCGGCCCATCCTTGGCGGCAAGCGCCCGGTTGATCGCCCAGGCAGTGCGGGTCGAGCCGGTAAAGGCGACGCCGGCAAGGGCCGAATGCGCCGTCAGTGCTGCGCCCACATCCGGTCCGCCGGGAACGAACAACAAGGCATCCGCCGGCACACCGGCCTGATGAAGCAGTCTTACCGCCTCATAGGCGATCAACGGTGTCTGCGGTGCCGGCTTGGCGAGCACGGCATTGCCAGCGACGAGGGCAGCGGAGATCTGGCCGAGGAAGATCGCCAAAGGGAAGTTCCAGGGCGAGATGCAGGCGAACACGCCACGCCCGCGCCAGAGATAGCGATTGTCTTCGCCGGTCGGCCCCGGCATTTTCACCGGGCTGGAGAAGAGACGGCGCGCCTCGCCCGCATAGTAGCGGCAGAAATCCACGGCCTCGCGAATTTCGGCAATACCGTCATCCAGCGTCTTGCCCGCTTCCGCTGCGAGCAGCGCCAGCAATCGGTCGCGGTCGGCTTCCATCAGATCGGCCATCCGCTCCAGGCAGGCCGCGCGCTCCTCGACCGGCCGCCGTGACCAAGCTTTGAAACCCTTCGCCGCGCCCGCAAAAGCCTTGTCGATATCCGCCGCCGTCGCGTTGCGCACGGAGCCGACGGTCTGTCGATGATCAGCCGGCGAGATGACCGGCGTTTCGGAGCCGGATGCGTTGATACCGGGGATCAGAGGCTTCGCTTGAATGGCGTTCACACCCTTGCCGACGCCCGTCATCAATTTTTCCAGACCCTGACGATAACCGAATTCGAAGCCGGCGCTGTTCCTCCGCTTGCCGTAAAGTTCTGCCGGCATCGGAATTCTGCTGTTGCGGGCACTGGCACCAACGTCGAGCTGCAGCTTGATGGCCGGCCGTTCGAGCAATGCCTTCACTGGCACGTTCTTGTCGCCGGCCATGGCGACAAACGAGGAGTTAGCGCCATTTTCGAGAAGGCGGCGAACGAGGTAGGCGAGCAGGTCGCGATAACCGCCGACTGGCGCGTAGATGCGGCAAGCGATGCGGTCATTTCCGGCAAGCAGATGATTGTAGAGGGACTCACCCATGCCATGCAGCCGCTGGAACTCGAAGCCCGAGCGGTCATCGCCGGCGAGCTCGAGAATGGTCGAAACCGTCAGCGCATTATGTGTGGCAAATTGCGGAAAGATACGCGCTCGCTTGTCCAGCATGAGTTTAGCGCAGGCGAGATAGGAAAGGTCCGTTGCCTGCTTGCGCGTCCAGACTGGATAATCCTCAAGTCCTCGCTCCTGCGCGCGCTTGATCTCGGTGTCCCAATAGGCGCCCTTGACGAGGCGCACCATCATCCGGCGGTTATGGGTGGCGCAGAGCTGGTCAATGTAGTCAATTACCGCGGTCGAGCGCTTCTGATAAGCCTGGATGGCGAGGCCGAAGCCGTCCCAGCCCTCCAGCGACGGATCGGCGAAGACGGCGGCGATGACGTCGAGCGACAGTTCCAGCCGATCGGCTTCCTCCGCATCGACGGTGAAATTCAGTTGATGAGCCTTCGCCATCTGCGCCAGCTTCAGCAGATCGGGCACCAGTTCTTTCATCACCCGTTCGCGATGGGTGGCGAGATAGCGCGGATGCAAAGCCGATAGCTTGACGGAAATCCCCATGCGGTCCGGCAGGGCTTTGCCCTTGGCATTCTTTGCCATCCAGCCACCGATCGCCTCGATCGCCATGGCGTAGGATTGGAAATAGCGTTTGGCATCCGCAGCGGTTCTCGCGCCCTCGCCCAGCATGTCGAAGGAATGACGATAACCTTTCTCCTCGCTTTTGGCAGCGCGGGACAGCGCATCCTTGATGGTTTCACCGAGGACGAAATGGTGGCCGAGGAAGCGCATTGCCTGCTTGGTGGCGTTGCGCACCGTCGGCAGGCCGAGCCGCTTGACCAGACCGCGCACCACGCCTTCTGGCGTGTCGCCAGGGCGCAGAATACGGGCGGAAACGCCAAGCGCCCAGGCAGAGGCCGACACGAACCAGCTGTCGCCCCTCGCCTCATGCTCGCTCCAGCCACCCTCCTTCAGCTTGTCCTCGATCAACTTGTCCTGGGTCAGTGCGTCCGGCACGCGCAGCAGCGCTTCGGCAAGCACCATCAACGCCAATCCTTCTCGCGTGGAGAGCCCATATTCGCGCAGAAAATCCTCAACACCGCCCATCGAGCCGGAATTGTCGCGGATAGCCTCGATCATCCGGCTAGCGCGCTGATCGATCGCGGCATCCTGCCGCTCGGTAAACGACAGATCATCGACAAAGGCATGCAGCAACCGGTCGTCGTCACCGGCGAATGGCGCGTTGAATTGAGGAAATGCGGGCGAAATCTGGCTCTTCATAGGGTCCTCTCCGTGATTTCGGCAACATAGCTGTTCTTTTCTGGTGTTTTCCACCGAAGTAAGGCATCTTATATGGATGTTTCGCTGCGCTTTTGCGACGGAGTAGTGAGAAATGAAGGAACTCGACAGGCTCGACCGGAAAATTCTCCGCGCCCTGCAGAAGGAGGGTCGGCTCACCAACATCGAACTCGCCGAGCAGGTCCATCTTTCGCCGACCGCAACGGCAGAGCGGATCAAGCGATTGACGCGTGACGGCTATATCACCGGCTACATGGCGATCCTCTCGCCGGAGAAGCTCGGCCGCTCCCTGCTCGTCTTCGTGCAGGTCAAGCTTGACCGCACCACGCCGGATGTCTTCGACTCATTTTCCGACGCGGTGAAGCGCAGTGACGACGTGATCGAGTGTCATATGGTCGCCGGCGGTTTCGACTATCTCGTGAAAGCGCGCGTGGCTGGCATGGAGGCCTATCGGCAGTTTTTGTCCGAAGTCATTTTGCCGTTGCCGGGGGTGCGCGAGACGCACACTTACGCCGTAATGGAGGAAGTTAAGGGAACAACATTCCTGCCCGTATAGGACCACTTTATCGAAAAGTAATACAAATCAGAACTTTACCATATTAAGACATATGAAAATGGAATTATTTCTGATTGGTGTCGCAAATTTGTCTCTAGCATTCGCCCGGAAATCCGGTATTTGATAGCGATAACACGCTATGGGCGCTTACATAAAAATGTCCTATATCATCACTGCTGAGAGACAATTATTGCTTTCCGCCGAGTTGGCCACGGCCCGGACGCAAACGGCTTTTGCACAGGCGTTGGAGCGTGCGAGTTCCGCTTTCGGCTTCAGCCACGTGGCCCTCATCAGCGCTCCGGTTTCCGAAGATTCCATGCTGACGCCGTTGGTCATCGAAGGCTCGATGCCGCCGCAGTTTCTGCGTGATTTCGACCGTCATCAGTTGCTCCGCCGCTGCCCAATGCTGATACGCGTGCGGGACTCGGTGATGCCGCGTCCGTGGCATCTGCTGGAAAAAGGCGCCGCCTACGACATAGAGCTGCCGCGCGAGCTGCGCACGCTCCTGACCAGCCATAATTGTCCAATGGGCGTTGTCATTCCCATCAATTCCTCCGACGGACAGCGTCTCGTCTTCTGGTTCATGGGCAACCGCAGCAGCCTTGGCCAGAGCGAGCTCAACGAGCTCACCATGATCATGTTGCAGGGGCTCGACACCTACAACTGCATCAAGCGCAACGACGGTTCCATACCGCATATGCTTTCCGCCCGGGAGCTGGAAGTGGTTCGCTGGACTGCGCAGGGCAAGACCTCGGTCGAAATCGGCCAGATCCTTTCCCTCTCCGATCACACGGTCAACGCCTATATGACCAATGCGATCAGGAAGCTCGATTGCGTTAATCGGACACAGTTGGTCGCCAAAGCCATCCGTTTGAAACTGATCAGTTAATCGTTTTAGCAAATTCCTCTGTTCTCAGCGATGACGATCGCCTTGCCCTTTAGCGGCCACCGAGAACAGTGCGCATTTCCACCAGATTCGAGCGTACGCGCAGGATATAGAAGCCCATCGTCGCGAGATGGCTCGGCATGATCCAACCGTCTTCGCGCCCGTTCGAGATAATGAAGGGCTGGATCCGCAAGGCGGCCTGCAACTGCTTCATGGTGCCCGACCAGAGCGTGCCGAGATTGCGCTCAGCGATGACCTGCTGGAAATCGGCGCCGACAGCGCTCAGGATTCCGTAGTAGCCGTAGAGCTGACCGTAGGCGAACCAGAAACGATCATCGGCGCGCATATCGAACCAGCCGTAATTGTGGTTCTCAGATCGCTCCGCCAGAATGTCCGACGTGCTGCCGAGGTCGTTGGCGACACGATCGATGAATTGCAGAAGATTATCGGCGCGGCTGTCGAAAACGGCATTGCAGGTGCCCAGGTCCGTATTGAACTTGCGTAGGCTGTTGATGGCAGCGCGAAAATAGCTCGGCGTCGGCGTCTTCGGACCAAAGGGCCGCATGCCGAAATACCAGCTCGTTTCGTCGAATTGCAGATTGCCACGGGCACTCTGCAGGTCGCCGTTGATGCCGGAGGTGCCGCGCACGCGCCCAAGCGTATCGACCAATTCTACCGACGTGCGCCGTACAGCCTGGTTCACGCCGCGCTGAAAAGCCGCCTTGTTGTCGAGGAAAGGCGTGTCATCCCAGCTCATGCCGAAGAATCCGAGCTTGAAGAGCAGCATCGAAGAGATCCAGGCATTCTGGTTGACATTGAAATCGGTAAGGTCGGCGGTAACATCGACGATTGCCGACGTCTGGCAGGCTTTCGGCGCATTCGCGGCAGCCTGCTGTCCATCTGCTGCCGGCAACTCCTGTCCTGCCCCGACCTTGCGGTCTGAAAACTTGTAGACGTCGGGATAATTGGCGTCGAAGCCGCTCCAGACCTGCGTCTGCCAGATGAAATAGACGTAAAGCACCAGCATCAGCGCCACGAAAGCGGCGATCGGCAGCTTGATCAGCCAACTGCGTTGCCGGTACCAGCCGTGGGCAGCAAGGAAGGGCCACAGGATCCCAACGACAAGAAGCCCCAAGCCGCGTGCAATGGCACGACCTATCCGCTTGAAGAACGCAATGATCGAATCAAGCATCAACCTCTCCTTTGCTACGCCGCGCGCCCTTCGGACGAGCAATAGGCGCAGCACTATAATGCGGCCATACGGCTATTGTTGCTCCAGCAGATATGTGTTCCCGGAGGAGACAGCAACCGGCTGTTGTCATTTTTCAGCCAAGGACAATGATCAGGTCTCAGGCTCGGTCTCTGCCGGCGGCGCGATGTGCGTCGCCGGCGCGGTCGGCAGATGCGGCTCCAGCCGTCGCGTAAACACATCGTCGGCACGAGACTTGCGCGCTGCGAGATCATGTCCCGCAAGCACATTCGCATCAAAGGCCGCAATCAGGGCGGCCACTGGCGCTGGTCTTTCTGTGGCGGGTAGCGGTGGCACGGCTTCCGACATCACGGCCTTCAGCAAAGCAATTCGCTGCTCGATATCGACAGTGAGCTTGCCCGTCATCGCATTGACGGCAGCGATTTGCGCATTCAGGACATGCGCCAGTTCCTCGTAGATATCGATCAGCCGCTGTAGAGCCGCTCGCCCCGGCTGCAAAGCCCGCTCCTGCTCGTGGAGATCATCCTGCTCGGCGAGCAGCCTATGATATTCCGCCTCCAGTTCGGACCGTGAATCCGCATCGCGAGCAGAAGGGGCGCCATTGCGCCGGTCGGAAATTCTCGGAATTAACGCATCGGCTTGGCGCTGGACTTCCTCGATATCGAAATCAATGTGCCGACGCCGCTCGATGATCCGCACCAAATGCGCCTCACAATCGCGAAAGGACCGGACCAGCGCCGACCTGGCGGTCTTGAACTGCTCATCGAGCGAAGCCGAAGCGGCCAGTAGAGCCTCGAGATCGGCCGCAATCGACGCCGGCTTGGCGTGGCCCAGCCCGATCTTGCGCCCCTGCACTCCCGTAGTGTCGATCCCGGCCTTTTCATCGAACAGTCGCCGATGCTGCAAGTCTGCGGTCGCAGTGACCAGATCGAGCTCTTTCACCAGCGACAGGCTCCGGGTTTTCCAGCGGTCGAGCAACTCGATCGTCTCACGCACCAACGCCTCTTCTACCGGGAAATTGATGGTGTCGAGACGCCCGTCGCCCTTGGCGTGGCCGCCGAGCCCGGCATTAGCCGCGTCCATGCCTTTGATCGCATCGTTGAGCGTCACGCGCATCTTGTCGATCTCGTCGTCGAAGGAGTGGGCCCTGACCATGAAAGCATCTCTCAATTGCGGTTGATAGCAAGACTAACCGCTTAAACGTGCAAAGAAAATGCCTGAACGCTCAAACCTGCCCTACTGCGCCACAGCCGGGCTCTTCAGATAGGCGATGAGGTTGTCGAGATCCTTGTCGCTCTTCAAACCCGGGAAAGTCATCTTCGTGCCTTTCACCAGGAATTGCGGACTGGGCAGGTATTTTCGCAGCAGCGCCTCGTCCCAGACCTTGCCACCGGCGCCGAACGCCTTCATCGCCGGCGAATAGTTGTAATCCGGTACGGTGGCAACGGGGCGACCGACCACCCCCATCAGCGACGGCCCGACGTGGTTCTCATGCTCGGTCGCCGTGTGGCAGACGGCGCATTTCTTGAAGACTGCCGCGCCTGCGGCTGCGTCTCCGTCGGCGAGGGCAGACGAGGCGAACAAAAGAACGGCGGCTACGGCCGCCAGACAGCGCAATTTCATAGCTCCTCCCGATCGGACATCTGGAAGCGATCCCCAATTGCCGCGACCATAGAGAAGTTCGCCGCCGCCTGCCGGATGACGCAATGCCGCGGGCGCCTCATTCCCCGGCCATTGCCTCTTCCCAGTGCCGGCGACAGAGCGAAACATATTTGTCGCTGCCGCCGATCTCGATCTGCGCGCCCTCGTGCACTACCCTGCCCTGTCCATCCAGGCGCACCAGCATCGTCGCCTTGCGACCGCAATGGCAGATCGTGCGCACTTCACGCATCTCGTCGGCAATCGTCAGAAGTTCCTGCGAGCCCGGAAACAGCTTGCCCTGGAAATCGGTGCGCAGACCGTAAGCCATGACCGGCACGCCGAGGCGGTCGACGATGTGGGCAAGCTGCCAGACCTGCTCGCGCAACAGAAACTGCGCCTCGTCGACGAAGACGCAGGCAAGCGGTTCCTCGGCATGCAGATTTTCCACCATCGCAAAGAGATCGTCCGTTTCATCGAAGGGCGTGGCGGCCATCTCCAGGCCGATGCGCGAGGCGATCTTGCCACGACCGGCGCGATCATCGAGCGCGGCGATGAAGGCAACCGTGCGCATGCCGCGTTCCTGATAGTTGTAAGCGGCCTGCAGCAGCATGGTCGACTTGCCGGCATTCATCGTCGAATAATGGAAATAGAGCTTGGCCATGACATTCTCCTTGAGCGTTTCATGGGTGCTCCGTTGCAGGAAGGAAAGATGCCTTTGGCGAAAACCACAGGAATTGCGACAGGCCGCGCGCAGGACAAGTTCGTCTGGCACACTCGACCGGAAAATGCAGAAGTCGCAATCACCCCCTGCAAACCGGCGCAAATACACTGAGGTCGCTTGAAAATGTCAGTTATTGGTGGTTGCTTGGGAACGTTACACTGGGAGTCACAAAATGATAAAAATGACTTTTACCGCATTTGCCTTCGCTTCAGCTCTCTCCGCTCTGACGCTGGGTGCAACCACCGCCTCCGCCGCTGAACCGGCAAGCTGTAGCACGGTGCATTTCGCTGATGTGGGTTGGACCGATATTACCTCGACCACCGCGACGGCCTCCATCCTTCTGAAGGCGCTCGGCTACGACACCGACGTCAAGGTACTCGCTGTTCCGGTGACCTATCAGTCGCTGAAGAACAAGGATATCGACGTCTTCCTCGGCAACTGGATGCCCTCCATGGCCGAGAACATCAAGCCGTTCGCCGAAGACAAGTCGGTCGAAACCGTTCGCGCCAACCTGGAAGGCGCCAAATATACGCTGGCAACCAATGAAAAGGGCGCCGAACTCGGCATCAAGGACTTCAAGGATATCGCAGCCCACAAGGACGATCTCGACGGCAAGATCTACGGCATCGAGCCGGGCAATGACGGCAACCGCCTGGTCATCGATATGGTCGACAAGAACAGCTTCGGCCTCAAGGGCTTCGAAGTGGTCGAATCGTCCGAACAGGGCATGCTTGCCCAGGTGTCGCGCGCCGACAAGGAAGGCAAGCCGATCATTTTCCTCGGCTGGGCCCCGCATCCGATGAACAGCACCTACAAGATGACTTACCTCACCGGCGGTGACGACGTTTTCGGACCAAACTTCGGCGGCGCGACGGTTTACACCAATGTCCGTGCCGGCTACCTGCAGGAATGCCCGAACGTCGGCACCTTCGTCAAAAACCTCGTCTTCTCGCTGCCGATGGAAAACGAGATCATGGGCAAGATCCTGAATGACGGCAAGGAGCCGGAAGCGGCTGCGACTGAATGGCTGAAGGCCAATCCGACGGCGATCACCCCTTGGCTCGCCGGCGTCACCACCAAGGATGGCGGTGACGGGCTCGCAGCGGTCAAGTCCAAACTCGGCCTGTAACGTCGGGGACAGGGGCGGCTCAACCGCCCCTTTCTCTTCCGTGGACGAGAGACCGCTTCCCTTCTATTGCGCCACACATCGGGTAGCGACCCGTGTGGCGCAATAGGCCGTTATTCTCCGGCGGCCCTATCCGGAACCACTTGAGACGTCCGGAATCGCCGCCCCAATGGTGGGCAAAGACGTGAACTGGTTAACCGATTATCGCATCCCCATCGGTCCGTGGGCAAAAGCCGTCGTCGATTGGCTGACGACCAACGTCACCTGGTTTTTCGATGGGCTTTCCTTCCTCGTCGCACATGTGATCAAAGCGCTGCTCTTCCTGCTGCAGGCACCGCATCCGCTGGTCGTTGTCGTCGTTTTCGCGGCCATTGCCTACTGGCTGCGCCGGAGCATTCCGGTCGCGGTCCTGACCTTGATCGGCCTGCTGATCACCATCAATCAGGGCTATTGGAAGGAAACGACGGAGACGCTAGCGCTGGTGCTCGCCTCGACCTTCGTCAGCATGCTCGTCGGTGTCCCCCTCGGCATCGCTGCCGCCCGCCGCCCCTGGCTCTATGCCTTCATGCGCCCGATTCTCGATCTGATGCAAACCATCCCGACCTTTGTCTATCTGGTGCCGGCGATGATCCTTCTTGGCCTCGGCATGGTGCCGGGCCTGGTCGCTACCGTCGTCTTCGCCATCCCAGCGCCGATCCGCATGACTCGTCTTGGCATCATCTCGACGCCGCCGTCTCTCGTCGAAGCCGCCGAGTCCTTCGGCGCAACGCCGCGCCAGGTGCTACGCAAGGTCGAGCTCCCCTTCGCAACGCCGCAGATCATGGCTGGCCTGACGCAGACGATCATGCTCTCGCTCTCCATGGTGTCTATCGCGGCGCTGGTGGGCGCGCCTGGCCTCGGTGTGCCGGTGCTGCGCGCGCTGAACAGCGTCAACGTCGCCAAGAGCTTTGATTCCGGTGCCTGCATCGTCATCCTGGCGATCATTCTCGACCGCATGTTCCGTGCCCCCGGCGAAGGAGAACGCTCATGACCACCGCCGTCGGTTTCAACAATGTCAGCATCATCTTCGGCGACCGTCCGGAAGCAGCGCTCAAGCTCGCCGACGCGGGCAAGTCCCGCGACGAGATCAGCAAGGCGACTGGCCTGGTGCTCGGTGTCGCCAACGCCACGCTCGACATCGAGGAAGGCGAAATCCTCGTGCTGATGGGCCTGTCCGGCTCCGGCAAATCGACGCTGCTGCGCGCCGTCAATGGCTTGGCGCCGGTCGTGCGCGGTGATGTCGTCGTCAAAAGCAAGACGGGGCCGGTCAATCCCTATAGTTGCAACCCCAAGGCGCTGCGCGACCTGCGTATGCACACCGTGTCCATGGTGTTCCAGCAGTTCGCATTGCTGCCCTGGCGCACCGTCGCCGATAATGTCGGCTTCGGATTGGAGCTTGCCGGCGTACCGGAGGCCGAACGAAAGAAACGCGTCGACGAACAGTTGCAACTCGTCAACCTGACGCAATGGGCTAGCCGCCGGGTCAACGAACTCTCCGGAGGCATGCAGCAGCGTGTCGGCCTCGCCCGCGCCTTCGCCACCGGCGCGCCGATCCTGCTCATGGACGAGCCGTTCTCGGCACTCGATCCACTGATCCGCACCCGCCTGCAGGACGAGCTTCTGGAATTCCAACGCCGCCTGAAGCGTACGATCCTCTTCGTCAGCCACGATCTCGACGAGGCATTCCGCATCGGCAACCGCATCGCCATCATGGAGAGCGGGCGCATCATCCAGTGCGGCACGCCGCAGGAAATCGTCAAGAACCCTGCGGATCAATATGTTGCCGACTTCGTGCAGCACATGAACCCGATCAGCATGTTGACCGCCCGCGACGTCATGCAACAGGGCCTCGGCCACGCCGCGACAGGCGGCTCAGTCACCGCCACGGCAACATCTACAACGCCGCTCATCGATATTCTCGATGCGCTGACACGCCAGCCGGGCAACATCGGCGTCGTTGACAACGGTGTGATCATCGGGACGATTTCCGCCCAGGATGTCGTGGCTGGCCTCACCAGCCACCGGCGGAAGGAGTAGATCTCGAAGCCCCTCCGCCGCGAAGAGGGGCTTCGTGTAGATCACTCGATAAGTTCCCGAACGATCTCTTTGCCCAACTGAGGAAGAGCTGAGCACCCTGGCTTGCTAGAGTTAGGACATCATTGGCGTCGGGCGTGTCCTTTGCGAACGCAAGGAACTACATCGGTATGTGCTGTGAGAATTTGGGGACGAATGGGCAATGCAAGTCCCAGCCATCCCCTCCTTCACTGCATATTGCGACTGAATGCCAGCCACCCTTAGAATTGTTGTGCGTCGACCAGATGCTTGCGGAAGAACGCGAGCACTTCGGCATCGAACTCCTTGTGGAACGCTGTGCGGTCGAAGCCGGGCCCATCGGCGCAGATTTCTGGCGCAACCTTCGACAGTTCGGTCGGACAAGGGGCGAGGAAGGCGAAATGTTGCGAATTGAGCACAGCATGAAAATCGGGTTTTGACGGCAACTGGTTGGCCACGCCCACGACGCTCTCGGGCGTCACGCCGCCGCCACCCCGCTCGGAGCCCCATAGCTGCACGGGTACCCTTACATTCTTGAAACTCTCCACCGTGAAGAAGACGCTGAGCGGGTCGGCGACCACCGCAGCCTTGATGCGTGGGTCGTGGGCAAGTTCAGGAAGCTCTCCTTTGTGAACCTGATCGCAGGGTGCGCTGTCCTTGCCTTCGCATAGCCTCAAGCACTTGCCGAAATACGGCTTGGCGCCTACGGCGACGAGCCCGGTGTAGCCTCCGCGTGAAAAGCCGAAGATGCCGATGCGCCCGGCATCGACCCTTGCGGCATCAGGCCATGAGCCGAGCACGAAGTCGATCACCCGCTTGATATCGGCCGGGCGCTCCATGAAGACCGAGAATTCGCCAGTACGGCTCTTGTCCATCGCATTGTCCCCGGGATGGTTGATGGCGACGACGATGAAGCCGGCATCCGCCAGGATCTCGGCTGTATCACGATGATCGAGGAAGGTGCCGCCCCTGCCATGCGAGATGACGACAAGCGGCAGCTTCTTGCCGGCAATCGGGCAATCCTTGGCGACGGACATGATGAAGGGGCCAAGTTTCACTTCGTTTGCCAGTTGAGCACACGGATACCAGACCGCCCCTTTCAGTGGCTGAAGCGCCCCGCTGCCCGGGACCTCAATGAATTGGAAGCCGGCTGCGTGCGCCAGCGAGGCCGCAAGACAAAGCAGGGCGGTAAGGATGAAGCTCGGGCGGGTCATGGTCATTGCTCCGTTTAACGAAAAGTACCCGTCGGTAGGATCGTGTGATGAAGCACCGTGACCGCATCAGGACGCGTGCGAGCCGCGCCAGAATACAGATCAACCACTACCTTGCATAAACAGATAGCTTGTTATATGCATACTGTAAACCCGAGGCATTCATGACCGACTCGATCCAAGTTCAATTACGAAAAGGCGCCCTTGATCTATGCGTCCTGGCCGTGCTGTCGCGGGGCGAAAGCTATGGCTATGAAATCGCCAGCACGTTGGTCGCCGCCGTCGGCATGGGGGAAGGTACGATCTATCCTCTGATGCGCCGGATGCAGAATGACGGTCTCGTCGCCACCCGTATCGTCGAGTCAAGCAACGGGCCACCCCGTAAATATTACCGGCTTACGCCTTTGGGCCGGACGATTTTCGAAGCTCATCGCCGCGACTGGCGCTCCTTCGCGAGCGCAGTCGATAAACTCCTTGAGGATTTGCCATGACCAGGGACGCCTTCTTGCGCACGCTGAGACTGGGGCTCGCCGGCCTACCGCCTCAGGAGATCGACGATATCGTTGACGACTATTCCGCCCATTTCGCCGAATCCGAAACTTCCGGCCGTAGCGAGACGGAAGTCGCGGCGGCGTTGGGCGACCCGGCCAGGATTGCCCGGGAGTTGCGGGCCGAGGCCGGGCTGCGCCGCTTCGAAGCCCATTGGAGCGTGTCGAACATGTTGGCCGCTGCGCTGGCCCTGACTGGCCTCGCCATCGTCGACATCCTTTTCCTGCTGCCGCTTCTCATTGTTACCATCTTCGTTGCGCTCGGCCTTGCCATCGCGCTGGTGGCTATCGGCGCCATGGGTCTGAAGATCATCCTCACCACACTCCTGTTTGAGGTTGGCGGCCCGGTCACGATGACTTTGAGCCGCGTCCTCATCGGCGCCGGGCTGGTGAGTTGCCTTATCGGCGGTGGCGCTTTGCTGCTGCTGGGGTTGGGCACGGGCATACGCATATTCGGGCACTATGCCCGGCTGCATTTCCGCCTCGCTCAACTGGACCAAGACCGCGTTTGAGCCCGGCATGACACAACCTTGAAGGAAACCGGACAATGACTGGAAAATTGGCATTCGTCGCGACGACGGGATTGATCGGTGCAGTGGTCTTTCTGGCGCTGGGTATCGGACTTTCCGGACGAGAATGGGCCAATGCAACGCATTTGTGGGGCGCGGTGCCGTCCACCTGCGGATCGACCGCCTCCACCAAACAGCAGGTTACCCTGCCCTTCACCGCCAGCGACAGTCTGGCGATCGATCTGCCGGCTTCGGTCCGCTACCAGCCGGGGGACAAAGCGGAGGCTATCGTGAGCGGCGACCCAGCGCTTATCGACCATGTGCGGATGGAAGGCGGCAGATTGAGTTTGGATTGTGATCCGGGCTGGTTTGAGCCTCGGCTCGACGTCAGCCTGTCGGGGCCGGCGATATCAAACTGGAAGCTGTTTGGCAGCGGCGATCTTACCTTGTCGCAAATCAATCAGCCCCAATTGCGGTTGAACATCCGGGGAAGCGGCAGCGTCGCGGCCACCGGAACCGCCGATACGGTCGGCCTGAACATCTCCGGCTCGGGCGCCGCACGGCTCAAGGACCTGGCCGCCAAATCCGTACAGATAGACATTCGCGGCAGCGGCGACGCGCAAATGACCGCACAGGCGGATGCGGACGTCTCGATATCCGGAAGCGGCAACGTCGAGCTGTTCGGCCGCCCGGTCTTGCGGCGCTCGGAAATCAGAGGCAGCGGCCGCATCGTGCAAGTGCCGTAGCCCCGGCAGCTCGCAATCGCCGGAATGCGCGCATGTCGATTGTGCTGCCGTTCAAGCCGGCATCGCTCGGCATAGTTGCGACAACTCCTCGTCAGAAATTTGGGAGGTTCTTCATGAAATGGCTGTTGAGGTTGCTGGCGATCACGCTCCCGATTTTTATCGCCGAATCCGCAGGCGCTGTCGGTTTTCAATACCTTTCCATTCCCGACGATACGGGCAGACCGATCGAATTGGGCATCTGGTATCCCAGCAACTCGATCACCGCGCCCACAACTTTGGGGGATGTCGCGCAAACCGTTGCCGTCAACGGTGAAATCGCAGGTGATCACCTACCCATGGTCATCTTTTCCCATGGCAGCGCGGGCCGCTTTACCGATCGGTCAGAATCGGCGCTTGTCCTTGCGAAAGCAGGGTTCGTCGCTGCCTCTCTGACATATCCAGGAGACAACTACAAAGACAGCGGCGACAAGGTCATGCAAATTCTGCTGAACCGCCCCCGTCAAACGAGCCGGGTTCTGGACTACATGATGCAAACATGGCCAGGACGCAATCATCTGGAGAAATCTGAGATCGGCTTTTATGGCTTTTCAGCGGGCGGCTTCACCGGTCTGGTCGCAATCGGCGGAACTCCCGACTGGAAGCTTTTCCCGGTTCATTGCGCCGCCGACCCGCTGGAAGGTGTGTGCCAACAGGGCAGCGCGACGGTCTTGTCGCGACCGCAGGTAGCAGCACGGCCGGTGTCCGAATGGCAGCATGACGCTCGCATCAAGGCGGCGGTGCTGGTATCGCCGGGGTGGGCGTTCTCATTCGATCCAAGCTCGCTCAGTAGGATCAAAATCCCCGTCGAGCTTTGGGGCGGCAGTGAGGATCACGTCGTTCCCTTCGAAAGCAATGTCGGATACCTGCAACGCTACCTCCCTCATGTAATCGCTGTGCATGATGTCAAGGATGCCGGGCACTACTCGTTTCTAAAGCCCTGCAGTGAAGCTGCTCAGGCCCTCAATCTGGAGATCTGCTCGGATCAACCTGGGTTTGATCGAGTCGCTTTCCAAGAGAGTTAAAATCGAGATCTGGTGCGATTTTTCCGCTCCGAGTTGGCTACCGACAAGTGATGCACTGTTTCACAAAAATGCTGACATTCGCGATAAGATTGTCAGTACGGAAAAACCAGGAGCGTTTCGGGCGCAAAACTCAGTCGCAAAAGTCGGAGTTCTGCGACCCGACCTTGCGGCGGCAAGTATTCCACGTTTTGGTTGGGACAGGGAAAGAAGCGGTCCTGTTGTACCACTATCCTCGGAACACGTCGCTTTGCATGCCCCCGCCGTTGCCGATACGATACCGCAGCCCGATTCAACACACCTATCACGTTCGCCGAGTGTCAAATGACGGAGGTCACCATGAACGACAAGCCGTCCGTGCTGCGGGAAACCGATGACGAGGCGCGCAGGCAGGCGCGCATCCTGCTCCGCTCCGCCCGCTATGCGGCCCTTGCCGTCATCGATCCCGAGACCGGCTTTCCCTCCGTTAGCCGCGTGTTGACCGGTACGGATATCGACGGTGTGCCGGTCATTCTTGTCTCCGGCCTTTCAGCTCATACCAAGGCGCTGTCGAAAGACCCGCGCGCTTCGGCTCTCTTTGGCGAGCCCGGCAAGGGCGATCCGCTCGCCCATCCGCGCCTCAGCGTTCAATGCAGCGCCGAGCGCATCGATCGCGGAAACCGTCTACACGGACGCATTCGTTCACGTTTTCTCGCCCGCCATCCCAAAGCGAAGCTCTATGCCGACTTTCCGGATTTCTGCTTTTTCCGCCTCGTACCGCTCGCCGCCAGCCTGAATGGCGGTTTCGGAAAGGCTTATATTCTATCGGGTGACGATCTGATGATTCTTTCGGCGGCTAACGAGATGCTCGCCGAACAGGCAGATGCGATAGTGCGAGAATTACTAGCCCACCATCCGGATATCATCACAACCATTGTGGGTAGGCTGAAGGGATCGGGCGGCAAAAATTGGCGGATTTGTGGCCTAGATATGGCAGGAATCGACCTAATTTGGGGAGATGAGGCCCTGAGATGGGAATTCAACCCACCTTTAGGGGAGTTGCCAGACGCTCATACATACATATCTAAAATAGCATACTCGATACCTTAAATTTAGGTATATACAATCTTTGGCCTATATTGGTATTGTTACTTATCGGATTAACTCCCCGGTTAGAAATATCGCAATTTCTGATGTACGCTCCGCATTAGGAAGATTAAAAGATGAAGACAAGAAATTTGGCCGAACACTCCAACGTGGCGGCAGCATTATTATCTGCAATGGCGAACCCGAAGCGCCTTATGATTCTTTGCAGCCTGGTCAAGGGTGAAGTTCCGGTTGGTGTATTGGCCAACCAGGTGGGGCTCAGCCAATCTGCACTTTCCCAGCATCTTTCGAAGCTGCGTGCCCAGAAGCTGGTGAAGACCCGCCGTGACGCTCAAACGATTTATTACTCTAGCACTTCGGACTCGGTTATTCGGGTTCTGGATACGCTGGAAGACATTTATTGCGAACCGGAAAAAAGTAGATCGGCTGCTTAATAGCCAAAATTGGCTCTAAGTATGCGGAGGCAAGATCTGTAGGGGAACGATAGTTCCAACCTTAAGATCAGGCCACTTTCATCACCACGTATATAACTGATTTGGCTGGCAAATTTTCTAATTTGCCAGCCTTTTCGTGTGTGGCTCACCCTTTTGGGTGAGTGCCATGCGGCAGTATTGCGCGGCAGGCAGCAGCACGCCGGTCGAGACAGGACCAAAACAAAACCACCGCATGCCATACCCTTTATCTTGGCCCCCACCTTTGTCTTGACGCCAAGGGACCTGCTGATAATTTGACCGGGCAGTAAATAATTACGCGGTTCCACGCCGCGATCGGGAAATGGCCCCCGAATGGCCATGGAGAACAGCATGTCCGACCGTTTGAATGCCACCCCCAATGATCTGCGCGCCTTTTGGATGCCGTTTACCGCCAATCGCCAGTTCAAGAAGGAACCACGCCTCTTCGTCGGCGCCAAGGATATGTACTACACCACCCATGACGGGCGGCAGGTACTGGACGGAACGGCAGGACTGTGGTGCGTGAATGCAGGCCACTGCCGGCCGAAGATCACCGAGGCCATTCGCCAGCAGGCGGGCGAACTCGACTATGCACCGGCCTTCCAGCTCGGCCATCCTAAGGCCTTCGAGCTGGCAAACCGCCTGGTGGATATCGCGCCCGAGGGTATGAACCACGTTCTCTACACCAATTCAGGCTCTGAATCGGTCGAAACCGCGCTCAAGGTGGCGCTTGCTTATCATCGCGTGAAGGGCAACGGCTCGCGTTTCCGTCTCATTGGCCGCGAGCGTGGCTATCACGGGGTCAACTTCGGCGGCATTTCCGTCGGCGGCATCGTCTCCAACCGCAAGATGTTCGGCACGCTGCTCACCGGCGTCGATCATATGCCGCACACCCATGTTCCCGGCAAGAACGCCTTCACCCGCGGCGAACCCGAGCACGGTGGCGATATCGCTACTGAACTTGAGCGTATCGTTACGCTGCATGACGCCTCTACCATCGCTGCTGTCATCGTCGAGCCGGTCGCCGGCTCCACAGGCGTCCTGATACCCCCTAAGGGTTATTTGCAGAAGCTGCGCGAGATCTGTACCAAGCACGGCATCCTGTTGATCTTCGACGAAGTCATTACCGGCTTCGGTCGTCTGGGAGCCCCCTTCGCCGCTCAGTATTACGAAGTCGTTCCGGACATGATCACAACGGCCAAGGGTCTGACCAACGGCGTCATCCCGATGGGCGCCGTCTTCGTCACATCGGAAATCCATGACGCCTTCATGCAGGGACCCGAGCACATGATCGAGTTCTTCCATGGCTATACCTATTCCGGCAATCCCATCGCCTCGGCAGCCGCTCTCGCCACGCTCGACACCTATAAGGAAGAAGGCCTGCTGACCCGCGCCACCGAGCTTTCGGACTACTGGGCCGATGGGCTGCACTCCCTGAAGGACTGCCCGAACGTCATCGACATCAGGAACACCGGCCTGATCGGCGCCATCGAGCTCGACCCCATCGCCGGCGAGCCCACCAAGCGCGCCTTTACTGCCTTCCTCAAGGCCTATGAAAAGGGCCTGCTGATCCGCACCACCGGCGATATCATCGCACTCTCCCCGCCGCTGATCATCGAAAAGCACCATATCGACGAACTCTTCGGCAAGCTCAGGGATATCTTGCAGAATAATATCTGAGGCTTAGTCTCGTAAGAATCAGCCCCTCATACCCCCATTGTTGCAAATGCAGAATGGTCGGGCATGAGGGGCGAACTTTATGCCAGGAATAGCCATGTCGGAAAAACTTGAACGCTATATCGACCAGGGTGTCGGCCGGGAGCCGGCGGATATCGTGCTCAAGGGCGGGCGGTTCTTCGACCTGGTGACGGGCGAACTCGTCGCCTCGGATGTCGCCATTTGCGGCGACCGCATCGTCGGCACCTGCGGCGACTATCAGGGCCGCGAGGAGATCGATGTCTCCGGGCGGATTATTGTTCCGGGCTTCATCGACACCCATCTGCATATCGAGTCCTCGCTGGTGACGCCGCATGAGTTCGACCGTTGCGTCCTGCCCTACGGTGTGACCACGGCGATTTGCGATCCCCATGAGATCGCCAATGTGCTCGGCACGGAAGGCATCCAGTATTTTTTGGATTCCTCGCTGGAGACCATCATGGACATCCGCGTCCAGCTCTCCTCCTGCGTGCCGGCGACGCATCTGGAAACATCGGGCGCCGATCTGCCCATCGAGCGGCTCCTGCCCTTTCGCGACCACCCAAAAGTCATCGGCCTGGCGGAATTCATGAATTTCCCGGGCGTCGTGCACAAAGACCCGATCTGCATCGCCAAGCTCGACGCCTTTCAAGGCGGCCATATCGACGGCCATGCGCCGCTGCTGCGCGGCAACGATCTCAACGGCTATCTCGCCGCCGGCATCCGTACCGAGCATGAATCGACCACCGCAGAGGAAGCTCTCGAAAAGATCCGCAAGGGCATGCATATCCTGGTACGCGAAGGTTCGGTCTCCAAGGACCTGCACGCGCTGATGCCGATCCTGACGGAGCGCCTGTCGCCCTATCTGGCGCTTTGCACCGACGATCGCAATCCGCTCGACATCGCCGAGCAGGGCCATCTCGATTATATGATCCGCACGGCGATTGCCCATGGCGTCGAGCCGCTGGCGATCTATCGCGCCGCCTCGATCTCGGCTGCCCGCGCCTTCGGCCTGCGTGACCGCGGTCTGGTGGCACCCGGCTGGCGCGCCGATCTGGTCGTCATCGACAGTCTGGAGAACTGCAAGGCGGAAACCGTTTTCTCCGCGGGCCGGCGCGTCACCGCGGAACTCTTTGCCACCCGCAAGCCGGTCGCCCCGGTCGGCCTCGACAGCGTCAGAGCACGCCCGATCAATGCCGCTGATTTTGGCGTGCCGGTGACAGAGGGCGAAAGCTCGGTCATCGGTGTCACCCCCGGCAAGATCATCACCGAACACCGTCGCTACCGCCTACCAGTCAAAGGTAATCAGACCGACATCGACCTTAGCAACGACGTGATCAAGGTTGCGGTCATCGAGCGCCACGGCAAAAACGGCAACCATGCCAATGGTTTCGTCCAGGGCTTCGGCCTGAAGAAGGGCGCGATCGCCTCGACGGTCGGCCACGACAGCCACAATATCTGCGTCGTCGGCGTCAATGAGGACGATATGGCCCGCGCCGCCAATCGCCTCAGCGAAATCAACGGTGGTTTCGTCGTCGTCGAAAATGGCGTCGTCACCGGCGAAATCGCCCTGCCTGTTGCAGGGCTCATGAGCCTCGAGCCCTATGAAAGCGTGCGCGATACGCTGCATCATCTGCGCCAGACGGCTTACGCCCTCGGCGCAACTTTGGAAGAGCCCTTCCTACAGCTCGCCTTTCTGCCGCTGCCGGTCATCCCGCATCTGAAAATTTCAGATCGGGGTCTTGTCGATGTCGATAAGTTTATGCTGATCGGCTGATCATCCCACCTGCCCACAGAACACGTCCAACGCCGCAAGCGTCACCACGTCGCTGGCGTTGGCGGACGCAAAGCCCGGCATCGGCACGGTCTTCGTCACCTTAACCCCCTTTGGCAGAGCAACCTTCACGGGCTTGCGGGACAGGTTGAAGACAAAGAGCAGCGTTTCGCTGCCCTTCTTGCGCGTGAAGGCAAGAACATCCTCCTTGGTATCGAGGAAGGTCATGTCGCCGTCGAGCAGCGATGCATGCTGCTTTCGGAAGGCCAGCGTCTCGCGATAGTGGTGAAGAACGGACTGTGCATCCGCTTCCTGCTTGTCGACGGCGAGAGCTGCGTGCTGATAAGGCACCGGCAGCCACGATTTCTCCGCCGTGGTAAAGCCGGCATGCACGCGGCTCGCCTCCCAAGGCATCGGCGTGCGGCATCCGTCGCGGCCCTTGAAGGCCGGCCAGAAGCGGATACCGTAGGGATCGCGAAGATCCTCGAAGGCGAGTTCCGCCTCGGGCAGGCCCAATTCCTCGCCCTGATAGAGACAGATCGAGCCGCGCAAGGTGGAAAGCAAGGAAATCGCCAGCTTGGCAACACGTGGCTGCTCGGCCTCCGTTTCGGCAAAGCGGCTGACATGACGGTTGACGTCGTGATTGGAGAAAGCCCAGCAAACCCAGCCGTCGGTGACGTTCTCCTGGAAATCGCTAACGCAGCGGCGGAAATGTTCCGGTGTGAAATCCGGCCCCAGGAGATCGAAGGTATAGCACATGTGCAGCTTGTCGCCGCCGCTGGTATAGGCGGCCACCGTCTGCAGCGAGCGGGCGCCATCGCCGACTTCGCCAACGGTCGTACGTCCCTCGTATTGATCGAGCAGCGCGCGGAACCGCTTCAGGAAGCCGATATTCTCCGGCTGCGTCTTATCGTAGAGATGGTTCTGCATGCCGTAGGGATTGCTTTCCGGTGCATCGAGCCCGCCAATGGCAACCAAGGCTGGCGGGTTGTCCCTCAGCTTCTTGTCGCAGAAATAATAGTTCACTGTATCCAGCCGGAAACCGTCGACGCCGCGATCGAGCCAGAACTTGACCGCGGTAAGTACCGCATCCTGGACTTCGGTATTGTGGAAATTTAGGTCGGGCTGCGAGGTCAGAAAATTGTGCTGGTAATATTGCCGGCGCACGCCGTCCCATTCCCAGCCCGGTCCGCCGAAGATCGACAGCCAATTGTTCGGCGCCGTGCCGTCCGGCTTCGGATCGGCCCAGACATACCAGTCCGCCTTGTGATTGTCCCGGCTCGCTCGGCTCTCGATGAACCATGGGTGGCGGTCCGACGTGTGCGAGATAACCTGGTCGATGATGACCTTGAGGCCGAGCGCGTGCGCTGATGTCATCATCTCATCGAAATCGGCGAGCGTGCCGAAGATCGGATCGACGTCGCAATAGTCGGCGACGTCATAACCCATATCGGCCATGGGAGAGGTGAAGAACGGAGCCAACCAAATGGCATCGCCCCCCAGCGAGGCGATATGCGGCAGGCGACGGGTGATGCCTTTGATATCGCCGAGCCCGTTTGCGTCGGTATCCTGAAACGACCGCGGATAGACCTGATAGATCACCGCACCACGCCACCAATCGGCTCCCGCCGCTTTGTCCGTTGATTTCATGAAACAATCCGCCTTGATTTCGTGTCGCCTTTCAGATCGCACACTAAGCCTTGGGCGGCAAGCCGCAAACCAATCGAAGTATGAAGCCTGGGATTGAGTGAGCAAAAAATTGTGAAGTGGTTTCGGAAAACTGCCAATGTAGATATTCACAGCCGCGAACCGCGGCTCGCTTTGGGACTTGAAAGCGACGTTGCATCAGATAACTTGCGACATTGACCTGCACGTACAGGTCACCTGCGGGATCAAAAATAGCCTTGAAAAACAAGGCCCATAACTCCAGAAAGGTGGGGATTGGCATGACTCATTTCACCAAAAAATTCATCGCGTCGGCGTTCGTCGGCACCTTGTTGAGCTTCTCCGCGCATGCGGCGACCCTCAATATCCACAATGGTGGCGACCCCACGTCGCTCGATCCGCAAAAGATTTCCGGCGACTGGGAGAACCGTATCGACGGCGACATGTTCGAAGGCCTGGTGACGGAAGATCCAAAGGACAACCCGATCCCCGGCCAGGCGGCAAGCTGGACCATCTCCGCAGACCAGAAGGTCTACACCTTCAAGCTGCGTGACGGCATCAAATGGTCCGACGGCACGCCGGTGACCGCCAGTGACTTCGTCTTCGCTTTCCAGCGCCTGATGGACCCGAAGACTGCCGCCCAATACGCTTACCTGCAATATACGATCCTGAACGCCGAAAAGATCAACAAGGGCGAAATCAAGGATCTCAGCCAGCTCGGCGTCAAGGCGATCGACGACAAGACGCTGGAAATCACGCTCGAAAACCCGACCCCCTATTTCCTCAACGCTCTGATGCATTACACGGCCTATCCATTGCCGAAGCATGTCGTCGAAGCCAAGGGCGATGACTGGGTCAAGATCGGCAACATCGTCACCAACGGTCCCTATAAGCCGACCGAATGGGTACCGGGCTCGCATGTCACCAACGTCAAGAACGATCAGTATTATGACGCCAAGGACATCAAGATCGACAAGGTCAACTTCTATACGCTCGAAGACCAGGCTGCGGCGCTGAAGCGTTACCGCGCCGGCGAATTCGATATCCTGACTTCTTTCCCCGCCGACCAGTATGATTGGATCCAGAAGAACCTTCCTGGCCAGGCGCATGTGGTTCCGTTCCTCGGCACCTATTACTACGTCCTGAACGCCACCAAGCCGCCTTTCAACGACAAGCGCGTCCGCCAGGCTCTCTCCATGGCCGTCAACCGCGAAGTCATCGGCCCGAAGATCCTCGGCACCGGCGAACTGCCGATGTATTCCTGGGTGCCGCCGGGCACCGCCAACTATGGCGAGCCGGCCTATGTAAGCTGGAAGGACGAACCCTATAGTCAGAAGGTCGAAGAGGCAAAGAAACTGCTCAAGGAAGCAGGTTTCGGCCCCGACCACCCGCTGAAGGCCCAGCTCCGCTACAACACCAACGACAACCACAAGCGCATCGCCGTTGCGATCGCCGCCATGTGGAAGCCGCTCGGCGTCGACATCGAGCTCTACAACACCGAGACCAAGGTGCACTACGATGAGATGCAACGCGGCCAGGTGGAAATCGGCCGTGCCGGCTGGCTCGCCGACTACAACGATCCCATCAACTTCCTGAACCTGTTGTCGACCGGCGTCGAAATGAACTATGGCCGCTGGAGCAACCCGCAATATGACGCGCTGATTAAGCAAGGTAACGAGCAAACCGACCTGAAGAAGCGGGCCGAGATCTACAAGCAGGCCGAACAGCTTGCGCTCGACGACAGTGCCGCCATTCCGATCTACTATTACGTTTCCCAGAATATCGTTGCTCCGAAGGTCCAGGGCTTCGTGGACAATATTCAGGACATTCACCGTACCCGTTGGTTGTCCATCAAAGAATAATAGGAAAAGGCCCCGCCCGCTCTTGCCGGGCGGGGCCTCAACGCACCCATGTTTCGCTACGCTCTCCGTCGCCTGCTGTCGACAATCCCCGTCTTGTGGATTGCCGTAACAGTGTGTTTTTTCATCCTGCGCCTTGCTCCCGGCGGCCCCTTCGATGGCGAAAGGCCATTGCCACCGGAAGTCAAAGCCAACCTCGCGGCCCACTACAATCTGGATAAGCCGCTCGTCGAACAGTATGTGATCTATGTCGGCGATGTGCTGAAGGGCGACCTTGGTCCTTCCTTCGCCAACCAGGATTTCACCGTCACGCAGCAGATCCTGACCGGTCTTCCCTATACGCTGACAATCGGCGGCGCCGCCTTTGTGCTGGCTACAGTTGTCGGTGTCTTCATCGGCTGTCTTGGGGCGCTCTATCAGAACCGTAGCGCCGATTATTGGCTGGGCGGTGGCTTGCTCATTGGCCTGGTCATGCCAAGCTTCCTGATCGCGCCCATTCTACAACTGGTCTTCGGAAATGAGCTCGGCTGGCTGCCGGTCGGCGGCTGGGGTGACGGCTCGATCAAGTTCCTCATCCTGCCTGTCATCGTTCTGACGCTGCCGCACGCAGCACGCATCTCGCGCCTGATGCGCGGCTCTATGATCGAGGTGATGAGCCAAAACTTCATCCGCACTGCCAAGGCCAAAGGCATCGGCCCGCGTCTCACTGTCATGCGCCACGCGCTGAAGCCGGCGATGATGCCCGTCGTCTCCTATCTCGGACCGGCGGCAAGTTACCTGCTGACCGGTTCGCTGGTGGTGGAAAGCATCTTCGGCCTTCCCGGCGTCGGACGCTACTTCGTCGGTGCTGCGCTCAACCGCGACTACGGCATGGTGCTCGGCACAGTCATCTTCTACATGGTGCTGATCGTGTTCCTGAACCTGCTCGTCGACATCACCTATGCCTGGCTCGACCCGAAAGTGAGAATGCGATGATCCTCAACCCCGCAAAACGAGAATTGCTGGAAGCGGAATTGCTGTCCGCCGAGGGGCTCGCGCCGAAGGGACGTTCCCTGACCGGCGATGCGATGCGTCGCCTCCTGCGCAACAAGGCTGCCGCCCTGTCCCTCATCGTGCTGGCACTGCTGGTCCTCATCGCCATCTTCGGCCCGAGCTTCCTGCCCTTCAACTACGAGGATCCGGATTGGACCTCCTTCCGTGGCCCGCCAGATTTCGCCGCCGGCCACTATTTCGGCACCGACGGCAACGGCCGTGATCTGCTGGCGCGTACGCTCTACGGCACACGTGTTTCGCTGACCGTCGCGCTTGTCGCCACGCTCGTCTCGGTTATCATCGGTGTGCTCTACGGCGCTGTCTCGGGTTATTTTGGTGGCCGTGTGGACGCCATCATGATGCGTTTCGTCGACATCATGTACGCGCTCCCCTACGTCCTCTTCGTCATCCTGCTGATGGTGATCTTCGGCCGCAACGTCTATCTGCTGTTTGCAGCAATCGGTGCGCTTGAATGGCTGACCATGGCGCGTATCGTGCGTGGCCAGACACTCTCCATCAAGCAGCGGGAATTCATCGAAGCGGCGCGGGCCTCTGGCCAGCGATCGTTCAAGATCATCCTCAAGCACATCGTTCCAAACCTCGTCGGGCCGGTCGTTATCTATGCGACGCTCACCATTCCCGAGATCATCGCCACGGAAAGCTTTCTTTCCTATCTCGGCTTCGGCGTGCAGGAACCGCTGACCTCGCTCGGCACATTGATCGCCGATGGCGCGGCCGGCATGGAGACCACGCCCTGGCTCTTGTTCTTCCCCGCCGGCTTCCTTGTCGCCCTGCTGATGAGCCTGCTCTTCATCGGCGACGGCTTGCGCGACGCTTTCGATCCGAAGGATCGCTGACATGACAGATACGCTTCTCGAACTCAAAGACTACTCCATCACCTTCCGCACACCGGAAGGCGAGGTCGCTGCCGTCTCGAAGATGAACCTGAAGATCGGCCGTGGCGAGCGCATCGCCATCGTCGGCGAATCCGGTTCCGGCAAGAGCCAGACCTTCCTTGGCCTGATGGGCCTGCTCGCCAAGAACGGACGCACCAGCGGTCAGGCGCTGCTGGACGGCAAGGACCTCCTGACGCTGAAGCCGCGCGAACTGGACCAGGTCCGCGGCAAGGACATGGCCATGGTCTTCCAGGACCCCATGACCGCACTCAATCCGTCGATGCGCATATCCAGGCAGTTGACGGAACAGCTCGAAGTCCATGGCGGGCTTTCGGCGCGCGCGGCTTCGGCTGCGGCGCTGGACATGCTGAAACGCGTCGGCATTCCCGATCCGACACGGCGCTTCAGCCTCTATCCACACGAGCTTTCCGGCGGCATGCGCCAGCGCATCGTCATCGCCATGGCGCTGCTCACCAAGCCGAAGCTCTTGATCGCCGACGAGCCGACGACGGCGCTCGATGTCACCATCCAGGCGCAGATCCTCGATCTCTTCAACGAGCTGACAGCGGAAATGAATACGGCGCTGGTGATGATCACCCATGATCTCGGCGTCGTTGCCGGCCTCGCCGATCGCGTCGCCGTTATGTATGCCGGCCGTATCGTCGAGGAAGCGCCAGTGGAAGAGCTTTTCGAAAATCCGGCTCATCCGTACACCGCGGCGCTGCACGCCTCCATCCCGCGGCCGGATCAGGATGTCGACGATCTCGCCGTCATCCCCGGCCGACCGCCGAACCTGATGCACCTGCCGCGCGGCTGCGCCTTCTCGCCGCGCTGCGCCCATGTTCAGGACGACTGTCTGGACGCGCCGCCGCCGCTCGACCAGCTTGTGCCGCAACGCTGCGCCGCCTGCTTCCACCCCATCTCGGCCCAGCAGGAACGGAGCTTCATCCATGGCTGAACAGACGCTTTTGAAGGTCGAGCATCTGACCACGCAATTCGAGCTGCCATCGAAATCTTTCTTCAAACCGCCGATGATCCTGACGGCGGTCAACGATGTCAGTTTCGACCTGAAGACCGGGCGCACGCTCGGCATCGTCGGCGAATCCGGCTGCGGCAAGTCCACTCTCGGCCGATCCATCCTGCGGCTGATCAAGGCGCAGAAGGGCCGCATCATGTGGCAGGGCGGCAACCTGCTGGATCTTTCCGAAGAGGAGATGCGTGCCGCCCGCCGCGACATGCAGATCATCTTCCAGGACCCGATCGCCTCGCTCGACCCGCGCATGACGGTCGGCGACATCATCGCCGAACCGCTGACCGTGTTCGAGCCGAAGCTAACGAAAGCGCAACGGCAGGAGCGCGTCCGCGAGATCATGGCCGCGGTCGGCCTTGTGCCGGAAATGATCAACCGCTACCCGCACGAATTTTCGGGCGGCCAGGCACAGCGCATCGGCATCGCCCGCGCTGTCGTGACGCGGCCGAAGTTGATCGTCTGCGATGAGCCGGTCTCGGCCCTAGACGTCTCGATCCAGGGCCAGGTGATTACGCTGTTGCGCAAGCTGCGCAAGGAGTTCGGCCTGACGCTGATCTTCATCAGCCACGACCTCTCCGTCGTGCGCCTGATCTCGGACGACGTGCTGGTGCTTTACCTCGGCAAGGTGGTGGAAGCGGGCGACGCCGCCACGGTCTTCGACCATCCGGCCCATCCCTATACCCAGGCCTTGTTCTCAGCCGCGCCCATCCCCGACCCGAAATTGGCGCGTGGCCGCGAACGCATCCGCTTGCAGGGGGATCCGCCCTCGCCGCTCAACCCGCCGCCCGGCTGCGTCTTCTCGCCGCGCTGCTGGAAGGCGACGGATATCTGCAGGACCAAGATGCCGCCGACCGAGCAGGTTCGCCCCGGCCAGGCTGCGGCGTGCTATCATATGGACAGGCCGTAAGGCTCAAGAGGTGGACGGCGCACTCCGCCGTCCACCTTGCTCAAGCAGCCGCATCCGCGTATGCAGCAGCAAAGCGAAACGCAGGAGGAAGTCTTGGGCGGGCATTTTCTATCGATCGGCGAATGCATGGTGGAACTGTCGCAAGCCGAAGACGGACATCTGCGCAAGGGTTTTGCTGGCGACACCTTCAACACGGCCTGGTATGCCCGCGCTTGCCTGCCCGCCGGTTGGTCCGTCGATTATTTCACCGCGGTCGGCGATGACGCAATGTCCGACGAGATGCTGGATTTCATGAACGCGCATGACATCGGCACTTCGAATATTCGCCGCCTCCGTGGCAAGACGCCCGGCCTCTACATGATCAACCTGAAGGACGGCGAGCGCTCCTTCAGCTACTGGCGCGACAGTTCTGCCGCCCGCCAGCTCGCAGCCGACGGCGACAAGCTGCGCACAGCGATCGAAGCCTCCAACGTCCTTTATTTCTCCGGCATCACGCTGGCGATCCTGACGCATGAGGATGCGGAGACGTTGCTTTCCGAGCTTCGCCGCGCCAAGGCCGTTGGCAAGTTGGTCGTTTTCGACCCCAATCTGCGCCCGCGTCTCTGGTCCGGCTTCGATGCCATGCACACGATGATCGGCGAAGGCGCCCGCGCCTCGACGCTGGTCATGCCGAGCTTCGACGACGAGGCCTCGCATTTCGGCGACGACTCGATCTCCAGCACCATCCGTCGCTACCGGCTGCACGGCGCCAATATGGTCGTCGTCAAGAATGGTGCCGAAGGTGCGACAGTCGGCACCGACGCTGGCGAAACGCTCGTTCCAGCCGTCAAGGTCGCCAAAGTCGTCGACACCACCAGCGCCGGCGACAGCTTCAATGGCGCGTTCCTCGCCCACTATCTGGAGCATGACGATCCCGTCGCCGCCGCCCATTTTGCCGCCAAGATCGCTGCAAAGGTCATCCAGGAACACGGGGCTCTAGTGCCGCCGGAAAAGCTCCAAGTCTCTAGGTAGGCGCTGTAATATTTCCATCATGGACACCCCGCACAATAGAAGAGGCGCGGGAATCATCTTTGCTGCACCGTAGTTGGTTGTACCGACACTATGAGGGTGCGGTGCGGATGGAACGTTTTTGGACATGTTGCAACGCTTGTCAGACATTGATCACAGAGCATGGGCCGAAGCGGCTACCCCGGTCGCAACGCCGGAGCGCCTGCTCATCGTCAGCGATGCCTGGCATCCGCAGGTGAATGGCGTCGTCCGCTCCATCGAAAATACCAATCGCGAACTGGCGCGCATCGGCGTCGATGTCGACATGATCACGCCGGAGGGTTTTCGCAACGTCCCCTGCCCGACCTACCCGGAAATCCGCCTGTCGATCGCAAGCTACCGCAAAGTCGCCGCCAGGATCGAAGCAGTCCGGCCGACCTACGTACATATCGCAACGGAAGGCCCGCTCGGATTGACGGCCCGGCGCTGGTGCCTGAAAAACGGCATGCCGTTTTCGACCAGCTATCACACCCGCTTCCCCGAATATGTCGCGGCCAGGCTGCCGATCCCGCAAAGCTGGCTCTACGCCTTCGTCAGATGGTTTCACAATGCCGGTTCCGGCTGCATGGTGGCAACGCCGAGCCTCGCCAATGAGCTCAAGCAGAAGGGAATCCACAATCTGCTACCCTGGAGCCGCGGCATCGACTCGACGCTTTTTCGTCCGCAGCCTCTGGAGGACAACCCCTTCGGCCTGCCTCGCCCGATTTTCATGACCGTTGGCCGCGTGGCGCTCGAAAAGAACCTGCCGGCCTTCCTCGACCTTAATCTGCCCGGCTCAAAGGTGGTCGTCGGTGACGGACCGGCGCGCGCAGAGTTGCAGAAACTTTATCCGAAGGTGCTCTTCCTCGGCTCGAAGTTTGGCGAAGCGCTGGCGCATGCCTATTCGCAAGCCGACGTTTTCGTCTTCCCGTCAAAGACCGATACATTCGGCAATGCCATTCTGGAAGCACTGGCGAGCGGCGTCCCCGTCGCTGCCTATCCCGTCACCGGCCCCGCCGATATCCTTGGCGGCAACGATGCAGCAGGGGTCGTCGACGACGATTTGGCGAAAGCGTGCCTTGCAGCACTCTCCTCTTCCCGCGAGGCGGCTCGCGCCCTGGCGCTCAACTATTCCTGGGAAGCTGCCACGACACAATTCATCGGCAACGTCCGCGTCGCCAATCATCGCGGTCGGATGTTGGCGCGAAACCGCTGAGCGTAAGCTGTTCGTCACCCGCCGGCGGCAATTGTCGCGCGCGGTGCAAGGCGCGTATCGGCTCAATATTCCCTTCGACCCTATAGACGGCGAGAAATGCAATGGCCGGGCCGCTGCATCCCTTGGCAGCATGTGACGGCCACGGTCATGTTGCCGCCGGTGCTGTCACCCGCCGCTACCGGACGGCAGGGGTCGACATTGAATTCCATGGCATACTCCGCCACATACTTGATAGCGGCATACGCCTGCTCGCGGGCGGTAGGATATGGCACCTCTGGCGAACAAATTTTGAGTTGGGCTCCAGGGCGCAATCGGCGGCGGCGGTTCTTAAGGCATTTTGCATCGGGCAAGACCGCTTATTGATAAAATTATGAAAATGCATAGCTGTCATGCATTTTTATGTATACGATTATTTATCGCACGATTTAAATAGAGTCGCTTACGGAGTGTTAGAGATGACAGACGATCCATTGAAACTGGACACTTTCATATGCTTCGCCCTCTATTCGGCGAACCATGCGATGAACCGGCTATACAAACCCATGCTCGATGAGCTGAACCTCACCTATCCGCAATATCTCGTCATGGTGACGTTGTGGGAGGAGGACGGCCAGACCGTCGGCGGTATCGGCGAAAAGCTTTTTCTGGAATCAAGCACGCTGACGCCGTTGCTGAAGCGCCTGGAAGCTGCCGGCTTCATTCAGCGTACCCGCAGCAAGGAAGATGAGCGACAGGTGCTGATCCGCCTGACGAGCGAGGGTGTAGCGTTGAAGAAAAAAGCCGCAGCCATTCCCGCTTGCATCCTTGATGCATCGGATACCACGGCCGACGAACTGACGCGGTTGAAGGCAGAAATCATTACGCTGCGCGAAGCGCTTAGCAGGAACGCGGCCTGACCCTTCAGGCCTTCACCGCTTCTTTTTGGTCTCGTAAGGATTTTCCGACGAGCGGAAATGGATGCGGATCGGCACTCCCGGCATGGCGAAATCTTCACGCAGGCCGTTGATGAGATAGCGGACATACGATTCCGGCAGCGCATCCGAGCGCGTGCAGGAAATCATGAAGGCAGGCGGGCGCGCCTTTACCTGTGTCATGTATTTCAGCTTGATGCGCCGACCGGAAACCGCCGGTGGCGGATGCTGAACCTGCTGCGTCTCCAGCCAACGATTGAGCTTGGCGGTCGACACGCGCTTGTTCCAGACCCGATCGGTATCGACGATCGCCTGCATCAGCCGGTCCAATCCATCGCCCGTCTGGCCGGAAATCGGCACGGCGCGAATACCGCGCGCCTGCGGCAGCAGCCGGTCCGTCTTTTCGCGCAGATCAGCAAGCACGGCCTGGCGATCCTCGATCATGTCCCACTTGTTGAAGGCAAGTACAGCAGCGCGGCCCTCGCGGATGACGAGATCGACGATCTGCAGATCCTGCTTCTCAAAGGGAATGGTGGCGTCGAAGACGATGACCACGGTCTCGGCGAAACGAATGGCGCGCAACGCATCGGCGACTGACAGCTTTTCCAGCTTTTCGATGACCCTGGCCTTGCGGCGCATGCCGGCGGTATCGAACATTTTCACAGTACGGCCGCGCCAGGTCCAGTCGACCGAGATCGAGTCGCGGGTAATTCCAGCTTCCGGACCGGTAAGCAGCCGATCCTCGCCAAGGAAGCGATTGATCAGTGTCGACTTGCCGGCATTCGGGCGGCCGACGATGGCGACGCGCAGCGGTCGTGTCTCGTCATAGACCGGCTCCTCGTCGATTTCTTCACCGTCCTCGCCGACGGCTGGGCGTGGAATGCTGACATTCGTCTCCGCCTCGTCATCCCTCGGCGGAAACGCGCGCTCATGGCCAAGCGCTTCGACGATCGCGTCGCGCAGATCCATCATGCCCTGGCCGTGCTCCGCAGAGATCGGGCAAGGCTCGCCAAGGCCGAGCGTGAAGGCATCATAGAAGCCACTGTCGGAACCACGCGCTTCAGACTTGTTGGCGACAAGTACCACCGGGCGGCCGCGCTTGCGCAGCATTTCAGCCAGCGCCTTGTCGACATGCGTGAGGCCCATCTTGGCGTCAACGACAAACAGCGTCAAATCGGCCTCGTCGATCGCCGCTTCCGTCTGGGCGCGCATTCGACCTTCCAGCGTTTCCTCGTCGGCTTCTTCGAGACCGGCGGTATCGACAATGCGAAACTTAAGGTCGATCAGTCGCGCGTCGCCAGGGCGGCGGTCGCGCGTCACACCCGGCGTGTCGTCGACAAGCGCCAGCTTCTTACCAACCAGACGGTTGAAAAGAGTGGACTTGCCGACATTCGGGCGACCGACGATCGCGACCGTGAAACTCATTTAGTGATTTACCCTTCAGCCGTTTGCAACCGGAGCCTTGCCGGACGCGGTGATGAGATCGAGCAGCATCTGGGCGCGGTTGCCGACATTGCGCGGGCTCTGGGGATCGTCGACGATCGCCTGGAACCATTGCCGTGCCTTGGCGAAATCGCCGGCTTTATAGGCGGCGAGACCCAGCACGTCGCGTGCAGAATGCCGGAAAGCATTGGCCGGCACGGCCAATTCCTGGGCCTCTGCCGCAACCTGGTCGTAAGTGCCCGTGTCGACAAGCAGATAAGCCGCGCGCAGGCGAGCCGAATCCTGGATAACGGTCGGAACGCCGGTTTCCTTGCCGATGGCCGAGAAGGCCGCAATCGCGCCGGCCGTGTCGCCCTTCTGCGCCTGCAGCGTGGCGGCGCGCATACGCGCCAGCAACGGATAGGAGCCGTGGCCATTTTTCTCGATGGAAGCGAGTGCAGCCAATGCCTCGTCCGTCTTGTTCTGGTCGGCAAGCGTCAGCGCGGAAATGAACTGATCCCCGCTGCTGCCGGCCTGATGACCCTGCCAATAGCGGTAACCGCTATAGGCAGCGGTGCCGAGAACGATAAGCACGGCGCCGCCGATGATAAGCCGGCCAAAACGGCGCCATACGAACCGCAACTGGTCCGAACGCAGTTCCTCGTTCACCTCGCGGATGAAGCTATCGTCGTTGAATGCCATTCTCGTCTCCGGCTCAGGCCAAATTATTCCAAAGAGCTTATGGGGTAGTGTAGTGGGGCCTTCTACTCCATTTTACGGCCGTTGTAAGGGGGAACGGCAGAAATCGTCACATAACGAGCGGCGAAACCCCGATAATCCACTCGTGAAGCTTCCAAATGATCAATCCCCAGACGACGATGCCGATGACGATGGCGTAAAGATCGTATTTCGCCGAAACGAAGGGCCGCAGCGAAATCTCACCAGCGCGCTCGCGCCGCTTCAGCGAAATGCGCAGAATGACGCCCCAGGCGAGGAACGCGGCAAAGAGCAGCATGGCGGCGCCGTCGCCATTGGAAAGCAGATGCGCCAGCGCCCAAATCTTCACCGAGAGCACCATGGGGTGCTTGGTTCTAACCGCGATATGCCCCGCGGGCAGCAGCGAGGCGACAAAACAGATCAGCGCAAAAAGCATCAGCAGAATGGTGATGTGGCTCATCCAGAACGGTGGAGACCAGATTGGCGTTGCATCCCTCGCCTGCCCGAAGCCGTAGATCAACAGAATCAGCGTAACGATGCTGGCGATCGAATAGCCGATCTTCCAGCCGGGTTCTCCGAGGCTCGAAATCATCGAGCGGCGGAAACCGGGTACCAGGACGCGGATCAAATGGACGCCGAGGAAAAGAATAATGCCGAGGATGAGCAATGACATGAGTGAAATCCCGTTCGTGTCTTGTGAAGACATCAGTATCGACTATGGCGAAAAATTGCCAGCGGGACCGCAGCTTTGCCGCATTTCAACAGCAGGGAAAAGCCAAACCTCTTGCATGATCCCGATCCGAAAACCCGCGAAGCGAAAAGTGCGAGCGGTTTTCGGATGAGAACATGCCCAATCAAATAATCCCGGTGCCCATGTTTCGCTTTATCTCTTTTACCTCTCTCGCCCTTTCCCTGGCTCTCCCGGTTACGGCACAAGCCGATGAAAAGCCGAAGCAGCTTGTGATGATCTCCTTCGACGGCGCGCATGACAATGCACTGTGGACGAAGAGCCGCGAGATCGCTTCGCGCAATGGCGCGCATTTCACCTATTTCCTGTCCTGCACCTTCCTGATGAATCATGATCAGGCCAAGGCCTATCAGGCTCCGGGACAGAGGGCCGGCAAATCGAATGTCGGTTTCGCCAAGAGCGAGGACGACGTGCGCACCCGCGTCGCCAATATCTGGGGCGCGCATCTCGAAGGCCATGATATTTCCAGCCACGCCTGCGGCCATTTCGACGGCAAGAAGTGGACATCGGCGGACTGGCAACAGGAATTCATGAACGCACGCATTGCGCTGCGCGACGCCTGGAAGAATGTCGGCGAAGCGGACAAGGAGCCCCAGGGCTGGCAGGAGTTTGCGACAAAAGATGTCAAAGGCTTCCGCGCGCCGTATCTTTCCACCAGCGACGGCCTGGTACCGGCCGAAAAAGCCATGGGTTTCCAATACGACGCCAGTCTGGTGACCAAGGGGCCGATGTTGCCGCAGGTGGTCGACGGCATCTACCGCTTCGGCCTGCCGCTGATTCCCGAAGGCCCCGACCACCATCTGGTGATCGGCATGGACTATAATTTCTATGTCCACCATTCCAAGGGCGTCGAAGACAAAGCGGACAGCAAGTCCTTCGAAGACCGGACCTTCGATGCTTTCGAAGCCGCCTTCGCCAAACAATATGACGGCGACCGCATCCCGCTGCAGCTCGGCTTCCATTTCGTCGAAATGAACGACGGCGCCTATTGGCGGGCCCTAGACCGCTTCGTCAGCGACGTCTGCCACAAGGACGGCGTCGCCTGCGTCAGCTATTCCCAGGCGATCCCGCTGATTGCGGCGCGGGGTAAGGGGCAACAGGGCTAGGCGAAGTGGTCACCGCCCCGCCTTTCCCGAGCTAGCTGGACCTGCGTTTGAGGCGCCAGCCAGCCCTTCGCTGGTACCCAGGGTGTTCGTCCGGGCTCTGCCCGACCGCTCCTCACCCTCACCCATCAACATGTACGACGCCAGTCTCACGCTCGAGATAAGTCTGGTCGATTTTCGGCAGCGGCTCATCATCGATTGCCGCTTCGAAGGCCTTGAGGCGCTTGTGGATCGACAATAGCTCGATGATCGTCGTCCAGGAATTGACGAGATACTGGAACGAATTGCTGACCTGGCCGAAGGCCGTCGCGATCTGCTGGTATATGCCGTAGGTGATTGCACCTGCGACAAAAGTCGGAACCAGCATGAACAACACGAACATCGAGTCTGCCTGCAGATAGAAATAGCGGGCGACGTTGAAATAGACATAGTGGAAATAGATGCGGAAGTAGTTGCGCCTCACATTTGCGAAGAGCTCCCCGACGGTCGCCGGCTGCGCGCGGTCGGCATTATCTTCGCCGTAAACGAGCTCCTTGCGGTAGGCCGCCTCCACACGCTGGTTCTTGAAATTCAGGCCGGGCAGCTTGATGCCGGCAACCGCCAGCAGCACCGTGCCAAAAACCGACCAGAAAAGCGCCAGCCAGAAGAGCGAGTGGGAAATCTTGCCGATAATCGGCAGCTCGGTGACATAGCTCGAGAGCGCAAGCAGAATCGGCAGAAACACGATCAGCGTCATCACCGAATTGATCAGGCTGATACCCAATCCTTCCAGCGTGCTCGAAAAGCGCATCGTATCTTCCTGCACGCGCTGCGAAGCGCCTTCGATGTGGCGCAGCTTTTCCCACTTCGACATGTAGAAGCTGTTCATCGCGGTGCGCCAGCGGAAGATATAATGGCTGGTGTAGAAGTCCGTCAGGATAGAGACAAACATGCTGAGGAAAGCGATCTGTGCAAAGATAATCATCAACGTGTAGAAACTCTCCACGGTCACCCCAGGCTGCTTCGTGAGCGCAGCCTGCAATAGGTCACCGAAAGGACGGCGGAAGTTGTTGACGACCACAGACACTTGGACACCAAAATAGGTGACCAGAATAATCAATGCCGAGCCCCAGATCGACCAGAGCTTCCAAGGATGATCCCAGGCTTTGATGTGCCATGCGCCACAGAAGATCACCGTGCATAAAAAGAAAAACCCGTAGAACCAGAGATTCCCCCACAGCAGGAAATAACTAAGATCATAGGGCTCCTGCCCTTCTGCTGGCATGACGAAGCCCAGATGCGTCCCCAAATCGGAAAGAGACGCATACCAGACCGCTATACATAAAATCGCCCAGACCACCATAGAGGTGAAGAACAGCTTCGGCTGAGGGAAGAAAGAGTGAAACACGAGAGGCAAGCTTTCTTGATTGGGTCCAGTGACCGCAATGACGTTTATTCGCGGCGAACCTAAGGCAGTTCGGTAGAGGCGGCAACCGGCCTACTCGTATTCTTACATAGATGTAATCGCTTATCCCATGATCGTGATGCGATTGTTCAGCGCCGGTTTCCCGTTTTAGGAAGTCGAACCCGTCGCCGCTCCGCAATCGGCACCCCCACACAGCAAAAATTCGACGCCCTCTTGCATGACGCTATCTTACGATATATATCTTACGACATGACTAACGATATAAATCCTCATCATCAAAGGAGACACGCTATGAGAGGCTTTAGAGATCGCATGTTCGGCGATAGCTTTGACACCGTCGAGGCATATATCCTACGACATCGCGAAAGCCGTGATTCACACGGGCGGCACAGGAGAGACTTCATGAGAGGCTTCAAGGGCGGCATGTTCGGCGGCGGGTTTCGTACCGGCCGGAAATTCGACGCCGCCGATCTGCAGCTCATCATCCTCGCCCTGCTTTCCGAGCAGCCCCGGCATGGTTATGAACTGATCAAGACACTGGAAGAGCGATCCGGCGGCTTTTACGTGCCGAGCCCGGGCGTCATCTACCCCGCCCTCACCTATCTGGAAGAAACCGGCCTAGCCGAAGTCGAAGCCAGCGGCACGAAGAAGCTCTACCGCATCACCGAGAACGGCCAGAAGCGGGTCGAAGAGAACCGCGAGCTGGTCGAGGCGACACTTGCCAAGCTGGCTGCCATCGGCGAAAGAATGGCGCATGTCAAACGGGCTTTTGACGGCGAAAACACTGGCGACGATGAAGGCCGTGACAGCCCATTCGGCCGCGATGCCGGCGATGTTCACCGCGCTCGCCACCTTCTGCACACGGCGCTGCGCTCGAAATATCCATGGAGCAAGGCCGAAGGTGCACGCATCGCGGCAATCCTCGAACGCGCCGCCGCCGATATCATCCGTGGTGAGACGAAGGCGGAAGACTGAGATCCTGCCGCTCAGTTGTCCGCTAGGGTCAGGATCATCGGCCCGTTGCGGGTGGCGACAACGGTATGCTCGAACTGAACCGTGGCCGCGCGTGGATCAGCATAGAGCGTCCAGGCATCGTCGCCGCCCTCCGCCCAGGTGGCACCGAGCGACAGAAACGGCTCTACGGTGAAAACCAGGCCGTCCTGCATGATACGGGTTTCATCGGGATCGGCCCAGGTCGACACCTCCGCCGGCTCCTCATGCAGCGAACGGCCGATGCCGTGGCTGGCGAGATTGGCGATCAGAGTATAGCGATTCTTCTGCGCAAAGGCACCGACAGCGTGGCCGATCTTCGAGAAAGGCGCGCCGCTGCGCACCTGATTCAGCCCGACCCATAGAGCCCTCTTGCCATCGCGGCAAAGACGCTCGACCTTCGGCTTGACCGGCGGCACTGCGAAGGACGACCCGGTGTCGGAGAAGAAGCCATCCTTCTCGGCGGAAACATCGAGATTGACGAGATCGCCGGCCTGAATCACCCGCGGGCCGGGAATGCCATGCGCCACTTCCTCATTGACGCTGATGCAGGTGGCGCCAGGAAACTTATAGACAAATTCCGGTGCGGAACGCGCGCCGGAGTCTTCCAGCACCTTTCGGCCGATGGCGTCGAGCTCGAATGTGGTGATGCCAGGCTCCAAAGCAGCCGCCATCGCCTGCAGCGCATTGGCGCAGATGCGGCCTATCTCCTTCAGCTTGGTCAGTTCGTCGTCGTTCGAGATGATCATCCACGGCTTCCGGCTGGCATGCGCCTCCTGAGGCAGAGGCTCAAGCCGTCGCTTTCGCCTCTTCGCTTTGTTCAGTCAATGCCTTTCTGACAAGCGGCGCGACTTTCGTACCATAGAGCTCGATGCCGCGCATGATCTGCTCATGCGGCATTGTGCCGATCGCCATTTGCAGCAGGAAGCGGTCATTCCTAAACAGTTTGTGATGAGCGACGATCTTCTCCGCCACCACTTCGGGATCGCCGACGAAGAGCGCGCCATGCGGCCCGCGCGATTGTTCGAAATGCGCAGGGGTCGTCGGCCCCCAGCCGCGCTCGCGGCCGATGCGGTTCATCACCTCGGCCTGCGGCCCGTAGAACTGATCAGCGGCCGCCTCTGTCGTATCGGCGACGAAACCGTGGACGTTGATACTGGTTTTCAGCTTGGCCTGATCTTGACCAGCGCGGCGGGCGGCCTCGCGATAGAGATCGACAAGCGGGGCAAACCGGCGCGGCTCGCCGCCAATGATGGCGAGCGCCATCGGCAGGCCGAGCGCACCTGCACGCGCCACCGATTGCGGCGTGCCGCCGACCGCGACCCAGATCGGCAATGGATCCTGCAGCGGTCGCGGGTAGACGCCTCGCCCATGGATCGGCGCGCGGAGTTCGCCCGTCCAATTTACGTGCTCGCTGTCACGGATCGCCAAAAGCAGATCGAGCTTTTCCGCGAAAAGCTGGTCGTAATCTTCGAGATTATAACCGAAGAGCGGGAAGGACTCGATGAAGGAACCCCGTCCCGCCATGATCTCGGCGCGACCGTTTGAAATGAGGTCGAGCGTCGCGAACTGCTGGAAGACGCGCACCGGATCGTCCGAGCTCAGCACTGTCACAGCGCTAGTCAGTCGGATGGTCTTCGTCTTTGCCGCAGCCGCTGCGAGCGCGACAGCCGGGGCCGACGCCGCATAATCCGGCCGATGATGCTCGCCGAGCCCGAAAACATCGAGGCCGACCTGATCGGCCAGCTCAATCTCCTCGATCAAATTCCTCAGGCGGCGCGCTGCTTCCGCGCCCTTGTTGAGAGCGGGATCGGGATCGACGTCCGCGAACGTATAGAGGCCAAGTTCCATGATTAAAAATCCATCCGTTGTTGACGGACGAAATAAGAAGACAAGGCGGAAATCGCAAATATGAATTGTCGAACGGTTTGTTCGAGAAAGTTGATAGCGACCTCTAATTCGAATCCGAAATCAACGCTTTGTTCGCCACTTCGGAATCGACCTCGGAATCACCTCATGTTGAACATCAAAGGCGTGGGTCATCCGCCAGCAAAGCCCAGCGCTCATGATCGCACCAGACTCCACCGATTTTCAGATATTTGGGCGAGAATCCCTCCTTGCGGAAGCCGAGCCTTTGCACCAACGCGATGGAGGTATGGTTCGCAGGCTGGATATTCGCCTCCAGCCGATGCAAGCCGACATCGTCGAAACCGTGGGCGATCGCCAGACGCAACGCCTCGGTCATGAAACCTTGGCCGGCAAAGGCCACCATACCGTGATAGCCGAGAAAGGCGCTACGGAAACCACCCCAGACCATCTGGCTGATATTGACCACCCCGACAATGCCGCCTGAGCCGGCGTCGCGCGCGACCAGGCCGATATTGGATCCCGTCACGGTCTGCCCGAACCAGGCGTCGAAGCCATCCCGATCCACGAAAGGGTAGGCCCATGGCTCATGGTAAGCGCGGCTCGCGACATTCGCCGCAATCAGTTCGCCGGCATCCGATTGCCTGACCGGTGCGATGATGACTTGTGGCATGGCTCGCTCCACGAACAGATGAGGGAGCGAGCCATATCAAATCGAATCCAAAATCAACAGCTTCAGCGCATAAACGGAATCATTTTTCGAACTGCTTCATAGCGTAGATAGAGTCCGCCCCAGGCGATGACGCCGAGATAAAGACCGAACAGCAGATGCGAGAACACCGGGCTAGCGACCCGGAGATGCGTCGCCATCGCCCCGCCGAGCAGACCAGTAAGGAGGATCGCCCCGAGAACCGACGTCTGCGGAATGGCATAGAGAACGGCGCAGACGCCGAGCAGCCGCGCCAAAGCCGGATCGCCGGAATAGCCGAGCGCTGCCATCGTCTCTGTGACGACAGGCAAAGGAATGAGCTTGATGACGCCGTCGAAAATAAGAAAGGCGACAATCAAGCCGCTGAGAATAGTGCCGGCCACACGCTGCACCCGCGAGCTGGACGGTGATTCTGTTGCATAGGACATTGCTGTATCCCCCGGAATTGAATCAGAAATTCAGAGTTTCGCAGCAAGAGCCGCCAGTTGGTCGGTGCATTGGCCCCACCCCTCATGAAAACCCATCTTTTCATGCGCTTCGCGATCTTCCGCCGTCCAATGCAGGACTGTCGCGGTATAGTGGGTCTTGCCGTTGCCGAGATCGTCGAGCTGGATGGTGCCCACCATGAAGGGTTTGGCCGACGGCACCCAAGCACTGGTGAAGGCATCCGTGAAGACGATCCGCTCATTCGGCACCACCTCGAGATAGACGCCGACGTTCGGGTAATCCTCACCCTCGGGACTGCGCATGGTGACTGAGCTTGTGCCGCCGGTACGAACGTCGAGTTTGGCCGCCGAGGTCGTCCAGGGCCGTGGTGCAAACCATTGCTTCACAAGCTCGGCTTCCGTCCAGCAGCGAAAGATCTTCCTCCGCGGCGCGTCGATGATACGGGTAAGAGAAAGCTCGTGACGGGCATTCCGTTCGGTCATGTCGTGTTCCTTTCTTTCGTCTGAAACGGCCTGATCGGCCTATGCCTCAAGGACGCCGAAAGCAGCCTCTTCCCGACATGCGTGAGGCGATTTTTTCGATTATTTTGCGACTGCCGGAGCCGCCGCGCTGAGGCGATCGAGCTGATGACGGATATGGGCAGCTTCGGCGGGTGAATGGGCAAGCGCGATGGCACGATCGAAGGCAATGTGCGCCTCGTGCGGCCGGCCCAACTGCGCAAGCAATGCGCCCCGAAGCCCGTGAAAGTAAAAATAACAATCGAGTTTGTCCGTCAGCGGCTCGACCAATGCCAGCGCCTCCTCCGGTCCCTTGAGTTTGGCAACAGCGACAGAGCGGTTCAGGGTGACGACCGGCGACGGGTGCAGCCGCTCCAGCGTTTGATAGAGCAGATCGATCTCCGCCCAGTCCGTATCCTCGGCCCGCTGGGCCCTGGAATGCAGCGCCGCGATCGCTGCCTGAAGCTGATAGGGTCCGGGGCGGCGATGGCGGATTGCCTTGTCGAGCAGAGCGAGCGCCTCGTCGATCAATTTGCGGTTCCAGAGCGACCGGTCCTGTTCCTCCAGCAGGATGATCTGGCCGTCTGCATCGAAGCGGGCCGTATTTCGCGATTGCTGCAGCAGCATCAGCGCCAGCAGACCCATGATCTCCGGCTCTGCCGGAAAGATGCGCAGCAACAGTCGTCCCAATCGGATCGCCTCATCGGCAAAGGCAGAAGCCTCGCGGCCCGGCCCGCCGGCGGAATAGCCCTCGTTGTAGATGAGATAGATCATGGCACTGACCAGCGCCACGCGCTCGGCCCGCTCGACGGCACCCGGCGTCTCGAAAGGCACGCCGGCAGCAGCAACACGCGCTTTGGCGCGGGTGATGCGCTGCTCCATCGCGCTTTCGCTGACGAGAAAGGCACGAGCGATCTGCGCCACCCTAAGACCGGAGACGACGCGCAGCGCCAGCGCGATCTGTTGCGTCGCCGGCAGGTCGGGGTGACAGCAGATGAACAGCAACCGCAGAATATCGTCACGATAGTTGGAGCCGTCGAGCCGGTCTGCAAGATCGCTTTCGGCGTCGCCAGTATCGGAGATCGCCTCTTCGTCCGGCAAGCCTTGCGTCTTCGACTGCTTGCGCACCGCGTCGATGCCGCTGTTGCGGCCGACGAAGATCAGCCAGGCAACGGGATCGCGGGGCGGCCCCTTGTCCGGCCATGTCTTCAATGCCCTGAGGCAGGCCTCCTGAAACGCTTCCTCGGCAATGTCGAGATTGCGGAAATACCGCAGCAACGCGCCGAGCACCTGCGGCCGGGCGTTGGTGAACGCGATATCGATCCAGGCTAGATCCGTCATGTTGCCATCGTCCCCGGTCTAAAGGCATGAAGCGGGCGGATCTCATAGGAGCCGGCACCAGGATTGGCGATGGCCAGTTTCTTTGAAAATTCAATCGCTTCGTCAAGCGTCTCAAAGTCGATGACATAGAAGCCCAGCAATTGTTCCTTCGTCTCGGCGAAGGGTCCGTCGATGATGAGCGGCTCGTTCTTGCCCTTGCGCAGCGTCGTTGCCGCCGTTGTCGGCATCAGCCGGGCGACCGGGCCGAGCTTGCCGGCTTCACCGAGCGGCGCCTGCACCGCGATCAACCGGTCCATCGTCGCCTGCTCCTCTTCCTTGGACCAGGAAAACACGGTGTCTTCGTCGTTGTAGCATAGGATCGCATAGAGCATCAGGACATCCTTCTTTTATAAAGACGAAAGAGTATCGCCTGCGCCGACACGGCGCGTCAAAAATTATCGCAGGAGAAAACTACACGCCGCCGCGCCGGACCATTAGCGCCCCAGCTTTTGCATCCAGGACAGCAACCGCGCCGATCGGCACGCTCGACGGACTAGGTCCATGTCCAAGCGGCAGGCCACCGAGCACCGGCACGCCGAGTGCATCGAGATGTTCGCGCAGGATATCGATGACCGAGAAACGGCGGTCGAATTCAAAGCGGGTGAATTGGCCAATCGCAACACCTGCCAGACCATTCAAATGCCCCGCCTTACGCAACATCGTCAACTGCCGGTCCACCTGCCCGCGATACATGTTGACGGCTTCAAGCAACAGGATGGCACCGCGCAAATCCGGCAAGGCCCAGCCGGCCGCCGTAGCAACCATATCGAGATTGCCGCCGATCAATCGCCCGGTGACCGATCCCTCCGTCGTCAGCGCCGACGTCGGCTCCTCCTGGCGCGAGCGGATGACGATATCCTCTGAAGTCATCAGCGCCTGACGAAGGGAACTGCTGGTTTCCACGCTGACATCCTGTTCGCCCTCGTTGACGAAAAGCGCGCCATGGATACCGACCTGCCGGCAGTGCTTCCACAGGCTGAGATGTAACATGGTGATATCGCTGAAACCGATGAGAAACTTCGGATCACGCCGGACTGCCGCGAAATCCAGCCGGTCGGCGATGCGGTAAGACCCTTTGCCGCCGCGCGTGGCGAAGATCGCCCGAACCTCGGGATCACGGAGCGCGGCATTGAAATCCGCCAATCGCTCCTCATCCGTCCCAGCAAGATAGTCCTGCTTGCAAAAAGCATGTTCGCCGAAATCGACGTTGAGCCCCCAGCTCTTCAGAATTTCAGCATGCCTTAAAATAAGGTCCTTGTCGGGCGGGCTTGCAGGCGAAACGAAACGGACTTTGTCGCCGCGCCGGAGCGGCGGCGGCATGAGAACGCGGTCGGATTCGGTTCGATCAAGTGATTCCATGCCGGGATTTTGGCACGGAACGATGATGGGCGTTAGCCTTCGGTCGCGCGCCTATGTGACCGCCTCGATTGCGACCGGAATTCCCCTCTTCAGCGAATTGCTGACCATGCATCTCGCCTTGGCTTGATCGATCACCGGCTGAGGATCGGAACCGTCGAGCGTCTCGCATGATACCGTCATCGTCGCAGCCTTGGTAAACGACAGGTCGCTCTCCAGGTCCACGCGCACGGAGATCGAGATTTTTCCCAACCCGACACCCATCTCGGCTGCAACATAGTGCAGATCGTTGCAGAAACATCCGCCGATCGCCAATCCCAGCAGTTGCGCACCATTGAAACCAAGCCCCTGCCCGCCGGCACGGCCCGGCGGACGGTCGACGACAAGGGTGTGGCCGCCGGCCCAGCCCAACGCCGCCTGCGTATCCTCGACATTGCGCAATTCAACGGTCACGGACACCACGGCTGATCTCCTCATTCGTCGGAAAGACGAACGATTGCACGATCAACGCAGGGATGGAGTCAAGAGAGTAGCCCGTTTTGAGGCCGGACGTGCAGACTTTTCAGGGCTTTCCGACGCCTGTCGGGCGGGGGCCTTGCCGTCCCACAATGGCAGTCCGAGGGATTCCGATACGGTTGGATCGGCCGTAAAGACCGGATAACCCCGCTCCATCAACCGCAACAGAATTTCCCTATCCCTTTGAATGTGCAGCCGGGCCAGATTTGCGTGGTTGTAGATATGCCCACCGGAAGCGGGATTGATTCCGGTGATGATCACCGCGGTGGCACCGTTATAGAGCGCGAAGAGCACGGCATTGATGCCGTTCGAACATTTGTCGTCCGCACCCAGTTCGCTGCATCTTACGCCGCCAACCAGGTCGAGAAGCGCCATACGCTTATAGCGATCGACGATTTCAAGATTGTCGTATCGATAGTCGAAAGCTTTCAGCCCGTCCTCCAGCCGCTCGCGCCCTTTTCGCCAGAGCAGAACGTAAAGCTTCTTCGTCCGCTCGCCACTGAGGACGCGGCGCACTTCGACGGCGTTGGTATTCGTCCCCTCGATCTGGTTGAATTGCACGAACGTGACATCCGGCGCCTCGATACCCCAGGCCTTTGTCACGACCTGAGAGCCGTTGATGGTGATGACCTTGAACGTTCTGTCGAAATCCGCGGGCTTGTGTGACACCGGCGCTGATCCGACCACGACAACGGGTCCGGAAAACGGCTCGACGAGCGTGGGAGGCTTCGGCCGGCAAAGCCAATATTTCACGCTCCGATAAAGGTGTTTCTTCAATTCCGTAAAACTAGCTGCCATGTCCCGCCCTGAAGTCGCGAAAGGCGTTCACCCGAAGACAGGTGAGCCCAACCACAACGGCTTCAACGACATAGGTCGCTGAATCGTTCCCCGGCTTACTATCGCTGCTTCATGCTATATTAGGAAAATAAAGAAATCTTACACAGTCTAATCTTAGGTGAGCTGCCTCTTAACCGCGCCTACTCGGTACTCAATGTCCGTCTTACTGCGTCGCGCCATCCCTTCAGCTTCACGGTCCGTGTCTTCTCGTCCATCTCAGGCTCGAAGCGCCGGTCCCGCGCCCAAGCCTTGGCAAAACTACTGCGGTCTGGCCAGACGCCGGCGCGGCTACCGGCAAGCCAGGCGGCGCCGAGTGCTGTGGTTTCGAGGATGGTCGGACGGTCGACGGGCGCGTCGAGCAGATCGGCGAGCCGCTGCATCGTCCAATCGGAGGCGACCATGCCGCCGTCGACCCGCAAAACGGTCTCCTTGCCGCTGCCGTTGCGCCAATCCTTATGCATGGCGTCCAGCAGATCGCGCGACTGGTAGCAAACAGCCTCCAGCGCAGCGCGGACGATTTCCGCAGGGCCGGTATTGCGGGTCAGCCCGAAGATCGCGCCGCGGGCATCCGGATCCCAATGCGGCGCGCCGAGACCGGTGAAGGCCGGCACCAGATAGACCTCCTGCATCGGATCGGCCTTTTCCGCCAGCCCGTCGGAATCGGCGGCGCGCTTGATTGCCTTCAATCCGTCGCGCAACCATTGTACGGCCGCTCCGGCGATGAAGATCGAGCCTTCCAGCGCATAGGTCGTCTCTCCGTTCAGCCGGTAGGCGATTGTGGTCAGCAGGCGGTTTTTCGAGCGCACCATGTCCGTGCCGGTGTTGAGCAGCGCAAAGCAGCCGGTGCCGTAGGTGGATTTCATCATGCCGCGCTCAAAGCAGGCCTGGCCGATGGTCGCCGCCTGCTGATCGCCGGCGACGCCGAGGATGGGAATCGCCGCCCCGAAGATCGACTTGTCGGCAACGCCGAAATCGGCGGCGCAGTCCTTCACCTCCGGCAGCATGGCGGCGGGAACGCGCAGAATCTCGAGCAGATCTTCGTCCCACGCGTTGTTGCCGATATTGTACATCAGCGTGCGAGAAGCGTTGGTCGCGTCGGTGACAAAACTCTTGCCGCCGGTGAGCCGCCAGATCAGGAAGGTGTCGATGGTGCCGAAGCAGAGCTCGCCCTTGGCGGCACGCGCGCGGGCGCCTTTCACATTGGCCAGCATCCAGGACAGCTTGGTGCCTGAAAAATAGGGATCGAGCAGCAGTCCGGTATGGCGGGTGAAGAGCTTTTCCAGATCCTGTCGCTTCAACTTCTCGCAATAGCTTGCGGTACGGCGGTCTTGCCAGACGATGGCGTTGTGGATCGGCTTGCCGGTCTTGCGGTCCCACACCACAACGGTTTCGCGCTGGTTGGTGATACCGAGAGCGGCGATATCCTTTGCAGTAATGCCGGCCGTCTCAATAGCCTTGTTAACGGTCGAAACGACGGAGGCCCAAATTTCCTCCGGGTCATGCTCGACCCACCCAGGCTTCGGATAATGCTGCGTGAACTCCTTCTGCTCGATGCCGGCGATCTTCATGTCACCGTCGAAAACGATAGCCCGCGTCGACGTCGTACCCTGGTCGATCGCCAAGACATAACCGCTCATGCATTCCTCCCAATTGTTCCTGTCCCAAATCAACAGATACGGCAGCAAAACGAATGTGAAAAGAAAGCAAAACGAAATTTTTGCGGAAATGCTTCATTCCACCTCGCGAATATATGAAGCGAACCGTCGCAAAAGAGTCTTGCAGCAATGCGATTGCCATATCCGCGGGTTTGGGACTAACCTCAAACCGCTATTGCGCTGCAACATCAGCCGCGCCGTCCAAGGAGAAGATCATGGCAAGAACAGTCGTTGTCACCGGTTCTACAAGCGGTATCGGCCTCGCCATCGCGACCGCCTTCGCCGCCAAAGGTGAAAACATCGTCCTCAACGGCTTCGGCAAGCCCGAAGAAATCGATGCCATCAGGAACACGCTCGAAGCGTCTGGTGGCGGCAAGGTGATCTACCATCCGGCCGACATGACCAAGCCCGCCGAGATCGCCGATCTGATCGCGACAGCCAATTCAACCTTCGGCAGCGTCGACGTCCTCGTCAACAACGCCGGCATCCAGCATGTGGAGAAGATCGAGGACTTCCCGATCGAGAAGTGGGACCAGATCATTGCCATCAACCTGTCGAGCTCGTTCCATACCATCCGCGCCGCTATTCCGCTGATGAAGGCGAAGAAATACGGCCGCATCATCAACATCGCCTCGGCCCACGCCCTGGTCGCTTCGCCCTTCAAGTCCGCCTATGTCGCCGCAAAACATGGTATAATGGGCTTGACTAAGACGGCAGCGCTCGAGCTTGCCGAATTCGGCGTCACCGTCAACGCCATCTGCCCCGGCTATGTCTTGACCCCTCTCGTCGAAGCGCAGATCCCGGATACAGCCAAGGCGCGCGGCATGACGGAAGAGCAGGTCAAGAGCGAGGTCATCCTCAAGGCACAGCCCACGCATGAATTCGTCAAGGCCGAAGAAATCGCAGCATTGTCGCTCTATCTTGCCAGCGACGATGCTCGTCAGGTCACCGGCACGCACGTCTCGATTGACGGTGGCTGGACCGCGGAATAACGATAGATGGTTAGGGCCGGGTTGGTGTGAGCGCAACCGGCCCCGACCAACAGACAATAAACGGGAACGATATGAACGACAGCATCCGCTTTATCCTCAACGGCGAGGATATCTCACTTTCCAGCCTGCGCCCGACCGAGACGCTCCTCGATTTCCTGCGTCTCAACCGGCATCTGACGGGCACGAAAGAAGGATGCGCGGAAGGCGATTGCGGCGCCTGTACCGTTCTGGTCGGCCGGCTGATCGATGGCGGACTGCATTACGAGGCCGTCAATGCCTGCATCCGTTTTGTCGGCTCGCTGCATGCCACCCATGTCGTCACCGTCGAACATCTGGCCGCCAAGGACGGCACGCTGCATCCGGTGCAGCAGGCCATGGTTGATTGTCATGGCTCGCAATGCGGCTTCTGCACGCCGGGTTTCGTCATGTCGCTCTATGGCCTGTGGCTTACGACCGAACAGCCGAGCCGGGCGCAGATCGAAAAATCCCTGCAGGGCAATCTCTGTCGGTGCACCGGCTATGAGCCGATCGTCAAGGCAGCCGAACAGGTAAGCCAGATGCGCCCGAGTGCCCTGTTTGACCCTCTGGAAAAAACCAGGGCCGACGTTATCGCCCGCCTCCGGGCCATGCAGGACGGCGATACCATCACCGTCACTTGCGGCGAGGATCGCCTGATCGTACCGGGCTCGGTCGCAGCACTTGCGCAAGTATTGGCCGACGAACCGAAAGCGACCGTCGTTGCCGGCTCCACCGATGTCGGCCTCTGGGTCACCAAGCAGATGCGCAAGCTCGACCCGGTCGTCTTCATCAATCATCTGACCGACTTGCAGAAGATCACCTCGGAAGACGCCGGCCTGACCATCGGCGCCGGTGTCACCTACAGCCAGGCGTTTGCCGCCATGGCCGAAAAGATCCCGGCGCTCGCAAGCCTGATCGACCGTATCGGCGGCGAGCAGGTGCGCAATATGGGCACGATCGGCGGCAATATCGCCAACGGCTCGCCTATTGGCGACACGCCGCCGCCACTGATCGCACTCGGCGCGACGGTCACGCTGCGCTCCGTTACTGGCGCCCGCATGTTGCCGCTGGAAGACTTCTTCATCGACTACGGCAGGCAGGATCGCAATCCCGGCGAATTCGTCGAAAGCGTCTTCGTGCCGTACCCCGCCGAAGGCACCCAGTTCGCGGTCTACAAGATCTCCAAACGCCGTGATGAGGATATTTCGGCGCTCTGCGGCGCTTTCCATTTGGCGTTGGATGCGTCCGGCAACGTCGCCGATATCCGCATTGCCTTCGGCGGTATGGCCGGCACGCCGAAGCGTGCCCGCACGGTCGAAGCCGAGCTGATCGGCAAGTCCTGGACGGAGGCGATGGTCACCGCCGCCCGCGCCGCCTTCGATGCCGACTACACGCCGCTGACCGACTGGCGCGCCAGTGCCGAATACCGACAGTTGACCGCCAAGAACCTGCTCATCCGCTTCTATCTCGAAACGGCCGGTGCGCCGCAGGAATTGAAGCGTTTTGCAACGGTGGAGGCATAATCATGGACAAATCCACCTTCGAAGAACGCAAGGTCATCAACGGCTCGATGCATGGTTCGCTGAAGCACGACTCGGCGCACAAGCACGTGACGGGTGCTGCCGACTATATCGACGACCTACCGGAACCGGCGGGCCTGTTGCATGGCGCACTCGGGCTTTCCGACCGCGCCCATGCCGACATCGCCGGCATCGACCTCTCCGCCGTGAAAGCCTATCCGGGTGTCGTCTGGGTGTTCACCGCCAGGGATATCCCAGGTGCCAACGACACCAGCTCCAACGGCATGCATGACGAGCCGTTGCTTGCCGAAACCAAGGTCGAGTTCCACGGCCAGCCGATCTTCGCCGTCATCGCCGAGACCCGCGAAATCGCTCGCCGGGCAGCAAGGCTCGCCAAGATCGACTACCGCGACCTGCCCCATTGGAGCGATATCGACGGGGCTCTCGCCAATGGCGCACCGGTCGTCTACGAGCCGATGACGCTGAAGCGGGGCGAGCCGGAAACCGAGATGGCCAATGCCAAGCACCGCATCAAGGCGCAGATGCGCATCGGCGGCCAGGAGCATTTCTATCTCGAAAGCCATATCGCCATGGCGATCCCCGGCGAGGACGACGAAGTCACCGTCTGGTCATCCACCCAGCACCCAAGCGAAATCCAGCATATCGTCGGCCACGTCCTGAACATTCCGTCCAATGCCGTTACCGTCAATGTGCGCCGCATGGGCGGCGGCTTCGGCGGCAAGGAGACTCAGGGCAATCAGTTCGCCGCACTCGCCGCCGTCGCCGCCAAGAAGCTTGGCCGCGCCATCAAATTCCGCCCCGACCGCGACGAGGACATGGCAGCCACCGGCAAGCGCCATGACTTCCTGGTCGACTACGAAATCGGCTTCGACGATGACGGCCACATCCATGCCATCGATGCGACCTACGCCGCCCGCTGCGGCTTCTCCTCCGACCTCTCCGGCCCGGTCACCGACCGCGCGCTGTTCCACGCGGATTCGAGCTATTTCTACCCGCATGTGCATCTCGTCTCGAAACCGCTGAAGACGCACACCGTTTCCAACACCGCCTTCCGCGGTTTCGGCGGCCCGCAGGGCATGGTCGGCGGTGAACGCTTCATCGAAGAGATCGCTTATGCGCTCGGTAAGGACCCGCTGGAGATTCGGCGCGCGAATTTCTACGGCCAGCCCGGCTCTGGTCGGACGCTGACGCCCTATCACCAGGAGGTGGAGGACAACATCATCCACCGTATCGTCGATGAACTCGAAGACTCGTCCGACTATCAGGCGCGGCGCAATGCCATCGTCGAGTTCAACCGCTCAAGCCGCTTTATCCGCAAGGGCATTGCGCTGACGCCGGTGAAATTCGGCATCTCCTTCACCATGACCGCCTTCAACCAGGCCGGCGCGCTGGTGCACGTCTATCAGGACGGCTCGATCCACCTGAACCACGGCGGCACCGAGATGGGCCAGGGCCTCTACACTAAGGTGGCGCAGGTGCTGGCCGATAGCTTCCAGGTCGATATCGACCGGGTGAAGATCACTGCGACCACCACGGGCAAGGTTCCCAACACTTCGGCGACCGCGGCCTCCTCCGGCTCCGACCTCAACGGCATGGCAGCCTTCGACGCCGCCCGACAGATCAAGGAGCGCCTCGTTGCCTTCGCCGTCGACAAATGGAGCGTTGGCGCCGAAGAGGTGCAGTTCCTGCCGAACCGGGTGCGCGTCGGCGATCTCGAAATCCCCTTCCCCGATTTCATCAAGCAGGCCTATTTCGCCCGTGTGCAGCTTTCCGCCGCCGGCTTCTACAAGACGCCGAAAATCCATTGGGACCGCAAGGCCGGCCGCGGCACGCCGTTCTACTACTTCTCCTATGGCGCCGCCTGCTCCGAAGTCTCGATCGACACGCTGACCGGCGAATATCTGATCGACCGCACCGATATCCTCCACGACGTCGGCCGTTCGCTGAACCCGGCGATCGATATCGGCCAGGTCGAAGGCGCCTTCGTGCAGGGCATGGGCTGGCTGACCACGGAAGAACTCTGGTGGGATGACAAGGGCCGGCTGCGCACGCACGCGCCGTCCACCTACAAGATCCCGCTCGCCTCCGACCGGCCGAAGATTTTCAACGTCCGCCTTGCCGAATGGTCCGAAAATGCCGAGGCCACCATCGGTCGCTCCAAGGCCGTCGGCGAACCGCCCTTCATGCTCAGCATCTCGGTGCTCGAAGCCTTGTCGATGGCCGTCGCGAGCGTCGCGGATTACCGCGTTTGCCCGCGGCTCGACGCGCCGGCAACGCCGGAACGGGTGCTGATGGCGGTCGAGCGGCTGAAGGGGATGTGACCATGGCGATCCGCGAAGTGCTTTCCGGTGTGATACCCAGGAGCGACTTCCGCGCATTTCTCGCGCCACGCCCCTCTTCCATCCTCATCGAGATCATTGGAACGCAGGGCTCCACCCCGCGCGAGGCTGGAACCTTCATGCTCGTTTCCGAAAATGCCATCTGGGGCACGATCGGCGGCGGGCAGTTTGAATTTTTGGCGATCCAGAACGCCCGCGAATTACTGATGGGCGATGGCGTCGAGATGATGGACATACCGCTCGGGCCGGAGATCGGCCAATGCTGCGGCGGTCGCACCCAGCTGCGTTTCCAGAAAATGACGGCACAATTGCTGGAAGAGCTCGAAGCCAAACGGGCGAGCGAAGCGGAACATCGACCAAGGACCTATCTCTTTGGCGCAGGACATGTCGGGCATGCATTGGCCGCCGCGCTCGCGCCTCTGCCGCTTTCCGTGACGGTGATCGAGACCCGGAAGGAGGAATTGGCAAACCTGCCGGCGGAGACGAAGACAAAGCTTTCGCCAATGCCGGAAGCATTGGTGCAGGATATTCCCGCAGGCTCAGCGATCGTCATCCTGACCCATGATCACGCCCTGGATTTCCTGATCGCCAAGGAAGCGCTCGCCCGCACCGACCTTGCCTATGTCGGCATGATCGGCTCGGTGACCAAGCGCGCCACCTTCTCCCATTGGCTAACCCGCGAGGGCGGTGACAAGGCCTCGCTTGAGCGGCTGACGCTGCCGATCGGCGGCGCCGCGGTGAAGGACAAGCGCCCGGAAGTCATCGCCGCCATGACGGCCGCAGAGTTGCTGACGGCCTTCGCGGCTTACGCCATCCGATCATCCTCGTAACGCGGACCGCGCCCGTCGAGAAAACCGAGATCGCGTTTGAGCCGGTCGGGCATCTCATCCAAATCCAGCCTCGGTGAAGGCCCTGTGCTCCCCGCAAAGACCTGCGTCAGTACCCCCAGCGCTCGAGCCAGAACGGAGGGTCTAGCGGCATTCATCTGCTCTATAGCATAGCAATCCATGAAAGCACCTCAATCCAATCGATGATATGGATTGCAGTTTGCAGCCGAAAATGCTGAAATTCCAATCGAACAACCGTCTGCATACATAAAGAGAACTTATCCATGAAACTGTCAAAACAGTTTCCGCTGAATGCACTCCGCGTCTTCGAGGCCGCCGCCCGGCACGGCAGCTTTACGCGCGCCGGCGAAGAACTCGGCATGACGCAAACGGCCGTCAGCTATCAGATCAAGCTTTTGGAGGAGAATGTCGGCGAGCCGCTGTTCCTGCGCCGCCCGCGCCAGATCGAGTTGACGGAGGCGGGCGCGCGGCGGGCGCCGAAGGTCAGCGAGGCCTTCAGCATGCTGCATGAGGCAATGGCTTCGGTCAGCGGCGGTGCCGAAACCACGCTTCTCATTCATTCAACGCCGACCTTCGCATCGCAGTGGCTGGCTCGCCACCTCGGCTCATTTCAGCTACAGCACCCGAATGTCGCAGTACGGCTCGCCACATCAGACGCGCTCATTGATTTCTCCCGTGAACCGTCCGATATCGCCATTCGCAATGGGCGCGGAACATGGCCGGGCCTGCGCGCGCATCTGTTGATGAAAATGAACTTCACGCCGATGCTCAGCCCGGAGTTGGCGGCCAGCATCGGCGGCGTCCATACGCCGGCTGATCTTCTCAAACTTCGCATCATCGATGCCGGCGACCCTTGGTGGGCACAATGGTTCGAAGCAGCCGGAGTTCCCGACCCTGGCCTGCAAGGCAGACCGAAAAGCAGGCTTGGGGCGCAATCCTTCGAGGCGAGTGCCGCGATCGCCGGACAAGGCGTCGCCGTCCTGACACCCGAATTCTATGCCGACGACTTAGCCGCCGGTCGGCTGATCCAGCCCTTCGATATCCTCTGCAACGATGGCTCGAACTATTGGCTTGCCTACCCCGAGAACAGGCGTCATACGCCGAGAATCCGTGCCTTCCGGAACTGGATTCTCGGCGAATTCGGTATGCCGTTGGAATGAGCGCCGCTCAATAGGCCATATCCGGCGCATAGAAGCAGCGCGGCGTGTTCTCGTCCGGAAACAGACAAAGGTGATAGGCGCCATCCGGTGAACGCATTGTCTTGCGCTGTGGTAGCGTAAAGATATGGGCATGCGTCACATAGCGATGATCGCCGGGATAGAGCGTAATCCGATAGCCACCCGGGATAACGGTCACCGTGCGCGAGGGGATCATCTCGCAATCACCGGTCTGACTGTCGCCGTTGCAACAGTAGGGATCGTAGGTCCAGCCGGAGGGCGCGTCGTGCGCCATGGCAGAGGTTGCAAAAAGGAATAGTGCAAACGCCAGTATACCACGCATGGGCAAATCTCCGACGATACGGCGCCCCGGGGGCTCCGCTGCCCGCCTATCGCCGATGACGCTGAAAAAACGCGTCCAATTTTGATCTATGGCGAAGTTGGCGCTCGACAAGAGCGGCTGCATATCCGGTCACGGAAGTGTGTGGTCCCGTTACGAAAAGCAATCCCTTGATGAAACGCCCCTTCCCTCTGCGCCCAACATTTTGCAAGGTGTCGAGTCGGAGGAAGAAAAGGGGAACTGAATGTATGAATATGCCATAGCGTGGGAATGGCTGGCCTTTGCCGCCCGCTGGTTCCACGTCATAACCGCCATTGCCTGGATCGGCTCGTCCTTCTACTTCATCGCGCTTGATCTCGGCCTGGTGAAGCGTCCGCATCTTCCGCCCGGCGCCTATGGCGAGGAGTGGCAGGTTCATGGCGGCGGTTTCTATCACATCCAAAAATATTTGGTGGCCCCGGCCACGATGCCGGAACATCTGACCTGGTTCAAATATGAGAGCTATTTTACCTGGCTCTCCGGCTTCCTGATGCTCTGCATCGTCTATTACGGGGGCGCCAATCTCTTCCTCATCGACCGGCACGTGCTGGACGTCAGCGTTCCCGTCGCCATTCTGATTTCGCTGGCTTCCCTCGCCGGTGGCTGGATCGTCTACGATCTGCTCTGCAAATCGCCGCTCGGCAACAATACCTGGGGTCTGATGGCGGTGCTTTATGCCGTCCTCGTCTTCATGGCCTGGGGCTATACCCACCTCTTCACGGGCCGCGCCGCCTTCCTGCATCTCGGCGCCTTCACGGCGACGATCATGTCGGCCAATGTGTTCATGATCATCATACCCAACCAGAAGATCGTCGTCGCCGACCTGATCGCCGGGCGCACGCCGGACCCGAAATATGGCCGCATCGCCAAGCAGCGCTCTTTGCACAACAACTATCTAACGCTGCCCGTTATCTTCTTCATGCTGTCGAACCATTATCCGCTGGCCTTCGGCACCGCTTATAACTGGATCATCGCGGCGCTGGTGTTCCTGATGGGCGTCACCATCCGCCACTGGTTCAACACGATCCATGCCCGCAAGGGCCGCCCCACCTGGACATGGATCGTCACCGTCATTCTCTTCATTCTGATCATATGGCTTTCGACCGTGCCGAAGGTGTTGACCGGCGAAAAGGATGCCGACGCCGTCGCGCCCGCTTTTCAGCAGTTCGCTGCGGATGCGCACTTTCCGGCGGTGAAGCAGATGATCTCGACGCGCTGTTCGATGTGCCATGCCGCTGAGCCTGTTTTTGAAGGCATTGCGCGTGCGCCACAGGATGTGATGCTGGAAAACGACGCGGAAATCGCTATGCATGCCCGCGAGATCTATATTCAGGCTGGCCGCAGCCATGCCATGCCGCCCGGCAATGTCACCGACGTGACGCCGGAGGAGCGCAAGCTGCTGGTCGCCTGGTTCGAAAGCTCCGTCGGAGAAAAAGACCAATGACTACCCTTTTGCGTGGCCGCATGCTCTCCTTCAAGCGCGCGCCAGAGAACCTGACCGATACGGACAGCTATTCGTATGAGCACGATGGCGGCCTGCTGATCGAGAACGGAATCATCGCCGCCATCGGCCCTTATCTAGAGGTCAAGGCGAAAGCGCCTGCGCATGTTGCCGAAGTCGACCATCGGCCGCATTTGATCTTGCCGGGCTTTATCGATATGCATCTGCATTTTCCGCAAATGCAGGTCATCGCCTCCTATGCGGCCAACCTTCTGGAATGGCTGAACACCTATACTTTCCCGGAGGAATGCCGCTTTGTCGAAAGCGCCCATGCGCAGCGCATAGCCACCCATTTCTACGACGAGCTGATCCGCCACGGCACGACGACGGCGGTTGCCTATTGCTCCGTGCACAAGACCTCCGCCGACGCCTTCTTTGCCGAAGCCATGCGCCGCAACATGCGCATGGTCGGCGGCAAGGTGATGATGGACCGCCATGCGCCGCAGGGCCTGCTCGACACACCGCAGATGGGTTACGACGAGACGCGCCAGGTGATCGCCGATTGGCACGGCAAGGGCCGCAACCATGTCGCCATCACCCCGCGTTTCGCCATCACCTCGACGCCTGAGCAGATGGAAGCAGCCGCAGCCCTTGCCCGCGAATTCCCTGATCTGCATATCCAGACGCATCTCTCCGAGAACCACGACGAGATCAAATTCACCGGCGAGCTCTATCCGGACGCGATCGACTACACCGATATCTACGCGCGCTACGACCTGCTCGGGCCGAAGAGCCTGTTCGGACACGCCATTCACCTTTCCGAGCGCGAAGCCGACGCCATGAGCGAGGCCGGCGCCATCGCCGTCCATTGCCCGACCTCCAACCTCTTCCTCGGCTCCGGCCTTTTCCCGCTGAAGGCTCTGGCACGCCGCGAAAAGCCCGTCCGCATCGGCGTCGCCACCGATATCGGCGGCGGCTCCAGCTATTCGATGCTGCGCACAATGGACGAGGCCTACAAGATCCAGCAGCTTCTCGGCGAACGCCTGAACCCGCTGGAAAGCTATTATTACATGACGCTCGGCAACGCCGAAGCCCTGTCGCTGGCCGACAAGATCGGTACCCTCGATCCCGGTACCGACGCCGACCTTGTCATCCTCGACGCTGCCGCCACGCCGGCCATGGCGCTGAAGATGGAAGTCGTGAAGACGCTCCCGGAGGAGCTCTTCCTGTTGCAGACCATGGGGGACGATCGGGCGATCATCGAAACCTATGTTGCAGGAAAAGCCGCGAAATCGATCCTGCAGTAAGGCGATCCAGATCCTCCGTAATAGTCATCGAAAAGGCAGAGAGCCATGACCGCGCCGCTTACCATTGCCGAACTGAAGAAGCTCGCCAAACGGCGCGTCCCCAAAATGTTCTTCCAGTATGCCGATTCCGGTTCGTGGACAGAGTCCACTTACGATGCGAACGAAGCTGATTTCAAAAAGATCAAACTTCGCCAACGCGTCCTCGTCGACATGGCCAACCGCTCGCTGGAAACTCGTATGATCGGCCAGACGGTGTCCATGCCGGTAGCGTTGGCTCCGACCGGGCTGACGGGCATGCAGCATGCCGACGGCGAGATGCTGGCGGCGCGCGCGGCGGAGGAATTCGGCATTCCGTTCACGCTGTCGACCATGAGCATCTGCTCGATCGAAGACGTTGCCTCGGTAACGAAGCAACCCTTCTGGTTTCAGCTCTATGTCATGAAGGACCGCGACTTCGTGATAAACCTCATCAACCGCGCAAAAGCCGCAAAATGCTCGGCTTTGGTGCTGACGGCCGACCTGCAGATCCTTGGCCAGCGACACAACGATCTGCGCAATGGCCTGACGGCGCCGCCGAAACTCATCCCGAAACATATGTGGCAGGTGGCGATGCGGCCGCGTTGGTGCCTGGACATGATGCGGACGAAGCGGCATTCCTTTGGCAATGTCATCGGTCATGCCAAGAACGTCACCAGCCTGGCGTCACTGGCGGGCTGGACCCATGAACAATTCGATCCAAAGCTTTCGTGGAGTGATGTCGGCTGGATCAAGGAACGTTGGGGCGGGCCGCTGATCATCAAAGGTATCCTCGATGTCGACGACGCCAAGGCCGCGGTCGATACCGGCGCAGACGCGATCATCGTTTCCAACCATGGCGGCCGTCAGCTTGATGGCGCCCCCTCTTCCATCAGCATGCTACCGAAGATCGTCGACGCCGTCGGCGACAAGATTGAAGTGCACGTTGATGGCGGCATCCGTTCCGGCCAAGACGTGTTGAAGGCGGTGGCGCTCGGCGCCAAAGGCACGTTCATCGGCCGCCCCTTCCTCTACGGCCTCGGCGCCATGGGCAAGGAGGGCGTAACGCGGGCACTGGAGATCATCCGCAACGAGCTGGATATTTCCATGGCCCTCTGCGGCAAGCGGGATATCAAGACGGTGAACCGGGAGATTCTGGCCGAGGTTTAACGTAGCCACCCTGTCGCCAAAGCGCTCGCCCACTCGGCACGGCCTGCGCGCGCAGCAAGTGCTGCCATCGCTTGATAATCGTATGCTACCTGCCGGAATGTCGGCAGCCACATGCCTTCCACCTTTTCCAGAACTGCATAGGAGGCGAAGGGGTGGCCTGCCTCGACCTTGTGATAATGGGGCAGATCATCATCGTAGCCTGGGCAGCCGACACTGCCGGGGTTGACGATCAGGCGCCCGTCACGAAGGCGAACCGCACGCGGGATATGGCTATGGCCGCATAGGATCAGCGGAAGATCGATTCCGGCAGCCAGCGCCTCGATCTCCTCGATCGGCTTCAGATAGATATGGCCTTCCGGCGCGACAGCTTCGAGCCAGTAGACGTTGTCGTCCTTCGGCGTCGCATGACACAGGTAAACCTCGTCCATGTAGACGGTGCTGAACGGCAAGGTGTGCAACCACTCGAGATGGTGTCCGGACAATTCCGCATGGGCGGCACTGTCCGAAATATGCATCTTCTCCGGCAGCTGTTCGATCAGATACCGATCGTGGTTGCCGCGAACTGTCACTGCATCGAGCGCAAGTAGGATATCGGCCGTCTCCCCTGCCGTCAGCGGTCCGCTAAAGCAATCGCCGAGATTGACGATATTGTTGATGCCTTGCGCGCGGATATCGGCGAGCACCACTTCCAGCGCCAGGTGATTGCCGTGCACATCCGCAATAACAGCAAAACGCAAGGCTCAGCTCCCGCGATAGGTGGAATAGCCGTAGGGCGAAATCAGCAGCGGCACATGATAATGCGCCGTCGTGTCGGCAATGCCGAAGCGGATCGGCACCAGATCCAGGAATGCCGGTTCGGGCAGCTTGGCCCCGGTTGCTCGTAGATAGTCACCGGCGCGGAAGACCAGCTCGTAGGTGCCGGCGACAAAATTGTCGCCGATCAGGATCGGCCCACCGTCGACGCGCCCGTCGGAATTGGTCGTGACCGTCTTCAGATGCTTCCGCGTCTCACCCTCGATCTTGAAGAGATCGATCGCCAAGCCTTCGGCCGGCTTGCCGAGGGCAGTGTCGAGCACATGGGTGGTCAGTCCGGTCATAGGGTCGGCGCTCCGATGATGAAGGGGGTGTCGAAGAAGAATTCCACCAGATTGTTGCCCGACCCGTCACGATCGACAACGAGAAAGTCACTCGGCTGATCGAGGGTCATTAGCGGGTAATGCCAGACATTGCGGCGATAGTTCACGCCTTGATCGCCACGCGCCAGGAAGACCTGCGGCGTACCCGGCTGGCCGTCCTCGTCCTTCGCAACCACCACGAGGAACTGCCTATCGTTCAGCGGTACGAAACACTGGCTGCCGAGGGGATGGCGCTCCATCATGTCGATCTTGTATGGAAAGGCCCGCGGCTGGCCGCGAAACAGATTGATGATCACTCGCGCGCCCTCACCCACGGCCTCGGCGCTTGAAAGCGCATGAAACCGCTCCGTCGTACCGCCATTGATCAGCTTCATCGTTGCCGGGTCCGCCTCGATGACGTCGCCGAAGGGCGCGAACGCAGTCTTGGTGAGAGGAAAAATATCGAGCGTCTGGGTCATGGTCGTCACTCCCCTTCTGCCCGCCAGTGGCGGATGGATTCGAGTTGCGTGAGCAATTCGGGGACTGAATGCCCAACCGTCGTCCAAATATCCTCGACGTTTGCAGTGACGCCGTTGGACAGCAGGCGCTCGCTCATAGTTTGCATCTCATTCCAATGTAGATCCGGATGATCCGGTCCGAATTCCGGATGTTCATTCAGCAACTGTGCGGCCGCCGCACCAATGGCACAGAGGCTATAGGCGACAGCATACTGGGTACGATCATCGGCCAGGAACGACGCCCGGTCCATTCCCCGAACAAAAAGACGCGCGTCGGACGCGGCCTTCTGCATATGATCCAGGTAATGGACAAGACCTCTGCCGGTCATATCCTAGGCCTTGTTCCCGTAAAGCCTGAGCCGCATCACGCCGCCGTCCGGATGCATGGCGAAACGCACATGCGTTACCGGGCCGATCGCGGCGAGGACATCGCTGCCATAGTCATGAATATGGTCCATCTGCAGCTTCTGGCGCGAAAGGATGGGCTTCCAGCTTTCGGAGGCGGCGATCTCCGCATCGGTGAAGGTGTCGCCGTGGCCGGGCAGATAGACGCCGAGCAGTTCGCACGTGTCCGGAAAATTGCCTTTGAAGAAGGCGGTATCGACGATGACGCGGTTGATGGTGCCGGGATGGCCGAGGCGGATGATCGTCCAGTCATGGCCGGGGCCGCGCCGGCGCTTGGTTTCCCAGCCGTCGCCCATGTTGAGGCCGCGGCCCGGTCCGAGCATCTTGTCGGGATGGCCATAATGCGCGTCCGACCAGGCAAGCGCCTTGGCGCCGTTGAAAATATAGCCGAGGTCGACTTCCTCGGTGTTACCGACCTTCGACCAGTCGAAATAGGCTGAGCCGTAAACGCGCAAACGTGCCACGCCGCCATCGGGATAGATGTGCATCCGAAGATGCGTCCAAACCTTTTCCTTGTCGGCCACTTCGAAGAAATGATGCGCACTCGAGCCGAGCGGCGATTTCACGAGGATCTCGGTCCAAGCGGTCGCGTCGGTCGGATCGCCGCTTTCGACGAAGGCAGCCTCGATCGAGCAGTGCGGCGGATAGTTGCCGGTGAAATAGCTGGTATCGACATCGAAGCCGAAGATACGGCCCGGCATGGCGAGGCGGATGACCGACCAGTCGTGCCCCGGTACGCGCTTGCGCCGGCTTTCCCAGCCGTCCATGTATTTGCCGTTGTCGTCATAGAGATCCGGATCGAAGCTTGCCGGCACATCCTGCAGCATGCGGTCCAGCGGCGCGAAGAACTCGTCGGTGGCATAGAGCCCCTTGGCGCCGAGGCGGGCGGAGGCAAGGTTGATGGCACCGACCGCGAAGGACGGAAGGCTAGTATCGGCATTGTCGGTCATTCAGGTCTCCGGAAGCATGGATTGCAGGCGCAGCAGGGCGATTTTCTCCACCTGCGCCGTTGCGGTCGCAAATTCCGCGTCCCGGTCATTGCCGATCCGCGTCTCGAAGGCGGCAAGGATGTCGTTTTTGCCGAGCCCCTTGACCGCAATAATAAAGGGAAAGCCGAATTTCGTCACGTAAGCCGTGTTGAGCTCGGTGAAGCAGGCATGCTCAGCTGGTGTGAGCCGGTCAAGCCCGGCGCCTGCCTGCTCCTTGCGGCTGTCCTCGGTGAGCTTGCCCGCAATTGCCAGCCGGCCGGCGAGGTCGGGATGCGCGCGCAAAACGCCAAGCCGCTCGTCAGCACTGGCGGCGCGAAAGATGGCGACCAGAGCGCCATGTACGCTGCCTGACGTCAACGGTTCGGCAATATTGCCGGCGTCATAGGCACGTTCGGCAATGAACGGGGAGTGCTCGAAGACACCGCCAAAGCGGGTTACGAAATCGTCGCGTGATATCATTTTAGCGCGCACCCACGGGAAGGTGATGCTGGTACCAATGGTTGGCGATATCGATGCGCCTGGGCAGCCAGACCTTGTCGTGCTTCAGCACATACTCGATGAAGCGCCTCAGCGCCGCCGCTCGACCCGGCCGACCAACCAGACGGCAATGCAGGCCGACGGACATCATCTTCGGGCTGCCCTGCTTGCCCTCTTCATAGAGCGTGTCGAAGGCATCCTTGAGATAGGTGAAGAACTGATCGCCGGAATTGAAGCCCTGCGGCGTGGCGAAACGCATATCGTTGGTTTCGAGCGTGTAGGGGATGATCAGGAACGGCTTGCCCTCGACACCATCGACCCAATAGGGCAGATCGTCGGCATAGGAATCCGAGGAATAGAGAAAACCGCCCTCCTCCATCACCAGCCGCAGCGTATTATCAGAAGGTTTGCCCTGGTACATGCCGTAGGGGCGCTCACCGGTCAGCTCGGTATGAAGGCGCACGGCCTCAAGGATGTGCTTGCGCTCCAGATCCTCGGGAAAATCCTTGTATTCCAGCCAGCGATAGCCGTGGCTCGCGATCTCCCAGCCGGCCTCCTTCATGGCGGCGACCGCTTCCGGATTGCGGGCCATGGCAAGTGTCACGCCGTAAACGGTTGCCTGCACCTTGAGCTCGGTGAACATGCGCCACAACCGCCAGAAACCGGCACGCGAACCATATTCGTAGATCGATTCCATATTGAGATTGCGCTGGTTCGGCCAGGGTGCCGCACCGACGATTTCCGACAACAAGTTCTCCGAAGCAGGGTCGCCGTCGAGTACGCAGCTTTCCCCGCCCTCTTCGTAATTGATCACAAACTGCACCGCGACGCGGGCATCGCCCGGCCATTTCGGATCGGGCGTATTGCGGCCATAGCCGATGAGATTGCGGGGGTAGGTATCGGACATCAAAGCACCTTCTCAAATATGTGAAGACGGTAGCATTCACGGCCGGAAAGTCGAGACGGAAAGTGCGAAACCCACTTTCCTTTTGCTTATAAGCGCTTAGGCAATCTTGCGGGCGCTGACCTTGCCCATTGGATGCAGAGAGTGCACCCGGAACGGACCGCCGGTGCCCTCTTCCATCATCAGCGCGATATTCGATACCGGCACTGGCTCGGTAAGTGCCGGCTCGAAGAAATCGCGCAACACCCGCTCCATGCGTGGCAGATCGGCGGGGGTGACCGTGCCCGTCAGCATCATCTGGAAGCGGAATTCATCCATGACATGTGGATGGCCCCAGCGATGCAGATTGGCGAATTGCGCGGCCGACAGGCTATCGGGATCGCTGCGCTCGATTTCCGCTTCAGTCAGTGGTGCCCGATAGTGATCGAAGGCCTGGACCAGCGACGCCGCCAGGAAATGCATTTGCTGGCAGGGCTCAGACGGCACCAGGCCGAACGTACCGCCGAGGCGCGCAACTTCCATCTGCGGAATCTCGAATGGCGTCACGGTGCCGGAAAAACGCGTGAGGTCGCGCAGCAGCGTCGCCTCGGACATATCCTCCGCCAGGCGAAACGGCGCTTTCAACGTGCCGTTAAAACCATAGCGGCGCGGCACGGCGGTATGGAAGGCGATCTCATGAATGCCAAGCCCGCGAATGGCGGGCGGATCGACCATCTCACCGGAATAGACATTGCGGCCGAGCCAATTTGCGGCCACGAGCGTCAGCGGATCGCTCGCAGACGGCGTGAAGCAAATGGCGTAGCGCATAAAATCTCCTCCAGAGCGCGACAAACCGGCCGATCCAACCGGAAGCCGATGGGCAAGGAGATAGGTGATTTGCGTGACAGATTGACGACCCGAGCGGGTTTATATTCACGTTTTATGTGATGCTACCGTAATGTGGTTCGAAAGCGCGAAACCTTGGGGCAGCTTGAAAGAACTTGGATTTTCCAATGCCTCCCGGACGGCCACTTCCGCCAGGCGATGCGCCAGACCGAAACTGACCTTGAACCCGCCGGTCAGCGCAATGAGCTGCGGATAGTTCGGATGCGCTCCCACCATGGGATCCCGATCGATCGCCTTCGGCCGCAAACCGGCCCAGCGTTCGACCACCTCGGCACCGGCCAGCGCCGGCGTCATCATCCGCGCAGCGGTGAGCAGGTCTTCCAGTTGATCATCCGTCGACAGCGGATCGTCGAAGCGATTCTCGCTCGTGCTGCCGACCGCCACCAACCCGCCCTCATGCGGAACGATATAGAGCCCGTCACGGAAAATCACCGGCAGGCCGGCATCGACATCCGCCTTCAGTAACGCCGCTTGCCCCTTGACTGGCTGGCCGAGGGGAGAATGACGACCGGGCGTCAATCCATCCAGTATCGGAAAGGAGCGATGGCCGGCGGATAGAATGCAGCGGTGGAAACAGATAACGCCTCCGGGGGTCACCGCAACGCAGCGATCCGGATCGATGCTCTGGATGTCCAGTCCTTCGACAAGCCGAACATGTTTCGCCTGACGAAGGAATGACGCAAGGACCGCGATCAGCGAACGTGGCGCCACGCGTGCACGAGCGTATCATGCACGAAACCGCTTTCGCCAGAGGCCGGTTCGATCCAGCCGCTAGCGGGCGGCGAGTCCAGGACATGCCAATAGAACCGGTGCTCGCCGAGACGCCAATTCGTCTCGGCGTCGCGTGAGTGACCGAGAGCGATCTTGCGCAAGTGCGGCTTCGGTAACGGAATGAGACGACTGGAGCGACGATAGCCGGCCGAAAGTCCGGTCGTCGCTTCAAGGACTGCGATTTCCGTTTCCAACGCAACAAGCGCCTCGAGCTGGAACTGCTTTTTGTTGTCCCAGCGATCCGGCATATAGGGCATCAGCGCACCGAGAACGCCGCCGCTTGCCCCCTGCCCCAGCCGACCGGCATCGACGAGCATCGCCTCGATGCCCAGGCGCTCCGCATGCACCGCCGCCCACAGGCCCATGATACCGCCGCCGACGATCAGCAGTTCGACGGACGATTGACCGGCAAGCCCCGGAGGATTATCGGCTCTTCCCATGACAGATCCAGTTTCCGATCAGACGCCAGCAGCTGAGGCCAATGCAAGCCAAGCCCTTGAATGGCGCGACGGCGATATGCCCTATTCGACCGCCTTTGGCGACCATTTTTATTGCCAGACCGACGGGCGGCTGGAATGCGGCCATGTCTTCCTTGCCGGCAACGGCCTGCCCGCTCGTTGGAATGAACAACAAAGCTTTCTGATCGGCGAACTCGGCTTCGGCACAGGCCTGAATTTTTGCGAGACCTGGCGGCAATGGCGACAACATCGCCAATCGAATTCGAAACTCCACTTCATATCTTTCGAACTTTACCCGATGCGCTCCGAGGAGATCGATCGCGCGCTGTCACGCTGGCCTGAAATCGATGCCGAGCGTCAGGCGCTTGTCGCTATTTGGCCAGAAGAGCCGCGCGGCATCGTTACGCTCACGCTCGACGCCCAGACGCGCCTCAGCGTCGTCTGTGGCCCGGCGATCGACGGCGTGAGCCAAGCAGCAGCAGGCTTCGACGCCTGGTATCTTGACGGTTTCGCCCCTTCACGAAACGTCGATATGTGGTCGCCGGAACTGATGCAGCATCTCCACGACAAGACAGTCTCCGGCGGCACCTTCGCCACCTACGCCGCCGCCGGCTTCGTGCGCCGCAACCTGCAGGCAGCAGGATTCACGGTCGAACGACGTAAGGGATTTGCAGGAAAACGCGAGATGCTCTGCGGCGTGAGGCAGGCTTAGTTGCTGGAACGCTCGCTCTGAAGCGCAGCATCGCCGAGCCAGCGGCGGGCCTTGGCTTCCAGGAGTTCGGGGCTGATCGGTTTCGACATGTAATCGTCCATGCCCGCCTCCAGGCACATATCGCGGTCGACTTCGAGCGCATGCGCAGTGACGCCGACGATCGGCACGTGCCAGCCCTGGCCGGCTTCCGCTTCCAACTGCCGGATCATGCGGGTCGCCTGGTGGCCGTTCATGACCGGCATGGAGACATCCATCATGATCAGCGATGGCCGAAGCTGCCGCCAGGCATCTACGGCCTCTTGGCCATTCTGGACCACGAGGAAACGCAGGCCTGTGACTTGCAGGATCTGTGTGAAGACGATCTGGTTGACCTCGTTGTCCTCTGCGACGAGGATATCGATGGCGCTGACAGGTTTCGCTGCCACCTCGCGTTCGACGGTATCGATTGCGGCGGCCGCTTCGGCCTCGATCGGCAATTGCGGAGCGGAGGCGGTCTCATCGCTGTTCATCCGCTGTCGGCGCGCCGTGCGCACGACATCGATGATGGTGCTGCGCAGCACATTGGCGCGAGTGGGTTTCATCAGATGCGCCTGACCATTTAGCGCCGCGAATTCCTTGTCGCTACCGGCGACATCCATGGATGTCAGAAAGATCAGCGAGACGCCTTCGAAGCGCGAATTGGCACGGATGGCACGCGCGACGTCATCTCCGTTCATGTCCGGCATGTGGTAATCGAGGATCACGGCATCGACCGGCACACCCATATCGAAAGCGGCATGGAGGATAGCGAGCCCCGTCTTGCCGTCTTCGGCGGCGTAGCCGTCAAAACCCCATTGCGCCAACTGCTCGGTCAATATCCGCCGGTTGATCTCGTTGTCGTCGACGACCAGGATGCCGGCGCCTTTGACATTGACCGGCACCGCACGCGGTTCATTGCGAACGGCCGCCGGCGGCACGGGCAAATGTACGCTGAAGACCGAGCCCTTGCCCCATTCGCTTTCGACTTCGAGATAGCCGCCGAAGAGATCGACCAGCCCGGCGGTAATGGCGAGGCCGAGACCTGTGCCCTCGTGACGGCGGGTCGAGGACGCATCGACCTGCGAAAACTTCTCGAAAATGGAATCGAGCTTCTCGTCGGGAATGCCGACACCGGTGTCCTCGATACGGAGCGTTAACATGACCTCGTCGTTGTCAATCGACCGGCTGTTCACCTCGACCAGCACATGGCCACGTTCGGTGAATTTGATCGCATTGCCGACGAGATTGGTGACGATCTGGCGGAAGCGGCCGGCGTCGCCGAGCACCATGGCCGGCACATCGGGCGCCGTGCGCACCAGCAGCTCGATATCCTTTTCCGCCGCCGGCGACGAGAGGAGTGTCATGACATCCTCAACCGCCTCGGCCGGATCGAAGGCGGCCTTGCGCAGACGCATCTGCCCGGCATCGATCTTCGAGAAATCCAGGATGTCGTTGATGATCGTTAACAGCGCATTGCCCGATTTGACGATGATATCGATGAAGGTCTTCTGACGGGCGTCGAGATCGGTCTTGGCCAGTAGTTCCGCCATGCCGAGAACGCCATTCATCGGCGTACGGATTTCATGGCTCATATTGGCGAGAAATTCGGATTTGGCGCGGTCGGCGGCCTCGCTGCGGGAAAGCAGCAGTTGCAGCTCGGCCTCGCGCTCCTTCATCTCGGTAACATCGGTCAGCACCACGGTCCAGCGGCGATTTTCGCTGATCGTCGCTTCGAATTGCATCCAGCGCTCGCCGGCTACCTGGAACACCGCCGAGATCGGCTTGTTCGCCGCCATGCTCTCGCCCCATGCAAGCCGAACCGCCTCCGGCTCGTCGCCGAAATCGCCGCGCGCGGCGCAATGATCAAAGGCGATGGACCAATGCTTGCCGACCTCGAGATAATCTGCGGGAACGCGCAGCATGTCCTTCAATGCATCGCTCGCCAGCATGATGATGCCGTCCTGTACGATCAGCAATCCTTGCGACATGGCGTGCGTGGCGTCTGTCATCAGCTCGCCGAGGCGCTCCAGCGCAACACGCGCCTCGGTGATCTCTCGGGCTTGCTGGCGCACGGAGGAGATGTCGGCATAGGCGATCAGCGTGCGGCCGTTCGAAATGCGGCGCGCATCCATGATGACGGATTTGCCGTCGGCAAAATTCATCTCGGTCTGGAGATGCGGTCCGGCGTTGCGGAAGGCGTCCAGTCGCGCCTGATAGACGTCGTCGATGCTGCCGGCATCGGCGTCGTAACGGCCAAGCTCGAAATGCTTGGCAACGAGATCGCGATAGTGCCGGCCTTCGAAGCGCTCGTCCTTCGGGAATCCCCAGATGTCGTAAAAGGCATCATTGGTATATTCCACATCATAGTTGCCGTCATGGATCATCACGCCGATCGGCATTGAGCGCAGGATATTCTCCAGATCCTGATGCAATGCCTGCGCCTGCGCCTGCGCCTCGATCAACTGTGTCTCGCGCAGCTTCAAAACGGAAATATCGGTCATGGATCCGACGGCGTAGCGCTTGCCGTCCGAGGTGACAACGCGGTTGACGCGCGTCATGATCGGATGCTTCACGTGCAGCCGATCAACCACTTCGCCTTCGAATTCGAGCCCGCGCCCTTCGTTCAGCACGCGCTCGTTTTCCGCAAAGAAATCGTCGGCGCCGTTTTCGAACATCTCGTGTTCTGTCTTGCCCAGCGCCTCGGCGCGGCTGAGCCCCGTGATGGCCGCATAGGCCTCGTTGGAATAGATCAGCCGATGGCCGGCATCGCGCACGAAAGCGGCAACCGGCAGGTCTTCGAGAATGGTACGATAAAGTCCGATCTCATCGACGCCTTTGCCCGGAATATCGTGGTCTTCCGGAGCCAAGGACGAATGCGAAGGCACAACTGGCGAATCAAGAAACATTCCGAAGACGTAGAAGCGGTCTTGCGAGGGCGAAAAGCTTTCGATCTGCACCCGCGAACGGTCACTGCCCGTCGGATCGAAGCATAGCGCCGTCTCCTCGGAACCGAACACCAGCGCCCGGCGCTCCTTGTCTTCGCGGTCGACCTCCTCGCCGCTGTCGAAGAGATCGCGGCTGCGATTGCCGATGAAATCAGAGATATCACGCCGAAAAAAGCGCGCATAGGCTTCGTTGACGGCGACATATCGCAGATCGCTGTTCTTGACATAGGCCGGCTGATCCAGATCGGCGATCCGGCGACAGGCCATCTCCAGCAGTGCACCGTCCGAGTTCAACAGGACCCCTCTTCTCACCACTCACGATAGGTTACTGAAGCAATGCTTTATCACAAATCGCTTTAACAAGCCGTTAACCATATTACCAGCGCGTGGAACGTCGCGTTCAGGCCACTGACTATCCCAGAACAGTCATTCCCAGGTCGCAAACGACGGCAGCATTCGACGTCGAACTCTGCCAAGAATCACATCAGGACAATGGTGGAGCGAGACTATGAGCGACGATAGAAACACGGCCTTGCACGAGACTGACACCGCTACCATTCCGGTCGAGCGCCGCCGCCGAGCCGGGGGTCGGGGCGCCGAGCGCAGCCGCAAGCCGAGCGGCGCGAAATATCTCAATCTCGTCAACAATCTCGCCCGCACCGAACTTCTGTCGCCTGAAGCGCTCGACGACATTCACGAGGCGTCGTTGACCATTCTCGAAGAGATCGGCATGGACATCATCCTGCCGGAAGCGCGCGAGCGCATGAAGGCCGCGGGCGCCGTCATCACGCCCGGTACGGAGCGCGTCCGCTTCGACCGCGGATTGATCACGGAGCTGATTGCCTCCGTCCCTTCAACCTTTACGCTGCACGCCCGCAATCCGCTCAGAAACGTTCAGATCGGTGGCAGGAACCTCGTCTTTGCCCAGGTCGCCTCGGCACCATTCGTCGCGGATCGCGAAGGTGGCAGGCGGGCCGGCAACCAGGAGGACTTCCGCAAGCTGATCAAGCTTGCCCAATCCTACGACATCATCCACATGACCGGCGGCTACCCGGTGGAGCCCATCGATATCCACGCCTCGGTACGCCATCTCGACTGTCTCTCCGATATCGTCAAGCTCACCGATAAGGCGTTCCATTGCTATTCGCTCGGCAAGCAGCGCAATCTCGACGCCATCGAGATCGCCCGCATCGGCCGCGGTATCAGCATGGAACAGATGGAGCGCGAGCCCTCGCTCTTTACCGTCATCAACTCCTCCTCCCCGCTGCGCCTCGATGGGCCGATGCTGCAAGGCATTATCGAGATGTCGTCGCGAGGTCAGGTCGTGATCATCACGCCTTTCACGCTGGCGGGCGCCATGGCGCCGGTGACCATCGCTGGCGCGCTGGTGCAGCAGAATGCCGAAGCGCTCTGCGGTATTGCCTTCAGTCAGATGGTGCGCAAGGGAGCGCCGGTCATGTATGGCGGCTTCACCTCGAATGTCGACATGAAGACCGGAGCGCCCGCCTTTGGCACCCCCGAATATATGAAGGCGGTCATCTGTGGCGGCCAGCTCGCCCGCCGCTACGGCATCCCCTACCGCACCTCCAACACCAACGCCGCCAATACGCTGGACGCGCAGGCGGCCTACGAATCGGCACTATCGCTTTGGGCGCTGACGCAGGGCGGCGGCAACTTCGTACTGCATTCAGCTGGCTGGAGCGAAGGCGGGCTGACCGCCTCCTTCGAGAAATTCATCCTCGATGTCGACATGCTGCAGATGGTCGCCGAATTCCTGACGCCGCTGGATGTCAGCCAGGACGCGCTGGCTCTTGACGCCGTGCGAGATGTCGGCCCCGGCGGCCACTATTTCGGCACCGCGCATACGCTCGCCCGCTACGAAACCGCCTTCTATTCGCCGATCCTTTCGGACTGGCGCAATCACGAGACCTGGACTGAAGCCGGCCGGCCGACGACCTATGATCATGCCAACCGCGTCTTCAAAGAAACACTCGCTCATTACGAGCGCCCGCCGCTCGATCCAGCGATCGAGGAGGAGCTTGACGCCTTCGTTGCAAGGCGCAAAAAGGAAGGCGGCGTTCCGACTGATTTCTAGAGTGAAATCAACAAGTTTTGCTCATCTATTATGAAAAAAATTTAATGTGAGGCTCCTCTCATTTAGCCACGACTTCGCCTCGATTCCTGCCCAGTTTCGGTCCTGGCTTCAGTTGGGGGCCTTTTGTTAGGGAAAGGAATTTTAATGTCCGTGCTTCGCACTGTAATGGCGACAGGCCTGATAGCGCTAACCCTTGGTGGCGCGGCTGTCGCAACCACCACTTCGGCAAGCGCTTCCGAGCGCGGCGCCTTCTGGGGCGGCCTCGCTGCCGGCGCCGTTGGCGGCGCACTCGCTGCCGAAGCCGTCCGACCGGCTTATCCGGCTTATTACTATGGCCCGGCCTATGAGCCCGTTTACTGGCGTCCGCACCATCACTGCACCTGGGGTTGGCACCGCGACCGCTGGGGCCACCCGCACCGCGTAGAAGTTTGCCGTTAAGGCTTGAAGCGCATCGCTTCCAGTGATGCCATGCCTGAATTGACAGCGCCGCCGGCTCCCGGCGGCGTTTTTGTTGCATCCGCGAACAAGCTTTCGGTGATACCCCTTGACTTTGGCGGTGAATAAGACCAAATGCGCCTCAGCTTTCACCTTCCGGCCGCCGCGTGAGCGTGCCCTGCGGGACTAGACGTACGCAAGAGAAGGACAAAAGCGCTTTTAAAATGAGACCGCACCCCAAGGCGGTCGGACGCGCTGGAAAGCTTTTTCCAACTAACAAGTTCCCACTTCACGCGGGGTTCTTGACGCCAGAGAGAGACCGGACCGCATGGTGCGACCCGGCCTATTTGCTTTGGCGCCCCGAAAGGTATTGAATTGACCGATTTTCACTCGCTTGGTCTCTCCAAGCAGATCGTCGATACGCTGTCGCAAAACAACTTCGCGACGCCGACGCCCATCCAGGCACAGGCTATTCCGCTTGTTCTTCAGGGCCGCGATCTCATCGGCCTCGCCCAGACCGGCACCGGCAAAACAGCCGCTTTCGGCCTGCCAATCATCGAGATGCTGTTGAAGGATGCCAAGCGCCCCGACAACCGCACGGTCCGCACGCTGATCCTCGCCCCGACCCGCGAACTGGTCAACCAGATCGCTGATAACCTGAAGCTCTTCGTCCGCAAGACGCCGCTGAAGATCAATGTCGTCGTCGGGGGCGCCTCGATCAACAAGCAGCAACTCCAGCTGGAACGCGGGACCGACATCCTCGTCGCCACCCCCGGGCGCCTGCTCGATCTCATCAGCCGCCGCGCCCTGTCGCTCGGCCAGGTCAGCTATCTCGTCCTCGACGAGGCCGACCAGATGCTCGACCTCGGCTTTATCCATGACCTGCGCAAGATCTCCAAGCTCGTCCCGGCCAAGCGCCAGACCATGCTGTTCTCGGCCACCATGCCGAAGACGATCGCCGATCTCGCTTCCGAATACCTGACCGATCCGGTCAAGGTCGAAGTCTCGCCTCCTGGCAAGGCCGCCGACAAGGTGGAGCAATATGTCCACTTCGTATCCGGACAGAACCACAAGACCGAGATCCTGAAGGAAACGATTTCCGCAAATCCGGATGGCCGCGCCATGGTTTTCCTGCGCACCAAGCACGGCGCAGAGAAGCTGATGAAGCATCTCGATCATGTCGGCTTTGCCGTCGCTTCCATCCACGGCAACAAGAGCCAAGGCCAGCGCGAGCGCGCCTTGCGAGCCTTCCGTGATGGCGAAGTCCGCATTCTCGTCGCAACCGATGTCGCTGCCCGCGGCATCGACATCCCCGGCGTTTCGCATGTCTATAACTACGACCTGCCGGAAGTGCCGGATGCCTACGTCCACCGCATCGGCCGCACCGCGCGCGCCGGCCGCGACGGCATTGCCATTGCCTTCTGCGCCCCGGACGAAGCCCGCCTGCTGCGCGATATCGAGCGCCTGATGGGCATCGAAATCGCCGTTGCGAGTGGCGAAGCTCCGGCTGACCGTGGCCGTCCGGCTCGCGGCAACAACCGCGCAGGTGGTCGTGGTGGACAAGGTCAGGGCCGTGGTGGTGCAGGTCAAGGGCGTCCGGAAGGGCGTTCGGGTCGCCCCGCCGGCCGTCCGCAGCGTGACGGCGAAAATGGCGAAGCCCGCGCTCGTAGCGGCGAACGCCAGGAACGCCGCCCGCGTGACGATCGTCCGCAGCGCGAAAACAATCGCAATGCTGACTTCCGCGGCCAGCGACGCGACGAGCGCACGCCGCGCCCGGAAATAGACAACGATCTCGCTTCGACGTCCGATTTTCGTCCGGCCAAGAAGCCTCATCACAATGGCCCGGCAAATGCCAATGGCGCATCCCACGAAGCCGGCGCCCATCGCGGCCCCCGCCATGCTCACGGCCGCCCCTCGGGCCGCCATAATGAGGAGCGCGGCCAAGGCCACGCCCACGGCGAACACCGCGAAGGCGGCAACGGCGGCATGAAACGCAGCGGCCCTCGCAACGGCGGTGGCGGTGGTCAGCGTCGCGAACGTGCTTGATTGAATGAAAAAAGGGGGCCAATCGGCCCCCTTTTTTGCGACTATTCTGCGAAGCCATGGGGTTCTTGCACCACAGCGAGATGGTCATCCCACAGATATTCGATCTGCCAGACGGTCGTCCGACCTAGACCGACAGGTTCTGCCACGACCTATGCTCGCCCAAGCCCTTCCGTAGAAATCCCCCATCGGGATTGTTTCCCAGGATAAAATGGCAGCAATTTCGAAATTGCGGGGATCTCACGAAAATCTGGTTCCGGTTGGTTGAGAACATTTGGATGGTTGTTCCGCCTAAATCGGCCTCTGCATAGGTAGAATATCGGCATATTTTGCAGAATTCCCGATCTTTGAGGCAAGACGTTGCACACGACAGCATTGACACGGTCGATGTCGGCAAGCGACTGGGGGCAACTCTTGCTTCTCGGCGGTCTTTGGGGCGGCTCATTCTTCTTTGCCCGCATCGCCGTCGCCGAAATTCCGCCGCTGGCGCTTGTCCTCTACCGCGTATCGATCGCCGCACTTGTCCTGCATCTGTGGCTGCAGTTACGCGGCATTTCGTTCTCTCCCGCCTTGGCAAGGGCTGGCTCATTCTTGTGCCTTGCATTGCTCAACAATGTCATTCCGTTCTCGCTGATCTTCACTGGACAAACGAAAATCGGCGCGGGTCTCGCTTCCGTGCTTTATGCGACAACGCCTCTCTGGACGATGCTGGCGGCGAACCTGCTGACGGCCGACGAGAAACTCTCGGCAGCAAAGCTCGCGGGAATAGGGCTTGGGATCGCCGGAGCGGCTGTCATGATCGGCCCCGGCCTTCTCTCCGATCTCGGCGGGCCAACATGGGCAAAGCTTGCGGTCATCGGAGCTGCGATCTCTTATGCGCTTGCCGTCGTCTATGCCAAGCGATTCAAGGATATCAAACCATCCGTCGTTGCAACCGGCCAGCTCACCGCCTCCACCATTTTGATGGTGCCGATTGTCTTCCTTTTCTACGGACCCCAGGACATCGTGAGCTCGAGCCTTTCCATCTGGATGGCCGTCGGCGTTCTCGCAGTTTTTACGACAGCATTCGCTTTCATTCTCTATTTCAACATCATCGCCTCGGCCGGCGCGACAAATGCATCCCTCGTGACGCTGCTGGTGCCAGCCAGCGCGATCATGCTGGGCACGGCCTTTCTTGGTGAGCGGCTTGAGCCTTATGAATTCGCCGGACTGGCCTTGATCGTTTCCAGCCTGCTTGTCGTGGACGGCAGATTATTTCGCCGCTGATCGGCGGATGCCGCCGCCTGCCCTATTCCGGCACCACATCCGCCGTGCGCCGATTGGTCAAGTAGACGCCGATCACCACGACCGCCGTGCCGATAATGATCGGCAGGGTCAGCGGCTCGCCGAAAGCGATCGCTGCTTCGATGGCGACGGCGGGCGGCATCAGATAGATCAGCGAAGCAGCGCGCGACACCTGCCCTCGGCGGATAAGGTAGAGCAGCAGGCCGACCGCACCCATCGACAAGCCGAAGACCGACCAGATGAGGGCAAGGATCGCCTCGTGCGTGCCGTCGAAATGCAGGTCCTCGAACGTCAGCGCCAGGGGCGCAGTCACGATGAGCGCGCCGACATATTGCAGCGTCGCGATGGTGCGGAGGTCGCCGGTCTGCAGGTGACGCTTCTGATAAAGCGTGCCGTATGTCACCGAGACCATCGCCAACAGATTGACGCCGAGCGGGATCGCCGATTGCCAGAGATTGGCGGCATCCGATGTCAAAAGCTTCGGCGAAATGGCAATCGCGATGCCGATGAAGCCAAGCACCAGACCAATCCGCTGCACCGGCTGCAGGCGCTCGCCGACCAGATAAGGCGCAGCCATCGCCGTCATTAGCGGCTGCAGGGCAGCGATGATGCCCGAAATCCCCGCAGGTACACCGCTGGCGATCGCCCACCAAAGACCGCCGAGATAAAACCCGTGCAGAAAGATGCCGGAATAAATCGCGCGGAAGACGCTGGACCAATCGCGCGGCCATTTCGCACCGGTAAAAGCGCAAAACAGGACGAAAGCGAGCGCGGAAAGGCTGTAGCGCATCACAAGAAAGGTGAACGGACCCGAGTGCATCGCCGCATATTTCGCAACGATCCAGCCTGTGGACCAGAGAAAAACGAAGATCGCCGGCGCGAAAGTGTCGAGGGACATGGAGGCTCAGACTGAAATTGATTTGCACGCTCGAACCGGGCCTGAATTGAAACCGGAACGTCACTTGCGCAAGCTGCAGCCGCTGATAGCCGAAGACGGTCGGAGCGTCAAAATCGAACAGCTGAAAACAACCATCAATTTTTCTTCACGTCGGTTTCCCGACCGCTGGGTTCAGGGAGATCAGGCATGCCGCAGCCACCTCGACAACAAAAATAAGCAAATGCGTAAATTTTGATCGCAGCCCAATGGCGGTAGTCTTTCATTTACCGGTGCAGCGACCCAAATGCCTGGAAATCCGGCACTTTGGGCAGCTCTGAAATTCGTGCATTGAAACGCGCATACTTCTTGCATTGTCAAAACTGTTGTATTCAAATGAGAAAAAACACGGGGACCGCACCTTTGGCATTTGATGAAATGATAACTGCGGATGAAAGTCCGCGCGCGCCTTACGAAAAATACTTCGAGTGGTACTCCGGCCAGGACAGGGGCCATCTAATTGCCAAATCCCGCGATGCGGAAAACATCTTCCGAAAGACCGGTATTACCTTCGCAGTCTATGGACATGCGGACTCTGCCGAGAAACTCATTCCCTTCGATATCATCCCCCGCATCATTTCCGGCCGTGAATGGCGCAAGCTCGCCCAGGGCATCGAGCAGCGGGTCATCGCGCTCAACGCGTTCCTCGACGACATCTACCACAAGCAGGAAATCATCCGCGCCGGCCGCATCCCGCGCGAGCTGATCGAGAAGAACGACGCCTTCCTGCCGGAGATGATCGGCTTCCGGCCCCCTGGTGGCGTCTACACCCACATCGTCGGCACCGATATCGTGCGCACAGGCGAGGACCAGTTCTACGTGCTGGAGGACAATGCTCGCACGCCTTCCGGGGTCAGCTACATGCTGGAAAACCGGGAGACCATGATGCAGATGTTCCCGGAGCTGTTCCATCAGAACAAGGTGCAGCGCGTCGAGGACTATCCGCTGCTGCTGCGCCAGAGCCTCGCATCGCTTGCCCCTCCCGGCTGCACCGGCAAGCCGCGCGTCGCCGTTCTGACCCCCGGCATCTACAACTCCGCCTATTACGAGCATTCCTTCCTTGCCGACATGATGGGCGTTGAGTTGGTCGAAGGCTCGGACCTGCGCGTCATCGACGGCAAGGTGAAGATGCGCACCACGCGCGGTTATGAGGCGATCGACGTGCTCTACCGTCGCGTGGACGATGACTTCCTCGACCCCCTCACCTTCCGTCCGGATTCGGCGCTCGGCATCCCGGGCATCATGGACGTCTATCGAGCCGGCCACATCACCATCGCCAATGCGCCCGGCACCGGCATCTCCGACGACAAGGCCATCTACTCCTACATGCCGGAGATCGTCGAATTCTACACCGGCCGCAAGCCTATCCTCGAGAACGTGCCGACCTGGCGCTGTTCCGAGCCGGACAGCCTGAAATACGTGCTGGAAAACCTGGCCGACCTCGTCGTCAAGGAAGTGCATGGCTCCGGCGGCTACGGCATGCTGGTTGGGCCAACCGCCTCGAAGAAGGAACGGACGGAATTCGCCGAGAAGCTGAAGACCAAGCCGAACAATTATATCGCTCAGCCAACGTTGTCTCTGTCGACCGTGCCGATCCTGGTCAACAAGGGCATAGCACCTCGCCACGTCGATCTGCGCCCCTACGTCCTCGTTTCCGATAAGGTGCGGATCATCCCCGGGGGCCTCACCCGCGTCGCGCTGAAGGAAGGCTCGCTGGTCGTCAATTCCAGCCAGGGCGGCGGCACAAAAGATACCTGGGTTCTGGAGGACTGACACGGACATGCTTGGAAGAACCGCGAATGGCCTCTACTGGATGTTCCGTTACATCGAGCGCGCCGAAAACATAGCCCGCCTGGTCGATGCCGGCCAACGCATGTCGCTGACCCGCAGCGGCGCGGTCGAAGACGATTGGGACGGCGTGTTGCAAAGCGCCGGTGTGCGCGAAGCCTATGACGAAGTGCATGGCAAACTGACCGGCGCCGACGCAATCGACTATCTGATGCGCGACCGCTCTAATCCGTCGAGCGTAATGTCCTGCATCGATTACGGCCGGAACAATGCTCGCATGGTGCGCACGGCGCTGACCCGCGACACCTGGGAAGCGACCAATGAATGCTGGATCGAGCTGAAGACATTGCTCGGCAAGCGCCTGAGGACCGCCGAGGTGCCGGAGATGATCGAGGTCATCAAACGCCGCGCCGGACTGATCCGTGGCGCGTTTCACGGTTCGATGCTGCGCAACGAGCTTTACAACTTCGCCCGCATCGGCACCTTCATCGAACGCGCCGACAATACGGCGCGCATTCTCGACGTGAAATACTACGTCCTGCTGCCGTCGATCTCGCATGTCGGCTCCTCGCTCGACAATGCGCAATGGGAATCGATCCTGCGCTCTGTCTCCGCCCATCGCGCCTATAAATGGGCATACGATCCGGAATACAAACCGGCCAATATTGCCGATTTCCTGATCCTCAACGGCCAGATGCCGCGTTCGCTTGCCTATTGTTACGAAAAAATCGTAAGCAATATCAGCTATCTCGGCGCCGAATACGACCAGCGGCTGCCGGCGCATGAGACGGCCGGTTCTATTCGCAAGATGCTGCAGACACTCACGATCAAGAACATCATGGATCAGGGACTGCACGAATTCCTGGAGGATTTCGTTTCGCGCAACAACAAGCTCGGCGCGGAAATCTCTGACGGCTACCGGTTCTATCAGTAAGCGGATCACACTATGAGACTGACGATCAGCCATACCACCGAATACCGCTACGACGAACCGGCGCAATTTTCATTGCAGCGCCTGCGGCTCACGCCGCTCACCGGTCCTGGCCAGACCGTCCTCGACTGGAAGCTCACGGTCGAGGGCGCTCATCCGGAGGTGGAATATGAGGACCAGTTCGCCAATCGCGTAACGCTGGTATCGCTGGACGGCGAACAGGAGGCAACCCGGATCGTCGCCACCGGCGAAATCGAAACGCAGGACCTCAACGGCGTGATTGGCCAGCATAGCGGCTTCACTCCGCTCTGGCTCTTCCTGCGGGAGACGCCGCGCACCAAGGCCGGCAAGCTGGCGAAGGAACTGTTGCGCAACCTTTCCGGCGACAACGAACTCGGCAAGATGCATGCACTGATGGGTGCGATCCATCAGACCGTGGAATACAAGCCCGGCACCAGCGACACGGAAACAACCGCCGAACAGGCGCTGGAAAAGAAGAGCGGTGTTTGCCAGGACCACGCCCATATCTTCATTGCCGGCGCCCGCGCGCTGCAGATCCCGGCCCGCTATGTATCCGGCTATCTGTTGATGGAAGGCACGACCGAGCAGGCCGCCACGCATGCCTGGGCCGAAGCGCATATTCCCGGTCTTGGCTGGGTCGGTTTCGACCCGGCTAACGACGTCTGCCCCGACGCGCGCTACGTTCGCATCGCCACCGGCCTCTGCTACCGCGACGCGGCCCCCGTCTCCGGCATGCGCGTCGGCACGCCGGGCGAAAGCCTCTCGGTCAAAGTGACGGTCGCGAGCCAGGGCCAAACCCAGAGCCAGAGCTGACAACCAGGCAAAAGCGAGATTTTTCAAAGAAAAGCTCCGCCAGGGATTGCACGGCTCTGACGGGTGGCTTGGCGGCTTTATTCACAAGCCTGTGCCGCGATTACTGACGAGCAGGACTCTTGCGCGCGCGATCGCCTCACTCCGACGATGCTGATAAGGCAGCCGATCATCAATGCAAGCCCTGCAATGAGGAGCGCGACGTGCATGCCACTCGGAAGATCGTCCGATCCGCCCGCCACCAAGGAGCCGAATACACCGACACCGATCACACCGCCGATTTGACGGGCGGCATTTAGAGCACCGGATGCAACGCCGCCATGCTGGCGCTGCACGTTGGCGAGAACCGCAGTAGTCATCGACGGCACGGTAAGCGCAACACCGATCCCAGCCGCTAACATCGGACCTACCAGAATGCCGTAGGGCGTCGCAGCGTCGGCAAGGCCAGCGAGAGCAAGATAGCCGCAGCCTGCGAGGGCCTGTCCGATCGCCATGGGCAGCCTCGGCCCGAAGCGTGCAGTGAGCCAACCCGCCACCAGACTGGCGACAGTCACGAGCGCCGTCATCGGCAGAAACGCCAGTCCCGTCGCGAGCGGAGAAAAGCCCTTCACCACCTGGAAGAACAGACTGAGCACGAACATCAATCCGTAATAGGCGAAATTGCTCAACAGCCCGACCAGGCACGCAGCTCCCACTGCCGGCGTCGCAAACAACGACAGCGGCAGCATAGGATCAGCGCTGCGCGCCTCGACTAACAGGAATGATGTTGCGGCGACGATAGAACAAGCGAAGCCCGCGAGGACTGCCGGAGACGTCCATCCGAGTTCGCCACTTTCGATGAAGCCAAAAGTCAGCGCAGCCAGGGCAACGATCGCGAGCGCTTGGCCGATCAGATCAAGGCTTCGGTCTGGCACCTTTGAACCTGATGGCGCGTGAACAATGGTCAACCACAGACCGATGAGACCAAGTGGCAGGTTGAGAAAGAAAATGGTCGGCCAGCCGAATTGATCGACCACTACGCCACCGACGACCGGACCGGCCGCAAGCCCCAGGCCGCCAGCGCCAGCCCATATGCCCACAGCCCTCGCGCGTGATGCCGCATTGGGAAAACTGGCATTAAGGAGCGCCAGCGAAGACGGCACGCAGAACGCCGCGCCAATGCCCTGCGAGATCCGGCCAGCAATCAGCATGCCAAGGTTTGTCGACATGCCGCAGATGAGCGAGGCGGTTGTGAAGAGCACAAGACCTGTCGCGAATACGCGTTTTGCGCCGAAGCGATCACTGAACGTGCCGGCTGACGGCAGGAGGCTCGCAAACAACAGCGCGTAGGCATTAATGACCCATTGCAAGCCAGTCACGCCAGCGTGGAGCGACACTTCGATCCGTTCCACGGCGACGTTTACCACGGTGACATCGAGGATGATCAGGACAAAGCCGAGGCTCGTCGCGATCAGGGTCAGGCGCGGCGACGCGCCTGTCTTGGCATTGGAATTTTTCATGCGGAGTGGCTCCCAAACGACATTCGGACACGCGCGTTCCGCCTGAGAACGTCGCTGTGGAGCTTTATGTATTGATGGAAGAAAATTTGATAAACTGGCAGCTTCTTGCATCACTACCTAGGAAATATTGGCAATGGACATCTTCCGAGCGATGGATCTTTTCGTCCGCATCGTCGACAAAGGCAGCCTGACGGCTGCAGCGGCGGATTGCGATCTATCACCGACCATGGTCGGCAATCACCTGCATGCACTGGAAAATCGGCTCGGCGCACGGCTTCTGAACCGTACAACGCGGCGGCAGAACCTGACCGACTTCGGGAAGAGCTATTATCAACGCTGCGTGGAGATTCTCGAACTCGTTCGTGGCGCCGAGGCCTTGGCCCTCGAGGCGCAGTCGGTGCCGAAGGGGCTCTTGCGGATTACGGCGCCGGTCACATTCGGTACAGAGCAGCTCATGCCGGTGATCGCCGATTATGCAGCGCGCTATCCAAAGGTAGAGCTCGACATCGTTATCACCGATACGGTGGTCGACTTGGCCGCGGATGGATTTGAGGCCGCTATCCGCATTGGCAATGTGCGCGATGCGGATCTGGTCGCCCGGCCGCTGGCGCCGTATCAACTCATCCTATGCGCCGCTCCGCAATATCTGGCGGAGCGCGGCAGGCCGCAGCGACCGGAGGATTTCAGCCGACACGATTGCTTGGCCTACAATTTCTCATCGCGCTCGGAATGGCGTTCGACGGAGGCTGTATGGCGCATAGCTGGGCCAGGCGGTCGGATCACCATCCCTTTTGCCCCGCGTCTGCGCATCGACAGCGCCGAAGGACTGCGTCGCGCCGCGCTCGCCGGGATGGGTATCGTCATGCTGCCTGAGATCATGCTATCGAATGATCTGCAAGCAGGCCGCCTTGTTCGTCTTCTGCCTGACTATGATCATCCGATTCGGCCGTTAAATCTCGTGTATCTGAGCGACCGGCGCATGCTGCCGAAACTGCGCAGCTTCGTCGATTTCGTTGTCGAGCGGTTTGGAGCCGAGCGCCGATCAGTCGATCACTCATCGCGAGTCTGAAAGTCCCGCGGTTGAGTAATCCTGCAAACTCATAACTGCGGCAATGCTGGTCTGGTGCGGCTCTGTGCCTCCTCAACGCGCCTCGCCACTGGGCAAAAGGAATTCTAACCCGTTGCGCCGCCCGATCTCAACCACACGCGAAATATCCAGCGGCTCTCCGCTTGGCGGCGGCAGATCGCTGGTGCCTATCGGCATTGCCTCGCCCGCTTCCGTGAAGAAGCCGTCGTGAACGCGGCCGGGCGCATTGATGATCAGAAGCCGTCCCGGCGCCGGACCGATATTGCGGAACGCGTGAATGGCGCCGGTTGGTATCTTCACGAAGCTACCCGTCCGCGCCTGGACCGTTTCGCCGTCGACCATGAATTCGAACAGGCCGTCCAGAACATAAAATGCCTCATCGTCATCGGGATGCCTGTTCGGCGGCGCACCCGCCCCCGGTGCCGTCAGCGTCTCGACAAGGCAATAAGCCCCACCCGTGTCGAGGCTGTGAGCATGAAAGCGAAAAAGATTGCCAAAGAGATGATAGGTATCGGCCTGCAGGGCTGACATGGTGATCCCCCGGATGTCGGACTAAAGATGCAATCCGGAGAGAATTATATCATGAACTGCTGATCAAAGCAGTGCGGCCGGAAACGTGCCCCGACACACGCCGCATACCTGCCGAACGACAGCGACCTACGAAAAAGGGCGGAACTCTCGTCCCGCCCTTTCCCAATTCCAAGCAACAATCTCAGTGGCTGTCGCGATTCATCGGGATCTCGGAGCCGCGTGAGCCAACCAGGAAGTCCAGGTCGGCGCCGGTGTCGGCCTGCATGACGGTCTTGACGTAGAGGCCGCCGTAGCCGCCGGTGAGCGGCTTGACCGGGGAAACCCATGCAGCGCGGCGCTTGGCCAGTTCTTCGTCGGAGACTTCGAGCTGAATCGTGCGGGCCGGCACGTCGACCGAGATGATATCGCCATTCTGAACCAGCGCCAGAGGCCCGCCATCGGCAGCTTCCGGGGCCGTGTGCAGGATGACGGTGCCGTAGGCCGTGCCCGACATGCGGGCATCCGAGATGCGGATCATGTCGGTGATGCCCTTCTTCAGCACCTTGGGCGGCAAGCCCATGTTGCCGACTTCGGCCATGCCCGGATAACCCTTCGGGCCGCAATACTTCAGCACCATGATGCAGTTCTCGTCGATGTCGAGATCATCGCGGTTGATGCGGGCGTGGTAATCCTCGATGCTTTCGAAGACGACGGCGCGGCCTTTGTGCTGCATCAGATGCGGCGAAGCAGCTGACGGCTTGAGAACGGCGCCCTTCGGGGCCAGGTTACCGCGCAGAACCGCGATGCCGCCCGACTGCGTCAGCGCCTTTTCGCGCGAAACGATGACGTCCTCATTGTAGTTGACGACATCCTTGACGCCGGCCCAGATGCTGTCGCCGGTGACGGTGATCGCATCCTTGTGCAGCAGTCCCATGTCGCCGACCGCCTTGATGACGACAGGCAGGCCACCAGCATAATAGAACTCTTCCATCAAATATTTGCCGGAAGGCTGGAGGTTGACGATGGTCGGCACTTCGCGGCCAAGGCGATCCCAATCATCGAGCGACAGATCGACGCCCACGCGGCCGGCAAGCGCCAAGAGATGCAACACGGCATTGGTCGAACCGCCGACCGCACCGTTGACGCGGATGGCGTTTTCGAAGGCTTCCTTGGTCAGGATATCGGAGGGCTTCAGGTCTTCCTTGACCATGTCGACGATGCGGCGGCCGGAAAGCTGCGAGATCACGCGGCGGCGGGCATCGACAGCGGGGATGGCGGCGTTGCCCGGCAAGGTCATGCCGAGCGCTTCGGCCATCGACGCCATGGTCGAGGCGGTACCCATGGTCATACAGCTACCGGCCGAGCGGGCCATGCCCTGCTCCGCGTCCATGAACTCTTCCAGCGTCATCTCGCCGGACTTGACCATTTCCGAGAACTGCCAGACCGCTGTGCCGGAACCGACATCCTTGCCCCGCCACTTGCCATTCAGCATTGGGCCGCCGGAAACGAGGATGACCGGGATGTCGACGGAAGCCGCACCCATCAAAAGGCTTGGGGTGGTCTTGTCGCAGCCGCCGAGCAGCACGACACCGTCGACAGGATTGCCGCGGATCGCCTCTTCGACGTCCATGGCGGCGAGATTGCGGAACATCATCGCCGTGGGGCGCAGTGTGCTTTCGCCGGTCGAGAAAACCGGGAATTCCACCGGGAAGCCGCCCGCTTCGTATACGCCGCGCTTCACGCGCTCGGCAAGGTCGCGCAGATGCGCATTGCAGGGCGTCAGCTCCGACCAGGTATTACAGATACCGATGATCGGCCGGCCATCGAACGTGTCGGCCGGCAAGCCCTGGTTCTTCATCCAGGAACGATGCATGATCGCGTTCTTACCGGTGCCGCCGAACCAATCGTAAGAGCGCAATTTGCGCGGCCATTCTGCTTTCTTCTTCATAGTCTCAATACCTTTTGAGTTGTCCAAGCAACCTCGTGTGAGCCTGGACCTTGAAATCGATGGTCAGGCCAGTGTGTACGCCGTCTTGACCGTGGTGAAGAATTCGGCGGCGTATTTGCCCTGTTCGCGCGGCCCGAAAGACGAACCCTTGCGGCCCCCGAAGGGCACATGGAAATCGACGCCGGCCGTCGGCAGGTTCACCATCACCATGCCGGCTTCGGCATTGCGCTTGAAATGCGTCGCATGCTTCAGGCTGGTCGTGGCAATACCGGAAGACAGGCCGAACGGCGTGTCGTTAGCGGTTGCCAGCGCCTCTTCGTAATCCTTTACCCGGATGACCGAGGCGACCGGCCCGAAGATCTCTTCGCGGCTGATGCGCATCTGGTTCGTCGCTTCGGTGAATAGCGTCGGCTGCAGATAGAAGCCGGGCGTTTCGCGGCTGACGAGTTCGCCACCGAAGGCGAGCTTGGCGCCTTCTTGTTTACCGATCTCGATGTAGTCGGTGTCGGTCTTCAATTGCCTGGCGTCGACCACCGGACCGATATGTGTGCCGGCCTTGACGGCGTTGTCGACGTTCAGCGTCTTCAGCTTCTCGGTCAGAGCCGCCACGAACCTGTCGTGGATGCCCTCGGTGACGATCAGGCGCGACGAGGCCGTGCAGCGCTGGCCGGTCGAGAAGAAAGCGGAATTGGCCGCGGCTTCGACGGCAACCGTCAGGTCGGCATCGTCAAGCACGACCATCGGGTTCTTGCCGCCCATTTCGAGCTGATACTTGCGGCCGTGCTCGACGGAGGCGAGTGCGACGCGTTTTCCCGTGCCGACCGAGCCGGTGAAGGTGATGCCTGATAGAACCGGGCTGTCGAGCATCGCCTGGCCGACGACCGAGCCCTTGCCCATGACCAGGTTGAGCACGCCCTTCGGCAGGCCGGCGCGGTGGAGAATATCGACGATCGCCCAGGAACAGCCGGGCACGAGATCGGCCGGCTTGAAGACGACGGTATTGCCGTAGCAGAGCGCTGGCGCGATCTTCCAGGCCGGAATGGCGATCGGGAAGTTCCAGGGCGTAATGATGCCGATGACGCCGAGCGGCTCGCGGGTGATCTCGACACCGATGTTCGGACGTACGGAGGGAACCACTTCGCCTGCCAGGCGCAGGGCCTCGCCGGCGAAGAATTCGAAGATCTGGGCGGCACGGATCGTTTCACCGATCGCCTCCGGAAGCGTCTTGCCCTCTTCGCGGGCGAGCAGCGCGCCGAGCTCATCCTTGCGCGCCATGATCTCGTCGCCGGCCTTCTTCAGGATGGTATGGCGCTCGAGAATGCCCGAACGCGACCAAGCGGGAAAAGCAGCCTTCGCCGCCGCAATGGCGTCGGCTACGTCCTGGACGCTAGCGCTGGCATAGAGACCGACAACCTCGTTGGTATCTGATGGGTTGATATTTTCGGCGCTGGTCGTGCCGGTCCATTCGCCGGCGATCAGATTCTGATGAATGGTCATGGCTTCATGCCTCCCTGGATCTTCTTGGAAACGGCCGGTCACACAGGGCAGCCGGCCTCGAAATATTAGAGCTGGCGAACCGCCACATTCTCCTCGGCAGCAACTGCAAGCGGATTGCGCAACGGCAGACCGAAGTCTGCCACTTCGATTTCGAAGACATCGCCCGCTTCCGGCTTGATGCCATCCGCGAAGGAGAGCGTCGCCGTGCCGAACATGTGGACATGCACGTCGCCGGGAACGCGGAACAGGCCGTACTTGAAGTGGTGGTATTCGAGATTCGCGAAAGTATGCGACATGTTCGCCTCGCCCGAAAGGAACGGCTTTTCGAAAATCACCTTGTCACCACGCTTGATGCGCGAGGTGCCCCGGATATCCTCGGGTGCGGCACCGATGCGGATTTCCGGACCGAAGCTTGCCGGGCGCAGCTTGGAATGGGCGAGATAGAGATAGTTGATCCGCTCGGTAACGTGATCGGAAAATTCGTTCGACAGCGCAAAGCCGATGCGGAAGGGCGAGCCGTCCTTGGCGATGACGTAGATGCCGGCCATCTCCGGTTCCTCGCCGCCATCGAGCGCGAACGAGGGAGAGACGAGCGCCGCGCCGGGTGCTGCCGCACCATAGCCGTTACCCTTGTAGAACCATTCCGGCTGCACACCCTTCTCGCCGGCCTTCGGCTTGCCGCCTTCGATGCCCATCTTGAACATCTTCATCGAGTCCGTCAGCGTCTCTTCGGCCGCTTCAGTTGCCTTCTTGTGCATTGAATCGCGGGTTGCAGCGGAACCGAGATGCGTCAGGCCGGTGCCGGTCAGATGCAAATGAGCCGCGTCGGGATGCGTGATCGGCGACAGGAAACGGCCTTCGGCATAGGCTTTTTCCAGATCGATCGCTTCTCCGAGCCCATGCGCCTCGATGACGGAGACGAGGGATTTGCCGCTATCGGCAGCTTCCAACGCCAACGCGTAGACACTGCCCGCGTTGACAACAGCCTTGGCAGCAGCGCCCGGTCCGTTGCGGACGGCGACGACGATCTCGCCGTTTGAACCCTTGATCTGGGAAATGAGCATATTTTCATCCTTTCCTAATGGACAGAGGGCGGATGCAACCTACCGTTCCGGCTCTTAACGAGAGCCGGACTCTGTCATGGATTTGGTTTTAGATCGTTGGCTGGTCGCGCGAGACGCGATCAGCCCCGGTTCTTATTGTAGACGTCGAGGAAGACCGCGGCGAGCAGCACCGCGCCCTTGACCATCTGTTGGTAGTCCGTGCCTAGGCCGTGCAGCGACATGCCGTTGTTCATGACGCCCATGATAAACGCGCCGATGACGGCACCGGTGATCTTGCCGACGCCACCGGAGGCCGATGCGCCGCCGATGAAGCAGGCCGCGATAACGTCGAGTTCCAGACCCGTGCCGCCCTTGGCGGTAGCCGAGTTCAGGCGCGTGGCGACGATGATACCAGCCAGACCGGCAAGCACGCCGATGTTGATGAAGGTGTAGAAGCTCAGGCGCTGGGTGTTGATACCCGACAGCTTGGTCGCCTTTTCATTGCCACCCATGGCGTAGATGCGGCGGCCGATGGTCGTGCGGCGGGTAACGAAGGCATAGCCGGCAATCAGCACCAGCATAAGGATCAGAACGTTTGGTAGGCCCTTGTAGGTGGACAGCAGATAGCCAAGAAACAGGATCGCCGCACTTACCAGCAGGTTCTGCGCCATGAAGAAGCCGAAAGGCTCGACGTCGATGCCATGGCTTTCGTTCACTTTACGGCGACGCCAGGCGAGAACGAAGAGAACGACCGGGATGATGATCGACAGCAGCAGCGATGTCGAATGGATCGTCCCCATGTTGATGAAGTCAGGGATGAATCCGGTGCTGATCAGCTGATAGTCCGGGGGGAACGGGCCGATGCTCGTGCCGCTGCCTGCAGCCGTCATGACCGAGAGGGTCAAACCGCGGAAGATCAGCATGCCGGCAAGCGTCACGATAAAGGACGGAATGCGGTGATAAGCTATGAAATAGCCCTGCGCAGCACCGACCGCACCGCCCAAGGCGAGGCAGATCAGGGTCGCCAGCACATAATTCATATGCCATTGAGCAATGAGAATAGCCGCGACCGCGCCGATAAAGCCGACGATCGAACCAACAGACAAATCGATGTGTCCCGCGACGATCACCAGCAACATGCCGAGCGCCACGATGACGATGAACGAATTTTGCAGGATCAGGTTTGTAAGGTTCAGGGGCCTGAAGAGAACGCCGCCGGTCGAAATCTGGAAAAACACCATGATCGCAATCAGCGCGATCAGCATGCCGTATTCCCGGATGTTGTTGCGGATATATTCGCCGATGGAAACCACGTTGCTGGTATCTTCGGTGGCTGGGCTGGCCGTAGTCATTAGTGCTTCTCCCCTGAGCGCATGATAGCGCGCATGATGGTTTCCTGGCTCGCCTCTCCCTTCGGCAGTTCGGCGACCATCCGTCCTTCGTTCATGACGTAGATGCGGTCGCAGGTGCCGAGAAGTTCAGGCATTTCCGATGAGATCATCAGAACGCCCTTCCCGTCGGCGGCAAGCTGGTTGATGATGGAATAGATTTCGTATTTGGCGCCGACGTCGATGCCTCGCGTCGGCTCGTCGAGGATCAGCACCTCGGGATCGGAGAACAGCCACTTCGACAGCACCACCTTCTGCTGGTTGCCGCCGGAAAGATTGACCGCCTCCTGGAAAACACCGGAGCTGCGGATACGCAGCTTGGCACGGTAATTGGTCGCGACCTGCAGCTCACGAATATCGTCGATCACGGTCGCCTTGGAGATACCGAACAGGTTGGCGAGCGTCGTATTGTGCAGGATGCTTTCGTTGAGGACGAGGCCGAGCTGCTTGCGATCTTCGGTGACATAGGCAAGACCCGCATCGATCGCCCTGCGCACGGTACTGACGTCGACCGGCTTGCCGTCGACCAACACCTCGCCGCTGACTCTGTGGCCATAGGACTTGCCGAAGACGCTCATGGCGAACTCGGTGCGTCCGGCGCCCATCAGGCCGGCAATACCAACCACTTCGCCCTTTCGGACGTTGATATTGATGTCGTGCAACACCTGGCGGTCGCGATGCTGCTGGTGAAAGGCGCTCCAGTTCTTGACTTCGAAGATCGTCTCACCGATCGGCACCGAACGCGGCGGGTAGCGGTCCGCGAGTTCGCGGCCGACCATGTTTCGAATGATGATGTCTTCGCTGATCGCTTCTTCATGACAGTTCAGCGTCTTCACCGTCATCCCGTCGCGCAGCACCGTGATCTCGTCGGCCACCTTGCGCACTTCGTTAAGCTTGTGCGTGATGATGATCGAGGTAATGCCCTGATTGCGGAACTCCATGAGGAGATTGAGCAGCGCGTCGGAGTCGCTTTCGTTGAGCGATGCGGTCGGCTCATCGAGAATGAGAAGCTTCACGCTCTTCGACAGGGCCTTGGCGATCTCGACGAGCTGCTGCTTGCCGACACCGATGTCGGTCACGAGCGTGTTCGGAGATTCCTTGAGGCCGACCTTGGCGAGGAGTTGCTTGGTGCGGTTGAACGTTTCCTGCCAGTTGATCACGCCTTTGGCGCCGACCTCGTTGCCCAGGAAGATGTTTTCGGCAATCGACAGAAGCGGCACGAGCGCCAGCTCCTGATGGATGATGATGATGCCGACTTCTTCCGAGTCCTTGATGGTCTTGAACTGGCGAACCGCGCCGTCGTAAAAGATGTCGCCGTCATAGCTGCCGGCCGGATAGACACCTGAGAGCACCTTCATCAGGGTGGACTTGCCGGCCCCGTTTTCACCCACCAAAGCGTGGATTTCGCCCTGACGGACCTTCAGATTGACATTTTCCAAAGCGTTCACGCCGGGGAACGACTTGGTAATGCTCCGCATTTCGAGGATGGTATTGTCCATTGTCCGTATCCAACGCCACGGCCGAACATAGCAGACCGGGCGATCGTCATAAATATCAGAGCCAGGGCCCGCCTTTCAGCGAGCCCTGGCCGGCATGTAGGAAGATTACTTCAACTGATCGGCCTTGTAGTAGCCGCTGTCGACGAGAACCTTCTGATAGTTGCTCTTGTCGACGGCAACCGGGGTCAGCAGGTAGGACGGAACGACCTTGACACCGTTGTCGTAGGTCTTCGTGTCGTTGACCTCAGGCGTCTTGCCTTCCATCAGAGCGTTGACCATGTCGACGGTGACCTTTGCGAGGTCACGGGTGTCCTTGAAGATCGTGGAGTGCTGCTCGCCTGCGATGATGGACTTGACCGACGGAATTTCGGAGTCCTGACCGGTAACGATCGGCAGCGGCAGGTCGGCGGTGCCATAGCCTACGCCCTTGAGCGAGGAGATGATGCCGATGGAAAGACCGTCATACGGAGACAGAACGGCATTGACATGCGCGTCGGTGTAGTTGGCCGAGAGCAGGTTGTCCATGCGGGCCTGAGCCGTCGCCGGATCCCAACGCAGCGTGCCGACCTTGTCCATGCCCATCTGGCCGGACTTTACGACCAGCTTGCCGCTGTCGATGTACGGCTTCAGGACAGACATTGCGCCGTCATAGAAGAAAAAGGCGTTGTTGTCGTCCGGCGAACCGCCGAAGAGCTCGATGTTGAACGGGCCCTTGCCGTCCTTGAGGCCAAGGCCGTCGACGATCGAGCCAGCCTGGAGAACGCCGACCTTGAAGTTGTCGAAGGTGGCATAATAGTCGACGTTGCCGCTGTCGCGGATGAGGCGGTCATATGCGATGACCTTGATGCCGGCGTCATGAGCCTTCTGCAGAACGTCCGACAGCGTCGTGCCGTCGATTGCGGCGATGACCAGAACCTTGACGCCCTTGGTGACCATGTTCTCGATCTGCGAGAGCTGGTTCGGAATGTCGTCGTCGCCATATTGCAGGTCGGTGCCGTAGCCGGCGGCCTGAAGCTGCTTGACGATGTTGTTGCCGTCGTCGATCCAGCGAGCCGAAGCCTTGGTCGGCATGGCGATACCGACAGTGCCCTTGTCTGCCGCGAAGGCAGGCGCCACCAGCGTAGCGACGCTGAACGCAGCGGCCGCCATCAATGAGATAATGGATTTCATTACTCTCTCCCTTGTTAATAATGCGGCGGACGAAAAAACGCCCGCCCGAAGCTGCGGCAGGTTCCGTAGAAGGAAGGTTTACTTCTAATTGTGAGAAACGAAGTAGGTCTCCTCCACGCTCTCACGTGCATGAGCTGCACCCAGCGCACGAGCGGCAAACTCGTATGATTTCGTATAACTGTCAAATAGAATAACTGGCGCAACATATACCCAGTTTGGTATAATGTTAAAAAATAGTACTTTTTTGCCGACGAACGGGAAATTTGGCCGTCATGGAGAAAATATATAACGATTATTCGAGCGAAGGCACCGAGATTCACTCGGACAGTTTTCGCGACGACACCCTGCTCAAGGCCGGTTTGAAGCTCAATCACCTGCGTATGATCGTCACGATCGAGGACCATGGGCAGATTTCGGCGGCCGCTGAGTCTATGAACATGTCACAACCTGCGGCTTCGCGGATGCTCTCGGAAATGGAGTCGATTGTCAAAAGCCCGCTCTACGAGCGTGTCGCGCGCGGCGTGGTGCTGACGCCTTTCGGCTTGGCACTGGCCAAGCGGGCACGCAAGATTCTGCTCGAACTGCGCGAGGCGAACCGCGAGATCGGCGAGCTTAGAACCGGCAAAGGCGGCTCGGTCTTTCTCGGCGCCGTGACGGCGCCTGCGATCAGCCTCGTCGTGCCGGCGATCCAACGTGTGACGCGCGCCTATCCCGGTATCGAGATCAATATCGAGGTCGAAACCAGCAACGTTCTCGCCCGCGAGCTGCTCGCCGCCCGCCACGACTTCATCATCAGCCGCATTCCCGACGAGCTCAATCCGCGCCTGTTCACCGCCCATGAGATCGGCGTGGAGAAAGCCTGTCTCGTGGTCCGCAATGGCCATCCGCTGCTGAAGAAGGGCGTCGCCAGCCTCGAGGATCTCCCGGGCTACGATTGGGTCTTCCAGCCTCCAGGCACTTTGCTCCGGCGCAAGGTGGAGGATATCTTCATTACGGCCGGCGTGCCCTTGCCGGAAAATATCATCAACACCTCCTCGCTGCTTCTGACGCTTGCCATCGTCTGCAGGACGGACGCCATCACCCCGGTCGCGCTCGATATGGCGCAATTCATGTGCGGACAGACATCGCGAGCCGGCGAATCCTGCATCTTGCCGATCGATTTCGATATCGAGGTGAAACCCTACAGCCTGATTACCGCCCGCGAGCGCGCCATGCCGCCGAGCGCCCGGCTGCTGCACGACATGATCCTGCAGGAAAGCAGGAACCTCGATCCTGCCTGAGCTTGCCTAAATACCGCCTCACGGTTTCGTCGGGCGGCCTTCCGATTGAGGATCACGCCTGCACCCATAAGCTCCACGCCAACTTGCATCGCTATCCCAGACGCTTCTGGAGGCAGGCATGTTGTTTGGGCAATCGCTGTTTCAATCCGTCCTCGATCGTCTCGACGCGGAAGAAGACAAGTCAGAGAAAGATGAGGCGGCGCATCGCATTCGCGGCCTCAATGTGAGCTTTGCCGCGACCGTTTTCGGAGGCGAGGCGCCGGCATCTTCTCGTCCGGACGATGCCTATGTCGACAATCTCGGCAACGAAATCCCCTCGCCCGAGCCGTTACCAGAGCCCGAACAGAAAGAGCCGGAGCCGCCCGTAATGCCGGAGTATCTGGCGCGAACTTCGCGGGAGGACGTAGCGGCCGAATTGGCGATTTCTTCGCAGAGCACCCTTCAGTCTCTCCATGAAAAACGCCGCGCCTTCGCCAAGATCAATCATCCCGACGGTGTCGCCCCACCCTTCCGCGAACAGGCGACGACACGCATGATGATTGCCAATCAACTGATCGACGAGGCTATACGGCGTCTCACGCGATAGTTATTTCTTTTCGTCCGTCGGCTCTTCGTCTTCTGTCTCATCGCCCGCAACAGCGCTTTCAGCCTCGACCTTGGGCGGCTGCGGATTGAAGCTTAGGAGCAGCATCCAGGCAGCGTAGATACCAAGTCCGCCCGCAAGGACAGCCCAGAAAGGCTGCGGGCCTCGGGCCTCGATAATCGCCCAGCCGAAGCAGATGGCAACGATCAGAACCCGCACCCAAAGCGGCTTATAGACGGGATGATTGGGGTCGATCAGTTGCATGGGCCTCGTTCGCCTGTTGGAGAGACCTTGTCTTTAGCGCATGATCCCGAAAAGTGCGAAGCGGTTTTCGAATAAGATCATGCCTGTCCAATCTAGCGCACGAAGGCGTTTTGAAGATAAGCCATTTTCGCGACATGAATTTCGGAATTGTGAAATGCTGGCGGCTTGACGCCGCCATCGGAAAATGGAATGAAAATTCCATACAGATTATTTTTCGGTCCATTTATTCCGAATTAGGGAGGTGAAGATGACTGTCAGATTTGGTCTGCTCGGCGCCGGGCGCATCGGCAAGGTGCATGCAAAAGCCGTGAGCGGCGACCCCAACGCCAAGCTCGTTGCCGTGGCGGATGCGTTTCCGGCCGCCGCGGAAGCGATTTCCGCCGCTTACGGCTGCGAGGTCCGGACCATCGAAGCGATCGAGGCCGCCAAGGACATCGACGCCGTCGTGATCTGCACGCCCACCGACACCCATGCCGATCTTATCGAGCGTTTCGCCCGGGCCGGCAAGGCAATCTTCTGCGAAAAGCCGATCGATCTTGATGTCGCCCGCGTCAAGGCCTGCATCAAGGTGGTCGAAGAGGTGAAGGGCAAGCTGATGGTTGGCTTCAACCGACGCTTCGACCCGCATTTCATGGCGGTCAAAAAGGCCATCGACGACGGTCGCATCGGCGCGGTCGAGATGGTGACGATCACCTCGCGCGATCCGGGCGCCCCGCCGGTCGAGTATATCAAGCGCTCCGGCGGAATTTTCCGCGACATGACCATCCATGATTTCGACATGGCCCGCTTCCTGCTTGGCGAGGAGCCGGTCGCTGTCACCGCCACCGCCGCGGTCCTCGTCGACAAAGCCATCGGCGAGGCCGGCGACTATGACAGCGTCTCCGTCATCTTGCAGACCACATCCGGCAAGCAGGCGATCATTTCCAACTCCCGCCGCGCCACCTACGGCTATGACCAGCGCATCGAGATCCACGGCTCGAAGGGCATGGTCGCGGCCGAAAACCAGCGGCCATTTTCCATTGAGGTCGCCAACGGCGACGGCTATACCCGCCCGCCCCTGCATGACTTCTTCATGACCCGGTACACCGAAGCCTACGCCAACGAAATCGCGAGCTTCATCGCCGCGATCGAAAAAGGCGCTGCGATCACGCCATCCGGTGCCGATGGCCTCGCCGCGCTCAAGCTGGCAGATGCCGCGCTGCAGTCGGTCAAGGAAGGCCGCCTGGTCAAGGTCGACTGAGCAGCCTCCATTCCGCAAGGACCTTGATCCTCCCAAAATCCGTCGCGAATCGCTTCGCGGCGGATTTTTCTTTGCGTGCTTCGCCTTGGTCCTGACTGGGTCCATACGGAAACCTCTTGCGAATCACATAAGTACGTGCTTATCTGTTCTCATGATAGAGAATGAGATATTCCGGGCTTTGGCCGATCCGACCCGCCGCGCCATCTTCGAGAAGCTGGCTGCGGGCAGCATGAATGCCAGCGCCCTGCGCGAAGGCATTGACATCAGCCAGCCGGCGATGTCCCAGCATCTTGCTGTTCTGCGCAGTGCCGGACTGGTCAGAGAGGAACGGCAGGGGCGTTTCGTGAATTACGAAGTCGATCCGGAGGGGCTTGCGCTCATTGCCCAATGGCTGGCGAAATACCGCGCCTATTGGCCTGCCCGCATTGAAGCTCTCAAGGTCTTGCTGAAGGATATGGACCAATGAACCACGTGAAGATTCCGGAGCGGAAAAACGTCATCGAACTGGAATACGACTTCAGCGAGCCGCCGCAAAAAGTCTGGCGCGCGGTCAGCACCCCTGAACTGCGGGAAAACTGGCTGCCGAAGGCAGCTTTGGCCGATCCCGAGGCGATATCGGCCACGCCAGGCAAAGAGGTTTGCTACAGGCTGCGGGATGACCAGCCTCCCTTTCTCGAAAGCACCGTGACCTTCAGGGTCGCCCCGAACGCAACCGGCGGCACGAACCTGCGGATCATCCACGAGCTTGACGATGCGCGGCTTCGCAAGACCGAAAAGGCAGCGGCCAACAACAACGGCCTGACCGTCATGCGCGCCGCCTGACACACTAAACAAATCAACAATTTCAATAACATTGGAGTTCGCCGATGCGCGAAGCGATGCAACTCGTCCCTATGGTTATCGAACAATCCAGCCGGGGAGAGCGGTCTTTCGACATCTATTCCCGGCTGCTGCGCGAAAGGATCATCTTCCTGAATGGCGAGGTCAATGACACCGTCTCGGCCCTTGTCTGCGCGCAACTCCTGTTTCTCGAGGCGGAAAGTCCGAAGAAGCCGATCAGCCTCTATATCAATTCGCCTGGAGGCGTCGTGACCAGCGGCCTCGCCATGTATGACACCATGCGCTACATCCGCGCGCCGGTATACACGCTTTGCATGGGGACCGCCCGCTCGATGGGGTCCTTCCTGCTGATGGCGGGCGAACCCGGCCAGCGAACCGCCCTGCCCAACTCCAGCATCCATATCCATCAGCCCTTGGGCGGCTTTCAGGGCCAGGCCTCCGACATGCTGATCCACGCCGAGGAAATCATGCGCACCAAGCACCGCATGACGCGACTTTACGCCGAGCATTGCGGCCGCTCCTATGAGGAATTCGAACGCGCCATGGACCGCGACTACTTCATGACGGCCGAAGAAGCGATGGAATGGGGCTTGATCGACCGCATTTTGAACGTTCGCGAGGAAGACCAGCCATTGGTTCCGGCGGATTGATCTCAATCGTTAGGCTGTGCCGGCCTTGTGGCCGCACCCTGCTCTATCGCGGGCATCAACTGGCCTCGTCGCGCAATTCCGCGACCGAAGTCCCTCTCTTCACGATGTCATTATCGATGATCGAGAATGCGCGGTTCAAATGCCCCTCGAAGACGAGCGTCGGCTCGTCGATGACGACGCGCAGTTCCGGCATGCCCTCCATCCGCACGACATGGGATTCCGCCAGCCCTTCCGTTATGCCCTCGATCAGCAGATCGTAGTAGCGCACGCCCGGACCGGTGATGACGATCGGCATCCGCTCGTGCAGGCTCAGGACCCGCGAGAGGCCATTCCCGAGCGCGAGGCCTGCCTGGCGAAAGGCGAGCACATTGCGGCGTCCGCCTTGCCGCGCGCTCGCGGCGATCTTGTCGAGTTCGGCAATCGGAACGAACTTTGCCGGGATCGTATCGAGCGGCACGTCGAAGGCCGTGCGCAGCATGGCATAGAACCCGGCATAGGCTTCGATGCAGCCACGCGCGCCGCAACGGCAGAGACCGCCGCCCGGCACATGCATCATATGCCCGAAATTCGGTGCCGATATTTGGTGATTGCCCTCATGGTCCCGGCGCACGATGCCAAGCCCGATGCTGTGGCCGAGCGAGAGTGCTGCAAGCGCCCGGAAGTCGCGGCCCGCTTTATCTTCCTCTTGGCGACCGACGGCAGCGGCGACGAGCAGCGTCTCATTGCCAAGAATGATTTTTGCCGACCATTCGTCGCGCAGCACCGCGGCAAAATCGATCTGCTCGCGCCCGAAGATCGGCGACCAGCGCAGCACCGGCTCCGAACTCTCGACCAGGCCCTTGCTGCTGATCGAAATCATTACAACTTTGTCGCGCGGCAGCCGCGAGCGGGTGACGATTCGGTTCAAAGCATCACGCAAACCGGTCACGAAAGAAGCGACGCCCGAGACCTTCTGCGGTCTGTCCTCGGTGAAGCGATCGATAAGCCGGCCAGCATAATCCACAAGCGAATATTGCACGGCGTCCGACGAAATGATGACGACGATGAGATAGCCGCAATCGCGCCGCTGCGAGAACAGTACACGCGGCCGACCCCGCCCGCTTGCGGCCTGCTGCTCCGCCTTCTCGATGATCTGTGCCCGCTCAAGATCGGTGGTGATGACCGATATTGTTGCAGACGAAAGCTTGGTGAAATCAGAGAGTTCCGTATGCGCGAGCGGACCGTGGCGGCGCAGCGCCGTCAACACCAGAACACTGTTCTTCTGGCGGACCAATTCGGTGCTCGATTTGGCCAGCATCATCAAGCCTCCCGCTCATTCCACCCTCCTGTCCGCATCTCCAGCGGGCTCTTTTCAGTGGCCGATTAAACCTGGCAGTGCGGTGTTGACAGTTGAAAAAATCTCTGACACTAAATTTCTCGACTGTCGAGAAAAAAATCCGAACCTTTCTCGTCAGCGTTATCGCGGCGGCCGGCGGGAGCTCAGGGCACGTGCGGTCGCATTCACTCGGGAGGATAATATGAGAGCTTTTATTAAGCTGGCTGCTGGTGCGGCCATCGTTTTGACCATGCAGACAGCGGCCTTCGCGAAGGATCTCGTCGTCGGCGTTTCCTGGTCGAACTTCCAGGAAGAGCGTTGGAAAACCGACGAAGCTGCCATCAAGAAGGCACTTGCTGCGGTTGGCGCCAAGTATATTTCTGCTGATGCCCAGTCTTCCGCCTCCAAGCAGTTGACCGACGTTGAATCCCTGATTTCCCAGGGCGCCAACGCTCTCATCATTCTGGCTCAGGACTCCGACGCCATCGGCCCGGCCGTTGAAAAGGCTGCCGACGAAGGCATCCCGGTCATCGGCTACGACCGCCTGATCGAAAATCCGGCTGCCTTCTACATCACCTTCGACAACAAGGAAGTGGGCCGCATGCAGGCTCGCGAAGTCCTGAAGGCCAAGCCGGAAGGCAACTATGTCTTCATCAAGGGCTCGTCGTCCGACCCGAACGCCGACTTCCTCTTCTCCGGCCAGATGGAAGTGCTGAAGCCCGCCATCGACGCCGGCAAGATCAAGAACGTCGGTGAAGCCTACACGGACGGCTGGCTGCCGCAGAACGCGCAGCGCAACATGGAACAGTTCCTGACCGCCAACAACAACAAGGTTGACGCGGTCGTCGCCTCCAACGACGGCACCGCCGGCGGCGCTGTTGCCGCTCTCGACGCCCAGGGCCTCGCCGGCTCCGTTCCGGTCTCCGGCCAGGACGCCGACAAGGCAGCTCTGAACCGTATCGCACTCGGCACGCAGACCGTTTCCATCTGGAAGGACTCGCGTGAACTCGGCAAGCGCGCTGCCGAAATCGCCATCGATCTCGCCAATGGCAAGACCATGGACCAGGTCAGTGGCGTCCAGACCTTCAACGGCGGCCCGAAGCATGTTGCCATGAAGTCGGTCTTCCTGACGCCTCTGCCGATCACCAAGGACAATCTGAACGTCGTCATCGACGCCGGCTGGATCTCCAAGGCTGAAGCTTGCCAGGGCGTCAAGGCCGGCAGCGTTGCAGCGTGCAAATAAGCTGTCCTTGAACGGTTGACCCGATCATAATAGCGACGCCGCAGCGGCATTCCGTTGCGGCGTCGAATGCGGATCAGGAGCTGACAACTCTCCCTTGCATTTGGAGACAGAGCTTCCCGCATCGTGCTGCGCCATCGCATATCCCATTGATCAGCCGGATGGCGGTCATCGGGACCGGAACGAAGACCGGCCACACAGGCGATGACGCATTTTTGAGATTGGCGCGGTATCGCCGGCGATAGCCTAGATTGCATCGCAGGCCGCGCCCAACAGTGGGAGAACGGCAAAGCGATGGCCGACATGACACAGTCCACAACATCGAGCGGTCCCCGCAACGCAGAAGCCGGCGCAATCACCCGCTTCCTGCGTGCTACCGAAATCGATACCCGCCTGCTCGGCATGATCGGAGCGCTGCTGATCATCTGGATCGGCTTCGATCTTTATCTCCGGATATTCGACGGCCGGGAATTCCTGACCGCCAGAAACCTTTGGAACCTTTCGGTGCAGACCTGCGAAATCGCGGTCCTTGCCACCGGCATGGTGCTGGTCATCGTCACGCGCAACATCGACCTTTCTGTCGGTTCGCTGCTTGGCTTCGTCGCGATGATCATGGGTGTCATCCAGGCCAAATGGCTGCCGCAATATCTGGGCTTCGACAGTTCCTGGACCTGGATCATCACGCTGATCTGCGGCCTGGCGATCGGCACGGCAATCGGCGCCTTCCAGGGCGCGATCACTGCGTTCATGAATGTCCCCTCCTTCATCGTCACGCTTGGCGGGCTTCTCGTCTGGCGCGGCCTTGCCTGGTATGTCACCAGCGGCCAGACCGTGGCACCGATGGACTCCACCTTCCTCGTCATGGGCGGCGGCGGCGCCACCGGTTCGATCGGCGCGACCTGGAGCTGGGTGGTGGGTGTGATCGCCTGCCTGCTGATCATCGTCGGCATCGTTGGCTCGCGCCAGCAACGAAAGCGCTTTCACTTTCCGCGCCGTCCGCTTTGGGCGGAATATTTCCTTGCCGGCCTCTGCTCCCTGATCGTCCTCGGCACGGTCTATCTTTTCAACAGCTATTATTGGCCGATCGGCATCGCCAAGCGCTACGCCACAGACCATAATATTGCCTGGCCGGAGACGGGATTGGACATTCCCTACGGCATCTCCGTTCCGGTTCTCATCGCCGTCTTCATCGGCATCGTGATGACCTTCATCGCCACGCGCCTGCGCTTCGGCCGCTATGTCTTCGCGATCGGCGGCAATCCGGAAGCTGCTGAACTTGCCGGCATCAAGACCCGATGGGTCATCGTGAAGATCTTCGCGCTGATGGGCTTTCTGGCTGCCGTTGCCGCCGCGATTTCCACTGCGCGCCTGAACTCGGCCGTCAACTCACAGGGCACCACCTACGAGCTCTTCACCATCGCCGCAGCCGTCATCGGCGGCACCTCGCTCGCCGGCGGCAGCGGCACGGTCGCCGGCGCGATGATCGGCGCCCTGGTCATGCAATCGCTGCAATCGGGCATGGGTCTCGCCAATGTCGATACGCCAATTCAGAACGTCGTCGTCGGCGTTGTCCTGGTGCTCGCCGTTTGGCTCGACATCGTCTACCGCTCGCGCGCCAAGTAAAAGGAATTCGGAACCATGACGGATCAAACCACTCCGCTTGTGGAAATGAAGAACATTTCCATCTCCTTCGGCGGCATTCACGCTGTCGACAACGCCTCGGTCGACCTCTTCCCCGGCGAAGTTGTAGCCCTCCTCGGGCATAACGGCGCCGGCAAGTCGACACTGATCAAGATTCTTTCCGGCGCCTATAAGCGCGACAGCGGCGATATCCTGATCAATGGCGAACCGGTCGATATCCGCACGCCCCGCGACGCCAAGAAATACGGCATCGAGACGATCTACCAGACGCTCGCCGTCGCCGATAATGTCGACGCCGCCGCCAATCTCTATCTCGGCCGCGAGCTGCAGACCCGCTGGGGCACGCTCGACGACGTCGCCATGGAGGCTTCGGCCCGTAAGGTGATGGGCCGCCTGAACCCCAACTTCAAGCGCTTTAAGGAGCCGGTGAAGGCGCTCTCCGGCGGCCAGCGCCAGTCGGTGGCGATCGCCCGCGCCATCCTCTTCAACGCCCGCATCCTGATCATGGACGAGCCGACAGCGGCTCTCGGCCCGCAGGAAACCGCCCAGGTCGGCGACCTGATCAAGCAACTGAAGAAAGACGGTATCGGCATCTTCCTCATCAGCCACGACATCCACGACGTCTTCGACCTCGCCGACCGCGTCTCGGTGATGAAAAACGGCCAGGTTGTCGGCCACGCCCGCACCGAAGACGTCACCAAGGACGAAGTCCTCGGCATGATCATCCTCGGCAAGGTCCCGCCCAAAGCCATCCCCGGCCCCGGCGCGATGAAGAGCTGAGCCCGATATCGCAAGCAAACAAACAGGGCCGCGCGCCCCAGAGATCGCGGCCCTTTTTCATTCACACAAGCCGATATGTGGTTTCCCGCATTTTCCGCATTGAAGCCAAACGCTTCCTAGGCTAAGAACCACCTCATCGGACAGGCGAGTCAAATCGCCTCAGGCATGCACCCGTAGCTCAGCTGGATAGAGTGTTGGATTCCGATTCCAAAGGTCACAGGTTCGAATCCTGTCGGGTGCGCCAAAAATCACGAACAAAAACAAGAACTTATTAGTTTCTTTGTGGTAAGCCCGCGAAGGTTTGCTCCCAGAGCTAAAGGTTTTGCTGTTCTTTCGCGATAGGAACGCGCCCGAGGTGTTGGAGGCCTTGTAACTGGTCTCGCTGAAAGTACTCCATCCCCAATCGCTCTCTCCCGACAACTGCCAGCTCTCCGAGGCTGGAGGAGTCGACGAAACATGGAAACCGATTGTCCCTGCGCCGCAGAACTGCATGCCGCGTATCGCATAGGCGCAGTCAGCCTGCGTCCCTCATCATCGCTACACTTGTAACCCTTTCGATCGATTTTGAAACACCCCTGTCGGCACAGCGTTTCATTTTTTCGGAAGAGCAAAATCAGGCGCTCGCGTCACACAGCGGGTGCCACGACGTCGAGGTCCATTTCATGAACAAGCTAATCTTCCTTCCCTTCGATCCGAAGCACGAACGTTTTGTCTTCGCTCAGAACGAGTATGGTACGATGCCAGGGGGGTTCAACAAAGTCCAGTTGGCCCTTGATCATGAACTACAGAAAGGTCGAGCGCAGGTTGCGGTCTGGTGGCAGTCGGGCGTACGCGACCCATTCCTGTCATCTATGAGCACAGGTCAGATCTATATCCGCGGGCACGGCGTCGCCGGCATGGACTCGATCGAAGGTGGTCGCGGCGGAGAGCGCGTCAACAGCAAACTTCTCGCCGACCGTCTCATCGAAGCCGGCCTTCCGAAAGCCTATGACGGCAAGATTAAACTCTTCAATTGCCACAGTGCCGAGACCGGCTCGAGCACGCTGCCGGACGGGCAGACCAATATGATGCCCGGTTTTGTTGGGACTGCTTTCGCGCAACTCGTAGCCGATGAACTCTTTTCTCGCGGTTACCGGTCATGCTCCTTCTTTGGGTATACCGGGGCGATCGATTCCTTCCCGAAACCAGGCACCCAAGGTCAGCATTACTACGTTCGCGAGATAGGAAAGAACGCGGCAGGCCAAATGGCACAGCTTGAAGGACCGCGCGCCAAGGATGCCCGTGTTCAATTCTGGCCGAGGACGACAGCGTCCCGAAAAACCACCGTCTTTGGCCGTATGCTCGGCTTTGGGCGCCGATAGGCAAGCGACGGTAGCCTGCCTAAGAACAACGCTTCCCAGCTTGACGCAGAATCTACCTGCCAGCTGGAACTGACGGCAGGCACTGTCTATCCAGCCTCCAACCACCTCCCCACCCAAACATCCATGAACAAACCGTAACTTGCCTCTCCGCCCATTGAGAGTGACACTTTTATCGCGCCGGATAACTGAGGTGATAGACATGTCGAATTTGGAAATGCTTGTCAGACGCCGGATCGAAGAAGAACGCGCCAAAGGAACATCCCCGGAGCGGATAACGCAACTCGTTCAAGAACTCTTCAACAGCCTAGACGCCGCCCAGGCACACCCTCCCCGTGCGGCTCCGCGTGATCGGTATTCATAACTGAATCACATATCTATCAAATTCGCCGGTTCGAACCTTAGCATCTTCGCGCCGGCGCATCGCTAGCTGCAGCAACCACCACCCTGCTCAGTCGGGCCACAACAAGCGGCAGCCACTTTTCGGTCCTGCTCGGCGAGCCAGCGGTCGCGTGGCTTGCAGCTCGCCGGCCGTGGCGACAGGTCGATATGGACTTGGGCCATCCGCAACGCTGGAAGTGCTGCCCGATAAAGTTGCATCGGCCTCACACCGTCGCTGACTTCGAAGGTAAGCTTGGCCGAGTCGTCGAGAGAGACATGATCGGACACTTTGCGGATGATGGCCGCAAACTTGCCGGCCGGCATATGGGTGCGGCCGCCTTCGTCGATATCCCATAATTGCACGAAGAGTTCCGTCCAGGCTTCCGGATTGGCTCCGCAATCGAGTGCCGAGAACTGGCCTGCCTTGACCTCGGTTACATGATAACCTGCCTTTACCGGCTGCCCATCATAGTGAAACACCAGCGGCAAATCCCTTACACCTGAGAGCGCCTCCAGAAGCTCGCCGAGGGTGATGTCGTCATTCTCAAATTTTGAGTTGTTCAACGTGTCCATTTGCGTTAATCCTCATTTCAATGATTCAAGGATTATTGAAATATGGATGAACGTCAAGCCCTCGGTGCCTTCGGTGCCCTCTCGCAGGAAACCCGCCTGCAGATCATCCGCATGCTGGTCGTTTCAGGCCCCGGCGGCATGGCGGCAGGCGCGATTGCGGAAAGAGCGGAGGTCTCTCCCTCCAACGTGTCGTTCCATCTCAAGGAGTTGGAACGCGCCGGCTTGATCGTGGCGCAGCGCGCCTCCCGCTCGATCGTCTACAGCGCCAATTATGATGCGCTTGGCGGCTTGGTGCGCTTTCTGATGGAGGATTGCTGCAGCGGACACCCGGAGATTTGCGCGCCCGCTGCTGCGGTCGCAGCCTGCTGCGCACCCGGTAACGGGGAGAAACTGCAATAATGTCCTCCTTCGATCTGCCGCGCCGGCTGGTGGCCGAAAGTTTGGGCACCGCGCTGCTCGTTGCGACCGTCGTCGGCTCCGGCATCATGGCTACATCGCTGACGCAAGACACGGCCCTCGCCCTGCTCGGAAACACACTCGCGACAGGCGCGATCCTTGTGGTGCTGATCACTATTTTCGGGCCGATTTCCGGAGCGCATTTCAATCCGGCGGTATCGCTCACCTTCGCTTTGACGGGATCATTACCCAGGCGTGATCTCGGCGGCTATGTCCTTGCGCAAATCATCGGCGGCATCGTCGGCACCATGGCGGCGCATCTGATGTTCAACCATGCCGTTCTGGAGTTGTCGACAAAGGTACGCACCGGCGGCGGCCAATGGTTTGCCGAATGGCTGGCGACGTTCGGGCTGGTCGCCACCATTCTTGCCGGCATCCGTTTTCAGCAAAAATCCGTACCGTGGCTGGTCGGGCTTTATATCACCGCCGCCTATTGGTTCACGGCCTCCACCTCATTCGCCAATCCGGCCGTAGCACTGGCCCGCTCATTGACAGACACATTCGCCGGCATCCGCCCCGCCGATCTGCCCAGCTTCATCATCGCCGAGCTGATCGGTGCGGTCTCGGCCATCCTTCTCATGACCTGGCTGTTTCGGCCAAACAACTCCACGGAGGCAAAATCATGAACGTCACCATCTATCACAATCCCGGCTGCGGCACGTCGCGCAATACATTGGCGATGATCCGCAATGCCGGCATCGAACCTGCGATCATCGAATATTTGAAAACACCGCCCTCGCGCGAACAACTGGTCAAGATGATTGCCGACGCCGGCCTGACCGTCCGCGAAGCCATCCGCCAGAAAGACACGCCTTATGCTGAACTCGGCCTGGACAATCCGGTTTTGACCGACGAGCAGCTTCTCGACGCCATGCTTGCCAATCCGATCCTGATAAACCGTCCCTTCGTGATCACGCCGCTCGGCACGAGGCTGTCGCGTCCCTCCGAACTCGTGCTCGACATCCTGCCGAATACGCACAAGGGCACGTTCACCAAGGAAGACGGAGAAAAGGTGCTCGACGGCGAGGGCAAGCGCATTGTCTGATCTGCCGGCCGCCGACGTGGAGCACTTGCGCTCGCCCGATCGGGAAGCGCTGCGTCGACCGATTTCCACACATCCGCCGCGCATTCTCATCCTCTACGGATCGTTACGCACGGTGTCCTACAGCCGCTTTCTTGCACGGGAATCCGCCCGCCTGCTCCAACATTTCAGCTGCGAGGTCCGCCTTTTCGATCCCGAAGGTCTGCCACTGCCGGATGGGGCGCCGGTCACACATCCCAAGGTGCAGGAATTGCGTCAGCTTTCCGAATGGTCGGAAGGGCAGGTCTGGATCAGCCCGGAGCGCCATGGCGCAATGACCGGCATCATGAAAACACAGATCGACTGGATACCGCTTTCCGTCGGCTCCGTTCGGCCGACGCAGGGCAAGACGCTGGCGGTCATGCAGGTGTCGGGCGGATCGCAATCGTTCAACGCCGTCAACCAGATGCGCATCCTTGGCCGCTGGATGCGGATGGTCACTATCCCGAACCAGTCCTCGGTCGCCAAGGCATTTCAGGAATTTGATGCTGAAGGCCGCATGAAGCCGTCTTCCTTCTATGATCGCGTGGTCGATGTCTGCGAAGAATTGGTGAAGTTCACGCTGTTGACGCGCGATATCTCAGACTACCTCACCAATCGCTACAGTGAGCGCAGGGAAGAGGCCGAAAAGCTGGAACAGCGGGTGGACTTGAAATCGATATGAGCTCCAATGTCATGGACGGCGCCGCCCTAAAACCCGCCGTCGAGCGCGTCCCGGTTGCGGTGATCCTAGCCCTCGGCCTGACGCAGAATATTGGCTATGGCACGCTCTATTACAGCTTCAGCATTCTTGCCCCTTCCATTGCGAAAGATTTTAGTTGGTCGAACGAGTGGATATTCGGTGCCCTCTCCGTCGCCCTTTTAATCGGCGGGTTGACCGCGCCATGGACCGGACGCGGGATCGATCGGTTTGGCGCGGGGCGCATATTGACGATCGGCTCGATCCTTGCGGCCCTTGCGCTGACCGCTTGCGCCTTCTCACCGGGAAAGACGGTGTTCGTCGTTGCTTTGATCGCCGTCCAGATCTCCTCGAACCTCGTGCAATATGGCGCCGCCTTTGCGCTGCTCGTGCAAATCCGCCCCCGGACTGCGCAGCGCAGCATCACCTATCTGACCCTGCTTGCCGGCTTTGCCTCCACGATATTCTGGCCGATCACCAGCGCCCTCAATGCGCACATGTCCTGGCAGAACGTCTACCTGATCTATGCGGCCCTCAACCTCTTCCTCTGCCTGCCAATCCATGCCTGGCTATCGGGCGGCCTCGCGCAAACGCGAAAGAGCGACACGTCGAAGACGGAGCGGGCCGTCGCCGGCAGCTTGGCTCCCGCGGCGCGGATGACAGGTTTCCTCCTGATGGTGACCGGCTTTGCGCTGCAAAGCTTCGTCAACGCAGCCGTTCTCGCCCATATGGTACCGATGCTCTCGGCCATCGGTCTCGGCAGTGCAGGCGTCACCGTCGGCACCCTCTTCGGACCGTCGCAGGTTCTCAGCCGGTTCACCAACATGATTTTCGGCCGCGACCTCTCCCAATTGAGCTTGGCGCTTATCTCAGCCGTGCTGATGCCGGGTGCAGTCGCACTGCTCACCTTGACCGCGCCATCTCTATCTGGCGCCCTCGCCTTCGCAGTCCTCTTCGGCCTCGGTTCCGGCCTCAACAGCATCGTGCAGGGAACCCTCACCCTCGCCCTCTTCGGCAGCGACGGCTACGGCCAACGCCAAGGGCAGGTGTTGGCCGTCCGCCTCGTCGTCTCCTCGGCTGCCCCTTTCGCAATGGCCTTCATGATGGAAAACATCGGCGTTCCGGCGGCACTCATGTTCACCGCTGCGCTTGGCTCTATATCCATTGCGGCGTTCCTCGGCATTGGCCGGCTGGAGCCCAAATCTGACCCGCTCTGATCCCGCTGAGTGGGCCGACCGCCGCTGCGCGGCGAGAGCGGTTCACGGAACGAAGCATGCGCCAGTTCCCCGACTCGAAGAGCAGAATATAAGGCAGTCTTAATGGAATAGCCGCTATAGACATGCGATAAGGGCCAAGAAACGGGGGGGCCATCCATGTCCATTTGGAATTACCTTCGCACTATACTGTCCGCGCTCGCGTTGCTTTGCAGCGCCCTATGCGCCGATGCGGCCGGGCGGGTTATCTATCTGACCTTCGATGACGGCCCGTTGTCGGGGACGGCGAATGTCCTGGATGTCCTTGCCGAAGAGCAGGTGCCGGCAGCGATGTTCATGGTCGGGCTGCATGTCGAATCAGGCGGTGAGCAAAGGGCGCTGTTGATGCGTGCCAAGGCGCTGCCTTTGGTCACGGTTGGAAATCACAGCTATAGTCATGCGAACAATCATTACAGAGACTACTATTCCAACACCGACGGCGTCGTAGCGGATATGCTCAAGGCCAACACCGTGCTTGGCCTGACGCCTTGGGTTTACGCCCGTTTGCCCGGACGCGACGTCTTTCGCCTGATCGATTATTCCAAAGACGATCTTTCAATGGATCCCGCCCACTACGAGCGCGAAGTGGTCGACTACGACTATGTTGCCGCGATGAAGTTCCTGATCTACGGATGGGACTTCGAATGGGCGCATTCGAGCGACGGCAAGCCGGTACAATCCGTCGATCTTCTAGTCAGCGAAATCGATCATCTCTTCGCCTATGGCAGGTTCATGAAACACAATGAGATGATCTTGCTGATGCATGACGAGATGTTTCAGGATCGTTTCGACGGTAAGGGAAAGCTCAGGAACCTCATCCAGCAATTGAAGCAACGCGGCTATGCGTTTGGCGACATAAAACAATATGATCCAAACCCATATACCGGAATTTCCGTTCGCTCATCGGCCAAGTAATTTCGCGACAACTGCACGGACCGGGCATCATGAGAGTTCGGATCACGCAATCTAACCGGCAATGCAAAAACATTCGCATGCCGTGTCGGAAATGCCGACTATCCTCCGTCCTTGGGCGAGAACGGCGATACGGCAATAGTGGATCGCCGAGCACTTGAAAAAACGGAGGATTTCAACATGGGCAAAACAATCGCAATCTGCCTTGGCAGACTGATCTTCGGCGCCGTCTTCGTGATGGCCGCCGCCTTCAAATTCGCGGACATGCAATCGACGGCGGGCTATATTGCCTCGGCCGGTTTTCCGCTGCCGCTGTTCCTCGCCTGGATCGCCGCCTTCTTCGAAAGCGCGCTTGCGATCTGCCTGCTGACGGGGGCCTTCTTCTCGGAGGCGGCGTTGCTTGCAGGAATCTACGTCATCTTCCTCGCCTTCAGCTTCCACGGACCAAGCCGCTGGAGCGGCAATCAAGCCGAATTCGGCTTCTTCATCGATCATTTCACTTTCCTCGCCGGCCTGCTGTTTGCCGCGGTTCACGGTCCTGGAGAAAGATTGGCCGTTCGTGTCGGCATGCTGCGATCGGAGACCGGCATCTGATCGCAGCCGTTTTCTTCAAGAGTGACGCACTTCTCGCCTTGTAGTGTATAGTTGCTGCTGCGATCGGCGGTTGGCGCGCGTCCTGAAGAGGGACTGCGCCGCAGCCATTCGGGAAACTGCGCATCAGCTGCCGTGACCGTCACCTGCGTTACACACGACATGGGGGGAGAAGCCGCAATGAGCGATGATCGCGTCTACAATGTTCTATTCCTCTGCACGGGCAATTCCGCCCGTTCGATCCTTGCCGAATCGATCTTGAACACCGAAGGCAAAGGCCACTTCCGTGCCTTCTCCGCCGGCAGCTATCCCAAGGGCAAGATAAATCCTTGGAGCATCAAAACGCTTGAAGCCCTTGGATATCCTTCTTCCGGCTTCAGTTCGAAGAGCTGGGATGTCTTCGCCGAGCCGGGCGCACCGCATATGGATTTCATCATCACCGTCTGCGACGAAGCCGCGGGTGAAGTCTGCCCGATATGGCCCGGACATCCCGCTTCTGCGCATTGGGGTATCGAGGACCCTTCCACTGTCGAAGGCTCCGACGTGGACAAAGGTCGTGCCTTCGCGCAAGCCGCCCGTTATCTGAAAAATCGGATCATGCTCTTGGTCAACCTTCCGATTGCATCGATCGACCGGCTGGCACTGGAAGCGCATCTGCACGAGATCGGCCAGATGGAAGGCTCGACATCGCGAGCCGAGGCGGAGTGATATTCTTCCGGATTGCTGCGACAGCAGACTAACAAGCGATCGGGCGCGACATCGTTGGAAAGTTTGTTGGCGGAACTTCTCCAGTGCCCCTTCAAATGATTGGCTGCGGCTTTCATGATCTCGTCGCGCATTTCGACAGTAGGTTGAGTCGCAGCCTGGCAGGGATGGTTGATCGAGCGACAGGTTTGATTTCGGTCAAAGCTCGCTCGTTCCATATCCGGCATAATCGCAGCATAGAAAACCCGGTGAGCTTTTAGCCCGGCGTAAGGAGATCGTATGTATCGGAGAATTGTTTGTGCCCTTGACATAGGTAAGTTGCAGAAGTGCGAACGGCTCCTGAAACGGGCGGCAGCATTGGTCGATGACGGTGGCGAGATTGATGTAGTGCACGTCGTCGAGGAGGTACCGAGCTATCTCGCCGACCTACCGCAAGAGGTCGTTACCGACGCGATCAGAGACTCTCAGGAAAAGTTCGAGAATCTCTGCCGCCGCATGGCGATCTCGGCAATGGTCAATATCCGTACCGGAAGGCCGGCAACGGCCATTCTCGCGGTTGCGGAAGAGAGGAAGGCCGACCTCATCATCGTCGGCTCCCATATTCCGGACCTTTCGAATTATTTCCTGGGGGCAACCGCCGACCGGATCGTGCGGCATGCGAAATGCTCCGTCCTGGTGGAGCGCGGATGAGGGCAAACACGCGCTTGTTTCTGAAGCGGGGCCTAGTCTTTCGATGGTCCCTTGGGAAAGCAATGGAAGCGGCGCTTGAGAGTTTGCTCGCGCAGATTGACGCATGGGTGAGACGTCGATTGCAAATAGGGCAAGATGACTTACAGTGATTTCAGAAATTTCTGAAATCACTGACAATGGGGTACAACCATGAATCTTCCGCCTCTCGTACAATCCTTTGTGCTTCATTTTGGGGAAATGGGTTCGCGCTGGGGCATCAACCGCACCGTCGGACAGATCTATGCCCTGCTCTTCGTCTCTCCGACACCGCTCTGCGCGGAGGAGATCGTTGAGGCGCTCGGCATTTCCCGTTCAAACGTCTCAATGAGCCTGCGTGAATTGCAGACCTGGAATCTTGTGCTTCTGAGGCACAAGCCCGACGACCGTCGCGACTTCTTCACGACGCCGGACGATGTTTGGCAGATCCTGCGCACGCTTGCCGAAGAGCGCAAGAAGCGCGAGGTCGATCCAACGCTCTCGATGCTCCGCGAAATCCTGATGCAACAGCCGGCGAGCGATGCCGAGCGCCATGCCCAGGGGCGGATGAGCGAAATGTACGGCCTGATCGAGCGGCTGACCAATTGGTATGAAGACGTCAGGCAGTTGGAGACCGAGCGGCTTGCGACTCTGCTGCTGCTCGGCTCGAAGGTGACGAAGCTGCTGGAGACCAAGGACCGCGTCGTCTCGCTCGGCCGCCGTCGTTCCAAGACGGCGAAAGAGGATTGAACGATGACGGCTGCTTTCTTCGATCCCGACATTACTCCGGAAGAAACACAGGCGGCAGTGCCTGAAGCTGCACCGGCCGCGAAGCGAGATCGGGCAACCCGGAAGCAAAAGCCGGCTGGGCTTTTGCTTGCTGCAAGCCTGCAGACCGCTGCAGCGCTGGTCTGGATTCCGCAGGCAGCCCTTCTGGCCCTCAGCGTCGGCATCATAAGCGATGGTGGTAGCACAATCGACGTGGTACTTGCGGCGCTTGCCATATTGGCACTTGGCATCATTCGCGCCGCTATCGATGCCGCCGGCGGACGCATCGCTTTCCGCACGGCCAGAAACGAGCTTACATCGCGGCGCAACCTAGCCGTTGCCGCACTTGCAGCCCGATCGCCCCTCGACATTGGCAAGCCGGCCTCCGGTTTCGCCGCAAGCGTCGTCGGCGAACAGGCGGAGGCGGTCGTGCCCTATCTCGCCCGTTTCCAGCCGGTACGAATGAAGGCAAGCGCCGTACCGCTAGTCATTCTCGCCTGCATCCTCCCGGTTTCCTGGGTTGCGGGGCTTATCCTGCTTGTGTCAGCGCCGCTCATTCCTGTCTTCATGGCTCTGATCGGCTGGCGTGCCAAAGCGGCCAGCGAAAAGCAGCTAGCCGAGACCGGCGGTCTCAACGCCTTTCTGCTCGACCGCCTGCGCGGCCTTGCAACGATCCGGGCACTCGGCGCCGTCGATATCACTGCCGTGCGGTTGCGTGCCGATGCGGACTCGCTGCGAAACCGCACGATGGCTGTATTGAAGATCGCCTTCCTATCCTCCGCCGTTCTGGAGCTCTTCGCCGCTCTCGGTGTTGCCGCAACCGCTGTCTATATCGGCTTCAGCCTGCTGGGCTCGATCGATATCGGTACGTGGCACGGCCGGCTGACTCTTGCCCAAGGCCTTTTCATCCTTCTGCTCGCGCCGGCCTTTTTCGAGCCTCTGCGCGAACTCTCAACCGTATGGCACGATCGCGCCAACGGCGAAGCGGCGCTTGCAGCACTCGACGCCCTATCCTCGCACGGATCTGCGATTCTCGGTAGCGATGAGCCTGACCCCGACGACGCACGAGCCGTGCTTGCGGCTCCCTCCGTGCAGATCGACGGATTGGTCTTCCGCCACGCGCCTGATCTTGCAACGGTGATCGACAATCTTTGTCTCGACGTCGCGACCGGAGAACATATTGCCCTTTGGGGTGCCAGCGGTTCGGGCAAGACCACCATCCTGTCCCTGATCGCAGGGCTTGCATCCCAGGAAACCGGCATGATCAGAATCGGCGGCGTCCCACTAACCGAGAACAACGCCGGCGCCCTTCGCCGTCGCATGGCCTGGATCGGACAGAGGCCGCATATTTTCTCCGGCAGCCTGAAGAGAAATGTCAGTCTTGGCCGTGCCGATATCGACGATGGCGCCATCGAAGATGCGCTTCGCGCGGTGCGCCTGGACGGCGTGATTGCTGCGAACGAGATTGCCGCAGTCGGCGAAGGCGGCCTTGGCCTCTCCGGTGGTGAGGCGCTGCGGCTGGCACTGGCCCGCGTGGCCGCCAACCATGACGTCGGCATCATCATCGCCGACGAGCCGACGGCCCACCTCGACGCCGCGACCGCGGCTGATGTGACCGAGGCTTTGCTGGCCCTGGCGAAGGGCCGGACGCTGATCGTCGCCACCCATGATCCGCGGCTTGCGGCGCGCCTCGACCGCATCATTCATCTTGAAACGCAACGCAAAGGGATTGCCGCATGAAACGGAGCCTCACAACGCTTCTGCCGGTCATCCGCCTGTTTCAAGCCGAGCGTGGACGCGGCCTCTGCCTCGGCACAGCGCTCTCGGCATTGGCTGTGCTAGCCGGTGCCGGATTGCTCGGCCTTTCCGGCTGGTTCATCACTGCCACCGCGCTTGCCGGCATTTCGGCGACGAGCGCTATTGTCTTCGACGTTTTCGCACCATCGGCCGGCATCCGCCTGCTCGCCATCGGCCGCACGGCAGCGCGTTATGGCGAGCGGCTGGTGACCCATGACGTGACCCTGCGCGTTCTCGCGGCATTGCGCGAAAGGCTCTTTCGCGGCTGGGCAGCACCCGGCAACGCCGCGGCCATGATGCGTCGCCCGGCCAAACTGCTGTTCCGGCTGACTGCCGATATAGATGCGCTGGATTCGCTTTACCTGCGGGTGTTGCTGCCTGCGGGCGTCGCCCTGCTGTCGGCTCTCGCCATCGGCGTTGCACTGGGTCTGATGCAGCCGCTCTTCGGTATTTTGGTCGGCCTTTGGCTTGTTGCCACCGGCCTTGGCATTCCATTGATCGCCGGCCGGATGGCAATGAAGCCCGGACGCCGCCGTGCCCATGCGATGGAAGCGCTCCGCGCGCGTGTCATCGATCTGGTCGCCGGTCAGACGGAGCTCGCCATGACCGGCCAACTGCGGGCGCAACGCATCGCCATCGACGATGCCGACCGGAGGCTGGCCGAAGCAGACCATGAATTGAACAGGATCGAAAATGCCGTCAGCGTCGGCTTTTCGCTCGTCTCCACGCTTCTGCTGACAGCGACGCTTCTAACCGTCGCCACGCTGGCAAAACACGGCATTATAGGCGCTCCAGCGGCCGCCTTCGGCTTGCTGATTGCCTTCGCCGCGACGGAACCTTTTGCGGCACTGCGCCGTGGTGCGTTGGAGCTCGGCCGCACGCTGCTTGCCGCCAAGCGTATCGCCCCACGTCTGGCCACACAAAACTTAACCTCCGAGATCGGGCAACCGCCTAGAGGTTATGCATTCCAGTTGAAGGCTGTCAGCGCGTCCTACGAGAACGCACGGCATCCGGCCGTGGAGAGCCTTTCCCTGTCACTAACTGCCGGCGAGCGGCTTGCGCTTGTCGGCGTCAGCGGCGCCGGAAAATCCACGATACTGGCTTTGCTCGCCGGCGAAATCCCTCCGACCTCCGGCACGATCGCCTGCCTCAGTGCAACGACGCTTACACAGTGCACGGAGCTTTTCGACGATACGATCCGCGGCAACCTGTTGCTCGCCGATCCGCTTGCAAGCGACGAGCAGCTCCGTCACGTGCTGCAGGCCGCCAATCTTCTCGCAGATATCCAGGCGCTACCGAAAGGGCTCTCGGCGCGCCTCGGCGAAGGCGGCATCGGCCTGTCAGGTGGTCAATCGCGCAGGCTCGCGCTTGCCCGGCTTTTCCTGCGCGACACACCGCTCTGGCTGCTCGACGAACCGACCGAGGGGCTCGATGGCGAAACCGCGCGCGCCGTGTTGAGAGAAATCGCCACCAAAGCCGCCGGCCGCAGCCTCGTCATCGCTACGCATATCCGCCGTGAAGCCGCGATCGCCGATCGTATCGCGATGCTCGAACATGGCCGCATTACAGCGACGGCGCAGCGCGGCGAACAAGAATTCGATGCCATCCTGGACCGGCTGCGACCGGACTGAGGCGGCAAACTGACAGTGCAATGACGGCGCGTCTGATAGCGCGCCATACCGACCAAACCCCGTGGGACCGTGGGAGAAACACTATGGAACTCGACATCGTGGCGCTATCGCGCCTGCAGTTCGCCATGACGGCGCTTTACCACTTCCTGTTCGTGCCGCTGACGCTCGGCCTCTCCGTGTTGCTTGCCATCATGGAGACGACCTATGTGATGACCGGACGGCAGATCTGGCGCCAGATGACCAAATTCTGGGGCACGCTGTTCGGCATCAACTTCGTGCTTGGCGTCGCAACAGGCATCGTCATGGAATTCCAGTTCGGCATGAACTGGAGCTACTACAGCTATTATGTCGGCGACATCTTCGGCGCGCCGCTGGCGATCGAGGGCCTCATGGCCTTCTTCCTGGAGGCAACCTTCGTCGGCCTGTTCTTCTTCGGCTGGGAAAAGCTCTCCAAGGTCGGACATCTCGTTGCCACCTGGGCAGTCGCGCTCGGCTCCAACTTCTCAGCCCTCTGGATCCTCGTCGCCAACGGCTGGATGCAGAACCCGGTCGGCTCGGCGCTTAATCCGCAAACGATGCGCATGGAGATTACCAGCTTCTTCGATGTCGTCTTCAATCCGGTCGCCCAGGCGAAATTCGTCCATACCGTGTCGGCCGGCTATGTCTGCGCCTCGATCTTCGTGCTCGGCGTTTCAGCCTGGTACATGCTGAAGGGCCGCCACATAGAGATCGCCAAGCGCTCGATGACGGTTGCCGCCTCGTTCGGCCTTGCTTCGGCTCTATCGGTCGTCGTCCTCGGCGACGAAAGCGGCTATCTGTCGACCGAGCATCAGAAGATGAAGCTCGCGGCGATCGAGGCGATGTGGGAGACCGAGCCGGCGCCGGCCGCCTTTACCGCCTTCGGCTTTCCGGATCAGCAAGCACGCGAGACCCATTATGCCGTGCATATCCCGTGGGTCATGGGCCTGATCGGCACCCGTTCGCTGACGACCGAAATCCCCGGTATCAACCAGCTTGAGGAGCAGGCCAAGACCCGTATCCGCGACGGCATCAAGGCCTACGACGCGCTGATGAAGATCCGAGCCGGCCAGCTGGCTGTTGCCGGTGCTGCAGCGCAGGATACGTCCACCCAGCAGGCCCGCACCTCTTTCGAAGATATCGGCCATGAGCTCGGCTACGCCCTGCTTCTGAAGCGCTATGTCGACGATCCCCGCCAGGCGACAGATGCGCAGATCGATCAGGCCGCCCGCGATACTATTCCGAACGTGCCCACCCTCTTCTGGACCTTCCGCGTCATGGTCGGTCTCGGCATGTTCTTCATCCTGCTGACGGCAACCTTCTTCTGGCTCTCGGCCCGCCGCCAGCTCGACCGTTATCCCTTGTTGCTCAGGATCGCCGTCTTTGCCATCCCGCTGCCCTGGGTTGCCATCGAGTTCGGCTGGATCGTCGCCGAGTTCGGCCGCCAGCCCTGGGTCATCGAAGGCGTGCTGCCGACCGCCGCCGCCGTCTCCAATCTCGGCGCTGGCAACGTGCTTCTCACCCTGCTCGGTTTTGCCGCGATCTACACCGTGCTGATCGTCATCGAGATGAGCCTGATGGTGAAGGCCATTCGCAAGGGCCCGGAACCGGACGACGAGCCGGAAGCCGACCTTGTTTCCGAAACCCTCGTTCCCGCTGCGGAGTAACGACCATGATCCTGCATGAATTGATCGACTATGAAACTTTGCGCGTCATCTGGTGGTTGCTGCTCGGCGTCTTGCTGATCGGCTTTGCGGTGACCGACGGCTTCGATCTCGGTGTCGGCGCACTCCTGCCCTTCGTCGCCAGGACGGATACCGAGCGGCGCATCGCCATCAATTCGATCGGCGCGACCTGGGAAGGCAACCAGGTCTGGCTCATCCTCGCCGGCGGCGCCATCTTCGCCGCGTGGCCGCCGCTTTATGCGGTTTCCTTCTCCGGCTTCTATCTGGCGATGTTCGCGATCCTCTTCGCGCTCATCCTCAGGCCGGTAGCGTTCAAATACCGCTCCAAGCGCGAGAGCGCTCGCTGGAAGGCCGGATGGGACTGGGCGCTGTTCATCGGCGGTTTCGTTCCTTCCCTGATCTTCGGCGTCGCCGTCGGCAACGTCCTGCAAGGCGTGCCGTTCCGCTTCGCCGACGACATGCGAATCTATTACGAGGGCTCGTTCTTCGGCCTGCTCAATCCCTATGCATTGCTCTGCGGCCTACTCTCCGTCGCCATGCTCACCATGCATGGCGCGGCATGGCTGCAGTTGAAGACGAACGGCATCGTAGCCGAGCGGGCCCGCAGATATGGCAGCCTGGCGGCGCTCGTGACGATCGTGCTCTTCGCTCTTGGTGGCCTCGCCCTCTGGTACGGCATCGACGGCTATCGCATTACCAGCGAGATCAACCCGATCGGTCCGTCCAATCCGCTTTTGAAGACCGTCGATCCCACAGCCGGTGCCTGGTTCGCTAACTATGGCAGCCATCCCTGGATGATGATCGCTCCGATCCTAGGCTTCCTCGGCGCAATCGGCGCTCTTCTGTCGATGCTCGCCCGTCGTGAGGCAGCCCCGTTGATCTTTAGCGAACTCGCCGTCGTCGGCATCATCTCGACGGTCGGCGTCTCGATGTTCCCCTTCATCCTGCCTTCCTCGCTCGATCCGCGCTCCAGCCTCACGGTCTGGGACTCATCGTCCAGTCATATGACGCTCTTCATCATGCTGGTCGTGGTGCTGATCTTCCTGCCGATCATCTTTCTCTATACCGCCTGGGTCTACCGGGTGCTGTGGGGCAAGATCGACGCCGACACGGTCAACGACAAGAGCGGTCACGCCTATTGATTTGATAAAAGGAGAAAGAACATGTGGTACTTCGCCTGGCTCCTCGGCTTTCCCCTTGCCGCCGCCTTCGCCGTCCTCAATGCAATGTGGTATGAAATCGTCGAGGACAATACAAAGGCGAAAGAACTGGCCAAGAAGGCTCCCTAAGGTCGATCTTTCAGATTGCCCAGGCGCGGCGCTTTCGTCGCGCCTGGGCTAGAGCATTCCGCTTTCAGGTGAGGCCACCTGCAAGCGGATAAGATGCTCTAGCGGCCCAGGTACGATGGAACAAACGGCAGCTGAATGCCTTTCGCCGCCGTGATTCCTTGAAGTTTGAGGGCACCCCGTCCTCGCTTTGTGCACGGCGGTGCATTCACATCTCGTTCTATTGACAGATACTCCTTTGATGAGGCTGGCACCATGGCGAACGGAAACCTGCTTTTGACTTTCAATGCCGGATCATCGACGGTCAAAATCGGCCTGTTTGAGACCAAGGCAGATAAAGCCCGCCGCATCGGCAAGGGACTGATTGATTTCCGCCGCCGCCCTCTCACCTTTCATCTGACGCAAGGCCCAACGACCCTCGATCGCTCTCTGCAAACGGATGCTGGCGAACAGTTGCACCAGGTCGTCGACGAAACTTTTGGCATCCTCAGCGCGCATTTCGACATGTCCACATTGAGCGCCATCGGTCACCGTGTGGTCCATGGGGGTGATTTGTTCACCGGTCCGGTGCCCCTCGACGAAGCCCGTATCCGCGATATCGAAGGATTGACCGCGCTTGCGCCGCTGCACCAGCCGCAGGCGCTGCGCCTGATCCGCGCAGTCAGGCATCTGCGACCAGCTCTCGCGCAGACCGCCTCCTTCGACACCGCCTTCCACGCAACGCAGAGCGATCTCGTTCGCCGCTTCGCTCTGCCGCGCGCGCTGCATGGTCAGGGGATCAAACGCTACGGCTTTCACGGGCTTTCCTATGCTTTCATCGCCGCCGAGCTGCGGCGTCATATCCCCTACACTGCCGCCGGCAAGGTCGTTGTCGCCCATCTTGGCAGCGGGGCCAGCCTCTGCGCCCTCGACAAGGGTGAAAGCCGTGATTGCAGCATGGGATTTTCAACGCTGGACGGCATTCCGATGGCGACGCGCTGCGGCGCTCTCGATCCCGGCGTGCTGCTGCATCTTCTTGGGCCGAAAGGCAGGACGCTAAAAGATGCGGAAGACATGCTCTATCACAAATCCGGTCTGATCGGCGTCTCTGGCATCAGCGCCGACACGCGAGACCTATTAAAGGACCCGCGTGCGGAAGCACGAGAGGCGATCGACTTGTTTTGCTTGCGCGTCGCCGGCGAGGTCGGGCGGATGGCTACAACACTCGGCGGCCTGGACAGCATCGTCTTCACCGCCGGCATCGGCGAGCACCAGCCGGAGATTCGTGCGGCGATCAGTGCACATCTTGCCTGGCTCGGACTGACGATCGACTCCGACGCCAATGCAGAGAACGCCACCACGATCAGCGGCGCAGACAGCCGGATTGGCGTTTTTGTCATTCCGACCGACGAGGAACAGGTCATTGCCGACGAAGCCATATCGGTCCTGCCGCGGGAACGATGATTTTTGAATCTAGAGCATCTTACCCGCTTGCAGGTGATCCCATCTGAAAGCGGGATGCTCTAGCGCACTTCCTCGGTGATTACTTCGAAGCGTGAAAGTGTTGCCGGGCCGAAGGCGGTCGACATGGCGACGTCGGTGGCATCGCGCCCGGTCGCCATCAATATCCGCCCTATGCGCGGCGTGTTGTGGCGCGCATCGACCGTATGCCAGTGACCTCCGAGATAGACTTCAAACCAGGCGCTGAAGTCCATGGGATTCGGGTCCGCCGGCACGCCGATATCACCGAGATAACCGGTGCAGTACCGCGCCGGGATATTCAGGCATCGGCAGAGCGCGATCGCAAGATGCGCGAAATCGCGACAGACGCCGATCCTGTCGGTGAAGCCCCCATAGGCTGTCCTCAGCGCATCCGCCTTCATGTAATCGAATGTGATGTGATGGTGGACAAAATTGCAGATGGCTTTAACTCTGGGCCAACCGAGCGGCGTAGACGAGAACTTCGCCCAGGCGAAATCTGCCAGCCTGTCTGTGTCGCAATAGCGGCTGCCCAGCAGGAATACGAGAACGTCATTCGGCAGATCCTTGATGGCATGCTGCACAGCGCTTTCGGGGATGACGTCGGGTTGTCCGTCGTCGTAAATCTCGAACTGGGTGGAAATCGTGATCGGCCCCGGCGGTGCCACGATCCGGCTGCAGGCATTGCCGAAGACATCGGTATAGCTGAATGCCTCGATCGGCTGGTCGAACATCAGCACCTGCTCACTGAGCAGATCGACGCGGCGGGAGGGGTGAATGTTCAAGACGAGCAGCATCGGCGTCGGCTGTATGCACTCATAGCCGATATTAAACCCAGCGCGTATTTTCATCGTGTGTTCCTTGTTGAAACTCCGTCTCGAAGCCTATTGCTGAACGCCGTCAACGATGGACGGTTCCCCAAGCGCACGACTTCATGGGCGCGCCTATGCGGTTGTTACATTCACCTGCACGGTCATGGTGTCGAAGTCGGCCGCCTCTCCATCAAAACTGCCGCTCAATGGAACTGCCTGACTGGGATCGCGGGTAACCGCAACACGAATAAGATCCCGATTGCCGACGATACCGTTGGTCGGATCGAATTCCACCCAACCGGCACCGGGAAGATAGATCTGGCACCATGCATGCGTCGCACCACCGCCAAGGGTCGTGGAGCCATCGCGGTCCGGGACATAGATGTAGCCCGTGACAAACCGAGCTGCGAGACCGAGGGCGCGCGCGGCCTCCATCATCAGCAAAGCAAAATCCCTGCAGGACCCGGAGCGAAGCAATAGGGTCTCGAGCGGCGTCTGCGTCCCGTGTTCGGAACGACGCGAATAGGAGAAGCTTTCGCGAATGGCATAGCAAAGCGTCATGAGCAGATGCCCGGTCTCGGTCGGCCGCCCATGGCGAATGAACTGCCGCGCCCATCGCCCGACCTCATCATTCGGATCCGGATAGTGGCGTAGCATCGCCGGCGCGAGATCCGGAAGCTCCTCCTCATCATAGCTGAAGGGATAGTTCAAAGCCGCACTGTCGATTTTAAGATCCAAACCGACCTGCGGCGTATGATCGAGCGTGATCCATGACTCAAATCGAAGTGTTAAAGCCGAACGGGAAATATCGACGATCGCAACACAATTGCCAAAGACATCATGGATCCAGCGCACCTGGCGAGGCTGTGGGTCGGTCACCAGCGATGCCTCGATCAATCGCTGATCGAAGCTGTCGCGAGGCCGGAACATCAGCCTGTGCTCCCCGAACGCAACCTCACGGAAGTAGCGGTATGTCGTGATATGCCGAACGGAAAAGAGAGTCATGAGATGATGCTGTCCGCTCTGCCGTCGCCAAATGGTCATTCGCTCCTGACGAGCCGTAAAATGCTGGGCGAGCGCAATCCTACACCGCTGCCGCAAGAGACGCGAATCGTCGAATATCTCCTCTCGCGAACGTGAGAACTTAGGATATTGCGCGCTGCGCTATGATGACTGCTGAGAACAACAGGGATGCGAGAATGGAAGTCTCGATGAAGAAGATTATGGAGTTTGTCCGGAACTTTGAGAGGATTTCAAATCTCATTTGAGAACTCCTTTGCCTACAAACGGAAGGCATATGCCGTGTCCAGCAGTGTCGCTGGCGACTATAGGTTTCCTCCAAGCTCCGGCGAACCGCTAACCAAAGGACCTACGCGACGATTTTCAGCTTCAAGCTGCCCCGCCGCGACAAGCATGAGCGCCTGCATTTTTTCCTGCAACTCGCTCTCGACCAGCTTCGTACCTGCAGCCTGAGCGTCCGTAAGAATTTTATCCAACACGCCTTTGTCGTTGCCTCCTGTCATTCGCGCGTTGATGATTTCTGCGACGTAGGCTTCAATGTCGACGAGACCGATCCGGCCCGCGACCCACTGCGCCAAAAGCCTGTCGCGCCGAGACCTGACCTTGAAGGCCATTTCGAAATCCAGAAAATACTTTTCCTCCAATGCCTTCTCGCGGTCTGTGAGCGCGGTCATATCGCACCGCCTTCTCGCTGAAACGCCGCCGCGCCCAACAATTTTTCAAGAACATTCGGATCGATCTTCAGAACTTGTCGCGTCCTTGTGTCGGCGGAAATCGCCGGTAGATGAATAAACGTTGCGACGCGCTGGTACGCTAGCCGTGATAGGCCTTCGATCAGTTCTTCATCCTGTTCGATCTTGTAATCACCGGCCGGCTGAATTTCATCCAGGTCGGGCAATCTGAACGGCAACGAGAAATGGACAACAGTCTCGGTCGTGCGTGTTGACATGGCGAAGACCTCCAAAGGGTCGAGCCGGGACCTGCCTCGATGCAGGACAAATGGAAAACACACCCGCAGCATCGCTCTTGCCGGCGACGCGGGCGCATCTCATCGAAATTCGGAAAGATGATGGGCCAGGCGACTCTTCTACCGCGATGCCATCTCAACCAAACGATGAAACACAATAAGCTTAGATTAAGTTCCTATTGGGGCGCCACATGGCTCAGAAATGCGTCCGCGGCTCCTTCCGACATCAGATCATTCCATGCGTAATGCATTGATGACCCTCCTCGAATTGGCCCCTGAACATTGGCTTGCTCAAGGTGGCATCAATGCTTGCTGCGGAATGATGTTGCACTGCATCCGAAAAGAGCGCACGGTGCAGCATCGGCAATCATTATATGGGCACTGCTGCTTGGGAACCACAAACCCGAGCCCATGGCGGATGACACGCTGTCTTCCGTGACCAGCTATTTTCCAGCAGCACAGCCGAATTCATATCCGCTCCCTCTTTTGGGAGAAGATAGCTGGGGCAAACGAGAACAGCGTTCCCGTTAAGTCCGGTAAGTCGATGGCACTGCACATCGGCGGGCCAGGATAATGCTCTCAGACCTCAAGACATAGGATTTAATCACAATGACCAGAGATGGAAATCGTCGAACTTTGAAAGTCAGAGGACATTCTCATTGTGGGATGAGCGAGAAAACCGACACCGTGTTTCGCGAGATCACGACTGGTAAAGTAGACGAGCGCCTGGAAAAGGCCGCGCTTCTGAAAGCTCTCCGCATCGAGAGAGAAAGACCGACACGGCCTCAACGGATAAATTGATCGGATATCGATCAAAGTTTAATAGGCTTGTTGAGAGGGTGGGCCTGGATTCTTACCTTCCAGCACGCAATGCAGGTTGCTCGCAAAGGATATCTCTCCGGCGACTGGAGCAAGATGACTAGCTCGCATAAACCATCCATACGGCGTTTGAACCGCAGCCTCCCTCACCATCAAATTTTGGATTGGACGCGGATCCGGGATGCGTGATCCTGCCGCTCTTGAAGTCACCTGCTCGCCAGGACTACGCCGGACGGTCCGAACACGCGTTATATTTCAATATCAATCACCTCGAATTCACATCGCGGTAAGTGCTGTCTCGCGACTGCCATCACCTCCTTCAGGTTGCCGATATCCGAGGCAACGGCATCCTGAAAAGGCGCAGCAAGCACCCCCGACAATTGATGGGTTTTAGCGCCGCTCCGGATGGTTGTGATTAGGGCACCCCTACATCTCGCCACATTGGGTTGCGGCCGGATTAATCCCCATTTTATCATGACATGACACAATAACGGGTATAATATTCGCGCCGAGATGGAACGCATTTATCCTTGGGGGGCGACACGTGTCCATCAGTTCACGAATGAAACGCCGAATAGGTCGCGATGCGCCGACGGTGATCATCATAGACCACCATACACTTGCCCGCACGACTATCGTGAAGCTTCTTGAGCACGAACTCGCCGGCTGGGATTTTGTTGATATGGTCTCTACTGAGAGTCTTGATAGGGCTCTTGGAATGGATGTTCGTCTGATCGCTCTGGATTTGGCGGGCAGAAGTGTTGAGAGCGCTTGTCTGCTCGATGATCTCACGGCGATCGCGGAACGCTTTCCCGACGCGCCCGTCGCACTGCTATCGAGCACGGATGACGTTTCAATCGCGTCTCAGGCGCTGAAAATGGGCATTCGCGGCTTCTTCACGACCTCCATTCCCATAGAGATCGCTCTTGCCGGGCTGCGGCTCGTTCTTGCAGGCGGTATATTCTGCCCGCAGCCGTTGGACATGCTTACCAACGGCTCAACCAGGCACACCGACTCTCAAGATGGCGATCAAAGGGTGATAGAGGCGCGTGCGCATGGCCCGGAGCTTGCCGACTTCACGCCGCGCGAAGCGGATGTGCTTGCCGAGCTGCAGCGCGGCTGCTCGAATAAGGTCATTGCGGGAAAGCTCAACCTGTCAGGCCACACCGTGAAAATGCACGTGCAGCATATTATGCGCAAGCTGCAAGTGCAGAACCGAACCGAGGTGGTCGCCCGTTTGGGCTATCGGCTAACCAACGGGCATGATGCGACGGCATCATAAACTACGCGCTTTCCTTGTTGGATGTCTTTTCAAGCATTTCGCTCAACGTCGCCGCTGCAAGCATGGTTTCGGCCAACAGCTTCTTGAGCTTTCGGTTCTCCTCCTCCAAAGCCCTCAGCCTCTTGACGTCGAAGCCGACATTCTTGAGCTGCAGGGATTGCCACCGATAGAAGGTCGGCTCGCTGATCCCGTATTTATTGCAGACATCCGTCACCGTCATGCCACTCTGATGTTCCTTCAGAATGTCCATGATCCGTTCGTCGTTGAATTTTCTCTTACCCATCACTGCGTCCCTTCGACGGCGACATGCTAGAAATTCAAAGGCGCCGGGAAGGAATGGTGGGAGTACCAATCCATATTCGCGTCGCATTTCCAAGCCGTATGCTTCGGAGTTCGCTTCAGTCTTCGCGAAACGCTCTGTTGAAGCTGTCCAGAAGCGGTCTGATTGCGTAAAACGCGACACTGCTCTTGCCCGTTTCGATCAATGTCTGGGCGGGCATGCCCGGAACCAGTGCGACATCGTGCATCTTCGCCAACCGTTCGTCTGTCACACGGATCGTCGCCGCATAATAGGCCTGACCGGTCTGCTTATCGACAAGGCGATCCGCGGACACATAGTCCACTGTACCTTTTAGCAGCGGAACCCGCCGCTGATTATAAGGTAGAAGATGAACTTGCGCTTCCAACCCCGGGCGAACCAAATTGATATCCTCCGGCCGTACATGTGCCGATATCACAAGAGGGGCGTCGCGCGGCACCAGATCGACAAGCGGTTCGCCCGCGCCGACCACGCCGCCTGCCGTGTGAATGCGCAGGTCCATGATCACCCCGTCCTCAGGAGCCCGGATTTCGGTCCTGGCAAGCTGATCGTCGATCGCCCGCAGACGTTCGCTCAACTGCAGGATCTGGCCTTCAGTGTCGCGCAGACCTTGGGCGACTTCATTTAACCGATCGCTCTGCAGCTTTACCAGATTGCCCTGCGCCTCGCTGATCACCTGATATGCGCGCGATATCTGAGCGTCCACTTCGCCGGCCTGACCCTCGATGTCAGCCTTCTCGCGGTTCAGAATGAAAATTCTGCCCTTCCTCTCCGCTCCTTTGGTGACGAGACTCGCGGCCGATTCTAACTCCTGCCTCGAGATTTCGGCCCTGTCGGCGAGCGAGGCCTTTTGCGCGCCGAGCCCGATGATTTCCTGCTGGACCTGCCTAATCTTGTCCTGCGTGATCGCTATTTCGGACTGCATGACCTGACGGCGCGTCTCGAATATCGTCTGCTGCCCGACGATGATGGCCTTGACCACGGGATTACTGTTCATCAACGCGCGGAGGTCCTGTGGAAAGGTGACCTGGTCGCTATCGCTCTGTTCGGCAAGCAGGCGCGCGTGCATCCCCTCGGCGTCCCAAAGCTGTCCCTGAATACTGTCGCGGTCGGAACGTGATTTCGTATCGTCGAGTTCGATCAGAACCTGCCCCGAAGTGACGGTATCGCCGTTCTTGACGAGTATTTGCCGGATGATCCCGCCCTCCAGATGCTGGATGGTCTTGCGACTAAACTCTGGTTCCACGACACCGGCGGCAATTGCAGCGCTCTTGAGAGGGGCGAAGGCAGACCATATTCCGAAACCGAGGACAAACACGCAGATCAACAGGTTGCCCGTCCGCCTCACCGATCGCAGCACCGGCATCGGCGACGGCGGCGCCAACCTCGTGAAATCCGCTTCGAGCACCGGTGAATAGCTCAGGAGCTTCTTGGCGGCCTCCAATCTTTGGCCAGATCGGCTGCTTGGGCTCGATGTACTTACGAATTTGGCCGGAGCGCCGGAAGGAAGAGCAGTCATGGCGCAGCCTTTCCTTCCAAGGTCGGTGTCGGCGACGGAGGGCGAAGGTAGGTATCGTATATCTGCTCGCTCTCTCCAAACGCATTGACCATGCCATTGCGGATGATGGCGATCTTGTTGGTGACGGGCAAGACGCCCATCCGGTGGGTAATGATAACGACGATCATTCGCCTGGATCTCATTCGTTCGATCGCGTTGAACAAGATGCGCTCGCCATCATAATCCAGACTGGAATTTGGGTCGTCGAGCACCACAAGCTCAGGATTTCCGTAGGCGGCTCGCGCCAATCCGAGCTGCTGCCGCTGAGCGCGAAGCAGCAAGCTTCCCCCATCGCCGATGTCGGTTTCATATCCCTGCGGCAGCCGCATGATCGTTTCATGCAATCCGACTAGTTTTGCCGCTTCGATAGCCTTGGCTGGGTCCGTGCCATCCAGTCGCCCGATGACGTCCTTAATGGCTCCGCCGAAAAGTTCTATATCCTGCGGCAGATAGCCGACATGATGCATATTGCTGCAGAGGCGCAGCGCCGATATGTCGACGCCGCCCAGGAGCGTACATCCGGTCGTGGGGCGCAGGACGCCGGCCATGACACGGCCAAGCGTCGACTTGCCGGACCCCGACGGGCCGATGAGCGCAACGCAATCACCTGGCGCAAGCCGCAACGTGACGCCTTTCAATATGGGCCGATCGGCAAACGGTAGAACATAACTGACATTGTCCAGGATAAGACCGCTGGGCTCTAGGGTGGGAATCGTTCGCGCATCGTCTTCGGAAGAAACCACGATCAGCATCTTGTTGAGACGATTGAAGGAATTTCGAGCAAACGCAAACGAGCGCCACGCGCCGATCGCGCCCTCGACCGGCGCAAGGCCGCGGCCAAGTAGCAGGCTAGCGACAAAGATGATTCCCGGACTGCTATTATTTCCGAGAACCAGCCACGTGGCTGCTCCCATGACAAGAATTTGCGTTAACGTCCTGATGGATTTCGAGAATCCCAAAATGATCTCGGTCCGATGCATGGCGGTGTCCTGCGCTCTTCTTGCCGCCTCGGCATCACGGTAGACGATTTGCGCCGCGCCGTCCTGCATCCCCATGGCGCGGATCACCTGAATATATCGAAGGGCCGTCGCAAGCCGCACGTAGCTCCTCGACAGCGCGAGATTCGCTTGCGCGATCGGTTGCTGCGTCGCCAACTCCGTCAGCAGAGCAAGCGCCAGAAGAGCGACTGCGCTAATGAGGCCGATCGCACCCAGCAAGGGATGGACGAGAAAGAGCAGCATCAAAAATACCGGTGCCCAGGGGACATCGAAGAGGAGCGCACTTGCCGGCGAATCGAGGAACTGGCGCAGCGAGGCAAGGTCGCGGTAACAATCGGCCGCCACGCTGCTATCGGCGCGGGATGCATATTCGAACGACGCATTCAGAACGTACGGGCGCAATCGGTGGTCCAGCCAACTGCCGATGCGCGAAAGCGCTGCCCTGCGCACAATATCCAAGGTGGACCCCACCACAACAGCAACGGCGATGATGAGCGTCAGCATGATCAGCGTATCGGCGCTACGGCTCGACAGCACCCGATCATATATTTGTAAGAGATAGATAGAAGGCGCGAGAAGAAAGAGATTGTAGCCGCAGCTATAGAGGAAAACCAAGCCGAAGGCTCCGGCGCAGGCCCGAAGAGCCATGACCAGTTGAGTCTGCGGACGCTGGGGTTGTGCAAGACTCGTCGGCATCATCAGATCTCGCAACTCTGGATTATGACAAGGCGAATGCTTAATCGAATCGTCATAAATACGAGGATCGCTAGTCGGAACCGGCGATCCTCAGGACCCGAATCCACGGGCCGGCTGGCATAATCGATTATGAACCGAGGTGGTGCACGTCGATGGTGCCGAAAGTATTGTCGAAATGATCGAAAGCGTTCGACACCGCTGTGGTTGTGGTATCCATATGAACCAACGCGGCCGTGATATCGCCACCTTTAGCCGTGTTGCCATTGCCGCCGTCGCCACCGACGCCGGACAGGATGGTGCCACTCTGAATGACATACGACGGGTTGTATTGCGTGGCGGTCGTGTCTGCCGCAACGGCTGCCGTGTCGCCACCGCTCAGCGAGCCTTGGCTGCCGTTCGATGTGCCGCTGCCGCCAGCTCCACCCAAGGCGGTCTGTACGGCAAGCAAGCCGTTCTGAGCGTGAGCAGCTCCGCCAGCTCCGCCACCACCGGCGTCCCAGTCGGCCTTTTGCCAGACATGATCGCCATTGTGCAGATCAGTGTGGGCGCCGTCGACGTACTGTGAGTTCTTAATGTATGCACTGGGGTCGTAGTGGATATCCCCCTTGCCATAGCCATCACCGCCATTGCCGGCGTTTGCATTGCCCGCGTCGGAATCGTTGAGTTTGATCGTGTCATTTATCTGTGGAATAGACATAGTTGACTCCTCTCCTATTCGGTCCGGATGTCTCCCACGGCCCGATACCCGGTATGTCAATACCAGGCAAGAAAACCGCTCATAAACAGTGCTCGCGATTCAACCGATGAACCAGCCGGATATTCGGAGATGCCCCTTTGGGTGGGGTATGGCCGGGAAAGAGGATGTATCCCAAATGGTTATACCCAGTCGCCACAGCGTCTTGCGTTCAAATCAACGCACAAAGGACGCTCCGGGCTTTTGAATCCAGAGCATCTTGCCCGCCACTCTCAGGTCATTCCCAAAAAAAGAGAATGGCGAGCGCACGGCTCCACGACGGAGACGATGCTTTCGTTACAAATGCTTCATTGAGAGTTGGAATGGGATTGGAGCGACCTGCGTGCGTTCCTGCGAACACACGCCTCTAGCTGTGCAGGAAGTTGAGGATATCGTCGACGAGGGCCGAATGGGCATCCGTCAGGTTGCCCTCGCCGCCATGGCCGCCGATGCCTGCCAATTGCAGCGTATGCTGATCGGTGAGGACATGGTCGATCTGCTGGGCATCGGCCGTGCCGCCGGCAGGAACGGCGATGTTGATGGGATGAAAATATCCAATGCTGACGTCGACCAAACTACCGTTCGCGGATCCGTGTCCGCCACCGCCGCCCACACTGTTTCCAGTGAAGATCGTGTCCGACGACATGTTGAATCCACCGCCATCACCGCCGATACCCGCAATCTGGACACCGCCCTGGTGGAAAATCGCGTTGTTTGTCTGATGGGCTTCCGCCGAGCCGCCGGCAGCACCGACCGCGATGTTGATTGGCGAGAAAATGGCGAGATTCACATCGATCATGCTGCCGATAAAGTGGCCGTCGCCGCCATGGCCCGCATAGTTGTCGCCCGTGAGAATGAGAGAATTTCCAGAGTGTGTAGCGGCACTCTCGAAGGACCCGCCCCCGGCAGCCACGTTATGGTCGCCACCCGAGCCGCCAATGCCGCCGATCTGGGTTGCGCCTTGCAGAAATGCAGCGTTGTTCACCTGTTCCGAATGAGCCACCGAACCCGGGCCGCCGGCGACGGCGGTATTCACCGGAGCGAAAACGGCAACATCCGAGCTCACGATTCCGCCGAAAAACAAGCCGTTACCACCGCTTCCGGCATGACTGACGGTAGCGCCAGTTCCGCCAATCGCGACATTGCCGCTTCCGCCATTGCCGCCGATACCGGACAGTTCGGTAACGTGTTGATTCATAAACGCATCATTGCCCTGGTAGGCATTCACTGTCGAATGAGGACCGGCCAATGCTGCGTTGGATGGCACGAAGATGGCCAAGGGATTGCTGCTGATCAGGCCGGTCGCAATTCCGTCGCCGCCGCTTCCAGCGGAATTGACGTTCGCGGCGGGGGCAACATCCAACGGCAGCCACGTGGGAACCAGGGCGAGATGTCCGGCACCGGAACCGGAGATCACGTTTTGACCAACGCTCGCATTGGGCGCGTCTTCCCCTGTCAGACGAGTCTCCGTCATCGCGGTCTCCCCTTTGCACTCTCACGCGTGGCGCGAATTATCGTACCCATTGTGGAATGGGATGCGCAAAAAGAAGAGCCTGCAATTCGTCTACGCCCATATGGGCAGGATAACAGCCATTTGGAGATCATACCATTTGATGGGATGCGTCGAGTACAAGGAGATTGGTCGGCGCGCCGTGCAACATGACTTCGCGTTCGAAAGTGAAGCCGCATTTTTCCAGAACATGCCTGGAGGCGGCATTGACTGAACGGACGAGGCCGATCACCCGTTCCGCACGCAAGTCTTTGAATGAAAAGGCCAAAGCCTCCCTCACCAATTCGGTCGCAAAGCCGTACCCCCAACTATCCGGGTGCAGATGATAGGAAAGGTTGAGACCATCAAACTCCTTCGACACCGTCACGCCGCCAAAGCCGATCAGCCGACCGTCCACCTCGACAGCCCAGCGTCCAAAACCATGATTGTGCCAGTGATCCATGTCACGAGAGAGACGTCGGGCACTCTCTTCCGGAGTATCCGGCGTCGGATCAGGCCGATGCGCGACGAGTTCCCCGCGGGCAAAGAGCGCGGTGACGAAATCGAGATCCGCTTCTGCAGGCATTCGCAAAAGCAGACGTTTGGTGTGTCGAATTTCTCGAAGGCTCATACCGCCTCGGCCAAATGAACCTGATCGAAGCAGCAGGCGGCGGTGGAAACACCCATGCGGCATCCGGAAGCTTCCAATGCCTCTGCCGCGATTTCCACGAACAGTCGGCGGAACCACACGGCCCGGCTGTCGGTCCGGTCGACACGCCGGTAGAGCATCGTCACCTGTTCGGCCGGCAGATCGAGCGGCGGTTCCGAAATGGTCAAGTCATGAAGCTGGGCCATGCAGCGCGCAATCGATTCCGGGATCGTGGCGATGGCCGGCATTGCCCGCAAAGCCGTCGGCAAGGCCGAAAAGCGGGGCACGGTTGCCACCACCTGGCGGCGATGGCCGGTGCGGGCCAGAGAGACATCGACATTGCTGGATGTATTGCCCTCAAAGGACACGGTGACATGAGCGGCGGCGGCGAAATCCTCGAGGCTGAGCGGCGCCGCGAGCCTTAACTGCTGAGGGTCGTAGATACAGACCGATGCCTGCTCGAACAACGGCGCGCGAATATGCCAAGATGCCGGCTCCTCGTGCACCGAGACACTGAAATCATACGCACCCTCATCCAGCAAACGCGCCGCGTCGCGCTTGTCAAAAGCCACGCCGATCAAGCGCGAACCCGGCGCCATCAGGCGCAATCGCGCGATCAGCGGACCGAAAAAGGCCGATTCGAGATTGTCGCACATACCGATGCGGAACTCGCCTTGCCAGCTTGCCGGGTCGAAGGCGGTCGGTGGACGGATGGCGCGTTCGATACCCGAAAGCGCGTCCTCGATGGCGGGAGCAATGGAAAGAGCGCGCGGCGTCGGCTGCAAACCGCGCCCAACACGCACAAACAATTCGTCGTCAAGTGTCTCGCGCAACCGGCGCAGCGCAGCAGACAGGCCGGGCTGGCCGAGCAGCAAGCGCTCGGCAGCACGGCTCACATTCCTTTCCTGCATGAGCACGGAAAAGGCGAGCAACAGATTGAGGTCGATCTTTCGAAGTGTGGCATCATTCATCATCGCCAGTAATACCTGACATGGTTACTATCAATTTGCAATAGGGTTCGAAGCTGTACATTTTCTCGTTCCCTGCCGCTCTCAGCCTCCCAAGAGGCGGCAGCATAGAAAGGAACGATCCCGATGACTTCTTCCACTACCCGAAGCGGGGCCGGATTGGCGTTGCTGCTGCTTTGCGCCGCCAACTTCCTGGACGCCATGGACGTCTCCACCATTGGGGTGGCCCTGCCCGCAATCCAGAAAGAACTCGGCATGCAGGCGACCTCGCTGCAATGGGCCGTCAGCGCCTATGTGCTCGGCTATGGCGGCTTCCTGCTGCTCGGCGGCCGCGTTGCCGATCTCTTCGGCCACCGCCGCGTGTTTCTCTGGTCGCTCGGCGTCTTTGCCGCCGCCAGCATTGCCGGCGGCTTCGTCGATAGCGCGCCGACCCTGATCGCCGCACGCCTGATCAAGGGCATTGCCGCCGCATTCACCGCACCGGCAGCCCTTGCATTGCTGCTCTCCGTCTTCGGAGAAGGCAGCGCCCGCGCCAAGGCGCTCGGCGTATTCTCTTCCACCGGTGCTGCCGGCTTCGTGCTCGGCATGGTGCTGGGTGGTGCGGCAACCATCATCAGTTGGCGCGCGACCCTGGTCATGGGTGCACCCGTCGCCATCCTGGCGCTCATTGTTGCCCCGCTCGTCCTGCCCGCCGATCACAAGCGAAGCGGCCCACGCGCTCGCTTCGACTGGGCCGGCGCTCTGACGATCACCCCAGGCCTGCTGCTCTTCGTCTTCGGCGTCACCAATGCCGCAGCCGATGGCTGGCAGGCATTCGCAACCTGGGGATCGCTCGTTGCAGCGCTGATCCTGATCCTGCTGTTCCTGCTCGTAGAGTCCCGCCATCACGATCCGATGGTGCCGCTTGCCATGTTCCGCCGCGCCAAGCTCAGCCATGCCAATGCCATCGCCGCACTGTTCCAGGGGGCTTATGTCGGCTTCCAGTTCATCGCGACGCTCTATTACCAGACCGTCGTCGGCTGGTCGGCATTCGCCACCGGATTCGCCTTCGCTCTCGGCGGCGTCTGCGTGATGTTCCTCGCGCCTCGCTTCGCCACGATCGGGCAGAATCGCGGCACGACCTTGCTGATGACGTTCGGCGTCGGGCTGCAGGCCATCAGCTATCTCTTCTGGGTATTGTCGGCCGGCCAGATCGATACGATCGTGCTCGTCGCCATCTCGCAGCTGTTGCTCGGCGTCGGCTATGCCATGACCTATCCATCGATCCAGGTCGCCGCACTGTCTGACGTCAGCGAAGAACAGTCCGGCCTGGCTTCAGGCATGCTGTTCGCCTCTTTCCAGATCGGCGGCGGCATCATCCTGGCGGCGGCATCGGCGGTCTTCAGCGCCGCGCCGAGCTTCGGCTGGAACCCCTATATCGCCGGTACTGCCTTCATTGCCATACTGGCTGCCGCGGTCACATTGCTGGCTGCCGTGGGACCAAGGACATCGACATCACGTTCGAATGCCTACCAGGCGGCGGAATAGCCGGCGTCGCGAGTACCCGCACCGTTTTGGGTGCGGGTACCCGCGATCAGACAGTTTCGACTTGCGAATACCATCATGACGACAGCGCTGCCGCCTCGGCGGCACGCCGCATCAGCAGATCACGCTCCCGCTGGTTTCCGGCCAGTGCAACGGCCGCCTCGAAAGCGGCTCTCGCCTCCCCGTAGCGAGCGAGCTTCTGGAGCAGATCGCCCCGAACGCTCGGCAGCAGATGATACCCCCTGAGCGCCGGCTCGTCTGCGAGCCGATCGACAATTGCCAGCCCCGCCTCCGGCCCTTCCGCCATGCCCACCGCGACCGCGCGATTGAGTTCGATAATCGGCGAAGGCACAATCGCCGCCAGCTCTCCATAAAGCCCGGCAATGCGTGACCAATCGGTCGCGTCCGCCGTCCGAGCTTCCGCGTGGCAGGCGACAATTGCCGCCTGCAGTGCGTAAGCACCGCCCGCACCGCCAAGGTCCCGCGCCCGCGCAAGTGCTCGCAGTCCCCGCCGGATCTGAAGCTGATCCCAAAGGGCGCGATTCTGTTCCAATAGCAGGATCGGCTCGCCGGCTGCGTCCGTACGCGCCGCAGTGCGTGAGGCGTTCAGTTCCATCAGTGCCAACAGCGCATGCGCTTCGGGTTCGTTTGGCGCGATGGAGGTCAGGACGCGGCCCATGCGCAGCGCTTCGTTGCAGAGTTGCGGCCGCAGCCAGTCCTGGCCGTGCGCTGCGGTGTAGCCTTCGTTGAAAATCAGATAGACGACCTCCAGCACGGAGGCGAGCCGTTGTGCGAGCTCCTCGCCGCAGGGTGTCTCATAGGCCAGCCCCGATTGCGAAAGGGTTCGTTTGGCGCGTACGATGCGCTGGGCGATCGTAGCCTCGGGCAGCAAAAAAGCCCTTGCGATCTCCTCTGTCGTCAAACCGCAAATCATGCGCAACGCCAGGGCGACACGAGCCTCCCGCGATAGCAACGGATGACAGGCGGTGAAGACAAGACGGAGCAGCTCGTCGCCTATGTCGTCGTCGAGGGCAGCGTCTAGATCGGGCATGGCCTGCTGCTCCTCGTCCATATCCCGGGCGATCATGTTATGCTTGCGCTCGAGCATCTGCCGGCGGCGCAGCTGATCCAGCGCCCGGCGCTTGGCGGTCGCCATGAGCCATGCGCCGGGTCTTTCAGGAACGCCGGTCTCGGGCCACCGTTCAAGGGCCGCCAACAACGCCTCTTGTGTCAGGTCTTCGGCCAACGGCACGTCGCGCAGCATCCTTGCCAGGCTGGTGATCAGTCTGGGCTGCTCGATCCGCCAGACGGCCAGGATCGTGCGATGGGCATCGGCGGCCGTCACGGCCGCCCGCCCCCGCTTTCGGCTATTCGCCTCACGCGACCGCAGCCGAGTGCGGTTTGCATACGTTCTCCATATCCGGCGTGAAGAACGGACGAACCTCGCACGTCCCTTCCCAGCCCGGCATGTAATCGATGTGGAGCTGCATGAATTCGACGGTCAGCGCCAGTGCCTCCTCCTTGTTCTGAAATTCGAAGATCGCGTAGCCGCCGACCACTTCCTTGGCCTCGACGAACGGGCCGTCGACGATGACGAGCTTTCCGTCCTTGATACTGACGCGGGCTCCGGTTTCCATCGGCATAAGTCCAGCGGTGTCGATCATGCGGCCGGCCTTGATCTCGCGGTCGGCGAGCTTACCCATGGCTTCCATGAGTTCCGGCGTCGGCATGCCGATTTGGGCGGAAGTGATGATAGACATGAAACGCATTTGACCATTCCTTTCGAGGCGAGCCGCTGGCGCCATTGCCGCTGAATTGTCTCGCTCAATACGACGACGAAGCAACCCCTCGGAAATCGACAGACGATTTGAAAAAAATGCGTGGCTGAGATTCCAACTCGATCAGGGGGGCGAAGCGGATCGATCGAACGCCCCGCCAAAGCCTCCAATTCGTCGAAAGCCGCCAGCACAACCACCCTATCAATTCTGCATACACGCGGGCAACCTGCCGAATGTCGAGAATCGAAGGCGCGCCATGCTCAATATTCCAAATGGGCGCCGGGCACTCTTCATTGACTTCGAACGGTCGTTGAAAGATGGTTGGAACCAACGCCAAAGCCATTGGAATTTGAAGAGGTAACGTACTCTCAGCCCTGGCAGGCATGAAGCCGTGGAAGCGGACAATAGGAGTTTGCGTTTTATGTTCGATCACATCTCGATTGGCGTCAAAAGCCTGGAAAGAGCGCGACAATTCTATGATGCGACGCTAACGCCGCTTGGCTATGAGCGGCTGTCGAATTTCGACGGCACGATCGGCTATGGCGCGGAACGTGCACAGTTCTGGGTAAGCCAGGTGGAGAGGCCGGTCCCGGCGGATCGCGGTTCCGGCCTGCATTTCTGCTTCGTCGCGCCGAGCCAGGCGGCGGTTGACGCCTTCTACGCCGCTGGGATCGCCAATGGCGGTGAAGACAACGGCAAGCCAGGCATCCGGCCGGACTACAGCCAGTTCTATTATGCAGCCTTCATTATCGACCCCGACGGCTATCGCCTCGAAGCCTATTTCAAGACCGGCGAGTGAGGGCTACGGCAAATCGAGGAGCCGACGGTCAGGCGGACGCGTTTCAAGCCGGCCTATAGATGTCGCGCCTCCGCGGGCGCGCGCTCCCAGGCATCATTGCGCCCATCATAATAAGTGACCGGCGCAGCCATCAGTTCGTCGATATCGACGCCGTCGAGGCAGGCGACGTTCACGTTGAAATATTTTTCGCCGGTCATGTTGGGAACATCGACCCATTCGAAGGCATGCACGCCGCAGTTCCTGCAAAACAAATGATGCGCGACTTTCGAATTGAATTGATAGTCGATCAATTCAGCTTCGCCCGCGATCAATCGAAACGCATCGGGACGAACGTCGACGGTCCAGAGACGCCGTTTCGCGCAGACCGAGCAATTGCATTTCCCCGTGCCGGCGCTGATGTCCACCGTCGCCTCGAAACGGACGGCACCGCAATGGCAACTTCCTCCATAGCTCTTCCTCATTGCCGCCTCGTCTCCTTCCCAACGAGCTCGATCGCGCCCGCATCCTGCAAGACGCCGATATCGACGATATCTTAAAGAAACAAGCTGGGCCAACCATAGCGTCGCGAGAGCACCAATCAGTGCAGCTTCCTGTCCGCTATGTTTCCTAAGCATTTGATGTTTCAGGCTGCTGTCAGGCTTCTGCCGTAGGGAAGGCTGGGCGAGAATCGTCAGCGCGTTTCGCGGAAGGCCGACGAACCATTGTCCCACCCTGTGTGCGATGACGGAAGACGGCGTTTCCTGATGTATGATGACTATGCTGCTTACCCCAAACATGCGACGTCGTTCAGCAAGCCGCTTGCCTCGTTCCTCGCGCTGTTCGTATTTTGGTGTTTGCTCCTTCTTCTCTTCAACAGGTTTCCCCAGATCGATCTTTCTGTCGCCCGCAGCGTCTTTACGAGTGCGCCTTGCGCTTCGACCGATCCGGCCGGCGAGGTCTGCGGCATGTTTGCCTATGACAAGGATCGGCTTTTCGTCTTCCTGCGCTCCATCACGCTTGCTTTGCCTTACATCGCGGTCGCCGTGCTGCTCGCGGTCCCCTTCCTGTCTTGGAGGAAGCTTGGATCCCATTGGCGCACGCCGAAAATCGACCAGTGCATAGTGGCGCTGTTGTCACTGGCCCTCGGCTGCGGCCTCATCGTCAACCTGGCCCTAAAGGGATACTCCGGCCGGCCGCGCCCCCGCAATACCGATCTTTTCGGCGGAACGCTGGATTTCGTTCAGGCAGGCTCGTTTGCTGGGAAATGCCTCAGGAATTGTTCCTTCATTTCCGGAGAGGCGTCATCGGCCGGATGGCTTCTCTGTCTCATCCTGCTGCTGCCGCCGCGCTGGCGTCTTCCCCTAGGAGTACCGCTCGCCGTGGTATCGATCATGATGCCGACGATGCGTGTTCTTACCGGTGCGCACTATCTATCCGATGCGGTCTTGGGTTGGCTTTCGTCGCTGGTAATTTTTGCAGCCGTTTTGACTGTCTTCGAAATATTCGGCTCCAGATCGCTGCGTCAGCCTTGAAAGCAGCTTTGTGGCGGCGCCATTCAAGCGGTTTTGGGAAGAAACTTCGCCTGACGATTCCTCAATTTTCCGGCGCTTGGAGATGTCGTTGCTTTGCGGATGCGAGCCGTAAGTTCGGCAAGCCCGAACGGTTTTATGAGATAGTCGACCGCGCCAATATTCATTCCAGTCATTTGATCTGATAGCTGGTCATAAGCGGACGTGATGATCACCGGCGTGGAATCGACCTTCGTCCCCATGTATTTCAGCAGTTCCAGGCCACTTCCGTCCGGCAGGCGAAGGTCCAGGAGAACCACGCCGTAAGCGCCGGCAATAACCGCCGCCATCGCGGACCTCAGGTCCATCGACCAATCGACCGCCCAGCCTTCGGCAAGCAAATGATCCTGCACTGCGTTGCCGATAGTGGCATTGTCTTCGACCAGCAAAACCCGCACGACTTCCCCCTTATTCTAGGAATGAAGCTATGATCGGGATTTCTGACGGCGACCTGAAGTCCGCGTGACTGCACGACGAAAAGCGCAGATAACGGGAATCGTTCGCCAAACAATCGCCAAATAGCCGTGTAAAAGCGTGCGTTGTTCAGGTAAATGTCAGGAATGGCGGGCAACGTCGCGCGCTTAAATAGTCAAAGCCGCGTCCTGTGCGTGCTGCGGTTTACGGTTTCCCGACCCGCCTTGCAGGAAACGCCTTGGAGAAAACCATTGAACGATAAAAGTACTCAGCCTGGCCGACAGGGCGTCCGGCCAGCAATCGGTAGCGTTACTCTGTGCTTTTTAACCACTCTTTATATCCTTCTTGTGACAAACCGGATGTTTTGGACGAAGGCTTACGGCTATTTTGTCGCTAACCCTGCCGCCTTCGCCGCGTTCGCCGTTGGTATCTCTGCCGCAATCATGGCGCTCTTCACGCTTTTTTCCGCCAAATACGTCACGAAGCCGATCCTGATCTTCTTCGTTCTCGTGGCGTCGGTGTCCTCGTGGTTCAACGATCAGTTCGGCGTCATCATCGACAAGGAGATGATCCGCAATGCGGCGGTATCGACGGGCGCCGAGGCAGGTCACCTGATCACGCTGCGCTTCGCGACGCATGTGTTGCTGACGGGTATTTTGCCGTCTCTGGTAATTGCCTGGGTGCGCATCGCCCATCGCCCCGTTTTCAAGAAGCTAGCCTATAACACCGTCGTCGTCCTCGCTTGTGTCGCCATCTTCGTGATTGCCGGCACCAGCTTCTACAAGACGTTCGCGGGCGTCGGCCGTGCGCACCGCGATCTGGTAGATACCCTTAACCCGGTTATGCCGATCGCCAGCGCCGTGCGCTACGCCATCGACTCGCGGAAGGATTCGAGCATCGTTGCACAGCCTTTGGGCACGGATGCCCACAGGGTCGGCACGGTCGACAACGGCAAGCCGCGCGTAACGATCATCGTTGCAGGCGAAACCGCGCGCGCCCAGAACTTTTCGCTCGGCGGCTATGGCAAGATGACCAATCCGGAGTTGGCGAAACAGAATGTCGTCTATTTCCCCAACACCAGCAGTTGCGGAACAGCGACGGCGACCTCGATCCCTTGCTTGTTCTCCGTCTATACGCGGGCGCAATATACCCACCTGAAAGGCCTCGAAACGCAGAACCTGCTTGACGTGCTGACCCATGCCAAGGTCGACGTGACCTGGTTGGACAACGATACGGGCAGCTACCACGTCACCGACCGCGTTCCCTACACCTATCTGCCGACATCGGCCGATCCCCGCTTCTGCAAGGATGGCGAATGCCTGGACGCGATCCTGGTGGACAAGGTCGACAACTGGCTGGACCACATTAAGGGAGACAGCGTCCTCGTACTGCACCAGCTCGGCAGCCACGGCCCGGCTTATTACCAGCGCTATCCCGACGAGTTCCGCCGCTTCACGCCCGACTGCCGTGCCAATGATTTCGGCAGTTGCACGCCGGAAGAGATCACCAATGCCTATGACAATACGATCCTCTATACGGACCATATCGTTTCGGCGGTGATAGATAAATTGAAGCAGCGCTCAAGCTCGCTATCCGGCGCAGTCGTTTACTTCTCGGATCATGGCGAGTCGCTCGGCGAGAATGGGATCTACCTGCACGGCACGCCCTATATCATCGCCCCTTCGCAACAGACTCATGTACCATTCCTGGTCTGGGTGGCCGACGATCTGGCGAAGACGGGGGGCTATGACATGGCCTGCCTAGCAAAACGTGCCGCTGACGGCACCCATTCGCACGACAACATCTTCCACAGCGTCCTCGGCCTGATGGATATCGCGACGAAGGTCTATGACCGCAGCCTGGACGTGTTCGCCGAATGCCGCCGTCCGCCGAACAACTTGGCGCAGCTGAATTGATGGCGGCCAGCCTTGAACTTGAATCGCGGTCTCGCTAAGTCGAGACCGCAATGCGCCCCGCATCGTTCAAAGTCGCGCCGGCTGACGCACCGTGCGCTCGTTCTCCACATTGCCCGTGTTGAGCGTCGTGTTCCTCTCCAGCAGCAAGACCTCGCATGTCGGCTCTCCGGTCGGGCAGTGTTCGACGCCATGCGGCACGATGATGTACTCGCCGGGGCCCAGGATGATATCGCCGCCGTTCTCTTCACGCAGCTTCATGCGAAGCGTGCCCTTGATAACGTGGAACAACTCGTCCTCCTCTTCGTGATGATGCCAGTGAAAGGCCCCCTCGAGTTTGACAAGTTTGATCTGGAAGTCGTTGATGTCGCCGCCGATCCGCGGACTCCAGGTCTCGCTGAAAGCCGCAAAGGCCTTCGTGAGATTGACTTTTTTCAGCCCTGACATGCGTCTCCTCCTTCTTGCATCAGCCATCGAATGCCCGGGACATATTGACGGCAGCTCCGCCAAACGCAACGTTTCCCGGCGAATTCATGGGTGAAATCCTCCCCGCCTATGCCGCCATCGCCGCGATATCGAATTCTTCGAAGGGAACCTCCGAAACTTTGCGGGTAGTTCGCAGGAGAGAACGCGCGTAAATGCCTCCCAAACATAATTGCGATAGGCGATGGAAAAAATCATGACGGCAAGCTTTGTCGAATTCGGGCTCGATACCTTTGGCGACGTTACCCACGACGAGAGTGGAAAACTGGAATCCCATGCACAGGTCATCCGTAACGTCATCAACGAAGGCGTGCTCGCGGACCAGCTCGGGATCGATTTCTTCGGAATCGGCGAACATCATCGCCAGGACTTCGCCGTCTCCTCTCCGGAGACCGTACTGGCGGCGATTGCAGGGCGCACATCACGCATTCATCTTGGATCGGCTGTTACCGTTCTGAGTTCCGACGATCCGATCCGCGTCTTCCAGCGTTTTTCGAGCGTGGATGCCGCATCGAACGGCCGCGCAGAGGTAATTCTCGGTCGTGGCTCCTTCACCGAATCCTTCCCGCTGTTCGGCTTTGAGCTGTCGCAATACGAAAAGCTTTTCGAGGAAAAGCTCGATCTTTTCGCCGCGCTGCTCACCAACGAGCCGGTGACCTGGAAGGGCAGCATCCGGCCGCCGCTAAACAATCAGAGGGTGTTCCCGGCGATCGAGAAGGGTCACCTGAAGACATGGATCGGTGTCGGCGGCAGTCCGGCATCAGTCGTTCGCGCGGCGCAGTATAATTTGCCGCTGATGCTGGCGATCATTGGCGGCAGCCCCTATCGTTTCCAGCCCTATGTCGATCTCTACCACAGGGCTTTCGCGCAATTGGGCGGAGCGGTTCAGCCGATCGGCATCCATTCGCCGGGCTATATCGCCGAGACCGACGAGCAGGCCCGCGAAGAACTGTGGCCGAGCTACAAGGCAATGCGTGACCGCATAGGCCGCGAACGCGGCTGGCCGCCGATGACGCGAAACGAATTCGAAAGCGAGATCGAAAACGGCTCACTCTATGTCGGCTCGCCCGAAACGGTTGCGGCCAAGCTGACGCCGGTCATCAAGACGCTCGGCATCAGCCGTTTCCAGTTGAAATACAGCGCAGGCACCCTCAGCCATCAGAAACTGATGCGCTGCATTGAGCTTTACGCCAAGGAAGTTATCCCCGCCGTAAGAGCGGGGATAAACGAGAGCATCTGACGCTCGATTTTCAGCCGAAGGTGAAGGCGTATGCCTGGACGCCGGGATCAAGGAACTTGATTTCGAACGTATGGTCGGCGACAGGCCCACTTTGGCGGACAAGTTGGTAAAGCCGCTGGCCTGTCACCGTGCCATTGCCGTCGGCGTCGGTATCGACGCCGTGGTTATCGCCCGGTGCCTTGCCGTCAACCGTTACCTGGAAGCGGACCGGCTTTCCGTCGGCACCGGGACCAAGCACCAGATGCAGATCGCGGGCATGGAACCGATAGTAGACGCTGCCATTGCTTTCATTGAGGCTGGCTTGCTGGGCTCCGACGGTCCAGTTGCCTGTCAGGCCCCATTCGTTCAGCCGCGGTGTTGAGGCCGTATAGGTAAAGGGTGCGTCATTAGCCGCTTTGTCGCCGGCTAGGAAATTCTCGGAACGCATGTAGCCGACATAAGTCTCCGGCGACTTTACATCCGCCTGATCCGATGCCGCCTCTGCACCGGTTGCCTTGACATCGACGACATCGCTCGAGACGTTGGTCTTGCCGGCTTCGGCGAGCAGCTGCTGGATAACGCGTTCGGATTCGTCGTAGCTGCCTTCGCCGAAATGATGGTGGCGCACGCGTCCCTCTGCATCGATGAAATAATGCGCCGGCCAGTACTCGTTGTCGAAGGCCCGCCAGATGGCATAGTTGTTATCGATGGCGACGGGATAGTTGATCTTCAAGTCGCCGATCGCCTTCTTGACGTTATCGACATCCTTTTCAAAGGCGAATTCCGGCGAATGCACGCCGATGACGACGAGGCCCTGGTCCTTGTATTTCTCGGCCCAGGCGCGAACATAAGGAATGGCGCGCAAGCAATTGATGCAGGAATAGGTCCAGAAGTCCACCAAAACGACCTTGCCCTTCAGGGAAGCGGCGGTGAGTGGCGATGAATTCAGCCATTGGATTGAGCCGTCAAAATTCGGCGTTGTCATTTCGACGGGCAGTTGTTCGGCCGACGGTGCCTGCGGCTTGGCCTGCATCATCATGGCGTTTGTAGCGCTCATCATGGCCTGATTGCCGACCGGCGCATTACCGCTCATGATCGCGTCGCCGTCACCCTTCATGACGACAGACTTCATCGCTCCGCCATCACTGTTCATGACGACGGATTTCATTGCACCTCCTTCTGTCTGATCCTGTTCCGCGCCCGGCTGGGCATGGAAGCGATCGACCAGATCCTGTTCCAGCGATGCCGTACTGGCAAGCGAAGCCTGCGTCAGGAAACCGGTGTCGAGGCCGAAGGCGATAGCGAAGACGGCGACAAGGACCAAGGCTCCGAGACCGCGGCGTACCCATTCGCCCGCGCCGAGAGATTTTTTCATCGTCTGGTAGACCCGCCCGCCAATCAGCAGCGCAAGGCAAAGCGACGTCGCCGCACCAAGCGCATAGGCCAGCAATAGGAGCGTCGTGCCGACGCTTGCGCCCTGAAGAGCAGCGCCCGTCAGGATCAGCCCGAGGACAGGACCGGCACAAGGCGCCCAGAGCAGGCCGGTAGCGACGCCGAGCAGCAGCGACGCGGCTATGGTCGAACCGCCACCGCGGCTACCACGATCGGCGGATTGCGACAGTTTTGCACCGAGCGAGACGAGCGGTCGGGTCAGATAGTCCGACAGCGCCGGAAACAGTAGAATGATGCCGAAGACCGCGAGCAGTGCCATGGCGGCAAAACGGCCGTATTGATTGGCCTGCACTGCCCAGCCGCCACCGACGGCGGCAAGGGTCGCGACGGCTGCAAAGGTCGCTGCCATGCCGACCAGCATCGGTAGCGTGCTCTTCAGGAAAGGTTGACCGGCCCGCGCGAAAACGAAGGGCAAGACCGGCAGGATGCAAGGGCTGACGATCGTCAGCACCCCGCCGAGATAGGCGAGAACGAAAAGGACCATAGTCTGCAACTTTCGTCGGCTAGGCCGAAACCTCGTGGAATGTCATGGCAACGCCGTTCATGCAGTAGCGCAGGCCTGTCGGCTTTGGCCCATCGGGAAAGACATGCCCGAGATGGCCGCCGCAGCGGCTGCAATGCACCGCCGTCCGCGTCGTGCCGAAGGAATGGTCCTCTGTCGTACCGACGGCGCCGTCGATCGGGGCCCAGAAGCTCGGCCAACCGGTGCCGCTGTCGAACTTCGTGCTCGAAGAGAAAGCATCCTGCTGGCAGCCGGCACAGGCGAAGTTGCCCTTGCGTTCTTCGTGCAGCAGCGGGCTGGAAAAAGGATATTCAGTCCCCTCCTCGCGCAGCACCGCATATTGGTCCGACGTCAGCAGCTTGTGCCATTCTTCATCGGTGTGAGTGACGGGAAATTTCTCGGCCGCAACGGCAGGGCCTGATTCCAAACCAAGTCGGGTCGCGACCGCACCGAGGCCAGCCGCGATGAGGAGAAGTCGTCTGTTCAACATTCCTGGAACCTCCCATGAAGGGGACGATTTTCTGTCCCATAGATAATACGGGACGGACACGAATTTTGTTACGCATGTGCGGGCGAAGCACTGAAACGTGATCGCAGGATCGGCTTTCCGCACCGTCCTAGGAGTCGGTAAAAAGAGCAGGCGCCGCAATTGCTGCAATAAAGCTCGCAAGGCTCGCCGAACGCAGCGGTACGAACGGTTTTCCTTTTTCATGGCAGAGGCGCTTCACCATGCCGGCAGCGGCATGACTGATGCAATCGACGGGAAAGACCGTGGCGACGACTTGGCTGACCAGACCGGGCAGAAGTGTATTATTGTCCTCGATGCCGCCGTCATGAATCATTAAATCGATGCCGCGTTTCGACGCGAGCAATCGCAGCCGCTCGAACAAATTGCGGCGCCCGCCGACATAGAGGATCGATGCGGTCTTCGCCTCCGGCGCATTGTCGATAGCGCCGTCGATCTCGTTGGCGGCAAAAGCGGCCTCCAGGCTGTCTGCCTCGTGCTGCAAGGCCGTATTGTGCTGGGCGAGCGCTGCCGCCCGCTTTTCCAGCTCTTTGACCCGCTCTTCAGCTTGAGCGAGACGAACGGAAAGCGCGTCCGCCCGCGCGCTCTCCGCCTCCAGCCGGTGCACAACGGCGATCTGTTCGGGACGGCTCTCGACGACATCGTCCTCGGCAAGCCTTGCGGCTTGTACCCGAACAAGGCTCTCCTCCAGCTCATCGATCCGTTGCCGCAGCCGCGCCCGATCCCGCGCCGCTGCGTGAAGTCGTTCTTCCTGACGGACGATCTTTTCCTTCTTCGCATCGACCTCGATTTGCAGCGCCCGCAGGCGCGCGAGATCCAGCCGACTGGAGCTGCCGACCAGATGCGACAACATATGCACCTCACCAAACACTTCCTGTGTGAGAGGCCGATCGGTGGCGGGATGGCTCATTACGGCCCAATAAGCGCCGGATATCTCGCCCTGCTCCAGGCATTCATTCCAGAGCGCGCGAAGTTCGTCAGCCGTCGATAGTTTTGAGAACCGTTTGATCATGGTCTCATGACGGCGGTCGAGCGCCTTGTTGAGCAGCTTTCCGGCTACGCCGCGCTCGCTCGCCGCCCGCACGCCGCGACTGTGCAACACATGATCGCTTGCCATCCTGGCATCGGGCTCACCCAACTTGACCAGAAATTGCCTGAGTTCGGCTGCCGTCAAACATGTCCCGATAATCGAGCAATGAAAAGTCGGCGAAATCTCCCACGTCTTCCGGCGTTGTTCCCGCTTGGCATCTCTGCCGATCGGTCCACTCGTCGCTTTTGACGGCAAAGTCAGTTCGCTGACAATAGTTTGACCGAGCCCCTGCGCCTGACGGTGGCGGTTATAGTCTGCCAAAAGCGACATGTCGTTCCCAAGCGTTATATTCCAATGAATACTACGGTAGCGGCTAAGCGGCGTGCGGACAAGGATTTGCCGATAACTTTCTTGAGATCGCGAGGTTACCTCCGCGGCGATCCGATATCGCCGCCGCCTCATCATTGTCATGCTGATGTAATAAACATTACCTATATCGTCATCAGTAGCATTTGCTACGCAGAGATAGGCAACTGGCATGACTACAGACACCCAACCGCAGGCGACATTCGACGCTCAGATTCTCGCTGCGCTTGAGGGCCTCGCACCCGCTGAACAGCGCGTGGCCCGTTTCTTTGTCGATCAGAAGCAGGCGGTGCTGTTGAGTTCCGCCGCACAGATCGCTCAACTTGCTGGCGCCAGCGACGCGACCGTGGTGCGCACCGCGCGGGCGCTCGGCTTCGAAAGCCTCTCAGCGCTCCGTGCGGCCCTGCTCTCGGAACTGACCGGAACGCCGTCGCCCGGCAATCGCCTCGAACGAACGCTTGCCGAGACGGGCGACGATGCTACCGGCGCGCTTCATCATGTCATCGGTATCCACGAAAGCGTCCTGGACGTTCTGCGCCGTCCGGAAATCGCCGCAAGCTTTGCGCGCGCCATCGATATTCTGGCGGACGCAACACGGCGTCATGTCTTCGGTATCGGCCCCTCCGGCGCGATGGCGGATTATGCCAGCTTGCAATTCAATCGCATCGGACTGCCCACCAACGCGCTTTCGGCATCGGGGGTCGCCTTGGCAGACCGCCTTCTCTGGCTTGGCAAGGGCGATGCCGTTCTGATGATGGCCTATGCGCCGCTTTACCGCGAAGTCGAAGTCGTGCTCGACCAGGCCGGCCGACATGACGTGCCGGTGATCCTGATCAGCGACAATCTCGGCCCACTCGTCGCCGACAAGGTGGCGGAAATTATCCCCATCCCGCGTGGCAAGGCCGATCATCTCGCCATGCATGGCGGCACCATGGTGCTGATCGAAGCCATGATCGTCGGCCTGGCGGGACGTTGCCGGGAAACAGCTTTCGACAGCCTCGATCAACTCAGCGTCCTGCGCGGCTCCATCGACAAAGCGTGGAGCAAACGTGGCACGAAGAAAAAGAAATATTCAAGCAACTCTCGATAGACATAAATATTTCAAGAAAGAATTATAGTATAAAATTGCCATAACTATATCCTCTCTAAAGAGTACGGGAGAAATAAATGCTTCATAAAACTATAGCTGGACTTGCGTTTGGCGTAGCGCTGACGTCAATGGCCGCTCCGGCCTTTTCCGCAGACCTGGTCCTTTACGATGCGCTCGATTTCAGCGGCAAGGTCGCCAAGGCCTTCGAAGCCAAGACCGGCCTCAAGGTCGATGTCGTCGAGCCGGGCAGCACCGGCGAAGTGCTTGGCAAGATCGCGGCCGAAGGCAACAATCCGCAATTCGATATCGTCTGGCTGGACGGCTCGGCGGTGATGGAACGCATGGCGTCGGATCATGTCCTGCAGCCGATCCCGGGCGATGTCTATGACAAGGCCGCCTTCACCGATTTCGGCAAGTCGCTGATCCCGGCAAGCCATGCCTTCCTGCCGACCGGCGCCAGCACTACGGCTCTCGAAGTGAACACCAAGAAAGTCGCCGCTGACAAGACGCCGAAGTCTTGGGCCGACCTCGCGCATTTCGCCGGCACGGTCGCTGCCAAGGACCCGAACCTCTCCGGTCCGGCCTATCAGTGGCTCGCAGGCTTCTTCCAGACCAACGGCATCGACGCCGGCAAGGATCTGCTCGGCAAGGTGCTGACCACGAAATCGCTCTCTGGCCTTTCCAGCGGCGGCAAGGTTAACACCGCGGTACTGACCGGCAATGCCTCCGTCGGCATCAACCAGGACAGCGCCATATTCGCGAAGATCGCCAGTGGCGAACCCGTGATCGCGGTCTACCCGGCTGAGGGTTCGATTGCCCTGCCGCAAGGTCTCGGCATCAGTGCCAAGACGACGCATATGGACACTGCCCGCAAGTTCATCGACTTCGTGACGAGTGCCGAAGGCCAAGCCGCCATGCAGGACGGCGACGACACCGACTTCTTCTTCATGCCCGTCATTGCGGGCGTCAAGGCAAAGCCCGGCCGTCAGACGGAAGTCGCCTTCGTTCACCTCGACGACAAGGTCGCCTCCGCGCACGAGGCCGAATGGAAGCAATGGTACAAGGATCATTTCGTCCCATGATCGAACGGAGCTCATGATGACCGCTCTGAATCATGAAGGAGCCGCGGCATTCGTCCGCGGCTCCAGCAGCGGACGCTTATCGCCGAACCGATTGCTGCCTCTCTTAGGCCGCCTCTGCGGGCCGATCGCTATTTACGCAGTGTTCCTCCTCCTGATCGGGCTACCTCTCGCGCTCGTACTGGTTCAAGCTGTGATGCCGCGGCTGTTCGATATCCAGGCCGGCAGTACCGCATTCAGCCTGGAGCCGCTGGCGCATGCCTTCGCCTCGCCGCGTATTCTCCAGTCGATCCTGAATTCGTTGGAACTGGCCGCAACAGTCGCCGTTACAACCACCGCCCTTGGCGGCGCCTTCGCCGTCCTCGTGCAGCGATGCAACGTGCCCTTGCGCGGCATCATCGCCGTCACGCCCTGGCTGGTGTTCCTGACGCCCTCCTATCTCAAGGCACTGGCCTGGGTGCTGCTGATGTCGTCCGGCGGCTATCTGGCCCAGCTCGGCATTCTGCCGCAGTCCTGGAGCGAGGCTTTCTTTGGCCTTGAAGGCCTGGTCTTCGTCCACACGCTCGGCCTTTTCCCATTGGCGAGCTTCATCATCGCCAGCGCGCTTGCCGGGCTCGGCAGCGAGCTCGAGGACGCGGCGCGGCTGTCCGGCTCGTCCCCGCTAAAGATATGGCTGCGGATCAACGGCCCGCTACTCGCGCCGGCCATCGCCCTCAGCGTCATCGCCACCTTTGCGGAGGTGCTGTCGGATTTTGGCCTCGCCTCGACCATCGCCCGAACCTCGAACTTCGGTGTCCTGACATACGGCATCTATTCCGCGACTAGCGACTATCCCGTCGATTTTGCTTCGGCAGGCGCCCAGGCGCTGATCCTCCTGGCTTTGGTCCTGCTCGTGGTGGCGGCCGACAGGATGCTGCGCCGCCGCGCCGATCCCCGCTTGATCTCTGGAAGAGCGCGGCCAGCACGCCGTTATGAGCTTGGTTTCTGGCGGTGGCCTGCGACGATCGCCGCGCTTGCCGTCGTCTTTCTTTCGCTGATCCTACCACTCCTTGCAGTCGCTATCCGGGCATTGAGCCAGACCCTCGGCCACGGGCTGGATTGGAGCAACTTCACGCTGATCAATGTCCAGACGGCGTTGAGCCTCGGCACGGCGGCGAACGAGGGCCTGTTACGCAGTCTTGGCTATGCCGGCCTGACGGCGATCATCGCCAGCAGCATCGCCCTGCTTCTCTCAGCCCGGCTCGACCGCTCCAATTCGCTAATGCGCACCATCGCCATAGGCCTATCGCTCGGCGCGGTCGCCATTCCAGGCATCGTCCTCGGCTTCGGCTACATCCTCGTCTGGAACCGCCTGCCCGGCTTCCGCGACTGGCCGTTCCCGCATTATGGTGACGGCTCGCTCCTGGTGACCGGCTATGTCGCAGCCGCCTTGCCCTATTGCCTCGTCGTCATCCTTTCGGCCATCGGCCAGCTAGCGCCGAGCCTGACGGATGCGGCGCGGCTGCAAGGCGCCGGTGCAATTCGGCGCCTGCTCGCCATCACCCTGCCGCTGGTCTTCCTAAGTGTGGTGACGGCCTTCCTCCTGACCTTCATCCGCACCGTCTTCGAACTGCCGATGTCGCAAATGCTCATTCCGCTCAGCGGCCCGGCTGCCCCGACGCTGATCCTGAAACTGTTCAGCCACGATCAAGACGGGCTCGCCTGCGCCATCGCATTGTTGGCGATGGCGGTTGCCGGCGGCGGCGCGGCCATTGCGTGGATGCTGGTGCGGCGCTTCATGCCGAACCGTAGCCGCAATACCAGAGGAGAGAATGCACAATGACCGCTTCACTGGACTGCTCCGATATCTGCAAATCGCTCGGCGGCCGCGCAGTGCTCAGCAATCTCGATCTGAAGATCGCAGCCGGCGAGGTCGTATCGCTGCTTGGCGCCAGCGGATCGGGAAAGACGACCTTGTTGCGCATCATTGCCGGGCTGATCAATCCGGACAGCGGCATCGTCAAGTTCGACGACGCCGTCGTTTGGAGCAGGCAATCCGTCGTGCCGCCGGAGAAGCGCCGCGTTGGCATGGTGTTTCAGGACTATGCCCTCTGGCCGCATATGACCGTATCCCAGAACCTGTCCTTCGGGCTGCAATCACAACGCCTGTCCGAAACGGACGTGGCGGCGCGGCTGGATCATGCCCTCGATGTCACCCGCCTGGCCCCCTATCGCAACCGCTATCCGGCGGAACTGTCGGGTGGCCAGCAGCAGCGCGTGGCAATTGCCCGCTGCCTTGCCGCCCGGCCGGCCCTGATGCTGTTCGACGAACCGCTCAGCAACCTCGATGCCGCCCTGCGCGAGGATATGCGGGAAGAGATGATGGAACTGGTGCGCCGCGAGGCCACCACGGTGATCTATGTCACCCACGACCAGGCCGAGGCCATGGCGGTGTCCGATCGTATCGCCGTCATGCGCTCCGGTGTCATCGCGCAGTTCGATACGCCGCAAGCGATCTACGAGGCGCCGGCCGACGCCTTCGTTGCCAGCTTCATCGGAGGCTTCTCCATCGTTCCGGGCGTGGCGCGCGACGGCCACTTCAAGATCGAGAATACCCCGATCGAAGCGTTGCGCACGGCCGGCGCCCAAAGCGGCAGCGCTCTCCTCGTCGTTCGGCCGGAAGATGCGCGGCCATCCGATGCCTATCCCGACAACCGACTTCAGGGTATTGTTCAGTCCAGCGCTTTCCAGGGACGCTGTTGGCGCCTGATGATCGATATCGGGCCGCATCGCATCCGGCTCGACTGGCCGCAAGCCATGCCCGCCGGCGCACCACTGACCTTCTCCCTGCCGCCCGAACGTTGCGTGGTCCTTGCTGCCTAGACCATGACCTTATCCGAAGAATGTAACCGGCTTTCGGATAAGATCATGCGAAATCAAAAACCTATCCGTTACTCAGGATTCATTGCATGAACAGTCTCACACCTATCCTTTCCACCATAACGGCGTCCTTCCTCGGGTCCTTCGTCGAGGTCGTGGAAGCCTTCACCATCGTCCTTGCTGTCGGGGTCACGCGGAGCTGGCGTCCGGCGTTGACGGGCGCCGCTCTGGCGCTCGCGGTGCTTGCCGCCCTCGTCCTCATCTTCGGGCCGCTGCTGGCGCTGGTGCCGATCACCACGCTGCAATTCGTTGTCGGCGTTCTCCTGATCCTGTTCGGCATGCGCTGGCTGCGCAAGGCCATTCTGCGCTCACTCGGCGTCATAGCCCTGCATGATGAAGAAGCGGCTTTTTCCAAGGAAACGGCGGCCTTGCGCCAGCAATCCGAGGACCGGCGCGCCGACTATCTCGCCGGCCTTGCCTCGTTCAAGGCAGTGCTATTGGAAGGCGTCGAGGTGGTCTTCATCGTCATCGCCGTGGGCGGCGCCCATGGCTTGACGCTCTATGCCGGCCTCGGCGCTCTGGCCGCCTTCATCCTCGTCATGCTGATCGGCCTGCTGGTGCACCGCCCTCTCGCCACCGTGCCGGAAAATACGCTTAAATTCGTCGTCGGGCTGATGTTGACCAGTTTCGGCATCTTCTGGACCGGTGAAGGCATCGGTGCGGACTGGCCGGGCGCTGATCTTGCACTTATCGCCATCTTCGCAATCGTTACTCTGGCGTCCTTCGCCATTGTCCGCAGCTTGCGCGGCTCCGCCGGCAAACCCACAGCAAAGGCAGCCCAATGAACGTTATCCGCATCGCCATATCCGAACTTATCGGTATGTTCATCGACGACGGCAGCCTTGCGGCTCTGTCGCTGATCCTGGTTCTCGCCGTTGCGGCGGCAGTAAAGCTTGTCGCCCTGCCACCGCTGTTCGGCGGAGTTCTGCTGCTCGTCGGCTGTCTCGCCATCCTGATCTACAGTGTCCGTCGTGCAGTGAAACGATAAGATAAGTATTCCCCTGCAAGCTATTGGGCGGCAGGGGAAATCACCTGTTCATAGCGGTCGGAGCAAGGCCTGATCGGTATAGACACAAACGCTCTTATCTTTCATCTTCAGGCAACGGCGGAAGACTGCGATCGAGAAGCGCCTCGATAAAGGTACCGAGATTTTCCTCTCCACCGCCAGTAAGCCAGGCGTGAACCATCCGCCCCGCAAGTGCCTGTTCCACCGGCAGGCCGTTTGCCCAAAGCGTTGCCGGAAACGACCGCGCCCGCGTGCGGGGATCGAAGGGCAGGACCAGTGGCCCGATAGCGACCGGCCGGCTGAAATAGAGCGTCTCACTATTGCCGCCGTGAAAGGCCGCGCGTTGTTCCGGCGTCGGCGACAGTCGCCCAACCCAGTCGATCGCCTCAGGCATGGTCTCGGTCCGCCAAAACATAACCGGTGCTTCCGAGCCCCAAAGAAGGCGGCTCCATCCGGTCCGGGCGACGACAGCCTCCGCCCAGGTCAGAACGGCCGCCGGCGGGAAGCCGCCGTGCCGGGAGAAGACGACATAAAAACGAGGATGGGCGAACAGCATCGCAGCCGGACCATAAGCGAGAATCCTGGGATTATCGACGCCGGCGAAATGTCCCCCGATCACGATGGCGTCGGGATTGCGCTCGAAATTGGCAAGCAGGGCGCGGGCGGTGCTGTCGGAAGACGGCTGTCCGCAGACGATGGCAATCCGGTCCTCGGCGGCGAGAATGTCCAGTAGCCATGACCGTTCAACGACATCCTCATCCGTCAGTCTAAGGCCGCTGAATCCAGCCGCAAGCTGCGCGCGAACGATGCTCTCCATCTCTTCGCGGTCTTTGCCGAGAGGGACGCCGAGGCCGCGGAACTTGTCCGGCGACCGGCTGATCGCCGTGTGAATGGCAGCGAGGTCCGGGCTGCTGTCGAATGAGCAGAGCACGGCGCGACCGATCCCGGCGCGCGCCATGACACCTTCGTAATCTGCAACGCTCTGGAAGCGCGGCATGCCGACATGGGCATAGGCATCGATCAACAAACGATTGTCGCTCATGGCTGGCTCACTGTCCTCCCCTTTTCTTTGCCGCTGTCATTCCGCATCCTGCGCGCGATAGACATCGACGGTCATGCGGGGCAGTTGCGCGAAGTCGAAAGCCGGATGGAAATCATTGACCAGCTTGACGTTGAGATCGACCTCCTCTGGCCAGCGCATGCCGACGATGGCCGAATGGACGCGGCTATCCGACAGCACGAATTCGAGGCAGACCTGAAAGAGATCCTTCGCCTTCTGCCAATCGGGTGCCAGATAACGAGCACCGCGCTGGAAAATGCCCGAGGTCATCGTGCGCATGGTGACGACGCCGACATTATCCTCTTTCGCCTCGTTAAGAATATGCCGCGCCGCCGACTGATAGATGAAGTTATAGGCGAGCTGGAAGACATCGAACTCCTTGTGCTTCAGGAATTGTCGCGCTGTCCAGGGCTCCTCAGCCGTCAGTCCGATGAAACCGATCTCGCCCTTCTGCTGCAATTCCAGCAGCCCTTCGAGCGGACCGCCCTTGACGATATGCTCGTACTCTTCCGCCGAGAACATGCCGCCGTGGAATTGTACGATGTCGAGCCGATCGGTATTGAGGCGCTTCAGGCTGTCGTGCACGCTGGCGATTACTTCCGCCTTGCCGATGCCGTCCCAGCGAACCTTGGTAGCCAGCACGCACTCCTCGCGCCGGGTCTTCATCACTTCACCGATCAGCCTCTCGCTGTTGCCTTCGCCATAGGCGGGGGCTGTGTCGATATAGTTGATGCCGAGATCGAGAGCGTGGTTGACGGTAGCGATCGCCGATTTCCGCCCCTCTTCCGACCATGGGTCCCAATTGTTGGCGCGGTTGAGCCCGCCGAAGGGATATCCGCCGAGGGCGATCCGCGATACCTGCAACCCGGTTCTGCCAAGAGCTATTTTCTGCATCGATCTCTCCATGTCATCTGTGAGACAGCCTCCGCTGCCCCGAAAGCCATGCGTCGTCAGCTGAGTTCGGCCAGCGCGGCGCGAACACCCGTCAAATTGTCGAGGCGCATTTCCGAATATTTTCGACCGAGCACGACGCCGGCGGCACCGCCTTCGAAGGCGGCCAGCACCGCGGCCTTAACCCGCTCGGGCGTGGTCCGGCTCAAGTCGGGACCCGACGTGTCGTCGGCATCGATCATGGCGGCGTCGCCAAGCGCCGGCCCCGAAATTTCCGTGTCATCAGGCTGACCGACCGGAATATCGACATCGATCCCGGCATAAATGACGCAACGCCCCTCGCCGCCGACAAGAGCGCGCTTGGTCTCGCGCCTGACATAGTCGGCTGAAAAGCCGGTCTTCGGCAGATCGCCATAGGGACCCTCGTCGAGACCCAACATCTTCAGCATCAACGGATAAACCTGCTCCGGATCGGCATCGCCGAATATCGTGCGGCTGATGCCAGCAATGAACGTATGGAAGCGCGGTCCGGCGGCGTTGTCATAGGCCGATATCTTCAGGAAATCGGCGATATGGCTGAGATCGGCATAGTTCTGGCTCGCCCGATAGAACGGGCTGAAGGTGATGTTCTGCGGCATGCTCCAGCCGACTTTCATCTCCGGCCGATAGGCGCGCACCGTGCCGAAGATGTCGCGATACATCTGATGCTGCCCGTCGGCCCAGAGCGATTGCCAAGAGAGCAGTTCGGGATAATTGAGCAGCAAGCGCCAGAAGGTCACGAACGCACCATCGGAAGGAATAGCTCCCCGGGCGATGTCCGCATTCCAGAGAACCAGTTTGCGATATCCTTCCTGCGACCGCCGCCAGCTGATGCCGCGCTCGGCGCCGAGCGCCTTGCAATGGTTGCAGTAACAGGTGATCAACCCCAGACCCTGCCGCGTCGGCTCCTGGATCAGCCGATCGAGCGGGCTTGGGCGCTCCGACGACCACATGATGCCGTCAAGATCGTAGCTCTTGATGTAATCCTCGATCATGCCGAGATGCCAATTGCGATAGTCGGGATTGTTGAAGCACGGCCGACGCGCGGGCTTGTTCCAGATATCGACTTCCAGGCATTTCAGGAAATTCGGATAGCTGCGCAGATGCCGCGCGTGGCTGCTTTCGTCCATCATGGCGAAGCTTCGGATCCCACGCCGATTTGCCTCGGGAATGACGTCACCCAGCATGTCCCAATCCGGATATTCCGGCGCTCGGCCCGCCGGCCCCAGGATGGTGTTGGCGTAATATTCCGGATGGGTCTTGGCATAGTTGCCACCACGCCAGTCGCGCTCATACGCCTTTACACCATGATCGGGAAACGGCCGTCCAGGCTCCGCCCGGCCGCCGGTGGCGCGGTCCCAGGTCGGCGTCGCAAGAAACAGCGTATTGACGCCGGCCCGCTGCTGAACCGTGTCCAATACTGTCTCGACGCCCTCGTCCATGAAGGACACCGCACCGACCTGAATTGCCACCAAACGCTCAGTCATTGCCTTTCTCCGTCCTTGCCATTGCTCATGGGAGCCGCCTCATCCCTTCAGGCCCGTGGTCGCGATGCCTTCGACAAGACGCTTCTGGAAAAACAGGAAGACGAGGAAAACCGGCACAAGCGACAGCGTCGTCATGGCGAACATCGAGCCCCAGGACGATTGCCCCGACGCATCGAGGAACTGCCGAAGGCCAAGCGAAACCGTGTAGTTCTTCTCGGCGTTGAGGTAGAGAAGCTGCGAGAAGAAGTCGTTCCACGTCCATATGAAGGTGAAGATCGTCGTCGTCACCAGTGCCGGCATCATCAGCGGCAGGATGATCAGCGTGAAGATCTGGAACCGATTGCAGCCATCGACCTTCGCCGCCTGTTCCAGCTCCAGCGGAATGCCGCGGATAAACTGCACCATCAGGAAGATGAAGAAGGCATCGACCGCGAAGAACTTCGGCACGATCAGCGGCAGGAAGGTGTTGATCCAGCCGAGTGAGTTGAAAATGATGTATTGCGGTACGACGGTGACATGGAACGGCAGCATCAACGTGCCGATCATCAGGGCGAAGAGAATGCCCTTGAAGCGGAAGTTGATGCGCGCGAAGGCATAGGCCGCAAGCGAGCAGGACAGCAGATTGCCGACGATCGCACCGAGGCAGACGATGAAGGAATTGAGAAAGAAGGTCGAAAACGACGCGCCGGTGCCGAGCGTCCAGCCTTTGATGTAGTTGGAAAAATCGAGGCTCGTCGGGATCGGGTTGAGATTAGAGAATATCTCTCCCTCTGGCTTGAACGAACTGCCGATCATCCACAGCAGCGGATAGAGCATCAGAAAGGCGCCGGCGATAAGCACGACATGCAACAGCCACCGCTTGTCCCGGCGTTTGCGCCTCATCCTGACCGGGTTTGCTGCAAGGCTTGCCATCTCCGACTACCTCTCATCCTCGTAGTGAACCCAGTATTTGCTGGAAAGAAACGCCAGCGCGGTGAAGACGCCGATGATGATCAGAAGCACCCAGCCCATCGCCGAGGCATAGCCCATCCGAAAATTTCCGAACCCCTGAAGGTAAAGGTAGAGCGTATAGAACAGCGTCGAATCGAGTGGCCCGCCCGTGCCGCCGCTGACGATGAAGGCGGGCGTGAATGCCTGGAACGAATTGATGATCTGCAGGATGAGATTGAAGAAAATCACCGGCGTCAGCATCGGCACCGTGATCATCCGGAACTGCTGCCACGGACCGGCGCCATCGACGATGGCCGCTTCGTAAAGCTCCTTCGGGATCTGCTTCAGCCCCGCCAGGAAAATGATCATCGGCGAGCCGAACTGCCAGACGTGCAGGATGATCAAAGTCCATAACGCCGAGTTAGGCGAAGATACCCAGCTCGCGCCCTCGATGCCGAAAACAGCGAGAACCTGGGCGACAATGCCGCTCGGACCGAAGACCTGCCGCCAGAGAATGGCGATCGCCACGCTGCCGCCTAGCAGGGACGGCACGTAATAGATGGCGCGATAGAGTCCCAACCCCTTGATCTTCGAATTGAGCAACATGGCAAGCGCCAGCGCGAAAGCGAGATTCAACGGCACGGCGAAGGCGACATAGGTGAAGGTCACCCTCAGCGAGGTGAGATAACGGCTGTCCATGGTGAACAGCCGAACATAGTTCATCGCCCCGATCCACTTCGGCGGGTTCAGCAGGTTGAAATTGGTGAAGGAGAGATAGAGCGACACCAACGTCGGGCCCGCCAGGAACAGCAGCATGCCGATGATCCAGGGCGTGAGGAAGAGATAGCCCCAGCTGTCGTCACCGAGCTGTTTCCTACGCCTACGTGGGCGCGCCATTGAAGGAGATGAGGCCAGCGCTGCAGGTAGCGCGCCGTGTCGCGCTGCCTGCATGTCGCTTTGACGTTGGGAGGACGACATCAGTTCAAAATGATCCCGGCTTCATCGAAGAACTTGGTGACGGTATCGGCGACGTTGCTCTGGCCGAAGGCTACTGCCTGGTGTGACCGCTGCATCAGGTCCTGCACCTGCCCGCCGGTCGTCGGCCAGGTGACGCCGGGCGCGGCGGTATGGTCCTGGGTGTATTTGATGACGTCGGCCATGCTCTGCTCGATCGGTGAGACATCAGGCAGGATCGACTCCGCAACCTTCGCCGATAGCGGTACGCCGCGCGCCATCAGCTGGATCTTGGCGGCATCGGGGTCGTTGGTCACGAAGTTAAGGAAATCGACGGCCAAATCCTTCTGCTTCGAAGCGGCGTTGACGAAGACCTGCATGCTGGCATTGATAAAGGCACCGAAGGTCGGCCCGGACAGCGCCTTGCTGTTGATGCCGTTGGGGACGACGGCGCAGACGAGCTTGTTCTTGGTCAGCGCCTGCAGCGATGATGCGATGGAGCTGTTGACCGGATACATCGCCGCCTTGCCGGTGATGATCGGCGAGGTCTCGAAGCCGCCTTCGGCTGCTGTGATCTCTGCCGGCGGCACACCGCCAGCCTTGCGCAGATCGTCCCAGAAAGTGAACCACTCCGTCAGCTCCGCCTGTTCGAAGCCGAGTTGGCCATCCGTCGTGAAGGTGGACTTGCCGCGCTGGCGCAGGAAGAATTCGAACGGATAAAGTGAGCGTGTTCCGGCCGGCGCCCAAATGTCGGCGGAACCGTAGACCTTGCCGCCGCTCGCCTTGGTGATGGCCTTGGCCTTGTCCGCATATTGATCCCAGGTCCAATCCGGCCCCGGCAAAGCGACATTGGTGTCCTGGAATACTTTCGTGTCGAGGAAGTAGCAGCCACAGGCCAGTCCCCAGGGGATGCTATAGAGCTTGCCGCCGACCTTGATGGTTTCAACGACGCTCTTGTTGGCATCGGCGAGATTGATCTTGTCGCTGGCTATTGCGTCGTCCAACTGCAGCAAGCGACCAGAGGCGATGAGCGCCTCGCGATTGTCGGAGATCTGCATGATGTCGGGAGCGCTGCCGCCGGCGAACTGGGTGGAAATCTTGTCCTGGTAGCCGATGAGGCCGCCATATTGCGCATCCATCTTCAGGCCAGGATGCTTGGATTCGAACAGCTTCAGGAGCTTCAATGTCTTCTGGTGCCGATCGTCGGACCCCCACCAGGCGACGAGCATTTCGGCAGCTCCCTGCGCCCGAGCGATCTCGGGCAGGAGCCCGCTTCCGGCAAGCATCGCTGCGCCGAGCAGCAGGTTCCGGCGACTAAGCTCGCCTGCAAATGTCGCCAAATCGTCCGCGGTCTTATTCTCGGCCATGATGTCGATCCCCTCCTCCGGGCTGTTCAGGGTGCGGACATCGTCTCCTCCCGATGCCCAGCGCTGAATGCATGGGATTCTTTGATCACATTCCCCGACCGGTATCGAATGGTTTGCGGATGCTTTTCCGCATCGTGGAATTCTCGTGTAAAGGCTGACGACTGCATCAGGATTTCCCCTAGTTTGGCGACGCAGATCAACCGAGACATGAGTGAGCGATATCCATGGCATTGGAACCCTGGTACAAGACGACGCTGCGCTGGGCCCAGACGAATCTCGTCGAAATCGACCCCGCGCGCTATGACGAGCAATGGTGGCGGGAGCATTGGCGCAAGACGCGCATCCAGGGTGTAATCGTCAACGCTGGCGGCATCGTCGCCTATTACCCCTCCGAATTCCCACTGCACCATCGCGCCGAAACGCTCGGCGAACGCGACCTTTACGGCGAGATCGTCAAAGCGGCCCGTGAAGAAGGGCTGAAGGTCATCGCCCGCATGGACTCCAACCGTGTGGCGGAGGATTTCTATCGCGCGCATCCGGATTGGATCTGCATCGACATCGACGGCAAACCCTATCGCCAGGCCGACAAATATGTCACCTGCATCAACTCGCCCTACTACAGCGAATACCTCCCGAAAATCATGGAGGAAATCATCAACCGCAGCCAGCCCGATGGCTTCGCTGACAACAGTTGGGCCGGTATCCCACGCAAGAACATCTGCTACTGCCAACACTGCACCAAGCAATTCCGAGAATGGTCAAACGTCGAGCTGCCACGCCGCCACGACTGGGCCGACGAGAGCTATCGCCTCTGGATCCGCTGGAACTTCAAGCGGCGCACAGATCTCTGGGAACTCAACAACAGGGTGACCACCAAGGCCGGCGGCGAGCATTGCGCCTGGATGGGCATGATCAGCGGCGATGTCCTGAACAACAACAACCGCTTCATCGACCTGCCGTCCATCCTCGCCCGCAGCCCGATCGTCATGCTCGACCATCAGCGCCGCAACACAACAGACGGCTTCGAGGACAATACCGAAGTCGGCAAGCGGCTGCACGAAGTCGGTGGCTGGGACAAGCTCATTCCCGAAAGCACGCCGCAATATCAGCTGGGTTCACCAGCCTTCCGCCTTGCCAGCATGCCACCGGCCGAAGTGCGGCTCTGGTCGTCCTCCGGTTTTGCCGGCGGCATCCAGCCATGGTGGCACCATATCGGCGCGCTGCACGAGGACCGGCGCCAATACAACACCGCGGAGCCGATCTTCACCTGGCATCAGGCCAATCAGGACATCCTCGTCAACCGCAAGCCACAGGCCGATGTCGCCGTCGTCTGGTCGCAAAACAATCATAACTTCCACGGCCAGGATCAAGCCAACGATCGCACGATGAACCCCTATCGCGGCGCCACCCGGGCGCTCGACAGGGCGGGCATCACCTATCTGCCCGTTCATGCCGATGATATCGGCAAGGCGGCGGGCCGCTTCGGCGTGCTGATCCTGCCCAACCTTGCGGCGATGTCGGACACTCAGGTCGCCGCCGTCGAAGCCTTCGCCGCCCAGGGCGGATCGGTCATTGCCTCATCGGAAGCGAGCCTCTACGGCGAATATGGCGACAAGCGCGCCGATTTCGCTCTGGCGAAACTCTTCGGCGTCCATGCCAAGGGTGGCAGCCGCGGCGCTCAGGAGCCGGCAAACCCCGATATCGAAACCAGCTTCCGCCACACCTATCTGCGTCTTTCCCCGGAACTCCGCGCCAAGGTACACGGCCCGAAGGACAAGACCGCGCCGACCGCCGATGGCAGCCGCCATCCTGTGCTTGCCGGGCTGGAAGGAACCGACACCCTGCCCTTCGGCGGCTACCTGCCTGTCGTCAGCGTCGACGACGACGTCAAGGTATTGGCCACCTACATTCCGGATTTCCCGATTTATCCGCCGGAAACCTCCTGGATGCGCCAGCCCTATTCGGACCTCCCGGCCATTACCGTGCGCGAGACGGCCAATGGCGGCAAATTCGTCTGGTTCGTCGCTGACCTCGACCGATGCTATGCTCGCGACGAACAGTTCGAGCATGCCAAGTTGATCGCCAATGCCGCGCGTTGGATGCTCGGTGACCGTTCGCTGCTGAGCATCGAAGGAACCCATGGCTTCGTCACCGCGACGCTCTACAGTCAGGATGGCAGGCAGATCATCCACCTCAACAATCGCATCCTGACCTCGCGCGTGCCGGGCCGGCAGAACGAACTGCTTCCGATCGGCCCGGTGACCGTCCGGTTGCGGAAGGAGCCCGGCGCAGGCAATTCCGCCGAAGTGTCACTGCGTGTAAGTGGTCGGAAGGTTGCGGCAAAATCCGAGGGCAACGAACTCGTCATCGAGGTCGGCGACGTACTCGACCATGAGGTCGTCGTGGTCGATTGGTCACGGTGAAATAGCGGAACCCTAACCCTCTCCCCGCATGGCGGGGAGAGGGTTAGGGTGAGGGGCCAGGCACGGAGGCCCGGCAACGACGGCGGTGCCTGACAATCACCAAATAATTGATTGAAATAAGCTTTCGAATTCCTCTCCCCGATGGGAGAGAGAATTATCGGTGCCCGCTTTATCCCGGCATCGCCCCACCGAGAGCGATGGTCAGCTCCCGCGCCGTCTCCGCCACCAGCCGCCCGAGTACCGGAATACGCTCCATCGGAATACGCGACGGCAGTCCCGACACGGAAATCGCGCAAACACTTTCGCCTTGGTAATTGTACACGGCAGCCGCGACACAGCGTAGGCCGGTGACGAATTCCTCGTCATCGATGGCGTAGCCATTCTCGCGGATCGTTTCGAGGTCAGCCTCCAGCGCGGGACGGCGCGTCAGCGTGTTCGCGGTGAAGCGGCGCAGGCCGGAGCGCGACAGGACAGCCGTAACGTCGTCCTGTGAATATGAAGCAAGAATGGCCTTGCCCATGCCCGAGGCCGGCATTGGCACGCGACCGCCGATGCGGTTGATGGCACGGGCGATTTCGCGGCTTTCGACCTGGTTGATCAACACCACTTCGCCATCCTCGACAACGCCGAGATTGGCCGTCTCATGAGACTGGTCGCGCAGGCGACGCAGAAACGGTAAGGCCGGTGCCACGAAACTGCGCTGGCGGGCGAAAGCCGAACCGATGGCAAAGGTCTGGCGGCCGATATGCCAAAGGCGGTCCGTTGGGTTGAACTGGATGAACTGACGCTGCTCCAACGTCGTCAATAGGCGGTGCACCGTCGATGGCGCAAGGCCGGTGCGACTGACGAGATCGGTCAGCCGGTTGCCTTCATCGTCCTCCCCCAGGACTTCCAGCAACATCATAGCCCTCTCTACGGATTGGACGCGACCGTGAAGATCCTTCTCCTCCATGAATGCCATCACTCCCTTTTCGACCGAATGAATCCGGGCACGATCACAGGCATGCCTCGCCCACTCACGGCCGAGCGCCTGCAACATCCCCATCGATTGAAATATCCTCCCGAATGGCGGCTTGGTCTGACATCCGGTTCAGCCTTTCAGGCCGAGCGGATGCGGCCATCAACCAATTCGTCACGCGATGATGGTAGCGCTACCGTCTTTGGCCGTCAACGGCTATGTTTTCATTCGCCGATGGACGACAGGAGGTTTTGGAAGATTGTTTCAGCGGAAAAAATCGGGCGGAATACCCGACATTACCAGGTTCCCCTGGCGGGATTCCGGGCGAGACCTCCATGACGGTCGGTGCTGCCGCGTTTTATGACTTGGAAGCCGAGATCGACGACCTTCGGGCCGTCCTCATCGCCATCGAGTCGGCGGCGCAAGGCCAGCACGGCCTCATGGCCGGATTCCCAACGCGGGCTCCGCACGCTGCTCAGCGAAGGATGCGCCGCCTCCATGATGTCGAAGTCGTTGAAGCCTGCAATACCGAAATCCTCCGGCACACGGATGCCGCGCTGCATGCATTCGAACAACACGCCGAGCGCCATGCTATCGTTGTTACAGAAGACGGCATCCATACGCGGATCGGCTTCCAGAAGGCCGCTCAACAGCTTACGGGCGCCGAGCGGGGTAGCGAAGCTCATTTTTTTCTCGTCCTTGTGTTCGTGCACCGGCTGGCCTGTAACGATCGGCGTTATCAGCTTTGGATTGTACATGCCCGCTTCTTTCAACGTATCCGTCAATCCGGCGAGGCGCCCAAGGGAGCGGCTGTTCATCCAGCCGCTCAGGAAACCGATATTGCGATAACCGGCCTCGATTAGATGACGCGTAATGGCCCGGCCGGCCTCGTAGTGGGAAAAACCAATCACCGTGTCGATCGGATCGTCCGTCAAATCCATGATCTGGATGACCGGGCATCCGGCATTTTCCAGCATGGTGCGGGATCTGGCATTCTGATCGGTGCCGGAGATGATCATGCCGGCCGGTTTCTGTCGCAGCATCTGCCCGATCAGGCGCTCCTCCTCATCCTCGTTATAATGGGTGTTGCCGACCTGTATCTGCAAATTGCTGCCGTCGACACCGTCGTAGACACCCCTCAGAACGTCTGAGAAGATGTTCTGGGTCAACGAGGGAACAAGGACGCCGACCACATCGGTCCGGATCGAGGCCAAGGCGCGGGCATTCAAGTTCGGAACGTAGTTCAGTTCGCGAACGGCGTCATCGATCATCCGCCGCAGTGCTTCGGAAACCTGAGTGGGATCGCGCAGTGCCCGTGATACGGTAATGGCCCCGACACCGGCGCGGCGCGCCACGTCGGCGATTGTAGGACGGCCGTCGGTCCGGCGACTACGCAAATTCATTCCCCCAAATGCTCGAATGCAGACCCCTTGCCTTCTGCACGAAGACCAATCGTAAGGCAGGTCGGCCCGTGTTCAAAGCCGGTTTGTGAAATTCGCCACAGGCATTCGAAATGCGCTTGACGACCCCAATTGGTAGCGCTACCGTAACTGCGCGTTGCTCGTCAACTCACCTAAGCCAATAAAAAATCAATAAAATTTGTAGGGAAGAGATGCGACGCCTCGATAGAGGAGGATTCGAGCGTGACATTGACCAGACGTACCTTTATGGGCCGTTCCGCCGCCGTTATCGCCGGTGCCGGCCTGGCTGCCAATTTCGCAATGCCGGCAGCGGCGCAGAATACCACCGAGCTTAGACTGGCCTTTGCCGCCCGCGGGCTGCGCACCATCGACCCGGCTTTTTCCATCCAGGGCGCCGACGAATGGGCGATCATCCACATCTTCGATCAACTGATCGACGTGCCGCTCGGCCATTTCCCCGACAGCATGGATGAGGTTCAGCCGAATCTCGCCGAGAGCTGGACCATGTCGCCGGATGCCAAGACCTGGACATTCAAACTCCGCCAGGGCGTCAAGTGGCACAAGGGCTATGGCGAGATGACTTCGGACGATGTGCTCTTCACGTTCGAGCGCCTGCGTGATCCCAAGCAGCTCGCCGCCAACCACGTTCTCTTCAACAATATCGCCGATGTGAAGGCCGATGGACCCTATCAAGTCACCTTCACTCTCAGCCAACCCGATCCGCTATTCCTCGTCGGCCCCCTTGGTCATTTCTCATCCAGCATCGTGCCGCGCAAGGCGGTGACCGAGAAGGGCAAGAATTTCGAAAAGGATCCGATCGGCACCGGTCCGTACCAGCTCGTGAGCGTCGAGAGCGATCCTTCGCAGGGCGTCAAGCTGACGGCCAATCCGGAGTATTTCGGTCCGGCGCCGCTGACCAAGGACCTGCATATTCTCTACATCGCTGACACGACGGCCCGCACGCTGGCGCTGTTTTCCGGCGATGTGCATATGATCGAGGGCGTACGCGCACCCGGTTGGGTACCGTCGATCCAGCAACGCGGCGCCGGCTATCATTATGATGTCGCTTCGCCGGGCAGTATCTTTACGGTTTCGTTCAATATGAAGGTAAAGCCCTTCGACGATCACCGCGTCCGCCAGGCCATGGCCTATCTGATCAACCGCGACGAGATCGCCGCAGCACTTGCCCCCGTCGGCCTCAGAACTTACGGCATCAACCCGCCGTCCTATCTCGGCGGCTTTACCGCGGACACCATTCCCGCTGAAGTGCGGTACGACTACAGTCCCGACAAGGCGAAGAAGCTCCTTGCCGATGCCGGCCTGCCGAGCGGCTTCACCTTCAAGGCCGACACCTCGCAACGCGAGGACTATCAGTCGATCATGCTGATCATCCAGCAGCAACTACGCGTCGGCGGCATCGAGATGCAGCTCAACATCAAGGATCATACCGCGTTCCATGCCGATCAGGGCAAGGACACCAACACGCTCTACCAGCGTTCTGCCGCCTATCCGCCGGTTCCGACGGTCGCCATTATTGAGCAGTTGAGCAAAGATGCGGAAGTCAAGGCGGACGGTTCCGGCGGTCCGAATTTCAGCCACTATGGCGTCGTCATCCCTGGGATCGACGATATGCTGGCGAAGGCACAGGACGAGCCGGACATCAACAAGCGCATCGAACTCGTGCATGATATCGAGGTCAAGTTCCTGACAGACATGCCGCTGCTGCCGATCTGCGACAACGGCTACATGCTTGTCCGTGCCCCGAACGTCGATCTCGGCTACGAACTCAAGTCTGGCTACGCCCATTGGCGTCTGACGAAGACGAAGATTACCTGACGGTAAATTGACGGGGGGGGCTGACCCACCCTCCGTCGCAACCGAATTCAAAACGCCCGGGAGCCTCGCTTTCGAGTGAAGTGGTTTTTGCGCCTGTGCGATCCGATTCGACCGGACCGCAAGCCTCATATCCGCGGTGCGGAGCTTAGTCTTATCTTACGAGGAACTCTTGATATGGGCATTTTTTCAGCCATCACGATCGTCCTTAGCGACGACGATGCATCCGGGTCCGACGCCGTTCGCTGGGCGACGGCTGAGCTGAAGCGGACGCTGGACAAACGTGATGTCGCGACAACAATCGCCGGAACAGCGGGGCCAGGGCTCAACATCGAAATAGCGAGCGGTGCCCAGTGTTTCCCGCCGAAGATTTCCGCGCCTCGTCCTGAGAAAGAGGAATCCTTCGCGCTCCACCGCGAAGAGAACCGGATCCTCGCCTGGGGGGCGGACGAGCGCGGCCTTGTCTATGCTTTGACGGAATTGGCCGACCGAGTTCGTTATGCCGACGGCGAGGATTTGTTCGCCGGCACCTTCCCGCTCGTCGAGCAGCCCTCGGCGCGGGTGCGCAGCATGGCGCGGCTGTTCTGCAGCGAGGAGGAGGACAAGGTCTGGTTCTACGACAAGCAGCAATGGCGCGATTATCTGACCATGCTAGTCTCGAACCGCTTCAACCGCTTCGCCCTGACGCTCGGCATGGGCTACAACTACCCCTACCACAATCCCTGGATATCAGACGTCTATTTCTATTTCCCCTACCCGTTCCTGCTGCAGGTTCCAGGCTACAAGGTGGATGTCATCGAGCTTTCCGAGGAGGAGCGCGATACCAATCTGGAGATGTTGAAATTCGTCGCCCGCGAGGCGGCGAAACGCGGGCTGGAATTCCAGCTCGCACTCTGGACGCAGCGCTATGATTTCGACGACGTGCCGCGCGCCAATTATACCGTCCGCGGCGTCACCAACGATAATCTTGCCCCCTATTGCCGCGATGCGCTGACGCTGCTCCTGAAAGAAGTGCCCGAGATCACCGGCCTGACCTTCCGCGTCCATGTCGAAGGCGGCATTGCCGAGGGCGATTATGGTTTCTGGCGTGAGGCATTCGCGGGTGTCGCCGCCGCCGGCCGGCCGGTCGAAATCGACATGCACGGCAAAGGGCTCGACCATGAGATGCTGCAGATCGCCCGGCAATCCGGCATGCCCTTCGCCGCTTCCCCGAAATACCTCGCAGAGCATATGGGACCGCCCTACCACCAGTCCGCCATCCGCAACAAGGAGTATCCGCCGGAAGTGGCGCGCAGTGAGCGCGAGCAACTGAGCGAAGGCTCGCGCAAATTCCTGCGCTACAGCTACGGCGACCTCCTGACCAAAGACAAGGACTACAAGGTCATCTACCGCATCTGGGCGGGCACCCAACGCGTATTGCTCTGGGGTGATCCGGCCTTTGCCGCCGGCTACGGCCGCAGCTCGATGTTTGCCGGCTCCGACGGCGTCGAATGGTGCGAACCGCAGAGCTTCAAGGGACGCATGGGCACCGGCATCCCCGGCACTCGCTTCAACTACCAGAAACACGGCATGCCGACCCGCTACGACTGGCAGAAATACGACTACCAATACCGTGTCTGGGGCCGTCTGCTCTATTATCCGGAAGCGCCGCGCGAAAGCTGGATGCGCTATCTCGAACACGAATGCGGCGATGCGGCCGAGGCCTGCGAACAAGGTCTCTCATGGGCGAGCCGCGTTTTGCCCCTCATCAGCCTCACCCATGGTCCTTCCGCGTCCAACAACCATTATTGGCCGGAGGTCTACACCAACATGCCGCTGATAGAAGGAACCGGGCAGCGCGCCTACGGCTTCGACATGGAAGGACCTGTCCGTTTCGGCAACGCTCCGACCTTCGATTCCTCTCTCTTTGCCAATCCGCGCGAATACGCCGAACTGCTGCTCGCCGGTAAGGAGTCGCACCGCTATACGCCGCTCGATGTTGCCGACTGGCTGGAAAAGATGGCCGACGGCTGCGATCAGGCCGTATTCGGTGCCAAGAAGACCGCGAGCTTCGGCAAGCCGGCTGTGCAGCGGATGATCGTCGATATCCAAATCTGCGGCGGCATCGCCCGTTTCTTTGCGGAGAAGTTCCGCGCCGCCTGTTGGGCCGAGCTGTTCATTGCCACCAAGGTGTCGAAACTGATCGAGCCTGTCATCGACCATGCCCGCCGCTCGGTTATGGCCTGGCAGACAGCCGCCGACGTCTCGCGCGACCTCTATCATGACGACCTCACCTATGGACCGCAATCCTGGCTGCGTGGTTCCTGGCACTCCCGCCTGCCGGAAATCCAGGCGGAGATCCTCGATCTGGAATCGCTCCGCGGCGGCGGCAAGACGGAATCCGTGCAGCCGACGGCCGCGGTGCAGGCGGCAATCGATGCCCTGATCGGCCGTAAGCCTGTGCTGACGCAAACATTCAATATCGAAGCGCCGCTCGCCTTCAAGCCCGGCGGTGACTTTACGGTCCGTGTCACAGACGCGGTGGACGAGGCGCCGGTGCTTCACTATCGTCATATCAATCAGGCGGAACGCTGGAAGGCGATGACGATGACGCGCAACGGACAAGGCTATTCAGCCGTGGTTCCCGGCGACTACACGAACTCCAAGTTTCATCTGCAATATTTCATCAGCGCGAAGAAAGACGGACGCGCCGTGCTGTCGCCGGGGCTGGAGGAAAACCTCGCGAACGAGCCGTATTGCACGGCATTGCAAATCTAGGAGCTTACGAACATCGGGCGCGCGCAGGCGGCTGTCCCCGATGCCAAGCCGTTTTGAAACCACCGATCGGAGACGGAGGGAGCCGTTTCCCGTCGGTGGCGTGGAGGAGATGGAACTATGGCTCGATACTTATTGCTGCGGTTGCTGGACGCGATCCCGACCGTTCTCTTGGTCCTGACGCTGGTGTTCATCGCCATGCGCATCCTACCAGGTGATCCGGCGATCGCCGCGCTCGGCGACATGGCAACCGCCGATCAGCTCGCGCAATTCCGCGCCAAGATGGGCCTCGATGCGCCGCTCTGGCTGCAATATATCCATTTCGTCCTCGGTGCCTGCACGCTCGATTTCGGCAAGTCGATGATGACCAACCAATCGGTGCTCGGTCTGATCGCCTATAACCTGCCTTTTACGATCGAGCTGACCGCCGTCGCCATGCTGATTGGTACCGCCATCGGCATCCCCTTCGGCGTCGCTGCCGCCACCCATCGCAATGGTGTACCGGACAGCGGCATGCGCGTCTTTTCGCTCATCGGCTACGCCATCCCCGACTTCTATCTCGGGGCGTTGCTGCTGATCGTCTTCGCCCTCAATCTCGGCTGGTTCCCGATCAATGGCGGCGGCAGCAATTTTCTGGATAGCCTCTATCACGTCTTTCTGCCGGCACTCACCCTCGCCCTCGTCAAGGCCGCATTTATCGGCCGGTTGACGCGCACGTCGCTGCTAGAAGTGCTCGGCAAAGACTATGTGCGCACAGCCCGCGCTAAGGGTGCGGGCGAAACCCGCGTCATCTACCGCCACGGCCTGCGCAACGCCCTGCTGCCGTTGACGACCGGCATGGGTCTCAGCCTGCTGACGACGCTTTCCGGCTCGGTCGCCATCGAGATGGTCTTCAACCGGCCGGGCATCGGCAAGCTTCTGATCAACGCCATCGCCGAGCGCGACTATGCCGTCATCCAGGGCGGCGTCATCGTCTTCGCCATGGTCGTCGTTCTCGTCAATCTGGTGATGGACCTTCTCTATATCGTGGTCGATCCGAGAATTAGGGTGAAGTGAGATGACGCTGACCATCGATCGCGATCTCCCCGAGATCGCCCCTGCTCCGACTTTCTCCACCCACCTGCAGCATCTGCTCTTCGGCCGGGTGTCCACCATCTTCTCGCTGCTGCTGATCGTCATCTTCGTCGGGGTCGCGCTCCTGGCGCCGTTGATTGCACCCTATGATCCACTCGCCCAAAGCTTCCTGGCGATCAACAAGGGTACATCGGCCCAGCATTGGCTTGGCACCGATCAGTTCGGCCGCGACGTGCTGTCACGCATGATCTACGGTTCGCGCAACTCGCTGATCTTCGGCCTCGTCTCGCCGATCCTTGCCGCAGCCTTCGGTACCACGCTCGGCGTCACGGCAGGCTTCTTCGGCGGCACGCTCGACCGGCTGGTATCGCGTCTGATCGATATTCTCCTTGCCTTTCCGGAACTGCTGCTGGCGATCATCATCGCCGCGGTTCTGGGCGGCGGTTTCTGGAATATCGTCGCCGTCATTACCGTCGCCTTCGTTCCGGGCTTTGCCCGCGTCGCCCGTGCCTCGACGCTCTCCGTCAAGCAGGAGCCCTATGTCGAAGCCGCGATTGCCGCCGGCGTACGCACGCCCGTCATCATCTTCCGCCATGTCATCCCCAATATCGCCGCGCCGATCGTCGTGCTGATGACGCTGTGGGTGGCTTCGGCCATCCGTCTGGAAGCGGCGCTGAGCTTTCTCGGCATCGGCACGCAGCCGCCGAACCCGAGCTGGGGCAACATCATCCGCGACGGCCTCAACAATATGTTCGGCTCCTCCTGGCCGATCATCAGCGCCGGCTGCGCCATCACCTGCGTCGTGCTCGCCTTCAATCTGCTCGGCGATGCCGTGCGTGACGTGCTGGACCCGGAGACTGCCTCATGAAACCACCACTGCTTAAAGTCGACAATCTGGCGGTGGAAGTGAGCAGCAAGGCCGGCAAGGTGCGCCTCATCGACGCCGTCAGCTTCGAGATCGAAGCCGGCGGCGCGGTTGGCATTGTCGGCGAATCCGGCTCCGGCAAGTCGATCACGTCGCTGGCCATCATGCGGCTGATCCCGGACCCGCCGCTGAAAATCGCCGAGGGTCGCATCGAGTATGACGGCATCAACCTGCTGGATCTGCCGCTCTCGAAAATGCCGGAGATCCGCGGCCGTGATATTGCGATGATCTTCCAGGAGCCGATGAGTTCGCTCAATCCGGTCATGACCATCGGCGACCAGATCGGCGAGGCGCTAAAGCTGCATTCCCCCGGTAGCCGCGAGCAACGCCGTGCCCGCATCATCGAGTTGCTTGGCCTTGTCGGAATTCCCAAACCGGAAGGCAGGCTCGACGCCTATCCGCACCAGTTCTCGGGCGGCATGCGCCAGCGCGTAATGATCGCCATGGCGGTCGCCTGCAATCCGAAGCTTCTGATCGCCGACGAGCCAACGACGGCGCTTGACGTCACCATACAGGCGCAGGTGCTGGAGCTGATGCACAAGATCAGGAAGACGCTGAACACTGCGGTGCTCCTCATCTCCCACGATCTCGGCGTCATCGCCGATGTCTGCGACCGGGTGATCGTCATGTATGCCGGCCGGGTGGTCGAGGATGCCGACGTCCGCTCGGTCTTCCGCGCGCCGGCCCATCCCTACACCCGCGCTTTGTTGAAATCGATCCCGCGCCTCGGCGGCGACCAGACGCGCCTGTTCCAGATACCGGGCTCGGTTCCGGCGGCGGGCTCGGTGAAACGAGGCTGTCCCTTCTATGCCCGCTGCACGCTCCGCATCGACCGCTGCGCAGCCGAAATGCCGCCGATGTTTTCCTTCGGCGCGGCGCACCGCGCCGCCTGCTGGGTAACGTCGAGAGAAATGTCGGCGACACCTACGAAGGAGGTGGTGAAATGAACGCCATCCTGCGAGCCGAAGGCATCAGCAAAGTCTTCTCCGATGGAGGCGGCCTGTCGTTCGGCACGCCGAAACAGGAAGTTCGCGCCGTCGACGATGTCGATCTGGAAATCAAGCGCGGCGAGACGATCGCGCTGGTCGGCGAATCCGGCTGCGGCAAATCCACACTGGGACGACTGCTGCTCAGGCTGATCCAGCCGAGCGGCGGCAAAGTCTGGTATGACGGCACCGAGATCACGGCGCTTTCCAGCGAAGCGATGCGCAATATGCGCCGCAAGCTGCAAATGGTGTTTCAGGACCCCTATGGATCGTTGAGCCCCCGCCGCTCGATCGCGCAGATCGTCGCCGAGCCGCTGGATGCTTTCGGAATACTCAACTCCGCAAAAGAACGGCGCGACAAGGTGGCAGATCTCCTGACGCAGGTTGGCCTGACTCCGGCCTTCATGGATCGCTATCCCCGGCAGTTTTCCGGCGGCCAGCGCCAGCGCATCGGCATTGCCCGCGCGATCTCGGTCGAACCCGATTTCATCGTCGCCGATGAACCGGTCTCCGCGCTCGACGTTTCCGTGCAGGCGCAGATCATCAACCTGATGCAGGACCTGCAGCAGCAGAAGGGCTTTTCCTTCCTGTTCATTGCCCATGATCTCGCCGTGGTGCGCCATATCGCCGACCGGGTGGCGGTGATGTACCTCGGCCGAATCGTTGAGATCGGCCCCAAGAAACTGGTCTATGACCTGCCGCAGCATCCTTATACGCAGGCCCTGCTGTCGGCCGCTCCCGAGCCGGATCCGGATCTGAAAAGCCGCCGTATCATCCTAGAAGGCGACGTGCCGAGCCCGACAAATATGCCGTCAGGCTGCGCCTTCCGTACCCGCTGTCCGCTCGCTAAGGATATCTGCAGCGCAGAGCGGCCGCCGCTCCGCGAAGTCGCTCCCGCCCAATGGGCCGCCTGTCACTTCGCCAAGCCCAATCCGATCCCGCTCAAGGCTTGAGTGGCGCGCCGTTTTTCGCCAGTCTTTGTCGAGCAGGCATTGGAAACATCGGAGGACAAAATGACTCTGCAGGGAAAAATCGCCCTGGTCGCGGGCGCCACGCGCGGTGCTGGCCGAGGCATTGCCATCGAATTGGGAGCCGCTGGCGCGACCGTCTATGTCACAGGGCGCACGACGCGCAACCATCAATCCGACTACGCCCGCTCGGAGACCATTGAGGAAACAGCGGAATTGGTAGCGGCAGCCGGCGGGCACGGCATTGCGGTGCAGACCGACCATCTCATTGCCGACGAAGTGCTACGGCTGGTCGAGCGCATTCGCGCCGAACAGGGGCAGCTCGATATTCTCGTCAACGACATCTGGGGCGGCGAAAAATTGTTCGAATGGAACAAATCGGTGTGGGAACACAATCTGGATACCGGCCTGCGCCTGCTGCGGCTCGGCATCGATACGCATCTGATTACCGCGCATTTCGCCCTGCCGCTCCTGATCGAGCGCCGCGGTGGTCTATTGGTCGAAGTGACCGACGGCACCGCCGAATACAATGCCGACCACTACCGGCTTTCGCCCTTCTACGATCTCGCCAAGGTGGCTGCGACACGCATGGCCTGGGCGCATTCCAAGGATCTCGCTCCCTATGGTGCAACCTCCGTTTCGCTGACACCTGGCTGGCTGCGGTCGGAAATGATGCTCGAGGGCTATGGTGTCAGCGAGGACAATTGGCGCGATGCCACCGCCAAGGTCCCGCATTTCATCATCTCGGAAACCCCACGCTTCGTCGGTCGTGCCGTCGCAGCGCTTGCCGCAGATCCGGATCGCGCCCGCTGGAACGGTCAATCGCTTTCCAGCGGCGGCCTTGCGCAGGTCTATGGCTTCACCGACCTCGACGGCTCCCGCCCGGATGCCTGGCGCTACGTTCCCGAGATCCAGGATGCCGGCAAGCCCGCGGACGCGACCGGCTATCGATAAGTCGCTGATCCACCCTCGACAGAGCGTCTCGCAGATGCGAAGAAGCACGAGAGTTTCAGCGCGATTGAGAGGCGTTCAAATGAGTAGCTCGCATCCGGAAATCTACCTGGTTCGGCATGGACAGACGGAGTGGAGCCTGTCCGGCAGGCACACCGGGCGAACCGACATCCCTCTGACATCAGCCGGTGAAGAGGCCGCCCGCAAAGTCGCCGGCCGCCTGCCCGCCATCGATTTCGCCGCGGTCTGGTCGAGCCCGTCGCAGCGCGCCAAGAGCACCAGTGCGCTGGCTGGCTTCGGCGATGCGCGTGTCATCAAGGACGATCTGGCGGAGTGGGATTATGGCGCCTACGAGGGCATCACCACCAAGGAAATCCTGGCTCAGCGTCCCGGCTGGCAGCTGTTTCGCGACGGATGTCCCGATGGCGAGACAGCAGACGATGTCGGTGCAAGAGCCGATCGGATCATCAGCCAGCTTCGAGAGTTGAACGGCACCGTCCTGATCTTCTCCAGCGCGCATTTCCTGAGGGTCTTCGCCGCCCGCTGGCTCGGCCTGCCGCCGCAAGACGGCGCACGCCTCGTGCTCGACACCACCAGCATCAGCGTTCTGGGCTACGAACACGACGTGACGGAACCGGTCATCCGCCGCTGGAATCAGGTTTAGTCAGCCGCGCGATCTTTGCCGCCGCGGCGTCTGCAGCCTCGGGTGCCATGCGTGCTATGCCGAACAGCAGCCCCGGCCGCGGCGGGCCAAGATGCAGGGCAGACATGGCGCGAAGCGCGAAGCCCTGGGCATTGATCCTCCGCGCGATCGCCCGGTCATCGGTGCCTGCGTCCCGGAACCAGGTCGCCAGTTGCAGCCCGCCGGTGCCCTCGCCGATCTCGAGCCGGTCTCCGCAATGGCGGCGCAACGCGCAAACAGCTGCTGCCATGCGCGCAGCATAGACCACATTCATATGTCTCAGATGAGCGCGAAAGCGGCCCTCCCGGATGAAATCGGCAAGAGCGGCCTGGATATGGATCGGCACGACGGCCCCTCTCAGCCGTTGCGCGGCCGCAGTCTCCGACACGAGCCAGGACGGCACGACAGCGTAGGCAACCCGCAGGCCCGGCGCGAGCGTCTTCGAGAAGGTGCCGAGATAGGCAACCACCTCGCCCCGATCGATACCTTGCAGCGCGGCGATGGGGCGCGAGGCATATTGGAATTCGCTATCGTAGTCGTCTTCCAACACCACCGAACCATTGGCGCGAGCGAATTCGAGCAAGGCCAGACGGCGCGGCAGGCTCATCGTCACACCGGTCGGATATTGGTGAGAGGGCGTGACGTAGATCAGCCGCGGCGGCGGACCGACAGCCTTGGCGACATTGATGCCCGCCTCGTCGCATGGCACCGGCACGAGATCAGCACCCGCCATCCGCAACAACGCTTGCGCCGTCCCATAGCCTGGTTCCTCCATCCAGGCGACGGTCCCATGCCGACGATCCGACCGTAGCAGGACGCGTGAGAGCAGATCGATGGCGGCTCCGGTCGAAGGAACGATGAGCAGTTGTTCGGGACGAGCGATGACGCCGCGCGTGGTGGAGATATGCTCGAGGATCGCCTCCCGCAATTCGCGAATACCGCTGTGAGCGCCATAGCCAAGATCGTGAAGCCGCAGCGAACGGCCACGAGCGCCGAGGCAACGCGCCCAGGCGGCATGCGGAAAAGCCGCAACATCCGGCACGCCGGGCTCGAAGAGGCCGCCCACGTTAGCCTCGATCGCCGGCATCGGGCTCTGCGTCGTCGCCGCGACTTGTCCCTGTAAAGGTGGCGTAGTGAAAGCGACGACGCGGGTCGCAGCACCCGTCGTCGATTGCAGATAGCCCTCCGCTTTCAGCCGCTCATAGGCGTTGACGACGGTGGAGCGCGCGACGCCGAGCGAGACCGCCAGCCGCCGTGTCGACGGCAGCCGTTGCCCCGGCGGCAACTGCCCCCGGAGAATGCGATCGCGCATCACGCGATACACCTGGCCTTCCAGGTCGCCTGCGACCCGATCCAGCGCCGGCCATTGTGCAACAGATGCCATAACATCCTCTCAACTGGTCTGCTAAAAATAGAAAAACTGGCTATTTATAACCTACCTCTTTTGCATCAAAGATCAAAAGGATACCAATGAGGAAACCATGGCTGATCTTCACCCGCCGCAGTCAGACGACTATCCGACCACCGAACGCTCGCGCGTGCGGCGCGAACATCATCGCGGCAGCCATGTCCGTGCCGACGTCTATGCGGTTTTGGACGCAGCACCCCTCAGTCACGTCGGCTATGTCATCAATGGCGCGCCCTACGTGACGCCGACGCTGCATTGGCGGGAAGGCGACCACGTCTATTGGCACGGCTCCGCCGCAAGCCGCTTTCTGCGTGCGGCAGAGGATATGCCCGTCTGCCTCACCTGCAGCATCTTGGACGGCTATGTGCTCGCCCGCTCGGCCTTCAATCATTCGGTCAACTACCGTTCCGCCATGGTTTTCGGTACGGCCCGCCTGTTGGAGGATGCCGAGGAGAAGGCCGACGCACTGCGCCGCTTCGTCGAGAACCTGTTTCCGGGCCGATGGGATAGCCTGCGGCCGATGACCGGACAGGAATTGAAAGCGACATCGGTATTGCGGATGGAAATCGAGGAGGCGACGGCCAAGGTCCGAAGCGGCCCGCCGGGCGATATCGGCGAGGCGGATTTTCCCGTCTGGGCCGGCGTCCTGCCGGTGCGCAGCCATTTGGTTCCAGCGGAAGCCGCGCCTGGATTGCCCGATGGGATAGAGCTACCCGAACCGCTCGCGGCGCTGATACAATCGGGACGGATTCGATAGATTGTCTCCGCATTGATACCAAAGGACTTTGATATGGACCTCGCGAATTGGAACGGCGTGTCGCGCCCCGAACGGATCACCCTGGAAGGCCGCTATGCCCGACTGGAGGCGCTCGACATGGCGCGTCATGGCGCCGACCTCTACGCTTCGGCGCGAGCGCCCGGCGCGGAGGATCGCTTCCGCTATCTGTTTGAGCAAGCGCCAGCCGATCTTGCCGCCTTCACGCCCTGGCTTGAAAAGGCTGCTGCCAGCACCGATCCCCTGTTCTTTGCTACGATCGACAAGCGGACCGGCAAGGCCGAAGGCCGGCAGGCGCTGATGCGTATCGATTCCGTGCATGGCGTCATCGAGATCGGCAGCATCCTCTGGGGGCCCGCGATCGCCCGCAGCCGCGTTACCACCGAAACGCTCTTTCTCTTCGCCACGTACGTCTTCGACACGCTTGGCTATCGCCGCTTCGAGTGGAAATGCAACAATCTCAACGACCCGTCAAAGCGCGCCGCTGAGCGTTTCGGCTTCACCTTCGAAGGCATCTTCCGCCAGCACATGGTCGCCAAGGGCAAGAACCGCGACACCGCCTGGTTCGCCATGATCGACGCCGACTGGCCGCGCCTGAAGACCGGTTATGAGCGGTGGCTACGCCCTGAAAATTTCGACGAGGCCGGGCAGCAGAAGAGCAAGCTGACGTTTGAGTGACGCCTTATCCTCTCGGCACACGTCTGCGGTCTTAAAGCGACTTTCGAAAATACACCACGCGTTCGGTTTCCTCGAAACCCGAGGCGATATGAAATGCGTGGCTTTCCACGTTGTCGAGCAGCGCATCCGAGCCAAATTCGCGGCATCCGGCAGCGCGTCCCCAGGCGGCAACCGCTTTGCAGAGCGATCGCGCGACGCCCTGCCGCCTATGCCCAGGCAGCACATAGATACCCTCGAGGAAAAGCACCGGAGACGTCTCGCAGCCGTTGACATAGTCGTGCCGGAGTGTCGCCTCCGCAAACCCCACGACATCCCCCGCCTGCCCACAGGCAAGGTAGGCAATGGCGTTTTCATTCGACAGAAGCTGTGTCAGCTCGGCACGATGATATTCGATCGAGCTTTCCGGCCAAAGTTCGGCACGCAGACGCGACCATGCGTCCAGATGTTCAGGATTGACTTCCTCTATCCGCATGGCTCGACCTCCAACAATCCGAGAAGCCAATTTATCAGACTGGAATTGATCATCGGAAGATTTCGCTTCCTCGCCCACAATCATCGCGGTACATATCGCGCATATTTGCGCGCCAACCCACCCGATTGACGAGAATTCGAGGACAATGGCATGACATTTCAGAACAGTTCGCGTGTCTACGCTGCTGTTTCATCCTTGTTGTGGCCGGCTATCTTTTGCGCCGGGCTGACAGGCGCCTATTTTGCGTTTCAGTCGCATATGCAGCTTCTTTGGTTCAATGTCGTCTATCTCTCGATTGTGGCGACGATTGCGCTGTTCGAGCGGCTCATGCCCTATGAGGAGACTTGGCTGGAACGCGACGGCGAGACGTTCAACAATGTCGCGCACACGCTTTTGAGCAAAGGTAGCGTACAGATCGCGGCGGCAATCGGCACGTCTTTTCCGATGGCGGTAGCGACCGTAGCGCAACCTTTCCTGAGCCACCAGGCACATATCTGGCCGGAGCAATGGCCGATGGCCTTGCAGGTCGTGCTTGGATTGGTCATTGCCGAATTCGGCCTCTATGTCGCCCATCGCCTTGCGCATGAGTACCTGTCGCTTTGGCGTTTTCATGCCTTGCATCACAGCGTCGAGCGGTTGTGGGTCATCAATACCGGACGTTTCCACATCATCGACTCGCTGTTCAAGATCGCGCTCGGCCAGATCCCGCTCTATCTCTTGGGCGCGCCGCTGCCGGTCTTCCTGTGGATCGGCGCGGTGACGGCCTTCATCGGCCTCCTTACCCATTGCAACATTGATGTACGCACCGGCCCGCTTGATTGGTTCCTCTCGACGCCGCGCCTGCACCGCTGGCATCACTCGAAGCTGCTTGCCGAGGGCAATACCAACTACGGCGAAAACCTCGTGATCTGGGACCAGATCCTTGGGACCTATTACAACCCGCCCCGCCCTTCCTCCACCGACATCGGTATCAGCGGCAAGGTCGCAAAGGGCTTCCTTGCCCAGCTCGTACAGCCTTTCTCGACCAAGGGCCGCAAACAGATCATCGGGAAGAAGCCGAAAGAGTTGCTGGCCAAGGAAGAACAGGCAGCAAGGGCGGCTTCCCTTCGCGAACAAGCCGACGAGCCGATCCGCAAGACGAGCTAAGGGATGATCATGAACAGCATCCCTCGCTTGCCATCGAAACGCGCGGTATTCGCCAGCCTTTGCCTTGCGCTCGGCGCTCCGCTTTCCGCTTTCGCGACTGATCAGGTAGGCGTCGGCCCGCAATATGATACGACCCATGTCTATGTCGCACCCGACAAGGCCGATGCTTTTGCGAAAAGCTTCCTCGCCACCTTCGGCGGCACCAGCACAAAGCAGGTGACGACTACGGTGACGCCGACACCGAGCAGCACGACATCACAACTGTTGCAGACACCGGCCGGCTACGTGTCGCTCTTCGGCTTCACGACGCCGATCCCCTACCCCTTCGGCCTTGAACGCACCGGCTATCTCGTCACCGACATGGACGAGGCGGTCTCAGCGGCAAAAGCTGCGGGCGCCGACGTCCTCGTTGCGCCCTTCCCCGATCCGATCGGCCGCGATGCCGTCATCCAGTGGCCGGGCGGCGTCAACATGCAGCTCTATTGGCACACGGTGACCGCCAGCTATCCGCCGTTGCAGACCGTGCCGGAAAACCGGATCTACGTTTCGCCCGATCGTGCCGGTGCTTTCGTTGAGGATTTCATCGCCTTTTCCCATGGCAGGGTCGTTTCCGACGATCCCAAAGCCCCAGGCGTTGAGATTGGCCGGCCGAACGACACCTTTCATCGCATCCGTCTCGAATCGATTTTTGGCAAGATGACAGTGCTCGTCACCGACGGGCATCTTCCCTATCCCTACGGCCACGAGATCACCGGCTATGAAACCACCGATATGAAGGATACGCTTGCCAAGGCGACTGCGAGTGGTGCTGCCGTGCTCACTGGCCCCTACGCCAGCGACAGCCGGGAAGCCGCGATGGTGGTGTTTCCGGGGGGATATATCGCGGAGATTCATGCGGCGACGAAATAGGTTTTCGCGTCTCCGCAGCATTCATATTCGGGATGGCAGGCGCAGAGATTTTTTCGTTGAAACCGGCGCCGCCGAAATCCAACATGCAACCAATGCTCGGAAACCTATTTCAAACCGAGAAGATATTGTCATTTAACGTGTATTGAAAAAGACACCCCACGGGGTTACCTATCCCACGCAAATTAATGGCCATGACAGATTAGGAAAATCATTGAAATGGAAGGGAGATTTACCACAGATTATCTCAAGCAACTCCATAGAATATTTTTCACATCTCGTGAAATAGACCGACTGGAACGAGAATTCATCAAGCAAGGCATAGCACATTTTCATGTTTCCGGCGCTGGACATGAGTCGACGGCGCTGCTCAATGAATTCCTCCATGATGACGACTGGTTGCATCTGCACTATCGCGACAAAGCCTTGATGCTGGCGCGCGGCATGCCCATTCGTGAGTTTTTCTCGAGCCTTCTCGCAACAAGCAATTCCCATTCCGCCGGCCGGCAGATGAGCGCGCATCTTTCCTCCCGCGCTCTCAACATCACCTCCATCGTCGGCCCCGTCGGTAACAACGCATTGCATTCCGTCGGCGTTGGCGCGGCGCTGAAACACAAGTCCAGCATGCCGATCGCCATTTGTTGCGTCGGTGATGGCACCACACAGCAGGGCGAATTCGTCGAAGCCGTGGCTGAAGCCGTGCGCAGCCAATATCCCGTCGTCTTCATCGTCGAAGACAACAGTTTCTCCATCTCGACGCGCACCACCAAGCAGACCTTCTTCGACCTGCCGGACGGACCCGCTCCTTCTTTCTACGGCCTCGATATCATTCGCGCCGATGGCGACGATCTGCAGGCGTCGCGCGAAGCTTTCCGCAAAGCCATCCGCCATAGCCGCAACAACCGCACGCCGAGCCTCGTGGTTCTCAACGTCGAGCGCCTGTCCGACCACACCAATGCCGACGACCAGAAGACCTATCGCACCCAGGAGGAGATCGAGACCGGCTCCGTCCGCGATCCGCTCGTCAATCTACGCGCCGCCCTCCACAAGGCGGGTGTCGACGCTGCCGCGCTGGAAAAGATCGAGAGAGACCTGACCGCCGAGGTGCAGGCAGAAGCAGCCCTTGCCCGCAAGGAAGATGCGCCGCACGTCGAGCCTGAAGCAAAGGCGCCCTACCCGGCCTCTTTCGACAAGACAACCGAATACCGCGGCGGCAAGAGCGCGGCGACGCTGACCATGCGCGAGGCGTTGAACGGCGTGCTCGACAAGCAGCTTGCCAACAATCCCGATGTTGTCCTTTTCGGGCAGGATATCGAAGACCCCAAGGGCGATGTCTTCGGTGTTACCCGCGGCCTCAGCACGAAATACCCCGAACGCGTGCGCAATGCGGCGCTGAGTGAATCGACTATCGTCGGCACCGCCGTCGGCCGCGCGCTTGCGGGCCAGCGCCCGGTCGCCTTCCTGCAGTTCGCCGATTTCCTGCCGCTCGCCTACAACCAGATCGTCTCGGAAATGGGCAGCATGTACTGGCGCACCCAAGGTGCCTGGGAATCGCCTGTTATCCTCATGGTGAGCTGCGGCGGCTACAAGCCGGGCCTGGGGCCATTCCATGCGCAAAGCTTCGAGAGCATGCTCGCGCATACGCCCGGCATCGACGTCGTCATGCCCTCCAGCGCGGGCGATGCTGCCGGCCTGCTCAATGCTGCCTTCGAGTCGCGACGCCCGACCGTCTTCCTTTATCCGAAGGCCGTGCTCAACAACTCCGATGGCCGCACATCCACCGATCTCGACAAGCATTTCGTCCGTCCCGGCCTCTCGCGCTATGCCGCCCGCGGCCGTGACCTGACGCTGGTCACCTACGGCAACACGGTTTCGCTTTGTGCCAAGGCGGCCAGCGCCTTCGAAGCCCAAGGATTTTCCGTGGAGGTCATCGACCTGCGCTCGATCTCGCCCTGGGACGAAAAGGAAGTGCTCGCGAGCGCCAAGCGCACCAAGCGCCTGATCGTGGTGCACGAAGACAATCGCACGGTCGGCATGGGCGCGGAAATCGTCGCGACTGTTACCGAGAAGACCGACGTGCCCGTCATCGTCCGCCGGCTCGCCCGCTCGGATGCGCATGTGCCGTTCAATTTCCGCAACCAGTTGGAAACGCTGCCGTCCTACAGCAAGCTGGTCGATCTGATGGCCGAGGTTCTCGAATGCGAGGTCACCTGGCACGAAGAGGATAAGACCGGCCCGACCGCGGCGATCAAGGCTATTGGCTCCGGCCCTGCAGATGAAAGCGTGCTGGTGACCGACCTTCTGGTCAAGCCCGGCGATACGATCGAGGTCGGACAGCTGGTCGCCGTGGTCGAGGCGACCAAGGCTTCGGTCGAAATCTGCGCCAATATCGGCGGCGTGGTGCAAGAGGTCTTTGTCAAGATCGGCGATCAGATCGCTACCGACAGCGCACTTCTGACTGTCGATGCCAACCGCGCTCTGAGCGAGCGCAATTTCGCACTGGCCTCGGAGACCCAGAATAAATTCGTGCTGCGCCGCCTGAAGTCGCATGCGATCCCGGCGCTGCGCCGCCATTCCGGCAACTTCTCCGAAATCGCCGTAAGCGGCATGGGCTTTGCGACCGGCGCCCGCCGCGTCAGCAATGAAGATATCATCCACAATTGGCCGAACCGCCGCGCCGAGGAAATTTTCGCTCTGACCGGCATCAAGAGCCGCTATTGGGTCGGCCCTGATGAAGGCACATTGAGCCTGGCGACCACGGCTGTCCGCGATCTGCTGCGTCAGACCAATACGACGATCCACGATATGGATCTCGTCATCGCCGCCACCGGCACGCCGGATATCGCCACGCCGTCGCTCGCAAGTCGCGTTGCTGTCGCCGTCGCCGAAGATGGCGTGCGGCCGTCGCTGGCCGCCTATGATATGGGGGCCGCCTGCTCCGGCTACCTCTACGCTCTGCAGCAGGCTTACGACTTCATCGCCCAGCAGAACGACGCCAAGGTGCTGATCGTCACCTCGGAAGTGCTCTCGCCGCTGCTTGACATGAACGATTTCTCTACGGCCATCCTCTTCGGCGACGCCGCCACGGCTTGTCTGGTAACCAGCCGCGACATGGCGCGCAATCCGCTGTTTGCCGCCAGCCGCCCGGTCATCAGTGGCCGTCCGGAGCCGGGCGACCTGCTTTATGTGCCGCTGCCGGATGAAGGCGTCATTTCGATGAACGGCCGCTCGGTCTTCACCGAAGCCGTGCATTCCATGTCGCGCTCGATCGAAGACGCCTGCGTCGATGCCGGGCTGGAACTCGCCAATCTTGACCTTCTGGTGCCGCATCAGGCCAACCAGCGCATCATCGATACCATTGCCAAACGCAGTGGCAGGCCGGCGCTCAGTGTCATCGAAACCTATGGCAATACCAGCTCGTCGAGCATTCCGCTCGCCATGATGCATGTCGCCAACGAACGCTCCGAGCCGCTCAACCTCGGCCTCGTCGCCTTCGGCGGTGGCATGACGTCGGGCGCGGCTATCGTGCGCACGATAAAATAGCAATCACTGCCAGAGCAAACCGCCGTCTTCTGCGGACGGCGGTTCTGTGCGGAGGCGGATCCTCAACGCTTGATTTCTGGTCATTAATGGCATCGATCCAATACCGTTCTGCTGGCGGTAATTGACCCGGCCTGTTCTCGCCCGATAAATCCCGCAGCCGCCAGACCATCGGAAAGCCGACACTGCGGCCTGGGCCGATGGTAGTCTACGCATAGGTAGAGCGCAGCATCAACAAAATGCAACCTAGCTCCCCTATCGTTCATTACAATTCATCCATGTTTAGCCGTTCATCTTATTGAAAAGCACCTGAGCGGTACTTTACTTATTAAGCATGGCACAGACACCAAGTCCTTCGCGCCGATCGCTCCTGCGTTACGAACTCGTTCCGGATAGCGCAGCCCGGCACGCGTTGGATGAGACCTTTGCCGCATACGCGCAGATGATGACGATTCTGACGGAGGTTGCTTCTGACAAAGCTGGGGCTAACCTCGTGCTTTTGCATGATCTTGCCTATGAAATCATCCGCGAACGCACCGGATTGCCCGCGCGTTTTGTGACGCTCGGACTGCGTGATTTTGCGGCCAATCGCGGCGGAGCGGTCGATGTCAGCCGCCTGCCGCTCGATGAAAAACTTTTTGCCATTAAGGGTCCGTCGGACCTGACGATCTCGACGGTGCGCGGCCGTGTGGCCGTTCCTTTCGACGTGGCCGGTTATTTCAGGGGATGGAAGAGCATCTTTCCCGCCTACCTGATCGCCGATGGCGGCCACTATGAGATTCACATCGGCGTAACGCCAAACTCCCCCCGAACGGAGGAAAATATGATGATGAATGAAAGCATACTGTCCCGCATGGGACGACTGATAGCCGGCCTCGCCAACGCGGCGGTCGACAAGGCCGAAGGCACAAACAAGATCGCAGTCGTCGAGCAGGCGCTGCGCGAAATCGACACTGCTGCCGACGAGGCCCGCACCGATCTCGGCAAGTCACGCGCCGAGGAATACCGAATCCAGAGCCGCCGAACTGAAATCACCGACGATCTCGCAAGCCTCGACGAAAAGATCCGGCTTGCGGTCTCGGCCGGCCGGAACGATCTCGCCAAGGCCGGCGTCGCCCGTCAGATCGATCTTGAAGCCCAGATCGCTGCAATCGACAAGGCGCTGGCCGATGCGCATCAGCAGATCGACGAAGGTCAGAAGGCCCTGCAGGCCATACTCGCCACACGTCGCGAGGCGGAAGCCCGGCTGGTCGATTTCAAACGCAGCGCGGCCCGCCACTCGCCCGAGGAAGCAACGGGCGGCAAGCCACGCAACACGGCCACCGTCGACGCCGCCCGTGCCGCCGCCGCGGTCTCGCGCATGACCGGCGTCCCCGCGGGCGAACCCGCAACCAGTGCGGAACTCGACGAGCTTGACCGGCTGCACCGGGAACAGGCCATCGAAGCCCGCCTTGCGCGCTTCAAGGCCAATAGTCAGTAACGACGATGCACCTCTTTCTCGCACCTGAATGCGCGCCCTTTGCGGTCGCGGCAACAATCCTCGTCGGCCTGATCGTGATCGAAATCCTGTCGATGATGCTCGGCTTTTCCTTGAGCCAGTTGATCGGCAAGCCGCATTTGGAGAGCCATGACGGCTTTGTCGCCGGTTTGCTCTCCTGGATCAATGTCGGCGGCGTGCCGCTGTTGATCCTGGTCCTGCTGGCGCTTGGCATCTTCGCCTTTACAGGCTTTGCGATCCAGACGGTCGCCGACATCGTCTGGGCGCCGCTGCCGACCATCGCTGCGGTGCCGCCGGCTATCCTGCTCACCATCCCGATGGTGAGAGGCTCGACACGTACCGTCGCGCGGCTGGTCCCGCGCGACGAGACCTATGCCGTTGATATCGCCGATTTCGTCGGTTGCACGGCCAAGGTGACCATCGGCCCTTTGGACCAAGGCCTGCCCGGCCGCGTCTCTGTTAAGGACGCGCACGGCAACTGGCACCAGTTGCGCGCCGGCGCGGCCAAAGGCGAAGGCCCACTTGCAGTCGGTGCCAAAGTCCTTCTTGTCGACGGCAAGGCCGACATCTTCATCGCAGTTCCCGCCCCATCGGACCTTATCGGTGCCGATGATCAATCCTCTACGGAGCAACACTAATGAACGGCCTATACGACCTTATTCTGCCAGCAGGCATCGGCATTGTCCTGATCCTCGGGATCGGCTTTGTCCTCGCCTCGCTCTATGTCCGCTCAAGCCGGGACGAAGCCTATGTGCGCACCGGCCTCGGTGGCCAGAAAGTCGTCCTCGACGGTGGTTCCGTCGTCTTGCCGATCTTCCACTCGATCGCCCGCGTCAACCTCAAGACCCTGCGGCTGGAGGTCCACCGCGGCGAAGGTGACGCGCTGATCACCAAGGACCGCATGCGTGTCGATATCGGCGCCGAATTCTATGTGCGGGTAAAGCCGGACATATCCTCCATTGCGCTTGCAGCCCAGACGCTTGGCAGCCGCACCAACGACACAGAGCAACTGCGCCAGTTGATCGAAGCGAAGTTCGTCGACAGCCTGCGCTCCGTCGCCGCCACCATGAACCTCGATGCCCTGCAGGAGCAGCGCATGGATTTTGTCAAGGCTGTGCAGGAAGCCGTCGGCGCCGACCTGCAGTCGAATGGTCTCGAACTCGAATCCGTGTCGCTGACACGCCTCGATCAGACGGATATCAAGCACTTCAACGCCAACAACTTCTTCGACGCCCACGGTCTGGCGGCACTCACCCGTGTCACCGAAGGCCGCAAGAAGGAGCGTAACGAAATCGTGCGCGATACCGAAGTGGCTATCGCGCAAAAGGACCTGGAAGCTCGACAACAATCCTTGACCATCGAGCGGACGAAGCGCGAGGCCGAACTCAGCCAGCAGCGCGACATCGCCAACAAATCCGCCGCAACCCGCGCCGAAACCGCGCAGCAGGAACAGGCCGCCAAACGCGCGGAAGAAGAAGCCCGCATCGCGGCCGAGCAGGCAATCGCCGAACGCGAAGCCACTGCGAAGCAAGCGCGTGAATCCGCCAATATCGACTCGACCCGAGCCGTGCAGCAGCGCGACACCGAAGCGAAACGCGATATTCAAATCGTTGCGCAGGAAAGCGCCATTGCGGTTGCCAACAAGAGCCGAGAGGAGTCGGAAGCAAAAGCAAAGGCCGAGGCTGCCCGTGCACTCGCTATTGCCGCGGAAGAAAAGGTCGGCACCGCCCGAGCCGTCGAAATCGCCGAGCGTGAAAAGCAGATTGCGGTGATCGACGCGCAAAAGCGGGCTCAGACCCAGGCGACGGCCGTCACTATTGCCGCCGAAGCCGAAAAGCAGGCGGCAACCAATCAGGCCGACGCTATCAAGACCCTGGCTACCGCCGAGGCCGATGCTGCGATCATCAAGGCCAAGGGGATTCTGGAAACCGGTAAGGCAACGGCTGAGAGCGAGGCGTTGCTCAACGAAGCCCGCAACAAGCTCAGCCCGGCCATTATCGAGTACGAGATCACCCGCGAACGCATCCGCATCGTCCCCGCGGCGCTTGCAGAAGCGGTCAAGCCGATCGAGAAGATTTCGGATATCCGGATCTTCGACACTGGCGGCATGCTTGGTCGCAACGGGAACGGGACGAACGGCAGCAGCAGCGTCGGCTTGGGCGAAGGCCTAGCCGGTCAGTTACTCTCCTACCAGGCCAACAAACCGATCCTCGATCGCCTGCTCAAGGAAGCCGGGTTCCAGGGAGACAATGCCATCTCCGCACTGCTTGCCAATCTGGATGGCAAGACCGCTGCCGCGCCTCCGAACGGAGATGATCTCGAAGACGTGGAAGTAGACAAATAGGCGGCGTAGCAGCTTTACCTGCGCTACCTGCAAACAAAACCCCGGAATCCGCAGGGGATTCCGGGGTTTTCCGTAAAGTTCGCAGGCGATGCGCGTTATGCCTTCGGACGGTTTCTCAGCGCTTCGGCTTCGGCGTAGAACGCCTTTTCCCATTCCTTGTGATTGTCGAGGCCTTCGCGGATGAACGGCGTGAAGATCGCCAGGTTCATCAGCGCCCAATTGACCAAGCGGGCCGGGAATTTCAGCGGCTTGACGAAATCGACGAAGAGCACCACGCGCGTTTTGTCGGTATGGTTCCAGGCCTCGTGCTCATAGGCGTCGTCGAAGATCAGCGCCTTGCCTTCCTGCCAATGGCAGACCTGCTTGTCGACGCGGATGGCGAGCTGGTCATTCGGCTCAGGCACGATGAGGCCGACATGCAAGCGCAGTACGCCGTTGTAGGGGCCGCGATGGGCCGGAAGGTGCTTGCCCGGCTCGAAGATCGAGAACATCGCCGTTTTCAGGCCCGGAATTTTCTGCACCGCCGCCCAGGTGTTAGGGCAGGCTTTGATGTTCTGCTCGGACTTCACGCCGAAACCGACAAGGAAGAAGGTCTTCCAACGGCTATCCGTCGAAATGGTCTTCACGTCGGTGGAGATGTCCTGGAAGGTCGGCAGCTCGCTCTGGCGCAGCAGGACCTTTTCCAGCTCGGCGCGGATCGCGGGATATTCCTTCTCGATCTCGGCGGCCCATGGGAAGGTCGCATTGTCATAGACCGGCGGATTACCGAGCTTGGCGTATTTCAGATTGAGGCTTTCGGCCCAGGCGACGATGCCCATGAAAAAGCGCGTCATGGCGCTCGGGCGGTCCATCGGCGCAATACCGGCTGTACCGAAGGTTTGCTCCGAAGCATGCGGCTCAGTGGTTGTGGGAGCTGGTGCGCTCAAAGTGCTCTCCGTCATATCTGTCTGTAGGGGCTATCTGGGGGAGGAAAATCTTGCTCAGGGGAGACTGCGTGGAAATCTTGGAGAGGCAACAGGTCCGACATTTTCAGTGTTTGCCCGGCCCATCCCTGATCGGTGCCCGACTCCTCTGTTATGCAATGATCACAATAGGCGATTATATGAGTCCGTTAGTCGAATTTCGCAAGAGAATCCGTTCGCGAGAGCGGTGCTTTGTTGTGCGATGAAATCTCAGCGAATTTCCTGAAATCTCTGTCGCAGAATCGGCAAAAATACGGCCGATAAAGATGCTTTTTGCCGCAGGCCGCTTCACATTTTCGACAGCCAGCCGCTGGCAAACAATAGTTGCCCAGTGAACAGTTTATGCGGCCTGGCCTTGCCCGAGCAGCCGGACAATCGTGAGCCCGACGATCAGCGCGGCCATCGACAAGAGGACAGATAGCGCAACATAGATCAGGGAGGCAGCCCACTGACCACGCTCCCAAAGGGCGACGGTATCCAGTGAAAAGCTTGAGAATGTCGTGAAGCCGCCAAGGATTCCGGTCGTGAGGAAAAGCCGCAGCTCATGCGACAGGCCACTGCGGAGGACGAAATATTCGGTCAACAGACCCATGATCAATGAGCCGACGATATTGACCGCAAGTGTCCCAAAGGGAAATGCGAGGCCCAGCAAGCGGGCGGCGGCTTGATTGACGCCGAGACGAAAGGCGCCGCCCAATCCAGCGCCAAGGAAGACGATCAGATAGTTCATGGAACTCCCCGAGTAAAATCAGGCAACGATATCTGTTTGAGGAACATGCTGGCCTTGCTCTCATGGCCGACCACTTCGCAATGCTTTGGCCGCAACCTATCGCGCTGCCCGATGCGGATGCGGACCATGCCGATTTCTTTCGGAGCAAGTTCGCGACGGATCATGATCCCGAACTTTTCCGTTGGGATTGCGATGGCGCCTGGCGAGCTCCGCCGATCATGTCGCCCGACGCATTGGCCTTGAAATCGCGAACGTGACGAAGGGGAGTATCGGAGGGAATGTGATTGGCTGCGGCGCTTTTTGCAATGCCGATGCGCTGCGATAGATAGATGCTGGTGTGGCCACTGCAGATGTAGGCAAGGAAGCAGGCAACGGCGAGATAGACGGTATGCGCCGAGCCGAAGAGTTCGATACCCATGATCATGCAGGCGAGCGGCGTATTGGTAGCACCCGCAAAAACCGCTACAAAGCCAAGTGCCGCGAAAAGATCGACCGGCGCGCCGAGAACGGCGGCAATGGCGTTGCCGAGTGCGGCGCCGATGAAGAACAGCGGCGTCACTTCGCCCCCCTTGAAACCGGCGCTGAGTGTCACGATCGTAAAAACCGTCTTCCAGAACCAGCTCCAATAGTCGATGCGCCCCGGATCGAAGAAACCTGGAATCGTCGCATCGCCGGGATTGGGCGACCAGACACCGAGGCCAAGATATTCGCGCGTGCCGAGGACATAGACGAGGCCGATCAGCACAATGCTCGCAATCACCGGCCGAAGCGGCGCATAAGCACACACCCTTTTGAAAGCCGCTGACATCCCATGGGAAATTTCGCTGAAGCAGCGAGCCATCAGCCCGAACAGCACGCCGGCGACGCCGACCTTCGCAAGTAGCAGCGCATCGAGATGGAACGCGCTTGCCGGCGTGCCGGCAAGATAGGCGATGTGATATTGAATGTGCTCGATACCCCAGGCATGGCAGGTCCAGTCAGCCGCAATCGCTGCCGCAAGAGAAGGGATCAGAGCCTCGTATTGCATGCGCCCGATGGTCAAAACCTCGAGCGCAAAGACAGCACCAGCAATCGGGGTGCCGAACACTGCACCGAAGCCGGCGGCAATACCGGCCATCAGCAGGATACGAACCTCGGCGTGGCTCAGCCGGAAAAGCTTGGCAAAGGCGCTCGCGATACTGCCGCCGAGTTGCACCGCCGTCCCCTCGCGCCCCGCCGAACCGCCGACCAGATGCGTCAATACGGTCGAGACCAGGATGAATGGCGCCATGCGCAGCGGCACACCGCCGCCGGGCTCATGGATCTGATCGACGATCAGATTATTGCCGCCTTCCGCCCCTCGACCAAAGCGCTGGTAGGCCAGCACCATCAGGAAGCCTGCGACCGGCATCAAAAAGATCAGCCAGGGACAATCGAAACGCGCCTCCGTCGCCCGGTCGAGGCTCCACAGAAACAGGGCGCAGAGCGAGCCGACCACGGCGGCCATCGGTAACACCAGGATCATCCATTTGAATATGCTGCGCAGTTGCTGAAAACGATGATGAAAAAATGCGGATGCGGACATCAGTTCGCCCCTCCCGGAAGACCAGCGGCGGGCCTGTCGGGGACAGTTATCATTGATTGAGAAAGGGGTAACAGCAGGATTACGGGCACGACTCTACTCCTTCGCCCACCGGGCGTATCGAGTAGGAGTCATCAGCGTCTCTGGAAATTCAGAGTAGCGGTTCGGCCACCATGGCCCGGCAGAATCCATTGCCGTTGGATTTTCCATACAGACAGAAGAGCGCCCCTGTCAATCCAGGTGTCGCAAGCTCGGCCTCCATCAATCGGCCTTGGCGACCATCTCGATCGGCGCAATCAACCCGCCTACGACCGACGTGCTGACATTGCCCATCCTCTCCGCTGCCCTCGGCCCCATCAGCGCACCAAGGCTCAGCGCCTGTCCGCCGTTTTCGGCGCTGGCGCGCATTTCCTGCGCCAGCCGGATCGCCAACGCGCTACGGTCCTGTTCGAACTCCACCGTCAAGCGGGCATCACTAAGCAGTTGTCGATAGGTCGCGGGGCTTCGCACGAAGCTCGTCTCCGGCGTCATGGCCCAGGGCATCGGATAGGGCAGCGCACCGTCGCGAACCTGCATGATCTCGTAAAGGCCGAACCGACCGCCACGCTTCAGCACTCGCCGGATCTCCCCGAACAGTGCCGCCTTGTCTTCGATGTTCATGCCGACATGGATCAGCGTCGCCCGCTCGAAGCTTTCATCGGCGAAAGGCAGTGCCAGCGCACTCGCCCGCTGGAACGACACCTGCATGGCCATGCCGCAGCGCGCGGTCAGGGCATTAGCGACATTGACGAATTCATCGGTCAAATCGACACCGGTGACGATACAGCCATACTCGCTGGCGATATAGCGCGCCGACCCGCCAATCCCCGATCCAATGTCGATGAGCCGCATGCCATCGAGCAGATCGAGATCTTTGGCGAATTCCACCGTTGCCTCGCGCCGTCCGAGATGGAATTCGTCGACACCGGCGAGGTCGTCAATGCTGAGGTGATCGATATCCTTGCCGCTGGCCGTGAGAGCGCCAAGGATCGTCGACTCAAGCGAACCATGCGTATAGTGGCTTGCAACCTTTTCTTCAGTGGACATGATCCCTCCTCCCATGATTTCGCACTCACACGATCTTGGAGGAATGCTGCGCCCGCGCCCCTGCTCCCGTCAAGCGATAGAGGCAACAGAACCGCCCCTTCGGACAAGCGGCGCGCGAGGCAGGTCAGGGAAAATCGTAACGCACGCCGGTCAGTGCTTCACCGCGCTGCCACAGGCCTTCCCGCATATCGCGTTCGAGTGCGGCTTTGGGCAGCTTGATATAACCAGGCGAACCCCTCGATTGGATCATGGTCGTCGGGCCGATATAGGCCTCCGGGCCGGCTTTCGCGACAGTAGCGGCGAAGACCACCGTATCCGCGACACGATCGAGCGGATAGCCTATCGTGTCCATCAGCCTTTCACCGATCCAGCGGACGGCGCCGGGCGCATGTCGCTGGATTCCCGTCTTGGCAGTTCCCGGATCAACACCGATGCTGGAGACGCCGATCGCCGTTCCGCGCCCGTTGAGCTCGGTGGCAAACAGCAGTCCGGCGAGCTTCGACAGGCCATAGGCGCGCATCGGACCATATTTTTTCCCAAATTGCAGGTCGGTCAAATCGAGCTTGTACCAGCTCGCGGCCCGTGCGCTGACTGTCACCACCCTGCCCCTAGCCGCCCTCAACAGAGGCAACAGTCGGCCGGTAAGCGCGAAATGACCGAAATAGTTGGTGCCCATATGCATCTCGAACCCATCCTTGGTCAGCGTCCGCTTCGGCAGCGCCATAACGCCGGCGACGTTCATCAGATAATCCAGAGGCTCGCCGTCGCTGAGCACGCCATCGGTAAACTCGGCAACCGAACCGAGATCCAGCCGCCCGAAACTGAATTCCCCAGCCGACATCGCGGCTGGCAATCAACACCCTGGCCCCCTTCTCGCCCATCGCATTAGCCACCTGGAAACCGATACCAGCCACGCCGCCGGTCACCAGCACCCGCTTCCCATCCTGCTGCGGCATATCTCTCGCCGTCCAGATCGCCATCTCGCTCACATCTCTTGCTCAACTAACAAACTAAATTTTTGCATAAAGTGCATATATGTAATTTGTGCAAAAAATACAGGCGGAGAATGGGCGCGGAACTCTCGCGCAACAGGATCGTCAATGGGGGATGAATGATATTCAGGGTTTTCGTAAAGACCGCGGCAGACACAGGCCCATGCATCCGCCGCACCACTAGCCCTTCGGCTGAGTTCAAGGTGTTCGACATTCGCAACGCCGCACCTCGGCTGCGTTTCGTCGGCTATGCCGACCGCGCCTCACCCCATCCTGATTCCTGCCAGCAGCAGGGAGAGTTCCGGTTGCCGGTTCGTATCGGTCTTTCGGTAGATCGATTTCAGATGAGCGCGGGCCGTCTGATAGCTGACGGTGCGGTGTGTCGCGATGTCGTGCAGGGTCATGCCCTGGGCAAGCATCAGGGCGATTTCCGCCTCGGCGCGGGTCAATCCAAAAAGCTTGGTCAGCGTCGCCGGCCGCTGTCGGACCTTCTCCTCGGGATCTTCGACGGTGGCGAAGGCACAGGAATGGCAGAAAACATCCTGCAGATCGCCGTCGAGGCGTTGCATGCGCACGATCAGCGGCCGCCGGCCTTTGCGGCTGAGCAGCAAGATTTCCGGCTCCCCGGATGCCAGCAGGTTGCCGTCTCCGAGTACGGCTTTGAGCCGCCGATCGAAGGCGTTCGCGTCCTCCTTGCGGGTCGGTCGGATTTGCCCTTGGCTGATTTGCAGATCAGGCCCGAGCAATCGGCGCATCTTCTCATTGACCGTGGTCACGAGGCCCATTCGGTCGAAAAACACACAGGCGACATTGGCCATCTCGAAGGCGGTCGCCATGCCCTTCACTTCACTCGCGGATATGTCGCGCATTATTCTCGCCGTGATCATGAGTTTCTGACGTATGCGATGCAAACTCTCTGCCTCCCTCCGGCTGTAAGGACCGTCCTCGATCCGCCGCTGCAAGGCAAAAGCCAGAAAATCGTCGCCGGATGAAAATCCAATCATTGCAGACCAACGAAGGTCGAAACGCGCCTGGGCGCGGTAGAAATCGAGGGTCTTGAAGTCGTCTTCGCCCGCAAAATCCTGTTCGAGCATCACCCCTGCCCGCCGCAACATCGACACGTGCCGGGTGCGAAAATCCTGCTTGTACCATTCTCCCGCGAAATAATCCTCCATCGCGGGAACAAGGCTTTCGGTGACGATGAAGGTGTGAAGCAGCCGGCCTTCGATCGGCACGATGTTGGCGCCGTAGGATCCGCTTGCCTGGGAGACTTTCTCCAACACAGCCGGCCACAGCGTCGGATCCAGCGCCGCGCCGAAAAATCCGTCCGTCGCCCGGTCGAGTGCATGAAGATCGAACCCCATTAGCCCCTCATCTCGGCCATATCGGCCGATCCAAGCATTTCACCCATTACGTCCCCCAACGTTATGTGCGAATCAGTTTATTGATGCGAATTCTAAATAATACAAGCAACATTTTTGGTATTAGCGATATTTTATAGAGTACATTAAATATAAACTGTCTCTAATATATAGAAAAACATCAATGATATCATCACATTACCAAGAACAACAAAAAGCGCCTTGAAATTCTACTGTTTCCCCAAAGAAACGGCCGCTCGAAGGCGGCCGCTTTGAACGTCGGAGATAGAACAGAGGTGACGTCAAACCTTCAGTTCACGTCGCTCCCTTTCCGTGACCATCGCAAGATCGAGCACACGCTGCAGATTCGCGGCATGGCGGAAGCTCGGGTCCTGAGAGCTGCCGGTCATCACGGCGTCGGCAAAACGCTGATAATTGGTCGGCACGGGCGGAACCTCGATAACCCTCCATGTCGCGGTTTCCGTATCGTCGCCAAGGCAACCGCGCAATTCAGAACCGGCGGGACTATGGGAGATCTCCAGCCCGCCGCGCTCGCCATAAATACGCAGTTTTAGCTCGTTGAGATGCCCCGTCGCCCAGCGGCTCGCATGCACGACACCGAGCGCGCCGTTGGCAAAATCGACCGACATCGAGAAGCTGTCATTTGCATCGAGCGTATATTCACCGATGCGCTCGTCCGGCGCCTTGTTGAAGGTCTTCAGTCTGGCGAAGACATGATCGATATCCGTCGCCGCGCCATAGGCGGCGAAGTCGAGGATATGGATGCCGATATCGCCGAGCACGCCGTTCGAGCCGTGACCGGTCGATAGCCGCCACAACCATTTGGATTCGCTTCGCCAATCGCCCCATGCCCTGGAGACGAGCCAGCTCTGCAGGTAGGACGCCTCCACATGCTTCACCGTGCCGATCTCGCCTGATATCACCATCTCGCGCGCCCTCTGCAGCGGCGCGACGTTGCGATAGGTAAGGTTGACCATATTGACGACGCCGGCCCGTTCGGCCGCCTCCGTCATTTCCAGCGCCTTGTCGTAATTCTCCGCAAGCGGTTTCTCGCAGAGAACATGCTTGCCCGCGGCAAGCAGCGGCAAGGTCGTCGGATGGTGAGCCCGGTCCGGCGTAACGTTGGTCGCCGCATCGAACTCGCCCCAGGCGAGCGCTTCGTCAAGCGACGAGAAGCGTTTCTTGATATCGAACATATCGGCGAAGGCTGTGAGCCTCGTCGCGTCCGTATCCACGGCGCCAACGATTTCGACGCCTGGGATACGGGCGAAATGCTCCACATGGTTCTTCGCCATGCCGCCCGTGCCAACGACTATAAGACGCATATTATACCTCAGCGATAACCGGCTTCGCCGGCCTGGTGGAGTTTCGGACCACGCTCGACGATCGGCTCCAGTGCCTTTTCGACCGGCACATTCGGCGCATCATGGATGTTCGCCTGCGTGCCGAGCGGATTGTGCGCCCACTTGACGGCGTTGATGAGCACCTTCTGCACAGTCTCGTTGTGATAGGTCGGATAGGTCTCGTGACCCGGGCGGAAATAGAAGATATTGCCTGCGCCGCGGCGCCAGGTCATGCCGGAGCGGAAGACTTCGCCGCCCTGGAACCACGAAATGAACACCGTTTCCAGCGGTTCTGGAACGGAGAACTGCTCGCCGTACATCTCCTCGTTTTCCAGCTCGAAATGTTCGCCAAGGCCGGCGGCGATCGGGTGGCGCGGATTGATGACCCAAAGGCGTTCGCGTTCACCCGCTTCGCGCCACTTCAACGCACAGGGCGTACCCATCAGCCGCTTGAAGATCTTCGAGAAATGGCCGGAATGCAGCACGATAAGGCCCATGCCCTCCCAAACGCGCTTGGCGACACGCTCGACGACCTCGTTATTCACGGCGCCGTGGTCCTTATGGCCCCACCAGACGAGAACGTCGGTGTCCTTCAGACGGGCCTCGCTCAGACCATGCTCCGGCTCCTGCAGCGTCGCCGTCGTCGCCTCTATGCCGGCATCGGTGTTCAGTGCCTTGGCGATCGTCGTGTGCATGCCTTCCGGGTAAATCCCAGCTACGACCTTGTTGGTTTGCTCATGAATATTCTCCCCCCAAACGACGGTGCGAATGGTCATTTCGGTACTCCTCTAAACCCATTGAAATTGAATATGTTAGGCAATCCAAAGCGCTTTGAGAGTCGAGCACTCCCCAAGCCCTCCATCCGGCTTTCCCGAGCAAGACATAGTACCTCATTAGCGATTTGACAAAGGCAAAATTGCCGCTGCCGAAAACGTTTTCGGTCATATGACATAAAGCGTGATATAAATCGCGCGACACCCGTCTAATGTGACACGGATTTCGAAAAGAGATTGACCACGAGGACCCCGGCGATGATCAGCCCGAGGCCAATAACTGCAGCCAGATCCAGTTTCTGGCGGAAAAACACCAGGCCGACTGCGGAGATCAACACGATCCCAAGGGCGCTCCAGATGGCATAGGCGATGCCGACCGGAATGACACGTAGCGTGAGTGACAAAAAGTAGAAGGCCGCGACGTAACATACGACGAGCACGATGGACGGTCCGAGGCGAGTGAACTGCTGCGACATCTGCAACGCGGTCGTACCGATCACCTCCAGCACAATCGCCACCAGCAGCATCGCATAGACGGATGCGTTCGCCATTCCGGTCTTCCCTTGATTTCTAAAGCTGCGTGAGTTCGATCAGCCGGTCGACCAACTTCTCCCGGGCGCTCTCATCCATTTCATGGCTACCGAGCAAGTCGGCAAGCCAGAGCCCATCGGTCGCCAGCAGCACGACCGCAGCATCCACTGAAGAATCCGTGCCGACATATTCCTCGCTGCGCTCGCGCACCCAGTCGCGCCAGCGTTGCCGCAATTGCGGTTCGCTGAGCAGCACCATCGTCACCTGCGCCCAATCCTTCGTTTCCTGCGGTTGATCGCGAAGCGCGAGGCAGGCGCGGAGATAGCCGCGGGTAAAACGCCCATGCGGCAAGGGATCGGCCCGCATCGCCTCTTCGATTGCCCGGTCCAGGCGTTCGATCAGGCTGTCGAACAGCGCCTCCAAAAGGGTATTCTTGTTGGGAAAATGATGCAGCAGCCCGCCTTTGCTGATGCCGGACGCGCCTGAAACGGCATCCAGCGTCACCGCCATCATCCCCTTCTCCGACGCCAGCCGTGCCGCCACCTCCAGCAACTGCTGGCGGACGAGCAAAGGCTGCTTCTTTCTGTGGTGCGCGGTGGACATGCTGACATAACATACCAATTAGACGGTTTCGTCAAGCAATCTTAGCTCCAATGACCGCTATCCCAACTCGGATCAATGGATGAATCGCCACTGCGATAATCTACGACTTAAGAACTATCCAGCCGTTCTTACTCTTTTTCCGCGAAATGCTATCCTCAAATGCGCGATGCCCGGGAACATTGGTGATAAGATGATAGTCACTCTCGCCACAACAAAACTAGCTATCCTGGCGGTCGCCAATCTCGTTGGCTCGACAGCGACCGCAAAGACATTGATCGGCGAAACACCGCCGATCCGCGACATGCTGGAGATCGCCTTTTGCCACTATGATACCATGAACCGCCGGCGGCTGCGGCAAATGTCCTGCCGCATAGCCGACGAACTGAAAAAGCGCACGAAGCTGGATGAAGGCACCAGCAAGGCAATCTTCCTGGAGACGGAAGAACTGCTCGGCATCTACGGCCTGAACGACGAGGAATTCGCCAAGCTCAACCTGAACTCAAGCGCGGCTGCCGACCGAATTCTCAGCCACAAGCGTTTTCCAACACTTGCCGACAAGATCGAGATGGAAGGAGAAATCAGAAACATTCTCATCGCCATCTATGAAGGCATCAGGCTCGATCCGGAACTATTCCAGGGCCTGTTGCCGCACATATGCACGAAGCTCGTGACCGATTTTGAAGATTTGAAACGATACCTGCAAAAGGAGCACGAACTTCAACGCGCCCGTCCTCAGCCGATCCAGCGGGAGTTCGGCATGGCGAGCCTGGATTTCCAAGACTACTACATCGCCAAATGCCCGGCTTCCATGAAGGAATATGATGAGACTGCGGAGCTAGCGAAGGCGCAATTCGTAGCTCCCGGCGAACTGATCGATCCGGCCGACGACAGAAAGGCATTTCAAAGAAATCCCTACAGCATGGTCGTTTTGTTAAACCGGAAGCGCAATGTCGTCGGCTTCGTCGACATCTATCATCTGCCGGACGAAAAGCTCGACGCCGCACTCTATGACAAGGATGGCACGGTCAAGGTCGACCCCAATGATTCCCTCGACTACGAGGCTGCCCGGCAAGCTAAACGGGCCTATATCGCAACAATCCTGGTGAAAGCGGAAAAGGGCATCTGCGTCGCCCGACGCTCGGCCGCCCTTGTGTACGGAATGTGTGAATTCTTGCTGAAGCATCAATTTCACGGCACGGACACCATGGAATTATGGGCGATCGCCTCCACCGAGGAAGGGGAGGCTTTCATAGAGCATCTGCCATTCAGCTATGACCATCTCGTTCGATGGCAACCAGAGCCTTCGCAGGAAACAAAGCGCGTGTTCAAGGTTGAGCTCGAAAGATCCGCACTGGCGCAAGCCCAGGCGAAATTTTTCGCTGACTACGGCCTGCGCAACGTCCATCTGTGCATTGAAGACCATAGCCCAAACCCCTTCGGAACATCGCGCATTTAAGCGCAAAACTGCGGGGCCTCCCTCAGAACCGCTCCGACGGCGGGCCTGCGTACATTCGCTCGCAGTCGGCGTCGGCGATGCCTTCCGAACTTCCTCGAACTTCAATGCGGCTGATATTCCGCTCCCTCAATCGCGGAATGATGGGCGACATCGTTCTGGTCGAAGATCGTCAGCTTGCCACCATTGACGGCAAATGCGATCGGCGATCCCGTGGCGATGGTGGTCATGCCCGGGTCGGTCCCGATAATCTTCGAGCCATCCTTCAGCCTGACATGGACGAGCGAACGATCGCCCAATCTCTCCACCGTCTCGACGGTACCGGAAATGTCCCCCTTTTCCGCCGTCGTGGCCACCAGATATTCGGGCCGGATGCCGAGCGTCAATTCGGAGCGGGCCATGCCGTTCAGTGGAACCGACGTCTTGATGATCGACCCATCGGGCAAGGTCGCCGTCGCAAAGCCTCCGGCTTCGCTGACACCAGCCACATTGACGAAGTTCATGCCCGGGGAGCCTACAAACTGCGCGACATAGCGCGTCGCCGGACGCGTATAGATCTCCACCGGCGTGGCCACCTGTTCGATCTTCTTGTTGTTCAGCAGCACGATCCGGTCGGCAAGCGTCATAGCTTCCACCTGGTCATGGGTGACGAAGACCATCGTCGCGCCCAGCCGTTCGTGCAATTGAGCGAGCTCGACGCGGGTGCGGGTGCGCAGGCCGGCGTCGAGGTTGGACAGCGGCTCGTCGAACAGAAAAACCTCAGGCTCTCGTACGATAGCGCGGCCGATAGCGACACGTTGGCGTTGGCCGCCCGAAAGCTCGGATGGCTTGCGGTCGAGCAGATGCGGCATCTCCAATATCTTGGCAGCCGCGTCGATGCGCTTCTCGATCTCCGCTTTCGGTGTCTTGATGTTCCTGAGGCCGAACGACATGTTGTCGCGAACCGTCATATGCGGATAGAGCGCATAGGATTGGAACACCATCGACACGCCGCGCTCTCCGGGCGGAAGCTGGTCGACGCGCTTGCCTCCGATCCAGATCTCACCGCTCGTGATCGACTCAAGCCCGGCAATCATCCGCAGCAGGGTCGATTTTCCGCAACCGGACCCGCCCAGAAACACGACGAACTCTCCGCGCTGGATGGTGAGATCTATGTCGTTCAGAACCTGCACCGCACCAAAATGCTTGGTGAGGGATTTGATGTTGATTCCTGCCACTTTTTCCTCCTCCAGGAGAATTGAACCTTGTCAGACCTGTGTTTTCCCTCGGTCTATTTGACAGCACCAACCGCTACGCCTCGCGTCAGCGTGCGTTGGAAAATCAGGAAGAAGATCACCGTCGGTGTAACGCCGAGCAAAGACGCCGCCGCAATCGCGGTCGGATCTTGCGTATTGGCGCCCGACAACACGCCCATGGCGACGGAGACCGTTTGGTTATTGTTGGAGACCAGGAAAACCAGGGGAATCAGGAACTCGTTCCAGGTCCAGATAAAGAAGAAGGTTGCCAGTACTGCAAGCGTCGGCCGCAGTATCGGCACGATCACCATCCAAAGGATTTGCCACCGGCTCGCATTGTCGATCTGCGCCGCCTCGATGATCTCACGAGGGAACGTCGTTAGGACCGATGACAGAAGATAAGTGCCGAAGGCGGTGTGCAAGACGCCGAAGATCAGGATTACGGAGAGCATCGAGTCGAACAGGCCCACCTGCTTTGCCATGTAGTAAAGCGGGTAAACCAGCGCTTCCTGCGGGGCCATGATGGAAATCAGCAAGACCACCAGCAATACTTTTCCGCCCCGTACGCGCCCGATGCCGATGGCATAAGCATTGAGCAGGCTCAGAACCACAGCCAATATGGCTGTACAGCCGCTGATTAGAATGCTGTTGAAGAGCTTGCGGGTGAAATCGACAGTCTGCCAGAAGTTCTTGAGCGCGGACAGGTCGAAACTATGCGGCAAGGCAAGCGGACCATTGGCCGCATAGTCCGCCGGTGTCTTGATGGCGTTCAGGGCCGCCAGCAGGAACGGAAAGAGCGTGGCAGCAAGAAAGACGAGCAGGATAGCCAGGACAATCCAGCGGGCAAAGCCCTTCTTCTGGCCATGATGCACATGCATTTCCGATGTAACCTCGGTCGAAAGCGAAGCCGTGGTTGTCATGTCAGCGCCCTCCCTCTTGTTTCGATTGCATGCGCAGGAAGACGACGCCGAGCACGATCGTCATCGCGGTCTGCAGGGTCGCGATCGCCGCCGCATAACCGACGCGGTTCGTCGTGAAGAAATGATAGTAGGACAGATAGGAGGGCACCGTCGTCGCATTATCGGGGCCGCCAGACGTCAGAACGTATATCGGCGCGAAGACCTTGAGTGCCGCGATCAGCGTCGTAAGGGCGACGACAAAAATCTCAGGCATGAGCATGGGAATTGTGATGTAGCGAAAACGCCCGAACCAGCTGGCATTATCGAGTTCGGCAGCTTCATAGAGCGATGGGTCCACTCGGGCCAATCCGGACATGAACACGACCAGGCAATAACCGACCTGGACCCAGACAATGACGGCGGAAACCGCCCAGAGCGCATAGCTTGCGTCCCCCAGCCAGTTCTTCGCCAGGAAATCGAGTCCAATCCCTTTCAGTACCGCGTTGATAATACCGATGGGATTGAGGATCCACGCCCAAAGAACGCCCGCTGCCGTCAACGGCAAAATCTGCGGCAGATAGAAGCCCGCACGAAAGAAACTCGACCAGGTTTCGCTGAACTGTGCACTGATGTAGTCGAACAGAACCGCCGCCAGAACCAGCCCAAGAAGAATGGGCACGATCGTCATCGAAATGATGAACAAAAGCGTGTGCTGAATCGAACCCCAGAACACAGCATCGGCAAGCAGCCTCTGGTAGTTCTCAAATCCGACATAGCGTGGCGGAATGTTTCCGCCCTTCCAGGTGGTGAAACTGATCGCGAAGTTGGCGATCAACGGAACGAGCACCACCAGGATAAACCCCAGCATGCCTGGGACCATATAAAAGTAGTAGCCTGCTTTCCCGGCGTTCTGAGACTTCTCCATCGAATTCCTCCAGTCCGATACGGCGAGGCGGCATTGAAGCCGTCCCGCCGCCGTGAATTGTTGCCGATGGTGTTATTGAGCCGCCTGCACGTCGTCGTAGGCCTTCTTCAGGCGCGCGACGAACTGATCGGGCGTCGTTGAGCCATTCACCAGACCGGTGGTCGCCTGGATGAGCAGCTCATAGTAGCCCGGTACCGGCCAGTCCGGATAAAAGCCCAGGCCACCCTTGCTGGAGATCTGGTTGAAAAGTTCAACGTTGCGCTTGCCGACCTCGTCCGTGATGGCTGCCGGATCGGCAGCGATAGCGACACCGCCGAGATTTGCCTGCGCGTTCTGGTTTTCCTTGCTCAACACAAGGCCGATGAACTCATAGGAAAGATCCTTGTTCTTGGCGCTCTTCGGCACCATGAACATGCTGCCCGTAGAACCGGTGCTGTACTTCGGTGTCGGGAAGATGAACTGGCTCCACTTGAAGTTCTTGATATTGGTGGCGAAATTGCCGTTGTTCCAGGTACCGCTGACAAACATCGGCGACGTGCCGGAAGAGAACAGGTTGTCGGCACCGCCGGTGCCCTTGAGGCCGGTCGAGTCCTTGGAGATGTAGCCCTTGTTGACCCAGTCGACGATCGTCTGGGCAGCGAACAGGAAGGGCTTGGTGTCGAGCGGAGCCTTGAGGCCTTGGTAGTTCTTGACCCAGGTATCATCAGCCTTGGTCAGCGCCAGCGTATAAAGCAGATGCTGCGCGTTGGAATCGACAGTGCCGTAGGCGAGCGGCGTGATACCCTTCTTCTTGAAGGTATCGAGAGCGGCCACGAACTCTTCAAAGGTGGTGGGCACCTTGACGCCGTTCGCGTTGAACATGTCGATGTTATAGAAGACGGAGACAAATTCGGCATAGGCGGGGATGCCGATCATCGGGCCGGAGCCGTAGATGCCGTTTTCGTCGTATTTGCTGAGCTGGGTATTGGTTTCGTTGAGGATCTTATCCCAACCGCGCGACTTGAATTCATCGTCGAGCGGCGTCAGCAGTCCCTGTGAAGCGACGAGGCCGGCCGTGGCGTTGCCCTTGTTATATTCGAGCACATCCGGCGCCTGATCCGAATTAAGGATGAGGCTGCCAGCCTTCTGCAACTGCTCGAAGGTCTTCTGTTCGAAATTGATATTGATGTCCGGATGCTTGGCTTTCAGTTCGCCGAGCGCCTGCGTCCATGCCTTGGCCTGCGCGGTATCCGGCAATTCGTACCACCAGACGTTAAATGTCTTGCTCTGGGCTTGCGCCACACCGGCAGCCAGCAAGAGCGACATGCCGGCGGTGATCGCCAGCTTCGAAAACATGTTCATATATTCTCCTCCACTTTGCGAACCGTGACGGTATCAGTCCGACGGCATGGCTCGCGATGCCTGTCGGCGTGTTCCTCTTGGCTTTGCGTTTGTCCGCTCCCCTGAGCCAACAAACGGTCGTTGGACCTCTTAACGCTCCTCCGTTTCGAAGCCCGGGCGGGGCTGGAGCGTTACAAGGCGCCGCTCCAGCTCCGCGAATTAACGCACAACTCTTTCCTTAAATCGATCCCGATTTAAAGCGTTGCATGCTATTCGACGAATTCACCGCCGCGGCTCTTCTTCAGATAGTTGAGACCATGGACTTGACCAGTCATTTCCAGCTCGTTGCGATAGACCGGATCATGCCAGCCTTCGATATCGATTGAACCGGACCAACCGGCAAGGCGCAGTTCGGAGATGATATCCGTCCAGTTGCTGTCGCCGAAGCCCGGCGTGCGCATGAAGACGAACTTCTCCTTGCCGAAAATGCCATGCTCCCGGATGACGTCCCAACGGATCGTCGCGTCTTTGCCGTGGACGTGGAAGATCTTCTTTGCCCATTTGCGGATCTGCGGCAGCGGCTCGATCAGATAGACCATCTGATGGCACGGCTCCCATTCGAGGCCGATATTGTCGTCGGGCGTCTCGTTGAAGATCAGTTCCCAGGCATCCGGATTATGCGCGATGTTCCAGTCGCCGGTCGCCCAGTTGCCGTCCATGGCGCAGTTTTCGAATGCAATCTTGATGCCTTTGTCGGCGGCGCGCTTCGCAAGTTCGCTCCAAACCTGCTTGTAGCGCGGCAGGCTGTCGGTGAGCGGCTTGTTGCGGATGCGGCCGGTAAAGCCGGCAACGCAGGTCGCGCCGAAATGATGGGCGTTGTCGATGCAATCCTTCCAACCCTGCAGCGTCTGCTGGTCGAGGTCGGTGCCCTCGAGCGGATTGCCGAACATGCCGAGCGTGGAAATGGTGATGTCGCGGTCACCGATCGCCGCAACGCAGCGCTTGCCGAGCTCCGCAAGGTTTTGGCCGTTGGTCGTCTGCCAGAAGAAGGGTTCGAAGCTTTCGAAGCCAAGATCGGCGATCTTGGCGATGCCCGCGGCGGCATCTTCGTTGGTCGCCCTGATCATCGTGCCGATGCGGATGGCCTTTGCCGGATTTGTCATAATCTCACTATCCTTATGCTGAAAATTCGATACGTCGGCCCGACTTGGCGCTTTCGATCGCACCGAGGACCATGGCGAGGCTGCGGATATTGTCGCGGCTTTCAGTTTCCGGCCGCTTGCCTGTCTTCACCGCCTCGATGAACGAGGCGATGACGCTGGCATGCCCATGCGTCTCGTCATCGTGCTCGGGACCGGGAACTTCGATCGGGGTAAAGCCGTGCAACAGGCCGGGCTCATGGCCGGCAACGGAGGCTTCAAAATTCTCCTCACCGTCCCATGTCAGCATGCCCTTGCTGCCGGTGAGGCGCCATTGGCTCTCCCAGCTCGTGCGCTTGCCTTCGGCGCACCAGGAGCCGCGATAGCTGAAGACGACATCATCGGAAAATTCGAACAGCGCATGCGCGGAAGCACCATGCTTGTACCAGGAACCGACAGGATTTTTTTCGACGCAATAGACCGAAAGCGGCGTCTTGCCGGCAACGAAACGCGCGGCGTCGAAAGTATGGATCGCCATGTCGAGCAGCAGCACATTGTCCATTTCTTCCCGGAACCCGCCGAAATGCGGGCCGAGGAAGAAATCGCAATGGATGCCGGTGAGCTCACCGATAGCACCCTCCTCGACGAAGCGGCGCATGCGTCGCACGCCGGAAATAAATCGGCGGTTCTGGATGATGGCATGCACCTTGCCGGTCTCGGCGGCAAGATCAATAAGGGCAGCGCCCTCGGCAAGCGAGGTCGCCATCGGCTTCTCGCTGAGAACATGGCAACCAGCCTTCAGCGCAGTCGATACGACGCCGAAGCGAGCGGCGGGGATGACAACGTCGAAGACGAGATCGGCCTTTGTCGCGGCAATGACGTCAGCAAGATCCGAGCCGATGACAGCCTCTTCGAGACCGAACTCTTTGGCAAGGTTTTCTGCCGTCGCGCGATTCAGATCGACAAGGCCGACAATCGTAATGGCTTCGGCGAGCGACGGCGTCGAGGCAATAGCTCGAAGCCAACCTTTGGACATAGCTCCGCACCCGCACAGAATGGCATTAAATTTCACGATTTCCTCCTGCGAACGGCGCCAAACTCCTCGTGACACGCGTCCCGTAAACGTTTACGATCCTATGCGAAAAGAATTTACTGTGTCAATAGAGGGGGAGCCGGAAATTGCCGCAGGGAGGAAAATCACAGTCGATGAAGGGGATTCGTCAGCTTGCCGAACATCTCGATATCTCGATCGGTACGGTGTCGCGGGCGCTGAACGGCAAGCCCGATGTCAACGAGGAAACCCGCAAACGCGTGCTCGCTGCTGCCGAAGAACTCGGCTATGTCGCCAACCAATCCGGACGCAGTCTCCGGCAAGGCACGACCAACGTCATTGGCCTGATGATCGAATCCAGCAAAGAAACGATAGAAGACAGCGACAACTTCTTCCTCGGCCTGACCGGCGGCCTGCAAAGCGTGCTTGCCCGCCATAAGCTCGACTTGATCATGCTCCCCTGCCCCAACGATGAGGACCCTTATGAATATCTGAAGCGCATGGTCGCAAGGCGCGTGGTCGACGCCATGATCATTTCGGCGACCCAGCGCGTCGACAGGCGCATCGACCTGCTCTCCAAGGCGAAGATCCCCTTCGCATCGCTCGGCCGCAGCCTGTCGAGCGGCAATTCCTCCTGGATCGACCTCGATTTCGATGGCGTCGTCAATTGCGCCGTCGACCGGCTGGTGGCGCATGGGCATCGCCGCATAGCCATCGCCGCGCCCTCGAGCGATATCAACCTTGGCTACATCTTCCTCGATGGCTATCGTCACGCGTTGGAGCGGCATGGGATCACCTATGATCCCTCATTGGTGATCCGTGTCAAAACGAGCGAACAAGGCGGTTATCAAGCGGGCCACGCACTGTTGCAGATCAGCAACCGGCCGACGGCGGTGATCCTGATCTACGAGTTGATGGCGATCGGTCTTTATCGCCGGCTGACCGAGGCCGGCGTCATTCCCGGTCGCGACCTGGCCGTCATCGGCTTCCGCGAGGAGCCCCGCGCCAAATTTCTGCAACCGACACTGACCTGCTTCCGCATGTCGCTGCGCGATCTCGGCGCCGAACTCGCCGAAACCCTGCTTGCTACCATGCCCGCCTACAGTCACTTCTATCCCAACAGCGCGCGCAACATGATCTGGCCGCTAAAGCTCATTCCCGGCGAAAGCGACAGTTTCCATCTGATGGCAGCGGAATAGCGGCGCGGGATCCCAAAAGTGCAGAGCGATCTTTGGACAGGATCATGCCATTCCAGCGCCGAAACGCCGCATGAGGATATCGGCAGTTGCGACCAGCCTTGCGAGTTGCCATTTAGAGCGCGGCGAACGGGGACCGGCATTTGAGCGAAGAGACCATTACACTTTACCAGGCGATCGGCGGCGATCCGACCGTGCGGGCGCTGACGGCGCGTTTCTACGAACTGATGGATACCTTGCCGGAAGCGGCGAACTGCCGCGCCGTACATCCGCCGAGCCTCGAAGGCTCCAGGGAAAAACTCTACGAATATCTGACCGGCTATCTCGGCGGACCGCAGCTCTATATCGAAAAACGCGGCCATCCGCGCCTGCGAAGCCGCCATTTCATTGCCGCCATCGGCCCGAGGGAGCGCGACGAATGGTTGCTCTGCTTCCGCCGCGCCATGGATGAATCCATCCAGAACGAGAAGCTGAGAGCCATCATCTGGGAGCCTATCGAGCGCCTCGCCTTTCACATGCAGAACCGGGAGTAAGAGAAGACATGAGTTTCAGCGCCGTAATCCGTCCGCTTACCCTGTTTGTTGCCGGCATCCTCGGCGGCGCTGGGGTCGCGCTCGCAGCAGCGGCATCCCATGGCGGCGATGCGCATTTTCTCGGTTCCGCCTCGACCATGTGCCTGGCGCACGCTCCCGCGCTGCTCGCCCTCTACGCCGGATACGATCGCATCCGCACCGCGCCGGTGGCGGCAGTGCTGCTCGGGTTGGGAACGCTGATCTTTGCCGGCGATCTTGTCATCCGCCATTTCGGCGGCAACTCGCTTTTCCCGCTGGCCGCACCGACAGGAGGGCTCGGCATGATAGCGGGATGGGCCGTGGTGGCGCTCGGAGCATTCTTCAGGAAAGGCGCGGCGAACGCTTGAGATACCGGCATATTCGCGCCCTATCTCTCAGCCTATTCAAAAGCTTAGCAAAACTTCTAAACCGGCAGGATTGCGCAGGGCGAGGAGCACATCCTATCGCCGTCAGACGCCGGCAACCACATTAAATCCCTCGAACCGCGGCGGTCCCCAGTACAGCGCTTTGTTATCCCCGGCATTGCGGTGCGCCATGCGGAAATTCTCGGATTTCGTCCAGTTGAGGAAATCCTCTTCGCTGCGCCAGACCGTATGCGAGGAAAACAGCGTATAGCCTTCCTCCACATTCGTACCGCCACGCAGCAGGCGGAACTCCAGGAAGCCCGGGACATCTTCCAGCCGGGAATCGCGCCCTTTCCAAACGGCCTCAAAAGCGCTCTCCGAACCGATGATGACCTTGAAGCGGTTCATCGCGATGTACATGGCTGGTTCTCCCGGCGGTCAGACCTTCTTGCGGCGGCCGGCAGTTTTGCCCGGCTTCTGCGTAAAGGCAATGACATTCGTGCCGTCGCGCGCAGAAACACCCAGCTGCGCATTTGGTTCTTCACCTGGAAGGCGCGCCTCCCAAAAGGGAAAGGCCGTCACGTTGGAAGCCTGCCGTTGCTCTTCGGCGCGGCGCATCAACAGCTCGTAGAGCTCCGGCACCAAGCCGTCGCCATTTTGTGAGGCCAGCTTGTGCAGGCCGATCATCATGAACCCGTCAGGGCCTTTGTCAGTCATCGGGAATTGTCTCGTTCGTTCATCGTCTGCAGCGCCCGCTCGAGGCTCGACTTGCTGCCGTTGCGCAAGGGTATGAAGGCCTTGCCGAATTTCTTGCAGCCGGTCTTCACCCGCAGGCAAGCATCATGGCTGATACAGTCGATCGGGCAGAAGACGCAGTCGACGGAAGGCAGCACGGTGTCGATGCGCGACACCGCCTCGCGCAAGCCCCCATCGTGATGGATCAGCTCGGCGCCGAAGCTGCTGGCGATCTGGCGCAGATGCGCCACCTGGCAATCGCGACCGCCAACATAAAGGAAGCTGCGCCCGTCGAGACTGGATCTTCCGGATACCTGCACCGGCGTTTGCGCCTCGCGGCTATCGCGGCCAAAATCCTTTTTCCCCTTACGCGCCATGCATCACCCGTTTGCTGGTTACTCTTGCGCACTCGATTCCAGCGAGCGCGAGCGGACCATATTAAAGTTGAGTTTTACAGTAAAGTATAAAGTTGATAATCTTCATCATATTTTATCGCGACCTATCGACCTGTCACCTGAACCTCTTGCGTGAAGGACCAACTGGGCTTGCCCCATTCCGGAGGCAATGGCGGAAACGGCGCGGCGCGGCGTACGCCATCGGTGACAGCTTGATCCAGTTCAGGAATGCCAGAACTCCGCGCTACGGAGAGCGAACTGAGCTCACCATCCGCACCGATCGTCAGGCGCACGCGAATCGTTATACCCTTCTCGTATTTCGAGGACAGGCGCACGGCGCGACGAATGCGGGACTGCACCTTGCCTGGGTAATTGGCAAGAGCCGCACTGCCCGAGCCGGTGCGCCGGCCGTCGGTTAGCGAATTCGTATCCGACTGCGCCGTTTCGGTGCCTTCGGCAGAGCCCTTTTTCGAATCTTGTTCGCTCTCGCCGCCGGAGCCGGCCTTCACCTTCACAGCCTTCGGCGCCTGTTTCTTGACGATATCTTTTGGCCTTTCGATCGGCTTGGCTTGTTGAACCGGCTTCTCGACCGGGGTCAACACTTCGGTGGGCGGTATGGCAGCCTGCGCAGTTTCCGTCGGCTGCACTTCAACAGGTTTCGTCTCGGTGGGTCGGACTTCGTCAGCCTCAGCATTCGTCGGCTGCACCGACGCCGTGATCGGCTGAACTACTGTCGTTTCGGCGGGCGCCTGCGTCGCGAGCACCTCCGGCTCCGGGCTGACGGCTGTTTCCGGCGACACCTGCTGCTGAGGCTGCGACGGCTGCGCGGCCTCCACAGTTTCGGGCGTAGGTTGAACAGCTTCGGCCGTCTCCACCGGCTGAACAGCCGCCGGTTGGGGCTGAACCGCCTCCGCTTCCGTGGGTTTTACATCGGTTGGCTGCACCGTTTCCGGTTGCACTGCATCTGCCGTGACCTGCTCGGGCTGTGGCTCCGCGCTTTCTTCACCCGCAGACGTTTGATCCAAATCGGAGCTGCCGAGCATGATGACGCTGACCGTATCGCCCGCCTCTTCCACAGCATCTTCGGGCGCCGCAACCATCGTCACCAACAAAGCCGTGACAATGGCAGCGTGAAAGAGGAAGGAGCCGAGGCAGGCGAAGGTGACACTTCTCCTGATTGTCGCAAGAGCGCGATCCGGCCTCTCCGTCAGCGCATCCATGATGGGCGGCTCGGACGCATCCGGCACAGGCTCCGCCGGATGATCGGGAAAGGAGCCTATCTGCGTGAAGCGGCTGTAATGAGCAACCGCCTCAGCGGCCGCTGGGCGCGGGACGCCGTCAAGGCCCGCTAGCTCGTGGCCTGGAAGGACGCTCGGATAATTGTCATTAATGCTATCGCCGGCGCGGCGACGCTCGATGGAAACCTTGACCGAGCGGGAGGCCATGGTCTCAGCCTTCGAAAGGAACGGAAAGCTGTGAACGTGTCGTGAGAGCGGCCTTACACTCCCCCGCTGCCGGGCCATCGCATACCGGCGTATCGTTGATGATAATGCGGCTGACGGTCTCGCACTTCACGCCAGGCATATCGAATTGACGTACCCGCTTCTTGCCGACCGGCAGATCGCGAAAATCAAGGACGGTAACGCGGTCGACCGCATTCTTGTCGTTGAAGAAGGCGAGCTCGAAGGAGATTATTCCGATCGGCGTCGCCAGATCATTTTCCGCGACGAAGGTCATCATGCATCCCTTCTGGGACGGCACCAGCGCATTGAGTTCAACACTGAGCTTCTGGGCATTCGCCGTTGGAGCCGCAGTAGCATCCTGGGCGAAGGTCGAGACGCAAGGTGCCATGGCGAACAGCCCACTGGCGGCGACCGCTAAAATCGTCTTCGTCGGCATCAGCAATCTCTCCTGAATATCTCTTGGCGAGCGCGGACGAACATCAATGCCTGTGCGTGCATCGCCCAAAATTTTAAACTTGACTCCAACAGTCTTCTATTGCGTCTTTAGGAAACCTTGAGTATGTGAGTCAAGATAAATCTGGCCGGAGCATTGCCCGGCTCCCCATGAATTTTCAGGCAAAACCAAGCAGGATGATTGCTGAGAAAACCCCAATACAGCCGGTGCCGCCGACAGCCACACCGCACATTAGAACTGTCGAAAGCACGGATATTTTTCGTGGCCAGACTGAAATCATGATCAGGCACGAGGGCGTCATCTACAGGATGAAGATCACGCGCCAGGGCAAACTCATTCTCAACAAATAGGCATAGCAGATGACTGAGACGACCAAAGAGACGATCCGATTGGCCCCCGCGGGCATCCGCGCCTTCCGCGCCGAAAACTCAAAAATGCGCGAGCGCGATATCGCTGCTCGATTGGGCGTTTCCGAAGCGGCACTGGTTGCTGCCGAAGTCGGCATTTCCGCTATTCGCATCGATGCCGATGTCCACCTTTTCCTCGATCGCGTCGCTTCTCTCGGCGAAGTCCTGGCGCTGTCGCGCAACGAAAGCGCTGTGCACGAAAAGATCGGGGTCTACGAAAACATCAAACCAGGCGCGCAAGCAGCCATCGTGCTCGGCGAGAACATCGATCTGCGCATCTTCCCGAAGCGCTGGGCGCACGCCTTCGCCGTCACCAAAACAGATGGCGACCAACAGCGGCTGAGCCTGCAGTTTTTCGATAAGGCCGGCGACGCCGTGCATAAAGTGCATCTGCGCCCCGCATCGAACGTCGCTGCCTATCATGCCATCGTCGCCGAGCTGCGGCTCGAAGACCAATCGCAGGATTTTATCGAGGATCGCTCCGGTTATGACGTCAGCGAGATCGACGGTGATGTCAGCCGCGATGAACTGCGCGACCACTGGAGCCGCATGACGGACACGCATGAATTCTTCGGCATGCTGAAGAAGCTGAAGATCGGCCGCCAGGCGGCGATCCGCGCGGTTGGCGACGACTACGCCTGGAAGCTGGAGACGAACGCGGTCGCCGAGATGATGCACGCCTCCGTCGGCGAAGGTCTGCCGATCATGTGCTTCGTCGCCAATGACGGCATCGTGCAGATCCATTCAGGACCGATCTTCAACGTGCAGGCCATGGGTCCCTGGATCAACATCATGGATCCCACCTTTCATCTGCATCTGCGCCAGGACCATATCGCCGAGGCCTGGGCCGTGCGCAAGCCGACCAAGGATGGTCATGTCACTTCGCTCGAGGCCTACAATGCGAAAGGCGAGATGATCATTCAGTTCTTCGGCAAGCGGCAGGAAGGCTTCGACGAGCGCCGTGATTGGCGTGCCATCATAGAGAACCTGCCGAGGGCCGACGCCAGCGTCGCCGCGTAAGGATCAAGCCATGACGATGTTGAAGAACCTCAAGCGCATCAAGCCGTGGGAAATCGCGCTGACGGCACTGGTGATGGCTCTGCCACTCGTTCCCGCGAGCCCGATCAAGGGCGGCTATAGTCTGGTCGAGCGCGCCCATGCCGCGGAAGCGCCGAAGATCGATACTTCCCGCCTCGTCTCGATCGGCGGCGACGTCACCGAGATCATCTATGCGCTCGGCGAGGAAAACAGACTGATCGCCCGCGACTCAACCAGCATGTATCCGGAAGCGGCGGCCAAGCTGCCTGATGTCGGCTATATGCGGGCATTGTCGCCGGAAGGCATCCTCGCCGTCAATCCGACCGCCATCATAGCGGTGGACGGCTCCGGTCCGCCGGAAGCTCTGGCCGTGCTGCGCAATGCCAGCGTGCCCTTCGAGACCGTGCCGCAGACCTATGACCGCGACGGCATCTTGAAAAAGATCGACGTCGTCGGCTCGCTGCTTGGGGTGCCGGACAAGGCGAAGGCACTCGAAGGCAAGGTCGCCGCCGATCTCGACGCCGCGATCACGGAATCCGAGAAGCGCGCTGAGGCCGAACGTAAACGCGTGCTCTTCATCCTCAGCAATCAGAATGGCAAGATCCTCGCTTCGGGTGGCAACACCGCCGCCGACGGCATCATCAAGCTTGCTGGCGCCATCAATGCCGTCGACAATTTCTCGGGCTATAAGCCGCTGACCGATGAAGCGATCATCGAGGCCAAGCCCGACGTGATCCTAATCATGGACCGTGAAGGCCCGCTGTCGATGAAAGACGAAGACCTCTTGAAGCAGCCGGCGATTTCGTTGACACCCGCGGCCAGCCACAAGGCGATCATCCGCATGGATGGTCTGCATCTGCTCGGCTTTGGGCCGCGCACCGCAAGCGCGGTGCGCGAGCTGAACGCGGCGATCTACGGGGGCTGAGATGGCGCTCAACGAGGTCATGCCAGGGGTGAAGCGCATGTCGCATGCTACGACCCACCGCCATCGCGAGGGCGACCGCACCGCGCTCGCTCTCATCGTCCTGACCGGCCTCGTGATCGCCGCCCTCTTTGCTTTCGCGTTCTCGATCACGACCGGCGCATCGAATGCCTCGATCGTCGACGTTATCCGCGGCATGGCCATCGGCGGAGCGGACGACATGCTGAGCAGCCGCGACCGTATCATCATCTTCGACATCCGCCTCCCCCGCGCCATCCTCGGCTTCCTGATCGGTGGCGGGCTCGCAGTCTCCGGCGCCGTCATGCAGGGCCTGTTCCGCAATCCGCTGGCCGATCCCGGCCTGATCGGCGTTTCGGCCGGCTCCAGTCTCGGCGCAGTGGCGATGATCGTGCTCAGCGGTAGTATCCTCGCCCCGGTCACGCATGTCTTCGGCATCTTCTCCTTGCCGATCGCCGCCTTCATCGGCGGCCTCGTCACGACCATACTCCTCTACAGAGTGGCGACGCGGCATGGACAGACATCCATTGCGACCATGCTGCTCGCCGGTATCGCGCTCGGCTCGCTGGCGCTCGCGGCAACAGGCGTGCTGATCTACATGGCCGATGATCGGCAACTGCGCGACCTTACCTTCTGGAGCATGGGCTCGCTCGCCGGGGCGACCTGGACCAAGATTGCCGCCGCCGGACCGATCATCGTCCTCTCCATGCTGCCGCTGCCCCTCATGGCGCGCGGCCTCAATGCGCTGACGCTCGGCGAAGCAGCAGCCTTCCATATGGGCGTCGCCGTGCAGCGGCTGAAGAATGTCGCCATCGTCAGCGTTGCGGCCGCGATCGGCGCTTCCGTCGCGGTCAGCGGCGGCATCGGTTTCGTCGGCATCATCGTGCCGCATATCCTGCGCATGGCGATCGGCCCGGACCATCGCTTCCTCCTGCCGGCTTCCGCCCTTCTTGGCGGCTCACTCCTGATCATCGCCGACGTGGTGGCCCGCACCATTGTTTCGCCCGCCGAACTGCCGATCGGCATCATCACCGCCGGTGTCGGCGGACCGTTCTTCCTGTGGATGTTGCTTCGGCAGCGCTCACGCCTCAGCCTGTGAGTTTTCGATGATCGACGTCTTGAACCTTTCCGTCCGGCTCGCCGGCAAGACAGTCGTCCACGATGTCTCCTTCACCGCCAATGCCGGCGCGCTGACAGCGATTTGCGGACCGAACGGCTCGGGCAAGACGACAATCATGAAGGCCGTTTCGGGGGAGCTTGCCTATCAGGGTTCGGTGCGGCTCAACGAGGCCGAGATCGGCAGCCTTCACGCCTGGAAACTGGCCGAAAGGCGCGGTGTGCTGCCGCAGGCGAGTGCCATTTCCTTTCCCTTCACCGTTCGCGAAATCGTCCGCATGGGGCTGACGACCGGGCGCAACCGCCACCCAGAACAGGCCGATCGCATCGCTGCGGAGGCCCTCTCCTCCGTCGATCTCGCCGGCTTCGAGGGGCGTTTCTATCAGGAACTTTCCGGCGGCGAGCAACAACGTGTCCAACTTGCCCGAGTGCTATGCCAGATTTCGGAGCCTATTATCGACGGCAAGCCTTGCTGGCTGCTTCTCGATGAGCCTGTTTCCAGCCTCGATATCAGCCATCAGCTCACCATAATGACGCTCGCCCGCCAGTTCTGTCAGCGCGGCGGCGGTGTCATTGCCGTGATGCATGATCTCAATCTCACCGCCCTCTTCGCCGATCAGATGGTCCTGCTCAAGAACGGGCGATTGCAGGCGACCGGTCCTGTGGCCGACGTTTTGACCGATCGGCATCTGCAGGATGTCTTCGGCTGTGCACTAAGGGTCAATCGCGTCCCCCTAGATGGCGTCCCATTCGTTCTTGCCCACAGCGCGCTAGCAATCTGATTGCCCTTTCGTTGCACAATCCGGAACTTTTCGTTGCATCGCTGCGTTGATGAGCAGTGATCCAGATCAATGTTCTGCGCACTCAGCAGCACACTATGTCTGGCAGCATTCAGTCATCGCAAAAGGTGGCGCAGCTTTCAGGCGCCAGGACAAAGATGCTAACGAGTTAAGGGAGCAAGACCATGGCGACATCAATCCTTCATTCGGCGCGAGCCAAGCGCAATGGCGGCAGCCTGCACGACATCGAAGCCAGCATCGAGGAGCAGATCGAACATCTGCGCAACGAAATTGCCGCTTTTGGCAAGATCGTCGGTGAAAGCGGTGCTAAGCAGAGCCAGACGATGCGCGCGCGCGCCGAGACCGGGTTTGAGGATCTGGCGGCGCGCGGCGAAGACCTGCTGCGTGAGTTGCAGCGTGGCTATGCCAGAGGCACGCGCGAGATGCGCCGGACTGTGCGCCAACACCCCATTGCCACCATCGGGGCTGCTGCAGCTTTCGGCTTGGCATTTGCCCTGCTTCTGTCGCGTCGGTAAGGAGCCGCAATGCTAGCTCCGTTTCTCGGCCTGCTTCTCTCGGGCAGTTTGAACCGTACCGTTGCGCGCACCAAGCGCAGCGGTATTTTTATCGGCATCGCCGCGATTCTCATTCTGACGGCCTATGCCTTTGCCCTGATAGCCGCGGCCATCTGGCTGGCAACCATCTACGGCGCAGCCGTTTCGGCGCTCTTGATTGCCGCCGGCGCCCTGCTGCTTGGCCTGATTGTTCTGGTTATCATGGCGATCATCAACAAGCAGGAAGAACGCCGCGCCCAAGAACGCCGCGCCGCGTTGGAATCCATGGCCGTCGCGGCACTCGGCCTCGCTAAATCGCAACCGCTGCTAACCGCAGCCATCGCTGCCGCCCTGGTATTCGGCAACTTGCTTGGCACGAAGACGCGGGATGATTGAGAGCGACTTGATCAACCCCATGTGGCATCACAAGTCCTCACATCACCACAAGCAGCTCAATTCCTGTGAGTCGTTGGCCAACGCATAGAAGCGCTGTCGTGACCGCGATCGATCTCGAATGAGCGTTATGCCGCGCCATAGGCCTATCGCGCGACAGATTGCGTCTGCGCCAAAGGGCGATGACAACAGCGATCCAGATTACGTGATCTAGAAAGCAAACGCTTTGGACGTCAGCGGTGCGGAAGTGGCGTCCGGGCCGAAGTCCGCTTCTCCGGAAATCTGCAGCAATTCCTGCAGACGCTGGCGGGCGCGGTTGACGCGGCTTTTGATGGTGCCGACGGCACAGCCGCAAATTTCGGCAGCTTCCTCATAGGAAAAACCGGAAGCGCCGACGAGGATGATGGCTTCGCGCTGATCGGCCGGCAACTGATCCAGCGCCTTGCGGAAATCCTGCAGGTCGAGCGCGCCATATTGCGAGGGATGCGTCGCCATCGATTCGGTAAACAGGCCGTCGCTGTCCTGCACCTCGCGACCGCTTTTGCGCATCTGGCTGTAAAGTTCGTTGCGCAGAATGGTGAAGAGCCAAGCCTTCATATTCGTGCCCATCTCGAAATGGTCCTGCTTGGCCCAAGCCTTCATGATCGTGTCCTGCACAAGATCATCGGCGCGGTCGTGGCGGCCAGTCAACGAGATGGCGAAGGCACGCAGGCTCGGCAGGGCAGCCAGCAGTTCGCGCTTGAAGCTCGGTTGCGGTTCCATGACGCTTCCCCCTTAATCGGAGACTTTTACGGAAGCTAAACGTTCAGCCTGATCCAGCTTCTCAAGCAGATCAAGGAAACGATCGGGGATAGCCTCATCCTGCACCGCAGCGTAAAAGGATCGCAGTCGGTTGCCGATCTGATTATTGGGATCGAGGATGTCGACAGCACGCACGTCAGGCCGTTTGCGGTCCGTATCCTCTTGATTTTGGGTGGTCATTTAACCTGCTCGCTTCCGCATTTTCTTGCGTTCATGGGTTCGGGTGTGCCTTTCAGGCATCCCTGGTCTGGGAGGCCAGTCTGCCTCGCCCCTATCCGCTTCGGCCCGAATCGGACAGGTTGAAACCTACTGTTTGTCGGCAGGGTAATGCCCTTATTTAAAAAAAGTTCCGGCGCAGAGGAACTTTTTTACAGAATTGGCGTTTGTTCGTTCATTGCAGCTTGGAGGCTGTGTTTCAATTAGAAATTGGTAAAGGGCGGGAGCCATTGATGACACTTTCCACACGCATTGCGCCGCATCTTCCCTTTTTGCGCCGCTATTCCCGCGCGCTGACGGGAACCCAGACATCGGGAGACGCCTATGTCGCGGCGGTTTTGGAAGCGATCATCGCCGATCTCACGATCTTTCCAGACACGCCAAACGATCGCGTTGCCCTTTATAAACTCTTCACCAAACTCTTCGGTTCCTCGGCGGTCCAGATTCCCGAGCCGACTTCACCCTATGCCTGGGAGCAGCGTGCCTCGGTGAATCTCGCCAAGGTTTCTCCGATCGCCCGCCAGGCCTTCCTTCTTGCTTCCGTCGAAAATTTCCGCCTCGGCGAGATTGCCGATATTCTCGACGTACCGGAAACTGAAGCCATGCAGCTGCTCGACAAGGCGTCGCAGGAAATTTCGCGCCAGGTCGCAACGGATATCATGATCATCGAGGATGAACCGCTGATCGCGATGGACATAGAGCAGATGGTGGAAAGCCTCGGTCATCGGGTCACTGGCATCGCCCGCACCCATGCTGAGGCGGTTGCCCTTCACAACGCCACCAACCCCAGCATGGTGCTCGCCGACATCCAGCTCGCCGACGGCAGCTCAGGCATCGATGCGGTCAACGACATTCTCAAGACATCAAGCATTCCGGTCATTTTCATCACTGCCTTCCCCGAGCGCTTGCTGACGGGCGAGAGGCCGGAACCGACCTTCCTTGTGACCAAGCCATTCAATCCCGACATGGTGAAAGCCCTGATCAGCCAGGCCCTTTTCTTTAATGAAACCACAAAGGTGGCCGCCTGACACGATTTGACACCTTGTCGCGGAACAAAGATAGCGGCCGGACGTTCCGGCTGCTTAGGGACGCTTTACCGACTGTTATAGCGATTGACTGTATAAACCGGCTTGAGTTCTTCCGGTTGAGAATACCCTGTCGGCGGGTTTCTCGAAATTCGAGTGAAAGGCAAGCCGGTGAATACGACTGAACCATTATCCGGCGCGCCTTTAAGTTTCGAAGGCAAGGCCGCTATGATGGAGCGGGCGCTTGGCAGCGCTGGCATCTCAATCCTCTTTCAGGATACGACCCTTGCGATCCGCTATGCCGAAAACTTGCCCGACCACCTGAAACCATCCCTTATCATCGGCGGCACCGATCTCCATCTCTTCGGCGAGAAAGACGGCGAACATCTGTTGCAGCTCAAACGTGGAGTGCTGGAAAACGGCAGGCCCGTCAGTGCGGAAGTGGAGCTTCCGACCGGCGATGGGGTGCGTATTTACGAGCTGAAGATCGAGCGCATCGGCGGGCGAAAATCGCAGGGTCTGCTTTCGGTGATCTCCGAAGTCACCGAGACCCGTCACCGCGAAAAAGTACTGAAATCGCTCCTGCGCGAGCTGTCGCACCGCTCCAAAAACCTTCTGGCTATCATCCAGGGCATCGCCACGCAGACGGCCCGCCACACGCTGTCGCTTGACAATTTCCTGATCAAATTCCGTGGCCGCCTGCAGTCGCTGTCGAACTCGCAGGACCTGATCACCGATTCTAGCTGGCGTGGCGCGTATCTGTTCGAACTCGCTGAGAAGCAGTTCGCCCCCTATTGGCCCGATGCAGGGATGCCGATGCCGATCTACGGGATCAACGCGCATCTGACTCCGAATGCGGCCGTCCATCTTGGCCTTGCCCTGCATGAATTGATCGTCAATTCCGCCTCGCACGGCGCCATCTCCGCCGGTGCCACCAGCATCACGCTCAATTGCAAAGAGGCCGAGCTCAACGGCAAAAAGGCAATCGAGGTGGCTTGGTCGGAACACTTCTACTTCCCTGCCGACCATGAGTTCGAGGACAATAGCTTCAGCCGCACCGTGTTGGAGCGGGTGGTCCCCACCTCCATGAATGGGCGCGCCCAGTTTGCGATCAACGATGACAGCATAGGCTACCGCCTGACGATCCCCGAAACCGAATATGAAATCCTGAAGCGCCGCTGACGATCCCGAACAAAAACCACAAACGAAAACAGCCAGTGCGAGGGCGGCGCACTGGCTGCTTTTCACTCATCGGGAGGGGACCGTGAGTAGATGCCCGGCGATGACTTTTGGGGGGCGTGCATCGGTTGATGCGATCATCACCAAGACACATTCTTAACGACGGTGCCGGGCCTTGGTTCCCATCTTTTTTAAAAAAAATTCTGATTTTTTCTTTGGCGCCTATCGCAGCTGACAAAAAGGACGCCAACGGCCACCAGCCGGGCCTTCAAAAGTCCAACCGAAATCCAGGAAATTTATAGTTTACTTTCCAGAAAATCATCGACCGATTTCAAAAATACAACATAAAAACATGCCGTTAGCAGATTCCCCTCCGTCGTCTGCAACGCTGTGCAATCGCAACCACAATATCTGTTTCGGCAAAACCAAAAATCCAAAAATTTTACCGTTTGATAAATTTTTTATCCTGAGTTACCGTTTGTTCCACTAGCCGTTTACTATAATGAGGGAACTTCAATGGGACGACTGGAAACTGGGATTCATAAAGGCAGGCTGACGCCAGCCGAATATGATGCGAACTTTTCCGACCTGCATCCGCGCCTTAACGATCATGAGGCGCTGGTCGCTTCCGACCGCTGTTATTTCTGCTATGACGCGCCGTGCATGACGGCCTGTCCGACCTCCATCGACATTCCGCTGTTCATCCGTCAGATCTCGACCGGAAATCCGATCGGCTCGGCCAAGACGATCTTCGATCAGAACATCCTGGGCGGCATGTGCGCCCGCGTCTGTCCCACCGAACAGCTCTGCGAGCAGGCCTGCGTGCGCAACACCGCCGAAGAGCGCCCCGTCGAAATCGGCCGCCTTCAGCGCTACGCGACCGACGCCGCCATGGGTGCAAACAAGCAGTTTTATGCCCGCGCCGCCTCGACCGGCAAAAAGATTGCCGTTGTCGGCGCCGGTCCTGCCGGCCTTGCCTGCGCCCACCGTCTTGCTGTGAAAGGCCATGACGTCACCATCTTCGACGCCCGCGAAAAGGCCGGCGGCCTCAACGAATACGGCATTGCCACCTATAAGACGGTCGACGATTTCGCGCAGAAAGAGGTCGACTATGTGCTTTCAATCGGCGGCATCGAAGTAAAGAATGGCCAGGCACTCGGCCGTAATTTCAGCCTTGCCGATCTTTCGTCGCAATACGACGCAGTCTTCCTTGGTCTCGGCCTAGCCGGCGTTAACGCGCTGCGTGCCGAAGGTGAGGATCTCGACGGCGTCGCCGATGCCGTTGCCTATATCGCCGATCTGCGCCAGGCGAAGGACAAATCCGACATCGCTATCGGCCGCCGCGTCGTCGTTCTCGGCGGTGGCATGACTGCGATCGATGCCGCCGTGCAGGCAAAGCTGCTCGGCGCCGAAGAAGTGACCATCTGCTATCGCCGCGGCAAAGAGCACATGAACGCCTCGGAATACGAGCAGGATCTCGCCACCTCCAAGGGCGTCATCATCCGCCACTGGCTGGCGCCGAAGCGCATGCTCGAAAAGGACGGCAAGGTTGCCGGCATCGAGGTGGAATATACCGAGTTGCGCGACGGCAAGCTGACTAGCACCGGCGATACCGGCGTCATTGCGGCCGACCAGATCTTCAAGGCGATCGGCCAGACATTCGAAGCCTCCGGCCTCGGCGCATTGCGCATGGAATCCGGCCGCATCGCCATCGACGGCGAAGGCCGAACCTCACTCAACGGCGTCTGGGCTGGCGGCGACTGCGTCCTCGGCGGCGACGACCTGACAGTCTCCGCTGTCGCACAGGGCCGTGACGCGGCCGAATCCATCAACCGTACGTTCGCTGCCGCCGCGCAGCCGACCGTTGCTATCGCTTGAAGGGAGAATTGATATGGCTGATCTCCGCAATAATTTCGTCGGCATCAAATCTCCGAACCCGTTCTGGCTCGCTTCGGCGCCGCCGACCGACAAGGCCTACAACGTCGAGCGCGCCTTCAAGGCCGGTTGGGGCGGTGTCGTCTGGAAGACGCTGGGCGAGGAAGGCCCGCCTGTCGTCAACGTCAACGGCCCGCGCTATGGCGCCATCTGGGGCGCCGACCGCCGCCTGCTCGGCCTCAACAATATCGAGCTGATCACCGACCGCGACCTCTTCACCAATTTGCGCGAAATGAAGCAGGTGAAGATGAACTGGCCGGATCGCGCCCTCATCGCCTCGATCATGGTTCCCTGCGAGGAGCAATCCTGGAAGGCGATACTGCCGCTGGTGGAGGAAACCGGCGCAGATGGCATCGAGCTCAATTTCGGCTGTCCGCACGGCATGTCCGAGCGCGGCATGGGCTCCGCGGTCGGCCAGGTGCCGGAATATATCGAGATGGTCGTGCGCTGGTGCAAGCAATATACCCGCATGCCCGTCATCACCAAGCTGACGCCCAACATCACCGACATTCGCAAGCCGGCCCGCGCAGCCAAGGCCGGCGGCACCGACGCCGTGTCGCTGATCAACACCATCAACTCGATCGTCTCCGTCGACCTCGACAATTTCGCGCCGAACCCGACGGTCGGCGGCAAGGGCAGCCATGGCGGCTATTGCGGCCCGGCGGTCAAGCCGATCGCGCTCAACATGGTGGCGGAGATCGCCCGCGATCGCGAAACCTACGGCCTGCCGATCTCCGGTATCGGCGGCATCACCACCTGGCGTGACGCGGCCGAATTCCTCGCCCTCGGCGCCGGCAACGTCCAGGTTTGCACGGCAGCGATGACTTACGGCTTCAAGATCGTAGAGGAAATGATCACCGGCCTCTCCGATTGGATGGACGAAAAGGGCCACCACAATTTGGACGACATCATCGGTCGCGCAGTGCCCAACGTCTCCGACTGGCAGTACCTAAACCTCAACTACATCGCCAAGGCGAAGATCGACCAGGACGCCTGCATCAAATGCGGTCGCTGCTACATCGCCTGCGAAGATACCTCGCATCAGGCGATCACCAACATGGTCGACGGGGTCAGGCATTTCGAGGTGATGGATGAGGAATGCGTCGGCTGCAATCTCTGCGTCAGCGTCTGTCCGGTCGAAAACTGCATCACCATGGAAGAGCTGCCGGCCGGCAGCCTCGACAAGCGCACCGGCAAGGTCGTCGACCCGAACTACGCCAACTGGACGACCCATCCGAACAACCCGATGGCACGGCAGGCAGCGGAGTAAGATAGGTCCGTTCACGATAGATCAGCCTTCGCGCTTATGTTGACATAAGTGCGAAGGCTGGCGATTGCGCCGCATCCGAAGCTCAAGGCCGGCGCATACCGAGCCCATCGACGAAGAGTTTTTCCAGATAGCGCGCCGCGTCCTCGAAACGCCCGTCGCCCGAGTGCTCCTGCCCGAGCACCGCGCGCACCTGTACGTCGAAATCTGCATAGTGCTGCGTCGTCGACCAGATGGAGAAGATCAGGTGATAGGGATCGCATTTGGCGATCTTGCCGGCCTTCGCCCAGGCGCGAATGACCTCGGCCTTTTCGTCGACAAGGCTCTTCAGCGGCCCCCGAAGTTCATCCTCGACATGCGGCGCCCCCTGCAGCATCTCATTGGCGAACAGGCGGCTTTCCCGCGGGAAATCGCGGGCCATTTCGAGCTTGCGGCGGATATAGGAGCGGATCTCGCTTTCGGGATTGCCATTGGCATCGAAGGCGCGCAGCGGCTCCAGCCATGTAAACAGCACCCGGTCTATCAACGCGCGGTGCATGGCTTCCTTTGTGCGGAAATAATAGAGCAGATTGGGTTTCGACATGCCAGCGACTTCCGCGATCTGGTCGATGGTCGATCCGCGAAAGCCATGCACTGAAAATACATCCAGCGCGGCTTCGAGTATCACTTCCTCTTTTTCTTCCTGAATGCGGGTGCGGCGTTGCGTCTTGGCGGCTCTGGGGATGGCCATGTCTGCGATGTTTCTCCTTGAAATCCAAGCCCTTCGGCCAAGCTCTCATTCCCCTGCCCACGCTCTAAATATGGGCAATTGCCTATAATTTTGTCGGGAATTTTCGTGCTTTTCGTCTTGAGCGCCGCCACGGAAGTTGTAATGTTTACCAATCGGTCAAATTATCCGTCAGATGTCTTATAAAGGCAACCGGCGATTTTCCGGGGCGAGAAAAACAAGCAAACGCTCCGGAAAGTGACCATCGGGAACAATTGGGCATGCACCTTGCATGACCCGGAACAAACAGGTGAGGATAGCATCATGGTGGCAGCGCCAGGAGAAAACATGCGTATCAACGGCGATCGCCTTTGGGACGCACTGATGGACATGGCGAAGATCGGCCCTGGCATCGCCGGCGGCAACAATCGCCAGACGCTGACCGACTCTGATGCCGAAGGCCGCAGCCTCTTCAAGACGTGGTGCGAGGATGCTGGCATGAACGTCGGCATCGACAAGATGGGCACGATGTTCGCGACCCGCCCCGGCGTCGACCCGGACGCACTGCCTGTCTATGTCGGCTCGCATCTCGACACACAGCCGACCGGCGGCAAATATGACGGCGTGCTCGGCGTATTGGGCGCGCTTGAAGTCGTCCGCACGATGAACGATCTCGGCATCAAGACCAAACATCCGATCGTGGTCACAAATTGGACCAATGAAGAAGGCGCACGCTTCGCCCCTGCCATGCTCGCCTCCGGCGTCTTCGCCGGCGTGCATTCGCTGGACTACGCCTATGGCCGCAAGGACCCGGAAGGTAAAACCTTTGGCGAGGAGCTGAAGCGCATCGGCTGGCTCGGAGAGGAAGAGGTAGGCAGCCGCAAGATGCATGCCTACTTCGAATATCACATCGAGCAGGGTCCGATCCTCGAGGCCGAGGAGAAGACGATCGGCGTCGTCACGCACTGTCAGGGCTTGTGGTGGCTGGAATTCACGCTGACCGGCAAGGAAGCGCATACCGGCTCGACGCCGATGAACATGCGCGTCAATGCCGGGCTTGCCATGTCGCGGATCATCGAAATGGTGCAGGACGTCGCGATGGAAAACCAGCCGGGCGCCGTCGGCGGCGTCGGTCAGGTATTTTTCTCGCCGAATTCGCGCAACGTGCTGCCCGGCAAGGTGGTCTTCACTGTCGACATCCGCTCGCCCGACAAGGCGAAACTCGACCGTATGCGCGCCAAGATCGAGGCTGAGGCGCCTGACATCTGCGATGCCCTCGGCGTCGGCTGCTCGGTCGAGGCCATCGGCCATTTCGAGCCGGTGACCTTCGATCCGAAGCTCGTCACCGCCGTGCGCAACGCCGCGGAGAAGCTGGGCTACAGTCACATGAACATCATCTCCGGCGCCGGCCACGACGCCTGCTGGGCCGCCAAGGTGGCGCCCGCCACCATGGTCATGTGTCCCTGCGTCGGCGGCCTGTCGCACAACGAGGCCGAAGAAATTTCCAAGGAATGGGCCGCCGCTGGTGCGGATGTCCTGTTCCATGCGGTCATGGAGACTGCGGAGATCGTGGCGTGATACCGCTTCTCGCGCAGCAACAGAATTTCACACATCGGGAGCAGACGCCATGAGCACAGTCATCAAGGGTGGAACCATCGTCACGGCCGATCTGACCTATAAGGCCGACGTCAAGGTTGAAGGCGGCAAGATCGTCGAGATCGGGCAGAACCTGTCTGGCAATGAAGTGCTCGATGCCACGGGCTGCTATGTCATGCCGGGCGGCATCGATCCGCATACGCATCTCGAAATGCCGTTCATGGGCACCTATTCCTCCGACGATTTCGAGAGTGGCACGCGGGCAGCGCTTGCCGGCGGCACGACGATGGTGGTGGATTTTGCGCTCCCCTCGCCCGGCCAGTCGCTGCTCGAAGCACTGACAATGTGGGACAACAAATCGACGCGGGCGAACTGCGACTACTCCTTCCACATGGCGATCACCTGGTGGAGCGAGCAGGTCTTCAACGAGATGGAAACCGTCGTCCGCGACAAGGGCATCAACACCTTCAAGCACTTCATGGCCTATAAGGGGGCGCTGATGGTGGATGACGACGAGATGTTCTCCTCCTTCCAGCGCTGCGCCGAGCTCGGCGCGCTGCCCCTCGTCCACGCCGAGAACGGCGACGTGGTGGCGCAGATGCAAGCGAAACTGCTTGCCGAAGGCAACAACGGCCCGGAAGCGCATGCCTATTCCCGCCCCGCCGAAGTCGAAGGCGAAGCGACGAACCGCGCCATCATGATCGCCGATATGGCCGGCAGCCCGGTTTATATCGTTCATACCTCCTGCGAACAGGCACACGAAGCCATCCGTCGCGCCCGTCAGAAGGGCATGCGCGTCTATGGCGAACCGCTGATCCAGCACTTGACGCTTGATGAGAGCGAATATTCCAATGCCGATTGGGACCATGCCGCCCGCCGCGTCATGTCGCCGCCCTTCCGCAACAAGCAGCATCAGGACAGCCTCTGGGCCGGCCTCGCCTCCGGTTCGCTGCAGGTGGTCGCCACCGACCATTGCGCCTTCACCACTGAACAGAAACGCTTTGGCCTTGGCGACTTCACCAAGATCCCGAATGGTACCGGCGGCCTCGAAGACCGCATGCCGATGCTCTGGACCCATGGTGTCAACACCGGCCGTCTGACCATGAACGAGTTCGTGGCGGTGACATCGACCAATATCGCCAAGATCCTCAACGTCTATCCAAAGAAGGGCGCGATCCTCGTCGGCGCCGATGCCGATATCGTCGTTTGGGACCCGAAGCGTTCGAAGACCATCGCCGCCAAGACGCAGCAGTCGGCGATCGATTACAATGTCTTCGAAGGCAAGCAAGTGACGGGCCTGCCGCGCTATACGCTGACCCGCGGCGTGGTTGCCATCGAGGAAAGCACGGTCAAGACGCAGCAGGGCCATGGCGAGTTCGTCAGGCGCGAGCCTTTTACCGCCGTCAACCGCGCGCTCTCGACCTGGAAAGACGTCACGGCGCCGCGCAAGGTTCAGCGCAGCGGCATCCCGGCCAGCGGGGTGTAACGCTTGGCAACGGCGTTCCGGTCCATCGGCTCACAACGGCACATACCGCTCCAGATCCGGCAACAGGACAACACTTTCCTGTTCGTTCGGATCGGTGCGGGCGATGATGGCTGTCGCCGGCTGATCGCTGAGATTGGCAGGCAGATGTGGAACGCCGGCCGGAATGTAGAACATCTCGCCGGCGTGAACGACAACATGCTCTTCCAATTGATCGCCGAACCAGCAATGTGTCTCGCCGGACAGCGCATAGATCGCCGTTTCATGCGAGGCATGCATATGCGCCTTCGCTCGTCCGCCGGGCGGTATTGTCAGAACATGCATGCAAATACCGGTCGAACCGACTGTCTCTGCGGCGATACCCTCGAAGTAGTTGAAGCCTTGTTTCCCGGCATAGGTACCGCCGGGCTGCACGATGCGGCAGGTGGGCTTCGATGAAACGCTCATGCCATTCCTCCGTAAAATTCGATAGTTCTGCGGCATCCTCAGGTTCTAAAACCACCGCGATGCCGTGTAGAATAACACGCAATCCGCCACGACTGCGCGGCCAAAACATGACTGGTAGGTGTTAATGACGTCATCCGCTCCCTCCGTCGTCTCCGCGCGAGACCTCTGCCTCACCTACGAGACAAATGACGGGCCGGTGCATGCGCTGAGCAATGTCGATCTCGACGTGCGGAAGGGCGATTTCGTCTCCTTCATCGGCCCGTCCGGCTGCGGCAAGACCACGTTTCTGCGCGTCATAGCCGATCTCGAGCGCAAGACCTCCGGCGACATCACCGTCAATGGCATGACCCCCGAGGAGGCGCGCACCGCCCGCGCCTATGGCTATGTCTTTCAGGCGCCTGCCCTTTATCCCTGGCGCACGATCGAAAAGAATATCGCCCTGCCGCTGGAGATCATGGGCTATGCCAGGACTGATCAGGCCAAGCGCATTGCGCAGACGCTGGACCTCGTCAACCTCACGGGCTTTGCGCACAAATATCCATGGCAGCTCTCCGGTGGCATGCAGCAGCGCGCCTCGATCGCCCGTGCGCTCGCCTTCGACGCTGACCTTCTGCTGATGGACGAGCCCTTCGGTGCACTCGACGAGATCGTCCGCGATCATCTCAACGAAGAACTGCTAAAACTCTGGAAGCGAACGAACAAAACTATCTGTTTCGTGACGCACTCGATCCCGGAGGCGGTTTATCTCTCCACCAAGATCGTCGTCATGTCGCCTCGTCCCGGCCGCGTCACCGACGTCATCGAATCCACCCTTCCACTCGAACGCCCGCTGGGCATTCGCGAAACCCCTGAATTCCTGGAAATCGCCCATCGTGTCCGCGAAGGACTGAGGGCGGGACATAGCTATGAGGAATAGGATCACACCATGAACCCCCAATTCCTCCTCTGGCTCACCGGCGCCATGGCGATCTTCATCGGTGGCGCGACCGCTTCGCGGGCTTATATCGCCAACAACAACATATTGGTCCTCATTCTAGCGCTCTGCCTCTACTGTGTCGGCAATCTGATGGTGGTTCGGCTCATGCGGGAGGGCGGGCTGGGCCTTGCGATTTCCGCCTCCGCCATCGCCCAGCTCGTGGTCGTCAATATCGTTGCCTTCATCGTCTTCGGCGAGCGGCTCAGCTTGCCACAGCTAGCCGGCGTCGGGCTCGGCATTGTCGCGATGGCGCTGATGCTGTTTCCCACGGAAGGAGGGGCGTGACCATGGAGGAGCAGCAATTCTTCAAGCACAAATTCGTGCCGGTTACGACCATCGTGCTGGCGATTCTTGTTCTGTGGTACGCCTTCGCCATCATTCTCAACACCCCGTTTCAGCGCGATCTTGATCGGCGCGCCAACGTCACCTCCGGCACGATGGAATTCATCGGCAAGACGCTTGCGCAGCCGAAGCCCATCTTGCCGGCGCCGCATCAGGTGGCGCAGAATGTCTTCGAAAACACCTTTCTGAGAGCCCCGACCAGCAACCGCAGTCTCGTTTACAATGCCTGGGTGACGCTGTCCTCCACAGCGGTCGGCTTCGCTTTCGGCACCGTGCTCGGCATCCTGATCGCCGTCGGCATCGTGCATGTCGTCGCGCTCGACCGGAGCCTGATGCCCTGGATCATCGCCTCGCAGACTGTGCCGATCCTGGCCATCGCGCCGATGGTCATCGTCGTCCTCGCCGCCGTCGACATTACCGGGTTGATCCCCAAGGCATTGATTTCGACCTATCTTTCCTTTTTCCCTGTCGCTGTCGGCATGGTGAAAGGGTTGCGTTCGCCGGAGGTCATGCATCTCGACCTGATGCGCACCTACAATGCCAGTGCTGCGCAGACCTTCTGGAAGCTGCGCGTGCCCGCGTCGATCCCCTTCCTCTTCACCTCGATGAAGGTGGCGATTGCCGCGAGCCTGGTCGGCGCCATCGTCGGCGAATTGCCGACCGGGGCCGTTGCCGGCATCGGCGCAAAACTGCTTGCCGGCTCCTATTACAGCCAGACAATCGACATCTGGGCGGCGCTCGTTGCCGGCTCGGTGCTGGCGGCGATCCTTGTCGCCATCGTCAGTATTGTAGCCCGCATCGTTGATCGCTCGATGGGAGGCCGGCCGGCATGAAGGGCATTCATTTTTCCTGGCAGGGCCTGCTCGCCCTCCTCCTCTGCCTCGCTTCAATTACCATGCTGCCGCTGCTTACAGCAGACGCAGTTGCCCCCTTTACCGGTGGTGTAACGATCTTCATCCTGTTGCTGATCGCCGCTGCCGCGGCGATTTCCTTCATCAATCTGTCGCCGGCTTTATCGGCCACAATCCTGTTCATCGGCGCACATGGAGCCGCATGGCTGCTGCTCTCGGGGATCACCGGCAACGAAGGCAATGCGCGCGTATCCTTCTTCCTGCTAATCGCCGCCGCCTGGCTGCTCGCCTGGCGCTGCGTCTCCGTGCTGTCCACGATCCGGCCGCGCTCGGCTGCGGGCAACTATGGCCTACGGCTGCTGATTCCGGCGATCTTCGGCGCCTGGATATTGATCATCTGGGAAGCCGCCACCCGTGGCGCCGGCATCCCCTTCATCCTGCTGCCGCCACCGGGTGCCATCGGAGCGAGGATCGCCGGCTCCATCCCGACCCTCTGGACCGACGTGCAGCAGACGATCTTCAAATCGGTACTGATTGGCTACATGATCGGCTGCGCCAGCGGCTTCCTTGTCGCCATTCTTGCCGATCGCGTCGCGTTTCTCCGTCACGGCCTGCTGCCGATTGGTAATCTGGTCTCGGCATTGCCGATCATTGGCGTCGCTCCGATCATGGTCATGTGGTTCGGCTTCGACTGGCAGTCGAAGGCCGCCGTCGTCGTCATCATGACCTTCTTCCCGATGCTGGTGAACACGGTCGCCGGCCTTGCCGCCGCCGGCAATATGGAGCGCGACCTGATGCGCACCTACGCGTCGAGCTATACGCAGACGCTGCTCAAGCTTCGCCTGCCGGCCGCAGCTCCCTTTATTTTCAATGCGCTAAAGATCAACTCGACCTTGGCCCTGATCGGTGCCATCGTGGCGGAGTTCTTTGGCACACCTATGTCGGGCATGGGCTTTCGCATCTCGACCGAAATCGGCCGGATGAATGTCGACATGGTCTGGGCGGAAATCGCAGTCGCCGCGGTTGCGGGGTCCGTCTTCTACGGTATCGTCGCCATTCTGGAGAGGATGACGACATTCTGGCATCCGTCTTTCCGTGGTGGACAGACGTAGCCTAAGATTCCGGCCAAGGGATCAAGGCATAACTTCAGAGGGAAAAGGACAAAAAATATGAAAAAACTGATGGTTGGATTGATGGCGGGCGCAATGGCGCTGGCCGCAGCACAGGCAGCGATGGCTGCCGACAAGGTGACGCTGCAGCTCAAGTGGGTGGCGCAAGGTCAGTTCGGAGGCTACTTCGTCGCCAAGGACAAGGGTTTCTACAAGGAGGAAGGGCTCGACGTTGACATCAAGCCGGGCGGTCCGGATATCGCGCCGGAACAGATAATCGCCGGCGGCGGCGCCGATGTCATCGTCGACTGGATGGGCGGCGCCCTGGTTGCTCGCGAAAAGGGCGTGCCGCTGATCAACATCGCCCAGCCCTACGACAAGTCCGGCCTGGAGCTGATCTGCCCGAAGGACGGCCCGGTAAAGACCGAAGCTGACTTCAAGGGCCATACGCTCGGCGTCTGGTTCTTCGGCAACGAGTATCCCTTCTTCGCCTGGATGCACAAGATCGGCCTGAAGACCGACGGCGGCAAGGACGGCGTCACCGTCCTGAAGCAGAGCTTCGACGTTCAGCCGCTCGTCCAGAAACAGGCCGACTGCATCTCGGTCATGACCTATAACGAATACTGGCAGGCGGTCGATGCCGGCTTCAAGCCGGAAGACCTGATCGTCTTCAACTATACCAAACTCGGCAACGACCTTCTGGAAGACGGCCTCTATGTTAACGAGACCAAGCTGAAGGACCCGAAGTTCAAGGCCAACATGGTCAAGTTCGTCCGCGCTTCGATGAAGGGCTGGAAATACGCCGTCGAGCATCCGGATGAAGCCGCCGAAATCGTCATGGACAATGGCGGCCAGGACGAAAATCACCAGAAGCGCATGATGGGCGAAGTCGCCAAGCTGATCGGCAGCGGCAAGCTCGACCCAACACTCTACGATCGCACGGTGGCAGCGCTTCTCGATCAGAAGATCATCAGCAAGAAGCCGACCGGCGCCTATACGCATGAGATCACCGACGCTGCGCTGAAATAGGTCCGACGTCCAAAAAAACCAACGGAACGCGCGGGGTGCATCCTCCGCGCGTTTTTTTCATTTTGTAACAGAGGCGATAAAAGGCTGGCTTTGTCGCCGCGTTTGCCTGAAAAGCCATGCGTCGATCAAGCTTCTGAATGGACGCATCACGAACCTGTGATTGATTCGTGGTGCAACGCACATTAGAATTATGCGGCGACAGCGACAGAAATCATTTTCTCGTGATCTTGCAGGATTTGGAAATCGTTCCCACCTAATGGGACAAAATGAGATGAGGGACTTGCAGGCATGACAGACGGATATTGATCCGCCGGGAAGAGCCGGCCGCACGCATGGACCCCCGTTTTCGCGACGGAAAACAGCGAAATCCATTTACACAAAATACCGAACTGGAATTGAACGCATGGCCTTCACGCCGCACAGATTTCTGAGCACGACCGCAATGTTGCTTGTTCTCCTGACGGCGCCGGCGGCCCTTGCCGAGGAGCCTGTCGTCACTGCGCCAAAGCAGAACCTACCCGCGATCGTCGTCACGCAGGCCGTGACGCGCAAGCTGACCGACAAGGTCGTCGCCACCGGCACGGTGAAAGCGGTGGAAGAGGTTTATATCCAGCCGCAGGTGGATGGCCTGTCGATCCGTTCGCTCAACGCCGATGTCGGCGACAAGGTCGAGGCAAACAGCACGCTTGCCACGTTGAATGATGATGCGCTGGTTCTGCAAAAGAGCCAGATGGAGGCGACGAAGGCCAAGGGCCAAGCTACGCTTGCCCAGTTGCGAGCGCAGCTCACCGAGGCGCATGCCAATGCGGAGGAGGCGGAATTGCAGCGCGTCCGCGCCGTCGCGATGGGTGCCAAGGGCACGGTCTCGACCTCATCGGTCGAACAAGCGAATGCTGCTGCTGCCGCCAACAAGGCGCGCGTGGCCTCGGCCGAACAGGCAATCGCAGTTGCCGAAGCCGATCTCAAGGTCATCGACAGCCAGATCGCCGATACCGACCTGAAGCTCGCCCGCACCGGCGTCAGAACGCCCGTCGCAGGCACCGTCGCCTCGCGTAACGCCCGCATGGGAGCCATCGCCAACGGCAATGGCGATCCGCTGTTCACAATCATCCGCGACAGCGACCTGGAGCTGGTGGTCGATGTTTCCGAGAGCGATATCACAAAGATTACCCTCGGCCAGAAGGCGTTGATTTCGCTTTCCGGCAGCCGCGAAAAGCTAACCGGCTCCGTCCGCCTTGTTGCGCCGATCGTCGATGCGGTCACCCGCCTCGGGGCGGTGCACATCTCCATCGATGACGACCAAAAGGCTCGCGCGGGCATGTATGGCAGCGCCGAGATCATCGTCCGCGAGTCACAGGGTGTCTCCCTGCCGTTGACGGCGGTCAACAGCGACGAAAATGGCTCTTCCGCCCGCAAGGTCGAAGGTGGAGTCGTTAAATTCGTCAATGTCCAAACCGGCATTCAGGACGGCGCCTATGTCGAAATCGTCAACGGCCTGAAGGATGGTGACGAAGTCGTCGCCAAAGCCGGCGCGTATGTCCGCGACGGTGACCACATCACACCCGTCAAAGAAGCGCCGCAAGCGTCCAACTGAGCGAGAACGGCAAGATGAACTTTTCCGCCTGGTCCATCCGAAATCCGGTCGCGCCGCTTCTGGCTTTTTTCCTGCTGATGGTGGTGGGCGCTCACGCCTTCTTCAATCTGCCGATCACCCGTTTTCCGAATATCGACGTGCCGGTCGTCAACGTGACCGTGACGCAGAGCGGCGCCTCGCCCGCCGAACTCGAAATGCAGGTGACGAAGGAAGTCGAAGACGCCGTCGCCGGCATCAACGGCATCGATGAGATCCAGTCGACGGTCACCGACGGCCAGTCGCAGACCGTTGTCATCTTCCGTTTGGAGGTGCCGACGGAGCAGGCCGTTCAGGATACGAAGGACGCGATCGACCGCATTCGCGGCAATCTGCCGTCGACCATCGATGAGCCGATCGTTTCCAAGGTCGACGTCGAAGGCCAGGCGATCCAGAGCTTCGCCGTTTCCTCGCCGAACATGACACTCGAGGAGCTGTCCTGGTTCGTCGACGATACGGTCAAGCGTGCGCTGCAAGGCCAGGCCGGCATCGGTCGCGTTGACCGTTACGGCGGCGCCGACCGCGAAGTGCGCATCGAACTCGATCCGAACAAGCTGAACGCCTACGGCATTACCGCGCTTTCGGTTAGCCAGCAGTTGCGCGGCACCAATATCGATCTCGGCTCCGGTCGCGGTCAGGTGGCCGGCAGCGAACAGGCGATCCGCGTCCTTGGCGACGCCCGCGACGTCGCCCAACTTGCCGACACCACCATCGCATTGACCAACGGCCGCTTCGTCAAGCTCTCCGATCTCGGCTTCATCAAGGACACCTATCAGGAGCCGAAGTCCTTCTCGCGTTTCAACAGCACGCCCGTCGTGACCTTCGGCGTCTTCCGCGCCAAGGGTGCCAGCGAAGTCACCGTCGCCAAGACCGTGGCCGACACCTTGGATAAGGTGCGTGCCGAGAACCCGAGCGTCTCGATCGAGCTGATCGACGATGCGGTCTACTACACATACGGCAACTACGAAGCGGCGATGCACACGCTGCTGGAAGGCGCATTGCTCGCCGTTCTCGTCGTCTTCCTGTTCCTCAGGAACTGGCGAGCGACGCTGATTTCGGCTGTCGCCCTGCCGCTTTCGGCAATCCCGACCTTCTGGATCATGAACCAGATCGGCTTCTCGCTGAACCTCGTCAGCTTCCTGGCGCTGACGCTCGCGACCGGTATTCTTGTCGACGACGCCATCGTCGAGATCGAGAACATTGCTCGCCACATCAAGATGGGCAAGACGCCCTACCGCGCTGCGATCGATGCCGCCGACGAAATCGGCCTCGCTGTCATCGCGACGACCTTCACCATCATTGCCGTATTCGTGCCGGTCTCCTTCATGCCGGGCATTCCAGGCCAGTATTTCATCCAGTTCGGTCTGACGGTCGCCTTTTCGGTGTTCTTCTCGCTGCTGGTCGCACGCTTGATCACACCGATGATGGCCGCTTATTTCATGCGCGCCGAGGATGCCGTCGATGACCATCAGGACAATGACGGCCGGTTCATGCGCGGCTATAGCTGGCTGGTTCGGGTAACGACGAGGAGATGGTATACCCGCTATCCGACATTGCTTGCCGCCTTTGCGTTCTCCGTCGCCTCGGTTTTCGCGCTGATCATGTTTGTGCCCGGGAGTTTCATCCCGCCGGAGGATGCCTCCCGTATCGTGCTGTCGGCTGAACTGCCGCCGAATGCCCGGCTCGATGACACCGAGCAGGCAACCAACGAAATTTATAGGCGCGTCAAGGATATCGACGGCGTCGAGAGCGTCTTCGTCCTCGGCGGCGCCTCGCCCAAGGGCGATCTGGAATTGCGTCGCGCGACGGTAACGCTGACACTCGGCAAGCTCGATCAGTCGCTCGTCAAGAAGCTGGTCAACGATGTGCTGGGTTCGCTGCCCGTCATCGGCGCCCATCTGCCGAAGGTTGCCGTCCATGGCCGCATCAGGCCGCAATGGGAGATCGAAAAGGAAGTCTTCGCCAAGCTGCGCTCGATTCCCGACGTTCGTATCACCAAGCTCAACGACCGCGGCGACCGTGACCTGACCTACAACTTTCTGTCCCGCGACGAGAAAGATCTAAACGAAGCGGTCGGCATCCTCGAAGCCAAGCTGCGCACCGATCCGGCACTTGCCAATGTCAGCGCCGACGGCGCCCTGCCGCGGCCCGAGCTGCAAATCTATCCGCGCAAGGACGAGGCAGCTCGCCTCGGCATCACGCCGCAGCAGATTTCCGACACGGTGCGCGTGGCGACCATCGGCGATATCGACGCCTCGCTTGCCAAGATTTCGCTTGATGACCGCCAGATTCCCATCCGCGTTCAAGCTTCGCTTGGTATGCGCCGCGACCTTGCGGCGATCCGGGCATTGCGCATCAAGACCGCCATGGGCACCACAGTGCCAATGTCGAGCGTGGCAGACATCGACTATTCAGAAGGCCTGTCTTCGATCAAGCGTAACAACCGTTACCGCGTCGTCGCGATCGGCGCAGACCTGCCGCAGGGCGTGGCGCTGGACACGGCTTCGAGCCATTTTCTCAATATCGTCAACAATGCCAAAATTCCGGCCAGTGTCCATCTGGCTGAAAGCGGCGACACCAAGATCCAGAAGGAAATGCAGCAGAGCTTCGGCAACGCCATGCTGCTAGGCCTGCTGCTGGTGCTGACCGTGCTGGTGCTGCTGTTCAAGGACGTGATCCAGCCCTTCACCATTCTGCTGTCGCTGCCTCTGGCGATCGGTGGTGTGGCGCTGGCGCTGATCTTGACCGGCAATGCTCTGTCCATGCCCGTCATGATCGGCATTCTGATGCTGATGGGTATCGTCACCAAGAACGCCATTCTGCTCGTCGATTTCGCGATCGAAATGATGCATCATGGCATGCCCCGGTTGGAAGCCGTGGTCGAGGCCGGCCGCAAGCGTGCTCGGCCAATCATCATGACCTCTATCGCCATGTCGGCCGGCATGTTGCCATCCGCACTTGGCGTCGGCGAAGGCGGCTCGTTCCGCGCACCGATGGCGATTGCGGTGATCGGCGGCATCATCGTCTCCACCGTCCTCAGTCTGGTGGTCGTGCCGTCCTTCTTCCTGATCATGGACGATCTGTCGCGCCTGCTTGCCTGGCTCTTCGGCCGTCTCGTCGGCAAGAAGGATGTGGATGACGAGGTTCTGACCAAGGAAAAACTGGCAACCGCCGTCAACGAAAATCGCAAGACGCTCACCGCACTGGAAGAACGTCTTGACGCCATGGAAGTCAAGGACGCCCGGCAGCGGGGCGCACCGGCCAAGACCAATATCTTGAAACTGCCGCCGTTTGCCGCCGAGTAGAGCGTCGGGTTGACTAAATGGAAATGACAATCGCAGGGCGGCTTACAGGCCGCCCTGTTCCTTTAGGAAGTCGACGATCGTTCCAATACCGTCGCCGCGCTTCATATCGGAGAAGACGAAGGGGCGGGCCTGCCGCATGCGGGTCGCATCACGGTCCATGACGTCGAGATTGACGTCAACGAAGGGGGCGAGGTCCTTCTTGTTGATGACGAGAAGATCGGACTTGGTGATACCTGGACCGCCCTTACGCGGAATTTCCTCACCCTGGCAGACCGAAATCACATAGATGGTGATATCGGCAAGATCTGGCGAAAAGGTCGCTGCCAGATTGTCGCCGCCGGATTCGATGAAGACGACGTCGAGATCGGGAAGCCGCTCGTTGAGGTCCGCGATGGCCTGCAGGTTGATTGTTGCATCCTCGCGAATGGCTGTGTGTGGGCAGCCGCCGGTTTCGACGCCGACGATGCGATCCGACGTAAGCGCCTGCATGCGCACCAGCGCTTCGGCATCCTCGGTCGTGTAGATATCATTGGTCACCACCGCGACGGAATAGTCGTCGCGCATTGCCTTGCACAGCTTCTCCGTCAGCGCCGTCTTGCCCGAACCGACGGGGCCGCCAATGCCGACGCGCAGAGGTCCATTTCTCGATTTCATGCCCGAAACTCCGATAAAGTCATAGAATAGCGAAGCATACGCGTCTCGCACAGCGGCGAATGACGTAGGATCTGCTTCGACCGCAACATTTGCTTGAGCCCTTCCCTCAGGAGCGAAAGAGCCGGGTGCCCTGCGTCTCATGACGAAGGCTTGCTATATCGGCCTGCACCGTCGCCGCACCGAGATCATCGAGACTCGATTGCGCAGCTTGCTTTGCGACCTCGGCGATGACATCCTCCAACGCCGCCAGGATCGCGACGCCGTCCTTCTGTCCGGTCACTCCGAGCCGAATGCCGGCCGACAGCATCTGCGACGCCAGCGCATGCAGGAAGGCCGCGACCGCCTTTTCCTGGGATATGCCATGCGCGCCAGCCACCGCACCAACCGCCACCGGATAGGCCGTCTTCGAGGGCAGGATGGAAAAGACCGGATGCGGCCAGGCCCTGGCGGCGGAGAGGAAGGCTTCGCCGAGCAGCATGGTTTCCTGATGGCGCTCCTTCGAACCGGCCAGCGCTTCGGCAAGCTGGGCCGCCTCAACCAGCCGCGCAGCATCCTCCGCCGCACCATGTGCTTCTGCAAGCAAGACGGCGTCGTTCCAGACCGAGCCATGGCGGATCAACGCCGCGATCCATTCCCGAAGGCTCGTGACATCCCGCACCAAGCCGTCATGGACAGCGCGTTCGAGGCCACCCGAATAGGCGAAGGAACCGACGGGAAAAGCCGGCGACAACCAAGCCATCAGCCGCAAGAGCGCCTGCAGATCCTTATCCCCCGTTGGTGAAACTCCGGTCATCGACGCTCAGTCGTGCGAATGATGGTGATGGTCGTGCCCATGCCCATGATCATGATCATGATCATGCCCGTGATCGTGACCGTGCGAATGACCGCCATGCGCATGGTAGGCGCCGCGCGCCGGCTGGAAAGCTTCGCTGACCTCCGTCACCGTTGCGCCGAGACCTTCGAGCATGGAGCGAATGACATGGTCGCGCAGAATGAGGATGCGGTCTTCCTCGATCTGTGCCGAGAGGTGCCGATTGCCGAGGTGCCAGGCAAGCTCGATCAAATGCCGGCGATCGCGCGGCTTGATCTCGAACAGCTTTTCCGCAGCGGCAACGATCTCGATCAGCTCGCCGTCTTCGCGCACCAGCAAGTCGCCATTGGCGAAGAGGACCGGCTCTTTCAGATCGAGCATTACCATCTCGCCGTTTTCGAGATGCAACAGCTTGCGGCGCAGATGCCGGAGATCATGAGGTAGCTCGACACGATGGATCGGGTCGGAGGACGGCGTGCCGGCCGGCAGATAGGAAGTGACGCGTTGCATGGCTTGTCCAATTCAAAGCTTTGTCAGACCATGCAAAATAGCGACTTTCCGCGCAAGGACCAGTGCCGGTTTCGCAGAGCTATATCCCCTGTCCGTAGCGATGTTGCTCCACATAATCGCGTGCAGTCTCCTGCTCCTCTTCAATTATGCGGCGATGCCAGACATGATTCTGCCACTCACTTTCATGAACGACACGATTGCGGCCGAGCGCCTTGGCAAGATAAAGCGCCTTGTCTGCAGCGGCATAGACCACCTCTTTCTTGCGCTCGCCCCATATGTCGGCGATCCCCGCCGAAATCGTAATCTTCACCGCGCCGCCTTCGACGGCAATAGCGTGATTGGCAATCAGCGTTTTCACGCCCTCGATACGGGCGATGCGTTCGGCCATGTCGCGGCCGTGGACGATGGCGCCGAACTCTTCGCCGCCGAGGCGGGCAACCGCATCCTTGCCTTCGAAAAGGTTGGAAAAGATCTGCGACACGGCAACGATGACGGCATCGCCGGAGGCATGTCCATACCGGTCATTGATCATCTTGAACCGGTCGACATCAAAAATCACCAGCGAGGCATTATCCGCCACCTCGTCCAGGGCCTCGGTAAAGGCACGACGATTCAGCAGGCCGGACAGCATATCGGTACGGCTCAGCCGCTCAAATTCGGCGCGAGAGACGGCGAGCTTATGAATGGCATAGCCGGCCAGCAGCGCCAAAAGGCCAGAGACGATGCCGCCGATAAACCACGCAAGCAGGACGCCGAGGCGAATCGCATCCAGCATTGGTAGCGGCAGAAGCTCCAACCATTTCAGGACGGCTATCAAGAGGAGGATGATCGCAACCGACAGAATGACCGCGAGGAAACACATCTTAAGCGCGAAAGTAAAGATCGCGCTGCGTTGCTGAAAGTTACCATGTTCGGCTTGCAGCGAAATCCACCATTTCATGCGATTCACCTTCCTCAGCCCTTGCTCCGAGAAAGCAGTTAGAAGCGAAGGCTCTTCCAGGTCTTTAACGCAATCGTTAAAATGTGCCGCGTTTCCCAACTTATGAACCATTAAAAATGATCGTCATAGGCGAACCTAACGCAAGGGGATGCAGCAACTCTGGCATAGGCAATTACAAGTCTCTGATTATACTGAATTAGTTCGGACGCCTTACGAAAAACCGCAGGGCATTTAGGCGCGTCACAATAAATCGAGGATAAAACGCCGCAGCACCGCACGGGATAGAAAGTAGCGCCGCCGGTCCGACCATTACAGGTCGGCTTGTAAGACCAAGAGCGCCCCGGCTCAAAAAAGCGTCAATGATCGGCAATCAACTGAGCGAGTTTACTGCGGTTCTTTTCGAGGTAACGGCAATTCTTCTGGAAACTGGCATAGAGCCCCGCGGTGGCGTGTTTCCTGATCGGCGACACATCTTCGTTCGTCAGCAAGGCCCTGATGGCTAGGGCAAAGCCCCATTCGTTCTGCGTTAGATAGCCGAGACGCCGGGTCGACCACCCCTGCGTACCACTGCCGACATCTCGAAACTGACTGAATTGAAACGACTGATTGCCACCGAAAACGCCAAAGCCGAAAAAGACCGTGGCCAGATCGGTCACGAACTCCTCATTGCTGTTCCAATCGGCAGGCCTTGTCGGAATGGAATGCAGCACAGAGTGGCAAAGCTCATGAGCGAGAACAGCGATCAATGCCTCAAGATCGCGGGCGATCTTGGGGTCGTAGCTGATAATCTGGCGATTGTTGGCGGCACGATAAGTGCCCGCCGCTTGCCCGGGCAGGTTCTTCACCACGGCCAGATGCCCGACATGCGCATCAATCGCCTCACCCTGTCTGCGTAGTTCGAAGGCTCCGGTGTCCAGTTTCAGCAACTGGCAGAGTTGCGAAAATACGAAGGCCACATGCTCGTGCCCAGACAGCCCGGACTTCGGAAAATCGGCGTGCGTTGGATATTTCGATGCGAATGTCTTCAATGCGGTCGCGCCGCCGAGATTGTCGAGCAACCATCCCCATGCAGACAGTTGCCACTCGACGTCGTCGCCATCTATCGTCGGCTTGGAAGACCAGAACATGCTCAGAACAGGAAATAACGCTGCGCCATGGGCAACACCGTCGCCGGCTCACAGGTCAGAAGTTCGCCGTCGGCACGCACCTCGTAGGTCTCCGGATCAACCTCGATATGCGGCGTCAGGCTGTTGTGGACCATCGATGCCTTGGAGATGCCGCCGCGGGTGTTCTTGACGGCCACGAGGCTCTTGGCGACACCGAGCCTGCCGGCGAGACCGGCATCGAGCGACGCCTGCGACACGAAGGTAACCGAGGAGTTCGTCAGGCTCTTGCCAAAAGAGGCAAACATCGGGCGGTAATGCACCGGCTGCGGCGTCGGGATCGAGGCGTTCGGATCGCCCATGGGGGCGGCCGCGATCGAGCCGCCGAGCAGGATCATGTCCGGTTTGACGCCGAAGAAGGCCGGATTCCAGATCACCAGGTCAGCGCGCTTGCCGACTTCGATCGAACCGATCTCATGGCTGAGGCCATGAGCGATCGCCGGATTGATCGTATATTTGGCGATGTAGCGCTTGACGCGGAAATTGTCGTTGTCGCCGGTTTCCTGGGCCAAGCGGCCGCGCTGCCGCTTCATCTTGTCGGCGGTCTGCCAGGTGCGGATCGCCACCTCGCCGACACGGCCCATGGCTTGGCTGTCGGAGGAAATGATCGAGAAGGCGCCGATATCATGAAGAATATCCTCCGCCGCAATCGTCTCCTTGCGGATGCGGCTTTCGGCGAAGGCAATGTCCTCCGGGATCGACGGCGACAGGTGATGGCAGACCATCAGCATGTCGAGATGCTCGGCAATCGTGTTAACCGTATACGGACGCGTCGGGTTGGTCGAGGACGGGATGACGTTCGACTGGCCGCAGATCTTAATGATATCGGGCGCATGGCCGCCGCCCGCACCTTCGGTATGAAAGGCATGGATTGTACGGCCCTTGATGGCGCCGATCGTGTCCTCGACGAAGCCACTTTCATTCAACGTATCCGTGTGGATCATCACCTGCACGTCATATTCATCGGCAACCGTCAGGCAGCAGTCGATCGCGCCGGGCGTCGTCCCCCAATCCTCGTGCAGCTTCAACGAAGTTGCACCGGCAAGCACCATCTCCTCAAGCGCGCCGGGCAACGAGGCATTGCCTTTGCCGGCAAAGGCAAGATTCATCGGAAAGGCATCGGCAGCCTCGATCATGCGGGCAATGTGCCAGGGGCCTGGCGTGCAGGTGGTGGCGAGCGTCCCATGTGCGGGGCCTGTGCCGCCGCCGAGCATGGTCGTCAGGCCACTCATCAGCGCCTCTTCGATCTGCTGCGGGCAGATAAAGTGAATATGGCTATCCATGCCGCCGGCGGTGACGATCTTGCCCTCACCCGCGATCGCCTCCGTGCCCGGCCCCACGATGATGTTGACGCCCGGCTGCATATCCGGATTGCCGGCTTTGCCGATCGCAACGATTCGGCCATCCTTAAGGCCGATATCAGCCTTGACGATCCCCCAGGTATCGACGATCAGCGCGTTGGTAATGACGGTATCGACGGCGCCGTTCGCGCGCGTCACCTGGCTCTGCCCCATGCCGTCGCGAATGACCTTGCCACCGCCGAACTTCACCTCCTCGCCATAGGTGGTGAAATCCTTCTCCACTTCGATGAAAAGCTCGGTATCGGCAAGCCGCACCTTGTCGCCGGTAGTCGGCCCGAACATGTTGGCATAGGCGGCGCGGGAGATCTTGTAGGGCATATATCAGGCTCCTTGGGAGGAAAGAATGAGAGTCTTGTTGGCAATGCGCCTCAGGCGACCAAGGGAAATATAAAGATCGACCAACCGCTTCTCCGCAGCAAACGGATGACCATCCCAACCGGTATGGCCGAAGCCGGTGATGGCGATATCGTCGTCGGGGTAGCGCAAAAGCAGTTGAGCGATCACGATCATACCGCTGCTCGGCACGACATAGGGGCCGGGCTCATGCGGCCTGAGTGCCTCGTCGACACTCTCATGAACGGACTGATCGATGACCACATGGCGCTTGCCGGTGGCATTGCAGAAAGCGGTGAATTGATCGGTGTAATCGTCGCAGAAATCGTTGAGTTCCGGATGCGATTGCGACAGCGGAACGCGCAGGGCGGCGAACTTGCGGGGATCGCGCACACTCCAGATTTCCGATGCGGCAGCAACCGGCGGGCTGTTGCGCCATTCCGCAGAACCGAGCATCGCACGCGCCGGCCGACCGGTATTGCAGACCGCGACGACATCGGTGCGGCTGCCGCCGGTCTCGATGGAGCGGCAATCGTTGAAACGCACGACCAGGTCGGCGGCGTCGATCTCCGTTGCCGCCCCTTCCGCGATCTCACCGTTGCCAACGATCATGATCCTGCGTTTCGCGCTCACTTCGCACCTTCTGGCCCATCGGCCAACGTCTTCAACTCTTTGGTTCTTTGCACGGTCAATGTCGCCTTGCATCCGGAAACGAGCATCGGCTCCATCGACCCGCCCCTCGCCTGGAATCCTTCCGCCTCGCACTCGCCATCGCGATAATCGACCCAAGCGCGCTGCGCCTTGACCAGCGCCTTTTCGGCGCCCTTGAGGTCGGCGTCCAGATCGGAATCGATGGCAACCATCGCCGCACGCGTCTTTTTGTATTGCTCGTTCAATGCCTTATCGGCCTTGTCGTAATCACGCTGCGAGCAAATGTTCATGTCCATCTGCGTCTGGGCATTGTTGCAATCGACCTTCGGCTGGTCCGGATCGTTCTGCGCATAGGCCGAACCGCACATCAAAACCGTCGCGACGAATGTGCCGGACGCAAGCAATCTCAAAGACATATTGCCCCTCCCTGCAGGTCTCACAGTTTGCCCATGATCTGCTGGCGGAAGCCGTAGACCTCGCGTTTGCCGGAGAGCGGGATCAGCGTCACCGAGCGGGTCTGGCCAGGCTCGAAACGCACGGCGGTCCCTGCAGGAATATCGAGACGCATACCCTTGGCCTTGTCGCGATCGAAGGCGAGACCGCCATTCGTCTCGGCAAAATGATAGTGGCTGCCAACCTGCACCGGACGGTCGCCGGTATTGGAGACGTCAAGCGTTACGGTCGGCGCGCCAGAATTCAGTTCGATGTCGCCGCCTGCAACAAAAATTTCACCTGGAATCATCGTCTTTTCCTCTGCCCGTCGTTCAGCGGATCGGCTCGTGCACGGTCACGAGCTTCGTCCCGTCCGGAAATGTCGCCTCGACCTGTACGTCATGGATCATCTCGGCAATCCCCTCCATCACCTGGTCGCGGGTGATGACATGGGCGCCGGCTTCCATCAGTTCGGCGACCGGGCGGCCGTCGCGGGCGCCCTCGACAACGAAATCGGTAATCAGCGCGATGGCTTCGGGATGGTTGAGCTTGACGCCGCGCTCCAGCCGTCGCCGCGCCACCATCGCCGCCATGGAAATCAACAGCTTATCTTTTTCTCTCGGAGTGAGGTTCATCGCCTACCTATGTGATTGCTATTTGCTCGAACTACAGATTCCAGACTTTCGGCACTGGCGTTCCGTTGCGCAAGGCGGAAATGACCGGGATCAGGATTTTTCTAAGGGCGAAGCCGTCAGGCGCCGCCAGCCGTACCACCAGCTTGTCACGCCATTGGCTGGCACCGCCCATCTTCCCCTCGATAAGCGGCCGCACCTTGGCGAGATAGGTCTCCGCCAGCGGCCCGGCATAGAGCAACGTCGCGAATGCGACTTGGCCGCTAAGGACGGCATGTTCAGCCGTCAACGCCGCGACATCGCCGTCGAGCCTCAATTCTTCGGCATGAATCAACCTCCCGGCGCGACGAATGCGCCAGCGATCGCGGAACAGTCCTTGTAGCATGGCTTCGCCCATGGCCTTGCGACCCAATAGGATCGCTTCGACGGCCAGAAATTCGGCGGTCTCATCGAGATCGACATCGAGCCTGCGGGAAAGCGATGCGCGGTCGAACAAAATCGTCTCCTGCGGCAACCAATCGACGCGTGCCACAGCACCGACCTTGATCGAAGTCACGACTTCGGCTGTGCCGGCGGATGCCTTGTAGATCTTCTCGCAGGCCTGGGTGGTCGCATCGATGCGCGTCGCCGGCCCCGCGACGATACTCCAATCCATGCAGTCGCCGCCGGTCAAGCCACCGGCAGTGTTGATGATGACGGCTTCCATGGAGTTGTCGAAGGTATCGGGCAGACGGATCTTCGCCGCGCCTTCCTGGAAAAGTTCGGCAAGGCGCGTGCGTCCATCAAGCGCCTTGGCCGCAAGATGGCCGCGCCCGCGCGCCCTCTGCGGTCTCGTGCTCGCCGCTAGCATCGCCATTCCGTGTCTCCGCTCATTACATCATGTCATCGCGGGTCATTGAAACCCGCCAGCGAACAAAGGCAGGCAATTTCTGTGCCTTGTGCAGTTGCGCGGAACAGCGGCCTGCCGTGGCGGGCACCCGCTGCATTTTTCGCCAGATGATGAAAAGAAGGGCATTTCGCCTTAGACAGTCAGATGCCGGCGCGCCTCGGGCGTATCCAGCGTCTCTGCCAGGCCTTCATGAACGATCTCGCCACGGTCCATGATATAAACGTAGTCGGCAAGTTCGCGGCAGAAATCGAGATATTGCTCGACCAGCAGGATCGCCATGCCGGTGGAATCCCTGAGATAGCGGATCGCTCGGCCGATATCCTTGATGATCGACGGTTGAATGCCCTCGGTCGGCTCATCCAGCACCAATATTTTCGGCCGCGTCACCATCGCTCGGCCGATCGCCAACTGCTGCTGCTGACCGCCGGAGAGATCGCCGCCGCGGCGCGACAGCATGGATTTCAGCACCGGAAACAGATTGTAGATATCCTCGGGAATATTGCGGTCGCGGCGCGGCACGGGTGCGAAGCCTGTCTCCAGGTTCTCCTTGACCGTCAGCAGCGGAAAGATTTCGCGCCCTTGCGGCACATAACCGATGCCCTGTTTGGCACGAGCAAAGGGCGCCATGCCGTTCAGCGCCACGCCGTTGAAGGCGACCGAACCCGCCGACAGCGCATGTTGGCCGGTGACGGCGCGCAGCAGCGAGCTTTTGCCGACGCCGTTACGCCCGAGCACACAGGTGATTTTGCCCATCTCCGCCTTGATCGAGATACCGCGCAGTGCTTGAGCTGCGCCATAATGCAGATTTGCGTTTTCAACTGTCAGCATCTCATCGCCCCAGATAATTCTCGATCACCTTCTGATCGTTGCTGACGAAATCGATCGAACCTTCGGCCAGCACTGAGCCTTCCGCCAGGCACGTCACCTTGACGCCGAGGTCACGGATGAAGCCCATGTCGTGCTCCACCACCACCACGGAACGCGTCTTGGCGATCTCCTTCAGCAGCACCGCTGTCTCCGCCGTCTCGGCGTCGGTCATGCCGGCCACGGGCTCGTCGACCAAAAGCAGCTTTGGCTCCTGCGCGAGCAGCATGCCGATCTCCAGCCATTGTTTCTGCCCATGCGAAAGGTTGGCCGCCAGCTCGTCGCGTCGGTGGGAAAGGCGCACCGTATCGAGGATATCGTGGATGCGGTCGCGATCTTCCGGCGTCAAGCGATAGAAAAGCGTCGAGAAAACGCCGCGTTTGCGGTTAAGCGCCAGCTCGAGATTGTCCCAAACGGTATGACTTTCGAAAACGGTCGGCTTCTGGAACTTGCGGCCGATGCCGAGTTGGGCGATGTCTGCCTCGTCCTTCTTGGTGAGATCGATCTGGCCGTTGAAGAACACTTCGCCCTCGTCCGGCCGCGTCTTGCCGGTGATGATATCCATCATCGTCGTTTTGCCTGCGCCGTTCGGGCCGATGATGGCACGAAGTTCCCCCGGCTCGATGACGATCGACAGCGAATTCAGCGCCTTGAAACCGTCGAAGGAGACGGAGACGTTGTTGAGATAGAGCATGCTGTTGGGCTTGATGTCCGGGATCATGGCCTTACTCCGCCGCCTGAATGGTCGTCTTGCCGGCTTCGTCTTCCTCTGCCTCGGGCTTCGGGCTGACCGGCTTGCGACCGCTGCCGATATATTGCGCCACCGTGCCGACGATGCCCTTGGGCAGGAACAGCGTCACCGCGACAAAGAGGCCACCCAGAGCAAAGAGCCAGAAATCGGGGAACAGGCCGGTGAAGATCGTCTTGCCGCCATTGACAAGGATGGCACCGATGATCGGGCCGACTAGCGTTGCCCGACCGCCGACCGCTGTCCAGATGACCACTTCGATCGAATTGGCCGGCGCGAATTCGCCGGGATTGATGATGCCGATCTGTGGCACATACAGTGCGCCGGCGATGCCGGCCATCATCGCCGACACGACGAAGACGAAGAGCTTCATGTGTTCTACGCGATAACCCAAGAAGCGCGTCCGGCTCTCCGCATCACGCACACCGACCAGCACCTTGCCGAACTTCGAGCGCACAATGGCCGACGACAGCATCAGTGCCAGCGCCAAGAACAGCGCCGTGATGGCAAAGAGCGCGGCGCGCGTGCCGTCGGCCTGGATGTTGAAGCCGAGGATGTCCTTGAAATCGGTCAGGCCATTATTGCCGCCGAAGCCCATGTCGTTGCGGAAGAAGGCAAGCAGCAGTGCATAGGTCATCGCCTGCGTGATAATAGACAGATAAACGCCGTTGACGCGTGAGCGGAAAGCGAACCAGCCGAAGACGAAGGCCAGCAGGCCGGGCGCGGCCAGCACCATGATCATCGCGAACCAGAAGTGATCGAACCCGTACCAGAACCAGGGCAGTTCCTTCCAGTTCAGGAACACCATGAAGTCCGGAAGGATGGGATTGCCATAGGTGCCGCGCGACCCGATCTGCCGCATCAGATACATTCCCATCGCATAGCCGCCGAGCGCGAAGAAGGCGCCATGGCCAAGCGAGAGAATGCCGCAATAGCCCCACACGAGATCGAGCGCCAAGGCGAGCAGCGCATAGGTCAGATATTTGCCGAACAGCGACATCAAATAGGTCGGCACATGCAGTGCGCTGGTCTCCGGCAACAGCAGGTTCGATAGCGGCACGACGAAGGCGACGGCAATCAATATCGCGATCGCGATACTGATGCGGCGGTCGAGCGAACGCAAGATAAAGGCCGTGATCATGCTTCCACCGCCCTTCCCTTGAGGGCGAAGAGCCCGCGCGGACGTTTCTGGATGAAGAGGATAATGAGAACGAGGACCAGGATCTTGCCGAGCACCGCCCCCGCATAGGGTTCGAGGAACTTGTTGAGGATGCCGAGCGAGAAGGCGCCGACCAGGGTTCCCCAGAGATTGCCGACGCCACCAAAGACGACAACCATGAAGCTGTCGATAATGTAGCTCTGGCCAAGGTTTGGCGAGACGTTGTCGATCTGTGAGAGCGCAACGCCTGCCATCCCCGCAATGCCCGACCCCAAGGCAAAGGTGAATGCATCGACCCAGGGCGTGCGAATGCCCATGGAGGAAGCCATGCGCCGGTTCTGCGTCACCGCCCGCATCTGCAGCCCGAATGCCGAGCGCTTCAGCAGCAACAGCAGGGTGACGAAGACACCGAGCGCGAAAACGATGATCCAGAGACGGTTCCAGGTAATCGAGAGATAGCCGAGATCAAAGGAACCGGACATCCAGGAGGGATTGCCGACTTCCTGATTGGTCGGTCCGAAGATCGAGCGCACCGCCTGCTGCAAGATCAGCGAGATGCCCCAGGTGGCGAGCAGCGTTTCCAGCGGCCGGCCGTAGAGAAAGCGGATGACGCCGCGCTCGATGACAAGGCCGACGGCACCGGTCACCAGAAACGCTACGGGCAAGGCGATCGCCAGTGACCAGTCGAAGAGTTCCGGATAGGAGCTGCGGATGACGCTCTGGACCATGAAGGTGGAATAGGCGCCGAGCATTACCATCTCGCCATGCGCCATGTTGATGATGCCCATGACGCCGAAGGTGATGGCAAGCCCGATGGCGGCAAGCAGCAGCACCGAGCCGAGTGACAGGCCGTACCAGACGTTCTGTACCGCATCCCAGATCACCAATTGGCTTTGGATGCCGGCGATGGCGGCGGCGACATCGGGCTTCAGGCTGTCATCGACAGAAACCGAAGAGAGAATGCCGATGGCGTCACGCCCACCTTCTGTCTTGATCGTCTCGATCGCCGCCTTCTTCTGCTCCGGCGAACGATCGGAACTTAGCACGGCAACCGCGCGCGCCTTCTCGAGCACGCTGCGAATTTCGCCATCTTTCTCGTTTTGCAACGCGGCTTCCAGCGCCTCCAGCGAATCCGCGCTCGGCGATTTTAATACGGATTGCGCCGCCTCCAGTCGGACACCACGATCCGGGCTCATCAGCGTCAGGCCGCCGAGCGCCGCACGGACCGAGCGACGGAGATTGTTGTTGATCTTGATCTTGCCGAGATTGCCCTTGGCTTCCTCGCCGGCCGTCTGCCCGGTCAACGGATCGATCAAGGCCATGACGTCACCGGAAGATCTGGCGATGAAAACCTCATTGTCGGATTTGCGAACGTAGAGATCGCCGTCCGAAAAAGCCTGCAGCGCCGGCACTACCTTGGGATCGCCGGTCTTGGCTAGATTCTTGACGATTTCGTCGGCCTGCTGAAAGTTCGCCGGACCCAGCGCATTGATGAGACTATGCGCATCTTCTTGGGCGCGCAGCGCGGTCGCCGTCAGCACCACTATCAGGCAAAAGCCGGCGGCAAGCGCCAAGGCCATGCGGTAAACAAATTTGTCGAACATCACGCTTGTCCCCTCATGCTGCCGCGGGCAGAGGAGCCTGCCCGCGGCAATCTGCGCGCATGATCCAGAACGGTAGGACCGCGTCAGCGAAAAGTGCGAAGCGGTTTTCGGATAAGATCATGCGATATCAAGGAATTATTCGAGGCGGCTTATCGCCGCCCCGACATTGGGCGGTACTCAGGAACCCTTGCCGCCGCACTTGCCAGTGGAAACATTGAAGTTGCCGCAGTTCATCGGCATGCGCCAATCCGAGATCAGATCCTTGCTGTCAGGCAGATAGTCGGACCACTCATCGCCGACGACTTCAGGAGTCTGCGAGACGATGTCGAACTGGCCGTTGTCCTGGACTTCGCCGATCAGCACCGGCTTGGTGATGTAATGGTTCGGCATCATGGTGGCATAGCCGCCCGAGAGGTTCGGAACCGAGACGCCGACGAGAGCGTCGATCACCTTGTCCGGATCGGTGGTGCCGGCCTTTTCGACGGCCTTCACCCACATGTTGAAGCCGATGTAGGCGGCTTCCATCGGGTCGTTGGTGACGCGCTTGTCGTTCTTGGTGTAGGCGTGCCATTCCTTGATGAACGCGGCGTTTGCCGGCGTGTCGACGGACTGGAAATAGTTCCAGGCGGCGAGATGGCCGACCAGCGGCTTGGTGTCGACGCCCGCCAGCTCTTCTTCGCCGACCGAGAAGGCGACGACCGGAATGTCTTCCGCCTTGACGCCCTGGTTACCGAGTTCCTTGTAGAAGGGTACGTTGGCGTCGCCATTGATCGTGGAGACGACAGCAGTCTTTTTACCGGCCGAGCCGAAAGTCTTGATCTTGGAGACTTCCGTCTGCCAGTCGGAGAAGCCGAACGGCGTGTAGTTGACGATGATGTCTTCGTCCTTGACACCCTTGGACTTCAGGTAGGCTTCAAGGATCTTGTTGGTCGTGCGCGGATAGACGTAGTCGGTGCCTTCCAGAACCCAGCGCTGCACGCCTTCGTTCTGCATCAGATAATCGACGGCAGGGATTGCCTGCTGGTTCGGAGCGGCACCCGTATAGAATACATTGCGCTCGGACTCTTCACCCTCGAACTGCACAGGGTAGAAGAGGATCGAGTCCAGTTCCTTGAACACCGGCAGGACCGATTTACGCGACACCGAAGTCCAGCAACCGAACACGGCCGAGACCTTGTCCTTCTGAATCAACTCGCGCGCCTTTTCGGCAAACAGCGGCCAATCGGACGCCGGGTCGACGACGACGGGCTCCAGCTTCTTGCCGAGGACGCCGCCCTTCTTGTTCTGCTCGTCGATGAGCATCAGCATGGCGTCTTTCAGCGTCGTTTCCGAAATTGCCATAGTGCCCGAAAGCGAATGGAGAACGCCGACCTTGATGGTGTCGTCGGCGGCAAAAGCTCCGTGGAATGCGGTCGTCGACATGATGGCGCCCAGAAGCGCGCCGGAGACAAGAGTCTTCAGTTTCATGTATAGTTCCCCTCTTTTTGTCTGCCGCAACAGTTCGTAAACAAAGATTAACCGTTGCCTGCCGCGACTATCCGGCAGCACCAAGGGATTCCACATACGTAATATGACGTAGGAAGCGGGGCGAAATGTGCAGCATATTAGCAGTTCATGCACTTAAGGACTGCGACGATCCGTGTTACGACGTGAATTACACTTGCCAAACTATTTGAGGGCAAGACTGCTGAAGGGTGGGCATGGCAGCGCGGCAACGCATCATTCCGGTCAGGCGCGAATACAATCGCTGGGTCGCAAACCAGACGCTGGAAGACTATGCCCTGCGCTTCACCGCCAAAAGCGCCCGACAATTTTCCTCGCAGCGCATCTCACAGACGGCGATCGGCGCCATCTCTTTCCTGGCGTTGGAGGCGATCGGCGGCGCCATCACGCTCTCCTACGGCACGACCAACGCCTTCTACGCCATCATCGTCGCCAGCATCGCGATGCTTGCGATCGGCCTGCCGATCAGCCGGTACGCCATCCGACACGGAGTCGATATCGACCTTCTGACCCGGGGCGCCGGCTTCGGCTATATCGGTTCGACCATCACGTCGCTGATCTATGCCAGCTTCACCTTCATGCTTTTCGCGATCGAGGCATCCATCATGTCGGGCGCGCTGGAGCTGACGCTCGGCATACCCTTGTGGATTGGCTATATCGTCAGCGCCGTCATGGTCATTCCGCTGGTGACGTACGGTGTCCGTCTGATCAGCCGGTTTCAGCTTCTGACGCAGCCTTTCTGGATCGTCCTCAACATCCTGCCCTTCATCTTCATCGCCTTTTCCGACTGGGAAAAATTCGATCTCTGGCGTGCTTTCGCCGGCATCCATCACCCCGCGGCAGTGGCCGGCAGTGCCTCGCCTTTCGATCTCGTGGAATTCGGCGCCGCGTCGGCAGTTATCCTGGCGTTGATGTCGCAGATCGGCGAGCAGGCCGACTTCCTGCGCTTCCTGCCGCCGGAAGGCCGCCGCAAATGGCGGCATCACCTGGCGATTTTCCTCGCCGGTCCTGGCTGGGTGATCATCGGTGCGCCGAAGCTGCTGGCCGGCTCGTTCCTGGTGGTACTGACGCTAAGCTCCGGCGTCCCGGCCGATCGCGCCGCCGACCCGGCGCAGATGTATCTCACCGCCTTCGGCTATATGATCCCCTGGCACAATGCCGCGCTGCTCTTGATGGCCGCCTTCGTCATGGTCTCCCAGTTGAAGATCAATGTGATGAACGCCTATGCCGGCTCGCTTGCCTGGTCGAATTTCTTCTCGCGGCTGACGCATAGCCATCCCGGCCGTGTCATCTGGCTGGTCTTCAACGTCGCCATCGCCCTACTGCTGATGGAACTCGGCATCTACAGGCTACTGGAGGAAACGCTCGGCATCTTCTCCATTATCGCCATGGCCTGGCTCTGCACGATCTCCGCCGATCTCTTCATCAACAAGCCGCTCGGCCTTGCACCTCCTGGTATCGAGTTCAAGCGCGCGCATCTCTACGACATCAATCCCGTTGGCCTGGGGGCCATGGCGCTGTCGGCAACAATTGCCCTCATCGCCCATTTCGGCGCCTTCGGCACGATCGCCGCCTCGCTCGCCCCTTACATCACCTTGGTTATTGCGCTCGTCGCCTCGCCCACGATCGCCTGGGCGACCAAGGGCAAATTCTATCTCGCCCGCAAACCCCGCCAAAGCTGGAAGAACCTCGCCACCATCACCTGCTCGGTCTGCGAACATCCATTCGAGCCGGAGGACATGGCCTGGTGCCCGGCCTATGCCGCGCCGATCTGCTCACTCTGCTGCTCGCTGGACAGCCGCTGCCACGACATGTGCAAGCCGAAGGCGCGGTTCAACACGCAGGTGGGCACCGTCGCCAAGACGTTGCTGCCGGAGACCATCGTCGCCAAGCTCGCCACCCGTCTCGGCCGTTACGGCATCGCCGTCGCGGTGGCGCTGACCGCCGTGGGTGCCATCCTGGCGATGATCGCGCATCAGGTCGGCTCCGCTTCGCCCGAAACCGCCGTGGTGGTCGACCGCACTATCCTGATCGTCTTCTTCGTCTTCGCCGTCATCGCCGGCGTCGTCTGCTGGTTCTATGTGCTCGCCCACGACAGCCGCGTCGTCGCGGAGGAAGAATCCTCCCGCCAGAACACGTTGCTGCTCAAGGAAATCGCCGCCCACAAGAAGACGGACGCCGCATTGCAGACCGCCAAGGAGGCCGCAGAAGCAGCGAACCGCGCCAAGAGCCGCTACGTCGTCGGCTTGAGCCACGAGCTTCGCACGCCACTCAACGCCGTGCTCGGTTACGCCCAGATCCTCGAGCGCGACGAGACGATTCCGGCGCCGCGGCAATCCTCGCTGAAGGTGATCCGCCGCAGCGCCGAACATCTTTCCGGACTGATTGACGGCCTGCTGGATATTTCCAAGATCGAAGCCGGCCGGCTGCAGGTCTATTCTAACGAGATCAACATTCAGGATTTTCTCGACCAGATCATCGACATGTTCCGCCCGCAGGCGCAGGCCAAGGGTCTTGCCTTCATCCATGAGCGGTCCGCCGCCTTGCCCGATTATGTCCGCACCGACGAAAAGCGGCTGCGGCAGATCCTCGTCAACCTGCTCTCCAACGCCATCAAATTTACCGATACGGGCAGCGTACGTTTCGAGGTTGGCTATCGCAGCCAGGTCGCGAGCTTCACCATTGCCGATACTGGTCGCGGCATCGCGGAGAAGGATCTTACCCGCATCTACGAGCCCTTTCAGCGCGGCGAGGCTGAGAGCATCCGCCCCATGCCGGGCCTCGGCCTCGGGCTGACCATCACCCAATTGCTCACCAATACGCTTGGCGGCGAGATTGCTGTTGTCAGCGAAAAGGACAAGGGCTCGACTTTCAAGGTCCGCCTGATGCTGTCGGCGGTCATCCGGCCGATGAAACCACCAGCCCAGGAGCAGCGGATCGTCAGCTATGAAGGCCCGCGCCGCACCATCGTCGTAGTCGACGACAACGAGGATCATCGCGAGTTGATGCGCGAAGTGCTGTCGCCCCTCGATTTCATTGTCTTGACAGCCGCTGGCGGGCCGGATTGTCTGACGCTGATCGAAGGCATCAAGCCGGATCTTTTCCTGGTCGATATCTCCATGCCGGGCATGAACGGCTGGCAATTGGTCTCGCGGCTGAGGGAGAGCGGCCAGATGGCGCCGATCCTGATGCTGTCGGCCAATATCGGCGATGGTGCCGCCGCCAAGGACAGCGACGACAGCCATAATGACGCCATCGCCAAACCTATCGATATCCGTCAGCTTCGCGACAAGCTAGCACTGCATCTCGGTCTGAAATGGGTCTATGCCGACGGTTCCGCGCCCGCCTTGCCGAAACCCACGCCACCGATGAAGAGCCCGGGGATAGAGCATGTGCGCGAGTTGATGCGGCTTGGCGAGATCGGCTATGTCAGAGGCATCGAGGCGAAGCTCACGGATCTTGCCAAGCTCGATCAGAACCAACCCTTCACCGATGCTTTGAGGACCTATGTTCAAGCCTTCGACATCGGTGGGTTTCTGGATTTCCTGCGCAAATTCGACAATGAAAAGGTAGAACCGATTGGCTGAGCCCGCCCTTCCCCGCGATATAGTCTTGCTCGTGGACGATTCGCCGGAGGCGCTCGGATTCCTGACCGATGCCCTTGAGCAGTCGGGCTTTTCCGTGCTGATCGCCACATCGGGCTCGGCCGCGCTGAACATCGTCGAACGTATCACGCCGGACCTGATCCTGCTCGATGCCGTGATGCCATCCATGGACGGTTTCGAGACCTGCCGGCGGCTGAAGGCGAACGCCGGCATCGCCCAGATTCCCGTAGTCTTCATGACCGGACTGACCGAAACCGAGCACGTCGTGCATGCGCTGGAGTCGGGCGGTGTCGACTACCTCACCAAGCCAATCAACGTTGATGAACTGCGTGCCCGTATCCGCGTTCACCTGCGCAATGCCCGCTCCGCCCAGAGTGCCAGGGTCGCGCTAGATGCTGCTGGCCGGCATCTGCTGGCGGTCAAAGGCGATGGCGCGATTCATTGGTCGACCCCGCAAGCCACACGCCTCATCAACGCCGCAACGGGCAGCGACGACGGCCTTGATCTTGTGGCGAAACACATCGCCACTTTCATGCGCGAGCGCGAACGGCCAAGCCCGGCGCGCGACAACCTGCTCTCGATCAGCAATGGCGGCCAGGCGGCTCTGCAGCTCGCTTTCCTCGGCGCGATCGGCGCGGACGAATATCTTTTCCGCCTGACCGCCACCAACCAGCGCGCCGACGACGGCGTGCTGCGCCAGCATTTTGCGCTCACCCAGCGCGAATCCGAAGTATTGCTCTGGATCGCCAAGGGCAAATCAAACCGCGATATCGGCGAGATTTTGGGGCTCTCCGCACGGACGGTGAACAAACATCTGGAGCAGATTTATGTGAAGCTCGGCGTCGAAAACCGGGCCTCCGCCGCGGTAAAGGCGGCGCATGTGCTGCATGAAATGTAATTCTACCATCGCCCGAGGCGGAGAAGGGCTTAAACCACCCGATCCGGCGGCTCGCGCCCTTCGAAAAATGCGGTGATATTATCCACCACCTTCATACCCATGGCCGTGCGCGTCTCTTCGGTCGCACTGCCGAGATGCGGCAGCAGCACGACATTCTCCATTGCCTTCAGCCTCTCCGGCACATTCGGCTCCGCTTCGTAAACGTCCAAGCCGGCACCACGAATCGTGCCTTGCTCCAGTGCAGAAATCAGGGCCGCCTCGTCGACAACGTCGCCACGGGCGGTGTTGATCAAGAAGGCGCCGGGCTTCATGGCGGCGAAGCGGGCTGCATTCATCAGATGGCGGTTCTCCGCGCCGCCAGGGCAATGCAGCGAAACGAAATCGGAGGCTGCAAGCACATCCTCGATCGTCGGAAGTTGCATGGCACCGTAGCGCGCCGCTTCCATCGGATCGATGGCGGAACGATTGTAGAAGGCGACATCCATGCCGAAACCAAAATGACAGCGCTGCGCGAAAGCTCTGCCGATGCGGCCGAAACCGATGATGCCGACGGTTTTGCCGGTGACTTTCGTGCCGATCATATGCGTCGGCCGCCAGCCGCTCCATTCGCCGGCACGCAACTCGCGTTCCCCTTCCCCGCCGCGGCGCGCTACGGACAGCAACAGCAACATGGCGATGTCGGCGGTGCAGTCGGTCAGTACGCCCGGCGTATTGGTGACGACGATGCCCTTCTCCCTGGCTGAAGCGACGTCGATATGATTGAAGCCGACTCCGAAATTGCCCAGGATTTTCGTCCTGATAGCATCGCCCTCGAAAAGTGTAGCCGGCAGTCTGTCGGAAACAGTCGGCAGCACAGCATCATAGGCCAGCAAAGCCGCGCGCAACTGCCCGGCATCGAGCGCGATATCATCCAAATTGAACGTCGCATCGAAGCGTTCGGAAAGTACGGCCTCAACTGCCGCCGGCCAGCGCCGGGTGACGAGAATACGGGGTCTGGTCATGCTGCATCGTCTCCTGCCAAGATGGGCTCAGACTTAAAGCACGATCGTTGCGAAGGAAATGGCGTTCGTCACGGCCCAAACGGAAAGAAGCCCGGCCAATGACCGGGCTTCATAGATCGAATGCGCCGCCGGAAATCCGGCGTCGCAAAGATTACTTTTCGATTTCGGCGTAGTTGTACTTGCCGTCGGAGCCCTTGGACCACTTGTACATCACGTAGTCCGGACGGGTGATGTCGCCCTTTTCGTTGAAGCCGAGTTCGCCGATGGCGGTCTTGAACGGACCCTTTGCCTTCAGCGCGTCGGCAACAGCCATCGGGTCGTTGGAGCCGGCAGCCTTTGCGGCGTCGGCGATGACCTGCATGGCGGCGTACGAATAGAGCGTGTAGCCTTCCGGCTCGTAGCCGGCAGCGCGGAACTTGGCGACGAGATCGACAGAAGCCGGGTTCTTGCGCGGATCCGGCGAGAAGGTCATCAGCGTGCCGTCAACGGCGTCGCCAGCGATCGAAGCCAGTTCGTTCGAGACGATACCGTCACCGGACATGAAGTGAGCCTTGACGCCCTGGTCGGCCATCTGACGCATGATCAGGCCGGCTTCGGTATGCAGACCGCCGTAGTAAACGAAGTCGACGCCGGCTTCCTTCATCTTGGCGATGAGGGCCGAGTAGTCCTTGTCACCAGGTGTGATGCCTTCGTACATGACTTCGGTTACGCCAGCTGCGTTGAGGTTCTTCTTGGTTTCGTCGGCAAGGCCTTGGCCATACGGGGTCTTGTCGTGAACGACGGCAACCTTGGCACCCTTGAAGTTGTCAGCAATGTACTTGCCGGCAACCGCGCCCTGCTGGTCGTCACGACCGCAGGTACGGAAGGTGTTCCACAGGCCACGTTCGGTGAAGACCGGGTTCGTCGAAGCCGGGGTGATCTGAAGGATGCCGTTTTCGGCATAGACTTCCGAAGCCGGGATGGAAACGCCCGAGTTGAAGTGGCCGACAACGAACTTAACACCGTCAGCGACGAACTTGTTGGCGACCGAAACGCCCTGCTTGGCGTCAGAAACGTCGTCGCCGAGTTCGAGCTTGATCTTTTCGCCGTTGATGCCGCCGGCTGCGTTGATGTCGGCAACGGCCTGTTCAGCACCCTTCTGGAGCTGAGCGCCGAAGGCAGCGTTTGCACCCGTCAGAGGGCCTGCAACGCCAATGATGATGTCAGCCTTCGCAACGCCGCTGAACGCGATCATCGCCGACAGAGCCACGGCCGACAGAAGATACTTCTTCATATTGTTACTCCCAATTTTTTGAGCGGGTTCCGTTTGATTTGCCCTGCGCAATACCCACCAATCATCACGCCGGTAAGCTTGTATTTCGGTGTCTGGAGGAGATGATCCCCTGAACTTGAAGCCGTTTTCAGACAGGATCATACTCAACCTTGAATTCAGACTGAGCCTAGTTTCGACGCACTGTCAATTCTTCTTCTTCCACGAGAAGGCCGAGGTCTTTTCGTAGAGCCAATAGTAGTTGTTCACCATCTGATTCGTGCGGCGATAGCGGTATCCAGCCGTGGAGAAGATAAGGAGAAGAACCACGTCGAGAATATAGTTGTAGGGGTCGAATACCGGGCCGTTGAACAGCGCATGATGCAGGAATTGCAACCCAAGGCCGATTAGAAAAGTATAGATGACGGCCAGCGGATAAGAGTTCCAGTTGCTCGCCACAGCCCGGCCGGCGCGCCATGCCGTCCAGAAACCCAGGAGAACGATAACCGCACGAATGACGATGCGCCCGCCGGTATCGCTTTCGAAGAAAAGTCCCTGCATATCAAATTCTCCGCAGAACGAGGCTCAATGGTGACCGCCTTCGAGATAGGCGGAGCGCACTTCCGGATTGGCGAGCAGTTCCTTGCCGGAGCCGCTCATCGTCACCCGGCCGTTGACCATGACATAGCCGCGGTCGGAGAGCTTCAGCGCGGCGAAGGCGTTCTGCTCGACCAGAAAGACGGTGAGTCCCTGGGTTTTGTTCAAAACCTTGATGGCTTCGAAAATGCCCTTGACGATCAGCGGCGCAAGCCCGAGCGAAGGTTCGTCGAGCAGGAGCAGCTTCGGGCGCGCCATCAGTGCACGGCCGATCGATAGCATCTGCTGCTCGCCACCCGACAGCGTGCCGCCGCGCTGAGATTGACGCTCCTTCAAGCGTGGAAACAGGGTAAAGATCTTCTCGACGTCCTCGTTGAAATGCTTGAGTTTGTCGAGGCTCGCACCCATCTGCAGGTTTTCGTAGACCGTCATGCGCGGGAAGATGCGCCGTCCCTCCGGCGACTGCGCAATACGCAGCCGGGCAATCTCATGTGTCGGCATGCGGGTAATGTCGCGGCCGTCGAAGATCACCGAACCGTTGCGGGCCTGCGGGCTACCGCAGATGGTCATCATCAACGTCGACTTGCCGGCGCCATTGGCGCCGATCAGGCTGACGATTTCGCCGCTGTTGACTTCGACATTGACGCCAGCAAGAGCGCGGATATTGCCGTAATAAGCTTCTACGCCCTCAACTTTCAGAAGCGGTTGCCCCGTCATCGGTGTTCGCCCTCTTGGAGGTGTTCGACTTCGGCAATCACCTCTTCTACTTCTACATCTTCGACACCGAGATAAGCCGCGATCACCCTCGGATCGTTCTTGACCTCATCCGGCGTACCATCGGAAATCTTCTGTCCGTATTCGAGCACGACGACGTGGTCGGAAATTTCCATGACCACCGACATATCGTGTTCGATCAGAAGGATCGACGTGTCGGCATCCCTGCGAATGCTGCGCAGGAACTCGTTGAGCACCAGCGACTCGCGTGGATTGAGACCCGCGGCCGGCTCGTCCAGGCACAAAAGTTCTGGGCCGGTGCACATGGCACGGGCGATTTCCAGCCGGCGCTGCGCGCCATAAGGAAGATCGCCAGCCGGATCGTCGGCGCGATCGACGAGATCGGCCTTCTCCAGCCAGAAGCGCGCCAGCTCGATGGCGTTCTTGGCCTCAGCGCGATATTTGCCGATGCCGAGCAGACCGAGCACGGTATAGCCGGATGCCTTCATCAGCTTGTTGTGTTGGGCCACCAGCAGGTTTTCAAGCACGGTCAGGCCCGAGAACAGACGGATGTTCTGGAACGTGCGCGCCACCTTGGCTTCGCGCGTGATCCGGAAATCCGGCAGCCGTTCCAGGAGGAATTGCTTGCCGCTCTTCTGGTTGAGCGTGATCATCCCCATCGTCGGCTTGTAGAAACCGGTGATGCAATTGAAGACGGTGGTCTTGCCGGCGCCGTTCGGGCCGATCAGCGCAGTGATATCGCCGCGCTTGGCCTCGAAGGAGAAGTCGTTGATCGCCATCAGGCCGCCGAATCTCATCGAGAGATGATCGACCTTGAGCAGGATGTCGTCAGGGGTTGCGGTCACAGCGTTCATCAGCCGTGGCCCTCCTTGGTAAAGCTGCCGGACACCGCTTTTCGCTCCTTGAGGAAGGCGGTCGGCTCGCGGGTCCCGACGAAGCCGCGCGGTTTCACTATCATGACGACCACCATGGCGAGGCCGAAGATCAGCATGCGGTAAAGTTCCGGGGTAAAGTCAGGGCCGAAGATCAACTTGAGGAAATCCATGTCGCGCAATAGTTCCGTGCCGCCAACCATGGCGATCGCGGCGATAGCGATCCCCTTCAACGAACCCATGCCGCCAAGAACGACGATGGCGAGAATGACAGCTGATTCGAGGAATACAAAGGATTCCGGCGAGACGAAGCCTTGCCGCGCGGCAAAGAACGAGCCGGCAAAGCCGCCGAACATCGCGCCGGTGGCAAAGGCGGTGAGCTTCGTCGTCACGGTATTGATGCCAAGCGACCGGCAGGCGATTTCGTCTTCACGCAACGCTTCCCAGGCACGGCCGATCGGCATGCGGCGCAGCCGGATCGTCACATAAGCCGTCAACATGCAGAGCGCGAGGATGACATAGAACAGGAAGATCTTGTACCAGGCCGACGACATCGGCAGGCCGAAAGTCCGGATGACGTTATGCGGATCCTTGAGATCGAAGGTGTAGAGGCCGAACAGCGAAGCTTTGGTGATGTTGGAAATGCCGAAGCTGCCGCGGGTCACATCCGTCCAGTTGGTGAGGACGATACGTATGATTTCCCCGAAGGCCAGCGTCACGATCGCCAGATAGTCGCCCCGCAGACGCAGCACCGGGAAGCCGAGGATCACACCCCACAACCCTGCGAAAATACCGGACAATGGCAGCAGGATCCAGAAAGACAGGCCAAAATGCGTCGACAGCAGCGCATAGGAATAGGCACCGACCGCGTAGAAGGCCACGTAGCCGAGGTCGAGCAGGCCGGCCAGGCCGACGACGATATTCAGGCCCCAGGCGAGCATCACGTAGATCAGGATCTGGATACCGAAATTGTCGACATAGGTCAGCGATCCCTGCGGGCCTAAAAGCGCCACCGCCAGCAGCGGATAGATAAGCAGGAAGACCAACGCAATCTTGGTGAAGTTCTTCGAGATGAAGCCGGGTTCGGCTTCGACAGGCGGAGCCTTCGCCTTGGTCGCCTTCATGGCCGCCAGATAGGGTTGCACGAACACCGTCATGACGAAACGGCCGACAGCGGCTACGGCGACGACGGATGCCAGCAAGCCCCAGCGCTGAACGATGATCAGCCTGTTGTCGATATTCTGATCGGTCTTCAGGCCGATATAGAGCACGAACATGCCAAAGGTGATGACCGCCGTCCAGAGGGCATCGGTAAGCCCCTTCTGGACAAGGCCGGGAGCGGTCTTGCCTGGAACGAAGTTTGAATTTGCCATGGCGTTATACCTTCTCGACTTCCGGCCGTCCGAGAATACCCGTCGGCTTGAAGATCAACACGTAGGCCAAGATGCCGTAGGTCGCGACATCCTTATACGCGATAGCGAAATTTCCCGACCAGAACGACTCGATGAAACCGATCATCAAACCGCCGAGAACGGCACCCGGCAGCGAGCCGATGCCGCCAAGAACGGCCGCGGTGAACGCCTTGACGCCGGGAACGAAGCCATCGGTGAAGTTGGCGACGCCGTAATACATCAGGTACATCGTGCCGGCGACGGCGGCGAGCGCTGCGCCCATGATGAAGGTGATGGAAATGGTTCGGTCAACATTGATGCCGAGCAGCGCCGCCATCTTGCGATCCTGCTCCGTGGCGCGTTGGGCGCGGCCAAGCGCAGTCTTGTTGACCAGATACCAGAACGCCGCAAGCAGAACGATGGTGATGATGAAGACGATAATCTGCTTCAGCGACAGCGACACGCCATCGAAGTTGTAGACATCGCCCACCAGTGTCGGGATCGGCTTATTGCGCGGACCCTGTGCGACCTGAATGAAGTTCGACAGCACGATCGACATGCCGATCGCCGTGATCAGCGGCGCCAGGCGAAACGAACCGCGCAGCGGCCGATAAGCGACACGTTCGATCACCCAATTCCACAAGCTCGTCATCAGCATGGCGACGATGAGCATCACCAGGAGCAGGATCGCCACCGGCAGGCCGGCGAAGAGCGATACAAGAACCAGGTAAGTGATGAGAGCGGCGAAGCCGCCAAGCATGAACACGTCGCCATGGGCAAAATTGATCATGCCGATGATGCCGTAAACCATGGTATAGCCAATGGCGATCAGGCCATAAATCGACCCGAGAGTCAGCCCATTAAGGAGCTGCTGGATAAAATAATCCATATGTCATTTCCCCTGGATGCGGAGTCTGTGGACCGCATCTCTTATTGGTTAGGGTTCCCCCGAAAGGGCCCGTGGGCGCGATTCCATACTGTTTTCGAAGGAAATGTGAAGCCAAAAAGGCAGGAAATTGACAAATTCTTTTCAAATGGTCGTGCAATGACGCGATTCGAACCAGAAAAGGCAGAAAAACGGCATCTCCTGGCTCAAAAATAGCCAAGATTGACCGAACGGGTCTTGTGGGCTGAAGACATCTCGTCAGAAACGGGCTCCCGGAGGAACCCGTTCTTGGCCATTTGAGCTCGACTGTCAGGCGCGCATGCGCGCACCGTCGACATCAAACAACGGCTGTGATTGCAGCGTCGCAGGCAATATTTCGCCGAGCAGTTCGATCGACCATCCCTGCCCCTCGTCGGCTATCTCTTTCGGCACATAACCAACTGCGACCGAAACTCCGGAGGCATGCGCATAACCGCCAGAGGTCACCCAGCCGCAGACGGCGCCGTTGTGATAGATCGGCTCATCACCGATGACGTCCGCATCCTTGGCCGCGAGAATGAAGGTGCGTAGCCTCATAGCTCCGCCTTCCACTTTCTCCTTGGCCGCCGCCGACTTGCCGATGAAATCAGCCGCCTTGGAAAGCGCGACGAAGCGGCCAAGCCCGGCCTCCAGCGGCCCGTAAAGAGGACGGTATTCGCGCGCCCAGCTGCCATAGGATTTGTCGAGGCGCAACGCGTTCAACGCCCTGAGACCGAAGAGCCTGATACCGAATTCGGCGCCCGCCTCCATCAGCAGATCGAAGAGATAACGCTGATGTTCCGGCTTCATCCAGATCTCATAACCGAGATCACCGGTGTAGGAGACGCGGCCGACGATGGCAGGCGCCATGCCGAGATCCACGCGACGGATGGACATGAAAGGGAAAGCGGCTGCGGAGACATCCTGGTGCGTCAGCTTTTCCAGGAGCTTGCGCGCGTTCGGCCCTGCAATCGAAAGTCCAAGCAGCGACAGGCCGAGCGCCTTCAACTCCACCGATCCGTCCTTGGGCAGTTGGCTCTCGAACCAGCGCATATGATAGGCTTCGGCAATGCCGGAGCCGATGACGAGGAAATCGCCCTCGCCCAATTTGGCGAGCGTGAAATCGCCGATCAGCTTGCCATCATGCTTCAACATCGGCGCCAGCGTCATGCGGCCGATGACCGGAATGCGGCAGGCAAGCAGCCCATCGAGAAAGGCTTCCGCGCCCGGCCCCTTGACCGAATATTTGGCAAAGCCGGAGGTCTCCATCAGCCCGACGCTGTCGCGCACCGCCTTCGCCTCGGCGCCAACCACATCGAAATCATTGGATCGCCGCCAGGAGAATTCATCCGCTTCGCCCGCGGGTGCGAACCACAGCGCCTGCTCCAGCCCGTAGGAGGCGCCGAAGACGCCACCCGCGGCCTTGAGCCTGTCGTAAATCGGCGTGGTCAGCAGCGGCCGTGCCGCCGGCAATTCCTCATTGGGATAGCGGATGGAGAACCGCCGGGCGTAGTTCTCGCGCACCTTTGCATTGGTATAGGCAAGCGTCGCATAGTCGCCATAGCGCGAGACGTCCATAGCGAAGACGTCGAAGCCGGGATCGCCATGGATCATCCAGTTGGCGAGTGCCAGCCCCACGCCGCCGCCCTGACTAAAGCCAGCCATCACGGCGCAGGCCGACCAGTAGTTCGTAAGCCCCCGTACCGGCCCGACCAGAGGATTGCCGTCGGGCGAGAAGGTGAAGGGGCCGTTGATGATCTTCTTGATACCAGCGTTGTTGAAGGCAGGGAAATGCCGGAAGCCGACTTCAAGCTCAGGCGTGATGCGCTCGATATCCTCTGCCAGCAGCTCATGGCCGAAATCCCAGGGTGTGGTCACCGGCGACCAGGGTCGGCAAGCCTTTTCATAGGTACCCATCAGCATGCCTTGCCGCTCCTGGCGCAGATAGATCTCGCCATCGAAATCGACGCAATGCATCAGCTCCTTGCCGGTCGACTTGTTGAAATCTGCGACCTCAGGCATGTCCTCGGTGATCAGATACATGTGCTCCATGGCGAGCACCGGCAGCTCCAGCCCGACCATACGTCCGACCTCGCGCGCCCAGAGACCGGCGGCGTTGACGACATGTTCGGCGATAATCTCGCCCTGATTGGTGATCACCCGCCAGGAACCATCCTCGCGCTGCACCAGTTCTTCGACCTTAGTATGCAGGTAAATGTCGGCGCCGTTCTTCTTCGCCGAGCGGGCATAGGCATGTGTGGTGCCATAAGGGTCGAGATGGCCTTCGACGGGATCGTAGAGAGCGCCGACGAACTGATCGGGATCGAGAAGCGGCATCATTTCATGCGCTTCCTTCGGCGTCAGCAAGGTCGCCTCAAGGCCATTGTAGCGGCCCTTGGCAAGAATCGATTTCAGCCAGTCGAAACGCTGCGGCGTCGCCGCCAGCATCAAGCCGGACGTCATGTGCAGGCCTATATCCTGGCCGGAATAGTCCTGAATCTCCTTATAGAGCTCGACCGTGTATTTCTGCAGCTTGGCGACGTTGGGATCGCCATTGATCGTGTGCATGCCGCCGGCCGCATGCCATGTCGACCCGGAGGTCAGCTCGGAACGCTCGAGCAGCACGACATCCGTCCAGCCGAATTTCGTCAGGTGATAGAGCACCGAACATCCGACGACACCACCGCCGATGACGACGACTTTGGCATGGCTTTTCATCTAAAAATCCCCTGTGTTCGGCGCGAAGTCTGCGGGGGTTTTTCCCATGTGACCGGCCGCATTTGCAGGGCAGCCTAGAGACTATCCCGGAAGCCAAATAGCCCGAACTGCGAAACCGATCTGCCTGTTTGCGCCATCGCAATTGTTCGGATCGCGCCATCTTCTCTCCGGCGCATAAGCCCTTTCGGAAAACCGGTTCACGCCTTTTCGGTTTATGCGCTCAATCCGCAAATCCGGCCGTCAGCGCGAACTCGCGCCCCATCTCCATCAGCTCCTCGAACACACTGCCGGCATAGGAGCGCGGGACGATGATCTCGAAACAGTCGGGACCGGTGCGGGCCAGATTGGCGCTGACATGGCAGCATAGCATGTTGGCCGACTGCCCCTCGGCGAAGACCTGCGGATGCAAGTCGACGGCCACGCATTTCGCCAGGATGTGGCGGACACTCGGGCCTGAAATACGCAATATCCCCCGGCCATCGCTCTGTTCGAAGAAGGAAACACGACCGGCATCCAGAATGGCAAGATCGCGCGCCAGGGTCTCGGCCGCCAACACCTCCGATACTGCCAGCCATTCATCCGGCCCGGCATGGCGCACCGAAATATCAGACATCGCTTTCAGCGCCGCCAACGTCCAATTTCCCTGTCCGGCATGGGCGAGCACGGAGAAGATGACGGGACGGCGGACGACGGCAAGATGGTTCGGATTTGGCTCGCCTTCGAAGCCGGAGATGTGATCTTCCAGCACGTGCCGGTTTTGATATGCGACGCTCATCGACCCCTCATCCCAAAAGCTTTTTGTTGTCAGGATCGACGAAGATCGGATTGCAAACTTCGGCAACCACTTCCTCACCGCGCAACCCATCCCAGACAATCAGATGTTCACCGATTCGCTCGCGGCCGGATTTTAGGAAAGCCAATGCGATGACATGACCGAGAACCGGGGAGAAGCAGGCGGAAGAAACATGCCCCTGGTCATTCGCCGTCGAAGGCTTGGCGCCTTCCTTCAAGAGATGGGCGCCTGCCCGAATCTCCTTGGTGGCATCGACCGGCTTGAGCCCGACAAGCTGGACGCGATCGGCCGCAGTGAGGCCGAAGCGGGTCGAAAGCCGCTTGCCGATGAAATCCGGCTTCTGCGTCGCCATCATCCGGCCGAGGCCGACATCGTCGGGCGTGGTGCGGCCATCGAGCTCACTATGGGTGACATGCCCCTTCTCGATGCGGAGCACATTCAGCGCCTCGACTCCGTAAGCGCAGATTCCATGCGCCTTACCCGCCTCCATGATCGCATCCGCCACCGCTTCGCCATAGCCAGCGGGAACCGCGAGCTCGTAGGCCAGCTCGCCGGAGAAGGAGATGCGGAACAGCCGCGCCTTCAGCCCGCCCTTCAGCATCACCTCAGCGGCGGCCAGGAACGGGAAGAATTCGTCGGAGATGTCGTCTTCGACAATCTGTTCCAGAACCTGACGCGCCTTCGGTCCGGCGATCGCCATCTGTGCCCATTGATCCGACGAGGAGACGAAACGCACATCGAGTTGCGGCCAGAGGGTCTGGACGCAGAATTCCATATGGGTCATCACCTCGCCGGCCATCGCGGTCGTGGTGGTGAGGAAGAAATGATTCGGCGACAGTCGGCTCGTCGTGCCATCGTCGAAGACCATGCCGTCCTCGCGCAACATCAGCCCGTAGCGCGCCTTGCCGATCGGCAGTTTCAGGAAGGCGTTGGAATAGAGCCGGTTGAGAAACTCCGCCGCATCCTTGCCGAACACTTCGATCTTGCCGAGCGTCGAGACATCGCAGAGGCCGACATTGTTGCGGACATTCAGGACCTCACGGTCGACGCTGTCGCGCCAGGTCTTTTCCCCCGGACGCGCAAACAAGGCCGAGCGATACCAAAGGCCGGCTTCGACAAAAGTCGCGCCATTTTTCTTCGCCCAACCATGCAGCGGCGATTCCCGCACCGGCTGCGCATGCTTGTCGCGCGCCGTGCCTGCCAAGGCACCGAACGAGACGGGCGTATAAAAAGGCCGGAATGTCGTCGTGCCGACAGCGGCCGGACTGACGCCGCGCATGCCCGCGATGATACCGGCAGCGTTGACATTGCCGAGTTTACCTTGATCGGTCGCCATCCCGCTCGTCGTATAGCGCTTGGCGTGCTCCGCATGGCCAAAGCCTTCGCGCAAGGCTAGGCCTAGATCTTTGGTGTGGACATCGTTCTGGAAGTCGACGAAGGCTTTGTCCTTGGCGCCCGGCACATGCCAGATGGCCGCGAAGGTCGGATCGTAATCGCCTTCGACCTCCGGCATCTCAGCCTCCTGTGCCTTGCGTCCGAGGCTTTCGACCACCCGCCGCGCTTTTTCGGCGCCATCGGCAAGACAGCCCGGAACATTGTCGATGCCCGCAACCGATCCGGCAATCTCCATTTCACCGCCGACCGTCGGCGCCATGAAAGCCTGTCTCTCTTCCGACCATACCGGCTTTGCGCCACGCTGACAGGCAAGATGAATAATCGGCGACCAGCCGCCGGACATGGCGAGTGCATCGCAGGCGATGAGCTCGTCCAGGCCACCACGATCGGCAATCACACCACTAATCCGATGCCGTCCCTTCGTGGCCTGTATACTGCCGCCATGGATGATGCGAACGCCCTGTGGTGCAGCGTCTGATGACGCGCTGCGCGTATCTATGATGGCCGATATTTCGACGCCTTCCGCAGCCAGATCCAACGCGGTGCGATAGCCGGACCCGCCATTGGTAAACACCGCCACCTTCTGCCCCGCCACCACACCATAGCGATTGAGATAGCTGCGCATGGCGCCAGCCATCATCACGCCGGGTTTGTCATTGCCGCCGAAAACCAACGGCCGCTCTTCCGCGCCGGTAGCAAGGATGGCGCGTTTGGCGGCAATGCGCCAGAGACGCTCGGCCGGCAGATCGGGTGACGGCATCGCCACATGCTTCTGCACTTTTTCGACCGCGCCGAAGACATTGTCGTCGTACCATCCGAACACCGTGGTGCGCGGCATCAAAGTGACATTCTCGAAGCTCTGGAGTTCCTCGAGCGCTGTGTGCACAAAGGCATCCGCGGAAACGCCGCCAATCGATAGTCTCTCCGACAGCAGTGATCCACCCAGACGAAATCCTTCGTCGGCAAGAATGATGCGCAGTCCAGCGCGCGCCGCCGTCAGCGCCGCCATCAGCCCTGCGGGACCGGAGCCGATCACCAACAGATCGCAATGCGCCCAGGCCTTCTCATAGCGATCGGGATCGGCTTGCATAGCCGCCTTGCCGAGACCGGCTGCGCGGCGGATCAGGGGCTCATAAACCCTCTCCCAGAAAGCCGCCGGCCACATGAAGGTCTTGTAGTAGAAGCCGGCGCCGAAGAAAGGCGAGAACAGGCCGTTGATCGAGGCAAAGTCATGCTTCAGTGACGGCCAGCGGTTTTGGCTGACGGCGTTCATGCCCTGATAGAGCTCGGCGACGGTAGCGCGGGTGTTCGGCTCCGCACGTCCGTCCTTGCCGATTGTCACGAGCGCGTTCGGTTCGGCAGAACCCGCCGTCAGAATGCCGCGCGGGCGGTGGTACTTGAAGCTACGGCCGACAAGCAACTGGTCGTTGGCAAGAAGGGCTGCAGCGAGCGTGTCGCCCTCCATCCCTTTCATATCCCTGCCGTCGAACTTGAACGAAAGCGGCCGGCTGCGATTGATGAGCCCGCCGGAGGAAAGACGATAGGCTGTCATTGCGCCGCCTCCCGCGCCTTGTCCGCGGCATCGGTGACGGAAAAGACCTCGTGCGTGACATTGCTGCGATCGACGATCAGCCAGCGACGGCAACCGGCCGCATGATGCCAATATTCGAGGATGCGCCCGCGCTCGTTGTCGCGGACATGGACATAGCGATGCCAATCCTCATCCGGAGCAGACGGCGCCGGACGGACGACGGATGCAGAGCCGCGAATGCTGAACTCTTCTTTCGGGCGCGCACCGCAATGCGGGCAGGTAATCAAGCTTGCCATTGGTTTCGTGCCCTCAATGCAGATTCGGCTGCGGACCCTTGCCGCCTTCGTCGATCGCAAAACCGCGTTCAAAACGGTCGAGGCGCAGGAAGCGGCTGACCTCGTGGCTTTCGCCCTTGGCGATCAGATGAGCGAAGCAGAAGCCGGAGGCGGGCGTGGCCTTGAAGCCACCATAGTTCCAGCCGCAGTTCAGATAGAGATTCTCGACGGACGTGCGGTCGATGATCGGTGAGCCGTCCATACTCATATCCATCACCCCGCCCCAGCTACGCAGCACGCGGACGCGTGACAGGCCGGGAATCAACGACACCCCCTCCTCCATCGTATGCTCGACGGTGGCGAGATTGCCGCGCTGCGCATAGGAGCTGTAATAATCAATATCGGCGCCAAAGACCAAACCGCCCTTGTCCGATTGCGATATATAAAAGTGGCCGGCGCCGTAGGTGATGACATGATCGATCACCGGCTTCAGCCCCTCCGAGACGAACGCCTGCAGCACGTGGGTTTCGATTGGCAGTTCCAGATCCGCCATGCGTCCGAGGATCGAGGTATGGCCTGCTGCCGCCAGTGCCAGCTTATTGCAGCCGATGAAGCCGCGCGTTGTCTCGACGCCGGTCACGGCACCGCCTTCGCGACGGATACCGATCACTTCGCATTGCTGGATGAGATCGACGCCGCGGCTGTCGGCGCCGCGCGCATAACCCCAGGCGACGGCATCGTGCCGCGCCGTGCCGCCGCGTGCCTGCAGCAGCCCGCCGAGGATCGGAAAGCGGGCGTGATCGAAGTTGAGATAGGGCATCATCTTGCGGACCTGATCGCGGTTCAAAAGTTCCGCATCGACCCCGTGCATGCGCATGGCATTCCCGCGCCGGGCATAGGCGTCGCGTTGGCCATCGGAGTGGAAAAGGTTGATGACGCCGCGCTGGGAGACCATGGCATTGTAGTTGAAGTCCTGCTCCAGTCCCTCCCAAAGCCGCATCGAGAATTCGTAGAAGGGCTCGTTACCAGGCAGGAGATAGTTGGAGCGGATGATGGTGGTGTTGCGGCCGACATTGCCGGAGCCGAGATAGCTCTTTTCCAGCACGGCAACATTGGTGATGCCGAACTCCTTGGCGAGATAATAAGCCGTCGCCAGTCCATGCCCGCCGCCACCGACGATGATCACGTCATAATGCGGTTTCGGCTCCGGTGTTCGCCAGACAGGCTGCCAATGACGGTTTCCTGAAAGCGCCTGCTTCAGAACCTGATATGCCGAATAACGCATGTATTAATCCCAGTCTCTTGCCGGGCACACATTCGCATATGCAACAAAAACGACAAGTCCGGAAAGGACGGAAAACCTTCGCAAACAGAACATGTTCTTTCCCGAATGCGCAGCAAAGCGGAGCACTGTATCTCAAAAAACACGCAACCCCCGCAGATGTCGCCGACTTCTGCATTGGGATGCAAAGCCCTGTTGCGAAGTCACGATGCAATCGCTACGCGGTAAAAACGTGATCGGCGCAAGGTCTAAACTTCATGGCGAAGATTTCATAACTATATATGTTCAAGCTGCGAAACGCAGACGAGCTGCGGAAAGACGAACAGGCGAATGCTCGCGACATTTGAAAAAGCAGCCCTTGAGGCAGGTAAGGCCATACTGGAGGTCTACCGCGCAGGCTACGCTGTCGCCTTGAAGCAGGACATGAGCCCCGTCACCATCGCCGACGAACGCGCCGAGCACATTATTCTCGAACATTTGACGCGCGACTTTCCGGATATTCCCGCGATTGCCGAGGAATCGGTGGCCGCCGGCAAGGTTCCCGACATCCGCGGCCGCCCCTTCTTCCTCGTCGATCCGCTCGACGGCACGCGCGAATTCATAGAGCATCGCGACGAGTTCACCGTCAACATCGCTTATATCCAGAATGGCGTTCCCGTCACGGGGATCGTCTTTGCGCCAGCACTCGGCGTTGCCTTCACCGGCGAATCCGGCAAGGCGCGGAAGCTCGTCATCACCGACCACTTCACGGTTGCCGACCGCTCTGTAATCGCGGTGCGGGCGCGGCCTGAGAATTTGCTGGCGCTTGCCAGCCGCTGCAACACCAGCCCAAAGACGGATAGCTTTCTGGCGGAAAATGCCGTCTCCGCCTGCACCTCGATCGGCTCGTCGCTGAAATTCTGCCTCCTTGCCGAAGGCAAGGCCGATGTCTATCCGCGCTTCACCCGCACGATGGAATGGGACACGGCGGCTGGTGACGCCGTATTGCGTGCTGCAGGCGGTGCTACCCTTACTCTCGACGGTCGTCCGCTCTCCTATGGCAAGACCGATCAGAGCGAAGATTGCGATTTTGCCAACCCCAATTTCATCTGCTGGGGCGGCAAGAAGAACCTGGTCGGTGCGTGAGCATCGGTCCGGAAGCGTAAGTTTTCACTGACGAAATGTCATAGAACGATCGACTTTTCCGCTGCAATAACAGCGGATTGCATGGCTTGTGGCGTCATCGTGATACGGGCAAATCAGTCTGTATCGGCTTTCCTTAAAATTCTTAGCAAAGTGTTACTAAGCGCTTAGGCAATTTTTAAATGTGGCAAGTTAGAGTGGCTCTCGTGGTCTTGAGTATGTGTAGAGAGTCCAATGACCGAAATGATACGTCCCCGAGTGAAGTATGTCATCGGCCCCGATGGCAGCCCGCTGACGATTGCTGACCTTCCGCCGCCGAATACGCGCCGCTGGGTTATCCGTCGTAAGGCCGAGGTTGTCGCCGCCGTGCGCGGTGGCCTGCTGAGCTTGGAAGAAGCCTGCGAACGTTATACGCTCACTGTCGAAGAATTTCTCTCCTGGCAGTCGTCCATCAATACCCATGGCCTCGCCGGCCTCAGGACGACCCGCATACAGCAGTATCGTCACTGACGACTGCTAGCTAGACGCGACATTCGTTTGATCTTCACTTCGGGCCTTTTTCCTTCCTCAACAGGATATGAAGAAGGCCCGAAAACATGGTGGAACTCGCATAGAACCAAAGGCCCGGCTGCGTAAACGCGGTGGCGAGCCCACTGGTCTTGGCGGCGGCAATGACGATTGCCACCAGCAGCACATCCGCCATCGACCAACGCGCCAACTGCGGCACGACATGGTCGAAAAAGAACCCTCCCTCGCTTTTTCTCTGCGTCCCCACCGCTTCAACCGCCAGGCTCACGGTCTTCAAAATCGGCAGCGCCACTGAGACCAGAGCGACGATGGCGGCGAGAAGATAGTTTTCCGTCCGCCAGAGAGAAGCGATGATCCCGAGCAGGGATGGCGTATCGCTAAAGAAGTAAAGCTTTTCGAAACGAACCAACGGCAATACCAGACCGAAAGCCAGCAGGAACGGGACGGTAACCAAAAGCACGGCTTGCAGATTGCGCATTGGTGCCTGAAACCTCCCAACTGGTTGCATCGCCCGTTTCACAGCCGCATAGCGCATGAGACCGGAAATCCAAATCGTTTTTCGAACGCTGGAATGGCTGCGCGTGACCGCGGCTTGCCACCGGCAGCAGGTTTGTTAGCATCGATCTAAGACAAGACGCTTACCCACGTCGAGCCGAAAACATTGGTAGTCAAAGGGAAAATCATGGACATTCGCAACGAAGACAACGCATCGGGCGGCCGCTATGCCGCAACGGTTGAAGGCCACGAGGCGGAAATGACTTTTTCCCGCGCCTCCCCCAAGCTCATCATCATCGACCATACCGCGGTTCCGGATGCACTTCGCGGCAAGGGAGTCGGCCAGGCCCTCGCTCTTCACGCCGTCGAAGAGGCACGCCGCGGCGGCTGGAAGATCATCCCGCTCTGCCCGTTTTTCAAGGCGCAAGCCCAGCGTCACGAGGAATGGCGCGATGTGGTGAACATGTAGCCACGCCGTCAGCACAGATAATCGGCGTCTCCATTTGAAAACACCAAAAGCCGTGCATGGCCGGCCACCCACCATGGCCAGTCATGCACGGCTTTCGAGCCGTTTCCGCCGCTTCTCGCATAACCTCGAAAATCGTTCCGATTTTGGAACGGAATTATGCGAAATCAAGAAAGGGCGACGGAATGGTTAATTCAGGCGCGTGCCCTTACAGGGCCCGAACCATCGCGCTCTTCGAGCGCTGCGGCTTTGGCGTATTCGGCTTGCATTTCTTCCAGCGATGTTTCCAGCGCCTCTTCCTGCACCTGCAACTCCCGGATCGACACCTGCAGGTTGTCCGCACGCTGACGTGCGGCCTTTGCAAAGGTCGGGTAGGCGAAGTGGTTTGGATCGGAAATGCCGGACTTTTTCTCTTCCAGCACGATCTGGCTTTCCAGATCCTTTGTCATGCGGTCGAATTCCGCCATCATCATCTGCAATTGCTGCAGTTGACGACGTTTTTCGTTCACCTGAAACTCTTTCAGGCGAGTTAGGCTCTCACGTGACTTCATACGCATTACTCCCGTGATGCGAGACCCCGGCTCTCGATATGTTGACCCACCGCACCGCTTTGAAACGGCTTGGTTAAAAAAAATTCCAGCGATCTTAATAAAAACCTACCGCTGGTAACCTTTCGTTTACGGGCATCGTTAATGATAGGGACGATCATTTAAGGGTCAGTAAATGTCACGGTCGGAATTCGAGATGTCGGCATTGGTGAGTCGAATGAATCATTTAGCGTGTCTTCTTAATGCAACACTTTAGGAATGATATTTGCTGATTGTCTTTGGAAAACAGTGCAATGGAAAAATTATTTAATAAATTCGATACGTCTTGCCAGAGTGAATCAGAATTTGTTAACCATTCCGTGGCAGCTTCCAAATCAGGCAGTGATTTGTTCGGTATCGCGTAGGGGGCTGACGACCTTTCGGCGGCGGTAAAGGGGATAATTATGCGGGTTCTACTTATTGAAGACGACAGCGCGACAGCGCAGAGCATCGAACTGATGCTCAAATCCGAAAGTTTCAACGTTTACACCACCGATCTCGGTGAAGAAGGCGTCGATCTCGGAAAGCTCTACGACTACGATATCATTCTGCTCGATCTTAACCTTCCCGACATGTCCGGCTATGAAGTGCTTCGCACGCTGCGCCTGTCGAAGGTCAAGACACCGATCCTCATCCTCTCCGGCATGGCCGGTATTGAAGACAAGGTTCGCGGTCTCGGCTTCGGTGCGGACGACTATATGACCAAACCCTTTCACAAGGATGAATTGGTCGCGCGAATTCACGCTATCGTCCGCCGCTCCAAGGGCCATGCCCAGTCGGTGATCATGACCGGCGAACTGATCGTCAATCTCGACGCCAAGACCGTCGAAGTCGGCGGCCAGCGCGTGCATCTGACCGGCAAGGAATACCAGATGCTGGAGCTGCTTTCGCTCCGCAAGGGCACCACGCTCACCAAGGAAATGTTCCTCAATCACCTTTATGGCGGTATGGATGAGCCGGAACTGAAGATCATCGACGTCTTCATCTGCAAGCTGCGCAAGAAACTCGCCAACGCCGCCGGCGGCGCCAACTACATCGAAACCGTCTGGGGCCGTGGTTATGTGCTGCGCGAGCCCGACAGCAGCGATTTCGCCGAAAGCGCCTGAGCCTCCTCCCCCCACCGCCGAAACATCAAAATCCCGCCTTCTCAGGCGGGATTTTTTATGCCGTGTTTTCAAACACCAAAAAATAAGGCCGCCCGAAGAGGCGGCCATCACGGCTTCAACAGTCTTAGAAACAATCAGGCGGCGACGGCGCGATTGCCGAAGACGGCGGTCAGTATCTTGCGGTCGAAAGGCTTCAGCAGGAAATCGTTAGCACCGGCGCGCTTGCCGGCCATCAGCTTGCGCAGGTCCGCTTCGACGACACAATAATAGATTTTCACGTCCTTGCCGTTCGGCATGGCGCGAATGGCGGCAATCAGGTCGAGGGCGCCCTCCATGCCGGCATCAACGATCAGATAATCGGGGATTTCAGCCTGGCAGCGCGTCAACGCCTCGCGGGCATCGCCGGCTTCGCTGACGAGAAAATCGAGTTCGGACAGAATTCGCTTGCCGACCTTGCGTACGACATCCGACGTATCCGTAATCATGAACCGCTGCATTGTCAGCTCCTTCGCGCCCGGCTGCCATCGATCGGGCACCAACCTCAAATTGGGACGATAGGCGCACGAGGCTAAGGATTCGTTACCGTTGTATTCTTAATTGCGCCGACAACCGAAAGTCTACAGGAACAGAAATAATACAGCTAAAGATAATGCTGCAACTGGATATGTGGCTGCAGCATTATCGATATAAGTCGTGTGAATCGTATTTATTCGCCGCGCATGGTCGCGATAAAAGTCAGCTCTTCCGGCGTGGCGTTATAAGAGAGTTCCATTCCGCTCTCATCGGCCAGAAGCACGGTATAATAGGGCTGGATAGAGTGGGCATCGACTGCCTCTTCCAGTGTACCCGAGCAGATCTCCGCGAATTTCGGTGGCACCCGCATCATCCGGCCCTTGGCCGTGATCGTGAATTTCGCGTCGAGTTCGGGATTTTCCAGCGCGACCTCGATATTGCCGCCGCGCGGAATCGCGCCATAGGCGACGAGGAAGAGATTGAGCAGCAATTTCACACGGTTTTTGGCGACGATGGCGCGCGGGCCGATCCAACTGACCTCGGTCTTCTTTTCGGCGGCGGCGAAATCCTTGGCGGCGCGTTCGGCTTCGCCGGTATCGATCGAGGCACCGACAGAGCCGGATGCGCCAAAGGCAAGGCGAGCAAATTTGAGCCGGACGGAGGCGTTGAGGGCGCTGGTGCGGATCAGGTCCATCGCGTCGGCATCGGCGCCGCCCTCGTCGAGCAGCTCCAGGCCGTTGTTGATCGCACCGACCGGAGAGATCACATCATGGCAAACGCGGCTGCACAGCAGCGCTGCCAGATCTGGTCCGGTCAAGGTGAGGTTCGGATTCTTCGACATTCATTGTCTCCTGAATGCTGGCAAGGCGGAACGCAGTATAATTCTACGTTGCCACGGCAAGATTGCCCGAGGGTTGCCGCAGGCGGCGTACCGCACGCCATAAAGACACCATATTTGGTAAACCGATTGTTAAGATGATCGACGCAAAATGCATTCATCACCACCAGACCCTTACGCGCGCGATTCGCGGTGCGGAACATGGGGCGGAACGGTCTGGACCGAGGAGCAAGGTGTACTCGGCGCGTTCATGCGAATGCGCAGCGCATCCGCTCCCCTTCGCACCGACCATGATGAACGGATGACTGTCATGCGCTATCAACTCCTGAAGAGAATGCCAAGCCTCGGCACGAGAACGGTCGGCCTCGGCCTGATCTTAACTTTCGTTGCGCTCGTAAGCTTCGCGTTGCCGATTCGTCAGGCGGCGGCTGCGGCCAATAACCAATATTCGATGCAGGAAATCGTCGACGCCGGCCATTCCTTCTTCGGCTCCACCAGCGGCGGCCTCGCCAAGGTGGTCGAGCGGGCCTTTCAGCAATATGGCCTGCCGAATGGCTACATCCTCGGCCAGGAAGGTTCCGGCGCCTTCATCGCCGGCCTGACCTATGGAGAGGGCCAGCTCAACACCAAGAACGCCGGCGAACACCCGCTCTATTGGCAGGGTCCGTCGGTCGGCCTCGATTACGGCGGTCAAGGTACCCGCGTCATGATGTTGGTCTACGACCTGCCGAGCATCAACAGCGTTTATACCCGCTTTGGCGGCGTCAGCGGACAGGCCTTCGTTGTCGCGGGGGTCGGCATGACCGTGCTGAAAAACAACGACATCGTGCTGGTGCCGATCCGCACCGGCCTCGGCGCTCGTCTTGGCGTCAACCTCGGCTACCTGAAGGTTACACCGAACCCGACGTGGAATCCTTTCTGATCCCCAGGCGATATTCCCCAATTTCCCCCTGGCCCGCGCGGATCGCGGGCCTTTTTTCGTGGCGAACTTCCGGCACGCGCCGGTAAACCATATCCGATTTAAATGCTTGCCCACGCGCCGACCTCATGCTTAATCATTTGCTTAATCACTTTATTGAGACCGAAAACAACTCCTAAATGCTGGCTGCGCCGTGATTGAATTCGCTCTACTGTTTGGATTGGGCTTTCTGACCGCGGCTTTTCTGGTCTTCCTTATCGCGCCTGCGGTGCATCGCCGGGTCGTCTGGTTCACCGAAAAACGACTGAAGGCGACCATGCCGCTGAGCCCGCAAGAGGTTCGCGCGCAGAAGGATATGGCACGCGCCCTCTTCGCCGCCGAAAACGCCAAAACCGAACAGGTGCTGACGCAGGAACGCGACAAGAGCGTCGCCCTGCAAATCCGCAACGGCAAACTTCAGCAGGAAGCCGGTCGCTTCGCCTCTGAAAACAGCGAATTGCGGACCAGGATCGACGACATGGAGGTCGAAGCCGGTGAACTGCGCTCGCGCCTGCGCCGCGAGGAGAGCTATATCAGCCAGCTCAAATCCGGCATTCATGCCGCTGAACAGGTCGGCGCTGAGAAGGATGCCGACATCGACGGCTTGCGCAAGCGGATGACCAAGATGGCGGCCGACGCCGACAATCTGAAGATCGATCTCGCGACCCGCGAGACCGAGATCGAGAGCCTGAAGCTTCGCATCAACACACTGCGGGACGAGCGCGACACACTGCGCCAGGACCTGAACCTTGCAAGCCTGCGTGCCAAGGATGCAGAATTGCGGCTGGGCCAGGAAAGCGACAAGGCGCAGCGGCTTGAGGAACGGCTGGACCGTGAGATCGCCGGCAATGCCGACAAGGAAACCGCGATCGAACGCCACGTTCAGGACGTGGTGCGCCTGAAGGAAAAGCTGGAAACGGCCAATGCCGAGGCGCAGGAAGCCGGGCGGGCGCTGCGGGCCGCCGGTCTAGTCCCATCCGGCAAGCTGACCAACGGCTCGAAGCCGCCGGCCGGACCGAGAATCGTGGAAATTGCCAGCCATGACGCCAACGCAGCAGAACCGGAGCGCAACGTGGAAGACGACATCGCTCAAATGACGGAAGAGGTGCGCAACCGTGCCGCAGCCCTTTCCGATCGCCTGCTCAAATCACGCTCGCCCTCGCATGACCAAGCCATGCGCGAGGAGATCGCCACCATCGCTGCCAACATGGTGGCACTGACCGCCTTGAGAGAAGGCGACAAATCGCCAATCTTCGATCTCCTGCCAAAGGAAACGGGTGCCGCCGAGCAAGGCGCACGCGTCAGCCTTGCTGAACGCACTGCGGCCCTGCTGCCCAAGCAGCAATAAGGGCTTAGTACAAAGACGGAAAGTTCAGACGCGTTTGATCAGGGACGCCAACGCGAAGAGCGCGATGCCGCTCGCCGTCGCGACGTTCAAGCTGTCGAGGCCCGGCGCCTGCGGTATCCGCAGGCTGCCAAAGGTAGATAAGATCTTCTGCGGCAGTCCCTCTCCTTCAGTGCCAACCACCAGCGCCATGCGATCAGCCGGCGGGACGGCGCGAATATCGACCTCGCCGCGTGGCGAGAGACTCCAGACGGAAAAGCCGCGCTCCGTCAGCGCGGTGAGCAGATCGATACCGCTCAGTTGACGACAATATGGGACAGTCAGCACCGAACCCACCGAGACGCGCAGCGCTTTGCGATACAGCGGATCGCAGCAGGTTTCGTCGAGCAGCACCGCATCGGCCCCGAAGGCGGCGGCATTGCGGAACATCGATCCGACGTTGTCGTGATTGGAAATGCCGCTGCCTGCAAGGACGAGCGCCCGCTCCGGCAACTGATCGAGGAAGGCAGCGATATCCCTTTCCGCCTTGCGTCGACCGAGTGCGAGCACGCCGCGGTGCAGATGGAAGCCGACAATGCCGTCCAGCACCGAGGCTTCTGCAACATAGACCGGCACATCAGGCGGAAAGGCCGCGATGATCTCCTCCAGCCCCGCGACGCGGTTGCGCAGTAGCAGCACCTTTTCGGCCACGAAGTCTCCGCCTGCCACATGCGCCTCGGCCAGAAGCCGCAACACCACCGTACCCTCGGCAATGAAGCGGCTCTCGCGGCCAGTCAGATCGCGCTCGCGGATATCGCGAAATTCGGCGATGCGCGGATCGTCGGGATGCGTGATCTCGATCAGCCGGTTGCCCGTCATCGCAAAGCCATCAGTTGGAAAGCGATATGGTCGCAACGATGCGGCCGATGCCGTAGTCGAAGACCAGAGCCTGGCGCTGGCCGCTGGCGAGCGTGCCATAGAACAGCACCTGGCTTCCCGAGAGCGCCGTGGACTGCACGGTAAAACCCTGTGGCAGCGCTGCGGTCACGGCGACGGGTGCATCGGAGGGAATATTCGAAGCGGCAGAGCCCGCTGCCTTCGGCGCGGCGCGCATCGTCTTGTAGACAACGGCGCCGAACACCGCCATAAGGCTCACCACCATGATGGCGGCCGAGACGATCTGCAGGCGGACCATCTTGCGTCGGACATTTTCCAGGGCCGGATCGAGGGGCTTTTCCTCTTGATCGTCTGGCTCGAGATTCGTCATCGATGCGTCCTTATTCCCTAGAGAGCGCCTATGCGCCGGAGAAATGCGTTTGAGCGACCCCTTTAAAGAAGCCGCGGGCATTAGAAAAGTCCTAACCGCCGATGAATCCGCCGAAGGCCGGCTCGACGCATGGCTGACGGCGCAGGTCGGCGAGGAGTTTTCACGCAGCCGCATCCAGGCCTTGATCAAGGACAATGCCGTCCTGCTCAACGGCGCACCGGTTACCGACGCTAAGCGCAAGGTGCGCCCGGGTGATACCTACCAGATCACCCTGCCCGAACCCGAAGACCCGACGCCGCAGGGCGAAGACATTCCGCTCGATGTACTCTACGAGGACGACGACGTCATCGTCATCTCCAAGCCGGCCGGCCTCGTGGTTCACCCCGCCGCTGGCAACTGGACGGGCACGCTGGTCAACGCGCTGATCCATCATTGCGGCGACAGCCTCTCCGGCATCGGCGGCGTACGCCGACCCGGCATCGTCCACCGGCTGGACAAGGACACCACCGGCGTCATGGTCGTAGCTAAGAATGATATTGCCCATCGCCATCTGTCCCAGCAATTCGCCGACCACGGCCGCACCACGTCGCTGGAACGCGCCTATCAGGCGATCGTCTGGGGCCGCCCCCGCCAACTGATCGGCACCATCGACGCGCCGCTCGGCCGCTCCACTGGCGACCGGACCCGACGCGCCGTCAAGCGTCCGGATAATCAGGACGCCGACGAGGCCATCACGCATTACGAAGTGCTGGAACGTTTTCGCGAGGCTCCGGACGCCACCGCACTCGCCTCGTTGATCGACTGCCACCTCGAAACCGGCCGCACTCATCAGATTCGCGTCCACATGGCGCATATCGGCCATCCTCTGCTCGGCGACGCCGTCTATGGCGGCGGTTTCAAGACCAAGGCCAACCTCCTGCCGGAGGCTGCCAAGCTACTCGTCAACCGCTTCCCCCGTCAGGCACTCCACGCCTATCTCCTGCAATTCGAACATCCCCGCACCGGCGAAGTGATGCATTTCGAAGCGCCTCTGCCGGACGATATGGAGGAGCTGGCCGCAGCCTTGCGGGGTTGAAGAGCGGCCTCAAACTGCTTGAAAGGGCCATGGCAGATTGGTGATCGGCCCTCCCCATAGTGCCACTGGTATGGCTTGCAATTCGCGGGAGAAGCTATTCGACATCCTCGGTTAAGCCGTGCGCGAGGAGACCATCCTCTGCGGAGGTAGTCCCACGCTGTCACGGCAATCAATCCGAGGCTTTAGTCTTCGGATGAGACCTTCGCGAAATCGCCGCCCGTGATTTGTCTCAGTCCCTGGCGCAGAGTTGCGACGTTTGCGGCCCCGTTTAACTGCTCGAATTCTTGCTGGGCCTTCTCCCAGAGAGGCTCCGCTCTCTTGTGCAGGAGACGGCCGTCCTTGGTGAGTTCAACGATACGAACCCTGCCATCTGCAGGAGACGGCTTGATGGTAACGAACCCGTCGCGTTCCAGGAAGCCGACCATCTTTCCCATCGCCGTCCGCTCGATGTCGAGCCGCTCGGCGAGAACGTTGACCGTGGCACCATCAGCCTCCTCAAGAGCCGCCAAAATTAGAAACTGCGTGATGCGCAGCCCGACCGGCTCAAGATGGTCATCATAAAACCGCGTAATCTGTCGGCTCGCCTTTCTCATGGCGGAACAGTTGCACTGATCGATTCCAAGCGGTTGGTTGGCCGACAACATTTCAGTTTCCTTTCGATTTCATTCTTTACCCGAGCCATGGGCGCGAAGCTCAAGGAATCTCCGCGTCCCATAGCAATTCCCGGCATCGCCGGATTTAGAATAGCCCCTCCGGCGGGGCGATGTAGCCGGGCACTTCGTCCGCAAGTGTGCTCTTCAGCAGTGCCGTCCCTTGATCGGCCATGATCTCACTCTTGCCAGCAGCGAGTGCGTCATAGGTCTGGCGCACAACGTCCTCCGGGCTGGCCTTCGGCACGTCTATGCCGCTGGTCAGATCGGTATCCACGAATCCGACATGCAAGCCAAGGACCTCGATGCCGCGATCGCGAAGGTGGAAGCGAAGCTGGTTCGTATAGCTCCATGCCGCCGCTTTGGATGCCGCATAAGGTGTCAGGAAGGGCCGCGGAAGCCAGACGATGTCGGACAGCACATTGATGATGGCGGCATGTGGTTTGGCCGACAGGATTTGCTCGAAGGCCTGCGAGACGCGCACCACGCCATAATAATTGGTGTCAAAGAGGCGCTGCGACTGCGCTTCGACATCGTCTGCCAGAGGCCCGTCGATTAGGGCGGCGATCCCTGCGTTGTTGATCAATAGCGTCGTATCCGTTGCCAATCCTGCCGCTGCGGCGATCGATGCTTTATCCGTGACATCGATCCTGACCGGGACGATGCCCGGCTCGTTGAAGCCGCTCGTGTTGCGCATGCCCGCGTAGACCTTCGATGCTCCGCGGCGGAGTGCCTCGCGTGCGAAGGCTAGGCCCAGGCCACGATTGGCACCGGTAATGAAGACTGTGTTGTTGGCGACGTCCATAGCAATTTTCCTTTCTAGGGCCACAGGTCAGCGTACAGATGTTTGTCGCTGGCCTGGCGGTCGGTTGGGTTCAAAGAAAAAGGTCTTCGGGCAACTGCCCGGAGAGCGCCCCGCGCAAATGGTCGGCGAGTGATAGAACAGAGCCAAGCGGGCTCATCCGCACGCTGACCCGGGGCACCGAGCCGTCGGAGGCGTGATCGACGACCACGCCGGCGGTCAGCTTCTCCCCGTTCGTCAGAACGGCCTCATATTCAAGGAAGAGCCGGGAGCCGACGATCTGAAGGAACGTCGGCGTCTGCGAGGCATAGAAGGTTCCGACGGCATTCACGGCGAGCCTGATCTCGTCGCGTCCGATGACGGAACCGCGCAACACAGAGCTGGTCAGCTCCGCGTCGGCGGTCAGGTCATCTAGAAAGGGATGACGTTCATCTTGAGCATGTGACATTGTAGAATCTCCGATTTGTCTTCGTGGAATTCACGCGAAGGCGGCGCGATTGTTGGAGACAAATTGCCGGACCGAGAGAGCCGGAGTTCCGGTAATCGTCTCGACCGCATCATTGGTTCCCGAAAAGATGCCGTCGCGATAGTTCTGGGCGACTTCGACGAGGTGCTGCACAAGGAACGGCGGAAACTTGTAGAGATTTTCCATCTTGTCCTTGAACGCCTCTATCGAGGGCGGCGCATATTCGATCTTCGCGCCAAGCACTTCGCTCATGACGGCGGCGATCTCCGTGTGGTTCATCTCGACCGGACCATGGAGCGGATAGATCTTGCCTTCATGCCCCTTCGGATTCGCCAGGACATGAGCGATCACCCGACCCTGATCATCGGAGGAGATGGGCGCGTGCCGCCCGCTTTCAAAGGGGAACTCGATCTTCTTTGTGGCCCAGATTTGCTTTGCGAAATGGGGATAGACGAGCCAGTCAGCAAAGAAGGTAGGGCGAAGATGCGTCGTCGGAACACCTGACCAGTCGAAGACCCGCTCGGATATCCAGTGGTCCTGCGCTGCATGGCTTGCCGACTCCCGGCGCGCCGAAATCTGCGACATGTTGACGATTGCCGTGACGCCTGCCTCCTTCGCGGCCTGTGCGAAGTAAGCCGCGGCACCAATGATTCCTGGCGCGATGGGATGAAGGAAATATGCCGATCGGACGCCTTCCATGGCGGCTCGAATGTCGTCTATATCCGTAAAGTCTCCGACGGCAATATCGACCCCTCGCTGCCTGAGAGCCGTTGCCCGCTCATCGTCCGAGCGCACATAGGCACGCACACTTTTGCCCATCTTCAGGAGTTCATCGATAGCCGCGCCTCCGGTCCGTCCCGTTGCACCGCTTACAAGTATCTCAGCTTCGCTCATAATCGCTTCTCCATTACCAAATGAGAGCATATGCTCTTACTGATATCGATATAGGAGCATATGCCCCCTATCGTCAAGCTTTTTTATGAATGCACACTTCGCCTTGATGGACCGAAAAGGAAAGGTTGATCACCACTGGTTGCAATTTTTGGCGAATACCGCAAATGCGTGACTGGACGCCCGGCCCTTCGCCGCCTATAATAACAAGGAAACCGATCTCCGGCACGCGTCCTTCAGTCATCCAAAAGCCAACGCGTTTTTGGTATTGAAGCGGCAAAATCTCACAAGACCGGAGCATTCGGGAGGATAGTCTCAAGGGCAAACATTACGGCGGACATAGCTGTCACGCCGGTGTAACTCTTGCGTGACTACGTTCTTGAATCACTGTTTTGCCGTACTTATCTACATATTGGTTTAGTGCGGGGTCTTCAGGACCTGCACGCCTTGGTCTGCTTCGCAAAGGGCGCGCAATACGCCTCCAGAAGGGGCCAGATCTCGAATAGGAGGGTGCATTCATGACCCGTAATACCTTGCCGTCCATTACCGCCGGTGAAGCCGGCCTCAACCGTTATCTCGACGAAATCCGCAAGTTCCCGATGCTGGAGCCGCAGGAAGAGTACATGCTCGCCAAGCGCTATGCGGAACATGCCGACCGTCAGGCCGCGCATAAGCTCGTCACCAGCCATCTGCGCCTCGTGGCGAAGATTGCCATGGGTTATCGCGGCTACGGCCTGCCGATCGGCGAAGTCGTGTCGGAAGGCAACGTCGGCCTCATGCAGGCCGTCAAGAAGTTTGATCCGGAACGCGGCTTCCGCCTGGCAACCTATGCCATGTGGTGGATCAAGGCCTCGATCCAGGAATATATCCTGCGCTCATGGTCGCTGGTGAAGATGGGCACGACCGCCAACCAGAAGCGTCTGTTCTTCAACCTGCGCCGTCTGAAGGGCCGCATCCAGGCCATCGATGACGGTGATCTGAAGCCGGAGCATGTTGCGGAGATCGCCACCAAGCTGAACGTCTCCGAGGAAGAGGTCGTTTCGATGAACCGCCGCCTCTCGGGCGACGCTTCGTTGAATGCGCCGATCAAAGCCGCTGAGGGTGATTCCGGCCAGTGGCAGGATTGGCTTGTAGACGATCACGACAGCCAGGAAGACGTGCTGATCGAACAGGACGAACTTGACACGCGCCGCCGCATGCTGGCCCGCGCCATGAGCGTCTTGAACGACCGCGAGCGCCGCATCTTCGAGGCTCGCCGCCTCGCCGAAGATCCGGTGACCTTGGAAGATCTGTCGGCTGAATTCGATATCAGCCGCGAACGCGTCCGCCAGATCGAAGTCCGCGCCTTCGAAAAGGTGCAGGAAGCCGTGCAGAAGGATGCGCTGGAACGCGCCAAGGCACTGCGTGTGGTGGAAGCCACTGCTTAACGCTTCCGACCTTGGAATCACCGATGAACTCAAACGAAAAGGCGGACTGAAAAGTCCGCCTTTTTGATTCCGGTGATTTAAAACCGCTTATTGGCCGCTCGAAGCGACACCGCCAAGCGCCTGCCACTCGGCGATCGCCTTGTTGAAGGCGTCGGTACCGGCCGGCCCCTTCTCCATGGTCAGCAATGCGCGACGGCCATTGCGGTAGACCACGGGAATGTCCATCCAGTTGCGGGTTTTCAGGAGATCGAGATTGGTCTTGCGCGCATCCGGAAAATCGTTGAGCGCGACCATATAAACGTCGTCGGTAACCTTGGCTGGCACCGCGATCAGAGCGTCGCCACGATCCTGTTCGGTCGACTTGAGCGCGATGCGCTGAACGCTGTCGATAGCGCCGCCTTCGAAATTCGGCGGAACCTGGAAGGCAAGCTCAACCAGATGGCTTGCCGGCAATGAGGCGTCCGTGTTGCGCGACACAGTGATCGTTGCAGTCAAACCACGCACGGGAACACTGATGAGACCCTGGACGGAAGGTTCCGGCCGGCCATCCTCGCCTTTGCCTTCCTGCAGCGACCAGGTGATCGTGCCTTCGAAAGCCGTCGGCGACGTCTGGCCGAGACGCTCCTCATAGAGGAATACTTTCTGCCCATCCGTAACCGGCGCCGTCTGCTGTTGCGCGGCGGGCGGCTGCTGTTGGTTGGCAGGCGGTTGTTGGGCTGCAGCGGATGCTTGCTGGTCCCCCGAAGGCGGTGCAGAGTCCGGCGCAGTCGCAGCCGGTGTTTGCGCAGCATTCGCATTGTTGGCGGGCGCCGTCGCCACTCCGGCCGGAGGGGCGGCAGCGGCTACATTCTGTTCCGCCACAGACTTGCCTTCGGCCACACCCGGCTGTCCACCTGCTGCTGGACCCTCATCCTCTTCGGTGCCGTTGGCCAACAGGCGCTGGGTGAACTTCGTGCTGACCGTATTGGCATCGTTGTCGAGCGAGGCAACATTGGTGTTGGCCGCTGCGGGCGGCTGCGCGGCTGCATTATTACTTTGTGCAGGAGCGGTCGTAGCCGGCGTCGATGCCGCAGGCGCGGTCGCGGCCGGAGCCGCCGCATTGTTGTTGGCCGTGTCGGAAGCCGGAGCGGTGCTGGTCGCGGTTTTCGGTGCCGAACTGATAAGGTCGGCGACCATCTTGTTGAGCGCTTCGCGGTTCAGCCAGGCGGCATAGCCGCCGCCAGCGACGATCGCAAGCCCGAGAAGCGTCAGAACAACGCCGGTCACGCTGAAGCGGCGACGCTTCGGCTCCATGCGGAAGCTCTTACCCTGCAGCTTCGATGCCATAGCCTGATCGAGATCCGGCGGTATGGAAGAACCGCCACCACGCTCCCCATCGGCGAACTTGTCGAAACCCGCAAGCTCCTTGAGCTCGCGCCAGCCATCGCCATCGTTCTTCGGTGTTGCTCTGGGCGAAGAATGCACATCGGCGAAGAGATCGACATCGTCAAAGGCATTGTCCGGCATCTGTCGGCCGGGCTGGGCCGGTTTGACGGCTGGCGCCGGTACCGCCGCCTCCAGCTCCTCGAAAACGTCCGCATCCCAGGCAAAAGCCTTGTCGGCTGCCGGTGCCTTCGCCGCGGCAGGCTGCTCCACGGGATGACCGAAGGGAGCCGGTACAAAGGCGGCAGCAGGCATGACAGCTTCGGTCACCGGCTCGGATGCAGCACGCTTTACAGGCGCATCAACCTCGGCCCAAATCTCTTCGACCTGACTGATAACGTCATCGGCCGGTGCCTGAGCGGCATGCGTCTGTGGAGCAACAGGCTCGGGCTCGGCGGCAACGACCGGCACGTCCTCTGCGTAGTGCTCCGGTTCTTCTTGATGAGCTGGCTCAGCAACAGGCTCGACATAGGCCTCGGCGTGATGAGCCAGTGCAGGCGCGTGCTCCTGCGGCGCATCGACCCACTCCTCTACCGGCTCGTGGTGGTCAGCGGACTGCTGAACATGCGCGGGATCTTCGTAGGCAGGCTCTTCGTGCACCGGCTCGTAAGCGGCAGGCTCCTCCTGCGCATGGGCCTCCGCATAGGCTGGCTCCGGTTGCTCTACATGAGGCTCGTCCGCAGCGTGATGCTCTTCAGGAGGCGCATGCTGCGGCTCCTCCTGCACTGCAGGCGCTTCCGCAACAGGCTCTTCAGCAAGCGGCAACGCCTCCGCATGCTCGGCTTCCACCTCAACGATCGCGGCTTCCAGCTTGTCGAGCTGACGGCGCAGCATCTCCTCCGGCGGGCGCGGCTTCATGCTCTCAAGCTGCCGCTGAACGGCACCGCGAGCCCGCTCGTAAACCTTGACCCGCATCTCGGGAGTATTATCGGCCAAGCCATCCACGGCCCGTCGAATGACTGCTACAAAATCCGCCATCAGTACTTTCTCATGATGCCCGGCACGTGGCCGGACCGGGATTCGTCATTGATCCGCGACATTAGTCCTCAAACGGATCGGTCACAAGTATGGTGTCTTCGCGCTCAGGACTGGTCGAAAGCATCGCTACGGGCGCACCGATCAATTCCTCGACTTGCCGGACATATTTGATCGCCTGCGCCGGCAGATCGGCCCATTTACGGGCACCGACGGTCGATTCCTTCCAGCCTTCGAGCGTGATGTAGATCGGCTCGACGCGGGCCTGCGCGGCCTGGCTCGCCGGCAGGTAATCGATCTCCTCGCCGTCCAGTTTGTAGCCGACGCAGATCTTCAACTCGTCGAGACCGTCGAGCACATCGAGCTTGGTCAGCGCGATGCCGGTAATGCCGGAAGTCTTCACCGTCTGGCGAACCAGCACGGCATCGAACCAGCCGCAACGGCGCGGACGACCGGTGTTGACGCCGACCTCGCGACCGACCGTCGACAGGTGCTTGCCGATCTCATCGTGCAGTTCGCATGGGAACGGCCCTTCACCGACGCGCGTCGTATAGGCCTTGGTGATGCCCAGCACATAGCCGAGCGCTGTCGGGCCAAGACCGGACCCGGCAGCGGCCTGGCCTGCAACCGTGTTTGACGAGGTCACGTAGGGATAGGTGCCGTGATCGTTGTCGAGCAAAGCGCCCTGCGCGCCTTCGAAAAGAATGCGCGCACCGGCCTTGCGCTGCTCGTCGAGCAGCCGCCAGACGTGGTCGACATAGGGAAGAATATGTTCTGCGACCGAACTCAATTCCTCATGCAGCGCGTCGAAGGAAATTTCGGCAAGACCCATGCCGCGGCGCAGCGCATTGTGATGCGTCAAAAGGCGATCGATCTTGGCCGGCAGCGTTTCCGGCTCGGTCAGATCGATAACGCGGATGGCGCGCCGGCCGACCTTGTCTTCATAGGCCGGGCCGATGCCACGGCGCGTCGTGCCGATCTTCGTGCCGCTGTTGGAGGCGGCGTCCTCGCGCAGAGCGTCGAGGTCACGATGCAGCGACAGAATCAACGGGGCGTTTTCGGCGATGCGCAGCACGTCGGGCGTCACCGCGATGCCCTGGGCACGCAGCTTTTCGACCTCAGCGACAAAATGATGGGGGTCGACGACGACGCCATTGCCAATGACGCTGAGCTTGCCGCGAACAAGCCCCGAGGGCAGCAGCGCGAGCTTGTAGCTGACGCCGTCGACAACCAGCGTATGACCGGCATTGTGGCCACCCTGAAAGCGCACAATCACATCGGCGCGTTCCGAAAGCCAGTCGACAATCTTGCCCTTGCCTTCGTCACCCCATTGCGAACCGATCACAACTACGTTCGTCATTTCTCCATTCCCGCTTCCTGCGCACAGAGGCGCGCCTTGCTCAAACCCGCGCATCTATAAAGCTTTGTTTTTGGGAAAGCGACCCTGTTGTCTCAGGAGATTCGGCTTTTTACGTGACGAATCAGCGCCTCCAACAGGATTTTTCCCTTCTGCGCGTGTTGATGGGAGGCAATGTCACGACCGCAGTCTGTTTATCGACGCCTCCTGCCGAAACAGCTGGCGATTCTAGGAAATGGCTGGCTTGATGGTGATGAAGACGCCCCGCCCGCTCTATGTAAAGGGTTAGGCAACATGCAGCATCGCAGGGGTTCTTGATCCCATGGGATTTCGCGCGCCCGTTCGCAGCAAAAAGAACGGATCTAACCGAGTTCGAGCGTAGTTACGGCAAAGACGCGGTGAAGTGGCATTTGGGGTGCTTCACCACGATACATTCGTGCCGTTTCGAACACTGGCAACAGCCCGAAAGCCTCGGCAAGCCTAATCGCGTCAGTGTTGTCTGCGGGCACATCAAGGTACACAGGCCGGCCCTTGGCCTCCGGCAGCAATTTGGCCAACAAGGCCGTCGCCACTTTGGGGCTATTTGCAAACAGCGGACCGACCTTATAACCATCGAAACAGCGCCGGATCGTGCCGTAGCCACGGATCTTGCTGCCGCCGCCGACAATGACGGACTTTCGTTTTTCCGGCGCGCCGCACCAGGCGGTGAGGAACGAATAGCGCAGCCCCGGAAAAATGCCGGCATCGTACCGCAACAAGCCTTCGAGCTTGGTCTGCGTGACCGGACCGACGTCTACACCCCCTCCGCCTTTATCGGACATTTCCGGGATGCCACCATAGCGCACGGTGCGATAGGCCATTTCAAAGCCGCGGCGGCGGTAGTTCTCCTGCTGCGCGACGACGCCGTCGAGACCGATGGTACGATTGCCCGCGAACGCCATGGCTTTGTTCCACAGCGCCTTGCCGTAACCCTTACCGCGAAATTCGGGATGGACGATGTAGAGGCCGAGAAAGGCGAAGCTTTCACCGTAACGCACGACGGAAATGCAACCGACCGGCACCTCGCCGATCACACCGACAAAGAATCCGGAAGGATCTGCTTCCCAAAACGCCGGGGCGTCGTCGATACCGGGATTCCATCCCTCTTGCCGCGCCCATTCGAGAGCGAGCTCCAATTCCCCAGCCCGCATTGTACGCACGGCGAAAGTAGACTTCATGCAACTGCCCCGAATCGCCCATTCGTCCCCCGCCGGAACGATTGCGCCCAATTTATCTTGCTGCAACGCGATAGCAATCACAAGCGATATGCTGCCGGTCGCCTAACGGGCCAAATTCGTGGTGGCGTTGGGCGCATAAGCGGCCGGATCGACCGATTGCGGCCGGCCTTGGAGCGACAGTTTTGCGATCCTTGCCGGCGTCTCGCTGATCACCTTGCCGCGTCGGACGACAAAGAGCCTGGCGGCGCGCATGCGGACGGCTTCGATCGGATCCCGGGCCTGCAGCACCACGAGATCACCGTTGCAGCCAACCTCTATCCCATAACCGTCGATATCCATCACTTTGGCCGGATTGACGGTGACCGCATCGAAACAGAAACGCATGGCTTCGCGCGACGTCAACTGCCCGACATGCAATCCCATATGGGCGACATCCAGCATGTCCGCGCCGCCGAGCGAATACCACGGGTCCATGCAGCAATCCTGGCCGAAGGCGATATTGATGCCGAATTCGCGCATCTCCTTGACCCGGGTCAGCCCGCGCCGCTTCGGATAGGTGTCATGCCTCCCCTGCAGCACGATGTTGATCAGCGGGTTGGGGATCGCATGCACCCCCGCCTCCGCGATCAACGGCAGGAGTTTGGAGACGTAGTAATTGTCCATCGAATGCATCGAGGTCAGGTGCGAGCCGGCCACCCGGCCGTGAAGCCCGAGTCGTACCGTTTCGGCGGCCAGCGTCTCGATGTGGCGCGACAGCGGATCGTCGGTTTCGTCGCAATGCATATCGACCATCAAACCGCGCCTTTCGGCGATCTCGCAGAGCGCACGCACGGAACGCGCGCCGTCCTCCATCGTCCGCTCGAAATGCGGAATGCCGCCGACGATATCGACGCCAAGATCGAGAGCGCGCTCCAGATTCCCTACAGCTGTTGGCGAACGGTAATATCCGTCCTGCGGGAAGGCGACGAGCTGCAGATCGAGATAGGGCGCGACTTGCTTCTTCACCTCCAGCAGTGCTTCGACGGCAAGCAAGCGATCGTCGCAGATATCGACGTGAGTCCGCACGGCCAGCAACCCCTGCGACACAGCAAGGTCGCAATAGCGCAAAGCCCGCTCCGCCACCGCTTCATGTGTGAGCAACGGCTTCAACTCTCCCCAGAGCGCGATGCCCTCCAGCAGCGTACCCGACGTATTCAGCCGCGGCAGGCCGAGCGACAGCGTCGCGTCCATATGGAAATGGCAATCGATGAACGGCGGCGAAACCAGTTGCCCATCGGCATCGATCACGCGCCCCGCCTCCCCCTCCATACCCGACTGAACAGCCACGACCTTGCCGCCGGCAATGGCGATATCCTGTCCCTGGCGACCATCGGGAAGGCTGGCATTGCGGACGATGAGATCGAACGTCATGGGGAATTGCCTTTGGATTAGGAGAAGCCTTATCGGAATGTCTAGCATGCCGCGGCGGGCAGACAAGCCGCTCGACCGGTCGAAACAACGCCGGTGAGCACGGGTATTGTCTTTATGACACTTCTGTCGCAACCGCCTGGATAAGCACCATCGCGTATAGGCGTCACCGGCGATCCTGTGTATAAGCGCAGGCAATCGCCAAAGACGGGATCGCGTTCCAACGCTGAGCCCGCCGCTAGCAAAAGGAACGAAGTTTCATGCACATCACCATGATCGGTTCGGGTTATGTGGGTCTTGTGTCTGGGGTCTGCTTTGCCGACTTCGGCCACGACGTGATTTGCGTCGACAAGGACGCCGGCAAGATCGAGGCGTTGCACCGCGGCGAAATCCCGATTTTCGAGCCCGGTCTGGAACAGCTCGTCGCCGACAATGTCCGCGCCGGCCGCCTCTCTTTTTCGACCGAGGTCGAAACCAGCGTTGCCGCTAGCGACGTCGTTTTCATCGCCGTCGGAACGCCGTCGCGCCGCGGCGACGGTCACGCCGATCTCTCCTATGTCTATGCCGCCGCCCGCGAGATCGCCCAGCACGTCAAAGGCTTTACCGTCATCGTCACCAAATCGACCGTGCCGGTCGGCACCGGCGACGAAGTGGAACGCATCATTCGTGAAACCAATCCGAATGCCGACGTTGCGGTCGTCTCCAATCCGGAATTCCTGCGCGAAGGCGCGGCCATCGAGGACTTCAAGCGCCCCGACCGCATCGTCATCGGCCTCAACGACGACCGCGCCCGCGGCGTCATGACAGAGGTCTACCGGCCGCTCTATCTCAACCAGGCGCCGCTGCTCTTTACCGCCCGCCGCACCTCGGAGCTGATCAAATACGCCGCCAACGCCTTCCTCGCCATGAAGATCACGTTCATCAACGAGATGGCTGATCTTTGCGAGAGGGTCGGCGCCAACGTACAGGAAGTGTCGCGCGGCATCGGCCTTGACGGCCGCATCGGCTCGAAATTCCTGCATGCCGGTCCAGGCTACGGCGGCTCGTGCTTCCCTAAGGACACGCTGGCGCTGGCCAAGACTGCACAGGACTATGATAGCCCGGTGCGCCTGATTGAGACGACGATTTCGATCAACGACAGCCGCAAACGCGCCATGGGCCGCAAGGTGATCGCAGCCATGGGCGGCGATGTCCGCGGCAAGGCCATTGCCGTGCTCGGCCTGACCTTCAAGCCGAACACCGACGACATGCGCGACAGCCCGGCGATCTCGATCATCCAGACGCTGCTGGACGGCGGCGCGACCGTTACCGGCTACGACCCCGAAGGCATGGACAACGCCCGCCAGGTAATCGACAACATCGTCTATGCCGATGACGCCTACGGAGCGGCGCGCGGCGCCGACGCTCTCGTCATCGTCACCGAATGGAACCAGTTCCGCGCGCTCGACTTCAGCCGGCTGAAGGCCGTCATGAGGGCCCCCGTTCTTGTCGACCTCAGAAACATCTATCGCCATGACGAGGTCACAAAGCACGGGTTTGCCTATACCAGCATCGGCAGACCCATGGGCGGGGCCGAACTGTAAGCAAAGGCCGACGAATGCGCTATCTTATTACCGGAACCGCCGGGTTCATTGGTTTCCATCTCGCAAAGCGCCTGCTCGACGATGGGCATTTCGTTGTCGGCTTCGACGGCATGACGCCTTACTATGACGTCAAGCTCAAGGAAAAGCGCACCGCCATCCTTGCCCGCTCCAATGGCTTCAAGGCTGTCACCGGCATGCTGGAAGACAAGGCGGCGCTGGATCACGCCGCGGAGCTCGCGGAACCCGACGTCATCGTCCACTTCGCAGCCCAGGCAGGCGTACGCTACAGCCTGGAAAATCCGCGGTCCTATGTGGATTCCAACGTCACCGGCTCGTTTAACGTGTTGGAGCTGGCGAGAAGCCTGCAGCCGAAACACCTGCTGCTTGCCTCCACCTCCTCTGTCTATGGCGCCAACGAGAAGATCCCCTTCGCGGAAAGCGACAAGGCCGACGAGCAGATGACGATCTATGCGGCGACCAAGAAGAGCATGGAACTGATGGCGCATAGCTACGCCCATCTCTTTCGCGTGCCGACCACCGCTTTCCGCTTTTTCACTGTCTACGGTCCCTGGGGCCGTCCCGACATGGCGCTGTTCAAATTCGTCGACGCCATCAGGAACGATCGGCCGATCGAAATCTACGGTGAAGGCAAGATGAGCCGCGATTTCACCTATATCGACGATCTGGTGGAAGGCATCGTGCGGCTGATCGACGTCGTGCCGTCGGAAGACAACCGGATCGTTTCGGAAACCATCTGCGACACATTGTCGAAACACGCGCCGTTCCGCGTCGTCAACATCGGCGGCGGCCAGCCGGTCGGGCTGATGACCTTTGTCGAGACCATCGAGGCGATGCTCGGCAAAAAGGCGATCCGACACATGCTGCCAATGCAGCCCGGCGACGTGCACAATACCTATGCCGTGCCCGACCTGCTGATGGCTTTGACCGGCTTCAAGCCGCAGATCGAAGTCGAAGAAGGTGTGCGCCGCTTCGTCGAATGGTATCAGGAAAACTACTGAGAAAGCTGGCTGATCCGGCCTATCCGGCCCGGTGATAGGCCCGGTCGAAATAGATGAGCCCCTGCCCGCCGTCGCGCAGACGGATAGCATCGACTTCGCACATCAGGATATCGTGCGTACCGCCATCGGCGCGGTGCACGATGCGGCAGTCGAACGAGACGAGCGCATCCTCCAATGCCGGCGAGCCGGTCGAAAGTTCCGACCATGCGGCCGCGGCAAAACGCTCCGCCACCGGCGTCTTGCCCCCGAAGAGGCGCGACAAGTCCTGATGTCCCTCCGAAAGCACGTTGACGCAAAGAACGCCGTTTTCCGTGACAGCAGGATGAACCGAAGCGGTGCGGTTGAGACAGACGAGCAGCGTCGGCGGACTGTCGGAGACACTGCAGACGGCGGTCGCGGCAAAACCAGCCAGCCCAGCCGGCCCGTTGGTCGTCACGATACTGACAGCCGCCGCCATCCGCGCCATAGCGTTGCGGAACTCTGATTTGACCACATCGGGATCGGCGACAGGCACCGCCTTCTCGATCGCCACGGATGTTTTCATGTTCATTCCCATCATCCCCACAACTCGCGCCGGATGCGGGCAAAAGTAGTGGGTCAAGACGCTAGTCTCAAGCAACGCTGTTTCACGGAACCCGCATTTGAAGAGCAATTAGTTTTCTATAAAATCTATAGACATAAGAAAAGCAATTCCCTCCTCCCCCATATCGCACATTCCCTAAATTTGGAAAAGCGAACCATTGTTGACATCGCTGACTGAAGATTTTATAGCTGAGGATGTACTCACTCATTAAACGAAGCCATGGCACGTCCCCTCAGCGAAGAAAAGCGTAACGCCATATTGGCGGCGGCGGCCGAAGCCGTGGCGTCGCTTGGCGTTTCCGCCTCCACCGCGAAGATCGCCAAGGATGCCGGCATCGCCGAGGGAACATTGTTCGTCTATTTCCCGACGAAGGACGACCTGCTCAACGAACTCTACCTTGCGCTCAAGGCAGACATGAAGGCCGCCATTGCCGCCGGCTATCCGACAGAGGCGAGCGTGAAAGAGCGTTGCGAGCATCTTTGGAACCAATCCATCGATTGGGGGGCGAAAAACCCGGCAAAGCGGAAAGCCATACGGCAGCTCGGCGTTTCGGACAAAGTGACCGAGGCGAGCCGCAAGACCGGCATGGCTGCCTTTCGCGACATCCAATCGATGCTCGAAGAAGGGTTTCGATCAGGCATCTTGCGCCAGCAGCCAAAAGACATGCTTAGCGCCACCACTGAGGTGCTGACCGATATGGTCCTCGAATTCATCCATCGGGATCCCGGCAATATCGAGAATTATCGGCGTGCAGGCTTCGAGACCTATTGGGGGGCGATTTCCAACAATTGAGCCCTTTTTATTTCCGCAATTAATGAGCATGTACTCACTCAAAAGGAGACAGAAATGACAAAGACCTGGTTGATAACAGGAAGCGCCAATGGACTCGGACGCACACTGGCGGAGGCTGTTCTCTGCGCCGGCGACCGCCTGGTGGCGACGGCACGCAATCCGGGCCGGCTCGACGACCTGGAAAAGCAATATGGCGATCGGATCAAGATCGTCGCCCTTGACGTCACCGACGCTGCGGCGGCGAAAGCGGCCGTTCAAATGGCAGTCGATACCTTCGGTGGCCTCGACGTGCTCGTCAACAATGCCGGCTTCGGACATATGTCGCCGTTCGAACAGGCATCGGAAGACGAGTTCAAAGCGCAGATCGACACGAACTTCTACGGCGTCGTCAACCTGACGCGAGCCGCCCTGCCCGTGATGCGCGCGCAGCGCTCCGGCCACATCATCAACATCTCCTCGGTCGGCGGTCGCGTCAGCACACCGGGCCTCAGTGCCTATCAGGCGGCTAAATGGGCGGTCGGCGGCTTCACCGAGGTCCTCGCCAAGGAAGTCGCGGCCTTTGGCGTCAAGGTCATTGCGCTCGAGCCCGGCGGCATGCGCACCAACTGGGCGCAGACCGCTGCCGGTACTGATGTCGAGCTGTTGCCCGAATACCAGCCGAGCGTCGGTGCTGTCTACGGTATGCTGAAGCACCTCGCGGGCAAGGAATTCGGCGATCCCCAGAAGATCTCGGAAGTGATCCTCGATCTGGCCCAAAGGGACACTCTTCCCAACCACCTCCTCCTCGGCAGCGACGCCCTCTTCGTCTTCGGCCTGGCGGAAGCCGCACGCACCAAGGCAGCGGCGGAATGGGAACAAGTCAGCCGCTCAACCGATTTCGACGGCAGCGACGTCTCGGTATTCACCGGCGGCGCGATCGAATGAACAGTGGACGGCATCGCGGGCGGCAACGGTCGCGATGCCCGTTCCGCAGAGCGTGCACACAAAAAGGCAGCAGCACGCCCGCAAATTGATGCTTTCCCCCGCCATAATCCTTGCCGTATCCGTTATGAAAGAGAAGCACATGAGAGGAAATGGCGATGGCGAAGCCCTTCTATTGGAACGAACTGACCACCTATGATTTCGCCGGCCTCTCGCCCGACACCACCATCGCCGTCCTGCCGATCGCCTCGACCGAACAGCATGGCCCGCATCTGCCGATCGCGACCGACGTGGCCATCGCCAACGGCATGCTGGCCGAAATGAAGGCGCAGCGCCCAGACGACCTGGACTTCCTGGTGCTGCCGACCCAAGAAATCGGCAAGGCCAACGAACATATCTACGGACCCGGCACGCTCTCCCTCGGCGCCGAACTGCTGATCCCGGTCTGGACGGCGATCGGCGCGAAGGTTGCCGAGGCCGGCATCCGCAAGATGGTGATCGTCAATTCCCATGGCGGCAATCTCGACATCATGGGCATCGTTGCGCGCGAATTACGCGTACGTTACCAGATGGCCGTCGTTGCCACGCAATGGACGCGTTTCGGCACGCCTGACGGCATGATCAGCGACCATGAGCAGCGCTACGGCATCCATGGCGGCGAAGTCGAGACCTCGCTGATGCTGCATTTCCGCCCTGAACTGGTGCGCATGGACAAGGCCGAGAACTTCGTCTCCAAGGCGGAATGGATGAAGGAGCAGTCGAACTATCTGCAGCCGCTGCCGCCGCATTCGCTCGCCTGGATCGCTCACGATCTCAATCCCAACGGCGTCGTCGGCAATGCCGCCAACGGCACGGCAGAAAAGGGCGCGCTCATCTGCCGCCATCAGGTCAAGGGTTTCATCGAAATGCTGCGCGATCTCAGGGACTACCCGTTGTCGAACCTCTATTCGAAGTAGGCATCTGGCCGGCGGCGTTCCGACGCGATCAGGATATGTCCTTTCGCCTGCAGCTCCTCCACCAGGCCGGCCAGTTCGGCGAGCAGATATTCCACGAACAGGCTGGTCGCCGCATCGAGCGGCGCACGTGTGCGGGCAAATAGTTTCATCGGCTGATGCCGCGAATGCGGCTCGGCAATCGGCCGGAACACCAGTTCGCCCCGGCGGCATTCGGTGATGACGTCGAGCGGGTTCAGCAGCGTCAGCCCTGCTCCGCATTTGACTAGCTGTTTAAGCATCTCCGATGCATTGCTTTCCAGCACCGGCTCGACTTGTACCGACAGCCGCGCCAGCGTCAAATTGATGATCTCGCGCAGGCTGGTGCCCGGCTGCGCCAGCAGTAGCCGCTCCTCCACGACATCGGCGAGGCTGATCGGCCCAGGCCCGATCAGCGGATGACCCGGCGGCAGCACGACGCCGATCGGAATATCGAAATTGCCAAGCGAACGGATGCCGGGTGTCGCCGGGATGTTGAAGCCGAGGCCGATATCGACTTCGCCCGACAGGACCGGCGCCACGGTCGTCGAGCCGGAATCATTTCGCAATTGGATGAAGACACGCGGATGTTCGGAGAGAAAACGCGCGATGATCTCCGGCAGCGGCCCGGAGGCGAGCCCGACCGTCGTAACGATCCTGACTTTGCCGGCCTGCTGCATCTTGAGACTGCGGATGCGCCCTTCCAGCCGTTCGTAATTCTTCAGCACCTCGCGAATATGCTCGATGCAGAGCTCACCCGCCGCCGTCAGCCTGAGCCCACGCGGCAGCCGCTCAAACAATGGCGCTCCCATCTCTTCTTCCAACGCCAGGATCTGCCGGTTGACCGCCGAGGATGCCACATTGAGCCTAGCTGCCGCTTTGCGGATCGAGCCGCAGCGGGCAATCTCGTTGATGTAAAGAAGTCGCCTCGAGTGCAGCATACACATCCCCATTGCATAAAATTTGCCCAGGCCGCACAATTTAGGCACAGGCGCGGGCTGAGATGCCTAAAAGGCATCAATGCGCACGAATTTTGATGCTTTTCAAAGCGCAAGGCAATCGCTCAAATGCAGAAAATGGGCGTCACTGGCGGCGTCCCATGGCAGATAAGGGGAACAACCGGCCATGTCCAATGCATTGAAGACCAAAGCATTTCTCGCCGTCATGGGCCTGCTGGCCTCTATTGCCGCGGCTGAGCCCGCGAGTGCCCTCGACAAGGTGACGTATGGGACCAATTGGCTGGCCGAGGCTGAACATGGCGGCTTCTACCAGGCGATCGCCGACGGCACCTACAAAAAATACGGCCTGGATGTTGAAATTGTCCAGGGCGGCCCGAACGCTGCCAACCAGGCGCTGCTGATCTCCGGCAAGATCGACTTTTATATGGGCGGCCCGCAGCAGGAAATCGATGCCGTCAAACAAGGCATCCCAATTGTCGATGTCGCCGCGATATTCCAGAAGTATCCGCAGGTGCTGATCGCCCATCCGGACGCCGGCGTGGAGAAATTCGAGGACCTCGCCAAGCTGCCGACCCTGTTCATGAGCAAGGACGGCTACATCACCTATTTCGAGTGGATGAAGGCGAACTTCCCCGGCTTCAAGGACGAGCAGTTCAAGCCCTATAATTTCAGCCCGGCACCGTTCCTTGCCGACAAGCAGTCGGCCCAGCAGGGTTTTCTGACCTCCGAACCCTATGAAATCCAGAAGCAGACCGGCTGGGAGCCGAAGGTGTTCCTGCTCGCCGACGCCGGCTATTCGCCCTACGCGACGATGATCACGACGCAGACGTCATTGGTTCAGAAGAATCCCGACCTTGTGCAGCGCTTCGTCAACGCCTCAATCGAAGGCTGGTACAATTATCTCTACGGCGACAACAAGGCGGCCAACGATCTGATCAAGAAAGACAATCCCGATATGACGGACGAACAGATCGCCTATTCCATCGCCAAGATGAAGGAGTACGGCATCGTGGAATCCGGCGACGCCGTCGACAAGGGCATCGGCTGTATCACCGACGCGCACTACAAGAAGTTCTTCGACCAAATGGTGCAGATCAAGCTCTTCGACGCCGACACGGATTACAAGAAGGCTTTCGACTCGCAGTTCGTCTGCAAGGGTGTCGGGATGGCGCTGAAGAAGTAAGTTCAGTACCTCCCCCTTGGAGGGGGGAGGTCGCCGCAAAGCGGCGGGTGGGGGTGACACCCCGAGATGCTAGGGATCACCCCACCCCGGAGCTTCGCTCCGACCCTCCCCCTCAAGGAGAGGGTGGATCAACAATGAGCCGAACCATGACCCCGTCTGAAGCAATTGCAACCACCAAGACCGAGCTGCGCAAGCGGCCGCTGGTCGTTATGGAGCAGGTCTCCAAACTCTTCTCCAACGGCACGCTGGCGCTCTCCGGCATGTCGATCAATGTTGAAAGCGGTGAGTTCATCAGCCTGCTCGGTCCCTCCGGCTGCGGCAAGTCGACGGCGCTGCGCATCATCGCCGGCCTTGGCGGAGCCTCCAGCGGCACGATCGACTGGCCGAGTTCACGCATCAATTCCAAGGGCCTTCCGGAGGGCGACATCAGCTTCGTCTTTCAGGAGCCGACGCTGCTGCCCTGGAAGACCGTCTTCGGCAATGTCCATCTACCGCTGAAGCTACGCGGCGTTTCCAAAGTGGCGGCCTACGACCAGATCATGGGCACATTGGCGACCGTCGGTCTGCAGGATTTCGCCGACGCCTATCCGCGCGAATTGTCTGGTGGCATGAAGATGCGCGTCTCCATCGCCCGTGCGCTGGTCACCAAGCCGAAGCTGCTGCTGATGGACGAACCCTTTGCAGCACTCGACGAGATCACCCGCCAGAAGCTCAACGACGATGTGCTGCGGCTGTGGAAGACCACCGGCATCACGGTGATCTTCGTCACCCATTCCGTCTACGAGTCCGCGTATCTTTCAAACCGCATCGTGGTCATGAAGGCGCGGCCCGGCCGTGTGCATACAGACTTTCCCTTGGACACCAGCGGCGAGCGCGACCCCCTCTACCGGTCTTCCGAGGAATACCGGCAGGTTTGTGAAAAGGTGTCGCGTTCCCTGATCGAGGCCATTGGTTGGCCGGAGGCCCATTGATGAGCGACAGCACCAGCCTATCCGTCAACCTCTCCGCAGAAGCGGCCGATGCGCCACCGGAAGCGGCCGTGCGGACCAGGATTGCCGAACGCTCCCTCGGCATCATCGTACCGATCTTGACCGTTGTCGTCTTGGTCGTCCTCTGGCAGCTTCTCGTCATCGGCGCCGAGATCCCGCAATATATCCTGCCGAGTCCGCTCGCCGTCGCGAAATCGCTGGTGTCCGATTGGGGCATTCTCTCACCGGCGCTTTGGGTGACAACCGAGATCACCTTCATCTCGCTGGCACTGGCGCTGATCGGCGGCGTCGGCTTTGCGATTTTCCTGGTGCAATCGCGCTGGATCGAACTCGCCTTCTATCCGCTAGCCGTCATCCTGCAGGTGACGCCGATCGTTGCGATCGCACCGTTGATCCTGATCTACGCGCCGACCCGCGAATCCGCGCTGCTGATCTGCGGCTTCCTCGTCGCCTTCTTTCCAATCCTCTCCAACATGGTGCAAGGCCTGAAGAGCGTCGACCACAATCTCCTGAACCTCTTCGATCTTTACGGCGCCTCGCGCTGGCAGATGCTGTTGCATCTGAAGCTGCCGGCGGCCCAGCCCTATTTCATGACGGGCCTCAGGATCGGCGGCGGCCTGTCACTGATCGCCTCCGTGGTCGCTGAATTCGCCGCCGGTTCCGGTGGTCCCAATTCCGGCCTCGCCTTCCGCCTTCTGGAGGCGCAATACCGTCAGAACATGCCCCGCCTGTTTGCCGCCCTGCTGCTCCTTTCGGCGCTTGGCGTCGCCATCTTCGCCCTCACCTCCTTCATCTCATGGCTGAGCCTGCATCGCTGGCATGAAAGCAGCCTCAAGCGGGAAAACTGATGTCCTATTCCTTCATGTCCCCGCCGAACGCGGCGCGCTTCGTGCTGAGCAACGCCACTGTCCCGGCCGTGACTGTCGCCGGCTTCAGCGGCCCCTCAAGCGAGGGCCTTATGAAAGCCGACATCGTGGTTGCGGATGGCCTCATCAAGGATATCCTGCCGGCCGGCAGCGCGCCGTCGGAATTCGCCAAGGCCGACATGAGAGACGGCATGATCTGGCCGACCTTCGCCGACATGCATACCCATCTCGACAAGGGCCACATTTGGGAGCGTCGCGCCAATCCGGACGGCAGTTTCGTGGGCGCTCTCGACGCCGTGCGCGCTGACCGCGAGGCCAACTGGTCGGCTGCCGATGTCAGGAAGCGCATGGAATTCTCACTGCGCTCGGCCTATGCCCACGGCACCAGCCTGATCCGCACCCATCTCGATTCGCTGGCGCCGCAGCACCGGATTTCCTTCGAAGTGTTCTCGGAGGTGCGCGAGGCCTGGAAAGACAAGATCGCGCTGCAGGCTGTCGCCCTGTTCCCGCTCGATGCCATGGCCGAGGACGCTTTCTTCGCCGATCTCCTCATGGTGATCCGCGATGCCGGTGGCCTGATCGGCGGCGTCACGCAGATGAACCCCGATATCGACCGCCAGCTCGACAAGCTGATCCGCGCGGCGGCCGACAACGGCCTCGATATCGACCTGCATGTCGACGAGACCGAGGACAAACAGGTGCTGACGCTGAAAGTGATTGCCGAGGCGGTGCTGCGCAACGGCTTCACCGGCAAGGTCACCGCCGGCCATTGCTGCTCGCTCGCCCGCCAGGACGAGGATGTCGCCGCGGCCACGATCGATCTCGTTGCCAAGGCCGGGATCTCCGTCGTCTCCCTGCCGATGTGCAACATGTATTTGCAGGACCGCCATCCGGGCCGCACGCCCCGCTGGCGCGGCGTCACCCTGCTGCACGAGCTGGCCGCCGCCGGCGTGCCGACCGCCGTCGCCTCCGACAATACCCGCGATCCCTTCTACGCCTATGGCGATCTCGATCCCGTCGAGGTCTTCCGCGAGGCCGTGCGCATCCTGCATCTCGATCATCCGCTGGATACGGCTGCCCGGGTTATCACCATCTCGCCTGCCGATATTCTCGGCCGCTCCGATATCGGCCGCATCGCCGTCGGCAGCCCTGCCGATCTCGTCCTCTTCAGCGCAAGGCGCTGGAGCGAATTCCTCTCCCGTCCGCAGTCCGACCGCGTCGTCCTTCGCAAAGGCAAAGTGATCGACCGCAGCCTGCCGGATTACCGTGAACTCGATACCGTTATTGGAGCGTGACATGCCGGATTATCAGCTCATCAAGAAAGAACTCGAAGGCATCGCCATCGAAGACAATCCGGCGCTGGTGCGCCAGAAGAGCCGCGATTTCTACTGGTATTCGCCAATCCTGAAGGCGCAGCTCGACAATGTCACCGCCGACCTCGTCGTCACGCCGAAGACCGAGGAAGAGGTGATCCGCACGCTGAAGGTCGCCTATGCCCATGATGTGCCGGTCACCCCGCGGGGCGCCGGCACCGGCAACTACGGCCAGGCCATGCCGCTTTCCGGCGGCATCGTCTTGAACCTTGCGGCAATGAACAAGATCAAGGAAATCCATCCCGGCCGCGTCATCTGCGAACCGGGCATCGTCATCGCCGAGCTCGACCGCCAGACGAAAGCCCATTCCGGCCAGGAACTACGCTTCCATCCCTCGACGGCGCAGACGGCGACCATCGGAGGCTTCATCGCCGGTGGCTCCGGTGGCGTCGGCTCGATTACCTGGGGCGGGTTGCGTGATATCGGCAATATTCTGCGCCTGCGCGTCGTCACTATGGAGGCCGAGCCGCGCGTGCTCGATCTCACCGGCTGGGACCTGACCAAAGTCAGCCACGCCTACGGCACCAACGGCATCATCACCGAGATCGAAATGCCGCTCGCGCCGGCCTATGACTGGGTGGACGTGCTGGTCGGCTATGATGATTTCATGGACGCCGTGCGCTTCTCCGACGCGCTCGCCAAATGCAACGGCATCCTGGTCAAGGAAATCGCACCGATCGCCGCGCCCATCCCTTACGAATATTTCAGCCGGCACAAGCCCTATATCCGTCAGGGCCAATCGATCGTGGCGCTGATGATCGCGCCGCATTCCATGGGCCCGTTCCTGGCTTTTACCGGCCAGCAGAAGGGTGAAATCACCTTCCGCTCCGACAAGGTCGAGAGCATGAAGGGCATCCCGCATGCCTATGAGCTCGCCTGGAACCACACGACGCTGCGCGCCATCAAGGTCGACCCGACCATCACCTATCTGCAGGTGCAGTATCCGGGTCCGGATCACGTCGCCAAGGTACAGAAGATGGTCGAGATCTTCGGCGACGAAGTGCCCGGTCATCTCGAATTCATCAAGTTCGACGGCCAGATCCAGTGCTCCGGACTGCCGCTGGTGCGCTACACGTCAGAGGCGCGGCTGGAAGAGATCATCCGCATCCATCAGGACCATGGCTGCCCGATCTTCAATCCGCACCGCTATACGCTGGAAGAAGGCGGCATGAAGCAGACGGATATCGTCCAGCTCGCCTTCAAGAAAGAGACTGACCCGAAGGGCCTGCTGAACCCCGGCAAGATGATCGCCTGGGACAACCCCAACTTCGATTTCAAGGCCGGCAAGAACTATCTCTTCCCCGGCCTAGCGGCGCTGATGGAGGCCTCATGAGGGTTCTCGTCCTCCATTCGCATCCCGTCGAGGAAAGTTTTGGCGCGGCCCTGCACCGGCAGACGATCGAGAGCCTGAAAACGGCCGGTCATGAGGTCGACGACTGCAATCTCTATGCCGAGGGCTTCGACCCCGTGCTCTCCCGCCACGACCGGATGATCTATCACGATTATCCGGAAAATACCGAGGCGGTGAAATCCTATGTCGAGCGCCTGCAGCGGGCGGAAGCGCTCGTCATCGTGACGCCAGTCTGGAATTTCGGTTTTCCGGCGATCCTGAAGGGCTATTTCGACCGCGTCTGGTTGCCGGGTGTGACCTTCGAACTTGTAAACGGCAAAGTGACCTCGAAATTGCGGCACATCCGCAAGCTCGGCGCCGTGATGACCTACGGCGCCGATCCCTTCCGCGCCTTCATCGTCGGCAACCCGCCGAAGAAGATCATCAAGCGCATGCTCCGCGCGATGATCAAACCCTTTGCCCCGGTCGTCTTCCTCGCACACTACGACATGAACCGCTCGACGGATGAGACGAGAAAGCGGTTCCTGGAAAAGGTGAAGCGGGAAATGGAGCGCTTCTAGAAATCGCACCGCCCATCTTGGCGATGAGCACCCGACGTCAGTACGACGGCTTTAACGTCGATATCAACAGGAACATCGGTCGCTCGCGCTCGATTACTCGATCCGGATACATGGCCAGGTCCTCGTCGGTCGGCGTCCACTCTTCGACATGCATAATCCGAAAACCACTGCCTATTAGTAGGTTGAGCGTCGTTCCCATCGTGCGGTGCTGCTTTACGACACCTTCCGCGAGCCAGTTCGTCACCCGCGGTCCCTCCATCTGATAGCTGTCAAGCGGCCACGTCTTATAGCCTTCGGCATCGACCAGCCAATCCGGACGTCGCGGCGCCATGTAGATCGGGTGCTCGATCGAGAAAATCAGTCGACCGCCTGGCTTCAACGCCTGATGGATTGTGGCCAGAAGCCCGGCAAAGTTTCTGATGTAGTGAAAAGCAAGCGAACTGTAGACGAGATCGAAAGCAGCCGCCGGAAGCTGGAGATTTTCAAGATCGGCCTTGGCGTAGCGAATACCCTCACCTTCCGTTTGGGCCTGGGCGCGTGCCAGCATATTGTCGGAGACATCCAAACCCAATATGCCGGAGGCGCCGTGCTCCCTCGCCCAGCGGCAGAACCAACCAAAGCCGCAGCCAAGATCAACGATATCAAGGCCATGCAACTCGGGCAGCATCGCCCGCATCGACGGCCATTCCGCCGCGCCCGCCAATCCGTCGATCGATCGTTGAAGCTGGGAGTAGCCTTCGAAAAAGTCCGGATCGTCGTAGATGTTCTGGGTCACATTCGCCTCCAAACGCCCGATAGCATCCGCCCAAACCTGCGTCGACCTCACAGGTCAACCATCTGCTCGCTGCAGGGTGCTTTTACGTTACCTTCGCTGCGGTAACCTCAACCTCCACCAGAAACTCCGGCCGCGTGAATCCGCCGACAATGATCAGCGTCGAAACCGGTTTCGGGTCGAGCGTGTAGCGGTCACGGACAGCCATATAGGCGGGAAAATCCTCGCGTCTGGTGACGAAGCCGGAAATGCGGATGACGTCGGCGAAGCTCATGCCCGCCTCCTCGAGGATCACCTTGATCGCCTCGAAGCAGAGTTCCGCCTGCCTGGTGATGTCAGGTGGAACGCTATCGTCAAGCGCAATGCCGAGTTGGCCGGACGTGACCAAGAGGCTCGCGCCGGGCGGCACCAGCAGGCCATGATTGTAGTTGCCGAAGGGACGGCGGACGGAGGGCGGGTTGAAGGTCTTTTTCATCGTCGTCGGTTCCCATTTGATCGGGCCGACTTCAGCATTTCGCTGGCAGCCGGGCAAGCCGCTCAGAGTGCTTGCGCCGGTTCTTCCGCCCGATTTCGCCTCACTTCCAGCAGGATATGGCCGAAGAGCGCGGCAAGCACGATCGGGCCACCGATCAATGTTGCCTGCGACGGCCGCTCGGCGAGGAATATCCAGACCCACAAAGGCGTCAGCGGCACTTCGAGCGATGTCAGCAAGCTGGCATCGGCGGCCGGGATCAGTCGCGAACCGAATGTATAAAGGCTGAGACCCATTGCGTTCTGGATGATGCCGAAGGCGATGATCAGGCCGAGATCATGGCCCGATACTGTCAACGGCGAAGCGAACCAGAAGGTGATGAAGGAGCAGAGCCACGCGGACAAGGCCATCGCCGGCAGCATCGGCACATCCCGGTGCTGCCGCATGACGACGGCGAGACCGGCGACCGTAAACGTCATGACGCCGGCCAAGACCTTGCCAAGCCAACCACCGCTGCCGGCCGCCTCGCCGGACAGCATCACGAGCACGCCAAGGAGTGCCACGGCGCTGGCGACCAACGTCGCCACACTTGGGCGTTCCTTGATGAAGACATAGGCGACACCGGCAGTGACGAAAGGCACAGTCGCGTAGATCACCATCGCATCGGCGACGGAGGTGTAATAGATCGAGCCGATGCCGCTGATCATCGACGCGGTGGAAAACACCGTCGCGGCCAGCGACGGCCCGCGCATGGAGCGAAGAATGCGCCAGGCATTACCCCGCTCGATATAGAAAAACAGCGTGAAGACGCCGAGGCCGGATACGATGCCGCGGCAGAAGAGGATGGTCATCAGATCGGCGTGGATCGAGCGCACGAAAAGACCAGACGTCGACCATGCCAGGGCTGAAAACGCCACATAGATCACGCCCAGCCGATATTGCTGCTGCTCCGCCAGCGTCACGACGAATCTCCCCAACCCCTTTAAGCCTCGACTATTATCGAGCGCCGGGAGAGCCTACAAGCGAAGCTTGCGGCGAGAGATGTCGCTGGCACAAGAAGAGGAGGCAGCGGTTGCAGAACCGCCACGCCTATCTCGGCCCCAAATACTCCTTTGTCTTGCGGATATTCCGGGTGCCTTTAGGGTATGAATATTCGGCAGAGGGAGAATCAATGCAGCTATTGCTGGCAGGTCTGTTTGCGTGCGGCTGCGTGAGCTTGGTCGACGCCCCGCTGTGGCCGGCTGCCGAAAGCTACATCAATTCGACGATGGTATGCAGTCAAAGCGGCAATCCAGGTAATTGTCAGCACACGCGGGATATGTGGAAAACAGAATACGATGACGCCACGGCCGGAAAGTATCAGGGCCAGAGAAATGTCGCATTCTGCCTGAGCACGGGCTGCGACAACGCCATTCAACCCGACAAGATCCTCGGCTGCGCCTGGCGCCTCGTGATCATCAACTCGAGACACGCGGAGCAGGATCGTACCGACACCATGAATCTCAAGCATTTCTGCGGGTCGACTTATGTCGATCAAGTGGGACGACGCGCAGCCGAGGCCCAGGCAAAGACAATGCTGGAACTCATTGGGAAATAGCCGGGCGCATTGCGATCGACAATCGCTATGCGCCCGGTTTCGTTCATATTCAGGCGTAGGGCGCGAAGAAGCTGCGGATCGCCTCGATCTCGCTCGGGCGGATATCATGGCCGCCCGGATGCCATTCGAGTGTCACCTCAGCCTTCTGCCGCGTGAAATAATCCGCCAGCGCTTTGGTCACCGGCGCCGGCGAGATCGGGTCGCGTTCGCCGGCGGTAATCAATACCCGGCTGCCGTCGAGCTTGGCGTTGTCGCGCGGCTGGAACGGGATCAGCGGATGCATCAGCACGGCGGCATCGAAGAGGTCGCCGTGTTCGATCAGCACATTGGCGAGAATATTCGCGCCATTGGAAAAGCCGAGACCAAGAACCTTTGAGGCGCCGTGGTCAACCGCCAAGCTTTTAACATAGGCGGCCATCTTCTCCGTTGCGCGGGCAAGGTCGGCCATGTCGTAGACGCCCTCGCCGGTGCGCCGGAAGAAGCGCGCCGCGCCATGTTCCGAAACGTCGCCACGCGGCGAGACAATGGTCGCTTCCGGCAGCAGGCGGTTGGCGAAATCGAAGAACTGGTTCTCGTCACCACCCGTACCGTGAAAGGTGAATAGAATGGGCTTGCCGGGTGCACCGGGCTTCACCCGGTGCACATAGGTCGTATCCGTCATGATATCCCCCTTAATTAAGCGTCCAACGGTTCAAGATGCTGCTCGAGCAACGCACGCAGATGAGCGTGCTGTTCCGGCAGCTTCAGCGCCTCGCCGAGATGGGCCGTATCCTCGTCACGGTTGAAACCGGGCTCGTTGGTGGCGACTTCGAACAGCACGCCGCCTGGCGTGCGGAAATAGATCGCCCAGAAGTAGTCGCGGTCGATGACCGGCGTGACCTGGTATCCCGTATCCATCAGCGCCTTACGGACTTCGAGCTGCTTTGCGCGGTTCTCGACGGCAAATGCGACGTGGTGAACGGAACCCGCACCGGGAAGCGCGCGGCCGATGTTCGGCATGGTTTCGAGATCAACGAAATCGGCGCCGTTGCCGCCGGGAATGGCGAGCCGCTTGACGCCTTCATGCGTGTCGACCACTTCATAGCCCATATATTTCAACAGCTCAGCCGTGGCGCCCTCGTCCCGCAGCCGCATGGCGACAGAATGAAAGCCTCTGATCGCGTGTTCGGCATCGACACCGCCATGCGTCCAGGGCTCGCGATGGTCGTCCTTGACCTCGACAAGCGCAAAGCCGTCACCATCGGGGCCGGCGAAATGCAGGCGCTTCTGGCCGAAGGACTCATCGGTCTTCAGAGCTTCGACGCCCTGCTTGCCAAGCCGGTCGGTCCAATAGCCGATCGCGCCTTCCGGTACGGAGAAAACGGTATTGCCGACTTCGCCGGTGCCCGGACGGCCACGGGCCATCTTCGCAAACGGGAAATAGGTCATAATCGTACCGGGCGTGCCGATCTCGTCACCGTAGTAAAGGTGATAGACATCGGGCGCGTCGAAATTGACCGTCTTCTTGACGCGGCGCAGGCCGAGCGTATTCGTGAAGAACTTATTGTTGGTGCGGGCGTCTTCAGCCATCGAGGTAACGTGGTGAAGACCCTTGATCTGGTTGAGCATCTCTAACCCCTTGTCTCGCCCGCAACGGCAGGCGTTTCTGATGAGTAGAAGATGGTCGCAGAGGCCGTTTTTCGATAGCCCCTATTAGCCAAACGGATTGTCTCCAATTGTTGAACGATGGAAAGCGGTCGTTCAATTAGGCATCAGCTATTGTTTGGATCGCTCGGCAAAGCCCAGTCGATCGGATCCTTGCCGTGTTCGACCAGATAGGCATTGGCCTTGGAGAAATGCCGGCAGCCGAGAAAGCCGTTATGGGCGGATAGCGGCGACGGGTGCGCAGCTTTCAGCACGAGATGCCGCTCAGTATCGACGAAAGCGGCCTTCTTCTGCGCGTAGGAGCCCCAGAGCATGAAGACCACACCGTCGCATTCGTCGTTGACCCTGCGGATGACGGCATCGGTGAAGCGCTCCCAACCTTTGCCCTGATGCGATGCCGCCTGTGATTCCTCGACCGTGAGCACGCTGTTGAGCAGAAGCACGCCCTGCTTCGCCCAGCCTTCGAGAAAGCCGTGACGCGCCGGCGGAATGCCGAGATCGGTTTCCAGTTCCTTGTAGATGTTGACCAGCGACGGCGGGATGCGCACGCCGGGGCGAACGCTGAAACACAGCCCATGCGCCTGGCCGATGCCATGATAGGGGTCTTGCCCGAGGATCACGACTTGCACTTCATCGAGCGGCGTCAGGTCCAACGCTCGAAAATATTCGCTGCCGCGTGGAAAAATCACCTTGCCGCGCTGCTTCTCTTCGACAAGAAAGGATTTGAGCTGCTGCATATAGGGGCTGACGAATTCCTGTGACAGCGCCTCTTTCCAGCTTTCCTCCAGCTTGATACCCGCTTCCGCCATCGCCCTTGCCTCCATCTTTCGTCAGCATTTCGATTGAGGATGAAAGCGATGGCGTGTCAAGAAAATGGCCGGTGCTGCGGCCGAGAGATCACAGTTTTTGAAGGGTGGCGCGGTTTGATTCCAATCTTATGTGTTAAATGCCACCAATGGCAACTTTCAGGCCCATAGCGGACCTTAGACAGCATGCAGCCCGGAAGGACTGCTGAAGCCTTCTGCCTCAGTGGGTCCGAAGGAAGTGGCGACGACTCTCGACAAACTCTCCAGTGAATTTACCCCCTGTCAGCAAGGCGGAGGAAGAAGAGCAAACATCGATATAGCGGTTACGACCCTATCGGTGCGCCGTTAGCCGTAGGAAGAGTATACTACCTCCTCTCGAGGCTGGTGGCGACATCGCCCCCCGCTCGTCACCACTCTCGAACACTAGGATGAAACTAGCGCCGCCGGTCCTTCGTAAGCACTTACGGGCACCCCGGATAGGGAGCCCGCCATCCTATAGCGCCTAGTTGTTCGCGTTGGCGAGCTCACTCCGGACAATTGCTTATTCATTCGCGCCTAGCTGTGTCGGCCCCAGTTTGAAGGCAACCTTGTCGAGCTTTCCGGTGAAGGGGAAAGGCACGTTGTAGTCGCCGTCGTCGACGGGAGTGCGGGTATCGACGCCCACGTCGAAGGTTTCGTCGATCGCCATGATGAAGGGCACGGTGTGCGGGACTTTCTGGTTGGCGACTTCCTTGTCGTCCACCCTTAGCACGCCGGTGCCGCCTTTTCCGAAGCCCGGCCCATCGTAGGTGAAGTCGAAAACGATGGTGTGCTTGCCCGGTGCCAGCGGGTCCTGCCCTTGCCAGCGAAAGCGTTCAAGATCGACGAGGTTATAGAGGAATACCGGCTTGCCCTTGAGCAGATAGAGGCCATAGCCACCGAAGCGGCCACCCAAAGTGGTGATCATTCCCTCCGCCCCGCCCTGGGGAACATCTACTTCGGCGGTTATGGTATAGGACTTGTTCAGGATGCTCGGTGCGTCACTAACCGGTATGCCGGACACCTCGCCCGGGTAGGTGAAGAGGCTTCGCCCTGCAGTCGCGCTGGGCCGTGGCGCTATGATGCGTGGCAGGACAGAGTTGTCGAGTAGGAAATACGTTGTACTTCTCTGCCTCCACCAGGAACAGCTGCTGCAGTTCGCGCAGCTTGTCGGGCATTTTGGCGGCGAGGTCGTTGTTCTCAGAATAGTCGTCGGTGAGGTTGTAGAGCTCCCATTTATAGCCGTTGATGACATCCTCGGGTAGCTTCGCGGTGCCGAGGAGCCAGGGTGGGGCTGGTGGGGTCGTCGCCGCGATCCAGCCATCGTGATAGATCGCGCGGTTCGCGAACATTTCGAAATATTGGGTGGTGCGTTTCGAGGGAGCGTTGGCGTTAGCCTTGTCGAAGGTGTACTCCATGCTCACCCCCTCGATCGGCTTTTGCGCGATGCCGTTGACAACCAGAGGCGCCGGGATGCCGGTCACCTCCAGGATGGTCGGCACGATGTCGATCATGTGGTGAAACTGCGTGCGGATCCCGCCCGCGTCCGTGATGTGGTTTGGCCATGCGATGACCATACCCTGCCGGGTACCGCCGAAATGCGACGCCACTTGCTTGGTCCATTTGAACGGTGTGTCAAACGCCCATGACCACGCGACCGACATGTGCGGATAGGTTGGGGGGAGTCCCCAGGCGTCATAGGCCTTCAACTGATCCGCGATCGGAAGATCGAGAATGCCGTTGTAGGCGGTCATCTGGTTTGGCGTGCCGACAGTGGTGCCTTCGGCGCTGGTGCCATTATCGCCGCTGATATAGATGATCAGAGTGTTGTCGAGCTTTCCCTCATCCTCGACCTCCTGGATTACCCGGCCAATCTCATGGTCGGTGTAGGCCGCATAGGCGCCGAACACTTCCGCTTGATGCGCGAACAGTCGCTTTTCGTCAGCGGTTAGCGTGTCCCACTTCTTCAGATCATCCGGCCAGGGCGTCAGTTCGGTGTTCGCGGGGATCACACCGAGCCGCTTCTGGTTGGCGAAGATCTGGTCGCGCAGAGCGTTCCAACCCATGTCGAACTTGCCCTTGAACTTGTCGATCCACTCCTTGGTTGGCTGGTGCGGTGAATGGGTACCGCCTGGGACATAGTAGAGGAAGAACGGCTTGTCGGGCGCGGCTGAGTTGAGCTGCCGTAAATGGCGGATCGCTTCGTCCGCCAGATCGGTGGTGAGGTTGTAGTTGGGCTTCCCGACCCAGGGGAAAATCTGCGTGAGGTTCTGAAAGAGGTAGGGCGTCCATTGGTCGGTCTCGCCGCCCATGAAGCCGTAGAAATAGTCGAACCCCATCCCGTTCGGCCATTGGTCGAATGGGCCGGCCGCACTGTACTGGTAGCTCGGGGTATTGTGGTTCTTGCCAAACCAGGATGTCGCGTAGCCATTTTGCTTGAGGATCGCGCCGATGGTGGCGTTGTCGACGCCGATGACGCTGTCGTAGCCAGGATAGCCGGTGGATTGTTCGGAAATGATGCCGAAGCCGACCGAGTGGTGGTTGCGTCCGGTGATCAATGCGGCCCGCGTCGGTGAGCAGAGAGCAGTTGAGTGGAACTGCGTGTAACGCAGCCCCATTTGCGCTATTCGATCCATTGTCGGTGTCGGGATTACACCGCCGAACGTGCCTGAAACGCCATAGCCCTGATCGTCGGTCATGATGAGGAGGATGTTAGGAGCACCCTTGGGCGGCACCACCTGAGGCGGCCAATACGGTTTCGACTGGCTGGCCTGAAGGTTGATCTCGCCCCCGAACGCTGGCGGTTGTGGGGGCAAATATCTCCCATCAATCGTCGTCGTTGCATCGGGCGAGCCTGGGGTGCCGGTGACCTGCTGTGCGCATGCCGAGCCAACCGACAAGGCGAAGGCTGCGGCGGTCGAGGCCAATGAAATCAATCCCATAGGTTTCATGACGGTTTCTCCAACTAAGTGATGATCGAATTTCCTTTCATTCCATACGGTTCATTCACTTGCAGTAGGCGACGTCTGAACATTGAGGCCCAACGCGCGAGTATAGCACAATGGTCGAGCGGTTCGGCCGGTAAGATCGGATTAATTCCGTCCCGGTCGCAGCGCGAAACGCCATCGGTTGCAGGGCTCGTTGACGTAATCAATTTCAGCGTTAACCCCACAAGGTTCTGGTCGAGGGCCATCATGTTGTCGTGGTGGCGGCCCGCCGACCGCTTATGGCGCAATCCGGCCAAGGTGATAATTCCGGAGAGGGCTGGTGGCATCTGCTACACAGCGCAGCTTGATCGTACCCGAAAACCGCTTCTCCCCTTCAACGATCACCCCTTGATCCGCGCCATCTGCGGATCATAGAGCGGCTTCAGCGACACCTGGCAAAGCACGCGGCGTTGGGCAACGTCGAGTTCGTATCGGCCGCCGAGCACGAAATCCTCGGTAACCCCATCGGGATCGCGGACATAGCCGTAGCCGATCGGCTTGCCGATCGTGTAGCCGTAGCCGCCGCTGGACAACCAGCCGACGCGCTGGCCGTTGCGATAAATTGTCTCGCGGCCGAGGAGCACAGTTTCGGGATCCTCGGGCACGAAGCTGGCGAACAACTTCTTTACCCCCGAAACCAGTTGCCGCTCGATAGCCTCCCTGCCGCGAAAGGCGATATTCTTCTTAATCTTAACCGCCCAGCTAAGCCCCGCCTCGACCGGCGTGTGGTCGGGGCCGATGTCGGAGCCCCAGGCACGATAGCCCTTTTCGAGCCGGCAGCTTTCGATCGCGCGGTAGCCGGCATTGACCAACCCGTGATCGCGGCCGGCGGCCATCAGAGCGTCGTACACCGTAGCCGCATATTCCACCGGCACATGCAGCTCGTAACCAAGCTCGCCGACATAGGTCATACGCAGCGCTCGAACCGGGCAGCCGGCAATGCCGATGGTCTTCACCCGCAGGAAAGGAAATGCAGCGTTCGAAACATCCTCTGACGTAACCGCTTCGAGCACTCTGCGCGAATTCGGCCCCATCAACGACAGGACAGAATAGGCGGAGGTAATATCCACCAGTTCAGCATGCATCTCAGCCGGGATATTCCTGGCGATCCAGTCGAAATCATGCGTGGCGAAGCCGGTGCCTGTCGTGATGTAGAATTCGTTCTCGGCGACGCGCGCCACGGTGACATCGCATTCGATACCGCCCTTGTCGTTCAGCATCTGGGTATAGGTCAATGCGCCAACCGGCTTGGCGACATCGTTGGAGGCGATCCACGAGATCGCCGCTTCGGCATCTCGCCCCTTCAGCACGAATTTTGCAAAAGACGTCTGATCGAAGATCACGGCCGCCTCGCGCACCGCCCTGTGCTCGCGGCCGACGGCATCGAACCAGTTCTGCCGGCCATAGGTGTAGATATCCTTCGGCTCCTCGCCGGCAAAGAGGTCGGCAAACCAGTTCGGCCGCTCCCAGCCGAGCTTTTCCCCGAAACAGGCGCCCTGCGCCTTCAGCCGATCGTAAAGCGGCGACTTGCGGCAGGGGCGGCCGCTCGAATGCTCCTCAAACGGCCAGGCCATGGTGTAATGCTTGCCATAGGCCTCGAGCGTGCGAGTACGTACCCAGTCCGTATCAAAATGCGGACGGCCGAAGCGCCTGATATCGACCGGCCAGAGATCATAGGGCGGCTCGCCTTTCGCTACCCATTCGGCAAGCGCCATGCCCGCTCCGCCCGCTGAGGCGATGCCAAAGGCGTTGAAGCCGGCTCCGACGAAGAAGTTCCTGAGCTCCGGTGCCTCGCCGAGGATAAAATTGCCGTCGGGCGTAAAGCTCTCGGGACCGTTCAGAAGTTGCTTGATGCCCGCCGTCTGCAGTGCCGGCACACGCATCAAGGCTTGCTCCATGATCTGCTCGAAGTGGTTGAAATTGCTATCAAGCAGCGTGTAGTGAAACTCTTTCGGAATCCCGTCGATCGCCCAGGGGATCGGATTCGGCTCATAGCCGCCCATGACCAGCCCGCCGACCTCTTCCTTATAATAGGTCAGCCTGTCGGGATCGCGCAGCGTCGGCAGGTTGGAGGGCACGCCGAAGGATTCGGTGATAAGGTACTGATGCTCGACGGAGACGAGTGGCACGTTGACGCCGAAGCGCGCCGCAAAGCTTCGCGTCCACTGCCCGGCGCAGACCACGACGCGCTCGCATTCGATGCGGCCCTTGTCGGTGATGACAGCGCGGATCCTGCCCTTGTCGATCTCCAGATCGAGGACTTCGGTATCCTCGAACAGCGAAGCGCCGGCCATGCGGGCACCCTTCGCCAGCGCCTGGGTGATATCGGAGGGATTGGCCTGCCCGTCGGTCGGCAGATAGGCCGCACCGACCAGATCGTCTATATCCATCAGCGGCCACAGATCGAAAGCTTCCTGCGGCGTCAACAGATGCATCTGCAGCCCGAAGGATTGCGCCGTCGTCGCCTGCCGCTTCACCTCCGTCCAGCGCTCTTCGTTGCAGGCAAGGCGCAGCCCGCCATTCATCTTCCAGCCGGTGGCAAGCCCCGTCTCGGCCTCCAGCCTCTTATAGAGATCCACGGAATAGCCGAGCATCTGGGTGATGTTGGCGCTGGTCCGCAATTGTCCGACGAGACCGGCGGCATGGAACGTGGTGCCCGAGGTCAGCTTCTTTCGCTCCAGCAGGACCGTGTCTGTTAGCCCGAGCTTGGCAAGGTGATAGGCTGTCGAACAGCCAACAATACCCCCGCCGATGACGACCGCCTTCGCTGTTTGGGGCAGTTCTTTCATCGCATCACCTCAAGAATTCCGGAATGATTGATAGGCACGTTCAAATCGCGCCAGATTTTCGCTCGTATAGGCTGAATAATCGAAATCGATACGGGAATGGATCTCCGAAACCATGCTCCACATCGTCTCGCGCAACAGCGAAGCGCATTTCATTGCCTGATAGCGCCGCCGCAGATCGTCGCTTGCCGGCGCATCGAAATAAGCCTCCAGCATCGTCGTTTCCTGGTCGTCGGAAAATTCGTTGTTGGATGCAAGACCGCCAAGATCGAAGAGCGGCGTATTGAAACCGGCATAATCCCAATCGATCAGCCAGAGTCTTTTTCCATCGTCGAGGATATTGGCGGCCAAAAGATCATTGTGGCCAAAAGCGATGTCGAAGGGCGATGCGGCCCGTTCCAGTCGCTCGGCAATATCGAGGAAAGTCGGCAGCAATGCTCCATGCCGACTACCACCCTCTTCGAGAACGGCGGCATAGTCGCGTACGACATGAAAAACCCAGAAGATGACGCCGGCGCCACGAAAATGTTTCGCGACATTTTGGTGGCATGAACGGACAAGCGGTACAATTCGCGCCAGTATCAAGGGCTCGCGAATATCCTCCGCTGCAAGCGGCTTGGCGTCGATGTAATCCAGCACAAGAATGCCCGGCTCATAGTGAATGACGGCGGGCGATAGTCCGGCCGCATGGGCAGCCTTGCTCGCCGCTAGCTCGTTGGCGCGGCTGATGTGGTGAACAGGAATATCCGTTCCCAGCCTGACGACAAAACGCCGACCGCCATTGGTGACAAGGTAATTGCGATTGGTGATGCCGCCCACGAGCGGAGCGATCTCGATCGATCCGCGCCAAATGCCAAGAGCATGTATCTTGTCTTCGGGCGTTACGGTCATCCCTCCTCCGGCGCGACGGCGCGCGTCTTTCGGATGCAAAAGGTTCCCCACAATAGGGGAACTGTCAAGAACTAGCCACAAAATGAAACGATCATTTGGTTTTTTGTTGGATTATGCGGGGAATGAAGGTCTAATCCCTATTGGGCTATGGATATTTGCAACAGAAAGCTTCACCGTAGGTGAGATTTGACTTAAAAATTCAATCTCGAGGTGATTGGAACGAGATAACTTGCCTTCGAGTCGTTATCGCGCTCTAGATGTTTGATCAGGCATGGTCTTATCCGAAAGCCGCTTCGCACTTTTTGGGATCATGCCCTAGATAGGATCGATACCATGTCGGACATCTCCCAGGTGCCGCTTCATTCGAATCATCGGGAACGCGAGATCCTGGAGGAGTTACGGCTTGCGGGCGGCGCAAGCCGTATTCAGTTCCTCGCCGAGCGACTGGCCGTCTCGGAAGAGACCATCCGCCGCAATATCCGCAGCTTGGAGGCCAACGGTCTCGTCACCAAGGTCCATGGCGGCGTCCATATCAAGGACTCGATCATAGAGCAGCCTCTGCATTTCCGAATGAACGAGAACGCGGAGGCCAAACGCATGATCGCCGCCCGCGTCGCGGCAATGATCCAGAACGGCGACACGCTTTTCCTCGACATCGGCTCCACGACGGCTTTCATTGCAGTAGCGCTGCAGAAACATCAGAACCTTTTCATCGTCACCAATGCCGTCTCAGTCGCCCACGCGTTGGCGACCCGCAACGGCAACCGCGTCTTCTTCGCCGGTGGCGAGCTGCGCAGCCACGACGGCGGCGCCTTCGGCATGGAAGCGACTAATTTCCTGCGCCGCTTCAATGTACGCCACGCCATATTGTCGGTCGGCGCCGTCAACGCCGTCTCCGGCTTCATGCTGCACGATCTGGAGGAGGCGGAATATTCACGCGAAGCCGCGCGGCGCGCGGAAAACCGCATCATCGTCGCCGACAGCGCCAAATTCGGCCGTAGCGCCCCAATCATCATCGACGATCCCTCCATCTACGACATGATGGTCACCGACGACGTGCCGCCTCCGGATATTCGTGCCATGCTCGACCGCAACGAAATCGACCTCGTCGTCGCCAATCAGCGCCGGATGGAGCAGCGCTAACTAAAGCAATACCAGGAAAAGTGCGAAAGCGGTTTTCCGCCCGGGATTGCGAAAAAACAAAAAGATAGAACGGTTCTGCGATTCCGTGAAAAGCTGAACCGCTCTAATCCCTGCACATGGCTTCCAGCGTCAATGCCGCCTTGCTGGCGTGGCGCTCTTTGTGGCGCAGCAGGCGGAAACTGCGGATGGGCAAGTCGAACGCTGCCCGAACCAGTAATCCCTGCTGTAGATAAGCCATAGCCGCCGCGCTGGAGATCGCCGCCGCACTCTGTCCGTAGCAGACCGCCGACAGCACGGCCTCGTTCGACGGCAGCACCAATGCCACGCCGAGATCATGCGGTGACGTACCGAGCTTGATGATGGCATTTTCGAACTCGGACCGCGTGCCCGAACCTTCCTCGCGCATCACCCATGACGTGCCGGTGGCAAGGTCGGCAGCGGTAAGCCGCCGGCCGTCCGCCCAGGGATGATCTGGCGGCACGACGATGACAAGCGCATCCTGCGCTACGACCTTCATCGACAGAACCGGCGCGTCCACCTCTCCTTCGACGAAGCCCAGTTCCGCGGTGCCTTCTATCACCGCCTCCGTGACCGTACGCGTATTGCCGATCGTCAAATCGAGGTCGATACCGGGATAGTCGCGGTGAAAGCGCATCAGCACGGGCGGCAGCCAATAGCTGGCGATGGTCTGGCTGGCGCGCAGGCTGAGCCGGCCGCGCTGCAGGCCCCCGAGTTCGGAAAGCATGAGCTCAGCCGAACGCACGCGGGCGAGCGTCGCCTTGGCCTCGCCGAGGAAGGTGCGACCGGTCTCCGTCAGTTCGATCCGCCTGCCGACGCGATGAAACAGCTCTACGCCGTAATACGCCTCGAGATTCTTAATGGCCGCGCTGACCGCCGACGGTGTCAGATGGATGGCCTCAGCCGCGTGGGTCAGATGTTCCCGCTCGGCGACGGCGACAAAAATGGCGAGTTGCTCGAAGGTCATGGGAAATCATTCTAATTTATCGAATGAAACATAGGATAATATTCGATGGATGTCGACGTCAGGAGGTGAGACTTTCTCCGCCATATCAAGTTCTCCATAGCCGAATGGCGGTTCCGCATGCCCCTTTTTCACCGAGCCAACCTTATTCTCCCCGGCCTTGCCCTCACGAGCGCCGTAGCCCTTTTCGCCTATGCCGGTGAGCGCGTCGAGATCGGTATTCTCGGCGGCAAATGGATCGAGAGCCTGGTGCTCGCCATCGCGCTCGGCATTGTCGTCTGCACCATAAAGCCGCTGAAGCCCGCCTTGCGCCCCGGCATCGATTTCAGCGCCAAGATTCTGCTGGAAATCGCCATCGTCCTTCTCGGTGCCTCGATCAGCCTCTCGGCCATCAGTGGCGCCGGTGTCTGGTTGATCGGCGGCATCGCCGTCGTCGTCGTTCTGTCGATCGCAGCGACCTATACAATTGGCCGGCTGCTCGGCCTACCGCCAAAACTGGCTACGCTGATTGCTTGCGGCAACTCCATCTGTGGCAATTCGGCCATCGTTGCCGTTGCCCCGGTTATCGAGGCCGGTTCGGAAGAGATCGCCGCCGCCCTTGCCTTCACCGCCGTGCTCGGCATCGCCGCCGTCTTCCTGCTGCCGCTTCTTTATTTCCATGCAGGCATGAGCGTGCCGCAATATGGCGTGCTGGCCGGCCTGACCGTCTACGCTGTGCCGCAGGTCCTTGCCGCTACCGCACCGGTCAGCATCCTTGCCGTGCAGACCGGCACCCTGGTCAAGCTTGTCCGCGTCCTGATGCTGGGGCCTGTCATTTTCCTGCTTGGCGTCATCACCAAGACCGAAACGGCAGGTACGGACGGCCGCACAGGCCGCCGCCACTCACTGGTTCCCTGGTTCATCTGCGGCTTTCTGGGGCTGATGGCGTTGCGTTCTTTCGGCCTGATCCCTGACGGATTGGTCGCGCCGATGGCACTGATCTCCAGCATACTGACGGTGATTGCGATGGCCGCGCTCGGCCTGTCGGTGAACATTCGCTCCGTTGCGCATGCCGGCGGCCGGGTGATCACGGCAGCTACGCTGTCGCTGCTGACGCTCGGCGTCATCAGCTATGGGCTGATCGCCATCCTGCAAATCCAGTAGGCCCGGCATTGCCTTGGGAATTGTCGGAAGCCCGGTGCAGATCCGGTCGCTGAACCGATGTCAGCAGCACCGCGATCTCGTTTACCGACGAAGGATAGCCGATCGCATAGCCCTGAAGTCCGTCACAGCCGGCGCGCGCGAGAAGCCGCGCATGGTCTTCGGTCTCCACGCCTTCGGCGATGACTTCAACGCTGAGGGCTCTTGCTATTTCCACGATCGAGCCGACCAGGCGGCGTTGTTCGTCCGAGACGGTAATTGCCGTCACCAACTGCCGATCGATCTTCAGCCGCTTCGGCTTCAGCTTCACCAGGCCGATCAGCGAGGCATGGCCGGAGCCAAAATCGTCGATCTCGATCTCGATACCCATCTTTTTGATCGCGTCGATATTGGCGAGCACGTTATCGTCGGGATCGTCGAGAAAGATCGTCTCGATCAACTCGAAGGCGATGGCATGACGCGGTATGTTCAGAGCCTGTAGCCGTTCGATCAGGGCTGGATCGGCAAGACGGCTTCCGGAGATGTTGACGGCGATACGCGGTGGCGTCAGGCCCTGCAAAGCCCAGGTGGCGCGGTCGAACAATACGCGGTTGAGAATGGCCGCATCGACCTCGGCCGTCAGCCCGTACTCCTCAGCCACCTTGAGGAAAGCCGTCGGTGCCAGTAGCCCCTTCTCCGGATGCCACCACCGAGCCAGAGCCTCTAGCCCTACGATCCGTCGACTGCGCGCATCCACCTGGATTTGATAGAAAGGTACGATCTCTTGCCGTATCAGCGCCAGTCGCAATTCGTCTGCCAGTTGTCGTTCGGCCTGCAAATCGGATTGCAGTTTCGGCGTGAAGAATTCGACGCGGTTGCGGCCGAGTTTCTTGGCTTGATAGAGCGCGACATCGGATTCCGCCAATAGATTGCCGTCTCCGTCGACAGCGCTCCAGGCCGCGCCGATCGAGGCGCCCACCTGCAGCATGTCGTGGCCGAAGCGTATGTCGCGCCGCAGCCGCCACAGAATATCCTCGGCGATGGTTCTGAGCTCATCGGCGGTGTCGATATTGACCAGCACCACGACGAACTCGTCACCGCCGACGCGAGCGACCATATCATCAGCCGCAATCGCCCCGGAAATCCGCACCGCCGCATTCTGCAACGTCACATCGCCAGCAGCATGACCCCATTTGTCATTGATCTGCTTGAAACAATCGAGATCGATATGAAGGACCGCCAGCGTCTTCACCGCCGCATCGGCGCGCAGCTCCGCCAGCCGGCGATCGAAATAGCGGCGGTTGGGGAGACCGGTCAGGTAGTCATGGTCGGCGGCATGTTCGATACGTGCGCGGCTCTGCTCGAGTGCGATAGCCCGGGCTTCCGCGACCGCCTTCTGGTTGGTCAGCTCGCGATTGAGCAGGACATCGGCGGTGACATCCCATTCCGCGCCGATGAAAGACGGCTGGCCATCAGGCCCCTCGTAGAAATGGGCGCGAGATCGCAGATAGCGCACCTCTCCACTGGGCAGGATGATGCGAAATTGCGAATTGTAGAAGCCCTTTTCGGCAATTGCTCCATCGAACTCGGCAATTGCACGCCCGACATCGTCCGGGTGGAGGGCGTTCAGCCAGACCGACGACGACACCTTGCGATTGGTACGGCCGGTCTGGTAGAGCTTGTGCATCTGCAGATCCCAAAGCACTTCCTGTTCGTTGAGATGATGCTCCCACACCCCGATTTGCGACGTCTCCAGCGCCAACTCCAGCCTCCTCAAAAGGTCTTGGAATTCCTGCTCGGATCGCCCTGACGCCGCCTCTTCCACCGGGTTCGAACCCCCTCCGGACACATGGAAAGTCTGCATGATTTCGGCGATATCTTCGCACCACTCCCTTTAGCGATATTTAATAACCCCTCAACAGTTGTGGGCTTTTCCCCACAACTCTCGCTGCAATCGTTTCTTGGTTAATGATTATGACGCGGCGGATTGACCGCGATGTTGCGGAAGTCAGCAGCGCCGTCGAGCACCGCGCCGTCGGAAAGTTGCGTGACTGAACGCCGATAGATACGTTGCCAGGGTGTCGCGTCGGGCGGAACCGCCGGAATGCCATCGCCTTTGCGCCGCTCGATTTCCGCCTCTTCCACCAGCATGTCGCAGCGGCCGTGATTGAAATCGATGCGGATGGTATCGCCGGTCCGCAGCCATGCGAGGCCACCGCCTGCCGCACTTTCCGGCGAGGCGTTGAGGATCGACGGACTGTCGGCTGTACCTGACTGGCGGCCGTCACCGATCGTCGGCAGGCTGCGGATGCCACGCTTCAGCAGCGCATCCGGCGGCTGCATGTTGACGACTTCGGCAGACCCCGGCCAGCCGATCGGCCCGGCCCCGCGAATGACGAGAATAGTGTTCTCATCGATGCCGAGGGCCTCATCGTTGATGCGCTTGTGATAGTCCTCCGAGCCGTCAAAAACCACAGCCCTGCCTTCGAATACGCCCTCGCGGCCCGGCTCCTGCAGATAGCGGCGGCGGAAATCTTCCGAAACGACGCTCATCTTCATGATGGCGAAGTCGAAAAGATTGCCCTTCAGCACCAGGAACCCCGCCCGCTCCTTCAGCGGCTCGGCGAAGGGACGGATGACCTCCCGGTCCGTCGCTTCCCTCCCCTTCAGGTTCTCCATCATCGTCTTGCCGGTGACCGTCGGACAGTCGCCATCGAGCTTGCCCGCCTGCAGCAGTTCCCACATGACGGCCGGCACGCCGCCGGCGCGGTGGAAGCGCTCGCCGAGATAGGCGCCCGCCGGCTGCACATTGGCGAGCAGCGGAATGTCGAACCCATGCACCTGCCAGTCATCGGGGTAAAGATCGACGCCGGCATGCTTCGCCATGGCGGCCAGATGCGGTTGCGCATTGGTGGAGCCGCCGATCGCCGAATTGACCCGGATGGAATTCAGGAAGGCCAAACGGGTGAGGACGTCAGACGGCTTGATGTCTTCGATCACCAGTTCGACGGCGCGGCGGCCGGTGCGATAAGCCATCTGTCCGCGTTCGCGATAGGCGCCAGGAATAGCGGCGCAGCCGGTCAGCGACATGCCGAGCGCCTCGGCCATGGCGTTCATCGTCGAGGCCGTGCCCATCGTGTTGCAGTGACCGACCGAGGGCGCCGAGGCAAGCGCGGTTTCCATGAATTCTTCTTCGTCGATCTCACCGGCGGCAAGCCTGCGGCGCGAACGCCAGATCGCCATGCCGGAACCGGCCAACTCGCCATCATGCCAGCCATCGAGCATGGGACCGCCGGAAAGGACGATCGCCGGAATATTGACCGTGGAAGCCGCCATCAGTGCCGACGGCGTGGTCTTGTCGCAACCGGTCGTCAGTACCACACCGTCGAGCGGATAGCCGTAAAGCACCTCGACAAGGCCGAGATAGGCGAGATTGCGGTCGAGCGCTGCGGTCGGGCGCTTGCAATTCTCGAAGATCGGATGGGTCGGGAATTCGATCGGAATGCCTCCCGCATCGCGAATACCGTCGCGGACGCGCTTGGCGAGATCGAGGTGATGGCGATTGCAGGGCGTCAGGTCGCTGCCGCTCTGGGCGATGCCGATGATCGGCTTGCCGGAACGCAGCTCTTCCGGCGTGATGCCATAGTTCATGAAGCGCTCGAGGTAGAGTGCGGTCATGTCGATATGATCGGGATTGTCGAACCAATCCTGCGAACGCAGACGACGTTTGGATGTACCGATGTCGGTCATGTCTTCCTCAAGCCTTTCCTCGAGCATTCTTTTCTTCCAGATGCTGTAGCAAGCCGCTGTGGTCGCTTTCACCGCCGCCGTTCTCTACGAATTCGGCGAACTCTGCCCTGACGGCTTCGGTCAACGGCATATGAAGCGACAAGCTTTGAGCGGCGGCAAGAACGGCATCGAGATCTTTCAGTTGATTACGCGATGTGCCGCCGGGTACGAAATTGCGCTCGATCATCCGCTGGCCGTGCAGCTCCAGAATCCGGCTTTCGGCGAAGCCGCCGCGAATAGCGGCGCGAAACGCCTCGCGCGAACCTCCTCCAGCTTCGACCAAAAGCATGGCTTCGGCAATCGCGCCGATGGTAACCGCGACGATTTGCTGGTTGCCGAGCTTGGCAAGCTGGCCGGCGCCGCTGGGTCCCACGTGGGTGACGCGGCCGAGCGGGGCCATTACATCGCGGATGCTATCGATGACATCGGCGTCGCCGCCCGCCATGATCGCCAGTGTACCGGCCGCTGCGCCGACCACACCGCCCGAAACCGGCGCGTCGATATGACGGATACCACGCTCCGCCAGCTTTGCCGCGTGCTCGCGGGCGACTGGCGGCGGGATGGAGCTATTGTCGACCACGACGGCGCCGGGCTCCAATGCTTCGGCGACACCGCTTCCGAACAGGACCTCACCAACCGCGCCGGCATTGGTCAGCATAGTGAACAAGACAGAGGCACCTTTAGCCGCCTCCGCCGCCGTCGCAGCAACGGTGGCTCCGTCTGATGCCAAGGCGTCGGCCTTGCTCCGATCGCGGTTCCAGACCGTGACGGCAAAGCCGGCCCCAAGCAACCGCCGCGCCATCGGGGCGCCCATCAGCCCGGTTCCGAGAAAAGCAATCTTCCGATCGGTCATGGAAGGCGTCCCTCCAACTCGTCATCAATATGGGCACGAATGATCTCGTCGAAGGAGCTCTCCGCTACAAAACCGAGCTCCCTCGCCCGCGTCGCCGTAAAGCCCTGAGCCCAGCCGGAGACGATCCGCATCACAAGCTCGTCCGGCTCGCGGCGGATCAACTTCACCGCCTTGTCGCCCGCGATCCGGCGCAGAGCCTCGATCTGCTCGCCGACCGTGGCGCTGACGCCCGGCATGGAAAGATTGCGGTCGGCACCAAGCGGTGCAAGATCGATCGTCGCGCCGTGAACGAGAAAGCCAACCGCCGAACGCGGTGAAGCATGCCAATGCCGCACGTCTTCCGGCACCGGCAGCACAGCTTCCATGCCGATCAACGGCTCCCGCAATATGCCGGAGAAGAAACCCGAGGCGGCGCGATTCGGCTTGCCGGGACGAATGCAGATCGTCGGCAGGCGAATGCCGATGCCGTCGAAAATGCCGCGGCGCGTGTAGTCAGCCAGCAGCAGCTCGCTCATTGCCTTCTGTGTACCGTAGCTGGTCAGAGGCGTCAGATGGAAATCGTCGGGGATGGGCGTCGGAAAGGGCGAGCCGAAAACAGCGCATGAAGAGGTAAAGACGACGCGCGGCTTATAGCCGTCCTCCGCATGGGCGGCACGAATCGCCTCGAGCAGTTGCCGCGTGCCGTCGAGATTGATGCGATAACCCTTGTCGAAATCGAGTTCCGCCTCGCCCGAGACGATCGCCGCAAGATGGAAGATCACATCCGGCCGGCGGGCCACGATCTTCTCCGCCGCTCCTGGGGCTGACAGATCCCGGGCACGGGCCTTCATTTTGCCAGTGAAACCCTGAGGCAGAGGCGGCTCGATGACGTCGATCAGCGACAGCCGCGTGATCTCCCGGCCGCCGAGACCGCCATCGGCCACCAGCCTTGCCGTTAGTTTCCGGCCGATCATGCCGGCTGCTCCAATGATGGCTATGTGCATGGAATCCTCCCTCGCAAATGACCACCAGCGGGCAGCTCCTCTGGCCCGATGTACGTCAATCATTTTGCCGAGATGTTTGATAAACCCATGGCGTCAGCATGCAAATGAAATTGGCGGGCGAGAGGCGAAATCTTCGAAAAACAGATTGGCCGAAACGGAAAATATCAAAACCAACATGAGATCAAAAAGAAGGGCGGGACCTTGCGGTCCCGCCCATGACATATCGGGCACTGGGGGTACTACCCGACACGGCATTCCTATTCGGCGGCGATCGGAAGAACCTCTGCCGAATGGTTGTTGTCGTTGTGGTGATGCTGCTTCAGCGGACGGTTGCCCGTCAGCCTGCGGATCAGCACGTAGAACACCGGCGTCATGAAGATGCCGAAGAACGTTACGCCGATCATGCCCGAGAACACCGCCACACCCATGGCGGCACGCATCTCGGCACCGGCACCGGTCGAGGTAACCAAAGGCACGACACCCATGATGAAGGCCATGGAGGTCATCAGGATCGGGCGTAGACGCAGGCGGCTGGCCTCGATCGCCGCCTGAACCGGTGTGCGGCCCTCGAATTCCAGCTCGCGGGCGAATTCCACGATCAGGATCGCATTTTTCGCCGAGAGGCCGACGAGCACCACCAGGCCGATCTGGGTGAAGATGTTGTTGTCTCCACCCGTGAGCCAGACGCCTGTCAGCGCGGCCAATACGCCCATAGGCACGATCATAATGATCGCCAACGGCAAGGTCAGGCTCTCGTATTGGGCGGCCAGCACGAGGAAGACCAGGAGCAGCGCCAGCGGGAAGACAACGACGCTCGAATTGCCGGCCAGGATCTGCTGGTAGGTCAGGTCTGTCCACTCGAAGTCGATGCCGGCCGGCAGCGTCTCGTGCAGGATCTTCTCGATCGCCGCCTGTGCCTGGCCCGACGAGAAGCCGGGCGCCGGACCGCCGTTGATGTCGGCCGCCAGGAAGCCGTTGTAGCGGTTCGTGCGTTCCGGACCGGTGGTGGCGTCCACCTTCAGCAAGGCTGAAAGCGGGATCATTTGACCCGATGCCGAACGAACCTTCAGCTGGCCGATATCTTCCGGCTGAGCGCGGAATTTGGCATCGGCCTGCACGCGGACGCTGTAGGTGCGGCCGAAGGCGTTGAAGTCGTTCACATAGAGCGAACCGAGATAGATCTGCAGCGTCTGGAAGACGTCGGTGACGGAGACCCCGAGCTGCTCGGCCTTGGCGCGGTCGAGATCGGCAAAGAGCTGCGGCACGTTGATTTGGAAGCTCGAGAAGATGCCGGTGAGTTCCGGCGTCTGGTAGGCCTTGGCGATCACTGCCTTGGCCGCCTGGTCGAGCGCCTGGTTGCCGAGGCCGGCGCGATCCTCGATCTGCAGCTTGAAGCCGCCTGTCGTGCCGAGACCGTTGACCGGCGGCGGCGGGAACATGGCGATGAAGGCATCCTGGATGGCGCCGAACTTCTGGTTCAGCGCCATGGCGATCGCCCCGCCAGAAAGGTCGGGCGTCTTGCGCTCGTCGAAGTCCTTCAGCGTGACGAAAACGATGCCGGCATTCGAGGAATTGGTGAAGCCGTTGATCGACAGGCCTGGGAAGGCGATCGCATTGGCGACGCCCGGCTGCTTCAGCGCGATGTCCGTCATGCGCTTAATCACGTCTTCCGTGCGGTCGAGGCTTGCGGCATCCGGCAGCTGTGCGAAGCCGATCAGATACTGCTTGTCCTGCGACGGCACGAAACCGCCGGGAACCGTTGTGAACAGGCTATAGGTCGCTCCCACCAGCGCGAGATATAGCACCATGACGATGCTCTTGCGCGACAGCAGGCCGCCGACGCCCTTGCCGTAGTATTTCGAACCGGCTCCGAACGCCCGGTTGAAACCGCGGAAGAACCAGCCGAAGATCGCGTCCATGACCCGCGTCAACCGATCCTTCGGCGCATGATGGCCCTTCAGGAGCAGGGATGCCAGTGCCGGAGACAGGGTGAGCGAGTTGAAGGCCGAGATGACGGTCGAGATGGCGATCGTCAGCGCGAACTGGCGGTAGAACTGGCCCGACAGGCCGGAGATGAAGGCGAGCGGCACGAAGACCGCGACGAGGACCAGCGCGATCGCGATGATCGGACCGGAGACTTCCTTCATGGCCTTGTAGGTGGCGTCTCGCGGACTGAGCCCGTTCTCGATATTGCGTTCGACGTTCTCGACCACCACGATCGCGTCGTCCACGACGATACCGATCGCCAGCACCAGGCCGAACAGACTGAGCGCGTTGATCGAGAAGCCGAAGACATACATCACCGCAAAGGTGCCGATGATCGACACCGGAACGGCGATCAGCGGTATGATCGAGGCGCGCCATGTCTGGAGGAACAGGATGACGACGAGGACGACGAGCGCGATGGCTTCGAGCAGCGTGTCGATCACCTTCTCGATCGAGGCGCGGACGAATTTCGTCGTGTCGTAGACGATCTCGTACTTGACACCAGCCGGCATGGCCTGCTGCAGCTCGTTCATGGTCGAGCGCACGTTGTTCGCGATCTCGATCGCGTTCGAACCGGGCGCCTGCAGAACCGCGACGGCGACGGCCGGCTTGCCGTCGAGCAGCGAGCGCAGCGTATAGTCTTCCGCACCGAGCTCGACGCGGGCGACGTCGCGAAGGCGGGTGATCTCGCCGTTGGCGCCCGTCTTGACGATGATGTTGCCGAACTCCTCGGGTGTGCGCAGGCGGCCCTGGGCATTGACGTTGAGCTGCAGATCCACGCCCGGCCGGCTGGGTGAGGCACCGATGATGCCGGCCGCAGCCTGGACGTTCTGGGAGCTGATCGCATTGCTGATGTCGCTGGCGGCAAGGTTATGCTCGGCCGCCTTCTGCGGATCGATCCACACGCGCATGGAATAGTCGCCGGCGCCGAAGACCTGCACCTGCCCGACGCCTTCGATGCGGGCGAGCCGATCCTTGACGTTCAGGGTCGCATAGTTTCGCAGATAGGTGATGTCGTGGTCGGCCCCGTCCGAGACGAGGTTGACGACCATGATGAAGTTGGGCGAGCTCTTGACGGTCGTGATGCCGAGGGCACGGACTTCCGCGGGCAGGCGCGGCTCGGCCTGCGAAACGCGGTTCTGCACGAGCTGCTGCGCCTTGTCCGGATCGGTGCCAAGCTTGAATGTGACCGTCACGTTGAGAACGCCGTCTGATGTCGCCTGGCTGGACATGTAGAGCATGCCGTCGACGCCGTTGATCTGCTCTTCGAGCGGCGTCGCCACCGTTTCGGCGATGACGGTCGGGTTGGCGCCGGGATAGGTGGCGCGCACGACGATCGACGGCGGCACGACCTCGGGATATTCGGAGATCGGCAGCGCTCTGAGGCCGATCAGGCCGGCGACCACGATGAGGACCGAAAGAACACCGGCAAAGACCGGGCGGTCAACAAAGAATCTGGAGATGTTCATATCAAAGCCCCCTCTGGGGTGAAAACGGATGCAAAATCCCCGTCCGGCGATTTGAGAGCCGCCGGCGGATCATGTGATTTCGGATATCGGCCTTCTCCCCCGCGGGCAGAAGGCGAAGTCTTACTGAGCGGTCGCGACCTTCTCTGCCAACTGCGGTGCGACGACTGCACCAGGACGGATGCGCTGCAGCCCGTTGACGACGATCTTTTCGCCGACTTTCAGGCCGTTCTCGATCACTCGCTGGCCGTCGACCAGCGAACCGAGTTGGACCTGCCGGTAATTGACCTTGTTTTCGCCATCCACGACGAAGACGAACTTCTTGTCCTGGTCGGTGCCGACTGCGCGGTCATCGATGACGATTCTATTCTCGGCCTTCGGCTGGCCCATGCGCACGCGGACGAACTGGCCAGAGATCAAGCGTCCGCCGGGATTGTCGAAGACGGCACGCACTACGATCGTGCCGCTGGCGGCATCCACCTCGTTGTCGATGAGCTGAAGCTTGCCGGTGATCGGCGTGCCGTCGTCGCTGGCCGTGCCGATCTGCACCGGGATCTGCTCAACCGGCGGCACCGCGCCGTCGCCGGCCGGCAGCTGGGCGAGCGCGCCGGTGACAACCTGCTCGTTGGCGTTGAAGCTGGCATAGATCGGATCGACGGATACGACCGTCGTCAACGCGGGCGAGGAGGAACCAGCCGCGACAAGATTGCCCACGGTGACCTCAATCTTACCGACGCGACCGGAGATCGGAGCGCGGACCTGCGTGTAGTCGAGATTGAGTTGTGCCGTCTGCAGGGCAGCTTGCGCCGCCTTCAGATTGGCAACGGCCTCGGCGTAATTGCTGGCGCGCGTATCCATGTCGCTCTGCGAAATCGTCTTGTTATCGGAGAGCTTCTGGCCGCGGTCGACTTCGACCTTGGCGAGATCCAGCTTGGCGCTAGCTGCACCAACTTCCGCCTGCGCCTGGGCGACGGCCGCCTCATAGGGTGCCGGGTCGATCGTCACCAGCAGGTCACCCTGCTTGACCAACGCGCCTTCGCGGAAATGCACCGACTGGATGGCGCCGGCCACACGCGGGCGCACCTCCACACGATCGATGGCTTCGAGCCGGCCGGAAAACTCCTGCCAGGTCGTGATATCGCGCGCCTCGACGGCGGCGACAGTAACGGGGATGGCCGGCATCGCTGCCGGGGCGGCCGCTTCGGTCGCTTGAGCGCCGCGCGGCAAATCCAGATAGAAGGCTGCGCCTGCAACGGCCGCAGCAACACCCATGCCGGCGCCCCACAGGGCCCAGCGCTTACCGTTGGACTTCATGTTAGTCTCTCCTTTTGATCCCGGCTTGGGACACGGGACCGAAAATTCCTATCGTCTCGACATCATCAGACTTAGTCGATCAAGCCTGCACATCCTCGACAAAGTGCCTGAAACAACAGCAGACATCCTGCTGCCATGACGGCTTGTCTTTCGACTGCCCGCCGTAAATGGTGGGCCAGCCTGTCCCGGCGGGAAGGACTTGCTGGCGAACACGAACGCCGGCCCCTTTCAGGCGGCTGCCGTATTCCATGCCCTCGTCGCGGAGCGGGTCGTCCTCGGCCGTGAGCACCAATGCCGGCGCGAGGCCCGAAAGCCGCGAACAGTATCGAGGCGCCGCATAGGGGTGACAGACACCGCCCAGAAAACCCAGGTAGCGGTTCCAACCCTCTGTCCAACGCTCGCGCATGCCGCTTTCCTCCGCCTGGAGGAAAGATTTCGATCCCATGAAAGGATCAAGCAGCGGCGATATCAGCACCTGTCCGTCCAGCGAACCCGGCATCTGATCGCGCGCTTTTAAAGCCACGCCCGCCGCAACGTTGCCACCCGATTCCTCACCGGCGACAAAGAGCAGCGACTTTTTCGCCCCGCCCAGCGCAAGCATGTTTCGCTTGTTGCCGAGATAGGCGAGAATCCCGTAGGCGCATTCCAGCACCTGCGGAAACGCATTCTGGTTGCCGCTGCTATAATCAGCAGCAACCACGATCGCACCGGCATCCGCAAGACTTGCGGCCACCGGGCGGTCAATAGCACGCTCGGTATCGAGAAAAGCGCCACCATGCAGGTAAAGCACGATGGGTGCCGCCTTCTGGAGACCTTCGCCGTTGTAGACCCGCGCTGCCACCGGCCCCGTGGGCACGTTTTCCAGCATCACATCTTTCCACGGCGCACTCATGGACCCATATCCTTGTCTATTCGATTGAACATGATCTCTTCCGAAAACTGTTCCCACACGTTTCGGATCATGTTCCGGATTGCGCGGCCCCAAGCGCCCCATGCCGCGTTGCAACATTCACGGCTACAACATATTGTTATTCCGTTCTGAGAATAAGTAGCCTATATTCGATCAGACTATTCATGAGAACAAACAATCGACCTCTTTTCGCTATGGTCGAAGGGCGCCTTAGAATGGACCAGCTATCAGCAATGCGGGCATTTGCACGCGTGGTGGAGACGGGCAATTTCACCCGCGCCGCCACAACCCTCTCCATGCCGAAGGCGACCGTGACGACGCTTATCCAGTCGCTCGAGGCGCATCTGCACACCAAGCTCCTGAACCGCACGACACGCCGCGTCATGGTCACAACAGACGGCGCGCTCTACTACGAACGTGCCATTCAGATCCTTTCCGAAATCGAGGAACTGGACGGCAGCATCAGCAATTCGCAGAGTCTGCCGAGCGGTCGTTTACGCGTCGAAATGGCCGGCGCTTTCGCCGACAACATCGTCATGCCGGCGCTTTGCGATTTTCACCAGCGCTATCCGGACATCCATATCGACCTCGGTGTGGGCGACCGCCTGGTGGATTATCTGGCGGAGAATGTCGACTGCGCCCTGCGTGCGGGCATGCCGAGCGATCAGTCGCTGATTGCCCGGCGCGTGGGAGAGATACAACTCATCACTTGCGCCGCACCGCGCTATATCGAAAAATTCGGCGTACCCGTACGGCCGGAAGAGCTGGAGAGCAATCACTATGCCGTCAGCTATTTTCGGGCGCAGACAGGACGGACCATTCCGTTTGAATTCCAGCGCGGCAACGAGTCGCTCGAGATTAGCCCGCGTTACATCCTCTCGGTCAACGACAGCCGCAGCTATGTCAACGCCGCATTGACCGGCCTTGGCATCGCCCAGGCACCGACCTTCATGGTTCGTGACGCGCTCACCAAGGGCGATCTCATCCCCATCCTTCCCGGCTGGACCCACAGCCCCCTGCCACTGCATATCGTCTATCCCCCGAACCGGCATTTGAGTAACAAGGTGCGCGTGTTCGTCGATTGGCTGGCGAAGCTGCTGGTGACGTCGAGGGTTGGGGAGATTTGAGATGTAGGACACCTTCTCCCGACGGGAGAAGGTGCGCACGTGGCTTCGATCAGTTCCAGGAAGCTCCAGCCTGCTGCCGGACCGTCGAGTTCAGCCGATTCCAGACATTGTCGACGGCGATCGAGACGATCAAAGCGGACAGTGCTTTTTCGTCATAGTGCTTGGCCGCCTCATTCCAGATCTCGTCGCTTACCGCCTCCGGCCGATCGGCAAGCCGAGTCATGGCTTCGCCGAGCGCAAGGGCAGCGCGTTCGGCCTCGCTAAAATAGGGCATTTCACGCCACGCGGAGACGCCGACCATGCGTTCGATCGTTTCCCCCTCCTTCTGCAGCTTGCGGAAGCCCATGTCGGTGCAGACGCTGCAGCCATTGATCTGGCTGACGCGCAGATGCACGAGATCCATGGTGTTTTCAGACACGCCGCGACCCTTGATCGAAGCGCTGACGGCCAAAAGGGTTTGCAGGGTTTCCGGTAGGATGACGGCGGGGTTCTTCATGCGGGCTTGCATTATTCTCTCCTTGAGGTGTTTTCAGGTGAGCCCAACAGGGGGCCGATCTTGACGACACGGTCCCATGCCGATCCTTTGTCACACCAGCTTGGTTTCGTTCGTCATAGGCATGACGGAGCGCACGCAAGGAATGTGACCGATGGACGAAAAAAAATGGCAGGCAGAAAAATTCGAGGCCAACCGGCCGCATTTGCGCGCGGTCGCCTACCGTATGCTTGGCTCGCGCACCGAGGCGGAGGACGCCGTGCAGGAGGCATGGCTACGGCTCAGCCGTGCGGATACCTCGGAGGTCGAAAACCTCAGCGGCTGGCTGACGACGGTTACCGCCCGCATCTGTCTCGACTTGCTGCGCTCCCGCAAATCCAGGCGCGAGGAGCCGCTGACCATCCGTGTCCCCGAACCAGTCGTCAGCCACGAGGACGGCACCGGCACTGACCCGGAGCAGGACGCGCTGCTCGCCGATTCGGTCGGGCTGGCACTGCTGGTGGTGCTGGAAAAGCTTGCCCCTGCCGAGCGGCTGGCCTTTGTGCTGCACGATATGTTCGACATACCCTTCGACGACATCGCCCCCATCGTTGGACGCACCACCATCGCCACACGCCAGCTCGCCAGCCGCGCCCGCCGCCGGGTGCAGGGAGCACCGGTCATTGCGGAAGCCGATCTTAGCCGCCAGCGCCATGTGGTCGACGCCTTCCTGACGGCCTCGCGCGGCGGCGACATGAATGCGCTTCTTGCCGTTCTCGATCCCGACGTCATCTTCCGCGCCGATGCAGTGGCCGCACAAATGGGCTCGCTGGCGGAAATCCGCGGCCAGGCGGCAGTGGCCGAAGCCTTCCGCGGCCGAGCCCAAGCGGCCCTGCCGGCCGTCATCAACGGTGCTGTCGGCGCCGTCGTCGTCCTTGGCGGACAATTGCGCATCGCGCTCCGTCTCACCGTTGGCAATGACGGCCGGATTATCGGCATGGACGCGATGGCTGATCCAGAGCAACTGCGCAAGCTCGATGTATTGGTGATTGATCCGTGAAGGCGCTAGCGCATCTGCGTCGGGCTCGTCCCCGTCAGCCGGCGAAACATGGCGATGAACGCGGAGGCGTTGCTGTACCCCAGTTGCGCCGCGATCCGTTGCACTGGCTGGCCGGCCTCGATCAGCGCCAGCGCCGCGACCAGTTTCAGCCGCTGGCGCCACTCGTTGAAGGAAATACCGAGATCGTCGTGGCAGCGGCGGGAAAGCGTCCGCTCGGTCGTTTTCATCCGGCGCGCCCATTCTGCCAGAGAATGCCGATCGCCGGGATCGGCCTGCAGCGCCTTGAGCACCGGCCCGAGCAACACATCGTCCGATAGCGGCAGGTAGCTCTCGCTGCGCGGCGCCAAGCGTATCTGATCGACCAGCACCTGTGCCAGCCGCAGGTCCTCCTCGGTCTTCGGCAAGGTGATGTCGCGGGCCGCGAAATCGGCAAGGATCGCCTTCAGAAGCGGGCTGAGGCCAAGCGTTGCCGGTGCTGCCGGAAGATTGGCGCAGAGCGACCGCTCGACATAGACGGTGACATAGCGGACGTCGTACTGGTTCCACGCCTCGTGCAGCACATCGGGAGGAATCCAGATCGCATAATGCGGCGGCGACAGATAACGCACACCCTGAATATCGAAATCGACGACGCCGGCGAGCGCATAGTTCAGCTCACCCCAGGTCTGACGCTTGGCGGGAAAGACCGTGCCGCCTTTATAATTCTCCGTCCGGAAGGAGACCGGCTGCGGCGGGTCTCCTTCTACGCGTGGTTCGCGCGCGCTCATGTCCGTAATCCACTACCGATGTCTGAAACTCGCTATATACCAGTAATCAGACAGAGGGTAAAAGCGATACCAACATAATCTCGACCGATCCGACCAGTCCGACCATCCTCCAGGAGGACTGCCATGAGCAGCAACCCGCCCTCTCCCGCCACCGGCACAGCCTCCATAATGACGAGCGCAGCGCTTGCGCCGCTTTGCACCGTCCTCATCTGGTCCGGCAACACCATCGTCACCAAGGCTGCATCCGGCGTCATCTCGCCCGGTTCAATCTCCTTCTATCGCTGGCTGCTGGCCTTTCTCGTGCTCCTGCCTTTCGTCGGCCGGGCTGCATGGCAAAACCGCACACTCGTCAAGCAATACTGGCTGAAGCTCGCCACGCTTGGCGCACTCGGTATGGTCATCTACCAAAGTCTTGCCTATGAGGCCGCCAAGACCACCTCTGCGGTCAACATGGGTGTGATGCTGGCGCTGATGCCGCTGCTGTCGACGTTGCTCGCAAGCGCTCTGGCCGGCGAAAGGCTGACGGCCACAAGCCTCGCAGGCGGGGCCATCTCGCTGATCGGCCTGATTTATCTGACATCCCAGGGCCACCCGGCGACACTGCTGAGTGGCGGCTTCCATATTGGCGACGGCCTGATGATCATTGCCGTGCTGTCCAACTCGCTCTACGGCGTGATGTTGAAGCGCTGGGCGATGCCCCTTTCCATGTGGCAGCAATTGTTCTGGCAGATCGGCTTCTCGACCATACTGTTGATCCCGGTTTTCCTGATGGGCGATATTTCGCCGATCACCTCGGCCAATCTGCCGCTGATCCTCTATGCGGCTATCCCGACATCGCTGGTCGCGCCGCTTTGCTGGATGATCGGCATCCAGAAACTTGGCGCTGCGCGCACCTCCTTGCTCATCAATCTCCTGCCGATCATCGTCGCGATCTTGGCCTGGGCGATCCTGCGCGAACAGTTGCACGCCTATCACGCCATCGGCGGCGCGCTCGCCCTCATCGGTGTCGGCCTCGGTCTAAGGCAGGCGAAAATCGCCAGGGGCGAGACGGAGCCGGGCGCCGATCAGGCGGCTTGGGAGACGGAAGAGGTTTGACGTTCCGATCTCCGCGTCGAAACACTTTCCATCCAGCCGCCCTTCGTTCTACCATGCCAGCCACGACTGGAGTCGCCCAAGCAAGAAGGAAACGAGCGTGCGCATAGCCCTGGAACCGGTGTCTTCGAGAACGACCATCCAAGAGGGCGTGTACCAGCAATTGCGCAATGCGCTGATGGCCGGCAATTTCGATCCAGGCCAGACGTTGACTATCGCCTCGCTCGCCGAAACATTCGGCACCAGCAACATGCCGGTGCGTGAAGCCTTGCGACGGCTGGCGGCGGAAAATGCACTGGAGGTCGCGCCGAACGGCTCGGCCCGCATCCCGATCGTGACACTTGCCCGCCTCGACGATCTTTGCCGCGCCCGCATCGCCGTCGAAGGACTGGCGGCCGAACTCGGCATTCCCAGGCTGACCGCCACCGACATCGAAACACTGGAGCGCATCGCAGCCGAACAGCACGCCATCGGCCGCAGCAGCAATGTCTACGAACTCATGGCGAGGAACCAGCAGTTCCATTTCACCATCTACCGCGCTTCCGGCTCGGATGTGCTGCTGCAGTTGATCGAAACGCTGTGGCTGCGTTTCGGCCCCTATATGCGCATGTTGTCAGCCTCCGTCGAACCGCTGATGCGTAGCGGCGAAATCGATCCCGCCGGTCCGCATTTTCCGATCATTGAAGCGCTGAAAGCCGGCGATTTCGCCCGCGCCCGCGATGGCGTCGTCGCCGACATCCGCCGCACCCACGAGATCCTGCGCGATTACTGCCCCGCAACTGAAGACGAACCCCGCGCCAAAGGACCGGCCTCCGCACAACGACGGTGAGACATTCCGGCGCAACGGCATGAATTTAGTTGAACCCTCAAATACTTTGTGATCAAATGATCATGACGTTAGTTTTGAACCCATCATTCGTAGCGAGATCCTTATGAGCGCCTCTCCTTCCCCGTCGAAATTTTCCGGCCACAATAGCTTCCCGGTCGATGAAGTCCGCGCCATGTTTCCGGCTATTCAGAAGGCCGGCGATTTCGTGTTTCTCGACAATGCCGGCGGTGCGCAGGTGCCGCAGGCGGTGGTCGATGCGGTCGCCAACCATCTCATCGACTACAACGTCCAGCGCATGGCGAAATACCAACACAGCCAGGGCGTCGACCGCAATCTGGCCGAAGCGCGCGAGAGCGTTGCCATGCTGGTCAATGCTTACCGCCCCGAAGAAATCTCCTTCGGTCAGAACGCCACGTCCTTCATCCGCCTGGTAAGTCTCGGAATCGCCAAGCTGCTCGGCGAGCGCAACGAAATCGTCATCACCGACATGGACCATGACGCCAATATCGCCACCTGGCTGGCGCTGGAGGCCGATGGTGCGAAGATCGTCTGGTGGCGCATGCGCGAAGACGGCACGCTTCATACCGAGGACCTGAAGCCGCTTCTGAACGACAAGACGCGCCTCGTCGCCTGCACCGTGACCGCCCACTCCATCGGCACGATCGTCGACGTGAAGACCGTCGGCAAGCTGGCACATGCGGCAGGCGCGGAGGTCTTTCTCGATTGCGTTCACTATGGCCCGCATGGCCTGATGGATGTACAAGCCTGGAATTGCGACTATCTCGTTTGCTCGGGCTACAAGAATTTCTCGCCGCACATGGGCTTCCTCTGGGGCCGCTTCGATGCGCTGGTGAAGCTGCCTACCTTCAAGGAAGACTTTATCCCGGACGTGCCGCCCTACAAGATCGAGGTCGGCACCTTCACCTACGAAAACGTGGCGGGCATGAACGCCGCCGTCAAATATCTCGAAGCCCTCGGCCTCCGGTTCCTGCCGGCCGGCCAACATACCCGCCGCGAGGCGCTTGCCGCCGCGATGGGCGCGATCCGCGAATACGAATTGATGCTGTCGCGCGAGATGATCGCCGTTCTGAAGCGCCATGGTGCCGTCATCTATGGCATTTCCGATGACGCTCGCCTCGAACAGCGCGTGCCGACCATCTGCTTCAACATGCCTGATATCACGCCGCAGCAATTCGCTGCTGAGATGGGTGAAGCCGGCATCGGGCTGCGCGACGGCCACATGTTTGCCCCGCGCCTGATGAAACGCCTCGGTCTCCCCATGGAAACCGGCGCAATCCGTGTATCTCTGGTACACTACAACAAGGTCGAAGAAATCGCCCGCTTCGAAAAAGTGCTTACCGAAGTCATCGCGCGGCACAAATAAGCCGCGTATGAGCGGTGGCGGCGCCCGAACAACTCCGCCACCGCGATCTCTCTCCTCTCCAATCCTGCCCGAAGACGCTGGCATATAAAATACTTCAAGCCTAAAATGGATTGCCGCTTCGCAGACGTTTGATTTGAGGTTATCCCTCTTCGCAGGGATCGTTGGAGAGCGAAGAAAATAATGGGCAATTTCCGCAAAAACTGCATCGAGAAAAATCTGCTCATCGGCACCTTCGCCGCCATACCGCATCCCGTCGCGATCGAGGTCACGGCGGCATCCGGCGTCGATTTCCTCTGCATCGATTGGGAGCATTCGCAGATCGGCCGCGAACGAATAGAAGATCTGATCCGCGCCGCCGACGTCCATCGTGTTCCTGCTATGGTCCGAGTACCTGGCCATGCGCCGGAGTCCATTGCCTCGGTGCTGGACGCAGGCGCGGCCGGCGTGCTGGTACCCCGCGTATCTACGGCGGCGCAGGCGACGGCTGCAGTTCTCGCGACGCGGTATCCGCCGATCGGCGAACGCGGCGTCGGCCCCGGTCGGGCGGCCGCCTACGGCTATCGCATTCCAGATTATCTCGCAAAGGCCAATGCCGAACTCGTCCTTGCCGTCCAGGTTGAAACCGCAGAGGGGCTCGCCAATATCGCGGAAATCGCCGCGGTCGAGGGCATCGACATCATCTTCATCGGCCCCGGCGATCTCTCCGTCTCGATCGACGCCATGGGCCCGGCCGGGAAAGACAAGCTTAACACAGCCATCGAAACCATCACCAGAACCGCGCTCGCCGCCGGCCGCACGGTCGGCATCTTCCGGCCTTCGTCGGACGATATCGGCACATGGTCCGCAGCCGGCATCAGCTTCTTCCTGCTGGCCAGCGACACCATGTTTCTTGGCGCCGGCCTTGCTGACGGGGTTGCCCAGGCACGTCAGCAAGGCACAGCGAAACGCTAGAATTACAGCGCCTAAAGGCCTGCCGCTCGGGAAAAATTATCGCGAAAAGCGGCAAGATCGGGCGGGCTGACGTCCGAAACCGCCCAGAAGACCAGCCCGCCGCCCGACCATTCGGTGAGATTATAACCGTCGTGCATCGTCTCGCTCCGCTCGACCTTTGCACCCGGCCAGACGAAGAGATTGATGACATGGCCGTGGCGGCGATAGACAAGCGCCGCAACAACCCGACCATTGACGTAATCCACGCGGCCGCCGATCAGCGGAAAACCGTCCGCCGCAAGATCGACCACCGGCGGCGAGAAGTCGATCTTGCCGTTGAACCAGGGCTTGACCGTATGCTGGTCGGATGTCTGCACATCGACCAGATGGTTGGCGAGCATCGAACGCACATGGCTGGCGAGCAATTCATTCTGGATGGGCGCGCTTGTCTGCGGATTGCCAAGTACCAGCATCAGGCTCGCCGCCAAAGCAGCCAGCGAGGGTACGAAGCTCCATTGCCCGAACATTTGCAGGCCACGCCACCACGCGCTTTGCTGACGGCGCGTCCCCGAAGCCGGCGCCTGCCGCTGCGCTTCTTCAAGAGAAATAGCCGTCATGATACGCGCGCGAACCTCGTCGGGAGCCTTCCACTTCACGCCATCCCGGCCGACGACCCGCTTCATGTCTTTGAGCCCTTCCAAGGCGGCGGTGCAATGCGGGCACGTTGCAAGATGCTGTTCAAATTGGATGGTGTGGACAGCGTCGAGTTCGTCATCCACATAGCTATGCAGGATCGTTTCCCATTCCGGGCAGCTTTCCGGGGTTTTCTCGCTCATGACGCGGCCCCGCCTCTCTCGCCCAGTTGCCATGCCTCGCCAAATTCACGCCTCGCCCTGGCGAGTCGCGACATCACGGTTCCGATCGGCACGTCGGTTATGTCAGCGATCTGGCGATAGGACAGGTTTTCCAGCTCCCGGAGCACCAACACTTCCCGCGACAGGTCCGGAAGAGAGCCGATAACTTGCCGGACCCTCTGCGACTCCGTCTTACGGATCAAGGCCGCCTCGGGCGAATCTTCGTCAGAGGCAACGTCGTGAACACCGCCGCGTAGCTGCTCCTCGTCCTTCGCTTCGCTTTCCGTGATCGGCGTTTCGAAGCGCGCCTTGCGCCTGCCTTCGCTCAGCCAGACGTAGTAACAGTTCCGGACGATGGCAAACATCCAAGCGCGGGGCTCACCACCGCGATAGCCCTCGAAATTGCGATAGGCGCGCAAAAAGGCTTCCTGCACGATATCCTGCGCCGCATCGGCATCCCGGCTCAGAAACCGCGCGAAATTATAGGCGGCATCGAGGTGTGGAACGACGGTATTTTGAAACTGCAGCATCAGGTCGCGTGACGCCGGCGAGAGGCTCCCAAGATTTTCGTGGTGCAGCGATTGCAGCATCGGACCAACGATATCGATGGCGACGGCCGAGCACCTCTTTGCGGATGGCGCGACGGTCTGCCGGACAAAGGCGACCACAGCTCGCATCCCGATCACCGGCCAACTCAAGGCTGAAACGAGCGGCGGCGTGCGACCATCAAATGTGGAGAAGGCGAAATAGATATCCGTCGTCATGATCCCTGCATTGCTCCGGCGTCGGTTCGGTCAGGCTCGGCTCTGACGCGAATGTTGCTCTTCATTCTCCAGATCGTTTCAGACGGCGTTTTATTCTCGCGGCCTGCAAATATTTTTCGTCAGCGACAGCGCCGAGCGGCAGTATTTCCCTCGGCGGCCCCACTGTGCACCTGCCTGCCTACCCCCGCCAGTAGAATTAGCTCAAGTATATCAAAATCTTATCAGAAAGATGCCGTGCGCTGAGAATAATCTCCCTGCACCCGCGATCTCCTTCGACAGCGGAGGCTTTGATTGACCCCTGTCCTCCGCTTCGCGTGGCGATGCCACTCAAAGAGGAGACAAGACAATGTTCAACATGACACGCCGCACCGTTCTCAGCTCGGCCGCCGCTGCAGCCGCCTTCGGTCTGGCGGCGAAGCTGGAATTCATCCCGTCGCTGGCCATGGCCGCAACGCCGCTGGAGCCGACCGTCGGCTTCTATCGCTATAAGGTCGGGGATGTCGAAGTCACCGCCATTTATGACGGCATCTGGCGTAAGCCGCATGATCCTGCCTTCATCAAGAACGCCTCCATCGAGGATACCAAGCAAGCGCTTGCCGCCGCCGGCCAGACAACAGAATTCATGCCGATCCCACTCACCGTCGTCGTCCTGAAGATCGGCGACCGGCTCATCATGATGGACGCCGGCTCAGGTGTCGGCCAATGGCAGGCCAACGCCACCCATCTGCCGGGCAACATGGCAGCCGCGGGCATCGACTACAAGAACATCGATACGGTCATCATCTCGCATTTCCATCCCGACCACGTCTGGGGCCTGATGGAAAAGGGCACGAATGCGCCGGTTTTCGCCCATGCCGAACTCGTCACCAACGCCGACGAATTTAATTGGTGGACGGCGCCCGGCCGCGTCGACAAGCTTGCTGCAGGCCGCAAAGACGCCGGACGCCGCATCGCCGAAGTCTTTCCAAAATGGAAGAACTGGAAACTGGTTGGCGACGGCGCGGAAGTCGCTCCCGGCGTTCACCTCATCGCCGCACCCGGTCACACGCCCGGCCATTCCACCTTCCTCGTCGCCTCGGGCAAGGAGCAACTTCTCGTCTCCGCCGACATCATGTACGTGCCGGCGCTGCTCGCTCCCCATCCGGAATGGGAGGGCAGCTACGACCAGGACGGACCGACAGCCGTGGTCACGCGCCGGAAGCTGATCGACCGCGTCATCGCCGACAATATCAGGATTTGCGGTTCGCACTTCCCCTTCCCGGGCTCCGGCACCTTCGTGAAGGACGGCAACGCCTATGGCTTTACGCCGACAGCACAAGCCTGAAAACTCAAGGAGATATACCATGATCAAATACGCAATCTTCGGCGCCGCCAGCCTTTGCGCCGTCATCATCCTTCCTGCAGCCATCGCGCTCCCGGCTTTTGCCGTCGACAACATGGAAACTGCGGATGCGCCGGATCTGACCTCCGTCCGCGCCAAGATCGACGCGAAGGACTATACCGGAGCACTGGCTGAACTTCGCGACCTGGCGGAGGATCATCAGCAGGCGGATGTCTACAATCTACTGGGCTTCACGCTCAGAAAGACCGGCGATTTCAAGACCTCGCTGACCTACTACACCAAGGCGCTGGAGTTGCAGCCCGATCACAAGGGTGCCCGTGAATATCTCGGCGAGCTCTATGTCGAGACCGGCAATATGGACAAAGCAAAGGAACAGTTGGCGACGCTAAAGCAGCTTTGCCCAAGCGGCTGCGAGGAGCTGGAAGACCTGCAAAAGGCGATCGACACCAAGACTACCAACTAACCTCAAACCAAAGCACGCGCCTGCGAAGCCGAACGACGCCTCGCAGGCGCATCGCCCCAAAGGGAGGTGACACATGGACTATTCGGAAAATGCAAATGTCCTGCATCCAATGGACATGACGCTTCTGGCCGGCCGGCTATTGCTGGCGTGGATATTTTTGCACGAAGGTGTGGCGCTGGCGTTCAATTTCGACGGCGCAGTCACCGCCATGGCGAAGCTCGGCATTTTCGAGCCGCTGGTCGTCGCCGTGATTGGCTTGCAGCTTGCTGCCGGCCTTTCGGTGGCCCTCGGTTTGCTGACCCGCCTCGGCGCGTTGTCGCTCGCACTGTTCTGCCTGTCGACAGCGTTGCTGTTCCATGCGGATTTCGCCAACCACAACGAAATCCTGCATTTCGAAAAAGACTTGGCGATCGCCGGCGGTATGTTCGTTCTGGTGACTGTGGGTGCCGGCGCTCTGTCGGTGGATCGCTTTCTCGAACGCCGCATCATGGCCTCAGGCGACAAGCCTCGCAGGCCGCTGCGCCGCGCAATCGAGAGGGGAATTCTCTAAATGCCTAACAAATATCCATCCACGTGAAAAGCCTGTCGAAAACAGCCTCCGTCGGGGTTGTTTTCGGCATTTCCACCGATTTTTTAAGCTTAAAACTTTTTCCTTGAAATGCGTCTCATTTTGGATAACCATCCAAAAATGAAGGGCGATCTGAACGCCGTCATTCGCGACGGAACGACCCTTTGACATCAGGCTTCCAGGGAACGTTCTTTGTCTCTTCTACCACCGCACAGCTTGTCCGAGACGACACGCAACCGCAACGCCTTCGAGGGCATCCGCGCCCAGATTCGTGACCTGCGCACCGATAATATCGCTGTGCTTGCCAAGCGCGCTCGCGAGCTCGGCGGCGTCATTCCGCTATGGTTCGGCGAAGGCGACATGGTAACGCCGGCCTTCATCCGCGACGCCGCCAAAAAGGCGCTCGACGAGGGTCAGACCTTCTACGTGCCGAACATGCGCGGCCTGCCGGCACTGAATGAGGCCCTGTCCGACTATCAGACCCGATGGCACGGCCGCCCGATTCCGATCGAGCGCACCACCGTCGCTCCCGGCGGCATGCAGGCGCTCTACATGGCACTGGAGCTGCTGGTCGATGTCGGCACCAATGTCGTCTATGTGGCGCCGCAATGGCCCAACATACACAATGCCATTCATCTGATCGGCGGCGAACCGCGCCCAGTATCGCTCGATTTCGACACCGACTGGCGGCTCGACCTCGACAAGCTCTTCGCTCGCTGCGATGCCCGCACCCGCGCCATTTTCCTGTCGACGCCGGCTAATCCGACCGGATGGACTGCGACACGCGAGGAAATGCAGGCGTTGCTCGACTTCAGCCGTCGCACCGGCATCTGGATCATCTCCGACGAGGTGTATGCCCGCCTCTATTTCGACGGCGAGATCGCACCGTCGATCCTTCAGGTAGCCGAAGACGGCGACCGAGTGATTGCCGTCAACAGTTTCTCCAAGGCCTGGGCGATGACCGGCTGGCGCATCGGCTGGCTGACGCATCCCTCGAGCGTTGCCGATCAGCTCGGCGCGATGACGCAATATGTCAATAGCGGCACATCAGCGATGATCCAGGCAGGCGCCGCGACCGCCATACGCGACGGCGAGCCATTGATCGCCGAAATCCGCGCCAGGATCAAAGCCGGCCTCGATCTTGCTTATGAAAAACTACCGCAGATACCGGGTATCATCCTTCCGGAAAAACCGCGCGGCGGCATGTATGCTTTCTTCGCGCTAAAGGGCGAAGCCGATGCCACGGCAGTCTGCGAGCGTATTCTCGAAACCGCGCGCGTCGGCCTGGCGCCCGGTTATCATTTCGGGGAATCGTCGCGCGCATTCCTGCGGATGTGTACATTCCGCGACACCGAACAGATGCGTATCGCGCTCGATCGCATGGTCGACGCCATGACATGACGGACCCGCCCAGATCGGCGGACCGGCAATACCCGCAGGCAGAAGGCGCCCGCGGTCATAACCAGAGGGAGACAAACCAAATGAATTTTACCCGTCGTAATCTACTGGTCCTTGCGACCGTCGTCGGCATGGCCGGCGGAAGCCACTTCGCCTATGCCGCCGATGTGCTGAACGTCGGCTCCTACCCGAACAACCCGCCCTTCGAATACAAGACCGACAGCGGTACCTTCGAGGGCTTCGAGGTCGATATCGTCAACGAAGCCGCCAAGCGGGCCGGCATGACGACCAACATTGCCGACTATGGCTTCCAGGCACTGTTCGCCGCCACCAGCTCCAAGCGCATCGATGTGGCGATTTCCTCGATCACCATCACGCCGGAACGTCTGAAGTCGCAGTCCTTCACCCAGCCCTATTACGACTCCGACATGGGCATCGCCACCAAGGACGGCAGCGCGATCAAGGGCCTCCCCGATCTCAAGGGCAAGACCATTGGCGTTCTCTCGGGCTCGACTGGCGAAAAGTGGGTCAACGACAACAAGGCCGCCAACGGCTTTGGGGACGTCAAGGGCTATAATTCCCAGCAGGACATGTTCCTCGACCTCGGCGCCGGCCGCATCGACGCTGTCGTCAGCGACATTCCCGGCATGCAGTACCTCTTCGTCAAGACGAAGGGCTTTGCCATCAAGGACCGCATCAAGACCGGCGAACAATACGGCCTGATGATGACCAAGGACTCGCCGCTCGTCGGCAAGATCAATGACGCCATCACTGCGATGAAGAAAGACGGAACGCTGGAAAAGATCCACGAAAAGTGGTTCGGCAGCAAGGCTCCCGCCGGCTCCTCCACCGTCACCGAAATGCCTATCCCCAAGGCGTGATCAAAAGATCATTTCCAGAACAAATTATAACGCCGGCCGTTTCGGCCGGCGCAATTGTGATAGACCTTCATTTTATTCCGCCTAATGGGAGTGCCAATGTCGCTCGTCGATACCTTCTTCAATTCCGACGTCATGATTTCGGCCTTCCCCCAATTGCTGCGCGGTCTCTGGATGACGATAGCACTTGGCGTGGTCAGCATTCTGATCGGCGTTTCGGGCGGTCTCGTCGTCAGCCTGATCCGCCTTTATGCGCCAAAGCCGATCCGGCTGTTGATGGTCGCCTATATCGACATCATGCGCGCCATGCCGATGCTGGTGGTGTTGATCCTGATCTATTACGCCCTGCCGTTTGTCGGCATCAGCTTCTCCGCCTGGTGGTCCGCGATCCTGGGATTCTCCATTGTCCTTGCCGCCTATTCGGCAGAAGTCTTTCGGTCGGGCATCGAGAGCGTGCCGCGCGGTCAATTCGAGGCGGCTGCCGCCCTCGGCATTCCCTTCCTGATAACGCTCTACAAGGTCGTGCTGCCGCAGGCGATCCGCATCGTCATTCCGCCCACCACCAGCAACTGCGTCTCGATGTTCAAGGACACGTCGCTCGCTTCGACCGTGGCGCTGCCGGAGCTTTTGAAAGAAGGACAGAACGCGCAGGGCTTCTACGCCAACCCTTCGCCGCTGATCATGGCCGCCGTGATCTATATCATCCTGCTTTGGCCGATGGTGCGGCTTGTGAGCGTGCTTGAAAAGAGATTCAAGAGCGAGAAGGCGCGGTAATCGCTACCCGCTCAATCGGCGCCCGAAAGGTGGTTGTTGACCGACGACTTCACCTCGCCGATGTCCTTCCACAACTCCGTGACGATGGCGGGATCGACATCCGCCATCATGTCGCGCAGCCAGCCCTCGTGGGCGGCAGCCATGGCGCCGAAAAGCTCCTCGCCCTTCTTCGTCAATTTCGCGACCGTCACGCGCCGGTCGCCGTCGGGGGTTTCGCGCAACACCAGACCGTCCGATTCCAGCCGCTCGACCAGACCGGTGACATTGCCGTTCGTTACCATCGTACGTTTGGAAAGCTCACCTAGCCGCAGGCCGTCACGCTCGCGATAAAGCTGCGCCATCAGGTCGAACTGCGGCAAGGTTGCGCCGAACTCGTTCCGCAAGCGGCGGCGGACCTCCTGCGACACAAGCTTTGTGGTCGACAGCATGCGTAGCCAGAGCCGCAGCTCCTGCTTTTTGCCCTCTTGCGTCCCCTGGACGATGATTTCCAGATCGACGGTTCCACTCTCGGACTCAGCCATGATGTCAGCTCAAATCATCGCGTTGCAATTTCATATATGAACGGTCTACGGAGCAATATTTCAAATGTCAAAGGTTTACGCGTCAAGCCCGAAGAGGGTCACTTCGCCAGCATTTTCCCCAGCAAGAAACCGGAGCCAGCGCCAGTGCCGGCACCCGGCCAGGTAGAGGCGCCGCACATATAGAGCGAACCGACAGGTGTCTTGTAGCGCGAATAGCCGGCGACAGGGCGAAACAGGAAATTCTGGTCGAGATGGTGGCTGCCGGAAAGATTGTCGCCGCCGATCAGATTGGGATTTTCGCGCTCGAGATCGACGGGCGAAAACACCGATCTGCCCAAAATCTTCGCGCGCAAACCCGGGGCGTAGCGCTCGATGATGTCGAGCACCCGCTCGGCATAGGCATCCTTCACCTCGTCCCAATTCCGCCCGCTGATCTCGCCCACCGCATCGCGACTGAACTCAGCCGGCAAGACGCGAACCTGCACCCAGAGCACATGCTGCCCATCTGGCGCACGCGACGGATCGATCGCCGTTGGCTGGCCAACCACCAATGCCGGTTCCGCCGGCAAAAACCCACCCATTGCCTCGGCATAGACACGCGACATCATCTCAAGGTCAGGTGCGATGTGGACATAGGCGAACGTCTTGAGCTCCTTGCCCGCCGTCCAGTCCGGTAGACCGGAGAGCGCCAGATGGATCATCATCGTGCCGGGGCCGGCGCGGAAGCGGAGAAGCTTCCGGTCGAACTCCTGACGGGAGGCATCCTGATCGAGAAGCTTTCCAAACAGGATCTGCGGGTGGATATTGGCGATGACAGCGCGCTTGGCTTCGTAGCGGCGCCCATCGGCGAGCACAACACCGGTCGCCTTGCCGCCGGAGGTGACGATCTTGTCGACACGCGTGCCAAGCATCAGCTCGCCGCCTTTGGCTTTGAGCACGCCGACCATCGCCTTGACGATCGTATCGGCGCCACCCTTGCCGATCACCATGCCGAAGGCCTGGTTGGCCATCGATTCAAGATAGGGAAAAAGCGCACCACCGGCGACATCCGGCGCGAAATCGAGATGCAGGCCCCAGGCGGCCATCATTGTCTTGAGCTTGGCATTCTGGAACCGTGCATCGAGAAAATCGCGCGGCGAAGCAAACAGCATGCGTGCGGTCTCATAGAGCCAGCCGGCCCCCTTTTCCCGCCAGGCCTTCCAGACGACTCGTGCCGCCGCCGCCGAGGGCATGGGTGCCCCGAGCAAGCCGAAGATGTGCGGCGCTTCCGAACCGAACTCCGACAGCATCGCCCGCCAGGCCGCGGCATCCTGCGGCGAGATATCGGCGATCGCGCCCGTTGTCTTTTCCAGATCGGTGCTGACGCCGAGATGGGTGCCGTCGCGGAAGACGCTGGCAAAGCAATCGGCAGCCGGCACGAAGCCGAGGCCTGCGGCGGTCAACTCATTCTTGTACTGCGCGAAAAAGGCGGAGCCCGCGAACATCGAGAGGTTCATGGCGCAGAGGTCATGCCGAAAACCCGGCAAGGTCACTTCACGGGTTTTCACGGCACCGCCCGGCTCGGCATTGCCTTCGATGACGGCGACCTTCCAGCCCTTCGCCGCCAGATGCACCGCTGCCGCCAGGCCATTGTGACCGGCACCCACAATGATTGCATCATAGCTCATTGATTGATCCCTCTTATATCGTGATTATTATTGTCACATGCATACATTTTGAGCTTTAAGCTTCAAGTACCTGGGGCGGAAAATCGCCTTGAGAGACCACAACCAGATGTCGTTTTTGCAGGAAAATAACGCATAAATGGCCTTTATTTTCCGGCAATTGCACGAGTTGCAGGGCGCGGATGGCTTATGCTATTTTTGGCTCTTGGGACACCGGCGGAATGCTTGCATTATCATATATTGTAACATAGGCTCGCCCTCATCCAGCCGCCGCGCACGGCTTTGCGATGTGAGGAATCACGCTGTGCGCTCGGCGGTATCGGCTTTCGAACTCGGTCCTGAATCGAAGGTCCCGGCAGGGGGTTTCGGGCAAGATCACGCTAAACTAAGGGGAACGCAACATGACCACCAATACTCTTGCCAGCCTGGCCACGGCCCTCGTTTCGGGCTCCATCAAGGTCGTCGACCTGACCGCGCCGCTTGGCCCCGAAACACCGGTGCTCTACTTGCCGCCGCAGTTCGGCAAGAACACGCCGTCGGTCAAAGTACACACGATTTCCGAATATAATCAGGATGGTCCGTTCTGGGCCTGGAACTGGCTGGAACTCGGCGAGCACACCGGCACGCATTTCGACGCGCCCTGCCACTGGATCACCGGCAAAGACAACCCGAACAATACGACCGACACCATCCCGCCGCAAAATTTTGTCGCTCCGGTCAATGTCATCGACCGTTCGAAGGAAGCTGCCGCCAATCCTGACTATCTGTTGACCGTCGACAGCATCAAGGAATGGGAAGCCGAGCACGGCGCAATCGAAGCCGGCACCTGGGTGCTGCTGCGCACCGATTGGTACAAGCGCAACGGCTCGTCCGAAACCTTCCTCAACGCCGACGAAAACGGCCCGCATTCGCCGGGACCGACCGCTGAGGCGATCGAATATCTGCTGACGAAGGGCATCATCGGCTGGGGTTCGGAAACGATCGGCACAGACGCCGGTTCCGCCGGCGGCATGAACCCGCCCTTCCCGGCCCATAACCTAATGCACAAGAACAACCGCTACGGGCTCGCCAGCCTCTCCAACCTCGATCAGCTTCCGGCCAAGGGCGCCGTGTTGATCGCCGCGCCGCTGAAGTTCGTCAAGGGTACGGGCTCCCCGGTGCGCGCGCTGGCCCTGATTGCCTGATGGACCAGGAGGGGTCAGAGCGCGGGGACGCTTTGGCCCTTTCTTGCATTCCTCTTTGCCCAGGGCGGCGGCATGAGCGACCATGACTACATTATCGTTGGCAGCGGCATCAACGCGCTGGTCGCGGCCGCCATACTGGGCAAGAAGGGCCGCAAGGTGCTCGTCCTCGAGCGTAACGACCGCATCGGCGGTTGCCTGCGCAGCGAGGAGGTCACCGAGCCAGGCTTCATCCATGACGTCATGGCAACGACGATGGTGCTGTTCCTGACTTCGCCGGCCTACGGCGCTATCGGTAAGGATCTGGAGGCCCGCGGCCTTGAATTCGCGCATGCCGATCTGCCGACCGGCGTGCTGAGGCCGAATGGTTCGCACGTCATCTTCTCGAAGGACAGGCGCCGCAACATCGCCACTTTCGATGAGCTGTCACTCGGCGACGGCCAGACGTTTTTACGCGAGATGGATGCGCTCGGCGCCGACGCCCCCTTCCTGTTTTCGTTGCTTGGCGGCGCGCTTTGGTCAGGCCCTACTTTGAGGACAGTCGCAAGGCAAGGCTGGGGCCGCGGCCTGCGCAAGCTCGCCGCCTGGTTCGGCGACGCGTTGACGCCGGCCCGGGGTTACCTCGAAACCACCTATCGCTCGGAAGATATTCATGCGCTCTGGGCGCCTTGGGTGCTGCATTGCGGCCTCGGGCCGGAAAGCGCCTATTCGGCTGAAATGCTGAAGGTCATCGGCTTTGCCATAGAGCTCGCCGGCGCGCCCGTCGTCAAAGGCGGCGCGAGTGCGCTCCTCGCTGCTTTCGAACGACTGATCACGGACACTGGCGGCGAGATCCGCACCGGCGCCGATGTCGAAAGCGTCACTCCTGGTCCCGGCGGACGCGCCGGCGGCGTCAAGCTTGTCAATGGCGAAACGCTGAAAGCCAATGCCGGCGTCATCTGCTCGGTGACGCCAAACCAGCTCTACGAGCGGCTGATGAAGGACTGGCCGACGACGCTTCCGGCCGATGTCAAGACCGGCGTTGCCCGCTATCGCTATGGCAAGGGCAATATGCAGATCCACTATGCGCTCTCCGAAGCGCCGCGCTGGAAGGCCAATGCCGAGCTTGGCAAGGTCGCGCTTCTTCATTTGACGCCTGGTCTCGACGGCGTTTCGCGCGCGGCCAATGAATGCGAACGCGGGCTGCTGCCGGCTGAACCGACCATCTGCGTCGGTCAGCCCACCTCCTTCGATCCCAGCCGTGCGCCGGAAGGTAAATCGATCCTCTGGCTGCAGCTTCCAGAAGCGCCGCGGCATATCAAGGGCGATGCGGCGGGCGAGATCACGATACCGGCGGACGGCGGCTGGACGGAAGAGGTGCGCGAGCGCTATGCCGATCGCATCGAGTCACTGCTCGAAAGCCATATCGAGAATTTCTCCGGCATAAAGCTCGCCCGGCGCTGCTATTCACCCGCAGATCTCGAAGCCATGAACATGAATCTCGTTGGTGGCGACCCCTATGGCGGCTACTGCGGCATAGACCAGTTTTTCCTCTGGCGCCCCTTCAAGTCGTCTGTTAACCACCGCACCCATGTAGCAGGCCTATACCACATTGGTGCTTCGGCGCATCCCGGTCCGGGGCTCGGCGGCGGCTCGGGCTTCCTGCTTGCATCATCGTTAAAATAATAAGATTCCACAGGGAGATATCGTCCAATGGAGGAGCGGTTTTCAGGCACCGTTTTACGGCGTAGCCAGGAGAGCACCGGAAAACGTCCGACCATGGGCGAAATCGGGCTCAATCATTTCGCCCCCTATCTGATGAACCGGCTGATGGCCCGCTGGAACATCAACATGTCGGAAGAGCTGCGCGAATATGACATGACCACCGCGAAGATGCGCGCTCTCGCTGTCCTCAGCGTCTCTTCCTCGGTCACCATCAACGAACTATCCGTCTTTGCCGTCACCGAACAATCGACGATGAGCCGCACGCTGGACTCCCTGGAGCAGCAAGGCTTCATCCGCCGCCAGCCTCGCGTTGAGGACATGCGCATCCGCGACGTCTCCATCACCGAAGAAGGCCGCGCTGCCTTCGAAAAGGTCTGGCCGACTATGTACGATCTGTTTTTGCAGATGTTCGATGGGGTGGAAGAGACGGAGTACCGGGCGTTTATCTCGACGCTGCACAAGGTGTTGCATAATATTCGCAAGCATGAGATTTGAGATATTCACCTCTCCTCGAGGAGAGGTGAATGGACTCACAGCGTCGCCACCGTCTTCAGCGCCCCATCCAGCGCAATGCCGTTCTCATCCAGCAGCGCCGCCTGCCTCAGCCGCTTCATCCACGCAGCCCCATCGTCACGATCACGCAGCATCGACAGCGCCGACATCACGCGATCGAACTTCGACAGACCACGCGCATGCGTGTCGGAATAGCCTTTGACCAGACGGCGGTTGTTGAGGACTTCGACGGCGAGGTCGTAATTCACGCTGAGAAGATTGGTGGCGGCTGCGAGCCAGGCTTCGCGATGCTCGACTTCACGCATATGGCGCAGTGTACCGCGGCGGGTCCGGCGCAGCGCTGAGACGATGTAAAGCCCGAGGAACCAGAAGAGCGTGCCCGTCTGCACACGACGGCCCTTGTTGACGATGCGATCGAGACGGTTGAAGAGGTTGGGCCGGCTCTCGATCCAGAGGCCGAGGCCTTTCGGCAAGGTGCCGCAGACCTCTTCCATACGTGGGTGCATATATTCGGTCATATAGACGATCTGGTCGTCCTTGGCGCCGACTTCCTTGCGTACGCGATCGAAGCGCGAAGCGCGCACCTTCAAATCGGCGACGCGGATGACATCGTCATAGGCCATGGCGACGGCGGTGTATTTCGCCGCCTGCACGGTGAAGGCGAAATCCTTGACCGCACCGCCTGCCTTGCGATCCAGGGCGTAGAGCGCTGCAACACGAGCCAGGTATTCATCGGCATAGGCCGGATCCTGAAAGTCGGTGAGCTTCTTGACGCCGGCAAACAGCAGCGGCCGCGCTTCCTCCGGGAATTCGGCGCGGATGCGATGCACCAGACGGTCGAGCGCCGGGTGGCCTGCCGTCTCCGGCAATGCGTCGAAATGTTTTGGCGGCGTCGCGGAAACCGCGTCGCGCGGCTTGTCCTTGGCGCGGTCGAAAGCGGCATTGAACGCCTTTAGGCTGGGTTCGATGCCTTTGCCACCGGCGCGGATCATGGCTTCAAAAGCTTGTTTGGCGAAAGGCAGTGCTCCCGAGGCCGCGAGCGCACCGAACATCGCGGCGGAAATCACGCTGCCGTTTTTGACGGCCAGCGTCTCCATGTCGAAGGCGATGGTGCGCTTGGCGGCAAAATCCGTCGCGTCGACCACCACTTCCGGATTGCCGATGCCATCTCCCGGCTTCTCCTTTTCGCCGACAGCGAAAGAACGATGGGTCGAGGCGATGAGCACCGTCTTGTCGGGCGTGACGAGGCCGCGCAGCACCGACCGGCCGGCTTCCATCAGCTCCGCCGCCAAGACGACATCGACATCCCCGGGCGTCGGCATCAGCGAAAAGATCGGCGCGTGACCGTCACGGGCGGGCAACATTTCGATATAGTAGATCGTCGCGCCCGTGCGCTGCGCGACGCCGGGCACAGAGGTGGTCTGCGCCATCCAGCCTTCGGCTTCGGCAAGCCCGACGATCCAATCGGCCAAAACACCGCCACCCTGCCCGCCCATTGCGAGGATGGCAAGCGACAGCGGCTTGTCGGTCGACAGACGATTGGAACCTATATCGGTCATGCTGACATGCTCGTTCATATCGATCCCTCAATCCGCAAAAACGATGCGGCCAGCCTGACGGCGGGCCTGCAGCCAGCCGATGACGGCGGCACGCATGCGGGCAAGGAAGCGATCCCAGCCGGTTGGATTGTGGATGATATCGGCACGGTAGAAGGAGGGACAGAGGACGGCAGCCTCCGCCACTTCGCCACAATTGCCGCAGCCGACGCAATTATTGTCGACCGCTGCCACCGGATCGTCCTTCAGCGGATCGTCCGTATGCTTGACCGATAGCGACGGACAGCCGGAAAGACGGATGCAGGCGTGATCGCCCGTGCACACGTCCTCATCGACGCCGAAGCGCTCCTTGACCATACGCTTGCCGTCCTTCACCGCCTTGGCGAATTGCGGCTTCACGCGCCGCTGCTTGTTCAGCATGCATTCCGACGAGGCGACGATGATCTTCGGACCCGGCTCTTTCGAGGTCAGCGCCTCGCGCAGTGTGTCGCGCATCTTGCCGACATCGTAGGTGCGATCGATCTGGCGAACCCAGGTCGCGCCGATGCCCTTGACGGCATTGACGATGGAATTGTTGGTCTTGCGGCGCGGGTTGAGTGCGCGGGATGACGGGATATCCTGGCCGCCGGTCGCCGCCGAATAGTAGTTGTCGACAACGAGGATGACGCCATCCTGCTTATTGAAGACGGCGTTGCCGACCGAGGTGGCAAGGCCATTGTGCCAGAAGCCACCGTCGCCCATGACCGAGATCGCACGCTTATCGGCGGCGACGTTGAATGCGGAAGCGGCGGCGGGGCCGAGACCATAGCCCATCGTCGTGCTGCCGATATTGAAAGGCGGTAGGATCGAGAAGAGATGACAGCCGATATCGCCGGAGATGTGATGTTGGCCAAGTTCACTTTCGACCAGCTTCATCGCCGCGAAGATCGGCCGTTCGGGACAGCCGATGCAGAAACCCGGCGGGCGTGGCGGCACGACTTCGGCCAGCGCCTTGACCTTCGGGTCGTTGAGAACAGGCGTCGGGTCCGGCAGAGGCGGCTGGTTGCCGAGCAATACTCGCTGATGCGTTTCAAGGAAGTTCTTGATGCCCTTCATCAACACCGGCGAGGTATATTCGCCGCCCATCGGCAGGACATCCTTGCCGGAAACCTTGGTCTGGATGTCGCGGCGGCGCAGGATGGTGTTGAGCGATTGCTCGATATATTCCGGCGCCCCTTCCTCGACCATCAGCACGGCCTTCTTGTTCGCGCAGAACTCGGCCATCTGATCGTCGATCAGCGGATAGGCGACATTGAGGACGTAGAGTGGCACGGCGGAGTTGCCGTAGACATCGGCAAGGCCAAGCTGCTGCAGCGCGCGCATGACGCCATTATACATGCCGCCAAGCAGGATAATGCCGACTTCGCCTTCGGACGGACCGAAGAATTCGTTGAGCTGGCGCTTCTTGATGAACTCGACAGCGGCCGGCCAGCGCTTCTCCAGTTTCTCCTTCTCATGCAAGAAGGAGGCCGGCGGCAGCACGATGCGATTGACGTCGCGGACCGGATTTTCCAGCGCTTGCTTCAGCGTATAGGCCGGCCGCTTGTTGTCCTTGGCTTCGAACTGGCCGTGAACATGGCAACTGCGGATGCCGACCTGCAGCATCACCGGCGTATTGGAGGCTTCCGACAGTTCGAACCCCTCCCCGACCGCCTGAACGATCGACGGCAGGTTCGGGCGCGGATTGAGCAACCACATCTGCGACTTCATCGCATACGCGTGGCTGCGCTCCTGCATGATCGAGGAGCCTTCGCCATAGTCTTCACCGATGATGATTAGCGCGCCGCCAGTGACGCCGCCAGACGACAGGTTGGAGAGCGCGTCGGATGCAACATTGGTACCCGCCGTCGACTTCCAGGTGACGGCGCCGCGAACCGGATACATGACCGAGGCCGAGAGCATGGCGGCAGCGGCAGCTTCCGAAGCTGAAGTCTCGAAATGAACGCCCAGATCCTCCATCACGTCCTTGGCATCGGCCAGCACATCCATGAGGTGGGAAATCGGAGATCCCTGGTATCCGCCGACATAGGAAACACCGGACTGCAACAACGCTTTGGTGATTGCCAGAATGCCTTCGCCGCGGAAGATATCGCCTTCCCCGAGCTTCAGATCCTCGACTTCGCGCGCAAACGACCGTTCGGCCATCGAAGTTACCCCTTTGCCCTGTCGGGCTTGTTCTTAAATCATTTGCAAAATCATATTTTGAACCTCGTCTGACTGTCAATGAACAAATGGGAAACTCTGCAATCCATATTATTGCCAGAGCCATACACAGGGTTGAGGTATCGAAAAATACCATTTTAAGTCATAAATGATGAACGTACATATATGCAGATGCATAAATTATGGGCTTCCTTGTCGAAATCCATGATCAAAAAGCCGTGCCGGAATCTGCGAAATGTCCTGAGAAAGCGCTTGCCGGTTCAAAAGCCTTATTTTAAGATTAAAACATTCCGAAAATAAATCGCCAGTGGCAGGCGGGCTTCATGCTTTTCTACCACTTAACAGGGGAACGGAGTGACCATGACAACGCTTACTCGGCGCGAGGCATTGAGCCTCGGCGCAGCTGCTTTCATTACTGGAATTCTCGCAGGCAGGACGAGCGTGGAAGCCGCCGAAGCCGGCACGCTGACCATTGCCTTCAACGTCAATTTGCCCTCTTTCGATCCGACCACCGGTCCATCGGCGGTCAATCCGACCATCCAGGCGATCTATCGCTCGGTCTTCGACCAATATATCGGCCAAGGCCCTGACCTGAAGTTCCAGCCGGGATTACTCACTGCCTGGGGCTGGAACGACGATAAGACCAAGGTCTGGATGGATGTCCGCGAGGGCGTCACCTGGCATGACGGCTCCAAATTCACGCCAGACGACATCGTCTGGTCGCTGGAACGCGCCGCCAAGCAGGAGACTGGCAATCCGATCCAGTTCATCTGGTCTACGGCCAACAATTATAAGGTAGAGGGCAATCGCATCACCGGCGATGTCGTCCGCTTCGAGCCCACCTATTTCAAATGGATGGCTTTCCTCACCGGCTATGTCCTGCCCAAGGATTACTATAGCAAGGTCGGCGCGGAAGGCTTCGAAAAGAAGCCCGTCGGCACCGGCCCCTACATGGTCGACGCCTATGAAGGCAATTCCTACCTGCGGCTGAAAGCCAACCCCAACTATTTCGGCGGCAAGCCAGCCTTCGATACCGTTATCTTCAAATTCGTGCCGGATACGACCAGCCGCGTCGCCGAGATAGAATCCGGCTCCTCGGACGTGACGCTCGAGATCCCCTATGAGGATTTCGACCGCCTGAAGAAGAAGTCGGGCCTTGCCGGGGTCGCCACGCCGATCTCCGATATCGGCATGATCTTCATCAGCAATGTCGATCCGATGCTGGACAAGAACGTCCGCCTCGCCGCAAACATGGCGATCGACAAGGAAGCGATCATCAAGCGCCTGCTGCGCGGCTACGGTAAGCCGCTCTCGACCCTGGAGGCGCCGGAATACGACGCCTACGATCCTTCGGTCAAAATTCCTTACGATCCGGACCAGGCGAAGAAGCTGTTGGCCGCCAGCGGCTATTCGCCGGAGAAGCCGGTGAAGTTCAGCATCAAGACCACCCGCGGCTTCAAGCCGAAGGATTATGAGATGATCCAGGCGATCGTCGGCATGTGGCGCAAGGTCGGTATCGAGGCCGACATCGAAGTCTACGAAATCGCCAAGCATTTCGAGCTGCGTGCTGCACACCAGCTCGGTCCGGCTGCCTTCTACAACTGGGGCAACGCCATCGGCGATCCGACGACCTCCACCGGCTTCGCCATGTTTGGCCCTTCGCCGCACTCGGCCTGGAAAACCAAGGATGTCGACGACATGATGGGGCCGCTTTGGGTCGAAAAGGACGAAGCGAAGCGCATCGCAGGTTGGAAAGCGGTGATTAAATACATCGCCGAGCAGGGCTACGTGATCCCGCTACTGCAATATGTCCAGCCGATCGTCTATAAGTCGAGCCTAAAGGTGACGCCGAATGTTTCGGGTGCCCTGCAGCCGACGCTGGTTTCGAAAGCTTGATGGGGCGAGTTTCGCCCCTCACCCTGGCCCTCTCCCCGCAGGCGGGGAGAGGCGACGGCCTCTGTACGCTCGTCTGAGCAAATAGCTGGAGGGGACGGTTGTGGGTGCGCCTATCCCCTTCTCCCCGTAGGCACAGGGAGAAGGTGCCTGACAGGGCGGATGAGGGGCTTGAGGCTCTCCATCGCCACCAGCAAGCGCGATCGGAATCCATAACGAATGCTAGCAGTCTCCATTCTCAATCGCCTGATCATGGCCGCGGTAACGCTGTTCGGCGTGGCGTTGATCGTCTTCGTGCTACTGCGCGTCGTACCTGGCGATCCGATTGCGATGATGATTTCGCCGGGCGCGACTCCCGCCGATATCGCCGCGCTCCGTGCCCATTATGGCCTTGACGCCAGCCTGCCCGTGCAGTTCGGCATCTGGCTGAAATCGGTCCTGACAGGTGATTTCGGTACGTCGATCTCTTTGAAGCGTGACGTTCTCTCCCTGCTCGGCGAGCGCCTGCCGGCGACTCTGGAGCTTGCCTTTGCAGCCCTCGTCCTTGCCGTTCTCCTGGGCGGTACAGTGGCGGTTATAGGCACGCTTGTCCGGCGCACACCGCTGGAGTCCATCATCGACAGCCTCAACGGCCTCTTTCTCGCCGTCCCGGATTTCGTCTGGGCACTCGCCCTCGTCCTGGTCCTCGGCGTTCTCTTTCCGCTCTTCCCGCTCTCCGGCCGCATCGATCCGAGCATCGATGCACAATTTGCGACATCCTTCTATCTCATCGAAAGCCTGGTGACCCTCCGCTTCCAGATGTCAGCCGATATCGCCGCCCACATGGTCATGCCGGTGCTGGCGCTCGGCTTGCCGCTCGCTGCCATCATCGCTCGCGTGTTGAAGGCGACCCTCTCGGAAGCGATGGTGCAGGACTATATCCTGCTCGCCAAGCTCAAAGGCATGTCGAACCTGCGCCTGGTGCTGCAGGAAGCGCTCCGCAACGCTGTCGGCCCGACGATCGCACTCACAGGCGTGCAATTCACCTTCCTGATCGGCGGCACCGTCATCGTCGAACGCATCTTCGCCTATCCCGGCATCGGCAACATGGCGATCGACGCCGTTATCAATCGCGACCTGCCGCTGATCCAAGGTCTTGTGCTGGTTTTCGGCGCCCTCTTCATTCTCATCAATCTGGCTGTCGATCTGTTGGTGGCTGCCTTCAATCCGAGGCTCGCCCATGGCTGACGTCGCTGCGACCGCCTCACCCAAACCGCCGTCCCGCACCGCCAGACGCCTGCGCGCGCTGCTGTTGGAACCGAAGGTGATCTTCGGCGGCGGCTTCATCCTGATCCTGATCGTCCTTGCGATCTTCGCACCCTATATCGCACCGAAAGATCCGCTGGAGCAGGACCTAATGTCGGGCACCCTACCGCCTGTCTGGCTCGACGGTTCCGATCCGGGCTTTCTCCTTGGCACTGATGATCTTGGCCGCGACGTGCTGTCCCGCGCCATCTTCGGCTCGCGCGTCGCCCTCATCGTCGCCTTCGTCGCGGCTGGGCTGGCGGCACTGATCGGCACGCTGCTCGGCCTCGTCGCCGGCTGGTATGGCGGCTGGATCGACAAGGTGATCTCCCGCCTTGTCGATATCTGGATGGCCTTTCCGCCGGTATTGCTGTCGATCCTCTTGGTCGCCGTCTTCGGCTCCGGCGTGCATTCGGTCATCGCCGCCATCGTCATCATAGACTGGACGCGCTTCTGCCGCGTCGTGCGCTCCGAAACTCAGGCGCAGGCTCAAATGGACTATGTCACCGCCGCCCGCACGATCGGCTTCTCGCGCGCGAAAATCCTATTTAGCGAAATCCTGCCGAACGTTGCGCCGGTTCTGATCGCCCTCGTCAGCTTGGAAATGGGCATCGCCGTCATCGTCGAAGCCATCCTTTCCTTTGTGGGTCTGTCGGTCTCCTCGGACACGCCGACCTGGGGCGGCATGATCGCCGAGGGACGGCAGATCATCTATGAAGGCTGGTGGGTACTGGTCGTGCCGCTCATCGCTCTCTTCGCCACGGTGCTCGCCTTCAACCAGCTTGGCGATGGGCTACGCCGCGCCCTCGACCCGGTGATGCGCCGATGACCGGGCCACTTCTCTCCATCACTGGCTTGAACGCCGTCTCCGACCGCGATAGTGGTGCGCCGATCCTGCGAGACGTCTCGCTGACATTGGAACGCGGCGAAGTCCGCGGCCTCGTCGGCGAAAGCGGCGCCGGCAAATCGACCATTGCCAAAGCCCTGCTCGGTATTCTGCCGCGCACCGTGCGCGTTACCAACGGCTCCATTCTGTTTGAAAACCGCGATCTTCTGAAGCTGCCCGCAAAGGACCTTCGCGACATCATGGGCAACGAGATTTCGCTGATCCCGCAGGACCCGCAAACCGCCCTCAATCCCGGCCGCCGTATCGCGGCACAACTGACCGATGGCTTGCGGTTGAAGCGCGGCCTGTCGTCGCGCGATGCCAGGCAAAGGGCTCTGAAATTGCTGGAGGAAGTGCATATCCGCGATGCCGAACGTGTGCTGCGCGCCTATCCGCACGAGCTTTCTGGCGGCATGCGTCAGCGCATATTGATCGCCGCCGCCTTCGCGCTGGAACCGAAATTGGTGGTTGCCGACGAGCCGACCACGGCTCTCGACGTCACGGTGCAGAAACAGATCCTGCGGCTGATCCGCGGCCTGCAGGAGGCGCACGGCACAGCCGTCATCTTCGTCACCCACGATCTCGGCGTCGTCGCGCAGATCTGCGATACTGTCACCCTCCTTTACGCCGGCAAGGTCATCGAGGAAGGCCGCACATCAGACGTACTCGGCAATCCCCAACACATCTATACAAAATCCCTCATCGCCGCCGGCCCGCGCTATGACCGGCCCGACGCCGGGCTGACGCCGGTGCCGCAGGTGGTCTTCGAACAATTGCGCCGTGAAATCGGTATTCGGGAGAGCGGAAAATGAGTTTGTCCGAGACCCTCCTCTCCGCGAAAAGCCTCGACGTCACCTACGGCGCCAAGCGCCGTCTTTTTGGCCCGGCTGACGGCGGCAACAAGGTGCTGCACGGCGTCGATATCGATATCCGTCGCGGCGAGACCGTGGGGATCGTCGGCGAAAGCGGTTCCGGCAAGACGACGCTCGGCCGGGCGCTTCTGCGGCTGGTCGACGTCTCCGCCGGTGCGATCCATTTCGACGGCAGGGACATTACCCATATGCCGGACGCCGAGATGCGGCCGCTACGTCGGCGCATGCAAATGATCTTCCAGGACCCAATGGCCTCGCTCAACCCGCGCCATACGATCCGCCGCATCCTGGTCGAACCGCTGCTGCTGCATGGGCTGGAAACTGACCGGCAGGCTGCCGAACGTCGCGTCGCCATGATCCTCGAACGCGTGACGCTGCCGCAGACCTGTCTCGATCGCAATCCGCATGAACTTTCCGGCGGCCAGCGCCAACGCATCGGCATTGCCCGCGCCGCCCTGCTCGAACCGGATTTCGTGCTTGCCGACGAAATCGTCTCCGGCCTCGATGTCTCGACCCAGGCGCAGGTGCTGAACTTGCTGAAGGAGCTTTCTCGCGACCTCGGCCTATCCATGGCCTTCATCAGCCACGATCTCTCCGTCATTCGCGCCATTTGCGACCGCGTCTATGTGATGCGCCACGGCCGGGTGGTGGAGGAAGGAGACTGTGACCGCGTCTTTGCCGCGCCCGCCTCCGGCTATACCCACATGCTGCTCGACGCCATTCCGTTACCGGAAATCGACCCGACCTGGCTCGGCCGCGAGACCGAACAGGAGGATGCAGCCTAAGCTGGCTATTTAAGTCTGAAGCGCTGGATCTTGCCCGATTCCGTCTTCGGCAAAGCGTCCACGAAGAGGATCGACCGGGGATATTTATAAGGCGCGATCACTGTTTTGACGTGATCCTGCAGCGTCTTCACCAGCAGATCCGAGCCGGTGATGCCGGGCATCAGCACCACATGCGCCTGAACGATGTGGCCACGATCTTCGTCCGGCTTGCCGACGACGGCGCATTCCAGCACGTCGGCATGCGATAGAAGTGCCGCCTCCACTTCCGGCCCGGCGATATTGTAGCCAGCGGAAAGAATAATATCGTCGGAACGCGCGGCGAAATGGAAATAGCCGTCTTCATCTTCAATGAAGCTGTCTCCCGTCAGATTCCAGCCATCCCTGACATAATCGGCCTGACGGTGGTCGGCGAGGTAGCGGCAACCGATCGGGCCGCGAACCGCGAGCTTGCCTATGGTGCCACACGGGACGTCGTTCATGTCATCGTCAACGACGCGCGCCTCATAGCCGGCGAGCGGCTTGCCGGTGCAGTTGGGCTTGGCATCATCAACCCGGTTGGAAATGAAGATATGCAGCAACTCGGTCGAGCCGATACCGTCGAGGATCGGCTTGCCGGTCTTTCGCGTCCACTCTTCGAAGATCGGGCCCGGCAGTGTCTCGCCGGCGGAAACCGCAACGCGGAGGGAAGAAAGGTCCGCCCCCTCCTCCAGCGCCGTGAGCATGGCGCGATAGGCGGTTGGAGCGGTGAAACTGATCGTCGCTCCGTATTCCTGAATGATCTCGATCATATTCTTCGGCGAGGCATTTTCGAGCAGCGCCGTCGATGCCCCGAATCGCAACGGGAACACGACCAGACCGCCAAGCCCGAAGGTAAAGGCGATCGGCGGCGAGCCGATGAAAACATCATCGGGTGTGACCTGCAGCACTTCTTTGGCATAGGCATCGGCGATTATCAGGATGTCCCGATGGAAATGCATGGTGGCCTTGGGAACGCCCGTCGACCCCGAGGTGAATCCGAGCAGCGCCACATCATCCCGCCCCGTCTTTGCCGCCTCGAAACGCACCGGCTTGTTGAGCGCGATACGATCAAGCTCGGCATCGTGATTGGCGGTGCCGTCGAAGCCGACGACCTGCTTCAGAAACCGGCTGTCCTTAGCCGCCGAAACAAGTTCTTCCAGCAGCCGCGTATCACAGAGGGCGAATGAGATTTCTGCCTTGTCGATGATCTTCGAAAGCTCACCCGCTCGCAACATCGGCATGGTGTTGACCGCGACGGCGCCGACCTTGGTCACCGCCAGCCAGCAGGCAATCATTGCCGGATTGTTGCCCGAGCGGATGAGAACACGATTGCCGGGCTTGATGCCGAAATTCTCGACGAGCGCATGGGCGATGCGATTGGTCCAGTCCGCCAGTTCCTTGTAGGTCCGCCGGCGGCCATTGCCGATCAGCGCGACATAATCGCCGAAGCCGCGCTCGACCATGCGGTCGCTGAGCTCGACACCGGCATTCAACCATTCGGGATAGTCGAAGCCATCCATCAATAGCTCTGGCCATTCTCCCGCTGGCGGCAGGTTGTCCCGCGTGAATGTATCGGCATGACCAGTCGGTCCAAGCATGGTTCGCTCCCGCGTTCTTCTCGACCCAATTCGCCGCCCAACGCCGATCTCCCGGCAGCGTGTGCAGCATTGTGGAAAATGATTGCACCGAAGACGCAAATGTTCAAGCAAGAAATTTTAAGCCTAAAATAATACTGGATATGCATTGATTCAAAAGCGTATTTTGATTTCGTTGCGCCATCAGGATCGTATTTCGTGCGGAGAATCCCGCAAGACAACTCTTGACGAACGGCGCCGACAAGATATTTTAAACTTAAATAATTCGAGTGACCCGACTTTGGCGTCACAGGAGGGATAAGCGATGCAAATCGTCTGTATCGGCGGCGGACCCGCGGGGCTCTATTTCGGGCTTCTGATGAAGAAGCTGCACCCCGAGCATTCCATCAAGGTCGTCGAGCGCAACCGCCCCTATGACACCTTCGGCTGGGGCGTCGTTTTCTCCGATGCCACCATGGTGTCGATGCGCGAATGGGACCCGGAAAGTGCCGCCGAAATCGAGGATGCCTTCAATCATTGGGACGATATCGAAGTCTGGTTCAAGGGCACGCGGCAGCGCACCTCCGGCCACGGCTTCGTCGGCATCGGCCGCAAGAAGCTGTTGAATATCCTGCAGAAGCGCTGCGAAGCGCTTGGCGTCGAGCTGATCTTTGAAACCGACGTCACCTCCGACCTCGATTTTCCCGACGCCGACCTTGTCATTGGTTCGGATGGCCTGAACTCGCGGATCCGCAATCACTACCCCGAAGTCTTCCAGCCGGACATGATCACGCGCCCGAACCGCTATATCTGGCTCGGCACCAATAAGCAGTACGACGCCTTCACCTTCGATTTCCGCAAGAGCGAGCATGGCTGGTTCCAGGCGCATATCTACAAGTTCGATGACAAGACCTCGACCTTCATCGTCGAAACCACCGAGGAAGCCTATCTCGCCCACGGCCTCGACAAGATGGACCAGGACGGCTCGATCGCCTTTTGTGAGCACCTGTTCTCGGAAGTGCTCGACGGCGCCTCGCTGATGACCAATGCCCGCCATATCCGCGGGTCCGCCTGGCTGAACTTCAACCGGCTGATTTGCGGCAAGTGGAGCCATTTCAACGGCAATTCGCATGTGGTGCTGATGGGTGACGCTGCCCACACCGCCCATTTCGCCATCGGTTCCGGCACCAAACTCGCCATTGACGACGCTATCGAACTGACCCGGCAATTCCAGATTCACGGGCACAGCAAGGACAAGATACCGGCGGTTCTCGAGACCTATGAGGAGATCCGACGCGTCGACGTCGCCCGCATCCAGAATGCGGCGCGTAATGCCATGGAATGGTTCGAAGTGGTCGGTAGGCGCTATGCCGACACGCTGGAACCCGAGCAGTTCATGTATTCGATGCTGACCCGCTCGCAGCGCATCAGCCACGAGAACCTGCGCCTGCGCGATAAAAACTGGCTGGAAGGCTACGAGCGCTGGTTCGCCAGGAAATCCGGCCTTGCGGTCGGCAACGACCGCTGCCTGCCGCCGATGTTCACGCCCTATCAGCTACGCGACGTGGCGCTCATCAACCGCATCGTCGTCTCGCCGATGGCGATGTATTCGGCGGAAAACGGCGTCATGAACGATTTCCATATCATCCATCTCGGCTCACGCGCCCTCGGCGGTGCTGGCCTGGTGTTCGCGGAAATGACCTGCGTCACGCCGGATGCGCGCATCACACCCGGCTGCCTTGGTCTCTGGAACGAGGAACAAGCGGCACAGTGGAAGCGGCTGGTGGAATTCGTGCATACGAATAGCGCGGCCAAGGTCGGCATTCAGCTCGGTCATGCCGGCCGCAAGGGGGCAACGAAAGTGGCTTGGGAGGGGATTGATCAACCGGTTGCTGAAGGCGAATGGCCGCTGATCTCAGCCTCCGCCGTTCCGTATCTGAAGAACAGCCAGATCCCGAAAGCCATGGACCGTGCCGACATGGACCGCGTCAAGGCCGACTTCGTGCGCGCCACCGAACTGGCGATCACCACAGGCGCCGATTGGCTGGAACTGCACTGCGCCCACGGCTATCTCCTGTCGAGCTTCCTGTCGCCACTTACCAATCTGCGCGAAGATGAATATGGCGGCAGCCATGATAACCGCGCTCGTTATCCCCTCGAGGTTTTCCACGCTATGCGTGCGATCTGGCCGAAGGACAAGCCCATGTCCGTTCGCCTTTCCTGCCATGACTGGACAGACGGCGGCAATACGCCGGAGGACGCGGCGATCTTCGCGGCCATGTTCAAGGACGCCGGTGCCGACCTGATCGATTGTTCATCCGGTCAGGTGTCGAAGGAGGAAAAGCCTGTCTACGGCCGTCTGTTCCAGACGCCGTTCTCCGACAAGATCCGCAACGAGATCGGCATCCCCACCATCGCCGTCGGTGCGATCTCTGAGGCCGACCATGCCAATTCGATCATCGCCGCCGGCCGCGCCGATCTCTGCGCCGTCGCCCGCCCGCATCTGGCCGACCCCGCCTGGTCGCTGCACGAAGCCGCCAAGATCGGCCTGACTTCAATCCCTTGGCCGAAACAATATCTCTCCGGCAAGACGCAATACGAAACCAACCTTGCCCGCGCGGCCGCCACCGCGCCGGCGAAGTGAGGAACCGATGACGACGACCGGCAAACTCGCGGGCCGTCATGCCCTCGTCACCGGCGCCGGCAGCGGCATTGGCGCGGCGATTGCGCGTGTGCTGGCTGCCGAAGGTGCACGCGTGACGCTGGCTGGGCGGAGAAGAGAACCGCTTGAGGCCGTCGCTGCAGAAATTGGCGCGAATGCCGTGGTCGTCGACGGCTTCGACGTGACCAGTGCCGAAGCGATCGCCAACGGCCTGAACGTTGCCCGCGAAAAATTCGGCCCTGTCGATATTCTCGTCAACAATGCCGGTGAAGCGCCGAGCGCTTCTTTCGAGAAGACCAGCCTGGACATGTGGAACCGTGTCCTGATGGTCGATCTCACCGGTGTTTTCCTGGTGACGCAAGCCGCCCTGCCCGATCTCAAAGCGTATGGCGCTGGTGCCCGCATCATCAATATCGCCTCGACGGCCGGCCTGACTGGCTACGGATATGTATCCGCCTATGTCGCGGCCAAACATGGCGTCGTCGGCCTGACGCGCTCGCTGGCGCTGGAGCTGGCGAAGACTGGCATCACGGTCAACGCCGTCTGCCCCGGTTTCACCGATACGCCGATCATCGAACGCTCGATCGCGACGATCGTCGCCAAGACAGGGCGCACGGCGGAACAGGCGCTTTCGGAATTCACCAAATCCAATCCGCAAGGACGGCTCGTCAAACCCGAGGAGGTTGCCGACACCGTTCTGTGGCTGGCGTCGCCGGCCGCGGCATCAATCAATGGACAGGCAATCGCGGTTGCCGGTGGGGAGGTTTTAGCGGGATGAGCGATCGGGACATGACGATGCAGGGCCATCTCAAGCCCTTCAGAGACTACAAGCCGCAACATTTCCTCTGGGAAGTCAGCGATGACGGTCGCGTCGCCACGATCCGGCTGAACCGCCCAGAGCGCAAGAATCCGCTGACTTTCGAAAGCTATGCCGAACTGCGCGATCTCTTCCGCGATCTTGCCTATGCGTCGGATGTCCGCGCCGTCGTGCTGACTGGCGCGGGCGGCAATTTCTCCTCCGGCGGCGATGTCTTCGAGATCATCGAACCCCTGACCCGCATGGCAATGCCCGAGCTTCTTGCCTTCACGCGCATGACCGGCGATCTCGTCAAGGCTATGCGCAAGTGCCCGCAGCCGATCATATCCGCCGTCGATGGCATTTGCGCCGGCGCCGGCGCCATACTGGCTATGGCTTCCGATCTGCGCCTTGCGACGCCCGAAGCCAAGACCGCATTCCTCTTCACGCGCGTCGGCCTTGCCGGCGCAGATATGGGCGCTTGCGGCATCCTTCCCCGCATCATCGGCCAGGGCCGTGCCGCCGAACTGCTGTTCACCGGCCGTTCGATGACATCAGCCGAAGGCCATGCCTGGGGGTTCTACAACGGCCTGCATGCCAACACCGATCTGGAGCAGGAAGCCGTCAAGCTCGCCCGTTCGCTGGCCGACGGGCCATGGTTCGCGCATGGCATGACCAAGACCATGCTGAACCAGGAATGGGCGATGGGGATCGACGAGATGATCGAATCCGAGGCGCAGGCCCAGGCAGTCTGCATGGCGACCCAGGATTTCCGCCGCGCCTTCGAGGCCTTCGCCGCCAAGCGCAAGCCTGAATTCCAGGGGAATTGAGGCGATGTCCGCTGTATCAAGCCTCCCCGGTCCGACCCGGGACCATCTGGATTGGCCGTTCTTCGATGAACGCCACCGGGAATTCGTGGGTGAAGTGGACGCTTTCGCCAAATCTCCGGCTATGGCAGCCATTGACCACAAGGATGTCGACAGTGCCTGCCGCAAGCTGGTCAAGGCGCTTGGCAACGCCGGCCTCCTTGCGGCCGCGACGGGTACATCCGACAGCGACCCGCTGATCGACTCCCGCCTCGTCTGCCTCGCCCGCGAAACGCTCGCCTGGCATGACGGCCTTGCCGATTTCGCCTTCGCCATGCAGGGCCTCGGCACCGGCGCGATCGGCCTTTCCGGCTCGCCCGAGCTTCGCGCCGCCGTACTGCCGAAAGTTCGTGCCGGCGACTGGCTCTCCGCCTTTGCATTGTCGGAAAAGGACGCCGGCTCGGATGTCGCGGCGATGAGCTGCTCGGCCCGTGCTGATGGCGATCAGTATGTCCTCGATGGCGAAAAGACTTGGATTTCCAATGGCGGCATCGCGGATGTCTACACTGTCTTCGCCCGCACCGGCGAAGCGCCGGGCACGCGTGGCATTTCCGCCTTCGTCGTCTTCGCCGACGATCCGGGCTTCACGATCGTTGAGCGCATCGAGGTGATCGCACCGCATCCGCTCGCGACGATCCGTTTCGAGAATTGCCGCATTCCCGCTTCGCGGCGCCTCGGCGCGCCGGGCGAAGGCTTCAAGATTGCCATGCGCACCCTCGATATTTTCCGCGCCTCCGTTGCCGCCGCAAGCCTTGGTTTTGCGCGGCGCGCGCTGGACGAGTCGCTGGCGCATGTCCGCACGCGGCCAATGTTCGGCGCGACGCTTGGCGACCTCCAGTTGACGCAAGCCGCCCTCGGCGATATGGCGACCGGCATCGACGCCGCGGGCTTGCTCACCTATCGGGCGGCCTGGCGTCGCGACGTGCAGCACCTGCCGACGACGCGCGAGGCGGCCATGGCCAAGATGATGGCCACGGAAACCGCGCAAGCTGTCATCGACCGCGCCGTCCAGCTTTTCGGCGGCCGAGGCGTCAAGGCGGGAGAGATAACGGAAAAACTCTATCGGGAAATTCGCGCGCTTCGCATCTACGAAGGTGCGACGGAGGTTCAGAAACTCATCGTCGCGCGCGAACTTCTGAAGGCAAATTGATGGGAGATACGAGCATGAGCCGCGAGATTTTCGACTGGGCCGATCCGTTCCGGCTGACGGAGCAGTTGAGCGATGACGAACGCATGGTGCTCGACACGGCCCATGCCTATGCGCAGGAGAAGTTGGCGCCCCGCGTTCTCGACGCCTTCCGCCATGAGAAGACCGATCCGTCGATCTTCCGCGAAATGGGCGAACTCGGCCTGCTCGGCCCGACGATTGCTCCAGAATATGGCGGCGCCGGCCTCGGTTATGTCGCCTATGGCCTGATCGCCCGCGAGGTAGAGCGCGTCGACAGCGGTTATCGCTCGATGATGAGTGTGCAGTCCTCGCTCGTCATGGTGCCGATCAATGCCTTCGGCTCCGAGGCGCAGAAGCAGAAATATCTGCCGAAGCTTGCCACCGGCGAATGGATCGGCTGCTTCGGCCTCACCGAACCGAACCATGGCTCCGATCCCGGCTCGATGGTGACTCGCGCCAAGAGGGTCGATGGCGGCTACAGCCTGACCGGCGCCAAGACCTGGATCTCCAATGCGCCGATCGCCGATGTCTTCGTCGTCTGGGCGAAGACCGACGACGGCGTTATCAGAGGTTTCATCCTGGAAAAGGGCTGGAAGGGCCTGTCCGCCCCCGCCATCCACGGCAAGGTGGGATTGCGCGCCTCCATTACCGGCGAAGTCGTCATGGACAATGTCTTCGTGCCGGAAGAAAACCTGCTGCCGAACGTATCGGGTCTCAAAGGTCCCTTCACCTGCCTCAACTCGGCCCGCTTCGGCATCGCCTGGGGTGCTCTAGGAGCGGCTGAGGATTGCTATGCCAAGGCGCGGCAATATGTGCTCGACCGCAAGCAGTTCGGCCGGCCGCTCGCCGCCAACCAGCTCATCCAGAAGAAGCTTGCCGACATGGTGACCGAGATCACCCTTGGCCTGCAAGGCTGCCTGCGGCTCGGCCGGATGAAGGAAGACGGCCATCCGCCGGTGGAGCTGACCTCGATCCTGAAACGCAACTCCTGTGGCAAGGCGCTCGACATTGCCCGTGCGGCCCGTGACATGCTCGGCGGCAACGGCATATCCGACGAGTTCGGCATCGCCCGCCATCTCGTCAACCTCGAAGTCGTCAATACCTACGAAGGCACCCACGACATTCATGCCCTCATCCTCGGCCGCGCCATCACCGGCATCGCCGCTTTTTCGAACTGAGGCCGGCCGTGGCGTTCAAAACCACCAGACCTCTGCGCTTCGGAGACTGCGATCCCTCGGGGATCGCCTATTTTCCGTCCTATCTGAACATCCTCGTCGGGGTGCTGGAGGACTATTTTGCCTCTCTGGGCTTCCCCTGGAAGACACTGGTTAGTAACCGCCGCATCGGCGTGCCGACCGTGCGGCTCGATGTGACCTTTATGCGACCCGGCTTTCAGGGCGACGAACTCGATTTTGCGGTGGCGGTGCGCGGCATCGGTCGCTCCTCGCTTGATCTGGAACATCAGGTCTCGGCGAATGGCCAGGTCCTGTGGACCGCTCGACATCGTGTCGTTTCCACTTCCCTCGACACTCATCAATCGCTTGCATGGCCGGACGATATCCGTGCCGCACTGACCCCTCATCTGGAGACGACCGATGCACACCATCCTGCAACCTGAAGGCTGGGCCAAGCCGATCGGATATGCCAACGGCATGGCGGCGACCGGCCGCATGGTGTTCGTCGGCGGCCAGGTCGGCTGGAACGCCGCGTGCGAATTCGAAAGCGACGATTTCGTCGAGCAGGTGCGGCAGACGCTGATGAACGTCGTCGCCATCCTCGCCGAAGGCGGTGCTAAGCCGCAGCACATCACCTCGATGACATGGTATTTCACCGATAAGAGCGAATATTTGGGCAATCTCAAGGGTATCGGCCAGGTTTATCGCGAGATCATCGGCCGGCATTTTCCGGCCATGGCCGCCGTCCAGGTCGTCGCCCTCGTCGAGGATCGCGCCAAGATCGAGATCCAGGCGACCGCCGTCATTCCGGAATAGGATCACCTAGCTAGGTTGAACGAACCATGTCGGCATTGCGCTTTTCGGACACTATCTCGGCGACGCTGACGGATGGCGTTCTCGTTGTCACCATCGACAATCCGCCCGTCAACGCGCTCTCGGCCGATGTCCGCGCCGGCCTGATGGCGGCGCTCGGTCACGCCGAGAAGGACAGCGCGATCGCTGCCGTCGCATTGACGGGGGCCGGCAACACCTTCATCGGCGGGGCCGACATCAAGGAATTCGGCAAGCCGCCAGTCGAGCCGTTGCTGCCGGAAGTTATTGCCCGGATCGAAGATTTTTCCAAACCCGTCGTCGCCGCCATCAACGGTGTGGCCCTCGGCGGCGGCCTGGAAGTGGCGCTTGCCTGCCATGAGCGCGATGCCGTTCCCACTGCGAAAATCGGCCTGCCGGAAGTCAAGCTCGGTATCGTTCCCGGTGCCGGCGGTACGCAGCGCCTGCCGCGCCTGATCGGCACCGTCGCCGCCATCGAACTGATCTCCAACGGACGCATTGTCTCGGCCAACGAAGCATGCAAGCTCGGTATCATCGATAGCCTTATCGAAAGCTCACTGATCGATGCCGCTGTTGCCATTGCCAGGAGCGCAGCCGATTCCCCCTTGCGGCGCACCGGCACGCTGCCCGTCCCGCCAGAATCTACGGAAGCCATCGACAAGGCAGCCGCAGAAGCCCTTCGCAAGGCGCGCGGTCAGCGTGGCCCCGCCGAAGCTGTCCGTCTCGTTCGCCTTGCCGCCGCGACATCCCTGGCGGAAGGGCTGGCCGAAGAGCGCCGCACGTTTGTCGAACTCCGCGACAGCGAAGAGGCGGCGGCATTGCGCCACGTCTTCTTCGCAGAGCGCGCCGCCGGCAAGGTTGAAGGCCTGGAAAACGTCGCGCCACGCAAGATCGAAACCGTCGGCATCGTCGGTACCGGACTGATGGGCTCCGGCATCGCGGTGGCTGCGCTGAACGCCGGCTATCGCATCATTGGCATCGAGCAAACCCAGGAAGCCGCTCAAAAGGGCCGCGAGCGGATTACTGGCATCCTGGACAAAGCCGTGCAATCAGGCCGCCTCGATATCACAGGTCGGGATGATCGCCTGGGCCGATTGGCGGTCGTCGCCGATGCGCAAGGGCTCGCGGAAGCCGATCTCGTCATCGAGGCTGTGTTCGATGATCTGACCGTCAAGACCGAGCTGTTCCAACGCCTCGACGGCATTGTTCGCGCCGATGCGATCCTTGCGACCAACACCAGCTACCTCGATCCAAATGTCATCGCTGCCGCAACCGCCCATCCCGAGCGCATCGTTGGCCTGCACTTCTTCTCGCCTGCCAATATCATGCGATTGCTGGAAGTGGTGAATTGCGAAAAGACTGCGCCGCATGTGCTGGCGAGCGCTCTCGCCTTCGCCAAGGGCCTCGGAAAACTCCCCATCGTCTGCGGCGTCACCGAGGGGTTCATCGGCAACCGCATCTTCTCCGCCTATCGCCATGAGGCTGAATTCATGGTGGAGGATGGCGCATTGCCGCATGAGATCGATGCGGCGCTGGAGGCCTACGGCTTCCCGATGGGCCTCTTTGCGGTCTACGACATGGCTGGCCTCGAAATTGCCTGGGCACGGCGCAAACGCCAGGCGGCAACGCGCGACCCCGCCGCCCGCTATGTCGCCATCGCCGACCGCCTCTGCGAAGCCGGTCGCTTCGGTCAGAAGGCCGGACGCGGCTGGTATGCCTATCCCGATGGCAAGCGTACCGTCGATCCCGAAGTCACGGCCATGATCGCAACTGCCCGCGCCGAAAAGGACATTGCACCTCAGAGCTTTACTGCAGACGAGATCGTCACCCGGTTGCTGAAAGCCATGGCCGCTGAGGGCTATGCGCTCCTGACCGAGGGCATAGCTGCCCGCGCCAGCGACATCGATCTGGTGATGATCAACGGCTACGGTTTTCCGCCACACAAAGGCGGCCCGATGTTCGTCGCCGGCCGCCGGTGAAAACCATCACGCCGCTGACGACAGCAACGTGAACAACTCCTGCGGCCGGTTGACGCCGCGCAACGCGTAGCGGCCGACGGAGACGAGATCGTTGCTCTGGCTGGACGACAGTGCCGCAACGAAATTCGACGACATCAGGATATTGCGGTCGGCCGACCGGCACATGGAGGCAATGCGGCTGACCTCGTTGACTGCCGGGCCGATGACGGTGAAATCAAGCCGGTCCATGCTGCCGATATTGCCGTAGAAGACATCGCCGATATGCAGGCCGAGATAGACGTCGGTCACCGGTCTGCCCTCGATCTGCCGTTGGGCATTGAGATCACGCAACCGCTGGCGCAGCAGCGATTCCGCCATCAGCGCCGCAGCGCAGGCATCACCCGCATCGCGCGCCTTGAAGATCGCCAGTGTGCCGTCGCCGATCAATTTCAGCACATTGCCGCCGGCCTCGTGGATCGAGGAAATCACAGCATCGGCGTAAGCATTCAGCATCGGAATGATCTCATCCGGCTCGGCCGTGTCCGAGATTCGTGTATAGTTGGCGAGGTCGGAAAACCACAGCGCCGCCGAAATGCGCTCGGCCTTACCGCGCGTGATCTTGCCCTCGAGAACTTGCCGGGCGGCGTCTTCGCCCAGATAGACCTCGGCGATGGTTCGGGCGATACGACCCATGGCGGTGCATTTGATCGCCAATGCCAAAGCCGGTGTGAGCTTGCGCAGCACGCGCAGGTCCTCGTCGAGGAAACCCGCTCCCGAGGCGGTAGCGAAATGAGAATAGAAACAATCCATCTCGCCGATGGTGCCCCCTTCCTCGAATCGATGCACCATGGCGAGGTAGTCGGTGTGACCATCAGTCTTCAGCGTATCGAGCCCGAAGAAATCGATCGGGTCGCCAAAACCGATGCGGCGACGCACCTCGTCCCCGCCTGTCTCCAGCAAATGATAGAAGGAGGAACGCAGCCAGTTCTCGGCAGCGATCCCCTGATGCGACGGACCATATTCGAACTCGCGTTCGATCACTTGGTTGCCGTCCCAGCGGAAGGCACGGCCTTCATAGACCGGATGCAGCGTATCCATCAGCGCCATGGCGCGGTCGACGTTTAGCCCACGCTGGCGGCATGCCTCGCAGAACCCGGCCAGAATGTCGGCTTCGCCCATGCCTTTGAGGCCACTCTGCATGAGCCAGGAGGCGATTTCGCCAATGTCCTTATCGTTCATGGATATCTCCTGACTCAGAAAGGGTTCGCTTTAATACGAAACTTATAGGCTTGGAATGCCGCACAACACAAAATAGTCCGATCAAAACAAATGATCGCCGCTCCTGCGGAACAGAAGCGGCGATTTGACGCGTTTAAATGGTGCGGCAGGACGGCCGGTTCAACCCTTCACATGCGGCTTCAACAGGTCTTCCAGGCCGATGCGCCGGAAAAGTTCGGCGCGGACACGGTCGGCGACACCGTTGACGATTTCCGCGCCATCCTCCGACGGATCGATATGAGTGCGGAACGGGCGCGTGCCGTAGGGCATGTTGACGACATCGACAATGGCAGTGGCAACCGAGGCGGCATCGGCATCGGCGGGCTCGAGCGAAGCCAGACCCTTCAGCGCCTGGTCCGGAACACCGGCATAGGGGCCGTTGTCGTATTCGGCGGCGCGCGCCTTGTCGGCGGGAGAGCCGGAATGGGCAAAGTGGTTGGTGCCCTTCGTAAAGGCACCGGGCACGATGATGGCGGTCTCGATGCCCCAGCGGGTCAGTTCGGAGGCGTAGGAGACGGCGAGCGAATCCATAGCAGCCTTGGCGGCGAAATAGGGCGAGAGGTACGGCGGCGTGCCGCCGCGGGTGCTGGACGACGACACCCAGACCACCAGGCCCTTGCCCTGCTTGCGCAGATGGGGAAGCGCTGCGCGGTTGACGCGCTGCGTGCTCAAGACGTTGATGTCGTAGAGCTGGGCGAACTGTTCCGGCGTGAAGGCTTCCGCCGGACCGAAGGACATGTGCCCGGCATTGTGGATGATGACGTCGATATGGCCTTCCTGCTCGATAACTTTGGCGATGCCGGCCTCGACGGAGGCGTCCGAGGCGACGTCTAGCTCGACGGCCTTGAGGTCAGCGCCGTTTTCCTTGGCGAAAGCGGCCACTTCCGCCACCTGCGGCGCGTTGCGGCCTTCCGTTTCGCGCATGCTGGCGTAGACAGTGTGGCCGGCCTTAGCGAGAGCGCGGGCAGTGAGAGCGCCGAAGCCGCTCGATGCACCCGTGATGACAATAACTTGCTTGCTCATGATCGTGTTCCTTTTCGAAATGGCTATGCTGCGAATGGGTGAAATGGGTTCAGGTCGATATGGGCTATTGGCGACGGGGCTTGTCCCGTCGCCGCTGCTTGGGAGGCTCAGATCATGCCGCCGTTGGCGCGCAACGTCTGGCCGTTGATCCAGCTGCCATCCGGGCCGGCAAGGAAGGAGACGGCAGCGGCGATGTCTTCCGGCGTGCCCAGGCGCTCCAGCGGGTTCATCTTGGCCATGCGGTCGATCAGCTCGTCGCTCTTGCCGTTGAGGAAGAGGTCAGTGGCCGTCGGACCGGGAGCGACGGCGTTGACCGTGATCGAGCGGCCGCGCATTTCCTTGGACATGATGCCGGTCAACGTTTCGACGGCGGCCTTGGTGGCAGCGTAGACGCCATAGGTCTCAAGCTTGAGCCCGACGACGCTGGTCGAGAAGTTGATGATCCGGCCGCCGTCACGCAGACGCTTGCCGGCTTCGCGCAGCGTGTTGAACGTACCCTTCAGATTGATGGCGATGTGCCGGTCGAAATGGGCGTCGTCTGCATCGGCGATCTTGGCGAGCTGCATGATGCCGGCATTGTTGACCAGGACGTCGACGCCACCGAAAGCGGCCTCGGCTGCGTCGAACATGCGGCGCACGGCTTCGGCATCGGAAACGTCTGCCTTGGCGGTCAGCGCCTTGCCGCCCTTTTCTTCAATCTTGCGGGCCAGCTCCTCGGCGGCGGCTTCACTGCCGGAGTAATTGATGACGACGGTGAAGCCGTCTTGGGCGAGACGTTCCGCAACAGCGGCGCCAATGCCTCGCGATGCGCCGGTAACGATAGCTACTTTATTGGAATTGTTCGTCATTGTCTTCATCCTTCGCTGTGTCTGCGCCGCAGCGCGTTTCGATGAGAAGAAGATGCCTCTTTTCAGATAGCGGATAATCAGCCATTATTTGACATCACTATCCGAAATAACCGAACAAATAAAAATGGACAGATTCGATGCCATGCGGGTGTTTTCCCGCGTCGTGGAAAGGCGCAGCTTCACGCTGGCGGCCGAAGACACCGGTCTGCCGCGCTCCACCGTGACGGATGCCGTTAAACAACTGGAGGCGCGGCTCGGCGTTCGCCTGCTGCAACGAACGACGCGGCATGTCAGCCCGACGCTTGACGGCGAGGCGTATTACCAGCGCTGCCTGCGCATTCTATCAGATATAGAAGACGCCGAGGGTGCCTTTGCCGGTGCCAAGCCCAAGGGCCTTCTGCGCGTCGACGTACACGGCACTCTGGCTCGGCATTTCGTACTACCTAACCTGCCGACTTTCCTCGAAACCTATCCCGAGATCGAGCTTTACATGACGGAAGGCGACCGCTTCGTCGACCTGATCCGCGAAGGCATCGATTGCGTGCTACGCGTCGGCACACCGCAGGATACTGACATGATCGCCCGCCGAGTCGCTCTGCTGGAGGAAATCACGCTAGCTGCGCCCGCCTATATCGAGCGCTTCGGCATGCCTCTCCATCCGGAAGGTCTCGATGGCCATCGCATGGTCGGCTTCCGCTCTTCGGCCACAGGCGGATTGCTGCCGTTGGAATTCGTCGTCGACGGCGCGGTGCGCGATATCACCCTGCCCGCAACGGTCTCAGTCAATGCCGCCGAAAGCTATTTTTCAGCGGCCAAGCTCGGCCTGGGCCTGATTCAAGTGCCACGCTATCACGCCGAATACGCCTTGAAATCCGGCGAACTGGTTCACGTCCTCAAGGATTTTCCGCTGACGAAGACGCCTGTCTCGATGCTCTATCCCCGCAGCCGCCAGCTCTCCCCACGCGTGCGCGTCTTCATCGACTGGCTCGTCAGGGTTTTTGCCCAACAGACCGATGTGGAAAGCGGTGTTGGATGAAAATTCCCTGGAACCGATCAAATAAATGAAATCGGCTCTTTGAATGCGCCGACAGCGCTCCTACGTCGAAGGGGATCTTCACGCCGGGCGCCTTCTTATATGCCGCCGTGAACCAGTGATGTTCGAGAGGGATGGGACCCATGACTGAACAGAAGCAATTGAAGCTAGGGGCCTTCATGCGCCCCGTCAGCCTGCATACCGGCGCATGGCGCTATCCGGGCTCCTATCCGGATGCGAATTTCAATTTTAAGCACATCAAGAGTTTTGCGCAGGCGCTTGAACAGGCGAAATTCGATGCCTTCTTCATGGCCGATCATCTCGCTGTGCTGAACATGCCCATCGAGGCGTTGAAGCGCAGCCATACCGTGACATCGTTTGAGCCCTTCACGCTACTCTCGGCGCTTGCCGCCGTTACCGAAAAGATCGGTCTCGTCGCCACGGCATCCACCACTTTCGACCAGCCATATCATATCGCCCGTCGCTTCGCCTCTCTCGACCATATCAGCGGCGGTCGCGCCGGCTGGAATATCGTGACGACATCCAATCCGGACGCGGCGCTGAATTTCGGCCTCGACGAGCATATGGAACATGGCGAGCGCTATCACCGCGCCCGCGAGTTCTATGATGTCGTCACCGGCCTTTGGGACAGCTTCGCCGACGACGCTTTTCTTCGTGATGTCGAAAGCGGCATCTTCTTCGATCCAGAAAAGATGCATGTACTTGCCCACAAGGGTGAGGAGTTGAGCGTGCGCGGACCACTCAATATTGCCCGCACCCCACAGGGTTGGCCGGTGATCGTCCAGGCCGGACAATCAGATGCCGGTCGCCAGCTTGCCGCCGAAACGGCGGAGGCGGTGTTCGCTGCCCCGCGCAATCTCGCCGACGGCAAAGCCATCTTCGCCGATATCAAGGGCCGGATGAAGCATATCGGCCGTAATCCGGATCATCTGAAGATCCTTCCCGCCGCCTTTATCGTTGTCGGTGATACCATCGAAGAGGCCAAGGCCAAGCGCGCCAAGCTCGATAGCCTCGTGCATTACGACAGCGCCATCGCCTCCCTGTCGATCGCGCTCGGTCACGATGTCTCCGCCTTCGATCCTGATGGCCCGCTGCCCGCAATCCCGGAAACCAACGCAAGCAAGAGCGGCCGCGAGCGCGTCATCGCATTGGCTGAGGAAGAGAAGCTGACCGTGCGACAGCTTGCTCAGCGCCTTGGCGGCTATGCCGGACTCGCTTTCATCGGCACGCCGCAGACGATCGCCGATGAGATGGAACAATGGCTGCATGAAGAAGGGTCCGATGGCTTCAACGTCATCTTCCCCTTCCTGCCGCAGGGCTTGCAGGACGTGACCACACGCGTCGTTCCGGAACTTCAGCGCCGCGGCATTTTCCGTCGCGAATACGAGGGCACGACATTGCGCGACCATCTCGGCCTGCCGCGTCCGCAGAATCGCTTCTTTACACCGGTTTCCAAAGCGGCGCAGTGAAAGACATAGCCGATGAGCCATATCACGCCGATCGATTACGACACCGCCTCCGAAGCCGTCCGCGCCGAACATGATCGCGAAGTGCAGCTACGCGGCCGCATGACCAATATGAAGCGGACGCTGCTGCACTCACCAGTGGCACACCGTATCTATGCCGAATGGTTCACGCTACGCGATGAACTGCGCCCGGCGCTGGACGACCGCGCCGTCTGGCTTTTCTGCCACGCGATATCGCTGGAAAGCCGCTCGACTATTCCGATCGGTTTCTTCCGTCGGGCGTTGATCAACGCAGGCCTGAAGCCGGAAACGATCGTGCCGACCGAAGACGAGGCGCTGCTGATCGATTTCGGCAAGGCCATCGTCAGGGATTCCAACGCCGTGCCGGAAGAATTATGGGACCGATTGAAGGCACGTTATGATGAACCGACTCTCGCCAACCTCGTGGCTTTCGCCGGCATCATGATCGCCACGGCGGTCTACAACAACGTCGTGAAAGTGGATGTCGATCCCGAGCTTGGACCATATCTCGAAGGGTTTGAGCTGCCCGAACGGTGAATCACCCCGAAATCACCGTCTCGAATTTCGGATTTCCTCGGATTGTATTGCTGACCGTGCAGATCTCATCCTCGGCGGCGTGCGCGATGGCATTGCGGATCTCGTCACCGAAGTCGCCTTTGATCGTGAAGGCGATGTTGAATTTTTCGACGCGCGACAGCCCTTCCGTTGCCTTCTCGCCGGTCACGACGGCGGTGACTTCCGTCAGTTTGTCGAGCACGCCGAGGCTGCTCGCAGCCATGCGGGCGCTAAGGACGAGGCAGGCGGACAGCGACGAATAAAGCAGGTCGAGCGGATTGAAGCCCGGCTGCGATGGCGACGTGACGATATCGATCTCGCCGCCCGTCACCGACGTCACATGTGGAAGGCCGGTACGGCCGACCGTTGCCGTAGCGCCCGTCCGTCTCGTCTTCACCTTCAATTCGGCCATATCGAAAATCCCTTAGGTAAAATCGTTGAAACTGCTGCTTAAAACATAGGGATTCACCTCGCCCGACACAATCGGCGTTACCAGGCCTTGCGTGTTCGCGTCAGTTGAGCCACCAAATGGCTAGAGCCCATCGCAGACAGGTAGATTTCGACATGACCGTTTCCGATCCCCGCACCTTCCTCACCTCCCTCTTTGATGCAGCCGTTCGCGCCGCCGATCCCATGACCGGCATCCGCACCCATCTGCCGGCAAAACCAAAAGGGCGGACGATCGTCATCGGTGCCGGCAAAGGATCGGCGCAGATGGCAGCCGCTTTGGAGCAATGCTGGGACGGCCCGCTGCAAGGACTGGTGGTGACGCGCTACGGTTTTGCCGCTCCCTGCCGACACATCGAAATCATTGAAGCCGCCCATCCTGTTCCGGACGAGGCCGGCCTCGTCGCTTCCAGGCGGCTGCTGAAGCTCGTCGAGGGACTGACCGAGGACGATCTGGTGATCGCTCTGATCTCCGGCGGTGGCTCGGCGCTACTGCCCTCCCCGGCAGGCGCCCTTACTCTTGCTGACGAGATCGCCGTCAACAAGGCGCTGCTCGCGTCCGGCGCGCCGATCTCGGCAATGAACGTCATCCGCAAACATCTGTCGACCATCAAAGGCGGCCGCCTCGCAACGTCAGCCTATCCGGCAAAGGTCGTCTCACTGGTGGTCTCCGACATTCCGGGCGACGATCCGGCTCTCGTCGCCTCCGGTCCGACCGTGCCCGGCGCCGGCACGCGCGCCGAAGCGCTCGACCTGATCCGTCTCTACCGCATCGAACTGCCCGCCGCCGTCCTCGCGCATATCGAAAAGCCGGAAGCCGATGCACCGCGGCCGGATGATTCGCGCTTCGCACGCAACGAAGTGCATGTCATCGCATCCGCCGGCGTCTCGCTGGAGGCTGCGGCCAAAGTGGCGCGCCAGGCCGGCATCGAGGCGGCTATTCTTTCGGATGCGATCGAAGGCGAAGCGCGCGAGGCAGCGCATGTGCATGCCGCCGTCGCCCGCGAGATCCTTCATCGCAACCGGCCTTTTGCCAAGCCGATCGTGTTGCTGTCGGGTGGTGAGACGACCGTGACGCTGACGGGTAAAGGCAAGGGCGGGCGAAACTCCGAATTCCTGCTGTCGCTGGCGATCGACATCGACAGCCACACCGGCATTTACGCCATGGCTGCCGATACCGATGGTATCGACGGCAGCGAAGACAATGCCGGCGCCTTTGCCGACGCGAGCACGGTGGCGCGGCTGCGCAAGGCCGGGCTGGTACCTGCTGAGATGCTGAGAAACAACGACGCCTGGTCGGCATTCAACGCGATCGGCGACCTCTTCGTCCCAGGCCCCACCGGCACTAACGTCAACGATTTCCGCGCTATTTTGATCCGCTGACCTGCAGGACCGGCGGATCAATGACTGGTTGTGGCGCAATCCTCACAGCGCCAATAGGCCGGAGCCGTCGAGATCCATCGGAAAAAGTGGCGGTGACAATGCACACATTCGATTTCGACGACATGCGTCTTCCTGGCGATGATGAACGTTTTCGGCTGATTGTCGCGTTCGTTCTTCCACTGCTCAAGTTTCGTGACGGTCATGTCAATTCTCCACGCAATACTTCCGCCTCGATGAGGCCTTACCTAAAGTAGACTGCTGTGATCAAAGAAATATTGCGAGTGCGAAATAGCGCTTATCCCTATGATTTTAAAGGGTTCTAATACGAAAGATCGGTTGCGCAATTTCCATCTAATTCTGTGAGGTTAGTCCGAATCGGCAGGTATAACCCAATTGGGCGGTGGATTGATCGCGCGATGGCAAATCGGCAAACTGTGCTGGAAGCGGGAGGCGGGTTTCATGCACGAAATTATTGTCGCGGCACTGATCTTTGTGTGCCTGGTCGGTGCCTCGCTCGGAACATTGCTGACCTATGGAAAGCTTGCCCCGCACCATCGTCAGGAAGACACGAACACTACCGTGCGGCTGGTTGCCAATATCTTCGTCGTCATGACGTCGCTGGTGCTCGGACTCATGATCAATTCAGCGAAGAACACCTTCGAAGCAATTGACCACAACGTTCATGCCTATGCTACCGCCTTGATCCTCTTCGACAGAACGGCCCGCGAAATCGGCCCTGCCGCGAACGATGTGCATGAAGGCTTGATCACCTATGTGCGACGTGCCGTAAATGTCGACGAAACCACAGAAGACCCACTGGTCAGGGGCGACAGAACCTCGGAGGCGATGCTGGAAAGCGTCGGCAAGAGCTTGAACGCCATCAAGCCAGCGGATGACCAACAAGCCGCGCTCTGGGATGATGCCCGCCAACAATTTCGGAAAATCGTCGAGCAGCGCTGGGTGCTTGTCGAACAGTCGGAAGGGTCAATTCCGCCGCTGCTGATCGTCATGCTGGTTGCGTGGCTCATCCTGATCTTCGCCAGCTTCGGTTATCGTGCGCCGCGCAACATGGTCATCGTAACGATGTTCGTCCTTTCCGCCTTTCTAATTTCAGCTTCGCTTTATCTGATCTTCGATCTGGATGTGCCTTTCTCCGGGCCGATCCAGGTTTCCGACGCGCCAATGCGGAGGGCGCTCGCGGAATTTCAGCAATAGAAATTGCGCAACGCCACTGGACACAACGCTTCCGATAGGCTCCCTTACAGCGAAACCTGATTTCGGGAGGGACCATCATGCGCCATTTCCGCCAACGGGCGATATCTTCAGCCACCATCCTCGCCTTCGGGCTCTTTTCCATCACCACCGTTCAAGCCGCAGCACCTCAGCCGGTCGAAGCTGAGCACGGGATGGTGGTAACTGCCCAGCATCTGGCGACCGATATCGGCGTCGACGTGCTGAAGAGCGGCGGCAACGCCGTAGATGCCGCAGTTGCGGTCGGTTATGCCTTGGCTGTGGTCTATCCGGCCGCCGGCAATATTGGCGGCGGCGGCTTCATGACCATCCGGCTGAAGGATGGCAAGACGGCCTTCCTCGATTTCCGCGAACGCGCACCGCTCGCCTCGACCAAAACCATGTATCTCGACGACAAAGGCAATGTCGTCAAAGGCGCAAGCACGGACGGCTATCTCGCGGTCGGCGTGCCCGGCTCCGTCATGGGCTTCGAGACGGCCCGCGAGAAATACGGCACGAAAACCCGCCAGGAACTGATGGCGCCGGCGATCCGCTACGCCAAGGAAGGCTTTACGCTGAACCAGGCCGATGCTGCCCAGCTGAACGAGCGCGTGAAGTGGCTGTCGCGCGATCCAGCCACGGCCGCGATCTTCACCAAGCCGAACGGCGCTCCCTTTTCCACCGGCGACCGCCTGGTTCAGCCGGAGCTCGGCGCGGCCCTCTCCAGCATTTCGGAACAAGGCCCGGACGGCTTCTACAAGGGGTCAACCGCCGACGCCATCGTCAAGGCCAGCCACGACAAGGGCGGCATCCTGGCAAAGGAGGATTTCGAGCAGTACAAGGTCCGCGAACTCGACCCGGTCAGATGCAATTACCGCGGTTACGAGATCATCTCCTCGCCGCCACCCTCTTCCGGCGGCGTGATCATCTGCGAGATCCTCAACGTGCTGGAAGGCTATCCGCTTTCCTATACCGGCTACGGTTCGGCCGACACCGTGCATCTCATGGTCGAGGCCATGCGCCACGCCTATGTCGACCGCAATTCCGCGCTGGGCGATCCCGATTTCGTCGACAATCCCGTCAGCAAGCTGCTGGATAAGGACTACGCCAAGAAGATTCGCGACAGCATCGATGCCTATCGCGCCGGCGTCTCCAAGGATCTGATGCCGAAGGGCCTCGGCGAGAGCCACGAGACGACGCATTATTCGATCATCGACAACGACGGCAATGCGGTTGCCGTAACCTACACGCTGAACGGCTCCTTCGGCGCCGGCGTGGTCGCGCCAGGCACCGGCATCCTGCTCAATAACGAGATGGACGATTTCACCTCAAAACCGGGCGTGCCAAACCTTTACGGTCTGGTGCAGGGCGAGGCCAACGCCATCCAGCCGAAGAAGACGCCTCTCTCCTCGATGAGCCCGACGATCGTCGCAAAGGACGGTAAGCCCTTCATGGTGATCGGCAGCCCGGGTGGCGCGCGCATCATTACCATCACCCTCGAGGCGATCGTCAACGTCGTCGATTTCGGTATGGATATTCAGCAGGCGATCGACGCGCCGCGTATCCATCATCAGTGGTTGCCGGATAACGTCTATACCGAGCCCTACGCGCTGTCTCCCGACACGATCAAACTGCTGACCGGCATGGGCTACAATGTCCAGGTGGGCGGCGCTTGGCCGGTCTGGGGTCAGGCCGCCGGCATTCTCGTCGGCGGCAAGAGTCTCAGCGATATCGCCGAGGGTGGAGGAGCTCGCTACAACGGCGCGATGGACAGCCGCGCCGGTTCTGGTCTCGCCGAAGGATACTGATCCTCAGGCGATCTTGGCGAGCTCGGCCAACACGGTTTCAAAGGGCGTCGGCGCGACCACGTGCTCGTTGACGCCAGCCGGTTCGAAGTCGATCCAGTCGGAGTTGAAGCTTTCGATCATCTCGATGCGCGGCTCAGGCCAAGCCGCGCCCTGTGCCCGGAAAAGCTCTTCCCACTCGGCGCGCGGGACGGGCTTGGCGACGACCGGGCGACCGACGGCCTGGCCGATCAGGGTCGCGATTTCGGCCTGCGTATAACGCTTCGGCCCTTCGATCTCAATCACCCGGCGGCCGGTCCAGCTCTCGGCCATCGTCCTGGCAGCAATGGCACCGATATCGGCTGTGGCGATCATCGAATAAGGCTTGTCGAGCGGCGCCAGATAGCTCGCCATTTCACCGGTTTCTCGTGCCGGTGCGATATCCCACAACGAATTCTCCATGAACCAGGCCGGCCGCAGAATGGCAATCGGCATGGTCAGCGGCGCCAGCGCCTCTTCCAGCATGTGTACCTGGGTGATGAGCCCGAGGCCGGAGGTGCGCTGACCGCCGATTGACGACAGCATCACGACCTTGCCCGGCCTCGCGCGCTGGATGGCGGCCGCTTGCGCCGCGGCATCCTTGCGGGCGCCCGGGAAGCCCGGATCGGGTGCGAAATTCGGCGAGGCCATGACGAAGACGCCTTCGGTGCCCTCGAAAGCCCGCGTCAGCGCATCGGCATCATCGAAAGTGGCGACGGCAACTTCCGCACCCAGCCTTTCCCATTCCGCGCCCTTCGCCCGGTCGCGAACGATGGCCCGGACCTTGTGGCCGGCATTTATGAGGGCGCGTGCGGTCGTGCCACCGACCTTGCCGGTGACTGCAGTGATTGCAAACATGATCTTCTCCTTGAAGATATGATTAAGTGTTGGAAGTCAGGTGGCCCAGGCCGGGCCGGCGGCAAAAATCGCATGCGCGCGGCGAATGCTGTGGAATGCACTCCCTTCGATGTTCATGGCCGGTCTCCGATTTGGTTTCGGAAACCTTATGCAACAAGATAGAACGTGACTTAAGCGCCATTATGTCAGTAGATTCCTGACATAAAATCAACAATTGAACACACCATCTTACGCGGGAAAACAGACCGTGATCGACACAACCACCGCTGAGCATCACCGTCTGTTCATCTGGCATTCATCGGCTGTGACATTCCTGCCCACGTGCGTCGTTTTTTCCATTTCGATCAATAAGATTTGCAAATTCGGATATAGCCATGACGCCTGAGCGGGAGTATACAGCCCTCGTTCCAATCGGCCTTTGCGCTGTTACCAGACTTGCGGTTCTGTCTTTGGACCCCACCGCGCCATCGAGAGCGATCCCCGACAATGTCGGACCAGATTTTCCAGGCCGCCCCAACCCGGCGGGCCGCCCCTAGTTTTCGTGTAATCGCGCTTATCGTAGCAAGCGCCATGTTCATGGAGCAGCTTGACGCGACCGTGCTCGCCACAGCGCTGCCGACCATGGCGAGAGATTTCGGCGTCAGCGCGCCGGCGATGAGCATAGCGCTCACCTCCTATCTGCTTAGCCTCGCGATCTTCATTCCGGCAAGCGGCGCGATCGCCGACCGCTATGGCTCGCGCACGGTCTTCCGCACCGCCATCGCCGTTTTCGTCGTCGGCTCGCTCCTCTGCGCCCAGGCGCCGACCCTGTTTTTCCTCGTCGTCGCCCGCCTGATCCAGGGCCTCGGCGGCGCTATGATGATCCCGGTCGGCCGCCTCGTGCTGATGCGCAGCGTCGCGCGCAAGGACATGGTGTCCGCCATGTCCTGGCTGCTCATTCCGGCGCTTGTCGGCCCGATTCTCGGCCCCCCGATCGGCGGCATGTTCGTCACCTATCTGGAGTGGCGCTGGATCTTCTACATCAACGTGCCTATCGGCATTATCGGCTTCGGCCTCGTGACGATGTTCATCGAAGACGTTAAGGGCCCGATGAACGGCCGCTTCGACTTGTCGGGCTTCGTCCTCTCCGGCATCTCACTCGGCTCTCTGCTATTCGGTTTCGAAATGTCGAGCCGCGAAGGTGAAGGTTATCTGGCCGTCTTCCTGATTTCGATCGGCCTGTTGTTCGGCATCGCTTACCTTCGTCATGCTCGCAAGCATCCGTCGCCGATCATGGATTTCTCGCTGATGAAGGTGCCGACCTTCGGTGCATCGGTCATCGCAGGCTCGCTGACGCGCATCAGCCAGGGCGCCACGCCCTTCCTCATTCCGCTGATGCTGCAACTCGGCTTCGGCCTGTCGGCCGCCTCTGCCGGCCAGATCTCCATCGCCACAGCCCTCGGCTCGATGGCCATGAAGCCGATTCAATTGAGAATCCTGCGCACACTCGGCTTCCGCACCAGCCTGCTGATCTTCGGCGTGATCGGCACGCTCGGCTACGGGCTTTGCTCAACTTTCCGGCCCGACTGGCCGCTGCCGCTGATTTTCGTGATTCTGTTCTTCTGCGGCTTCTTCATGTCGTTCCAGTTCACGGCCTACAACACCATCGCCTATGACGAGATCGAGCGCGACCGCATGAGCTCGGCAACGAGCTTCTACACGACGTTCCAGCAGTTGATGCTGTCGCTCGGCATTTGCGTCGCAGCCCTTGCCCTGCATGGCTCGATGTATGTGCGTGAACATGCGACCGCCGAAATGAGCGACTTCTCCGTCGCCTTTATCGTCGTCACCCTGATCGCGCTTCTCGCGATGGTCTGGAACGCCCGCTTCTCGAGCACTGCCGGCTCGGAAATCAGCGGACACCGGAAGAAGTCGCCCGAGGATGCGCTCGGCGGGCACTAAGTTGGTCGCACAAAGGCCTCGAAAAGCTCACCGCATTGTGATCAAAAAGATGAATACTTCAAAGCCTTTGAACGAAAACTAACAAAGGCAACGAAGTTTTCGGTGCTATCTTTCTCCCCTGCCATTCGTTTGATTTGGCACGATCTTATCCAAAACCGCTTCACGGTATTTGGAATCCTGCCCCAGGGGAGTCCTCAATATGATCCAACTGAATGTGAACGGGCATAACGTCGAGGTCGACGTGCCCGGCGATATGCCTTTGCTGTGGGTGCTGCGCGACACCCTTGGCATGACTGGTACCAAATTCGGCTGCGGCATCGCCCAATGCGGCGCCTGCACGGTCCATATCGACGGCAGGGCCATGCGCTCCTGCGTGCTGCCCATTTCCGCTGTCAGCAACCGCAACGTGACGACGATCGAGAAAATCGGCGAGACCGATGCCGGCCATCGCGTGCAGACCGCCTGGCTGAAGGAAGAAGTGGTCCAATGCGGCTACTGTCAGTCCGGGCAGATCATGTCGGCCGCCGCCCTGCTAGCCCATGTTCCCAACCCGACCGACCCTGAGATCGACGCGGCCATGGCCGGTAACATCTGTCGTTGCGGCACCTATGAGCGCATTCGCCGCGCCATCAAGGAGGCCGCAAGCGCATGAGCGATCAGGTCTTTACTCCCACGCGTCGCTCGCTGCTGAAGGGCGCGCTCGTTCTCTCCTTCGCACTGCCGCTCGCAACCGGCAGGCTGCGCGCCGCAGCGCTTGCGGAAGCAGCGGCTGTCGGTGCAGGCGACAACGCTGCCTTCCACCCCTACGGTCTCATTAGAATCGATAGGAGCGGCATCACCCTCGTTATCCCGAATGTCGAAATGGGCCAGGGCATCTACACCGCCGAAGCCATGCTGATGGCCGAGGAGTTGGAGGTCGATCTCGACCAGATCCAGTTGGAAGCAGCTCCGGCCAACCCGAAACTCTATGCCACCGCCCTGCTCCATTCGCAGGGAACCGGCGGCTCCACATCCATTCGCAGTTGGTGGGAACCGCTGCGCAAGGCAGGCGCAGGTGCCCGCACCATGCTGATATCAGCCGCCGCCAATCAATGGCAGGTCGATCCGGCAAGCTGCAAGGCCGAACGCGGCGCCGTGCTGCATCCCGCAAGCAGCCGTACGATCGCCTACACCGCCATCGCCGCCGACGCCGCCAATCTGCCCGTTCCGGCAGATGTGCCGCTGAAAGATCCCTCCACCTTCCGCATCGTCGGCAAACCGATGAAGCGGCTCGACACGCCAGCCAAAGTCAATGGAACGGCGAAGTTCGGTCTCGACATCCGCGTGCCCGGCATGAAAGTTGCGAACGTGATTGCCTGTCCCGTCTTCGGCGGCACGCTGAAGGCCGTCGACAGCACGGCGGCGCTGGCCGTCCCGGGCGCCATCAAGGTGTTGACCATCGATAATGCCGTCGCCGTCGTCGGCGACAATACATGGGCTGCGCAGAAGGCAGCGCGGTTGCTGAACATCACCTGGGACGAAGGGGCGAATGTCGCGCACTCCTCCTCCGACATCCACGCCCAACTGGCGCAAAGCTTGGAACAGGGCTCGCCGATCGTGGCGCTGGACGAAGGCGGCGCGCGCGACGCGATCGAGAAGGACAACAAGCGGATCGACGCAATCTACGACCTCCCCTTTCTCGCGCATGCGACAATGGAGCCGATCAACACCATCGTCCATGTCCGCGCGGACGGCTGCGATATCTGGTGCGGCACGCAGGTACCGGCCACGGCCACGGCGATTGCTGCCAAGATCACCGGCCTGCCGCCGGAAAGCGTCAACGTGCACAACCAGCTCCTCGGCGGCGGCTTCGGCCGGCGTCTGGAAGCGGATTCGATCGCCCAGGCGGTCGCCTTGGCAAAACAGGTCGATTTCCCCCTGCAGGTCGTCTGGACGCGCGAAGAGGATATCCGGCACGATTACTACCGGCCGGCCTATCATGATCGCATCTCGGCTTCCCTCGGCCCGGATGGCGTACCGACCGCGCTCTGGCATCGTGTCACAGGCGGCTCGGTACTCGCGCATTACGCCCCGGGCGCGCTCCCGAAAAACGGGCTCGACCGCGACGCTGTCGAAGGCTCGACGGAAACACCCTACAAGATCGAGAAGCATCTGGTCGAATATGTCCGCCAGGACCCGCCGGAGCATTTTCCGATCTCCTGGTGGCGCGGCGTCGGCCCGAACCACAATGTCTTCGTCATCGAAAGCTTCATCGACGAACTGGCGCATGCCGCCAAGGACGACCCAGTCGACTACCGCCGCAAGATGCTGGCGGGTAATCCACGCGCGCTCGCCATGCTCAATCTTGCGGCGGAGAAATCCGGCTGGGGTCAGCCGCTGCCGGCACGCAGCGGCCGCGGCATCAGCCTACACCAGGCCTTCGGCAGCTTCTGCGCCCTGGTGTTGGAGGTCGAAGTCTCACCACAGGGCGATATCCGCATGAACAAGGCCGTCGCAGCGATCGATTGCGGCTACACCGTCAATCCCGATACCGTCGTGGCGCAGATCGAAGGTGGCACGATCTTCGGCCTGTCGGCGGCGCTTTACAGTGGCATCGAATTCGATCGCGGCCGCACCGTGCAGAGCAATTTCCACGACTATCGCATCCTGCGCATCGACGAAGCACCGAAGCTGGAAGTCTATCGCGCCGAAAACACCGAAAAGCCGGGTGGCATCGGTGAGGTCGGAACGGTGTCTGCGGCCCCGGCCCTCGGCAACGCCATCTTTGCCGCCACCGGCGTCCGGCTGCGCCGCCTGCCCTACGACCGTATGCAACTAATGTCGCAGGGCGCCGACAAGCATGTGGTCGGCAACCTCGCCCCTATCGGCGGCGCCGGTCTGGCGCTGCTGGCGCAGACAGCACTCAGCCGATCGGAAGCGGGCAGTGAGCGTCGGGAGGGAGAAGGCCTATGAACCATTCCCTCTTCTCCCGGCTGGCGACGCCTATTGTCTCTGGCATGATATTCGCTGTCAGCGCCACGCTTGCAGTTGCTCAAAATACCGCCGACCCGGGATTGGTCGCGCGCGGCCAATATCTGACGCAGGCCGCGGACTGCCAAGCCTGTCACACCGTGCCCGGCGGCCAGCCCTTTACCGGTGGCCGTGATTTCAAGTTGCCCTTCGGCGTTATCTATTCGCCGAACATCACGCCCGACAAGGACACCGGCATCGGCAACTGGAGCGACGACGATTTCGTTCGCGCTCTGCACCAGGGCATTGGCAAGGACGGTGAGCACCTCTATCCGGCCTTCCCCTACACCTCCTATTCCGGTATGAGCCGCGAGGATGCGCTGGCGATCAAAGCCTATCTCTTCAGCCTGCCGCCGATGCATGCGCCGGCAAAGCAAAACGCGCTGTCCTTTCCCTTCAATCAGCGTTGGGGCATGACCTTCTGGAATGCGCTCTACTTCACGGACGCGCGTTTCCAACCTGATCCGAAGCAATCGGCGGACTGGAATCGCGGCAACTATCTCGCCAATGTGCTCGGTCATTGCGGCGAATGCCACACGCCACGCACCGCTGCTTACGGTCTCGATAGTTCGAAGGCCTTTGCGGGCTCTCCTGTCGATGGCTGGCGAGCCTATAATATCAGTTCCGACAAGGATCACGGTCTTGGCAACTGGACCGACGAACAGTTGGAATCCTATCTTTCCAACGGCTACGCGGATGGCCGCGGCGCCGCCTCCGGACCGATGGAAGAGGTCGTCCGTCTCAGCCTCAGCCATCTAACGAAAGAGGATATTCATGCGCTGGCCACCTATTTGCGCTCGGTGCCCCCGCAGGCAAGCTCCGACGATCCCGTCGTTGACCCCGAACCGCCAGCTCTGCGCGATGCGGCCTACGTGCCGTCCTCGACCGATCCCTCGGTCGGGCAACGCATTTTCGAAGGCTCCTGCGCTAGCTGTCACGGCTGGGACGGCAGCGGGCTGCAAACGCCCTATGCCGCGCTGAAGGGCAGCGGTGCGGCCAATGACACCGAAGCGCTGAACCTTGTGCAGGTCGTGCTGAACGGCCAAACGGTTCATACCGCCAATGGCGACATGCGCATGCCCGCCTTTGCCAACGCACTGACGGACACGGAGATTGCCGCTGTCGCCAACTTCGTCGTCGACCGCTTCGGCGGCAAGCAGGCCGGCATCACCGCCGAGACGGTGGCGAAGATGCGCAGCGGCGAACAGGATCTCGGCATCCTGGCGCTGGCCAAATGGATCATCCCCGCAATCCTGGTGATTGTGCTGGTGATTGCCGCGCTGCTTGTGACCAGACGCGGCCGCCAGACGCCATATCCCGCCTGAGCCGCAGCAAAAACAAAAGAGCGCCGGTTCAAGACCGGCGCTCTTCGATTCACTGCTGCTCGCCTGGAGCAAAATACAAAAAAGGCCGGGCTAACCCGACCTCTTCCTTCATCGCCTCAACGATCGATGCCAGTACATCCGTGGTCAAAGACCGGAAGCAAATGCCTTACATGGATTCAAGCTGGTCAGCCGACATCTTGCCCGAACGCTTGTCCTTGACAAGCTCGTAGGAAATCTTCTGGCCGTCACGGAGGCTGCTCATTCCAGCGCGTTCAACCGCGGAAATGTGCACGAAAACATCCGTCGCGCCGTCGTCAGGCTGAATGAAACCAAAACCCTTGGCAGCATTGAACCACTTTACAGTACCTGTGCTCATAACGATGACCTTTCAATCACTCATATAAAGATCGCATTCCAGGCAACCGCCCGGGTGCAGTAGACCGATTTTGAGAGGGAAGTTCGTCAGTGTCGCGCAGAGTGCGTCGAGGCAAAGTTCATTCAGCAATATCGATGCACGGCTTATACCGGATGATTGAATTTGCCACAAGGAAAAACATGTAAAATATCGAAAATGACTAAATATTTCGCCCAAAATGGCCCGCGCGACATAAAATAATCACTTATTGACGATCAAAATCCGATAGTGTTTCTCCCGCTATTTCCGGGATTTTTGCGCTATCCTATATAGGGTTTGTCGGCATTTTTCTTTTTATCTCCCGGATTTCTGCGCGAAAATTCCGCCGGATTTCTTGGAAAGCGACAGAATTATATCGCCAATACGAATGCCATCCGATACAGGATGGGACTTCCCGCGTTGTGGGCGCGGATGATCATCCGCCCAAGGTCCACAAGCAACGCCAACGCCGACACGAACCATGGAGGCCAAGATGGCGCCACCTAACAAAGACAACCTGTTCGGATCCAAAAAGCAGGCATCGTTGGTCAAGGCCAGCCAGCTCGACTCCACCGTCAAGGAAATCCTCGCCAGCGAACAGACGATCCGCGAGCGCAAAACGGCGCGCCTGCGGGAGCTTCGCCTTGAGAAAGAGGCGCTGCAACCGGTACCGGAGCCAAAGACCAAAGCCAAGCGAAAGACCGCCAAAGTATCGGAATAGGCAAACCCCATCCGATCTATGACATGCTTCGGCGGTTGACGTTGCGCTTTTCGTGAACACAGCCTCCATGGACGACGCATTGAATTGAGCGCGGCTTCTGCCCTAGATGGCGACCAACTGCGCAATCCATCCTGGAGCATCACATGGTCGCCGGCATTCACCACATCACGCTGATCACACGTAAGGTGCAGGCGAATGTCGATTTCTATGCAGGCTTTCTTGGCCTGCGGCTGGTCAAACGCACGGGCGGCTTCGAGGACGCAACGCAGTTGCATCTCTTATACGGCGATGCAACGGGGTCTCCGGGGTCGCTGGTGACTTTCCTCGTATGGGAAGACGGCTCCCCAGGTCGTCCCGGCATCGGCCAGGTCGGCGAGATCTCGCTTTCCATCGATCCCATGAGCATCGGCTTCTGGCTGACGCGTGCCTTAAGTGCAGGACTGAAACCGGAAGGCCCTTCGGACGAATTCGGCGAACCGGTGCTGCGGTTGAAAGACCCGGATGGTGTCATCGTCAAACTGGTCGGCGCCAAGGATCTACAATCGGCCGCACCCTGGGCAAACGAGAAAATCCCGCTTGAACACGCCATCCAGCGCATTCGTGGCGCAACGCTGTTCAGCGAGACGCCCGAAGAGACGCAAAATCTTCTCGTGAAGCATTTCGACTACCAGCCGCAGGCGATCAACGGTGCGATCAGCCGCCTTGTCTCCGAGCCCGGCGATATCATCGACATCCGCGACGCGCGGGGTTTCTGGGCGAGCGCACCGGGAACCGGCACGGTCGATCATGTGGCGTTTCGCGCCTCTGACGATGCCGAGCTGCAATCGGTGCGCACGGCGCTGCAAGCGGTCAATTCCTGGCCGACAGCGATGCATGACCGCAAATATTTCCGCTCGCTCTATGTCCGCGAGCCCGGCCGCATCCTGTTCGAGCTCGCGACCGATGCGCCGGGCATGCTGATCGACGAAGACGAGGCGACTCTCGGCACGCGCCTGTTCGCACCCGACGACAACCCGAAACGCCGGGCGGAGCTTAGCGTCATCCTGCCACAGTTCTCGATGCCCGGCGAGCCGCGCGTCATTTATCGGGACCTGCCGTTCGTGCATCGCTTCTTCACGCCGCGGGAGCCGGACGGTACTGTCTTCATTTTGCTGCATGGTTCCGGCGCCAGCGAAACGACGCTGATGCCGATCGCCCACAAGATAGACGCGCAGGCGACGCTGCTCGGCGTGCGCGGCCGGGCACTCGAGGAAGGCGCGCCGCGCTGGTATCGCCGCATCACCCCATTTACCTTCGATCAGGCCGATATCGCCAGCGAAGCCGAAGCCTTTGCCGCTTTCATCGACGGCGCGACGCATGCCTACGGTCTCGACCCCGAACGCATCGTCTATATTGGCTATTCGAACGGCGCGAACCTGATCAATGCCATGCTGTCGCTACATCCGCATCTCATCCGCCGTGCCGTGCTACTGCGCTCCATGGCCGTCCTCACCGATCCACCGCCGGTGGACATGTCGGATGCAGATGTCCTGATCATCGCCGGCGCGAAGGACGAATATGGACCCTACGCGCAACCACTTGCCGAGCGTCTCCGTGCCGACGGCGCGACGGTGAACCTGCAAACGATCCCCCATGGCCACGAACTGACCGACGCTGACGTGCCGATCATCCAGGCATGGTTGAAGCGCTCGAACTGAGCGCTTCAACGCCGGCAATCAAGCTTGCTGCAACAGGCTCTTCGCCATCATCATGTGCACACCCTTGTTGCCGTTGACTGTCTGCGTCACGTGCAGGTCGCCGGCGAGGCTGCAAAGCGTATAGGCATCTTCCCGCGACAGCCCAGCCTTCTCGCCGAGCAGCACGATCATGTCGCGCAGCGCCATGACCGAGCATTGATCGAGGTCCGGATCCATGCCCATGGTGATGTAGTGGGTGGGTGTTTCAGCGCGCGGATAGGTAAAGCTGAGGTCATCGCGGACAATGAACTGGAAGGTACCACGCAGCGCCGTTTCGATCGCCGTGATGCAGACCTCACCATCACCCTGCGCTCCGTGGCCGTCGCCGCAGGAAAACAGAGCACCTTCGTTGAAGATCGGCAGATAGAGCGTCGTGCCGGCAACCAGTTCCTTATTGTCGATATTGCCGGCATGGGCGCGCGGCATGATCGAGGAGATGCGGCCCCAATTCGGTGGCGGTGCGACGCCCATGACACCGAAGAACGGCGCCAGGGGCAGCTTCAAACCCCAGGGCAGATGCGCGACATTGGCCTCGACGTCGAGCGGGATATTCAGCAGGCGCGCCGTCTCGAAGTCGTAGGGCAAAGTACCGGCCAGCGGACGGATGGCATTGTAGCCCCAGTTCTGGCGAAGCTTCACATCCTTGATGCGTACCTCCAAAACCTGGCCAGGCTTGGCGCCACGGATCGCCACGGGTCCGGTGAGGATGTGGCCGGGCATTTCCTGGACGGAGTTCTTGTGGACGTCCAGCAGCTCGGGCGGGATGAAAAATTCACCCTTCGGCAACACGTCCGGCCCGCCGGATACCGTGTCGATGACGACCGTGTCGCCGCTATCCACCGTCAGAGCCGGCGGACGCTTGGGGTCGAAATAACCCCAAGCGCAGTTTGCTGAAGAAGCAGGCAGATGATGATCCATGAGATATGTCCTAGTCGTCCTTGGTCACGCCCTTGAGGCTGATGAGGCCCGTCGGCAACGGCTGGAAGCCGTGGATCTTCTTGGAGAGAACGAAGGGCCAGGGCTGATGATAGAGATAGATGATCGGCAGGTCGTCTTGAATGATGTTCTGGGCGTCGTCATAGAGCTTCTTGCGGGCATCGAAATTGCCCTCGACCTTGGCCTTGTCCAGATCGCCCGTGACTTCGCTGTTGCAATAGCCGGCATAGTTCAGGCTGTCCTTGCAGGCCAGAAACTGATGGATATTGCCGTCAGGATCGTATCGTCCCGACCAGCCAGTCAACACGGTGTCGAAATCGCCGTTCTGCGCCTGCGTCAGCATGGTGGTGAATTCGACGGCATGCAGCTTGATGTCGAAGCCAGCTTCCGCGCCCATGGCCTGGATCATCTGGGCGATCTGGTCGCTCGTCGTCGAATTGGCATAGATCATCTCGAAGGAAACCTTCGGCGTTCCAGCTTCGGCGAGGAGTGCCTTGGCCTTCTCGACATCATGCTCGCTGACTTTGATCGCCGTGTTGTGGAAAGGGCTGACGCTGGTGAACGGCTGCTGGGCCGGCTCGAAGGTGCCCGCACCGACGACCTGATTGATGGCATCCTTGTCAATGGCAAGCTGCAGAGCCTGGCGAACACGCTTATCCTTGCCGAGCGGGCTCTTGCCGCCTGAGCCATTGCCGACATTGATGGTGAGGCCCTGATAGCCGACGCTGGTGATCGCGGCAAGCTGGAGGTTGGCATCGGACTTGACGGAAGGGATATCCGACGGAGCCAAACGCTCCAGCATGTCGAGGCCGCCGGAACGCAGATTGGCGAGGCGCACCGTCGTATCCGGCATGATCATGAACGTCACCTTGTCGAAATGATAGTCGGCGGCGTCACGATAATTCTGAAATTTTTCCAGCGAGATGCTGTAGTTCTGCTGTCGCGAGACAAACTTGTACGGCCCGGAGCAGACCGGCGCGGTCACCGCCGTATCGAAATGGGCCGGCGCCACCATCATGCCGGCGCGATTGGAAAGCTGCGGCAGCAACGTCGGGTCCGGTCGCTTCAGCTTGATCTTGAAATTGAGATCGTCGATCACCGACACGCTGTCAATCGACTGCAGCTCACTCTTGCGCATGCTGTCCGGCTGGGTGATCGCACGATCGAGATTGGCCTTGACCGCCTGCGCATTGATCGGCGAGCCGTCATGAAAGGTCAAGTTCGGGAAAAGGGTCATCGTCAGCTCGGTCATGTCGCTATTCCACGACCATTTGCTGGCGAGTTCCGGCTTGGCCTGCAGGTCCTGCCCCACGTCGACAAGACTGTCACAAAGCGATTTGAAAACCACCTCCCCCACGAAGGTGCGCGATTTTACCGGATCGAGCCCGTCCAAATCGTCCTGGAGGCCGATCTTCATTTCGTTGGCTAAGGTGCTCGTACCCGCCAATAGCATCGCCATCAGCGGAAGTGCGAATATCAATCTCATTCTCAATCTCCTGGTTTCAAACGGTCCATCGCGCTGCTGACCGCTCGTGAACCAATTCCTGATTGGATCGCCATTGCCACGGCCTCATTCAAACGCAACTTTTGGGCGGCCCGGCCTCGTGTCTGAGCCCGTTCCGTCGGTTGTCTCGAAATCCCGTCAATCTTTTGAATTTGTTATAGGTGGCTATAACAGTCCAGGCTCTCGCGGCTGTCAAGGGACATTCGACGGTCATCTAACCACATGAAATGGAAGATTATTTTGGAAAATTTGATCAATGATTGTGCCACCGGCAACGGCCACGCTGAAAATATGGGCAGGCTGCCGCTAAGCCGATGATCCAATTGGAGTCCGAGCAGCTCACAATTTGCGCGTTAATTGACCAATCGGCATAGAAAATAGCCGTGGGCCAATTTGCGGTAATACAGCACCCTACAACGGGGCGAACAAATTCTTGAACCAATTCTGCATTGATCCGCGATTGCCCGCTCAAAACAACAAAAGCCCGCCGCTCGGCGGGCCTTTGCTTCTCCTCCTCATGGGGTGATGGATCACCCCTTGAACGTATAGGCAGCGATCGACTCGGGCTTCATCTCGATCGAGAAACCCGGCAGCTTCGGCGGCATGTAGGCGGCGTCGCGGATGATACAGGGGTCTTTGAAATGTTCGTGCAGGTGATCGACATATTCGATCACCCGACCATCCTTGGTGCCGGAAACGGCGACATAGTCAATCATCGACAGGTGCTGCACATATTCGCAGAGCCCGACGCCGCCGGCATGGGGCCAGACAGGCAGTCCGTATTTCGCGGCAACGAGCAGCACGGCCAAGACTTCGTTCAGGCCGCCCATGCGGCAGGAATCGATCTGCACGATATCGATCGCGCCTTCGGCGATGAACTGCTTGAACATGATGCGGTTCTGGCACATCTCGCCGGTCGCGACCTTTACCGGCCCGATTGCCTGGCGGATCTTGCGATGGCCGGCGACATCGTCGGGGCTGGTGGGCTCCTCGATGAAGAAGGGCTTTGCAAAGGCAAGCTTCTGCACCCAGTCGATCGCCTGGCCGACTTCCCACACCTGGTTGGCGTCGATCATCAGGTAGCGATCGGGACCGATCACCTCGCGGGCGATGGTGAGACGACGGATATCGTCCTCGAGATCGCGCCCGACCTTCATCTTCACATGGTTGAAACCGGCGTCGATCGCCTCCTGGCACAGGCGGCGCAGCTTGGCATCGTCATAGCCGAGCCAACCGGCCGAGGTCGTGTAGCAGGCATAGCCCTCGCGCTCGAGGACGGCGATACGCTCCGCCTTGCCGGCCTCGGCCTTCTTCAGGATGGCGACGGCCTCGTCGCGGGTCAAAACGTCGGTCAGGTAGCGGTAGTCGACGATATCGGCGATGCGCTCCGCATCCATATCGGACACCAGCCGCCAGACCGGCTTGCCGGCTTCTTTGGCAAGCAGGTCCCAGACGGCGTTGACCACGGCACCGGTGGCGAGATGCATCGCGCCCTTCTCCGGGCCGATCCAACGCAACTGGCTGTCACTGGTCAGATGCCGCCAATATTTACCGGGATTTTCCAGCACGGTCGCGAGCTCGGTGCCGACCACCAGATGCCGCATCGCTTCGATCGCCATGCAGCAGATGTCGTTGCCGCGACCGATCGTAAAGGTCAGTCCATGGCCTTCTAGGCCTGGCTTGTCGGTGTCCAGAATGACATAGGCGGCGGAGTAATCCGGGTCCGGATTCATCGCGTCGGAGCCGTCCAAGCTCTGCGAGGTCGGAAAGCGCAGGTCGAATACGCGGAGATTGGTGATGCGCGTCATGGGAAAACTCCTTCTAATTCTGTCGGGCGATCTCTCGGACAATCACCCGAGGTCGAATTCTTCCCAGATCGCCGCATTATGCTCGCCGACATGCGGTGCCGCACGTTCGAATTTCGGCCGCTGCCCGTCGATACGAACCGGCGAACGCGTGGTACGCACGGAAATGCCGTCGTCGCGGCCGACCGTCTGTAGCATGTCGAGCACGCCGAATCCCTCGCTCTGCAACAGTTCCGGCCAATTCAGCACCTTGGCGCACCAGATATCGGCCGGCTCCAGGATTGCCAGCCATTCATCCACTGTGCGGGTGGCGATTCGCGCCGAGATCAGCGCCTTGATCTCGTCTCGCGCCGTAAACCAGCCTTTCGGATCGTCGCGGTAGGGCGCGAGCTCACCCATGCCGAGCAGGTCGGCGAGTTTCGATATCGGCGTCATGGCGATGGCGAGATGGCCGTCGGTGGCCGGATAGACGCCGTAGGGAGCGGAAAGGTAAGCATGGGCACTGCGAAAGCTGGACCGCTGCGGCAGTTTATTACCGCTGTTCATATGGGCGGTCAGGACCTCCACCTGCAGATCGACCAGCGCCTCCAACAGGCTGGTCTCCACAAGCCCCCCTTTGCCGGTGACACCGCGGCGTACCAGAGCCGCTAGAATGCCCTGAGCTGCCGCCGCGCCCGCCAGCATATCGCCGATCGCCAGGCCGAACGGCACTGGCCCCTGCCCTTCATCGCCGTTCAGCCACATGACGCCGGAGCGCGATTGCGCCAACAAATCCTGCCCGGGACGCGACACCCAGGGACCCTCGTCGCCGTAGCCGCTGATTGAGCAATAAACGAGCCGCGGATTGATCTCCCGAGCAGCCTCGTAATCCAGCCCTAACCGCTCGATTACTCCCGGCCGGAAATTCTGTACTAGGACATCGGCCTTGGAGATCAGCTTGCGTAGCGCTCGCATATCGCGCTCGCTCTTCAAGTCGATAGCCAGGCTTTCCTTCGAACGGTTGATTGCGTGGAAAATGGTCGAATCGCCGCTCTCGCTATCGCTGAGATAAAGCCGCCGCGAGAGATCGCCGCCCTCCGGCCGCTCGATCTTGATGACCCTGGCGCCGAGATCCATCAGTCTCAGAGTGCAATAGGGCCCGGACAGGAACTGGCTCATATCCACGACCACCAGGCCGGCCAGCGGCAATTCCTTTTCCACCACCATGATTATTTCCGCTTCCCTGGCATCAATCCGGCAGGCCGCACATCTCCGCTTCGGCCGACGTTTCCGTCTGCCAAACTCCCCGCGTCCCGCGACCGACTTTTCTTATGTAAATAGTATTTTCACATATGGATGATTTTTGCAAACAAAAAGAGGTGACGTGGGCAGCTTCCATCCGGCGAAGACCTCGCGAAAATGCGCTATAGCTTTCACGCCAATTCGGATTGCTGAAAGGAGACTTTGAGATGACGACAGTCAAATTGCTAGATGATGCGGAGGTCGAGGCCATCCCGGCGGTCAAGGCCGTATTCGATGACATCCGCGCCGTCAGAAAATCCGATTTCGTCAACAATTTCTGGCGGGGTCTGGCCAATGACCCAGCGCTCTTGAAGCGCACCTGGGAGGGGCTGAAGGCGGTCATGATGGCCGATGGCGCGCTCGATCCGCTGGTGCGCGAAATGATCTATATCGCCGTATCCACGGCCAACGGCTGCACCTATTGTGTCCATTCCCATACCGCTGCCGCCCGGGCAAAAGGCATGACTGACGCACAACATGGCGAGTTGCTGGCCGTCATCGGCCTTGCCGGACAAACGAACCATCTGGTGACGGCGATGCAGATCCCCGTCGATCCGGAATTCGACGTCAGCCGTCGCTGATATCGCATAAAAAGAACCCGCCGGCACAAGCCGGCGGGTTCTTTGATAAATCATGCGCTGCTTTAGCGGTCCGATTTTTCCGTCGCCTGTGTCTCCGCAACAACGGCGGCGACATCGACACCGTTGTTGACGACCAGAAGACGTTTGCGAACGAGAACACCCATCACTCGGGCTGCGGTCGAAAAGGTCATCGTGTCGAGAGGACCTTCGCCTTCCCAAGGTTTTGTCAGCCGTTCGGTAACAGCAGAGACGATATTGTTAGGTACGATGTCAGTGCATTCACGCATGGCTTCGAAAACAACTCTGACGGGAAGGATCTTCCCTTCGAACGTCACGATCGGTTCAGTGACTTCTGTGTCCCATTCCTCGAAAGCATAGAGCGCTTCCCTGAAGAGCTGTTGCAAAGTAATGGGGGCATGACCCTCATGAAGGGGCGGCAAGGCATTGCTCATGTCTGTCTCCTTTCAAGTGGAAGTCCGGCGCATAATCTGAAAAATTATCCGGCCTCTGGCTGAGGCCGACGCGCTGCTTCTGGATCTGGCGCGCCCCGAACGTATTTGATCGGACAATGGCACGGCAAATCGTTTATTCGCGACCGGCGCAACGCGGGACGAACACGGAATGTTCCCGCCGGTCAACTAACTTGATCGAGTCTATAGATTAATCTCGTCTTGAAAAGCCTCTTTTGAAATTTTCTGCAATTCCCTATATTTTTGAATGGTTTCGCCGTAGGCTGATGTAACACCCTATTTCTGGAAGTGATGCGAATCCCTTCCTCGGCAGTGAAAGGACAGCCATGAGCAACGATCATGGACACGATCACGACGAACACCACGAGCCGGTCGACTGGCGCGAGCACGGCGTCAAGATCATCCCTGGCAATGCGCTCGATCCGAACACTGCGCAGACACCGGGCATGAACCGGGCCACTGCGATCAATCACGCCCGCGCGGGTGCTGAGAAAATCTGGGCCGGAACGGTGACGATTCACGCCAACGCGAAGACCGGCGCCCACCATCACGGCGATCTCGAAAGCATCATCTATGTCGTCAAGGGGAAAGCGCGGATGCGCTGGGGCGAGAACCTGGAATTCGTCGCCGAAGCCGGCCCCGGCGACTTCATCTTCGTGCCGCCCTTCGTGCCGCATCAGGAGATCAACGCCAGCCGCGACGAAACGTTGGAATGCGTGCTGGTCCGCTCCGGACAAGAGCCCGTTGTCGTCAACCTCGACATCGAACCAGTGGAAAAGCCGGAAGAAGTGCTCTGGAAAGACCCGATCCATCGCTGATTTGCACAATTTCGATGCACTCGGAATCTCCGATGCACAAAAATCGACTATGTCTATAGAATATTAGTTCCCGATCGGCCGCGCACCAAAAAGAGTTTTTCAGAAGTGCGGCGCACAACAAATGATCCTGCTTCGCGCGACCCACAACCGTCTGAGATGATCCACGCCGTCAACGAGTCAATGGCGTCTCAATCACATGGAACAGGATTTCCCATGACGAAAAAGTCTTCTGAAGGTCTCGCTGCGCTGCGCTTCCCGCGCCGGACCGGCCTTGCAGTCCTCATCGCCTCCGCTGTCGCCGTCTTCGGCTTGACGGCAGCCGCCCCCTCGTTTGCCGCGGACAAGACGATCAAGGTTGGCATCATGAGCGGCGAAGACGAAGACGTCTGGCGCGTGGTCACCACGGAAGCCGCCAAGAAGGGCCTGAAGATCGAGACCGTCGTCTTCAACGACTATACCCAGCCGAACGAAGCGCTGGATCGCGGCGAAGTCGACGCCAACGCCTTCCAGCACCAGCCCTATCTCGACAACCAGATCAAGCAGCACGGCTATCACATCGTCCGTGTCGGCTATACCGGCGTCTGGCCGATCGGCCTTTATACCAAAAAATACAAGACCGTCGCCGACCTGCCGAAGGGCGCGGTCATCGGCGTGCCGAACGACCCGTCCAACGAAGGCCGCGCCTTGCGTGTGCTGCAGAATGAGGGCGTCATCAAGCTCAAGGACGGCACCGGCATTCTCGCCACCACCGCCGACATCGTCGAGAACCCGAAGAATGTCGAAATCAAGGAACTCGATGCCGGCATCGTCGGCCGCTCGATCGACGATCTCGATGCTGCCGTCGTCAACACGGATTGGGCGCTGAAAAGTGGCCTCTCGCCGAAGGACCGCATTGCGCAGGAGCCGATCGACGGCAATCCCTACCGCAACTTTATCGCGGTCAAGCAGGGCAGCGAGAACGAGTCCTGGGTGAAGACCCTGGTGGCTTCCTACCAGAACGACACGGTCAAGGCCGAGTTCGACAAGGTCTATAAGGGCACGGGTCTGAGCGCCTACTAACACCAATTCAGCGCCGGGGGCAGCGCTGAGCACCAGGGCGGCCCGGGCATTTTTGCTCGGGCCGCCTTCGGTGTTTCCAGAAGATCAGCGCCCGACGCCGTAAAGCCGAGAGAAGATTGACATGAATTCCTTCGTTTCCGCCACTGCCATCAAAGGACATGCCCCGCCCGGCGCGTCGGAGAGTGACGAGATCGTCCGCCTCGTCGATGTTCGCCGCCGGTTCGGAACCACCCCAGCGCTCGACGGTATTTCGCTGACGGCCCGCCGCGGCGAAATTGTCGGCATTATCGGCCGCAGCGGCGCTGGCAAATCGACGCTGATCCGCTGCCTGAACGGGCTGGAGCGCGCCGATAGCGGTGAGATCCATATCGAAGGACGCGATATTGCCGGCTTGTCGGAAAACGAGCTGCAGCCGCTGCGCCGCCGCATCGGCATGATCTTCCAGCATTTCAATCTGCTTTCGGCAAAGACTGTCGAAGACAATGTCGCCCTGCCGCTGAAGATCGAAGGCGTCGCCAAGGTCGAGCGCCTGGCGCGCGCCCGCGAGCTGCTCGAACTCGTCGGTCTTGCTGACAAGGCAAAAGCCTATCCTTCGGCCCTCTCAGGCGGGCAGAAGCAACGCGTCGGCATCGCCCGGGCGCTGGCAGCCCGCCCAGCCCTCCTCCTTTCCGACGAAGCGACCTCCGCCCTCGATCCCGAGACGACGCGCTCGATCCTGGCGCTGCTGAAGGATATCAACCGCAAGCTCGGCCTGACCATCCTGCTCATCACCCATGAAATGGAAGTGGTGCGCTCGATTGCCGACCGTGTGGCCGTCATCGATGCCGGTCGCATCGTCGAGGAAGGCCCGGTCTGGCAGATCTTCGCCAATCCGCAGACCGAAATCACCGCAAGCCTGCTCAGTACCATTCGCCCGCAACTCCCCGAACATATCGCCGAACGCCTGTCGCAGACGCCGGGGATCGAGGCGATTCTGAGCGTCGATCTCGCCGGCCCGGCCGCGCAGGGCGCGCTTTTCGCCGAGCTTTCGGCGGCGCTGCCGCATTCCTTCCGCCTGGTGCATGGCGGCATCGATCATATTCAAAACCAGCCCGTCGCCCGCTTCTTCATCGCCGTGCCGACACGCGATACGAAACTGCCGGCGCAGGTGACTGATTTTCTGACGGCCCGGTCCGCCCGGGTGGAGGTTTTAGGCTATGACAACTGACATCATCCTTGGCCTGCTCTGGCGCTCCTTCTGGGAGACGATTTGGATGACCGGTGCATCCGGCCTGATCTCTCTCATCATAGGCCTGCCGCTCGGCCTCGCTCTGGTCATTACCGGTCGCGACGGCATCGCTGAGCAACTCACCGTCAATCGTGTCCTCGCGGCGCTGGTCAACGGCTTTCGCGCGGTGCCTTTCATCATCCTGTTGATCGCATTGATCCCGCTGACGCGACTGATCGTCGGCACCGCGCTCGGCACGACCGCGGCGATCGTGCCGCTCACCATCGCGGCGATCCCCTACTATGCCCGCATCGCCGAAGTCTCGCTGCGCGAAGTCGATCGCGGCCTGATCGACGCCGTACGCGCCATGGGCGGCAATCGCTGGACGATCATTCGCGAAGTGCTGGTGCCGGAGGCACTGCCCGGCATCGTCGCCGGCTTTACGGTGACGCTGGTGACCCTGATCGGCGCCTCGGCGATGGCCGGCACCATCGGCGGCGGCGGCCTCGGCGACCTAGCGATCCGTTACGGCTATCAGCGCTTTGAAACCGGCGTGATGATCGCCGTCATCATCGTGCTGATCATCCTCGTCTGCGGTATGCAATGGCTCGGCGACCGCCTCGTCACGAAGCTCGATCATCGCTGAACTGGTCGGTCAAATCCGATGACGGAACGCGGCTGCCGGATGGCTTTCGGGCAGCCGCCCATCGCCTCGGCCAAACAACTTTTCCCGCAACGTCCCTTCGGCATAATCGGCCTTGAATAGCCCGCGCTCCTGTAACACAGGAACGACGAGATCGACGAAATCGCGCAGGCTTTCCGGCGCGACCGTCCGAGCCAAGTTGAAGCCGTCGATGCCGCCCTTCTCCACCCAAACCTGCAAGCGATCGGCGATCTGCTCCGGCGAGCCGACCATCGGCTTCTGCCGGCTGCCGAGCACCATCTGATCGATGATCTGGCGCGGCGTCATCGCCGGTTTGCCGCTGCTCTTACCACTTACCGCGGCAAGCGCAGCCTGCTGCGCATTCGTGGTCTTCTGTTCGATCGGTTCGTCCGTCCCGAACTTGGAAAGATCGATGCCGATCGAGCTGGAATAATGTGCAAGCGACGCCTCGACGCTGGCATGGCGGCGATAATCCTCCAGTCTGTCCTCGGCTTCCTTCTCCGTCCGGCCAACGACCACGGTGATGAGATTAAGGATACTGAGATCGTCGGCCCGCCGGCCGAAATCGACGGCCCGCTGCCGGAGCGCGTCCGTCATCGGCTTCGCGCCCTGCGGCGTGGGGCTGGCGATGAAGACACATTCGGCGTGCCGCGCGGCAAAATCCTGCCCACGCGCCGAAGCACCGGCCTGGAAGAGCAAAGGCGTGCGCTGTGGCGACGGTTCGCTCAGGTGAATGCCGTCCATCCGATAATGGCTGCCTTCATGCCGGACGGCGCGCACCTTGGAGGGATCGGCAAACAGACCGCCCATCTTGTCGCGTTTGACCGCATCGTCGTCCCAGCTTCCCTCCCAGAGTTTGTAGACGACCTCCAGGTACTCTTCGGCAGCGTCATAACGGGCATCGTGATCCGGCTGGCGCTCCATGCCCATGCTGCGGGCCGCGCTATCGAGATAACCGGTGACGATATTCCAGCCGATCCGGCCCTTGGTCAGATGATCGAGTGTCGACATGCGCCGCGCGAACAGAAAGGGCGGCTCGTAGGTCGTATTGACGGTGACGCCGAAGCCAAGATGCTTGGTGACATAGGCCATGGCCGACAGCGGGATGATCGGGTCGTTGACAGGTATCTGCGCGCCCGTCTGGATGGACGTATCGGGGCTGCCCTTGTAGACGTCGTAGACACCGACGATATCGGCGAGGAAAATGCCGTCCAGCTTGCCACGCTCCGCCGTGCGGGCGAAATCGACCCAATAGTCGAGATCTGTATAGGCGAGCGACGTATCACGTGGATGCGTCCAGAGGCCATGATTGATATGTCCGACGCAATTCATATCGAAGGCATAGATCTGCATCGGCTTCATCGCACAGTCCTCAATCCCTAGAGTACACGGCTATTATCTCCATGATTTCTATATATTTTACAATCGATAAAACATTTCGTCCGCGGTTTTCACCACGGACGAATACTGGTCAGGAACCTATGCGCCTGAGCAGACTGTGACCCACCGCCTGACCGTCCTCAGACGACCGTCGTTTGTGGCTCCTTGTCATTGTCGAACTCCAAAAGCTCCAGCATGACACCCAGCTGCGGGACGGTGTCGTAGTAGGCATAGCGGCCACCTGTGAACTCGCCGCGTTGCAGCAACCCGTGGCCCTTGTCCTCCAGATAACGATTGCGCTCGGTAAGATTGCGGGTCTTGAAGGCAATGTGGTGGCAGCCTGGTCCTTTCTGCTCGAGAAGATCGCGCCAGGCGCTTTTCTCCGGTCCTGGCTGGATGAATTCCACATCGATATTGCCGAACTTGAAGATGATCATGCGGCAGCCCACGCTGGCCGGCTTGCCGTTATAGACGGCCTGCGCCTCGTCGGGGTCGGCGGCCTTGCCTTCCGGCGGTACCGGCTTTCCGACGAGATCGGAAAACCACCTCGCGGATTTCTGTACGTCATCGGTGACAAAACAGATCTGCATGATGGCATCTTCGTCGAGAAGGTGCTCTTGCATGGAATTATCCTTTCAAATCAAAAAAGCGGCCTCGGCGTTTGCACTGAGGCCGCGCCCTGGAAGAAACTGTATCAACCGACTCCGTCCCGTCGAGACAACAGAGCGGAATCGACCAGACCGCCGTCAATTGCGCGTGACCGGCTTTGAACGCATCCGCGACACCGTTTCGCGCTCCGCCCGCTTGCAGCGCATCGGCGGCAGCCCACGGTCCATCAGGTCCATATCTTCCAGCACCATGTCGCCCATTTTCTTGAAGGCACTGTCGAGGGCACCGGCACGGTGAGCCGAGCGGATGAAACCCTTGAGGCCGCGCACCGGATGATCCTTGCCAAGTGGTTCCTCCGGATAGACATCGCTCGCCGCGACGATATGGCCGGAGGCAACCGCGGCCATCAGCGCTTCGAAATCCACGACATCGGCGCGGCTAAGCAGGATGAAGGCCGCCCCCTTGCGCATGCGCGCAAAAGCCTCGGCGCCGAGAAAACCCTTGTTTTCGCTGGTGACGGAGGCGACGACAAAAATGAAATCGCTGCCCGACAGCACCTCGTCAAGACCAGCCGGCTTGACACCGTGTTCCCTAAGGATCGAAGGCGGCATCCAGGGATCGAACACCCTGATCGTCGCGCGAAAGCCCGCCAACACTCGGTTCAGTGCCTTGCCGAGATCGCCGAAGCCGACGATACCGATATCGCTCCCCGCGATCAGCCGCGCCTTGGCATTGCCGTCACCGCCCCAAAGCTCCCTGCCCTCCCGAAAATCGAGATCGGCATCGACGATGCCGCGTGCCAGGCTCAACGCAAACCCGAGCCCGATCTCCGCCACCGGCTCGGCGAACACTTGTCCGGTGGTGACGACATGAATGCCGCGCTCGAACAGCACATCATAGGGCATGTTATTGATGAGATTGCTTTCGACGTTCAGGATGCAGCGCAGGTGCGGCATACGGTCGAGCGTCTCCTTCGACAGCGGCGGCTGGCCGATGATATAGCCCGCCTCGCCGAGCACATCGTCGCCAAGCCCGGCAATATTCTCCGGGTCCGCCTCGACGATCCGATATTTCGAATGGAGGAGCGACAGCGCATCCTTGCTGAAGATAAGCTCGAGCGAGCGCGGCTCCGGCGCGCTGATGGCCAAAGGCCTGTTGTCGGTCGACATGATAGTCTCCTCTCTATTCCCGAGGACGATCCAATATCATTCGACCAGTCAAATCAATCAGAGCTCTTCCTCTTCTCCCGGCATGCCCACAGAGAAGGCGCAGATGCGCGAGAGATAGGTTTGCGGCAGGCCCGTTTCGGCGCCCCAGGCATTGAACTGATCCTGGATCAGCTTGAGGTCCTTCTTGGTCGGCTTCGCCTCCGAGATCGGCAAACCGGAGAGGCGCAGACAGACGAGCACGTCGTGGCTCATGACGAAACTGTCGCGGCCGATGGCACGCAGGAAATATTGGCCGCTCATGCCGCCGAGCCGGTTGCCGCGTTTATCGAGAACAGCCAGTAGACCGATATGATCCTCCACCGGCCAATCGGCAAAGAAGCGACCGGCACTGCCATGTTCATCGGCAAGCTGGCGAACGAATTGCGCGTTGGCCCGCACCGACATGATCTTGGCGCCGTTGCGCACGACACGCGCATCGGAGGTCAGATCATGCCAATAATCATCGGGTGCGAGGTTGAGGAATGCCGGGTCGAAACCTGAGAAAGCTGCTTCGAAACCCGGCCATTTGGAATCGATGACATTGCGCACGAAACCGGCATAGAAGACATAGCGCGTCATTTCCGACAGTAGCCGATCGTCCGGCAAGGCGCGCAAGGCACGGTGATCCGGCGCCTTGGGCATGAGCGCCTTCAGCGCCTCCGCCCCACCCTTGCGCTTTTCCGCCCGCTCCAAAATCCCCGCGAAACTACCCATCCGCCTATCTCCTTCCGTCGCATCCCAAGTCTTTGATGATCTTGCCCCTCTCCGCAAGAGACACTTGCAGACACCTGAATCGAAAAGGCCGGAGCAATGCTCCGGCCTTCCCCATTCCTGCATGAAAAACAGCCCTATTCCGCGGCCACTTCCGCGACCGGCCGGCGGGCAATGGTCGCCTGTGTCAGCAGGAACGCGGCGACAGCGCAGAGCGCAATGCCGGCGGCCATAGGCAGGGCAGTACCATCGAAGAACAGGCCGGCAACGACCATGGCGATGGCGGCAGTGACGAACTGCAGCGTGCCCATCAGGGCCGAGGCCGTACCGGCGATCTCTCCATGATCTTCCAAGGCCAGTACGGCCGTCGTCGGGATGACCAGGCCGAGAAAACCATAACCGACGAACAGGAACACGACCATCACCGGCAACTGGCTGAAACCAAGGCTCATGACCACCACCAGCGCCGCCATGGTGGTGGCGAAGGCGGTAACGGCGACGCGCATCACCCGCACCAGGCCGAAACGCTCACCGAGCCAGCCGGTCAGCTGCGACACCGCGAAGAAGGAGACGGCATTGATCGAGAAGGCGAAGCTGTATTGCATCGGCGTAAGACCGTAGTGATCGATCAGCACGAAAGGCGAATTGGCGAGATAGACCAGAAAGCCCGAGATGCCGAGACCGCCGATGAAGGTCAGCGTCAGGAAATTGCGATCGCCGAGCAGCAGGCGATAAGCCGCCATCGCGCTGCGCAGGCCGCTTTCCGAGCGGTCCGCCTTCGTCCGAGTTTCCTCGAGCTGTGTCGACAAGAGGATCAGCCCGATGACCGCCGCAATCGTCACCGCCCAGAAAACACCGCGCCAGCCATAGAACACGATGACAGCGCTCCCCGTTAGCGGCGCAAGAATCGGCGAAATGCTGAAGACGAGCATCAGCAATGACATTAGCCGTGCCGCCTGTATACCGGTATGCATGTCGCGCACGATCGCGCGCGGCACCACCATGCCGGCCGCTCCGCCGATGCCCTGCAGAAAGCGGAAAGCGATCAGCGTCTCGATATTGCTTGCCGTGGCGGCGCCGATGCTGGCCACCGCAAACAGGCCGATGCCGAGATATAGCGGCGCCTTGCGGCCCCACATGTCCGAAAGCGGCCCATAGAGCAGCTGAAAGACGGCGAAGGGAATGAAGAAGAACAATAAGCTAAGTTGAACGACACTGTTCTCAGCTGCGAGATCCTTGCCAATCGACGGCAAAGCGGGGAGATACATGTCGATCGCGAAGGGACCGATGGCCGAAAGCAGGCCAAGGATGATCGCATTGCGAAGGAAAGACGTCGTCATGATGATGATCTTTCAGAAAATCTTGAGCGCGAAAGCCGAATTGCCCTCACGCGGCATCTCCCACGGGAGACGTTGAAAAAATGTGCTGCATCAGGCAATCGAGGCCCAACAAGGGCTCAACTGCCTTCTCTTCGACGAACAAACCACCCGAAAATCGACGGAACGCCGACGGATTCTTGGATTGCGTTTTAGGAACGCCACACGGTCTTGGGAGGAAAGCGCGGGCCCCGAAATACGCTTAACATTCACGTCCACCGTTTTGGACATGAATGTAAAAATAGACACTATTGTCCAAACCGTCAATGCGGATTATCTTCATTCCATGAAAAGCCGAAACGCCGCCGCCTCGCAGGCAAAGACAATAAGACCCGCCCAATGCCTGAAGCGTGTTCCCATCCTCGACGCTGCGGCGGAAGTCTTTTGCCGTGAGGGATTTTCCGGCGCAAGCATTGACGAAATCGCAGAGGAAGCCTGCGTCTCCCGCCAGACCATCTACAATCACTACCGCGAAAAAGAGACATTGTTCATTGCTGTTGTCGCCGACGTGACGGCGCGCGCCAATACCGCCCTGTTCGCCGCTCTGGCCGCCTTCCCCGACAAGCCGGGAAACCTTCGAGAGGACCTGATCGCCTTCGCCGTCGATCTCAACCGCAACTGCCTCTACAACCAGGACGGAAAATTCCTGCGCAAGCTCGTCCAGTCGGAAGGCCCCCGCTATCCGCACCTTTTCGAAGCCTGGCGCGAACATGGCCCCTGCAAGATCGGTATGGCGCTAGGCGCCATCTTCGCCCGCCTCCACCATCAGGGCCTCCTCCACATCCCTGACTGCGACCTCGCCGCCCGTCAATTCACCGCGCTGATCAACGCCGACCTGCAGATGACCACATTGTTGGGTGGAACGCCGAAGGAGGAGGAGATTCGGGATGCTGCGGAACAGGCGGTGGACATGTTTTTGCGGGGTTACGGAGTTCGAGCCGAACCCGTGCTCTGAGCCTCCCAAACGCGCATCCGACGGCGTCTCGAAATTTGCTTGTGCCTTTGCCTCCCCTAGCGTTAACCTGCATGGCGTAGGGTCGGAGCTTGCAACGATGAGTAATAGACATTGGAATTTCCCGGTGATGGTCATTTGCAACCGAACGGGAAAAATCTATACCGTTGGCACCACGAAAGAGGCGTTGGACATGCTGCTGAATGCATGGCCGGTTGCTGAGGGCAAGGCGTTCATGATGGCCTTGCAGATATGTGCGGATGTCGAAATCGGGATCAGGCAGCCGCTGGACGCGCGCAACAGCTTTGTCGCCGCAGCCAAAGAAGCCGGCGTACCGATCGAAACCACGATGGTAGAATAAGATCGGCTGCACCACCGAACCCTCTCCGCGCTGCGACTTCATGCCACTACCCGGAACAATGCTTGGAACGAAACTGCCGCAATACCGTTTTGAAATGCCAAAACGAGGAGCGCGATGTTTCAAACCGCCTGGAGAAAGCCTGTCGTCGTGCGCCTGCCGAGAAATATCCGCATCATCCGGACGGCAGCCGAGGCGACAGATTGCTTGACCGTGGATTGGCCGATACGCCGCGGAAACGCCTACGAGGCGGCCTTGCGCGCCTGCGTTGATTGCTTTGAAGGCTATACGACTGCAAATGAAACCCGAGTGGCTTTCGTCGCCGCCTGTCGCGAGGCAAATGCCCTGATAAGTGCATGATGCCAGAAGGCCGCTTTATCGTCGCTGCTGGTCCTCATCGACGTACGCTCCGGGTAAGCTTCTCTCCCTACGTGTATCGAGGAGAAAAGCTTTAGCCAGCGCCACGGAAGGCCATCAACACATGAATGTCCCACCACTAGACAGCCCGCAATTTGTGCAGTTTCTGGCCGTTATCGTAGAGCAGATATTGGGGAATCCTCGAGGAGACGCATTCAACCTTGATACAATCGCGCGTCTTTCCGCCGCGGTATCATCCTCACAGTACCTTTATTCCCGCATGATCGGGGCAAAACGTCTCAACACCGCGGTGGAACTGATTGACTACGCCGTTTCTTGCGCCAGCGTTGAGGGGCTCGCGCTGGAATTCGGCGTCTTCTCGGGCCGATCGATCAATCGCATCGCGCAGGGCAGATCGGGTCCTGTCTACGGGTTTGACAGCTTCGAGGGGCTTCCGGAAAACTGGCGCGAGGGGTATGACAAAGGTGCCTTTGGCCGCAAGGATCTTCCCCAAGTCGCGTCCAACGTAGAACTGGTTGTCGGATGGTTCGACAGGACCTTGCCGCAGTTCCTGGACGCTCATCCTGGCCCGGTGTCTCTCGTACACATCGATTGCGACCTCTACAGTTCGACGCAAACAGTTTTGACGCAGCTCCGCGAACGGTTCGTGCCGGGGACGATCATCGTGTTTGACGAGTATTTCAACTATCCCGGCTGGGAGATGCACGAATTCAAAGCGTTCAAGGAGTTCGTAGAAAGTGCCGGTCTCCAGTATGAGTATATCGCCGTTTACCCCAATCACCAGCAGGTTGTGGTCCGCGTTACAGGCATCCATAATCGCCGTCCCTCCGCTTAGGCCAGACCAAGGTCGACGCCGATCCGTTCGGTGAATCGACACTGGCATCACGTTCATCGCCGAGGTGTGCGTTCGCGCCTGCCACTCACTCCGCTGGTCGATAGAGCGCGATCTCGGCCACCGAAGCGAGTGGCAGGAAACCCGTTGGCTGATCGATGCTTCTCAGTCAGAACGATGTTTCGACCCTTGTAAAAGGGGACAGCTTCAATGCAGCTTTCGGCGCCCAGCATATAGCCTCGTCCCGAACACCTCCCTGCGGGCAAGACCTTTTACCATCATCTCTCGACACCATGACTGCAGGCTTCTCGATCGCGAGCGATCACAGGGCATCGCGGCATTAAAAGAGTGAGATGCACAGTAACGCGCCCCGCACGTCGGAAACCCGCACGCCTGTCAGCTTTTGCAAAATAATGCGAGCAAGTATTGGACTGACTCTGTTGCAGGGAAAAAGCGGAGCGCGGCGAGCCGTTAATTCAAAATTAAAAGCAAAAGAATAAAAGTTTTCTTGGTCGCGAGAGTTCTGCTGAAGAACGCGATTCGCCGATGTGTTGATGACAGATCTGGGCGAAACGGGGTTGCAAGGCGAGACGTTCGCATCCACTGGCGTAGGGATCAGGGCCGTTGCATGGCTCTGGAAGCATGATGCCCTTCCAACGCGCCGGCTCGTCCGAGCCATGTTCCGTGTAATTTCATCTTCTTCCGACAGGACGCCCGAATTGTCGACACCGATATTGGTGTCCGATTAAGCGGGTAACGCTGCCAGCAAGCGTGCGCCTAAGTGCGCCGTAAAAAGGCTTTGCTGGTCTTCTCGCGCGGCCGACGGCAGGGGAATGATATTGGCAGTCAGCTAACTCAAGGGGCGCGCGTCCATGACTTCAGTTATTTCTTCTCTGAGCATCAATCAGATTAAGGCTCTTGCCACCACAACGATTAAACAGCTGACCACGGATGACGTGGCGGCGCTGAGCACCGCCCAGATCAAGGCGCTGAGCTCAACGCAGATCTCCGCTTTCGAGACGGGGGATATCTCGACCTTCACCTCCGAGCAGATGAGCGCCGTTTCGGCGACCGCCATTCTCGGCTTGAACTTGGACCAGCTCGCGGTTCTTTCCACGGCCCAGTTAGGGGGCCTCTCCACCGAGCAGGTCGCCGCGCTCTCGACAACCGACGTTGCGGCCCTCTCCACCGATCAGATCGCCGCATTCACGACCACGCAGTTTGGCGCTTTAACTACGAAACAGGTTGCGGTTCTCTCCACTGCCGATGTTACGGCTCTCTCCACCGATCAGATCGGTGTGCTGAAGACCGCTCAGGTCGCCGCGCTGAAGTCGACGCAGATCGCCGCTCTCTCCACCGATCAGGTCGCCGCTCTGACGAGCTCGCAGATCGGTGCCCTGACGGCAACCGAAGTTGGCGCCCTCTCCACCGACGATATCGCCACCTTCTCCACCGACGAGATCGCCGCCCTCAGCACCGCAGCTCTGGCGGGCCTCACCTCCGATAAGGTCGCAGCCCTCTCCACCGACCAGGTGGCCGCGCTGAAGA